>Ga0207695_10000010_pt1 | contig 981919 bp, 878 predicted proteins | sample KBSC54metaG_FD_184354 | JGI IMG/M metagenome (GOLD analysis project Ga0207695, IMG submission 184354) | Corn rhizosphere microbial communities from Kellogg Biological Station, Michigan, USA - KBS C5-4 metaG (SPAdes) (version 2) | ecosystem: Host-associated > Plants > Roots > Rhizosphere >... | reverse complement strand
TGATGTGGATGAACCAATACAGATACTTGTGTTAGAGCCACCATCAATTGTTGGTAAAGGATTAACGGTTACAGCAACGGTATTGGTATCGTGACATGTACCGCTGGTACCTATTAATGTATAAGTAATCGTAGCAGTAGGACTGGCAGTAACAGAAACACCCGTACTTGCAGATAAGCCTGTAGACGGCGACCATGTATAGGTCGATGCACCCGATGCTGTAAGCGTACCACTTGTGCCATTACAGATACTGATAGGCGAAGCCGCGACTGCAAGAGCGGCACTAACCGTTACCTTAACCGTATCTGTATTATGACAACCGGAGGCATTGGTACCGGTAACAACATACGTTGTAGTTGTAGTAGGATGCGCCGTTACCGTGCCACCTGTTGTCGCTGATAAACCTGTAGACGGTGACCATGTATAAGTAGTACCGCCTGTTGCGGTAAGTGTTGCTGAACTGCCTGCGCATATTGTCTGATCGGCACCGGCACTGATGGTCGGTGGTGGATTGACCGTAACCTTAACAGTATCCGTATTATGACAACCTGTAGATGTAGTAGTACCCGTTACGGTATAAGTAGTAGTAATAGTTGGGGTAGCGGTTACTGTGCCGCCTGTGCTCGCAGACAAGCTGCCGGATGGAGACCATGTATACGTGCTGCCGCCTGTAGCAGTAAGTGATGTGGATGAACCAATACAGATACTTGTGTTAGAGCCACCATCAATTGTTGGTAAAGGATTAACGGTTACAGCAACGGTATTGGTATCGTGGCATGTACCGCTGGTACCTATTAATGTATAAGTAGTCGTAGCAGTAGGACTTGCAGTAACAGAAACACCCGTACTTGCTGACAAGCCTGTTGATGGCGACCATGTATAGGTCGATGCACCAGATGCCGTAAGCGTACCACTTGTACCATTACAGATACTAATTGGCGAAGCCGCGACTGCAAGCGCTGCACTAACCGTAATCGTCACAGTGGCGGTATTTGTACATCCATTCGTATCAGTACCCGTTACTGTATAGGTGCGGGTTGATGTGGGTGATGCTGTGACCGTAGTACCCGTGGTCGCAGACAGTCCTGTAGCCGCAGCCCATGTATAGGTGCTGCCTCCACTGGCTGTAAGTGTAGTAGATCCACCGGAGCATATTGTTTGTGCCGGGCCACCACTTACAGTAGGTGGCGGGTTGATGGTAACGGTATGTATGACAGTATCTGCACAGCCTATGGCATCTGTCATTATAAGCTTTACGGTATAACTTCCTGATGAAGCATAGGCATGTGATGGATTATGTGCGGTGCTTGTTCCACCATCGCCAAACGTCCAGCTCCTGGTAGAAACGGCGCTTGATGATGAAAGAACTGAATCCCTGAAGTTAACGGTGCCAGAACTGCATATAGTAGTTGGCGAAAAAGTGAACGCGGCGTCGAGATGATCAGCCTTAATAGTATCTGTGCCTGTGTATGATACGCGGCATGTACCCTTGCTCACCAGTAGTACCGGCACATAACTACCGGCTGAAGTGTATGTATAACTAAACGTAGGGCTGGAACTGGTAATACCACCCCCACCACTACCGCTGGACCAAGTAAATGAATCTACACTGCTATATACAGCGCTGAAGCTGACCGTTAGCGGTGCGCAACCGGCGAGCGGTGAATAAGATATAGTAACTACAGGCCCATGCACATCGACAGTATGGACAACCGTATCGATACAGCCATATATATTCGTAGCTATCATAGTAACACTGTACACGCCGGGAAACGTATAAACTGTTGACGGGCTGGTAAGCGTTGAAGTACCGCCATTACCAAACGTCCATGCATATGTGTTGGTACCGGTTGATGTATTTGTTATGGTTTCTACAAAGGGCGGGCAATTGGCAGCTGTATCGCTCAAGGTGAAGCCTGCGGTCACGTTCACTATGTTTATATAGTTGTGTCGTATCATGGTATCCTTACACCCGCTACTGTTTGTAACAATAAGCGTATCAGAATAAAGACCAGGTGCGGTATATATATGTGTAGGGTTTTTTACAGTAGAGGTAGCACCATCACCGAACGACCAATGATATGAAGCACCTGTTGTTGTATCTATAAATGCAATTGGGAAGCCCGGACATTTTAAAGTATCGGGAGAGGTAAAGTATGCATGCGGCTTAGTGGGTGAAATGCTTGTATACGTATATGAAGCGGTGCAACCGTATGCATCTGTATCTATAAGTATGACACTGTACACACCCGATGCGACATAACTGTGAGATACACTTACATTATTACCTGTGTTATTAGAACCATCGCCAAAGGCCCATGCTCTGCCAACGATGGCTGTACCTGCAATATCCGTACTGGCATCAGTAAAAGTTACGCTCAGCGGCACACAACCTGTGCTGGAGCTTACAGTAAAGCTCGGCACGGGCATGGCCACATGTATATAATTATGCTTTACCAGCGTGTCGAAACAACCGTATGTATCTTTAGCAATAAGCCTTACACTATCGATACCCGATGCCGTATAAGTATTTGATGCAGAAATTGGGCTGGAGGTAACGGTGTGCCCATCGCCAAATACCCATACATAACTGCTGGCTGTGTTTCCTTTCGGGAATATAGGATTAGTGAAAGTGACCGTAGCACCACTACATATAGTTGTGTCTGACGCTGTAATAGTATCAGCTGAAGGGTATACAAATACCGGCAATGTTAGCATATTAGTGCATCCGGAAGCGCTTGTCACTACAAGTTTCACTGTATCTTCTCCATAAGAAGCATACGTATGGGTAGGATTTTTTAATGTAGAGGTGCCACCATCACCAAAGCTCCAACTATATGTAGCCCCACCAACAGATGTATTGGTAAATGTAAAAGCCTTATGATTTGGGCATGCAGTAAGCGCATACGTAAATGAAGCTGAAGGGCTGTCTACCATTATTACAAGTGTAGTAGTGGTCTTACAGCCACCATCGGCGGAGATCAACTTAACCGTATCTGTGCCCGGCCCACCATAGGCGTGCAACTTTGTGGGGCCGCCGGTAGTAGTGCTGCCATCTCCAAATATCCAGGTGTAAGAGGTACAATTGGTACAGTGCGAGTTAAAGCTATCAATAGTCAAAGGGCAGACATGATAGGAACTTGCCGTAGGCGCAGCGTTTGGCAATATGTTACTTATGGTTATAGATGTAGATGTGGAATAAACGCATCCGCTACCAACGTGATAATAATATTTAACTGTATAAGTGCCAGCTGTTGAAAATAAGTGCGTGCCGCTGGCTGTAGTTGAGTGAGCAGTGCCATCGCCGAAAGAGACGCTATCTGTTACACCTGCCGGTGTAGACGAAGCAGAATAGGAGACACTCGCAGGCGCACAACCAATAGACGGCGTTAATGTAATACTTGCCGTGGGGGCACCAATGGTTATATATCCTGATACTATATCGGTATCAGGGCAGCCACCGGCGCTTGTAGCAATAAGCGTATCTGTGTAAATGCCTGTTGCCGTATATGTATGTGTTACTGTTGATGAACCGCTTGTTGATGAACCGCCATCGCCAAAATGCCATGTATAGCTTGTGGCACCTGTGGATGAACTGGTGAAAGTTGCCGTATATGGAGCAGTACAGTTGTATGTTGAGGCTGCTGAGAAGGAAGCTACAGGGCCGGAGATTACCGTTACGGTGTGTGTTACTGTATCGAAGCATGAACCGGCATGTACAACCAGACGCACTGTGTATGTACCTGTGGCAGTATATGTATGGGTGGGACTCGCTGCAGTACTGGCAGTACCATCACCGAATAGCCATGAACTGGTATAACCAGCGGGCGACGAGCCATTTGTGAACGCAATAGAGTTATTGATACAATCGTTAGTGCCGAATGTAAACGCAGCAACGAGATTTCCCACACTTATGTAAGATGGGCGTATGACCGTATCGGCGCAACCGATGGCGTTGTAGGCAATAAGTGTATCGGTATAAGTGCCTGCTGCCGTATATGTATGTGTAGGTGACCCTGTTGTAGACGTTGAGCCATCACCAAAGAACCACTTGAATGTTGTACCACCTATAGTGCTATTCGTAAACGATACGGATGCCGGCAGGGAACAATTGACAGTAGAAGGTGAGGAGAAATGCACAACAGGTATAGAATCGACCTTTACATACGCCGACTTTACTTTAGAACCTATGCACCCTACACCATCAGAATCTATCAATGTGACGGGATAACTGCCCGGCAAACTATAAGCGTGGCTGGGGCTTACGGAAGTAGAAGTGGTACCATCTCCAAAATCCCATTTATAATGAGGCGAGGCACTACCTGTTGTAAAATTGGTAAACGTAACATTCAGGACAGGACAGGAGAGCAAGGAATCGCTGACTATGAAGTTAACAGTGGGTGTAGCCGTAATGGTTATATAAGAGGCTACCGTATGAGTATTGCTACCACTGCTATTGGTGGCCGTAAGCGCAACAGTGTAAGTACCCGCTACCGTAAATGTAAAATTGGGGCTCTGCAAGGTGGATGTAAAAGTAGCCGGCCCTGTAATAGACCACGCCCATGAAGTAGGGGTACCAGTGCTGATATCTGTAAAATGCACCACCACCGGGGCACAACCCGATACCGGGGTACCACTAAATGCGGCAACAGGAACTGCTGCCTTTGAAATCAATGGTGTACATACTCCTGTGCAAATAATTAAAAATGCGAGTAATAATCTCTTCATGCGCTTGCAATTATTGTATATAATTATAATATGCTTCTTTAGAAGAAGTATAGCTTTCGTTAGGGGCGCAAGGTTATTTATTAAATTATTTACTACTGTTTGTAATGTCTATTACTTTATTGCATCTGTCTAAAACAAATATACAGAATAAAACGTTAAAAAAAATTTTCGTTAACTAATTGATAATGATACATATAGTATTAGATAAAATATCATATTAATGATAAATTATCTACAATATACCTTAATAACCACGAAAGTAATTATTATACGAGATTTTCCGTCATTAACGTCTGTTTATATTTGCGTTAACTTACGCTTATACATCTGCACAGTATTCTCCAGTCCATAATATAGCGCATCGGCAATTAAGGCGTGACCGATTGATACCTCGACAAGTGCCGGAAGAGACCTACTAAAAAAGCCGAGATTATGTAAGTCGAGATCGTGGCCGGCGTTAATGCCAAGGCCGTGGTGTGTAGCTGTTTGTGCTGCTATGATGTAGGGACTAACAGCAGTTTCTTTATTGTTGTAATAATTTTTAGCATAAGCTTCGGTGTACAGTTCTACCCTATCAGTGCCAGTATCTGCTGCTGCGGCAATAATATCAGCCACGGGGTCTGTAAAGATGGATACCCGTATACCTGCATTTTTAAAGACTGTAATAATATCACGCAGGTAGCTATGCTCTTTAATAGTATCCCATCCATGATTAGAAGTGAGCTGGCCGGGAGCATCAGGGACGAGTGTTACCTGGGTGGGCATTGCATCCAATACCAACTGTACAAACTTATCTTCCTTCGGATTGCCCTCTATATTAAACTCCGTGGTTATTATTTTTTTCAGGTCATGTACATCACTGTACCTGATGTGGCGCTCATCGGGACGGGGATGTACGGTTATGCCTTCTGCACCAAAGCGCTCGCAATCTATTGTTACCTGCACCAGGTTAGGATTGTCGCCTCCGCGGCTATTTCTAAGGGTAGCGATCTTATTTATATTCACTGACAGCTTTGCAGGCATATATTCGTTTTGGCAAAAATAAACAGCATTTCAGTTAAATTGCAGGAAATGTATGATAACGCAAGAACAAAGCTTTTGTATGTACTATGCTGCTGCATAATTATCTGTTCCTGCAACCACCCCGCATCGCCCGATAAAAAGGTATTTCGGTTCAATCTATCGGGTGGCTATCTTGAGTCTATAGACCCGGCATTTGCAAAAGATCTGTCTGTAATGACAGTAACGCATTTTGTATACAACACGCTTGTAGAAACCGATGAGCATCTGCATACCATACCATCACTTGCAAAAACATGGGAGATAAGCGCTGACGGCCTTAGCTATACTTTTCACCTGCGCAGTGACGTTTATTTTCATGATAATGAGTTGTTCCCAAATGGGGAGGGAAGAAAAATGACTGCCGCAGATGTAGCCTATTCTTTTTACCGTCTTACAGATCCGAAGACCGCCTCACCGGGTGCATGGGTATTTAATGAACATGTGGGCGAGCATCCTTTTACAGCTACTGATGATACAACACTGGTGATAAAACTTGCTACCCCTTTTCGCCCGCTCCCACAGATACTGAGTATGCCGTATTGTAGTATAGTGCCTAAAGAAGTTGCTGAGCACTGGGGGCGAGACTTTCGAAGCCATCCGTGCGGTACGGGACCTTTTATGTTTCATTACTGGGATGAGGGCAATATGCTGATACTGCATAAAAATCCTCATTACTGGCAGCACGACAGTAATGGAACACAACTACCTTATTTAGACGCAGTACAGATATCGTTCGTAGACAATAAGGCAACAGAGTTTCTGCTCTTTATGCAAGGCAAGCTGGACTTTGTAACGAGTATAGACGGATCTTTTAAAGACCTGATACTTTCCAAGAATGGCGAACTGAAGCCTGAATACCAGCATAAATTTCATCTTGATAAGCTTACCTATCTTAATACAGAATACTTAGGATTTCTCACCGATGATACAATGGCCGTGATGCGCGATGAGCCAACAAAGAACCCGCTCATAAGGCAGGCGATAAATTACGGCATCAACCGGCAAAAGATAGTAACCTATTTAAAAAATGGCATGGGTATACCTGCTACACACGGCTTTATACCGGCAGGTATGCCGGGGTACGACAGCACATCGCACTACGGCTATGATTATAGTCCTGCAAAAGCATTGCAACTGCTGGCACAGGCGGGCTACCCCGGCGGGAAAGGGCTGCCACCTATAAAGGTGCTGGTACAGGATAACTATGTAGACATTGTGAACTTTATAGCCACTGAGCTACAGGATATAGGCATAAGATTATCGATAGAGGTGATACAGCCTAACATATTGAAGATGCAGATGAGCAAATCGAAGGCAGTATTCTTTCGTGCAAACTGGATAGCCGACTACCCGGATGCGGAAACATTTCTGGCATTCTTTAACAGCCGCTTCCCCGCACCGCCAAACTATACACGATTCAGGAATGCAACATTTGATAAGTGGTATGATGAAAGTATGAACATGCCCGACACACAGAGGTGGGCAGAGTATCGCGCTATGGATAGCCTGGCTATGAGTTATGCACCTGTAGTGCCTATATATTATGATATGCAACTGCACTTTACCCAAAACAACATCACTGGGCTGGAGAGCAATCCGATGAATATCATTGACCTGAAAAGAGTATTTATAAGATCTGCTTCATTACATTAGCTGATAAAACGTAATCATGCTTTTTAATTCGGATGCATTTTTAGTTTTTTTTCCTGTAGTAACCCTACTGTATTTTTTACTACCCCATAATCTAAGGTGGATGTGGCTACTTGCCGCCTCTTGCTTTTTTTATATGTTCTTTAAGCCGGTGTATATTCTTATACTTGCTTTTACTATTGCCATTGATTATTTCGCGGGCATATCTATTGAGGGCGCCATCAACAAGAAAATAAGGAAACGATACCTTATACTTAGTATCCTTGCAAATATTGGTGTACTGGCAGTTTTCAAATACTACAACTTCATTAATGGGAACATAACAGGCATTGCTCTGTTATTTGGCACCCATAACCCTGCGCCATTCTTAAAGATAGCATTGCCTATTGGCTTGTCGTTCCACACTTTTCAGGCCATGAGCTATACGATTGAAGTATACAGAGGGAAGCAGAAAGCGGAACGGCATTTCGGGATATATGCACTGTATGTAATGTTCTACCCGCAACTTGTAGCTGGGCCAATAGAGCGGCCTCAAAATCTTATTCACCAGTTCCGTGAAAAACATACGTTTGACGCGGCAGCGTGTACAGAAGGGCTGAAACAAATGTTGTGGGGTTTTTTCAAAAAATTAGTAATAGCAGACCGACTGGCAATAGTGGTTAACAATGTATATGATCATCAGGCAAATTTTCATGGCTCAGCATTTGTTGTAGCAACCATCTTTTTTTCGATACAGATCTATTGTGACTTTTCGGGATATTCCGACATAGCAATCGGCTGCGCTAAAGTGATGGGGTTTACGCTGATGAACAATTTTAACCGGCCCTATTTTTCTACTTCTTTTTCGACGTTCTGGACGCGGTGGCATATATCCCTTTCATCGTGGTTCAGGGATTATGTATATATACCTCTGGGGGGAAACAGAGTAAAGCTGGCACGCCTGTACTTTAATATAGTCATTGTATTTCTACTCAGTGGCCTGTGGCATGGTGCTAACTGGACATTTATTATATGGGGCGGCCTTAATGCTATTTACCTGCTAGCTGAGATCACCATCAGAAAACTACGTGGTAAAAAACACATAGATACTCAAGGTGCATTTTTACCTAGGATAATAGCAACTACTTTTACGTTTACACTCATTAGTTTCGCATGGATATTTTTCAGGGCATCGTCAGTAAGTAATGCACTATATGTGGTGCGTAATATGATAATCCCGGGCAAGGGAACGAATTATTTTTCCTTAGCTGATGCACCAATAACAGGAGCTGCTACAACATGGATTGGAATGTCGCCCATTAAGTTCCTGTTATCCGCCACTCTCGTTCCTATACTTTTTCTGCTGGAGTTCTTTTTGCAAGGCAATACTTTCAGCAGGTTTAATAAACTACCGGTGGCTGCGAGATGGTCCACGTACTATATTGTGATATTTGCAATTATTTTCCTTGGCATATTTGATACCCGCCAATTTATCTATTATCAATTTTAGTGCATGATGACCAATAGAAAGTATATGCGGCAGGTGGTCATTTTTATAGCTATTCTTACAGTGCTGGCTTGCCTTATCAATTATACTTTCAACATGGGTATAACGCACGCAGCAAAGGGCGACATTGGAAAGGTAAATAATATAGCTGCACATAAAACCGACCCTCTTATCGCCATTTTTGGTTCATCTGTTGGCGAGGCGGGGTATAGACCCACATGTACTAACAAAACGCACATCTTTATCTGCCTATAACTATTGCATGGATGGAACAAGATATATGCAGTATCGAGGACTGATAGATGAGTTCGCAGCACACAGCAGCAACAATAAATACATCCTGTTTGCCGAAAGCTATTTTTCTTTTGAACCTACGGATGCCGTTCACAGCATGGAGCTATATATGGAGCACCTGGACAACGACAATATCTATAATTCCCTCTATGCAATACAACCAGCGCTAACCTGGAAATGCAAGTACATACCTTTTTACAAATACATAGCCGCTACCGATGTGTATTACAAAAATGTGTGGAGCGGATGGAAAACACTGCTGAACGATAAAGCAACTGCCGATACAATGTTGGGTTTTATACCAAGAACCGGTACGGTAAGAGCAGGCGGTACAAACCACGCGCTTCCTACGTATAAAAGCATCGTAGATAGCGATGTAATAAAAGCTTATACAGAAACGATTTTATCGCTGCAGCGAAAGGGAAGGGCAGTTATCATTATTCTGCCACCTGTATATAAGAAACTATCTGTACGCTTAACCGACCTGACGCTGGTAAGGCGGGCCTTGTATGACGCAGCTGCAAAAACACACAGTACGTTTTGGGATTTTACAACCAGTGACATCTGTGAGCACAGCAATTATTTCTATAACGCGCACCACCTCAATAGCACGGGCGCACAAGTGTTTACCTGTGCGCTCGCCGATAGTCTTAGTACATTGATAAACAGGGTAAAATAACCAGTTACTTTTTCCTGCCCTTATACTTGCCTATCATCTCTGCTACCGCGGCACGGAGTAGAAATTCAGGGTTAAGATCTGTGAAGGTTTTTATTCTTGTTGGCGACATACGCAAGGCTTTTTCGAGTTGCAGTAAGGCCTCTTTAGATTTACCTAACTCAAACAAACAAGCAGCATGATAATAGTAAAAATCGCCCTTATCACCGCAATGCTCGCGTGCTACTTCTAATTGCGTCAGCGCCTCATCATAATAGCCGGTAAGATACAGGCCACGTATAAGCGCTACCCATGTGGTCTTGCTGCCGGGCTTAAGGCGCACGGCATTAAGGTAGCATACCAATGCTTCGCTCTTTACATCCATTTCCATAAGGCAATTGCCTATGGCCATACAATAAGATGCATTATCCTTATCGAGGTGCAGCGCAACGGAATAAGATTTTACCGCTTTCTCCCATTGTTTTTCGCGGGAGTATGTCTCGCCTATTTTAAAGAATATACCATCATCCTGCGGGCTGAGCTGTGACGCCTGGCGATAATAGTAGCGGGCACGCTGAAAATTCTTTTGCTTTTCCCAGCAGTAGCCCATCGCTTCAAATATCACATCTTCGGGTTTTGCTATCTCCAGGTGCTTCTCTAATACTTCCACCGCTTTCTCGTACCACTTAAGGCGCATGTACGCATCGGCCATATTGCGATAGGCAAACTCAAACTTCTCATCTATCACTACACAATACTCGTAAGCATCGATGGATTTTTCATATAACTTCAAGCCTTGATAAGCCGCGCCAAGATTGAACCATGCAAGCGCATTGTATGGGTCGGCCTCGGTAAGCTGGGTATGTAACGTAACGCTCTCTTCGAGACGCTCTGTAAACTCTGCCCAGAAACATATTTTCTGCAGTGCTTCTTCATTGCGCTTATCTATTTTTATAACACGCTTCAACGTATCGAATACGGCATCAAACTCCTCGCTCTCGTCATATACATCCGACAGCTCAAGTAAGACCTCTATCTTTTCTTTTCCGTTAAACTCTTCTGTCTTCTGCTCAAGAAATAACGCTGCCTGATCGTACTTGAATTGCGCCAGCAAAATATCTGAGCGCAGCAGTACAGCATCGAGATTATGATTATCATATTGCTCCATCTCATCGAGCACCTTTAGCGCCTGCCCGTATTTCTGGGCCTGCGTAAGTATCTCTGCCTTGAGCAATAGTATAGAAGCTGAAAAAGGATAATAGGTACAGGCAATATCGCAAGCTAGTAATGCCTGCTCTTCCTGGCTATTCTGAAAGAAATGTTCAATCACCCGCTCAAACTCTTCTTCATCCATTATACCCGACGACTCGCCTTTCTTCACTTGTTCATATCGCTGCAGTATATCATCCATCGAGTCCCAATCTTCATCCTGGAAATCATCATCGAACATACTCATGTGGTTTATACCAAAGTTACTGAAAATAACATGCCAGTATTAATACCTGACGTTATGGCAATGTCAAAATGCACATGTTATTAACATAGTCTATATAGTATTAGCTAAAAGCAATTATTGGTCGAAACTACCTTCATTATGGTATAAACGTGGCATGCATCGTAATTATTAGCCACTTATTGCTTTCTTTAACCGATGTAAATGTAACTTTCTCCCAAAATTCTGGCTGTGCTACAGGTTTAACCTGTACCTGACAATATAAAATACCGGTATTACCTGCCACAATTACCTGCTCATCCGTAAGTCGAAATATATCGAACTTAATGTCGGGATTGAGAACGAACCTGTTGATGAAAGCGTCTTTATTTAACACTACAGCCCGGGGACTGGTAAAAATAAATTCGTGGTGCAGGTGTTCGTGCATAAACACACTGTCTTTATTAAGCGCAGCGCTTAATAGTTCTCTATGCAACTGAACGATTGTTGCTGTTTGCTGTAAGTCATTTTCCATGATCTGCTATTTAAGAATGAAATTATACAGCAAAATTATACACGCAATATATCCCTGAATAGTACAAAAGGGACATTGCTTTCAGGTAGTGAAAAATTATTTAAAGCTGTTATAATAAAAGTGTGCTCCGAAATTATCCGGATTAAGAAATGCAGACGGCGTAGTATCCATGAACGCTTTAAATTCTTTTATGAAATGCATCTGATCAAAGTAACCCTTATCAAGAGCAACGGGCAGATAGTGGGTGCTCTTACAGACCAGTAAATATTTCAGCGTATTACGAAAGCGTGATAGTTGTTGAAAATGTTTAGGAGACATACCACTAACCGCTATAAAAGACCGTCTGAAATGGCGTGGCGTTATCTTCATTTGCTTTGCAAGCTCATGGAGCTTTACTTCATCGTGATGATAAAAAAGTGTATCAACAATTGGCTTCCATGCGTGCAACGGTTTGCGATGCCGTTCTAATTGTATTAGCAGGAAGTTCTCCAATAATCTTATCCGCTCTTGCAGATCATCAGCAGCAGCTATTTGCTCTTCCAGGTCTTTACCTTCAGATCCCCAGATCGTGCCGGCATCGGCGAATGTATCGGCAAACTCATGTAGCGGTATTGAAGTAAAGTTGCTGAACATACTGCAACGAAAACGCACCACTATAAACCCAACCTCTACTGAAGGCAATATGCTGCAAGACCTCTGCCGGGAATGCGTCAGATGGCTTTGAGCCATGCTGCCCACATTTTTTATTTTAAACGGGGTTTTGTAATGAAAGTATAGATCAATACCCACACCTGGCGGCACATGAGGCATGTAGGATGGCGTTGCCTCTTCATTTTCCCAAGCCCAGTAGCGCTCGATATAAGCACTTAAAAGCGGGCCTGGTTTCGCAAAATCAATCTTCACTTGACTGCTGTTTATATTTACATCAAAAGTAAGTAAAGACGCACAAATACTTTAAGAGTCAAAGACCTTTACTGCGGCGTAAGCGTTTCTTTATTGCTGGGCTTACTTTCGTTCCAAAGCCTATCCATTGCAGTAATTACATAGGTGCATTGCTTATAATTATTAGCAGTGCCATCGAGCAGTTCGGTTGTGGACTGTACAGATATTATCTTGTCTGTGCGATTAATATTTACCGTTTCATTGTTTGTAAAGCGATAGACCACATACCTTATCGTCTCTTTTTGCGGGTTGTTTTCTTTCCATTGCAGCAATGTGCCCTGCACGGATGGTATCGCCTTTAGCACGGGTGCAGCAGGTGCTACACTATCCAGCCACTTCATCTCCGGCGGAAAAGCAGGGCTATTCTGATACCTGTTGTGCAAACTATCGCGTAGAGCGTGGGGTATCTTGTCGAAATTAGAGATGCTGTAAAAAGAGTAACCTGAACCTGGCGCCATCTTCCTGATATCTCTTATCTGCCACAATAACTCATTAGGGCTGGCCCAGGGTCCGCTATGCGCACCTACCATGCGATATGCACCAAGACCATAGTAGATATGTCTGCCAAAAGTATGTTCGCTCCACCAAGGCATTAATACAGAGAATGGCGCAGCTTTACTATTATGCTCCCAATACAACTGTGGCAACAGGTAATCTACCCAGCCCTTCCTCATCCATAATAGTACATCGGCATAAAGGTCGTCGTAGTCTGTTTGTCCGCCATGGGTTTCAGAGCCATCGGGGTCTTTGCTTTTATTGCGCCATACACCAAAGGGGCTAATACCGAGCTTTACGTAGGGCTTAAGGTGTTTTATACCTGTATTGAGCAGTGATACAAAAAGGCTGATATTATTCCTGCGCCAGTCATCTTTATTTACACCTTGTCCATATTTAGCATAGCTTCTACTATCTCCAAACTCCTGACCTGCTATACGGTATGGATAGAAATAATCATCGAGATGTACAGCATCAATATCATAACGCTTCACTACATCTGTTATCACCTTTATCACATACTCACGTGCCTCAGGCATTCCGGGATCTATATATGCCTTGCCACCGTAATTGATTATCCAGTCAGGGTGAGCGTGCGTGATGTGCTTTGCCGGGTTGGGGTTCTTTTTACTATCTACCAGCGCACGGAAGGGATTGAACCATGCGTGGAACTCCATATTGCGCTTATGCGCCTCCTCGACCATAAATACAAGCGGGTCGTAATAGGGGAAGGGTGGCTCGCCCTGCCGCCCGGTGAGGTAGTGGCTCCACGGCTCTATGGTGGATGCATAGAGCGCATCGCTGGAGGGGCGTATCTGCACGATAACGGCATTGCAGCCAAGGTCTTTTAACTGATCGAGGCGGTGAGTAAATTCCTGCTGTTGCTGAATAGACGGTAGTCCGGGCTTTGAGGGCCAGTCGATATTGCCAACAGTGGCGACCCATGCCGCACGAAATTCGCGCTTAGGTGACTGCGCCATAGAGGCGACAGAAAATAAACAAACAAACAGAAAGAGGACGATGGTACGCAACAAAGAAAAATGATTAAGCCGCCAAAATAATACATAGGCAGGGAATAGGGAAATTTATATTTAATAGATTTGGGCAATAGTTGGCCTATTTATTCAATTCTCATAAAACCCTATGACAATAAAACAAAAGTTCAAAAGCTCTATAAAGCGAGGAACAGGAGAAGCATACCTGATACTGAAAGAAAATCGGGAGCTAAATGTTTCGAAATATATCTATGATGCGGCAATAAAAAATTATGCTTATGACACACAATGTGAGGGCAGCCGTGGGCAATACATCTGTGACATTATAAACTTATCACCGCAAAAAAGTATACTTATAAAAAATGTGCTGAAGCATCTTGAAAAGCAGAAGAAGTGTGGAGAAAATCTTGAACAGCTATTTGATATAGCTAAGATATTATCGCTACAGGGAAATATGGCTGCAAAACGATCTTTGTATAAAAGGTTCAGATCAAATACACGCCGTGGATATGAGCTTGGCGGCCAATCTGCTGTCATTGGATTAGACGGCATTGAAGGCTTAAAAGCTGTAGCAGAAGTAAGAGGTGAAATGCTAACCAAAGACAGCGATGACTGGGAAGATGATTGGTATATCAGACATTTTCAGGAGGAACATCCTAAGGTGAAGGTTATGGCAATGCTAAAGGAAGTAGCACAAAACAATGTTTTTATTCAAAAATACCTTGATGCCATTAATGAAAACAAAAAACTGAGATCAAAAACTGAGCAGACTATATACTCGTTTGATACAATAAAAGCAAAACTTGCCGAGGGAAAACCAGCAAGATTCATGCAAACGGAAATAAACCTTTTGACCAAACAATCGCTACAACAAATAGCGGATGCGTTTGTAAATGAAAAAAATAAGGTAAAGCAGGAAAACTATTTAAGAATATTTTCAAGTGTAAAATTTCCTGGCGACTATAAAGTTATATTAGAAATTGCAAAAGATCCTGTTAGTAAATCTAATTGGCGCGTTTATTTCGCCATTAGGTCTTTACAGTTTTTTTCGGGTAAAAATATTCGCGCATTTGCTCTTAAGAAAATTAAACACAGTAACTCGCCTTCTATATATACACCTTTACTTATCAATAATTATAAAAAGGGAGACCACAAACTATTAAAAGCTATTGCCAATAAATCTAAAAATAATGATACTATTGAAGATCTGGCGATAAACTATATTGATATTTACAAGGCAAATAAAGACAAGAACTGCAAAAACCCACTGACGATCATCTACAGCAAACTTACCTGCGGCATACATCGTGAAGATCTAATCAGGCTGCTCATAGCGCAAAAAGTATTACCTAATAAAATTAAGCAGGAGATCTTTTATGACAGCAGGGAAGGGATACGGGAATTAGCCATTGCTCATAGCGCCAACTCATAATAAAGTATATCCTCTTTACTGCCATCCGGCCAAATGCGCGGCTCGCGGTATGCATAGGTAAAACCATAGCGCTGATTAGCTGCCTTTGATATGATGTTGCTTTCTTTGTGGCCTATTCGCAATGTTTTTAAATGATGGTCATTTGCCCACCTAATTCTGATGTCGTAGAGCATACGGGAAAGGTGTTTACGTCTATGCGCTTTGCGGATATACGATTGTGTCATGTGGGCGAGTGAGTGGTCGTCACCATCTATGTGCAGCCCGGTGATACCAACCAACTCATCATTACAGAACAAACCGAAACAACCTGCACCCTTATTGGTGATACGCTCCATCCATTGATGCTCATTAAAAGCTACTTCTCGTTCATAGGTGCTGCCAAACACTGCAGCTTCCATTTGCAAGGCTTCTAATCTCATTGCTTTGTACAACATTACTTCGCTTTCAAAGAACGGCCTTATGGTATAACGTGTATCGTCTGCTGGGCTCATTTTCGTTTCTTTTCGGCTACGTCATTTAGCTTGTGCATCTCCATTATAGTGGTTTTCCCATCAGGACTTTCGCGATACATTGGCACAAACTTTACATTGTATTTGAACTCTTTGTAGGTGTAAGAGGTACGCTTCAATACCTGGCTGGAATAGACATCATCGAAGCCAGTAACGAGCACATACAGCTCTACATCGGCAGCGGTAATATCTTTCTCTTCATACCCGGCAAGGGGACTCTTGTCGTTTATCTCATGCACAACGGTCCAGTTCATAGGCAGCATGTCTACTTTATTGCGTTCCAGCTCCAGGTCATAAAACTGGTACATACCTTCCCCACCATCTTCTATTACTTTTAGCGCTATCGTTACTCTTATTTCTACATTGGTAAGTATGTGATTGTCTTTTGAAGTGGCAAAACGAAACATTAAAGCAGAGCCTTCTTTGTGCGGGCCTATGAGGGCATGATTGCTGAATGCGAGGTGGCACTGTGGGCGTGCAAAGCGCCCGTATATAAGACCCGTGGCTATAGCAAAAGAAAGGAATCCGGTCATCGCCTCGGCACCAGCTACAAGATTGGCACCATCTCCCGCAGGGCTTATGTGCCCATAGCCTACGGTAGTAAACGTTTGCATACTGAAGTAAAACATCTCTTTAAAAGTCGTCCAATGATCATGCGCATCCATGCCTACTAACTGCGTAGCGCCGACAAGCGTATACAGTATGGTGAATAAGAAATTTATAATCAGGAAAAACAATACAATAACCCCCATAAACTTCCAACGGGACAGACTAAGCATACGTTGATATATACTAAATCGGTTGAGAATAGAACTTCCTTCGCGCAACAGATTTAGAGAGCCATCTTTGTTGATGAACCTGCCTCCATAATTATCAGCATTGCCAAAGCCGGTATCGTTATTGGTCTTTAATGCCGGATCTATTTTTTTGTGCATGGACATAGGTGAAAAATACTGCAATTTTCCCGTTTATTAAAACAAGGCATTTGTTTTGCCTTTGCATTAACCCATAAATCATTTTACATTTATGCTATGCCGCGCTTTCTTGCATTGCCGAATAACAACCCCCTATCCCGTTTGCCCGGCATACTGCTATTTTGTGCGTCCGTTATCATAGGCCTGTTGTGTTATAAGAGTTATGGTATAGGGTGGGATGAGCCGATACAGCGCATGGCGGGTACACTTACCTACGATTATGTATTTAACGGTGACCATGCAATAAAGACGTATGCTGAGCGGGACCTGGGTACGGGATTTGAATTATTGCTTGTTATCATTGAACGAAAGTGCCATATCATCGACAGCAGGCATATATACCTTATGCGGCACCTCGTCACGCACCTGTTCTTTCTTGTGAGTGCGTTTTGTGGTTACTTGCTGGCGTTGCGGTTATTCAAAGATCAAAAGATAGCCTGCCTGGCATTTGTGATGCTTGCATTTATGCCACGGCTATATGCACATTCTTTTTTTAATAGCAAGGATATTCCTTTTCTATCAGCATTTCTTATCGCCATGCTGGTGAGCCAGATAGCTTTTGAAAAAAATAAACCATTGTGGTATTTGCTACTGGGACTTGTATGCGGCTATGCAACCAGTATAAGAGCTATGGGCATTATACTTGTGCCCCTCATGGGTTTCTTACTATTCCTGGATCTTTCAAAAAGCATTTATCTCAAGGAAAAAATATTGCCTGCAATTATCAATATCCTACTTTTTTTAACTGGATTTTGCATGCTGCTGTATGTAGCATGGCCCATACTTTGGGATTCGCCAATAGTTAGCTTTAAAGAGCAGTTTGCATCGCTTGCGCATATAGTGTGGAATGGCCGCGTACTTTTTAAAGGAGAGATGATACCCGCCACTGCCTTGCCATACAGCTACCTGCCCGTATGGATATCTATTACTGTACCTGAGCTGTGGCTTGTAGCGGGTGTAGCAGGCTTTGTATGGGTGCTTATTGGTTTTGCACGGTATCCGCTGCAATATCTTGCTAACACACCGGAGCGGAATTTTATTCTTTATATCGGTTGTTTTGCGTTGCCGCTGGTTGTTGTGAATGTGCTGCACTCGACTAATTTCGATGACTGGCGACATCTATATTTCGTTTATCCTGCTTTTGTGATGCTTGCTTTGTTTGCCATTAACAAGTTGCTATACAGCAGGGCTAAGATAGTTGTATGGAGCGTATGTGGGCTACAAGTGCTGTTTGTGGCTTTTTTTATGCTTCGTAACCATCCTCACCAGGAAGTGTATTTTAATAATCTTGTATCGCACGATAAAGAATACCTGCGAAAGAATTATGACCTCGACTACTGGAGCTGTGCAAACAAACAGGGATTAGAATACATCCTTGCAAATGATACGGCGGCTCAAATAAACGTTGCAGGCAGGTTAGAAACAATATGGAACGCGCAACTCATTATTCCGTGGGATAAGAGATGGCGTATAACAGCGGTAAAGGAAGGAGTACCTGCGGATTACTTTATAACCACATTCCGTGAGCACCCGGCCGACTATCCTTACACCAATATTTTTTATGAAGTACGGGTACTTAACAGCACCATGCTAAGAATATATATGCTGCGCAGATAATTTAAAAAGCCCACCCTGAAAAGGGCAGGCGTTATTATCAAATCGCGATCTTCAATTAATGTATCACGCAAAACTTTTTGTGCACTTCACCGGCATTGCTGTTCAATAACAGCATATAGTTGCCATTTGGCAGATCTTGTACGTTTATATGCACATTGCCGCTACCCGCCAGCATCTTAACGGTTTGTCCCTGCATATTTACTACACGCATATCGCATCTGCCTATAGCGGCCGGCAGTGCTACCACAACTGAACTTTGTGCAGGTACCGGGTATATGGTTACCTCGCTTTGCAGCGATGGCATGGTTTCTACAGCTAGTGTGCTGCGGTGCGTGGTCAGCACTATGTTATCAAAATAGGCGTCATTATCATCGCCTGTATAGCGTATGGCTACGAGCTGTATGCGCACAAAACGCGTGTTAGCAGGTGCATAGAATGAGTCTGTTACCTTGCCCCATGTATTTTCAAAAGACATTGTATCGCTGTAGTAGTTGCGCAATACTACCGTCTTGGTGGCATCGAGGCACTGTACATAAAATGCACCTACATCGGGTGGGTCTTGTGCATAAGACTGCTCCCATCCGCTGAAAAAGAATTTCTGGTGGCCTGAATCTATCGTTGCCGCATAGCTTGCTACCGCTACATCCTGCTGCAGTATACCCGCAGAATCATCTCCCTCTACGAAAATGTAGTTGCCATCTTCAGGATCTTCGAAGCTATCCGAGTCTGCTGTGCTGAACCAAGTGCCCAATACATTTACCCATGCTGCGGGTCTGGCTGTATCATGTGGCGATGTTTCGCCGCTGCCGTTAATAACCAGGTTTTGCGCCCTGCCTTGTGTACTGCAAAAAACTGCCAGTATAAAAGCGCTCAATAAAAGTGTACATTTTTTCATAGCATTTTGTTTTTGTGCTGAATGAATAAATAATTATCAGACACAAAGGTGTAGCTATGCGGCATCTCTGCATATCGGATGTTTATCTGATTTTACAGAGCTATATTCTACTGTTTTATGACAATATCCCATTTTATAACCTATTATCTTTATTCTGAACCATATCAATTATCACTGTATGAAAGCACTATCTACGTTTATTATTTCGATCCTTTTTACTTCAGCACTTTATGCTCAGCCAACAATCAAGTGGCAACATGCTTACGGCGGTAGTGGTGACGAAGGTGCATATGATATAAAGCCTGCTGTAAATGGTGGTTTTATATTTTGCGGACAAACAAATTCTACTGATGGAGATGTTGTTGCACCAGGCTTTGGTAGTACGGATTACTGGGTTTGCAGAATAGACAGTAATGGTAATATACTTTGGGAAAGATCTTATGGAGGCGAGGGATCAGATGGTGCCGATGTTATACTTAATGTAGGGAATGGCTATATAATAGGTGGTAATATATACCCGGTTAGCGATTCGATATATGGAGGAGAAGTAACCGGAGCTCATGGCTCAGATGATATTTGGGTTATAAAAACCGATACTGCCGGTACCCTATTATGGCAGAAAGCTTATGGTGGCTCGTCTTTTGATGATATTGATAACATGAAAGCAACTAGTGATGGAGGGTATATTTTTGTAGCGGATACACATTCTACTGATGGCGACATAACTTTTAATCATGGTGGAGTGTCTGATATATGGGTAGTGAAGATCAATGATACAGGTAAGATAATATGGCAGAGATGTTATGGGGGCAGCCTGAATGATTTTGGCGATGATATTATTCAAACACTTGATGGAGGTTACTTGGTAACAGCACATACATCTTCAACAGATGGTGATATGACTGGTATTACAAATAGGGGAAATACGGATGCCTGGTTAATAAAAATAGACGATACCGGGGCTATAGTTTGGCAAAAAACATACGGGGGCAGTGAAATAGATGAGCCTAACAGCATCATACAGGCAAACGATGGAGGATATATTATTGGGGCAGGGACTAATTCATCGGATTTTGATATAGACGATTATACAACTGGTGATGGATTTGATGTATGGGTTTATAAAGTAGATAGTACAGGAACTTTATTGTGGAGTAAGACATACGGCGGAACAGGAGATGATGAGCTGACTAAAATAATTTCAACAACAGATAGCAATTATATATTTTGCGGATCTACTTCTTCCCTGGATGGTGATGTGACCGGTACACACGGGACAAATTACGATTACTGGACTGTAAAACTAAATGATACAGGTAAGATAGCATGGCAAAAAACACTTGGCGGTACGTACATAGATCATGGCTATGCAATAACACCATGTGATGACAGCAGTTATATCGTTGCCGGTTATACAGAATCAGTAGATGGCGATGTGACCGGCAATCATGGTGGCTCAGATGCATGGCTGGTACGGCTTGGATATACTGATACTACAACAAGAGTAGTTACTGTAAATAATGCCGCAGACATACAAGTCTATCCCACACTCAGCAGTGGTATTGTGTATGTAGTAGTGCCAACTGGATATAGCGCCGCGAAAATATCATTGATAAATACATTAGGGCAACAGATGCCGTTTGCAGAAAGTGTAAATGGTAACGAGCACGTTATTGACCTTTCAGGCAATAGTACGGGGATGTATATAGTGCGTGTTAGTTATAATGGCGTGGTAAGGGATGTTAAGGTGATGTACCGGAAGTGATGAAAGAATTCCATTAGTACTTATGCATCTTCCTTCTTCGGTACCGTACGGAAAATAACATCCCACATTACGGAGCTTACACCAAAGCCTTTGCTATCGACCTTATAATGGTGCAGGTGATGGTTGCGCCATAGGGCTTTTAAGTATCGTGGTGGTGGAAATGCGTGTATTGCGTAATGCATAGAACCATAAAGCAGATAGCCAAATAGAAAACCTGAAAAGAAGCCTAATGATGACCAGCCAATAGTGAAGTAGGTAAGCGCAAATATGACCGTTGCCAATACAAAACTAGGAACAGGCGGCATAAATAATCGCTCTTTATCGCGGGGGTACTCGTGATGTACACCATGTATGGTGTACACTATTTTTTTGCCGCGCTCGCTATCTGCAATAAAATGGAAAAGGAAGCGGTGAATGGCGTACTCAAACAATGTCCATATTATTGCGCCCGTTATAAAAAGTATTGCTTCTCGGCCTATACTCAGCCCCCTGTAGGAATGACCATAGTATAGCAGGAATGCTATAACCGGGAAATACATACTGTAAATGACGATGGGGTGTGTCTTGGTCATTGTTTCCATATAGTCGTTATGGAATAACCGGGCTTGTCCTTTGTTGTTTATTTTGTCGAAATGCATAACCAAACAATTTGCTATTCATGTTTGCCTAATGAGCATATCAGCCTTTTGATCTACTCACTAATCATCATTGAGTTTTATCTGTATTATCTCATTTTCATCTTCAAGCAGCCAATCAGTAGCTGTGTTCTTCTTTACAACTATTTTATCCATCCATAAAAGCAGCGCGGGCAGGAGGGTAAGATTTGTTACCATCGCCAGCAGCAGCGTTATTGATGTCAGGTATCCTAAAGATTTTGTGCCATCAAACTGCGACAAGATGAATACACAGAAACCGGCTATCAATATAAGCGATGTATAAATAATACTTAAACCTGTATCGTGTATGGTTCTGCGTACGGTATCAGCTATACTATCATCGTGCCGCGAAAGCTCCTGCTTAAAATTTACGAGGAACCTGATGGTGACGTCAATAGTAATACCCAGCGCCACGCTGAATACAAGTACCGTTGACGGCTTGATACGTATACCCATCCAGCCCATAAGACCCGCGGTGATGAGTAGCGGAACAATATTTACAACAATGGAAATGAGGAGTATGCGCCACGAACGGAACAATACGATCATACATCCGAAGATGATAATGAAGGCAAGTATAAGACTATCGCGCAAGCTGTTGACGATAAACTTACTACCCTCGAGGAAAGTGATGCTGGTACCGGTGAATGTAATATCGTATTTGGTACTATCGAAAATGGCATATACCTGAGGGCGAATACTATCGAGGAGCGCAGGCAGGCGCTTGGAGCCCACATCAGCCATGTTCATGCTGAGGCGCGCCTTTTGTTTATTACTGTCTATAAAAGAATTGAGCAGCTTATTGAACATGCTGTTCTTATCCGATCCTTTGGCGAGCAGGTAGGGCTGCAGAAATACCGCATCGTAGTCGCTTGGTACAGAATAGAATGATGTGTCACCACCAAAGAAGGCCTGACTGGCAAATTTAATACCGTCTGCTATGGAAAGCGGATGGCCTATCTCGGGGTTTTGCTGCAGAATAGAGCTTAGCTCATCCATCTTGCGGATGACCTCGAGCCTTGATACCACACCACGCTTTTTCTTCGTATCGATGATTATCTCCAGCGGCATCACTCCCTTAAAATTGCGTTCGAAAAATAAAAGGTCGGTGTATACTTTGTCAGACTTGGGAAGGTCATCTACGATGTGCGCTTCATTCTTCAAGCGGGTAAGCCCTATTACTGAAAAAGCACAGACAACTATTGTAAAACCATATATCCACATCCTGTGGCCGAATACCCATGTAGTAAGTGTTTCGAGCAAGCGGTTTATCCAGCTGTTCTCGAGATAGCTTGTGTGACGCATTTTGGGCGCCGGCAGGAAGCTGAAAAGAGCAGGGATAAATATGAGCGAAATAAAGAACAATGCAAGAATATTAAGACCTGCTACTAGACCAAACTCTTTAAGCAACGTACTTTTTGTAAAAAAGAATACGCCAAAGCCTATTGCTGCAGTAAGGTTCGTAAACAGAGTAACGATACCCATCTTATCGACCATGCGTAGCAGCGACTTTGTTTTATTTGGGTTTTTATGATACTCTGCATGATACTTATTGAGAAAATACACACAGTTAGGTATACCTATCACTACTATGAGCGGCGGTATGAGTGCTGTAAGTATAGTTATCTTATAATCGAGTAGTACAATGGTGCCTATAGACCATACCACCCCTATTGCCACTACCAGCATAGATGCCAGTACTGCCATAAATGAGCGGAAGAAAATAACCAGGATGATAGCGGTGAGAATGAAAGAAAGAATAAGGAACAGCCTCATCTCGGACTGTACACGGGTAGCCATCTCGGTACGTATCAGCGGCAGGCCTGAGTAGTGCATCACGAGGTTGTGTGCCTTGCCAAAATTATCTCCGAGCAGTACTACGCTGTCTATAACCCCTGCTCTATCTTTAGAATTGAGCACCTCTTTATTGATGCGGACAGCCATCAGGTATGCACCGGAATCAGCATTGTATAAGAAGCCCCTGTAAAACGGCAGATTAAGAAATGTATTCTTAATACTATCAACATTGCTGAATGGTGGTTCGCCCGCAATAGGCGCTACCGTAAGTTTTTGTGTAAGTGTATCTTTTGTAAGGTTGATGGCACCCGGAATGCTGAGGACATTTTCCACTGCATGTACATGTGCCAGGCTTTTGGTGAGCTTTGCATAATCATTAAAAAATGCAGGGGAGAAGAACTGCGTGGTCTGTACGCCTATCACCATCAGGTTGCCATCCTCACCAAATTGCTTACGAAAATTCTGATATTCAATATATTTAGGATTGTCCTGCGGTACAGCACTGGTAAATTCATAGCTGATCTTTACCTGCGAAGCGAAATAACCCATTACACCAGTTGCCGCAAGTAATAATACAAGCAGGGCAATACGGAACTTTATTATAAGAGCAGCTACGCTATGCCACATGCTATATTGCTTAAAGTAAGTTTCAAAAATACTAAAAGGGCAGGGGAATAACGACCTCTTAGAAATATCAATATATCACTACCTGTTTATAATAGTATAAACTTATCTGCATCATTTAGGAAAGGCAGGTCTGCACGAGTCTTTAAAAGGTGTTCCATATCAAGCGTAACTGTATGAACAGCAGCGGAATGGGGATGCTGCCAAAGTGTTTCACCAAGTGGTCCGAATACGCTGCTTTCACCATTATAGTTATGTCCATTGGCATCCGTACCCACACGGTTCACACCTGCTACATAGCACATATTTTCTATAGCTCGTGCCTGTAACAGCGTTTTCCACGCTACGCTGCGACGCTCCGGCCAGTTAGCCACGTATACCAACAGGTCATAATCATCGCCCTGATTGCGTGCCCATGCGGGGAAACGAAGATCGTAACAAACGTTGAGGCATATACGCCATCCATTAACTTGAGCTATGAAGCGCTTGTCGCCGGCAGTGTAATGTTCGTTCTCTTTGGCGTATGCAAAAAGGTGACGCTTGTCGTAATAGCCTATCTGTCCATCAGGCTGCACCCATAGCAGACGGTTGTAATTCTTGCCATCCTCTTCTATAATAAGACTGCCTGTAAGTATGCATCTATATTTTACAGCCATATCGGCCATCCAACGTACCGAGCGGCCGTCCATAGGCTCAGCAAGGCGCTCTGGCGACATACTGAAACCCGTACTGAACATTTCGGGGAGTATGATCACCTGCCGTGCAGCGGTAATGTTGGCAATGCTATCTTCGTACTGCTGCAGGTTAGCTACTTTGTCTTCCCATACTATATCGGGTTGAATGAGCGTTATGTTTAGCGGTGAAGAAGGCATAGATTTGATATGAAGCTATGATTAAATTAATTTCGTAGCACAAAAGTACGAAGACGACACTATGAAAAAATTAACCGTCCTGTTATTTATACTGCTTGTGTGCATTGGCACAGGCTGTAGTCTGTTTAAAAAGAAGAAGTATTTCAAGAATATGCCTATAGGCCGGTGGCGAGAGGTAGCTCGTATGGAAACAGATTCCAGCTTGTATCCATTTAAAGACACCATGTTCATAGCATTTAAGGCACGGAGCACATTTAACTTCCACAAGAAAAACGGCACTATAGTAAAGGGTACCTATGCTATGGAAAACAACAACCTGAACATGGGAGCGGTAAACTTCGCGGTATTGCAGCGGAAACCCGGCAAAATGCTGCTGGGCGATGCAATGGGCTATCATAGATTTGTGCCCGATTCGTCTGATACACCGGTAGTAATAGTAATTACAAAAGAGGGCAAACCCAGCCCTGTGACCAATATATCACAGATGATAGGCCACTGGCAGGTGTATAAGCGCACGGTTGATAAACAGCTATCATCGGTGGATTATACAAAGCAGATACGATCGGCATATATAACCGGCGTTAGTTCTGACAGTAATAAGTTAGGATACTTCTATGCGTCACTTGACCAGACCGAGGCACCATCGTGGTACATTAAAGAATATAATAGTACCGACCAGGTGCTGACCTGTAACGGAAAGGATTACCGAATTATTAAGGTGATAAAATGCCAGAACAGGGAAATGATATTACAAGGCGATGGCATTACATACTACTTTAAACAGTTTGATTAATTTTCAGTTATAATTATTCAAAATAATAATTTTTAATTGTTTACTTTAGTGTTTTTAAGCAACATAAAATTTAAAAAAATAAATTTTGTTAACCAGCGCTTAACAAATGAATTTTTATTTATCTTGCAGTCAGATTAGAAAACACTCAAAATATACTTTAAGAGTTTCGTTTCAATAGGGGTAAGAGTTCTTTGCTATCGCGCACGGGACTGAAATGAAAAAGAGATCCTGCAGCAATGCAGGATTTTCTTTTATATCTCGTAAGCAGTTCCCTCCATTGTTACCAATACATTTGGAAATATAATACTCGCTTCTTCCTGAAACGGTTCCAGTTCCTTGTATTTAGATGAGAAATGGCCCAGCAGTAACTGCTTAGCTCCTGCTTGTTTAGCTATTTCAGCAGCCTGTGCTGCAGTGCTGTGAAAGCGGGCCGTAGCTTTTTCTTTGTCTTTATCGAGGTAAGTACACTCGTGATAAATGGTATCGGCACCTTTTATTACATCTATAAAACTATCGGTAAAAATGGTATCGGCACAGTATGCGTATTTTTTGGATGATGGTCCATCTTCCGTTACCCATTCATTCTTTACCAGCATACCATCTTTGCGCTCGTAGTCGGCACCTTGTTTTAGCTTATCAAAATAAGCAGCAGGTATTTCGTATTCACGGCACTTGTCGGGCAATATTTTCCTTCCTTTTGTTTTGCGCTCCACGAGAAAGCCATGGCATTGTATCCGATGATTGACCTCAAAACAAGTGACACTGAATGTATCGTTATCTTCAAGCACAGCAGTACCAGACGGCAAGGGATGAAAATGTAAAGGGTATGATAAGATAGTATCTGCAACTTTTAATATCTCATTGATGATAACCTCTAAGCCAGCAGGCCCATACAGGTGCAACGGCGCTACACGGCCCAACAGGCTCATGCTATTTATCAGGCCCGGCAAACCAAAGTAATGGTCCCCATGAAGATGGCTTATGAAAATATGGTGCATGCTGCGCCACTTAAGCCCGAAGCGCTGCATTTGTATCTGTGTAGCCTCGCCGCAGTCGAGTAATATCAGCTCGCCATATACAGACACCATCTGTGATGTAGGGTGCCTGCCATAAGCGGGCAGTGCAGAGTTATTGCCGAGGATAGTAACTTTCATTTTAAGTAAAAATTCAAAAAAAGGTGAAATTCAAAAATGCCGAATAGCTGTGAACTATAGCGATCAATTGATAATTAAAAAAACATACCCAGTAAATATTGGGGAGGGGATAATAATATTACATCTCATTCCACACTTTGAGCAATTTTATTTTCTGCGCCTTTATTCTTCTTCTCCAAAAAGATCGCGCTCTAAAATTTCCATGCTGACGATGTCGATAGCTTCCTGCATACTTGGTGTGATGTTCAACAGCAAATCGGTTTCATCTTCCTTAAGTTTATTTAACACATCTTTTTGCAAACCTGTGAATACCAGCGAGCTATCATTGCTATACATTACTTCGTGCATGGCTACCAGTGCGGCGGGTGACGTATTGTCAATATCTGTGCAATTATCGAGAATGACTATATAGTTATTACTGCCGCTTTGCCCTAGTTCTTCACATTTATCCTGTAATGCATCTGTCAAATTAGCATCAATTACGTTTGTGAGCGGCGTAATTAGCGTAAAAGCTTCTTTGGTATCAATTTTGAATTCCATATCGGTGAAGAAGTATCAGGCCTTGTAAATAAGATTAAAAATAACAATTCTTCCGAACACTTTCCTTCGTATATTTAGATAGAGGAAACAACGCGGTTCAGAACAGCATAAAAATAAATGCTGATAGTTATATAACTGATAGCGATACCGGTGTACTTTCTTTTATTGTTAACTTTATTACTTAAAAAAGAGACTAAATACATGGATTCTAATTTCTCACCGAAAGTCAAGGAGATCATTAGTTACAGCCGGGAAGAAGCGTTAAGGTTGGGCAATGACTTCATTGGGACAGAGCATTTATTGCTGGGATTGATACGTGAGGGTGATGGCATGGCGGTACGCGTACTGCAAACAATACAGGTGGACCTTTTTGAGCTGCGCAAGGAGCTTGAAATGGCGATAAAAGACAAGAACAATAAACCTCTTGCCAATATCAACAGCCTGCCCCTTACCAAGCAAGCCGAAAAAGTAATACGCATCACGGTACTGGAAGCAAAGTCGCTGAAGAGCGCCACTGTGGAAACAGAACACCTGATGCTATCTATATTAAAGAGCAAGGAGAATGTAGCAACACAGATCCTTAACCACTATGATGTAGACTATGATCGTTTTAAAAATGAACTGGCCATACTGCAGGGCGGTAATCCTACAGCGGATTATAACGATCCGGGATCAGAAGAATTTGAAGACGATGACGAACGCCGCCAATACCAGCAGCAACGCAGGCAGACAACAGGCGGTAATGCAAAATCTAAAACACCTGTACTAGATAATTTTGGCCGCGATATTACCAAGCTTGCTGAAACCGGCAGCCTGGATCCTATTGTAGGCCGCGAAGAAGAGATAGAGCGCGTATCGCAGATACTCTCCCGCAGAAAGAAAAACAACCCGATACTAATAGGCGAACCTGGTGTGGGTAAGACCGCAATCGTGGAGGGCCTGGCACTACGTATCGTGCAACGAAAAGTATCGCGCGTATTGTTTGACAAGCGCGTAATAAGCCTTGATCTCGCAGCACTGGTAGCTGGTACAAAATATCGCGGACAGTTTGAAGAGCGTATGAAGGCCATTATGAATGAGCTGGAGAAGAACCGTGACGTAATTCTCTTCATTGATGAGATACATACTATAGTGGGTGCGGGCGGCGCATCGGGCTCACTGGATGCAAGCAATATATTTAAACCTGCATTGGCGCGTGGCGATTTGCAATGCATAGGCGCATCTACATTGGATGAATACCGCCAGTATATTGAAAAAGATGGTGCACTCGACCGTCGTTTCCAGAAAGTACTGGTAGAACCACCAAGTGTTGACGAAACCATTATTATACTAAATAATATCAAGTCGAAATACGAGGACTTCCACAACGTGGCTTACGACCAGGAGTCGATAGAAGCATGCGTGAAGCTGAGCGACCGCTACATGACCGACCGTCTGCTGCCCGACAAGGCAATAGACGTGATGGATGAAGTAGGCGCACGTGTACATCTGAAGAACATCAACGTACCGGAAAACATACTGGAACTCGAAAAGAAGATAGAAGAAATAAAGCTCGAGAAAAATAAGGTGGTGAAGAGCCAGCGTTTTGAAGAAGCCGCTGCCCTCCGCGACCGCGAGAAACGCCTCGGCGAAGAGCTGGAGCGCGCGAAAGCAGAGTGGGAAGAGGAATCTAAACACAAACGCTACCCTATTAACGAGGAAGCAATAGCCGAAGTAGTGAGCATGATGACCGGCATACCTGTAATGCGTATGGTGGAAGCAGAAAGTGCCAAACTGCGCCGCATGGGTGAAGACCTGTCGGGGGCCGTTGTAGGACAGGAAGAGGCTATCAGCAAGGTAGTAAAAGCGATACAACGTAATCGTGTGGGCCTTAAAGATCCACGCAAGCCAATAGGCTCGTTCATATTCCTGGGCCCTACAGGTGTGGGTAAGACGGAACTTGCACGCTCACTGGCGCGCTACATGTTTGATAGTGACGATGCACTGATACGTGTGGATATGAGTGAATACATGGAGAAATTCTCCCTGACAAGACTTATAGGTGCGCCTCCGGGATATGTGGGTTATGAAGAAGGCGGACAGCTTACTGAAAAAGTGCGCCGTAAACCATACTCTGTAGTGCTGCTCGATGAAATAGAAAAAGCACACCCGGATATCTTCAACATACTGCTGCAAGTACTGGACGACGGACAGCTTACTGATGGCTTGGGCCGCAAGGTAGACTTTAAGAATACGCTCATCATCATGACCTCTAATATTGGTGTACGCCAGTTAAAAGATTTTGGTGCGGGTGTAGGGTTCAGTACTATGACCAAGACGATAAATGCAGAGGACAGCAATCGTGGTGTGATAGAAAAGGCACTGAAACGTACCTTCTCTCCTGAGTTTCTGAACCGTATTGATGACGTGGTTATCTTCAACAGCCTTGAAGAGTCGCATATAGCAATGATCATAGATATCATTATGAAGGATGTGCTGAAACGTCTGAACAACCTTGGTTTCACTATGGAGCTGACTGCTGCCGCGAAGAAATTCATTGCAGAGAAAGGCTACGACCAGCAGTTTGGTGCTAGGCCGCTCCATAGGGCGATACAGAAATACCTGGAAGATCCGCTGGCGGAAGAGATACTCAACCACCGCATAAAATCCGGAGATACAGTAACTGCCGACTTCAACGAAGCAGAACAGAAGATAGTATTCGCTATCGACTCGCCTGCGAAGAAGGAAGAAACAGAAAAAGAAGCATAGAGAATATAGATGGTTTATTAACGAACAGGCGGCTAATTGGCCGCCTGTTTTATTTATTTAATTTTTAAAACACGCTTTCGTGGAGTTGTAAAATCAAGTGACATAAAAGCGACAGCAAGCTTGTGTATTGAACTATTTAGGAGCATTAAATGTGAATGCCTCTTTATCCCAATTACCTGTAATAGCTGCAGCATCGTACGTAGAACGTAGAAATTGCAGAAGCGTTGCTTCAGGATCAGCTGCTGTTCTTACATCTTCGTAGTTCAGCATAAACTCACCCATCTCTTTACTGTAAAATGCGGCGGCGGGCTCAACCGGCTGTTCACCAAAAGACGCAGGTGTAGGGTAGCAATATGAATAAAACACAGGATGTGGATAGTCACCACTGCCTGGCCAGAAGCCTGCGCTGGACACTTCGTGAGAATATGCTTCCTGCATTACAGCGAGCGGTATATTGGGTGCACCACCGGGATGTTTTGGTGCTGGCCTGCCAGAGAAACGTGTTACAGCAAGATCGAAAGCACCCCAGAACAGATGAACAGGGCTGCACTTACCGGTAAACTCTGATCTAAACTTTGTAAATACCTCATTTACTTTTATTAGCGCTTGCCAGAATGTGTGCATCTGATCTTTATCGTACGTACAGTGCCCATCGTCGTCTTTGAAAGGTATGGCAGGCACTACTTCATTAGGCCTGGCATATATTTCTACCGGTATATTCAACTCCAGCAAGGCATTAAACACTGCTTTGTAAAAAGAGGCCACACTTCTGCCATTATGTAATTCAATTTTCTTTAGGTTGCCCTCGCTTGTGCTGATATTGAGCGTGTGCGAAATAAAATCGAACTCTATCTGAAACATACCGCGGTCGTAAGGCATGCTTCCTGTTGTGAGGCCAAGAGCAGAAACATAAAGCGTAACATGCCAGGAATGATTCAATACAGGTGCCTTCTTCAACCTTATTTTACCTATTACCTGCGACCAAAGCTGCACGGTAGTTATCGTATCTTTAAGGTCTTCAAATTTTAGCTCGGGCCAGCTTGTAGACGTGTAGTTATTCATGATGTGGTGTCTTCAGCATAAAGTTAGTATAAAGGCGTAGCACAACCTCACCTGTTAAGTTATTTCGTAACTGCTTTTATGACCGTCATAATCATTTTAAAACAGCCATCCTGTTTTATGTTGTTGGTGCGTGCGCGGGTATAACTATGCCATTCAACATTTCGTTTTCCGTGATCTTCCAGGTTTTATTTTTTAAAGATCTTCCAGCTTTGAGCGCCTTCTATCTTTAAGCTGCTTAAAATAGGACGGAGTAAGCCCTGTAACCTTTTTGAACTGATTAGAAAGATGCGCTACACTGCTGTAATGCATTAAGTATGCTATCTCGGTAAGGCTGAGCTCATTATAAACGAGTAATTCCTTTACCCGCTCTATTTTGTGGGTGATAATAAATTTTTCAATGGTAGTGCCCTGTACCTCAGAGAACAGGTTAGCGAGGTATGTATAATCGTGATCCAGCTTTTGGCTGAGATACTCGGAAAAGTTCACCGTAAGCGGTTCCTCAGTGTAATGCACTAATTCGATAACAACATTTTTTATTTTTTGGATCAACAGACTTTTTTTATCATCCATTAACTCCAGTCCGGCCCTTAAAAGAGCGGCTTTAAAAAGAGCTAATTGCTTTGCTGAAATATTCTCCGATATTTCTGCCTCTCCTAACTCTATGGAAATATGTTTCAAGCCTAACCTTGTCAGTTCTGCCTTTACAACCATTTTGCAACGAATGCAAACCATATTCTTTATGTATAGTTTCAAAAGGCTTCTTTATTTGTTCTTGAGGCACAATATCGATTACATGTAAGCTAAGCTTTATAAGCATACATCGCGCGATAAATGTGTGAATGATGTAACTTATTGACGGTATGCTGTAATGATATATAGATATTATTGACGGAATTTTGTTAGCGGCTATTCTTTTTGAAAAATCAGTTACGCTACAGGAATATCTTCATTTAATTATTCTTATAAAATTACAGCATCAATGTCAACAGGAAAAAGTTTAGGAATATGGATGGATCATGCAAGCGCGCATGTAATAGAATTTGCAGACCCAATGGTAACGAATATCGTTACATCGGGTTTTACCCATGAGGAAAAGGAAGAAAGCTTCATTAAAAATGAAAACCTGATGCACAATAAAGAACAGCACGAACAAGGCGCATATTATAAAGCACTGGCAAATATTATAAAGAATTACGAGGAAGTAATACTCTTTGGCCCTACTAATGCCAAAGCGGAGTTGCATAACCTGCTAAAAGAAGATCACCTTTTTGCGAACATACAGATACAGGTAAAGCAAGCAGATAAGATGACGGAAAACCAGCAACACGCATTTGTAAGAGAGCATTTTTCGAGGCACTAACATACAGACATACTAGTTTACAAACCACACTCATAATAAAATAAGACTTACGGAAACAGGTATGCTGACACTAGTTCCATCGTTAACCGAATTTTGCTAATGAAAACCAACAGGTTACTATTTTACCGGTTAATTGCAGACACCGGAGGCTATTGGCCTCCGGTTTTATTTATATTCTATAGTTATTTATTTCGCCTTCCCTTTTTTCTCCGGCGGCGCTATTACAGAATAAGCGAGTGTGGTATCCGCGGCTGGCGTATCGATATTTATATACAGCTCAAGATCTTTCCCGGCTTTTATAGGCAGGTCGGTTATGGAGGCCGCCTTCATGGAAGGGTATACGAGCTTTAATACATAGGTTCCGCTTACAACAGCATTGGTCTCAAATCTGCCCATCCCATCCGTATAACCCGACCCAAGAATAGTATCGCCGGCGTATATAAATACTTTTACATCCCCCATAGGGTAGTTGTGCATGTTCTTTATATAACCTGATATCATGCCTTTACCAGCCATCATACCCTTGTGTGCTTTTGCAGGAGCGGTTTGTGCAAAACTGCCTGAAACAATAAGAATACCCGCAATGAATAGTAAGGCTTGCTTCATAATAGACTGATTTTTCTCACACCAATATAAGTAATATTCTAAAATTTTAATAAAATAGCTGTCATTGTTTTATAGCCTGCTGCCAAAGCCGTAATTTTGAGCATATTATGAGTGACGTTGTAACACCAATTCCACCGGCCAACGGCCCCGCCCTGACAGCGAAAGACTTCGCTACGGATCAGGAGGTGCGCTGGTGCCCCGGCTGCGGCGACTATTCCATATTAAAGCAGGTACAGACCATACTTCCGCAAACGGGTATACCACGCGAGAATATCGTTATTATATCAGGCATAGGGTGCAGCTCGCGCTTCCCTTATTATATGAATACTTATGGCATGCACTCTATACATGGCCGTGCTACAGCCATAGCATCGGGACTGAAGGCCACAAGGCCAGAGCTGAGTGTGTGGATAGTAACGGGCGACGGCGACGGGCTGAGTATAGGCGGTAACCACACCATACATCTGCTGCGCCGTAATTTCAATGTGAACATATTGCTTTTCAATAACCAGATATACGGGCTTACTAAAGGACAATATTCACCGACATCTGAGGTAAGCAAGGTGACCAAATCGACCCCCATGGGTAGCCTCGACCACCCTTTTAACCCATTGGCGCTGGCGCTGGGTGCTGACGCATCCTTTATAGCGCGTAGCATGGACCGCGACCCCAAGCACCTGCAGCAAATGCTGTTACGTGCGAACGAACATCATGGCTCATCGTTTTTAGAAATATACCAGAACTGTAATATCTTTAACGATGGCGCGTTCGAGATATTCACCGAGAAGGGTTCACGTGCCGCAGAAACACTGGTATTGGAGCATGGCAAACCACTGATATACGGAGCAAATAAAGATAAGGGTATAAAGCTGGATGGCTACAGGCCGCAAATGGTGGATCTGGGCGCAGAATACGACCCTAACGACCTGTGGATACACGACGAAACTGATATCTTTAAAGCACAGATGCTGACCCGTTTCTTCGACGACCCGCATATGGAAGGGCATTTTCCACGTCCGTTTGGTGTATTTTATGCTAACCAGCGTGCTACTTACGAAGATGAGATGCAACTGCAGATAGAAGAAGTGATAGCAACGAAAGGTAAGGGCGACCTTGACAAACTGCTTCAAGGCAAGGAAACGTGGACGATAGAATAATGTGGGAATGTGATAATGTGGGAAATGTGGAAATAAATGCAGTTACCTGGTAATAGGTTAAATGCTTAATTAGGTTGTACAGTCAGGTAGCTATTGCTGCAAAATCTTCTATAGATATCTTATAAAAATTGGCTTCATTAAAAAAACTTGCGGGGCAAACTGTCTGGTACGGGCTAAGTAACATAGGCGCGCGCTTCCTCAATTATATACTTACGCCCATCGTCACCTACCTGCTGCACAGTAAAACACAGCAGGCAGAGTATGGCGATTACAGTGTATTGATGGCAGCCATAGCTTTTGTAAATGTCATCTACACTTATGGTATGGAAACTGCTTACTTCCGCTTTTCTATATCAGACGTGAACAGAAAAAAGCTTTTCCAGACACTGCTTACTTCTTTATTGCTCAGTAGTATCGTTTTCAGTCTTGCATTGATGGTATGCCGCGGGCAGATAGACATGTTCCTGGGACTTGATGGGCATCCCGAATATATTACATGGTGCGTGTGGATAATAGCCATAGATACTATGTGCACCATACCCTTTGCCAAATTAAGACAGGAGGAGCGGCCACGTAAATACGCTTTTACCAAAGTGGCAGGTATTTTTGTCAACATCATCCTCACACTGTTCTTTATTTATTATGGCCCGCGCTATGTAGCAGCACATCCTAACACTGTGTATGCCAACTGGTATGCGCAGTATAACAATACGGGCTTCCTGCTGCTGGCCATACTGGTACAAAACATAATAACCTTTCTGCTGCTATTTAAAGAGTGGCGCACATTCCGTTTCGGGTTTGATAAAGAGTTGTGGCGCAAGGTGATGATATATAGCGCACCAATGATAATTGTGGGTCTTGGTGGCATGGTGAATGAAACGATAGACCGTATTATGCTGCGTAAACTGTTGCCGGTAAGTATTGAAGATGCTAAAATGGCGGTAGGTATCTACTCTGCGAACTATAAACTGGCCATATTTATAACGCTGTTCATACAGGCCTTCCGCATGTCAGCGGAGCCATTTTTCTTTAATCAATCGACTGATAAAAATGCGCCGAAGACATATGCGCGGGTAATGAAATGGTTTGTGATAACGCTGTGCCTTGCGTTTCTATTCACCTCACTCTTCCTGGATGTATGGAAATATTTTGTGGGCGCATCTTATCGTGACGGGCTTGGTGTAGTACCAATATTGCTTGCCGCAAATGTGGCGCTGGGTATTTATTACAACCTATCTATCTGGTATAAGATAACTGACAAGATGCGGATGGGCATGTATATAACGCTCATTGGCGCGGCTATAACGCTTGTGCTCAATTTCGCCTTTATTCCTAAATATGGTATGTATGCCTGCGCTTGGGCCACACTTGCGGCTTATGGAAGCATGATGATCATATCTTACTTTATGGGACAGAAATACTTTCCCGTACCGTATGCTACCAAGAAATTAGTGGGCTATCTAGTGGTTATGCTCTTACTATTTTTTGCAGAAAAAGGCGTGATGGCGCTGACGCATATTGCTATCATACGTATAGCCACAGGTGGGGTATTTATGTTCCTGTTCCTTCGTTTGATATACTCGGCTGAGAAAAAAGAATTGAAAGGCATGCCGCTCATTGGCAAGTACATCGCTTAAGAAAGCAATTCGCATGGCTTCATGCCAGTGGCCTTTTTGAAGGCGGTACTGAAGTGGGATATACTGCTGAAACCAAGCGTATTGGCCACCTCCGTTACAGATACATTTTGCTGTTGTAATAATTCCTTTGCCTTAGCTATACGCAGGCCCTGCTGATATTCATGTATCGTTTTACCCACCAATGCTTTGAAGCCTTTTTTCAGGTAACACTCGTTCATCGCCACCTTACGCGCCAGTTCTTTGATGGTCTGCGGCTGGTCTATGTTCTGCTCTATGGCAAGGCGTGCCTCAAATATTTTTTCACGCTCGTTCTCAAAGGCAAGAAAGCGACAGGCTGGCACCTGGCAAGCGTTGAACGGCATCGTAATACACTGCAACGCACGGCGCAACAATTGTGTAGCGGACTCACACTGCTGTAACGATTTTATAAACGGCGTTGCATTTATAGATTGTTGTAACTGCCCTAATAATAAACGGCCTTGTGAGCAAACGGAGAATTGGTGGTCAGTGGTTTGGTCGAAACGAAATGGCTGGTTAGCCATCAATACATCCGTGGAGTACTGATCAAAAAAGCCCGGCAAAAAAGTAATAACACTTACGGTTGCAGTGCCGTCTTTCTCCACTTCCTGCAGGTAAAATAGTTGTAAGCAGAATTTGCCGTCGTCTATCGGGAAGAGATAGAGATGACCTCTTTCTTCAGGTGATTCCGGTGAATCAAACATCACGTCAAACCACTCGGCCTTGATGCAGTTATTAATATCCAGCACGGTGTCATTTATCACACGGGCCTCCTCACCGAGGAAACGATGCAGTGACTCCTGCTTTTTATCAACCTTAGCTATGACCTTTGGCACGGCACAAAGGTACGGAAAGGACGATACCACGCTGTTTTACACGTTTTTGTGACGTTGTGGTGACTAACCAGCGTTACCACTCATATTCCTTATTCACTATCTGCTCCATCCGGTCCACTAGGGTAAGGGTGGCGGGGCAGTGAACGAGATTGTTCTTAAACGTATCGTTGTAGGCGTCGAATGGCTTTTTGTTATGATGCGGGAACTCGGCACAGTCCTTAGGGCGCACTTCGTAAATAGAACATTTGTTATCTATGAGAAACTGGCAGGGTTGTGTCTTGTTTATCCAGTCGCCGGTGTCTTCTTCTTTCAGCAGCCACTTGTCTGTGAAAGCCTTTGGCGTCATGCCTGTATGTGCGGCTATACGGATTATATCAGCCTTACGGAAAGTAGGCGTCATGGTCTTACAGCAGTTAGCGCATTGCATACAGTCAATATCGCGCCATACAGTTGCATCTACGCGAGCTACCAGCTTGGGCATGTCGTGTGGCACCACTTTATCGAATTTATCTAAAAACTCGGATAACTTTTTCTTCTTTCTTGCAGCGGTCTTCCTGAATTTCTGTAAGTCCATAAGGGCTGTAAATATACTATTTTAGGCTATGCAGCGTACAGCGTTTGCATGAGAAATATTTATAGTGGAATATTTTTTATGCTGTACAAAGTTTCATTTAGATTTAACTTGCTGCAAATTAGCGCGTCAGAGCATAGGCTTATATGAAGTTGAGGTCGGTTGTACTTATCGTTTGTTGCTTATTTGGCAACGTATCCCTATTGGCGCAGACCGCTGATACGCTGCCGCATGCGGATACGGTCCTAAAAACAGACACACCCTCACATCCCATAACCGATACACTTCAAAAACACATAATAGATACCACACAGCACGATACTACATTACATACCGTCATCAATACCGCACCCGAGGGCTATACTATAAATGGCAAGGTCGAGGATGCACATACCGGAGAGGGCTTACCTTTCGCCAACATATTTTTTCCACACTCATCGCTGGGTACATCTGCCGACCTGAATGGTAATTTTATTATCAAGGCGGGACAATTACCTGCTGATACTTTAGTAATAAGCGGCATGGGGTATAAGACCATGTATAAAAGACTACATAAAGACCAGCATACCTACAATTATATTATAGAACTGGAGCGTGAAGATCATGAACTGAGTGAGCACGTGGTTGTAGCAAGTGGTGAGGATCCTGCACTGGTATTGATGCGGCATGTAATAGAGCATAAGGAATACAATAACCCCGACAGAACAGAGAACTATAAGTATGAGGCATACAACAGGCTGGAGGCCGACCTGCAACGTGTAAGCCAGAAGACATTCTCCAAACTGCCGATACTTAAGAATTATAGCTTTATATACAATGGCATGGATACATCCGAGGGCGGCAAGCCCTTTCTGCCGTTATACCTGACGGAGTCGGTATCAGACTTTTACTTTCGTACACACCCCAAAAAGCAACGTGAGATAATAAAGGGCAGCATGGTAAAGGGCGTGAACAATAATAATGTGCAGCGCTACCTTGGTTCGCTGTATCAGAATGTGAATGCCTACCGCAACTTTATTCCCGTATTCGATAAGAAGTTCATCAGCCCCCTGAATGATAACGGGCCGTTCTATTATAAATACACCATAAAAGATACGGAACGGGCTTATGGCCATAACATTATACTCGTACAGTTCAAACCAAGGCGCGAGGGGGAGAATTGTTTTACGGGCGACTTCTGGATAGTAGATACTGTATACGCGCTGCAGCGCATCAGCATGGATGTATCGAAGCTGGCAAACGTGGACTGGGTAGACAGGGTGAGCCTGTACCAGGAATATGCGCCGGTGGATAGTTTCTGGTTTTGCATCAAGGATAAGTTTATTGCCAACTTCAGTGCATATAACTCGCACAAGCTACCGGGCATGATAGGCAGGAAGACTACGACGTATCACAATATCGTCATCAACAGCCCGTCTGTAGATAGTGCGCTCGATAATAAGGATTGGAAAGAAGATGTGATCATAAGCGATTCAGACAGGCACCGCTCTAACGAATGGTGGGCCGCCAATAGGCCAGATTCGCTGAGCAAAACAGAGAAGGGTATATATAAGATGGTGGATACTATCACCAGTATGCCCATCACCACTTTTTACAAACACCTTATTACCTTCCTCGTAAGTGGCGTACAGGACGTGGGGCCTATACAATTAGGCCCATATTATTACCTGTACAGCAGCAATCCGGTAGAGGGTAATCGCTTCCGGTTTTCGTTCGGTACGCCAAGAACTTTAAAGAATCTGCATCTTAATGCTTTTGTAGCATACGGGGATAAGGACAACCGATTTAAATATGGTGCAACAGGCCTTTGGTTGTTGCAGCGTGATCCGCGTAGTTACCTCTACGGCTATTACATACACGACATAGACCACAGCACCAATTATTACGATCAGCTCGGCTCCGATAATATTTTCAGCTCCCTGTTTCGCAAGCCGGGTGTGCCGTGGAAGCTCGCCTTCTCAGACGACCAGCGTTTTGAATATTACAAACAATATCACAATAGGTTTAGCCACAAACTGATACTGGAGCACAGAGAGTACACGCCTTATACACCATTGCCTTACCAGGGAATATTTAAAGACGTTAACGGTAATCCATCTAATAGTGTGACCACAACTGAAGTGGGTGTAGACCTGCGTTTTGCCTACAAGGAAAAGTATATAGACGGTCAATACCTGCGTGTGAACCTTGGCAGTAAGTACCCTGTCTTTGATCTGCAGCTAACCGCCGGGGTGAAGGATGTACTGAACAGTGGTTATAACTATCAAAAGGCACGTTTCTCTGTGGCGGAGAGCATCAACATTCCGCCATTCGGACATTTGTATTACAACCTGTTCGCGGGTAAATATTTTGGCAGTTCATTACCTTATCCTTTACTAGAGATACACCCGGGTAATGAATACTACTATTATAATTACTATGCTTTTGAGATGATGAATACTTATGAGTTCATCAGTGACCAGTATGCGGGCTTTAATATAGAGCACAGTATAGGTGGTGGTATCTTTAACCACATACCATATGTAAAACTGCTAAAGCTGCGTCAGTTCTGGACAGCAAAAGGTGTGTTTGGCTCACTTAGTGCGGATAACCAGGAGCTGAATCTTAATAAAGGGTTTCCGTTCCGCACATTGAATAATAATCCTTACCTGGAGCTGGGTACAGGTATCTCTAACATACTACAGATATTCAGGATAGACTTTGTATGGCGCGTAACGCCAAAGCCGGAAGCTAATGAAGCACGCTCACGTTATTTCGGGATATTCGGCAGTGTACAGGTACAGTTTTAATTACTTTATCAACTTTTCTATTTCGGCTATCAGCGCGTCACTTTTGCCGGGTGTAGGCGGGGTTTGTATAGCGAACTTACCTTCCTCATCAATTAGGAAATAAGCAGGTAGTTGCTGCACACCATAAGCAGTAGCTTCTTTAGATGCCCAGCTGCCACTTGCGTTAGCGAAGTATCCATTTATTTTATACCGCTTTATCAGCGCTTTATCTTTGAGTGTATCACTGCCTATCGATACATACACAAACGCAACCGGCTTATCTGCCAGTTGCGGTTTCCACCTGGCTTCACTGATCATTTCACCTGCGCTCTGGCGGCTCCATTCCGCCCAAAATTCAAGGTAGACCACCTTACCCTTTAGATCAGATAATTTCATCGGTATACCTTCAGCGCTACGAATATCTATGTCCGGCGCTGGCTGCCCCGGCGACAGGCTGCGTGCCATTGCTACTTGCTTTTCCAGCAACGGCATATACTCGCTTTGAGGGAAATGTTCTTTGTATTGCACCAGCAGTTTTTCTATCTCGTTTATGCGCTGGTATTTGGCACGCGCATAAATAAGCTGTGCTATAAAATAAGACGCAGTTGCCGGCGGCATCATGCGGTAAGCCCTTGTTACCACGCTGTCTTCCAGCTCTACTCTTCGCGTTGTGTCTTCATTCGGAAAATTGAAGCCGTTCGCCCTGAGCTTTACTTCTGTTACTTCGGTAAGGTATAAGAGATAAGGTGTTACCTGTATCAGTGAATCGTTGTATGCATAAGGCATATCCTTTATCAGCCGGTAATTTTCCTGTGGGATGGTATCGGTATATCTTTTCAGTATTGCTAATTCGTGCGACTGCGGATATTGCCCTAAGAAGAAATAGTTATAGTATTTATAGTATGCCTGCAAATACTTAATGAATGATGCGGGCAACCCTTCTTTATTATCAGTAATAAATTTCAGCTCCTTATCTTCTTCACTCTTAAGCCCTGCCTCAAATTCAAGGTAGCCCTTCTCGAGATAGGGTTTTATTTTCAGTGGGTATTGATTGAGCCTGCCCCTTTCGATGGTGCGCTTCGCTATAAAGTTTTGTATCGCACTGCCCTTACCGCTGTAATGTATAGTACTATCAAAATGAGCCGCATCAACAATGACAGAAATATTATCGCCGGGCTGCAATATAACGTCTGCTATATGCCTGCCCTGTTTCAGCTCGGCCTGCGTATATACTCCATCAGGTACGGTTATCTCCATCGAGAAATTTCCTTTCTTATCCAGCCTCGCTGTAAAGTCGCGTGGCAGATAGATGAGCCTGCTGTCGTTATACTTTATACTTATAGTATCAGATGTGAAGTTTTTTACCGTGCCGTGTATCTTCACTTTCTGCGCATGTGCTGCACAGGAAAGTATAAGAAAAAAAGAAAGTAGCAGATATCTCATTTCGTTTTGAATCGGGCAAATATTTGAACTGCAAAAGCATCTACTCTCATGTGTATTGCATCAGATTGGTTCATTCCTCACAATGACGTAACAACAGTATAATTAGTCACTTACGCTTCCAGCAACTCAGGCAGCGGGCGTGGGTTATATTGCTTCATTGTTTCTGCAATCGCACGTATATGATCGGGTGTAGTGCCGCAACAACCGCCTACCAGGTTCACCCAGCCTTCTTTTGCGAACTCACCTATTATAGCAGCAGTTTCATAAGGGGTTTCGTCATACTCGCCCATAGCGTTTGGCAGACCCGCATTAGGGTATGAGCTCACATAACAACCTGCTATCTGCGCCAGCTCTTCTATATGCGGGCGCATCTGTGCCGCACCCAGTGCGCAATTGAGTCCTATACTTACAGGATTTGCATGCATCACTGATATGTAGAACGCCTCGAGCGTTTGCCCGCTGAGCGTACGGCCCGATGCATCTGTAATAGTACCCGATATCATTACCGGTAGCTTTTGTTTTGTATCGCGGAAATACCTGTTTATCGCGAATATAGCTGCCTTTGCATTGAGCGTATCGAATATTGTTTCTACTAGTAGTATATCAGAGCCCCCGTCAACGAGGCCGCTAATCTGCTCGTAATAGGCAGCTTCTACTTCATCAAAAGTGATGGCCCTGTAACCGGGATTATTTACATCAGGCGACAATGAAAGTGTTTTGTTCATAGGGCCTATAGCGCCCGCTACAAAATGCTCGCCCTTAGCACCACCTGCTGCCTCATATTCTGCTACGGCCTGTTTTGCTATTTTGGCTGCAGCTACATTTATCTCGTATGCCAGCGACTGCATATCATAATCTGCAAGCGATACGGTTTGTGAATTAAAGGTATTTGTCTCTATGATATTGGCTCCTGCCTCTAAGTATTGTTTGTGTATATCCAGTATGATATGAGGCTGCGTAAGGCACAACAAGTCGTTATTACCCTTCACATCAGTATGCCAGTCTTTAAAGCGCTCGCCGCGATAATCTGCTTCCTCCAGCTTGTGGCGCTGTATCATAGTACCCATAGCGCCGTCAATGATCAATATACGCTGCTCCAGCAGTTGCCGTATTTGCTGCTCTTTATTCATGGCACCAAAGTTAAGGAATAAGCACATATCTATACGTGATGCCGTTATAGACAGGACCCTTTAATTAACGGCAATAACCGGCAAAATAGCTACTTAATCTACTCTTAATGTTTTGTTACAGCCTGTCTCCTGGCGTGCCGTTTGATATACTATAAGTAGCAGTAAAACGGAATTGTTTATGAAAAAGATAGTGTTGATAGCTAGTTTATTTATAGTAATGATAGCGGGTCTTAGCTCATGCGTTGTTGTACCGCACCCTTATGGTTATGGCTATCCTGCTTACGGCTATGTAGGTGGGGGATGGGGCTGGCATCATGGCTGGGGATACAGGCATGATGGTTATTACAGAGGTGGAGGATACCATGGCGGGCACCACGATCATGGCGGGTATAGCCACGGCGGTGGGCATCACGGGGGTGGTGGGCATTATGGGCCAAGACACTAATCCAAAATACTTATGAAAAGCCGTTCCGCTTAACAGGGACGGCTTTTTCATTTATCTTTCGGCTCATTACCTGTATTCGGTATTTTTTACTATTTTCGGACTTTACCGATGCAAACTCATGAAAAATAAGTTAATTCAGTTAACGCTGTTGTTTGTGCTGATGTTAAGCTTCAGTAGTTGTTTTTTTGTGCGCCCGCGCTACAGGATATACCATCGACCGCATTATTATTATATGTCGCATGGGTCAACGCACCATCATGGGCATCATCATTATCGTTAAGTAAAGCTTGGCTAATTTGGCGGGTGAAATGGCTATATCTTAAAGATAGCCTCTATTTTGGCCCGGGTGACCGGTTTCATAATGCATGCCTTTACATCGGGATCTGCATTAGCTGTAGCCAGGTCTTTTTCTGTAGGATGAGAAGCGATAACGTATATATCGGCTGTTTTTTTAAGTTTTGTTTTTATTCCCTTGTATCTATCGAGAAATTCCCAACCATCTACAAACGGCATATTCAGATCCAGCAATATCACTACGGGCAGGGCGTCGGCATTGTCTGCGTTATCAGAAAGGTATTTCAATAATTGTTCGCCGTCATAGAAAGGTAGCACCTCTACAGGCCATGACGCACCTGTTATCAGCTTCTTAAAAGTGAAGTGTATCAGTTGGTCATCGTCGGCTACGCATACCAATGGGGTTGGCATTAACTATCATTTATAATTGGTAAGGTACATGTTATTGATCGTAAATTATAAACTACCTATAAATAAATGGTAACAGTTAAGCATTGAAGCTTAGCTCAAAAACATTCTGCCTTCCGCTACATGTTTTCTCAATAATACACTGGCGCGGTATCTGTCCTCGTGATACTCACGATACAAACTATCGAGTTTTTCGAGGCAGTTTGCTGCACCCCATTCGTCACACCATTGCAGCAGGCCTTTAGGGTAGTTTACCCCCTTGGTCATAGCTGTTTCCATATCTTGTGCAGAACAGATATTCAAGTGTACCGCATCTACCGCTTCGTTGATAAGCATAGCCAGTATACGTTCTAGTATTTGAGTGCCCAGCACGGTATCTTTCACAGGTTCAGGCTGTGTAGTGCCTTCTGCATAATTATAAAATCCACGGCCACTCTTTTTACCCAACCAGCCGGCCTCTAGCAGGCGCTTTTGGGAGAAGGATGGTTTATAACGCGGGTCGTAAAAGAATGATTGAAAAACAGTCTCAGTAACCACATAATTCACGTCATGCCCTATATAATCAGTAAGTGTGAATGGCCCCATACGAAAGCCACCTATCTCGGTCATAGCCCAATCGATGGTAGCTATATCAGCTATACCTTCTTCATAGATGCGTATCGCCTCGCCGTAAAAAGGCCGGGCTACACGATTAACGATAAAGCCTGGTGTGTCTTTTGCTATGACAGGTAGCTTGCCCCACTGCTGCATTAATCGTTTTGCTGAAGTTACAAGGTCTGTTGCTGTCTGTATTGCCGGTATCACCTCCACAAGCGCCATAAGCGGGGCGGGGTTAAAAAAATGTAGCCCTATAACGCGCGCAGGTATGCGGCACGCCGCTGCAATAGAAGTAATGGATAGGGAAGATGTATTGCTGGCAAGTATGCAGGCATCACTCACCACCTGCTCCACTTGAGTAAAGACAGCCTTCTTTATTTCCAGTTTTTCTACAATAGCTTCTATAATAAGTCCACAATCCTTAAAAGCAGCTACATCACCCGCGAAGGTGAAACGAGCAAGCACTTCTTGCGCATTGGCCAGTTTGCCCTTTTCCTGTAGCTTATTGAGTGTAGCGGCAAGGTTCGCCTTCGACTTATCTAGCGCGGCAGCATTATTGTCATAGAGCACTACTGTATGTCCCGCCACGGCAGCTACTTGTGCTATACCTGCACCCATAGCCCCTGAGCCTATTACACCTACTATTGTATTTTTATCTAATTGCATCTGCGCTATTTAAACAGATATGCCACACCTTTAAGTATGGCACATCTTATATATTCTATTTCTTCTTCAAATCCAGGATACTGAAGTCCGTCTTTTCTGCTACGATGGTATTAGTAAGATGCCCAAGACAGTCTATTTCCATTTCTACCACATCACCATCTTTCAGCCATTGTTCAGGATAGTCAGGGTTAGTTAGCTTGCCTGTGCCGTTCAGCTCCAGGAAACATCCGGTGCCTACGGTGCCACTACCTATCACATCGCCGGGCAGTATATCTACGCCATAAGCGCAGCGCTCTATGATCTCTGCAAATGTCCAGTCCATATCGCTCACATTACCGCTGCTCACTTCTATACCATTCACCCAGCACTTCATCTTCATATCATAGCTATTACCTACATGGCCGGTCTTAGCAGGTACCAGGTGCTTTTCTAATTCATCTGTTGTTACCAGCACGGGGCCTATCACTGTACTAAAGTCCTTGCCCTTTGCAGGGCCCAGGTTCAGCAGCATCTCTTCCATCTGCAGGGTGCGGGCACTCATGTCGTTCATGATCATAAAGCCCCCTATATATTTATCAGCGTCCTTTGCTTTTATATTACGCCCCTTCTTGCATATCACTATTGCCGCTTCCAGCTCAAAATCTAACTTCTTAAAATGGTCGGGCATTGCCGGTATAGGGCCCGGGCCTTGTATGGCGTTATGGTTGGTAAAGTAGAAGATCGGGTATTGATCAAATTCCGGTATCATATCCACCTTACGATTGCGGCGGGCTGCTGCTACGTGCTGGCGAAACGCGTATCCATCCCTGCAAGATGTAGGGTGTGGTACCGGCGCCAGCAGATCAGCCCCTGTATAAGGTGTACCTGTGGCAGATGTATTTTTACCTTTTTTAATATCCAGTTCGGTCTTGCGCATCGACTCTATACACATCTCCCAGTTATTGAGCAGTTGCTCCATAGTGCCAGGCAGTGTTTTATCCGCATCGTTGACTGCATATAGCATGCCGTTTATATAAAAACCTAATTGTTCTTTACCATTATGTAAGTAGGTAGCTAATTTCATGGTCTGTTTTGTTTTACAGGTGCAAAATTAACCGTTTAATCGTATCCTAACGGCTGTTTTGATCATCATTTTGTAAACTGTATAAGTATATTTTACTTTTTTGGTACATTCCTTTTTACTTTTGTGCCACAATTATGGCAACATACGAACAGATCTTCGAGAATAATAAAAAGTGGGTTGCAGAGAAGACCGCTAAAGACAGCAATTTCTTTGAGAAACTAGCGAGCGACCAGACTCCTGACTATTTTTATATAGGCTGCTCAGATAGCCGTGTACCCGCCAATGAGATAATGGGGCTGGAACCGGGCGATGTATTCGTGCACCGCAATGTAGCTAACCTCGTAAATAATACCGACCTAAATGTAATGTCGGGGATAAACTATGCTGTGAAACACCTGAATGTGAAGCACATCATCGTTTGCGGGCACTACAATTGTGGCGGCGTAAAGGCTGCTATGGTACCAAAAGACCTGGGACTGCTGAACCCCTGGCTGCGTACCATACGCGATGTGTACCGCCTGCATCATCACGAACTCGATGCAATAAAAGATGAACGTCAACGCTATAACAGGCTGGTAGAACTAAACGTGCGCGAGCAAGCCATAAACGTAATAAAGACCGCCAATGTGCAGAAAGCATATCTGAAAAGCGGCTATCCTATTGTACATGGATGGGTGTTCGACCTGCATACTGGCGTGCTTATAGACCTGCATATAGATTTCAAAAAGATACTCAAAGACATACAGAAGATATACGATCTCACCGGTATGGTATCAGAGCACAACGAAAATGGTGATGAATAAAGCGTGTATTACCTCCTTGTAATATTATTATACCCACTTGCGCTGTTACCACTGCGTGTGCTATATCTGCTTTCAGACCTCGCCTGCTTTGTACTGTTTGGCATAGCGGGCTACCGTAAAAAAGTGGTGATGGATAATCTCCGCCACGCCTTCCCTGAAAAAAGCGAGCAGGAAATAAAACACATAGCCCGCAAATTCTACCATAGCTTCTGCGATAACTGGCTGGAGATGCTGAAGCTGCTCACCATCTCCAAACAAGACCTGATGAGCCGCATGACGGGCAACTGGGAAATATTTAAACAACTGGACGATGAGGGGTTGAACACTTATGCATTACTGGGCCATACATTTAACTGGGAATGGGGAAGCGTGATAACGCAATACCATGCACCGCAGCAGTTTGCCGGGGTTTATATGCCCCTTGCCAATAAAGGAATGGATAGACTGATAGAACGCATACGCACCCGTAGCGGAGCGTGGCTTATATCTATGAAAGCGAAGAAAGGCTTTCAGCGGCTGAATGGCGTACGCTATATAGTAGGCCTCATCGCCGACCAAAACCCATCGAACATGAACGGGGCTTTATGGTTGCCCTTTATGCGCCGCGAAGCACCATTCTTTAAAGGACCTGAACAACTGGCTCGCCGTGCAAAGGCAGCGGTGATATTTGCAGGAATAAAGAAAGTAAGACGCGGGCATTACGCTATCCATTTTGAGATACTTACCCGCGATGCGTCCCAAATGCAGGATGGCGAGATAATGAAAGCCTACGTACTATTTATGGAGCAGCAGCTCCGCACACAACCCGAGAACTGGCTGTGGACACATAAGCGTTGGAAGCACACGCGTGCATAATTCGCTATTTCCCCTTTACATAATCCCTTAGATAAGAACAGCTACCGTATGCTGACTCATAGAATTTTGTAGTCTTATACTGTGTAGTGAATTGCTTAAAATAAGGGTTGGTAAGTGCATTCTTATAATAAGCCTGGCCATCGAGGGTGCCATAATATTCATAACTATCAGGTGAGCCCTTCGGTACAGGGGCACTCTTCTGCCAGCACTTTGCAGTGAGGAACAGACACCGTGCTTTAAATTCTTTGTCTGTACTATTATCAAATGCCTGTGTGTAATACTTCAATGCTAGTGATACATTATAATACTCCTGTTCATATTCCGGTAATTTTGCTCGGCCTGCAGAAGCAAAGTAAGCGTTGTCGTCGGTACTGCTGTGGTAATAGTCGTAAGCGTTATGCGCCTTGCCATAATAGCTCATGTTATATAAGGCATTAGCGTATTGGTATGCTGATCGGCTATCTTTAGGATCTTTTACTTTCTGTTGCAGATCGGCCATTATTGTCGCGAACTGCAACCTGTTATAAATATTGGCGGAGTCATTTGTATTCCAGTCGCTATAATCTGTAACGTGGCTTATTAAAAAGTCGGGCAGGGCAAATTTGTCTTGCTGCTCTTTTGATACGGCTTTTAAAGCAACAACTGCTTTGTCAAAATCCAGCTCGCGGATATACTTATTGCCTTCCAGTTCTTTCAGTACGCTGAAACTGTATTCTGTATTATGCAGTAGCCACTGTTCGTAAGGTGTCTTATCAGTCTTTTTCAAAAATACCTGAACCTCCTGCAGTTTCTTTGCAGACATCCTATCGAGCAGCATCCCTGCCGGATCAAAAGTAAAGTCACCATTGTAATCGCTGGCTGTATCCTTATTTGCCGCCCGCGACATAGCATATATCGCCTTGATGGTATCGCCCTGCCTTAAATATTGCGAGCTAATTACAGATACCAGCACATCGCCATATACTTTTTTAAACCGTACCTCTTTCTTAGACCTGTTCTCCACCCATTTCAGTGAAGGCAATAAAGCTGCCTCTGTTTTTGCAGTGATAATACCATTATCATTGCGCATAGTATAGAGTATATTTATAACATCATGTACATCATGCTCTACGTTGGTCATTCTACTATTTGACGTCGCATTCATCCATTTTTTGCAGTTCTTCTGGTCGCCCATTATGTAATAGATATAGGATGAGGCAAGCTGCCAGTAGGCTACATCGTTTGTTGTGCCATCTTTCACTACTTTTTGCGCAAAGTCATTGAGCTTACCAAGGTAGGCGTCATACACATTTGTAAGACTATCCTTTGCTGATTTGCCATTATCATCTATCCCGCCATAATTGCTGTAGCGGAACAGATCTATCTGCGAAAGTATCAGTTTTTGCTGCAGGTAATAATCTTCCATTTTGTTAATAGCACGGGTCATTACAATGTCGAGGCCTTTTACCGATGGGTCATTTTCGTAAGCGGCATTAAGTATTTCGGGGTCATCAAGATCGCTACCATTGTACGCGTACAGCCCTTTCATTATATACAATACTGCCTTTTCATGGGCATTATTACAAAGGTCCAGCACACTATCTATATTCCCGCTTACCGCCCATCTGAAGCTACAGTATGACTTTATTTTCATGTCATCGCTCGCGTCAAAAACCTTACTATAGAGATATGCGGCATGCACTTTATCACCTGTATGGAAGAGCGCACCGGCCTTCATACCCAGGCATCGTGCATACATAACATTTGCAGCGGTCTTATCGCCTACCAGCTCATTATATAATTGTATGGTCTTTGCATATTGATTACTGTAAAAAGCCAACCGCAATACCTGATAACGGTAACGCCATTTCAGAAAATCGTTGTCACATTTTTTATATAAAATAAGCCCCTCGTCTATCAACTGATTGCTGGTATCTGCGCCGCGCTGAGGCTGCTTATATTGATGGTCGACATTATCGTAATAATCATTCAATGGTTTTGTTTGCTCCTCACATTTTTTAGCAAATACGATGTAGTTGGCTACGTTTATATCCTTGTTCTTCATCAGCCATTTGAGAAAGGTATTATTGCTGTAAGCATCATCAGCCTTTAACGGCTTGCCCGATGAAAGGCTGAGTTGGCACATCATAGGCACTGCGACCGGGTAAGTGTAAATGAAGCTGTCTATGTCACTATCGGCCACCGCATTTTTAGTGTATGACTTCCATTCATTGATGTTCTGGTCAGGCATATCAGTAAATGGCAAATCGTTTTTATTATCCTGGTAATACCACGATTCCTGATCGGTATAATAAGCAAGCAGCGTAGTAAAGTAAAACGGCTGCATGGCTGCATCCTGGTTGAGCGAATTAAAAAAAAAGGATGGATATTCATCATAAGGATCGGGCTCGCCACCGGCACATGCCTTCACCAGCTTAATAGCACCAAACACCAGCAATGCAATGCTACTGATAATTATGATATATCTTTTCGAGTTCATGGTTAGAATATTTGCTTAAAGTTATACTATCACTTGAGAAGAAAACAATGTTAGGGGTGGGATTCGTAAGCTTCCGGTTAGTGAATATCCCGATGCGCAAAATATCTAAATATGATACTTCCTCTGTACGGACTACATCGTTTTTTTGCAGGGTATAACCATGCCATACAGTATCATGCACACAGGCATACAGGTTATCGCTGAGGTGATGAAATAAGTCAGAACCCTTTACCTCTGTAGTTTGCACATCATGTAGTATGCCCTTATACTTTTCATCGTGAAACAATACACACCACCTGAACAGCGGTAGGGCAATATCCAGCTTCATCGGGTAAGTATTTATATGCTTCAGATAGCCTTTTGCTTCATCGAGGTCGAATATGGAATTGTACGGGCCATACTTCTTAAGGTCACCCATGCTATAACACATAAGCATACCCTTATCCACAGGTGGTATACCGTTGCTTGTAGTATATTTTACCTGGTGCAGCCGTATGGTACACGAGAGTAGTTTTCCTTTAAAGAAAGTTTGCCCTTTGAGCTGTTGTAATAGCTTAAAGTAAACATCCTTTGTATTACTGTTCCAGTCGCAGTCTATTTGCACCTCATCGATGTGCATAGCCGGCGGGCATATAGTGGTGATGAGCGAATTGATGCTGCCCGCTATGGTGCTCATGTTTGTATCGTTCATGAACCCTAGTACTTTTTGCGTGATAAACACGACGGGCACATAACTTACTCCTGTGTCAGGCGACTCGGGCAGATGCACCGGCGCTACCGGCACTGATCGGTGCAGTTGCTCATCCCAATCCACATCGAACAGGCGCACGTACATTTTCTGTATGCCCAGCTCATTAAGCCGCTTTTCTTCATAAGCAGTGGGCCTGTAAGCCGTCTTCCAGTAATAAAAACCTTTGGTAATTTTGTGGTGAGGATGCCTGCAGGAACTAAATACACACAGCATACTTATGAGCATGATGATGGCTGTGTATCTCTTGTTTTGCATAAGAATATTTTAACCGTATCAAGATGTGCCACTACTTTGAGGTGTGGCACATCTATTTACTAAGGTACAATAACCTTTTGTGCCGAGGGCTTTATCGTAAAGTTGATACTATTGGTGCACGCATGCGAGTCGCCATCCGTCTGCATAAGATTGAGTGATGGGTGCGATATATTTATGTTCTTACCCGTGATGTGCTGTACATAAGGGCTCCTGGCTATAGTACCATTCATAGCACGCAGCACCAGGGCGCCACCGAATATCTTAGGAAACTTACGGATGATGATCACATCCAGTACACCATCAGTATAGCTGGCCATGGGCGCTATCTTAAAGTTGTAGCCAAACTGCTGCCCGTTGGCAACGCATATCATAAATGCCTTTTCCTGCAGCTTCTTGCCATCTACGGTAATATCCCATTTCCACTCCTTATACATCCACATGTGCTTTGTTACAAGCCAGCTATACATCATAAGCCCACGGCGCACACTCTTTGCGAATTTTTTGGAGATAAGCGCATCAAACGCCACACCCGCATTGCTGATAAATGGCGCACCATTTGCATAGGCCACGTCCATAGATATCTCGTTGCCTTTGTTAATGATCTTTATCGCATCATCCACATTCAGCGGTATCTTCATGGTACGTGCCATGCCATTACCTGACCCCTTAGGGATGATGGCCAGCCTTGTTTCTGTACCCAGCAACCCGCGTACTATATCGTTCACCGAGCCATCGCCACCTACAGCCACTACGGCGTGCGCGCCTTTCTTTGCGGCAGCAGCAGCGATCTCTATACCGTGCTTGGCATGCTTGGTGTATTGTATCTCGTAGGTGTATATCTTATCGTCGAGGTGGTGTAGTATGGCACTTTGTATTTCCTTTTGCCTGTCTACGCCCGACTTAGGGTTAATAACGAAAACAAGATGTTTTCTACTCATAGTATTTGTGCTTTAAGGCTTAGATCCATGCTAACCGCATGATGTATGATAGCGCCTACTGAAATATAATCGACACCGGTACGGGCATACGATACAATGTTATCGAGATTTATGCCACCCGATGCTTCTGTTTCGTACTTGCCACCAATCAGTTCTACTGCTTCTTCTATCTGGTCGGGTGAATAATTATCGAGCATGATACGGTGTACATTGCCAACCGCAAGTACACGCTTCACATCTTCTATGCTGCGTGTCTCCACTTCTATTTTCAGATTCAGCGAATTGCGCACTAAATATTCATTGGTCTTTTCTATCGCTTTCTCTATACCGCCGCAAAAGTCAATGTGATTGTCTTTGAGCATGATCATATCATACAACCCCATACGGTGATTAACACCGCCGCCTATACGCACCGCTTCTTTCTCGTACTCCCGGAATAATGGAGTGGTCTTGCGTGTGTCGAGTACCTTGGTAGGGTAACCCTTTATCAAGTCTACATATTTATTGGTAAGGGTAGCTATGCCACTCATGCGTTGCATACAATTGAGCACCAGCCGCTCCGCTTTAAGAATGGTGTGTACACGGGCGCTTACCTCAAAGGCAACTTCACCATGCAATACTGCATCACCATCTTTTTTGTAGAGGGTAAATTGTGCTTCAGGTTCTAAGAAGTAAAAAATATCTTCGGCAAGCTCCATTCCTGCCAGTATGCCGGTTTCTTTTATTTTTAATACTGCCTTCCCTTGTGCATCTGCGGGTATACTGGCCAGTGTAGAATGATCGCCATTACCCACGTCCTCGGCCAGCGCTGCTTCAATAAATTCTTTCGTATTCAACGGACAGTATTATTTAGTGTGCAAAAGTAAGAAATAACCATAACCACTAAAGCGACTTATTATAATAATAACATAACGTAAATGTTACCTCCACAACAAACACCCATCCCCATAGCTCAGGAAACGATAGTCGTTTTCCAGTGCATGGCTATATAGCCTGCGCCAGTCGTCGCCAATGAAGGCTGATACGAGTAGCAATAAAGTGGATTTGGGCTGATGAAAATTGGTGACGAGCCCATTCACCAGTCTAAAAGTATACCCCGGTGCTATGAGTATTTGTGTCCGGGTCACGAGCCGGTCTGTTTTTTGCTCTTTCAGGTGATCCAGCACCGCGAGCAAGGCATCTTTTGCAGATACAAACGAATGATGTTCGTATGGTAGCCATTGCCCTATAGCTATTTTTGCAAAGTCTATCTCCACACCATGTACCAGTAGGTTGCCTATATGGTACAGGCTTTCCAGTGTTCGTAATGATGTAGTACCTACAGCTACTATCTTATTATCGAGGTGCCGCAGTAGTTCTTCTATCAATTCTGTACTTACCTCCATCCACTCGGCATGCATCTCATGCTCTTCCATGGTATCACTGCTTACAGGCTTAAAAGTACCCGCACCCACATGGAGGGTTACATAACTTGTATCAATGTTTTTCTCCCGGAGTTTTTGCAAGATACCTGTGGTAAAATGCAGCCCGGCAGTTGGCGCGGCCACACTACCTTCTTCGCGGGCAAATACTGTCTGGTATCTTTCCTTATCGGCCTGCTCTGGTTGCCGGTGCATATAAGGTGGCAGTGGTACATGCCCCGCGCTTTGCAGTACCTCTGCAAACGAAAGGTTGTCGTTATCCCATCTTAGTTCCACTACAAATGTTCCTGCCAGCCGGTCAATTATTCTCGCGGATAGTGTAAATGCAGGTTCTTCAGATCGTAATGTGAGCGCCATGCCATGCTTCCATTTTGCGGCACCGCCTATCATACATTGCCACAGCACGCCCCCTTTCTGGCTCATGGCGGTTTGTATGTCGGCATACTGTGCGTGCGGTTCCAAGCAAAAAACCTCTATCACACTACCCGATTCTTTTTTGAATAGCAGGCGCGCGTTCACTACCCTCGTCTGGTTAAATACCATCAACGTATCTGCGGGGATATGCTTATCTATATTGTTGTAGTTGTCCTCAGTAATATTGCCATGCTCATAGATAAGCAGCTTTGAGGCATCGCGGATGGCCAGCGGATATTTTGCTATCAGCTCATCGGGTAGTTCGTAAGTATAATCATCTATGCGCAGCTCTTTGGGGTGCATGCTTATCTTATTTCAGGTATAGAGATGCCGCTTATTTTGCGGTATATATCTATGGCGTAAAGGTCGGTCATACCGGCGATGTAATCTACTACCGATTGTACATCACTGTACAGATCTTCTACATTCCTCGTTACAGGAAACTGTGCAGGTATTAGTTTTAATAGCTTGCCCGACTTTGTCTGTGTGGGGTTCAGCACTGCGTGTATCAGCTCTTTCAATAGCCCACCGATCACATTATAGCCCGCTATCTCTATCTCCACCACCGATTTATAATTGTAGATATATTTTACCGAGTATTTATTGATCTGCGCTACCAATTCATGTTCTCGCGGAGACAGGCACGACAGCAGGTCTTTCTCCAGTGTACCAGCTAACAGCTCTTCTTCATGTTTCATGAACAGAGCAGATAGTTTTTCTATCATCAGCCCTATCCATCGTGCACGTACGTATTGCACCTTCTGGTTATCATCGTTTATTGCTTCGAGTTTCTTTTCTACATAAGCACGCCTGTTATACTCCTTCTCTTCCCCTTCAAAGAACGGCAGGAACATATCCATAAACGTATTCAACGAGATGATGTGCAGCCGGTGCGCATCTTCAAGATCTATTACACGATAGCAGATGTCATCGGCCGCTTCTGTAAGATATACAAATGGGTGACGGGCATATACCTGTTCAAAACCCTCTTTCTTTGGTATACCCAGCGTAGCGGCTATGTGTTGATATACCTTGCTTTCAGAATCAAAGAAGCCTGACTTTTTCGTAGCTATAAGCCCTGTTTTTTTATTGAATCCCTCAGCCGATGAGCTGGGGTATTTTACAATAGCAGCCAGTGTAGTATAGGTGAGCTTGTAGCCGCCTTCCTCACTTTCGTTATAGTTGTGTATTAAAGTACGCAACGCGTTAGAATTTCCTTCGAAATTTTCAAGGTCTTTTACCTGGTTGGCGGTCAGCTTACTTAGCTTGGCTTTTGCATCGCCCTCAAGGTTCGCAAAAAAAGTGCGTATCGCGTCCTCACCCGAATGGCCAAAGGGCGGATTGCCAATATCGTGCGCAAGACAAGCGGCCGCTATTACAGATGCCAACTCGTGTTTATAGAACTCTGTAAATTCTTCTCCTTTATCTGCATACTTCTTTGCTATCTCAGATCCCACCGCCTTGCCCAGCGAGCGGCCTACCGATGCTACTTCAAGGCTGTGGGTAAGCCGGTTGTGTACAAACACTGCCCCCGGCAGTGGAAATACCTGCGTCTTATTCTGTAGTCTACGAAATGCCGACGAGAAAATAATACGGTCATAATCACGGAGAAACGAATTGCGAACCTGGTCAGGATTATTATCCTTGTGGTCAGGGTCGCCCGTACGCCTTGTACTATACAGCGATGCCCAATTCATACTGTAAAAATGCGACGAATAAATTAAACCGCGCAAAGAACTTTTGGCTTCCGCCGGACAGCTAATATTTATAAAAAGGGTAGGCATGTATTTTTCGAGAAAAATACATGCCTACCAATAGCCTCAATAAAACGTTTAGCTTATTTTCAGGTCACCGCTCTTGCCCATATCGGTAGTTTCTCCTGTCAGCGCCGACTTAACAGTAGCGTATAATATCTTCAACTTTGCCGCATCCACATCCCAGTAGTGGGCCTGTTCAGGTGTAACTTTTATTAGCGCAATGCCCGGCGTTTCCAGCCCGTCAGGGAACCACGCTTTCAGTATCGGAGACCATAGCTCTTTCATTTTAGCCTTGTCGGCTACCAGTGTAGATGTGCCCTGCACAGTCATATAGGTAGTGCTTCCCGGGTCGGCATAGTTAAGGCATACCTTCTCGTCTCCGGCTGCTTTTTGTGCCGCCTTTTGTTCCGCGTTTGTAAAGAACCAAATAGCACCATCATCGTCCACCTTCGCCGTTGACATAGGTCGGCCATATAGATTATTAGTTGTATCCACAGTAGCAAACATGCAGATACGCACCTTTTCAGCCAACTCTTTTAGTTTCTTTAACGCTTCGCTATTTGACAGATTCTTTTCCATAGTATTTCGTTGATTTTATCTGTAGTATGCTATAACAATTCTGTACCAGTTACCTTCATTTCCACATTTGTATAAGTATCAGCATGCTTTTGCTATGCATAGCTTCAACAAGTGTTAAGCACTCGCCTAAAAGAGATCAGGGCCTGGCGCTTTCCGCGTCAGGCCCTGATATGGGGAAAAAAGAGGAGTTATTAGAAGGGAATTATTAGAAACTATTTGCTCTTGTATATATTATTACCGTGCCAGCGGTACAACATAATTTTACAATTCACCCAACTCCTTTATTTTCAATAACCTGCTATTCTTTATCTTCTATTTTACACTGGGACAGGAAGTAAGCATTCTTATACTTTCCCCAATAAGGTTTAGTTATATCATCACTTGACTCTTTCGCAAACAGTCCCTCCGCTTTTTCAAAGTATGGCTGCGCATTCTTCTTGCCACCACCAAATGCTTTTGGCGTAAAGAATTTGCTTACACCTTGCAGGTAGTACATACGTGGATTGTTAGGGTTGAGTTCTTTTGCTTCTTCGAGATCGTCGCTGAATATTTTACCATATTTCTGGTAGCGCAGCATAGGGTTTACTGCCATACGGGCATTTGCCAGCATAGCGCCCAGTACGTAAGTTTCGTCTGTTTGTTTACCCAGTATATTCACTGCATCCAGCAGTTCTTTATCTGCATCATCGAGATAAGCATCACGCTTTGTGGCATCTTTTTCGCTATAAGAAAGGACGGCCTTACTAAATGCTGAATAGTAATGTCCGGCCCATTCGCTATCCCATTTCTTAGATATCAGTGATATCTTATTGCTGTACTCAACCTGTACCTCTGGTATCATGGTAGTGTCAAATACATTCATTGTTTTGGTGAGGACGGTCTTAAAGTCCTGTGCCTGTGCGCTCATCATTGTGAAGGCCGTAGCGGTAAGCAAAATCAACTTTTTCATAAGGTAAATTTATCTGGTTTTGTTTATTTTAATTATTGTTTGTTTGTTTTATAATTCGTCTTTTTTAAACTGTGTCAGTGAGAAGTTCACACCGAAAAATATTGAACGATAGAGCGCAGGAACTATTGGACTAGGGACTTGTTTATGTGTATCATTATCATAAGTGTATCTATAACCGAATATATTGTGCGAATTGGTGATGTTATCTATGCTCAGGTAAAATACGCTGAACCATTTACCGAACGAGTGCAGGTAACTGATCGTTACCGCGAAGTTGTTAAACGGTTTTGTTGTTTCAGATAAGAAAGCTTTTGTGGGATCAGGGTTATAGTATGGCCGGCCACTGGCAAAAGTATAGGTGGCGCTAAAGTTTGTATTCCATTTTTGCACAAAGTATTTACCTACCAGGTTCAGATTATGGTTGGCTATGAATGTTGGTGATGCCGCCACCGGGAAGTTGTCATACAGCCTCTTTGTATCTATGTAGCTGTAAGATATCCAGTAGTCTACATTCTTAAAAGTCTTCCTGTCTCTCCAGAAAAGTTCCAATCCCTGTGCATACCCATGGCCGCTGTTATCTATGCGGTCAGTAGGCAGTATGTAGCGATAGGCATTGGGATCATAATACGTAGGAAAATCCCTTATAAGCGATGCATAGTTTTTATAATACCCTTCTACACGCAGCGTCCTGTCGCTTTTGGTCCACTGCCAGTTAGCTATATAATGTATCGCTTCCTGAAAGCCCGGCCTTGCACCCACCAGCAGGTAGGTACTATTCGCATCCTGGTAAAAGATACCTGTTGCCAGAGATACATTACTATAGTCGCCCGTTCTTATCGCCATAGATAAACGTGGAGCTATGTTATCATTATTCAGCAGTGCGCTATGCTCATAGCGTACACCGGGGCGTATCGCCAGCCAGTAAAAAGGGTTCCAGTCTGCTTCTATATATCCCGCTATCTGTGTTTCTGTAAAGCTTTGTTTGAAAGAATCTATATTGGCAAATGTTTTTTCTATGCTAAAGTTCTGTATCTCTCCACCTACCAATACACTCAGCTTTCTATTAATATAGGTATTCAGTTCCAGACGATATTGTGCCCGCTGGTCTTTTTCGTTTATAGGTATATCGCCAAAGAAGTTATTAGTTTGATCGAGGCTGTAAGAGGCTGCCGTGTAAAGTGTATATTTATTTTTCCACGACTGCTTGTACGATATATTGCTATAGTAATTCTGATCTCTTGTTTTAAAATTTATAGTGTCCCCTTCGTTCTTAAAATGCTCAGCTGCGGGATTACCTGTCAGTAGACTATCTGGTTCATTAGTATAAGGGTTTGGTACACCCACGCCGCTTGTTATATACGATGCATTTACAGCTACTTTCAGCAGGCCATTCTTATTTGGCTTCCATACATAGCGCGCATTACCGCCGCCACCTACCGGCACATTATAAAACTTAAAGTTGGTAGAGGCGATACCATAAAATGGTGTCAGGTTGTTATAATTGCCGCCTACATCTATTGCACTATTTTTCCACTTCTTAGTAGCTGATGCATATATACCCGCCATGTTCACACCCAGGTTCACGGTGCTTTTATCAGGCAGGTCTGTACTATTCAATTCCAGTACGCTCGATAGAGCTTGTCCGTACTTAGCGCTATAACCTCCGCTGCTGAATGATACACCCTGATACTGGAATGCGCCAAACCTGCTGCGTGTTGCCACGCCTGGTGCACCGCTAAAGAAAGCATTCTGCACTACCATTTCGTCTACGAGTATCGCAGCCTCACTGGCATCACCACCACGTACAAAAAGTCCGTTGTCAGCGCCGGTCTGCTGTGTACCGGGCAGTGTTTCTATTGCCTTTACCACATCGGCATTAGCACCTGCGGTAGTAACTATATCCAGCGGACGAAGCACTGTCTTGTTGGCATCATCGCTGGCGTTAAATGCACCTGCAGTTATGGTTACCTGATCCAGCTCATGCGAGCTGTTGTTACCCATCTTTAATACAATACCGCTCATGTCGCCTGTTATCACAATGGGCATCCCCGAATTTTTATGGCTTACTTCTGTAGCCACAATGCTCTGGTTACCTTTTTCATCCGTTGTAAAACGAAAGATACCCATGCTATCCGTAGTAGATCCATCAATAGTACCATCCAGCGATACGCTTGCGCCACGTACAGGCCTTCCTTTCTGGTCTCTAACCGTACCGCTTATCTTGTACTGAGCCCATGAAGCGGTGCCGGCAAACACGAGCGTTACTACTGCAATTATTTTAAATATACCCTTGTATAAAAACTGTTTCATCCCTTTTAAAATTATGGTGCAAAGCTAATTTTCTCGCTACGGATAAGGAAGTTTATTTCGGTCAATTATGAAGCAAAGTCGGTGAATGGCTATGAATGGACGGTGGAAAATAAGAATATAGTCGATGCATGTACCTACTCATTTTTTTGCACTAGAAAATGATATTCTATATGCCTCCGTAAACGTATTTGTTCGTTTTTAATGTGCTATCTCCACATCAGTATAAACCTTACTTTTATAACCATCAAAGTATACCGATGAAAAAGATCCTTTGCTCATTAGTTTTGGTAAGCATTTTTCTACACGCTCATGCCCAGCTCGAGAAACGCTGGCTGAAGCATCAGGTGGCCACACTTACCGCACCCAATATGCATGGCCGCGGGTATGTGGAAAAAGGAAAGGAACACGCATCTGCATATATACAGCATAAATTCACCGAGTTTGGCCTTGTACCCGTAGGTACCGATACTACTTTTGTGCAGCGCTATACCTTCCCCATCAATACTTTCCCCGGCATAGTATCACTAAGCATCAATAAAAAAGAAGTTATACCCGGCGAAGAGTTTATTGTCGATGCGGCAAGCACTTCTTTCACAGCCGAGAAGTCGAAGATAAGATCAGTAAACCTGGAAAAGATAAAGGACAGCGTGCAATGGAGCAAGCAGCTTGCTTCTTTTACAAACGACATCAATGATAAAGTGTGGATACTGGATAATTTAGACTCACTTTGCAAAGAACTGGAGCTAAGGCCATCACAGTTAGTAAAGTTTCTGCCCAAAGGCTGTTACATAGTGCCACAGCATGGTAAGCTTATCTGGGATGCGTCGACCGATACTATGGCAGCTACCGTGCTATATGTAGAAGATAGTGTATTACCTCGCTGGCCACGAAATGCCGAGGTAAATGTACATTCAGTATTCATACCCGCGTCTAAGAATGACAATATTATAGGCGAGGTGCCCGGTGAGGTGAAAGACAGTTTTATTGTTTTCACCGCACATTATGATCACCTGGGCATGATGGGTAGAGAGACAACCTTTCCCGGCGCCAGCGATAATGCCAGTGGCACCGCTATGATGCTGCACCTGGCCAACTACTTTGCAGCCAACCCACAACATTATACAATGGTATTTATCGCGTTTAGCGGTGAGGAGCCGGGGTTGCTGGGTTCTGATTATTTTGTTAATCATCCCCTTATTCCACTCGACCACATTAAATTTCTTACTAACGTAGACATTATGGGCGATGCTACCGATGGTATTACTGTGGTGAACGCAACTGAATTCCCCGCACAGTTCAGCCTGCTACAGGAGCTCAATACAAAGCATAACTATCTGACACAAGTAAAGAGCCGTGGCAAAGCTGCCAATAGCGACCATTATCACTTCACAGAACGTGGTGTACCATCATTCTTCATTTATTCTAATGGTGGTAAGGGATATTATCACGATGTGTTTGATAATGCAAAGTCTTTATCTATGAAGCATATAGATGACGTTGCCAAGTTGCTGATAGATTTCACTAAAGCCATAAAATAACATTCACCTTCGAATAAAACATGCGCATAGACCTGTCAGATAACAGAAATAATATCATGGCCTGCGAGGCAAAATTGTTGGCCGCTTTCAGAGATAACGACCTGTTGGTATTAGACAGGCTTATTCATAAAGATTCACTTTGGGTACTGCCGAATGGAAGCACGGTAACTAAAGCTATAATACTAAAGAACTATCGTCTGGGTAATACCTCCATGCAATCGCTTATCTCCAGCGATCAGATACTTAATTTCATCGATGATACCGCTATCGTATCCTTTACTTTAGCTGTAAAAGGTAAATACTTTGATCAGTCGCTCAATTCCCGCTTTCGTTACATCAGGGTATGGAAGTTGTTCAATAACGATTGGCTTGTTATTGCTAATAGTGGCTTGCAGGTAGATAACTAACAGTAATTTCCCTTAATATTAAAGCAGCCTCCGAAAATTTCGGGGGCTGCTTTGAGTATGTAACAAATCTTATCAATTATGAACAAAAGTCCTCGTTGATGTACCGAAGTTTGTATTGTTATCAATAACATAAGAGAAAGTAATAGGTGCTGTTGTATTAATAGTAGCACCTGCGCCCTCAATAGGTTGCAGATCTGTGGGCTGTTGTGGTAGTGCAATAAGTACCGCTGCCGGTAAAGCTGCTGGTTGTGCCGGCATTACCATAGTAGAATCATCAAGTAATGCAAATACTGCCGGAATAATCAATGGAGAAGGTTCGTCTGCAATTACACCTGCCACATTATTTGTCATGAAAAGCCCGGTACCTAATTTAGTAACGTATATCGAGTCTCCATTGGCCGTTCTCGTATAAGGGCCCGAAACATCAACACTCGCTGATATATTTGTTACCGCTACAAATGCCGCCGCTACTGCTGTATATCCATTGCTGTTTGTAGCATGATACCATTTTACATACAAGCCGGGCGTAGTGTTATCCACTGTTCCACTGTCAAATACAGCAGTCACACTCTCTTTTAATACAGAATCATAAGCAGTTGCAGCAGCAGCCGGGGCAGTACCGCCTACAGGTATGCTTACATATTGATTACTGGTAAACATTATGATCGGGTTAGAAACCGTTACCACCTTTGAACTTACTTTATCACTCTTTTTACAACCCGCGAAGCCAATAGCTGCAATAGCAGAAAATATCAATATTTTTTTCATATATATCTCTGTTTATAGTTAAATTATATTGTATCCCACCACATCTTTAATGTTAGCGGAGCTAAACCAGGGAAAGATGAATTTACAGTGCTTTCTGATGTTGGGTACAGGAATCTCCTTGGCTTTGTACCCCCGTTTACAGCACTAAGAGATGTAATTAAAAAATCGGGATAGCCTGTACGGCGCCATTCTGTCCATGCCTCAAAGCCCTGATTACCACACATTGCAAACCATTTTTGGGTTATAATAAAGCGTACCTTCTGGTCTGTTGATCCACCTGTAGGATAAATTGTCCAGTAACCAGGAGTACCCGGAACCGATGTATCACCACTTATGTATGTATTGTACCCAACTGCGCCTGTAACACCATAGTATGAGTTCATATCAGCACTGTAATAATCAAAGCTAGCTTGTATACCTTGGTAAAAAAGAGACGAATCACTCCCGGCTCCCACCCATCCACGCGCCGCTACTTCTGCTTGTAGAAATAAACTTTCATAGCTTGTAAGGAAATTTACCGGTGCGTTGCTCGATGCTGAATTTTGTGCATCACCACCAACAAAATTGCTCACGACAGAGAAGGAACCAGATGTAGGCGTAAAATTATAATGGCCTTGATCTATGCCAACAATAGTTCCCGTATTTGCTGCTGCTTCATAAAACACATAAGCACGATAATCATTATTACTATTCATGCTATCTATACAAGTGTTACTACCCACAATATTTTGTGTAGACGCAAGCGTAGTAGAAGTTTCCTCGGCATATAGAGGGTTTTTATTTGCACTATTTGAACCATAGCCAGTAATAGCTGCATCATCACCTTCTCCAATAAAATTTCCACCAGATGAAGTATATAAAGCTATAATACCTGCCTGTGCCTCAGCCGCATTAACCTGACTCATACGTAATAATACGCGAAGCATTAGGGTATTAGAAAATTTTTGCCATTTAGCCATATTACCTGCATATATAAGATCATCAGCACCAGGTACTGATGGGTCAGCGGGATTGATAAGTGTATTTGCAGAATCAATCAATCCAATTATACCTGTATAAATAGCCATTTGCTTATCATAAGCCGGGTTTATAATATGCCCATCTGCATATCCCCCTTTTAATGCTTGGGAAAATGGTACATCTCCCCATGCATCGGTAAGCAACTGAAATGTGTATGCCTGCATTAGCAAGGATATTGCCATATACTGCTTTTTCTTTTGAGAATCAGCGAGTATATATAACTGACGGAAATTTTCATTAGCCTGATACAAATATAACCAAGGGTAAGAAAAAAAGTCTTGTCCCGGTGCATATTGATCGAGGGGATGATATTGGCTCGCACCCGGATTTTGCGTCCAGTATTGCCCCCAAATAGACCCTGTTATTTCTAAATCTACACCAAGTGATGAACCAACAATCAATTGCCCAGCAGGTAATAATGTCTGCACTGTAGGTGTTTGAACAACGTTAGGATTCTTGTTTACATCCAGGTACTTCTTACATGATGATACGCCAAGGAGGGAACCAATTGTAAGAACTATTATCAGTTTTTTATTTATCGACATATAGAATGATTTTAGATGATGGATTTAGAATGTAACTTTTAATGATACACCATAGTTTCTCAATGTAGGACGTGCAGCAAAGTTAAAGCCCTGTCCGTTGCCTGTTGCACCCGCAGATGTTGCTTCAGGGTCATCATATTTATTGTTCTTAGCTGTCCACAGTACCAGATTATTACCAAAAGCACCTACTTCTATTGTACCGAAAGGTGTCCTGTTATAATATTTCACAGGTATCTTCCAGCTAAGTGCTACTTCCTGTAGCTTTATATAACTGGCATCTACAAGATTTTGTGCTGGTAATGCACCCTGACCTACCTGTGTTACCCAATAGTTATAAGGTAAGTATTTGGTAGTATTGGTTGTGTATGTTGTAGTAGTACCTGTAGTGGTTGCATTAACAGAGTTTGTCCAGACTCTTGGATCGCGGCCACCCGCAGCTGTTTCCGGTGCAGAACCAACGAAATCCATCAGCTCTTTGTTTTGGCTGTATATTTCGCCACCTTGTTTTGTGGTAAACAGTACATGCAATTTTATGCCTTTGTAGGAAAGATCTGTTCCCCATGACGCCTGAAATTTAGGCTGAAAAGTACCTAAATACTGAGGCTTAGGTGTAGCTACAGGCAGGCCAGTAGCCGCATCTACAACGGTATGTCCATGTCCGTCAGTTTCTATATCAGCAGCGTAAAAAGTACCATATGGGTGACCAACAGCAGCTACTATACCCATACCCTGAAATCCGCCAAGTGTGATTTGATCTACACCACCTGTAAGCCTTTCTATATTGCTTACATTATGTGTATAGGTACCGAAAACATCCCACTTCAAACCCCATTTAGTAGATATAGGCGTTGCTCTTAAACTTATTTCTTCACCTTTATTACTTACATCACCAAGATTAATATAATTAAATGCATAACCTGATGAAGGAGGTACTGGTACAGGTGTTATCAAGTTAGTTGTTTCATCATCATAATAGTTAAATGTAAGTGCGATCTTATCTTTAAAGAATGAGAGGTCAACACCTATTTCGTATTCCTTTGTTAGTTCCGGTTTTAAATCAGGGTTACCAAAAGTATTTCCTATCTGGTATGCAGGTATGCCATTAAAAGGCGGTATTATAGAACCAAAGCCGGTTTTTACTGCACCCTGAGAATATGCCGCACTATTATTAGCATAAGCAAGGGCATCAGCGCTCACGCTGGCTATCCCGGCACGTATCTTTCCATAGTTAAGTATATTATCTTTAAATTTACCTTTCAGCCGCTCTGTAAATACCCATCCTGCGCTCGCTCCCGGATAAAAGTAAGGATTGTTCTCTGATGAGAGGGTGGATGACCACTCGTTACGGCCTGTTAATTCCAAATACAACTCTCTTTTATAGTTCAATTTTATATCACCATACACACTGTATCTGCGTACTTGAGTTGTAGTGTTAGCCACAGTAACAGGCCCCACATTGTTCTGGAAGTTGTAAAAACCTGGTATCACTAATCCGTTAGTTCCCGGGTCTATAAGCGCATTAAGAGTTTGGTCGTTTTCCATAGTAACGTTATTACCCAGCAAAACGTTAATGCCAAAATCCTTATTGAAATTATGAGCATAGTTAGCAATCAGGTCATTATAAAACCTAAGACCTGTATAGTTAATTTGCTGAAAGCCCCCGGAATTAAGATATGGATAAGAAGGATAATAAATGGACTGATCGAATGATATTGAATTTATATACGGTGTTTTATAAAAAGACCTGTCGTCTGTGGCATCTACACCTACGCGATCATATACATTAAATTCACCTTTTTTATAACCAAGTGTAATATCACCAATAATACGGTCTGTTTTATTGCGGTTGTCGTAATTTTCTGCCGCCCAGTAAGGGCTTTTAGCGAAAGATCCAAAATATCCAAAACGATGCACACCATCCGCATCTATATAATCCATTTTATTAAAGATATTGCTTTGATCCTTCAATCCACCAATAGGGACATCCGTAGGTATCTGCAATAAACTCTGCATAATACCCCCGGTACCTTGCCCTTCAGCTTCAACTCTTGAATATGAGTTGATATAATTTACATTAATCGAGGAGTAGAAATTATTAGTCAATTGCGTAGTACCATTAAAACGAACGCTATACTTATTATAGAATGTATTTGGTACCACCCCATTACTATTTAGAGCATTTAATGAGAGATAATAAGTAGAGTTTTCGCTACCACCTGATAGAGAAACAAAATTATTCAGGTCTTTACCATGATTGAAGAAATTCTTTCTTGAATCACCGTCATAAACATATGGCTTTACTTGTTGCTGACCGTTTATAACTTGTCCCCATGGTTGCACTTGACCTGTAAATTTAGGTCCCCAGCTAAAGTTGTCTCCACGATCATCTGGAACGCCCGGCGCTCCGGTACCGTACGTTGTTTGATACTCAGGATATTTGAGTATGTCTGACATTGTATAGGTGGCCTTGTAAGTTATATCCAGTTTGCTGTTTTTCGAGCCTTCGACTCTTTTTTTACCTGTTTTTGTTGTTATCATTACAGCACCATTAGCACCTGCTGCACCATACAGTGCAGCAGCAGCAGGTCCTTCCAATACAGTGATCGACTCTATTTCATCAGGATCTATATCATTAGCACTATTACCAAAATCTATCTGTGACAAATCGTACGGATCACTGGTACGATCATAATTATTCATTATTACGCCATCAATAACAATAAGTGCATTGTTATCTTTCTGGAAAGATTTTTCACCCCTTAATACTATACGTGTAGAGCCGCCCGGACCACCAGTAGAGCTGGTGATATTAGCACCTGCCACTTTGCCAGCAAGACCCGACAAAGCACTTGAGTTGTTACCTGCAGTAAGTTCATCGCCCGTCACCGTAGTAGAACTGTAACCAAGATCTCTTTTTTCTCTTTTAATGCCCAGGGCTGTTACAACTGTACCTTCCAGTTCACGAGAGGTTGTTTTTAGGTGTACGAGCATCGATTCGCCGGTAATAGCCACATCTTGCGATTGATAACCTACCGCTTGTATTGTCAATGACTTTGTGCCATCGGGCACATCCAGTGTAAAACTACCATTCACATCCGTCACTGTACCTATCGCCGTACCTTTCACAGATACGCCGGCGCCGGGGAAGCCCTGTCCTGTTTCGTCCAATACCTTGCCTACAACCTGGTGGGTCTGTGCAAATGCCTGAAACCCAACCATGAGTAGCAGCACAAATAGTAACAATACTCTTTTCATACTCTTTGTTTTTTCGTTAAACAATCTGCTTAAGTGGTTAAACAACATAGATTCAGTTACTTGATAATAATATTTCATGGGGTGAACTATAGAGTGAAATTATTCAAATAAAATGATAAAAACAAGGGTTTTTTACATTTTCTTTAACACAATGGTAATAATAGGTTAACATTTGGGCTCATTTTTTGTTAACGTATTGATAATGAGGCGTAAATATGCGTTTTTCTGCAACAAATTATGTAAACATTTTTTCGTGTCTTACAATTGTAATATTTAGATATTAACCTGCTTATCCCCTGTTTATTAGATAACCCTATCTCTACCCAATAACTTTTACTTTGCAGATTAACTTAAAATTACTTTGAAAGGTATTATTCTCTTCTGCCTGAAAAATTATTCCTATTTACGGATTCATTGTTCTAAACCCATGCGCAGAATCACTTTCGAAAAATATTTTTCCTAAATAATAATTGATTATCAATTAGTTATAAACTACACTCAAAATTTCTTAATGAATTTTTTGGTGCAATCATTTACGCCATTTACCTTTGCAGTCCTTAAAAAAATTCGCGGCACGTTCATCATGTTGCGGTTTGTACACACAGGAATAAAATTTTAAACAGGAAATGAAACATTTAAGCTTTAAAACACAATCTGCTAACGAAAAGATCGTAAAACGCGATTGGCATATCGTTGACGCTACCAACCAGACACTGGGCCGCATGAGCTCAAGGATAGCATCGATACTGCGCGGCAAGAACAAGGCGTACTACACGCCTCACTTCGATTGCGGCGATTATGTGATCGTTATCAACTCTAAGAAGGTAGTACTTACCGGCCATAAAATGGAAGACAAAGAATATCAGACGTATTCTATGTATCCGGGTGGCCAGAAGATAGAAATGGCGAAAGAAATGATCAACCGCCGTCCTAACCTGATGATAGAGCGCGCTGTAAAAGGCATGCTTCCTAAGAACCGCCTTGGCCGTGCGATGTACAAGAAGCTCTTCGTTTACGAAGGCAGTGAGCATCCGCATAAAGCACAACAACCTAAAGAACTTAAATAATAACTACTAACATTCTACAAAACCATTCATAAAATGGAAAAACAAAAAAACGCCATTGGCCGCCGTAAGGAAGCAGTAGCCCGCGTGTACCTGAGCAAGGGCGCAGGCAGCATCCTGGTTAATGACAAAGAATATAAAGCATACTTCCCGATCATGTACCTGCAAAACCAGGTAGAGCTTCCTTTGAAGACTTTAGATCTGCAGAGCGCTTTTGATATCGTAATAAATGTGCAGGGTGGTGGTCCTAAAGGCCAGGCTGAAGCAATAAAGATGGGTATCGCCCGCGTACTGTGCGAGGTTAATCCTGAATATCGCCCGGCGTTGAAGAAAGAAGGCCTGTTAACGCGCGATAGCCGTATGGTAGAGCGCAAGAAATTTGGTAAAGCGAAAGCACGTCGTAGCTTCCAGTTCTCTAAACGTTAATACGCACTGCATTCTTTATTTTTTAACAATCAAGAAATTACTCAAATGGAAGATAATAAAACATTGCATCAGCAGCTCCTTGAGGCAGGCGTACACTTCGGCCACCTGAAGAAAAAATGGAATCCTAAGATGTTGCCATACATCTTTGCTGAAAAGAATGGCATACACATCATAGACCTCAATAAAACTATTGATGGCCTTGATGAAGCGGCTAACGCAATGAAGTCTATCGCAAAGAGCGGTAAGAAGATCATGTTTGTAGCTACTAAAAAACAAGCTAAGGAAATAGTAGCGGAAGCTGCTGCAAAAATGAACATGCCTTTCGTTACAGAGCGTTGGCTGGGTGGTATGCTTACCAACTTCCAGACAATACGCAAGAGCGTAAAGAAAATGCTAAGCATCGAAAAAATGCTGCAGGATGGTACTATGGACAGCGTTACTAAAAAGGAGCGCCTTACATTGACACGCAGCAAAGAAAAGATGGAAAAAGTACTTGGTGGTATCTCCCAGATGGGCCGTACCCCTGCAGCTATCTTCATGGTGGATATCAGCCATGAGCATATAGCTCTTGCAGAAGCTAAGCGGCTTGGCATCAGCACATTCGCCATGGTAGATACGAACAGTGACCCTACAAAGGTTGACTTCGCGATACCGGCTAATGATGACGCTACAAAATCTATAGCTATAATCGTTAATTACATTACAGCCGCTATCATGGAGGGTCTTGAAGAGCGCGCATCTGTAAAGGATAGCGATGAAGATAACGCACAAGACGAGAATACCGAAAGGACTCGTGGTATGGAAATAGACGAAGAAGAGGGTGGTAAAGGACGTGGTCGCGGACGTGGACGTAGCGCTGATGCAAGTGCACCAGGTGCAGGCGGACCAGGACGTGGCGGCGCTAACCGCGGTGGTGCAGGTGGCCCAGGCAGACCGGGCGGCGCTAACCGTGGCGGTGGCAATCGCCCAGGTGGTGGCGGCACAAGGCCCAACCCGGTAAAGCGTTAACATAAATTTTTATTATAGAAATTGATAATAGTGTATTAAAGCCCCTTATTTGGGGCTTTAATAATAAAATGCGAATTTTGCACCTCGTTTAAAACCTTAAAAGAACTATACAATGAGTACTGTAACTATATCTGCAGCAGACGTAAACAAGCTGCGCCAGCAAACAGGAGCCGGCATGATGGATTGCCGTAAGGCGCTGATGGAAAGCAATGGCGATTTTGAGAATGCTATTGACTACCTGCGCAAAAAAGGCCAGAAAGTAGCTGCTAACCGCAGCGACCGCGACGCTAAAGAAGGCGTTGTAATAGCTAAGGCATCGGCTGATAACAAATACGGTGTACTGGTGAACCTGAGCTCTGAAACTGACTTCGTTGCAAAGAACGCTGAGTTTATCGCCTTCGCACAAGAAGTAGCAGACATAGCGCTGGCTACAAAATCTACTACACCTGATGAGCTGAAAGCAGCTAAAATGGGCAATGCTACCGTAGGCGAAAAGCTGATGGAAATGGTTGCCAAAATAGGCGAAAAGATAGATGTGGTACGCTTTGAGACCGTATCTGCTGACGCTGTGATACCATACATACACTCAGGCTACCGCATAGGTGTGCTGGTGGGTATGAACCACGCCGCTAACGACAGCATCATTGCTGCAGGCCGTGACGTAGCTATGCAAATCGCAGCAATGAACCCTATGGGTGTTGACGCGGACAGTGTAGCACCTGAAGTTATTGCCCGCGAAAAAGCGATAGCAATAGACCAGATAATAGCTGAAGGCAAGGCTGCTGACATGGCTGAGAAAATAGCTGCCGGCAAACTGAACAAATTCTTCAAAGACAATACTTTACTACCACAGGCATTTGTAAAGGATAATGGTATTACCGTAGGTGATTACCTGAAAAGCGTAAGCAACGGCCTTACTGTTACTACCTTTAAGCGTATAGCTGTAGGTTCTTAAATTTATTACAAGTCTTTATCTGCAACCCCTGGCGTATGTCAGGGGTTGTTTTTTTGTGGGTGGCCGGTCTTGACAAACATCCCTGAAAACATTTATATTGCAGGGAATTTAACCCAATAGCAAGGAAATGAGATCTAAAATAGCCCTTATCATTGCTGCAACTGCATATCTATACCTTGTTCTGATCTTTCCGGAATGGAAAGACCGTACAATGATAGATTGGGACAAATCGGGCTATTATTTGTATTTACCGGCTGCTTTTATTTATAACGATGTAGGTAATCTATCGTTTTCAACCTACGTAGTAAATAAATATGACCTGAATAATAAAAACCCATGGTATGGAATACATGATGTACCTGAGACCGGACATAAATTAAATAAATACCCTTCGGGAGTTGCGGTAATGCAAATGCCATTTTTCCTTTTTGTACATGCCTTTGAGCTAATAACACACCAATACGACGCAGATGGGTATAGTGAACCTTACATGAACGCTGTGGTGATATCTACATTGGTTTGGGTGTTGCTGGGTCTTTTTGTTTTACGAAAAGTGCTGATGGAATACTTTTCAGATACAACCGTAGCTATAACCCTTCTATTAATAGCCTTTGCTACAAACCTATACAACTATAGCATATTCGACTGTGGTATGAGCCATCCATATTCATTCGCCTTATTTTGTTTTCTGCTTTATGGAACGGATAAATGGTATAAAACAGGCAAAGCAAAATTTGCATTTGTGATCGCATTTGTATTAGGGCTGATAACCATTGTAAGGCCTACCAATATTATTGTAGGCATGATACCACTTTTATGGCCTTATATACGAAACGAAAACTCTGTAAACAGGATTGGTTTTTTCAAAAAGCACCTTCGGGCTATAGGCCTGTCTTCATTAGCTTTTATAGCTGTTCTTTTTATTCAATTATCTTACTGGAAATACGTAAGCGGACACTGGATCACGTACTCTTATGAAGGTGAATATTTCGACTTTCTTTCACCCAGTATCTGGAAGGGTTTGTTTAGTTACAGGAAAGGATGGTTTATATATACACCACTAGCCTTTTTAGGGATACTTGGTATTATCCCATTGTGGCGTGCAAATAAGCAATTAGGTAAAGTTATGCTGCTCTATTTTGCAGTGAATATCTATGTAGTGTTCTCCTGGTCGCAATGGCCTTATGGTGGCAGCTTTGGGTGCAGGGCCTTAATAGAAACATTTCCTGTTTTAGCTTTTGCTATAGCCGCACTTGTTGAAAAAATAGTATCTGCAAAATATATGCTCGTTAAATACGCCGCTTTGCAAATATGCATCTTTATCGTGATCCTAAATCTATTCCAAACATATCAATTTAATCACGTAGGTGTTATCCCTTACGACCGGAATAACAGAGCCTACTACTGGAAGTCTTTTTTCAAAACCAATACCACCGAAGAAGAAAGAAAACTAATTCATTGGTATGATGACTGATGATAAAGCCATTAAAAAAGTACCTATTGAATACAACATTTTTACCTCACAATATTCCAGCGTTGTAGTTCCCAAACTTTATTGTTGATATTGGCAGTATCTGACCAGCGCATTTTTATGATGCCGACATCTGTATTGATATAAGACCAATCATCGTAATTATACCCGTAATAATGTGTTTCGGCTACGTTATTAAAACTTGTTGATGCAACTGTCAATGTCAGGGAAATATTCGTTACTACTGCTTCTTTAAAATTTATCGACTCTGACCCTATAACCTCTACTTGAAACGGATAAGAAAACAAACCAGAATAGTCACGGTCAACATTTCCCGGTAAGCCTCTGGATAAATATGATACAAAATTCTCTGCCAGAATCATAACCCAAACAGTAGAGTCTAATCCCAAACCATCCTCTTTTACTTGATGAATACTGATATTAATCCCATCTATATTAGGGGGACCAGTAGAGCTACTTTTAGTATTGTCAGTTACATAAAAGCTGTCAATCTCTCCTGCAATTGAGTCTTTATATACCCAGTATGTTCCGGGCTTATAACTAAAATATTTTAAAAGATCAGGATTGATGGGCCTTGTTTGATCAGCTGTTTTAGCACAACTATAAAGTAGTGCTGAGAAGATCAAAATGAAAAAGAGGATTTTTCTCATGATAGGTTTTGTTCTTTAATGATGGAAAACAAATGTAAACAAATAGTGATAATGATAGTAATGAAAATTAGATAACTTATTGCTATTTGTTAAGTCAACTGATTGACCATACAATCTATCGTGCCTGCCATGCATTAAAAAAGCAGCCCAAAAGAGCTGCTTTCCCATATAGACAATATGATTATTTCAGATGTTGTTTAAGGTCAACCTTTCACTAATTCACTTATAGCATCTACAAGCTCGCTCTTTGTAATAGGTACACCCTTTATTTTGTTGTAGCCTTTGGCATCTACGAAGTACACATCGCGGATGATCTTTATAAGCTGGCCATTGTTTATTTCAGGGATGAGGATATGTTTGTAGTTGCTCAGTATATCCCCCAGATTCTTAGGGAACGGGCGCATGTGGCGGATATGCGCATGTGCTACAGACATACCCTGTGCATGCAAGATAGCTACCGCGCTTTTTATAGCTCCGTAAGTAGAGCCCCAGCCTAATACCAGCACATCACCGCTTTCGGGACCACTGTCAAGGGTTTGCAGGGGTATATAGTCGGCAATCATATCCACCTTTGCCTGCCTTGTTTTCACCATGTGCTGGTGATTCTCCGCATCGTAAGATATATTACCCGTGATGTCTTCTTTTTCAAGTCCGCCAATACGGTGCTCAAAGCCCGGAGTACCCGGTACAGCCCACGGGCGCACCAGTTTCTCATCGCGCAGGTATGGCTGAAACTGTGTTTCACCTTCGGCAAGCGCGGTCTTAAAGCCTACTTCTATTGGTTTCAGTTCGCTGCTTTTAGGAAACATCCACGGCTCGGCGCCGTTGGCTATGTAGCCATCGCTGAGCAGTATAACTGGTGTCATGTGCTGCACGGCTATGCGTACGGCTTCGTAAGCGGCATCAAAGCAATCACTGGCTGTTGATGCAGAAACGATAGGCATAGGACACTCACCATTACGGCCATAATATGCTTGTAGCAGATCGCTCTGCTCGGTTTTGGTAGGTAAGCCCGTTGATGGGCCGCCACGTTGTATATTGATGATAAGTAAGGGTATCTCCAGCATTACTGCCAGCCCCATCGCTTCGGCTTTTAATGCCATGCCGGGTCCAGAAGTAGTAGTAACACCAAGACTACCGCCATAAGACGCGCCTATGGCTGCTGTAATGGCCGCTATTTCATCCTCGGCCTGGAAGGTGCGTATACCAAATGACTTTAGTTTAGATAGTTCGTGTAATATATCTGACGCCGGTGTAATAGGGTATGACCCTAAGAACATCGGAAGGCTGCTCTTTTCGGCAGCGGCCACCAATCCATAAGTCAGGGCCACATTGCCTGTTATATTGCGATATTCGCCTTTTGGCAGTTTTGCCTTGGCTACCTGGTAGCGGTTTGTGAATGCCTCTACCGTGTCACCATAGTTATAGCCCGCCTGGAGTGATTTTATGTTGCTCTCCAGGATATTGGGACTCTTGGCAAACTTATCATGCAGGAAGGAGTAGGTGCTGGTAAGATCGCGGCTATAGAGCCAGTACAGGAAGCCCAGCACAAACATATTTTTCGCACGGTCTTTCTCCTTTACTCCAAGCTGTATATCCTTCAGCGCCTCGCGCGTAAGCTTGGTAATATCCATTTTATGCAGCTCGAAGCCAGCCAGTGAGCCATCTTCTATCGGGTTGACACCATCGGCATAATTAGCAAGGCGCAGGTTCTTTGTATCGAAACCACTGATATCTACTATGATAACGCCATTAGGCTTCAGGCTCTTGAGGTTTACTTTTAGCGCAGCGGCATTCATAGCCACCAGCACATCACAATTATCGCCCGGCGTATAGATACGCTGACTGGAAAAGTGAAGCTGATAACCGCTAACACCAGGTACCGTGCCCTGCGGCGCACGTATCTCAGCAGGAAAATCAGGAAATGTGGAAAGATCGTTGCCGATGAGGGCGGTATTGTTCGTGAACTGGCTGCCGGTAAGCTGCATGCCATCTCCACTGTCTCCGGCGAACTTTATCACCACATCCTCAACGGTAAGAATAGGTATGGACATAATACAAAAATGCGTTGCAAAGGTAGGTCTTTTGAAGGTGATTAAGAGTAATGTGCTTCGTACCTGGTGCAACGCATCAGCCCATCTTAAATATAAGCCATTATTATAAAAAATGTGATGAGCAAAGTGAAGGCATAAGATAGGATTGTTAAAATGGAATACAGGCCTGCTTTTACCCACCTGATATTGTAAGCTCTTTTTAAAGCGGCAATAAAATACAGGAGAAATACTATTCCCAGAATTATAGCCACAGTTACCGAAGATGCATCAAATGGCCACAATATCGAGAGAAGTAACAGGCAAAAGAGCATGGTTTGCAAGTGTAGGGCAAATATTATGTGATTCACGTACAACAGATCCTTTCGCTTGTATAGCAGGACCTTAAGAACTAATGCCAGAAAAGGGATAAGAAAGAAGAACACATCGGGTATAATGTGCAGCAGGCGTTCGGTCAGGCGTTCAGATGTATTGCTGTTTCCATCCAGTACGTCAATGTTTACACGCATGTGTGCCATCCTTTTTTTGAATAAAACAGCCGCAAAATTATGCTCCCTGGCATGGGCGACATAAACAGAATCTTTCACCACTTCTTGCCTTAACCGCTCGTGCTGCTGAATCGTTTCATTATCAACAGTATCATCGTTTGTGAAAGCAGGCAAGGAGGCAGTAATAAAGAATACCGCGCTGATAAATATGTACATGGAAATAGGCGCTATATAACGCATGCGCTGCTTATCCCAATAAGCTATAGTAAGCTTACCGGGGTTGAAAAACAGCGTTTTCATAGTCTTCCAGAACTTGGAATCATAATGAAAATAATGCCCGATAAAATGCATGATCAGCGCCCCGAAAGTATCTTCATGCAAGTGCGTTTCCTGTCCGCAACGTGCGCAGTAATTTTCACTTGTAAGAAAATTACAGTTAGGGCAGATCACGGGTTCGTTTGATGACATCGGGTGAAGCTATTTCCGACCAAAATAGTGATTAAAATATTCTTATTATAGTTTCCCGAAATCCAAAGATTTGACTAAAAACCGCATTCCCGAAGTCTGGCAAAAGTTATCCACAAAACTTCCACGATTTCAGTCTTTTAGCCCTTATTTTAACCCCTTTTTTATTGTAATAATGGCTATTTTTCAGTACTTTTGTAAGGTTGTAAAATACCCGTATATTACAGGTATCCGCCATTTATCCGGACATGGCATTTTCTGTATTCCCGCTATATTTCCCGGGTATATATAGATCATTAAACACACGCACCGGAGACATAAATACTATGGAATTAGAAAACGAAGAAGTAATGCAGGTAACCGCCGATTATGGTGCGGATAGTATACAAGTATTAGAAGGCCTTGAAGCGGTGCGTAAACGCCCCGCGATGTACATAGGCGATATAGGAGTAAAAGGGTTGCATCACCTTGTTTATGAGGTGGTCGATAACTCTATCGATGAGGCGCTTGCAGGTTTTTGTAAAAACATCACTGTTACCATTCATACAGACAATTCTATTTCTGTAATGGACGATGGGCGCGGTATACCTACGGGCATCAATACCAAGGAAGGCCGCTCTGCGCTGGAAGTGGTAATGACCGTGCTGCATGCCGGTGGTAAATTCGATAAGGATTCGTACAAGGTATCGGGTGGATTGCATGGTGTGGGTGTGAGCTGCGTTAACGCGCTGAGCAGCCTGCTGCATACTACCGTTTTCCGCGAAGGAAAGATATTTGAGCAGGAATACAGAATGGGTATACCACAATATCCTGTACGCGAAATAGGCGTAAGCGATAAGACAGGTACTCTGCAGCATTTCTGGCCCGACCATACAATATTCAAAGACACTGTATATAACAGAGAGATACTGGCAGGCCGTCTGCGTGAGTTGAGCTACCTGAACAAGGGCATACGCATCATCATGATCGATGAACGCGAAATGACCGAAGAAGGCCAGTTGCCAACAGAAACGTATTACAGCGAAGGCGGTATCGTAGAGTTTGTACAGATGCTGGACCGCACTGCTAAGCGCGACCCGCTTTTATCCATACCGATATTTGTAGAAGCTTATGATAAGGAAACCAACGTAACTGTTGACGTGGCCTTGTCTTATAATACATCTTACAGCGAGCATATATTCTCGTACGTAAATAATATCAACACTATCGAAGGTGGTACGCACGTAGCCGGTTTCCGCAGGGCAATCACCCGTGTGTTCAAATCTTATGGTGATAAGAACAAGCTGTTTGAAAGAGCTAAGGTGGAAATAACCGGCGATGACTTCCGCGAGGGGCTTAGTGCTATTATCTCTGTAAAAGTACCTGAGCCACAGTTTGAAGGGCAAACAAAGACCAAGCTCGGTAATAATGATGTAATGGGCGTGGTAGATGTATGCGTAAGCCGTGTACTGGAGGCATTTCTTGAAGAACATCCTAAGGACGCAAAGGTTATCATTGACAAGGTTATCATAGCGGCGCAGGCACGTGCCGCAGCACGCAAGGCGCGCGAAATGGTGCAGCGTAAAAGCATACTGACCGGTGGTGGTATGCCCGGCAAGCTGGCCGATTGCTCTGAGCGTGATCCGGAAAAATGTGAACTATACCTTGTGGAAGGAGACTCTGCGGGTGGTACTGCAAAGCAGGGCCGCGACCGTAGCTTCCAGGCCATATTGCCACTACGTGGTAAGATATTGAACGTAGAAAAAGCGCAGGAATACAAAATATACGAGAACGAGGAAATAAAGAATATGTTCACCGCGCTGGGTGTAAGTGTAGGCACACCCGACGATCCGAAGGCGCTGAATCTTACGAAGCTCCGCTATCATAAGGTGATCATTATGACCGATGCCGATGTGGATGGTTCGCACATTGCCACACTAATACTTACGTTCTTCTTCCGCTATATGAAGGAGCTGGTAATGCAAGGATACGTATACCTCGCACAACCGCCATTGTACCTTGTAAAAAGAGGCAAGGAACAAGAATACGCATGGGACGAAGAGCAGCGTAAAGCCCTTGTGGAAAAGTTAGGCAATGGTAAAGAAGACAGCGTAAACATACAGCGCTACAAGGGTCTTGGAGAGATGAACGCTGAGCAGCTATGGGAAACTACTATGAACCCTGACACCCGCTCACTGAAACGCGTAACCATAGAAAGTATGAGCTATGCGGATGAAATATTCGCTATGCTGATGGGTGACGAAGTGCCACCTCGCCGTGCTTTTATAGAAAGCCACGCAAAGTATGCGAGGATAGATATTTAATAGTCAATACATCTTATATAAAATACAACAGGGCTTTCGTTATGAAAGCCCTGTTGTATTTATAGCTGTTTATAAATTATCCTATTGCCTGTTTCAGATCGTCGATGAGGTCGTCGATGTATTCTATACCTACGCTGAGGCGGATGAGTGAATCTACAAGGCCGTTCTCTATTCTTTCTTCACGGGGAATGGAAGCGTGCGTCATAGTAGCGGGGTGGCCAATGAGCGACTCAACACCGCCCAGAGATTCTGCTAACGAAAAGAGCTTTGTACTCTTCAGCACTTTCACTGCTTCGTCTATATTATCATTCTTCAGTGTAAAGGATATCATACCGCCAAAGCCCCGCATCTGCTTTTTCGCAATAGCGTGATTAGGATGGTCTTCGAAACCTACCCATAGCACCTTGCCTACTTTAGGGTGCGATTTGAGGTAGCGCGCTATCGCCTCACCATTCTCGCAATGGCGCTGCATGCGTACATGGAGTGTTTTGATACCGCGCAGCACTAACCAACAATCGTGAGGACCAGGAACGGCACCACAACTATTCTGTATAAAGCGCAGCTTTTCTTCCAGTGCTGCATCATTCATAATGAGCGCACCATGTACTACATCTGAGTGACCGCCAAGGTATTTTGTAGCGGAATGCAGAACGATATCAGCACCCAGATCAAGCGGATTTTGCAGGTATGGCGATGCGAATGTATTGTCGCATACCAGTATCAGCTTATGCTCTTTGGATATGGCTGCACACGCTGCTATATCTATAACATTAAGCAATGGATTGGTAGGCGTTTCTATCCATATCATCTTCGTATTACCGTTGATGTATTTTTTGATATTTTGCGCATCGTCCATGCCTATGAAATGGAACTTGATGCCATAATTAGCAAACACCTTGGTCATAACACGGTATGTGCCGCCATACAGGTCATTAGATACGATGACCTCATCGCCCGGCATCAGTAGTTTTATCACCGCATCTGTTGCTGCCATGCCACTGCCAAAGCTCAGTCCGAACTTACCATTCTCTATAGCCGCCAGTGCATTCTGCAATGCTGTGCGGGTGGGGTTTTGCGTACGTGCGTATTCATAACCCTTATGGTCGCCGGGACCTGCCTGCACATAAGTGCTGGTCTGGTAGATAGGCGTCATAATGGCGCCAGTGGTAGGATCGGGCTCTACACCTGCGTGTATAAGCTTTGTATCGAGGTTGTATTGTTTGTTATCGGACATGATCAGATTTGAAAGTGCAAAATTAGTTGAATAGTTGATAAGTTGAACGGACTAATATCCTGCAGATCATCCGCTACACATAGATACCTTAGTTGATTGGAGGGAGGCACTTCATTATACTCTCCCACAACCTCTCAGACGAGCGTTGCCAGTCAAACTTAGCTACCTGTGTTGGCGCATTGGCGATAAGCTTAGCACGGAGCGCTTCATCTTTATAAAGCATGTGCATTTTAGATGCTATGTCCTCTACATTGGTAGGATCTACCAGCAGGCCTGCCTCACCCGCTACTTCGGGCATTGAGGAAGTGTTACTTACTATTACGGGTACATTGCATTGCAACGCTTCGAGTATGGGTATACCAAAACCCTCGAACAGCGAAGCGAATACCATGGCATAAGCAGCACCGGTGACACGCGACAGCTCTTCTACATTCATATAGCCCACCCATTTCACATCATTTCTAAACTGCATGGTGGCACGCATCTGCTCTACTTCTTCATACTTCCACGCCAGGCGGCCTACAATAACCAGCTTCATATTGCTATGTTGGCGTTTTTTAAAGGCTACAAAGGCTTTCAGCAGGTTCACAATGTTTTTACGGGGATGCAGCGCACCGGCAAATACAAAGTATTCGGCGCCATCGGCATACTGTTTCTTCACGGCCTCGCGCTCGTCCCAGCTTAGTGGGCGATACTCATCATGCGCGCCATTATAGACAACATCTATTTTAGATGGTGCAATATTATAATGTTCGCAAATATCCTTCTTCGAAAACTCAGATACGGTAACGATGCGGGTAGCCTTATGCGCAAATAACGGTGAATAATGCTTCCAGTACAGTCGCTGCGCCCACACATAATGCTCGGGATAGTGCTCAAAGGCAAGATCGTGCATAACGAGGCATGTCGGTACTTTTGTCTTCAGCGATAAATAACTATCCGGTGAGAGGAAGAGGTCTATTTTGTGCTTTTTAAGCATGTAGGGGAGGCTCCACTCAAACCATAAATAGAATAATATGGGATGGCGTGCCTGCGGATGCACTACTACAGGGGTTACATTGGGTGCGAAAACAAAGGATTCATCGTACTGGCGGTCGAAAAAGAAAACAAATTCATGTTCGGGATGGTCGCGAACAATACGCTCCACCGTCTGATACGTAAACCAACCTATCCCTTCCAGCTTTCCTTTTAATAACAGCCTTGTGTTGACACCTATGCGCATACCTTGCAACAAAAATATACTTTTACACCGTTTAAACAGACGATGCGCCGATTTTTTGTAAAAAACCTCTTATTTGTAATAGCCGTTAACGTGCTGGTAAAGCCTATATGGGTCTTTTTCATAGACCGTGGCGTGCAGGTAAGAGTGGGGCTCGAGGCTTATGGTACTTACCAGGCACTGTTGAACCTCAGTATTATCTTCCAGATAGTGCTCGATTTTGGTATATCCAGCTACAACAGCCGCACTATAGCCCGCGATCCCGACAGCCTGAAAGATATTTTCCCATCGATGTTATCGGCAAGGCTGGTGCTAATTGGTATCTATATGATACTGGGCTATAGCTGGGGGTATATCTTTGGGTACAGAGGGTGGGAGCTTATATTATTGGTAGGTGTATTGATGATACAGTCGCTCAATGCATTGTTGGCATTTATACGCAGCAATGTAGCCGCACTGCACCGTTTCAAAGTCGATGGTATACTATCCGTGACGGATAGGCTGATGATGATATTGGTATGCGGGTTTCTGTTTTTTTACCCTGCTACAGCACATGCTTTTAAAATACAATGGTTTGTAATAGCGCAAATTGTCTGCTACTTTATCGCGGCTGTGACGGGATATATTGTACTGCGGCGGATAGCCAAGGTGCATCTGAAATTTGCCTTTCAGGCACCTACAGTAATAAAGATCATAAAGCAGAGCATGCCTTATGCGCTGCTTATATTTCTTATGTCGGTGTATAACCGTTCCGACTCATTGATGATAGAGCGCCTGTGCAAGCCGGATGGTAAAGAACAAGCGGGTATTTATGCCGCAGCTTTCCGACTGCTGGATATGGTAAATATGTTCGGGCTGATGTTTGCGAGTATGTTGCTGCCTCTTTTCGGGCGTATGCTGGCGCAGCGACAAAATGTGCAACCAATAGTGAAGCTGTGTGTAAATATATTACTGCCAATGGCGTTAATGGTGTCGGTGGGCGCGGCATGTTATAACTACGATATTATGCACCTGCTGTATGAAAAGACAGCCGATGCTTATTATGGAATAGTATTCGCGGTAGTAATGGGCGCCTTCCCTGCCTATTGCCTTATGTATGTGTATAGTACGCTGCTTACCGCTAATGGCAGTTTAAAAGCATTGAACTCGCTTGCACTGGTAGGGGTAATAGTAAACCTATCGCTCAACTTTTATTTTATACCGCACCACAAAGCGCTGGGAGGCGCAGCCGTAGCGCTGGTAACACAGTGGCTGATGGCGATACTATTTATTATTTCTGCTACGCGCATTATAAAACTGCCAATAAATGTAAAGTGGACGATGGCGCATATTGGTTATTTTCTGCTTATTGCCCTGCTGGGGTACGGTGTCTTGCAACTACATATAAATTGGATCGTGAAGCTGTGCGGCTTCGGAATGGTGTGTGTCGCACTGATGTTCGTGTTCGGTTTTGTAAGCATAAGCGCTATTAAGAAGCTGGCTAACAAGGAGATGGATACACCAACTACTGAAGGAGATATACACTGATGTCTGTTTGTTACAATTACTTGCATGATCTGCAACTCCCGCTACTTTATCCTTGTCGCAAATGCCCTTTAGATTGTCGTTATTGCCATCTCATGCAATAGCATAATTGTGGAGTTTTGTATTCTAAACAGCACAGTTATGAATCAACAAGATCATGCAACGATACAGGTACGATTTGATGCAGTAGCGAAAGACCTACGGGAAACACTTGCCACTTTTCAACAAAAAGACCTCAACGTTTCGCCATTTGAAGGTAGCTGGTCTGCATCAGAAGACGTGGAGCATATGGAGAAAGCCATGATGGGCATAGTGATGTTGCTGAATGGTGAGGGGATTCCCACAGATCGAGACCCTGCTGAGAAGGTGGGTATATTTGCAGATATTTTCCTGAACTTCAACACAAAGCTACAATCGCCACCGGATGTTCTACCATCAGGCAAAGAATGGAACAAAGAAGAGCTGACACAGTTAGTTGAGAAAACAACTGCAGCTATGAGTGCCTCTATCAGCGCTCAAAACCTTTCGCAGATATGTGTGGATTTTGAATTTCCTACTATGGGACCAATTACAAAACTCGAAGCAGCACATTTTGTGATCTACCACACAGAAAGGCACGTGCAGCAGTTGAAGAACATTGCAAAGCATTTTTAATTATAACGCAGTTATAACAAACAAAGCTTCGTTGGTGGTTTGCTGATTTATGTATCTTTATACCCATGCGGCGTACGGCAGCAAAATTATTCAGGGCATTTCTTAAAGGGCTTATATTACTAAGCCCTATCGGCATTACCGCCTACCTTCTTTATTCTGTCTTTATCAATGTCGATAGCCTGATACCGGGCGTGCCGAGGGGGCTTGGGTTCGTTATCATCATTGTGTTCGTTACAGCTGTCGGCTACCTGGGTACGCGTTTCCTGTTCGGCAAGTGGATATTTGACGGCTTCGGATACCTGCTGGAACATACACCGGGGGTAAAGTTCATCTACTCTTCTATAAAAGATATGGTCACCTCGTTCGTAGGTGATAAAAAACGCTTTAATAAACCAGTATGGGTGTGCGTAAACCTTGCACCCGAAACATGGCGTATAGGCTTTATGACACAGCGCGATATGGCACACATGGGTATGGCCAATAAGGTGGCGGTGTACCTGCCGCATGCTTATGCAATATCGGGCTGGGTAATTATTATAGAGGCAAAGTATGTGAAACCTGTTACAAAAATGACTGCTGCTGAGGCAATGAAATTTGCAGTGAGTGGTGGAATCACCAATATAGAAGAAGAACCGAGGATAGACCATGCAACGAAAGATAAACTTTAACGCAGGCCCTGCTACACTACCGGTGGAAGTATTGCAGGAAGCCGCTGCCGCGATAACAGAGTATAATGGTACCGGCATGTCGATACTGGAACTGCCACACAGGGGCAAAGAATTTGTGGCCATCATAGAGGAGAGTAAGGCCATCGTAAAGGACCTGTGTGAGCTGGGTGAAGACTACGAAGTACTATGGCTACATGGCGGTGGCAGACAGCAGTTCTTTATGCTGCCTATGAATTTTCTTGATAAGGAACATGATGATGCCGCAGGCTATATAGATAGCGGGCACTGGAGTGAAGAGGCACTGGAATACGCCACGCACTATGGTGATGTACAGATACTTACCTCATCGAAAGAAAGTAATTATAGCGTGCTGCCTGCCTGGCCGCATAATGTACCTGCCCAGCTGAAATACGTACATTTTACCAGCAACAATACTATATACGGTACACAGTTCCGCAACATACCTAAGTGCAATGTGCCGCTGGTAGCGGATATGAGCAGCGATATATTCTGCGGCCGTATGAACTATACCAACTGCGCTATTTTTTATGCAGCGGTGCAGAAGAATCTCGGTACGCCGGGTGTGGCGTTGGTGGCCATACGAAAGGATATGCTAGCTATGTGCAATAAGGCACTGCCACCTATGCTGAGCTATGCGGCACAGGCTCGGGAGAACTCTATACTCAATACAGCCAATGTGTTTGGCATATATACATCGCTGTTAATGCTGCGATGGACACAGAAAAAAGGCATAGACACAATAGAAAAAGAAAATAAAGAGAAAGCGAACTTGCTGTACGACACAATAGATAAGAGTACGATATTTACAGGTGTGGTAAAGAAAAAGGCCGACAGGAGCATGATGAACGTATGCTTTACAGCAGATAGTGAAGAAAGAGAAAAGGCTTTCTTAAAGCTGTGCGCGGATAATAATATTACCGGTGTAAAGGGGCACAGGTCTGTAGGAGGATTCAGAGTATCGTTATATAACGCGATAGGACTGGATGATGTGACCGTACTATGCGACCTGATGAAAACATTTGAAAAGATATAAATAAATAGAGGGAGAAAATTAATTTTACACTCTTCCTGAACATAAAACTACTATGGCAAAAATAACACCGTTCCCGGGCCTGCGGCCTGTAAAAGAATTAGCTGCCGAAGTGGCGACCCTACCTTATGATGTGGTAAGTGAGGCCGAAGCACGCGAGTTTAAAAAAGACAAGAATAACTTTTACCATGTAACGCGCTCTGAGATAGACCTGCCCGAAGGTACAGATGTACACAGCATGCAGGTATATGAAAAAGCCAAGGAAAACCTCGATTGTATGGTCGAGGACAAAATAATGGTGCAGGATGCCGAGCCATGCTACTATATCTATGAACTGGTAATGGATGGCCGGTCTCAGACAGGACTTGTATGCGGATCATCGATAGACGACTACAACAATGGCATCATAAAGAAGCATGAGTTTACCCGTCCTGAAAAAGAACTGGACCGCATCAACCACATAACCATAACCGGCGCGCAAACAGGTATCGTATTCCTTGCATACAACGATTGTAAAAATGTGCAGGATATCATTGATACATGGAAAAGGGATCATAAGCCTACAAATGATTTTACGGCTCATGATGGCGTGCGCCATATTTTTTGGGTGGTAGATGATTATGCCAAGGTGGCGATGATAACCCGCTACTTCAGCGAAGATGTGCCATGCACTTACATTGCAGATGGCCACCACCGTGCAGCATCGGCAGCAAGGGTGTGCAAGGATATGCGTGAGAATGGCTATTCAGTAGATGGCGATGAAGCATTTAACTTTTTTGTGACATGCATCTTCCCTGCCAGCCAGTTGCAGATAATGGATTATAATCGTGTGGCTAAAGATCTGAAGGGCATGGTACCCGAAGAGCTGGTGCAGGCACTAAGTAAAGATTTTGACGTGTATCGCACAGGCGACGAAACGATAAAGCCACAACACCCGCATGAGTTTGGTATGTATCTCGATGGCTCTTGGTATAAATTAGTTGCTAAAGAAGGTTCTTATTCCCACGACCCGATAGGCATACTGGACGTAACAATACTACAACAAAACGTACTAGACAAACTACTGGACATTAAAGACCCACGTGTAGATAAACGTGTGGACTTTGTAGGTGGTATACGCGGTATGGATGCGCTGAAAAAAAGGGTAGATACCAAGGAGGCCGCAGTGGCGTTCTCTATATACCCTGTTACGATGCAGCAATTGTTTAACATAGCAGACAGCGGCACGGTTATGCCACCGAAAAGTACGTGGTTTGAGCCGAAGCTGAGAGATGGATTGGTGGTGTATTTGTTATGATTAGTCGTGAGTTATAAGTTATAAGTCGTAAGTCTGAGGAAGTAATAAAGCAATATATTTTATGGAATATAGGAGAATGGGTAAGACGGGATTGCAGTTGAGTGTGCTTTCTTATGGATCGTGGGTAACGTTCTCTAAGCAGGTAGACGACAGCGCGTCTGATAAGCTGATGGGGCTTGCTTATGACAACGGAATAAATTTCTTTGACAATGCGGAAGCTTATGAAGGTGGCAAGAGTGAGGAATTGATGGGACGCGTGCTGAACAGGAAAAACTGGGACAGAAGCACCTATTGTGTATCGAGCAAAGTGTTCTTTGGCCTGCATGGCAAGGATAATAAACCTAATCAGCATGGGCTTAGCCGCAAGCATATAATAGAGGGTTGTAATGACGCATTGAAAAGATTACAGGTAGAGTACCTGGATCTGTTTTTTTGTCACCGACCGGATAGAGAAACGCCGATGGAGGAGATTGTATGGTCGATGAACATGCTACTGCAACAAGGCAAAATATTTTACTGGGGTACCAGCGAGTGGAGCGCGGCAGAGATAATGGAGGCGCATGCGGTAGCTGCAAGGCTTAACCTTGTAGGCCCGGCGATGGAGCAGCCACAGTACAATCTCTTTGAGCGCCAGAAAATGGAACACGATTATTACACTATATTCCGCAATACAGGCATGGGCACTACTACCTGGAGCCCGCTGGCATCAGGCCTGTTATCGGGTAAGTATAACAATGGTATACCGGAGGGTTCGCGTTTGTCACTGGAGAACTATTCATGGCTGAAAGACAGGGCGGTGGCGGGCGATAAGATAGAACGCGTGAAGAAACTCGATAAAGTAGCTAAGGAATTGAACACGTCACTTGCCACATTATCGATAGCATGGTGTATACGTAACCCGAATGTGACCACCGCTATACTCGGCGCAACTAAAGAAGAACAATTGCTTGAGAATCTGAAAGCAGTAGCGGTGTATCACCTACTTACGGAAGATAAGATGAAGGAGATAGAAGCGATAATGGGGACGAAGCCTGCGGTAGCGTAGTATTATTTCGTAGTTTGACAGACTCACCGCGATAGAGTTATTATTGGACCTTCTAAAATTAAAACAGCCGCTCTGATGGAGCGGCTGTTTTGTGAAGTATTGTTTTGAATATCAGAAATTATCTGCTGCTGTCATAGGGCGTGGGCCTTTCTTTTTTGCAACGGCACCACCTATCAGCGAGAATAATAATCCCCAGAAAAGATCACCAATGATAGTACCGCCTATCAGAAAAATAGTCCAGTATTTTTGCATCATATTTATGCCCATTTCTACCTGCTCATCTGTTGCTTTCTGATCCTGAACCATTTTATCACGAGCCATTTCTATTGCTTTTGTCTTCATGTCCGGGAATACAAACATAGAGATGATAGCCCATGCCAGCATTACCAATGTAATGATTGCTGTGGTTTTAAAACCGCTACCAAAAACATTACCGAATGTAACAAAGCCGTCATTTGCTTTTGAATAAGCAACACACTCCATTATAACCCCGATGAGAAATGGTATAAATACCAAATAGCCTACTGATTGCATACCAGGCTTGAATGCTATGCCTGACATATAAAATATGACCTGGCAGATGACCATTATAATACCGGTAATAAACCCGTATGACATATGTAAATTTTTCTTTTCCATTTTATTTATTGTTTAGGTGAATGTTTCCGTTGTTGATAATACCTAGTACTTGTCCGCTGAGTGGCTTATCCATAAAGGGATTGTTCATGCCCAGCGATTTTTTATTGGTAGCTGATAACATATGACTGCCATCTGTAGTAAAGATAGTAGCGGTTTGCAGATTTGCATCTATTCCGTACTGTTGTATACCAAATATTTCTGCAGGTTCTGTGCTCATAGCCTCTATGAGCCTGTCGATGGTTATATCCTTCTTTACGGCATCCCAGATAATGTTGAAGGCTATCTCCTGCACATTCATACCCTCGCCGGCATATTCAAATTCTTTAGCCTTCGCATCCCACTCGTGCGGGCGGTGATGCGTTGCTATACAGTCTATCGTACCATCCTTCAATGCGGCTACCAGTGCCTTTCTGTCGGCTTCGGTACGCAACGGCGGCGATACTTTATACAGGCTGCTGTAGTTTCTCAGTGACTCATCCGTTAGAGCTAAATGATATGGTGTTACGGAGCATGTTATTTTTACACCCTGTGCTTTCGCCTTGCGTATCATATCAGCACTCTCCACAGTGGAGATACCACTTATATGCAGCTTTGAATCTGTATATCGTGCCAGCTCTATATCGCGATGCACCATCAGTGTTTCGGCAAGTGCAGGTATGCCAGCCATACCGAGGCTGGTGCTTACCTCGCCTTCGTGCATCAATCCACCTACGGATAGTGCACTATCTACGGGTATCTGCACAATAGCGCCATCGAATGCTTTTACATATTCCAGCGCCTTTTGCATCAGGCCGGCGTTCTGTATGGGTTTCCAGCCATCGGTAAATATTATTGCGCCGCTCTGGTGCATATCCAGCATTTCGGCCAGGTCTTTACCTTCTGTATTTTGCGTAGCCGCTCCCATGGGGTGCAGGCTCACGCTGTGCCCCTCCGCCTTTTGCAGTACAAAGCGTATCATAGCCTTTGTGCTAAGCGTGGGGTTGGTATTGGGTGCCAGCAGCACATCTGTAAATCCACCCGCTGCCGCGGCATTAAGCCCTGTAGTTATTGTTTCTTTATGTTCGTAGCCGGGCTCGCGATAGTCTGCAAATGCATCTACCCAGCCGGTGCTTATGTACAGGTCTTTGCCTGCCCACACCTCTTTTCCGTCAACTGTTATGGAACTGCCTTTGCTTTTTGATACGGAAACGGTGTGTTTCCCCATAGTTGTCTCTATATCAACGAGCTTACCATGAAGATCTGATCGTGGGTCTATAACTTTTGCCCCGTTGATGTGCATTTGCATGGTACTATGATTTCTTTTTTATGAAGTTGCTACTTTGCGGTTAGCCGCCAGCAGATACGTTTCTGCCGCCAGCATTATTACCGCTAAAATAATACAAACTTCCCAAAGCGGGAAGCCGCCGTCATCGCCCTTGCCTATGGCTGCGTCGTTATCGCTTACATTGAGCCACTTTATATGATCTCCCTTCCACTTATCTTTCAGCGTGCTTATGCTCCACACATTCAGCTGCGACTCGCTCCTGTCCTGGTTCAGCGCTATGGCAACCGTATCACTACCAGGTGCTGCCAGCTTATAAAAACCCGCCTGTTGTACTGCCTGATCGGCAAAAATATCCAGTCCCGCTCCATTTGGTCTTTGCGAGGGTATTACGTCTATGCCGTTGCCGTATATATGTACCGTATTGCGCTCCGCAGCATTTGTGAGGGGCAGATATACCGCCTGTTGCCTGCCCGTAGTTATAGCATATATACTGCTGCTGCCGGACTGTATAGCCATCTCGTACAGGAATGGTGCAAAGAAATAGCTGCCGGGGAAGTTGCCCGACTGCAGATCGGCAGCCGTTGCGGCAATATATAGTTGCCCCTTAGATGGTGTATAGCGCGCAAGGAACGGATCGCCATTACGAAAACTGAGCACAGACTGACGGTTAGCACTGAGCCCCGCAGTAATTATATAATGCCAGTCAGCAACCGGCAACTGCACATTCTCCGGTATTTTCTCGAAGAGGTCTTTTACCAGCGTACTGCCTTCCTGCAGCGATGTGGCCGTTTGCGCTGCGGTATCCATACCTGTTATGCTAATGTCGCCGCTTTGTTTCAGCCCGCTATTAATAGCATCAAAGTTTGTAGTACGTCCGGGGAAGATGCATACACTCAGCCCCTGCTGTAATGCTTCGCTCAATGTCTTAGCCAGTGCATCATCTATACGGGTAATGCCGTTGAGTATAATGAGGTTGTAATTTTTCCAGTCTCCGCCATTGTTTATATCGGTCTGGTTGAGACGGAAACCATTATATGCCCTGAAGGCCGCCTGTATGTATGGATTGGGCTGGCCTTCGTTGAGTACCAGTACCGCGAGGTTTGGTGTACTGCGCGCTGTAATACGGAAGGTATCATCAAAGCGCACTGACTCGTCATTGAGCCGTAGCTCTATTTGCTGCCAGCCTGCATCATTCACCTGGAAGCTGAGCGTATCCACGCTTTCCATTTTATCAGAAAAGTTGAGCGATGCAGCGCTTTTTACCTGCCCGTTTACCGATAGCTGTAGCACAGGCATATCCTTTGGCAGCTTGCCTATTGCTTTGGTTAGCACTACAAGGCGGTTACTCTGTCCTGATTGTAGCACAGGAGTAGTTAAAAACGCAGTATCTATATAAATGTTCTGTGGCTCGCCTGCCTGTACCGGCAACCCGTAAAAGGTAATGTTTTTCATCTGCGCATCTACCGGCTGTGCAGGGAATGCATTGTGCTGATAATCTGAATAATAGTACACATCCGCACCTGTTGTACTTTCATTCTGCATCAGGCTTTGCACTGCATTCAGCGTCTGCTCTGCCGACCTGCTGATAGGCGATACATCTATATTATTCAGTTCTCCAAGAACTTTGTCTGCAGGTTGTGGCTGGTAGCTGGTAGGCTTATCGTTAGTAAGTACTACGAATTTTGTACCTGCCGACGCCTGTCGTAGTTGTCTGCGTGCCGCGTCCTTTGCTATATCCAGCAACGTACGTGCTCCCTTCTTTACAGACATGCTGTAAGAATTATCGATATAGATGACCTGAAGCCTGTTACCGGTAGCGGTAGTTTTGTTTTTATTAAAGAAAGGCTGCGCGAATGCCAGTATAAGGCTGATGAGAAATAATAGTCTTGTGAGCAGCAGCCACTTATATCTTACCTGCGATTGCTTACGTGAATTGAGCTGGATACTTTTTAAAAAACGCGTATGCGGAAACAGCACCGTCTTGTACCGTCGCAGGTTGAACAGATGTATCAGCACAGGTATGGCCAGTGCCGCCCCTGCAATTAAAAATAAGGGATATAAAAAACTCACCGAACAAATATAGGTTAATGCGTTGATTGCGGAATTAGGTAAAAGGTTAAATGGTTAAAAAGCTCATTGTGACGGGTTGGCAGCCATAATGAGCTGCTTACAACCGGGAAAAACGTCCATCTATGTGCGTCTTATCTCCATTTTCCATTACCTGTAGCCGGGTCACCTTTGTGTTGTCAATAAGACAACACTTTAAAAAGTAAAAAAATGCAAACATTTAAAGTTCCCTCAAGAGCAGAAGTATCCGCAGACAATCAGGCTGCATTTGATGCTATTCAAAAAGCACTAGGTATGGTGCCTAATCTGTATGCTACCATTGCATACTCTGAGCATGGCCTTCCTAAATATCTTGCCTACCAGGGTGCTAAGACATCACTGACCAATAAGGAAAAAGAAGCCGTGAACCTGGTAGTAAGCGAGGTGAATGGCTGTAAGTATTGCCTGAGCGCACATACCGTGCTGGGCAAAATGAATGGATTCACAGATGATGATGTAATTGCCTTGCGCAAGGGCTCCAGCTACGATGCTAAGCTAAATGCGCTTGTGGCTCTTGCTAAAGATATCACTGAAAATAAAGGGCATGTGTCTGAGGGTAACTTAAACCGGTTCTTTAATGCAGGGTATAATAAAGGCACCCTTGTAGATGTTATCTTGCAGATAAGCGATAAGATAGCTATGAACTATCTTCACAATCTTACAGAGGTAGCTATCGATTTCCCTTTAGCGCCTGCGCTGAACTAAATTATTTATCACCGTCCGCACTTTATAAGAAGTGCGGACATAATATAGACCGATATGATAAAACCTCCATTTACAATGGAAACCGCTTTGCAGAAAGTGCAAATGGCAGAGGACGCATGGAACAGCCGCGATCCGGAAAAAATTTGTTTAGCATATTCGCTTGATACCGAATGGCGCAACAGGGCTGAGTTTATTAATGGCAGAGAAGAGGTAAAAGCATTCCTATACAGGAAATGGGAAAAAGAACTGGACTACAAATTAAAGAAAGAACTTTGGGGATTCAGGGAAAATCGTATGGCTGTGCGTTTTGAATACGAGTGGCACGATAAAGACGGGCAATGGTATCGCAGTTACGGGAATGAGCTTTGGGAATTTGATGACGATGGGCTTATGCGCAAACGTTTTGCCAGTATCAATGACCTGCCGATAAATATAACGGACAAAAAGCTTTAATAACGCAAAACCGCCATGGTACCATCTTATACCTATACATTAGCTGATAAAGCCACCGGCGACATCGTTTTCAAGCTCACAAAGCTGGAAGACACACCCGGCCTGGATGTGCTACAACGACTGAACTGCTATGCCATGCTGCTCATTACCGATGGTAATGGCAGCGTAACATCAGATGTGGCAGCTTATACGTTTACGAATGGCTTTTTGTTGTGCTTTGCACCCTATCAGCCTTTTTTGTTGAAGACGGAAAATTGCAGCGGTTTTATCATCTATTTTCATCCTGATTTTTTCTGCATTCACAAACATCACAAAGAAGTAGCTTGTAATGGTGTTCTTTTCAATAATATATATCAGCCCCCGCTACATAAACTGACCATTGAGGATACTAAAAAGCTGTTAAACGTTATTGCAGACATGCGCGAAGAGCTACAGCAAGAAGCTTTGGCGCAGCACGAACTATTGGTATCATGGCTCAAGATATTTCTTATTACAGCTTCGCGCTCAAAGGTGGCACTTATAGATCCGGGAATTATACCCGTGGAAAATGATGAACCATTCATTTTGCAAAAGCTTAAAGATGCCATAGAACAGCACTATCGCGAAAAACATACCGCAGGTGAGTACGCTACTATACTCAACATATCGCTAAAAGCGCTGGCAAAGATCACTAAGAGCCACTTTAACCGGACACTGACAAATATGATAGCAGAGCGGATAATAATAGAGGCTAAACGCGAACTATACCTGACCGGCAAGCCCGTAAAGGCCATAGCTTATGAACTCGGATTCAATGATGAGTATCATTTTAGCCGCTTCTTTAAAAATAAAGCAACTATCTCTCCCCAGTTATATCGCAATAAGGTGGGTGCTGCAAGGGGTGCTGCATAAATAGAAATAAAGAGCCGGCTAAATGTCGGCTCTTTATTTTCATTATTTCTTTGTCGCACGCTTTTTAGGCGCAGCGCTCTTCTTGGTTGCAGATTTCTTTGTGGCCGTACTCTTTTTAGAAGCAGTTTTTTTGCTTGCTGCCTTCTTAGGAGCTGCAGACTTTTTTGTTGCTGCTTTCTTAGTTGCAGTTTTCTTTGTTGCGCTCTTTTTTGTGCTAGGATTTGCAGGCACTTTTTTACCTTCCTTACGCGCTTCTGACAGACCTATAGCTATAGCCTGTTTGGGGTTGGTGACTTTTTTACCTGAACGGCCGCTTTTCAGCTTGCCTTCTTTCATTTCCTTCATTTCTGTGTGCACCTTTTCTGATGCGGCTTTTGAATACTTTGCCATGGTTAGTGTTTTAAAAAGTTGTAAATGGTTTATGAATTACTCACTTTACAAAAAAATAAGACCATCATATAATGCATGTACTTGCCATGGTTGACCGGCTTTGTTGAGGAATAAATTACCCAAAGCTTATATATCGTATATTGCAGCTGGCCTGTATTCCTTGCCTATACTGCATTTGTGCGTATGGCATTATGGTTGCACATACATGCTAAACACATATCCTGATTAATGGCTATAAAATTCAAAGAATACTTCGGTTTACTAAAAGACGCGGGCAGCGAATTTTCTGATGACAACGCTACCAAGCTGAGTGCCTCGCTGGCTTATTATACCGTCTTTTCCATAGGGCCTTTATTATTGGTCATTATTACTTTAATGGGGTTTTTTTACAAAAAGGCCGAGGTAGCAGACAAGGTTTTCTCAGAGATGAGCACATTGGTAGGTAAGGATGGTGCAAAACAGATAGAATCAATACTTAGCAATATAAGCAGTCAGAACCATAGCACATTGTTCGGGGTAATAGGCGTTATCATTCTTGTGTTTGGTGCTACAGGGATATTTACAGAGATACAAAGCTCCATCAACTATATATGGTCTATAAAGGCAAAGCCAAAGCGTAGCTGGCTTAAATACATTACGGACAGGCTGTTATCTTTCTCACTCATAATTGGGATGGGCTTTGCCATGCTGGTTACACTGTTCATCAACATCATACTAGATGCACTTACTGATAGTTTGCAACGTTCATTTGGCCAGGGCGATGTACTGTTCTTTAAAGCGCTTAATGTATTGCTGCTTTTCGTTATCATAACCCTGATGTTTGCTGTTATCTACAAAGTGCTGCCTGATGCTATTATAAAATGGCGCGATGCTTTGGTAGGCGCCAGCTTTACCGGTGTGTTGTTCATCATAGGCAAGTTCCTTATCGGTTTCTATCTCGGTAGCTCCTCCACCGCCAATACATTTGGCGCAGCGGCATCTATTATTATACTTCTTTCGTGGATATACTACTCCTCCCTGATCTTGTATTTCGGGGCGGAGTTTACCAAGGTATATGCGCTGAAGCGCGGTGGTGGGATTGCAGTATACGATACAGCGGTATTCATTGTAAAACGCGAAGCAAAGGAAATATCGCACAAAAAAATGCCTCCCGATGAAGCTAGTGAAATATTGCACGATAGCGCAAAAGGCAGTAATACGTAGCCTGTGGTCATTACAAAGGGAGCGGTAAATGCCGCTCCCTTTGTATTTCTTTAATATCTGAGGATATCTTGTATCACTTACATCCATTTTGCCTTTTCGCTCATTGGGGTATTCCTTACACCGTCCTTTGCCGGCTCATCTGTATAGCCGAGGTATATAAGACCCAGTACTATATCCTGTTCGCCCAGTTGCAGATGCTGTTTCAGTGCGGGTGAGTTTGTCATGCCTCCTGTGCTCCAGAACGATGCTATGCCCTGTGCTGTAGCACCCAACATTAAATTCTGTATCGCTGCTGCTGTAGCCGCCAATTCTTCCTGCTGTGGTATTTTAGGGTTTTCGCCACGCTTCATTACAGATATAACCAGGTGTGATGCCAGGTCGCCCATGTGCTGCAACTTTTCCTTTGTTGCTTCCATGCGCTTATCTTCCGCAGTATTTTCCCAGTAGAGGTTGGCATGTGTATCGCCCCATTGCTTCAATGACTCACCGGTATACACAAAAAAGCGCCATGGCTCTGTACGGCCATGTGTCGGCGCCCAGTCTGCAAGGTTCAGGAGTTGGTTTACTGTTTCGTTATCTATTGTGCGGCCATTCATTTTGCCTGCACCCACAGAGCGTCTGTTCTTTACAACGTCTGCTATTACTTCAAATTTCGTTTGTGACATATCGCGGCAAAGGTATTGAGTAGAGCCGTAAAAAAGGTGTAACTTAGATTTAAGAATATTAAATGTCCATGAAATATATAAAAACACTTCTGTTCTCTATTACTATATGTGCGGCGCTTGCGGCACAGGCTCAGCAATACAGACCTACTGATAAAGGTTCTGAGGTCAGTTTTTCTATTGTAAATCACCTGCTGGGTTCCAGCACGGTCACAGGCCATTTCGAAGGGCTCACAGGAGCTATCACATTCGATCCGAATAATCTTGCGACCGCATCCTTCAACGTGTCTGTAGATATAAATACCATCAGCACAGGTATAGGCATGCGCGATAAAGACCTGAAAAAAGAGAAGTTCTTCAATTACGATAAGTACAAAGACATTACTATTAAGTCGACCAGTGTTACCAAGGGCACTACGCCCAATGTTTATATACTACACGGACAGCTTACCATAAAGGGCACTACGCATGCTATTTCCCTGCCTTTCTCTGCTACGCCATCCTCAGGCGGAATAATGTTTCGTGGCGCTTTCAAAATAAATCGTAAAGATTATAAAGTAGGCGAGAATGAAAATAAAATATCTGACGAGCTTACTGTATCCTTATCTGTAAATGCAGTAAAGCGATAACCATATAACATTATAGGCTACTTTTGCTGCACCTAAAAAAGTACTGATGAAAAGCTTCGCAAGCGATAACTATGCAGGCGTGATGCCCGAAATGATGCAGGCATTACAGAGTGCAAATAATACCCATGCCCGCTCTTACGGTGCCGATGATATCACAAAGCGCACCACGGCATTATTCCGCGAAGTATTTAATGCCGATGTGGATGTGTACTTTGTATTCAATGGTACGGGTGCAAATGTACTCAGCATCAGCAGCGCTACACAATCATATAATGCAGTACTCTGTGCCGATACCTCCCATATATACAACGATGAATCTTCCGCTCCCGAAACGTTCACAGGCTGTCGTTTCTTTCCGTTGCCTGCTAATGCAGATGGTAAGCTTACCGCCGATGTAGTGAAAGAGCGCCTGATACGCAAGGGTGATGTACATTACGCGCAGACCGCTATGCTATCGATCACACAGGCTACAGAATATGGTACCATATATACGCCTGATGAAATAAAAGAACTGGCCACACTTACAAAAGACAATGGCGTATACCTCCATGTTGATGGCTCCCGCTTTTTCAATGCGGCGGCATCACTTGGCTGTGGACTACAGGATATTAGCAGCAATGCCGGTGTGGATATATTATCGCTTGGTGGCACCAAGGCGGGAATGATGTTTGGCGAGGCAGTGGTGGTTTTTAATAAAAAGTTATCGCAGCATATTGCTTACAAACACAAGCAGGTAATGCAACTCGCGTCAAAGACGCGCTTTATAGCAGCACAATTTGAGGCCATGCTGCAAAATGAATTGTGGAGAAAGAATGCAGCCCAGGCTAACAGCATGGCGCAACTATTACACAAAGTATTATTAAAGTTCCCTGAAGCAAAAGTCACAAAACCTGTACAGGCAAATGCTGTTTTCGCAGAGATCCCTCGCCACTGGTACGAGCCACTGCAAGAGCATTTTCCTTTCTATGTATGGAAAGACAGCACCCACGAAGTACGCCTCATGTGTGCCTGGGATACACAGGAAGCAGACATAAACAACTTCGCAGCAGCAATAGAAAGACTGAAATAGAGGTCAGGGATTTTTATTACTTTGGTCTCCGTGCTCTTTAGTCGCGCAATGCATTTGTGATTAAACTCTAATTCAGGTAAAAGCTACTCTTGCTACCGCCCAGCCTGTAATGTACTGCTATATAGAATCCCGGGCTGATCATGTTTCCCGAGAGGTTACCCACTACATTTGTCACATACACATGCGGCTCATACACCGACATATAATACGTATTCCTTCCGGTCAGTAACAGCGTATACTGTACATTGATCCCCAGGCTCAGGTATAACTTCCTTCCGACTGATTCACCATACACATATTCAAGCCCCAGATTTATAGCCGGGAATGCATGACCTACATTAGCCGTAGAGTCCAACGTTACCTGCGACTGGTCATCTGTTGTCGTCAGTGTTCTGCTGAACAAAAATGTTACCCCTATACCTCCGTAAAAATACAGCTCGCCATTGCGTGTTTTAATAATATAGTTCTCATTCAGCATGGCATTGAGGTAGTCAAAGTTTGCACATGCTACATTCTTACCCAGTTGCTTCAGCGGCAACCTTGTACGCCCAAAGCTCAAATTAAATATCGGGAAGAATTGCGTTTCAGACGGCTTGTAAGCTATACCAGCCTTTAACCCAAAGCTTATCTGCCCGTAATTTAATTTGGCATTGCTGCTGTTTATAAGCATAGGGTAGCTCATGTCTATGCCAGAGGATAGCTCTATTTGGGCATGACTTACAGTCGATAAGCTGATAAATACGAGGCAAAGAAGTAGGTGACGTATGTTATTCATTAAGACAAAGCTAAGGGATTGCCTGCTTGCTTACAATGTAACTTATAGAAATTTTGTGGCGTATATCTTTGCGTTATGTACATACGCTCAGTAACAAACATAGAAGCAGATAGCTTTTTCGAAACGGTAATTTGCCCACACTGCAAAGAAAAAACCAAGATTTCTACAGATAATCCACATCAACTATTTATGGGTTTTGAGTCTTCAGATAGACTAGTTTTAACTGAAGACTGTAATAAATCCAATGAAGAACTTAATGGATGGCTATACAAGTATAAAATTGGAGATATTGATGAGTATCAAATTAAAAATGAGATGAGTCAGTACAAATGATTGCACTGACTCATTGACCAACATTATAATATTAATATTAGTTTACTCTTTATAAAAGAACCATTTTACCAGCTCTTTGTAGCTCGCCTTCTTGCCATACATAAGTATGCCCACACGGTATATACGCGCCGCCACCCATGTAGTGAACATAAACCCGAGTATCATGGAGCATATAGAAGCTATAAGTTGCCATGCTGGTATATGTCCGAATGGTACGCGTATCATCATAGCTATCGGCGAGGTAAATGGTATGATAGATAACCAAACTGAGAGTGTGCTATCCGGATTGTTTACAATAAAGCTCTGCCCCAGCGCGAACGTGAATATAAGCGGCAGCGTCACCGGCAGCATAAACTGCTGCGTCTCCGTTTCACTATCCACAGCAGAACCTACTGCTGCAAAGAGCGCGCTATATAGTAAATACCCAAACGTGAAGTAGAATAAGAAGTAACAGATGATGCTCACAATAGGCAATTCCTGTATACTTTTCATTACCCCGGCTGCAGAGTCGTCATCGTTTTTTGTTGGTGCTACTGCCACAGCGCCATGCGTATCGGTACCACTTCCCTGGTGCATAGCTACCTGCTGTTGTTTAGCCATAGGGCTATTATGCATCATAGCGGTACCAGCGACTGTTGATAGCCCCACGGAAAGCACGATCCACAGTACAAACTGGGTAAGCCCCACCATGCCTACGCCTATTATCTTACCCAGCATCAGTTGAAAAGGCTTTACCGATGATATTACCACTTCTATAATGCGGCTTACCTTCTCTTCTATCACACCACGCATCACCTGCGAGCCATACAGAAACAATGAAAAATAAATAAGAAACGCCGACAGAATGCCTACACCATAAGCGGCTTCTGTATGCGCATCTTTTACCTCACCTTTTTCGCCGATTTCCAGTGGTTCAATGCTTATTGTTTTCTGTGCCTTGGCAAGTACCGCGGTATCTATACCTGCGATCTGCAGGTTGTGCGCCTGCGATACGCTGCTCAGCTCGTGCTCTATGGAACTGAGCATAAATATGCCTCCCTTTTTCTCGCCTATTACCTGCACGCCGGTCAGGGTAGCAGGTATATGCAGCAGGTAGTCATAGCCATCTTTTATCAACGTGCTTTGCGCCGCGGCGGCGGTCTGTGTAGTGTAGGAGTACGTGATAGTGCCAGTATTGTGCAGCTTGTTAACAAACAAGCCGCTCTCATCCACTACCTCTATCTTCTTCTTGTCGCCCAACTCGTCTTGCTTGGCCGTCAGGTAGCCTATGCCGACTATCATTCCTATGAACAGCACCGGCACCAGGAACGTAAGCACCAGGAAAGATTTCTTCTTTACCCTCGAAAAATATTCGCGCTTTATAATGAGTAGTATCTTGTTCATGGCTTATTGTGGTTTGCTTACTGTTTGTATAAAAATGTCGTTCATCGTAGGTATCACCTCTTCTACATAGTTGATGCTCGCCAGCGGCAGCATGTACTGCAGTACATCGTTTACTTTGGCCGCGCCCTTTATCTGCAGCTTTATGCGCTGGTAGCCATCGTCCTGTGTTTCAGCTATGGTATCAAAAAGGGTACTGTTATTCAGGTTCACCTTATTACCCTCGTATGCAACCATATAGGTATTGCTGCGATAAGTATTGCGTATATCCTTCACCTTACCATCCAATATTTTGTGCGATAGGTGCAGCAATGCTATAGAATCACACAGTTCCTCAACCGACTCCATGCGGTGTGTAGAGAAGATGATGGTAGCTCCTTTCTTATTCAGCTCCAGTATCTCGTTCTTTATCAGCTCGGCGTTCACAGGGTCAAAACCCGAGAATGGCTCATCGAGTATTATAAGATCGGGCTCGTGCATTACCGTTGCCACAAACTGCGCCTTCTGCTGCATCCCCTTCGATAGCTCTTCTATCTTTTTATTCCACCAGTCCAGTATATCCAGCTTGCCAAACCAGTACCTCGCACGCTTTTCGGCTTCATGCTTGGTAAGTCCTTTTAGCTGTGCCAGGTATATTATCTGCTCGCCTATCTGCATCTTCTTATACAGCCCGCGCTCCTCAGGCAGGTAACCTATACGTTCTATATGTTTCTGATCCAGCTTCTCCCCGTTGATAAATACCTCCCCTGAGTCCGGCGCAGTTATCTGATTAATGATGCGTATCAGCGATGTCTTGCCTGCACCGTTTGGCCCCAGCAGTCCATAAATGGTACCCTTCTCCACTTCTATACTCACATTATCCAGCGCACGGTGGCCGGCATATTGTTTCACTATATTTTTTATACTCAGCATATATGTGATGGCTTAAATAAATAACAGCATTACCCGCACAAAATAATCTTATTACAGAAATCCTTGCAAATTATTTAGACGAAATTTTATTTTCTTTAGACGTAATGTTTATGAGCAACTGTAAAGGCGTTATTTCTTCCGTTGCGCGCGCTCATACTGTTTTGGCCATACAATATCCGCATCCAGTTCCATTGCCGCCCGTAGCGAGAAGTAAGGGTCGCGTAGCATTTCGCGCGCCATAACAATAATATCGGCCTGCCCGTTTTGCAAAATATCTTCTGCCTGTTGCGCACCCACGATCACGCCTACAGCGCCGGTGAGTATGCCTGCCTTACGCACCGCCTCCGCAAATGGCACTTGGTAGTTTGGCTTGGCGGGTATCTTTACATCACCCACCACACCGCCCGATGAACAGTCTATAAGATCTACGCCTCTTGTCTTTACAACCTCTGTCAGTTTCACAGAATCATCAACCGTCCATCCGCCATCTTTCCAGTCGCTGGCGGATATACGCAGAAACAGTGGCATACCTTCCGGCATCACCCCCCGCACTGCGTCTATTATCTGTAGCAGAAAACGCATACGGTTATCAAACGAGCCACCATACTCATCTGTACGCATATTACTTAGCGGCGACAGAAACTCATTGACAAGATAGCCATGTGCACCATGCAGCTCTAATATCTTAATGCCTGCTTTGATAGCCCGCACCGCTGCTTCTTTAAAGTCGGTTACTATTTTTTGTATCGCATCTATTGTCAGTTCTATCGGTGTATCTTTTTCTGGTGAGAACGCCACAGGGCTAGGCGCCACTGTTTTCCATCCGCCTTCTTCAATTGGCACCAGGTGATCACCATTCCACGGCTCCGTGGTGCTTGCCTTGCGGCCCGCATGTGCCAGTTGCATGGCAGGTACAGCGCCTTGTTGTGTTATAAAGTCAGTTATGCGTTTCAGTTCTGCTATATGCTCATCCTTCCATATTCCCAGATCGTGCGGCGATATACGCCCCTCCGGCGACACTGCGGTAGCCTCGGTACATACAACGGCCGCCCCACCCACAGCCCTGCTGCCAAGGTGCACCAGGTGCCAGTCATTGGCAAACCCGTCCACGCTCGAGTACTGGCACATTGGCGATACCATTATCCTGTTCTTCAGTTCTATATTCCTTATCTTAAGCGTTGTAAACAGCATCGTGAAATTGTTTCATTAAAATTACACTTCATCACAACACAAAAAATGCTCTACCATAATTTATCCTCAATTCATTTATAAAAAAGTAGGGGCTGAAAATTTCAGCCCCAATAGTATTTTATCGCATCAGTCGCAGTCACCGCTCCTTCGGAGCGGTCAGGAAGGTTTCTACCTCAGTTTCAGGTCCATGGCTACACGGCGGTTCTTTGCTTTGCCTTTAGCCGTTTTGTTGCTTACCAGTGGCTTGGTATCCCCATAACCGTGTGTTATCAACCTGTCAGAAGATATGCCCTGGCTTACGAAGTAATTCTTCACTGCCTCTGCACGATCTTTAGACAACGCAAGGTTTTTAGCCGGCTTGCCTACATTATCTGTATGGCCATCTATGGTCATGTCGTAGTCTTTATATTCTTTTAGTATTGCTACTACTTCATTCATTATTTTGTACGAGGCTTTTTTAATGACCGCCTGGCCGGTAGTAAACTGTATCGCCGTAGCTGCAAATGCCAGTCTCTTTTTTACCTGTGCCGTGATGACAGGTGCCTCGGCTTTCTTTTCTTCTATCGGGCAGCCGTGGTTCGATACGGGGCCTGCTACAGTAGGGCAGCCATCCTCGTTATCCGGTACTCCATCGCCATCTGTATCAGGACAGCCATGAAATACTTCCAATCCTTTTTGCAGCGGACACTTATCCAGGTTATCGGGTATACCGTCGCCATCCGTATCGGGGCAGCCGTTGTATTTTGCCAGGCCCGGCTTGTCCGGGCATACATCATCTATATCTGCAATGCCATCCCCATCGCGGTCGGGGCAGCCATGCAGCGCCACAGGGCCTGCTTCAAGTGGGCAGCGGTCTACCAGGTCTGCTACACTATCCAGGTCGCCATCGGGGCAGCCATGCGCTGTTGGCGATCCGGGCACATCTGGGCATTTATCAACAGAGTCGGGTATGCCATCATGATCTTTATCAGGGTCGGGACAGCCATGAAATTCCCATACACCTGCCACATCCGGGCATAGGTCTTTTTTATCGCTCACATGGTCGCCATCGCGGTCCTTAGGTTTATGCTTCGCGAATGGTACAGAGAGGCCGAGGTATGCGTTTACACCATGCTGGTTCTTGTTAAAGAAAGCCAGCATATCATCACTACCTATAAAAAAGCCGGCGATACGTATACCAAGGCCCATCTTCACATCATCTGCCAGCATACTATACGTAATAGGTATACCTACGCTTATAAGGCGTGTATCGTATCGCGGTGTTACCGTTATCTGGTTATAGATAGCGTTACCGAAATTATTGCGGTTAGCGAGGTTATTAAAATAAGTAGCGTTCACATATAGCTGATGAAATGCCTGGTAGTCTGCGCTCACTATAAGTGTGGTCGGCATGTACAATGTAGCATTATTGCCCGGCGTGGTACTGCTAAAACCGTGTGATGCCAGATAACTATTAAAATCATTGTAGTTGTAGACATTGCTCACTATGCTGTTCCCTGATATGTAACCATTAACAGTGTACTTGTTAAGCGCCACACTATTGCCGCTGTATTTTATTGAGCCTAAGTCCGTTACTGCTGCGCTCAAGCGTAGTTTGTACCTGTTCATTGTCCGGTCGCGCAGGCCGGTCTTGCCGTCCATATCGTACGTATATTTCTCCGGGTGCGGATTGTATTCATATACAACGCCTATATCACCGCCCCAGCCGTGGCCACCACCAGAAAGATTCTGCAATATATTAGAGGAGCTAATGTTACTCAATGTATTGTTGCCCGATGTGATGTTAGTGCTGTACTCAAGATCGGTATTGGTCACTTTAAGAGAATCAGCTGCGCCGTAGTAGTGAGCATCAAGATTGTTACCCTTCACACCTATGTATGCAATACCAATCAGGTAGCGTACAGTTATACCCGCCTTCAGCTCGCTCTTACCATTTTCCAATAATACTGCACCATAAGTTAGGCCAATCTCGCTCCACGCATGCGCCGTCCAGTTAAAATTCTTCGATTGCAGATCATAGTCACCATTTGTGTTGCCATAATTAGGATCATTGAAGGAGCGGTACAGCGACTGATTAAAGTTATTGAACTGGTTCATTACACGCACACGTGTGGTAAGCGCCAGGCTGTGCTTATGATTGATGCTCACCATCAGGCCCGGGCCGCGAACTTCGGCATATGGTGCCTGCATACTGAACTGCTGACGGTTAGAGAATGTAAATACATTATTGATTGTGGAATTGCTCGTACCACTATCGTGTTTGAAAAAACGGCTTAGCCCACCCTTCGTATTCAATGCGCCCAGGCTGTTATCTATCCCAAAGTTTACAGAGAACAGGTCAACCGTAAATTTTTCCCTGTTGTCAGCGATGTTTGCTGGATTGAGGTACAGGCTGCTTGTACCGCTCCAATTCCCCGTAGCCACACCCAGCTCGCGCTGCCCGTAGGCCGATGTGGTAATTAGTAAAGCAAGAATTGGCAGGTAAAATATTTTTTTCATATTTTGCTGTTTTAATATGCCTATTACGCAAGTTTCCACATCACAACGCTAAGGTAATATTATAATTTAAAAATTCTTGAAGTAGGAGATATAATTTTATACTGAAAGTGGATATAGATAAATGGATTATTCCCACGCTTAGTATCTTACGCTGAAATACACACAATGAAAAAGTATTACGCTATAAAGTTAAACCCGCGCCGTGCCGACTTTGCACAAACAATGACTGTACAGGAGCGCACTATTATGCAGCAGCATATCGGGTATTGGAAACTATATCTGGATAAAGGCGTAATGCTCATCTTCGGCCCGGTGCTGGATCCTAAAGGCACTTATGGGCTAGGCATTGTGGCTGTGGATAGTGAGGAAGAACTGAAAGAACTACTACACAACGATCCGGCAGCCTCTATCAATGATTATGAATATCACCCAATGCTTGCGGTAATGGCTGACAGTATAGGGTAATATGGCCGGGGCGAATATATCATCTTCAAATAGTCACAAGCTTGCAGGGCTCGATCATCTCCGCGCGCTGGCAATAATACTTGTATTACTATTCCATTACCGGCTCTTCGGACATCCTGAATGGATAGAAAGTGCAGGCCGGTTCGGGTGGACGGGTGTGGATCTTTTCTTTGTGTTGAGCGGCTACCTGATCGCAGGGCAGTTGTTCAAACAAATTGCAGCAGGCCATAGTATATCGCTCCGCGACTTTTTTGTAAAGCGTTTCTTCAGGATCATACCTGCCTACCTGTTTATAGTTAGTGTTTACTTTTGTGTACCTGCTTTTCACGAACGTGAGGGGCTATCTCCCCTCTGGAAATACCTGACGTTTACGCAGAACTTTGGCCTCGATCTGCGCTACTATGGCACATTTTCGCACGCATGGTCACTATGCGTGGAAGAGCAATTTTATCTATTGCTGCCTGTAATTGTACTCGCATGTGTTCTGTTTAAAATTGGCAGAAATGCTGCAATAATTATCGCGGCCCTTTTTATTGCAGGCTTCTTTATACGGTCATTTAACTGGCACACATTCGTAAAGCCTTTTGTTGATGAAGACATACGGCGCATTAACTGGTATAAATGGATATACTATCCTACCTTCAACAGGCTTGATGGGCTATTGACAGGCATTACGGTTGCCGGGCTTTGCCAATTCTACCCAATGGTAAAAAAGTTTATTCACAATAATGGCAACTTGTTCTTTGTCGCGGCACTGATAGTATTAGCAGGTGCCTATTTTGTATGTCTCGATCCATTGACCTATAGCGCATCGGTATTCGGATTTCCATTAGTGGCCATAGGGTATGGATGCCTGCTTGCTGCGGCTATATCACCACTTTGCTTTCTTTACAAGATTAGGTCGCGCGTTACTGCAAGCATCGCTACGCTCTCTTATTCTATATACCTTTCACACAAAGGCTTGTTCCATGTTACGCAAGAGTTGTTTGCAAAGTTGGGCGTACAAAAAGATAGTATACCAATGATATTTCTGTGCCTTGCGGTGGCTATTCTCGGCGCTATATTGCTGCGCTACCTGGTTGAAAAGCCATTCCTTAAAATAAAAGATCGGTTGCTGCAAAAAATGTGATCAGCAGCCCACCCGATGAAAAAATTTATATGTGTTTTTCCCAAACGTTTTTTTGTTATTGCTTGTCTTATCATTCACAAACATCATTTCAAACCTAAAAAACCTAATCAAATGAAGTGTCTTCTACTTAGCTGCTGTGCAGTTCTGTTTTCTTATTTTTCATTCGGACAGGCGGCCATTAACGGCCCCAGTAGTATTTGTATAGGCTCCATAGCCTTTTTACAGGATTCAAGCATTGGCGGTACATGGAGTATCAGCGATACTACAATTGCAACCTTAAGTGATTCCGGTAAGTTAAAAGGCATATCCGCGGGGGTAGTAATTGCGACTTACGACTCAGCAGGCTACGCTGTTACCAAATCTATAACTGTTACATCACTGATAGCACCCTCACCCATTACCGGCATTTATGGTTTTTGCGATTATTTCGTTACAGATACATTGCAAGACAGCACCGTAGGTGGCGTATGGACATCGGCACCACGGGATATAGACACGATAGATGCTAATGGTGTTCTATCACACTGGGGGCCATGCAGTGGCGATTGTGAGTTGCTGGATACAGTTACCTATACACAGGGAGGATGCAGCACATCATACCTTGTTAACTCACGCCCCACAGGTCGTCTCTACTTGCCCGATCCCATTTGTCTCGGAACAGTAACCGGAGCAGTCAGTACTCAAGCTGGTGGTGTCTGGTCCGGCGGTATATATGGACTCATTAGCATATCCCCCGACGGTATATTTGCTTCATCCGTAGTTGGTTCCACTTCTTTTGTATATACAAAGGATGGGTGCGACGCCGGAGTGGCTGTGAATGTAATAACCGGTATAGCCGATAATGTGGTTATCAATGAAGCAGATACATTCTGCAATGGTCCTGATTTTCATCTCGATTTCTGCCATACCGCGGATACATATACAATAGGCTCTTCTTACGGCGATGGTACCTCTGATACTAACTATATATATGGTTACCCTTATTCTGCAGATATATTTCACGTTTACACTTTCCCGGGCACCTATTCTGTTACTCAGGTGATGAATGATGGATATTATTCCAGTAGTGTAGCTTTTTCTTATGAATACACATATTGCCGTACACTACCGATAAAAATATATGACGATAACAACATGAACTGCATATTTGATACCGGCGATAACTTTAATTACCTGCCGGTAACCATAGAGGTAGATTCCAACGGTGTAGCCGTGGATACATTATCGGGTACCAGTGGCATTTACTATCCTTCTACCGGGCCAGTGGGCACAATTTATAGTTTTCATATACTTACCACCCCCGGTGGTATGGCAGAAAGCTGCCCAACATCAGGCTATTTATATGATACTATATCTGCGACGGCAAATATTTATGCAGCAAAGTATTTTGGTATGAACTGCACCGGTAGTACAGGGTTCGATCTATCTGAATATACATCATCCATCTGTGGCAGGCATACAGCCAACCACACTATACTTATAAATAATGACTACTGTACTACAGAAACACCGGTAGTGACAATGAACTTTAGCCCTAAATATAGTTTTGTAAGCTCAGTACCTTCTCCTACCTCTATTGTTGGCAATGTAATCACATGGGATCTCGGCGCTACGTTTTCTTACTCACCTTTACCTCCTATTATTAATGCTGGGTTTGCAATAAATACCAGTGCGGCCACCTGGCTTACCCCTGGCGATACCGTTATGAGCACCTACATTGTAACGCCAACAGCTGGCGATATAGATACGACTAACAACAGCAGTACAGTTATAGATACTGTAAAAACCGGCTACGACCCGAACGAAATGGCGGTAACACCTGCCGGGATTATACCATCGGGCACAAAGCTACTTTATACTGTAAATTTTGAGAATACAGGTAATGCTGAGGCGGTAAATATTTCTGTAATGGACACCCTGTCGCCCAACGTGGATGTACGTTCTTTAAGGATCGTTGCAGCATCAGCGGTAATGAATACAGTGATACTAAACAGTGGCAGCTATACTATCGTAAAATTCGATTTCCCTGCCATTAACCTACTTGATAGCTCCTATCATAATCAATGCAACGGTATGGTGCAGTTTACCATCAACGTAAAAGACAGTCTTGCAAACGGCACCACAATATTTAACCATGCAGGTATTTTCTTTGACGACAATCCAGTAGTGATGACTGATACCGTAGAAGATATGATAGGCACTATACCTACCGGCATTCAAACGATAAAAAATAATCATATCGTTGATGTATATCCTAATCCGGCAACTACGTCACTTACCGTTAAATCTACCGGCATAATAAATAGTATTGCCATTACTAATTTGTTGGGTCGCGAAGTGTATACCAACACCTACAATACAACCCTGGCACAGATAGATATAACTGCATTGGCTGCTGGTGTTTATTTTATAAAAGTGAACGGTACTGACGTAAGAAAGTTTGTAAAAGAATAAAACTGTTTGTTTAGATGTAGAGAGCAAGGGTTCGGGATACCGGGCCCTTTGTTTTTTTATACTGCATCTTAAAATCTTTGTAAAAAACGTGCATCCATAAGGTTGTGCGGTATAAACATCCATAAAAACACTTATTTTAGCGCATCCATGTTAGATATATCCATCGTCATACCGCTGTACAACGAAGAAGAATCGCTGCCTGAGCTGGTAGCGTGGATAGAACGTGTATGTGCCGAGAACGGCTATACACACGAAGTGATAATGGTGGATGATGGCAGTACCGACAACAGTTGGAAAATTGTAGAGCAGCTTTCATTGGAATATCCTGCTGTAAAGGGTATCCGTTTTCAGCGCAACTATGGTAAAAGCCCCGCACTTTACGAGGGTTTTAAAGCTACAGAGGGAAGCGTGGTAATAACCATGGACGCCGACTTGCAGGATAGCCCCGATGAGATACCCGGCCTGTACAAAATGATAACCGAAGAGGGCTATGACCTGGTAAGCGGCTGGAAAAAAGTACGCTATGATAATGCGCTTACTAAGAATCTCCCTTCCAAATTATATAATTCCGTAAACCGCCGCCTTACCGGCCTGAAGCTACACGACATGAACTGCGGGCTGAAGGCGTACAAGCGTAAGGTAATAAAGAGCATTGAAGTATATGGCGAGATGCACCGCTTTATACCCGTACTTGCCAAGAATGCAGGTTTCCGCAAAATAGGCGAGAAGGTTGTGGTGCACCGCGCACGCAAATATGGCGTATCAAAGTTTGGGTGGGAGCGGTTTATAAACGGCTTTCTCGATCTGCTTTCCCTGCAATTCGTAAGCCGCTTTGGTAAGAAACCTATGCATTTGTTCGGGCTATTGGGCTCGCTTACCTTTTTCTTAGGATTTGTTATTACTATCTGGCTGCTTATAGAGCGGCTAAGGGAAGGCGCTTCATTTGGCCTTACCAATAAGATAGGTTTTTACCTTGCCCTCACCACAATGGTGATCGGTACATTGTTTTTCCTCACCGGTTTCATTGCAGAGCTCGTGGTCCGTAACGCCTCCGACCGTAATGTATACCTCACGGAAACGAAGCTTGGCTGGAAGGAGAAGGAGGGATAGCACTACACATTCACCACATACCGCGTACTTCTGCCGCCGCCTTCCACGAGTAGTACATCCATTTCTTTAAGCACCTGCAAATCACGGGTGGCAGTGGCTTTTGAGATTTTGGTCATAGAGCCGTACTTCTCAGCGTTTATGCCCCCAGTAAAATCTTCAGGGCCCGCATCCAGCATCTTTTTTATCACTTTTAGCTGGCGTTCGTTCAGGTTGTCTTTTATGCTGTCAAAGAATTTTGCCTTTTTCAAAGTGAAATCGACCATATCTTTTGCCTGCACTTGCGCTTTTAATACAGTACTAACAAAGTATTTCATCCACGGTGTTATCTCATTGCGCATCTGCGCTTTTTGCAAGGCATTATAATAGGCTTTTCTTTCTTTTTCTATCGTTCGCGAGAGGCTGAGCAATACCGGCCCGCCCAATGTTTGCGACAAAGCCTTCTCTGCCAGTGCACGGCCTATCCTGCCATTACCATCCTCAAAGGGGTGTATAGATTCAAAATATAAATGGGCTATGGCCGAACGTACAGGCGATTTCTTTATTTCCTTTTTGCCACCGGGGGCGGTATCATTAAACCATTTTATAAATTGCTTCATCTCCTTTAGCACCCTTGCTGATGGGGGCGCCTCGAAGTGCACCTTCCGCTTACCTATAGGCCCTGATATTATCTGCATAGCATCAGCATGGGTTCGCCATATGCCGGTTATCATATCGGGTGTGGTTTCCAGCAGCATTTTATGCCATTGAAACAGCTTTTCTTCGGTTAGTGGTTCTTTGTAGGTCTTGCGCACGTCTACCATAAGTTCACCTGCGCCTTTTGCTTTTTTGTCTTTTACATTATCGTGAGTTTTATTAAGACCCAGATTGTTGCATATAGATGACATTACATCATTACGGTTCAGGTGTTCACCTTCTATTTCTGATGTTTTAATAGCCTCGGCTACCATGGTGTCTATTATGGCCTCCATACGTGTATCACCGGGCATGGCTTTCAGCAAGCCGCTCATGTGGCCTGTCTGCTGCGCAAAAGCGAAGAGCGCATCCTCTAATTCTTGCTCGTTAAAGCTGAATTGAGGCCAGTCCGGTAGCTGCCAGTTATAATACATTATGAGCCGAATGTACGAATTATTCGGCTCACGAATACGCTGTATTATAATGTGGTAAAGGGATTCAGCCGACTTTAATTAATAATACTTTTACTGCAAAAAATATCCCCTTTATCCTTCATTATATTCATTAAATCCTTAGTAAGCGCGCTATCTCCGTATCTGCCATTTAACAATACTTTATTATAGCTGAAATCACCATTTATCGCATATTTCTGTCAATTTTGCGCATCATTCCATATCTATGAATTTACTCAAGGCTGTAGTTCTCTCTGTTATCTGTACAGTCTCGTGTGCAGCATCATTTGCACAGACCGATTCAGCAAGATCAGCACATACTGACACCACAAAATCGCATACGTCTCCGCTGGATATATCAACACCCACAGATACCCCACAAACAAGAACGGTCACCGCCCAGCCGCCCGCCAATGTGGGTAGCATCACCGGCAAACTCATAGATCCTAAAAATAAACCAGTAAGCTATGCAACCGTTACACTGATACGTATGGACTCTACTGTTGTGAACGGTGACCTTACCAAAGACGATGGTTCTTTTAATATCGCGCCTACGGGTATTGGCAGTTTCTTACTGCGTATAGAATCGATAGGTATAGCGGCAAAGACTATAACCGTGCAGATCCCTGCCAATAAACCAGATAAAGATCTGGGTAGTGTAAAAGTAGTGACCACAGAAACTTCCCTCGGCGAGGTAAGCGTGGTAGGCGAAAAACCTATTATGGAGCTGAAGGTAGATAAGAAAGTATTTAACGTAGAGAAAAATACGACAACCGCAGGTGGTAGCGCTGCAGATGTACTTCAAAATGTACCGTCCGTATCTGTTGATGCTGATGGTAATGTGAGCCTGCGCGGTAAAAGCGATGTGACCATACTTATAGATGGCAAGCCATCTACCTTGCTGGGTACAGATCCCGCATCAGCATTGCAAAGCCTGCCTGCAGCGAGTATAGAAAGTGTGGAGGTGATAACAAACCCGTCTGCAAAATATGATGCGCAGGGTACCAGTGGTATCATCAATATAGTGACCAAAAAAGATGGCCGTTTTGGTATTAATGGAAACGTGACACTTGGTGCCGGCACACGCGATAAGTATAACGGTAACCTGGGGCTGAACCTAAAAAAAGGCAAGTGGAATGTGTTTCTCAACAGCAGTGTCAGGCTCAATAGCAGCTACAACAATATAACTACCGATATTGACTACAAAGAACCGATTATACCCGGTGGCGGTATATACTCTTCGCATACGTATGAGCATGCTCCGCGCCACTTCAATGGTAATTTTAATAGCATAGGTGCTACTTATGATGCGAATAAGTATAACTCTATAACGCTAACGGAGAATGTGAACATCATGAACTTCGGTTTTAAAGATCAGTCTGATTATTATGTAGATACTGCCGGCGGCAGAAACGTCTATCATCTCAATAAAAACAGCGATGGCGGCGGTGGCCCTGTTTCTACTTCTACTTCACTTGATTATAAGAAAAAATTCAGAAAGAAAGATGAAGACCTAAGCATAGATGGCACGTTTGCCTATACCTCGTTCGAGCGATCCAGCAATTATTATTCCTCAGCCGACTCTGTGAACCCGGGACATCAGCTATACGGTTACCCCATTTCAGAAAGTGCGCCGGGATTAGGCACTAATAGTACGCTAAACTTATGGGCGGATTATACAGACCCTCTTTTTACAAAAAATGGAAGATTAGGCCTTGGCTTTAAATCACAATTTTATTGGTTTACCAGTCATAACACACCAGTGGTAGATTCTACAGGTAGAGAACCAGCAGTAGATAATGCACTATTGGCAAGGTATAATTATAACCAACAGATACATGCCGGCTATGTAAACTGGAACGACCAGCTCGGCAAATTCAGTTACCAGGTGGGCCTGCGTATTGAAGATGCGGTATACAGCGGAACAGGAAGTGTACCGCAGGATACAAGTTTTCATAACAGCTTTTTCAACCTGTTTCCTTCAGCATTTATAGCTTACCAGCTTAATGATCAGCAAAGTATTTACCTCAACTATAGCCGCCGAACCAACAGACCTGGTTTCTTTGAATTATTGCCATTCATAGATGCCTCTAACCCGTCTACTATACGTACAGGTAATCCGGGCCTTATACCCGAGTTCATCAACAATGTAGAGTTTAGTTACAGCAAGTCTGATAAAAAAGGTAATAATTTTATACTGAGCGCGTATTATAACTATACACAAAATCTTATAGAGCGTGTTACCGTACCTATAACGGCAAAGGATTACCCCAACCTGGCAGCCTATACCGGCCAACAGTTATCCATTCCACAAAACCTTGCATCCGGCACTACTTATGGACTTGAGGGCACAGGCCACATACAGATATTGCCGATATGGGACGCAACGGTGAACTTAAACTTTTTTGAAAACCAACTTATTGTTAACAATAGTGATCCCCTCTATAGCAAATACCTACAGAATAACAGTGGCTTTACGTGGTTTGGTAAGATCAATACCAATGTCAAATTGCCAGGTGGCTTCTCGCTGCAGCTGAATGGCAACTACGAGTCTCCAAAGGTAATAGCACAGGGTACCCTTAAGGATACTTACTGGATAGACGCAGCAATAAAAAAGAATCTATGGAAGAATAAGGCTACCATCGTAGTTAACTGCTCTGATATCTTTAAAACACACCGCTATATTACTACTTACAACCTTCTTGTCTACGACGAAACCATAGATCGTGTAAAGGAAACACGTGTTGGTAATCTTACATTTACCTACCGCTTTGGTAAGACCGATGTAGGTAAGGGGGCTAAGCGCGCTAAGGCAACAGATGCCAACAAACCACAAATACCTACAGACGAAGACCGCGAAAAGCAAATGAAGCAGGGCGACGATGACAATGGCGGCGGGGGCGGACAAGGTGGGGGCGGTAACGGCGGCGGCAAAGGCGGCGGTGCAGCCCATTAATTATTTGGTACTATATTTGGTATAATAGACTTTACTATGAACAAGATCATAAAAGGCGCAGTGGGATGCATTGCCATCCTTACAGCCACGGCTACAGCCAATGCACAGAGTTTCGGGCAATATCTGAACGATGCAGAACATGTAGTAAAAGGCAATGGAGGCGGTAGCTCTATTAGCAACCTGACCAGCGGCGATATCGCCTCGGGGCTGAAACAGGCATTACAGGTGGGTGCGCAAAACGCCGGTAAGCAATTATCTTCTCTCAACGGTTACTTTGGTAATCAACTGATAAAGATATTAATGCCACCGGAAGCACAGAAAGTAACGGACAGGCTTCGTGATATGGGCTTAGGTGATAAGGTAGATCAGGCTATACTCTCTATGAACCGCGCTGCGGAAGATGCTGCTACAAAGGCGGTGCCGATATTCATCAACGCTATCACCAGCATGTCGATAGAAGATGGTATCAATATATTAAAAGGTAATAAAGACGCCGCAACCCAATATCTGAAGGCGAAAACGACTATTGCGCTTACTGCGGCGTTCAAGCCTGTGATACAACAGTCGCTCGATAAGGTAGATGCCACAAAGTACTGGAACGATATTTTCAGAACATATAATCAAATACCGTTTGTAAGTAAAGTGAACCCGGACCTTCCAGCCTATGTTACCGACCGCGCCCTCAGTGGCCTGTTCGTAACCATAGCGCAGGAAGAAGCCAAAATACGGCAGAATCCCGCAGCACGGACTACCGATCTGCTGCAAAAAGTGTTCGGGGCAAAGTAAATTAATTGTTTAGTATATTTTTGAAAGGGTATTTAATATTATATTGCAATAGCGGTGGAGGCCGCTATTGTAGTTTATAAAAATAGTAGAATTATGTCTGAACAGAACAATGACCTGGCATCCTGGTGGAATGAGCAAACATTTGCTCATAAAGAACTGTATACGTTGCGCGATAATGGCGAACTGGTGCTGGTACCAAATATGTACATCAAGGAGCGCATTATTGCAACCCTTAGTGTAGAGAATGCGGAAGTGGTATTAAAGAACCTGCAGGATAAATATACCGAACTGGCGGCGCGTATAAAGGAAACGGAACTGGAATGGCTGGCAGCAGAGGACAAGCTGAAGATGATAAATAAAGTGGAGAAGACCCGCGATGCCCTCAACACCAGCGATGCAGTAGGCGATATAGACACTCTGGCAAAACTGGTACATGGCTGGGAGCACACCATCTATGAGCTAACCGAAGAGAGCTACCTCGGCAGGCTGAAGTTAGTAGAAGAAGCCGAAGCTCTGACGGAAAGTGACAAGTGGAAAGAAACAACACAGTTATTTAAAGACATTACCGATAAGTGGAAGCAGGCGGGCTACTTAGATAAAAGCCGAAGCGATAAGCTGTGGAACAGGATAGAAGCGGCACGCACAAAATTCTATGACCGCAAGCGCGAGCATACAGCCGAATATGAAAAAGACATGCTGCAGAACCTGGACCTGAAAATGGAGGTGGTAGATAAGGCAGAGAAACTGGCAGCATCAGAAGAGTGGAAAAAGGCGACCGAAGAATATAGTAAGCTGATGGAAGAATGGAAAGCCATAGGCCGTACCATGACCGATAAGCAGGAGGCCTTGTGGCAGCGTTTTATCGCGGCAAAAAGCGTATTCTTCGACAGGAAAAAAGCGCACTACGATAAAGTACATGTAGAGCAGGAGGCAAACTATGTGAAGAAAATGGCGCTGGTTGAAAAGGCCGAAGCGATGAAGGACAATACCGACTGGGGCACTACCGCACAGGCTTATGCTACCCTGATGGAGGAGTGGAAGAAGACAGGCCGCATACCACAGGATAAGGGCGATGAGCTATGGAAACGCTTTACAGAAGCACAGGAAGTATTCTTCCAGGCGAAGCACAAACAGTCGCAGGAGATGCGCGAAATACTGGAAAGCAACCAGGTGAAGAAGCAGGAAATACTCGACAGAGCGGAGCAGATACAAAACAGCACACACTGGGGCGATACAACTGCCGAGATGAATGAGCTGATGGATGAGTGGAAAAAGATAGGCCCTGTGCCACGCGCGCAAAGCAACAAAATGTGGGAAGCGTTTCTGGCAGCACGCAAAAACTTCTTTAACCGAAAAGACGCCAATCGCGATCAGCGCAAGCAGTATGTTGAGAAACAAAAAGAAGTACGCGTACAGGATGCAAAGAACAGCATACAGAAACTGCACGACGATATAAAAGAAGAAACGGAGCGCATAGCCGACTTTAAAGTAGATATACAAAACATCACCCCAAGTCGCAAGGCCGAGGAGCTCCGCGCTCACCTGCAAAACCTCATTACACAGGGCGAAACAAAACTAAAACGCCTGCAGGAAAAACTCGATGGCATCAATAAAGATGTAGCAGAGAGTGAGAAGAAAGCGAGTGTTAGTGCAACTACTACAGAAGAAGGCGAAAGCGGATCATCTACTGGTGAGTAATCCTTTATCTCAATTGACATAATTAATAGCGCCACAAAATTGTGGCGCTATTCTCTTTAAAGTAAAATATGTATTTTACCTTCCCTAAAGCCCTAACTCAATGAATATATTTCTCCGCGCAAAGCACTGGCAGCTATTTCTACTATTTATTGGTATTCCCTTTATTATGCAGATGTTGGGTATCATACTTATGATAACAACCCGAAATGGCAGACTAATGTTCGTAATATTTCCGCTAATGACGATCTTGTTTTCCGGGACGCTATTTGCATGGCTGTACATACTTAGTATCAATTTGCATAGGAAACTTCCTGAAAACACAATGATGAATATTACAAGATTCAAAGTGCTATTCTGGATTGCTGTATTTTTCTTGCTTGCGACCTTCGGGTATATGTTCACTATACCATTTAGTAGCTCTCATGGCTCACACGGTCTATTATTTGGATTGTTAATGGTTCCAGGTACTTTCTTGTATATGTTCTGTGCGTTTTATGTAATGTACTTTATCGCGAAAGAACTAAAAACAGTGGAGTTACAAAGAGACGTCATGTTCAGTGATTATATCGGCGAGTTTTTATTATTATGGTTTTTCCCTGTTGGTGTTTGGGTCCTACAGCCGCGGATAAATAAGCTATTTGCAAGTATAAATTTAGAAGTAAGCTAAATAAGAGAGCCGCAAATTTTGCGGCTCTTCTTATAATGACTTGTAAACCTATCAACCAATCAACATTTCTCTCACTTCCCTCTACTTATCTTATACAGTTCCTTCACGGTTACCGTTCCTTCAAAGAGGTGCAGCAGCTTTTTGTGCTTGTCATATACGGCAAGGTCAGGTACGTATTTAACGCCGTAGAACGTACCATAGAAAAATTCCGTATCACGGCCCACAGCCTTTACATTTGGATATTGGTCGAGGTGGTGCAGTTCAGAGAAGCCTTTTATGGCCGTCATGCTATGCACGGGCGTTACAAAATAAAAGTCAATATTTTTAAGCGAGTCCATGCCCTTGGTCAGCATCTCGGTTATGGCTTTGCAATGGCTGCAGTCCGGGTCAAATAGTACCAGCACGGTTACCCTGCCGTCGGGTATGTTGTAGGTATTAAACAGTGTGGTGCTGTCGGTAAGCAATATATTAAAGGCAGGCAGGGTAGGCGACTTTTTGTATGGTGCCAGGGTATCGGCTTTTGCTGTCTTCGGTGTTTTAGCCGAGTCCTTTTTTTGTGCCTGCACCGCAGCCAGCGAAAGGCAGCATAACAGCAAGCTCAATAATATTTTTTTCATCGTAGTTTTATCTTTTTTAATCGCCTCGGGGGCATTATACGTTACAGCGTCAAGGCTGTTTCGTACGCTAATTTAAGGAAAATTAAAGAATGGTGTTGTTATATTGCCACATAGCCGCTGTACCTTAACTTCATACTCACAATCTGCATAGTAAATGACCACCAACGAAGATCTCTTTCTGCAACGGTACAATAACCTGAACGAGCGGCAAAAACAAGCCGTAGATACAGTATATGGCCCCGTAATGGTGATAGCAGGTCCCGGAACCGGCAAGACGGAAGTACTGTCGATGCGCATAGCTAACCTGCTGCGCAGCGAGGCGCAGGTACAGCCGCAGGAGATATTGTGCCTTACGTATACTGATGAGGCATCGAGTTCTATGCGGCGCAGGCTGTTGCAGATAATAGGCCCGGCGGCGCATCGGGTTAACATTAATACATTCCACTCATTTTGTAATAACGTAATACAAAGCAACAGCGAATATTTCAGCAAGGGTACTTTACAACCCATCACCGATCTTGAGCGTACCGAGCTGTTGTATAAGCTTATAGAGGAGTTACCATCGGGTCACTCACTGCGCAGGCTCAGTGGTAATCTGTACAACGATGCGTCAAAGCTCAGCCGTCTTTTCGACCTTATGAAACGCGAGCATCTGAAACCCGATGAGATAGTAGTGGCAGTAGAAGCGTACCTCGCCGACCTGCCCAACCGTAAAGAGTTCGTATACCAGCGAGCATATAAAGAATTTAAAAAAGGCGACCTGAAACAACTTGCTGTTGATGAGGAAACCCGCAAAATGAACCTGACACGTGACGCTGCCTTACTGCTCGATGTGTACAGCGCCAAGATGCGCGAGGCAGGCAGGTACGATTTCAACGATATGATCATCTGGGTGATCGATGAATTTAAACGCAATCCATACCTGCTACAAAGCTACCAGGAGCGTAATCAGTTCATCCTTGTCGATGAGTTTCAGGATACAAATGGCTCGCAAAATGATCTGCTGAATATGCTCACCGATTTCTGGGATGAAGCCAACATATTTGTAGTGGGTGATGACGACCAGGGTATCTACGAATTTCAGGGTGCGCGTATACGCAACATCATAGATTTTTATCAGCGTCATAAAGAGAATATACAGGTTATAGTACTTCCTGAGAATTATCGCTCATCGCAGGCAATACTCAATAAAGCGATGGCCACCATCAATAATAATGAGGAGCGGCTCATAAAGCAGATACTGGAGCTAAACCTGAATAAAGATATTGTAGCGGCTGGCGAAAGGTTTAAAAATGGCGACAATACAATAACCCCTGTTATAAAGGCTTACCAGAATATACTGCAGGAAGAAACAGATGTATTGCAGCAGATAGAAGCGCTGCAACAGCAAAATGTGCCGTTAAAGGATATCGCTATTATCTATGCGCAGCACAAGCAGGCCGATAACATTATAGCGCTTATGGAGCGCAAGGGCATACCCTACAATGTGCGCAAACCCGTAGATGTGCTTACGCTGCCACTCATAGAGCAGTTGATAAATATACTACGCTATCTCGATGAGGAGCGTAAAAAACCTTTCGAGGCAGAGAGTGTTTTGTTCGAGCTGATGCACGCGCCATACTTCGATATATCGCCTACGGATATCGCCATGCTGTCTCTGTATATACAGAACAACAGGGGTAAGGATAAGCCCAACATCCGCTGGCGGTTTTTGCTTACCAACCAGTTATTACTCGAGAGCCTCGATATACGCTCAGCAAAAGCCATGAGCCGCCTTGGCATACGCCTTGAGCAGTGGGAGCGCGACCAACTAAGCCTGCCGCTGCCATTGCTTATAGAAAAGATCGTGTACGAGAGTGGCATGGTAGCCCACCTGCTCCGCACGCCCGATCATGTCTGGAGTATGCAGGTGCTGTATACGTTCTTTGAGTTTGTAAAAGACACGTACAGCCGCGATGCTAAAATAAAACCAGCAGCGCTACTACGTATGCTGGAGCAAATGCAGGCCGAAAAGATAACTATACCCATACAACGGGTAGTGCAGAACGATAATGGTGTACATTTTTATACTGCACATAGTGCCAAGGGCAATGAGTTCGAACATGTATTTATTATAGGAAGCACTAAAAACTACTGGGAAGACAAGCGCGGTGGTGGCAATGAATATTCCCTGCCCGATACCATTACCAATACAAACGAAGACACCGAAAAAACATACAAGGTAGAGGTAGCCCGCAGGTTATACTATGTAGCCATGACGCGTGCAAAAAAGCACCTGCACATCTCCTTCGCACTCAATGACAATGCAGGCAAGGGACTTACTGCTACCCGCTTTATAGATGAGATAAGCACACCGGAAGAAAGAATACTACAGCCCGTAACTGCCGAAGCAGTAATAGGCGCTATGGCAGCCGCCATGCAGCCCGTGCCCGATGTGCGCATAAAAATGGCCAACGCACAATGGATAGAAAAGACACTACAGCAGTTCATCATGAGCTATACGGCATTATCAAAATTCCTGCGTTGCCCGCTGGAGTTCTATTACGAAACCATACTCAAAGTACCTTTCCAGAAAAGCGATGCGCTGGCATTCGGTAGTGCGGTGCACTATGCACTTGAGCGTATGTTCCGCGAGATGAAGGAGCACAAGGGTGAGTTCCCCGATAAAGACCACGTAGTAGGCTATTTTAATTCGGCACTGTACAGTGAGTCATCGAGTTTTACTCCTGTGCAGTTCGAGCGCAGAATGGAGCAGGGCAAGGAGCTTATCGTAGATTATTACACACACTACCTGCCATCATTTCATAAAGATGTGGAGATAGAGTACAAGGTACCCCGCTATATACTGGATGGCGTACCCGTTACCGGCAAGATAGATAAGCTGGAACTACATGGTGATACCTGCACCGTTATAGACTACAAAACCGGCGACCCGGATAAATCGGCCAACGCGAATGTAGCTCCGCCAAACGATAAAGAACCAAACGGCGGCGACTACTGGCGGCAGATGGTTTTTTACAAACTGATACTCGAAAACTTCCAGGAGCGCAACTGGCGCGTAACTATGGGCACATTCGACTACGTACAAAAAGGCGGTAAGACCAATCAATACAAGCGCCTCACTGTACCTATGTATGCGCAAGACGAAGAAGTAGTACGCAACCAATTAAAAGACTCCTACACCCGCATTATGAACCACGAATTCGACCGTGGCTGCGGCAAAGAAACCTGCCACTGGTGCAACTTCGCCAAACGTTACGAGCTTATACGCCCTGTTGATGAGGCAGAGGTGGATGATGTGTAAAAATAAATGTTTCTTCATAATTCCACCCTATGCTAAAACACACATTAATAAAATTAGACGAACAGGTTTGCAAGGCATTTTTGCAAGATAGAATTGAAGGATGGGGATACATTATTGACAAGGCAGTCAAAAACATTCTTGTTTCCGCGGGTAGCTTTTATTGTATCACAGCAAATACTCTTGATCTCAAAGAGGTAAATGAATTAACATTTGCAAAAGGATTTGGTGCAGATTTCTCGCCAAATTCAGATGAAATTATCTGGCGTTTTTCTGAAGAGTATCTGAATAACGACAGTATTGGAAAAAGAGAAATAATATTAGAGGATTATAATGCTAATACAGGATTGGAGTATTTTAAAGACAAAAACCTTGAGTACTATCTTGCCAATAGCATTGTCTTTTATCGTTTACAAAGTGGTACTGGCCAGCAAACAATAAGGAAATATTTTCGCGAGGCGGATGGGCCATATACTTTCTCCATTATCTATATTGACATTCCTTTGGGGCAATTGGAAGTAAAACAGAATATAGGCGATGATGTTATAAAAATAGCTATCGATAATATTTGCTGCTTTGTTACGAGTATTTATGATGGTGAAAGTTACCTTCTCTGGGTTAAGGACGGTTATAAATTACTCGATGTTCTGAAAGATTATCTTGTATAATCCTTCGCAAACGAGAAGACTTATGCAACAACTAATTCAACCAAACTACGCTTCCTCCAATATCGGCCCGCAGCCATACTGCTCTATAAGTACATTGTCGTAGTGATCTGCTTTTTCAAAAAGATGTTCAAACATGGCTACACCGCTGTCGGCGGTAATATCCAGGTCGTAGTTGAGGCTGCTGATAACGATGTTATCTTTTTGCAGGCTAAAGAGCATACGATTCAGATTGTGATTCTCTTTTAGCAAAAATGTGTACACCTCCTTTATGCCATGCTGCGGCAACCGGCATAGGAACGCGTCGCAAATGATAAAATAATTATCGGGGTTATAAGTGATTCGTATCTTGGCTGAGCCCTTTTTCACCTCCCATTTATTCTGCCCGTTGCGTGCCAGTTCTTTATTGTAGCCCAGCCGTGTCAATATCTCTTCTATTGTTTTGGCTATACCGGCTACTGCATCAAGCTCCACATCGCTCTTCTCGGGGAATTCTATTTTTGTGCCGCAGTTGGGGCAGTACAGACCGCTATCCAGTGTCTGCTCTGTTACTACCGTGCTACACGATGGGCAGCGTATAGCCAGTTGCCCGCGCAGTGGCTGGTATTGCTCCAGCATATCTTTCAGGTAGCTCACCGGCAGCGCGAAGCCCAGGTTGTCGCCTCCCTTTATGATGAAGGTATTCACACCCACCACTTCACCCTTCTCGGTTATCAGCGGCCCGCCGCTGTTACCGGGATTTATGGCCGCGTCTATCTGTATATATTTTATGCCCTGCTGCACCCGGTCCACCCGCGATATCACCCCTTGCGTAGCCGTATAGTTAAGCCCGTACGGATGGCCTATCGCCACTACCATATCGCCATCATGCAGCGTGGCATAGTCGCCCAGCTTCAGCTCCGGCAGGTCTTTCATATCCAGTGGCGGCATCAGGAAAGATATATCGTACCGCACATCAGAAAACACTACATCTGCAAGCATCTTATCAAACGAGCGACTCTTTACGATCACTTTTCTACTCTCGCCCACCACGTGGTGGTTGGTTATAATAAGATCATAGTCGAGCAGGTAAAAGCCCGTGCCCGTACCACTCTTCGTGGCTATCTGTACTACCGTATACTGATATTTTTCTATAGTGTCCTGTATCGTCATTGTCTCTTTGTTTCCAGGTTCATATTGGCCATCTGCTCACTAAAGCTTATCCCGAAATCGTACAGGCTGTCGTACTTTATCTTACCGTGGTCCCACTTCATACTTGCATACTTATCCTTGTATGGCGCCATTGCCGCATCCACTGCCTGCTTTATCTTGTCCTTGTCAAACTCTTTGGTCTCTTTATTATACAGCCTGTGCTCCATGCCCAGCTCGGCAAAATAATCTGCCTGTAATACCATCATATAAATGGTAGTTAGCGCGGTAAGTATACGCGGCATACTGTAGATAAATTCGTTGTACAGCACCCCATATTCATTTACCGTTACTGCTATCGCGGGATACTTGTTTTCTATATACCACTTGCTGTCTTTATTCGGATTGACGATGTTATCCTTCACCTTCTCGGCTTTAGGTGGCATATTTATCGCAAACGTCGATACCGATTTATACACGCTCGCGGCAAACTGCTCCTTCGTAATATCTTGCAGCTTCAGTATGCTGTCCCTCATCAGCTTATTGCGCTCTATCAGCGGCAGCGCATCTTTCTTATCCCAGTATAGCTTGCTGATGTCCTCCAGTTGCCCCAGCAGCTTTGCCTCGGGCACTATCAGGAAGTCTATCTTATATACAATGTCCAGCAGCATATAGGCAATAGCCCCGGCAAACGAATCCTGGTTCTGCTCCTCCGCTATCTTTAACCCTTCAGCTATCCATGTGCGAAAGTATTGGTACTTTATATCCAGTTCCCGCTCACTGAGTGGTTGTATATGGTCAGTACCTGCAGGTTTTAGGGTTGGGAAGTCTGCCAGCAACAGGTCGTCTTGCCTGTCGGCCTTTGTGGCCAGCTCGCGCAGCGCGGCGTATAATTTATTCGGAGTGGCTGTAGTATGATCGGTATCAAATATCATACACAGTGTGCCATCTTCATTCATAGCCGCCCGGCTATAATACATGCTGAAGTTCATATCCAGCAGTCTGCGCATTACCGCAGTGCTTGGCTCGGGCATTACCGCCAGCGGCACCGATGCTATTATGCTTTTGCCGTCGCTTTTGCCGTGCACTCTTTTACTGCCCTGCAATATCTCAAAGGTGAACGAGTCTCCCTCTTGCCTGAACTGCACATTATCCTCGGCATCATCGCGCAGATAGTCGAAGAACACTAAAAAGGCCTCATCATATTTCTTGTCTTTATACAGGTCTTCAGCCCTGTACCAGTTCAGCGCCTTGGTGTAGGTTTTATTATTATCGCTATACCTGCCGAACCGCATACCGCCCAGGCCAGCGAATATATCTACCGCAGGCATTCCGTCTCCACTACCGTCTTGCAGTGCATTATTACTTTCGCCATCCTTCTTGCCAAATAACTTACCTATCCAACTCATGCTATTCTTTGATATACATCAACTAATTTATGGAAAATACACGTAAGCCAAAACAATTCACTATTATTGATGTGTAAAAAACAAGCCACTAATATATCTCTACTATATAGCGCGCTGATTTTTTTGCCTTTTGTTTATTTTTACGATAACAAACATTGTATGGTACTTAGAAGCCTTTTATACATTATTGCGGTAATACTCGTTATAGGGTGGCTGCTTGGCTTTTTCGTTTGGCATGCGGGCCACCTCATCCACATCCTGCTTGTCTTTGGTGTTATCTCTTTACTAATAGGCCTTTTCAGGAAAGATACGTCGTCAGACGACTAATAAGCCCAATTCTGCGTCTCCGTGCCCTTTGTGGTTAAACCCTTCAACTTATTAACCTATCAACTACCCAACCTACTTTTGGCTGTCTACCTTTTACTTTCTACTTTTAGTTTATGGCCCAAAACATACTGGTAATAGACGACGAAAAAGCGATACGCAAATCCCTTGTGGAGATCCTCACCTTCGAAGGCTTCACGGTCGATGAAGCAAGCGATGGCGTAGAAGGCGTGGCCAAAATAAAAGAGAAGACCTACGACTGCATACTCTGTGATATAAAAATGCCCAAGATGGACGGCATAGAAGTGCTGGAGATAGCCCGCGAGGAGCGTCCCGACACACCCTTCATCGTTATATCGGGCCATGGTAATATAGAGACCGCTGTAGATGCTGTAAAGAAAGGCGCATACGACTATATCAGCAAGCCCCCCGATCTCAACCGTCTGCTCATCACCATCCGCAACGCTATGGATAAGCGCAGCCTTGTTGCCGAAACAAAGCAGCTACGTAAGCGCATCAGCCGTGGCAGCGAGATGATAGGTGAAAGCGATGGCATGAAGCAAATACAGGACACAATAGCCAAAGTAGCCCCTACTGACGCACGCGTGCTCATCACCGGCGAGAATGGTGTGGGTAAAGAATTGGTAGCCCGCCGTATACACGAGCTCAGCAGCCGTGCCAATGGCCCTATGGTAGAAGTGAACTGCGCCGCCATACCTTCAGAGTTAATTGAGAGCGAGCTGTTTGGCCACGAAAAGGGTTCTTTTACATCTGCTATAAAGCAGCGCATAGGTAAGTTCGAGCAGGCGAGCGGTGGCACACTGTTTCTCGATGAGATAGGTGATATGAGCCACGATGCGCAGGCCAAGATGCTCCGCGCCCTGCAGGAAGGCAAGATAACCCGCGTAGGCGGCGAGAAAGAAATAAAGGTGGATGTGCGTGTAATAGCTGCTACCAACAAAAACCTGATGGAAGAAGTGGAAGCAAAGAAATTCCGCCTCGACCTCTACCACCGCCTCAGCGTGATACTGATACAAGTGCCGAGCCTCAACAACCGCCGCGACGATATACCGCTCCTTATAACCCATTTTATGAAGGAGATAAGCGAGGACTACAAACAACCTGTAAAGGAAATAGATGCCGACGCCATAAAAGCCCTCAAAGCCTACAACTGGACCGGCAACATCCGTGAGCTCCGCAACATAGTAGAACGCCTCATGATACTATCTGATAAGAAGATAACCAAGGGCGATGTGGAGAAGTATATAGTGATGGGGTAAGCTAGCTTAAATCAAAAATCTAATCTGGAGATTTAATTTAAGGAAATATTCATTTCCTTCTTTATAAATATCACCAAATTCGTGCTTGCTTGTGCTTGCTGTTTCTAATTTTGTGTTAGCCAAAAGGTAATCTTCGAATTGATTTTTGTAATAAAAATGATAACAAATAAGCTCACCGTCATTACGAACGATAATGTACCCCCCTGTTGCTTCATATATACCATTCCACACAGTTGCAGCCCTCATTCCCAAAGCATAATCTGTGAGAAATTTTTTCATTTTCATTTCATAAATATTATGCTTAAACTTTAAATTGTAGTTAAGCGGATTAAGCTTTGTTAGTTGTTCAATCCAGTTTTTTACAGTGTTTTGTTTGGAATCAGCGTTTGCGTAATACAGAAGAAGTATTCTACCCATGACCTCTGGAAAATGAGTATCAATAGTTTGTAGATTCAATTTGAATATTTCTTTGTCCGCGTCAATAAACTGCAATGTGCAACCATATTGTTTTAATAATTCAAAACGTTTTGCAAACAGTTCTTCATTATTTATTTCACTTAATTTACTTTCATCAAGGCTCCCATTTATTTTATATTTAAAGTTTGTTGCTCCGCTGGCATTAACTAGTGTTGAGGCTTTGCCTAATTGAGACTTGATGCTGAAACCGAGTATGGGCTCAAGCAAAGTCTTAATGTCATGGATTTGAATTGTTATATCGGTTTTATCTAAAGAACTCGCTTTGCTATTATAAACATTTATTGTGTTTAGAAATTTTTCGATATCTGGAAAACTAACAGAGCCTTTTGATACTTTTATTTTTTCAAATAAGCTTCTTGAAGTTTCTAAAAATAATTTAATTGGTATTTTGATTGTCTTCTTATCGTAGTTAACGACTACAATGTTTTGCTCATAAGAAAATTCTGTCTTATTAGATTTCTCAAACCGAATAATTTTCACAATGGGGTAAACCAAATTAGAGATAATCTTAAGATTTTCATCTCCTAATTGTAACTTTTGTTCTGCTAATAATTTGAGCAAAACATATGGTTCACTCCACTCACCTTTATTACCTGATAGCGCCATAAGTTCTATTTTAAATATTTTTGAATTTTTTCGATAACTTTTTCTGCAGTAGCTTCTATTGCAGGTACTGCAACCGAATTGCCAAATTGTTTGTATGCTGATGCGTCAGCCACAGGTATAACAAAGTCTTCATGAAATCCTTGCAGACGTGCCCATTCGCGCGGTGTCATTTTCCTAATTCCTTCTCTGTTTACTTCACCTTTTATTTTTGTTTGCGGGTTAAAATCTGTTATCCTGTGATCTAATACCAAATTCCTTTCCCTACCCATCCCTCCCACAACTATAGCGTTAGCAATGCCATCGTCAGGAATTATCTCATAACCAAACCCATTGCCCTTATCCTCATGCCGTGCTTTATGTTTTCTGAGTGTATCCATGTATTGAGTAGAGAGATAGTATTTGGTAGGTACTACTTTCTTTTCTTTTACATTTTTAAAAGTTACTTTTTTCTGTGACGGTGCAGGATACTCAAATGAGTCGACATTCATATCCTGCCTAAACCCAACTATAAATATGCGCTCCCTGTTTTGCGGAACACCGAAATTTTTTGCATTCATTATTTTAGGTTCGGGAACATAATAGTTAAGATCATTTCTTAAAACATTAAGGATGGTACTTAAGGTTTTCCCTTTATCGTGATTCATTAATCCCTTTACATTCTCAAGAAAAATCGCTCTTGGTTGATGTCGTTTTATTATTTCGGCAACCTCAAAGAATAATGTACCTCGAGTATCCTCAAAGCCTCCGCGTTTACCTGCAATAGAAAATGCTTGACATGGAAAGCCTGCACATAAAACATCGAATGATTTTGGTATCCACTTTTTCGTTTCTTCTTTTGTTATATCCCCAAAAGGTATTTCGCCATAGTTGGCTTGGTAGGTTTTCTGTGCTTCCTTGTCCCACTCTGAAGTAAATACACATTGTCCTTGCAAATTTTGCATAGCCATTCTAAAGCCGCCAATGCCTGCGAATAAATCTATAAACGTAAACTTGGGACTTGGTGCACCGGGGAAAGGAATATCATTTCTAGGGAAAAGTTCTTGTATACTACCCTTACTTACAATATAGTCAATTTCATCTTCCGCCATGTAACCCTCTAAAAGGTCTCTCAAAAATTCGTAGGCAGGTTTTTTAAGTGACTTATTTTTAGAATGGATATAGTGAGTTATAAGCGCGGCCTTATAATTATCATGTCCATAAAGAGCCAATTTAAATTTGCTCCCCAATGATTCTATTATTTTACTTTCCACCAATTCCATAGTATCTCTGCTCATCTTATTTATCTGAAGTGTCTAATGATTTATTCTTTGTCTTTTTCCCGTTAAATGCCGGAGTATTGAAAAAATCTTTAAGCGAGATGTCTAAGCCCATCACTACAATTTTTTCAAGACTTTTTACGGAGATATTTCTGCGGCCGTTCTCTACGTGATTCATGAACGTTCTATCGACATCAGAACGCCAGGCTACAGCTTCTTGAGTAAGATTTTTTTCGGTGCGTAATTCTTTTATTCGATCACCGATTTTTTCCTGTATTTCCATCCAGGCAAAATACAGTTACGTGACTCATAATACATTTGCTTATAAGTCACGTTTTAAATAGTAATTAATCTTATTGTAGATTTTTAAGAAGGGAATTCAGTGTGTTATCCAATGAAGATGTTTTTAGTTCACACCCCCATAAGGTTATTATTTTCCATCCATCTTTTTTTAGAGACGCCCTTTTCTTTATGTCATTTTCAACATTGCCGTTTATTTTATTTGCCCACCATTCAGTTCTAGTCTTTGGTAAAGCCGCGTATTTACAGTCATGTCCATGCCAGAAGCATCCGTTAATGAATATTACGGTCTTGTATTTAGGTAATACAATATCTGGTTTGCCCAGCAGGTCTTTTACATGTAAGCGGTAGCGGAAACCATTAGCGTGCAAAAAGCGGCGTACAAGCATTTCTGGCTTGGTATCCTTGCCTTTTATCCGGCTCATATTGTATGAGCGTGTGGCTTTATCATGTACGTCTGCCATATTGCTAAGTTATGCAATAGTCACGCCAGCAAAATCCCCTTCATCCCCCTACCTTTGCCACCTCATTTATATTTATGAATAGCAGGATAGCAACGCTGAAGGAAGAAGTGGCGCCATTGCGCAAGCGGCTTATAGAGCACCAATTATACGGCAGCATCAATACACTCCAAAAGCTCAATATATTTATGGAGTACCATGTATTTGCTGTATGGGATTTCATGTCGCTCTTAAAGGTGCTGCAGCGTGGCCTTACCTGTGTCGATGTGCCGTGGGTACCGCGTGGCAGTGCCGATGTACGCTACCTCATCAACGAAATAGTAGCCGGCGAGGAGAGCGATGTAGATGAGCATGGCAGGCGCATGAGCCACTTCGAGCTATACCTCGGCGCCATGCACCAGAGCGGTGCCGATACATCTGTTATAGAAGGCCTTATCAATGATCTGCGCGCAGGCAAGGGCGTGGCAGCGGTATGGCATAATGAGGCTATCCCGCAGGCAGCCCGTGCGTTTGTCCGCACTACGTTCGATGTTGTAGATACAGGTAAGCCACATGTACAGGCAGCGGTATTCACCTTCGGCCGCGAAGACCTTATACCCGGCATGTTCATGGCATTTGTAAAAGAGCTCAATAAACAGACGGGTGATAAAGTATCTACCCTGCAATACTACCTCGAGCGCCATATAGAAGTCGATGGCGATCATCACTCGCACCTCGCCTATCAGATGACCGCCGAGCTCTGCGCCGATAACGATCAATACTGGCACGAAGCCACCATTGCCGTAAAAGAAGCCCTCGAAGCAAGGCTAAAACTCTGGGATGTGATACTTGCAGATATCTCCGCATTATAAAAATCCGAAGACATACCATAAAGTCAAAACCCGCTGCACAAACGCAACGGGTTTTTGAATTTTACCTTTTTAATTTTTAATTATTTACACCCCTACCATCAATGGCATCAGCAGCATCAGCACATCTTCGTTTTCCACCTTATCTATCGGGCGGAAGATACCTGCGCGTGTTGGCGTGCTTAGGTCCAGTTGCACTTCTGTGCCGTCCATGTTGTTCACCATTTCCACCATCAGCTTTGCGTTAAAGGCTATTTTCATATCCTCGCCGCTATACTGGCAGCTCAGCATTTCTTTACCCTCGTAAGAGAAGTCAATGTCTTGCGCGCTTATCTGCAGTGCGTTGCCGTTAATATCCAGCACCACCTGGTTAGTGGTCTTGTTGGCAAATATGCTCACACGGCGCAGTGCGCTTACAAAGTCGCCACGGTTTATGGTCAGCTTGTATGGGTTGTCGGTGGGTATTACCGCTTTATAATCAGGGAAGCGTGCATCTATCAGGCGGCAGCTAAGGCTCAGGCGGTTGCTGCTCACAAACAGGTGGCTGCTGTTATATGATATCTGTAATTGTGTTTCGTCGGCAGGCAATGTGGCGCGCAGCTGTTGCAGCGGTTTGCGCGGCACTACAAAGCCTTCCTGCGTAGGGCAGCTTATATCTGTGCGGCGAAACTGTACCAACCTGTGCGCGTCTGTAGATACACAAGATATACTGTCTGTTGCCAGCTCAAAGAATACACCCGTCATTGCAGGGCGCAGCGTATCACCACTCACCGCGAACAGTGTTTTATTAATGCACTCTATCAGTGCTATAGATGGCATAGTAAAGGCAGTAGTATCGCCCGGTGCCGGCTCCTTAGGGAAATCGTCGGCCTTCTCACCACCGATGCGGTACTTGCCCACATCGCTGCTCATTTCTATAGAAAGGTCTTGCTCATTTACGTTAAATGTTATTGGCTGCTCAGGCAGGTTCTTCAGATAGTCTGTAAGTATCTTCGACGGGATACAGATACGGCCATCGCCCTGTGCGTCGTTCACCTCCATGGTCACACGCATCATGGTCTCCAGATCGGTAGCGGTAAGAGTAAGGGTATTGCCACGCAGCTCAAAAAGGAAATCTTCGAGCACAGATAGTACCGTATTAGCGCTGATAACGCCGCTTATCTGCTGAAGGTTCTTGAGCAGTGCTGATGAAGTAACAATAAAACGCATATTAGGTGTGTGGTCTGTTTTGAGAATTATTTAGAAACAATTTGGAAACTTATTGAAAACAAAGATAACGTTAATGAGTTAATCTGCTAATCTACCAATCAGTTAATGTGGATAAATTAAATAGCCAATAATGAATTATTATCTGTCTTAAGTGATAAAAAATAGCGCAATAACTGACAAAATCAACATATAAACCTTTCAACTTATCAACAAAACCCGCAACTTTGTCAGGCATACAGAAAGGCACCTTATTTGCAATGTATGTATATACACGCATTAAAGCGTAATCACCTTATGACAAAAACAATATTTCACGCAGCAGATAGCAGGGGCCACGCGCAGCATGGCTGGCTCAATGCATACCATACCTTCAGTTTTGCAGGTTACCACGATCCTGAAAGAGTACATTTTGGCGTACTCCGCGTCCTGAATGACGATACTATCGATGGCGGTAACGGCTTCGGCAAGCACCCCCACGATAACATGGAGATAATCACCATTGTACTCGAAGGCGCCCTTGAGCATCAGGATAATATGGGCAATAAAGAATCTATACAGGCAGGCGAGGTACAGGTAATGAGCGCCGGCACGGGTGTATACCACAGCGAGTATAACCACAACCCTGATAAGAAGGTAAAGCTCTTCCAGGTATGGATGTTCCCTAACAAGGAAAATGTAAAGCCACGCTACGATCAGCGCATGTTCAACACTGCCGACAGGGTAAATACCTTACAAACCATCGTATCCCCAATAGACAAAGATGACGAAGGCCTTAAGATACATCAGGACGCGTGGATATACCGTACAGCTTTGCAGAGTGGCAAGACTGTAAGCCACACATTACATAGCCCACAGCATGGCGCATATATAATGGTGGTAGATGGCAGTGTCACTATAAATGGCCAAAAACTCAATAAGCGCGATGCCATAGGTATATCAGACACTGACCAGGTGGAGATAACCGCCAACGCCGATAGCGACGTACTTGTGTACGAAGTGCCGATGGATTAATAACCAACCGTGCAGGCTTTATACGCTTCGCTCTAAAATAATTCAGCCCCATCTTCTGTAAAAGCAGGATGGGGCTGTTGTTTAAAGGAATACCTGTTACTAAACCCAATATATTCAACACGGCACGTTTTTTAGTACATTTATCATCATGGATTACGTTTGCAGCATCAGGGGCGAGAAATTTACAGACAGGGAAGGGCTTACCTGGAAACAGTTACGGCCATCATTACAAGAGTTTTTAAAAACAGTAAAAAGCGACTGGACCGATGATTCCTTTATTTCTTACAACGCCCTTAACGATCTGCTGCGCGCCTACGTTGCCAATATAACTTCGCAAGAAGTAAAAGAACATCAGATACTTGCTAACCGTGTAGAGCAGCGTTTTGCAAAAGATGCCAACCTGCAACCCATCAACCCCGACCTGAATGGCCCCACACCCACTTTTGGTGAGCGCCTGTCAGATAAGATTGCCGAATTTGGCGGTAGCTGGCCGTTCATCATTATATTCTTTAGTATTCTCATCGTGTGGATGGGTATTAATATCTACGTGTTCAGTAACAAAGGTTTTGATCCTTATCCTTTTATCTTGCTTAACCTCGTATTGTCTTGCCTTGCAGCCGTACAGGCGCCCATCATTATGATGAGCCAGAACAGGCAAGGCGAAAAAGACCGCGAGCGCAGCGAATATGATTTTAAGGTAAACCTCAAAGCCGAAACGGAAGTACGTATGCTCCACGAAAAAATCGACCATCTGCTACTGCATCAGCATAAGAATATGGTAGAGATGTTCCAGTTACAGATAGATATGATGCAGCAATTGCAACAGCGCTGGGATGCCCTCGATAACAAGCTCGAATAAATTTCAGTAAATTCGTTATTCAATTTCTTTTATGGAGGAGATGACGAAGCATTACATAAAGGATGACCTCACCGTTGTATGGCAGCCGCATAAGTGTATTCATTCCCGTAACTGTTTTAATGGGTTATCTGCGGTCTTTAACCCTGAACAGCGCCCGTGGATAAATGTAAATGCCGCGGAGAAAGAGACGATCATGCAGCAGATAACTAAATGCCCGTCGGGCGCGTTGAGTTATATTACTACTACAGAAAATAAAGACGATACCGGTCAAGACATCGTTGTTAATACCAGCGTTGAGGCCATGCGCAATGGCCCGCTCATGGTTTATGGCGATATTAGCGTAAAGGATAGTAAGGGCAATGAAGTAAAGAAAAATAAAGTAACTGCCTTCTGTCGTTGTGGTGCATCATCAAACAAACCATATTGCGATGGCTCACATATTAGGATTGGGTTCAAAGACGAATAAACGATTTACAGCTTGGCAAATACAGACGTAATAGAATGGCTTAGAAACAGATTGCAACAACCGCTTCCGGGTCTTGCAGCACAGGAGCGTATGATGGGCCGCGTAATATCAATGCCCGTAAAAGTACCCGACAATGCCCGCCCCAGCGCAGTACTATGCATGCTCTTTCCTATTGATAACGATTTGCATGTACTGCTTATGAAACGCCGCGAGGATAAGACCGCGCACAGCGGACAGGTAAGTTTCCCCGGTGGTAGCTACGAAAAAACAGATGCTGATTACAAAGCTACCGCACTTCGCGAGGCGCAAGAAGAAGTGGGTATCGTATCATCAGAGGTAGATATACTTGGCGCGCTTACATCTTTATACATACCCGTCAGCAACTTTAATGTATATCCTTATGTAGGTTTTGCAAAAGAGCGGCCTGTTTATAATCTTAGCCACAATGAGGTAGCTTACACACTTGAAGTATCGATAAAAGACCTCTTCAGTGAGACTACTAAAACTATTACCGATGTTACCTCACCGGCCGTCCCCGATCTTATAAGACAAGTACGCGCGTATAAGCTACAGGATGGTACCATCATCTGGGGCGCCACCGCTATGATTTTATCAGAATTGGAAGCGTTGCTAAGCGAAATGGGATAGCCTTACACCACTACCACCTCATAATAATCTTCTTTCTTAAAGTATTTCTGCGCCAGTACTTTAAGCTCTGCTGCAGTAATGCTCTTGTACACCTTAATATTATTGTTGAAATACTCCTCAGTAAATCCATTGAGTATAAGTGTACGCCAGCGTTGCAGTATAGAGAATGGTCCGTCCAGGTCGCCAAGCAATCCACCAAGTAAATAATTTTTTACCAGCAGTAGCTCTTCGTCGCTCGCTTCTTCCTTACAGAGCACGTCCATTTCATGATACACTTCTTTCACAGCCGCATCCAGCACATCACGTCCGGCCTCAGTACTAATGATAAAAGAACCACCGTTCAGGTATGGCGACATAGAGCTGTATATACCATAAGTATAGCCCTTATCCTCCCGTATATTACTCATCAGCCTCGACCCAAAGTATCCACCAAACAAAGTATTCAGCACGATCATCGGTGTATAGTCCGGGTGGTGACGGTTAGGAAATAAACGGCCTATACGTATCGCACCCTGCACACCATTCGGGTCATTGTTTATTCTATGCACACTCGCTGATGGCCCGGCAGATGCAAATTCTTGCTGTGTAATCTCTGTAGCTGTTAGTGGCGCCTTACCAAATACCATATTCATCGCCTGCACATCCTGCTCGGTTATCTCACCCGCCATAAACATGCGTGCGTTCACAAGATTGTAATGATTCTTATGAAACGTTACAAGATCTTCTCTTGTCAAAGCTTCTATCTTTTCTTTCTTAGAAAATCGTCCGTAAGGGTGCGATTCACCAAAAAGCAACGCGTCTATCTGTTGATTAGCTACAAATTCGCACTGCCGTTCGTTCACTAATAGTCGTTGTATGGCATTCTGCTTATGCAATGCCACTTCTTCTTCCGGGAATGTAGGGTCTGTTATCACTTCATACACTATTGGCAGCAGATCAGACAGATGTCTTGTCATGCTGTGTAGCGTGATGGTCGTAAAATCGTTCCCTGCATTTATCTTCAGGTATGCACCATAAAATTCCAGCGCCTCATGTATCTCTTTCGATGTGTGTTTGCTCGTGCCGTTTTTTAACAAGCCTGCGGTAGCATGTGCCACAGATGGCTTCTGCTCATACCACAGCCCGGCAGGGAACACCCAGTCTATCTCTACAACTTCCTGCACACCGGCATTGAGCCAGTATAGCGGCAGTCCGTTATCTAATTCTTTTTTATCAATAGGTGGTAAAGTATAGTCAAATTCTATCGCATCGTGTATAGCGGGTGCGGTCTTGCGGTCTATCGTAGCGCTCATGCTTCAAAGGTAAGGCTAGATGCCATACACTTCAAAAAGCAAGACTTTAATCTTTAAAGAATATCGACCGCAGTTCTCCCGCGTCTTCAACCTTCATCTTACCACCCAGTACCAGCCTGAGTTGCCTTCTTTGCAGGGCACCATCAAACATTTTCTTTTCAATATCTGTTTCGGGCACTACTTCAGGCACTTTCCTTGGGCGGCTGTTCGGATCTAGTGCCACAAAGGTCATGTATGCTTCATTAGAAAGGTATTTATATTGTGCTGTAAGATCTTCGCCCCACACACGCAGGTACACCTCCATCGATGTGTTGAACGATCTCGTGAGCTTAGCTTCTATCGTCAGCAGGTTACCCAGCTTTATCGGGTTCGCGAACGATACATTATCTACGGATGCCGTCACCACGGGGCAGTTACAATGTTTTTGTGAAGATATCGCTGCTGCAATATCCATCCAGTGCATCAGCTTACCGCCCATCAGGTTGCCAAGTGTATTGGTATCATTGGGCAATACCAGTTCCGACATTACTACATAACTATCCTGCGGGCGTTTCGGCATCATATATCTTTTTGAGATGGCAAAGTTACTGATCTTTACGTAACGCTCATTTCATCAATTCATTATAGGTCATTACTGTGTATGGCTGCGTAGTATCTATATTAAAGTAGTTGGTGTTCCAATCCTTTTGCGTTACCGGCCCGAATGCCGTCATAAAAACAACTGGTTCAGCCGCATTTTTTCGGCCTGCGGTATCATCATCAGATATCATAAAAAATGTCCGTTGTTGCACATCACCCATTGATGCGGACATCATCATACTTTCATAAGGTATTGCCCAATCCTGCACATTGTCTTTGCGCAGTTGATCTGTGTTTATGATAGCAAGTTTGGTTATTTTTTCTTGCTTCATTTTCAGCAATACCTGTTCTTCAAATTGTACGCGCTTACTAAAATCGCCCGCATAATAGCCTATATAACCCAACCTCGTAACAACGATCACAACAAACAGACAAATAGCATATTTCATTTTCGCTCCCGGCAGGTACCCATACACAAATGGCGCAGCAACAAGTATACCTATACAGGCCCACTCACTCTCTATATGGAACAACAACAGATTTTTATCATATCCTCCGTAGGTAAGCCCCATTACTATTATATACCCTACAATACATACTGTCGTCCATATAGCCAGTGCTTTTTTGCCTTGATTTATAAGTGCAGTTACACCTGTTATTAACGCTATAATACTTATCCAGTAATTGGCAATACAGCGTTGGAAGAACATTACCGCAACAGGCCGGATAAACGTTTTCACTACATCCGGTATAGAAAAATGCGTTATGCCATGCAGGTGCTCACCGTCATAAGAGCTGGTTCTGGTGATGTAATATTTTATTATTAGTACTGCTACCAGTAGTACACTGAGCACTACCGATTCTTTTTGTGTTAACGGCCAATGTTTTTTTTCTATCCATAGAAATACCCATAAAAAGAACATAGGTATTACTACAATAAAGTGCGTGAAGATCGCCAGAAACGATAGCAGAATAAACGGCACAATAAGCGCCACAAGCTTCACTTTCTTTTCTCCCAACCACAAAGTCACCCCAAAGAATAAGAACATCCATGCTACAGCCTGGTGTATTTCGTTGTTTGTCCAGAAATAAGTGGCGCTAAAGAACAGCAAATAATAAAGCGTCATCAGTATTGTCAATGAATACTGTCTGAGCCTGTAAAGTATACTTGCTACAGCCAGGTAAAACACATTGAAGCTTATGGAGTATGCGATAAGTATCGCTCTAATTGGCAAATGCAGCATCTGTCCTATGTACGGCACTATCTGTGTTATGAACGAGCCATATCTGTGCTCCTGTATACATAGCGACTTGTTATTTATAGTACTGAACGCGATGTAAGAAGCGTCTGCAAAGAACGCCCGCTCTTTATAAAATATCATAGCCAGCAGCAGCAATATACTCATTGCCACCAGCGATAGTTTAGCAACCACCTTCACAACACCGCTTTCATTCATGGTTTATAGATTCTACGCAACAAGATAACAAAAGAAAAGCTACCCCGTAATATGGGTAGCTTTTCATAAATTTATTTTTTACACTGCAACTGCGTTTCACTCAAATCCGCTTCCTGCCGCTGCTGACTGCAAATTATTTAAGGATGCTGATCGCCTTAACACCCGCCTGCTTGCCATCTTTATTAATGGTCATGTAGTAGGTGCCCGTAGCTAGTGCGCCTGGGAATGATACTTGTGTATGCGTATCCAGTGTGCCTGTTGCTATCTTCTGTCCGTTGATGTTTATCAACTCATAGCTCCAAGCACCCGCACCTGCCGGAACATCTACTGTTACCGCGTGGTTCACTGCCGGATTAGGATATACATTCACATCGTCATTCGTAAGTATAGCCACACCTGTAGTGTTTGCCAGGCGCGATTGATCTGTTGTAACACTTGATGGTGTACTAAATGTACTATCTGTGAAAGTTACATCAGCAAGTGGTGTAAACTCACCCACACGGTAGTAATAGTCGTGGTAAGATGAAATTACTTGTCCTTCTGTTACACCAAATCCGGCCAATAGAGTTGGAGATGGCACTTCTCCAGATATAAAAAAACTATCTTCAATACTTTCTGTAACACGTACTTTCAATACATCCATCAATCCCGATGCAGTGCCGCCATAGTTTGTTACTTTCATTTTACCCCAACCAATCACAGAATCTGTCTCTGTAACGTATGCTCTCACAACTCCAGGCGCATGATCATAAGGAGGAGTAAGCAGTGCAACAGAAATTGTAAAATCAAAATCATAATTGTATGTTGAAGACCACGTACTACCGTAAGTAGCAGGGAAAAGGATTTTTGTTCTAGGGTTGCTATAAACTATATTTTGCGAATTAATAATTAGGCTGTCTGTCGCGCTGAAAGTTACACTTGATATACTATATCCTGTTCGCTGTATGTCAACACCTGTTTGTGTCAATGCGGTTGCAGATAAATTATTTTCTATGTTACCTTGGTAAATAAACGTGGAGAAATAGAAAAAGACACTATCAGCGAAAGTCGCGCCACCGCTACCGACTACGCGGATAGCATAGTCATTACCTGCTTCCGCAAGGGTTGTGAGGTCCCATGTAGCTGATGTCATCGTGCCTGTAGACAGATTGCTTGGATAAGTAGAGGTTGCAGTAGTGCTCGTCAGCGTGTCAATACCCATTATAGTAGTATAGTCTGTCGAGCTCAGCGTTATCTGCGCCGAAGCTGTTGCAGTTACAAATAATGCACCCGCGAGTGTGAGTAGTTTTCTTTTCATAAGTTTGGTTTTTCTATAATAAAATTATTACAAATAAATGATTTGTGCAATTTTAATCCCCGTCCGGCATCGGTAGTAATCTGATAAAATTCTTCATTAAAACCACTCCAACCTAGAACTCAACTAATCAACTCTTCAATGTTATTTAGAAAGGTGCATACTCCGTTCCTTGTATAACTGCCTGAACCATGGGTCTCTCAGGTTCTTTATAAAGCGTATCGCCTCTCCTGTGCTCTTCATTTCAGGCCCCAGCTCCTTATTTACATTCGGGAATTTATTAAAGCTGAATATCGGCTCCTTAACAGCAAAGCCATCTAAGTGCTTCTCTATCTTCAGATCCTTTAGCTTCAGCTCGCCAAGCATCACCTTAGTAGCTATGTTCAGATAAGGTATGCCGTATGCCTTAGCTATGAATGGTGTTGTACGGCTGGCGCGCGGATTGGCCTCTATTACATACACCTTACCGTCCTTTATGGCGTATTGTATATTTATCAGCCCTTTTATATTTAGGCTCAGCGCTATCTTCTTCGCTATATCCGCCATCTCGTCTACAATAAGCGGCCCCAGGTTAAAGACGGGTAGCAAGGCATGGCTATCACCACTGTGGATACCTGCCGGCTCTATATGCTCCATTATGCCCATTATGTGCACACTTTCACCATCACATATTGCATCTACCTCTGCCTCCTGGCATCTGTCCAGGAAGTGGTCTATAAGTATCTTATTGCCAGGCAAGTGCTTCAGCAGGCTTACCACGCTTTTTTCCAGGTCTTCGTCATTTATCACGATACGCATGCGTTGTCCGCCCAGTACGTACGATGGGCGCACCAGTACCGGATAGCCTACTTCCTTCGCTACTTCTATCGCTTCATCAGTTGTATATGCTGTAGCGTATTTAGGATATGGTATTCCCAGCTCCTTCAGCATATCGCTAAAGCGCCCCCTGTCTTCGGCAATATCCATATTGTCAAACGAGGTGCCTATTATCTTTATCCCTTTTTCATGCAGGCGTCTTGCCAGTTTTAGCGCGGTTTGTCCGCCCAACTGCACTATTACGCCATCCGGTTGTTCATGTTCTATTATTTCCCACAGATGTTCCCAGTATACCGGCTCAAAGTATAGCTTATCAGCTATGTCAAAGTCTGTCGATACCGTTTCAGGGTTACAGTTCACCATTATGGCTTCGTATCCTGCTTCCCTTATTGCCAGCAGTCCATGTGTGCAGCAGTAGTCAAATTCTATTCCTTGTCCTATACGATTGGGCCCGCTGCCCAATACTATTATTTTCTTCTTTGTACCTTTTTTACTTTCGTTAAATAAGATGTCTTTATTCTTTTTTGCTGAGCGCGATGTAGGCTCAAAAGTGCTGTAATAGTAAGGTGTCTTCGCCTCAAACTCTGCGCTGCAGGTATCCACCATCTTATACACACGGGTTATACCCAGCGCCTTTCTATGCTCATATACTTCCTCTTCTGTACAGTCTTTTACCAGTTCCGCTATCTGCTCGTCGCCAAAACCCATTTGTTTCGCATCGCAAAGTAATTGCTCCGGTAACTTTTCCAGGTGTTTATACTTGCGTATCTCACTCTCCATGTTCACTATATCCTGTATCTGGTATAGAAACCATCTGTCTATCTGTGTTATTTCGCGTATCGTTTTTATAGATACACCCGCTGCCAGTGCTTCTTTTATACGGAAGATGCGATCCCACGTCGGCCGTTTCAATGTGTCTATCAGCTCTTCTGGCCTCAGCCTGCTTGTGCTTAGGAAAGACAGGCCGGTTGCGTTATTCTCAAGGCTCTGGCAAGCTTTCTGTAGCGCTTCGGGGAATGTACGGCCTATCGCCATCACTTCACCTACAGATTTCATTTGCAGTCCCAGCGTATCGTCCGCCCCTTTGAATTTATCAAAGTTCCAGCGTGGCATTTTTACGATCACATAGTCCAGTGCGGGCTCAAAGTAGGCTGATGTAGTCTGTGTTATCTGGTTCTTCAATTCATCGAGTGCATAGCCTATAGCCAGTTTGGCAGCTATCTTTGCTATCGGGTACCCCGTAGCTTTCGATGCCAGCGCCGATGACCTGCTCACGCGTGGATTTATTTCTATAGCTATTATTTCTTCTGTTTCAGGGTTCAGTGCGAACTGTACATTACAACCTCCTGCGAAGTTGCCCAGGTCTCGCATCATTTTTATCGCGGTATTACGCATTAGCTGAAAGCCTGTATCGCTAAGCGTCATCGCAGGCGCCACTGTTATACTGTCGCCAGTATGTATACCCATGGGGTCCAGGTTCTCTACGGTACAGATGATAACCACATTATCATTCATATCGCGCAACAACTCCAGTTCAAATTCTTTCCAGCCGAGCATAGCTTTTTCTACCAGCACCTCGTGCATGGGCGATGCGGCCAATCCTCTTTCCAGGGCGCCTTCCAGCTCATCTTTATGCATCACGATACCACCGCCCGATCCGCCGAGGGTAAACGATGGTCTTATCACGATCGGCAAGCCAATTTCCTGTGCAAATTCCTTTCCTTCCAGTTGCGAGTTAGCTGTTTTCGCTGTTGCTACCGGCACGCCTATTTCTATCATCCACTTACGGAATAGCTCCCTGTCTTCGGCTTTATCTATCGCCTTTATATCCACGCCTATAAGGCGCACATTGTTGCGCTCCCATATACCTAGTTCATCTGCTTCTTTTGCCAGGTTTAGCGCGGTTTGTCCACCCATGGTAGGCAGCACCGCGTCTATATCGTTCTCCTCCAGTATCTGTTCTATACTTTCCACGGTCAGTGGCAGCAGGTATACCCTGTCCGCCATAATCGGGTCGGTCATAATAGTAGCCGGGTTCGAGTTGATGAGTATCACCTTTATCCCTTCTTCACGCAGGCTTCTCGCAGCTTGCGAGCCTGAATAGTCAAATTCGCATGCCTGGCCTATAATAATGGGGCCGGAGCCAATGATAAGTACACTTTTGATTGAAAGATCGCGTGGCATTATTTAAGATTCAAAATTTTTTGAAGGTTAAAATTTCAAAGCAATTAGGCTTTGATGTGCGAGCGATGAGCAGATACGAAAATCGGGCTCAACGCCCGAAGCGCAAAATTAAGTAAAATTGCTAAAATTATGAACCTCAATTATAGCTGCTTCCCGTTAAATAAAAAACAACTACGTATATCCCTTTTTTGCTACAAAATGACTTTTGTAATGTGTCCTATCTTTTTAACTAAATGCAATTTATCACATGCACATATTTTTGCATTTATACGTTGCTTTTCCAAATTATCGAATTGCTGAATTTGCAAGCTAATCCCGCTTTATTTGTATAATTTTACCGCTACACGGATAATAATCCGTATTTCAGCTACATTTTTCGCACTTTTGCGATTATTATAAAAACATACACCGTAATGAGTTTTTTGGGATTTTTTAAATTCCTGACACAGGAAATTGCAATTGATCTTGGCACAGCCAACACACTTATCATACATAATGATCAGGTAGTAGTAGATGAGCCTTCGATAGTGGCCATAGACCGCACCACCAATAAGATCGTAGCCGTGGGCAAAAAGGCTATGATGATGCACGAAAAGACGCACGAAAATTTGAAGACGATACGCCCGCTTAAGGATGGTGTTATTGCAGATTTTAATGCAGCCGAAGGTATGCTGCGCGAAATGATAAAGCTGGTATATCCTAAGAAGCCAATGTTCCCGCCCAGCTGGCGCATGGTTATCTGTATACCATCAAGTATCACAGAGGTGGAAAAACGTGCTGTTCGCGATAGTGCGGAGCAGGCCGGAGCTAAAGAAGTGTACATGATACACGAGCCTATGGCCGCAGCCCTTGGTATAGGTATAGATGTAGAAGAGCCTACCGGTAATATGATCATCGATATTGGTGGTGGTACCACTGGTATATCTGTTATCGCGCTCGCGGGTATCGTTTGCGATCAGTCCATACGAATCGCCGGCGATGAGTTTACAGGAGATATAATGGAGGCGATGCGCCGTTATCATAGTCTTATGATAGGTGAGCGTACTGCCGAACAGATAAAGATACACGTAGGCTCGGCGTTGAAAGAGCTGGACACACCTCCCGATGATATCGCGGTTAACGGACGTGACCTTGTAACAGGTATCCCGAAACAAATAATGGTATCGTACCAGGAAGTTGCTGAGGCGCTCGATAAATCTATTTTCAAAATTGAAGAGGCAATTCTAAAAGCCCTCGAAAGCACCCCTCCGGAACTTGCCGCAGATATTTATCGTCGTGGCTTGTATCTTACAGGTGGTGGCGCATTGCTGCGCGGCCTCGATAAGCGTATATCTCACAAAATAAAATTACCGGTGCATGTAGCAGACGATCCGTTACGTGCCGTGGTAAGAGGCACGGGCATGGCGCTAAAAAATGTAGCGCGGATGCCATTCCTCATGAAATAAAAATTGAGCTCCTTTACAGGAGCTTTTTTGTAACTAAGAATAGTTTTACTTTTAGACTACCGACTTTATACTTACTACTTTCGACTTATAGAAGTGCGCAACTTTATATTATTCATACGCCGCTTTTTCAATCTCATATTATTTCTCGCGCTTGAGATAATGTGTATCGTGTTTATTGCGCATACTAAAACACTGCAAGGCAATGATATCGTGAGTTCTGCGAATGCAGTATCCGGTATTATATACAAGAAGCAAAGCGACGTGGTTTATTACTTTGGGTTAAAGAGAATGAACGAAAGCCTGATGGACGAGAATGCACGTTTGCGGAAAGAGCTCGACCAGGTACGCACAATGGATACGTTAAAGGATAGCATGGTGCACAAGCCAATTACCACTACCGACTCTACAAAACGCATCATACAATACGCCGACTATGTATACCGTACAGCGCATGTTATCAATAACTCGGTCAATTCGGCAAATAATTATATTACCATAGACCGCGGCTCTAAAGATGGTATAAGTCCTAAGATGGCCGTTATAACAAGCTCCGGAGTTGTAGGTCGTGTGGAGCATGTGTCCGCGCATTTTGCCAGTGTGCTTTCCGTATTGAGTGTACAACAGTCTGTGAGTGCCAAATTAAAAGATGGCACGTTTGGCTATGTTAAGTGGGATGAGAAGCAACCCGATGAGCTGATAATGAAGGAAGTACCACAGCAGATAAAAATTAAAAAAGGTGATTCCGTTTCTACAACCAGTTATTCTTTCTTCCCTGCTGATGTATTGATAGGTACCGTGACAAGAATTGATATAGTAAAGAAAAATAACCAGCAGATATTACATTTACAACCGTCGACAAATTTTCGCAACATACAGTATGTATATGTTATAGAGAATAAACTTGCGGCTGAGAAAAAACAATTAGAAGACTCAACAGGAAAAAAGTAGGCAATGAACGTTTACCTGAAAAATTTTTTACGGTTCAGTATCATCGTACTCCTGCAGGTATTGATACTCGATAAAATAACGCTTCGCTGGTGGCACGAGCCGTACGGTTTCCCTGTGTTCATTCCCTACGTTTATCCCCTGTTCATCTTGCTATTACCATTCGAAACACCGGTATGGGCGCTGCTCATACTCGGCTTTGTGCTGGGTATTACCGTCGACACATTTATGAATACCGCTGGTATACACGCTTGTGCTACGATATTACTTGCATACCTGCGCACAAATGTGCTTAGCGCACTACTTCCACGCAATCTTTCCGAGTATCAGAATCAATCTCCCTCAATAAAAAGTATGGGGTGGATGCCATTCCTTGTTTATAGTGGCTTCCTTATCATACTGCACCACCTAGTTTTCTTTACCATAGAGCTATGGAATTTCTCTAATATTGGTTATCTCTTGCTCAAGATATTAGCATCAGCAGTTACATCGATGTTGTTTATCATCGTGTATCTTCTATTGTTTACAAGGCAAAGCACAGCGAGGATTTAGCTTTAATCTAAAGGTATTATTTGATTGAAGCTAATGATATATGCACCAACTGAAATATCCGGCCTTATCCAACCAAAGTAGATTTGACCTGTTGTATTTATGTACCCGTTGATTTGCCTAACCCAAGCGATGCCTAAATCATCTTTGAAAGCTGTTGCAAAAGCGTTTACAGAAAGGAAGGAAGTGTTATTGGCAGGAATGTACTCCGTTGGTAAAGTAGCTGCAGTATAAAATAATGAGGTTGGTGAAGCAGCAAAGTTTTGTGCATTATTACACGTCAAATTTCCTCTCACCTGCAATGTATTCGCCAGGAAGTTTTTCTTGTAATAAATGGTACCTGTTACACCACCGCTTGCTGCGGGTGTACTTACTGCTATTTGCTGCCATCCGGCTTCTCTGTTGCTTTCACCAAAGCCCACACCAAATGGCTGTAGTGTACTTAACGGAAATTGTGTAGCTGTCGTGGCTGTTGGTGCAAGGCTTAACGTTGCAGCTTTATCAAGTATGGCTGGGTACACGCTACCGTCATTATAGGTAAGGCTCGTTGAGGCAGGTATTATGTCTACCATTACCACATCACTACCGGTAGGTATGCCTACAGAAGCGGCATTGAATTTTATCATTTCACCATTATAGAAGAGCCATCCATCTGTCACCGCTGTGCCGGATATAGATGTGGTAATGACCATGCCGCTAATGATCGCCGGCCCTGTGCCGCCCATCTGCGCAAACGCGTTCGTACATTCTATATAGGCCTGTTGCAAATAATCAAGGTTATCTTGTGTGAGCGGGAAACCACCCGCGTGTGTAAGATCAAGTTTTTTCATATCGTATGTATTGCGTAATAATTTTTAGATGGTAACCGGTATTTGTCTATCAATGCACGCATATGTGCTTCATTGTATGTAATAGCTGTGGGTACCTTTACAATAAATGCATATCCCTCCAGTGCTGTCTCGGCATTCATGTATAACCAATCGGGGTGGCTCTCTGTATTTAGGTATAGCGGTAGTGGTTCATGTTCCGCATCCAGGTATACAAACAACGGGTCTTCAAAACCACCATCGGTAATATATATCCCCCTCGTCACGGGATCGAAAGTATCATTGAGTGCGGCCTGCAGATACACAACCTGAGAGTTATGCGCCAACACATATAGATCATTATTCCTGTTTGCTGTAAACGATTTATATAGTGTTATAACAGGCGCCACAAGACATTGCAACCATCGTACATGTTTTGCCTTGCGCAGCCGCACCGGCATTAATTGCACAACCAGTGCAGGAAAGTCAACATTATATAGGCCCATGAGGATAATAATTTATCGTTAAACCATCTACCGGATCAAGTATCATATAACCTGCGTCCGGTGTGTATTCTACAAGCACTTCTATATAAGGTAACGCAGCATAAGTAGCTTGTGCATCCGCTATCTGCCCTATCACTACACCGCTTATGCTTTGCAGTGTGGCTATCAGATTATTAATAACGAACAGGCCATTAAAGGGCAGGTTCACCAAAAAATTATTGATGGCGTCCTTTACAGGTGTGGTACTTGTGCCATCAAGTCGCGCACCCGTGCTGTCCAGTACCAGCGGATCATAATAAATGTTGAGTACGAGTTTTAAAGTATCCGGTGCACCGCTGGTTATATTTAGTCTTACACCCGCATCCTTTATCAATTGCATGTACGCTGTGAATGGCGGCAATTCAAGTGTTGCATCAAGTGGAGTTAATGCTGCGCCGGTTATCTTTGCTACCTTTATGCGTACCATGTTATCCAGTTCTATTGCGGCCGCATATTTAACTATTTGTGTACCCGCGTCTACAACACTATATAAATCTGTATCTGCAGGCAGTGCGTCCCCAAACTGAAATGCCTTAGCCTTCGTTACATACCACTGCAGCGTATGTGGCTTCTGTGTAGCCAGTATGCTGTTTACCTCGCTTACATGCAGATCAAATAAATTTTCCAGTAACCATTGGCATACAGCTATTACGTATGTCCATAGCAGCCACATAGATACATTGCTCGTGCTGGTCAGTCCGGCTAGCGGGTTTACCCCGGTCAGTGGCAGGTCGGGATTTATACCGTTCTTGGCATCCTGTATGCTCTGTTGTATTTGTGCTATCGTTCTTGCCATTATTTATCATTTTTTAAGACTGCCCTGCTGTACCTATTGTTATATTATTCTGCTGCAGGTATTTCAGCACATTATCATCTGTTAACACGCCGTCAGGTATCATATAACTCATACCTGGTATTACCTCGCTGTCAACACCACCATTTGTTGCCCATATAGCCACACCTGTTTCGAGTGTGCCACATGCAGTAAGTACAAGATCCAGTGTCGATTGATTGGGTTGTATAATTATTGTTTTTGCCATAGTGTTTATTTATGAATAGTATGCATCTGTTTCTATTGTGCCGTCATTTAGAAGTTGCACATTCTTTACGTCCATTCCGTCTCTTGCAAACTCTATACTTATTGCTCTTATAAGATCCTCTATACCTTCATCATCTAGATAATCAAATGCACCTACGCATATCGTGGGGTTTTGTTTAAAATCACCTTTGTTATTCAGTAATAATTGTCTCTGATGCTGCGCGGTACTCTCTACAGAAGTAAAGTCACCTGCTATTATATTCAGATCTTCTGTGCCATCGAGCGCTATATCTGTCATTTGTGTTGCCATTAGCTGAGTGTGTTTCCTAATACACCCGTCACAGGTCCGCCGCCGCTTGGAGCCACCATCCCTGTGGTGTAAGTAATATCAAGTGTTAATACAAAATTTTCTATTGCTGTTGCCAATGCGTCGGCTAGTGTATCTATCTGACTCACCTGCGCAGTAGGTAGTCCCGTGCGGCCACCTGTGAGTGCGTCCTTTATATCATTATTTAACTGGCTTACGTTGAGTGGCATATTAACTTGTTAGGAGGTTATTTAATCTTGAAAGTAAATTGTTGAAGTCTGCAATGTTTACGGGTACACTACTGGTTCCTGCGGGTGTTTCTACCGTTAGTGCGGTGATGTATGTAATAAGGTCTTTTAGCAATTGAAACAAATTCTCACTTGATGTATTCATTTTAAAAAGTGAGTCAGACAAATTCAATACTGTATTGCCATTTTGTATGTTCACCTGCGCACTATCCATTTCATAGATCACATTACCTATAGTAACTATCATTTTGTCTATATCACTCGCCTTTAATACCGTCCACTCACCGGGGCCATCTATACTACTTATTATTACATTGCTGTCGTCTTTTGGGTAGAGAATAAAGCCGTTATTATTCTCACTGACTGTATGGAGTGTTACGTTGGGTATCGCTTGCGTATCTTCTGTTGCATCTGTAGGCAATACACTTATTGTATTTGCATCAGTATCCAGGCTACCAGCTACTACTGTCCCGCTTATCACTTCATACGGTTTACTTACCAGCGCGCTTATCCCCGTTCTTATCTTTGCTGCGTTTTTCGTCATTGTTTACGTATTTGCGAATCCGACTTTCGGCCCTATTTCTAATTTTCTCCTCGCGCCATTCATACCGAATGTTATCTCTGTGCCCTCTACCAGGTAATGTCCGTTACGCTCTGTATACCTGTCGTCAATGATATTAGCTACACACCCGGTTGTCGCATACGGTTGTAGAAATGCATTAATTGTCCCCTCATAGCCTGCATAGTTTATACGGTAGGCTTTTTCATTTGCGAGCGATTTTAGGACAGCCGCATCTGTAACATGGTTAAGCAACTTATGGTGTGTTCGAACTGTAGGCATTGCAGTATCAGAATCCTGTGATATCTTTTGTCCATTTGTTTGCTTTTTACCGTAAGTCACTTGCGTAGGATCATCAGACAAATCACGTTCATTGAGGTTATTATCTTTTACCAGATTATAGCCCAATCTATAGTCTACGATGCCAAGTTCAAAAATGTCATTACCTTTTGCATAAGGAGTATATACTAGTCCACACCACAATGTATCCGGCTTAAGGAAGAAACAGGTAAGTGCACCATCTGTGCTTTTAATAATGTTATCTATCAGTTGATAGCCATTGCCGTTTATACTAAAGTTGCTTAGCTTATGGTCCACATCGCACTGCACATTTATTTTGTAGCTGCTATCTATGCCTGATATTGCGGCTTGCAGCAGGTCTTTCACACTCACTGACTTCCAGGTCTTCTTTATTTTGTTCCTTCGCAGTAACCAGCTGTAGCCTTCGCATACCACTTCGAGCGGCATGTTCAGGTTGCGGTGTTTTACGAAACCCTGAAATTCTGTTTGCAACGCACCATTATATCCCAGCTTTATAGTTACTGCATCTCCATCTTTAAATTGATTACCGGTTATTACTTCATCAGCTTCTGCCTTACCCTGTTTTATTATCTTAGATTTTGATGGTATCTGTATCGTAGCTGTTTCTGCGATGCTGTGCAGGCTACGTCTTATCTCTACACTATGCACCCCGCTGAAACGAAAGCTGCCGATGGTTATATCACTACTTAGTACGAACATGCGATTTGTGATTTTTAATTTGTGATATATACTTTAGGAAATAGCGACAAGGCTGAATGGTTCGTCACTAACGAGGTGCAGCTCATATGGACGAACATTTATAATGGCAGTTACCGGAGGAAAGCGCAATTCTTTTATCACCACCATATCGCTGCCACTACGGCCCGGGCGAACAAGGAAGATATCCGTTACAGGGCACTTGATGCTCATTGCCGTATTCTGCTCAAATGCATCTCTGAGCTTTGTTACATCCGCTTCGGGAAAAGAGCCTTGTGTGCCAATGATGAAGCCCTTTATCACAATCTCGTAATCCATTGTATTGATCACTTCCTTGACCGTTCCACGCCTTTCTGTGAGCGGTGTTTCTATGATCGTTTTGCGAGAGCTTATGGAAATGATGGGGTAGGGCAGATCGTAAGATTCAAGTTGTGTGTTATCACTAGTATTTGCTGGTATCATTAACGTAACGGGCATAAAGTATTCCCGGCCCAGTGCATCTTGTTTGTAATAGGGACTGCCGGCTACGGATGTTGTCCTGGGAAAAGGAAGCGTATTAAAGACCGGGGTGAATGCAGACGTTTTGTACCCAAAAGTTTGCTCAAATAAATCTGACAGGTTGAATGATAGGTTAGCCATTTGCGTGTACGTGTTGAAGGGTGTCTAAAAGTGTTTGTTCTACTATCCGCTTTATTTCCGTTGTTGATTCTTTCACACTGGTTGTATTAATCGTGAAGTTTTCGATAAGGGCTTTGTTCATGTTCAGAACTATGGTATTACCGCTGGTTGGTTGTCTGGCCGCTGGTTGGTTTCTGTTTAATTGTGCTGCTTTTATTTCTTCTTCTGTTTTTCCCGCGTTTGCCTTTGTAACCCAATCGTATTTTGCAGCAGAGGATGCCACTTGGACTACTGCCTGTCCATCAATTCCCAACATTTTCCCATATTTACCTGCACCTTTCATAAGAGAGCTCATTGCTATATCCATCTGAGCCTTATCCTTACTTACATCCTTGTCGTTCAAAAACGATCTTACCAACTCAATGGTCTTCTGCTCCTTTAAATTTGTAATTCCTTGTGCCACTGAAACAGATGAGCCTGGATGGATTTGTTCGATTGCCTTAACGACTCCATTCTCATACGGCTTCGTTTTCAAATGCCAAACGTGCTGAGGCGCAGGGTCCTTCGCGGCTACAACCTTATTATTTATATATGCGTCAGCATCTGTGCCAGGCATTTCGAAAGTCTTTAAAGTCTGTTGTTCTTGTGCTTTTTCTTTAGCATCCTTTCGTTTTTCATAATTTACAAATTCAACTACCCCGCCAGTTATGGCAGCCGCTCCTGCAACCACCAAACCTGCAGGGCCAAACGACGCGGCGGCCAGTGCCACTTTCATCGCAGCCTCCATAGCCTCGCCTTTTTTTGCATCAGCTCCATCATAGGCACTTTTTGCCAGGTCGACAGCGCCCATGCCCGCCTCAAAAACTTTACCGGTTTTCTCAATACCTTCCAAAAGCTTAGGTGATATGTGTTTCGCTGCTTCTAATGCGGTAGTGGCGACCTCTGTTCCCGTTTTAGATACATTTAAAGCAATTTTTACATCAGATAAAATCTCTTTTTGTTCTGTATTTTTTAAAGACTCATTTACATTATTATTGACTATTTTTTCTTTTCCAACAATATTCCCCTCATGCTTAATATTATCCTGCACGGCATTATTAACCTGCGCCGGTAATGGTACAGTTGTCTCTGGCATAGAGATAGCAGCAATAGTTTCGTTCAGTTGACTGATGCTATCGTTGAGAGTAGTGATCTGTTCATCAAAAGCCTCAATGTCCTGCACCATTGTGTACAGGTCTGTATTAAGGAGCTGTATTGTTGTATCGAACTGTAAGAGTGAATCTATATATGCTGCTATCTCATTCATGTTAATGGTCTTTGCCGGTGATGTATTTTATATGTGCTATCTTTTGTGCAAATGCTTCATCGCTAAGTGCACGATGGTTGAGGCTCGGCAGGTAATATTCTATCAGCGTTTCGAAATATCCGGGGAAGTCGTGCGCGGGGCCGCCACACGCTTCCTCTATAAGTTTACCAGTTTCGCTTTTTTACCTTCAAACTTTACCTTCAGCTCCTGGCTTATGCCTATGAACATCTGGTCGTTTTTCAGGATCTCATCGCTGCCACCAATAAGGGTAATATTTGCCAGCTCTTCAAACATTTCCAATGCCTTTTCCCTATCTGCTTTGCTCATAGCGCAGTTAAGCTCGTTGCGTCCGGGGTTCTTAAAATAGCCAATGTGGCCGTCTACTTCTATTGCATAAATACCCAGGGGATATTTCTTTTTCCATGCCTCTATTTGCTCAGGTGTTACCTGCCCGGTAAGTGTTATTGTATCGCTCATTGTTGTCATTGATTATAATGGTAATAATTTAAGGAAAATGATGGGCAGGGTAATATCCATATTCTTGGCGCCTTGTTCCCAGCCTTTTTCAAAATCTTTTATCTCCACTCCTACCAGCGTATCTGTTTGTAAGGTGCGTGCGCCTTTAGGGCGGTAAGTAATAATTATATCGAAGGTGAGATCAAGTATATCATCACCCCCTGCCGATTGTGCAGCACGATTCATATCGTCTATCGCACCCTTCAGTACTTTTATCTGCCCTTCGTAAGTGCGGTTACCGCTTTGTATGCTTATGGGCTCATCGCCTGCTGCATGTAACAGTTGTTTATCTTTTGCGGCCTTGTATTTTATGCCGCGTATCTTGGTAAGCAGCGATCCCGCAAACATTACCTGCATATCTGCCCACTCGCAGTCTTTGCTATCGAAAAATTGTATGGAAGCCATTTTTGTGTTGATTAAGTGAAGTGTTGATTAGTTAATATGGCAATGTGGTGGATGTGTAGTCGAAAACATTTTTTGCTTACGACAGTGCCGGATTATTGAACCCAAGCTGTACCTCTATATCTGACGCGTATCCTACCGGCGTTATTGTTAGTATCACATTCAGCTGATTGGTGCTGAGTATGTTTTGTGCAGGATCAATATAGCAGCCCACGGCACTTATTTCCTTGCCAGCGATCATGTTACTATTTATCTGGTTGATCATCTGCTGCGACAACCATTTACAAAAGCCAGCATCGAGTGTACCATCTGCATTTACAAGTATTTCATCATCTACCTCCTGTACAAAGGTTGCATAAGCCAGTGCATGGGCCTTATCTATTACCCTGCCACGCGACAGAAAATGATAATCGTCCGTAGTGGCGCTGGCAGTATCATCGCCGGAAAAGAAATAACCACTGACGTTAGGGTATGTTTTGAATGTGATGTAACCGCGTTGTGCAATTACGTTCATATCAGCAAAGCTATTCACCGGTATAGTACCCACGTATGCTGCTGCATTGCTTAACGAGCCGGTACGCACGCGCGATATTTTTCGCTGTACCGGGATCGAGGCAATACGACCAAGGCAAAGTCCGAGGCAGGCATTCACCCCCGGCTGTGTATCGCCAACAAGAATAGCAACTCGGTTGTAGGTTGTGCCTATCGACTCATCTTCTAAATGATCTACACTACCGGAAAACGTTGTACCACCTATCACTGCTCTGAACGGCCATTGCTTATTGAAATATTGCTCTGCCATCACCTGCATCGCGCTGATCGCAGCGGTGGCGTCATCACTGAGACCACTTATAATTGCAGGCATACTCATAGGGTAACACGCTATATCATCTGACATGATTCCCAGTACCTTTATTTTGCCGGCAGCGAAATCAAGCAATATAGATGCACCATTAGGGTTTGTATAATCTGCCATATTATTTACCCTTACAGTACGATCAACAAGCATAAGATATAATTGCGAACCTATGCCGGCCTCATCGTAAAATTCTTTTACCTGCCGGTATGCGAACGGATTGCCTGCAGTTGTAATACCATTAGCTAAAAGATCTGTAAGTGACGTGAGCAGTATAGGTGTGCCGAGTGTATAGCTTCCCTCATCAGTGCCGGTTAGTACCATACCTACTATGCCATCATTTGTTTGCAGGCTACCGCCTATCTGGCCGTTGGCCAATGTTATATTTACTTGTCCCATTATTTATTGGTTAGTTATTTTTGTTATGAAAAAAGGATCAGGCTGCATTTTGCAGGTCATCTTCTGCTTCATCTCTTGTATGTGTAGCGATGGTGTCATCATCGAGGTTGCGGGCATGATTGATAGCACACTGCTCATCAAAAAATGCTATATCATCAGCAGTGAACCAGAGTACATCGGCCATGGGATGATTATCAAAGTATTGTTTTGCGTGTTTCATTGGTTGTTTTAGTTGTAGCTGATAAATCCTTTTATGGCTGCGTCATTTATATTCCTGGTGTGCCTTACCACTTCATAGCCTTCGCGACTGCCATTGGTATTACCGTTTCCTTCTATGGTATGCAGGGTAGTGCCCACCAGTTTTTCGATGATGCCTGTGTGGCCTGTGTTGCCGGCAAAGGATAGTATGAACTGATCGCCGGGTTTTAATAATGCAGTGTTGTGCAGCGCTGCAATTTTAGGCACCTTGTGTGCGGTAGCGGTTTTGTTCCAGCAATCCTGCACTCCACCTGTTTTTATTACCGGATTGGTAAGCTGCAGTTGCAGGGCTGCCTGGTGGTAGCACCAATATACAAATGCCTGGCACCATGCATAGCCGGGCTGCAGCCCTACGCTATCGAGGTATTTGGTTACCATTGGTCCGCGGTTGCTGCCTTTGGGCTCTTCGCACTGGCCCAGCTGGCCTTGCGCTATTTGCAAGGCCACTGTAGCGAGCGTAAGGCCGGCAGTGTCATTTTCAGAATTTATAGAGGCCATTGTCCTTTGTGTTTATCAGCAGTGTATATGAATGATCATGACGTAGCCGGTATGGCCTGCTGAGATGTGAAAAATATTTGTAGTAATTATTTATTTTGATGTAGCATACTTAGCCTGTGTATACAGGTCGTAGAGGCTTTGTTTTAGTCGCTGGCCATCGAGGTCGCCGGCCAGCAGGCTTGCCAGTTTTTGCAGTATGGCATCCTGTAGTTGTGGGTCGCGCAGCTGTAGCTGTATAATAAAGCATTTTACTTTATCAGCAGGCTCGGTATATTGTTTACAGCTATCGGCTATTGTAAGTGCTTCTATAGCCTTGGTAAGCGCGGCCAATAATTGTGTGCGTATAGTGCTATCCAGATCGCCGGGTATAATGGCGGTGAGTATATCTGCAACAGGTGATGCCAGCATGTTCTTGATAGCAGTCGTGACACTAAGCGCGGTATCAATATGGGCATCTATGTAGGTATCGAATTGGCGCAATAGTGCCCGTATCTTATTCTTTAAACTTGTGCAAAACATTTTCTGTTGGTTTTATTGTATCTATTAATTGTTGTGTCTTCATTTCCTGCGAGCGTATGCGTGCCGAGTGCTCATTGAGGCGGCGGTGTATTATAGCATCCTGCTCCTGCAGCCCTTTTATCTGCTGGCCTTGTATAGTGGTAGTATTGGTCAGCTGTCGTAGCTCCGTCACTATTTCGTCCAGCCGCTTTATCACCTGGCCCGTTACCACCCGCATAATAAACCCCAGCACTGTGGCCATAACACCCGCCACCGCAATAAGTATCCATACTTTTATTTCCGGTATCATACACTCGTTTTTTATCGCTGCTTATGCAGCATCCTGTACTATGGCTACTATGCCTTTACCATCCTGGCGGCGTATGCGTGCACCCATACGCAGGCTTACGCTATATACATCGCCATAATAAGTAGGGTCGCCTACGCGCTCAAAGAATCTTACCTCGCCCAGCGCACGCTCCACAGAGCTCATCTGCCAGCACAACGCTGCATCATTATCTGTTACAGCAGCGGCAGTGCCGTAAGGGTTTACTACCGGTGTACTGTCGTTGGTATAGGTTACTACACTGCTACGCATCATAATGTTGAAACCGAAGAGCCTGCCGAGCACGCCATCCTTCACATCGTAATTGGCACTGAAGTCGCGGTACTGTGTGAGGGACATATCATCTGTGAGCTGCTGAAACATATCTGCGCTGATGAGTGCATAACGGCCTTCGAGCGGTACGTTCTGCCTGTTGAGTATCAGCTGCGCATTCTTAAGATCTTGCGTACCGAATTTTTTACGGTTCCCGGTAGTACCGGCTACATATGATGGAATAGAGGTACCGGTAGTACGAATAATATTGCCGGCAACAGATGGCGACCAATCGACCAATATGTTCTCTGCAACAGATTCGCGCAGCGATGATTCGTGCTCACCGAGTACACTCTCGCGCTTGCTGTAGCTTAGCTCATAGGTTTCCGCTTCAGGTATCAGTATAGGGTCTGTAGTATACTGATCGAGGGTATAGGTGATGTCCATATCGGTTCGCTGTAATACCGTAGCAGGTAATGATGAGCGGTTACGTGTGACCGATGGTGTAGCCCCAGCCTGTGGTATATGCACTACCTTGCCCTGCAATACATACTGTCCGGCATCTGTCGATGCGAGCAGAAATTCATTATTCTTAAAAAGGTTTCCCTCTATATGGTCTTCCCATATTTCTCTTTGAATTGCCATGTTTGGTTTTTGGTTAAAAGGTTAAATTGTTAATTGGGTAATTAGGTAAGGATTAATCGGGTAAAAGGTTGATAAGTTTTTGAACTGCAAAATCGAGAAGATGCAAACCGTTGCTGGCATAGCTTTCCTGTTTAGCTAATGCTATTAATTTTTTGAGTGCGTTCGTAGTGTGTGTTTCTCTGCGTCTTAGCGGTTCAATCTTTGGGGCCGCAGACTTGCGACCTACGACTTTTGACTTACGACTCTCTTATTTGAATTTCAGATTGAAGAGCTCTGTGTATCGCTCGGGATAGTTTGCTTTCAGCTCTTTTAGCTTTTTGCCGGTGGTGTCTTTTTGTTCGTAGTCATCCCAGGTCCATTGTTCTTCAGTTGCATCAGGGCTTTTGCTTTTCAGGCTCTCGAGGATGGAGCGGTAGGCGGGCATAGCGGAGAGCAATGCACGAAGCGCTTCTGGCTTGCCTGCATAGTCAGCTGATAATTTATCGCGCAGCTCAGCAGTTATCTTTTTGTCTTCGAGCGCTCTGTCGAGCATGGCTATTATCTCGTACTTAGTATGCGTGCTGTGCAGATCTTCAAGTTGCTGCTGCAAGTTGTGCTTGTCGTTCCGCAGCAATACATTTTCGAGCGTAGCCTCTTCTGTCTTTGCAGCAAGTACTTGCACGGCACTTATCATTGTCTGCTCATCGCTGTTATCGGCAAGCTGTAAAGCGCCGCATAGTTCTTTTAATACCACAGGTTGTATCTTCTTTAATTGCGGCGGATGGATATTAAGGTCTACAAGGTTTATCTCATTTTCCTGGGCATCATACAATCTTGTGAGTGCATTGCAGTTGCCGGGTATATCTACAAGGCTGCATTCCTTGTTATACCACCTGGTGATGGTGGGGCCTGTTTGTCCCGGCAACATCAGGTTGGGGTCAGTAGAGTAGTCGAGCACTACTATGTGGCCTACAGATGCCGCGTTGAGGAAGCCGTGTTCGGCCTCATGGCATGTTTGCAGGCCACGCTCGTTGCAGAGGTTTATTACGGGGCTGGCTATTACTTTGTCGTCCTTTATTTCCAGGTCTTCCCATTTCAGCGCCACACCTTCTTCGCGGCGGTGCATATAGTAGCCGATAGGGTTTTTCTGAAACTCGCTGAGCTGGTAACCCGATGTGAGCAACCGGAAGCCGTACTCATTTACCGAGCTATCGGAGAGTACGTATTGTTTATCGATCTTCTTGAATTTTTGTTCCATGACAGGGACATCGTTGTTTTGTGACACAAAGGTGTATAAGTGATGGAAACCCTGCAAATCGGATCCGCATGATGCGGTTTTAAGCGGGCATCATGCCGTCTTAAACAGGCATCATGCGAAAAAGTATTGAGTATTGACGCGAGTTTAAGGGTGTTCTGCGATAAAATTTTCCGTCTGAAAAAATTTTAGTGATTTAGGGGGTCACGGAGGTAGATATTGGTGTGGATGACAATGTGTTTTGGGGGAACAACACATCATTTTTGTTCCAGTGCTTTATCTATCATTTCTTCCGGGTGAAGGCTGGGGCGTGGCGCATTATCGCTGATAAGATTTCCTTTTTTGTCTACTAACAAATAGCGGGGTAAACCGCTGATCTTATAATCCTGCGCTGATTTAGATGACAGGCCTTTTGTTTCTATCAGCTGTACGCCGTCGTAAGACCGTTCTTTAAGAAATTGCGCCAAAAACTCTTTAGAATTATCGAACGACACACACATAAATATTATATCCTTGTCCTTATACTTTTCATGCAGCTTTCTCATTCCTTCTATCTCTGCTACACAGGGCGCACAATTTGTTGCCCAGAAATCTACATATACTACCTTCCCTTTAAAATCTGATAGCTTTACTTCTTTGCCATCCATATCCATCGCAGTAATATCGGTGGCAGGCATATTCATATTCTTTATCGCTGCCATTTTATCACTCAGGCGATGTAGATAACTTTTATCGTTAAATGATGCGCCAAGCGTGGCTACAGCATGCTGTGTTTTGTTGTAAATACTATCAAAAACATTTGTCCCTTTAAAATTGCTAAGATTATTTACCCCTTCGTATAATATCCAGTAGAGTGCTATATCGTACACTTTACCGGTAAAATACTTTTTTGCTATGGAATCGCGTAGCCGCAGCCTGTTATCAAAGTTGTATTTGTAACGGGGGTCGCTAAGGTTTTTCATATCTACTGTACTTTTCCAAAGTGCGTAGGGTAGTTCCCTCAGGTAGAAGACGTATCCATTACTAACAAGGTCTTTCTCGTCGTTAGCCGGTATATTGCTTAAGTATTTATTGTATGCACTGTCTGTAAATACTTTCTCTTCACCTTTTTTGCGCCAGGAGTACTGCACCAATTTTACAGCATAATCGTAGTATGTCACCTCTGTCGCTACTGCTTTTCTATAAGTCGCCGATACATCACTGCCCCTGTACACACTGTCGTAAAACGCTAGCTGTTCTCCATATTTTTTATTAACAACAGCGGCATATTCCAACGGTGTATAACTACTCCCGTCCTCACTACCTCCAAAAAGATTGTCTGCCATAAACATTGCAGAGATGGCATCTCCGCCCTTACCATCAATATCAATGCTATTTTCCTTTAGCACCATATGGATGCTATCTCCTGTGCCAATAAATTTATTATAGAACATCCATTTTGTACCATTAATGACGTTTATCATTTTAGGTTCATCTATGTCTATTTCTATGAAAAAATTATTGTCTTTATCTACCGTTACTTCTTTTGTCGTTTTATTGCTTTCAACATCATCCACAGGTGTATTGTAATACATTAATGTAACCGTAGCCTCCGGCTGATATGCGAAATGGCCACAGAGGATCGTTCTTATAGCATGTACATTATCCGTACAGCAGCCTATGCAGCATAATAGAATCAAAATTACCTTTTTCATGCTCCGTTATTAATGAGGGTTATTACATACCTTTTATCACCTGTGCGGCGGGTGTTTCTTTTGGTGTTTTTTATGGACTGGTATTTTATAGTGAATACCTAAGGTCAAAGGAAAATAATAGAACTCATTTGCACCTTCTATCTTACCGTTCGTTGCCATATAAATAGCGCTTAAGTCAGCATTTACTCCTAGCCCATGATAAATGTCGTAAGCATATCCTATATGAACGCCAAGGCTGAAACCCGTCTTTTTTTCGTTGCTGTAATATTCTCCGTTAGCAGAGGAAAACCCGAATTCATTAACAGTACCGCCACCGGTAACATAACCGACAAGAATACCTGAATAAAAAGATGACCTTTTTATCCTATTTACATAATCTGAGAATAAAAAAATATTATGGATATGTTGTTGATAACTAAAATAGGCATAAGGATCTGTATTAGAAAAATCAAGTGTCGCTTCATTGTAGCCAATCCCTAATTTAAAGTGGTGCAGATTATAGGAAATGACTGCATTAAATGTATTCTTTGTATTTATTGTCTGCTTTACATCGTGGCTATACTCTAGTGGCTTAAAAAAGGCGACACCATCGTTAGCAGATAATTCTAGTTGTGCATAGCTGCATAAGGGGAATAGTAACAGAGCGAAGAGTATTTTTTTCATTAGATAAGATTTTAAAAATGGTGCATTACATGCCATTTATTACCTGCGTGGCAGGTGTGTCCTGTTTAGCGTTTTTATGGAAGTGTATATTATACCGGATGCCTGCTGTAACGGGGAAGTAAACGAGTGTGGCTGCTGTTGTGGTGGGCGTTACAGTAGTAATATAATTAGCCCCCACCTGTGCGTTAATGCATAAATCATTCCACAAGTCATAGCTGTAGCCGATATACGCACCAAGGGAAATGCCCCGAGTTTTTTCATCAGTAGTGGCAATCGGTGTTGTATATACCTCTGATTGATGAATTATTGTTTTACCCTCTACATAGCCTGCAGATACACCCTCGTAAAAAGAAGACCTACCTATATTGCTCTCATACCGGGCACTCAGGTAAATAGTATTTATCGACTGGCTCATTTTATAATGATACACAGGTAGCGAATTGTATGCGTCGCCATTGCTCTGAAGCTTTGCAGTGGTAGTGCTATAACCTAAGCCCACTTTTGCGTGCCTTACGCGATAAAAAATATTCGCGTCAAATATATTTTGCGGTAGCTTAAATGATGTATTCGTGATCGGCTTAAAAAAAGCGACACCGTCATTAGCAGCTATATCAAGTTGTGCATGGCTGTAAAACGGTAATAGCAATAAAGCAAAGAGTATTTTTTTCATAAATATTTAAAGGCATTAAGAACGCTTATCATCTTCATATATTATGCTTGTAGTATCATTTCTTTCTGAAAGATGGTAACTTGTAATGAACGCCTGCGGTTATGGGAAAGCAAATCAGTGTTGATGTCGCATTGGAACTATACTTATCACCATGCATCTTGTTACTCATATAAGTTGCACCCACTTGTGCATTGATGCATATACCTTTCCATACGTTGTAGGTATAGCCTATCTGTGCCCCAACAGAAACACCATCTACTTTATAATTTGTATTTGGAACAGGATTAATATCAGACAAATGGTACACCGATGCAGTACCCGTCACATACCCAACAGATAAACCCTCATAAAAAGATGACCTGCCTATATTGTTTTCGTGATCAGCGTACAAATAAATATTAGAAATCGGTTGGGCATAACTATAACCGCTACCCTGGTAATAAACCGGAGTACGCGGTTTTACACTCGCATACGAAAGCTTGGTATCACTATAGCCAACACCCAGTTTTATAGAACGTATTTTATACGAGATGCTGAGGTCGTATATACCGTTCGTTTTTATAGGCAAATGATTATCGCTTTGATAAGTATTAATAAGCTTAAAGGGAGTGATGCCGTCGTTAACGCCAACTTCGATTTGTGCGGAGCAGCACATTGGCACCAATAATAGTGCGAAGAGAATTTTTTTCATTTGATAAGGTTGTTTAGACAATAAAGATAAGATATTTCTGTGTATTACAATGGGTACTTGACGCACACGGGAATGGGGAAATAATAAAAGTCGACACTGAATGTTTTCTTACTCTTGTGCCTTGCATCCGTGCGCTGTATCCCTGAGTTGGTTTTCAATTGCGTTACCATCTATAAGCGCCCAATCGCTGATTATCTTACCCTCCGTCAGTATGTAATACCTGTACCCGGTAGCCTGTACATCTTTATATGTAGGTGCTATACCTCTCCAGATACCAGTATGCTTTAGCTGCATAGTTATTTTTATCATTACTTTGTCTTCTTCGTACACCATCGCGTCTATAACTGTCTTATGCACAAAGGAGGCGCTTGTTCCTTTTATCCACAGTATAAGTCCATGTACATCTGGTGTTACTGTAGCAGGTAATGCGTTACTTTTAAAATCAGGGTGGATGTAATTACTAACCTTATCAAACTGTTCGTTATTCCATATCTCTTCTATGAAGTTTGTAATGATACTCTTATTTTGCCTGTTCATATTATTTCGTTTTTATGAACAGCAAATCTGCACCTTTCACAAAGTTTATTTTGTGATTTTCGTCACAAAAAGAACCATAGATCATTTTAGCTTCCTGATGCGACTGAGCGTTTCGCGTGCCATACCCAGGTAAGATGCAATATGCGACAGGGATACCCGCTTCAGCATCTCCGGCTCATGGGCCATCAGGTATTGATAACGCTCTGCAGGGGTGCAGGTCTTAAAAATATCAGCATGCCCCTGTTGTGCTATAAGCATCTGGCTAAGCAACTTCCTGCCAAACGACTCTATTTCGGGAGATACTTTATATAATGCAAGCAGCGCATTCTTTTCAAACGCATAGAGAGTAGTATCTTCACCTGCCTGTATGGTACACCCTGATGGGTTGTCTGCACTCAAGCTCTTAAGGTCCGAGGCAAAACCTGTTTCGAAGGTGAAGGCGGTATTTATTTCTATGCCATCCTTATTCACAAATGTTCTTAGATAACCCTGCTCCACAAAATATATATGCCTGCATATCTGTCCTTCTTTTAGTACATACTCTCCCTTCTTTATTTCTTTTATGGCTATCGCTGCAAATAGCAGGTCAAGACCCTTGTCGGAAATATCGGTGAGTTCTATTATTTTTTTGTAAAGGTGCGTATCTGAGTATTGCATACTGTTGTGTAAAAGTATTGCGTTGTCTTTATCATCAGCACAAAAGAACAGAATTATCTGTGCAGTAATACTAAGTTAAGCGGCGGAACATCTCACGATATTCCGCCGCTTTATTAATGATAACGTCTCTTACAGCAATCCCCGCACTTTCTCTATCACAGCCTGCAGATTGTTACTGTCTTGCCCACCTGCTGTAGCAAGCGTTTTTTGTCCGCCGCCGCCGCCTTTTATGAGTGGTGCTATGTGTTCTTTAATTATCTTGCCCGCATCGAGGCCTCTTGCTGCCGCTACTTTCTCATCCACACCTACGGCTACAAATGGTTTACCATCTATATTGGCACATAGTACTATCACGTGATCGTTAAGGTGGCTCTTCAGGTCGAGGGTAAGTTTCTTCAGCGCGTCGAGTGAACCAACGGAAACCATCTGTCCTACAAAAGTCACCTGGTTAATGATCTCATCTTTTGTTAGCAACTCATTGCGGATGCCTACCAGTTGACGCGCTTCAAGATGCTCCGCGTGTTTCTCCGCCTGCGCTTTTTCTTCCTGTAGCTTTTCTATTGCCTTCAGCGGGTCTTTTGTATTTTTTACAAGATTGCCAATGCTGTTGAGTAGTTGCAGCTTTTCGTTCAGGTAATGTTCTGCAGCTCTGCCACTGATGGCTTCCATACGGCGTACACCTGCTGCCACTGCACTCTCGCTCGTTATCTTAAAGAAACCAAGCTGGCCGGTAGCGCCTACGTGCGTGCCACCACATAGCTCTAAAGAATAGTTAGGGTCCATTATTACCACACGCACCACGTTGCCATACTTCTCACCAAACAATGCCATTGCACCCAGCGCCACAGCTTCATCCTTCAGCATGTTCTTTATTACTACCGGTATGTTTTCGCGTATCTTCTCATTTACAATAGCTTCCACACGCGCTATCTCTTCGTCGGTCACTTTTGCAAAGTGCGAGAAGTCGAAACGCAGATTCTCTTCGTTTACCAGCGAGCCTTTTTGTGCTACGTGTGTGCCTAATACTTCGCGCAGTGCTGCGTGCAGCAAGTGTGTAGCACTGTGATGCACAGCAGTGTCTATACGTTTTACCACATCTACTTTTGCCAATACAGGTGCATTCACATTCTCGGGTAGCACTTCGGCGAAGTGTATAGTAAGGTCGTTCTCTTTCTTTGTATCAATTATCTGTATACTCTCGTTCGGGAAGATGAACTCACCGGTATCACCTACCTGTCCGCCGCTCTCTGCATAGAATGGTGTTGTGTCCAGCACTATCTGGTAAGATTCTTTTCCTTTCGATGTTACCCTACGATATTTCAGTATTGATGCCTCTGCTTCCAGCTCATCGTAGCCTACAAAGTTGGTAGCATTGTCTTCTTTTACAATCACCCAGTCGTCAGTATCAAGAGCGGTGGCTGCACGGCTGCGCGTTTTTTGTTGCAGCATCTCTGCAGTGAATGCTTCTTCATCCACATGTAATCCCTGCTCGCTGCCTATGAGGCGGGTAAGATCTATCGGGAAACCAAATGTATCATACAGTTCAAAAGCTGCACGTCCATTAATGACATTCGTACTCCTGCTTTTTGTTTCGGTAATGATATCGTCTATTTTTTTCAGGCCTTTATCGAGTGTTCGCAAAAACGCTTCTTCCTCCTCTTTCACTACACGGCTCACAAGGTCTATCTGCTGTCGCAATTCAGGGAACACATCTTCAAACTGTTTTGCCAGCACAGGCATCAGCTTATGCAACAATGGTTGTTTGTACTCCAGGTAGGTATAATAATAACGCACGGCCCTGCGCAGTATACGACGTATCACATAACCCGCACCGGTGTTAGATGGCAACTGTCCGTCGGCAATCGTAAATCCTATAGCACGTATGTGGTCTGATAATACACGGAAGGCCACATCTTGCCTGCTGTCTGTGTTACCGTATTTTTTATTCGTAATTTTTTCTATTGTTGCTATAGTTCCCGTAAACAGATCTGTATCATAGTTACTCTGCTTGCCTTGCAGTACACGTACCAGCCTTTCGAGGCCCATACCTGTATCCACGTGCCTGGCAGGCAATGGTTGCAGGCTGCCGTCCTTCTGGCGGTTAAATTGCATAAACACGTTATTCCATATTTCTATCACCTGCGGATGGTCGGCGTTTACTAGTGTCTTACCATCTATTATTTTTTTCTCCTCGTCTGTGCGGCAATCCACATGTATCTCAGAGCATGGTCCGCAAGGGCCGGTATCGCCCATTTCCCAAAAGTTATCTTTCTTATTTCCCAGCAGTATACGGTCTTCAGCAATGTGCTGCTTCCAGAAGTTGTATGCCTCTTCGTCTTTAGGTAAGTTCTCCGATGCATCGCCCTGGAAAACAGTAACGTATAGTTTGTCCTTTGGTATCCCGAAAACATCTGTCAGCAACTCCCAGCTCCAGGCTATTGCTTCCTCTTTAAAATAATCGCCAAAGCTCCAGTTGCCCAGCATCTCAAACATTGTATGGTGGTATGTATCCACTCCTACTTCTTCCAGATCGTTGTGCTTGCCGCTTACACGCAGGCACTTTTGTGTATCGGCCACACGGGTAAATTCAGGCGCACGGTTGCCGAGGAAATAATCCTTGAACTGGTTCATACCCGCGTTAGTGAATAAAAGGGTAGGGTCATCCTTCACCACTATCGGTGCGGAAGGCACAATATGGTGTCCTTTGCTACGGAAAAAATCCAGGAATTGACTGCGTATCTGGTTTGCGGTAAGCATATATATAAATAAGGCTGCGAATTTAAGCAAAACCCCCGATTAACTTGATTTGTATGATAAGACCCGTTTTTTCTTAATACTTTGATATAGTCTTAGATAATCAGCAGAATCGGGGTTACCGACTATTCCCGACCACTCACCTATTTTATCCACACCTTCACAAACTATTTCCGTGCTTTGCATCTTTAATTAATATCATGGCGCAGATACAGCATGCAGTAAAAAAAGATAAGGAATTTCAAAACCCCATACCTACGAAGCAAATGGCACAAAGCTTCTGGAAATTACTGTGGGAATATGCCACGGTTAAAACAGAGCGTGTGCCTGCAAAACAGCTTGGCCCGTTCCATACAAATCCTAAGGTATATGATGTTCCACCCGCATCAGGCCTGCGTATCACATGGATGGGGCACTCATCGCTGCTCATAGAGATAGACGGCAAGAAAATACTTACCGACCCAGTATGGGGACAGCGCGCATCGTTCTCGTCTTTCATTGGCCCAAAAAGGTTTTTTCCTGCACCGCTGCCACTGCAAGAGCTACCAATACTCGACGCCATCATTTTATCGCACGACCATTACGATCACCTCGACCACCCCACAATAAGTAAGCTGACCAATATCGACACACCCATCTACTGCTCCATAGGTGTAGGCCCCATTATAGAAAAATGGGGTATCGCAAAAAGCCGCATTACAGAAATGAACTGGGGCGATAACGTTACCGTAGGTAGTGACCTTAAAATTACCGCTACACCAGCACGCCACTTTTCGGGGCGCAGTATTATCAATCGTAATCAGACGCTGTGGTCATCATGGGTTATAAAAGGGCATACACACAATATTTTCTTCGGTGCCGACTCAGGCTGGTTTCCCGGATTCAAAGACATCGGTGACTTATATGGCCCTTTCGACCTGACGATGCTGGAAATAGGCGCTTATGGTAAGGGCTGGCCCGATATACACATGGGCCCAGATAACGCCAGTAATGCACATCTCGCACTTCGCGGCAAATTAATGATGCCTATACACTGGGGTACCTTTAACCTGGCACTACATGCCTGGCGCGAACCGATACAACTGTTGCAGGGTTTTGCACAACAAAAGGGGATATCTCTTTTCGTACCCAAGCCCGGTGAGCCTACAGAAGTAACAGGTTCATATAATTCTAAATGGTGGGAGATCAGTTGATTTAGTCTGGCGACAGCTATTACTCATTTATACAACCCGATCACCTCTTTCAATATCCCGTTTATCTTTTTCATTGGCAGGTCTTTTGCCGGGTCGAGTAGGAGTATTTTCATCCTTGCTCGCTTTTCTATGATGAGGTCGGGATGGTCGATGAGTTTACCTTCTACGATGCCTATGTACGGCTGCAGATATTTTTTGTGCGTCCACAAGTAGCAAAACATTTTACCATTGTAGCAGTAGAAGGGCATACCGTATTTCCACGCCTCTGTAATATGCTCGTCCTGTTTTAAGATGTGCTGCCGCATAAATTGCAGACAACCTCTTACAGGCTCTTCATGGCTTGCAAAGTAATTGTCTATCTGGCGCAGCATGTACAAAAATATAAATTTTCTTGCTGTAATAATACAACCATCACAATACTCCGTGTCCTTAGTCGCGCAACGCCTCCTTATGAGCAGCGCGGTTAAAGCCGGCAATAAAATATATCTTTATAAATAAACACCAATATCATGGCAGCAAAAGGAACCAAAGAAAATCCGTGGCAGCTTAACACTCCTCCCGGCACATCCGCATACGAAATGTATAAAGATGTAAAGGACGGGAAGGATGTAATTGTGTGCGTGGTTGGCAAAACAACATTGCTCTACGATGCAGCCGCTATTAACGATCTCCATACCATGCTCAAAAAGCACGGCGACTGGATGGACCTCGGCGGCGCCGATGAACAAAAGGAAGCCAAAGATGGAACCGTTGAAGCCTGGGGACGCTCCGGTAAAAACCCTGTTGGTGGCTGGTACGGATTAAAGAAAGGATTGCGTGGCCGCTTTGGTGTATATATGCCACCACTCATGGAAGAGCTAGGTCTTGCAGAGGTAACACACGAAGCAAAGAACAATAAAATGAAGGCGAAATAAATGTAGGAACCGAAAACTTTCAGCCCTGTGAATGCAAGCATTACCTGTATGGGCGGAACACCTTGTGTCTTAGTTTCTGATAGCTATCGATAAAATATATTTCCCCGCAGCGTCTTTGCGATGACGCCTGCGCCAGCTGCGGAAGAAGCAATCTAACAGCCGCAACAACACTGTAACTATAGAGACGCAAGTTTTGCGTCTCCGCCGTAATACATCATTGTATCTTCATCGCCCCTTCTACCACCTCAAAATCCTCTTTCGATAATTCCCTGAATCCACCCATCAGGTAGAAGCCCCACTTCGCTTTATTCTTAATGAAACCTAATTTGTCCAACAGCGGGCGTATATCTGCTTCCTGTGCTTTTTTATACTGTACATTCCTGCGGTAGGGCTTAAATGTGTTGTTCGCATCAGGCTGGTAGGGCTCTTCATCCGTCACCACTCCGATAGCGGTAAATTTTTGAAACGGCTTACCTCCTTCAAAAATATCTTTAGCGGAGTAGTACACGATCATATCACCCTTTGCAGGTTTGCTCATCAGGTCTTTGCGGCCATGCCCCGCCTGTGCAAAGCCACCCTTCACTCCCGTCATCACATGGTCGCGCGAAGCGCAAATAAGAAAATACCTGGTCATAGATTATCTGTTGAGCTGTTACTAAAAATAAGACTTTACTCGACATCATAAATAAAGGGCCTTCCAAGTGAAGGCCCTTTACCATCATAATTTAGTAGCGGTCTATTTAAAATCGCCTGCCTTTATAAATGTTACATTACCATCAGCAAGATATTTTTTCATCGCCGTGTTCAGTTGCGCGGTTGTAAGGCTTGTCAGCTGGTTGTCTATATTTTGTTCCCAGGCCATTGTCCTGTTCAGGAAAAGTTCATTATCCAGTTCACCCGCCAGTTGCTCGTCGTCAGCGCGCGCTGTGGCCCTGTATTGCAGCACACCCGACTTAGCCTGTTTCAGCTCATCGTCTGTAAAGCCATCCTTCAGCATTCTTGCCAGCTCTTCCTTCCATGCTGCCTCGAGTTTTGCTTTATTATCCGGGTTATATATCGCGTACGATATAAATGCACCATCCTCATCAAGCGACTGTACCTGTAAGAACGAGCCTACACCATAGCTGATACCTTCTTTCTGGCGTATGCGCATTGCCAGGCGTGAGTTAAGGAAGCCACCACCAAATATAAAATCACCCATCTTCAAGGCTGCAAAGTCCGGATTGTCATCGCGTATTTTTATGTTCATACCCGCAACCATCATCGCATTCTTTTTATCCGGTGTTATCAGTTCTTTGTTCTGCGATGCTATGTTCTCGTATGTATTCGGTATGTGCTTGAATGTTACTGACGAGTTCCAGTTGCCCAGCATTTTACCCAGCTCCGTCTTCACATCAGTAGCGTTAAAGTCACCTACAAACGATACTGTTGTGTTTGTGCTGTTATAAAAGGTATTGTAGAACTCTTTTACCTGCTCTATGGTAGCGCTGTTGATGCCCGCTTCTTCTTCATCCGGGGTCATCGTGTACTTGATGTTACCCTTAGGCTTAGGATCCATAATGCGCGAGTATTCTATAAATGCTATACTCTGCGGCTCAGAGCGGCCTTGCTCCAGTTGGCTGATGTTCTGCGCCTTCAGTGTTTTAAATTCATCTTCAGGGAATGATGGTTCGCGGAGTATTTCCGTCACAAGATCCATCACCGCAGGCAGGTTTTCTTTTGTCGACTTTATCAATACAACAACTGTCTGCCCGTTGCCAAATATGTTTACGCTCGATGAAAGCTTATCTAGCTTTTCATTTATCTGTGCCGCCGTTTTTGTCTTTGTGCCCTTCTTCAGCATTTCCGCTGTCAGCGATGCTATCGATGCTTTGTCTTGTAACGATTGTTCATCGCCGATGCGTAGTGTCATGCGCGCCTCTACACTATTACCGCGTGTTGTTTTGCTAAGCAATGCATATTTTGCGCCGCCTGGCAGTGCGCCACGCTCTGTACGTTTATCTATATTGCTCGGCGATGCATCAAATGCTTCTGCCTGTGCCAGTGCTGCTTGTCCTTTATAATCCGTTACCAGCGCTGCCACATCTACTGCCGCCGGCTGTGCGGCGCGTACCGGGTTTGCCGTAGGTATAAATTCACCTACTGTACGGTTAGATGTTACGAAGTATGCCTTAGCTACGCGGTTCACATCATCAGCGGTTATCTTTTTCAGATTATCACGATAGATAAAACCGAGGCGCCAGTCGCCCTGCGCTACGAATTCACTCAATCCGAGGCCTATGTATTCAGAATTGCGGTATGCTTCTTCAAAATTTTTCATCAGCCTGTTCTTCGCGTTCTCTACTTCTTCGGCGGTCACCGGGTTTGTAGAAAGTCCATCCATCGTCTGTAGCATTACATGCTTCACGCTGTCTCTCGATCTTTCTTTCAGTACATCCGCGTCTATATAAAAATAGCCGGGGTCTTTCATCGCAGGATTGTCGCCAAATACGGTTGTCGCCATACCTGTTTTTACTAGGTTTTGATACAGCCTTCCGCTTGGGTTGTTGGTCAGCACTTCGTTCAGCACATCAAATGCAGGATAGTCTTTGTCACTACCCGCTACTATATGATATGCACATGATACCGACTGCACATCGCCCACACGGTTCAGCGTCACGGTGCGCTCACCATCCTGTACCGGCTCTATGGTATAGGTTGGTTCTATTACACGCGTTGGTTTTGGTATGTTAGCAAAGTATTCAGATACCATTGCCAGTGTTTTTGGCTCGTCTATCTTACCAGCCACTACCAGCACTGCGTTATCCGGCTGATAATATTTTTTATAAAAACGCTGCAGGCTCGCGATCGATACCTTTTCTATATCCTCTTTCGAGCCTATTGTCGCCTTGCCATAGTTATGCCACAGGTATGCGGTCGATAATACGCGCTCTTCAAGTATATTAGAGGGGTTGTTCTCGCCACTTTCAAATTCATTTCTTACTACGGAGAACTCTGAGCGCAGGTCTTTATCTGCTACAAAAGAGTTCACCATGCGGTCAGCCTCAAGGCTCAGTGCCCATTTCAGGTTATCATCGCTTGCCGCGAATGTTTCAAAATAGTTCGTGCGGTCATACGATGTGCTCCCATTTGGGTTGGCGCCATGTGTGGTCAGCTCATCGGGCACATGCGGGTGCTTGGTCGATCCTTTGAACATCATGTGCTCCAGCAGATGCGCCATACCCGTTTCGCCATATCCTTCCATGCGCGATCCTACGAGGTAGGTCATATTTACCGTCATCGTTGCTTTCGATGCATCGGGAAATAAAAGCACTTTAAGGCCATTGGGCAGTGAGTATTCCGTTATTCCTTCTACCGATGTTACCTTCTTGGGTATGGTAGTACTGGGTTTTACGTACGCTGCTTTTTTCTGTGCATGTACACCGTTTGTGGCAAGTATGGCAGGAATGGCCACCAATGCTACAGAGAGCTTTGAGAATCGCATAATTTTTGTCGTATTAAGTGATGTGATATTTCGAAAATAATACAAAATCCATATTGGTAGTATGTGCATTTGCATTATTTAACAATTGGTATAATGAAATGGGGGTCGGTGGCTGAGATGCCTGCTTTCTATAATAATTTATTGTTAAACAATCATAGCCCGTTTTTCCTTCCTGTTCTCTTCAGAATTTAGTAACACCTTTGCGCTCCGTGTCCTGATTCTTTCGACAATTCCTAACTATCCAAAATGAAAAAATATCTTCTGCTCATTTGTTTGTTGTGCTCTGCTGTCACATTTGCCCAGTCGGGCGCTGTGATCGTTGGCCACATAAATGACGCGGTAACACTTAAGCCCATAGAGTATGCCACTATAACCGTGGCCGATATGGCAACTAAAAAAGTGATCAACGGTTCCCTTTCAGATAGTTTGGGCGCATTTGTTGTAGATGGCCTTTCAGCGGGCATGTATACTGTAACCATTGATTTTATTGGTTATACAAAACATGTATCAGATAGTATAACTATCGTTGCGGGAAAAACTAAAACCGTGTTGGGTGATATATTTATATCACCTTCCGGCAAAACACTGCAAGGAGTTACTGTTGTGGCAAGCGGCCCGGTCATTGAAAACAAGGTCGATAAAATTATATACAACGCCGCTAACGACATAACCTCGCAGGGGAGCATGGCTATTGATATGCTGAAAAAAGTGCCGCAGGTAAATGTAGATATTGATGGCAACGTAGAACTGCAGGGCAATTCAAATATCCGCTTTCTTATCAACGGAAAACCATCAAGTGTTTTTGGTAATAGCATTACAGATGCGCTCTCCGCTATACCGGCAAGCCAGATAAAAAGTATTGAGGTGATAACAAGCCCTGGTGCTAAATACGATGCGCAGGGCACCGGCGGCATTATCAACATTGTACTTAAAGACAATAAAATGCAGGGTATCAATGGCAGCATAAATCTGTCTGGTGGCACACGGCTCCAGAACGCGTCCGCCAATATCAATTATCGCCACAATAATTTTGGTGTCAGTGCCTTCTTTAGTGGTAATGCGCAGCTTGTATCTCGCACACCGTCAACACAGGATCGCGCTTCTTTCGACGCTACTGCAAGCGCTTTGAATCATACACCCATTACAAATCATTTGTTACAAGATGGCTATAACGATTTTCAGCGAAACGGTTATCAATCAGGTGTTGGGCTCGACTGGAACATCACTAAAAACGATAACATCAATGCGTCTGTAAGCTATAACCATTTTGCTAATACAGGTGAGGGTATAACACAAGTACAACAGGATACATTGGGCAATGTGGTACCACCCATCAACAGCAGCCGTTATTCTTATAATCATTTCCAGACAAACTCACTCGATTGGAGCGTAGGCTACAAAAAGAATTTTAAGAAAGAAGGCCGGGAGCTTGATGTTTTATATAGCGCTTCTTACGGCAGCCCTTTTACACACTACCTGCAGACGAGTACGTATAAAGATTCCACATACCCCTTCACCGGATCTGCAAGTAATGATCCCGGCACCGACAATGAGAACGATATCTCTATCGATTATACAGAGCCGCTCAAAAAGAAGATCGTTATTGAAACAGGTGTAAAAGCTACGATACAGGATATTACCAGCGCCGCAGCAGTTACAGACCTGCAACCCTCTACGGCAAATTATATACCTGATGCCGGACAGTCTTATCACTTAAATTACAACATGCAGGTGTATGCCGGTTATTTGTCAGCCTCTTTTCCGCTTACATCTTTTATAAATGTAAAAGCAGGTGCGCGATACGAATACACCAATACTAAAATAGATTTCCCTAACACAAGCATCCCCTCATATAGCACCCTAGTGCCTTCTCTTATTCTATCGCACGATCTTGGTAAGGGGCAGTTCATAAAACTATCTTATACACGCCGCATTGAGCGCCCCGACTATCGCGATGTAAATCCATTTCTCAATCTTTCTGATCCGTATAATATTACCACCGGTAATCCGCTGCTGAAACCAGAGATAGGTAATAATATAGAGCTGGGCTATAATACCTCCCTTGGTAAGCACGGTAATATATATGTATCGCTTATAGAGCGCATCAACTCACAAGATCATAAGCTGGTCACAACCTTTTATCCATCGCGGCCTGTGGGCGATACTGTCTATACAAATGTATCTGTTACCAATGTGCAGAATATAGGCGTAGAATATAACTCGGGTATAAACGTATCGGGTAGTTATACTATAAAAGATAAACTCAGTTTCCGTACCAATGCATTCTTCATGCACAGGCACAGTGTAGGTCTGCCGCCAGGCAGTACCGGCACAGATGGTAACAGGTTTCGCATAAATCTGAATGTCTCTTATCAACTGCCGCACGATTTTATAACAGAAGCGTTTGGTAACTATAACGCCGCGTCAAATAATATTCAGGGCCGCACACCACAATCATTTTCCTATACCATGGCATTTAGAAAACAGTTCTGGCACAGGAATGCAAGCATTGGGGTTACTGCTACAAACCTTTTTAATAAGTACACAAAGCAGGTGGTAACGGTAGAAACGTCTGGGTACACGTCTTACGCAGCCCGTAGTTTACCATACAGGTCTGTAGGTATTAGCCTCACCTATAAATTTGGTAAGCTCGAATTTAAAAAAGGCAAGGAGGATGATAGTTATATGAATAACCCTCCGGCAATGGGCGGTAATTAATAATGCTACTTATATTTTTATTACTACATACTATCACACAAAACAGATTTAGTTCACAAAATCATAAATCGCACGTCATAAATTATAAATACGTGGCTAATAACCTGTGAATAACTGTGGGTAACCCATGCTTATGTGTTGGTAATTACGACCTAACTCACTGATTTATAGTTATCCACATCAACTTTTAGCTTTTCTACAATTTTGCCCACATGTTACTACGATATTAACCTTGCAATTTTACTAACAGCTTTCGTTATTCACAATTCACACATTTCCTGTGGATTAGGCTATTTTACTGCGTTTCCTGTGTTAATAAATTATCAATAAATTGTGGTTAAACAGCTTATTCGTAATTTGCAATAGGAATAACTTTTTTTAATCCCCTTATCCCCACCCCTAATAGTAATAGTTAGATTTTTAAAAAAGCTTTAATTATTATTATTATGTATGTGGATATGGTAAACAAGGCGATATGTTGAAAAATGAAGGTTTTCTTGATATAGAGATTGATCCGTCCTTGGATCTGTTTGCTGAAATAGAAAAACTCAAGAAAGAAAAGAACGCGGTAGTACTGGCGCATTATTATCAGGAACCCGATATACAGGATGTTGCCGATTATATAGGAGATAGCCTTGGCCTCGCACAAAATGCAGCCCGTACGCAGGCCGATGTAATAGTATTCGCCGGTGTGCACTTTATGGCCGAAACAGCCAAGATACTTAATCCTCATAAAAAGGTATTATTGCCCGATCTTAATGCAGGTTGTTCATTGAGCGATAGTTGTCCGCCACCACTATTCAAAGCATTTAAAGATAAGCACCCCGATCACATTGTTATATCATACATTAATTGCTCTGCAGGTATAAAAGCATTAAGCGATATCATATGCACCTCTTCTAACGCACAATTGATTGTAGAGAGTTTACCAAAAGATCAGAAGATAATATTTGCACCGGATCGTAACCTGGGTGGATATATTAATAAACAGACTGGCCGCAACATGGTATTGTGGAATGGTGCATGTATGGTACATGAAATATTCTCATTAGAGAAGATCACCAGGCTGAAAGTGCGTAATCCCGAAGCAAAATTTATAGCGCATCCTGAGTGCGAAGAAGCTGTTTTACAAATAGCTGATTTTATAGGCTCTACCACACAGTTATTAAAATATGTAGAGAATGATAGGTCGCAAACGTTTATTGTAGGTACAGAAACCGGCATTTTACATAAGATGCAGAAGAGTTCACCAACAAAGACGTTTATAGCCGCACCACCGGACAATGCATGTGCTTGCAATGATTGCCCTCACATGAAGCTCAATACCCTCGAGAAGCTATACCTGTGTATGAAATACGGCCAACCTGAAGTTACGATGGATGAAACGCTGAGAATAGCAGCCTTAAAACCAATTCAGCGTATGCTCGATCTTAGTGAGCAATTAGGGTTGAAAGGATAGTTAGTTTTATAATAATATTTGAACTGATGTATGATATATACAAGTGTATATATCATACATCAGATAGCATGAATACTATTGTGTTCTTACAACAATAGTATATGCGACAAAAGGAGCATTAGTCCCGTGGCTATTTGTTTCAGAAAATCGCAGTGATATAGTATCTCCGGCATTAACGGTAAAAGTATGAGTTACATCACTTGCAGATGTTGGTGAACCTACTGCTAATGAATTTGTTACTGTAGCTGTCATTGACGTAGCTATTCCATTCTTCATAACTGTAAATGTTGTTACATCACCTGATCCGCCTGGTGCCGCACTAGTACCGGCTATTGTTGTTATAGAAGCAACCTGTAATGCTGATACTGTACAGGCAAATGGCATTACGACCACCACCCGTTCATCTTTAGGGTCAGTTTGTCCTACAACAATGTCGCCGGTAGCTACAGGAGATAAATAGTCAACCGTGGTATTCCCAAGATTTCCTGCTGTTGCCAGCATTATGAGACTTGTGCTTGGTATATTACTTACAGGTGTAGTAAATGCTCCGCTGCCATTCAGAAATGTACTACTACTACCCGAACCACTTCCCAGTTTTGCAGGAAGTATAGTACTTGTATTACCGGCATTATTTATGGCAGCTACTATATGCGAACCACCTGTACCTGTATTTGCAATCGTTGTTGCAACACCGCCTGCGCTACTTGTTACATCAGTAGTAAGTGCAGGCATTGCGGCAGCAGGTATCTGGCCAATACCTGTAAGATTGCCGGGTGTAAGTGCCGTCAGTGCAGCTCCATTCTCAGCAGGCATGGTACCACTCGCCGTAAGATTTGTAACAGCTAATGTCCCCGTCACATCATTAGCTAATGATACTGCGCTGTATGTCTGGTTGCCATGCAATAACGTATTGGTTCCGGCAGTGCCTGTACCTAAGCGTGCAGTGGGCACTAAGCCTGTACCTATATTACTCGCCGTAAGATTAGTCAGGTTAGATCCATCAACTGGAGGCAATTTACCGGAAGACATCTGCACTAGATTGTTAAGTGTATTAAAAGTATTTCCTTGTGTAGTTACTGTAATAGGTAACACACCCGCAGGCAATGAATTAGTTCCTGTAATGTTTGCAGCAGTAAGATTGGTAAGTGCAGCGCCGTTCTCAGCCGGCATGGTACCACTCGCCGTAAGATTGCTAACAGCTAATGTACCGGTTACATCGCTTGATAGTGATACCGCACTGTATGTTTGGCTGCCATGTAATAAAGTATTTGCTCCGGCACTTCCACTTCCCAAATGAGCTGTCGGCACCAATCCTGTACCTATATTAGTTGCGGTAAGATTAGTAAGGCTAGATCCATCAACTGCAGGTAATTTACCGGTTGACAGTTGAACTAATTCACTGCCCGTGTTAAAAGTATTTCCCTGTGTAGTTACTGTAGCAGGCAAAACAGCAGTAGATAAAGTACCTGTAATATTTGTAGCTGTAAGATTAGTGAGTGCCGCACCGCTAATCGCTGGCAGGTTTGCTACTATTGGGTTAGGGTAGTTTCCAGCAAGGTTGCCACCAGCAGCTCCGCTTGGTGCGCCACCGCTTAATGGTTGCCATCCGCCTGCGGCATTATAATAAAAGCCAGGTGTTACACCATCTGTTTGATATACTAATAAACCTATTGCGGGTAATGCTATACCTACACGATGCATAGAGTCCATGCGAGGAATAAGCATACCCTGCGTATTAGATGATATATCCATTATTGCAGATGAGTCCGCACTGTTGCCACTTGTATTTACAGCCACACCTTGCGCATTACTTTTAGTAAACGACAATACAAATGAGCTTACTATTATACCAGAAATAAATATTTTTTTCATCATTTTATTTTTAGTCTCTAAGGGAATTAATATCCCCCTAAAATATACTAATAACTAAAAATATAAAAATATTTGTATTTTACAGACAACAATAATGTGATGTAGCAAATAGTTAGCTTATGAGCCTATTAACAACTTCACTAACAAGATCCCGCTCAAAACCCTTTTGTATCAGGTATCGGTACAGTTTCATTTTCTTTGATAATTTGCTTTTGTCGCTGCGTATTTCGTATGCTTTACGCTCAGCAAGTTTTGCCAGTACGGCATCATATTCTTCCTCGTCTATTTCTGTAAGCCCTTTCTTTATACAGTAATCTGATATTTTTTTCAGCTTAAGGCCCTGTATTATTTTTACCCTGCCCCATTGTTTCATGCGAAACTTTCCCCGGGCATAAGCTTTTGCAAAGCGCTCTTCGTTCAGGATATTGGCTTCAATAAGATCTGTAAGGTGTTTTTCTACATCTACACTGGTGCAGCCCAGTTCATACAATTTATTCCGCACCTCACTGTGGCACCTTTCCTGGTACATACAGTAACGCGTTATAGATTGTTTTATCTCCAAAGATATCTTGTGTGATTTTTAGCACGTCATTGCGATGACGCCTGCGCAGCTGGAAGAAGCAATCTAACTGAAGCAAAATATATTGCAAATACAGAATTTATGATTCGACCAAATTAACCTATTAACTCTTCAACCAATCAACTTACTTAATAGCCCCACTCTTTCCCGCAGCCTGGCGAAGTATGCTTATCTGTCCCACGTGATAATTTTCATGGCTTAAACCGAACGATAACTTTTCGGCAAATTCTGATTCCATATTGCCTGCAGTTTCCAGCGCTTTTATTATTTTATCCTGGTAAATACTCAATTGCTCTTGCAGATATGCCAACGGCAACAATTTGCCTGCATAGCCATCTTTAGCTATACCGCGTGCATACATGCTCAGATCAATTTCAGCTTCAGAAACTTCTCCCAGCATTTTCGCGATGCTGCGCCTGCTAAATAATATATGACCCAGTATCCAGTTTATATTATTACAGCCATGCTCAGGCACTCTTAACGCATCCTCTTCTGTAATGCTGTCCATATTAACACCCAGAAATCGGGAATTGAACTTCGCCTGCTGTAGTAATAGCTCTTTCATAATGTTTTATGATTCTATTTTCACATTTACACACTATCTGCCCATATACACCATCAGTATCTGCACATCGCTCGGGTTTACTCCGCTTATTCGGCTTGCCTGGCCAAGTGTGCGTGGTTTTATTTTAGTTAGTTTCTGTCTTGCCTCTGTCGATATAGCCGTCAGCTTCTCATAATTAAAGCTCTCCGGTATATTCAGGTCTTCCAGCGATGACATCTTTTTCACCAACTCCCGCTCCTTTTCTATATACACATCGTACTTCACCTGTATCTCTGCCTGCTCCAGTACCAGTGCATCGGTATCTTTTAATGCATCTGCCAGTGCTGGTATATTATTCGTCATTTCCTTTATCCCTATATTCGGACGCAGCAATAGCTTTACCGCCCTTACTCGCTCTGTTATTGGCGATGAATTATTCTCTTCCAATAATTGTCTCGACATCTCCGGCTCTATGGAGAAGTCTGCCAGTATTTGTTTTGTATCCGCTACTTGCTGTTGTTTTTCCTGTACCAGTCTCAAGCGCTCATCGCTTGCAAGACCTATTGAATGTCCAAGAGGCGTAAGGCGCATGTCTGCATTGTCTTGTCGCAGAAGTGTTCTGAACTCTGCCCTGCTTGTAAACATACGGTATGGCTCATCGGTCCCTTTATTTATAAGATCGTCTATCAGTACGCCAATGTAGGCATCACTACGTTGTAATATTACCGGTTCTTTTTCTGCTGCTTTACGGCTTGCATTTATTCCCGCCATAAGTCCCTGGCAAGCGGCTTCTTCATATCCTGTCGTTCCGTTTATCTGTCCGGCAAAGTACAAATTGTCTATCAGCTTTGTTTCCAGCGTAAACTTTAACTGTGTTGGCGGAAAATAATCGTACTCAATGGCATACCCCGGACGGAAGAACTTAACGTTCTCAAAGCCTGGCACCATCTTTAACGCTTTATACTGTACATCTTCGGGTAATGATGTGCTAAAACCATTTACATAGATCTCTACGGTATTCCATCCTTCCGGCTCTACAAACAGTTGATGACGGTCTCTATCGGCAAAGCGGTTTATCTTATCTTCTATACTTGGGCAGTATCTCGGGCCACTTCCTTTTATTCTTCCCTGGTACATTGGCGACTGTTCAAAACCAGTCCTTAATATATCGTGTACTTCGGTACTGGTGTAGGTGACCCAGCAGCAACGTTGCTCTTTTGCCTTTATCTTTTCTACTGGCAGATAAGAAAAGCCAACGACTTCCTCGTCTCCGTCCTGTATTTCCATCTTTGTATAGTCGAGGCTACGGCCATCTACACGTGGCGGGGTACCGGTTTTAAGCCGTGCACTCTCAAAACCCAGTTCTACAAGCTGTTCTGTAATGCCGGTTGCACCCTTCTCGCCTATTCTCCCGCCGCCAAATTGCTTCTCGCCTATATGAATTACACCATTTAGAAACGTTCCATTGGTCAATACTATGCACTTAGCATGTATCTCTTGTCCCATGCCAGTTATCACACCGGTAATTTTTCCCTGTGGATTATCAGATGTTCCACGTGAAACAATTAATCCCTTCACCATATCCTGCCAGAAATCTACATTAGGTGTTTGCTCCAGCATTTCCCGCCACGTAGTAGCGAATAATTGCCTATCGTTTTGCGAACGTGGACTCCACATTCCCGGACCCTTAGATTTATTGAGCATTCTGAATTGTATCATGCTCTTATCACTGACAATACCGCTGTATCCCCCAAGTGCATCAATCTCTCTTACTATCTGGCCTTTTGCGATACCACCCATAGCCGGATTGCAGCTCATTTGGGCAATGGTCTGCATGTTCATTGTAATCAACAACACTTTCGAACCCATATTGGCAGCAGCGGCAGCAGCCTCGCAGCCGGCATGGCCTGCACCAACAACTATCACATCATATTCAGGAAACATAGGCTGCAAAATTACGCACTGATAAGGTATTTAGCTAATCTTATTTGACGCCCGTATGTTCCACGTGGAACAATTAATGATGGCATGAATTATGTTTCACGTGAAACAATTCGGAGCAAAAATATTTTTTATAACTTTAGCAATATTTTATAAAATATAGCGTTATTTTGTAGAGAATTGAAAACTGTGATGAGAAAGCTTCTATTGTACATACTGCCGGTGATGCTGCTTTTAGCGGCCACCACCGTGTATGCACAAGCGAAACACAAAAGCATCAAGTACCACAGTAATTATACAATAGGCTTCCAATCAGGTCGTGAGCTTTTATTTAACTCATCTCCGGCTATACGCACCCACCAAAGCAAAATACACACAGGTGTATCCAGTAGTCTTGTATTAAGAAGGCCAATAGGTAATCATTTCGCTGTAACAGCAGGTGTTAATTATTATCCATCAAATACCGCTGTAAAGAAACTTTCCGATAGATCGTTTGCTACACAGCCATATAAATTTGCACTACCGGTAACGGTTGAATATTATTTCCTGCCGAGAGAAAGGAAAATACGCCCGTTTGTAGGTGCTGGTGCACAGTATAATTTGCTTGGTACAGCAGGCAACACAAGTATCTCTCCTTTTACAGATAATGGCAGCACATCACAAACAAATAGTGTAGCTGGTACTAAGTACATCAACATCTTATTTACACAGGGCGTAACCTTTGAAATAAATACAAGGATACAGCTTACAGAGTCTATCCATTTCATCCCCGACAACAACAATTGCAGCTTTGGTATAGACCTGGGTATAGGTTTCAGACTGTAATATTTGCTTCTCTTCATTTTACGGGAATAACTTTTATACTGCACTTAGCGGTACTGCTTTATTGTATAAACCTCATTCTATGAACAACCGTCTTACTATTACAGTATTAAGCCTGGTAACAATGCTTAGCTCATGCAGCGAGCAGTTATATTTTCCATCGAGGGCCACGGCGCCGGGAGTAAGGGAAGCAATGGATACAAAGCTTGTTGTATCAGCAAAGGTGCAGGATAATTCAGGAGCCGGGAATCAGAGTAGAGCAATAAGTCCTGCGGCTGATCTTGCCTTTTCGCCAGTCGATCATCTAGGGCTTACCCTTTCTTATAATGGTGTAACAAACCGTAAGAGCAATGATGATAATGATATAGCCGTATATAATGGACATAGATTTGACGGAGGAGCCGGCTATTATTCAAATTTTGGCCGGCTTGGCTTTTTTGAAATGTATGGTGGTGTTGGTGGGGGTTATATTTCACTAAATGGTCAGCCGGACCATGCGTTTACTACTCATTATACACATGCCTACTTACAGCCGGCAGCCGGTGTAGGCAACCAGAAATTCATGATAACAGGTGGCATAAGGATCATGTACCAATACTATTATAATTTTGAATCCTCTAATCCTGATCTGCCATATACCATCACTTCTAACCAGGGACAAAGGCTCGGGAATATAAATGGCAGCTCATTTTTAATGATAGAGCCATTTATAAACATGGAGGTAGGCTATAAATACATCAAATTTAATCTGCAGACCGGATTCAGTGGGCAGGCAGCAGGAGAAGGAAATATTACCGGCAGCTCACTACCAGCATACATGAGCCTGGGTATTGTATTTAATTATGCACCGAGGTTTTCGAAAGACGATCCGTCAGGTAGAAAGAAAAGAATAAAATACCGCAAAGGCGACGAGTAAATAAACATTAATATTTTATAATATTATTATTGTAATTTATTAATAAATGTATCTAAATGAGCGATGTATGTAGTAATAGAAGACGGTATACTATCCGGGTCTATTGTCCATACAGAAACCATGTCGCCTTGTGTATAATTAAGATATATCCTTCCCTGATCGTGGCAGTCGGGACATCCGTAGGAAACATTTGGTTTGTTTTTTAGAAATGCGGGAAGATCATTTTGTAAGGCATTGGCAAGAGCGAGCTTATCGCTATTGAGCGACGTATCTGAAAACAAAAGCACATTAGGATTATATACCAGCATACTATCGGCGTACAACTTTCCATTCTGTATCTTATACAAATGCGAGCAATCGCCCAGGCACTCATCATAAGCATAGCCGAAGATGAAAAAAGTATTGTTTGAAGTAGTGCCGCCATTAGACGTTTTTTTGCATGCAGCAAATAAAATACTGAGCGTAATTATGGAAAGTATGATGCGCATAATAATATAACGAAAAGTCTTCCTTTTTATTGAGTATATAGCAGGTTTGCGATAATTTATTGGCATAAAAAAGTCCCGCAGAATATGCGGGACTTTTTTAAAAAAGAGTGGACTATTTTATAACGGTGAACTTTCTTGACATTGCTTTACCATCAGCAACAATAGAAACGAAGTACGTGCCTGATGCGAAGTTCGCAGTAGACAGTGTATACTTGTCGTTCAGCACATTGTTGTGTGTTTCCTTGCTTACAAAGCGGCCCATACCGTCTATGATCGTATAAACAACGCTCTTGGCTGTTGTAGCAAAAGCTGCAGTTATAGTAAGATGATCTGTTGCCGGATTAGGGAATAGCTGAACAGTAGCTATTGGCGCACCAACATTTTTAACAGCAGTAGCGTGGTTATTAACCCTCATAGCCACCTGAGGTATAGCACCTTTCTGATTGTTATAGTTAGCGGAGTCGATAGAATTAACATAGGTTGTGCCCGCAAAAGGACAAACACCTATTGCTGCGTTAGGATAAAGCTCCATGTTGTCTGTGCTTGAAGCCCTGTCTCCACCCCATAGCGGACCCGCATATTCAAGATAGCTGGCGGCGTTGTTAAACCTACCATAGGTGCGTGGATAAGCATCAAGGATACCATCAAGACCCATAAACCAGGTTGCAGGAACTTCTGCACCTAAGAAATACCAACTGTTTGACACAAGATAAACATCTGTAAGAACACCATTAGAATCGTAAATAGTAGGAACGGTGAACATATCCTCAGACTTGTCTACAGCCGGGTCGAATACTTTGATAGCAGTACCGGCAAGCTGTAGCTCACCATTCTGAACGATGCTATCAGCAGGATTGCCACCGGAACCGTCGATCCACTGGAATAAGTAGACGCTCATTGATTCAATAGAAGTGATAAAACCGGTATCAGCAGCAGCTACGGTGAACTGGACATCTTTTACACGGGCACCGCCATTGGCAACATAGTACATAGGGCCCCAGATGTATGGCTCAGCAGAACCACCTGAGGGAACGCCAGGCTGTAAATATGTATTTACAAATGGTACATTATTCGTGAAGTCGTAGCGGCCTTTAGAATAAAGACTGTCTGTAGTGTAGAAAGAGTACGTGTAAGAATTATCGCCTATGTAATCGTCCGCAATATCAGAAGAGATATTGTAGTTGATATCAAAGCGACCGTTGCCGGTAACGTTTACATTATAAAGGCTTGTAGGGTATAGGCTCCAGATAGAGTCGATAGCCGGGAAGCTGGCAAGTGTTATAGAATCAGCATGCACAGTTGTTGCCGTACCACCTGTCGGTGTGAACTGAACAGTGGAAGTAAGCTTTACATTGGTCTGCGTACTGGTACCGTAGTTAGCCACGAAAGCACCATCTACACCTATGTAAGCGGCAGGTGATGTACTGCCTGAAAGCTGGTTAGAAGGTATCGCATATGAATGCCAGTTACTTGTACCACCGGTAACAAAACCCAGATCATTAGTATTACCAAAGCCCCATTTAGTGAGGGTCAAAGTGACAGGAACGCCCGCATTGATCTGGTTTGTGATAGCCATACCATCAGCATTAGAGATCATAAATACAGGAATAATTACAGTAAGGCCACTGGCACCTGCCGCCATACCTACCGGGCCGCCTGGGATATTATTTACAATAACGCACGCAATAGCGCCGGCATTCTGCGCTTGCAATGCTTTAAATCCAAACTCACAGGTACCGCGATAAATGAGTGCGATCTTCCCGGCCATAGAACCTCCTGCAAAAGCAGCACAACCGATCGTATCAGCTGTAGGGCCCATCACAACAGGTTGGTTAACAATTGGTGTAGTTATTGCACCACCCCAATGTCCGGTAGCTCCGGTACCATCATTAGCCGTTGTATAGGTTTTATCGCCGGCTATAGATGTAGGTGCGGTAACTTCAAAGCGTAACCCTACATAATTAGCATAAAAATTGTCGGGCCCCGTAGCCGTAGTTCTGGGAAAAGCAAGGGGATGTAACGTCTGTGCAAATGCAGCCGACGACATAAGTGCCATCGATGCTACCAACAGACTTTTTAGTGTAGATTTTTTCATATAAAGTTTTTTGTTTTTGTAGAGCGTACAAGTTAAGTAGTATTCTCTAAATAAACAAAAATAACCCTATGTAAAACAAGCCATCCGGACGGCTAACATCAGTAGAAAATAAGATATAAAACAGGCGCCACGAAGGGCGCCTGTTTTATCAAAGGGGAAAGGAGATCTTTATTCTACCACCAGCTTCTGTGTAGTATCCACATTGGCCGATGTGATGTGTACGATATACACACCCTTAGCGAGTGATGATATATCGAGGTCTTTCTGTGCAGTAGCGTTATCTGCATTTGTGCTGATAAGCTCGCGTCCTGTAATATCTGTAACGCTGATGTGCTTGTTATTATCAACAGCGGTCCATAGTATGTGCAGTGTACCTGTTGCAGGGTTAGGGAATATTTTCACCGCGTTATTTGCAGCCGCTACATTATTTACTGCTGTGGTAACAGGTGTAATAGTATGAAGTGTTGTGCTCTCGCGGAAGTTAACACTGCCCTCTATCGGTGTACCTGTAGTTATAACCACAGTTGACGATGGTGTTGTAGCATAGTTGAGCGCTTCAGGATACACATTGTACGTACCAGGAGCAAGGCTGCTGAATGAGTATGCACCGGTAGCATCGGTATAAGTATAGGTAATGATGTTGGTAGCTGCATCTCTTAAGTAAACCAGCATATTTGCAACACCCGCATCGGTAGCCTTGCCGGCACCAGCTGTAATGCTGCCGCCTATAAAGCCCGAGCCTGATGGTACGGTACCATAAGTAAGATGTATGTCTACATTACCGTCAGATACGGTGCCAAGGTGATGTATCACCCATGCGCCGCCCCAATATGTGCTGGTAGAGTCGTATGTAGGCACCCAACCAGTAGTACCTGGTATTGATGACAACAGCTTTGCTTTAGTGCGGTAATCGCCGGTAGGAACACTATGGAACTCGTAGCGGTACGTGCCCGAAGGGGAAACGGTAGAGTAGGTAGAATCGATAGCTGTAAGGTAACCACCTGATGTAGAATCGTAAGTGATAAGCCACACAAAGAACGAAGCTGAATCACCAATAGAAGGGCCATATAATGTACCCGACAATGTGCTGCTGCCCGATCCGCCTGTACCTGATATATCTACTGTATGCGTAGCGGAGTGTGTGCAGGTATCGCCTGTGCTGCTTACCCAAATCGTAGTAAGTGTTACGCTGTAAGTACCATCGCTGGTATAAGTATGTGTTGTGGTAGGGCCTGAGGCATAAGTGCCATCACCAAAATCCCATGAATCAAATGTAGTAAAGCCTGTTGGCGCTGCTGAAGATGTAGCAAGGAAATATTCCGCGCCTGCGCTGCCGCCGTCCGCAAAGTCGGCATACCAGCTACTGCAGTCTGAGCCACCGCCGGTAATGTCTACTATTGTAGTAAGTGTATTAAAGCAACTGTCGCCCATAGCATCGTAAGTAGCTATCGTTACAGAAATGGTATAAGTACCGGTGCCGGAGTATGTATGCGAAGGATCGGCTGTAGCTGATCCTGACGTACCATCTCCGTAATCCCAAAAATACTCTTCTGAATAACCCGGTGTAGTGCTTACAGATAAAGCTACGGTAGAACCGGAAAGGGTATCAGAAAGGCTTGCAGATAATGTGCTGCAATCGAGACCCGTTGGTACCGTTACTGTATATGACGCTGTATCGGTATGTATGCAGGTATCCGTACCGCTTATCCAAACGGTTGTAAGTGTGGTAAGATAAGTGCCCGATGCTGTATAAACATGCGTAGTAGTTGAACCATAAGAGGTACCTGAACCGTCACCAAAGTCCCATTCGAAATAAGAAGGCGCACCTGTTGCAGATGCTATAACCCCTATACCACCCGGAACCAACGAAGCAACGAAGGAGGTGCTCAGTGTACCACAGTCGAGCGTACCGCTGCCTATAGTCACGGAATCTATTGCTGTGCGCCAGCATGTATCAGCACCATCTACCCAGCGGGTAAGCAATGTTATAGCATAGATACCGGGGGTGGTATATGTGTGGCCGATACCAGTGCCATAAGCGGGGCCGCTGCCATCGCCAAAATCCCACTGGTAAGTTGTAAAATAAGACGTGGTGGTTGAATTACCGAAAACGTAGACGGTGGTGCCACTTATAGAGTCGGCAGCGGATGTAGAAAGCGAATCGCAGTCTATGGCTAATGACCGCGTGGCCGTTAGCAACAATAATAAAGGAATAAGTGTAAGTAGTTTTCTCATAACATAAAGTTTTAAAAAAGAATGTTTGCACAGGTATAGACGGAAAATACTGATAAAATGTTAGTACGTGTTAGTTAAATTTTTTAATTTTTAATTGCATTCTATAAGTCCGCACCTTATAAATATAAATTAAAATCATTCAACCATGCTGAATGTAGCAAAATGAAGAGAAAAAATATGGAGTTGATGATCGGCGCTGATTTCTTACGCAAGAAAAACTTTGGCAAGGTATGTAGTGGGAAGGATGACTATAATGTGTTAACCACTATTCGTCGATATAGGAGGAAACACTACAGACGCTAGAATACGAAACTATTGTTTCTGAAAAGTGTGCACTGTTTTATGCGGATAAAGAAAAGTGTGCAAGGGGGCTATATTAAAGTATCACGTTATGATACACACCGCAAAAAAACGAAAATAAAAAAGCCAGCCTGAGAACAGGCCAGCCCCTATAAACCCTATCGGGATCAAAGTTAGACTATGTAGTCCATATTTTCCTATAAAAAATTTAGATGATTGCATAAATATTTACTGTATCCCCCGAAATGTCCCCCAGATATGCATGCAGTACATAAAAAAACCGGAAGGATGATACCTGCCGGATATATAAGTAGATAATTGCTTTATTCAATCCATTCAATGATCACAAAGCTGCCCAGGTAACACCACTACCGTTAGCTTGATAGGGTTTCTACACTCGTAAATAACGTATTTATCATTGAAACGCGTTAGGCGTTTGTTAAAGCGGCTCATGAGCGATATTTTTAAAAACATAACAAATGTAATATATTATAATACTGATAAATAAACGATTACATTTGTTATTCAAAAATTAATTATGAAAAAATTAATCCCCTCAACCCCCCTTATTCTAGCTGTATTGTTATTTACTAATACATCCTATGCTCAGGGCGTGGCAGTAAATACTACAGGTTCCCCCGCTGATACATCTGCAATAATGGATGTAAGCTCTACAACGCAAGGTATGCTGGTGCCGCGTATGTTGTCCGGAGAGCGCACATCGATCAGCGCTCCTGCTAACGGACTACTGGTATATCAGACAGATGCCCCTGCTGGTTTTTATTTTTACAACGCAGGCACATGGCAGCCGCTAAGCACACCGGCGAATGCTACCACGCAGGGCAATACATTTAATGGCGCAAATCAATTAGTACAACTCAACGGGTCGGCTCAGCTCCCAGCTGTTGATGGGTCACAACTCACAAACCTTCCATCATCTGCTGCATCTGCGGGTACACTTACAGGTGGTACATTGGCGAGTGGTGTTACCTCATCCTCACTAACAAGTGTGGGTACGCTTACAGGCCTCACGGTATCTACTCCCATAAATGGTAGTGTAACCGGCAATGCAGGCACCGCAACAAAACTGGCAACACCACGTAATATAAATGGCGTAGCATTTGATGGTACTGCGGATATAACAGCGCCGGCAGCAGCGAATACACTTACCGGTGGTACGCTTGCGAGTGGAGTTACCTCATCCTCACTAACAAGCGTGGGTACACTTACAGGCCTTACGGTATCTACTCCCATAAATGGTAGTGTAACAGGCAATGCAGGCGCAGCAACAAAACTGGCAACAGCGCGCAATATAAACGGCGTGGCCTTTGATGGCACCGCAGATATAACAGCACCGGCAGCTGCGGGCACACTTACGGGTGGCACGCTGGCAAGTGGAGTTACTACATCATCGTTAACAAGTGTTGGTACGCTTGCAAATCTTACGGTTACCAATCCTATAAGCGGGTCTCTAACAGGTAATGCAGGCACTGCAACAAAATTAGCAACAGCACGTACCATTAACGGTACATCATTCGATGGTAGTGCTAATGTAACTATTACCGAAGCAGCAAGTACACTTACAGGCAGTACGCTGGCAAGTGGTGTTACTGCATCCTCATTAACAAGCGTGGGTACGCTTACCGGACTTACTGTATCTGCTGCTATCACCGGCAGCGTAACGGGTAATGCCGGCACTGCGACAAAACTGGCAACAGCACGCACTATTAACGGTACATCATTTGACGGCAGCGCTAACATAACCATAACGGACGGCTCTGCGCTTACAAACCTTGGCGCAGCACATATAAGCGGCGTGATACCTGCTGCCAATTTAGGTACAAGCTCAGGTAGTGCAGCAACATTTCTTAATGGGGCCGGCGCATTCAGCACCCCTACACCGGGTGCGGGTATACCAAGGGTTACCTACCTGATCGTACCCACAAGCGGAGCGATAAATTATACCGTATCGGATCTTACAAAATCTGTGTTTGTGTTTTATTTCAATGGAACAGCAGGCCCAACCACAACATCAACCATAACGTTAGCGCCTGCAAACAGCTATCCGGCAGGATCTTTAATTTCATTTTATGAGATGTCTTACAATCCCGCACCATCAAGCAATGTGCTCAATATAACATCAACATCAAGTTCAACACAAGTGATTTACAGCTCGTTTAATGCAAATGCAGTAGATATACGTAGCGGACATAGCTTGACCACCGCATTTAATACGAATGGTGCTTGTATCAAATTCATGTCAGATGGTGTAAGTTCTTGGTATAGATTTCTCCAATAAATAAAAGAAAGTATAAAGACGAATCGGTAAGATAACCGTCTATTTACATTGGTGCATAACGTGGCCACCCCTAATTGCAATTATGTTTATCTCGCAAAAATTAATCATGAAAAAAACTATCCACTTAATCTCCTTTATTTTAGCTGTATTGTTATTTACGAATACAGCTAAAGCCCAGGGCGTGGCTGTAAATACTACAGGCTCCCCCGCTGATACATCTGCTATAATGGATGTAAGCTCTACAACACAAGGCATATTGGTGCCGCGGATGTTATCTGCGCAGCGCATGGCCATCAGTGGCCCTGCAAACGGACTACTGGTATACCAGACAGATGATGCCGCTGGTTTTTATTTTTATAACGCAGGCACATGGCAGTCGCTGAGCACGCCGGCGAATGCTACCACGCAGGGCAATACATTCAATAATGCAAATCAATTAGTACAGCTGAACGGATCGGCCCAGCTTCCTGCCGTTGATGGGTCACAACTCACAAACCTTCCATCATCTGCTGCAGCTGCTGGTACACTTACAGGTGGTACATTGGCGAGTGGTGTTACCTCATCCTCACTAACAAGCGTGGGTACGCTTACAGGCCTTACGGTATCTACTCCCATAAATGGTAGTGTAACCGGTAATGCAGGCACAGCAACAAAACTGGCAACACCACGTAATATAAATGGCGTAGCATTTGATGGTACTGCGGATATAACAGCGCCAGCGGCGGCAGGTACACTTACAGGTGGTACACTTGCAAGTGGTGTTACCACATCTTCATTAACAAGTGTAGGTACACTTACAAATCTTACTGTTACAAATCCTATCAGTGGGGCCGTAACAGGTAATGCAGGCACCGCAACAAAACTGGCAACAGCACGTAATATAAACGGCGTGGCCTTTGATGGCTCAGCTGATATAACAGCACCTGCAGCAGCGGGTACCCTTACCGGTGGTACACTGGCAAGTGGTGTTACCTCATCTTCATTAACAAGTGTGGGTACGCTTGCAAACCTTACCGTTACAAACCCTATCAATGGATCTGTAACAGGTAATGCAGGCACAGCAACAAAATTAGCAACAGCGCGCACCATTAACGGCACATCATTTGACGGCAGCGCCAATGTAACCGTTACCGCAGCAGCAGGTACGCTTACGGGAACAATTTTACCGGCATTGAATGGAGCTGCACTGACAAGCCTCACTGCCGGGAACATAAACGGCGTTATACCTGCGGCTAATTTAGGTACAAGCTCAGGCACAGCAACAACTTTTCTTAATGGGGCAGGTGCGTTCACTACACCGGTAAGTGGCGGTGCTGTATTTATTTTATCGGCAACTAGTACGGGGCAGACAATAACTGTAGGTGGAACCGGGGTAGCCCCAACAACCGTTCAGTTCGCAACTGCGAGTACTATACCTACCGGATATGGCACATTTACAAGTAATGTTTTTAAAGCTACAGTCGCGGGCGTTTATATAGTTACAGTATCTCTTGCACCTACTGGGCCCGCTGTCGCATATCCGATTATACTACAAAATACCACCATTGTAGCTGTGGGTAGCGGATCAGAATCTATAAGTCTTCCATCACCGTCGGGTAGGTCATCAACAACAGCTATAGTAAATATGGCGGTAAACGATACAATTACAGTTAAGGTATCGAACGCATCCTCTAGCTCTGGTTTTACACTATCAAGTGATGGCACTACACGTTTAACGATAGCAAAACTGTAACAAAGACTACTATAAAAGCATAGAGCAACAATATCCTGATTAAAAAGCCGCGCTGCAAAAATCTGCAGCGCGGCTTTTTGTCATTGAGAAAACCACTGTTAACGTGTGATAACAACATGCGCTTGCTGACGCGTTGATGATGCGCCACCTGTGTATGTGATGTTATATATACCGGGAGTAAGCGAAGCAGTATTGATATTTGTAGTGGTATTATGTACTGCTACTTGTTTTACTATTCTACCGGTCATATCGGTAATGCTTATGTTCGCCGGCAGGTCTGCGTTTGTAAGCGATATAGAGATGTTCGTCTTAGCGGGGTTTGGATATACGGCCAGGGCGCTTTGCGCATTTACATTCGTAACACTAAGCGGTTGTGTAACGTAGAATGTATCGGTATGGCGGCCGCAATAATTAATACAGGTAACATAGTATGTGCCCGAATCCGTAATGGTGATAGCCGCCGAAGTATCGCCTGTGCTCCACATATATGTGGTATATCCGGTGGTTGCGGTGAGTATAGTACTGTCGCCGGCCGGCAGGGATAATGTGCTGCTTGCGTAGGTAGTATCGTGTATCAATTCCACTACCTCATTTGGCAGGTCGCCATTACCCAAAAATATGGGTGCGGCTGATACGAGCGCCGCATTAGTAAAGCCACAGGCGGTACCTGCAAGGTTAGGAAAATTAATGCAGCCTATGGTATCATTAACAGGAGCGGAATATGGCATCTTCACATACACCTTTCCATCAGGCCCGCGCTTTGCATCATACACAGAACATCCCGGTCCGCCCAATTCGAACAGTAATGTTTTGGAGGCAATAACAGCTGCAATGGACGGTAAGCTAAGATCGAACTGGTAAAGCGCGCCGTTACCACCATCAAAACTGGTAAGGTATAGTTTTGAATTATCAGGAGAGAAACAATCAGAGATACTTTCCTGCAGTGTGTCTATAACAATGGGGTTTGATACCATACCCGTGGCCGCATTAAAATCATACAGCTCCAGCCCGTATTCGCTGAAAAGAAAATTACTCACAGCCAGCTTTGTGCGATCGGGCGATACTTTCATTTTACCAAAAGCATACATCGATGAGTTACCACTATCTGAAATTACAGGTGTAGTATTTATACCACTATCGGTAATGCTGTATGCTTTGAAGCGGTTGCTATAGATCGAATGCACCAGCAGCCAGATATTGCAATTATCGCCGGGGACGGCGATCATTTTTTCGGATGTAAGCGCTGAGTCAAGCTCGATTGTTCTTAGCCCGCTTACTACATCGCCTCTTCCACTATCAAGCGTCATATCCACTACGCAGTAAAAAAGCCTGCCTGCTGCGGTATCTCCGCCGAAGATATCATCTGTAACGATCTCTTCAGAGAATACATAATATCTGTTAGGGTTATTAATAAAGGGAACGATAAGCTGCCCTTGCGATGACTGCGGTGTGGAATTAGAAGCATAAGGCGCAATGATGCCTGAGCCGTTTGGCATTATGGTGCCCAGCTTATTAAAGATGGTATCACCCTGCGTGTAGAATAATAGTTGGCCACTGGTATCGCATACTGATGCACTACCGCCCAATGTATGGATAGAGGTATTGAACAGTACAGGAGCGCCGCTGTTGAAATCCATTCCCTGCCTGTCGCCATAAGCCCAAACGTTGTTACGTTTTTGTGCCGAGGCGTGGAGCGAGAGTACAGCAAGTAAAATGATAAATAAGGATAACTTTTTCATAAATAAAACTTTAACAGTGAGTAAGTATGTTACTCACAAGATAAGCAGAGATAAAAGGAGTAAAGGATATGGTGCCACCTGTTTTTACTAAAATGAGTGTTTTCTCTTAGTACATAATGTCACTCCATTTATAATTATCTTTAAGCATGCCACGCAGCGTGCACATACTGGTATTAGTGATGGTCTTGTGGATATCCACACAGCCTGCAGTGGCCCAGGTCACCTACCCTGAACGGCTATCGACAGAGCAGGTAAATGACACCGCGGAGATAGCACGGCTGATACGGGAGTCGCGGAAACAATATAACAATGCCGATAGCGCAATAACATTACTACAGCAGGCATATACACTGAGCAAAAACACGGGATACATAGATGGCTGTGCGCGGGCGCTATTAGGGCTGGGCACTAATATGTTTAATAAAGGAGAGCTTGAAAAAAGTAAGGCATACTTCAGGGAGGCATACCCTTATTGCAACCATGCATTGTTTGCACGGCGGCAACTAATGGTGCAATGGTGCAATAATATGGCATCGCCCTTTTCCGTGCAGGGCATGAGCGACAGCGCCGCCTATTATTATTATAAGGGGCTTAATGTGATGGGGACGCAGGGCATTGCAGACAGCGATATATACACAGTAATACTTGCTAACCTGGGCACAGTATGGCAAAAGGCCGGACAAAATAAAAAATCACTATACTACTCGCAGAAAGGACTGCAGATAGCATTGATAAGAAATGACAGCGACCGCATAGCCGACATTTATGAGAGCATAGGGCTTGCAACCATGGGCAATGATAGTAATAGCAGAAACTGGCTGCGTAAAGCTTATGCGCTGCACATAAAACGGAACAATTTTATAACGGCACAGATGGATTGCTGCGCATTGGCCATAAGCGCAGCATCGCCCGATAGCGCATTATATTATTACAATGAGGCGCTGGCGCTGAGCAAGCGTACGAAAATAGCTCCCCTGCACAAAATATTTATTGGCATGGGGTATACCTACCTGCAACTGAAACAATATGATAAAGCAGCAGCTAACTTGAAAGCCGGACTGGAACGGGCGATTCAACTGGGATACACCGGAGACCTGCCGCTTACATACCAGGGGCTTGTAGCCGCATATACCGGCGCGCACGACTATGAGCAAGCGCTGAAATATCAAAAGGCGTATACAGATATGCGCGACAGCATTGCCAATAGTGCTAACCTGGCCGCTGCTAATATATTGGAGATAAAATACCGCACAGCCGAAAAAGACAAAGAGATAGCGGAGGGAAAACTGCAAGTGCTCGGCAGGGATAGTAAACTGCAAGAGAAAAATAAATGGATACTTGCCACAATAAGCGGGCTGTTTGTTTTAGGCGTATTATTTATAAGCGTGGTAGTAAATTATAAACGCCGCGAAAAACTACAGACAGAAAAAGCGCGTACGCTAAAACAACAACAGGAAATAAACGACCTGCGCTCTGTAATAGCAGGTGAGGAAAATGAACGCACGCGCATAGCGCGCGAGCTGCACGATGGTATAATGGTACAACTGGCGGCAATAAAAATTAAACTGCGCAATGAAAGAAAAACGCGTACAGATAATACTGCGGGTGATGAAATATTGATACAGTTAGACAGCACAATTACCGAGCTGAGACAAACCGCCCACAACCTGATGCCTGATATGCTGCTTGAGGCGGGCCTTACCGATGCGCTGTTTTATTGTTGCAAAAGTCTGCCCAGGGGTACTGATTTGAATATTATATTTCAGCATTATGGCGAGCTGCCACCCCTGCTGCCCGAAACAGAATTGTACCTGTATCGCATAGTACAGGAATTGTTGCAGAACATTATAAAACACGCACATGCTACCAAAGCGTTAGTACAAATGAACTATCACCCACCATTTGTATCGTTCTCGGTAGAAGATAATGGCATTGGCTACGATAAAAATATAACAGGGGAAGGTATGGGTCTTAAAAGCATAAACAGTCGCCTGCGTGCCCTTGGCGGAACAATAGATATACAAAGTAATAAACAGCAAGGAACCACTATTTTCTTTGAGTTGAATGTGGCACCTTTTATACGAACTAAAAATGAAACAGATGCCGATAAGAGTAGCTATAGTTGACGATCATCCGCTGGCACTGAATGGTATAAAGGCGATGCTCAGCAGTTATCCGCAGATAATATTGACTGCCACATATTCAAGTGGCGCTACGCTACTGGATGGACTGAAACAAGAGCGGCCCGATGTGCTGCTGCTTGATGTACTATTGCCCGATATATCAGGTAAGGATCTGGCACCCATAATTGTAAAAGAATACCCCGCTGTGCGTATGATAGCGCTTACCAGCCTTAACGGCCCCGCTGTGGTAAAGAGCATGATGAATCGAGGCTGCCTCGGCTATCTTTTAAAAGACACTACCGAAGAAACATTAGTGGAAGCGATAGAACAAGTGTACCGGGGTGTGGAATTTATAGAACCATCACTGAAGGAATATATACTACAGAATGTACTGCGCTACCGTAAGCCCGACCAACAGGTAATGCCGGAGCTAACCGTACGCGAGAAGGAAGTGTTGAAACTCATTGTTGCGGAGCACACCACACAGGAGATAGCAGATAAACTATTTATCTCTTTCAGAACCGCGGAAAACCATAGATACAGCATACTCCAGAAACTGGATGTAAAGAATACCGCCGGCCTTGTGAAGCTGGCGATGCAAATGGGCCTCATTTAGCAACCGGCGATAAATTAGGGTTGCTTAATAATAAGCGGAGATATTACTATTTCTTAACATTAGGGTAAAATAAATTTTACAATGTAATGGCTGGCAGATAAAACCGCCGAATTAGTTTCGACGTATATTTACAGTGTAAAACCGCAAGCTATGGTGCAGCAGGTAACGAAAGATATAAGTATAATGGTAGAAACATTCTACCAGGCCGGCCAGTCAAATCCCGTGTCTGGGGAGTATTTATTTGCTTACCGTATTACCATAGGCAACCTGGGGCATACACCCGTAAAGCTGCTTACCCGCCACTGGCATATCGCCGATAGTAACGGATCCCATCGCGAAGTATCGGGCGAAGGTGTAGTTGGGCAGCAACCCATCATAGAGCCTGGTGATACGTATCAATACGTAAGCGCCTGCAATCTGCGCAGCGAAATAGGCAAGATGTACGGGACATACGAAATGGAAGGCATCTACGACAAGGAAATGTTCACCGTTACGATACCGGAGTTTCAGCTTGTGGCACCGTTCAAGATGAATTAGTTGAGTCCTAAGTCGTGAGTTATAAGTCGTAAGTCTGCGAGAAGTAGCACTCAATTACTGAAAGCTCTTGCTACATTGTCTTGCTCCGCTCTTGAAAGGCCAATATCCTTTGCTACACTTTTCCAATTGCTTACAGCATTTGCGACCTCGTTGATTATGGCATCCGCCTTATCTTTATCAAGCCTGAAATAATCTGTTACACTTAGTGCTAATTGCACATCCAATGAATTATCAGTTTCAGAAATATTCAGGCTCAGTGCTGTACCGGATTCATTCGGGTTAATGTCGTATGCCGGCGATAATTTCCAGCCAGCGTCAGTAAGTAGAAAACCATGATTGCGCAGATGATCGTCTGTGTTTTTCACGGAAATATAAAACACGATACGCCGCCATAATTCTTCGAGGTCACTTTTTACATCACAACCCTGCCTTATAATAAACTCCGCGATATCCAGATAGCTGACACCAGTGTCGTGTCCTGCGCCATCAATATGTCCCAGCATCGTCATAGCGGATGCGAAGTGAATACGCATACCGTTTTCACCACGGTCAAATCTTTTGGTAAGAAATGTATGATATGGACTGTTGAATTTTTTAGCTTTTCCTTCTGCGACGTTAAGGCCCGCACTAATTGCAAGTTTGTTTACAACCATTTCCCACGCGCCTATATTTTTTATATCGTTTATGCTCGGAAATTTTGCTATCCACAAATGCCCGTCGGTATCTGCAATACCCGCTTTCGGCCTTGCTCCTCCCAGAGAAGAGCCCGGTGCTATAAGCAGGTTTATCCACTTCAGGCTTTCTGCATCGCTCATGCCGTCTTCTTCAAACTTTATACTGGCATGCTCCAGTTCACGCAGCGATGCCCACGGCGGAGCGGCCATATCTTTATCATCATTTAAAAAGGGTCCTTCACCCTGTAGCTTATAACGGAGCGCACCCATCCGGTGGCCGTCATATACACCCAACAAATAATCAGATTCCAGCAAGGCCAGTGGTGCACGTTCTTCCCGTCTTGCTATGATCGCCTCGCGCCTGTTCATTAACACTCTTCCCCACCTATCAGGGCAAGAATCGAGAAATGCGCCAAAATTTTGTTTATCATCACGGGGAAAATATCTGCCGGAGTATAATTGCAGATCAGGGTCTATAATATGCTCCGGTGCCGCCTGTAGCCATTCTTTAGTGTACTCAAACGAAAAAAGCTCCCGTCCCTTTGCAGGAGCGGCAGTAAGCGTGCCCATAAGCGTAGGTTCTTTATCCCCAAGCCAATCAGCATATACTAATATGTCTTTCTTCGTACTCATTTACTTTTCCTTTTAGGCGCACGTTCTTTTACTATCAGCTCGGCATCCTGTAGCTTCCTCCCTAGCAGATCATCTGCCGCTACGGCAAGCAGGTCTTTTTCAAGGCCTAACACAAACAGCACCTGGCAATACGTGCCCATCGCTACTGTAGGTATGCCTTTTTCTATTTGCCAAAGAGTGCTGCGGCTTATATCTGCACGCTCCGATACCTGCTCTGCACTTAGCTTTCTTCTAAGCCGTGCCAGCTTAATATTTTCGCCCACGCCTTTCAAAACCTTTTCCGCAGATGGCATTAATGTAACTCCACGAGTAGACATAACGTATGATGTATCATACAAAGATACATAAAATGTTCGATACAACAAACATTATGAAAGTGTTTTCTATAATCTCCTCAACCTTTCCACCGCCTTTTCCAGCGTTTCTTCCTTCTTCGCAAAGCAGAAGCGGATTATTTTATCATCTTTTTTGTCGCTGTAGAAGGCGCTGACGGGTATGGTAGCAACACCATGTTCCTTAGTGAGCCACTGTGCAAAGTCCATATCAGGCATGTCACTGATGCGCTCGTAGCTGGCCACCTGGAAGTAACTGCCCGCCGCGGGTTGCTGTATAGTGAAGGCCGTATCTTTCATCAGCTCCAGGAAGTAGTCGCGCTTTTTTTGCATCAGGATGTTCACGGGTTCGTAGGCATCACTGTTCAGATGATGGGCGAGTGCATATTGCGCGGGTGTATTGACCGAGAAAGCAAGGTACTGATGCAGGCTGCGAAATGCCTTTGTATATTCAGGTGGCGCTATACAGTAGCCTATCTTCCAGCCCGTATTGTTAAACACTTTACCAAAAGAGTATAAAGCGAAGCTGCGTGCACGCAGCTCTTCATGCTCCAGTACAGAGTAATGCTTCTTGCCATCAAATACAAGCTGCTCGTACACCTCATCCGACAGAATTACGATATCCGTATCCCGAACGATATTGGCGAGTATATCCCAGTCGCTCCTTTTCCAGATAGAGCCGGTGGGGTTGTGTGGTGTATTTACAATGATGGCTTTTGTGCGCGGTGTAATCGCTTCGCGCACCTTATCCCAGTCTACTGTAAAAGACGGCGCCGATAGCGCGACGGGCACAGGGATTGCGAGGTTCTTTATAATATTAGGTATATAGCTATCGTAGGCAGGCTCTAAAACGATTACTTCATCACCCGGCTGTAGTATCACGCTGAAGGCAGTGTAGATAGCATAGGTAGCGCCGGGGGTAACGGTTATCTCACTATCCGTATCAACAGTTATACCATATCGTTTTTTGTAGATGTCGGCTATTGCCTGCCGCAGTATAGGCAAGCCGGGCATAGGCGCGTACTGATTAAAACCCGTAAGTGTTGCCTCGTGCAGCAAAGACGACAGATGTTCATCGATAGGAAAATCAGGAAATCCCTGCGACAGATTGATAGCGTTATACTGTGCAGCCAGTCCGCTCATCACAGAGAATATAGTAGTGCCCGCATCCGTTGGCTTGTTTGCAAAACCCATGAAACGTAAAAGGTTAAAAGTGAAACGCTAAAAGCGCGATGGTAAGTTAGCAGTTAAAAATGAAAGGGTAAAATGCAACGACACTAAAAAGAAGAACCTAAAAGCGCATCTGCTTTTAGGTTCTTCTTTTTAACTTATACCTTACTATAGAAATTTATCCCCTTTATTTCTTTTCACCTCTGCCACATATTCCTTTATCTGCTGCTCGCGGTTGCGCTCGCAGATAAGCAATACATCGGGTGTATCTATTACGATGAATTTTTCCAGCCCCTGCACCATTACCAGTTTTTCGGGTGCTGCTTTTATAATACACTCAGACGCGTCTATCACCATCACATTATCGCCAAACACCGCATTGCCTAAGTAATCTTTTTCATGGTTCTCATAAGCAGATTCCCACGTACCAAGGTCGCACCAGCCAAAGTAAGAAGGTATCACAAATACATTCTTGGCCTTTTCCATAATGCCGTAATCGATAGAGATATTGGTACACTGCGGGTACAGCTTAGCTATCGTATCATGCTCTGCAGGGGTGTTATATACATCCTTTGCCTGGCTGAACACCTCATGCATTTCGGGCAGGTATTTCTCCAGTGCCTCCATGATCGTTTTTACATTCCATACAAAAATGCCTGAGTTCCACAGAAAATCGCCGCTTTTTAAAAAAGTACGTGCCAGCTCCAGCGATGGTTTTTCGGTAAATGTTTTTACACGGTATACCTGGTCCAGTTCTTCTTCTGTATCGTATTGTATGTATCCGTAGCCTGTATCGGGGCGCGTAGGCTTTATGCCTAGCGTCAGCAATGATTTATGGTGCGCCACAAAATCCAGCGCATCGTGGGTGGTACGTTCAAAAGAATGTTCATCCATTATCAGATGATCTGCGGGCGACATGATGATATTCGCGTTCGGGTTCAGCGCCATCATTTTGTGCGCGAAGTAAGCGGCACATGGGGCCGTGTTCTTGCGCGATGGTTCGCTGATGATATTATCGTCGCTGATCTCCGGTATCTGCTGCTTCAGCGTTTGTATATATTGCTCATTGGTTATGAAGTAGATATTCTCCTTAGGGCATATATGCTTAAAGCGGCTGTAAGTCCATTGTATCAGCGAGCGGCCGGTGCCAAGGAGGTCAAGAAATTGCTTAGGATAGGCAGTGCGGCTAACGGGCCAGAATCTGCTGCCGATACCACCCGCCATAATAGCGACATAGTTATTTTGAATACTCATTGAGCTTATGTGTTCATGAACCGCCAAAGTAATACAGCGGGAGAGTATAAAAATAGGATAATTCCCGTTTAATTCGGCAATTCGGTAATTTGATAATGAGGAGATGTAATGAGATATATCAAACACCTCAGAAAATGGAGTTCATTTCACCCTTTGCTTGTAAATTCAAATTACAGCGTTCGGTGAGGGCAATCTGCGTTAACCTGACCAGGTGTATGATCGTAGAGAATTAGCTGTTTCCTCTGGCTTTATCTTTCTTTGATTTTCTCCCAATAATAAGAGTAGATAATAATCCAACCCAAAAAGCAAGAATAATTCCTCCTATTGAAAAGGGCATCACACTACACAATTGAGCTACCATATTATATAATTAGAATGTCATTATTGCTGTTTGCTAGTTCGTACAACTTTTGCAGGTTTTCTTCATCTGTCTGCTCAAGGTATTTACGCAACTTCATTTTTAATACAGCGAGTGTCATAACAAAAAATGTAGACTAAGTTAAGCAATTGTTTGTTGTTATAATACAAAAACCCCGATAGCATATCGCTATCGGGGTTGTAAATATTGGTCGTTAAAATTATTCCGCTTCTGCTACTACTTCCTTCACTTCAGGTATCATACGCTTCATCATACCTTCTATGCCCGATTTAAGGGTTATCATAGATGACGGGCATCCGCTGCATGAGCCTTGCAGCATCAGCTTTACGGTGCCATTATCAAAGCCTTTAAAACTGATGGCACCGCCATCCATTTCTACCGCTGGCTTCACATAATTTTCTAGCAGCTCCTTTATACGCACCACTACATCGGTATCGTCGGCGCTTACTATATTATTATCCTGCTTTATTACTATCTGGTCTTCGTTTATAACCACTTTGCCTTCTTCCAGGTATTCCTTAAGAAACTGGCGTATGCTTGGTATCACATCGTCCCAGTTTGTGTCGGGCGTTTTGGTAAGGGTCACAAAGTTGCTTGCTATAAATACGCTGCGTATGAACGGGAATGCAAATAGTTCTTTTGCAAGTGGCGATGGCGCCGCACTTGCTTCTTCGGCGAAATCAATGCTCTTGCCCGGGTACAAAAGCTTGTTTGCCACAAACTTCATGGTCTCGGGGTTGGGGGTCATTTCTGTATAAATGCTCACGACAGTATTGCCTGTTTTCAACATATCACTATTATTTGACACAAAAATACTGAAATTACAGGCTATAGGCAATTGTTTAAACCAATACCTATATAGGGCGGTTTTCCCACACTCCGCCGCTGCGGTATTTCTACCGGGTATTCGTAACGCACACACTATCAATTAATCAACCTTTAACCAGCCATCAACCTTTTCGCTGGTGTAATATTTGTTGCTTACAGTGCCAAAACCATAAAAACTATAACAATGAAAAAAATAATCTTAACACTATGTATTGCCGGGATGGCAACCATAGGCGCACAGGCGCAGACAACAAACACAGCCACAGGCACCACGCCGCAGACCAATACGGGTACATTGCAAAACAGTACAAATACCAACAGTAGCGGCCTGCAAAATACCACCCGAACAAACAGTACCCAGAGCCCCAATAGCAATTACCGTAGCCATGCTACAACAACCAAGACAAAAACAAAAAGCACTAATCAGGGTACTATGACGCCTGCTAATGCTACAACACCATCCACAACTGCCCCCACAACCACGCCTAATACCGTACCTGGCAGCACAACCGCACCGGGTACTATGAAATAAGGATAAAAGATAAAAAGCGTTAAAGCGGCCCACAAGGCCGCTTTTTGCGTTCCATTAATATATGGTGGAAGGGTTTTTATCAGGTATTAGAAATGAATAAACAGAACATTATGAAAACGCTACTCTTAATACCGGCTATATGGACCTTATGCCTGATGAGCGCAGGTGCACAGGTTACCCAGGTAAATACACAGAACGCGCCCAACCCAACCCCGAACGCGAAGCCGGCGCCGAATCCCAATCAATTACCCAATTATTACCAGAATAATTCGAGTTTCAGTAATAACAGCATGCAGACCAATAAACCATCACAGCCGATAAACGGCAGCTATATAGGTAATGGCAATTATGTAGACCCTACCCGCCCGCCGGCGCCTAATACAGTACCGCAAAACGGCTATAATAATTACTTAGGCAACAATACAGGATACATAAGTACACCGCAAAATAATACAGGGGTGCAAAGCACTAAGACAAACCGGTAAAATATGTCCGCAGCACAGTGTAAAAGGCTGATTCGAAAAGGATTAGCCTTTTAGCATTTTATTAACACGGGCGGGAACGGTTTTACAAAGTGTATACACAAATGCATAACTGAACTTAAAAAATTTACCACCATGAAAAACATAATTATAGCGCTCGTAATTGCAGGTACTACCGGCTTCAGCGCAAACGCACAATCACAGTACGATCAGAATTATAAGGTATGCCAGACAGGCGGCACTTACAAAACATGCGGAGCGGAACCCGGCACTGCATCAACTGCAAAAGCAGGTTCGTCTGTAAGGATGTACACAGTAGAAAACGGCGGCAGTAAATTCGCGAAAAACTACAAGGTGTGCCAGACGGGTAATGGATATGCGATATGTGGTGAGCAGCCCAACGCGGCCAATGCTACAAGCGGTGCCGCGGAAGAAAATATGAGCGTAGCCCTGCCTGTACAAACAACTGCACCCGTTACCACTACTTATTATAATGTAGAAAGTAAAGACGATGCTACCGACAACGAAAATACATACACCGGTTACTATGCACGTAAGCATGTAATTACTGTTTCTTACGAATCACGCGCCCCTTACGAAGGCTTACCAAGCCCTCAATATGATGGACCGGATGCTAACCGTGAGCGTAACTTAAACTATAACAAACCCGGCCTTAACCTCGCCCCATCATCAGGTAGTAACAAGGGTATTGAATAATAACTAACTATATAAAAAACGACGGACGCCCATTGGGCGTCCGTCGTTTTTGTTTGTAAAAGTGTATAAACTAACTACTGTACTTCGTAAGTAATGTTAGCATGGCAATGCAGTGAATCGGTAGTGGCACGGCGCAGCTTAGCTATGGCAGAATAAGTAATGGTGACATTATTGCTGAAATAGCTTTTCAAATTCTGCGTGGAGCTTGGCACATTCAGTGTCAGGCTGTTGCTGTATACGTCCGGATTGTTGGATATGTCCGCAAGAGTATAAAGTGTTGAGCTACTTGACGCATTGGTATTAAATGTAACGCCTGCATAGCTGAAGTTGGCAAAGTTACTGGCAGTAGTTGCGTCGCTTAATGTTAGTGTGATAGACTTTACCTTGATGCTGGATACAATGCTCATACTCAATAAGCCGCCCGATACGCTTTTGATAGCAGAGTCGGCATTATAGGAGAATGACTGTGTGGCAAGTGTTTGTTGCGCCGATGTATCGCTGTAAGGTGGTATTACGAAATCGGCGCTTGCGCCATTCATATCATACTTGGCACCTATGGCGTCTTTTATCTTATCGCAAGACTGGAGCGATATCGCTGCCACCAAAACAATTATAAACGTGCTTATCTTTTTCATATAAAACTATTTAAGTGAGATTAAAGCATTATTAGTATGTAAGTATATGTGCGCTAAATTAATAAAATTTATTCATATAGCACATCAGGTAATAATATGTAGAGAATAAAAACACAACAGGCTATCCGATGCGGATAGCCTGTTGACTATGTATTTAATAACTATTAGTAGTTTATCACCTGCTCCTCTATATGCTCCGGCATTTTGCGGAATTCATATTGCTGATTACGCAGTTGTGGCTCAAAACCCGCTTCGCGTATAGCGGCCTGTATGCCACTAGCGGTAAAGCGATGTGGAGCACCTGCCGCGCTTACCACGTTTTCTTCTATCATTATAGAGCCAAAATCGTTTGCGCCGGCGTGCATACAAGTTTGTGCCACCTGCTTGCCCACTGTAAGCCAAGATGCGGCCACGTTCTTTATATTGGGCAGCATAATGCGGCTCATGGCTATCATGCGTATATATTCTTCAGCGGTAGTTAAATTCTTTGTCCCGCGTATGCGGCTCAGCAAAGTATCCACATCCTGGAAGGTCCACGGAATAAAGGCGATAAAGCCTTTTGCGCCTTCGGGTTTCTTAGCCTGCGTATCTCGCACCCTTACAAGGTGTTCCATACGCTCATAGATTGTTTCCACATGGCCAAACATCATAGTAGCGGTAGTGGTAAGGCCTATTTTATGCGCTACCTGCATAATATCCAGCCACTCCTGTGCTCCACATTTCCCCTTAGATATAAGCCTGCGCACACGGTCGTTGAGTATTTCCGCACCCGGGCCAGGCATACTGTCCATACCCGCTTCTTTAAGTGCCAGCATAGCTTCCATGTGGCTTACCCCCGATATTTTACAGATATGTGCTACCTCTGGTGGCCCCAGGGCGTGCAGTTTTAAATTAGGATAAAGGTTTTTGAGTTGTTTAAAAAGGTCTACATAATAAGCTAGTCCCAGCTCCGGGTGGTGGCCACCCTGCAGCAGTAACTGTTCGCCGCCATAGCGGAATGTCTCTTCTATTTTGCGCTTATAAGTGTCTATGTCAGTAATGTAGGCATCGGCATGCCCGGGTATGCGGTAAAAGTTGCAAAACTTGCAGTTGGCAAGGCACACATTGGTCGTGTTCATATTACGGTCTATGATCCACGTTACTTTGCCGTGTGGCACCTGTATCTTTCGAAGCTCGTTAGCTACGTACATTAATTCGGTAAGGGGGGCGTTCTCAAAAAGGAATACACCTTCTTCTTCGCTCAAAAATTCAAACCTGAGCGCACGCTCATACAGATCAGATAATTGCATAAAAAAATTTAGCACCACAAATTTACTGAATAATAAGCGGCTAAATGGGATTGCTGTATAGATATATCCTTAGCAGCTATTGCCGGTGTGGCCAAATTTATGGGCGTGTATACGTTCTATATCGGTACAAAATTCGCCCAGTAATTCTGTATCTACGTTCTCAGCTCCTGTATCTATACACATATTACGTGTATCGCGGCTAAGGGTAAATTCCCTGATACCCATACATTGCAGCAGGTCTTCAAGGTCGTACAGTGCCTTATTAAGTCTTTTATATTGATCCTTTTCTATCTTTTTCATGTTGTGGCTGTTTATCTTATCTCATCATACCAGATTCATTAAACATTCTGATGTATTATAATGAAAATCTATGCCATGAGGTAAAAAGAGATGTTAAACTCTCTAAGAGGATGTGTAGCAGATGTTCTTAATCAAAACCTCATTACAATTCATTAAATGGCATGTAATTTTCCTCTAATAAAAATACTGTATATCTTTGATGGCTAATCACTTTTAAGTCTACAAATGAACCCTTTCAATCGATTTTGCACCCTGTGCATTGCTGTTGTCATTTTATCACCCCATATTTCTATTGCGAAAGGGCGGTGGAAAGATGGTTTTGTAGTAAATAATGCAGGCGATACGCTGCGTGGGAAATTGCTATTTATTGAGAAAAATCGGTCGCCTCGTTCGGTTATATTTAAAGGGAAAGATAATGTCCACCACACGTATAGACCTTTGGAAATAAAAGCTTTTGGGGTACGGTCGCTATTACAGGATTTGTATTTTACCTCTTATGTTGCAGATATAGACGTATCATCGACCGACCTTCAAAATGCGAATTTTTCATCTGAGCCACACATGGTTCCGTGTACTTTTTTTGCCAGACTGCTGGTAAGTGGCCCGAAAAGTATGTATGACTACAAGGATACAATAGTAAGTAAGCGCCATTTCCTGATAGAGCAGGATGGCAAGCTGACAGACCTTATATATAAACGCTATTATACCGACCCTACTAATATTACCTACAATGAGGCGTATAAAAATCAGCTAACTAATATTTATTACGTTTGTCCTGCTATTAATCCTAAAACAACCACTTTAATCCCGTTTGAGCAGGGCGCGCTTATGGATGTAGTAAAGGCTTATGATAAGTGCGTGAACATTACAGACCCCTATTTATTTAAACAGGAGAAAACAGACGCTATTGTGAGCGTCGTAATTGGAGGCGATATGACCTATGCACACGTAAAGGGAATTGCGTATAAGCCTTCACACGCTGCGGAGTTAGGGATATCGGTGAATCTCGTAGCGCCGAATACAGAAAAAAAATGGTCGTTCTATAACGAGATATTATTGACGCATTATGATGTAAATTCTGGTGTTATCAATAATTTCCCAGATCCTGTAAATTCAGAAATTTCCGCGACGTATGCCAAGCTTTTTTCCGCCGTCCGATACCAATATCCTTACTATGCGGTTAAGCCATTTATGTCCGCGGGTATAGTAAATGGCTATGCGTTATCAATAAGCAGCGATGTTACCGACCTGAAAGGCTATACATATAAGGAGGCCGCAGTGCTGACGGATGTACGGAAATATGAACAAGCAGTATTTTTAGGCATAGGTGCTAAATATAAAGAGTTTGAAGGAGAATTAAGGTTGGAGCATAGCAGTGGTTCTCTAGTTGAGGCCTATACACGTATGCACTATTACCACTTACTTTTTAAATATGCATTTAAAAAAGAAAAGCAAAAACATCGGAATCCTCGGATATACAACTGGGACTGATTTTTCACTTGGCAGGTGACAAGACTATTATACCTAATAAGATCATAACTGCAATTACACTTTCTTGCACGAAAATATTATTTTCACCCACTATGAACCGCATAGACCGTGTTACCGCCATCCTGATACAGCTGCAATCTAAAAAGGTTGTAAAGGCACAGGAGATAGCTGACCGGTTTGCTATAAGCCTGCGCACAGTATACCGCGATGTGAATACACTCAGCGAAGCCGGCATACCCATCATAGGCGAGGCGGGTGTAGGCTACTCTATAATGGATGGTTACCGATTACCTCCTGTTATGTTCACCGCGGAGGAGGCTACCGCATTTCTTACTGCGGAGAAATTTATAGAGCAGTTCACAGACGCGTCTACATCAGCACACTACCGCTCGGCAATGTATAAGATAAAGGCGGTACTCCGTGGCGCGGAAAAAGATACGCTCGAAAATATGGACGACCGCATACAGGTCTTGCGCCGCCCAAATTTACCATTCAACCAGGGAACTGTAGATAACGTATTGCAGATACTGATGAACGCCATTGCAGATAAACGGGTACTGCTACTAAAATATCAGGCATTGAATGCAAATGCTCCCGGCGAGCGGCACATCGAACCGGTAGGCGTATTTTTCGCTGCTGATGTGTGGCATGCCATCGCTTTCTGCAGACTGCGGAATGATTACCGCGATTTTCGCGTCGATCGTATTACGGGCATATCTACGTTATCTGAAAAATATACTACCGCTCATCCATCGCTCAAAGTGTACCTCGAGCAACTGTATAAAGACCGCACCCTGCAGACCGGAGTTATCCGGATACAAAAAGAAGTTGCTAAATACCTGACGAAAGAAAAGCACAATCATGGCTTTATTTTAGAAGAGCAGCATGGCGATCATATAGAAATGACCTTCCTCACAGAATCGCTCGAAGGGCTGGCACGCTGGTACATGATGTTTGCCGACAAGGCCTGTATAGTAAAGCCAGCAGAGCTCAGAGACATAACCCACAGGCTTATTTCAAAATATTTTGCAGATCTTGAAAAATAGTTGCACCCTGCTGACATAGGGCTGTCACTACCCCGTCGTTCCTTTGCTTCATAACCACAAAAAACAACACGTTATGACACAGACACAGATCTTTATGAAGGAAATGGAACAGGAAGCAAAGACAACCCGCAAAATGCTGGAGCGCGTTCCATCCGATAAGTTTGCCTGGGCGCCACACCCTAAAAGTATGACCATCAAAAGACTGGCATCGCACATTGCAGAGCTGCCGGGCTGGGCTACGATAGCCCTTACCACAGATGGCCTCAACCTTGTCGACCACCCCTACGCCGTACCCGATATGAACACTACCGAAGAAGTACTGGCATTCTTTGACAAGACACAGGATATAGCTATGTACCACTTAAAAAACGCTACAGATGCCGATCTGCAGCCCGACTGGACACTTAGCTACGGCGACCAGGTGCTCAACGTATCACCAAAGGGAGATACAGTACGTGTAGCCATAAGCCAGACGATACACCACCGTGCACAACTCGGCGTTTTTCTTCGCCTACTCGATATACCTATCCCGGGCAGCTACGGTCCAACTGCTGATGAGCAGGGATATTGATATTGTTTAAATTTTTACGAGCGGGTAAAGACATTTGTCTTTGCCCGTTTATATCTTATTTACCATCCTCACTAACTCCTCTATCAATCCCACCTGCCGCTCATTGATCTTCACTTTCGCATCTGCTATCGATAACCACTCCACTTTATCTACCTCGGGTATTTCCATTTGCCGACCTGATTTGTAAGGCCATTCTATAGTGCAGGTGTTAGATACGAAATTGGTTACGTCCAAGTCTTTTTCTATGGCCCATGCGGTTACTACTTTCCCATTCTTTTGAGTGATGGGTTGCAGCAACGTAAAATCACCATCTATATCAAAACCTGTTTCTTCTTTAAACTCACGTATGGCCGCCGCCAGCGCTTCTTCATCACCATCATACTCACCCTTCGGCACAGACCATACGCCTTCATCTCTATTCGTAAAGAATGGTCCACCGGGATGTACCAGCAGCACCTCTACGTCACCGCCACGTTTTCTATATGCAAGTATACCTGCGCTCTGCTTTGCCATATCTCACCAAAAGTAAAAATTATACCGTCAACTGCACAGCCCAGGCAAAACTACCCTTGCTCAAACTCCGTCACACTATCCAGCAACACATTCGCTACAATGATGAGTTGTTTTTTGATGCCATCTACAACGCTTTGTAGCTTACCCTTGTTATTCACAAAGTATGTAGAGTGTACTGCGTCCTGCTGCTCATTTTTTTGTTGCGCAACGGCACTGCATCCTGCCACCGCCTTATGCTCCTGCGCACGCGCACTCCGTACTTTAGCGTTTCCGTAAAATGTTACCAGTAATTCGTGTTTGTATTGTCTCTTGGTCATAACAAATTTTATTTGCCCGCCATAGCTTTTTAAAACGGCGGATGTGATCAAATAGTTTATGCTGCTGTTTTGTGGTAGCTATTGTCTATTATGGTTGCCTTACCAAACGGATTAGCTACGGCACGTTTCACCTCTATATAAAAATGCTCTTCCTGTATCACCTGCACGCCTATTTCCCGCAACATTGGCGCTACATGTTCCTTGTTCCTGTCGGCAAGCAGCAGGTCTTTTGCCGGCTCCTCATTTACGCGCACATAAGCAGGCATTTTTTCTTTCAGTTGTTGTAGCACTGTATTCCAGTCGGCACCGCGTACCGGTTTCAGCCTCGGGTTACTCAGCCGGAAACCCGCCAGCCCATGCAGCGTGCCTATGCGCCTGCGTTTACTAAAAAGCGTCTGCTTATTGGCCACGCAATACTTATGTACAGTCTCAAATGCCACACTCTTGCCTTGTGCCAGGCAAGACAGCTCTTCAGTGTGTGCAGCGGAGAGCTCTGCAAGTCCATTGGCTATTTCTTTATTTATCTCCGCCTCGCGCTGCTCCGCGGCCGCGTATAGCGCCATAGCTTCTTCAAACTGCACCGCCGATATTTTATCTGCTTCTTTTGTTTTCTTATCTGTATTCATACTTCAGGGTTTATAAATTTTGTCATTGTTCCTTATGCAGCCAGCAGGCTCATTTTCTGTATCAGGCTGTCTACTATTATCGTGGCGTATTTGTCTTTTCTTATATCCAGCATCTGCCACAGCTGATAAAAGGCCGCGGCCTCAGAGCTTGTCAATACCAGCGTGTGCATATATTGCTCTTCGCGCAGCATACCACGCAGGCGGTGGTGCAGTTCCTGCATATATTCATACAGCAGGCGCTGATGTTCATTGCCCGGTGCAAAATCCTCTATCATATTGCCGCATACCTCGTGCAGCGCCTCTATACGCTGGTGGCTTACGCGTACACGGATACCTCTTTTCTTAGCCATGTGTTTACAGAATTTAGTGCTACATTATATTTGGCGGTAAATGCCGCATTGTGTGTGTCCAGCAGGTTATTTGCTTTTTGCAGCGAGTTGATGACCGATGTATGGTCTTGCCCGCCAAATAATAAACCTATCTGCTGCAGTGTTATCAGCGGATAATATTTGCGTAGCAGCAGTGCGCCCACAAAGCGCAGTTCCACAATGGTCCTGCAGCGGTCTTTCCACCGGTAGCAGGTAGCGTTCAGGTTCAGCGAGCTTGCTATTACCCGTAGCATTTGTTCGGGCTGGGCCTGTACATCTTCGTATGTGCACAGCATAAAATCCACATTCATTCCGGTGCTTGTCCTTATCCGTTGCTTCGCCTCGCGCGCTATATGTCGCGCGTTGTTCATCTGTATTGCCGGTGCGTATTGCATAGTCTTTCGTTTTTTAAATTTTAATTGTTCTTTAGTTCCTATTGTCTGCTCATCTTTCATTCGTCAATTCTTCATTTCCACATTCACCACATTTCCCACATCTTCACATTCTCTATGCGGCCTCCTTCATTCCCAACTGGTGTTGTATTATCTGTGCTGCCGTCAGCAGGCTTTCTCCGCTTGCGTATTTTATCTCCGCTATCAGATCTTCATTCTGTATGCCGTTCGCCTTGCATACCAGTGCCACATCGTTCGGGCCCAGCTTGCCCAGCGTTATAAACCTGCGGCCTATCGTATTGTATATATCATCGTAGCCCGCTTTCTGCTGTGCTACACCATCCAGTATACGTGTGCGTAGTGTATCATTACCCATCAGCACTATACCTGCTGCGCCGCTTAGTCCGGCTGCTATCATAATGGCCATGTGCAGTACACGATCTTTTAGCAGGTGTGCGTCATCGAGTATCAGTAACGCCTCATCTTGCTCTTTTATGGCATCGGTATATCGGCGCAGCATATCGGGCAGTGTGCCCTTGTGATCTATACCTGTTTCCTGCATCAGCGCGGCGAGGAATGTTTTGCGGTTATGATCGCTATTGCATGCTATATAATGCGTGTTTTCGTTTTCGCGGATGTAGTGGCTTGCGGTAAATGTTTTGCCCATGCCATCACCAATAGCTATGCCGTAGCTGGTGGCGTAGTGCTGCGCATCGCCAAACAAGATGCGTAGTAATAAATAGGCGCCGGTATCGGCAGGGTTCCATTCGCCGCAGTAAAACCCCACCTGCCGGGCTATGTGGTGCCATAGCCGCTCACTTATCAGTTCCCAGTTATTATTTTTTACCTGCGACACCAGTGCCGCGCTTACACCCTGCAGACTTTCTGCCGCGGCATGCTGTGTGTCAAATCCGGCTACATAGCGCATCAATGCGTCCCTTACCTGTTGTTTTTGTTCCTTGTTCATAATATATCATTTTAGTTTTTCCGGTAACGAAGCGAATGGGTCAGCTTTGTAATCGTTTTTCTCTTCTAACATTTTAGACAATTTTTTTGGCACAGATAAAATTTAACCCTTATCTTTGACAGCGAATCGACCAAATTCAGCACAAATATATTCCAAATAATTTGACAAATCCAAATTTTGTGGAAAAATAAATTTAAAACCTTTTGGTTATGTACTTAGCAAATAATTTGAAGTTCTTAAGAAAGAAAAAGAGCAAGACGCAGGATGGGCTTAGCACAGACGTAAATATAGGCCGTACCACTATTGCTAATTACGAGGCAGGCGTAAGTGAGCCAAGTATAGAAACATTAGTAACATTTGCTAATTATTTTGGCGTAAGCCTCGATGACCTTTTGTCAAAAAATTTGGAAATCGACTTCGGAAATAAGCAAAATGCACGTGTAATAGCCAAAAGCGAAGGCGGATATAGTAGTATACCCCGTATTATAACTGTAGATAACAGTGGACACGATAATATTATATATGTGCCTGTAAAGGCTAGGGCAGGATACCTATCCGGTTATGGCGACGCGGAGTTTATGGAAACGCTACCCACCTTTCGCCTGCCGGGGCTTAATAATGCCACTTACCGCATGTTCGAGGTCGATGGGCCATCTATGGCGCCAAACGTACTACATGGCGACCGCATTATAGGCGAATGGATAGACCAGCTCGATAAAATACGTGATAACCGTGTATATGTAATAGTGCATAAAGGCGGCGTAGCCGTAAAGCGCGTAGTGAACCGCCTCAAGGAGCGGGGTAAGATATATTTGAAATCAGATACTATAGCACACCGTCATGAGTTCCCTACATTAGAGATAGACCCCGAAGACGTAAAAGAAGTATGGTATGGCCGCATGAAAATTAGCAGCGACTTCAGTGAGCCCGCAGAAGTATACCATCGCCTCGCCGACCTGGAAATGGATGTAATGGAAATGAAACGGGAGATAAAGGGGAAGTAGGAAGAGAATGTGAAAATGAATGAGACCTTGTTAGGAAGAAAAATTTGCACAATCTTATCATTCTTCAATCTTAAAAATCTTAGCTCAGACAAAAAATCAGCTACACAGGCTTTAACCCGTGTAGCTGATCTACGTAAAAGTGCTTTATAAGATATACTCTTAAAATCCCTTTGTAGCAACGCCATCCTTGATAGCCTGCAGTGCTTTGGCTTCGCTCATTATAGCTGCCATCTTATTTCCTTTACCGTCGTTGCCGCCGGCCATGTAGCCACCTTTTGCTGTCTTAGTGATCACAGCATCGTGCATTGGTACATTCTTTTCTTTTGTTTTAAGGCAATACGCTTTGATCATTTTTGAAGTGTCCATATACTAATGTTTAGATGTTACAGTTTGGTTTGTAGACACAATCTACTACTTTTTTATAAAAGGCAATATGTAGGGCAAAAAATAGTTGATCAACTACAGATACGCGGAATGATATCATCGCCGCTGCCCGACAGCGATATTTTCAGAGTATGCCGGGTTAATACAGGGTTAGCATATTATCAAATAATTTCTAATTTTGTAGAAACCCCACTACGAAATGACTGTTAATGCACTGAAAGAACTTGCTAATGCAGGTTGTAATATATCTATCGACAACGAAATACCCTCAAACGCACTGAGCGATATAGCGACTATAATAAAGGGGAAAGCCACTACACTCACCGTTAAGGCCGATCAATTTGCACTGGCAGAGCTCAAGTCTGTTGCCGCGCTGCTAGGCGATCATTTTAATATTATAGCATAAGAGGGAGTTTATTCCTTCACTATTTTGGTTTCTGCCACGGGTACAGACTGCACTATCATGTACATACGGTCGTGCTTTTTTGCGCGCCTGTGGTGCAGCACCGCTATCATCGGGCCTATCAACACGTATATTATGCCGGCAAGACCCAGGAATTTGCTCCCGAATGAAGCTATTATCACCGAAGCGATACCCACGGAAGCCATTAGCAGATTCCGGATCACATTAGTACGTGTTTCAAATACCTCGCTGTCGGTAAGTTCCAGGTCGGCGCGCCTGCGCCACGCATTCTGGTACATCAGCGTAAAGAGCAGGTAGATGGCGGCGAATCCGCCGCTGTAAATAAAATAGAGGTATTTGCCATCATCAGAAGAGAGGCTGGTATTGAAATTATTAAACAAAAATTTCAGCGGGTACACGAAAAAGAGCACTACGAAGAGTAGCATGGCATTAAGTATCAGCGTATACTCATCGTGCATGCCATATCGTCTGAAAAAGACATTCTGTACCATCCACACCTGGAAGATGAGCGTAAAGCATACTGCGAAAGGAATAAACCCATGCATACTCTTAAAAAGCTCCTCGATGTTTTTAGGCACCTCCAGCGATACGATCAATAACGTAATGGCAAAACCAAATACCGCGTCGCTGAACGCTTCTATGCGGGTCACCTCATGGCCCCTCCAGTGTATCCTGTCCTTGCTTTGTCTTTTTGCCGCAGCCTGTTTGCGTACCATAAAAAAGCCTTTCCTGCCAAATTAATAAATGCACGAAATATTATGCAGAAAATTTCTCTGCGAATACCCTCTTTCACGTATTAATCACCACCTTTCAACTACTCAACCAATAATACTATCTTTATAACAGCCCATGCTGCAAAAGCTCAAAAAATTCTTCAAGGCGCTTGGCCCCGGTCTTATAACCGGTGCCAGCGATGACGACCCTTCGGGCATTGCTACCTATTCGCAGGCAGGTGCACGTTATGGGCTTGCTACGTTATGGACAGCCCTTATCACGTTCCCCCTTATGGCTTCGATACAGGGTATGTGCGCACGCATAGGCCTGGTAACATCGCAGGGGCTTACTACTACACTAAAACAGCACTACCCCAAAAGCATTTTATACCTGATGGTGCTTTTCAGTTTTCCTGCCATCATACTTAACATAGGCGCCGACATAGCAGGTATGGGCGCTGTAGCCCATCTTATTTTTCCTTCGGTACATACCATGATATTCACAGTATCATTTACAATACTGCTCATGGTATTTATTATATACCTGCCGTATAAAAAGATAGTAGCAGTGCTTAAATACCTTACGCTGGCTGTGCTGCTTTATATTTTTGTTCCCTTCTTTACAAAGCCCGACTGGGGTGCTGTACTAAAAGCCACCTTTATCCCCACCATTAAATTCGATAAAGATTTTATGGGTATGCTGGTTGCCATTCTCGGCACTACTATTTCTCCATACTTATTTTTCTGGCAAGCCACTATGGAAGCCGAAGACAGAAATTCGGGACAGACACAGCTCATAGTTGACAAAACCTTTGTAGACATACACACTGTAAATATAGTATCTGATAAAAGACAAGACCGTTATTTCAAAGCGCTCATACACCGCATGACAAAGGACGTGAATTTCGGCATGCTGATGTCTAATCTTGTAATGTTCTTTATCATCCTTGCCACAGGTACTGCCCTGTTTTCTCATGGTATCAGGAATATAGATACGGTAGAGCAGGCGGCCAAGGCATTAGAGCCCGTAGCGGGAAAGGCATCTTACTTACTCTTTGCTATTGGCGTAGTAGGTACCGGCCTGCTGGCCATACCGGTGCTTTGTGGTTCGCTCTCTTATATAGTATCAGAAACCTTTAGCTGGAAGGGTAGCCTCAACGATAAGTTTTACCAGGCAAAGCCGTTTTATATCGTTATCATTATTTCCCTTATCATAGGCCTGTTCATTAATTATCTCGGCATTAGCCCTATACAGGCGCTGCTCTATACCTCTATTCTATATGGTGTCACGGCCCCTGTTATCATCGCCATAGTACTGCACATCAGCAACAATAAAAAGATAATGAAGCAGTACACAAACAATCGCCTCTCTAATATCCTCGGTATTCTTACATTGCTTCTTATGACGGTATCTGCCGTGTACCTTATCTATTTACAATTTGCATAAACAGGCATATTTTTGAAGCGCTGCAAGGGCGATCTATCTACAATACTGTGACACATATTACCCTGCTTTATCCTTCCCTTAACGTTATTCTTGGTAGCTTTAAATTGATATTATTTTAAACTATCAAGACATTTTTAATTTCTTTCTGGCCTTCTAATTATCCTATCCCTAGAAGCTTTTCATGGCGCTATAATCAATTGGTTTGCACATAAATTTGGCTATAAGAATTTCATATTAAAAAACACCTCCCCAAACCTTTTCTCTATCTACTTTTTAATGCTTGGCAGTCTTATCATAATAATTACTACAAACACCCGTCTGCCTTAACTTTGTTGTCAGATGGCATGAATTTGATCCTGTTTACCCTATAATATTATTGCTTAACTAGTTGCACATTATCCGTATACCTAAGTTATCGCCGGTAATGATTAGCATACATTGTTGATAAAAAATAAATTCGTTGTTATGAAACAGTACATCACAATACTATTACTTCTATTCAGTTTCACAGCTATCGCTGAAACGACCAACTGGCAACTTAAAAAAGAAAGTGACGGTATAAAGATATACCTCGGCACCGTCCCCAATTCAAACCTAAAATCGGTAAAGGTAGAGGTGACACTCAACGGCACTATCTCGCAACTCGTAGGCCTGCTGCAAGATGCGAAGGCGCATGAGCAATGGGTGTATAATACCAAGGCATCGTACCTTATAAAAAAGATAACCGAGCAGGAGCAGATATATTATTCCGAGATAAGCATGCCGTGGCCGATCACTAATCGTGATGTGGTGATGGATATAAAAATGAGCCAGGATGCCGCTACGCATACACTGCATATAGATGCCGAAAGTGTTGCCGGATACCTGCCGGCAAAAAACGGCATAATACGCATATCATCATCAAAAGCTGTATGGACTGTTACCCCAATAGGCAATGGTAAACTACAGCTGGAATACACCGCACAGGCCGACCCTGCCGGCTCTATACCCAACTGGGTAGTGAATATGTTCTCGGATAAAGGCCCGTACGAGACATTTAAAAAGCTCAAAGACATGCTGGCAGCGGGCGCGTATAAAAATGCACACTTCGATTTTATAAAAGAGTAACCGCCAATTAATAATGATGTAATCTCGCCTTCACACTTACATAATATGCCGTTTGTACTCTTGTGGAAACGAACGCGCATGAAAAGAATTTACTTATTGCTGGCAACTGCTATGGTCGTTGCTACACTGAGCAACTGCTCTAAGAAAAGTGCTAATGCGCCACAGGCGACGTCTACTACAGCTATCGCCCAGCACAGCGAGGCGCGGTCGGTATACACAAGCTGGCCCGAAACATTTGAAACAGGTTCAAAGGGAGCTTACGCTGATGCTACAGTAACACTTTCCACAGGTGTATGGGACTTTAACGATGCCCTTATTGGCAGCAGCACCAGCGATCGTAAGAACGGCAGTAAATCAGTAAGGATGGAGAACACAGGTACTATTACTATGAACTTCAACCTTACAAACGGCGCCAGCCAGGTGACCATCGTTAATGCCAGCTACGGCACCGATGCATCGAGCACATGGCAGCTATGGTATTCTACTAACTCCGGCAGTAGCTGGACAGAGACCGGCAGTACCATTACCACATCATCTACTACGCTTAGCACTGCTACATTTACTATGACGATTAGCGGTAATGTGCGCTTTCAGTTACGCAAGCTATCTGGCGGCAGGCTTAATATAGATGACATCACTATCACAGATAATTCAGGTACAGGCGGTGGCGGTACAGGCACTACACCTACGCGCGACGATAATATGGCCATGGGTAACCCCAGCAGCGCAACTGCCGATGTAAGCAATACCAATAACTATCTGATGACAAAAGCGCAATACACGCTGTCTTACAACAACAGTAAGGGTATGGCAAACTGGGTAAGCTGGCACCTGAGTGCAGCCTGGCTGGGCTCCACTACCCGCTGCGATTGTTTTACATCAGATGTTACTTTACCAAGTGGTTTCTACAGGGCTACAACGAGCAACTATACGAGCACCGGTTTTGATCGCGGACACCTTTGCCCTTCTGACGACCGTACTGCTTCTGATACCGACAATGCCCACACCTTCCTTATGACCAACATGACGCCACAAGCGCCTAATATGAACGAGGTGACATGGGAAGCTCTGGAAACTTATTGCAGAACACTGGTAAGCGCAGGTAACGAGCTATATATAATAGCAGGTGGCTATGGCACAGGCGGTACCGGCAGCAGTGGTGGCACAACCAATAGTATTGCCAGTGGTAACATAAATGTACCATCGCACTTCTGGAAGATAATAGTAGTACTGCCTGTAGGTACAGATGATGTAACCCGTATTACCACATCTACCCGTGTTATAGCGGTAAGCATGCCCAATACACAAACTGTTAATGCCCACACATGGGACTACTACCGTACTACAGTAGATGCAATTGAAACATCTACCGGCTATAACTTCCTGTCAAATGTGCCAACCTCTATACAAAGCGTCATAGAATCTTCTGTGGACGCCGGCCCGACTCACTAATATGTAAACATTTTTAAAAAAGGATGGCGCAGATAACCTCTGCGCCATCCTTCGTTTTAACATGGCGTTCTGCATATCGTTTAATCTATTCCGGACCTAACGAATAATCTATTCAACATATTAATCTAAAAACACACTTTACCAACCCAATAACAACCAACTATCGTTATTTTCGTACCTTCGCGCCGTTACAATTGTAACTATCAGGTCGGTTTTATATCTTTTAGTACTATTGCCTGGCATTGTCTGTGCATTATCCCTTTAAGTTTTACTCGTTCCTCGATTCATAAGGTTATTAAATTTTTGAGCGCGCAATTTTATGCCCATTATAATTTTTTTCTTTTCTGTTTGGTATTTATCCTTATTCGCACAAACATTTTTTCATCACAGGTACGCATCACATGGCGCTTTTAAAATGAGCAAAGGCTGGGAAAAATTCTTTTTCTTTTTCACCTACCTTACACAGGGCTCGCATTATTTAAGCCCGCGCGCCTATGCCATCATGCACCGTATGCATCATGCTTACGCAGATACAGAGATGGACCCGCACTCCCCGAACTTCTCTAAGAATGTATTTTCGATGATGTGGCGCACGCGCAATTTTTACAACGGCATCTTCAGTGGTAAAATAAAAGTTGAAGAAAAATTTACAAAAAACCTGCCTGAGTGGAACGCCTTAGATCGCTGGGCTGATTCGTACCTCTCCCGCGCTATATGGATAGCATTGTATATTGTATTTTTCGTACACTTCGTAACCGCACCATGGCAGTGGATATTCTTCCCGGTGCTATTGGTAATGGCCGCATTCCACGGTGCTATCATTAACTGGTTCGCGCACAAGTTTGGCTACAAGAATTTTAAGGTTAGTAATACTTCCGAAAATCTGTTCTCTATCGATATTCTTATGCTGGGCGAGGCTTATCATAATAATCATCACAAATTTCCATCAAAGGTAAACTTTGGCCATCGCTGGCACGAGCTCGATCCCGTTTACCCCATCATACTTTTGTTTGATAAGATAGGCATTATACAGATACCTAAAAAAGCACCTGTACAGTCGGGTGGAGCTATACCGATCAAAAAACACGAACACGAGCTTGCAGAAGAAATGTGGTAGTACCCATCAACCATAATTACAAAGCCCTGTCTGAAAAGACAGGGCTTTTTCACTTATTAACCAATCAACATGTTAGCTTAATTCACCTTCTTCACCCTTCCATTCTCCTCATCAGTAACCTTCCTGTCTATTTTCATATTCCCGAAACGATAGTTCAGCGTCAACCTTATTCTGCGTGTATCCTGTCGCTGCGATACATAGTAAGACTGCCCTGGTAGTGTACTTGAGTAAGAGCCGTTCGCATGATAAAAGACATCATAAACACCCAGCGTTACGCTTAGCTTGTTCTTAAGAAACTTCCGTTGCACCGCCAGATCTATCTCACTATGTTGGTTATATAATTGTATCCCATCCCTATATGGCGACCAATATGAAGCGTTCATCTGCAACTTAAAATTCTTTGGCAGACTTAGAGTATTATTCATCGTTGCGAAGACCGAAAAAGTTTTTGTTTTGGAGTTTACACTGTCTATGATCCCATTCCGCTCGCCATATATCAGGTTAACAGAAGCTTGCGTACTAAACCACTTCACCACCTGCTTTTGCGCAAAAACATTCAGCATTGCCCCATTGGTAAATGAGTAATTAAATACAGTATCCACATTTATCTGAGAGCCATCGTTTTTTGTAAAGGAGTAATAATAAATACTGTTTGTTGTATGCTGAAAGGCGATGCTGCTGTGCAGGAAATTATTATAGTTCCATTCCAGCTCCAGCTTGTGTGTGTACTCTGGCTTTAGTGCCGGGTTACCTGCGCCATAGCTAAGTGGGTCTACAAAATTTTTCACAGGGTTAAGGTCGTTATACTCCGGCCTGTCTATCCGGTAACTGTAAGAGAACTCCAGGGTATTCTTTTCATTGAGAGGATACTCAACATTCAGATTAGGAAACAGCTTAAAATAATTTTGCGTCAGTTTGTAATCCGTTTCTTTATTCACTGCGTTCACATCCGTCTGCTCACCTCTTAAACCAAGCTGTACTGTACCTTTTTTAAACTCCCGGGTAACGCTTACATAGGCGGCATATATCTGCTCTTTATAATCGTATTTGTTGGCAAAAGAAGTATCTGTATTGTACACTTCCATACCGGGCACATTGCGTAGCAGGGAGTTATTATTAATATTGTTTACAAAGCTGCCCTTTGCGCCTGCTTCCAATGTGAGTGTCTTACTGATTACTTTTGTATAATCGACCTTGGCAGTAGCGATCTTAAAGTTGAGATCTATAAAATTATGGTAGGCCAGCATTTGGTCAACCTCTGCGTTGGCGTTGTCATAAAACCGGTTCCTGCTCAGCCCGTCATAGTTATCTATATAGTCCGTATAGTCTGCCGATAGTTTTAACTGGCTGCCGGCGGTATCGTAGTTGTGTACACCATATACCGACACTGCAGGCACATTATTAAAATCTTTGTTGGCTGCTGTATTCGTAAAGCTGCTGTAGTTGTTTGCATTATAGCCATCTATTACAGTTCTGTTGTTTGCAAACTTGCGCAATGAGTTAGGATAAGCGTTTATTTCGCATCCTATACTTGTGTTCTTAGTCAGCTCATATTCCAGCCCCCCTTTAAATTCAAATACCGAGCGCAGCATCACCTCCCGCCCCGTAAGGTCTATCATTGTATTACCCGTTGCCGCGGTTAGCGTTCTGTTCATGTTTTGGTCGGTTACAAAGCTGCGGTTCCAGTATGTAGTGTTTGTAAATATCGTCAGCTTGTTTGTTTTATAATTCAGGTCCAGCGTTGTTTGATCTCCGCTGCCTTTTCCATGTCCTGCCACAGTTACTACAGAGCCGCTGATGCCTTTTATTTTTACCTTCTTGCTTACAATGTTTATCAGCCCGGCAGTACCGGCTGCATCGTACTTGGCTGGTGGGTTCTTTATCAGCTCTATGCTTGCTATCTGATCTGCATTCATATTACTGAGCATTGTTATCATTTGAGCGGCTGGTATCTGTTGCAGTCTGCCATCCATCATAAAGCCTACACCTGCCTTACCATTTACTGTTACATTGTTCTGCGCATCCACTACTACACCCGGCAGGCGCTTTAATAATTCTAATACAGTATTACCACTTGCCAGCAGATCGTTTTGTACATTCAGTACTATTACGCCGTGTTTAAATTCTATAAGAGGCTTATCCGCTTTTACCGATACCTCTCCCAAATTATGCATGCTGCTCTTTAGCATTATGAGGCCCATATCCACATCAATTTGGGAATCGGTTTTTACTACTGCAGAATACCACTCTGCAAAGTTTACAGCGCTCACCTTTAATAGATAGTCGCCCTTCGTTATCTGTGATATTGCGAAGCTGCCATCCTCGTCTGTTATGGTTCCTTTTACCACGCTGCTGTCCTTTGCGCGCAGCAGCGCTACAGGGCAGTAAGACACCGCTGCACGGGCTGTGTCTTTTACCATACCCTTCACTACGGGTTGCGCATAGCTCCCCATGGCCGTCGCTACCATTAGTAGCAACAGGCATATATACCTCGACATATTTTTATTGATTTATAAGATTAATGGCTAAGACTACAAATTATAATTTCTATTCGGCATTCTCAATACCTGCCCACCAAATCAACCAAATATTCACCACCTGGTTTCATTTCCCCTCCTGTAGAGACAAGCCATGCCTTATCTCAGTCATTGGAAAAGCTACTCGGGTAGCCACCCTTTTGGGCAGTTGAGGGCAAAGGTGTCCGCGAGGCAATGTATTAAGAATAATACCCTGCCCCTCTACCACGTAACACCCCAATCTACATTTTCTGGTATTTTGAGTAGAGACAAGGCACGCCTTGTCTCTACAGAATGGATTCCTATCGCAATGCCAGCCCTTTTGACCCGCTTACCACATACATCTGCATCTGTGTTATACTGTTCAGTATATCTATGCAGCTGTAATCTCTTATGGTGTTTATATTCATCGTTTCAGCTACAGGTACTTTATTGTCAGCGTCAGTCTGCAGCGCATTATATTCATCTATGCTTTTCTTTAGCGTAGCGAATAGCTGCTTTGCATTTTCGTTGGTCACAATATCAGGGTTTATCCTGTCTGAAATAGCCATATGCTGCCGCTCAAAATCAACCGGGAATGAATTCATACCAAATTCCTGCTGCAAGAGCAATGCTTTTATCTGGTCGCTTGTGCTGTTTATTTCTGCTACCATATTGCTGTTAGCCATAGCAGGTGCGTTGTGCTGCATCCGTTTCAATAATTGTTCATTACGCATGTAGTTTTGAGCCTGTAATTGTACCTGTGTGTTCGGCCTTATGGCAAGCATCGTAAACAATAATCCTGTAGCGCCTACCAGAAGCACCGATGTGATGATGGTATTTAGTTTTGTCTCCGCCCTGCGTATACCGGTAAAGAAATAAGTAGGGATGAATACGAACATCGAGAAGCACACAGTCGATATCCACAATGGTGTTCTGCCCGGCCAGTGGCATACAGCAAATAGTGTGGACATAGTATATAATATACCCGTCACTGCACCTGTTATGGTTACTACTTTATCTCGCAGGTTGTTACTCTCTTTCGTCTTCAGCAACACCATCAGTGGCAAAAAGATAAAGCACAGTACCAGGAGTGCCATTATCAGCAAAAAAGAGGCACCCTGCCAGTGCATTACTTTAAATAAAGAACCTCCTATAAATGCGGCAACAGAGAAAGCGCCGCAAGCGATCATTACCTTTTTCATTGCATAATAATTTTTGAATGTGAGTAAATTGATGGTTTCCTCCTCTATCTCGCGCAGGTCGCGCTTGTAAAACTGTTTTATGGTTTCACGATACAGGCGCTCAAAGTCATCGTCCCTTTCGAGCGTTTGCTCCATGATACAGCAGACATGATCCAGCAGGTTCATCTGCAGGTCTTCCATATCCACGCCATTACGTCTAATGTCGCTGAGGATAAAGTCTACTTGTTCGTCCGTGAGGCAATACATTTATATCGGTTTTATTTTCAGGTCCAGTAAGAACTGCATCGTGCCCATAAAGTCGGCCAGTTCACTTAGCTTTTCCTTTGTTTTCGATTTGCCAGTCGGGCTCAGGCTGTAATACTTGCGCACACGCTTACCTATATACTCCGTTTCCGTCACCACAAGTCCTTCGGCCTCCATGGCATGCAGCGTAGGGTATAGTGCGCCCTCCGTTATCTGTATCTTGTCCAGTGTCAGCTCCTTTACCCGTTGCGTTATTTCGTAGCCATACATTTTTTTGTTGTCGGCCAGCAGCTTCAGCACAATGGTCTTTAGCGTTCCTTTTATCAATTCTGATGAGAAGATCATTTTAATTTCTTTAGTACCTAAGACAAAGATACATAAGAAACCAATGCATTGTACGCAAATGCAAAAATATTTTTGGACATGGTGTACACTTCATCCATGGAAACGATTTTATTGACGGATGACGGCGTCACTAAAATGATCATGATGTTCCATCTTTACAGTACGCACCAAATTGTTAACAGAGCAAAAACTATGGTATTGCTCATATCTATTAGTTGTCAAATTATTTACTACTAATATTGAAGAATATTTAGAGAGGCAAAAAGGAAAATAAATACAATTCCTAAAAGCATAAAAAAATAAAAAATGTAATTAAGGAAAATCAGAACGTTAGATTTTTTATCAATGCTTTTAGCTTCTCTAATAATATTTCTTCTATCAATGATGGCAACTGTTTCACGATGCAAATACGCTGCTACCGCATGGGATGCTAAATTCAAGACTAACGTAAAAATCAATAAAGACCAGCCTGAAATGAGCATCCAAATGTACTTTGAATGATGCACATCTTTTACGACTTTGTCAATTAGTACAAAGGATAATCCTAAAGCACCAGCAGTAATATAAACGAGTTGTTTATCAAAAGCTTCTTGTGACTTATTAAACCTTTTTTCAGTAGCTTTTCTATAATCTTTTATAAATTGCATTTCTGCAATGTCCTTTTCCATATCATCCAGCATAAAAAATATTTATCAAAATATACAACTTTCTTAAGGAAATATAGTACGTTGTTACTGACTAACTAGTATAAGCTTTGTATAATTACAAAGATATTTTATGATAAAAGGCGTAAAACTTAAAAGTGAACTTCAGGAACAACTAAAATTCTTGTTTGACGCTTCTGAGCCATGGGGACTTGAGTATAATTTCTTAAAGATTAAAATAATATTAAAAGAGCTAGATACTATAATTAGCAATAAAATTATTGAAGTTGAAAACGATATAAAAGGAGAAGGAGATGTTGATATTATGAGGTCAATGTCAACACAACCAAATGTCTTTTTCTATAAAAATGACTATCAAGATACCTTCAGAAAGGCTTTATTTACGAGTTTGTATTCATTTTTTGAAATTGGGTTAAAGGAAATAATCAGCATTATAAACAATATAAAAAAATTTGGGAATGCCGATGATGTTGTTGGGATAGGGAGGATATTGAATACTGCAGGTTTAATTGAATATAATAATGACTGGGATAATATACTCAAGCTAGCATCTATAAGAAATGTTATTGTGCATCATGATTCTTTTGTACCCGAAATTGAAAAGTATAAAAATCTTCACTCCTGTCTTGTTAGAAACAAAATTTCATCTATCGACTACAACGGCTATATTCGAATAACAGGATCTGAATTTATACATACATCAATTGATAAGTTTAGAAAGGTATATAATACAATCTATTTCAATTCTGAGAAGTTTAAATCATAAAAGCGAGATTCACCGCATCCGCTTTTTATGTTTTACCCAATACTATAACGATTCCCCGGCGGATATTACATTTCTATCCGTTTTTGCCGATGCTGGCGATTACCATACGTATTGCACCCAAGCATCAAATAGATTTTCTTTCATTCTGCAACTTCCCCAACACGAGTTAGTGAGATAACACCCTGCCCCATAGAGGGCGGGGCTAAGACCAATGCACAACACCATCAACGCAATGTAATCGTCTACCTGTCATTCAGCAAGCATCCATTTGGGACACAAATACCGGCCACACCTAATCCCGCAAACTCCCCTTCAAGGGTAGGGGTAAATCGAAAAATAGATTAATAATTTGATAATGCTAAAAACCTCGTAGGTACTTTTCTTTTTTAGTGCTTTGCAGTACTAATTATTTATCCCCACCAACACACCAAACACTTATGATAGTATCATTAAATGCCATCACGCTTCCGTTCATCGGTGAAGTAAATCTAAGCGGCGGTGTCCTGCTTATCTTCTTTGTTTGCCTGCTGGCAGTTGTAGCCTTCGAGTTCGTCAATGGTTTTCACGATACGGCCAATGCTGTGGCAACGGTTATCTACACAAAAGCTATGAAGCCTATGGTAGCTGTACCCTGGAGTGGAGCGTTCAATTTTCTTGGTGTATTCACGGGTGGTGTGGCTGTAGCCATGGGTATTTTAAAATTGGTACCGCTCAATGAATTGATGGCATTGCCGGTACAAGTGGGTGCATGCATGGTTATCTCAGTATTGCTCGCCTCTATCATCTGGAACCTGGGTACATGGTATTTTGGTATTCCGTGCTCCAGTTCACACACGCTCATAGGCGCTATGATAGGCGGTGGTCTTGGGTTTACTTACTATTACCATGGTTCGGGGGTTAACTGGAGCAAGGCCGGCGAAATAGGTATGTCGTTGATACTTTCACCCGTGTTTGGTTTCGGTGCGGCCATATTACTTATGTTGTTCCTCAAGCATGTTATCAAATCAAAGCAACTGTTTCATATACCGACAGGAGAGAACGATAAGCCACCAATACTCATCCGCTTATTGTTGATAACTACCTGCACGCTTGTTAGCTTTTTCCATGGTAGCAATGACGGACAAAAAGGTGTAGGCTTATTAATGCTGATACTTATCGCTTTCGTACCTGCTAAGTTTGCGCTTGATAGCTCTATACCTGCTGATAAAACCATTACCGCGCTGACAAATGTGCAGCAGCTGTTGCCGCGCACCTTATCTGCAAATAGTGCCGGTCAGGTCGACATTAATTCATTGAACGACCTCATCACTAAAACAAAGGAAGATGTAGCGCAGAAAAATGCGGATGCAGCGCAAACGTTTAAACTCAGAAAAGAGATACAAAGCGTTAATAAGAGTATCAAGAGCATCACTACGAATAAGGACATGACAATCCCGGCCCCGGATAGGGCAGTCTTCTCATCCGCTTCAAAACAATTAAACAAGACCACTGATTTTGCACCAGTATGGGTCATTGCTATAATCTCCATCTCTCTTGGCGTAGGTACTATGATAGGGTGGAAGCGTATTGTGGTAACGATAGGTGAAAAGATAGGTAACGAGCACCTCAACTACGCACAGGGTGCCACTGCCGAAATAGTAGCTGCGGCCACCATTGGCCTTAGTACAGGCTTTGGTTTACCGGTAAGCACCACGCACGTACTGTCAAGCGGCATAGCCGGAGCAATGGTAGCATCAAAAGGGGCTAAAAACCTCAACGGCGGTACTCTTAAGAACATTGCTCTTGCATGGGTGCTTACATTGCCGGTGTCAATTGCATTAGCTTTAGGATTGTTTTTCTTGTTCCATTTATTTATCTAAGTTTAAGAAGCAGATCGTTTAATTTTTAAAATCAACGAACATGAAACAGATACTTGTTGCCACAGATTTTTCAGCCTGCGCCAGTAATGCAATGGAATACGCCGTGGAACTGGCTAAGATCCTGAACATAGGTGTATGCGCTATCCATGCCATGCACCCCACAGAAGGTATAGACAACAATGTTTATAAAGCTATCTTCATCGAGGATTATTATAACAAAAAACGACAGGCGCTCACTAATTGGGCGGGCGGTTTTGTCAGCAAGTACCAATACAGTGATGTATCGCTGACCACTGTTTGCGAGGTAGGTAATTTAGGTACTGTTCTTACAAAGTATATCGAAACAAATCCGGTAGAGCTTTTAGTGATGGGATCTATGGGGTCAACGGGTATATCCGGTTTGTTTGGCAGTAATGCCAGCATGATGGTGTCGAAGACCAAAACACCGACGTTGGTTATTCCTATCGAAACAAAATTTTCTATAAATCCGGTTATCACCTTGGCTACTGACTTCTCTGCAGACTTGTCTCCGGAAGATGTTAACGCGCTTAATGAATTGGTACTCGCGTTCAAGTCAGATAAGATCAATGTGCTTAATATCCTCGAAACATCTGAGTGGAAAACCAATGAAGCAGGAGAGGACGCGCTGAAAAAATTGATAAAGAATGTAGACCTTGATTTTAAATATATTCATGAGGATAACCCTAAAGAAGGCATCATGAACTTTATACAGAGCAACGATACCGACATACTATGCGTGGTTAAACACCACCATAATCTTATTTACAGAATATTTAACCGTAGTACTGTAAACCAGGTAATGAGCAAACCTATAAAAGCGATATTGGTTTTACATGAGTAGTATCTGTTAAGAGCAATTGAATTTTTCATAAAAAGGAAACCTTAACAGGGTTTCCTTTTTATCTTTATTACAGTACGCTACTGCGTCATACTTTTTTAAATTTTTACTTTTACCTTACCACATGCCTGCAAAAAACAAATACCTCACTGAAATAACATCTGTACTTCGCGCCGGTGCAGAAGGCGATAAAAAAGCAAAATATGCCGACCTCAAAAAGTACATTGGTACTAACTACGATTTTATCGGCCTATCCAGCCCGCGACAAAGAGCGTTATTCAAAACGGGATACAGCTTCTCTCACCTGCCAGTAAACGAACAGCTTAAAATATGGGACGGTCTTTGGCAACAAAGCGACCTCTACGAAGTCCTTAGCCAGTGCCTTTACTTTGTGGAGAAGTACATAAAGAAGCTTGACCCGGAAGAACTATGGAACATCACACAGCACTGGGTACGCAAAATAGATAACTGGGCACACTCAGATACGCTGTCCAGCACTTATGCATATCTTATGGAGCAATTCCCCGATGTTATTTATGCGCAGTATAAAATATGGAACACATCTGCCAACCCTTGGGAGCGCAGACAGTCTGTTGTGGGAATGCTACTCTACAGCAAGGCGCGTACAAAATTCCTTACCGTAAATAAAATGCTGAAGCTCGTAGCGCCTCTGTTGCTTGATGAAGATTATTTTGTACAAAAAGGGGTAGGCTGGGCACTTCGGGAAATAGGTAATGTGTACCCTGAAGACACAATGAAATTCCTGCAAAAGCATTGCGGCATTATCACACCCGTAGCATTTACTTCTGCAATAGAAAAGATAGGCGCCAAAGAAAAAGGAGAACTAAAGCAATTAAGAAAAACCGCGAAGGCGAAGAAATAGATATCATGATACAATCATCGAAACTCTTTGATGTAAATTTGTCTATGCTAAGCGATATCAATTACTTTGCCATGGTGAGCTTGTCGAACTAAAACCAATCAAAATGCCCAATCCACTCGTCACATTCTTAAAACTCTTTAAAGATATCTCTCCTGATGAAGAGGCTGTTGAAGAAGCAATAAGATATAAAACATACAAAGAAGGAGATGTGCTACTCAAAGATGGCACTGTTGCAAAAGAATTATTCTTTATCTGTAACGGGGTACTTAAAATAGCCGCCACAAACGATAAGGGGAATCCTGTTACCCACTTCTTTATAAAAGAAAATCAATTCTGCACCATACTCAAAAGCTTTAATAGTGGCAAACCTTGTTCCGGGAATATCATTGCGGCCTGCGATACCGAAGTTATTGTCATCACAAAAACAAAATTACTGGCGCTCTATAAAAAAGTGCCTTATATGAAAGAACTTATTGATAGTATCATACAACAAAGGCTCATAGATAAGATAGAAGCCAGCAATGGATTTCTAGGTATCGATGCCGCCGCACGCTATAAACTATTTCTTATGCGCGAGCCCGACATAGCCCTTCGCGTGTCTCTCACCGATATAGCATCCTATCTGGGCATAACGCCACAATCCCTGAGCCGTATCAGAAAGAATTTATGCTAATGCCTATACATCCGTAAAACTGTAGAGACAAGGCATGCCTTCTACAGTCGTATACCCCCCACATTTTTTACCATTTGGTAAATCTCCCTTCCATGCATCTCCTCAACTTTGCTTTCAATAAAATATAAGCAACATGGAAAGCAAAACATTCTCATTACAAGGCAAAACAGTAGTATTACTCGGTGCCAGCTCCGGCATTGGCCTCGCCACAGCACAAGCCGCTGCCGCCGAAGGTGCAAACATCATCATCGTATCGGCCAACCAGCAACGCCTCGACAATGCACTAAAAGAATTACCACAGGGCGCTAAAGCCTACGCTGTTGACGTTACAAACGAAGAACAGATAAAAGGCCTCTTCACCAAGATCGGCAAATTCGACCATCTTGTTTATACCGCTGGGGAAAATATTCAGATAGGTAACATCAGTGATACGAAGATTGAGGCAGGGAAGAAATATTTTAATGTCCGCTATTGGGGTGCATTTACTGCTGTAAAATATGCAGTGCCGTACATTAATATTGGCGGCTCTATAGTACTTACAAGTGGCGCTGCAAGTCAGCGTCCTGGCAAGGGTTGGTCGCTGGGCGCAAGTATGTGCGCAGCTATGGAAGGCTTCACCCGTGCTATGGCAGTAGAGCTGGCGCCTATCCGTGTTAATGTGGTAGTGCCGGGTATAGTAAAAACAAACCTCTGGAACAGCCTGCCGGACACAGACCGGGAAGCACTCTACGCGACATACGCAGATATGCTGCTTGTGAAGCATATTGGCGAAGCTGCAGAAGTAGCTCAGACTTATATCTACCTGATGAAACAAACGTATAGCACCGGCCAGACAGTAGTGGTAGACGGCGGTGGTGTACTGGTATAGATGACCTCTTATATAAACATAACACTGATACTCCTATGGGAGATCAGTGTTATGTTTCTTACTATACATCTCGCTCCCCTAGCACTATACAACCTCCTAAAACACAAATAGATTTTAATGAAAAGTATCCCGAAACAAAAAGATATCCACATAAAATTTTAGTGCTTGAAACCGCACCGGCAAACGGTTTGGAACTTGCTCAACCCCGTTTCTTGTTGATATCTCATCAAAATATTTTTTGTAGGCATTGGTAAATTTGTGCTATAAATTCTATGTTATGCGAGGAAGTAAAATTTTTAATGAGATAAGGAAAATACCCGAAGCCGGACAAAAGAAAACACGTGGCCGCAACACCGCACTCGTTACAAAACGCAACGACTGTCTCACAGCACGTTACTTCTACTATGTCACCTACACCGGTAAAAGCTATGATGCGCTTTTTGTGGCGCTCGAGTCTGAGTTTTTTCTTACCAGGGAGCGTATCAATACAATTATACAGGAAAACGAGGCTGTGCTACAGGTATTCAAAAAAGAGATGATCTCTATCGCTACACTTAAAAGCTATTACCCCCACTTCAGGTGGGAGTATTAGCTTACACTGTAAACGCACCATGTATCACTATTGGTACATTTACCTTTGTTTGCTGCGGTTGTGTGCTATAGTCCTCAAATGCTATACTGTATCTTATTTCGCGCACGCGTATAGTATCACTACGCCTTTGTGTATCTGCATGAGTACGGCATAGATTGCCGTAATCATCTCCTACGCTCCATCCCTGTAGCGCTTTATGCAGCATAAACTCCGTTTCGTAGTAGCTTAGCGCCAGCATTTTATATTCATCTGGTGTGGTTGCAGAGCTGTTACTGGCAGGCGCAAAGCCGAGGCGTATCACTACGGTACCTTTTGCCGCCTGCACATTATCAGCCATATTCTCAAATTCAAAATCTTCAAAGTCTATAAGCACACACGGCCATGTTACCGGCAGGCGCACTGTGCCCTTGTCATTTTTCAGCTGCCCCATATCCTGATCTATGTAGGTGTTTGCGGGCATCACATTCTGCACACGTGCCTGTATTGCCAGAAAAAAATTCGCGAATGGTGAGTTCATTGTATGTTGATTGGTTGATAAGTTGAATGGTTGATTTTGTAAAATGGGGGTATGCGGTATGTTATCGAAAAGAGCCAGGGCAGACTTACAACTTACGACTCCTGACTTACGACTATGTTTTTGAACTTAAAACATCCACCATCTGTATCATATCCATAGCTACGCAGTATGGAAAGAAACTGCTGATCATTAAGCATAGCTGTGGTGTACACGATATCGCTTTTTGTTATCTCATACTGCTGCTCCAGATGCACCTTGCTTTGCGCATAACCGCTGGCGCTGCTGCTGGTCGTTGTTTCTGTATTACCCAATACGGTTATCGACATCTCATCGTTCATCGCTTTTATAAACGAGAGTTGCAGGTTGCCGTCACAGTTGGTCGACTTGCCATCCTTTAGCTCAAAGTCTGCCTGCCGTGGTATCATCATAGCCAGGGAGCTGCCACTGTTATCCAGTATTTCTTTTAGCTCTATTTTGGTCTGCTCATCATACGAGTCATATTTTATTACACGCACCGGCTGCCCAAAAAGCTCTATGTATTGTGCCCAGTCGCCGAGGCCGCCACGTTTGTACAGATAGTATGGCGCGCATTTCAATAGCAGGCCCAGCGCGTCCTTTTCTCCCATTACCCATATATTTGGTATCGCAGTATACGATATGCCTTCTGTACCACCTTGCTCATAAGCTATGATGCCGAGCTCGGGTTTTATATGTTTCCTGGGAATATCGGTACATATTAATTTATCGCCCGGTAAGAACTCTAAGCCCGATACACCCCACAATTGTGTTTCCATAATGGTACGCATTATATGCCGGAAGGCCAGTGAGCGTATCAATGCATCCATGCCCGGGACAGATACTCCTTCTTTCTCAAAATGCAGTTCTTTATTGAGCACCGCGTCTATACGCTTAGCTACAATACCAGACAGGTGGCCATCAAGCACCACATCGGCATACAGGTCGTAGAGGCGGCTACGGTTTGGATAATAAACCGATTCTGCGCTAATGTGTGCAGTGCGCCAGTAGCTAATGTCCTTCCGGCTTCTGTCGGCGCTGCGTATATTCAGTTCATTGATAATGATCTCTGTTTCGGTGCCGGGCTTTTTATAGGTTGTTGCCATCAAATTTCTTATTTAAGAATTAATATTAATTATTGGTTATAAATTGATAATTTGCAGGGATTGGACTCTGCCTCTGAAAACATCCCAAGCGTTTTACCTGCTTAAATAAAACCACGTACGTAATGTTTTCAATGATCAAGGTACTTATGATAGAGGCTTACCGCCCGTTGCAGCAATGGACCAATATGCGCATAGCTTCTTTTTCCATAGCATTTACGCTAATTACCATCCTGATGCTGACGAATGTTTATTCCCTCGTAGCTATTCTGTCCGAGTTTGGGATGACAGGGCTGTTGGGGCTTTTAAGGACGCGTAACTATCTTATAGCTATCGTGGCCATCGTAACGCTGAATATTATTGTAGTACAACCTCTGAGTGATATGATGCGTGAGCGAAAGCGCACCCCAAAACCATACAAGATCATCTTGTACGCTATTGCTTCAATAATTATATTTGCCTTCGCCCTTACTGTGGAAAATAACGTTATTTAATAAAGGGAGGCTTTGTTACATCCTGCTCCAGGCGATCACTATACTCGCGTATCAGCATCATTTTATTAAGCAGGCCGTGGTCGGTATAAAAGGGTATAAGATGATACGTTGCTACATCTTTACGTGCAGGGCGAGAGCCGTTATATTGCTTCATATGTAACTCGTACTCTATACCGTTTTGCTTTAAACTCCACTGTTCCTCCGGGTATTTGAATGCCCCGCTAAAGCCAGGCTGCGTGTTATTATACACCAGTAGTTGAAAATCATCATCGCCATCGTAATGCCATGCTATCACATCGCTTTTACGTATCATGCTGCCATCAGCCACCATCAATACTATAGTATCTATGTTGTCAATTTTTACAGTAGGCACTTCGGCATACCAGTCGCGCTTTATATCTACTTTAATGTTCTGGCAAAAAGCTGCCGTACAAGAAATGCATAGTGCGATTGATAAAAGGATATGCTTCATAATTGTAATTGTAAACAGGATAAAGATAATAACGAAGTGTATAATGTTTAATAATAATTGTTGCGGCGGGGATTACTGCTCCAGCTTACGGTATCGCCATCGGGTGCTGTTTCATGGGCGGTGTCAGCATAAGGCCATCCCTCTGGTTGCGCATCGCCATCGCGTATGGCTTTGAGCACGGTTATGGCATCTTCGTAAGCCGAGCGGAAAGCAGCATAGTCGACACTGGCAGTAGCCAGGCGCAGTATATGCCAGCAGGCGATGTCTTTCAGCAGGCTTTTTAAGTATGCATCTGTAACGGTGGGCTGTGTGGTATCTGTGCCAAACAACGCCTCGAGGTTGTAGCGGGTAAGATACATTTTTGCTTCCTGCTCTGCAGCAGTGATAGCGTTTGTAACAATGTCGCTATTGCCACGAATTATTTCTGTAAGTACGTCTGCGTAGATATTAGACGACAGATCGTCGGTAGTAATGATAGGCATGTTTTTAATGTGAAAATGTGAAGAATGTGAAAATAAATGCGGTAATGTGATGGACGGTATTTATAGTGTTATTATGCGAGATGAATGTGGCAATAAAAGATAGAATAGAAGCAACATGATATTAACTGCGCTACAGGAGCACATTATCACATCATCACATTTCCACACTAATTATCTTCGTCCTTGTCTTTTTTGTGAGATGGCTTTTCGTCATCGTCATCACCATCATCGTCGCTGCCTTTCTTTTGGTGAGTGGTTTTCTTTACATCAGTGTCCGGGTCGAGGCCCTCGCCTGTGGCTTTAACGGAAGTTATCTTTTTTGTTACACGATCAAATTCGACTTCGTACACATTGAAAGAATTATCGCCTATGTCCTGGCGGATGAAGCCGTTAAGAATATTATTCTGCGTTTCATCATCCGCATCTGCTGTAGAGTCTTTGGTTACCACTACGTATACTTTTACTGTAGCCTTATTTTGCTTTTGCAGCTTGGGTATTTTCTTGCGTTCATCAGTATATTCCTGCAGGCCCATCATTTGCTTTTTGAATGTAGCAAAATCGGCTTTGTCTTTGTTCTTTGTTTTAGGTGCAGCGGCTTCCTGTGCGAAAACGCTTGTGCCTATAAGTATAAAGAATGCGAGAAGTAGTGATATTCTGAGTTTCATGTTGATCTATTTTATTTAACCGCAAGGCGCTAAGAGCGCAACGTGTAGAAGGTAAATTTCGGATTTTATTTGATAATAGTTTGTTGAATTTTAGCCATGATATTGTTCGTTCTTTTGTTGTTTTGCAAAATGATATTCGTGTTTTTTTAAAGAGCAGCGATTGTTGAGTATCCAGATGGCGCCTTCTACTGCATCAGGGCCATCATCGTGAGCATTGCTGTTGGGCGACAAGGCAAGAAACTGCTCTTCGAGTCGCAGCATGTGCGGGTTATTCTGTTCGGCTTCGTTGAGGTAGAGTTTGCCATTACGGTTGAGCGGCTCCAGCAGACATTCGATACGGGTGAATTTATCCTGCTTTTGGCGCCTGTCTCCAATGATGGGGATGACGGGGCGGCCATCCCTTCCGGCATCTCTTACGGCTTGCAAAATGCTATCCTGCATGAAGAGCTCTTCCATGTAGTAATAACAGGTACTGTTGCCTACGAAGGTCATAACATCGTATAGCCATTCGGTCATCTGTGCAGTGGTAGTCTGCTCGATGTAGGCTTTGATGACATGAAACTCGTCTAGTATTCTGCCAACTAGCACAGTGGCTTTGTAGTCATTGCTCTTGCCATCTTTATACGACGGATCTGTGTAGCAAACGAGGTGGCTATAACTCCGGTTGTATAGCGCCTGTTTATAAGCCATTGTGCGGAAGACCGCGCCCTCTGTAATAGGATTATTGAAATACTCCTTCTGGGCTGCGGCGTAGCTTTTTTGTGCAAGTACCCGCTCTATATCCGCTTCCGTATTTTTCTGCGGCCAGGATGAAACTCCTTGTTCGTCGCGTATGTTCACTTCGTCTGCATAGTCGGCGTGCTTTACAGCCCGGGCGATACAACTGTCTGCGGCTATACGGTTGCCGCAAAACATTATCATTGTATGTTGTGATATCGAGCGGGTGCCTATAGCAGCTTCTTCTATCCATCGCCATTTTTTTGCTACCATGTCCGGGTTAAGGCAGTCAGCGTCTGTATCCACGTCATCAAACAGGATGATGTCGGGCCGGGCTTCTTCGTTACGTGTACCCCGTGGGCTTTGGCCTGCTCCCAATGCACGAAACGCGACGCCGTTCAGTGTGGTGAACTCGGCAGCCTGCCACTGGCCGCTTTGCTCCTGTGCACCATAGTCCTGTATGATGCGCTTGTTGTATTCGAGGTTGGCCTTATAAGGCATCAGCAGGCGTATAGCATTATCCTGGCTGTTGCTGACCATGAGCACATACCGCTTCTTTATGCGCGCTTGCTCACCATCCAGCTTGTGGCCTGCAAGCGTTATGTACAGCACCTCCATCATGGTACGTGTGCTCTTGGCTAGCTCACGGCTCCACATACGCACTTCGTAATGCTCGGGGTTGTTCAATACTCGCTGTGTAGCGCGTTTGTGAAAGTCTGCCGGCTCTGCGAATGCATAGCGGGGGAAGTAGTATTTGAACCATTCCTCGGGATCGGCTTCGAGCTGCGCAACGCGTTTGCGCTTCTGATCATCCGTTTCCTTTTCATCGATGAGTGTTGTTTCGAGGATGGCTTTTTTATGTTCTTCCCAGGTGAGGAGGTTTTGTTTGTCGGTGATCATGGTGATGGGTTTAAGGGAGACCTCTCCAGGCGTTTCCAAGGAGAGGTTGTCATTAAATTGTGTTGATGGTGGCGTCGTGTAGAGACAAGGTATACCTTGTCTCTACAGTGTGTCATGTAATGCATCTGTTTTTATGCAGCGAGGCGTTCTTTTATGAAGGCATCGAGCTGCAGGGTAACGGTCTTCGTCAGGGGTATGTCGCGGCGATAGAGCCATGTAGTAAATAGTTTTGCTACTTCCACTATTTGTGTAAGGCTGGTATCGGTTTCGAGGTTCTTTATTGCTGCAGTATATTTTATCAACAGGTCCGCGTCTTTGGGGTTTGGGTTCTCATCGTTCTTCATTCTATCAGTTGCTTTTTCCAATATGCTGTACATAGTCTGCAGCTGGTTCTCTTTGGATGTAAGGTTCGAGCGTTTTACATCCGTCCACTTATTATCGTGTACCCAGAGACGAACTTCAGACTCATCTATATTAACAATCGCAGCTATGTTTTGTATCGTTTCTTCGTGATAGATATATAGCAGCCGTGCCCATTGTTTTTTCTGTTCGGTGGTGATTTCATCTTTCATGGCCCAAAGGTGTAACGGCAAATATTTTCTGCCAAAAGCAATCCGCATGATGCGGTTTTAAGCGGGCACCATGCCGTCTTAAACGGGCACGATGCGGAAAAGTATTGAATGCCGGTGAGGCTTTGAGTGAGTTTTGGGCTAAAATCTTCCGGGAGAAAAAATTTTAGCATTTTGGCGTGTTGGGAAGATAGTTATGATGCTGGATTGTGATGCGTTTACCCCCTACCCCTAAAAGGGGGCTTGCGCGACTGGGATCGTATTGATTGCTTCTTCCGCAGTTATCGCAGGCGTCAATGCAAAGACGTGGTAGTGTGAATATTGTGGCGATGCCAGCAATAAATTTGCCTAACTTTAGCGCTATGTCGGAGTCACATGTACGGCCGGGTGAACACCTGAATCCACAGGAGCGTGAGTATGAAAATTCTATACGTCCGCAAACGATCGATGATTTTTCGGGACAGCCTAAGCTGGTAGAGAACCTGCGCATTTTTATCAAGGCCGCCAATATGCGCGGCGAGGCGCTGGATCATATTCTTTTCCACGGTCCGCCGGGGCTGGGCAAGACAACACTATCGCGCATAGTAGCGAATGAGCTGGGCGTGAACATAAAAGAAACAAGCGGACCAGTGATAGAAAAGCCTGCCGATCTTGCTGGCCTGCTCACCAGCCTCGATAAAAGAGATGTGCTATTTATAGATGAGATACATCGCCTGGGCACTGTAGTAGAGGAATATCTGTATGCAGCCATGGAGGATTTTAAGATAGACATCATGATCGACTCAGGCCCCGCTGCACGATCGGTACAGTTGTCGTTGAATCCTTTTACATTGGTTGGAGCTACTACACGTAGTGGGTTGCTTACGGCGCCATTATTATCACGCTTTGGGATAAAGTCGCGACTGGATTATTATACAGCCGATGTATTGCAGCGCATATTGATACGAGCTGCCGGATTGCTGAATGTACGCATTACGTCGGACGCAGCTATGGAAATAGCGCGCCGCAGCCGTGGTACGCCGCGTATAGGTAACGGGCTGCTGCGCAGGATGCGTGATTTTGCACAGGTGCTGAGCAACGGTGTGATAGAAATGGATATTGTAGAATATGGCTTGCGTGCGCTGAATGTAGACGAAAGCGGACTGGATGATATGGACAATAAGATATTGACCACGCTGATAGATAAATTTAAAGGCGGCCCGGCAGGCATCAACAATATTGCTACCGCGGTAAGTGAAGAAGCAGGCACTATTGAGGAAGTATATGAGCCTTTCCTGATACAGGAGGGTTATATAATGCGTACACCACGAGGACGGGAGGCTACAGATAAGGCATATAAGCATCTGGGACGGAAACGGAATGAACGGGGGGATATGTTGTTTTAAGAGACTTCTTCCATCCTCTAATATTAATCTATGTGGATAAATAATTGGATAGTAATCCAGTTTATATAATATAAAGAGGTATAAGCTCGCAGTTAATATTTATCAGCGCTTTATGCTTAATAGTATTAATGCTATTGTAAAACTATAATTATCAACATAATAGTTGTACTTTGCAGTGTGAAGTTAAAAGTACAATATAATAAAGCGACCGACTCAGATTACATAACTTATGCACTTGTAGGTGTCATACTGCTTACTGTAATATTAGGTACGCTGAAAATACTCATCCACTAAAAGTTCCGGATTGGATGCTGAACTTTTCCCGTTTTTGAAAAGGTAGCAGTATGCACTGTCCTATTTTTGCCACCCATTTAAAACAAACGGATGCGCAAAATATTATTACTTTCTACTATTTTATTATCGACACACACCTTAATTGCACAGCAGGCAGTAACAACTACACCTGTAGAACCAACCACAAAAACAGTATATGTTACTCCTGCACAGCAGCTTGTAGCTAACACGGGCGAGGATTCCTTAAATTCTTTTGGTGCTACTCATGCACACACTGTTATTTCCGGTTACGGCGAATTGTATTATCAGCGCAATGTTGACCGCCAGCAGTCGCTGGTAGATCTGAAACGTGCGGTACTATTTGTTGGCCACCAGTTTAGTGGACGCATCGCCTTCTTCTCTGAGCTGGAAGTAGAAGACGCCAAAGTACAGGGCGGCGGCTTTACCGGTGAGATAGGTATGGAGCAAGCCTATCTGAAATTCAGCCTGAACCCAAGGCAATATATAGTAGCGGGTTTATTTCTGCCACGCATAGGCATTGTAAATGAAAATCACCTGCCAATTAATTTTAATGGCGTGGAAAGGCCACTGGTAGAGCAATTGGTGATACCATCTACATGGCGCGAGATAGGCGTAGGCTTCTACGGACAAACAACGGCATTACCGCTTACTTATAGTGTAGCCGTAGTAAATGGTTTGAACAATGCGGCTTTTGAACATGGTACAGGCTTTGAAGGCGGCAGGGCCGAAGGGCAGTTTGCCGGAGCTAACAATCTTGCAGTAACAGCAGCGGTGCAATACTTTGCGGGCAACTGGAAATTTCAGATATCGGGCTATATGGGTGGTACAACAACGCTAAATCCTAAGGCAGCAGATAGTCTGCAATTAGAATCGGGTGTGTTTGGCACACCGCTATACCTTGCAGAAGGTGATATACAATATGCCGCGCACGGTATCTCTTTCAAAGCGCTAGGTTGCGATGTATCATTGCCAAAGGCAAGCGATATAAATAGGGCATACGATAATAACACCGCATCGCAGATGTATGGCGCATATGCCGAGCTGGGGTACAACCTGCTGCAGACCATGAAGAAAGATAAATGGCACAGTAAACAATTAAACGTTTTCGCGCGGTATGAAGTGCTGGACCTTAATAATAAGATACCTGAAAACGGCGTGTATGACGGCACATTAAAGCAGACAAATATTATAGCAGGCATAGGCTATCTGCCCATACCTAATGTAGTGATAAAGGCGGATGTGCGCCTGCTACATACAGGAGCGCAGAACCCCGACCTTATAGTAAATCCAAACCCTAACGCTGCGGCGTATAATCAGAACAATACTTTTCTTAACCTAGGTATCGGCTATTCTTTTTAACTATGAGCATGAACAGAAGAGATTTTTTAAAAGGCACCTGCGGTATATGTGTGGCATTAAGTAGTGGCCTGCTGATGGCGTCTGTTATAGAATCATGTAAAACGCCAATAGGTGTCGTAAAGACATCTGCGAAAAACAATATAGTAAACGTGCCGGTGGCAAGCTTTGATAAGAACGGCTTTCAGATAGTGCGGGTGAGCAATTTTGATTATGACCTCGCAGTGCAACGAAAGGCGGACGGCACATACGAAACGCTTGTGCTGATGTGCACGCACGCAGGACAGCCACTAACCAAGACGGGTGACAATTATTATTGCACACTACATGGCAGCCAGTTTGACCATGAAGGCCATGTAACTAAAGGCCCTGCCGACCAGGACCTGGAACGGTTACCAACATCGATCTATAACAACAACATATCAATCAAGTTAAAGCAAACCTCATGAAAAAAATAGTATTATCCATATTGGCAGTAACCACGCTATTCGCGGTAAGCTGTAAAAAATCAAGCAACAATAGTACATCTAATGTTACAGAGCAGGAAGTTATAAATGATTTTGTAAACAAGATAGCATTGCCGCAATACCAGGCACTGGCAGAAAAAGGTATAGCGCTTAATACTGCGGTAGCTACGCTTAATACAACCACTAATGCCACAAACCTTGCAGCAGCACAAAGCGCATGGAGAGATACACGTACTTGCTGGGAGCAGTGCGAAGGCTTTCTGTTTGGCCCGGTAGAGGATGATAATTATGACCCTAATATGGACTCGTGGCCGGTAGACTATCATCAACTTGACTCGCTTCTTGCAAGTACTACTATGACTACTTTTACTGTAAATTATGTACAGAGCCTTAACACTACATTGCGTGGTTTTCACCCGCTGGAGTTTATTCTTTGGGGTACTGGGGGCGACGCTACTGCCGACTCTATTACTGCCACGCAAAAGAATTATATGGTAGCGCTGGCATCTGATATACAGCAGATAACTACAAACCTTAACAATAGCTGGGCTACAACGGACGGCGACTTCCAGGATACGGTGCTGAAAGCAGGTATAGGAGGTACAAGATTCAGCACTCGTCAGGAAGTAATACTGGCGATAGTAGGTGCTATGAGCGATATATGCAATGAAGTAGGCAATCAGGGCAGTGATGGTAAAATATATGGCCCGTACGGCAGCAGCGTGTCTACAGCTGACTCTAACAAATCGGAGTCGCCATTTTCTCATAACTCCATGACCGACTTTAAGAACAACATTATAGGGGCGCAGAACGTATACCTTTGTAAATACAATGGCCAGACCGGCGCGAGCCTTAGTGCATTTGTTGCGGCAAGGAACCTGTCGCTTGATAACAATATAAAATCACAATTTGCTGCGGCTATCGGCGCGCTGGATAATGTGAGTGTAAATTTTGAAACAGCAATATATACACAACGTGGACAATTATTGTCAGCAATGACTGCATTGAATACACTTCAGGCAACCCTGGACGGCGACCTGAAAACATTTATAATAACGTACGTAAAAGATTAATAAAACAGTAAGAGGAAAGCGATGAATAAGAAGGCTTATGTGATAGGGTGCACGGTGTTACTTATAATGAGCTGCGTGATGTGCCGCAAGGCAAATAACGCAGCTATTAATAATGATGATAATTTCGATCCCCGCCTGTCGGGTGGTGCAGCTACTGTATTTGATATAAGCTCCGGTTCTTTTAGCAACCCTATTCCAGGCCTCAGCGATTGGGATGCACACATACACCAGCTGGGCGATGTGGTATTCTCGCAAACATTTGTAGCAGCGCCTGCGCCCTTCTACGGCGGCCTTGGCCCGGTATTCAATAACACCGCCTGTACTAACTGCCACCATAACGATGGTATCGGCGTACCGGATTTTGGCTCTTCGGTTTCATCATTACTCATACGCCTGAGCATACCGGGTGCAGATGAGCATGGCGGCCCTAATCCTGTACCGGGCTTCGGAGGGCAATTACAAAACATGGCTTTATTTGGCGTGCCTAAGGAAGCCGATGTGAACATCGCTTACGCAGAGCAGCCATTTACTTTTCCCGATGGCGAAACAGCATCACTACGTAACCCAACGTATACTTTACTCAACTCTTATATAGCATTGCCTGCGGGAGTAATGACATCACCTCGTATGGGCCCGTCCATCTTTGGATTGGGTTTATTAGAAGATGTACCAGAGGCTACTATACAATCCTTTACTGACCCTAATGACGCGAATGGCGATGGCATCAGGGGACGTACCAACTACGTGTACAATCCATATACGAAGAAGACAGAGCTGGGCCGTTTCGGAGTAAAAGCAAATACATCAACCCTGCAAGTGCAGGTTGCTACGGCTTTTCAGCAGGACATGGGTATTACCAGCTATGTGCAACCGAAGGAAAGTGTAGATGGCCAGATGCAGATAAAGTATGCACCGGATACTACTAACCCAAATATAGCTGATACGATACTGAATGATGTCGTCTTTTATGTCCGCACATTATCAGTACCTGCCCGCCGCAATGTAACAGACCCGCAGGTGCAGCGTGGTGAAACATTGTTCACACAGATACAATGCGCTACATGCCACATACCCACCATGTACACAGGCACAGATGTGGCTTTACCTGCTCTTAGCAATCAGCGCATACATCCATACACAGATCTGCTGGTGCACGATATGGGCGCGGCACTTGCTGATGGCCGTCCGGATTACCAGGCAACAGGTAACGACTGGCGCACATCACCACTATGGGGTGTGGGCCTTTTAGAAAAAACGAATGGTGTACCTTATTATCTGCACGATGGCCGTGCGCGTACACTTACAGAAGCCATACTATGGCATGGCGGTGAAGCCCAGAACAGCAAAACACAATTTACAAAACTTAGCAAGGCAGACAGGAACGCGGTACTGGCGTTTTTAGGGTCGTTGTAAAGGACATATTTTATAAATTTATCCCTGAAAATGAATGTCAATAGCTTGGGTTTTTTATTTCAGGAATGCAATTTGGTAAGAAGCTTTAATGCAATAGTAACCAGCTGACATCCTTCCTTACATTTCAATATAAATAGTGTTTAATAAAATTGCTCCTGTGTATTGTGTGTTAGGATAATTGCGCAATACACAGGAGCATTTCCCGCCTAATTTATGACCACCAATTTTTTGTAGATAATATTATTGTCTTTTCTTATAAGTCGAATAATGTAGTAGCCATCTTTCAGTCTGCTTATATCTATCTTATCGAAGCTGCTATTTTCTGCAACACTACTCACTAACCTACCTGCCATATCGAATATTTCGACGCTGGAAATATTGCCTGTGTTTTGAATGGAGAAAGTATTTGAAGCAGGGTTGGGGTAGATGTTGATGTCTGGGTGAATAGTTGTGTTTGTAACAGATGCGGGTGTTGCATAGTCGCAGCTATCGATGAAGAGCTGGGGTAATGTAGAATCAATAGGGGTAAGGGTGGATACTGTAACTGTGAAAGGTGCAAAGTTAAGCGTTGTGGGAATAAGCGTAAATAAAGATGAGTCGGCAAATGAGTAAGCGATAGGGGTAGATGTACAATGGCCAACACCCATGCTATCGGTATTATACACAATAGGTGCATAAGGATCGCGCTTAATGGCGGTAAAATACCAGTCGTTATTGCTACGTATATAAGGAGCGCTCTGTGCCATATATTCGGAAGCACCTGTAACATCGGGCGCTATATCCTTTGCCCAAATAACATTCGCGGCTGTATCAATTTCTATTACATCGCTTTTATAACTTAATGCAACCGCGTTAAAACTATTACCGGCAGCGGATAAAATGATATTCCCGTTTGGCAATAATTGCATTGCACCCAGGTTGCCTTGCCTGTCTGCGCTTTTTTGCCAGATAAGCTGGCCGGTTGCAGAAAATTTTATCAATAAGATGGCAACTGAATCAGTGGATGAGCCATAACTGCCGCCGAATATTACATCACCATTCGCAAGGGCTACCATAGAGGTAATATCGTAAGGGAAATATTTGTGCAACACATAGCTCCAGGCAATGGAGTTGTCGGGATGGAGTTTTGTTATCTTTCTGTCGCCACCACCCAAAAGCCCGGTTTGTAAGAAGAAGTAATTTCCTGAATCATCGGAAAACTGATTTTCAAAGGAGGTAGTATCGCCTATAATAGTATCGGCAGCAATGAAGTTGCCGAGTGTATCAATGTCCATAAACATTGGGGTATATAATGTATGTGTGTTGCGTGAGCCTATATAGCGAATCTTCGAATTATTATTGACAGGGGTAGCTAAATAAAGTAATCCGCCGCTGTCATCTGTCATAACCTTCATCCATAATGATGTGCCGTTAAGATCTGTTTTCTGGAAAGTAAGCAGCGTATCTATATGAAAAGGAGCATAACAATTCAAAATACCACTGGCAAGGCAGAGTGGAGAACCGATATAATATTGTCTCCACTGCGGATAGAAATTACTATCGGTCTTTATTACAATAGGTAAGCCCCCTGCCGCCCCTTCGCTTTCAATAGCAGGAATGTATTGTAACAAATGTCCTCCATCCGAGGTTGTCTGTATTGTGGGGCAAATGCCCAATGTGTATCCACTTGTAAAAGAAGTATCCTGATTATAAATTCTTGTAAAACGGTCTTGTGCGGATGCGCCCATAGCAATAAAGGCCAACAAAATAGTAAGCGTGTATCTCATAAGAAGAGGGTTTAAGGTTCATATATATAGACGTAAAAAACACACGCGTGCTTTGGTTGCTACTATAAAAAGATTATCTGGCACGATTTTTAAATGGTGTATTGACTTCTGTTTAATAATGTATAACAGATTAGGAGTGTTAACATTATCACACAGAAAGCGTTTTGTATACTATAGTTTAACAGGACGAGTAGTAAGCATTATGACAATAAATCATAGTTATTATTTGTAATTTTTAACTGTATTTTTAATGGTAGAGATGAAAAAACAACGATAGCGCCTCATTATTGTTATTTATGCTTAGCATTTTTAAGATCAACACACACTAATATGACCTCAAAAACAGGTAAACAAAAGACCCTCAAACCAACTGGTTTCCCCAAAACACTTACGGGTATTAATGGCCTTGATGAAATAACGGGTGGCGGTATACCCACTGGCAGACCTACGCTAATATGTGGCGGCCCCGGATGTGGTAAAACATTGTTCTCGCTGGAGTTCATTATAAAGGGAGCAATGGAATTCAAGGAGCCCGGTGTCTTTATGGCGTTTGAAGAAAAGTCATCAGAGCTGTCCATAAATGTGGCCTCGCTTGGTTTTGATCTGGAGAAATTACAAAAGGACAAGTTGATAAAGATAGACCATGTACATATAGAGCGTAGTGAGATAGAAGAAACAGGCGAATACAACCTGGAAGGGCTTTTTATACGGTTAGGCCACGCTATCGATACCATTGGTGCAAAACGTGTAGTATTAGATACGATTGAAAACCTTTTTGGCGGACTTAATAATCAAAACATACTGCGTGCAGAACTGAGAAGGCTTTTTGAATGGCTGAAGGAAAAGGGTGTGACTACAATAATAACCGGTGAAAAAGGCGATGGCTATCTCACGCGCCAGGGGCTGGAAGAGTATGTAAGCGACTGCGTGATACAATTGGACCATCGTGTTGCGAACCAGATATCGACCCGATTTCTGCGCATTATTAAATATAGAGGCTCCGTACACGGCACTAACGAATATCCATTCCTGATAGATGAGGAAGGCATATCGGTACTACCTATCACATCGCTGAAACTAGAGAATGAAGTATCGACAGAGCGTATATCTTTCGGAATCCCTGCACTAGATGAAATGATGGGCGGAAAAGGTTTTTACCGAGGCAGCAGTATATTAGTGTCAGGTACGGCGGGCACTGGTAAGACTAGTCTGGCGGCACACTTTGCCAACGAATCGTGCAACCGTGGAGAACGCTGCTTATATTTCGCATTCGAGGAGTCTCCGCAGCAGATAGTACGCAATATGAAGTCGATAGGCGTAAATATGGAGGACCATATAAAGAAAGGACTGCTAAAATTTCATGCATCGCGCCCCACACTGCATGGATTGGAAATGCACCTTGTAACGATACATAAAGAGATAAAAAAATTCAACCCAAAGACCGTAATACTAGACCCCATAACGAATCTTATAACCATAGGCAGCGTAAGCGAGGTGAAGTCAATGCTGATAAGGCTAATAGATTATTTACAAAGCTTACAGATAACGGTGCTTTTCACCGCGCTGACACTTAATAACAGCGTAACGGAGCAAACAGATGAAGGTGTATCATCGCTGGTAGATACATGGATGCTTGTTAGAGATATAGAATCGAACGGAGAACGGAACAGGGGACTATATGTGATGAAGGCAAGAGGGATGAAACACAGTAACCAGGTACGTGAATTTGTAATAAGCGACCAGGGCCTGGATCTTGTTGACGTATACCTGGGGCCTGAGGGCGTATTAACCGGATCTGCAAGAAAAGCCCAACAATTACAGGAAACAACGGGGCAAGTACTGCATACTCATGCAATAAGCAGAAAGGATAGGGAGATAGAAAGAAAGCGCAAAGTACTGGAGGCGAAAATAGCTACGTTGAGAGAAGAATTTGAATCGGTGAGTGATGAGCTGAACAAGTCTTATATAGAAGAAGACCTGAGGAAAGAAGTAATGGAAAAGAACCGCGAGCTAATGACAAAAAGCAGGCATCTGAAAAATGCGCACATTGCGAACCTAAAAAAGAAGAAATGATGAGCACAGACGAAAAATGGGAACTACGACTTTATATAGCAGGTAACACGACCAAATCGATTACGGCGCTGAATAACTTAAAAAAGTACTGCGAAGAACACCTGAAAGGGCAATACGTAATAGAAGTGATAGATCTGCTTGTGCAACCCCAACTTGCCGAAGGCGACCAGATACTTGCCGTGCCGACACTGGTGCGTAAGGTGCCGGAACCAATACGCAAAATAATCGGAGATCTATCGAATGAAGAGAAAGTACTGGTAGGCTTAAACATACGTCCCATAACAGCATAAAATGAGCAACAAACGAGTTAATGGGGATATACCAGCAGGCATCACGGAAGATGCAGCATACGTACTGCGCCTTTTTGTAACGGGCGTATCGCCGAATTCGGTAAGGGCAATTACAAATCTTAAGAATATCTGCGAGCAATATATAAAAGGCCGGTACTCGCTGGAGATAATAGATGTCTATCAGCAATATGAGCTGGCACAGCAAGAGCAGATAATAGCGCTGCCGCTACTGATAAAAAAACAGCCCGACCCTGAACGCAGACTCGTAGGCGATATGTCTGATACAAAGAAGGTACTTCATGGCCTTGGTATTATTAGCGAAGAGATGAGATAGATAAGATATGGAGGTAAGCATAACATATGAGGAACTGAAGCGAAAGATCGAAGATCTGCAGTATGCGCTGGATGAAGCAAACGATACAATAGAAGCCATACGAACAGGACAGGTAGACGCGCTGATAATGCATGGCGATAACGGGCATGAAGTATACTCATTAAAAAGCGCAGACCACACCTACCGCGTATTTATAGAGAATATGACGGAAGGTGCGCTGACGCTTAATAAAGAAGGAATAATACTCTATAGTAATTCTCAGTTTGCCTATATGATGAATATACCCCTATCGCAGGTGATCGGTTTTTCCTTTTCTGACTTTGTAGACAAAACATCGAGCACACAATACACAGAATTATTGCAAAAAGGATGGACAGATGATAGCAAGGGTATAGTGGAGCTAAACAACGCTGCCCGATCGACCGTTCAACTATCAATAACAACATTGGATGTAGACGAAGGTAATTTTCTGAGTATGATACTTACCGACCTTACATCGCAAAAAGAAACAGAGCGGCAACTGAAACTAAAGAATGAAGAGCTGGAACAATCGAACATGGCATTGGGTTTGAGCAATGATGATCTGCAGCAATTTGCCTCTGTGGCATCGCACGACCTGCAGGAGCCTTTGAGAAAGATACAGGTATTCAGCAACTTGCTGAAACAGGAAGCTGAAGAAAAAGGGAACACCAGCTCAAAAAAATACCTGGATAAAATAGTAGCCTCATCAAACAGGATGAAACAATTGATCATAAACGTGCTCAACTACTCCAGGTTATCAGCCAATAAAAATAACTTTGACAAGGTAGACCTTGCAGAAGTAGTCAGTGATCTGCTGGCAGATTATGAGATACTGATACAAGAGAAAAAAGCAGTAATATTAATAGGCGACTTACCCATTATAGATTGTAATAGAGGACAGATAAGGCAGGTATTTCAAAACATTATCAGCAACGCGCTGAAATTTTGTAAACCCTACGACCCACCGGTAATAGCTTTAACAGTAACGCGTATAAAGAGCAAGGACACAACAGACATTGCGGAATGTGCTGACGGAGGTTATTATCGCTTCTCGATAAAAGATAACGGTATAGGTTTTGATGAAAAATATGTAGCCAACGTTTTCTCACTTTTCGAAAGGCTGAATACTAAAGATGAATATGAGGGCACAGGTATAGGCCTGGCAATAGCCAAGAAAATAATAGACAAGCATGACGGGCTGATAACCGCGAAGAGTAAAGAATATGAAGGCGCTGAATTTATAATTGTACTGCCTGTTTCACAAGCAATATAAAATACCTGATGAATAAACTTACTGTGCTGTTAGCGGAGGATGATGACGATGACCGGAATATCTTTCGCGATTTTTTAAAAGGCCGTACGGATATAGCCTTAATGCCATTTGCGGAGAATGGTGTGGAGGCCATCGCCGCGCTTGATTCTATAAAGAGTGATGACAATCTGCCAGGCTTTGTAATACTTGATCATAACATGCCAAAATTAAACGGCAGGCAAACATTGAAACTGCTAAAATCTATACCGCGCTATACACACATACCCGTATTTATATACAGTACTTATGCAGATGCACAATTAACAGAGAACTGTATTACCGCGGGAGCTGCGATGGTGGTTTCAAAACCCTTTACAAAAGATGGCTATCACGAGATGATAGATGCGTTTGTCGTAGCAATAAAAGAGGGTATAACAAACTAATTGATAACATGGCTCTATGCGATAATAAAAAAGCAGATGGCATAGCCATCTGCTTTTTTCGTTAAATGTTTTTACTTATTTAGAAATTGGCACAGATACCTATGCGCAGCAAGGAAACGTCATAGCCCACTTCTGCAAAGGCGCCAAAATGCGGAGAAAAATTATACTTAGCCCCTACAAACAGACCGGCAACAGGATAGGCTGAGTTATAATGATAAGGGTTGTTGCCGTTATTGTAATAAGAATCGTGATAGTTGTCGATACGGATACCGAGCATTACACCACCGTACGGATCAAATTTATTGTTCTTGTCTTTGAGCAGGGTAAGGTGGTAGGTACCACGTACACCTACTATATAATTTGTCCATGTAGCCTTATAGCCATCGTATTTGTAGTAAGCTGTTTTGATACCTATGATGCCACCGACCCCTATTGTACCGGGACCTACATTATCGACGATTCCCTGATCGTAATGCAGCGCAAAAACAGGTAGCGATACAGCAGAACCATAATAATCGTAGTCAACACCGAAGCCTAATGAGAAGCCAAGTGTTTTATCCCCTTTGGAGAATGCAGGTCTTTTGCCACCTGTTTTGTCTTTTTTTGTCTTTGCTTGTGCAATGGCAGTGCAAGAAAGCATGACAATGGCAACAAGAAATAATTTTTTTGCAGTGTTCGTGTTTTTCATGAGCATTAGTTGAGTGTGTAAAATGTGTATATTATTAACTGAAACGCAAAAATTATGCCGTAAGCCCCGGAATGAATGCTCAAGTACTCATTTTATTTTGATTTCGGGGTGTGCTACATCTATAAATGTAGCGTAGCGTAAGGCTTGGTTTCGGGCAGCTATTTTAAATATATCGGCAACCTTATTTATAAAAGCTAATTCTATCAATACTTTGTCTTTTGCAAAACTGCGTTTCCAGGTGCCGGTAACTTGTCCGTTAACGACTATGGTGGGTTTAAAAATGCCATTCCCGCTGGGCTTGATACAATTAGCGGGGAGCACAAGGTTGCGGTCTTTATAGGCAACGGTGTACTCATCGTAGGCGGGGAGCAGGTGCACTTGTTGCTGCTCTTTAACGAAGGCAGTGTTCTTTACGAACCAATAGGTTTGGTTATCAATGGCTTCAGAGGATAAATATTTTTTATTGAACTCAATGCCCAATTTGCTTTCTGTAAGAGTAAGTCCGCTCCACCATGCAAAATCCTGCCCGGTTGCAGGGCCATGGCTTTGGAAATATGTTTTGGCCAGTGTGGCAATAGATTCATCCTTATCGAGCAACTTTATCTTAGATACACGCTCAGCAAGCAAGGCGTAGGTAATTTTATTCCCTTTACGCGGGCCGCTGCAAATAATGCCATCGAGCTCGGCATCCATGAGCAGGAAGCCGAGGCGAATATCGCTTGTATCTATTTTCCCTTTGTTGAGATGTATCGCTAACTCTTCGCGGGTGAGGTAGTTGTGTCCTTGCAATGTTTTGATAATAATGTCGCGGCTATTTTTAAGCACAGCCGCATCCATACCCAACTTCCGGTGGTAAGGCTTGCTCATGGCTTTTACTTTTGGTGCTGTGAGCTGCAACATCCAGCCTATATCCTGTGGCGAAACGAAATGCCATGTGGGGCGCAGTACGTGTGTACGCAATATTTTACCCTTGTCAAGGTCGTGCTCTATCTGTGCATCTGTGATGCCGTTGATGCGATTGCCAATAGCCCATTTAGCGCCTGCATAATCCTGGGCTTGTATACAGCCCATCCACTTCACAAGGTCTGCCGGCTTGCTAAGCTTTGAGGCAGCTATTTGCTGGTTAGTGAGGCGTAGGTAAGGAATATCGTTTGCTGTCATCGGTGGTACAAAGTAGGATGAAAATTTTATCCATTGAAACACGTAGCCAATATTTTTCTATCTTGACAAGGAATGGATTTGGCACAATAATTTTGCCTACTATTTTATTTACAGCAAAAGCAAGGCTATGGAAGATAAGGATATAGTAATAGCGTTTTTGATGGCGCTTAATAATGAGGACTTTAAGGAAGCGAAAACCTACCTGAGCGATGATATGCGATTTGTGGGTGTGCTAGGCAGCACTGATGGGAAAGACGCGTATATAAAAAGCATGGAAAAGATGCGCTTCAAATACGACATCAAAAAAATAATGACTGATGGAGGTGATATATCGGTATTCTGCGACATAGATATGGGTAATGTAAAAGTATTCTGTAGCAACTGGTATCATGTAAAGAATAGTAAGATAGACAACCTGAAAGCGATCTTTGATCCGCGGCCGGTACTGGAAGCGCAGAAGAAATAACTGTTGAAAAAGTGAGTTTATGGTATATTGCTAAGGTAATTAATTCAAACACAGCATGAAGAGTCGTGTTATTCACCGTGTAGCATCGTTATTAACGATAGCTTTTGTAGCGCTTTTGTTGCTGCCATCATGCGGGCGCATGTTGGCAAAAAGTATGGGCGTAAAGAAACCGAAGCCTACTACCAATGCACAGGTAATACAGTTCCTGAGAGATAACAACATAGACTATGATTATGTGATACGTGCGAATAACGATTCTGATTTAGTGGCTATTACGCGCTATATGAAAACTGGCTTTAACAGCATAGTCGTGTATGATGATGCCGGTAATGAGTTAGGAAATACAAATGACAGTACCTGCCACCTGCGCCTGCGCAGCCAGATAACAGATATGCTGAAAGCCGGAAAATATGACGGGCCTAAGGGAAATAAAAACATCAAAAGCTTGATAGGTGATAATACGCAATGCCTGAACTGTGAAGGGAGCAAAGATCTTTTCGCACAACAGCTGAAACCCTACATAATAATATTGGGGTCGGCGACTTTTATACCTATAAAAGAGAAGCTAAGCGACCTTGATTATATACAGGAGCTAAAAGCGCAGGGATTGAGAGATAAGGCTACGATAGTGGTGCTGGATGCTGATATGCATTGATTATAGGCATGATAGTAATAAAGAGCAGGTTCAGAAGTTTCCGAACCCACTCTTATTACACATATTTTTAGAACCTCGGTAATGTAAAGATATGTACAGACTGATCTTTTATCTGCTGATAAGCTGGTTGGTCGCTTTTGGCTTTATCTGAGCAGACAACGATCTGTGAATCGTTGATGAAAGAAAGGCCTTCCACATTTGCATAGATAATAGAGTCGCCTGCACCTACCACGCCTGCTGTGCTACCCAACGGAAACTGGTATGCATGGCCCGGGCCTGTGATACTCCACGATGTGCTGCTGAGCGTGCCCATCCAGAACTGAGAATCCTGCTGAGAAAGTATTACTACTGTGTCGCCTTTTACACAGATGTCGGCATAGTCCGTAAAAGTGACAGAAGATGGAAGAGTAATAGAATCGACAAGCACCCAATCGCCGCTGGTCTTTTTTAATACGGGTATCTTGCCTGTACCCTCTACCATACCCAGCATATAGTCGTTGCTGCCACGATATATCCATGCTATACCTTCGAAAGCTTTGTTGTTATTGGATGAATTAAAATAGTAGTCGCACCATGCACGGCTTTGGTAGGTCATGGATGAGTTGTACTCATAAATGCGCGGCTGATAGACAGAACCGTTCTTTTCGGTTTCTGCGACTACGTAAAAATTTATAGTACTATGATTGTCGTACGTAATGCCCTCGAAGTTAGAACTGCCTGAGCCGGGCGAGCTTGTGCTGAGCAATGAATTAGAAGGGCTATTGATGGGAAGTGTACTTTTTATTTTTGGTATCTTCTGCATGTTATCACAGGCTATATAAAAATAGCCATTGAGGTAGTATACGCTGCTTGCCTCGAAATCATCGCTACTACCATAGCCGGGTAACAGCTTATACACCTTTGCCTCTGCTACAGGCGCGCCAAGCATGGTAGCACCTGCTATACGATTGGTAATGTGGTGTGTGATAGCAACAGGTGTGGCCGGCTTAGGACCCTGCTTGCTGCAGGAAGTGATGAACGCAGATGCCGCGCATAAAGAAAGATACAGATAACGATGCTTCATGTAGATTTTTGGTAAACGTACACGCGCAGTATTATCTGTATTTTGTTTGTGGGTTAATTTATCATGAAGCGAATTAGCTGTTTAGTGCACGTTTGTATTCCTTAAGACAGCGGTCGCGGGCTGCAGCATGGTCTATAATTGGCTGGGGATAGGTAAGCGTATCGTATTCGGGCACCCACTTCTTTATATATTTTAAATCAGGGTCAAATTTTTTAGTTTGCAGGTCGGGGTTAAAAACACGGAAGTATGGAGCAGCATCGCAACCACTACCGGCGGCCCACTGCCAGCCACCATTGTTAGCGGCAAGGTCGTAGTCGAGCAGCTTTTCACCGAAATACGCTTCTCCCCAACGCCAGTCTATAAGCAGGTCTTTGCACAAAAAGCTCGCTACGATCATGCGCACGCGGTTGTGCATAAAGCCGGTTTCGTTGAGTTCGCGCATGCCTGCATCTATTATTGGGAAGCCTGTTTGCCCCTTGCACCATTTATTGAACTCCACATCATTGTTTCGCCACCTGATCTTGTCATACTGTTTTTTGAATGACTCTGTGACTATATGTGGGTTGTGCCAGAGTGTCATTTGATAAAACTCGCGCCAGATAAATTCATTCAGTAGTGTAGCGTTGAGCGCCCTTGCCTCAGTTGCCAGCCTGCGTATGCTTACTGTGCCAAAACGCAAATGCATACTAAGGCGGGTAGTGCCGTGTATAGCAGGGTAATCGCGCGTTTTATCGTAGTGGCGGGCAATGTCCTCGTTTAGTTTTGCGGGTGTTATGTTAATATCGGTTTTTTTAAAGCCGAGGGCCTCGAGTGATAGCAGGGGAAGTGGTGCTTGTTTAAAAAAATTACTGTGATACTTTAAAACAGGATATGGCTTCAGGTAGAAGTCAGTGAGCATATCCTTCCACCTGCGGCTATACGGAGTGAAGACAGTATATGGTTCGCCATTATCTTTCATCACTTCATCCTTCTCAAAGATCACCTGGTCTTTGTACGAAAAGAAACCGATACCTTTTTCTTTTAAGAAAGCGGCTATCTCTTTGTCGCGCTTTGTAGCATAAGGCTCATAGTCGTGATCGGTGTAAACATTTTCGATATCGTATTCCGCTGTCAGCTTTTTAAAACACTCTCCTGGTGTACCGTCCAGTACGTGCAGGGTGCTGCCTTTTTTAACCAGCTGCTGCTGTATATGGGCAATGGTACGGTGTATGAAGTCAACCCGCTTATCTTTTTTATCGGTAAGGTCGTCGAGTATATTGCTATCGTAGATGAATATTGGTACTACCACACCCGTATTTTTTAAAGCATGGTACAGACCCGCATTATCATCGAGGCGCAGATCGCGGCGAAACCAGAATATAGATACCTTTTGCGGCATGTACTAATAACAAATTTGCAGTACAAATGTTGAGCAGTAATACTACGCCAATGCAACTGTGAGCAACAGATCTATAATAAATGCTACAGTCAAAACAAAAATATAGCCGGTGGATAATATGAGCATATATATTACAGAGCGAAGCCAACTTTTGTTGTACACATTGCGCAGTGCTACTACCATATATACTATAGCCGGGATGAATAATATCAACTTCAGCCAAAAAGCAATATTATAAGGCAGATTGAACTGTGTGATAAGGAAAATGGAAAACCAGAACGAATGATAATGCAATGAAAAAATAGCATGGTCTACAAACAGCTGGTTCTTATTGCGCAGAAACAGCAGCTTTAACATGAGCGCCATGACGGGTATCATAAAAAAGAATAAACGTGGGATACTATGGTTGAGCTTTTCCATAATAAACTCATCAGTATCGCCATAACGGTTATGTAATTTGTTCATCTTCGTGCTAAGAAGGCCATCGGTATTTTTATTAAATACAAGTATGTGGTCGGTAGTATCATCATTTATAGTGTTGCTCAACTGCGCAGGTATAGCTGCCTCTGTACGTTTTGCCTGCCTTGTTTTGTCTGTAGAGAATGTACCTCCGCTGAACGTGAATGAAGCAAGGAAATATATTGCGCTGATGAAGATGTATAAAGAGACAGGCGGTATGTAACGCATTCGCTGGTTTTCGCGATAAGCTATGGTAAGCTTGCCCGGCGAGAACCACAACGCTTTAAGTGTTTGCCAGAATTTAGAATCGTAATGAAAGTAATGCCCGATAAAGTGCATTACCAGTCCCCAGAATGTTTCGCGATGCAAATGATTTTCCTGGCCGCAATGAGCGCAGAAGTTATCTGATGCGGGACTACCGCAATTGGGACATATCATTTGGTGTTCATTATCGGGCATATGGTCTCAAAGATAATAACAGAAATAAGTAAATTATCTTTTTTAAAAAATAACGGCAGATGCGCGCATCTGCCGTTAGTAAACAGGTTTACTAAAATATCTCTGATTACTTCGCCACTACTATCTGCTGCACACTCTGCGCGTTAGTACCGGTCATCTTCATTATATAGTTACCTGCGGGCAGGTTGCCGAGGGTGATGTTGCCATCGTATGTTTTGCACTCGGGCATTTGCCTTGTGTTCACTACGCGGCCGCTCATATCCATTATCTCTATAGAGAAAGCCTGCGGCTCATTCCAGGTGATGGACACATGCAGCATGTCTTTTGCAGGTACAGGATATACGGACGCAGTACAGTTGTTGCTTACGTTCTTTACAGAAGTTGGTATGAGGCTATAATAATAATGATATCCTATGTCATAATATGTAGCAGGCTTCCATGCGTTTATAGTATCATTCCACGTACTGGAATATGTGGCCGTAAGCTGGCCGTAGCTATTGTATGTGTTCGTGTCCAAAGTGGCATTCACAAACGTGCTGGTAGTAGTATCCCACTTCTTTTCGATCACAAGACCAGGCAGCATATCTGTAAAAGAGCTATTAGTAGTGAAGCCATTTTCATCCCAAGCCGAAGTTGCAGTATTCCATAATTGTGAATGATTGGTCAACAGATCGTGTGCGGCATCATAGGTATACGTATTCATGTTTTGGTTGATCATTACCGTAGTTCCTATAGTTTCGACTTGTCCCAAACTCGATATTAGTTCACCATCTGCATTGTAAGTAGCTATACCCTTGATTATACTATCCCATGCACCGGCAAACCAGATTATTGTTATACTTGTAGCAATTTTATTTGCCGGAGTATATGTGTATATGTCTCCTTCCACATTATCCCATGAACTAACGTCCCATGATTGGAGTATACTGGATAGTTGGTTATTGCTCACATCGTAAGTACTAAGAGTCCGATAATTATTGACCCACGTCAAAGTGTCCCCAACCTGTTCTATTCTTGATAATTCGTTATTATTTGCATCGTAAATGTACGCATCTGAAGTCTTGTTTAGCCACATACTTGTCGTTGTATCCCACTCTTTCATTGTATATGAAAGTCTGTTATTACTTGCATCATACATGTTAACAATACTCCGGAAATTTACCCATGTGTTCGTAGCAGTATTCCATGCTTGAGATAGGCTTGTCAGATTATTATTGTAGGTATCGTATGTAGCCGTGAATTTGGTTGAATTGATCCAGGAACTTGTTGGAGTGTTCCATACTTGCCCTATAGCTTCGATTAAATTATCACTTGCGTCAAACGTTTGAAAAATTTTGCTAACATTTGAGTAACTGGAGGTAGAAGCATTATATAAGTAATGCACATTAGTATCAAAATTCCGGAGTCCTCTCACAAGATCACCTGTACGGCCACTCGAATAGCAATAAGTGTTAGAATCCTCAGGGGTATATGTACTGTCAACTGGTAAATTAACACTTGCTATCAGGTTGGGTAGCGTACTTGTCGTCTTAGCATTTTGTGCAAGTAATGCTTGCGATAGGAGCAGTGCGCTTCCTACCAATAGGGATAGTTTATTCATGTGGATGTTTTTTTATAAAAATACATATAAAAATTGAATAATACCGTTTTCAAAAAAATAGCCGGAGATATTCCGGCTATTTAATCAAAAGTTAACCCGTATTATTTCGTCACTACTATCTGCTGCACGCTTTGCGCGTTAGTACCGGTCATCTTCATGATGTAGTTACCGGCAGGTAAGTTGCTGATGGTGATGTTGCCATTATAGGTTTTTGTTGCAGACATGTTCCATTGGCTTACTGTGCGGCCACTCATATCCATTATCTCTATAGAGAAAGCCTGTGGCTCATTCCAGGTAATGGATACATGCAGCATGTCTTTTGCAGGTACAGGATAGACCGATGAGGTGCAATTGTTGTTGCTGATGTTTGAAACGGAGGTGGTGTAGTCTGCATAATAAAGACGAACGCTCTCATCATTAAGTACAGGTTGCCAGAAGCCGCCGGAATTCCAGGTTGTCTCTATCGCAGCTGTTGGCTGGCCATGTGTGTTGTAGGTGTATGTTATTTCTTTCGTATTTACAAATGCTGTCCCGCTCCAGCTTTGTTGAACGATCTGTAACGGGTATGTAGCTGCAAAGCCTGTATTTGTGGTCATAGAACTGTTGATCCAGGAAGATGATGGTACGTCCCAGTTTTGTCTCAGATCTGTAAGCTGGTCGTGGCTACCATCAAAGGTTGCTGTTTCAAGACTGCTATTGTCCCACGAAGTAGTGCCCAAGTCCCAGTTCTGGCCTAAAGTGGTCAACAGGTTATTGCTGGCATCGTAGGTGTAGGTCAACTTGTATTGATTTTCCCAGGCTGATGAAGACCATGTTTGTGACACCTGTGTAGCTATTTTGTTTGCCGAGGTATATGTATTCAGATATTGCGAATAGTTATCCCATGAGCTGGTACCGGTATTCCATGTCTGCTGTAATCTGGTAAGCCGGTTATTGCTGGCGTCGTAGGTATATATCTCTTTAAAGTAATTTACCCACGCACCACTACTCCACTGTTGTTCTATATTGGTAAGCATGTTGCCGCTACCATCCCATGTATAGATGCTGTTAGATTGGTTTACCCATACAGACGTTGTGGTGTCCCAGGATTGATCGGCACTTGTTAGTGTATCATTATTGGCATCGAAGGTATTTGTGGTCTTATAACTGTTTCTCCAGCTGCTACTGACCGTCAGCCAATTTTGTCCTATCTCGGTGAGCATATTATTATTCGCGTCAAAGGTATGTACAAGATAACTTGCGTTACCCCATGTGCTTGTTGTCGCATTATAGGAATAAGCATTAGCGTTATCATATTTCAGCGGTGGGTTGTATAGATCGCCACCACGTGTACCGGAGTAGCTAAGTATTACAGAATCTAAAGGCACATAAGATGTACCATCATTGCTCGCCACCCACTCACCAATAAGCCTGGACGCCGTTGCGGTGGTTTTGGCTGCCTTGTTTGCAGCAGCATGTTGCGCCGGCATTAGCGGCAACAATATGTCCTTATGTGTTGTCTGTGCAATTGCCGACTGTGATAACAACAGGGCTCCTGCCAAAAGTAGATGTGCTGACCTCATGATAAATATATTTAGTTAACGTAAAAGTAGGAAAACTTTTAAAGCAGAAAAATAAATAATACGTATGAAAAACTAAGCTATTTAAATATTTGAATAGCTGATGTTTACCCGTCTCTTTATGACAATTGAATAACAAATATCATTGAATAGTGATACTGAAACCTGCGCCTGACATGCGATATTAACTAAAAGTAATTAGCAATCTTCATCAAGACAAGGGATCTCAGACGACTCAAGTTCCAGGGTTGCGTGTTGTATTTTATTATGCTGCAACTCGTGCTTTATGTTATGCACCAGCTTCATTTTTTCGTCAAATGATAGTGCAGCGTTGAGTACCAAGTGTGCGGTAAGGGCATTTTCGGTAGTGCTCATGGCCCATATATGCATGTGGTGTATATTCTCCACACCCTTTATGTTCTTTATCATTACTTCGATCTTATCTGCATTGATATCCTGCGGTACAGCATCGAGCGACATGCGCAGGCTTTCGGTAAGTAGCGACCATGTACCCACCAATATAATAATAAGCACCACAAGGCTCACAGCCCCATCGAGCCAATACCAGTCTGTAAAGCGGATGATGATACCGGCTACGACCACACCCAGCGATACCATAGCGTCTGTGAGCAGGTGCAGGTAAGCGCCCTTTGTATTAAGGTCGTGTTCTTTATTGCGGAAGAATAAAAGTGCAGATATGACATTGATAACAATACCTACGCCCGCTACCCAGGCAACAATGCCGCCTTCCACCTTTACAGGGTGCAAGAGGCGGTTGATCGATTCATAGCCAAGTACGCCGATGGTTACAAACAATACTACGGCATTAGTAAGCGCGGCAAGGATGGTTGTTTTTTTATAACCATAGGTGAATGACTGTGTAGGCTTCATTTTGGCCAGCTTAAAGGCAAATAATGAAAGCGCCAGCGCGGCCACATCGCTAAGGTTGTGACCAGCATCAGACAGCAACGCCATGGAGTGTGTGATAAAACCAGCTACTGCCTGCACCACCACGTATACACTATTAAGTATAATCCCAATGATGAATGCCTTGTTAGCCACATCGGCAGCCGTTACTTCGTGGTGATGGTGATGCCCATGGCTATGATCGTGTCCGCTGTGGTCGTGGCTATGCATGTATTGTAAATTGCCTGCAAGCTACTGTATAATGTGGAAATTTGATGAATGTGCGAAATGTGAAAATGTGAGTAGTGTGGATTGCGGTCGGGTTCAATATGCAAAGTCTATTCAACAAAATATCCCCCTTTTAACCCGTTAACTATTAACCTTTTAACAAATCAACTATTCGGCCATTCAACTTATCTTTACCGCGTTCATGCGGTGTATAGTAGTTATAGTTGCCTTTTTGATGTGTTTCTCTGTTCGTTCTGTTGCCCAAAACAGAAGTGGAGAATTGACACAGTCGCGCATATTGATACTGCTCGATGAGTCGAGTAGTATGATACAGCCATGGTTGCAGGGCAAGGAAAAGTACAAGGCAGCTGATGAAATAATACTGCGCCTGATGGACAGTATATACGCTGTGAATAACAGCGTCGAGTTCTCGCTTCGGGTTTTTGGCCACCAGCATACCGTTGAGGAGCACGACTGCTACGATACCAGGAACGAGGTAAGCTTTAGTAAAGATAATCGCACGCAGATGGCATTTCGTCTTGCCGACCTGCGTCCGCTGGGGGTGACACCTATCGCTTTTGCATTGAAAGAAGCCGCAGAAAACGACCTTGTTGATGAAGCCCACAACGCATATAGTATAATACTCATAACCGATGGCGGCGAAAGCTGCGGTGGGGATATATGCGAAGTAGTAAGAACATTGCTTGCAAAGAAGGTGTACTTTAAGCCATACATAGTGAGCCTTGTAGACTATGCGCCGCTGCGCACAGAATATAGCTGCCTGGGTAACTATCTACAGGTTACAAAGCAAAACGATATACCTGTAGCTGTAAGTACCATAGTAGAATCGTTTCGCCCGATGCTGAAGATCAGCAAGACAGATTATAGGGAGCTGCAAAAGACCATCATAGCCAATACGCCGAGCATACTGAAGGTGAACATGCCAACGGTATCGGTAGAGAGCGATGAACCTCTAAAGCAGGCGCCCAAGCCGGTTGTAAAGGAAGAGCCTAAACCCGTAGTGGTGAAGGAGCAGCCGAAGCCTGTGGTAAAAGAAGAACCCAAGCCTGTAAAGGAAACACCACCGGTGCCCAAGCCGGTGAAGAAACCTGATACAATGGTAGTCGCTCCGCCAAAGACATCATCGCACATAGTAGTCGGTGAGCCGGTAATAAAGAAGGAAAAGCTGGATCGTGTAAAAAGAAACAGTGCGCGCCGCTTCCCGATACTGTATGTAGATGAAGTATATATACCACGCAAGGTACCGGCAACAATACCCATGAAGCCTGAGCCTGTAGAAACACCCAAGACCCCGGTAAAAACATTTAACAATACAAGTGTGCAGGATGTGCCACCGGGTGTAAAAGCAGTGAAGCCGGAGACAAAACCAAAGCCGGTAGTAAAGACAAAAACATCACCCAAGACAGTAACGCCACCTATAGCCACCTATACCACCGCATACGATGATGCAAAAGAAACCACGGTGGAAATATATTTTACAGATGGCCGAGGCAAATTCTACAGCAGCACACCACAGGTGATACTGATGGACGAAAAAAGCGGAGCCACAAAGAAGACATTTTACCGTACGGTTGATGAGAACGGCAACCCCGACCCGCAACAAGATATACCCGTAGGGCGGTACGACCTTACAGTAGGCAGGAGCAGTCTGCTGGTACATGATGTAGAAGTAAAGGCTAATAAGAAAAATAAAATAATAGTAAAGGTGAACGTAGGCAGCCTTAAATTTGAATACGCAGGCGCGCCCGACAGGCCGGTATCAGACTTCGTAGCTACAGTAGTGCAACGTAATGTGCCCAATGGGAAAATAGTGAACCAGAAGTGTACAGAAGAGATGACTTACGATCCCGGCAACTATCATGTACAAATAAATACATTGCCCACGGAACGCCGTAATGTAGATGTGGACTTTGATGATGAGAAAGTATTGCTTATAGACCAGCCGGGCTTTGCGCAATTTACCAGCAGCACAACCTCGAAAAAGGTAAGCTTGTATTACTTGCTGGGTGATCGTTATGTGCCATTCTATAATCTGGACCTGAGTAATCCTGTAAGTAAACATTTACAGTTGCAGCCTAATCATTACCAGGCGCATTACCTCAAGAACCCAAATATTCCTTCGTCATCGGAAGTGGTAGTATCGTTTGCCATAAAAGCGACAGAAACAACACCCGTAGAAATAAAATAAGTAGTTATGAATGGTATCACTACCCGCGTAGTAACGCACACATCGCCTGAATATCAGCAGATATGGGATGTGCGCGAAGAAGTGCTGCGCAAGCCACTGGGTATGTCTTTAAAGAATGAGGACCTGAGCGGGGATGCGGAAGATAAAATAGTGATAGCTGTAGATAATGATAAAGTGATAGGCTGCGTAATGATGCACCCTAAAGAAAACGGAGTGCTGAAACTACGCGCTATGGGGGTTTACGAACAATATCAGGGTAAGGGAGTGGGCAGGCTGCTGATACATGCCGCAGAAAAAGAAGCCGCGGGTGATGGTTATAAAAAGATAGACTTGCACGCCCGCATGGTAGCTAAAGTATTTTATGAAAAACTGGGTTATACGCCCGTAGGAGATATTTTTATCGAGGTGGGCATACCGCATGTGCTGATGGAGAAGGAACTGTAAGAAATAATTTGATCTCAATTAACACTTAAATCGCACCTATGAATAACCTTCTTACATTCAGAGATTACGGAACAAAGGATGAGGCCGATGAAGTGGCGGCAAAATTTGAAGCACATAACATACCTGTAAAAGTAGAAGTCGAAAGAGGCTTGCTCGACGCCGTAATTGTAGGTAAGGATTTTCATAATAAATTTAAAGTGCTGATACCCGCTGCCGATTTTGAACGGGCGCAGAAAATACTTATTGACGAAACACAGGCAGACCTTAACACCGTAGCGAAGGATTATATGTTGCTGTCATTTACTAATGACGAGTTGCTGGATGTGGTGGCAAAACCGGATGAATGGGGCGAATATAATTACAACCTTGCAAAGGCGCTATTGCAGCAAAGAGGTGTGACGGTTAGTGAACAGCAGGAACAGTTCCTAAAGCAAAAATATGTAGCGCAGATATCTGAGCAGCGTTCGCTGGATGGCGGGTGGATGATGTTGGGTTATGTTTTCCCACTGTTGGCTATGATCGCCTGCGTCTTAAATAACAAAGTTATAATAGGGTTCATTTTTAGCTTCTACGCATTGCCGGGCATACTGGGTATTATACTTGGCCTTGTGGTAACGACCACAAAAAAGACGCTGCCGGATGGTACGCAAATACTATCCTTTAATAAAAGAACCCGTACACATGGCTATGCAATGATAATACTGGGCGTGGTGGCGATATTGTTTGTGTTTGGTTGGAGGTATGTAGTGGCGGTTTAGACGAAGTTATTTGTGAAATTTTTAAAGCATTAAGTAGATGAAACTATACTTTCCATTCAGCATATTAATGCTATCATTATTACTTGGTGCCTGTAGCCATATCTCAGATTACGATCAGCACATGAATAAAGCTAATAACTACTATATTGGAAACGATATGCAAAATGCTGAAAAGGAATTTCAGATTTGCGTAAAAATAAATCCCAGAAACTATCATGCATATATACAACTTGCAGGAGTAAAACTTTATCAAGGAGACTTTAAATCTTCAGAAAATTATTTTGATAAATGTTTATCGATTGACTCGGGATGCTCTCTTGCATACTATGGTAAAGCTGAAATGGAGGAATTGAACGGCAATACCTTGTCTGCAATTAAGAACCTTGAAAAAGCAACTCTAATTAAGAAAGATTTTTTTCTTGCATTTTTTTTAAAAGCCAGGCTTGAACGCAACATTGAGCATTTTGGAGAAGCAATACAAGATTTTGATGCGGCTATAAATTTAAAATCGGATTATTACCTGTTGTATAGTTTTCGCGGGAATTGTTATTATAAACTAAAAAATTACTCTAAAGCGTTGACGGATTTTAATACAGTAATAAAGTATTTACCTCATGATGCAAGCGCTTATGTAAGTAGAGGGTGTGCATTAGGGAATATCAAGAACTATACAGAAGCAAATGCCAGCTTTGATAAAGCAATATCGATTAATAAGGAATACATATCGGCTTACCTAAACAAGGGCTATTTCGAAAACCTTAGTGGACAAAAGGATCTTGCATGTATTGATTTTAGTTATGCTCAGAAAATAGATACAGCAAAGGCTAACCCATACATACGGCTATATTGCAAATAGCGAGTGCTACACCATAATTTAAAGATACTTACCTTAGCAACATGCCTGAAAAGAAATTGTTTTTGCTGGATGCTATGGCGCTGGTGTACAGGGCGTATTACGCACTGATACGCAGTCCGAGGATAACCAGTAAGGGAAAAAATACCAATGCGCAGTTTGGGTTTACCTCCACACTGATCGACCTGATAAATAAAGAACGCCCTACGCATCTTGCAGTGGTGTTTGACAATGCCGCGCCTACCGAGCGCCACACGGATTTTGAGGCATACAAGGCTAACCGGCAGGAAGCGCCGGAAGATCTGGTCAATGCATTGCCGGATATAAAGCGCATCATAAAAGGATTTAACCTGCCGTGCCTCGAGAAAGATGGTTTTGAGGCCGATGATATAATAGGTACCCTGGCTATAGAAGCAGCTGAGCTCGGCTATACGGTGTACATGGTTACACCTGATAAAGATTTCGGGCAAATAGTGCGTGAGAACGTGTATATCTATAAGCCCCCCTATATGGGTAATAAGGAGGAGATACTTGGTGAGAAAGAAGTATGCGCCAAATGGGGCATAAAGCGTGTAGATCAGGTGATAGATATACTTGGACTGATGGGTGATGCCGTGGATAATATACCGGGCATTGCGGGCATAGGAGAGAAGACAGCAGCGAAGCTACTGGCGGAATATGACACGATAGAAGGTGTGTTAGCTAATGCAGCAAACATAAAGGGTGCGCTTGGCGAGAAAGTGCGCAACGGCCACGACATGGCTATACTCTCTAAAAAGTTGGCAACCATCATTACCAATGTACCGGTCGCTTTTCATGAGGAGGATTTCAGGGTAAAGGAGCGTAATAATGAGTCGCTGACGGAAGTGTTCAATGAGCTGGAGTTTAAGGCGCTGGGCAAAAGGATACTCGGTGAAACCTTCAGTCCGTATGATCAGGCAGCACCTGTGGCTACCGATCTGTTTGGAAATGTTGTGCAGCAGCGTACACCGAGCGGACCGGCATTTATACCAGCATCTGCACAGGAAACAATCGACGAAAAAGAAGCAATACCGGAAAACCTTACAAGCATAGAAAGCACACCACATAATTACACCCTTGTGGAGAGCGATGCACAGATAGATACACTGGTGCAGCAGTTGCTACAGGAAAAAGAAATAGCCTTTGATACGGAGACGACAGATATAGATCCCAACCTTGCCGACCTGGTAGGTATGAGCTTTAGCTGGAAAAAAGGTGAGGGGCATTATGTAACATTGCCGGCGCAGCGCGATAAGGTTTTAAGTATACTTGAAAAATTTAAACCCGTATTTGAGCAGCAGGATATATTGTGGGTAGGTCACAATATAAAGTACGATATGCTGATGCTGAAATGGTATGGCATAGAGCTGAAGTGGAACATATACGATACTATGCTGGCGCACTATGTAGTAGAGCCGGAAGGCAAGCGCAGCATGGATACCCTAAGTGTTAAATATCTTGCTTACCAGCCGGTGAGTATAGAAACATTGATAGGCAAGGGCAAGGCGCAGACATCTATGCGCGATGCTCCACTGGAGCAGGTAAAAGAATATGCATCAGAAGATGCGGATGTGACGTTTCAGTTAAAACAATCTTTCGATCCGTTGCTCACAAAGCGCGAGGTGAAAAAAGTATTTGATGAGGTGGAAAACCCGCTGGTGCCTGTGCTGATAGAGATGGAGTATGAAGGCGTAGGGCTTGATGTGGACTTTCTGAATGCGTACTCAAAAGACCTGGAGCGCGATATAAAACAAAGTGAAGAGAATATTTATAAACACGCGGGTGTAACATTCAATATCGGTTCGCCAAAGCAGCTGGGTGAGGTACTGTTTGAAGTGATGAAGGTGGATAAGGGTGCGAAGAAGACCCGTACCGGCCAATACGCGACAGGTGAAGATGTGCTGCAGAAGCTGCGCCACAAGCACCAGGTAGTAGAGGATATACTTGCATATAGAGAACTTACCAAGCTGAAGAGCACTTATGTAGACTCGCTACCCGGATTGATAAACCCGAAGACAGGGCGATTGCATACAAGCTTTAATCAGGCTGTGGCAGTAACAGGCAGGTTGAGTAGTAATAATCCTAACCTGCAGAATATACCCATACGCACAGAGCGTGGCCGCGAGATTCGGAAAGCATTTATATCACGGGATAAAGATCATTGCCTTATATCTGCCGACTACTCGCAGATAGAGCTACGCATTGTTGCTGCAATAAGTGGCGATGAGAATATGATACAGGCGTTTAAAGAGCACAAGGATATACATACCGCTACCGCTGCCAAGGTGTACAGTGTAGAAGAAAAGGATGTCACCTACGATATGCGCCGTGCTGCAAAGGCGGTGAACTTCGGTATCATATACGGGCAGTCAGCATTTGGGTTGGCGGAGAACCTGGGTATTAGCAGAAGCGAAGCAAAGACCATCATTGACAACTACTTTATACAGTATGCCTCTATCAAGAAGTATATGGATACCTCAGTGAACTTTGCCAAGGAGCATGGGTATGTGGAAACGGTGATGGGCCGCAAGCGTTGGTTGAAAGATATATACAGTGCTAACCACACAGTACGTGGCTATGCCGAGCGAAATGCCATCAACATGCCTATACAAGGTACTGCTGCCGACATGATAAAGCTGGCGATGATAACCATACACCGCGAGCTGAAGAAACATGACATGAAAACCCGTATGATATTACAGGTGCATGATGAATTGGTGTTCGACACACCAATTGGCGAAGTAGATGTTGTGCAGCCATTGATAAAAGAATGTATGGAACACGCGATGGTGTTGCCTAATGGAGTACCTGTAAATGTAGAAACAGGATCAGGAGGCAACTGGCTGGAAGCGCATTGATAATTTGATAATGTTATAGTATCGCAAATGATGAATGAAAGCTGCATCTTCAAAGATGCAGCTTTCATTTTGAGGGTTTACACAATCGGGAAAAAATGAATACCAACAGGTGTATCTGTATATGTAAGCTAGGCGTATAAGCATATTAAAATGTGGATATGAACAATCAGGCACTAAAATTGATGTACATACTTCTTTATTTGAGTTATTGTCCTATTTTTACATTAATAAAATAAATACCCTTGATAAAGAAAATACTTTTAGGCATTTTGGTACTTGTGCTCATAGGGGTAGGTGTAGGCGTGTACCTGTTCAATAAGCCTGCCCACAAAGTGGAAGACGAAACAAGCTTGTCTGTATCGGCAGTAGCACTTGCTAAAGAGTTCAGTACCGATTCCGCAAAAGCTAATAGCGAATACCTTGGCAAACCAATAGCCGTGAATGGCGTAGTGGACGAGGTAGATAAAAATAATGGCGTACTGGTGGTACTGCAAACAGAAGATCCTATGTTTGGCGTGGAGTGCGGTATGCGCGATACTACCACCACATTAACAAAGGGACAAAAAGTGACCGTAAAAGGATATTGCTCCGGCGCTAAGATGACAGGTGTATCGCTGACGGGATGCATCATTGATAAGAACTAAATTTCTAAAGGCAGTTATGAAAATAAAAATGTTAATAATAGGCGGCTTGTTGGCACTAACTGCCGCAGGTTGCTACAACGATAAGGCAGATAAGCTATATCCTGCGGCGGTCAACACTACCTGCGATACTACAACAGTGACATTTGCGGCAGATATAGAGCCGATAATAATGGCTAACTGTGCTATAAGCGGTGGTTGCCATGACGCGGCCGGAGCTGCTACAACGAGCGGCTTTAATTTTGTGGGCTATACCACAGATCTTACAGGGCAGGCATATAGCGGCAGGCTGATAGCAGATATTACTGGTGCAAGCGGTAATCCTATGCCAAAGAACGCAGCAAGGTTAAGCGACTGCGATATAAACAAATTTATCCGCTGGGTAAACCAGGGCTTTCAAAACAATTAATCTCACTGAAAACAAAACCATTTTATGAAAAAGCTCATTCTTTCTTTTTGCATGATAGCATGCACGGCATTCGCTGCACAGGCACAGAAGTATATGACCCGCACAGGCAATATCTCTTTTTTCTCCAGCACGCCCATAGAAAATATAGAGGCGCGTAATAACGAAGTGGCATGTATTATAGACGCCGGCAGTGGGGATGTAGTAATACAGGCGCTCGTAAAGAGCTTTAAGTTTGAAAAAGAGCTGATGCGCGAACACTTTAACGAAGACTATATGGAGAGCGATAAGTTTCCAAAGTCGGAATTTAAGGGTAAGGTAGCTAACATGAATGAGGTGAATCTTACAAAGGACGGCACCTACAAAGCAAAAGTAAACGGTAGCCTTACGATACACGGTGTTACAAAATCTGTTAGTACTAATGGTACTATAACCGTAAGCGGCGGGTCGATGAAGGTGAATGCTAAATTTACCATACTACTTGCCGACTATAATATAAAAATAGCGTCTATGGCGGCAGGTAAAATATCAAAGCAGATAGACATTACCGTTGATAGCGACCTTGCTAAAAAGTAAACAGATACCATACCTTAAACACACACAATGCTTAGACCATTACTGCTTACTATATCCACGGTTATACTAACTACTGCATCTTTCGCACAGACCGACAGCCTTGAAAATATACTGAACGAAGGTGCTGCACCGAAAAAAGAATATGTGCAGGGCGCCTTTAAGGCCACGCGCATTATTAACAGTGCCAGTGTAGAGAACCTGGGTATGGGTATACTCGACTTTCGTATATCGCACCGCTTTGGCCAGCTCAATGAAGGCTCTACGAATTTCTTCGGCCTTGATGACGCTACCACACGCCTGGGGCTCGACTATGGTATAACCAAGTGGCTGATGGTAGGAATAGGCCACAGCACGGGCTCTAAAGAAAACGATGGATCAGTAAAGATAAAACTGCTACGCCAGCAGGTACATGGCATGCCGATAACGCTTAGCTACAATGGCGATCTTGCAATAAAAGCAGGGCCTAACCCTACGGTACCCGCCGGCGATACATATAAGTTCAGTAACAAAATGTACTATGCCAATCAACTGCTGTTGGCGCGTAAATTTAATAACTGGCTGTCGCTGGAGCTGATGCCGACCATCATACATTACAACCTAGTAGACAGCTCTAAGTTTGATAACAATACAGTGGCAATAGGTGTGGGTGGCAGAATAAAGGTGAGCAGGCGCATAGCTATTACAGGTGAATATTATTACCGGCTCTCCAACACTGATTTATTGGTGCAGGGACAGAAGACATACAACTCTTTGTCGCTGGGTATAGATATAGAAACAGGTGGACACGTATTTCAGTTGCTATTTACCAACTCAACAGGCTTTACAGAGCGCAACTTCGTAGGCCAGACAACAGGCAGCTGGGGCAAGGGTGACATACATTTCGGTTTCAACATATCCAGGATATTTACCATCGTAAAGCCTAAGGAATTTAAAGGCTCGAAGAATAGTATATATTAGTCGATAGTCGTAAGTTATAAGTCGTGAGTGTGCGACAGATGAAAATAGCCGATCCCATGGGATCGGCTATTTTGTTATTGAGTAATAAGTGGGTTAAATTATTCCTTCCCTTACAAGGTCGTGGAGGTGTAGCATACCCGCGTATTTACCATTGTTGGTTACCACAAGCTGGGTAATATCGTACTTGCGCATCATCTCGAGGGCCTCTATGGCCAGTTCGTCCTCATCAATGGTTTTGGGGTTGGGTGCCAGTATATCAGATGCTTTTACATTTGCCGGGCTTTCGTTGTGCTCCAGCATACGGCGTATATCACCATCTGTAATAATACCTTGCATGTTGCCTTTATCGTCGAGCACTATAGTTGCGCCTAGTCGTTTGCTCGATATTTCGTAGATGATCTCTTTTAGTGTGCTGTCGGCCTTTACCTGTGGTTTTTCATTCACCTTGCTCATATCCGATACGCGTAGATATAAACGCTTGCCCAGGGCCCCGCCGGGATGGAAACGGGCAAAGTCGGCAGAGGTAAAACCTTTCAGGTTAAGCAGGCATACCGCCAATGCATCGCCCATCACGAGTTGAGCTGTAGTGCTGGTCGTGGGTGCCAGGTTATTAGGGCAGGCTTCTTTTTCCACCGTACTGTTCACCAGTATATCCGCATTTGTAGCGAGGTACGAGCTTACATTACCGCATATAGCTATAACGGGGTTGCCAAAATTCTTAATAAACGGTATCAACACCTTTATCTCCGGGCTCTCGCCACTCTTGGATATGATAATTACCACATCATCGGGCTGCACCATACCCAGATCGCCGTGAATGGCATCTGCGGCGTGCATGAATAGTGCAGGTGTGCCGGTGGAGTTAAACGTAGCAACGATCTTCTGCGCTATAACGGCGCTCTTGCCGATGCCCGTCACCACCACGCGGCCCTTGGCTTCGTGTATAGTGCGGACAGCCTTTGCGAAAGACTTATCGACATATTGCATCAGCTTTATAACCGACTGCGCCTCGAGGCGAATGGTCTCTATAGCCTGGCTAAGAACATCGTGCGTAGAAAACATAGGGCAAAGATAATCTCCCATTTTGAAAAGGTATTCATAATTCTTGCCTGTGATGCGGGGCGGATTATGTAGGTTTATGCTGTAAATTGCGCTACGGTATTGCCGTATTGTATTTTTTTACGTTTATTTATTTTATGACCGAGCAGCAAAATGTATTTCTTGCCAAAAGCGATATAAAGGCACACGACCTGGAACACAAGCGCAAGATCAGCTTTAACATAGGTAAGTATAATGATGCGGTGGTGAAGGGCAAGCAGCAATTCGCCAACCTGGAACTGGCACGCAAAAAAGCGAAGAATATAAAATGGAAGGTGATGGAAAGCCTTGATAAATACCTGGAGCAGTTCGAAAAGAATTTTACTGCGAATGGTGGCAAGGTGATATGGGCCGAGAACGCTGATGAAGCACTCGAAGCGGTGTTGCAGATATGCAAAGAGAAAAAGACAAAGCAGGTAGTAAAGGCAAAGTCGATGGTGACGGAGGAGATACACCTCAATGACTTCCTCGCGAAGCATAATATAGAATCCGTAGAGACCGACCTTGGCGAATATATACAGCAACTGGATGGCGAAGCGCCATACCATATCGTAACACCTGCCATGCACAAGAGCAAGGAAGATGTGGCAAAAGTATTTCACGAAAAGCTGGGCACGGAGCCAAACCTGTCGCCCGATGAGGTAACGAAAATAGCAAGAAAAAATCTACGTCAAAAATACCTGACCGCTGAAGTAGGTGTAACAGGTGGCAACTTTTTACTGGCCGATGTAGGCGGTGTATGTGTTACGGAAAATGAGGGTAATGGTAGGTTATCGACCGCGTTCCCTAAGACGCATATAGCCATAGTAGGTATAGAAAAACTGATACCATCCATACACGACCTCCAGGTGTTCTGGCCACTGCTGGCAACATTTGGTACGGGACAAATAGTAACGGTTTATAATACCATATTTACGGGCCCGCGCAAAGCAAATGAAACGGATGGCCCGGAAGAAATGTATGTGATATTACTCGACAATAACCGTACTAACCTGCTGCGCAAAGAAGTGCGCGAAAGCATGTACTGTATACGTTGCGGATCATGCCTCAATGCATGCCCTGTGTATAAAAATATAGGCGGCCACGCATACGGCGCTACATACAGTGGCCCGATAGGCTCTGTGATAACACCACATCTTAAAGGGATGGAGGAGTACAAGCACCTGAGCTATGCATCGAGCCTGTGTGGTAACTGCACAGAGGTGTGCCCTGTAAAGATAAACATACACGGTATGCTACTGGAGAACAGGCACATAGCCGTGGAAGAAGGGCTGAATGGATTTAAAGAAGGCTTTACGTGGAAGGTATGGGAGAAAGCTATGCTGAGCCGCACATTGATGAATAGTGCAGGTGCAGGTATAAAGGGCAAAGTAGTAAACAAACTATTTAAAGATAGCTGGGTAGAGCACCGCGAGCCGTTACAGTTTGCAGCACGTTCTTTCAACTCGATGTGGAAAGACAGGAAGAAGGGATAGTGCCGGTATAATAAGTCCTAATAAATATGATGGCCAACATAGTTATTTACACTCCGCAAAAAAGTGACCGGCTGGCATACGTGCTCAACTGGATATTTAAAGAGCGGCTACAAGTAACTTATGAGCTGGTGCATGATGAAATCCTGGTGACCTCGCTACCATTTTTTATCTCCTATGGTAAACAGTTTGCTAATGCACTTTCTATTCCTGATGCAGGACTACTATGGGAAACTGGAGTAGCACAACAGAATATTGCAATGGGCGAATGGAATAACATCCCGACACTCTATGCGCAGCAGGACGGCAGCACAATACCATTCGATATTTTTTCGGCAATTTTCTTTTTACTATCCCGCTATGAAGAGTATTATGCTTTTATACCCGATAAGCACAGTCGCTATCCCGCAACAGAAAGTATACTGTACAAGCAAGGCATACTACGCAGGCCGATAATAGATGAATGGCTGCAACAGCTAAAAAATATTATAAAAGAAAGGGCAGCCATTGAACTGCCTGATGGTGAATTTAAATATCAGCCTACCTACGATATAGATATTGCGTACTCTTACAAATACAAAGGCCCGGTGCGTACTGCAGGTGCTTACATACGCGACCTGCTGAAAGGAAACCTGCAACAGATAGGCGAACGCAAACGTGTATTACAAGGGAGGCAGCAAGACCCTTACGACTCTTTTCAATGGCTACGGGAATTACATAAAAAAAATCGGATAGATCCGATATACTTTATACTAACTGCGCTCGATACAACAGCGTTTGACAAAAATATAAGTCCTGCCAATGTGCGTATGCAGGCACTCGATAAACAACTTGCAGCAGAAGGTAGCATAGGCATCCATCCGTCTTATTATGCAGATAAAGAAGAGACGTTTATAAAAGAAAAGCAGACGCTCGAAAAAATAATTGCCCGCCCGATAAACATATCGCGGCAGCACTACATAAAATTAAAGCTACCTGATACCTATCGGATATTAATGGCGAACGGTATTACCGACGACTACAGCATGGGTTATGGATCACACATCGGGTTTAGGGCGGGAACTGGCAGCTCATTCCTGTGGTATGATTTGCAAAACGAAAAAACAACAATACTGCGAGTGCATCCCTTCTGCTTTATGGATAGTACCGCGCATTACGAGGAAAAGCTTGGCGTTGCAATTGCATTTGAAGCGCTAAATAAAATGAGGGATGCATTGCAATACACCGGTAGCACGCTTATCACGGTGTTTCACAATTTTTCCTTAGGCATCAGTAAGGAGTGGAATGGGTGGAGCGAAGCCTACGTAACTTTAGTAGATACTAAATGACAATATGAGCATCAAATCCACTCACAACCCATCACCTTTTTTAATTTAACTTTGCAGCCTAATTCTCTCACCCGTGCCCGATGTTATCCAATTATTGTCAGACCATATAGCTAACCAGATAGCCGCGGGAGAGGTTATCCAGCGGCCAGCGTCTGCGGTAAAGGAGCTGATGGAGAACGCCATCGATGCGGGGGCAAAGGAAATACAATTGGTAATAAAGGATGCGGGTAAGGAGCTGATACAAGTGATAGATGACGGCAAGGGTATGAGCCCTACCGATGCACGCATGAGCTTTGAGCGCCACGCCACCTCCAAGATAAAAAGTATTGAAGACCTGTTTACCATACGCACTATGGGCTTCAGGGGTGAGGCGCTGGCATCTATCGCCGCGGTAACACAAGTAGAGTTGAAAAGCCGCCAACCAAACAGCGAGATAGGAACCCGCATACTTATCGAGGGTACCGATGTAATGCTGCAGGAGCCATGCGCCACACCTGCGGGCACCAGCATCAGCGTAAAGAACCTATTCTTTAACGTACCTGCGCGCAGACATTTTTTAAAGAGTACCACTACAGAGTTTCGACATATAATAGATGAGTTCACGCGAATAGCACTGGCAAACCCGTCAATCGGTTTCCGGCTGTGGAATAACGGCGTAGAGCAATACCATCTTGAAGCAGGCAATTTAAAGACGCGAATAGTAGCGTTGCTTGGCAACTCGCACGAAAAAAACCTTGTGCCTGTAGAAGAGAATACCGACCTGCTGAATATATACGGCTTCATAGGCAAGCCAGAGGCTGCAACACGCACTCGTGGCATGCAGTATTTTTTTATCAATGGCCGTTTTATTCGCAATGCCTACCTCAATCACGCCGTGGTAAATGCTTATGAGGGATTGATAGAAAAAGAATCGTTCCCGTTCTACGTATTATTTTTAGAGATAGATCCCAAGCGTGTGGATGTGAATGTGCACCCCACCAAACAGGAAGTAAAATTTGAGGACGATCGGCTGATGTACTCCTATCTGAGTGCGGCAGTAAAGCACTCGCTTGCACGTTACAACATTGCACCATCGCTCGATTTTTCGCTCGATGCAGGTATACAGCACCTATCCGCCGTGCAGCTGCCTGTTACAGAAAAGAGCCGCGACGATGTGCAGAAGGGATATTTATACAATACATTTCAGGATAAAGGGCAGGCGCATTTTATAGAAAAGAAAGACAGCCTGCAACGCTGGAAAGACCTGTACGAAATAGCGAAGACACCGACACAACTGCCATCACAAAATATAGAATACGCAAACACTATACCTTCACAAGGCAATACACTGCATACCGAAAGCGAAACACAAACCTCCGGTGCGCAGAACATATTGCTGGTACAGGGTGCTATGCTGATAACGACCGTAAAATCGGGTGTGATGCTGATACACATACGCCGTGCACAGGAACGTATATGGTATGAGCGGCTGCTCGAAGAATGGAACAGCAGCAATACCGCATCACAGCAGGTATTGTTCCCTATATCATACGAGCTGCCACCGCAGGATGCTATTCTACTCAATGAAGTACTCGCAGATCTTGCGCGTATAGGTTTTGATATAGTGCCATTTGGTCCTAATACATTTGCTGTACAGGGCGTACCCGCCGGCCTGCCAAGTGGTGAAGAAAAACATGTACTTGATGAAGTGCTCGACCACTTGAAACACGAATCGCCCGATGCGATAAATAAGCGTTCCGAGTTGCTACTCGCACACCTCGCACGCCGCCTCTCCCGCAACAAGCACGCCATCATGCAACCCGAAGGCCAGCAAGCCCTCATCGACGAGCTATTCGCCTGCACCCAACCTGAGTACACACCTGATGGTAAGCGTGTATTTACAATGGTGAAGAAGGAGGAGTTAGAAGGGATGTTGGGGTAAGGTTGTTGGTCAGGCGACCAACAACGGCATCGATTAGCACTATGCAGGCAAAAACGTTTCCACCACCTCATACATGCCCGGCTCAAAAGTAGCCATTTGTAGGGCCTCATCAAGAAACGGTGAAGCTGTAGGATTATTGCGCATACGTTGATAGTCTTCCGCACTGCGCCATTGTGCATACATTACCACCCGGGTACCATCCATACTGCGATGCAGGCTAGCTGAGATAAAGCCTTCTACCTTATTCACATTCCCATCAGTAGCTTTTGTCAATAGCTCCACCAGCCTGTTCTGGTCGGCTGGATCCACTTTAAAGACATTGATGAACGTGAGATATTTATTATCCTTGCTGATGGTGGTCATGTTAATTATTTTAGGATAGGGTTATTTCTAATGCTGTTAACCTGTTTAGGCGAACTATTGGTTTAAAGATAAGTAATTCACTTACATCGACATAATCGATGCTCATTTAGCGGTTTAGCCCCTTTTTCTTACATTTGCGTCCATGTCTGCACCCAAATTTTACCAGCTTAAGGTTAAGGATGTTCGCCCGGAAACGGCTGATTGCGTATCTGTATCACTTGATGTGCCGGAGGAGTTACAGCAGACATTCCGTTTTGCACCCGGCCAGTACCTTACTTTCCGCAGGCATGTGCAGGATGCGGATATACGCCGCAGCTATTCTATATGCGCCAGCCCCAAGGATGGTGAGCTACGTGTGGCCATAAAAAGGGTTGAAGAAGGCAAATTTTCAGGTTTCGCACACAGCGAGCTTAAAGCGGGCGATATACTGGATGTAATGCCGCCGATGGGCAATTTCACCCCACGCAAGACCGATAAAAAACATAAAGAATATCTTGCCTTCGCAGCAGGCAGCGGTATAACGCCTATCATGAGTATCATGAAGACGGTGCTGGAAGAAGAACCCGAAAGCAATTTTACACTTGTATATGGTAACAAGACCCGTAACAGCGTCATCTTTCGCGAAGCGATAGAGGCATTGAAGAACAAGCACATGCTGCGTATGCGCTTATATCATGTATTGAGCCGGGAGTATATGGATATACCATTATTCAGTGGCCGCATCAATGCGCAAAAGTGTGCCGATTTCTGCAAGTCGCTCATAGATGTAAGTAATGTAGATGAAGCTTTTATCTGCGGCCCTGAAGAGATGATACTCTCCGTGCGCCAGCAGCTTATAGACCTGGGCATGAAGAGTGCACAGGTGCATATAGAATTATTCACATCGCCCGACCAGCCAAAGGCCACCCACCAGAAATGGGTTTCCGACCACAGCAAGGAAGAAGGACCTATGAGCAAAGTAAGCGTAACACTGGATGGCGCAACCTTCGATATGGATCTTGGTTTTAATGGTGAAACCATACTCGATGCTGCCCTACGTAGCGGCGCCGATCTACCCTATGCCTGCAAGGGTGGTGTATGCAGCACCTGCCGCGCCAAGGTGACAGAAGGCGAAGTAGAAATGGAAGTAAACTATGCCCTGGAGCACGACGAGATAGAAAAAGGCTTCGTCCTCACTTGCCAGTCGCACCCCCGCACAGAACGTGTGGTAGTGGATTTTGATGCGCGGTAAGGATTATCTGAATTTTTATTCTTTCGCTGTTTTAGTGAATAACATTCATTAAGAAATTTGTTATCTTTATTGTAGATTATAAAATTTTTTATGAAAAAGCTATTGACCTTATCAGCAATGCTCATCCTGTTTTCTGTCGTGAGAGCAGACGCGTCTTTTTGTGACACACTATACACATCATATACCGATTCCGTAAGCGGTATAGAGGCGATATTTACCAATACATCAACGCCGGGAGCAATAACGCTATGGGCATTTGGCGACGGTACTACATCGTCTGATGTTAGCCCTTCACATCTTTACGGCGCCGATGGCGTTTATACGGTTATCTTAACGAATGAATGGATATCTGGTACAGACACCTGTTCACATAGTTATACCTCAACGGTTACAATAAGTACAGGTATTCCTCCTTTGGATTGCGATTCGGTATACGCTGAATTCTGGCCTGAATTTGATAGCGGCACCACGTGGTATTTTTATAACGTATCTGCAGTAGGGGGATTCTCCTTTACGACCTCCTGGTCATTTGGCGACGGAACCACATCAACTGACTTCAGCCCGTTCCATAGTTATAGTACAAGTGGCACATACATTGTTTCTCTAACGGCCGTGAGCACTTCGGATTCGCTTACATGCACGCATACGTATACCGATACTATTACAGTATTACCCCCGGGCATGGTATCCGGTACGATCAGCTTTGATGGCACCTCACCTACGGACTCCGAATCGTTCCTTGTTTGGCTGATACATGAAGATACCGGCGGAAGTACGTTGACCGCTGTAGACTCGACCTATTCATCTCTTACTGCTACAGGATATGGATATGCTTTTAACGGGGTGCCTACCGGCGACTACCGTGTCAAAGCAAAAATGCTCTCCTCTGTACCCGGTACTTCCGGCTACATGCCAACTTATGATTCTGCAAGCGTATATTGGAGCAGCGCATGGGTGATACATCATTCGCTTAGCATGCTTGATACTAACGTTAATATCCACATGCAGTATGGCACTGTTCCTTCAGGTCCTGGCTTCATCGGTGGCAGTATTGCCGATGGGGCAGGTAAGGGAACTGGTGTAGGGGATGCGGTTGAAAATATGCAGGTGTACCTGAGAAATGCTGCAACTGCGGCTATCACATACACTTACACCGATGCTACCGGGGCATATTCCTTTAATGATCTTGCAATAGGCACTTACGATATATACCCTGAAGCCATTAATTATGCTACGATACCTTCGGCTTCAATAATTATTACTGCCGCAGACCCTATCATAACAGATATTAATTTTCAGAAGCATGATATAGCTATGACCGTTACGCCCGTCACAGAAGCAGTAAATAGCGTATCCGTTAATACTGAAATAGAAGTATACCCTAATCCGGCTACGGGTATGATCCATATAACAGACAACGCCGGCAATAAGCTACAGCGTATCTCTATTATGGATGTTACAGGTAAGGCCTTGCTAACATACCAGAATGCAGGCACGGCAAAAGACATTAATGTTTCAACATTTGCAAAGGGTGTTTACATTATTAGTATTAAATCTGCTAATGTGCGTGTTACACAAAAACTGGTGATAGAATAGGTCATAACATATTAGCGCCCGTACCGAGCGCGTAGTAGTGGATTTTGATGCACGGTAAAAGCCAGATTAACGTTGTCATCTCACCACATAGCGGAGAGATATCTTAAAAACATACGGTAGCTTAATTGAAAAACTGACGATAGGTTAATATTCAGGCGCCTTCCGCATTGCCTTTTTATCACCTTCTTTCTTCTTACTGTCCAGTCGTTTTTCTTTTGCAGCTTTTGATGGCTTTGTGGGTTTGCGCTTCTTAGGTTTTATCAGGCTTTTTTCAACCAGTTCTTCCAGCTTCTTTTGAGCTATAAGCTTATTCTCTAACTGCGAGCGGGCCTCGCTGCTCCTGGTATGCAGGTAACCATCCTTATTTATTTTCTTCTCCAGCTTTTCTGTTATCAGCGCTTTCTGCTCATCGGTGTATAATGCGGAGTTGGCAACATGCCATAGCGCTTCCGCCATGGTTTCCACCTTGTTCACGTTCTGGCCGCCCTTGCCACCGCTACGTGCTGTCTTAAATGATATTTCTGTAGAAAGATCCACGAAGCAAAATTAAGTTGAATTAATTTATAGCGTATTATTTTCTTATGAGCTACACTTATGTGCAGGCTTTGTCTCCGTGCCCTATAAGTTCGCAAGGCTTCGTGCCACTCTGTGCCCTTTGTGGTAAAGCCTATCGCCGCAACGCTTTGCGCCTTGCTGTTAAACCATTTCTACCCTAACTTTAGCGCATCAATGTCTGAAACGTCGTTATACAAAACCGTTGTCATTACCTCCATCCGGCAGGAAACAGAGGGAGTGAAAACCTTTGCACTAACTTATGAAGATGGCACTGCCATACCATACACCGCGGGCCAGTTCATCACCTTTGTCTTTAACCATCATAATAAAGAAGAGCGCCGCTCATTCTCTATATCATCCAGTCCCGTACTCAGCGAGCCACTTACCATCACCATCAAGCGTGTCGACAACGGAGCATATTCCCGCTTGTTGAATGACAGGGCTTCGGTAGGTGATAAATTACAAATAACAGGCGCGGCAGGTCTTTTCACTATCCCTGATAATATCGATGAATACAAGCAGGTATTTTTCTTTGCGGCAGGTATAGGCATCACACCTGTACTATCCATCATCAAAACGCTATTGCACACTCGTGCGCAACAGGTAGTATTGATATACAGTAGCCGTTCGGTTGAAGATGTTGTTTTTTATGACGAGTTGATAGCGTTGCAACAAAATTTCCCTGATAATTTTAAAATAGAATTTCTCTATAGTACTTCTTTTAATCTAAGCCGTGCACGGCTCAACAGATCTTTGTTGCCCCAATTATTGCGCGAGTATGCTGCCGTGCCATATGATAAAATGCTCTTTTATCTTTGTGGCCCTTTCGCTTATATGCGTATGGCTATATGGTCTATCGAGGAACAAGGTATACATAGCGACCAGATAAAGCGGGAGAATTTCAACACGAACGATCGTGCAGTGCGCCAGGTAGAATCGCCCGATAAATCAACGCACAACGTTACCATAAAGCATAATGGCGGCATACACACAGTAACTGTTCCATACACGGAAACTATTTTGCACGCAGCAAAGAGAAATGGCATCACCCTGCCATATAGCTGCGAAGCAGGCAGGTGTGGCAGTTGCGCTGCGCTATGTACAAGCGGGGAAATATGGCTATCCTATAACGAAGTACTTATGAATGCTGACCTGCGAAAAGGTATGGTACTTACCTGTGTAGGGCACCCCATCAATGGCGATGCCACGATAGAGTTCTGATCACTAATACTGATCCTCATTTTTCTTATTCATATCTACGGTTTTCCACGCGTCGCCGATGCTATATAGCAGTAGATACTGTGCTGCAGGTTTCTTAAGTGTAAGCTCGTAAAAATGGCCCTCATCAATAAGGTTGAGGTTATAATCAGCATTGCTATAACTATTTGCGCCCAATGTGCCATACCACCACCAGGTGCCCCATTGGTTCAGCGTCACGCGGATGGTGCTGTCATTCAGGACCGTTACATGCGCACCATCGGTAGGCGTGAGCATGTTATAAGAGAGGCCGTCATAAATAACATTATTTATCTTCTGCTCCGGTAGCAGCAGATTATGCATCAGTGCATATTCACTTTCCTCACCCGAATATAACATCGGCACACCATGCATCGATTGTGGCAGATTCAGCAGCACTATCGTTTTGTTGCCTGTGGTAGGGATATTATGTAACAGCCCGTATAATACATGGCTCGACTTATGCCAGTACCGTACTACTTTTATAGTAAATCTCAGATTTATCAAAGCATAAATAGAAAGGATGACGATCTTTAAATAGTGGTGCGAAATAAAACTTACTGCAATAGCCACCATCATATAAAGGAATGCCCCTGTAAAATAAGTATACCTGTCGTACAGCACGAGGTCTGCACCATAGAACCACAAACGCATCAGCAGACAAAGTGTAATAAGTGTATAAACGAAGAGCAGTGACAACACCTTGCCTTTACCGGTGAATTGCTTAAACCGCACGATAATATAACCGAATAGCGAAGCGACCGCGCCATAAAAAACAATTATTCCTGCCAAACTATCGCAGATGGCATATATGCTTTGTCTTATATCATCAGAAAAGAAGCGGCCAAGCAATAGCAGGTGAAAAAGGTATTTTGCAGGTTTCCCAAGAGTAGGGTCACCGGCGGTAGCCATTGTATGGCTTTGCGTATGTGAGAACCATCCGCCATATACTGTTTTAAATATGAGCAGGTGCACGCACCATAATATCAGTTGCGGTAAGAAAATATAATAAAAGACATTCCGGGTAATTTTGTTCTTGTATACTGACAACTGATAATAAAAGATACCCAGCAATAATACAAGCCATGGAGTTATATAAAATACCTCGAGCGAGTAGGTGGATAGGAGATAAATAAAAACAGACAGCCACGCATATTTCTTCTTACCCATGCGTATATATTGCTGCACGCATACCAATATCAAAAGGATGAGCAATAACCCCTGTAAAAAATGAAACGCAGATTCCCATACAATAACCTCAGATTGATACGGTGAGATACAAAACAGGAAAGCGCCACAGAAGGCTATAGCCTTACTATTCATTACGCCGGTATCATCGAGCAGGCGGGTACATAGCCTGAATAAAAGGCAGCAATTGAGCGCATGTAATGTAATATGCAGCAAATGCCATAATACAGGATGTATGCCAAAGAGTTTATAAAAAATATAGGTTACGAACTGTGTAAGCTGATAAAGGCTGTGAACTTTAAAGTTGCTGCTGTTTACATATTCTTTAAAGCTGTGATTTTGTATCTGATCTAGCCAACCAGTAAAATCCGTTACAAAGCCAGCTTTTGCAGCAGGCAGGTACAGTACAAAAAGTATTAGCCAGATGACGCTGAATAATAGAATAGCAGGCCTATATCGCGGTTGTGTCTGCAAGGGTTAGTTATTACAACAAATATAGGCATATTGCTATGCCATTCTCATTGTTACCCTTAATTACTCTGGTTAGCCAGCGAGTCCGCATGTTCCAGCAAATGATTAGCACGGAGGTACAACGAATCCGCATGTTGCAGATTTATATGTGCCGTGCTCGAGTCGGTGGTGTGCTGTAATAAGCTATGTGCCTGGTTAAGCACCGCATGTGCATGTTGCAGTATAGGTGCTACGGGTTCCTGTGTTTGCAATACAGTACCGCTGAGCACGATTGCCGCCACGCTAAAGTATATTACCAGCCCTGTAACGTCCACCAGCGTAGCCACAAATGGCGCCGATGACGTAGCGGGGTCTAGCCGCACTGCCTTCAGTACAATAGGTATCATAGAGCCGCTGATGGTACCCCACATTACCACACCTATCAATGAGAAGAAGATAGTGAAACCTACCAACATCCAGTAAGGTCCGTAGTTATACCAATGCAGTTGCTGCCACACTGCTATACGTATAAAGCCTATGGTACCCAATATCACACCAAGCGTAAGGCCTGAAAATATTTCCCTGCGCATCACATACCACCAGTCGCGCGGTGATAGCTCCTTAAGCGCCATAGCGCGGATAATAAGCGTAGCCGCCTGCGATCCGCTGTTACCACCACTAGATATGATAAGGGGTACGAATAATGCAAGCACTATAGCGCTGTTCAGCTCCACCTGGAAGTGGCCCATGGCGGTAGCCGTCAGCATTTCACTAAGGAACAAGATGATAAGCCACCCCGCTCTTTTTTGTATCATGGTAAAAAAGCCCGTCTTCACATACGGCAGATCCAGCGATTCAAGACCCCCGAACTGCTGCATGTCTTTCGTATCCTTCTCTTCCGCCTCATCTATCACGTCATCTACCGTTACTACACCCAGCAGCACATTGTTTGAGTTGGTAACAGGCAGCGCTACACGATCGTATTCTTTGAATTTCTGTATCGCATCATCTATACCATCCTGTATGTCCAGCTTCACGTAGAAGTGGTCCATTATCTCTTCTATCTTACGGGTAGGCTCATTAAGTACCAGCCTTCTTATCGGAAGGTCATCTATCAGCTTGCCGTTATTATCCACCACGAATATCATGTTGGCGGCGGGTGTATCAGAGTAGAAGCGACGCAGATGCTCTATGGCCTGGCCAATAGACCATTCCTTGCGCACAGCGGTAAAGTTTGTATTGATAAGGCGTGCCACACTCCGCTCGGGATATCCCAGCAGGTCATAAGTGGCCAGCCTGTTCTTGTCATTGAGCAGGTTCAGAAATTCGGTCACTTCGAGTCCGCTCAGCGTATCAAAAAAGGCCAGGCGGTCATTCGATTCAAGATTATTGAGTATGTAGGCTATTTGTGGTTTAGATAGATTCTCAATTACCTCGCCCTGCACTACATGATCTATATGCGGAAAAATGCGTAACTGTACTTTTTCGGGTAGTGCCAGAAATGTATGAACGGCTGTTTCCTGTGGCAGTGTCTCGAGTAGCTTTGCTACTTCGGTATGGTAATCCTCGTCCTTACTGTGATGCAGCAGGTCGCTGAGGTCGCCCTCCAGTATTTTTTCTCTCAGATCTTGGACCAGCATCGCCACTCATTTTTATAGATTTAAAATTAGCCGGGATGCACCACATCCCCGAAATTAAGCAACGGCTTTCCATTTGAAAAGCGAGCAAAATTAACCCTAATTATTTTTTACCGCTAATTTTATTTTTGGCACAAGGTTAAATCATTATTACATTATGACTCATTGATGTACACAGACATAGGAGGAATCGTGTAGGCTAAGGTCTGATCATCCACCCGGGTTAAATTGTATAAATAGTTGAGTGCATAAAAAAAGAGCCCTTATATCGGGCTCTTAGATTTCAATCTGGGTAAGAAAATATATTTACGCGGTCTTAGTATTTAAGACACGCAGCTGCTAATTGTATAGATTGTTAACGATGCACAAAGATTGCATTCTAAGCCCGGTTCAGGAAACTTTTAAGGCCCGTTAACTGCCGATTAACATATAGCCATTTCTATTGCAATGGCAAACTCGGGTGCGAAATACCCCTTTATTGTACAGTTGCCTTATCCCGACTTAAATAATTATTGGTTATTTTATACTGTGTAGTGCTATAAATAAAGAATTGCTTTCATTATATTTACTGTTCAATTTCAGGTAAAACTTATTTATATGAATAAAAATATCCTTAAACACATCTTAGTGGTATGCCTGCTGGCGCTGCCGACAGCCAATTTTGCACAATCTGTGAACCGTGCTGAGCTGCTTGAAAAAACATGGCACTTCGTAGCAATGAAATGTCCCGATAAAATAGCTAATGGTAATGACGACCAGTTCATTAACTACTATGCCTCGCTCCGCATGACACCGTCAAACGCAGCTGCGAACATTAATTACGGTACTTACGTAAAGATATACCACGATCAGCGCGACAATAAGCGTGAAGTAGGTAGCTATGCTATCAGCACCGATGAGTCTAATGGTACGATACTTACGCTGAAACAAGCAAAAACAGGCGAAGCTATCAGCTACCGAGTACCCATGGTAGAAACAAACCACCTCACCCTCATCCGCACAGATGATGGTGATAAATGCAACACTTCTTATGCAGTAGCGCCATAACGATAAAAGAATATTAAAGCAGGAAGCCCCGCAATTTGCGGGGCTTCCTGCTTTAATTAAGGACATAAGCGCTTTTTAAAGTCAGATCTGTTTTCTAAAACTCATTCTTCAACATCATACTCTCCACAGGTTTTTCTGTATGGGTATTATATTTACAAGACATTATGTGAATGTAAAAAGTCTACAGATTGCCTCATCATCCAAAAAAGATGCTCATTCTTGAAATTTAAAGATTGGGAATTAGGGTGTTTAATTGAATATTGCCCTTGTTGATCGATTATGAGCTTTACAGGAATTGTGTCAATCTCGTATTCAATTTCCATCGATTTCGTTTTGTGATTATAAACATTTACGATATAGACAAGGATTGTTATATATTCATGGAGTTTATCATTGCTTAATGTTTTTGCGTTTAGATTTGTTATGGCTTCCTTGAAATTCGACGCTCCGCCTTTTATTACAGATAGCGTAGCCAAAGACTGTACTATCGAAAATTTTTCTAAATCAATATGTATTCTCCGCAAATTAATTTCTTGAATTAATCGTAGTTCTCGATTCTTGAATTTAATTAAGTTCCTTAAATCAATTCTTTTATTATCAAAAAGTACAGTCAGAATGTCCAAGAAAAAAGGGCTGCTACGAAACAATTGATTATAAATGAAGGAACTATACCGATTTTCAGCGACAGACCATTCATTTCCTGTTCTAGGAGTGAAGACATCTTCCGCAAAATCTGCTAGCGCTTTTCTGTGAGAAAATATAAAAACTTCCTGAGAGAAGAATTTGTCTATATAGCCGTTAAAGTCCGTTTCACTACCATATTTGGCTTTGAATATATTCCTGATATTATCAATATCGCAAACAAGAATGACCTTATCAATACCGAACTTATTTCTTGAACCATCAATTTTTCTATCAAAATGTGCTGCAAAAACATTTAGAATTCTGAAAATGTGCTCTGGGTCAATTCGATCCAAATCGTCAATTATTAGTATGCTTTGTTCATCATTTTTTTTGCTTCTTTTCAAAATAATTTCGATCATATTAGAAACGAGATCGTCCTCGTACATACTGCCTTCTGTAGACTTCAAAATATCTAGATATTCTAACAATTTATCACTTTCGTTATTTTCTAATTCTGTATCTGTTTGAAGTTTTATAAATCTCTTCTTGAAATCAATAACCTTTTCACCAAATTCAGCAATCGGTTTTCCAACGTATGGGATCATTTTTACAATTGCAGTAATAATTTCTCCTGAATTTTCTTTTAGAAACTTTGGAAGTGTATAATCATAGCCCTCTATTAAATCGGTTACGTCATACTGTTGGGTTAATATTTCTAGAATAATGTCATACTTTATGTATCTGAAAATATCTTCAGTACTAGCAATAGAATAATTGACCGGATAAAGCGATATGACATTATAGTTGATGTCATTAGTTTTTTGATTATCGGGGCTAAAAAACTCTTTCAAGAAAGTTGTCTTACCATGTCCAAATTTCCCTGAGAAAATTATTCTATCGTTGTTCTCAATGCCTAAATGTTCGAGAAATTCCTGCTCGATTGTTTGGAATAAACTAACATTTAACCCTTTCCGTTTTTGCATAGATATTCAATTTATAGGTGTGATACATTGATGAAATTGTTGGCAAAAAAAATGTCGCTAAACAGCGACATTTTTCTAAAACTCATTCTTCCACATCATACTCTCCACAGGTTTTTCTGTGCGGGTATTGTATTTGGCGCCTTGTTTTTTGTTGTACTTGTTTTCTACCTCTCCATCTACAGGGAAATATATAAGTTGGCCTATTGGCATATTTGCATAGATACGCACAGGATGCACGCACGATATTTCTAATGTCCATGTATTGCAGAAACCTACATCGCCCTTGCCGGCAGTAGCATGTATGTCTATACCCAGCCTGCCTGTCGACGACTTGCCTTCCAGGAAAGGTACATGTGCGTGTGTTTCCGTATATTCTGCTGTTACGCCCAGATATAAAGTGCCTGGTTGCAGCACATAACCCTCTTCTCCTATCTCGAAGTGGGTTATTTTATTGTGCTTCTTTGCATCAAGCACAGCATCATCGTACACGGCAAGAAATTTACCTAAATGCACATCATAAGAGTTAGAGCCAAGGAACTTACGGTCGTAAGGCTCTATAACAATGGTGCCCTTTGCTATTTCTTCCAGTATGCGTGTGTCAGAGAGAATCATGGCGCAAATATAATTCCCTATTTAATAACATGAGAAACAAAGATGTGCCGGCTTGCCGGAATGTTAGTTGAATTGTTGATAAGTTGATCCGGGCATCAATTATAGATACTATAACTATGCTAACCATTCCGCCAGTTGCCTACCTTCGCATTATGGCTTTATACAGGGAATGGGAGATAAATAATACGGCGCTGGCGGCTATATGGCATATAGAGGAGCCTGAATCTTTTTTTGTAGAAGGCACCGGCATCGATACGACAATAAAAAGTGAAAAGCGCCGCATCGAGCATCTATGCGGCCGCTATCTCTTAAAGCACCTCAAAGAAGATATTGCCCTGCATAAAATAACTCCTGATGAGCACGACAAACCACGCATAGAAAATAATGAGCCGTTTTTTTCAATTTCACATTCATGGCCGTATGTGGCCGCTGTAGTAGATACGCATGGTGAGGCGGGCATAGACATCCAGGTGCCACACGAACGTATACAAACTATACAGCACAAATTTCTATCTGAAGATGAGCAGGGGCTTTTTAAGAACAGGCCCGATCTTATTACTATTGGGTGGTGCGCTAAAGAGGCTGTTTATAAATGGCAGGGCCGTAGAGGTATTGAATTTATTGAGGGACTGCCCATTACACACTTTAAGAGAAATGCTGTAGATTTTGACATGTCGATATATTCTAAGATAACCGTCCCAGCTAAGATGATACACATAAATGGATTTGATAATCAGCAATTTACGTGTGCATGGGTTGAAGGTTGGCAGGCGTGGGAAATTTATTAAATTGAATTATTAATTTAATAATATTTATTTTTAGAACATTTTTTTGAAAATTTATTGATTTTTTGAACAAATCATATAGATTTGCACAAAAAATAATATCTATGTCTTCGTTACGTTTCCTTGCATTACAAGAGCTCTCTAAAGAAGAGAAAAAGGTTTCTGACTACAATGGCAAAAAGATAACTGCCATATTCGGTATCAACGTATTTACGGGCCGCACCATTCGCGAATATCTGAGCGATGAAGCTTACAAAAGCCTCATGAACTCTGCAAAGGCAGGTGGCCGTATCGACCGTCGCATGGCAGACCAGGTAGCCGCGGGCATGAAGGCCTGGGCCGAAGAGCGTGGCGTTACTCACTTTACGCATTGGTTTCAGCCGCTTACCGGCACTACCGCAGAGAAGCACGATTCATTCTTTACTATTAAAAGCGATGGTACCGCTATCGAATTATTCGATGGTGATGCACTGATACAACAAGAGCCAGATGCATCGAGCTTCCCGAATGGTGGTATACGTGCTACGTTCGAAGCGCGTGGTTATACCGCATGGGATCCATCATCTCCTGCATTTATTATGGAAGCGGGTAATGGTAAGACACTTTGCATACCTACTATATTCATTGCATACAATGGCGAATCGCTCGATTATAAAGCACCATTATTAAAATCAATAGCCGCGCTCGATAAGGCTGCTGTTGATGTGTGTAACTATTTCGATAAGAATGTAACAAAGGTTACCGCCACCCTGGGCTGGGAGCAGGAATATTTTGTGATAGATGAGTCGCTGGCTAATGCACGTCCCGACCTTGTAATGTGCGGACGTACGCTGATAGGACACGCACCTGCAAAAGGACAACAGTTAGAAGACCATTACTTTGGTTCTATACCGGAGCGTGTATATGCCTTCATGCAGGATTACGAGCAGGAAGCATACAAGCTGGGTATACCACTGCGTACACGTCATAACGAGGTAGCACCTGCTCAGTTTGAGTGCGCACCGATATTCGAAGAGTGTAACATAGCAGTAGATCATAACACACTACTCATGGATCTTATGGCGAAAGTTGCAAAACGCCATAAGCTGAAAGTATTGCTACATGAAAAACCATTCGCGGGTGTTAATGGTAGCGGTAAGCACAATAACTGGAGCCTTGCTACAGATACAGGTGTAAACCTGTTATCTCCGGGCAAGACACCACGTACCAACCTCATGTTCCTTACTTTCTTCGTAAACGCGATAAAGGCGGTTAATGATCATGCCGACCTGCTGCGTGCCGCGATAGCATCTGCAAACAACGACCATCGTCTGGGTGCTAACGAAGCGCCACCAGCTATCATCTCTGTATATATAGGTAAGTATCTTACTGAAGTACTGAATGAAGTAGAGAGCCGCGTTAAAGAAAAATTCAGCGAGCAGGACGAAGTGATACTGAAGCTGGATATACATAAGCAGATACCTGAATTGCTGATGGACAATACGGATCGTAATCGTACAAGCCCGTTCGCGTTCACCGGTAATAAATTCGAGTTCCGTGCTGTAGGTTCTTCTGCAAACTGTGGCTCACCAATGGTAGTGCTTAACACCATCATGGCGCAGACGCTGAAAGAATTTAAGAAAGACGTAGACACACTTACAGAAAAAGGTGACAAGAAAGAAATAGCGATACTACAGGTACTGCGCGATTATATCTCTAAATCAAGGAACATACTTTTTGAAGGAGATAATTATAGCGAAGAGTGGGCGGAAGAAGCAAAACGTCGTGGCTTAAATAACTTTAAGACCACACCTGAAGCACTCGACGCATTCGTTACAGAAAAAGGTAAGAAAGTATTTTACGACAACGGCATCTATACCAAGCGCGAACTGGAAGCACGCCACGAGATAATGCTCGAGGATTATGTGAAGAAGGTGCAGATAGAGGCCCGCATACTCGGCTACCTTGCTACGAATCATGTATTGCCTGCAGCCATAAACTATCAGAACACGCTGGTGCAGAACATACGCGGACTGAAGGAGTTGGAACTGGACAAGAGTTCTTACGCAGCACAGCTAAATCTTGTAAAGGTTATCAGCGGCCACATACAGAAGATCAACGACAATGTGGAGTCGATGATAGAGGCTCGTAAAAAAGCCAATGATACAGAAGACATGCACAAGCGCGCGTTGAAGTATTGCCACGAAGTAAAAACACATTTCGACACTATACGCTACCACGCCGATAAGCTGGAATTGGTTATCGACGATAAGCTCTGGCCAATGCCTAAGTACCGCGAGCTTTTGTTCTTACGTTAATCTGATACTGAATAATAAGTTTATAGAAATGCCATCCCAAACGGATGGCATTTCTATATCCAAGTAGCTACTTTATAAATCCATCCACCACTCCCTTATAACCTTCAAACCCTTCTCTTAATCCACTATCCTTAAAAGCAAAATGTACAGCGTTCATTAATGCTTTCTCAAGGTCGAACCCTTTTTGCGCCGTGCTATAAAACATGCCCTGTGTATGCAGGTGCTTACCCAGATATTCCTGCTCGGTTTGCCCGGGGGTGGGTATTAGTATTGCTTTTTTATTTTGCCGCACAAGATCCATGATGGTAGAGTAGCCACTGCGGCATATTACCATACTTGCATCAGTTATTAATGAGTGCAGCAGCTCGCCGCTCACTTTTTTATGGTAAGAAATATGCGCAGGCACATCAACAGGTACAGGCACATCATCACTTCCCTCTACAAATACCACCTTCCCATTTTTATATTTCTTCATCTGCTCCCAAAGTATCGCAGACAAAATACCCCGCTGCGGCTCGGGGCCTGAGAGTAATATCAATAAATGCTTGCCGGCACTAACCTCATTTTGTGGCGCGGCCAACTGCGATAACAACCCGATATATTTCCCTCCTTTCGGCAATGCATCGGGGTGCGATAACTTACCTGCAAGGTTATGCTTACCCGCCACATCTACTATCCATGTTTCGTTAAAACGCTCCAGGAAACGATAATGCATTTTTCTTAGCACACTATCTGCTACACCGCCCTTGCCCGTTTGTATAGATAATTGGTGGGTCATTATTGCGCTCGGTATGTCTTTTCTGTATAGCCCGTACCGGTTGTCAGAAATGATGAGATCGTAGCCTTTTTGCTCCGCCAGCCATGCATGTTCTATGTTAATTTTTTTTAAAAGCGAGGGTATTTGTAATAGCAGTGCAGTGGTGAGGCTGCTCTTGCCATAAGTTATATTATATCCATCCAGGTGGGTAGTAGCCACGCCGGGTACAGTGTTTTCAACGTATTTGCGCTGCCAGTCGTTACCTGCCAGGGTTATTTTATGCCCTTTTTGCAGCAGATAACGGATAATAGGGATGCACCGCGTAGTATGGCCAAGCCCCCAGTCTAGGGGCGCTACCAATATGCTGCGGGGTGTTTGCGTATCCAATTTATCCTTATTTTTACAAAAGTAAACTTAGTTGATTAATGAAGGGTATGAACTGGAGCAAGGCTATTATTTACATTCTTTGCGGTAGCTTTATAATGATGCTGGCGCAGAGTTGTAGCAGTAGCAAAAAGTGCGGTTGTGGAGCCGATCTGAATGGCAACTACCGCAAGTCGAGAGTAATTAACCGATAAAAACCGAATGTAGTATGTGGAGCGGGCATAACAAAGTATGGTTACACTACGTAAAGAACATTATGGCTGCAGATGTTTACTCTGCTGTATTCCTCGCCTCATACCTGCGCTACTCCGGCATCAGCAGGAATTACATTCCATCTATAGAAGTACTCGACCTTCAAAGATATAAGGTCATCAAACATCCGCCTAAAGTGCGCGCCGCATTGCAGAACAGAATGGAGCTGCCATTTGTATTCGTGGTAGGAAAAAACTAATTCCCACTTGTTTAACTGTTTCTGTCTTTTCAATAAATTGATCAAACACAAATTGCCTGTTCTTTAAGGAAAGGATCGCTCATGTCTTTCATGCCAGTAACGCATACCTGCGTAAACTATAGCTACATACTTTTTTCCTTTCTATCTAACTTCTTATTCTGTAAGCAATTGATTGTTTTTATCAGTTAGCGATAATTACATTTTGATTATTTCGTATTTATATTAGGCATGATGTTTTATGAAAACCCCTTTCAGTATTGGCTTTGGCGGTTTCGGTACAATGTGGCAGATTAACATTTTTGTTTAAAACCTTTTAACCACATTGCTCGTAACTCTAAAAAGGAATACCATTTCAGGAACCATTTAAAACCAATCAAATGAAAACAAACAACGTAATTACAGATCCCGGGCAAGAGGATGTTGCGACGTATGACGTATCGAGAAGGAAATTCTTTCAGCTTGCAGGCGGGTTAGCGGGAGCGGGGCTGTTGCTTGCTTCATGCAGTAAAGGCGACTCTACACCCAATGGAACTACTCCGGGAGGAACAGTGAAATTAGGGAGTGGCGATACAGGCATACTCAACTATGCTTATGCGCTGGAACAATTAGAAGCTGCATTTTATACCCAGATGGTTGCAAGCACTTCTTTTTCTACCATTTTTTCTACGGATGAGGCGCTTTTGTTGACCGATATCCGCGACCATGAAATTGCTCACCGGGAATTTTTTAAAGCGGCGTTAAGCAGCAGCGCTATCATAGGACTTACAGTTGACTTCTCTGCTATCAACTTTAGTGACAGAACAAGTGTATTAAGCGCTGCAAGAACTTTTGAAGATCTTGGTGTATCAGCATATAATTATGCAGGTACGCGGATCTCTAATACTACTTCCGGCGCTTCGTATCTTACGGTAGCTGGTAAAATAGTTTCTGTAGAGGCGCGTCACGCGGCAGCTATCAGGGATATGATCAGCTATAGCAGTTTCTCTTTCGCTGACACATTAGATTCTAATGGTCTTGATCAGTCTAACGCTTATTCTGTTGTGCTTACAGCAGCGGGGGCGTATGTCAAAAATACAATTGACTTTAGTCAATTGCCATAATTACGAGCTCACTATCATTATAAACACTTTAAAAAATAAAAGTCATGGACTTAAAGAACATATTTAATCAAATAGAACAGGCGGATCCTGAATTTTACGAAAGAATCAGCCCACGCCGCCATATCTTAAAAAGCTTTGGCTCTAAAGTAGCGCTTGCTGCTGTGCCATTAGCTCTTGGATCGTTATTCAATAAGGCTTATGGTAAAACAACCAATACAGCAACAGATGCTTTGAACTTTGCACTACAGTTAGAATATCTGGAGTACAACTTTTACGAGAAAGCTGTAAACAATACGCCGGGCTTGATCCCTACTGCCGACCGCGGGGGCCTGGATAAGATACGCATACACGAAAAGGCACACGTTGACTTTCTTACACAAGCTTTAAGTGCAGCAGGCGCAACTCCTTATACACCGGCTACAGCCTACAGCGGAGCAGACTATACGCCAAATAGTTTTGATTTTACAGCCGGTGGCGCGCTTCCTAATTATTTTTTGACGCTTGATTATACAACGTTTCTGGTAGTAGCGCAGACATTCGAAGATACCGGCGTACGCGCGTACAAAGGTCAGGCAGGCAACCTCATAGGTAGTGATTATCTTTTGCCTGCATTGCAAATTCATTCTGCAGAGGCCCGTCATGCTTCCCACATAAGATTGCTTCGCAGAACTAAAGGTGACATGACTACTAAGCCTTGGATAACAGGTAAAGTAGCCCCGGCCGCTGTCGTACAAGGCAACTATAATGGTGAAGAAAATGTAACGCAATTAGGCATTAATATTACCTCCTTACCGGGTTTATCAAGTAACATAGCCGTCAATACGGCTACAGAAGCATTTGATGAACCACTTGATAAGGCCGCTGTATTCAGCCTGGTAAGTGCATTCTACCGTTAATAATTTATATGGAGATACACAAGATGGCTGCTTTGTCGGCAGTCATCTTTTTTAATTTTTTCAGTTCATTTTTAAAATATTTTTTATGCAGTTACTAAACATAGCCCCGCAATTATTATTTCACATGCCGGGTGGCGACCAATGGATATGGATCGTACTGATAGTCGTTATATTTTTTGGTGGTAAAAAGATACCGGAGCTTGCAAAAGGGATAGGCAAGGGCATCCGCGATTTTAACAGTGCCAAAGAAGGAATAAAGAGCAATATAGAATCCGGCCTTAAAGATCAGGAAGCGGTACAAAATACCGGCAATGTAGCGGCCGTCCCACCCCCAATTAGTGTGGCTTCAAACAATGCTTAATTATTTGATGGTTGCCAAATGGCAGCCATCTTTTATTTTAGATAAAGACTGTAACACAATGTTATCCGCGCAGGCTTACAACTCACGACTAAAGACTTACGACTATACTATACCGGATCTACATCAAATAATATCTGTACACCTGTATTGCCACGTTGTGAGGTTATCTGTAGTCGCTGATCTTTGATATATGCCTTTACATGGTCGAGGAGCTTGGCATCTCTGGGGCATTTTACCCATACCTCTTGTATATACTGATTACGTACGCGCGATATAAGCGCGGGTGCGGGCCCCTGCACGCCAATGCCTTCTACTGTCTGTAAAGCCAATGCCATTTGCATAGCGCATTTAGCGGCCTTGTCCTCATCCGTATGGCGGAAAATTATTTTTATGAGCCTGCTATAGGGCGGGTAGGTAAAATGCTCGCGGTACTTTATCTCGTGCGTGTAGAATGTATGTACATCGTGGTTCTTTACCCATTGTAGTACAGGATGCTCTGTGTTGTATGCTTGTATGATCACGCGGCCTTCACCATCTACACGTCCCGCCCTTCCGCTTACCTGCTCCATAAGTTGAAAGGCTCTTTCATTAACGCGAAAATCGGGATAGCTAAGCAAGCTATCGGCGCTAAGCACGCCTACTAATGCTACGGGTGCAAAGTCGAGCCCTTTTACTACCATTTGCGTACCTACGAGAATATCTATTTTGTGCTTATCCAGTTGATCAAGCAGCTCGCTCATGCTTTGTTTCCCACGCATGCTGTCTACATCCATCCTTGCCACGCGGGCTTTTGGGAACAGTTGTTGCACCTCTTCTTCTATCTTCTCCGTACCAAAGCTTTTGCTCATGAGCTTATTGCTGCCGCAGGTGGGGCACGCATGCACCACAGGTGCTTTAAGGCCACAGTAATGGCAATGCAGCTTATCTGTGCTCTTATGATAAGTGAGCGATACCGCGCAATTCTTACATTGGGGCACCCAGCCACATACGGTGCATAGCTGAAAGGGTGCATACCCTCTCCTGTTCTGAAAGAGTATTATCTGCTTCTTCATCAGCAGTGCTTCATGCATGGCTTGCTGTAACTCAGGTGTAAGTAATTTTACGCCTTGTCCGCGAACCAACTCCAGCGACTTTGCATTCACAACCTCTATGGCAGGCATGCGCACACCCTTGTACCGCTCCTTTAGTGCTACGTAGGCATACTTTCCTTGCGCTACATTGAACAGGCTCTCGACCGATGGTGTGGCCGAACCGAGTATCACCTTTGCATCATGAAGCGATGCAAGGAAGATAGCTGCATCGCGCGCATTGAAGCGGGGTGCAGGATCTTTTTGTTTATAGGAACCATCGTGTTCCTCATCTGTAATAATAATGCCGAGGTCGTTGTATGGCAGCCATAGCGCGGAGCGCGGGCCGACAACAATTTTATAAGTGCCCTTGCGCACCTTCTCCCATATTTCTACCCGCTCGTTATTGCTAAAGCGCGAATGATACACACCTAGTATCTCACCAAAGTATGCATGCAGCCTTGTTACTAATTGTGTGGTAAGGCCTATCTCTGGTAAGAGTAATATTGCTTGCTTGCCCGTGGCAAGACATTCTTTTATCTTGTGTATATATAACAACGTTTTGCCGCTACCGGTTACCCCATGCAGCAACGCTACGCTCTTTTCATCGAGCCCTTTATTTAGTTCGTTGTAAGCTGTTTGTTGTGCGTCTGTAAAAACAATTTCTTTTATCTGCTTTACTTCTTTGTACCTGAGGCGGTCTACATCGTGTTCGGCAACAGTAAATATTCCCTTCTCTACCAACGCCTTTATTTGTGCTACAGATGCACCTGCCCGGTCGAGGAGATCTATTTGTTTTACAATGCCATGCTTTACAGAAAGCTCGGTGTACGCCATCAGCAGGTCGAGTTGTTTTGGCGCTTTTGCTAACTGGTCGAATAGCTGCATCATCGCTTGCTCTTGCTTATAGGTGGCGGTAAGCGTTATCACTTTTTCTTTGCGGGTTTTATATACCTGCTCCAGCGAGTCGTTGATCTGTATCACATCCTGCTCCAGTAGCTCATTGAGCACTGTAGCGAAATGACGGGTGCCTGTTATGCTGCGTAATTCGGTAAGTGTTATTTCCTTGCGCATTTCCAGCGCCTCTGCCGCAAGAAATGCTTCATCGCTCCAGTCAAATTGCTGATCGGGTGTGGCGATCCATTCCAATCTTGTTTCTCCCGATAATTTTAAATGTGCAGGGAGTGCAGCCTGCATCACCTCGCCGGGGGCGGCCATGTAGTATTGTGTTATCCACCGCCAGAATTGTAGCTGCTTTTCATTAACCACCGGCTCCTCATCAATGATACTGCGGATGGGCTTTACATTGTATGCCTCAGGCTTTTCGTTGTGCAGTCGCTCTACGATGCCCGAATATTGTTTATTCCTGCCAAGAGCTACTTCCACGCGCATACCTGCCTTAAGAACATCCTGCATATTATGCGGAACGCCATAGGTAAGCAATTGCGGTAGATTAAGTGGTAGAATAATATCGGCGTACATCAGCAATGCAAGTTACAGAAGGTAGGAGACATCGCACATAAACAATAGTTATGCTGCCAAAGGTGTAGCTGGTTTTATTTTAGAAAGCTCATTACCTTTTTCATTTATGGCTTCTTCGATATCATAGTCATCCTGCAGGCTTAGCCAGAATTTTGCTGTTGTACCAAAATATTTACTCAGCCTAAGCGCGGTATCAGCTGTGATGCTTCGGTTACCCTTTATTATTTCTGAAATACGAGTTTGTGGGATACCTATATTTTTTGACAAACGATAGGCAGTAATATTCATAGGCACCAGAAATTCTTCTTTCAATACCTCCCCCGGATGAATGTTTGATAGCTTTTGCATATTCTTTATTTATGATAGTCAACAATACTTACATCATACGCGTTAAGGTTTGTCCATTGAAAAATAATTCTCCATTGCCCGTTTATGCGTATACTGTGATACATTTTTAATTTGCCATGCAATTTCTCCAGATTATTAGCAGGCGGCACTGTAAGGTCAGTAATATTTTGAGCAGCATGTATCATCCTCAACTTCCGCCTTGCGGTTTGTTGAATTTCCGGAGGTAATTTTTTACTTCTGGTACCGTTCCAAATAATCTCAGTTTCTTTATCTCCAAAAGATAATATCATGCTACCGATTTACGTTACTAACGCCAAAGGTAAGTAATAATAATAAATACTCCATTACCATTTACGTAAATTCACCGCATGATCCAGATAGCAATACATGGCGGGGCAGGTACTATTCTCCGCAGCACGATGACACCTGAACTGCAACAACAATACGAGGCCGGTTTGCAACAAGCGCTTGATGCGGGCTATGTTATATTAGAGCAAGGAGGTACCAGTCTCGATGCCGTGGCGGCATCAGTAATATCGCTTGAGGATAATCCGTTATTCAACGCGGGCAAGGGTGCTGTATTCAATCACATAGGCGGACATGAGATGGATGCCGCTATTATGTATGGAAAGACAAAGGAAGCAGGCGCGGTATCGGGAGTGAGTAATATTAAGAACCCGGTAAAGCTGGCCCTCGCGGTAATGCAGCATAGCAATCATGTAATGCTGAGCGGGACAGGTGCGGAAGAATTTGCACGCCAACAAAATATACCTGCTGCCGATGATACTTACTTCTACAACGAGTTGCGCTACAACCAATGGCAGGAAGCGCTAAAAGAAGACCGTGTGCAGCTCGATCATTCGGATAAAAAATTCGGAACTGTGGGCGCAGTGGCTATGGACAAGGCGGGCAACCTTGCCGCATCTACCAGCACAGGTGGCATGACCAACAAACAATTTGGTCGTGTAGGCGATAGCCCGATTATAGGTGCAGGTACGTATGCTAACGATATCTGCGCTATATCCTGCACGGGGCATGGAGAGCTATTTATACGCAGTGTAGTGGCTTACGATATAGCCTGCCTGATCGAATACAAAGGATTATCGCTCAAAGAGGCCTGCGACCTGGTAGTATTTGACAAGCTCGTAAAGATAGGTGGCGAAGGTGGCCTTATAGCTATCGATAGCAAAGGCAATTGTGAGCTGCCATTTAACAGCGAAGGCATGTACCGTGCACGCAGAAATAGTGACGGGTGTAATGAGGTGCTTATTTACAAAGACTAAGCGCTATTTATCCGTCATTCCTGCTCTTCGGTTGTTATCTCTATCAGTAAATTCTGAAAGCGGAAGTAAAAGCCAAAGGTTTTGCGCATTTTTTGTGGTTCCTGAGCTAAAGTTAGCCCGGCAGATGTAAGCGCTTCATGTTTTGCAATAACCGCATTGCGACCTTCGAGATAAAAACCAATGTGAAAAGAATCCGGGTAGCCGTGGTTGCCTTGTTCATTCATACGTTCGTGCATCAGTACAAGGGTAAACCCGTCCTTGCCTTTTAACACAGACAAGGTATCATTTGGTTTAGCATCTACAATGGTAAAGTCAAAGTGCCGCGCGAAAAACTTAGCTGCCAACTGTACATCAGTTACGCTGAGGTTTATGTGGTTGAGGTTCATTTTTATTGTCTTTTAAGATGCTATAAAAAAAGTGCTCCGCAGCAAAGCTACAGAGCACTTTTTTATTTTTAAAGTTTCAACTTATTCGCAATATTGTCGAATTGACAAATTACCGAATCGTCAAATCTATTACGCTTCAGATTTCATCATCTTAGAGAACTTCTTACGGTCTTCTTCGTTGAGCATTATCTTACGCAGACGTATATTCAGTGGTGTTACTTCTATACACTCGTCCTGCTGTATGTACTCCATACACTCTTCGAGTGTCATTTCTATCTTAGGGGTGATGCGTACTGAATCATCAGTACCGCTTGAACGCATGTTGGTTAGTTTCTTTGTTTCCGCAACATTCACTACAAGATCTCCCGGCTTAATGTGCTCACCTATTATCTGTCCTTCATACAATTCCTGCATTGGGTCGATAAAGAAAGCACCTCTGTCCTGTAATTTGTCTATAGAGTAACCAGTTGCTTTACCTGCGGTCTTAGCAAGCAATACACCATTGTTACGGCCAGGTATAAAGCCCTTCCATGGTTTGTATTCGCTGAAGCGGTGTGCCATTACGGCCTCACCCTGCGTGCCTGTAAGCATCTGCGAACGCAGACCTATAAGGCCACGTGATGGTATTTCGAACTCCAGGTGCTGCATCATTCCCTTTGTTTCCATGATGTGCATTTCACCCTTACGCTGTGTTACCAGGTCTATCACCTTACCGCTGAACTCAGCAGGTACGTCTACAACCAGTATTTCATACGGCTCGTTTTTCTTACCGTTTATTTCTTTTGTTATTACCTGTGGCTGGCCAACAGTCAGCTCATAACCCTCACGGCGCATTGTTTCTACCAACACACTTAAGTGAAGGATACCACGGCCATATACGAGGAATTTATCAGCATCATCTGTTTCCTGTACACGGAGTGCAAGGTTCTTTTCTAGTTCCTTCATCAACCTGTCGCGTATGTGGCGGCTGGTTACGAACTTACCTTCCTTACCAAAGAATGGTGAGTTGTTGATGCTGAACTGCATATTCATTGTAGGCTCATCGATAGGTATGATCTCTACTGCTTCAGGATTTTCAAAATCAGCGATCGTCTCACCTATCTGGAAACCTTCTATACCTACCACAGCGCAGATATCGCCGCACTGTACTTCGGTAACGCGTTTCTTACCCATATCCACGAATACGTAAAGCTCCTTAACTCGGCTGCGCTGCATAGTGCCATCTACTTTGCACAACATTACAGGCTGGCCCTCTTTAAGCACACCACGTGTTATCTTACCGATAGCTATACGGCCGAGGAAAGAAGAATAATCAAGTGAGGTGATCTGCAACTGTACAGGTCCGTCTACAACTGTTGGTGGTGGTACTTTTTCAAGTATGGTATCCAGCAATACAGTGATATCTTCCTTAGGCTCTAAAGAAGTGTTGAACCAACCTTGCTTAGAAGAACCATATACCGTAGGGAAGTTGAGTTGCTCTTCGGTAGCATCGAGCTGGAAGAACAATTCAAATACCGCGTCATGTACTTCGTCAGGGCGGCAGTTTGGCTTATCTACCTTATTAATAACTACAATAGGGTGCAAATTCAGATTAAGCGCTTTCTGTAGTACGAAACGCGTCTGTGGCATAGGGCCTTCGAACGCATCTACCAGCAGCAATACGCCATCAGCCATCTTCAATACACGCTCCACTTCACCGCCAAAATCGGCGTGACCTGGAGTATCAATCACATTTATTTTTACGCCTTTGTAGGTTACAGAAACGTTCTTGGCAAGAATGGTGATACCACGCTCGCGCTCCAGGTCGTTACTGTCCATGATCAGGTCGCCTGTTTCCTGGTTGTCGCGAAATACGTTTGTAGTGTGTAAGATCTTATCTACCAGGGTAGTCTTACCGTGGTCAACGTGCGCAATGATGGCAATGTTACGAATGTCCATAAAAAATATTAATCAGTTAATTTGTTTAATTGTTAATCGGGGAGCGGGATGATCGGGAGGATGATGAGCAATAGAAGGTTGAACCCTTTATCTTTATCACTTTAACCAATTGACCTGTTAACCAACTAAGCTATCTTTCTCTAAAAAAGAGCCCTGCATGGAATATAAAAAACCGTACAGCGCTTAATTTCAGCGTGCAAAGGTACGGAAAACCTACCTTATTCTGTCACGGGTGCGTTAATTTATTAATAAAACTGCTATGAGATGTGAATAATGAAAATAATTATGTTAATTCTTTCTATGTTAATTCAGTCAACATGATGACCAAATTAACGTTTTGGGGGATCATTAAATATACACTTGTAATTAATAATAGTCAAATACCTCACTTTTAAGTATGAAATGTCGATTTTTCGTATAATTTTGCCGTCCTTAGAAAAGAATAATAATCAACATACATGTCTGTAATACAAACTATCAGAAATAAGTACGGTAAAGTGGCCGGTGCTGTGATCGCGATTGCGCTTATTGGTTTTATAGTATCTGACGCAAGGAACGGTACTTTCGGAAATCTGTTTAAAAGCGAAAGCAACGACGTATTGAAAGTGAATGGTGTAAGCATAGACCGCAAGGAATATGATATACGCGTCAAAGAATACGAAACACTTGTAGGCGTCTACAACAACAAGCCCCTCGATGATGCGGGCCGTGCGCAGATGAATGAGCAGATACTGCAACTGATAGCGTATGAGACAGTTGTTATAAAGGCTTGCGACAAGCTGGGTATTGTAACAACCGAAGAGGAAAAGAAAGAAATGATCTATGGCCCTAACGCACAGCAGCTCGTAAGGGACTTCCAGATAGATGGCAGGAAACTGTACGTTAATGAAGAAACAGGCCAGTTCGATCCGCAAAGAGTAAAAGGCATAGAGCAGCAGGTAGCAAAAGATCCGCAGAACATGGATCCGCAAGGCAAGTACCGCGAGGCTTGGGAAGCTGTTAAGTCGTATGTGATACGTATGGACCGCATCAATAAGTTCAACAGCATGTTCATCTCTTCTTTATATGCGCCTGCATACATTGCGCAGCATAGTATAGAAGAGGCTAACAATATGGCGGCTATACGTTACGTAAAGATACCATTCACTGCCGTGAACGATAATGATGTAAAGGTTACTGACGATGACATTAAGGCATATATGCAGAAACATAAAGGCCTGTTTGAAACAGACCAGGAAACACGCAGCATTGATTATGTATCATTCGATATTAAGCCATCAGGTTCGGATACATCGCGCGCCCTGACTGCATTACTGCAGGCTAAGACCGACCTTGCTAACGCAAAAGATAAAGACAACGAAACAGTAGTAAACCATAACTCTGATGACCAGAACGGATACTCAGAAGCGTATCTTAATAAGAAACTCATACCTACACGTTTTGCTGATTCTATCATCAATGCACCGGTTGGTTCTGTTTTCGGTCCTTATTTCGAGAATAGCACGTATAAGATAACAAAGGTGATCGACAGGAAAGAACTTCCAGATTCTGTAAGCGGCCGTGTGATATTAGTTAAGACACAGGAAAAAGGTAAAGACATCATGTCTGACACCGCAGGTAAAATGCGCATTGACAGCGCGGTTGCTGCAATAAGAAGCGGTGCGAAATTTGATTCTGTGATGATGCGTTATTCTGATGACCAGGGTAGCAAAAAAACAGGTGGCGTATATCCTTTCTTACTGGCGCAAATGCCCGGCATATCAGAAGCGTTGTCGAAAGAATTTAGTGACTTTGTCTTTTACGGTAAAGTAGGCGAGTCTAAAGTGATAAAAGTATCAAACAACAATTTTGCAGGTTATTATTATGTAGAGATCACCGAGCAAAAAAGTGTGCAGCCTGCTGTGAAAATAGCAACTATATCAAAATCTTTATTCGCGGACGACAGCACAGTGAATGCTATCTTCGGTAAGGCAAATGAGTTTGCAGGTAAAAACGCTACAGCCGCTGGATTCGATGCCGCGGTAAAAGCACAGCACCTGGATATGAGATTAGGCGAAAATATTAAAGTGAATAGCTTTACTATTCAAGGTATAGGCCCTTCTCGCGAATTAATCAAGTGGATGTACAAAGCTAAGGTGGGCGATGTATCGCAGGTAATATCTATAGAGAATCTGCATTATGTAGTAGCCAAGCTATCCAGCATTGAGGATAAAGGTATGATGCAGCTCAACGCATCTAACCGCCCGTTACTGGAGCAACGTGTAAAAGACGAAAAGAAAGCAGAACTGCTGAAAGCAAAGTATAAGAGCGCAACAACTATCGACGCTATAGCGCAGGCTGCAGGCCAACAGGTAATGCAGAGCGATAGTGTGATACTTTCTACACCTTCTATACCTAACGTGGGTTACGAGCCAAAGGTAGTAGGCTACGCATTCTACCAGGGCTTTGCACCAAACACATTATCTCCGGGCATTCAAGGTCAGGGTGGCCTTTACTACATTACGGTACTTAACCGTAGCGTAAAGCCTGCTAATCCACTGGCGCCAAACGCACTGATGCAACAGCGCATGATGGAAGAAATGCAAATGAAGAACGCTATGAGCCAGATGCTGCAACAAGCAGTTATCCGCAAAGCAGACATCAAGTACAACGTAGATAATTTCTAAGAACACTATAAATTTCAATATCAAAAAGCGCCTCCATTCGAGGCGCTTTTTATTTACACGCCTAATCAACCAATTCTATACTCATATAAGTGCTTTAAAGCCATGCACACCTGCAAAGTCCGTACTTTTGCATAGTAAATGGAACAGTTAGTAAATAAAGTAGCGGAGAGTGGTATCCTTACAATGGACCTGGCACCCTATGTGCCGGCCGATGATACAATGGCGGAGTTCGATCTGAAGCCCTTTTTATTTCGCGAGATGATATTAAAAGAGAAAGATTACCGTGCCGCTCTGTTGCTGGTCGACTGGAAGTCTTTTGAAGGGAAGCATGTAGCGCTGCATTGTAGTGTAGATGCTATAATACCTGTATGGGGCTATATGCTGGCCACATCTTACCTGCAGCCATTTGCCGCGTCTGTATTTTACGGTACGCTTGCAGAGTTGAAGAGGGATATCATAAACACCCGCATAGCAGCTACCGACCTTGCCGAGTATACCGACAAGCGTGTGGTAATAAAAGGCTGCGGCGATACACCTATACCCGATGCTGCTTATGTGGCAGCTACCGCGTTGCTGCGTCCCGTGGCTAAGTCAGTAATGTATGGTGAGCCATGCTCTACCGTGCCTATATATAAAAAGCCAATGCCGCCCCGCAGCGCCTCATAAAGCTTTTATAAAGTTCCCTGTATTTAGCTGTCATTCATCAATTTTCAATATTTTCGTATCTCTCGGAAATGTATATTGATATTATGAAATTATTCAGGTCTGTAAAGTCGTTGGCAATAAAGAGTGTTGTGGTGGTTGTTTTGGCGCTATTGTCTGTGACTGCAGCAAACGCACAATATAAACGGCCGACACAAGACGAAAAGATAGAAGAGCACCCCCGCAACGTTACCGTACTCGATGAGCATAAGGATGGTAAGGGTAATATCATTCGCACAATACAATATAATCAGGGCCTGATGCGCGTTACCGAAACTATTATAAGGCCGGAAAAACTGGGCGTCGGCGGCAAGGTTGCAATCAATCCCGATACGATGAATAAGAGTTTCGTAGAGGTATTGGTCGACAAATCGCATTACTGCGTGTATGTTATGTACCGCAAGCGTATGATACGTGCTTATAAGGCGGTATTCGGCCCCAAGCCACAACAGTTAAAAATGATGGAGGGCGACCGCTGCACGCCTGAAGGCTGGTTTACCATACAAAATAAAAATCCTGCATCGCGCTACGACAAGTTTATGCTGCTCAGCTACCCGGACGATTCTGCACGTGCCAGATTTAACCGCGCAAAAGAGGCCGGTACAATCCCGCGCACGGCCAAAATTGGCGGCGACGTGGGCATACACGGTATTTGGCAGGGCGGCGATGATATGATAGAACTTGGCGTAGGCTGGACCGATGGCTGCATCGCCATCAAGAACAAAGACGTGGAAGAGCTATACACCATGGTTGGTGTAGGTACGCGTGTACATATCATCCGCGGCGTGGAAGAAGTTTATGAGCACGACTCAAAGACAAAGAAGGGGAAGTCGTAAGCATTGGTAAGGGTTTAATTAACCCGGATCTTTTTAAAAAACGGCAGGTTTGCCCCTGCTTCTGTCTCCTGCTACAAAACTGCTATATAGGGGCAGGTTGCCCGTTTATTCGTACCTTTGCACATTATTCATTTTCCGAAATTATTATGGCAAAACAAACAGAAAGAAAATGCTCCTTTTGCGACCGTATGGAGAGCGAAGTATCCATTCTCTTTACAGGCCTCAAGGGCAATATATGTGATCAGTGCATTGAGAATGCCCACTACCTGCTGCAGGAGGCTACTTCCGATAAGAATAAGCCGCTGGAGCCTACCCCTAAGGCTGCTACGCAGAAAGAAACAACACAATACAAACCAAGAGAAATAAAAGAATTTCTCGATCAATATGTGATAGGGCAAGACGATGCCAAAAAGGTATTGTCGGTAGCTATCTACAACCACTACAAGCGCTCCATAATGCCTATACAGGACGATGTGGAGATAGAAAAGTCGAACATCGTAATGGTGGGCGAAACAGGTACGGGCAAGACATTGCTGGCCAAGAGCATAGCGCGCCTGCTGCAGGTGCCGTTCGCTATTGTAGATGCTACGGTGTTTACAGAAGCGGGTTATGTAGGTGAGGATGTAGAAAGTATACTAAGCCGCCTGCTGCAGGTAAGCAACTTTGATGTGGCCGCTGCAGAGCGCGGTATCGTATATATAGATGAGATAGATAAGATAGGCCGCAAGAGCGATAACCCATCCATCACCCGCGATGTAAGCGGTGAAGGCGTGCAGCAGGCAATGCTGAAACTGCTGGAAGGAAGCGAAGTAATGGTACCGCCGCAGGGAGGCCGTAAACACCCGGAGCAGAAGATGATAAAGGTAAATACACAGAACATCCTCTTCATCTGTGGTGGCGCGTTCGAAGGCATCGATAAAATGATAGCCCGTCGTGTGCAGACTGCCGCAATAGGTTACAACGCTATAAAATCATCAAAAGACCTCGACAGGGCAAACCTATTGCAGTACGTAAACGCGCAAGACCTCCGCACCTTCGGGCTGATACCTGAGTTGCTGGGCCGTTTGCCTATCGTTACTTACCTCAATCCGCTCGATGCCGATGCGCTGAAACGCATACTCACAGAGCCTAAGAATGCGCTGGTAAAGCAATACACCCGCCTGTTCGACTTCGAAGGCATAAAGCTGACAGTAGAAGACGGAGCGCTCGATTACATGGTAGAGAAGGCTATACAGTATAAGCTGGGTGGCCGTGGCCTCCGTGCTATCTGCGAAATGATACTTACAGATGCTATGTTCGACCTGCCATCTGAGCAGCACGATGGTGTATTCCACCTGACGCTCGACTATGCAAGGCAAATGGTAGAGCACGCCAAGCTGGAGTATATAAAGGCTGCATAATCAGGAACGATATTTTTAAAGAACATTCATAAAGCGCTACATGCAAGACCTCATAGATAAGCTAAAACAAGAAGCCGGCCTTACAGAGGATCAGGCGAAAAAAGCTCTGAACATCCTGAAAGACTATATCCGCTCTAAAGTGCCGCCTATGTTCAGCGGTATCGTAGATAATTTTCTGGGTAAGGGCGAGAACCATGAGGATGATCCGCTGGCGCCGCCCCCTGCCGATGATTTTAAAAAAAAAGCGGAGACCATTACTAATGAGACTAAGGATAAGATAGAGCATATAGCCGGTGACGCTAAAGAGGATGTGGAAGAATTTGCAAAGGAGGCCGTCCATCGCATAGATGAGTGGGCGCTTAAAACGGAAGAAGCTGCAAAAGAAGCCATTGACAAGCTCAAAGGCATGATGAGCGAACAGCAACCTAAGTCATAATCTAACATTTACCGCCGGGCACTACGTAAAATGAGGTTTTTTATGTAGGTTTGGACTGATTTCTAAAAAATTGCTAATAAGTATGAGAGCTTTATTACTTACGGCTGCGGTATTGTTGTCTGTTTCAGGCAGTGTTTCCGCGCAGAATTTTCCTCCCGATTATCGCTTTGAAATAGGTATAAATGGCGGTGGTTGCCTCAATACGGTGCCACAAGGTGCACAGCAGAATTATGAAGGCAAGTCAAGCCTGGTGGTGCCCGATTTTTCACTGCGCTTCAACTATAACATCACTCCGCATTGGCAGGTTAATGCCGATATAGGTGAGCGTAAATTTGCTACCTATGGTAATGTGCCTGTAGAATATACCTACGGCCAGTCGCTGCAAACAAGGGATCAGACATTTCTTATAGCAAAGCAGGCTATTAATGAATCTATAGAGCTTAATTACGTAATACCGTTTTACTCTAAGTTTCATGTGTACAACAAATCAAACCTGTACTTTGGCGCTATGCTGGGTCTTATGACCACTGTTAACGATGGTTCCATAAAGTATAGCAAATACAATAGCCTGCCTGATTCAAACTTGCGATACGTATCGCAATACAATTACGGTCCTGGTATAGGTTATACTTACGGCTTGCAGATTGGCTACACCTATTATTTCTTTAAGAGCTTTGGTGTGAATATAGAGATAGCCGCACGCTACACGGATGTAGGCACAAACGATACCAGGTACGATCACGCCAACGCTCGCTACGGTCTCTACTACTTCCCTGAAACAATAGGGTTGCGTTACAGATTCTAAAGATTAAATCAACACAACATCATAAAGGGCAAACAGGTATCTGTTTGCCCTTAGTTTTTTAGCACTTAGATCAGGCGATTACACCATAACCGGCGCATTAAACACAAAGCTGGCACTCGTCCTCGTTTTCAACGAGGACGCCACGGAAGCGCGTTTGCAACGCGCGATAACAAAATGGAATTATTCGTATTTTGCCTTCATGTCAGGAGACCGCTATCTAATTGTCAACCAAAACGACCTCTATTTTGTGACATTTACAGTTGTGGAGTGGGTTGACATATTTACAAGGAAAGATTACAAGATCATTATAACAGATGCATTAAATTATTGTATTGAACAAAAAGGATTGGAATGTTTTGCGTGGGTAATAATGAGCAACCATATACATTTAATAGTGCGTGCAAAGCCACCTGCTAAGTTGTCTGAGATTATTCGTGATTTTAAAAAATTCACGTCTAAAAAAATAGTAGAAACAATAAAACAGATACCGGAGAGCCGCAGGGAATGGTTGCTGCATAAATTTGAATTTGCAGCCAGATCAACAGGTAGGGCGGAGAATTATAAAGTGTGGCAGGATGGTATGCACGCTGTTTGCCTTGAAGAGGACTATCAAAGATTTCAGCAAAGGCTGAACTACATTCATCAAAATCCGGTAAGACAAATGATAGTATCAGAGCCGCGCGATTACATATTCAGCAGCGCATGCGATTATTGTGGTGTTAGTGGTCTGGTGAAAGTTATTATAGCCGATTAATGCCACATTACGCGCGTTACAAACGCGCATCCATGGCGTCCTCGTTGAAAACGAGGACGAGTAAAGCTTTTATTTGTTTCTGTGTAAATGCTCCGTAGGAGCTACCGCTTTGTAGCAGAATTAGAAAATAAACGATTTGCGTCGTTACGTGCTATCCCCATTCGCGCAGAGTGTAATTAGTTTTGCAATAACAAGATGCAAAAATCGATGATCATTCTTTTACAAGCTTTCTCATCTCATTATCATTCATCTTCATAAAGTAAACACCTGCCGGCAATCCTGCTACATCAATATCCACCTGTTGGCTGTTATATTTTTGAGCATGAACAGTTTGCCCGAACAAGTTAGTAATAGTTACATCATTGATTTTTGCACTTGCAGTGATTGTAACGTTTTGAGTGGCAGGATTTGGGTAGATTGATATGGTATTACTTACAGGTTTAATTGCTACTACAGCAGTTGTTGTATCTACCGGCACGTTAAAGCCAAGCTTCACTACCCAAAAATCAGGACCACCATGATCGTCTGTTATGCCCGAATCTACAGACCAAGTATTGCCTGTAATAATAAATCCGCTGTCTGATGTTTGTTGTATGGCGTGGGCATTATCATAGTCACTACCCCCAAAAGACTTTTGCCACAACAGGCCGCCCGAGCTCGACAGTTTTATGATCCACGCATCTGATAGGCCATAGTTTGCCGTTACTTCCGAATCATCAGAAAAGGTAGTTCCTGCTACTATATAACCGCTATCTGTAGTTTGTTGTATTGCGGATGCTATTTCGTCATTACTTCCACCATAATTGTTTTGCCATTGAATATCGCCCGATGACGATATTTTAAGTATCCAATAATCAAAACCTCCATGGTTGCCCGTTACATCGCCTGCCGTAGAATTGCTGTAGCCGGCTATGATATAGCCGCTATCAAAAGTTTGTTGTATTGCTTGCCCGACATCGCTGCCGGTATCACCAAAGGTCCTTTGCCATTGTATAGTGCCTGTGTCTGATAGTTTCACCACCCATAAGTCTTCCCCTCCATGGTTAGTTGTAATATCTCCATCACTGGAATTGGTTGTTCCTGTTATAATATAACCTCCGTCTGCTGTTTGCTCCACAGACTGAGCCTCGTCAAAACGACTTCCTCCAAGAGACTTTCCCCATTGAATATTTCCTGAAGGGAACAATTTTACGATCCATGCATCGCAGCTATCATGGCTGCCGGTGACCTGTCCATCGCTGGAAAAACTATAGCCGGCAACTATGTAGCCGCTATCAGTAGTCTGCCGTATTGAATATGCAACATCTACCATGCTGCCGCCATAAGACCGCTGCCATTCGATGCTTCCCGCTACAGACAATTTCACTACCCAATAGTCAAAAAGGCCATGGTTGCCACTTACTTCTCCGGCGCCATCATTAGAATTACTGTATCCGGCTACTATATAGCCTCCATCAAATGTTTGCCTTATATCTGTTGCTACTTCAGCGTTGCTTCCACCAAGTGCTTTTTCCCATTGTATGTTACCTACGGTATCAAGTTTCACCACCCAAAAGTCAGACGGTGCATGCAGTCCGGTCACTTCACTGTCATCAGAGTCAGTAAGGCCGGCTACGATATAACCCCTATCGTAGTTTGTCGAATAGCGGAGGCTTCATCTACACTACTTCCTCCTAGGCACTTTTGCCATTCTATGCCGGGTATTTGAGCATTTATTTTTGAAGCACAGCAAAAAAGCGCTGCCATTACAACGATAACAGATAATGAAGATCTTTTGTGATTCATTGATAAAGGTTTATAATACTACAATATAAGACGTATAAATCATATCTCATCTTGGGCATTGCCCATATCATTTTACACCATAACCGGCGCATTAAACACAAAGCTCCCCTTTGCGATAATCTTATCCTTAAATCCTTTCGCCACGATATGCACCTCAAGCGACAGCCCGAAGCTATACACCGCATCCAGTTCCAGCTTCACCATATCTCCTTTATGGGCCTTGCCTATAAAATCAAGGTGGTAAGATGAGTTACGAACGCGAGGGTACGTTATCTCGCCAAAGGCAATGAGTATCGCAATCTCAGACAGGTTGCGCATCTCGTGCATGATCTTTCCTATGTTCAGCGCATTGTTATAACTCAGGTCTTTGCCCTTTACTACAAAGTCGTTGGCCAGTTGTAGGTATTCCCTTGTTGGTTTCATGTCGTTTTGTTTTAGATAAATAGGATTTCTTGTTCACTTTCTTGCTGCCTGTTTTTCCTGAACAGGTTGATGATGGTCCTTAAAACTGCACGGATAACATGGATGATGTTTTTCATTTTTTTAGATTTTTAGTTGGTGATAGATAAAAAGAAAAATGCCCTTTCAGCTTTCGCTCAAAGGGCATTTGTGTATAGTGCATTATGTCATTGCAGTCAACATCGGGCCTTTAAGCGTGCAGATATCCACGAACACTTATAATTAGTGTCCATCGGGATAAACGTATGCTTAATGACGATCAGTTGTTGCATTGCTCTTCTTGTGTCAATTGTTGTAAAAAATAAAAAACCCTCCGATTTTGCCGGAGGGTAGTAAAATGTTCTTTATAAAAAACATTAGGCTACTCGCTCCGGTAAGGGATACGCTTCGTCCAACATGTATACATAATATTTCTGCTCACAATACAACGTTACGAAAAGATTTTTATAAAAAACAAAAGAGAACTGTTTTTTACAATTGCTTAATTCAGATCAGGCTGCGGTGTATAGCGTAGGTATGGCTTTACGATCTTCAGCCCTTTTGGAAATTTTTTCTCTGCATCTTCTGTCGATACGGCGGGCACTACGATCACATCTTCACCGTGCTTCCAGTCGGCGGGTGTTGCCACGCTATGGTTAGCGGTAAGCTGCAGAGAGTCTATTACACGCAGCACTTCCTGAAAATTTCGGCCCGTAGATGCTGGGTAGGTGATCATTAATTTCACCTTCTTATCCGGTGAAATAATGAATAACGAGCGGACGGTAGCGGTTGCTGACTCGTTCGGGTGTATCATATCATACAAGGTAGCTACTTCCCTATGTTCATCCGCCACTATCGGGAAATCTACAGTTGTGTTTTGTGTTTCATTGATATCCTTCACCCAGCCGTGGTGCTTATCTATAGGGTCTACACTTACTGCCAGTACTTTTACATTGCGCTTTGCGAACTCATCTTTAAGCTGAGCAGTTCTGCCAAGTTCAGTTGTGCATACAGGTGTGTAGTCTGCAGGATGGGAGAACAGTACGCCCCAGCTGTTACCAAGATAATCATACAGGCTTATATCGCCCGCAGTTGTTGCTGCTTTGAAATCGGGTGCAGTATCCCCAAGTCTTAATGCCATAATGTGATTGTATTTAAAAGTTGAAAAATGAACTTGTTACTAAAAGTACCGATACGGGCGACATCGCGCCATAGAATTTGGGATAGTAAAGTGGTGCTTCATAAGGCAGCGCTCGTTTGATCGTTTTAGAAAAATAAAAACCCTCCCGGCAATGTATCTGCAGAAGGGCGAGCAACAAACGCTGTATTTTTAGCAATAGAAAACTGTTAGCGTATCGCTTCGTCCCTGAAGATAAGTTGCAACAACAATATTCTTTGCTTTGGAGTCTACAGTAAATCTACATGTAAAATGGCGTTTTTGATAAAAACGCCTATTAATTTTACACAATGTTAAAGGTATTCTACACTCTATATACGGGTATGATTTTTGAAGGTATATACATGTGCTCCTCTTTGGTGTGTGTTTGAAATGATGGAAATTTATGGCGAGGGGCACAAAATGAGTTTAAATTTCCACGGAGCCACCCTTGTCTAAGGGTGGCTTTTTGTTTGTATATGTGTCCCTGCCAGCAGATTATAAATTTTTTTAACAAATTTTCCGTTACGTAGCCATTATATTTGCGCACTAATTTCCATCTATGCGTAAGATCCTTGCCTTGCTGGCATTTTTGATCGTTAACACTACCGCCCTTATGGCGCAGGATGTTGCCGGTAATAGCACCAATAGTGTACCCGCTATTGTAAAGCCATCCCGCGATTTCCTGATGCTACAGGCAAACTATAACAACTGGATACAAAAACCAGATAGCGTAAAGACCAAGGGATTTGGTTACAGCTTTAAAGGTTATTTATGCTACGACTTCCCTATTAAAAAGACGCACCTCAGCTTTGCTGCTGGTATTGGTATTGATGTAAATGTCGTGTACTTCAGTGGCCAGGTAATGGCCAATAAGGATACCGGTGTAATTGGCGATCAGGTGCGCTTTATACCGGATACAGTGGGCTTCAAACGTTATAAATTTGTTACTACATATCTGCAGGCGCCCTTTGAGCTGCGTTACTTCGCAAACAAGCTCAACAGGAATAAAGGCTTTAAGGCTGCTATAGGTGTGGAAGTAGGTACCCTCCTCGGTGCGCACACAAAGGGGCTTACCTCTGTAGATGGTACCAACATAAAAATAAAGGAGAACACGAAGCGTTATGTGTCTCCATGGAACTTTGCTGCAACAGCACGTGTAGGTTACGGTAACTTTTCACTGTGTGCATCATACAACCTTACAAATGTATTTAAACAAACAGATGGTCCGCCTATTACTCCATTCAGCGTAGGCCTCTGCCTCACAGGTTTATAATATTATCAAGAACTATAAAAAATGGCTTTCGGTTCATCCGAAAGCCATTTTTGTTTGTGATATAAATAAGCCTTATTAACTAACCGCTCCGTCCTCTATCGCTTTATAATTCTTCACCTGCTCCAGCGCGTCAGGTATCACATCGCTGATGATAACGATAAAGCTGTCCTTTACCGCATTTTTGAAGGCATAGTCTATTGCTTCGCTCTCCTTGCGTATCACTACTATCTTTTTGTCCTTGTCTACATTATGTATGCCCTTAGTCATCAGGTCTATGATCTCCTGCTCGGTGCGTCCGCGCAGATTCTTATCCTGCCGTATAATTATCTCGTCAAATATACGTGCGGCTTCCTCACCAAGTGATATCAGGTCTTCATCGCGGCGGTCGCCAACGCCGGCTATAAGACCCACCTTCATAGGTGCATCTACCGCGTGTACAAACTTACCTATGGCATGCAGCCCGTGGGTATTGTGGGCATAGTCGAGCATTACAGAGAAGTTGCGGAAGTGAAACATATTCATACGGCCCGGTGTTAATGCGGGCGATGGTACGAACGTCTGTAGTGCCTGCCTTATGTCTTCCGTTTTAAAATCCTGTACATAAGTGGCCAGGGTGGCCGCCAGCACGTTCGCTATGTTAAACTCCGCCATGCCTGAGAAGGTCAGTGGTATGTTGGTCACTTTTTCCACGCGTATCTTCCAGCTGCCTTTTAGTAAAGTAATGTAGCCATTCTCATAGATAGCCGCCAGGCCGCCCTTGTCGCAATGTTTTTTAATACGCTTGCTGTGCTCATCAAGCGAAAAATAAGCGATCTTACATTTAAGCTCCTGGCGCATATCATATACCAGGTCGTCATCAGCATTTAGTATTGCATAGCCTTCGGGGAACACTGTATTCGCAGCCACGCCCTTCACCTTTGCCAGTTTTTCTATGGTATCGATGCCATTTAACCCAAGGTGATCTTCTGCTACATTGGTCACCACTGCTACATCACAATTATGGAAGCCAAGGCCCGCGCGCAGTATGCCTCCCCGCGCGCACTCCAGCACTGCATAGTTCACCGTAGGGTCGCGCAGCACAAACTCTGCCGATATCGGCCCTGTGCAGTCGCCCTTTACCATCATCTGGTTTTGTATATACACGCCATCGGTAGTGGTATAACCTACCTTGTAGCCCATCTGCTTTACTATGTGCGCTATAAGTCTCGTGGTAGTGGTCTTGCCATTTGTGCCCGATATTGCAATGATAGGTATACGTGCCGATGTGCCGGGCGGATAAAGCATATCTATTACCGGCTCGGCCACATTGCGCGCGATACCCTCGGTAGGATCAAGGTGCATACGAAAGCCCGGTGCTGCGTTAACCTCCAGTACAGAGCCACCGTTCTCTGTAATTGGTGTAGAAAGATCATCAGCCATTATATCTATGCCGCAGATGTTCAGTCCTATGATGCGTGCTATACGCTCGCACATAAATATATTCGATGGATGTACAAAGTCTGTAACATCGGTGGCTGTGCCGCCTGTGCTCAGATTAGCTGTTGGCTTTAGCCACAACTCTTCACCCTTTTTTAGCACGGTTGCCAGCGTGTAGTTATGCTTTATGAGTATGTTATTGGTAAAGTCGTCAATTTTTATCGAGGTCAATACTTTCTCATGCCCATAGCCCCTGCGTGGGTCGCTATTGGTGATGTCTATCAGCTCTTGTATGGTATGCTTGCCATCGCCCGTTACCGCTGCAGGAGTGCGTAGTGCTGCTGCTACAAATTTATAATCTATTACCAGCACACGAAAGTCGCGCCCGGTAATGAACTTCTCGCATATCACCGCGCGCGAATATTTTTTGGCCGCCTCCATGGCCTCTACCGCTTCTTCCCAGGTACGGATATTGGTAGTAGCGCCCTTGCCGTGGTTGCCATTCACCGGCTTGGTAACGCATGGGTAGCCTATCTTGTCAATCGTTGCTTTCAGGTCTTCCTCGTCATATACTATGCGTCCACGTGGCACCGGTATTTCCGATGCCTCCAGCAGGTTTTTGGTCTCTTCTTTATCGCAAGCCAGCTCTACTGCTATACTGCTTGTGGTGCTGGCTATTGTGGCTTGCACACGGCACTGGTTAACGCCATAGCCCAGCTGCACCAGCGAGCGCCTGTTCAGCCTTATATATGGTATCTTCCTTTTTATCGCCTCTTCTACTATAGAGCCTGTACTTGGCCCCAGCCTTTCTTCTTCACGTATCTCGCGCAGGTTTTGTATGTCTTCTTCGAGATTATATTCTGTGCCGTCTGTGAGCGCCTGTGCTATACGTACTGCTGCCTTGGCGGTATATATGCCCGCCTTCGCCTCAAGATAAGAGAACACTACATGATATACGCCCGCATCTGCAGTGCTGCGTGTGCGCCCGAAACCGGTATCCATGCCCGCCAGCGTCTGCAGCTCTAATGCTATATGCTCCACTACATGGCCCATCCATGTACCTTCTTTTACACGGATAAAAAAGCCACCCGGCACCAGCTCTGAGCATCGGTGGTCGTACATGGAAGGCATCAGCTTTTCCAGTCTTTCTAAAAAACCGGGTATCTTATCCGTAGGTTTTTGTTCCATCTCCTCAAGATCGAGGACCATAACGATGAGCTTGTGCCTGTTGGCAGACCAATAATTAGGCCCGTTCATTGCTTTGATTTCCACTATCTTCATACGAGGCTTGCGTTTAGCGTTTTAAGATAAGAAATTCTTAATTCATAACCTAAAGAATACTAAAAGTAAGGAGCAATAAATTACTGTTACCAAATTTTAAAGGGTGCAAATGCGCTCGCTTCTGTCTCAATAATTATTGCGTTTAGATATTATTCTTTCCGCTCAACGCGGGTAACTTTGCCCTTTACATATACCCATGCTCCAAACCTTTACAAAGGCCTCCTTTCATTCCATCTGCGACAAGCTTGCCGCAAAAGATAAAGACCTTGCAGCAATAATTAAGGCGCATGGCTACCCGCCTCTGTGGACAAGGGCCAACACCTTCGAAACACTCATACATATCATCCTTGAGCAGCAGGTATCACTCGCTTCTGCATTATCTGCATTGAATAAGCTACGCGAAAAGATAACCGATGTACACCCCGAAAAACTATTGCAGCTCACCGATGAAGAACTGAAAGCCTGTTATTTCAGCCGGCAAAAGACGGTGTATGCACGCCACCTTGCAGAAGCACTGCACAAAGGCCACATCGACCTTGCAGGTATGAAGAAGATGCCGGACGATGAAGTACGCGCTATCCTCACCTCTCTGAAAGGTATCGGTAACTGGACGGTTGATGTATATCTTATGTTCGTACTACAGCGTGCCGATATATTCCCACTCGGCGACCTTGCCGCAGTAAACGCACTAAAGCGTGTAAAACATTTGCCGAAGGACACCGCCAAAGAAGACCTCCTCCTTATCACCGAACAATGGCGACCATACCGCACCGTGGCTACAATGATACTGTGGCATTTTTACCTGTCTGCACCACGTAAAAAATAGACTATACAAACAGCTATTTTTTTGAAAAATGTGGAGATGGACCTCAACGAAAACCAGCGCGTATTTTTTTGTTTTGGGGAAATGGTTTTGTGGTAAATTAATGATAGTCAAGTGTTTATAAAAATATCCGTGACCCCATTTTCCCCATTTGAGGCTACCCAAATCCTTCCATAACATTTCCCCATTCGTTTACCAATGGACATTGAAATGGGGTGGTGAGGATAACAAATATGAACATATCAAATACCCTCCTTTACGATAGCAAGATACGACGCTTAACAAGGGGTTTCCAAATTTATTTTGGAGATGCTGGCGGGGAAAGGGAAGAAAAAATAAGAGCTGATTTTGAAAACTTCATTGGATATATTGAGCGCGGTTGAACGGATGCGGGTTGTTGGTCAGGCGACCAACAACGGCGGGAAAGAAGATATTTGTAATAATGTCACCCCTCCGGGGTTCACCTTTGTTTGTTGTTTTTCTATAATTATGTCACCCTTTCGGGGTTTCATTCTATCCAATTATTAATTATAATGCTGTAATTGAATATTAACATTCGGCACCACGAAGTCAGTCTATACCATTTCAATTATTAATCGTAATATTGCAATGAAGCAGTAAATAATGGGCACTACTAAATCAGACCTTTTTACAAAAAAACAGAATGTTTTGGCAAATATGGCAAAGGCGATAGCGCACCCGGCCCGTATAGCCATACTGCAGCAACTGATAAAAACCAACGCCTGTATCTGCGGGGACCTTACAGAGGAATTAGGATTAGCACAGGCAACGGTATCCCAACACTTAAAAGAATTAAAGAACGCAGGCCTCATAAAAGGTTCTGTAGAAGGTACCAGCATCTGCTACTGTATAGATACAAAGGTGTGGAATGAATACAAACAAATACTATCGGCGTTCTTTGCCGATGTGGCAGTAAAAGAAACCTGCTGCTGACATTTTTTTTGAACAGATCAATCGCAATATTGCAATAAATAAAAAACACGCAAAATGAAAATATCAGCACTAAAACAACATTTGTCCCAGGTGTCGGCTATCAATTTTAAACTGCCTGGCGGCACATACCTGCCTGCGCACTTCCATGTTACGGAGGTGGGGCTTGTTACCAAACATTTTATCGACTGCGGCGGTACGGAACGAAAAGAGACCATCGCCAATTTCCAACTATGGGAAGCAGGTGATTACGATCATAAGCTTGCCCCGCAAAAATTCCTGCATATAATAGATCTTTCTCAAAAGATATTGGGCAACGAAGATCTTGATATAGAAGTAGAATATCAGCAGGAAACCATTGGTAAGTTTGGCCTTGATTTCGACGGTAATGATTTTTTACTTACAGCTAAACATACCGCATGCCTAGCGCAGGATGCCTGCGGCATACCTGCTAAAAAGAAATTAAACCTCAGTGAATTACAAACCGCATCAGCCTGCTGCACACCCGGCGGTGGCTGCTGCTAAAATATGTTTATGAAGAATATACTCGTTTTATGTACGGGCAATAGTTGCCGTAGCCAGATGGCGGAGGGTTATCTCCGGCATTTTGCACAAGGTAAGGCCAGGATATACAGTGCTGGCATAGAAACACATGGCGTTAATCCCCGTGCAATTATAACGATGGCACAAGATGGCATCGACATTTCGCATCACACATCTAACAACATAGATGAGTATCGCGACATTGATTTTGATTTCATTATCACGGTTTGCGACAATGCGAAAGAGCGCTGCCCTTTCTTTCCCTCATCAGCAAAGAAGTTTCACCAAAACTTCCCTGACCCTGCAAAAAAGCAAGGTACAGGAGAAGAGATAAGCCAGGAATTTCAAAATGTAAGAGCGCAGATAAAGGAATACTGCGAGGCGTTCATAAAAAATAATATAGAGTAGCTGCGCCGCAATATGAGAAACTATCTTGCAGAATTTATCGGGACATTCGCTTTGGTATTCTGTGGCACCGGCGCTATTATTATCGATCAGTACACCGGCGGCATGGTAACAAACGCAGGCATAGCCCTCACCTTCGGCCTCATTGTTATGTGTATGATATATGCGTTGGGGGATATATCCGGTGCGCATTTAAACCCTGCAGTCAGCGTAGCATTTACCATAGCGGGCCGTTTTCCTGCAAAGAAGCTTATGCCATATATCATTAGCCAGCTTGCAGGAGCCACGCTCGCCAGCCTTATCTTAAAAGCCTTATTCCCCGGCAGTAAATTCCTCGGCGCCACACTGCCTTCGGGTTCAGTGCTGCAGTCTTTTATATTGGAAGGTATCCTCTCCTTTTTGCTTATGCTCGTAATACTTATCGTTTCCGGCGGAAGTAAAGAACGAGGCATGTTTGCCGGCCTGGCTGTTGGTGCGGTAGTTGGTTTAGAGGCTTTGTTCGCAGGCCCTGTCTGTGGGGCCTCCATGAATCCCGCACGCTCCTTTGCCCCGGCTATAGTATCAGGGCATCTGCAGCATTTATGGCTCTATATCATAGCGCCCATAACAGGTACCATACTGTCTATACCTGTTTATAGATTACTGCACTTAAGGGTTTCAACTCCGAAGGGATGATATTATTTCTTTTACGTGAGCATGGTGACATATGATGGTTTGTGCTGTTTATTCGGTTCAGTATGGCTATTATAGATATATTATTACCAGCTACATGATTAAGTTAATATTATCTTTTTGCATCGTTGAGTAAGGTTTTTGCGTAAATTTGTGGCTACACTTTTTTCTTTTCTATATTGAATCAGCTATTACATCCCCTCGGTCATTTAGTGGCTGTGGGCGGAGCAGAGGACAAAGGAACAGACCTTGAAAAAGGTATTCTGCAGCGTAACCGTCTTAATTTTTTTGAGCTCGGTATTCTTAAAAACATCGTAAGTCTTATTGGCGATGGTATTACCCCTCGCGTAGAGGTAATCACCACTGCATCTGCAATACCGGATGAGGTAGCGGCTAATTATGAAGAGGCGTTCGAGAAACTGGGTTGTGGCAATGTAGGCCACATGCGCATACGCAATCGTGAGGATGTGGCCAGTCAGGAATACATCGACAGGCTCAATGCATGTAACTGTATCATGTTCTCAGGTGGCAACCAGTTAAGGCTGTCATCAATATTCGGGGGAACTAATTTTCTCGATGTATTGCGTGATCGCTACTACAACGAGCATTTTCTGGTAGCCGGTACCAGCGCAGGCGCCATGGCCATGAGCAACACCATGATATATGAGGGCAATGCTGCAATAGCCAATCTTAAAGGTGAGGTGAAGATGACCACAGGCTTCGGCCTTGTGCAGAATGTTATCATTGATACCCATTTCGATAAGCGTGGCAGGTTCAACAGGTTGGCACAAGCAGTAGCCGCCCAACCCGGTGCTATAGGTGTAGGGCTTGGTGAGGATACAGGCGTAATTGTATCAGAAGGCACACAACTCAAAGCCATAGGTAGTGGTAGCGTGGTAATTATAGATGGCCGTAAAATAGACTACAACAACATAGCTGATGTAGATTTCGGTCAGCCGATATCTGTAGAGAATATCATTGTCCACATTATGTCGAAAGGTGACATCTACCACACCGACACGCGCAAATTTGAAGGCAGCGGCATTGTGGTGAATGAAGAAGACTAAAGTTTCCGTTATTATATAATAGAAATGAAAAGGCTGACCTTTTGGTCAGCCTTTTGCATATAGCCAACACATGCATATCGGTATAACCGCATCCTAAAAATTACTTCTTTCTTCGCTCAGGTTTCAAACAAAAATTTGGAAATCCCTTCTTCAATCCCGTATCTTGCTTTGCGGATGCACTCTTTATTAAATAAGTAATAGGTGTTCTCGTTCTTTGATAAATTAAAATACTTACAACTAAAGATCGCTCAGAACGATACAGTAAAAAATAAACGAGCATCAGTTCCTTTCTTATTGCAATACGTAATTTTTACAGTTGTTAACATTAAATTAATATGCGCGTAACATAGCGGTAATGTTATGGTATTTTCTTTGCACTCAATTAAACACACTTAACACGATGACAAAATTATTTACAAAAGTCGGCATTACAGCTGCATTATCATTATCCCTGCTTGCAGGCGCGGCACAGGCGCAGTCAACAGATACGTCTGATTTTAAACCTCATGGTAAATTATGGGGATACACATTTGGTGACTATGCGTTCAAAGGTTCTACAGACCAATACAACCGTGGTGGTAGCAATCAGTACACAGGCGTACCTGCCGGTGAGAATGAATTTCAGTTCCGTCGTATATACCTTGGTTACAGCTATGAAATAAGCAAAAAATTCGTTGCTGAATTTTTATTAGCTGCTGAAGATGATTTCCAGTCAGGTCTTAACGGTAGCGGAAGCACTGGTGATCTGCTTGCAAACAACAAATTCTCTCCTTACGTAAAGCTGGCTAACCTCCGTTGGAGGAATTTCTGGAAAAATACGGATCTGGTAATAGGCCAGTCACCAACGCCAACTTTCGCACAGGGCGCTGCGCTTAAGGAATATGCGCGTAACACACAAACTTCTGAGGAAGTGTGGGGCTACCGTTCTATAGAAAGAACTATTACGGATATCCGTCGTACTTCTTCTTATGACATGGGTGTTGCTTTACAGGGTTGGTTCACTAACAATGGTAACTTCGGTTACGACCTGATGGTGGCTAACGGTACAGGCGATAAGCCGGAGGGCGACAAGTACAAATGGTTCTATGGTGATGTATACGCTAAGTTCTTCAACAAGCGCCTGGTAGTAGATATTTACCAGGATTATAACAGGCTTTCAGATTCAATGGTTAAAGGTCCTAACGTGGTTCGTCGTAGCGATCGTAACATGACCAAATTATTCCTTGCATGGAACACGCAGAAATTCACAGTAGGTTTTGAAGGTTTCCAGAATACACTGATGGGTGATGTTGCCGTAACAGGTAAAGATGGTAACACATACTACCGTACTACAAAATCAATCGGTTTATCATTCTTCGCAAAGGCTGCACTTATCAAAGACAAGCTGAATGTATTCGGTCGTTTTGATAACTACGATCCAAGCGGTAACCTTGATAACATCGTAAATCAGTCAAACACTAAATCGTACAAGGCTACAACTTCACAGTACGATCCATCTACTAAGGAGCAGTTCTTCACATTTGGTTTCGACTATACACCGATGAAGAATGTACATATAATGCCGAACGTGTGGATCAACAACTATCAGACAGCATTATCTAAAACTGACTACAGCATGAACGCTGCCGGTGTACCGGGACTTGGTACAGATGCAGTATATCGTCTTACATTCTATTACATCTACGGTAAATAATAAAGACCTAACCAACAAAAACTAAACGATATGAAATTTCTAATAGCAGCAGGGCTGGCCCTTGCAGTAGCCGGAGGCATGACCATGACAAGCTGTAACGGCGCTGGTTCAGGTTCAAAATCTGACAGCACAGCAACAAGTGATGACGCGATAATGGGCGCTGGTAGCTCTTTCGATAATCCGCTGTTCTCCAAGATGTTTGCTGAATACAATAAGGCTAATGGCCTTAAAGTAAACTACCAGTCTATAGGCTCTGGTGGCGGTATACAGCAGCTTACCAATAAGACAGTTGACTTCGGTGCATCTGATGCTCCGCTGAACGACGAGCAGACAGGTAAGATGCCTACACCTGCTATACACATACCGGTAACAGCCGGCGCGGTAGTACTTACATACAACCTGCCTGATGTAAAGGATACATTGATGCTGACACCTGATGTGCTGGCGGATATATTCCTCGGTAACATAAAGAAATGGAACGACCCTAAGATAGCTGCTGCTAACAAGAATGTAAAGCTGCCTGCTATGGACATCGTAATAGCACACCGTGCTGATGCGAGTGGTACTTCTAACATCTTCACTACTTACCTTTCAAAGGTGAGCAAGGATTGGGAAACTAAGGTAGGTAAGGGTTCTTCAGTTAACTGGCCTGTAGGTCTTGGTGGTAAAGGTAACGAAGGTGTTGCCGGCACTGTAAAGCAAACACCAGGCGCTATAGGTTATGTAGAGCTGGCTTATGCTATACAGAACAACATGGCTTTTGCTAAGATGCAGAACAAGGCAGGTAACTTTATAACACCAAGCATCGCCAGCGTAACAGCTGCTGCTAACATCACAATACCTGCTGACGGTAAAGTATCACTTACAAACACAGATGCTACTGATGGTTATCCTATCTCCGGCCTGTCTTGGGTACTTATCTACAAAGAGCAGAAGTATAACGACCGCACTGCAGACCGTGCTACGAAAATGCTGAAGCTGATATGGTGGATGACACACGAAGGACAGCAATATAGCGCAGCGCTTAACTATGCTCCTCTTTCTGCATCTGCAGTAAGCGTAGGTGAGGCACTGTTAAAGTCAGCCACTTATGATGGCAAACCAATACTGCAATAATCAGTAATAATATTTCTGAATGAAAACGACAATTGACGAGTCATTAAGTGCCCGCAGCAACGATACGCTGCGGGCACTTAACTCTATAAAAGCGCCTTCGCTGGCAAAGACAAAGCAACGGCTAAAACGCTCTTACCGGCAGATACGTACCGAAAACGTCTTCAGGCGCACATTAACAATAATGGGCCTGGCGATGATAGTGCTGGTGCTGGGTATAATGCTGACGCTTATAGTGCAGTCGATACCATCTATAAAGGCGCTGGGCTTTAGTTATCTGTGGGGTAAGACATGGGATCCGGTAAGGGACATCTACGGAGCATATCCGTTCCTTCTTGGTACGCTGCTTACATCTTTTCTGGCGCTGGCGATCTCTGTGCCGTTCTCATTCTCTGTGGCCATATTCCTGGGTGAGTATAATCCTAAAGGCTGGCTATCTAATTTCTTAAAAAATACAGTAGAACTTATAGCTGCTGTACCATCGGTAATATATGGTTTCTGGGGTATAGCAGTGCTTGTGCCTATAGTGCGCAGCTTTGAAACAAAGATAGGCGTGGCGCCTGTGGGCATAGGTATTTTCACCTCGTCGCTGATACTGGCGGTGATGATAATACCGTATGCCGCATCGCTAGGCAGGTCTATGATACAAATGGTACCATCGCATTTAAAAGAAGGCGCTTATTCATTGGGTGCTACACGGTGGGAGGTGATACGAAGCGTGGTGCTGCCATATACTAAGTCGGGATTATTTGCAGGTGTGTTATTGTCGCTGGGCCGCGCGCTGGGCGAAACAATGGCTGTGACAATGGTAATAGGTAACACATCCCTGATACCCAAGAATATCTTTTCGCCGGGTAATACTATGGCGAGCGTAATAGCGAACGAATTTACTGAGGCAGACAGAACGGTATATTTATCCGCACTGATAGAGCTGGGACTCGTGTTATTCCTTGTTACAGTTGTGATCAACATGATAGGTAAGCGTATCATCAGCCGCTTTACAAACGATTAATTTTTATGAATACTAACGCGCACGTAAAATACAGAATAGGTAAGAGCCGGGGCTTTCAGGGGCTTATTTTAACGCTCGCATTTGCGTGTGTTATACCATTGCTGGCCATACTGATCTACATTATAAAGGCAGGCGTAACTAAGATAAACTGGAAGTTTTTTGTGAACGTACCCAAACCTGTGGGTGAAGCGGGCGGCGGTATAGCCAACGCATTGCTGGGCAGCTTTATTATTATAGTGGTAGCATCTATCATTGCGATACCAATAGGTGTCTTATGTGGAATATATCTTAGTGAGAACAGGAAAAGCAAGCTTGCATACTGGACCCGTCTGTGCGTGGATATATTGCAGGGTGTACCATCGATCGTGGTGGGTATTGTTGCTTACTTCTGGATGGTAAAACCACTGGGTGGGTTCTCCGCACTATCAGGTAGTGTGGCGCTGGCAATAATGATGTTGCCGATAGTAATACGCTCTACAGAAGAAACATTAAAGCTGTTACCGGATACACTGCGCGAAGCCGCTTATGCATTGGGTATGCCTTTTCACAGGGTGATATTGAAGGTAATAGTGCCATGTGGAATGAGTGGTATCTTATCGGGCGTGATGCTTTCTGTGGCGCGTATAGCGGGCGAAACAGCACCGTTGTTATTCACCGCATTTGGTAATCCATACCTTTCTGCAAACATTACCAAACCTATGCAAAGCCTTCCACTATTGATATTCAACTATGCTACAAGCCCGTATAACGACTGGCACGACCTGGCGTGGGGCGCATCATGTGTGTTACTGATATTTGTGTTGGTGCTAAATATTTCTACAAAGCTGATAACAAGAAAATGGAAAGTACAATTATAAGGTCCATAGATTATAATGCTTACTTTGGCGACAACCACGTTGTTAAGAATGTAAACATCGAGATACCTAAGAATAGTGTTGTTGCGGTAATGGGCCCCTCAGGATGTGGTAAGACCACCTTTCTGCGCGGCATAAACCGTATGCACGAGCTAATACCGGGTGCAACGGCAAAGGGAAAGATAATGTTGAATAATGAAGACGTAATGGAGATGCACCCCATCTTTGTGCGCCTGAAGATAGGCATGGTGTTCCAGCGCCCAAACCCATTCCCGAACCTGAGCATATACGATAACGTAATAGCGGGTTACAAGCTGAACGGCATAAAACTGCCAAAGGCGGAAAAGGACAGGATCGTAGAACACTCGCTGACGCGCGTGGCACTCTGGAAAGAGGTAAAAGATTCATTAACAAAGAAAGGTTCATTTCTAAGTGGTGGGCAGCAGCAGCGTTTGTGTATTGCCCGTGCTGTAGCCATGGAGCCGGAAGTATTATTATTTGACGAACCTACATCAGCGCTCGACCCTATATCTACATCAACCGTAGAAGAACTGTTTCATGAGCTGAAGAAGAACTACTCTCTGATAATAGTAACACACAACATGCAGCAGGCTGCGCGTGTGAGTGACAAGACCGCCTTCTTTTACATGGGTGAGCTGGTGGAGTATGATGAAACAAAACAAATGTTCACCAACCCAACAGACATCCGTACACAGAATTATATAACCGGCCGTTTCAGCTAATAGTAAAATAACCATAGCAATGACACAGTTAGAGAACGAAATAACATCACTGAAATCGGAAGTAATAAGCATGTGGAATCTTGTGGAGCTGCAGTTGCAGAAAGCCAAGACCGCCATTGTGCAATTTGACCGCGACCTTGCCCGTGAAATAGTACTTAAGGAAAAGCGTGTGAATGCATTTGAGCTTAAGATAGACAGGGACTGCGAAAATATCTTCGCGCTATATTGCCCTGTGGCTATAGATCTACGCTTCTTGCTGGCGGTACTAAAAATAAATAACAACCTGGAGCGTGTAGGCGATATAGCCGAAGGCATAGCCAAGTATATCATAGAATCAGAAACGGTGTTTGACAAGCATGTGTATGATGTTACAGAACTGCTGCGCATGTTTGATGATTCCATCAGCATATTGGTAGACGCTCGCACGGCATTTGAGAATGAAGATACGGGGCTGGCTCGCAGTCTGTTTAAAAGGGATGAGATCCTCGATAACATCAACAAGCAGGCCATAGATCGAGTATCCGGTTGTATAAAGGAGAATATGGAGGTAATGAAGGATTCGCTTTACATCATGTCCATCATTCGCAAACTGGAGCGTGTAGGCGACCAGTCAAAGAACATAGCAGAAGAGATAATCTTCTTTGTAGAAGCAAAAGTATTGAAGCACCAGAAGGGTGCGTAAAGATATAAAGCACGGGCGGGTGTAGAGTGTGTAATTAAAAAGCCATGCCTTGTGCTTTATCCTATTCAGCCCCCGCGATTGCGGGGGCTGTTGTAATTTAAAATGATACCATTATTTACGTCTGTTTTGTACGATGCCTTAAGCATCAGGTTTGCGGTTTGTCAGGCGTTCTATAAACGTTTGACACTTTCAGTGTCATCGATGGTAAATCAACTGGCTTTAATCAAACTACCAAGACATCATGTGATCTTGCTCTCGGATCTTTTGTTTCAGCCTGCGCTTGCTGTAATGTTTGTGTGAAAAAAATTGCCGGATATCCTTTTTTGTGAGCTTCCCGGTCATATAATCTTCAGTGGCAGTTGTAGCAGTAAAACCTGCCTCGAAAGAATATGGGCAATACACATCGTGAGTTGTTTTTTCTTTCAGTGTGCGATTATAAAAATACCACATGTAATTTATCCGGTCGAGTACGAAAAGAAAAGTGTGCCCGGTTTTAAATTCAGTAGCAGGAAATCTATCAGTATAGATTAATTTACCATTAGCCATGCGCATAGGGCCACTACCTCTTACCCTGGCCATAACCGTATCTCCAATATTCAGTGCGTACTTCGATTTAAAAATGTCGTTAATTTTTATAGAGATATCGGTTAAGAAAAAGTTCTTATTAGGATCGATTTTGGCAGTGTCTTCATAGGTTATTTGGCAAATAGTGCCTTCTACTACAAGAGGAGCAAGTTGGAGTGCCATTATATAACTCCACATTTTGTCTTTAAAGCGATCATAGTGACGTGGATTGAATACTGCAGTGTCGGCCCAGCCACGTACGAGTGGTAAATAAAGATAGGAGTGAGCGGCATCGCTTTCTAATTGCGGGTATTGTTTCGTCAGTCTTATATAGTTCACAGTATCCTCGTGGGTAGGAATAATAAAGGGTTCATACACTGCTTCGTTCACATTGCAGTTAAACGACTGGCCGTTAGCTGAAAAAGCGAGGGATAAAAGTATAGAGCAAATAAGATTTATAAATTTCACGGTGACGTAAAGATAGCTGCAATAATAAAAGCGATGAAAGCATATTCCCGAAACACAAATAGAAAGGAGCCACTTGTTGCGGCTCCTTTCTATTAATATTTATGGTCTTTGCAGATGGTTACTCCATATTCATAAAACCTGTTGTGGTAGTAGTACCGTTATTTACCAACGGCTCCAGTTCAAAGTTATGGCCTGTTAAGTATATAAAAGACATAAATGGTGTGCTGTATGTAGTCCCGGCAATTGTTTGGGCGGGTATCATTATGTAAGCGTTTAAATAATTCGTTTGTACATATCCATAAGCGCTTACGCCGGTGTTGGCAAAGTTTGCAAACCATACCTTATTAGGAACCGAAGCATCTAAATAGAGACTATCAGTATAAATAGCATAAGTAGATCCACAATTAAATGTGCAATTATTATACTTTCCCAGAAAGGCAGTAGGCATAGGCTTTATTATCAGACTGAACGAATAGGTTGTTTTTTGTCCGTCTGCCGTTGTTGCAGTAAGCGTCATGGGATAAGTGCCGGCTTTTGCTCCCACCGCTGTTGTATCATAAAAAGTATATGAAGCTGAAAAATCAGGAATACCGCTTGTAGCTGAAGTTGTATCTATTGTAATACCCGCCGGTAATGGAGAAAGCGATAGCGATACATGCTGCTGTGCGCCATTCATGTACTGTACATTAACATTCAGAAGCCGTTGCATTGTATAATCATTCACCATGGTGACATCTGACAGGCCTTCTATAACGAATGGTGACACAGCATCAATATTGGTGGTTTTGGTTTTAGTACAGCTACAGCATATACACGTCAAAAGAACAAGGAATAAATAGGGCTTTTTCATTTTTTAAAGTTTATTGTTTACAAACCTAGAGGTGCCTACTAATACATTTCAAGATAGCAAGACGTACCTGAAGAGGTATAGTAATAGACACCAAGCGCATGGTATAAAATGTTAATGCTCGCATTTCCTTCATAAGTAATACCGCCTACAGTTTGGCTCGGAATCGTCAACTCAGAAAAAGAGATGATACCATACACATGACTGCCGGTATTGGCGAAGTTTGTAAACCATATCTTATTGGCATTTGAAGGATCTGCATACACGCTATCGGTATAGGTAGCGCTGGTGCATGCGTTAGTGCAATTAGTATATTTACCCAGGTAAGCGGTAGGTGCCGGTAAAACCTTCAGCGTAAATGGATAACTTCTTACCTGGCCCGAAGCTGTTGTAACATTGAATGCGAGCTTGTAGTTGCCGGGAGTAGCGCCAGCTAATGTAGTATCGAATATATTAAGGTAAGTATTAAAAGTAGGCAGGCCTTCTTTGACCCACGTAGTATCCAATGTTATACCGGAAGGCAAGCCTGTTATAGACAGTGTTACTGACTGCTGGGCGGAATCCTGATAAGCAATAGAAAGGCTCATAGTTGTATAGGTCTGGTAATTGTTGATCAACGTGATATCGCTGAGGCCTTGAACAATAAAAGCGGGTTTGTCACCAGAGGAATAGTAGTTATTAGTGTTCTTAGTACAAGATGCCAGTGTGATAAGCATCAGCAATGCCAATAGGGAGCAGGTTTTTTTCATAAAAGTCTAATTTTTAAGGGTTAAAATATTTAAAGATGCAAGTATAGTCAAATGCTTGATCAGATACTAAACGCATGTTTACCTATTTTATTTCGTGATACGGTTTATAGTCACAAAAAACCAGATACTATTTCTATAGATATAAGTACGCTTTATTAGCTTATGACCTTATAAAAGAAAGCGATGGGTGGTATTGAGTGTATGTACATACATTTGCTTTCAGAAACCAAACAAAACACAGACAAATGAAAAAACTAGTCCTTTTAAGCTTTGCGATGATCAGTATGCTTGCGGCGCAGGCACAGACAAAATGGAGCGTGGATCCGGTACACTCTTCTGTAAAATTCACTGTATCTCATCTTACTATCTCTGAAGTAGAAGGTAGATTCAAAACATTCAGTGGTACAGTAGAAGCACCAACGGCTGACTTCCAGAACGCGAAAGTGAACTTTACCGTAGATGTGAACAGCATAACTACAGAAGAAGAAAATCGTGACAAGCATCTTAAAAGCGACGATTTCTTTAACGTGGCAAGCTACCCTAACATGACCTTTAAAAGCACTTCTTTTAAAAAGGTAAAGGGCAGCGCTTACATTCTGGAAGGTGACCTGACGATACGTAATGTGACCAAGAAAGTAAAGTGGGCTGTAATATATGGCGGTACAATGAAGGATCCTTATGGCAACATAAAGGCTGGTTTCAAAGCATCTGCTAAAATAAGCCGTAAAGAATATGGTTTGAAATGGAGTGCTGCAACCGAAGCCGGTGGCGCAGTGGTAGGCGACGAAGTAAATATGCTATTGAACATAGAGGTAGCACAAGCAAAATAGTTTGGAGTAAGAATGACAGACAGGTAAGAATGGTAAATGGTTGTTTGTATGCGGCTCTGTAATGGAGCCGCATTTTTTTGACCTGACGCCCGATTAAACAGCTTAGCAGGTTAGTTATGAAGGAAGGGCGGTTTAGTTGATATTGCTAAATTAAACAGATCAAATTTTATTTTAGAAAGATGACTAAATTAGTGGTGGCCTGAAGAGAATGTATAATGGATATAACAAACAATAAGAAATTATTCCGCTTTGAGATAGCACTGGCAGACGGAGAGTTTGCAACGCTGAGTTACAGATGGCTGAAAGGGAATATGGTGCTGATGCAGACGCTGGTACCAGCGGCCGCTCGCGGGCAGGGGCTGGCCGGTATGCTTGCAAAATATGCATTAGAAAATGCGCGGGAGCACGGGCTGCGGGTAGTGGTATACTGCCATTTTGTAGCAGATTATTTAAAAGAGCATCCTGAATATAATGATGTAGTGGCGCAACCTTAGCGCAGTTTATTTTTTCTTTGCAGCGGTGTGAGCGGTTTTAGGTTTTGTAGTCGCAGGTGCCTTTGCAGGAGAAGCGGCGTGTTTTTGCTTGGCGGTAAGCAGTTCCTTAACATTAAAATAGATGCCTTCCATTTCATCCTGGTTTGGCTTAAGGGCCACGTAGTCAAAGTGGTCGCCAATGAGGTTTTCTTCACCTGTTGGCTCATAGCCGAGTATGGATATAATAGAGTACTCGTCAGCAATAGATAGTATGTGCATCGCAGAGCTATCTGTGCGGCCATCGCCTGTGGAAAGGATAGATTTTATGACCATCTCGAGCTTATTCTGATAAGCATCGGCAGTAGCATTCTCGTTGAGGCTGTGGTACGCGGTAAAAAGTAGGTTGAGCTTCTCCAGGTCGAAGGGCTCTGTTTGCATACATTCTTTTATCAGCGGTATGGCTTGTTTCCAGTCAGAGCTCGTGGGGAAATCTTTATCAATAAGCAGCTTTATCTGGTCGGTGTTTTTACAAAAAGAAGAATCGCTGTATCCATCCTGAAAATAGTAACCAAAATATAGGGTGCGGTACTGCTCTATAGTCAGCGTCTTATCATTGGTTATATAGCGGCTGAAGAGCGTAGGATAAAAATCGGCTGAAGCGCTATCGTGTGTTGCCCTCCTGATGTGGCTATAGTCGGGCGGAACAGTGATTCCTGTCTGCGCAGTAGCAGCATAGCAAAAGCAAAATAATAATGATGTGAGTATGAGGCGTTGCATATACGTAATATAGTACGTGTAATATACAACATAGGAACGATAACAAAATAAATACCGTCACCTACCTCTTTCATTTTCATTTTTCCTTGTTCCTAATCTTTTTGCGGGCGCCGGCTCATAAGAAATAAAATAAAGAAGATGATAAGAAGTATCACATAATTGATGACAAGAAACACGGTGTACATGTCGGCGGTCTGCGCACTGAAGAATGGTATGCCACGTGTGTGGCCATGCCGCCAGGCGAAGAGAACACTTATGGGGATATCAAACACGAGCGCATTGAACATCATACGCTTGTTGAAAAATTCTTTTAAGAGGCTCATCTTGTCATGTATTGCAGTGCTAAGGTACGATTTAAGGGTTGATAGGGTGAATGGTTGATAAGTGTAGTATGTATTATTGCAACAACCCATCTAATTATAATACCGTCCACCAGATGTTTCTGGGAGCCATTTTGCCCCAGTCTTTGAAGCTTGACTTCACAGTTTCGTAGAGCGTTTTCTCATCTACTTTTTTGCCCTTTTCGGGTGCTACAAAGTCTGCTGCCGTTGGCGGTATCAATTCTACTTTTGTGGCGGTCCATGTGGTGTGGAGGCGTGGTATGGCAAGCTCGAGTATCATACCCGGCAGGCCGCTAAACATTTCAGGTCCGCCGCCCACAGCTATATCTTCTGTATAAAATGCTACTACATATACAGAGTCGCAAATGCGGCTTACCGCCTTGTGGCATTTATAATTGGCTATGGTGCGTATCTCATCTTTTTCTACCCAATCTATTTGTCTTGTTGAATCTTGAACCAGGAATTTTTGTTCATAGATGGTTTTCAATGCGGTCACTCTTTTTGCAGCAAATTCCGTAAAAACGATGTTCTCCGTAGCGGGTCCTCCGCCAAACATTTTCATCGGCCCGGTTACTTCTACCTCCCTGCCGGGTTTATACATGCTTCTGCCCGTATCAAATGAAAGATCAAAGTAAGTACTATTAAATTTAGGTATCTGTGATTTTATCGACTTAAACCACTCATTATCGTCATCCATTTCCTCCATCTGCGCATATACGTTCACCTTTCGCTCATACTCTATTTTGCCATAGGTAGTGTACTGTGCTTTTGCAGTGGCAGCACAAAGCAGGATATTTATTATTAAAAAGCTTTTTTTCATTGTACAACGTTTTAAGATCAGAACATTTTTTTTACTCCTATCAATGTATCATCATTCCTCCACCTGCCGGCGGTGGCGCGCCTACAGGTGTATGGGTAAAGTTCCATATCAGGTTTATCATACCATAGCGGCGTATGGTGTTATAGCTGTTCTGTGTGATAACCGCGCCCTGTGCAGTTCTGCTATAACCGATATTCTGGTTAAGGATATCATTGACATTTGCCCGTATCTCGAACTGGTCTTTCTTCGCGAACTTCCAGCCTATAAAGGCATTCCACTTTACTACATCATTGTTGCTGGTGAATACGATCGTTTTTTGCCGCAGCATAACATCTACAGTTGTACCCACCTCGAATTTTTTCGGTAATTGCATAGATCCGTTAAAGCTCGCATTGAATACCCAATACTTTGTAGAAAAAGTGCTGATAGTTGCTGTGTTTACATTGTATTCAACAGACGGGTTAAAGCCAAAGTCGTATTTACCTTCCTTATAATAGTTGAAATAAGGGCCAATGCCATAGCTGTTATTATTGCTTACATTAGTAGCGCTACTTATTATAGGTCCGGTAATGGTCGTAATGCCACTTGTAACATGATTTGTAGCGACATTAGCCTGAAGGCCAACGTTCATATCTAAGGCCTTCAGTTTAAACCCACCGCCAAGATATGCGTAGCCTGAATAATCGCCATCCACATTTTTGAACTGGGTAGTGTTGACACCGGTTAATGTATTGGTTGTCTGATTGGTGCTTATGTCGTTTGAAATGGTCTTAAAGTTGATACTCGCATAAGTATACCGGTTGGTAAGCACTTTGTAATCATTAAAGCGCAGGTTGAAATTATTGATAAATTCCTGTTTCAAGCCAGGATTACCAATGGTGATGTTCAATGGGTCGGTATTCTGTCGGAGTGGTTGTATCTGTGTTATCGATGGCTGCTGTGAGTTGCCCTGGTAGGTAAATTTAAAGCTGCTCTGCTTGCTTATATTATATGTAAAGGCTGCTTTAGGATATAAGTTTACATAGTTATAACGATGTGTGGTATCACCATTGAGCATATCGGTCTGCAGATAACTGGCGTTTGCTATATCGCTGCCAAAGTTGAAATTGATCTTTTTGAGGGTAAACTTAAAATTCAGCCCTGCCTGGTTTACGAGGATATTGTATTTATAATTTGCGCTGTAAGCCCTGTCGAGCGAGTCAAAACTATTTGTCCCTAAAGGGGCATCATACGATAGGTTTTCTGAAGTACTGTTATTGACCGTTACCCCGTAATTTAGTTCGAGATAAGCGACTTTTGATAAAGGCTCGGTATAGATGGCCTTCGCCTCAAAAGCAAGGGTGTTAGTATTGTTTACTTTCCGCTGGTTGATCAGGGAGTCTGACGCAAAGTCATTTGTAGTGTTTGAGGTTAATTGTCCGTTGCTTTTAGCATCCTTATAATTTTCCTTTACGTCAATAGAGAGTGTACGTCCCTTCTTCGCAAATTTTTTACGGAATAGCAGGTCCGTATTTATAAAGCTGGAATAAGAAGTACTTGTTATTTTCCGGTCATTAGAACTAAGTTGTGTGTTCAGCGTATCATCTATTAATAATGATGTGACCGTATTATAGTCTGATAGTGTTTGTGATGTTTTGTAACCGGCATTAACACTTAGCTTCAGAGATGTATTAGTGTCTATCTTCCATTCATACATTCCGTCTACACCGTGTCGTTCACCTTTGCTGAATTGATTCTTCCGCTGGTTGTTCACACTGCTTGTGTCATTGCCCAATACATACTGTGTAGTAGTATTACCATTAAGCTCCACGTCCTGCATCGCATATCGGTAATTGGCGGTAATATGATTTTTATCCTCGTTCCATTTATCTGCATAGTGCACACCACCTGTCCATGTTTTAGGTAGGCCCTCGCCATTATAGCTACCGTCCCATCCATTCATGTCTTCATCTGAGCTGGTTGTAGTTATCATAACACCACCATCGTCTGATATTGTTGTAACACCGCCGCCGCTGCCAAATTTACTATTGTCCTGCCAGCCCAGCCCGGCTTTATCCGTATTAGAAACTATTGCAAATGCGGATATCTGGCGTTTGTCTTTGAACGCGTTTATCATCGCCTGGTTTTGGAAATACCCATCTGTACCGCCACCCGCGTCCAGCTTACCAAAATACCCTTTCTTCTTATCATCCTTCAGTTCCAGGTTTATTGTCTTTGTCTTCTGTCCATCGTCAATACCTGTAAATTCGGCCTGATCGCTTTTCTTATCAAATACCTGCACCTTGCTAAGTGTATTTGCCTGCAGGCCTTGCGTTACCACCTTTGGGTCGTCAGAGAAAAATTCCTCGCCATCTACCAATACCTTTTGTACCGTCTCACCCTGTGCGGTTATTTGTCCGTTCTTATCTACCTGTATACCCGGCAACCTTTTAAGGAGGTCTTCTACAGTGGCGTTCTCTTTTACCTTAAAGCTGTCGGCCATATACTCCGTAGTATCGCCTTTTATTTTTATGGCAGCGTATTGCTGTGTAAGCACATACTCCTTCAACAGGTGCTCTTTTGATACCATGGGTATCATGCCTGCATCTATTGTGGGTTTGTCCACGTTGATGACATCTATATAGTCGACGAAGCTGGGGAAGGTAACACGCAGCATATATTTTCCTTTATTCTTTATATGGAGTGTAAAGTTGCCGTCGGCGGTGGTGCGGGTAAAGGTCGCTATCACAGAGTCGGTGGTGCGAATGAGCACGACGGATGCAAGGGGTAACTGATTGCTATTGAGTGTATCTGTAACAGAGCCCTTAATAGTGTACTGCGCACGGCATATACCTAAGGAGCATAACAAGGCTAAAAATGTAATGGATATAAGCTTCATGGCGTGTGTGTAATATGCATTAAGGTTATAGCAGGTAATATGTTGATTATAAAAGAACAAAAAATTATCAGGACTTTACATACCCACGCAGTGGTATATTACGGGGGAGAAATAACAATTAACATATCCTTATGGGTTGAGCGCCGGTATATATGCTGATGGTTGATAGGTTGAATAGTTGATAAGTTGAATGGTTGATAAGTTGTTCGGGTAGAATAATTTGTTGCTGCTGTATGTACTCACATACAGCAGTGGGTGATATACCGATGTTCTGTTTGTGTTCACCGATTTACCATTTACCACAGGCGATCTGCTATCTATTTTTGATAAAAATTTATAACCCAAAAATATATTTTATGAAAAAGAGATGGTATAAAAAGATCCCGATAGTGATACTCATTGCGACAGCAGCCACATTTGCACTGAGCGGTGCGGTGATGCTGCTGTGGAATAATGTGCTTGCAGCAGTGCTGCATGTAGGTATGCTGAGTATATGGCAGGCGATGGGTATATTGGTATTGTCTAAAATACTGTTTGGCGGATTCAGGGGCAGACGTGGATTTGGCGACAAGGACGGCTGGCGCATGCGCAAACAGGTTATGGGCAAGTGGCAAAGTATGACCGATGAAGAAAAAGAAATTTTCAAATCAAAGATGCGCCATGGCTGCGGAAGGGGCAGACATAGCTTTGGTGAAACTGCAGATGTGGCATAAGATGACGTAACCGGACAATGATGTTTTAAAAAACCACTGTTATTAGCAGTGGTTTTTTTAATTTTATACCATGATGCCATTTTTCAAAATAAAGCAGCTTTGTTGTGCCTCTGTTATCGCCATCGTATTTGTAGCCGGCCTTACAGGGTGTGCTGATATTGACCCAAAGGAGAAATACATGAATCTGCTGTTACAGGCAGACTCTATGGCGCAAAAGGGAGATTTTGAGAAAGCTATCCCTATATACTCACTGGCAATAGCTATAAACCCCGACACTACCAGCCAAGCTTATAAGTTTAGAGCACTCAGCTATTATAATGTAAAACTGTATGACCAGGGAAGGGAAGATCTTGTCAAAGCTACCACGATAAACCCTAAAGATGAGCAAGCACAGCTATTAATGGCAAGACTGATGGAGGCATCGAATAAACCCAAAGATGCGATACAATATTATACCAATGCGCTGAAATTGAATCCCAAAGACACGACCGCCCTTAATAACAGGGGAACAGTATATACTAAACTGGGAGAACCGGTATTGGCTGTAGCCGACTTTAATAAATTAATAGGCCTCGACAGCACCTACTGGGCGGCATATAACAATCGTGCATTGGTATACCTGAGCATAAAGGATTATGAGCATGCTCTTATAGATTATAATAAAGCAATAGCGCTGAACCCCGCGAGTATAGATGCATCTTATAATAGGGGGGTATGCTACCTTGCACTGCAACAGTATGGTCCCGCGCTTAAAGATCTGACATTCGTAAACGATAAAAAACCATCGGACCCGATAGTGCTCACCCATAAGGGTATTGCTTTATACTACCTGGACAAGAAAGACGCGGCGAAAGCAGACTGGCGACAGGCAGCAACGCTGGGCAGCGATGAAGCGCAAAACTTCCTGGTAAAATACTTCAGCGGTAAGTAAATGCTATTAAAAGATCTGGCACATAGCGTGGTTCATCTTTTTTACCCGCGCCTATGCACGGGTTGCAATAAGCCATTACTAAGTGCGGAAGATGTGCTTTGCTTTAGCTGTGCATTGCACCTACCCCAAACAACATACCATCATATACAAGACAATGAAACCGGGCTACGGTTTGCAGGACGGGTGCCTTATATACATGCTACTACCTTTGCCTACTTTACAAATGAAGGCTTGTTACAGCATTTGTTGCACGAGCTAAAGTATAAGGATAGAAAGGATGTAGGGGAATATTTAGGGAGGCAATTTGCGCAAGACTTGCAAGGAACAAGCTGGATTACGGATATTGATATGATAGTGCCTGTGCCGCTGCATCCTAAAAAAGAGGCTACAAGGGGGTATAACCAGAGTACGCTGATAGCGGAGGGCATGGCGGAAGTATTGCACATACCCGTAGAGGATAAAATACTGCTACGTGCACGCCATACGGAAAGCCAGACCCAGAAAACGAGAGCAGAACGTGTGAAAAATATGGAAGGTGCCTTTGTGGTAATGAGCCATGCAGCACTGAAGAATAAGCACATACTGCTTATAGACGACGTGCTTACAACCGGCGCCACGCTTGAGGCCTGTGCTAATGCGTTGCTGGCAGCAGGTAATGTAAAAGTGAGTATAGCCACGATAGGGATAGCTGTGTCATAACCATTTTTAATTGTACATTTACGGGGGGTATTGTTTTTAAGAATATTTCACCATACCTTAATACACGATTAAGTGAATTACACATATACTAACTGTTGAATTTTAAACGAAATACTTTATGAAAAAACACTTACTGGCTGCATCATTATTGTTATGCTCCGCAATATCTTATGGCGGCGGGTATCAATTAAATCTGCAAGGGCTAAGAGAACTGGCCATGGGTGGTACGGGTACCGCAAGTACGGCAGACGCATCTACTATTTTTTATAATCCTGCAGGCATATCAAGGCTGAAAGGCATTGAGGCCAGTGCCAGCATTTTGTTCATTATGCCCACTACGGGCTACAGTAACGCGCAAGGATATAGCGCCACAACCAAGAGCCAGACCTTTACCCCATTCAATATATATGTAGGCGGCCCACTACGGGAAGGCAGTAAAGTAGGCGTAGGTATCGGCATATATACGCCATTTGGCAGCGGTACTACGTGGGATGATAACTGGAGTGGTAAATTCCTGGTGCAGTCGATATATCTGCAGAGTGTATTTATACAGCCAACGATCAGTTATCGTGTAAGCGATTTTCTTTCTGTAGGTGGTGGATTTATATATGCGTTTGGCAAGATCGACTACAAAGAAGCGCTACCAGTACAATTCGATAACGGACAAGACGGACAGGCACACTTGCATGGCAATGCAAACGGTGTAGGCTTTAACCTGGGCGTGCATCTGAAAGTTGCGAGTACATTACAGATAGGCTTTACTTACCGCTCACAGGTGAACATGAATGTAGGTGCAGGCCATGCGGACTTTAATGTGCCAGCATCATTGCAAAGCTCTTTCCCGAATACTACATTTGATTCACAACTGCCATTGCCGCAAATAGCATCACTCGGTATCTCTTACAGGCCAATAGACGCGCTGACACTACAGTTTGATCTGAACTACACAGGCTGGAACTCTTACGATTCACTTCGTTTTAACTTCGCTACAAATACCAGCGCACTGCAGAACGAACATGCGCCACGCCATTATCACAACACACTGACACCAAGACTGGGCGCGTGTGTAAAAGTGAGCAAAATGCTATCATTAATGGTAGGTGGTGCTTATGATCCTACACCTACTACACAGGGTTATATATCACCTGAATTGCCTGATGCAGACCGTTTAGTATTAACCGGTGGTATCGCATTTAAACCAATACCAAGGCTTACCATTCTTGCAGCATTTGAAGGTGTAATATCCAGCAAACGTTTTGCCAGCTATGATTATGGAAACTACAGCGGAACTTACCAGACAAAAGCTGCTACACCGGGTATAGGCATTAACTACAACTTCTAAATAACCGTATTAAATATAACGACATGAAGAAATTATATATCATTGGCGCTGCGGCTTGTTTGCTTTCTGCCTGCCACCCCAATGTAAAGGTGACACCAAACCCTACTAAAGGCAACGCTAATTTCACTACTTACCTGGCGGTGGGTAACTCATTGACAGCGGGCTATGCGGATGGTTCATTATATCTGAGCGGCCAGCTAAACTCATATCCTGAAAGGTTGTTTGAGCAATTTCAATCCGTAGGCAGCGATGGTAAGTTCATACAACCTTTATTAAAGACCGACTTTGGATTCCCCGGCCCTAAATTTATTATGGCTGTGACCACACATTGTGATGGTTCAACATCGCTGGGGCCGGCGCCTTATGCAGGCCATATAGATACTACAGGTAACATAGAGCATGTAAGTGGCCATATAAACAATATAGGTGTGCCTGGTATCCGCATCGCCGACTATGATGTAGCATCTTATGCCACAATAGCTTACTATGGCGGAGGAGCACCATATGCTTACCGTTTCTATAACAACGTAGCTGGTACACCACAAGATGAGCTTATATATCGTGTGAACGACCTGCAGCCAACATTTTTCACATGCTGGCTGGGTGCTAACGATGTGCTGGGTTATGCAACAAGCGGAGGACAAGGTAATGGTGATGGTACTGCTGTGCCACTTGGCGCTAACCTGTATGCGAATGGCGATATAACACCTGATTCCGTATTCAAGCATCTTTACGATGCGGCGGTTACAGTGCTTATCAATAACGGGGCAAAGGGTGTGCTTATAAATATTCCTGATGTAACATCTATACCTTACTTTACTGCTATACCTGCAAAAGGATTGATACTGCGTCAGGGACAAGCAGATACTTTGAATGCGATATATGCAGGGCATGCTACTTTTGTAGCCGGGGCTAACTATTTTGTAATAACCGATCATGACGGCCATATAAGAAATGCATTTCCTAATGAGCTGATAATGCTTACAACTCCACAGGATTCATTGTTGTGCGCGGGTTGGGGCAGCGTTAAGCCTATACCAGCGGCTTATGTACTGGACCAGGGTGAAATACAAAATGCACAAAAAGCAACTGCATTCTTTAACAGTGTGATAAAAGACGAAGCTGCAAAACACAATCTTGTATATGTGGATATGAACGCTTACTTAAAAACGCTTTCTTCTGGTATTACATTTGGGGGCGTTACTTATACAGCACAGTTTGTAACAGGTGGTGCGTTTTCATTAGATGGTGTGCACCTTACACCACGTGGTTATGCACTGGCTGCTAACCAGATAATAAACAGCATCAATGCTTTCTACCACTCTACGATACCTACAATAGATGTGAATAAGTACGATGGGGTTAAGTTCCCGTAGTTAGTATTTGTAAACGATATAAAAAGTAAACCCTGCCAAGCGGCGGGGTTTACTTTTTATAGGTGGTTATCATTCAAAAAGATAAGCGGCTTTTTCCAGGCTCTCCGGCTTGCCTACATCGATGAAGATATTGCCGGTATGGTCGTAGCCCTTTATGGTCTGCTCCTTGGCAAGGTGCAGGTAAAGATCTATAATAGAAAATTTACCATCGAAAGGCATATCCTTTAATGCAGCGGAGGAAAGGATCTGTATACCACTGAATGCCAGCGGGTGTAATGGCTGTATATCTCGTGATATACGCTGCTCGTGTGTCTGTATATTTTCCCAGCCACAGAGTATCATATCTGTATCAAATAAAAGCTGACGGGATGATGCGCGCTCCATTACCGCAAGCGTCGCGATGGCTGTGCCTGCTTCATGCGCCTGTATCATTCTGTTGAGGTCAAGATTAGAAAGCACATCTACATTCATCACCACAAAATTTTCTTCCGCTTCAAAATAGGGAAGTGCTTTTTTTAGTCCTCCCCCCGTTTCCAATACGCTATCGCGCTCATTAGAAACGGATACCCTGCTACCAAAGCCATCGTTTTCGTAAAGAGTATCTTCTATCTGATCTGCAAAGTGGTGGACATTTACCAGTACATCATAAATACCGAAACGCTGCAGATAGCGGATATTATGCTCCAGAAGCGTTTTGCCGTTTATGTCGGCCAGCGCTTTGGGGTGAAAATCTGTAAAGGGTTTCAGGCGGGTGCCCAGCCCCGCTGCGAAGATCATGGCTTTCATTGTTACGAAGATAATAATTCGGTGCGAGCATAGGCAATTGAAAGAGAAAGGCACGCTGATTTTCCTAATTTACACCTACTTTTATAAAGGACATTCAATCTTTATGGCAGGCAGCCTGCAGATATTCAAGCTTACCGATCTCATTGGGCAAAGCATATTATTCATCTCATTCGCTTTCGCGCTCGATAGTGATGCGGCCTATATTATTGTAATACTGGCACTCGGAGCCTGGCAATTGCTCAGCGCATTGATACACCTCGTTCTCACAAGCATCCATAAGCAGAAGTTAGAACGGCGGGCTTATTTTATTATAGCTGCCATATACGGTGGGTTCTTTTACAAATTTGCCTACGACGTAAAAATAAAATACCTGACCGTAAATATAGACGCGGACAACATGATAAAGATACCCGTACAGGAGGCAGTGTTCATAACCATAGCCATGCTGATAGGGTTCTGGTATTATACCATCTGCTTCAGAGAGACAAAAAAACTCTTTAAGGAGGGCAAAAAAATAAAGGCCCAGCGCCCCTTTGTGCCCATGGTGCCGTCTAAAAATTAGACGATTACTGATTGTCGTATTACATACTTACATTTGCTGCAAATTTTCATACTATATGTCTTTAATGGTAGTGGGCACAATGGCCTTTGATGCATTGGAAACCCCTTTTGGTAAGGTAGATAAGATCATAGGCGGATCGGGTATGTATGTGGCCTGGGCTGCATCTAACTTTACAAAGCCTATAAATATGGTTTCTATAATAGGCGGCGATTTTCCTGAAGAAGAGATGACACAGCTAACAGCTCGTGGTGTGGATTTTGGTGGCGTAGAATTGGTAAAGGACGGTAAAAGTTTTTTCTGGAGCGGCCGCTACCATATGGATATGAATACCCGCGATACGCTGGTAACCGACCTGAATGTGCTGGCGCAGTTTGACCCTAAAGTGCCGGATAACTACCAGGATTGTGAATTCCTGATGCTGGGTAACCTGGCACCTGCTGTGCAGATAAGCTGCATCAATCAATTAAAGAAACGCCCGAAGCTGATAGTAATGGACACCATGAACTTCTGGATGGAAGTAGCCATGGACGACCTGCGCACAGTAATGGGTATGGTAGATGTGCTGATGGTGAACGACAGCGAAGCGCGCCAATTGAGTGGTGAATATTCTTTAGTAAAGGCGGCCATCAAAATACAGGAGATGGGCCCTAAGTACATCATCATAAAGAAGGGTGAGCACGGTGCACTATTGTTTCATGGTAAGAACGTATTCTTCGCACCGGCTTTGCCACTGGAGGATGTATTTGATCCTACAGGCGCGGGCGATACGTTCGCGGGTGGCTTCATAGGTCATATAGCACGCACCAAGGACATTTCGTTCGAAAATATGAAGACGGCTATTATCATGGGATCTGCACTGGCATCTTTTTGTGTAGAAAAATTTGGCCCTGAAAAAATGAAAGAGATAACGCAGAAGGATATAAAGGAAAGAGTAGCTGAGTTTGTAGAACTTGTAAATTTTGAAATAGATATCGTTCAGTAAATAAAATCAGTCGCATAAAAAAGCCACGCATTGCGTGGCTTTTTTATGCTTATACGATCCGTTGCCGTATGGCCTTTGCCACAGCCTCTGAGCTGCTGTTGACGTGCAGTTTTTTATAGATATTCTTTATGTGCGACTTCACGGTTTCGAGTGATATCTTCATTGCCTCGCTGATCATTTTGTAGCTTTTGCCATCTACCATGTGATTGAGCAATTCCTTTTCTTTTATAGTAAGATGATAATCCTCGGCGTTATATGAATGATTATGCTGGAAGAAGTTTACCATACGCTTAGCGACAGAAGGCGATAATGGTGCCCCGCTATTATGCACATCGCGCAGGGCATTTAATATCTGTTCGGGCGACGATGTTTTAAGCATATAACCTGAGCCACCAGCACACAGGGATTGGAATATCTTATCGTTATCATCAAACACAGTTAGGATAAGTATATGCAGATCAGGATAATGTTGCTTTAATAGTTTTGTAGCTTCGATGCCATTCATTACCGGCATCTCAATATCCATGATCACCACTTCGGGCGCATTTTTTTCTATGTGCGATAGTATATTTCTCGTATCGGGGAAAGCATTGACGCACTCAAACTCCTCCGATGTGTTTACTAAAAAGAAAAGAGAGTCGCGCAGGTGCGAATTATCCTCGAATATGACGACCCGTATTTTTTTGTTAGTATCCATTTGTGTAAAGGTCAATGAATTTGTAATAATTATACATACCGAATATTAGTGAGCGGTATCTTGATCGTTATCTGTGTGCCTTCCTGCTTTGCTGATGTATAATGAAATACCCCTTTAAGGACCTCGGTACGCATACGCATTGTTTCGAGGCCGTTGCCTTTAGGAGTCTTGTTATCAAAGCCTACTCCATTATCACTGATCTTTAACCACAATACCTTCTCTTCGAGCGAGAGTGAAACAGATATCTTGGTGGCGTGGGCATGTTTTAATACGTTATTGATTGCTTCTTTTATTATGAGAAAGATATTCCTGCGAAGCTCCATCGAGAATTTTATTTTACTGATGGCTTCACTTATATCTGTGACTACTTCCGCATCAGACATTTGTTGTACCTGTTGTGTATAGCTGATTATTTTTTCGCGCAGGTTATCACCGTCATCAAACTTAGGATTGGTTGTCCATACAATATCGCTGATGCGCTCCATTACATCCTGCGCGTTATTGGTGATCTTATGCACAAGTGTATCCTTACCCTCATCATTACTATTTGCCGCTATCTTGCTGAGTAGCAGAATACTGCTTAATGAGCTGCCTATATCATCGTGCAGGTCATTTGCTATCTGATTGCGCATTTGCATTTCGTATAATTTCTGTTTTATACGGGAGCGATTGAGCAATGTGAGCGTTACAATTACAGAGAAAACGATGAGCAATATGGCAAAGAGCTCTTCGAGCCTCGTCTTTACAACTTTGTGCTCTGCTAGCTCCTTTTCTGCATTCAGCAACGCAATGGTTCTATCTTTTTTATCCGCTTCGTATTTACCCAGCATATCCGCTATTGCCTTATCCTTGCTTTGCTTGTTCAGTGTATCATTATATGTATCTGCCAGCTTCAGAAAGCTATAAGCCTTTTTATAATTGTGCGTAGAGTCATAAATAATGCTCAGGTCATCAAGCGCGCCATATATAAGGGATGCCTGGTGCGTAGCATAAAAACGGGCGAGTGCTCGTTGTAAATGCTTTTCAGCTTCGGTATAATCCTTCTTATCCGTCAATATCTCACTTATCCCAAACTCTTCGTACGCTACATCATCCGGGTTTTTAAGCTCTGTAAAAATTGTAAGAGCAGTATTGTAGTAATAAAGCGCTGAGTCGAGCCATGGTTTTGGCTGCTTACTGCTTTTATATTGCGCTACACGGGCAATATCTTCCGCGCAAATGGCTGCACCTCGTTTGCGATTTATAGATTGGAATATCTGAAGCGCTCGATGGTAGCAATAGTTTGCGGAATCCATCTGTCCGCTTGAATAATATACAGAGCCAAGGCTGGATACCGCGTCACCCAAGAATTGCTGGTTATGCAACTCGATGAAATCCTCAACCGCTTTTCTTAGATAATATTTAGCCTTGTCGTTGTAGCCAAGCTTTCGGTTTATTATACCTATCATCTTTTCAGAGATGGCCAGTTCTGTTTGCCCGGTATGTGTATCTTTTAAAGGTTCACACAGTTTAATGGATATCAGCGAATATTGTAGCGCTTTTTCGTATTCAGATTCTGCTTCGTAAATGCAGCTAAGATTTATTAATGCCGCCGCTTCAGAAAGGTCCTTATGTATCGCATGAAACAGTATTTGTGCTTTTGACAGATAAAATTTTGCAGAGTCGTTCTTCGCCAATTGAAAATAAGACCAGCCGATAGCATCAAGGCTATTGCCATAAGCCATCTGGCTTTTTGATATAATAGCGTATTCTCTCGACCGGAAGGAATAATACAGCGCACTATCGGGCTGACGGTCGCAGATTGTGAAAATATAGTCAGCAAGCGTATCGGCCTTTTGTTCATTTGTGGCTTTTGAAGCCACAAATGCGTTTATATCTATTGCGCCACTGGTGAACGTGAGCAGCAATAAAATTAAAAGAGACGGAAAGTATTTTAAGTATGCGCTCATTCGCAAAGGGCAATTTTTATTAAAGTGGTCATTTTCAATCTCTTGCGAATTTGAATGGAAAAAATAATAAAAAATACCTACCTGTGCAATACCGAGATAAGGGGATACTTCATTTTACCATCCCCTCTATTCGGGGTAATTATTATGCTTTTCGATTGTGTTCTTTGTATCATCAATTCTTTAACTACAAAAAACGGGTAGCTGCTCATAAAATAATTACAAACGCTTTCTTTGGTGGGGGCCAAAGGTAAGAGGGTGCGCGATAGCAATATCCGCGCCCTTCTTTATTACAATTTACCTGCTGCTATTTCTTTTACCACATCAGGGTCCAGCAGCGATGAAGTATCGCCAATGTTCTCCGTTTCTCCTTCCGCTATTTTTCGCAGTATACGACGCATTATTTTTCCGCTACGTGTTTTGGGCAGCGCCCATACGAATTGTATTTTATCGGGTTTCGCAATAGCGCCTATCAATTTGGTTACTGCTGCGGCTATATCGGCACGCATTTGTGTTGCTGCTTGCTCATCGGGCATATCCGCGGCTATAACATAGGCATATATACCTACTCCTTTTATATCATGCGGGTATCCTACTACCGCGCTTTCTATAATTTTCTCATGCATATTGATGGCGTTTTCCACCTCGGCAGTGCCTATACGATGCCCGCTTACATTTAGCACATCATCTACTCTGCCTGTTATGCGGTAGTTGCCGTCAAGATCCCGCAGGCAGCCATCGCCTGTAAAATATAAATGTTCGTAGGTCGAGAAATAATTCAGGCGGCATCTTTCATGATCGCCATAAGTAGTGCGTATCATAGAAGGCCATGGGAATTTTATGCATAAATTGCCCGCTACACCATTTCCTGTTATCTCCGTACCATTTTCATCTACCAGCATGGGTTGTATGCCCGGCAGTGGCAATGTTGCAAATGTGGGTTTCGCAGGTGTGATGCCCGCCAGATTTGATATCATAATACCCCCCGTTTCTGTTTGCCACCATGTGTCCACTATCGGGCATTTTTTCTTTCCAATATGCTCATCATACCAGAACCATGCTTCTTCATTTATTGGCTCACCCACTGTACCCAGCACACGCAGACTGCTAAGATCTTTTCCTTCGAGTGGCTCCGTCCCCTTAGCCATTAAGCTGCGAATAGCAGTTGGGGCGGTGTAGAGGATATTTACCTTATACTTATCCACAATGTTCCAAAAGCGACCTGCATCGGGGTAAGTAGGTATACCCTCGTACATAAGTGAGGTGGCACCTGCACACAATGGTCCATATACAATATAGCTGTGCCCGGTTATCCATCCTATATCTGCGGTGCAGAAATATACATCACCGGGCCGGTATTGAAAAACATTTACAAATGAATAGGTTGTATAAACCATGTATCCTCCGCAGGTATGCACCACGCCCTTTGGCTTGCCTGTAGAACCCGAAGTATATAGTATAAATAAAGGGTCTTCTGCATCCATCTCTTCTGCTAGCTGTGCTATTGCGTCTGTTACATTTACTTTTGCTACCTCCTCGTGCCACCACAAGTCCCTGCCATTAATCATACTTATGCCGATGTGCGTGCGCTCATAGACAATAACTGTTTTAACAAATGGGCATGTTATCAACGCTTCATCAATAACACTTTTCAGTGGTATGTTTTTGGCACCCCGGTAGCCGCCATCGCAGGTGATGATAAATGTAGCCTGTGCATCTGTAAGCCGGTCGGCAATACTATTGGCACTGAAGCCGCCAAATATCACAGAGTGTATAGCGCCGATGCGGGCACATGCCAGCATCGCAACTGGTAACTCAGGTACCATGCCCATATATATGCATACGCGGTCGCCTTTTTTTACTCCATTATTTCTCAATACTTGTGCAAATATGCATACCTGTTTGTGCAGTTCTTTATACGATATGGAACGCGATATTTCTTCTATGCCATTTGGCTCCCATATTATGGCTATGTTATCTCCATCTTGTTCAAGATGCCTGTCCAGACAATTTTCCGTAATGTTCAGTTTACCATTTATAAACCATTTTACATCAGGCTGTTCAAAATTCCATTGCAGAGTTTTATCCCATTTTTTGCGCCATTTGAAGCTTTCGGCTACCGAATCCCAAAATTTTTCTGGTTCGGTAATGCTTTCTTTATAAACGGTGTGGTATTCTTCTAATGAATTGATTAAGAATGAAAAACCCATAAGACTTGTTTATGCTGAATGAGAGAATATTAACTCTAAGAAATTATTATGATAATAATTTTTAATGCGTATGTTGTTTCATTATAAGGCACACTTTTAAATATGGTAAACAAATGTTAACTTGTACGAACTTGATTTTGTAATCCTATTAAAAATTTCCGTGCGAATGCTATCTTTTATACGCAATGTATTATTTTTTTCATTCTTTTCACTTATTGCCTTCTCTGCAAAGGGGCAGGTAGTAGCAGGCTTCACAGCCGATGTGACTAGCGGATGCGCCCCACTTGTAGTACATTTTACAAATACCTCTACAGGAGCTACTTCATACTTCTGGAGTTTTGGTGATGCCAGCGGTACCACTTCAACACTTACAGACGCATCCTGTAGTTACCTTACACCCGGTACGTATACGTGTACGCTTACGGCGTCTAATGGTGGATCCTCTTCAACCTCCACTGTTACCATTACTGTATTTCCGGCACCTACGGTTAGCTTCACAGCTCCGGATACAGCCGCATGCCCGGGCGCTACACTAAGTTTTAGTAGCACTTCCACGCTGGGCGTACCCGGTACAGGTACCTATTTGTGGGTGTTTGGAGATGGTGGCCCCACAGCTAATACAGCAGATGCCAGCCATACGTTTGCAAACCCCGGTTACTACAATATAACGCTCTCTGTTACCAATGCCGATGGCTGCGTGACCTCGCTTACAAAGGGCGCGTACGTTCATATATACACACCTCCTGTTGCTGCTTTCTCAGCTACCAGTGCTTATTTCTGCCACGCTCCGGGCCATGCTGTATTTAATAACATAAGTACAGGCACCGCGCCACTTTCATACGTGTGGAACTTTGGCGATGGCAGTAGTACCTCAACCGATGCAAACCCGACACATGATTATTCATCACCGGGCAGTTACCCGGTAACGCTTACGGTTACTGACGGGCATGGCTGTGTTACTACTATCACCGTTCCCAATTATATTTTCGTAGGCAACATAACAGCAAATTTTACAGGCGCTTCAAGTGCATGTGTTTTCACGCCGGTAACATTTACAAATACCAGCAGTACACACATTTCCAGTAGCTGGAGCTTTGGTGATGGCGGTTCATCGACAGCGGATAATGGTACACACACTTATTCAGCTCCAGGCACATATACAGTTACACTTGTAGTATTTGACGGACATTGTTATGATACTGTTTCAAATACCATTACCATACTTCCTGAGCCAACGGGTACATTTTCCTGGACTCCAACAAACCCTTGTCCCGGCCCTGCCACAATATCATTCAGCGGAACAGGCCCTACGGGCGCTACTTATTCGTGGTTATTTGGTGATGGCGGCACGGGTACCGGTGCCAATCCGTCTCACACTTATGGCGGTGATGGGGCAGACAGTATAAAAATGGTCATCACGGATGCCAGTGGGTGTAAGGATACCGTTACACGGGTTGACACACTTTATAATCTCGTATTCGATTTTTCGCACGACATGATAACATCGGGCTGTAAACCCCTTACAATAAACTTCCTTACGTATGATGTAACAACATCGCCCGACTCTTCTTCACATCCTTACCCTTACGGTGTAGCGTCATATACATGGCATTTCGGTGATGGTAGCCCGGCTGGTTCTGGCGCTACCCCTTCACACACCTATACCGCTGAAGGAACTTATACCGCTACGGTCAATATAGTCACAGGTAACGGATGTCTTGATTCAGCATTCATACTGATACATGTGGGCCGGCCTCCGGTAGCTTATTTTACTGCTACCACTACACATATCTGTGCGGATAAAGAGGTGCATTTCGTGGTTGCAGACACCACTGCTCCGGATACATCCTACGTATGGATATTCGGCGATAAGTCAGGAGATACAGGTCCCAATCCATATCACCTGTACACTACGCCCGGTGTTTTCACAGATACACTCATAGCCTCTTACAATGGTTGCCCCGATACATTTATCAGGCCGCTTTACATAACAGTCGATTCACCTTATGCTATTATCGATGATACATTTATCTGCAGCCCACGAAACAATGTGGCCTTTGTAGATAGCTCGTTAGGAGACGATAGCCATGTGTGGATATTTGGTGACGGCTCTCCTAACTCTACCGCAGACTATGTTGTTCATTCATTCCCTTCTATCAGTATGTATACTGTGAAGCTTGCGACCTATAACATTGCCAGTGGATGTCGGGACACGGCCAAGCTAACCCTAAACCTTGTGGCGCCAGTCCCCACATTCGTTGCCGATGATACAGCAGTATGTATATGGAGCATCATTAACTTTACCGCTATAGATACCACGGGCAGTGGAGGGCTCTGGTCTTGGTTTATAAATGGGGTGTACGATATATACGGTGCAGGCACTCATCTCTCCGATACATTTAAAGTACCGGGCTTATATACCATTGCTGTAGCGATGCTCGATGCCGAAAAGTGTGTAGATACATTCAGCCGCACTAATTATATAATTGTCGCAAAACCTGTAGACAGTTTTGAAGTATTGCCGCCTACAGGTTGCTGGCCGCTCACCGTAAACTTTGTAGATCATAGTACGGATGTGCCCGGCGCAGTCTTAACAAATTGGAACTGGACATTTGGAGATGCAAGTACACCACTTTCTACCACATCCACATCTATATTCCATACCTACACCACTGCGGGTACATTTGGTGTTACAGAAATTGTTACAGATAATATAGGCTGTAAAGATACTTTAGTGAAGCCGGCGCTGATATCGGTGTACAAACCCACCGCCTCGTTCTTTACCACAAATACATATCCATGCATTGGCACGTCCATACACTTTACAAATATTAGCACGGGTATAGTAAACTCGTTCTGGAATTTTGGTGACGGCGATACAGTAACTGCAACGTCGCCCGACCATGCTTATACTGCCCCTGGCGTATATACCGTTACGCTTGTTGTTACAGATGTACATGGCTGCACAGATACCACCGCGTTTACCGGTTATATAAATGTAACACGCCCTGTTGCATCATTCTATATGGATGACTCGTTTACCATATGCCCGCCGCTACTGGTAAATTTCTTTAACACCAGCACTGGTGCTTCTGCCTATCAGTGGTATTTTGGCGATGGCGCTTCATCAGTAGCTGTTTCTCCTAACGACCTGTATACGAGTCCCGGGTATGATACAGTACTATTAATTGCTACCAACTCACATGGCTGTAAAGACACGGCCTATGGCCATACTACCATTTATGGTTATGCAGGGGCATTCTCTTATTCTCCTGATACCGGTTGTGGCCCGCTTACGGTGCACTTTACATCAACTATCAGCAATGTGCCGAGTATTATCTGGGACTTTAGTGATGGTACGGTTACAAGCCCATCTGCCGTAGACAGTGCAACACATACCTATACGGTACCGGGGGCTTATGTGCCAAAGCTTATATTGAGTGATAATACCGGATGCTCTAATTCAAGTCTCGGTATCGATACTATTAAGGTAGAAGGCATAACGCCAGGCTTTAAATGGAGCCCTGCATGTCTTGATCAGCCTGTTACATTTACAGATACGTCAAAAGGATTATTTGCGGCTATCACGGGGTGGCATTGGACACTATTGCCCGGCGATACAAGTGATGCAAGCTCACCATCAGCAACGTACGATCCTGTGGGAACATACCCCGTTACGCTCGTTGTAAAAGACGCATGGGGATGCACTGATTCCATCACGGAAAATATTATCATAAACGGGCCTCCAACTATTACCGTGAGCCCGGATACTACAATATGCCTCGGCGATGCGGCTGTACTGGAAGGTTATGGCGGTGTATCTTATACCTGGGCGCCTGCAGCAACAGTTAGCTGTAGTAATTGTAACCCTACCAATGCATCTCCTACCGTAGTTACCGTATACACAGTAACCGGAGCAGATATAAACGGATGTACAGGTACTGATACGGTGAGGATAAGCCTTAAAACAAAAACGGTGAGTATGGCTTTTGGCGATACCGCAATATGCCGCGAGGATGCCGTGACACTGCTTGATACCGGCGCTACGAAATTCACGTGGATACCATCAGCGGGGCTTAGTAGTACTACAATAGCAAACCCTATCGCATCGCCGGATACTACTACTACTTATATGGTGATAGCACAGCTGGCAAGCTGTATATCCGATACAAACTATGTAACCATTGTAGTATATCAGCTACCTACTGTTGATGCGGGCCCCGACCAGACGCTCGTGGCAGGGTCTACCGCACAACTTAATGCGATAGGTACACTTATAGATACGTATGAATGGTCACCGGCCAACTCGCTCAATTGTAGTACATGCGTAAACCCTGTTGCCAGCATGGCTGCTACAACAACTTACACCGTCACCGTAACATCCGTACACGCGTGCAGGGCTGTAGATACGGTTACTATCCACTTGTTTTGCGATAAAGGACAGGTATTTATTCCAAACTCATTTACACCAAATGGGGACGGGCAAAACGATGTATTCTATCCGCGGGGCACAGGTATCAGCAACATCAAATCATTCCGCATCTACAACAGATGGGGCGAGTTGTTATTTGAGCGGGAAAACATTCCTATAAACGATGAGAAGAATGCATGGGACGGCAGCTATAAAGGCAGCTCACCTAAGCCGGATGTATATGTATACATTGTGGATGCCATCTGTGATACAGGTGAGCCGATAAATTTTAAAGGTGACGTAACGATAATCCGTTAAAACGGAAAAATGAAGAAGAACATGAAAAAAATATTTACCCTTGGTTTCTTAGTGGCTTGCGGGCTGCTGCAGCATACTCGTGTACAAGCGCAGGCTGATATACATTTTTCGCAGTTTTATGAAACATCTATATTACGCAATCCCGCACTGACAGGTGTTTTTGCGGATGATTACAAATTGGGTGTCTACTATCGCGACCAGTGGAGTAGTATCAGCAACCCCTACCGCACTACACTGGTCAGTGCCGAAACACGCTTGTTATTGTCTGAGCGTTCTGCTGACTTTTTTAGTTTTGGCTTACTTGGTTACCAGGATAAAGCAGGTAGTATAGATCAGAAGATAACCGCTATATACCCCGCTGTTAACTTTAATAAATCTATCAACCCGGAGCATAATTCTTATTTATCTGTGGGATTTACGGGTGGTTATATGCAGTATAGTATTGACGAGAGTAAGGCCACATTCAATAACCAATATGTAGGTGGCAGTTATAATGCAGCTAATCCTAATGGAGAAAACCTGCCCAACCCTAAAATGACTTTGTGGGACCTGGGCGCAGGTATCAATTATAATACAAGCAGTGGCGAAGACAATAAAGTAACCTACGTCATCGGCGTTTCTGCCTACCATTTTACACAGCCTAAGCTTTCTTATTACAGAAACCCTGATGTGCGTATGGATATGAGGTTGAATGGTAACATGGCTGTAAATTTAGAGGTAAAAGAAAATGTATCACTCCAGTTCCAGGGCAATTACGCACACCAGGGTACATACCAGGAAATAATGGTGGGTGGACTCGTATCATGGAACGCGCTTACACAAGGTTCTAAATCTATCTTCACACTTTCCGGCGGCGTTATGTATCGCTACAAAGATGCTGTGATACCTGTAATTAAAATGAAGTACAAAGCACTGGCAGTGGCGGTAAGCTATGATGTAAACCTCTCTACACTGCAGGAAGCAAGTAATGAACAAGGAGGCTACGAGATGACCGTATTTTTCTCAGGAAAGTACAGAAGCAAATATGATAGCTGGGGTAAGACGGTATGTCCGCGTTTTTAGTTTTTTGCTGAGTTAATTTAAGGATAAAATACATACTTACTATTTGCAATAGTGGCATATATTTGTAACCTAGGCTCGCCCAATTTATGAAGAAAAACATCAGGATCCTGCTTATTGAGGATGATAGTGATGATGTAGAATTACTGCAGGATGCATTAAAAGATCACAATGTTACTTATGTAATGCAAGTGATCAATGATGGCGGTCTCGTATTACCCTACATACAGTCTTGTTCTAAACCTCCTGATATAGTAGTGCTGGATTTTAACCTGCCCAAGGTACATGGTAAAGAGTTGCTTAAACTCTTTAAATCTCACGAAGCATTTGCGCAGATACCCGTCGTTATCTTAACTACTTCTTCCTCGAAAGACGATATAGACTTTTCTATGACGAACGGTGCTACGGAATTTATTACCAAGCCTACTTCGCTCAAAGAGATCAATAAAATGGTAACCACTATAATAGATAAAGTGTTAGATAAATAAACTACCTATCAAGCAATTTATTTATCTGGTGTGTATGGTGATTGTAAAACAATATGTTACATTCATACTACTGATTTATTTTTAGCTCTGTTTATTGTAAACTTACCTCTAATGACCAACACTATTCATATTGCGATAATAGACGACCACGTACTATTCAGAGAAGGGCTGGCGCAATTGCTAAGCCATTATGCCGATATAAACATCCTTGTTGAAGCGGATAACGGAATAGACTTCATGAATAAGATAGAAGGTGCCGACCTGTTGCCTGATGTGTGTATCCTGGATATAAATATGCCGCTTATGAATGGGCATGATACGTTGCAACAAATAAACGCATCTTATCCGGATACAAAGATCCTTATCCTTTCCATGTTCGATAATGATTATAGTAGGGCAAGAATGCTGGGGAAGGGTGTGGCCGGCTACCTGAATAAAGGAGTGAATATAGAAGAGGTATACAAAGCATTGGTAGCAATAAAAGAAACAGGTACATATAATACCGGTGTGCTGCTGGAGAGCGTTATAATGCCACACACACAGCAAGCTGGCATACCATATATAACAGATGATGAGCTTGTTTTTCTAAAGGCCTGCTGCTCTCAGTTGTCTTTCGCGGAAATAGCACACAAGCTAGATATTACCATGCCCGATGTGGAGGGTTACAAAACAGTTTTATACTCAAAATTACAGGTTACAGATAGGTTCGGCCTCATCTATAGGGCGCTCAATAGCGGGTTATTCTGATATCATAAACTACTTCTTTATTCTTCCTGCAGGTACCTTTAAAAATACCGTTTAATAACGGTATTTACTGTTGTGCATTGTTGTTAGCTTTAACCACTCATTCATTTAAACTTAAACAAACAACTTATGAAAAGGACACTTTCTGTTTTTGCGTTTATCGCAATTGTTATTATGACTTGCTCGTGTCATGGGCATACGGGCACCGGACATACAGGCGCGCTTGCAGATACTCTTGGAGATACAGTTTGCACAGGCTCTGGCAGCTCACAGGGAATATCGCGCGCAATGGCAGACATAATGCTCAACAGCTACCTGAACAGTATCCACGCCACACACAATGATACGGATTTGCAATGCCTTATTTATAATGCAGATTCCCTGAGAAAGTATTTGAATGATACTAGCAAGGGGAAGATAATGCAGGTAAAACTTATGCTGGCGCATACAATCTCCTACGCAAACAGCGTGAAAGCAAATGTAAACTGCGGGTACAAAAGTGGTGCGTTAACGATCATCATCGTTGGTTATGATAATGCAGGAAACTATATTTACAATGCACAAGGCAATGTGTTAGACAATGCAACACCATGCCCGAGCACTTGCTGCCAGTCAGGGCCTGCCGCGTGCGATACTTTTGCATTGTAATTATGGCTCACTACTTAAGCTATATAGCGATCTTAATAATTGGCCTCTCATTTTTTATGGGCCTATATCGCTATTCAATAATAGACAAGGGCTCCCGGGTTCTTGTCTATTTATTGGGCTCAGAGCTCATCAATGAGATCATAGCGAGGTATTGTACCGTAAAATATCATAGCAATCTTGCGGTCTATAATATTTACAACATCATTGAGCTCTTCATCCTGGCGCTGTACTTCAATACGGTTATTGATGTTTTTGTAAAGAAGAATATCGGTATTTACATTGGTATAGCGGGTTCTATGTTGTGTATATTGAACATCACTTTCATTCAGTCATTAAACACAGTGAATTCTTATTCAATTTTTCTCGAAGGGTTTTGTATCATTGGTATGTCTTTATATGCCTTTTTCAGGATGTTGATGCAAAGTGACAGGGTGGAACTGCGCTACTACAATCACTTTTGGTTCATTACCATATTGCTTCTTTACTTTAGCATGCAGTATATTAATTGGGGCAGCTATGGTTTCTTATTGATCAGCATTCCTAAAGATATCTGGATGGTAGACCGTTTTATCTTGGCCATCTCTTGTATCAGTTATTTAATGATAGGTGTCGTCTTATTCAAATCGCCTAAATGGGAAAATAATGACAGATAACAGTTACATACTACCGCTATTTGTTTCCGGCACATTATTGTTGGCACTATTCGCATTCTTCCTTGTCGTCTTTCTTTTAGTACATAATACCCGGCAGCGCAGGCACCGCATAGAAAAAGAAAGTATGCGCAGCAGGATACTCGAGGCCCGCCTTGAGGAGCAGGAATATTCGATGAACAAAATATCAGAAGAGATACATGATAATATAGGGCAGGTGCTTGGGTTGGCGCAAATGAATATGTACAGCATAGCAGGGCTTGCGAGGAATGAAAAAGAAGAAAACCTTATAAAGGGTACGAACAGCGCCATTGGCAAAGTGATCAGCGACTTGCAGAATATAAGCCACACCCTTAACGGAGATTACATAAAACGGCTGGGGCTGCTCAATGTGCTTAGAAAAGAATCAGACTATATAAACCTGTCAAAGAACATTCAATGCTCGCTTACCATCACCGGAGAGCCTGTGGCTATAGATGCGGAGAAGGAGGTATTGATCTACCGTATTGTGCAGGAATTGATACACAATGCCGTTAAACATTCGGGTACAAAATTGCTGACCATAGAAATAAATTACGAACCTGACGTATTTTCGCTAACGGTAACAGATAATGGTAAGGGTTTTGATACGGGAAAAATATTTTCTTCACAGGGCATAGGCTTTGAAAATATGTACCACAGAACTGCGTTATTAAACGGCAAGCTTGATGTGCGCTCTGCTGTGAATAAAGGCTGCACAACTACCCTTATTATAGATACAAACCCCTATGAGCAAACAACCCGAGATAAAAATAGCCCTGGCCGATGACCATGTAATGGTGCGCAAGGGCATAAAAGAGATCATCTCTTCATTTGGTGGTTTTGATATCATCATCGAGGCAAGCGATGGGGAAGAGCTCATAAATCTTATTAAGAGTGTAAATGTGCTGCCGGATATATGTGTACTGGACATAAATATGCCCAATAAGAACGGCTACGATACACTCAAGGGAATAAAGGAATTATGGCCATCTGTCAAATTTCTTATCCTTACCATGTTCAATAATGAGTTCAATATAATGCGGATGTTAAAAGAGGGCGCGCATGGGTTTTTGCTAAAAAATTCTGACCCTAAAGATCTGGAAACAGCACTACACAGCATCTATACTGCCGGACACTATCATTCTCCATTACTATCGGCCAGGGCATTTAAAGCGTTGAATAATGAGCATACAAACTTTCCGCAGATAACAGATAAAGAGATGCAGTTCCTGTCGCTATGCTGCAGTAATATGACCTACAAAGACATGGGCGATAAACTGAACCTGAGCCAGCGTACGGTAGAGGGTTACCGTGATTCTTTATTCAAAAAGCTGGATCTCAATACACGTACGGCACTGGCCATGTATGCTATCAGTATTGGCCTTACCCCTTACACAGAAGAATAAAATTTTTTGTCCCGTTCTGAAAATACCGTTTTTTGACGGTATCCGCAGTCGTGCAGGTGTGCTAAGTTTGTTCTTACAAAACCGCCACTATATGCTGTCACAAACCCTTTTGACCCATAAACATTACGATCATGCTGGGGAAGTAGCATCCGGCGCCGGCTTTTCTGATAAGAATAACCGGAAAATAGAGCGAATGGTAAAAGAGCTTTCAAAACATCACCCGTTTATATCAGACGATACTATAAGGCAGGTGGTAATATCTTACTACAATGAAGAGGCGAAGACGCCATACATAGGAAAGAAGTTTGTTGATTGGGTAAGACGGAGAACAACCTTCTCCCGAAAATTCATCAGTTGTTAAAGCTGTAGTGTCTACTACGGCTTTCTTTAAGATCGTTAGCCCCTAAGGAATATCTATCACACATGAAAAATTACAGAGCGAAGCGGTAAACGACGTTTCGCTCTTTATTGTTTTAACATCCTGTTCCCCTCCAGCATCATATATATGCCGTATGCACTTGTGGCAACTGCAACACCTATCCCTAAACAGGCCTGTATCATTGTTTGCGGATAGCCGGTATACAACATCATGCAAATGCAGGTAATGGCAACAAGACATACCCATGTAGCGAGGTAATAATCGAGCTTGCGGTTAAAGACACTTGCCATGGGGTAGAAATGCAATCCAACAACCAATGCTATGGCAGGCAATATGAATCGTTCTTGTTTTAGTAATAATAATGCCACACATACTACAGGGATAAGCGTACCCTCTATACCAAAGATGATAGCATACCACTTACCCATCCGTTTGCCCTCCAGCTTATCTTCTTCGCTCATAGATACAGGAAAGTCTTTGGAGCGGATAAACAATCTTATACCACCTATAACAAACACAATGCACAGCACGGAGAAAGCAACCAACACCAGCCAATGATCACTACCCTGCAAACCACCCTCCGCTATACCTGCCCACATCAGCGTAAAAAACGCCATCAAAAATAGCCCGCCACCTATGGCGCGTACTGCAATGCGTGGGAGTGTGTGGGAGGTGAGCATGGGAAATGAGTTTGTTACAAGATACATTTTAATCCTACACTCCCATCCATTCCCACGCACTCTTATATGCATCCAGGGACTCTGCATGCGCTATGAAATTTGCATAGAACGGATGGCGGGATATAGTGGTGCTATCGCCAATAACTACTAATTTTTTTCGGGCGCGGGTCATGGCCACATTCATGCGGCGTATGTCTGAGAGGAAGCCTATTACGCCATTTGAATTGCTACGTACCATACTTATATATACAATGTCGCGCTCTTGTCCCTGGAAACTATCTATGGTATTCACGGATATCTTATCGCCATATATTTTCAGTTCAGGCGAGTGCTCCAGTTGCTCTTTGAGCACATATATCTGCTCGCGGTACGGAGATATAACAGCAATGGTGGGGAAATTTTGTGGTGTATAATGCGCACTCAGTTGCTCTGTAAACTGTGTGAGATGTTTGAACAACAAGGCAGCTTCTTCCGGGTTCGATATACTTACGTTCTCCACTTTCTCTTCAAAGCCACAGCCTGCTGTGTCTACAAACTCCAATGGTGTATCCGTATCAAATAATAAATGTCCTGCTACGGATGTGTGTGCCCTTAATTTATCCTCATAAAATACTTTGGAAGAATAACCCATGATGATCTCGTTCATCCGGTACTGCTCTTCCAGCAATACAACAGCTTCGGGATGCAACTTTATATTCTTTTCCAGCAGTGTATTATTCAACCCCTCCTTTGCTGCCTTGTCTGACTTTATCGTGGGTGGCAACTGGCAATGGTCGCCTGCCAGTATTACTTTTTTTGCTTTTAGTACCGGTATCCAGCAGGCGGGCTCTAATGCCTGTCCTGCTTCGTCTATTACTACGGTATGATAGCGAAGGTCGCGCACAGTATAGTGATTGGCGCCTACCAGCGTGGCTGTAATTATCTGCGCCTTAGCTACCACATCATCTATGATGTATTGCTCCAGGCGACCTACATCCTTCATTATTTTATATGCCTCATCAAACAAAGCCTTGCGTTGTTCGCGCTCTGCCCGCCCAAAGCTACGCTTGTATTTGTGCGCCATGTCTTTGAACTCACCTGCTTGTTTCTTTAAGCGCTTTATATCTTTTATAGTAGCATGCCCCGCCATTTTATTATCAAGTGTCAGCGACATCAACCTTTCTGATACACGAGCGGGATTACCCACGCGCAGCACATTCAGCCCTTCCTCCGATAGCTTCTCACTCAGCAGATCGACAGCAGTATTGCTGGGGGCTACAACAAGTATCTTAGGCTCGCCTTGTTTTATCAATGTCTTTATAGCCTGCACCAGTGTGGTGGTCTTACCTGTGCCCGGCGGGCCATGTACTATCGCCAGCTCATTGGCCTGTACTATTTTATTAACGGCCTGCTGCTGCGTACTGTTCAGTCGTGGATTAATATAGGTAACTGCGCTTGTATCAAATGTCGGGGTTGTATTGCCTGTAAGAATATTTATCAGCCGGCCTTCTTCTTTCTTTTCACTAAGTGCATCAGCCAGCTTTAACGCCGCCTGCATCTCATCATAGCTGTTATCGTCAAACAGTACGTCAATACCCAGCTTGCCATTGCTTGCCCAGTCGGGTAGCTCATCGGTGCGCAGCATTATCTTTAGCCTGTTGCCACCTACGTAAGTTATGGTGCCTTCTATATGGTCGTTCTGCGCATCATGATTAGAGAACAACATGGCAGACACACCCGACCGCAGCTTGTGTGTAACATCCGTATTTGTGGTACGCTCCATCTCTACGGTTATATAATCAGCCTTACTAAGCTCAGTGCCACGTATGGCTATAGGATACCACGTCAGCCCGTTTGCCCTGCGTTCTATTACGGTCGATTTTGCAGTAAGCTCCAGGTATGCACGCTTGTCTTCATCCCGCTCTATCTTCAGCAGTTCCAGTAATTTCTTAAAATACTCCATTGTTGTTAGTTGTTATCGCTGCACCATTTGTTGGTAAAGGCGCTCCAGCATCTCTGCCGGGTCGCTGCACAAGCCTGGGTGTACTTTAGAGCTTTGTACCACGGTGCTGCGCGTTGCTGTGAGCCAGCGAAAACGCTCAGCCACCGGCAATTTACCAATAGGCCCTGCATCTTCTTTACCGATACATATCCGCTCAAACGACTTCAGATATTCTTCTACCTCCGCTATATCCAGTGTATCAGACAGTGCAGAGAATCTTTGGAGGCCGCAATCAAATTTAACCTGCAGGAACCGTGGACGCGCACAGTAAAGCACCACTCCCACGTTGAAAAACTCTTCGCGCTCCACGCGCGGCACCACGCGCACCACGGCATACTCAAATAAGTGTTCTGGCATCTTGCGCGGCTTTTACAAAGGTTTGTGAATGTGCTACTCTCGATGTGAGGAACTTTATGTAGGCGGCTCTGTGCTCATCGGCCGTTACAAATGGCGAGTCAACTACCAGCCATTCGTCAGGCACTAATGATACAATAGATTGTATCACTTCATCCGTAAGTATTTTTTTGTAGGCGGCATCTACGGTATCTAATTCCGTAGCTTCCGGCAGCAATACATGGTCTTTGGCTTGTGTAAAGGGCAGCAATGCCTTTTCTTCCCAGCCATGCCATGAGTGATGAAAGTATAAAGCAGCACCATGATCTATAAGCCACAGCTCTTTATACCATAGCAGCATATTTGTGTTGCGGCAGGTGCGGTCAACGTTCAGCAGCAGGCAGTCGAGCCATACTATCTGTGAAGCGAGCTTTCCATCCACCTTAGTAACTGTAGGGTCAAAAGTTATTGAACCCGATAAATAATGCAATGCAAGATTAAGCCCTACACTTGCCTTTAGCAGATCCTGTATTTCCTCATCAGGCTCTGTACGGCCAAATGCGGTATCCAGATTAGCGAACACTATTTCCGGTATCTTCAAGCCCAGCACACGAGCTATTTCTCCGCCTATAAGCTCGGCAATAAGCGCCTTGCTGCCCTGCCCTGCACCACGAAATTTGAGCACATACAGAAACTGATCATCGGCCTCCGCTATGGCGGGCATAGAGCCGCCCTCGCGCAGTGGGGTTACATACCGCGTCACATTTACTGTTCTCAATTCCCGCTTATCACTCATATACTTCAATTGTTTGGCAAATTAATACAAAATGAGTGAGGTTGTAGAAATGCGCACATTTAAGGTGTACCGGGAAAGGATAAATGCCAATAAAATGGAATAGCTATGCTATGCGGATTTAGACAAAATACCGCGACGACGCAATAAAAGCAATGAAACGGTAATTATACCGCCAGTGCCTTACTTGTACTCCTGTATGGGAACGAATTGAAAATGTGCCTGCGTGCAAAACGCGCCGGTGCCGGTGCATTTACCAGCTTCACATATATCGACTTTGGTACGCCGAAGTATTCGTAATTATTACCATCAGCAAAACTCATCAGCAGCACTTCATTTTTATATTCGAAATCAGCGATGCCTGCGGTAGTGATAGTAATGGTGTATTCGGCCATTGTGAGGGCCTTTGTTTCAGGGGCTATGCTCACCAGGAAGTGATATGCCTCTATGATATGTTTGCCTTTTGCTTCAGCTTCAGCCTTCAGTTCTTCACTGTCATTAAACTTATCGGGGTGCCATACCTTCATTAAATTCCTGTATGCAGTCTTTAACTCCTGCAGGTCAGCATTTTCACCAACACCCATCAATTTTCTGTACCCGATAATTTTTCTCATAATAGTTTGCTTAGTTACTTTACAACAACCATACTGACGTGTGGGTTATGCCTAAAGCGCCGCAAATGTACGAATATATATTGAAAGTTTATCACCTTAGCGTCATAAGGATAATGTACAGATAACATTAAGCAGGCTCAGCCTGCTTAATGGCGGCTTTTTTGTCAAGGCAATATCATTTCACCACAAAGGGTAACAAACATGGGGTTATTCCGGCAGAATGCATTTGAACTTTAAACTTATCGGCTAATTTTGAAGAAGGGAAATAGTTAATTGTACTATCAGCAATTATGAAAACACTATCTACACTCCTTTTTTTCTTTATCTCATCGGTAATATATGCGCAGAATTGCCAGCCCGCTGCGAGATTTCTGAGAGAAAGTTATGAGCGCTATCACATAATAGGCCTTGATGATGGTCCGCAGGCTACAGTGCAGACACATGCATTTATACGCTCGCTGCTACGGGATCCCGAGATAAGCAATACTATAGATTATATCATCGTGGAGTTTGCAAATACGTCTATGCAGCGCGTGTTGGATAGATATATAGCAGGTGAAGATATAGAACCTGCATTGTATAAAAACATCTGGCGCAGGGGCACACAGGCTACGAATGTAGTGTATGGTGAGGCATCGGTCTATCAGCAATTATTAGAGACCATTCACGACCTGAACGTTAAGAACAAACGGCACAAGATAAGGGTTATAGCCGGCGACCCGCAGATAGAATGGAGTAGCATAAAGACAAAAGATGAGTACACTAAAAGCCTTTCGCAGGTAAATATGTTGCCGGCAAAACTTGCAGTGCGGTATGGCATAGATTCGGGTAAGCATGTGTTGCTTATTTATGGCAATGCACATTTTAGCAGGCTACCGGAGATGATGACCGGAGACTCTACGAAATGGAGTATTGATAACCTTGTGAACACATGGCATCCGCATAGTATGATAACCATCGGGGCGCTTAAAGCAGATGAGCAGCAGGCAAAAGATGTAGCCATACCATTACAGTATATGTGCAATGCAGACAGTAACACCGTGGCCAAAATGCTCAATGAAAAGAACGACGCTGTATATTATGTAGGCCCGGCTACACAATGGCGAACAGATGATGTAGTACGCATAGATAAAAACTACTGGCCCGAGCTGAACAGAAGATCGATACTGGTGTGGGGAAAGCCGATAAATCCTAATCTTAAGAAATGATCAGCTTTTGGGCTTTACCAGTGAATATACCGCAGAGTCCAGGAACTTACCATTTGAGTAAAAATTCTCTTTAAAGTAACCTTCGCGCACAAAGCCGTTGCGCTCCAGTATGTTTATTGATGCGGCATTTTCCGGATTCACATTTGCTTCAATAGAGTGCAGCCCCATCGGGCCGAAAGCATAACCCACAACAGCCTGTAGTGCTTCGCTCATAATACCCTTGCCATGATGATTGGGATGCAGCACGTAACCCAACTCGCCACGGTAATGTTCTTTTTCTAAACGCCAGAGGCTTATATTGCCTATCAGTGTATCATCACCCTTTAGTGTAAGAGCCCATGCTATCGTGTTATTGGCAGCGATATTATCAGAGATCATTTTTACAAAGGCTATCGCGTCATCAATGTTTTGAGCGCGTGGACGATCTATGTATTTCATCACGCCCTCATCAGAGCGCAGGAAAAACATTTCCTTACCATCCCCCTCGTTCATAGGACGTAGTGACAGGCGTTCTGTCTCTAAAAATGGGAAGGGCGTAAAGTTTACTTCAAGCATGGTAGCTGCATTTAACAACCATAAAAATAATCATTGTCGGCAGAAAATATGTAGGAACATAGCGTTTTAAAGACGCTTTGCGTATTTTTTTTATTAAGCTGAAACTCTTGACAGTAAATAGTTTTGTAGATTGTGAAGGGTGCACTTAAAAAATATTTTTTGGAGAATTGAATTTCCTGTCTATATCTTTGCATCAGTTCTTTTATATCACTTATCAAGAAAGGCAGAGGGTCATGGCCCTGTGAAGCCTTAGCAACCTCCCTGGTGCAAACCGGGAACAGGTGCTAATTCCATCTTCGCGTAATAGCGAAGGCAGATAAGTCAGACGCAATGGTTTCTGATGTTTCGCTACGGTGAAACGCTACATAACTCAAGCTCCTCTGATTCTATCGGTGGAGCTTTTTTATTTGACACCAGTCGACGGGTGAAGGATAAAAAAGCTCAGCCGGGATCTTTTTGGTAAGTGTTTTTAAAAACGTAAACAATTTTTTAAAACATTCATAAAACCAAAAGAGATGAGCAGCAACGCAACAAAACTGATCCACAGCATTCCGGTAGATCCATTAACAGGTTCTATATCCGTACCCATTTATCAGACCTCCACATTCGTGCAGGACGCTCCCGGAGAAAATAAAGGCTATGACTATGCACGCAGTAATAACCCCACACGTGCCGCGCTCGAAAAGATAGTAGCGCAACTCGAAGAAGGCGCAGCCGCATCAGCCTTCGCAAGTGGCCTCGCAGCAATAGATGCAGTAGTAAAGCTGCTGGAAAGCGGGGATGAGATACTGGCCGTAGATGATATTTACGGTGGTGCGTTTCGCCTCTTTACCCACATCTATGCAAAGTTTGGTATCAAGGTAAATTATGTAGACACTACCGATGTAGTGAACGTACTTGATGCTATTAACTCGAAAACAAAGCTGGTATGGCTGGAGACACCTACTAATCCTACGTTGAAGATAAGCGACATCGCATCGATAGCCGCCATCGCAAAACAAAATGGTGCACTGCTTTGTGTGGATAACACATTCGCATCACCTGCACTGCAACAACCTATATTGCTGGGTGCGGATATAGTAGTACACAGTGCTACAAAATACCTCGGCGGCCATAGTGATCTGATAGCGGGTGTGGTAGTATGCAAGACTCAGGAGCTGGGAGAAAAAATAAAATTCATACAGAACGCGAGTGGCGCTATACTTTCCCCGAACGATAGCTGGCTGGTGATACGCGGTATAGAAACCCTGCATCTGCGTGTAAAAGAGCATTGCAGAAGCGCACAGGTTGTCGCCGAATATCTGCAGGGCCATCCTGCTGTGGCAAGTGTGTTTTATCCGGGCCTTACATCACACCGTAATCATGACATTGCTAAGAAGCAACAAAGCGGCTTTGGAGGTATCGTATCCTTCACATTGAAAGAAGATACAGAAGCTGCTGCCAAAGATGTAGTATGTAATACGCAACTGTTTAAGCTGGCAGAGAGCCTTGGTGGCGTAAAGAGCCTGCTTTGCCATCCTGCAACAATGACGCATAAAAGCATTCCTGCAGAGAAGCGCCAGGCTGCCGGTGTGGCCGATAGCCTTATACGTCTTAGTGTGGGGCTTGAAGGTGTCGATGATCTGATAAATGACATCGCACAAGCGCTTGACAAAGTGAAAAGCGAGAAAAAACAAACCGAAAGCACAGTAGCTTCAAATTAATTTATAACGATCAATACTGTCCAACAACCTTAAAAAAACTTACAAAAATGTCTACACAACAAACAAAATTAAAGATAGGCCTGTTCGGCTTCGGAGTGGTGGGTGAAAGCCTCTATCGTGTATTGCAAAGCAACACATCGCTGCATGCGGAGATACACAAAGTATGTATCAAACATGCGGACAAAAAAAGAGATGCCCCCGCAACATTATTCACTACAGACCCTGATGTACTGCTGCAGGATAGCGAGATAAATGTGATCGTAGAACTGATAGATGATGCCGATGCGGCCTACTATATAGTAAGCAATGCGCTTAGTCATAAAAAAGCCGTAGTTAGTGCAAACAAAAAGATGATCGCAGAGCATTTACCCGAGTTGCTTTCTTTACAGAAAGAATATCAAACACCGTTTCTGTACGAGAGCGCGTGCTGCGCCAGTATCCCTGTCATCAGGAACCTGGAAGAGTATTATGATAACGACCTGCTACAGGGTGTTAGCGGCATTGTGAATGGCTCTACGAATTACATCCTTACAAAAATATCGCAGGAGGGACTTGCATTTGAGGAAGCGCTGAAACAGGCACAGGCAGAAGGTTTCGCAGAAAGTAATCCTGCACTCGATATAGAAGGCAAGGATGCTGTAAACAAGCTGACCATACTGTTGGCGCATGCTTATGGTGTGATAAGTGAACCTGAAGAGTTGGTACATACAGGTATCACACAACTGCATGCTTACGACTCTCGCTATGCTAAAGAGAAAGGCTATGAAATAAAGCTGATAGCGCAGGCCAAAAAACTCGACAATGGTAAGGTGGCTGCCTTTGTGTTACCGCAGTTCATAAAAAGAGACAACCAGTTATACAACGTAAGCAACGAGTACAATGGTGTAGTAATAGAAAGCGGACTTGCCGATAAACAATTTTTCTATGGCAAGGGAGCAGGTGGTTTCCCTACAGCATCAGCGGTGTTGAGCGACCTGTCTGCGCTACGGTATGGTTATAAGTACGAGTATAAGAAACTATACAACCAGCAGCCATCGCAGCTCACAAACGATTTTTACCTGCGGGTGTATGTAAGTTTCGATGCGCTGTTTCAGGTGCCACATGAGGTGTTTGAACATATAGAAGAGTGGGCCAGTAACGATCGTCGCTGCTCGGTAATAGGGGTAGTACATTTTTCAAAGCTCATCAACAGCGACTGGTGGAAAAAGAAGAACACATCGCTGGTGTTATTGCCCGATGCTTTTGTAAGTGTGGTGCATAAGAAAAGAGAGAAAAAAGAATTGGAAGAAATTGTGTTTGCATAAATTTTGTTAGGCGGTTAAAGCGACGGGTGTTATCAGCAGGTAATGCCCGTTCGTTTTTTAGTTATAGTAGCTACTGTTGGTACCATTTTTTTTCTCTTTCACCCTCACCAAATAATCTTAAATAAATACCGCCATTCAGCAAGCCTTTGTAACCAATCCCTAATTCCACAAAGCCACCAACTCTGCCCCCAAATCGAATACCGATCGGGTCTATCTGTATAGCTGGGTCTGTACTTTTATTAAATTCAGGGTTCGTAGTTGCAACAACATTTCCATGTTCCTTTTACAAAAGTTGCAGCAATGCCGCCGAGGCAATAGAATTGCACCCGCCTTATATTCCAGTATATAAAATTGATCTCAACTGCACCCGTCGTAAGATTTATATGATAAGCCCCGCTTGGGCCACCGGGATAGTTATCATCATTCCAATAACCATCAAATCCTGTTTTGCTAACAGAAACCCCTAATGCTAACCTATCGAGAATGAAATATCTGCAATTGACAGAATAAGAAGGTACAGGCACCTTATCCTTCGGCCCTTCATTTTCGGTATTGGCCTGAAAATTTGCAAGTATTCTGCCGGGGTACAGACCGGCATTGACAGAAATATCTAGCTGCCCTGCCTGTGTTTGTGCATGCACGCAAACGATAAGTAATGAAAAAAGGAAAGAGCATACAGTTGTTCTCATTCGTATTGCCTGATAGGTTCAATACATTGAAACCAACAACTATGCCAAATATCACAATCGTTCTGCCATGCCCAACCCAAAGAGCGCATAATCATATACTGCGGGGTCTTTAGAGTTAAATTCTTTTAATTGCGCAGTAAGCTGCATGGCATTCGCCCAGTTTGATTTTTCATTGTCTAACAAACCAAGTCTGTGTGATACACTGGCTACATGCACATCGAGCGGACAAATGAGCTGGTGCATCTTTATCTTTTTCCAGATGCCGAAGTCTACACCTTGTTTGTCTTTACGCACCATCCATCGCAGATACATATTAATACGCTTGCAGGCGGAGTTTCGTTCGGGGGTAGCAATGTGTTTTTTGGTACGTTCAGGATGCTCTATAGAAAAGAAGTAATTGTGAAAATGTATTAGCGCTTGTTCAACTGTTTCGTTGGTATAAGTTTTTGCAGGTACAAATGCATCTTCGAGTGAGTCATGCTGTCTATAGTGCCATTGCAAGAACTCTATAAAATACAGTAGATCGGTCGCATTAAATGTGCGATGTGCAAAGTGTACGAAGGGTTTTAGATCAGTGTCTTTATGATTAAGTATAAAGTCGTGCGGTGCATCACCCATCCACCCCATCAGTTTTTTGCAATTATTGATAATGGTAGTTCGGTTGCCCCACGCCAGCACAGCAGCGAATAAGCCCGATATTTCTATGTCCTGTTTTTTAGAAAATGAATGTGGTATGGATATAGGATCTTTTTCGATGAACGAAGGTTTGTTGTAAAAGACAACCTTTGCATCGAGGAGATTTTTAAGAGAAGTGGACATAGGTTATTTATAAACTAAAATATCCCCAAAAACCTTTTTCTTTTTGCTTTCAGCACACGCAGTGTTTTGATATGTATATCAGTATTTGGGCGATCGTGCTTGTCGCGCGCCTCCATAGATATTTTGTCTACTACATCCATGCCTTCTATCACTTCACCAAAAACGGTGTAACCACCATCAAGATGGGGTACTCCTCCTTGTGTCTTGTATATTTCACGCTGTTCAGGAGTGTATTTTCTATTGCTGCGTTTCTCCATGTTGTCCAGGTCTGCATCCGTGTATTTTTTACCTGTTACTATATAGAACTGGCTTGCAGAGCCTGATTTATCGGGTGTATTATCCCTTGCTACACCCAGTGCGCCGCGCTTATGTATGTCGGTATCATTTATTTCTGCGGGTACGGTATATTTCAGTCCACCCTCGCCCAGCATTTGCCCTGGTTTTGCATGTTTTGAGTCTGGGTCGCCGCCCTGTATCACGAAATTTGGTATAACGCGGTGCCACAATGTGCTGTCATAATAGTGCTCCCCTGCCAGTTTTAGCATATTATCACGGTTCAGGGGGGTATTGTCGTAAAGCATGGCTACTATCTTGCCGTATTCGGTCTCTATGACCACTTTATGTTTTTGTGCGAAAAGGCTGTTTGTAAAAGCAACAAGGAGAACGAGTAGTAAGGTTTTTTTCATGTTTTTAAGTTGAAGTTATATTATGTTATTTTGTCATTATTTCTTTTCCTGGCAAAGCTCTATCAATACCCCATTCGTGGTTTTTGGGTGCAGGAAGCAAACCAGCTTGTTATCAGCTCCGTTTTTGGGTGTTTCGTTAAGTAATTCAAAGCCAAGCGCCTGTAGCCGTTTCATTTCTGCCACTATATTCTCTACTTCAAAGGCTATATGGTGTATACCTTCACCTTTTTTATCTATGAATTTTCGGATGGGGCTATTTTCTGTGGTGGCTTCTAAAAGCTCTATTTTGGAGTCCCCGGTCTGGAAAAAGGCCGTATTTACTCCCTCGGTTACAACTTCTTCAGTTTTGTAACAGGGTGTATTCAGTAACTGCTCAAAGAGCCCTATTGACCCTTGTAATTCTTTGACCGCAATGCCAAGATGCTCTATTTTCAACATGTGTAGATAACTTTTGCTAATGGCTATATATAAACCTATAATGCTGTAAAACACGCTAATGTAGCACTTTTGACGTAAATTTGCGTTACAACCACTTATAGAAGACACTACATTTGATATGGAATTGAAATTGCCAATATATTTAGATAATAACGCGACCACGCCAATGGACCCGCGTGTGCTGGAAGCCATGATACCTTACTTTACCGAAAACTTTGGTAATGCAGCAAGCCGCAACCACTCTTTCGGGTGGGTGGCAGAAGAAGCGGTAGACTATGCCCGCGAACAGATTGCAAAATTAATAAATGCAGATCCTAAGGAAATAATATTCACATCAGGAGCTACAGAAGGTGATAACCTGGGTATAAAGGGTGTGTATGAAATGTATGCTTCTAAAGGCAATCATATCATTACCGCTACTACCGAGCATAAAGCGGTGCTTGATACTTGTAAGCATATCGAAAAAAGTGGTGGCTCTGTAACTTACCTTGAAGTAAATGCAGAAGGTCTTATAGATCTGAAAGAACTGGAAGCAGCAATAACAGACAAGACGATACTTATAGCCATTATGTATGGCAATAACGAAACCGGTGTTATACAACCTGTTCGTGAAATTAGTGCTATTGCCCGCAAGCATGGTGTACTGTTCTTTACAGATGGTACACAGGCGGTAGGCAAGGTGCCCGTAGATGTGCAGGCCGATGGTATTGACATCATGGCATTCAGTGCGCATAAAATGTATGGCCCTAAGGGCGTAGGTGCATTATATGTACGTAGAAAAAATCCACGTGTAAAGGTTACCGCACAGATGGACGGTGGCGGCCATGAACGCGGTATGCGTAGTGGTACGCTTAACGTACCAAGCATTGTAGGTTTTGGTAAGGCTTGCGAAATATGCATGCAGGAAATGGAAAGCGAATCAAAACGCCTGAGCGCTATGCGCGACAAGCTGGAAACTGCTTTGCTGCAAGTAGAAGAAGCTTATGTGAATGGTAGCCGTGAGCATCGCCTGCCACACGTTGCTAACATCTCTTTTAAATATGTAGAGGGCGAAGGATTGATGATGGGCTTTAATAAGAACATCGCGTTATCAAGCGGGTCGGCATGTACGTCTGCTTCGCTGGAACCATCTTATGTATTAAAAGCATTAGGATTGGGTGATGACCTTGCACATAGCTCATTGCGTTTTGGCCTGGGCCGTTTTACTACAGAAGAGCAGATAGACTATACCATAGATGCTATAAAAAGCACAGTGTTAAAGCTGCGCGAAATGAGCCCGCTATGGGAAATGTATAAAGAAGGTGTCGACATCAACGCAATTGAGTGGGCGCACCATTAGTAATTTGCTGATGTGATTATTAGCTGATAAGCTAATGATGAAAAAAATAATTTAAATTAAACAGTACAAAATAACCTTAAATATCAAAAACCATGGGCAATTAGCTAATCAGCTAATCAGCACATTAAATAAATCGACAAATGGCATACTCAGATAAAGTTATCGATCATTATAGCAATCCTAAGAACGTAGGTACATTAGATAAGGCAGCGCAAAACGTAGGTACAGGCCTCGTAGGTGCACCTGAGTGTGGCGACGTTATGCGTTTGCAGATAGAAGTAGATCAGGAAAGTGGTCTTATAAAGGATGCAAAGTTCAAAACCTTTGGTTGCGGCTCTGCTATCGCGTCTTCATCATTGGCTACCGAGTGGCTCAAGGGTAAGACAGTAGATGAGGCGTTGGCAATCGACAATATGGATATTGTTGAAGAGCTGAACCTGCCTCCTGTAAAGATACACTGCTCGGTATTGGCAGAAGACGCTATCAAGGCGGCTATCAACGACTACCGTGTAAAGAACGGCCTTCCTGAATTAGTAGCAGAAAAGGCACATCATTAATTAGATTAGCAGATAAGCAACAGTGAAAAGGATAATGCAATGATCTACGTTAGTGATAAAGCAAAAGTAAAGGTGGACCAGCTCAAGCAGCAGGCCCAGATCGGGGACGATTACTTTCTGCGTGTAAGTGTGGTAGGCGGCGGATGCTCGGGCTTATCTTATAAATTGGACTTTGACAATGAAACCCAGCCTAAAGACCAGGTCTTTGAAGATCATGGTGTGAAGCTGGTGACAGACCTCAAAAGCTTCCTGTACCTGTGCGATACAACACTCGATTTCTCGGACGGGTTGAATGGCAAAGGTTTCCATTTCATAAACCCTAATGCGAGCCGTAGTTGCGGTTGTGGCGATAGTTTCGCAGTATAAGAACAAACAAAAAGGATACTTATTATATAGGGAGCCTTTTGGCTCCCTTTTTATTTTCACAGAACAATATTTACACCACGAATGCAGACACTATACGAACCGAACGCCACACTTGATGTGATAGGGCGCATAAATAAGTTACAGGCCAATACCCTGCATCAGTGGGGCAAGATGGATGTGGCGCAAATGCTGGCGCATTGCTCAGAGTCGTTGAGCATGGCCATGGGCACTAAAGAAGTAAAACGATCGTTCATAAGCAGGATAATTGGTCCCATGTTCAAAAAGAAGATGATGGGCGATGTTCCTTTTGATAAGAATCTGCCTACCGCTAAAGAAATAAAAATGCATGGTAGTAAGGACTTTACGGAAGAGCAACAGCGATTAGTAGCGGCTATAAAAACTTTTAACGCTGCTGGTAGGGCAGGCGTGCCGCCGCATGTACATCCGTTACTTGGTAAGCTAACAACAGATGAATGGGGTATGAACGCGTACAAGCACCTCGATCACCATTTAAAGCAATTCGGGGTATAGCTCGATTCTCAGTTATTATATTTACAAATGGCCGTATTCGCGGCCATTTTTTATTTTTAATAACCCAAATCCTGCTGACATAGGGCTGTCACTACCTGGTAATAAGTTTGTATCATAAAACACATACAAATGGAAACGTTACTGGAAACAACAATATCAAAGAGCATCCTGAACAGGGTAAACATGCTGACACCAACATCGCATCGCAGGTGGGGTAAAATGGACGTAGCTCAAATGATGGCTCACTGTGCGGGTGCGATAGCAATGGCTTCCGGAGAAAAAGTGATACCGAGGATATTTATCGGCAGGATATTAGGGCCTATCTTTAAAAAGAGAGTACTGGATGAAAGTGTGATACAGGAAGGCATGCCCACTGCAAAGGAACTGGCAGTCACGGAGCCTAAAATTTTCAATCTGGAGAAACAAAGACTGATAGACGCCATCGCCAGGTTTAATAAGGCGGGCAGAGACGGGATTGTAAAACACAAACATCCGTTCTTTGGTATGATGACAACAGAAGAATGGGGCCGAAGCGCGTATAAGCACCTCGACCACCATCTGAAGCAATTTGGTGCTTAATTATTATTTAGAACGATTACCATCACTTGGTGCCAGGTTGGCGCCATTGTTTTGGTAATTTAAATTACGGTGCTCATTTTTCTTTACACCATCGTTCGATTGGCTGTGCTTGCCTTTGTAGGCATTTCGGTCATCGTTGGCTACTTTGATGTTGTGCTGGCTGCGGGAATGAGCAGCGGCGGTACTGTGATGCATCGGGTGATGCCTGCGATGCTTTTTGTGCATCGGAGCTTTATGATGCATCGTAGTTTGAGCGCCGGCATTGGTATACGCCAATGCAAAAAGTGCAACAAGGAGAAATAACTTTTTCATCTGGATGGTGTTGTTTGTATTATATATGCAAACATCAAGCCAAGAGTTGAGTTGAAAAGAAAGTGCCTCCGTATTAACGGAGGCACTCATCACTTTAATTACCAATTATTTTATGAATTTGGTGCGATGATATTTTTACGCGGGTTGCGTTCCAATACTTCGTCTACCATACCATATTCTTTTGCTTCCGCGGCTGTCATCCAGTAATCGCGGTCGCTGTCTTTTTCTACTTTGCTCAGTTTCTGGCCTGAGTGGTAAGAGATGATCTCATAGAGTTCTTTCTTCAGCTTGCCTATTTCGCGGGCTGTGATCTCTATGTCGCTCGCCTGTCCTTCAGCACCGCCTAATGGCTGGTGTATCATTACACGGCTATGCTTCAGTGCGGTACGTTTTGTCTTAGTACCTGCGCACATCAGTACTGCTGCCATTGATGCGGCTATACCCGTACAGATGGTAGATACATCCGGGTTGATGATCTGCATAGTATCATAGATACCAAGGCCTGCGTATACACTACCGCCCGGGCTGTTGATGTACATCTGTACATCGCGCGCACGGTCTGTGCTTTCGAGGAACAATAACTGCGCGGTAACGATATTGGCCACGTAGTCGTTAATAGCTTCACCCAGAAAAATGATACGGTCCATCATCAGTCGGCTGAATACGTCCATAGAAGCTACGTTCATCGGGCGCTCCTCTATGATGTAGGGCGTAAGTGCTGTGGGGAATTTATTCATTGAAGAAGTGTAGCTATCGAAAGTTACACTACTGATGCCATGATGTTTGATGGCATATTTGCGAAACTCATTTTTGTCCATGTTTATGACTTATTTCTTTTGGTACAACAAAATCTAATCCATGTTAAATATAGTGTCATTACGGCAGATTTAGAGGACGGGAAATTATTTTTTAAGCGATCTGACGATTGATATTATCTATAAGAAACGTAATTTGGCGGTAATCAACGGGCTATATGGCAAAGCTGACAAAGGATGAACTGCAGGGAATATTCCATGCGGTGAAAAAAGAAGTGGCCGCTTTTGAAAAGGGCGATTTAAAAGCGCAGGTAGATACAGATGAAAAATATGACTTATCATCTGTAAAGAAAGGGATAGTAGCCCTCGGTAAGCCGAGGCCAATGATGAATTTAGTGACGATAGTATTGCACAGCAACCGCGTAGTCGTTCACTACCTGCCGCTATATACTAATGAAGAGGAGGTGATCAAGCAATTGTCGCCGGAGCTATTGAAACAATTAAAGGCCAAGACATGTTTTCACATAGAAGCAACCGATAAGGAAACAATGAAGGATATAAAGCAAGCAATGAAAGTAGGGATTGATGTGTATAAGAAAAACGGCTGGCTGTAATGGAGCATACACTACAATTGAATGTGCCACCACTTGGCAGGCCCATCCGCTATACAGATAATATACTATTGATAGGGTCGTGCTTTACAGAGAATATCAGCGACAGGCTGGCACAGCATAAATTCAACGTACTGGCTAATCCCAATGGTATACTGTTCAACCCGCTGAGTGTTGCAGATAGCCTGAATAGCTACTTAGATAATAAACAATATAATGGTGATGACCTATTTCTGCTCAATGAGCTATGGAATAGCTGGCAGCATCATACACGCTTCTCTAATATCGATAAAGAGGCCGCAGTAGCACACATAAACGACGCACAACAGCAGGCCGCCGCATTCATACAAAAGGCAGATGTTATCATCATCACCCTTGGCTCCGCGTTTCAGTATTACCTTAAAGATAGCGGAACACCTGTTGCAAATAACCATCGCGCGCCTGCGCAGTGGTTTGAGAAACGATTGCTGACAGTTGTCGATATAGTGGCCTCACTAAGCAATACTTTAGAAAAGCTGCATAAAGCGAATCCATATTCGCAGGTAATATTTACCATAAGCCCCGTGCGGCATATACGCGATGGCGTGGTGGATAATAACAGGAGCAAGGGCAGGCTGATAGATGCCGTACATACCCTGTGTGAGCAATTTGACTTTACCAGTTATTTCCCCGCTTACGAACTAATAATAGATATACTCCGCGACTACCGCTATTACGATATAGACCTTGTACACCCTAATTACATGGCTACTTCTTTTGTATGGGAGAAGTTTGTAAATGCCTGCATGACAGGAGAAACGAAGGAGATAATGCAGCAGGTGCAGGAAGTAATGACCGCGCGCAGCCATCGGTCACGTTTCCCCGCCACAGATGCGCATCAGAAGTTTTTGAACAGTTATGCAGGTAAAGTCAGGAGTATGTTGGATAAGTTTCCTTATCTAAACCTTAAAGACGAGCTTAAATACTTCTCGGATAGCCGTCAGCCATAAAGCGTAACAGCTTGCATTTATAGTAGTTAAGACAGAAATAACCCCATAATTGCCAAAATGGCGTATTATTTACGTGGCATTAACATTGAGCAAGATATGTACCTGAACAATTCAGGTTTTAAATAACTACTTTTGCACCTCATTTTTGCCTTTTCATGGATCGTAATCAAGTAATAGGGTTCTCCCTAATAGGAGCATTGGTCATCACGTATGTGTTGTACACCAATCATTCCCAGAAAGTTTATCAGGAACAAAAGACCGCAGACTCAATTGCTTATGCTAGGCAGCATCCGCAGCCAAAGATAGATAGCGTAGCGGCAAAGAGTATAGCGGTGGCTAATATAGACACAGCTGCAGCTAATGCGCTGGTAAGGTCACAGCCCCCGTCTTATAATGGTACGGCGCAGACGCTATCGCTGGAAAACAAAAAATTGGCTATACAATTCACTACAAAGGGTGGTTTTCCTGTAAGCGCTAACATTAAAGGTTTCAAAACTTACGATAGCGGCGCATTATATCTTTTTAATGGTCCGGATAATCACCTTACAGCAATCCTTCCCGTTGATAATGGCAAATCAACCGGTGACCTGTATTTCACTCCGGTAACAAAGGATGAGCCCAACGGCGACAAAACCATTGATTTTTCTGCTGACCTCGGAAGCGGCAAAAAAGTGGATATGATATATACCCTGCCTGCCGATGATTACATGATGCGTTGCAATATTGTACTGACAGGTATGTCTGAAGCTGCTTTACCTGTAAAATGGCAGACATTAGGTTTGAAAACGGAAATGCACACTCCTGTTGCACAAAGAAGTAAGCGCGGTGCATTGATGCAGATATACTTTGGCAGCAAGGATGATAAGTTCGATTACTTCACTTTGAAGACCGAAGAAAGTACCGCTAATCCTGACTTTTCCACAAACTGGCTTGGCTTTCGCAAAGAATATTTCAGCACAGTATTGATAGGCGATGACGGGTTCAGTAAAATGGATGTTTCTTACAAAGAAGATACAAACAGCGCTACCAATATTGAAGCCAACGCAACTGCCAATATACTACTGCCGTTAAAGGCGGGTAACAATGCCGCAACGGCATCATTGCGCTGGTATATAGGGCCAAACGATTATCAGGTATTAAAGAAGTACAATTCCGGATTGGAGAATATGGTTCCGCTTGGTTTTGGTATCATGTCGTTCGTTAAGTACATCAATAAATTCGCGCTACTCCCTATTTTCTACTTCCTTGCCAGCTTGATCAGCAATTACGCCCTTATCATTATTATAATGACGGTGTTGATAAGGATCCTGCTTTCATTCTTTACTTACAAAAGTTATTTATCTGCCGCTAAGATGCGTGTGCTGAAGCCGGAACTGGATGAGCTGCGTGTAAAAACAGGTGGTGATCAGCAGAAGTTCAGCATGGAGCAAATGAAGCTATACCGGTCGGCAGGGGTAAGCCCGTTGGGTGGGTGTCTTCCTATGCTCTTCCAGATGCCGATATTGCTCTCGCTCTATTACATGTTGCCATCGCTTATAGAGTTCAGGCAGCAGCATTTTTTATGGGCAAAAGACCTTTCTACGTATGATAGTATAGCCAGCTGGAGCACGAACATTCCTATACTTTCATCGGTATATGGTAATCACATAAGTTTGTTCACATTGCTGATGACCGCATCAAGCTTGTTCCTTGCGTTATACAACCGCAGCATGACACCACAGGATCCTAACAATCCTATCATGAAGTACATCCCTTTCATCTTCCCGATCTTCCTGATGGGCTTCTTTAATAATGCCGCTGCTGTACTTACGTTCTACTATACGTTCTCAAACTTATTGAGCATAGCACAGCAGTTCATCATACAGAAGTACTTTATAGATGAGAAGGCAATACACGCGCAGCTACAGGAGAACAAGAGCAAGCCTGCCACCCCATCTAAGTGGGCATCTAAGCTGGAGCAGATACAGAAACAACAGGCGGAAAAAGCTAAAACGCCGATAAGAAACAATAATAAAAAATAACCCTTCTTAAAGAAGGTTCTGACGATACGAACAAAAAATGCAGCCTTTAGGCTGCATTTTTTGTTTTAGATGGAAATTATCTTAGTGGTTGTTAACGTCGTTAGAGCCATTTGTTTCCCTGTTAGTAGATGGTGTACCGCTGCCGTGTGTACGTGCGCCGCTATTTACATCTTCAGCGTTGCCGTGCTTTGGTACTTTTACTTGTTCTGTAACAGGGCGTTGTGCGTTGTCTGCCGGTACGGGTACTTGCTCTTTGCCACCCTGTACGTTCTCTACCTTTACACCGCCGCCGGATGCACCACCGCCATTATTTGCGCCTGATGTGTTCGTTGCACTTGTATCTGCTGGTGCTGTGGTAGTGGTTGTTGTGGTGGATGAGCTGCTGCTGTTCATACTTGCGGAATCGTTGTAGCCGCTGATACTGTGCGAGCCGTTAACGCCGCAACTGGTGCAGGCCTCAAAAGATATAGCTGCCGAAAGAGCCAATGCGCTGAGTAATACGATCTTCATGACTTATTAAATTTATGTGGTTATGGATGTAATTTGAAATTGCAATTCGCCTGTAAATATATTAATAAAATGGTGCCATAACATACGTTACCGTCCGATAAAGCCAATTGTCTTAATATTGCACCATGATAGCGGCAGTGCGGCAGAAATATACACGTATACCTAAACCCATCAGGATATTCCTGGTACGTGCGGTTATTGTATTCATCCTCTGGCAATTATTGTATCATCTTTTTTTGCAGCCCATACGTGTACCCGATAGTTTCCTTACAGATATTACTACCATGGCTACGGTAAAGGTATTATCCCTGTTTTACAGCGATGTATCATCAGTGTTGGGCCATTTTAAAGCGATCATAACCATAGGCGGACGAAGGATAATAGGTATAGCCGACCCATGCAACGCGCTGGAGCTGTATGTACTCTACATCTCTTTTCTTTTTTGCTACCCCAATACTACTAAGAAGCGGTTTATATTTTTGCTGATAGGGCTGCCCGCTATATTTGTGCTTAATATCATACGCTGTGTTACGATCACATGGCTCAACATTAGTCACAAGGGCTGGGTAGATATCAGCCACCACTATATATTTACAGCTATCATGTACTTGCTTATATTCTACTCGTGGGTATTATACACAAAAGGAGGCAGGGAACATGCGGCTTAAGATGCGTTTTGGGTTTTCGCTTATCGTTATCCTGCTTATCAGTTGGGCCGATATTACTTTTGTAGGTATGCAAGGCCCTTTGGAGATCATTCCCACCAAGTGGCACCAACCAATACATCTTGCGGTCTTACTTTTAGTAGCGGGTATCGGCTATTTTAACTGGAAAGACTACGATGCCAAATGGCTGAAGAACCTTTGGCTTAGCGCTTACGGTATTATACTGGCTATATTGTTAGTGGGTGCGGGTCTGTATTTTGCACACTTACCGCTCACACGCCTTTATGCATTGCTGGTGAATATACGCGAGGCATTTACATCACCGCTACCTTTCTTACTGTTCTTTATATTATCACGATACAGCGTTCCTAAAAAATAAAGAGCGCTCATTCAGAGCGCTCCGGTGTTTCCTTCTTATAAAATACCTCCCTTAAAAGAAATCATAATCCCTGCGTGCGGCGTTTAGCCTTATCCCGAAGTATATGTAGTTTGTAGTGAGCGGCACATTAGGGCCTGTAGTAGTATATCCGTCTGTAATAGGCTGATTGTTGACATACTTACGATACGTACCACCCAGATCGAAGAACAGATTACGGCGAAGCTGGTAAGATATGTTCAGGTTCATCATCATGCAGTGCGCCTTAGGTCCGTTGATCATCTTCACACCATATTCCTGGTCGCGGGTAGTGTATGGGTTAAAGATGTTGTTACCGAAGTTAACCCCTCCTGTATCCACGCCTTGTATGTAATAAGTACCTTTTACACTAACGCTTAAATTCTTAGCCGGCTGGTAGCGTGCTACACCAATCGCCTTGATAAAACCTGAGCCAAGCGGGTCGGCAAGGGGCTGATTGTAGTTGGTATAATTCGCGAGTGTGTCCTTGGCCGTATAGCTGTATGGGCGCACCACATCGAGCTCTGCTTGCAGGTCAAGATTCTTGATCGTAAACGCGTCGAAATATTTACCACCTGCCTGTACGCCCCATTTATTGCCCCACCATCCTTTATTACTAAAGAACTCGCTCGACTTAAATTCATTGAGCATGAACTGGCCATAGAATTGCAGGTGCTTTGCAACTATAGCTTTTGCCGTAAACCCAAGCAAAGCTTTATCTCCATTGCCGTTAAAATGATTTACAGAAGTAGTGAGTATAATAGGATTGAGGTACGATATCTCGTAAGAGTTTGGTCTGTCAAATACTACTGATTCAAAGAATCCCAGATTGAGCCAATGCGTAGCATTGAGTGTCAGGTAGTGCATGGTAGCATACTTGTGCTCATATTGTGCATCGCCCTGTGTTTTGTCGTACTGTGGTGTCAGCTCTAAGTACAGGCATTGATAATTGAGTTTCCACACACGCGTATTTATTTCCAGGAAGGGCATGTTAGAAGAGTAGTCGGTAAGGAACAGACTGCTGATACCATCACCTATAAAATGCTTACCGCTACCAAAGGTGATGTTCATGTGATCCTTGATGGCTGCAAAATCTATATAGCCGCTTGCTTGCAGATAGTCATAGCTTCCCTTGCTTTTAGTAATAAGAAAATAGTCGGCGCCGGGCACAGCCATGTGCTGCTTTTCTATGTTGTTGTTCACATAATATGGTACTATTTCCTGATTGTCGGTAAAGGATGTATAGAAGCCTATCTTCTTGCCTATCAGCCCTCTCGCCTCAGCGCCGTGACTGTTGGTAAGCTGCGGATTGCTATATGTGGCAGAGGACGGCACGGTAGGGTCGTTGTGTTGTACAAGCGCTACCCCGCTGATAACGGGATTAACTACCAGGAAAAAGTCCTTGGTATTTACATGCACAAAGTCGTATTGCTTTTTGTAAAAAGTACGAAACCATGGGTGCTTTGAGTTAAACGCGCCATCGCCCTGTAACGCCCACTCTCCGTTCTCTGATAATAGCTGGTCCATATTATAATGGTCTATACGGCTCAGGTGGTCATAATTTGTATCCAGCTTTTGATGTTCTATAAAATGCACCGCACCCTTCCTGTACACAGGCTTGCTACCCATAAACAGGTCTTGCGATAGTTTACCCGAGCGCGTTTCCAGCCTGTCGAGCAGTAGATTGTCGTCTGTATTGAGCGGCAGATAGGTGCTTTGTGCCCGGGCGTTAAAAACTGTAAATGCTAATAATATACCGAGTAGCGCTTTTTTGTGCATAAAATGAGATTTTCCGATACGTAAGTGGTAAATTGCCTTATAAAAATGTGTACCGGTTAACGGCACGAATATAGCTATATGTTTTCTATTTTAATAAAGGGCGCCACCGTTGTAAACGAAGGATACAGACATGTAAAGGATGTATTGATAAAAGACGGGCGCATAGCCCGCATTGAGGATCACATACATACATACGAAAATGTGAAGGAAATTAATGCCGACGGCCTGTACCTTTTGCCCGGTGTTATCGATGACCAGGTGCACTTCCGGGAGCCGGGACTTACGCACAAGGCTAACATAGCATTTGAAGCGCGCGCTGCGGTGGCAGGTGGTACCACCTCTTTTATGGAGATGCCTAATACTAATCCACCCGCCGTCACGCAGCAGTTGTTGGAAGATAAATATACCATCGCTGCAAACACCTCTGTCGGTAACTACTCCTTTTTTATGGGGGTATCTAATTCAAACGCCGATGAAGTGCTGCGTACCAATAGTCGCAAGCAGGACGTATGCGGGGTGAAGATATTCATGGGCTCAAGTACCGGCGATATGCTTGTGGATAACTACATGACGCTGACAAAAATATTTTCTGAGTCGGAATTGCTGATAGCTACGCATTGCGAGAACGAGAACATTATAAAAGCGAACAAAGAAAAATACCCAGATGCGGATAACGTATCTTTTCACCCGCTGATACGCGATGTAGAAGCGTGTTTCGAGAGTTCATTCGCTGCTGTGCAGCTGGCAAAGAAGCACAATAGCCGCTTGCATATATTACACATCTCCACAGCTAAAGAGCTGCAACTGTTCAGCAATATGCTGCCGCTGGAAGAGAAGCGTATTACCAATGAGGTTTGCGTGCATCACCTGCATTTTACCGCCGACGACTACCCTCGCTACGGCAACCTGATAAAATGCAACCCTGCGATAAAAGCGCCGGAAAATAGGAAAGCACTGTGGGAAGCGTTGCACGATGATCGTCTCGACATCATAGCCACCGACCATGCCCCGCATACATGGGAAGAAAAGCAACAGCCCTACCAATCAGCACCGTCTGGTGTACCGCTGGTGCAACATTCTTTATTGCTGATGCTGCAGTATGTGAAAGATGGCAGCATAACTATAGAAAGGGTGGTAGATAAAATGTGCCATGCCCCTGCAAAATGTTTTCAGATAAAAGAGCGTGGCTACATACGCGAGGGCTATCATGCCGACCTTGTGCTGGTTGATATGAATGAGGCATATACCGTTACCAAACAAAACATCTTATACAAATGTGGCTGGTCTCCATTCGAAGGCCATCAATTTCCTGCGTCAGTACACACCACATTTATCAACGGACAAATAGCATACGAGAACGGCGTGGTAAATGACACCATTCGTGGAGAACGGTTGAAATTTGACAGGTAGAAAATAATGGTCAATGACGTTGTTCAATAATAAATACAGGATAGAATCGGCCAGATTAAAGACATGGGATTATGGTTCAGACGCGCCATATTTTATAACTATTTGCACAAAAGGGAAAGAACATTTTTTTGGTGAGATAGAAAAGGAGGAAATGATATTGAATGATGCCGGAAAAATTGTGGAAGAAGAATGGTTGTCAACACAATCTATGAGAGCAGATATGAATATAGAGCTGGAGATATTTACAGTAATGCCAAATCATTTTCATGCGATTATCTCAATTGGGCAAAATGAATTTAATTCTTTCCGTCCTTTGGATTACAAGAATGAATTTGGTATACAATCAAAAAATTTAGCTTCTATTATTCGTGGATTTAAATCAGCAGTAACAAGAAAGATAAGGGAGGAGATAGAATATTTTGCATGGCAGGGCCGTTATCATGATCACATTATTAGGAACCACAAAGAATATCTACAAATACGTAATTACATTTCAGATAATCCTAAAAACTGGCAACAGGATAAATTTTATCGATAATTTTCAATACCCGGATACGGTAGTAGAGCCGCAATGCTCGCGGCTATCGCACAAGGACAGGAAATATGGGGTTATGAAAATAAAGAGAATAGAAAATATTGCACTACAACATTGCGGCCATAGCCGCGAGCATCGCGGCTCTACAAACTGCGATTAATTAATCATTCAATGCAAAACGACAAAACAACCCTCAAAGACCTTTCAATATTTTCCGCTGATGGCGGCGACGTGTTTGCATTGATAGACCTTACCACCACCGGCGCCGGTCGCGACATGCTGCGCAAGCACATACAGCACCCCCCCGATACCTATGAACAACTGAAGGAAATACAGGACGCCGTTTTTTTCTGGACAGAAAACCTGAACCTGTGGCCCGATGTGATACTCAACGGCACACTGGTGATGCTCGATAAATTTTTCGAGTCAGCCGAAAATATAGGTACGCCACCATCAGGGATTGCACTCATATTCGGCGCAGCCATGCAGCGATTGCTCAATAAGAACGATTATTTTTTTACACAATTCTCTCTGTCGCATCTCTCTGATTTTTTTAAAGGATGCAGGCAACTCGTAGATATACTCGACAAGCCAAATGTGCCGCCACTTCTGGAGCGCGAGCTGAATAATATAAAAGAAGAGCTGCAGCATCGCCTTACCGAACAGGTGATCGGCATCACTAAAAAGACATCTTATACCGATCTTTCGCAGCTTAGCTTCAAAGCTCGCCGTGAGATGAAAAATATGGTGTACCGCCTCATCAGCAGCTATGCGCGCCTCGATGCGTGGCAGTCGATGGCACGTGCCACTGTGAAGAGCAAATGGGTACTGCCGCAGTTGCAGCCCGCGTTGCCTATATGTTTTGAAGCAAAGGGCTTGTACCATCCACTGCTCGATCATCCCGTAGCGTATGATATAGCCTTTAATGAGCAGCGCAACTTTCTGCTGCTTACTGGTGCTAATATGTCGGGCAAGACAACCTTTATGCGCTCATTGGGTGTTGGCGCGCTATTGGCACATTTGGGTATGGGTGTGCCTGCGGGTGCTTTACGCATCAGCTTTCTGCATGGTGTCATTACCAATATGCATGTCGAAGATAATATACTCAAGGGTGAAAGCTATTTTTATGCAGAGGTGCAGCGCATGAAACAGACTGCCGAAAAACTGCTGCAGCCATTGCCGCACCTTGTGTTGATGGATGAGCTCTTTAAAGGCACTAATGTGCACGATGCTTACGAGTGTACCCGTGCCGTAGTAGATGGTCTGCTTACGCATCCTAATCATATAATGATACTATCCACCCACCTGTACGAAGTAGCGCAGCATTTCAGCACACGAAAAGATATATTGTTTAATTATTTCGTAACGCAGATGCATGAGGACGATAGTTACGATTTCCGCTACGAACTGAAGGAAGGCATTTCTAACGACCGTATAGGCTACCGCATACTGCAAAAAGAAGGCGTTATAGCCCTGCTGCAACAACACACACCAGACAAATAACACAACTTTTTGATTTAATACATAAATACCTTGTCTTTTAGACGCGGTAATACGTTTAATTTTGCACCTGACTAATTTATAAGCATGAGTATGAATTTCGGACTGGGCGGCTTCGACCGTCTGACCATTGTAGTAAAGAATATTATCATTATAAATGTATTGGCAGTGCTTGTGGGTTTTGTTACTTACAAGAACTGGGGCATAAATCTGAATGATCTGGGCGGTCTGCATTACTGGGAAGCGCCCGGCTTTCATTGGTGGCAGCTGGTAACACATATGTTCCTGCACGGCGACCCTTCCAGTATTTCGGAAACCTTCTGGCATATTTTCTTCAACATGTTCGCGTTATGGATGTTTGGGCCTATACTCGAGAACATGTGGGGTGCTAAGAAATTCCTGCTGTTCTACATGGTGTGCGGCGTTGGCGCTGGCCTTTGCCATTTGGGTGTGCTTACGTTCGAGTTTAATTATCTGCACCACCAGATGATAGATATAATTGCGGTAGGAGCTTCAGGAGCTATTTTCGGTATACTATTCGCCTTTGGGTTCTTATTCCCGAATGCCTTACTGTATGTGTATTTCGCTATACCTGTAAAGGCAAAATGGTTTGTGGCCATCTATGCAGGTATAGAGCTGTTCTCCGGTGTGCGCAACTCTGCCGGCGATAATGTCGCTCATTTCGCCCACCTCGGTGGCATGCTGTTTGCCTTTATATTACTGATGATATGGAAACGCCAGCGCCCTAAAAATATTTATAAATAACTTTACGGTGAGATTATGAGTACAGGACAGAGAAGATCAGCTTTATCATACATACCCGGCTATGCCAATAATGCCGTTATACAGCTTATAATATTTTCAGGCATATTGTCGGTAATGCTTGGTATCACATGGTCTGTGATGACCATTATTGGTTACGGGCAGCTTGCATACAACCAGCATATCCTCGCCAATATAGGCCTCTCAAACCCTGCCACCTACGGCCCTAAACTGTGGACGATACTTACCTACGGACTCTTTCATGCGCATTTCTGGGAACTGGTAAGCAATATGCTGTGGCTATACTGTTTTGGCTCATTGGTGCAGATGCTCGTAGGCCATAAGCAGGTGATACCCATCTATATTTACAGCCTTATTGCCGGTGGTATATTTTACAAGATAGCGCAACTCATTCCCGGCATCTCTATCTCGCCCGACTTTATCATCGGAGCCCGTGCGGGCCTTACTGGCCTTGCAGTAGCGGCTTTTACGCTTTCTCCTAAATACCGTTTTTACCTCACGCCCACATTTGCTATACCCATAGCGGTAGTAGTGGGTATATTTATAGTATTGATGGTATTTAGCTCAGGCTTTTATCTGCCGGGTATATTATTGCTATTAGGCGGCGGACTTACCGGCTTTGCTTACATAAAATTTTTAAAGACAGGCTATCGTCCCGGCGAGTGGGCATACACCTTCTACGCCCGCCTGGAGCGCACCGTGACCCCCGACCCCGATGCGGAATGGAAGAAACATAACAAACGCCGCAACGAAATGCTGCGCAAGTTCGAAGCACAGCAGCAAGCCTCACAAAAACGCATCGACGACATCCTCGATAAGATAAACCAGAAAGGCTATAACGCACTCACCAAGGAAGAAAAGGATGCACTTGCTCAGGCGAGCAAAGAGTAATTATTGACAATTTTTCTACATATACATCCCGCTCATTCCGTACTTTTGCACTGTTTTACATAAGGCAGCACAGGCGCTTTTTGCTTTTGCCTTTTTAATTTTTACTTACTCATGTTGCATTTTTACAACTCTTATACCCGTCAAAAGGAGCAATTCGAGCCCATTGTTCCCGGATATGCCGGTCTGTATGTATGCGGCCCCACTGTGTCGGGGGAGTCGCATTTAGGGCATGCACGCCCGTATATCACTTTCGATGTGGTGAACCGTTACCTTACCTACCTTGGCTACAAAGTGCGTTATGTGCGCAACATTACTGATGCTGGCCACTTTGAAGAAGAAGGCCGCGAGGCTGTCGATAAAGTAAGCATCAAGGCACAGCTCGAAAAGATGGAGCCTATGGAGCTGGTGCATAAATACACCAATCTTTTTCACTGGGGTATGCGCTTGTTCAACTGCGTCGACCCAAGCATCGAGCCAACAGCTACAGGCCATATCATAGAGCAGATAAACATGATAGAGACCATCATGGCTAAGGGTTATGCTTATGAGGTGAATGGCTCTGTATATTTTGATGTAAAGAAATATGCTGATGAATTTGCAAATACACCCAATCCCTACGGCAAGCTATCTGGCCGCATATTAGAAGACCAGCTCGAAACAACCCGCGAGCTCGATGGTCAGGACGAAAAAAGAAACAAGGCCGATTTCGCATTATGGAAAAATGCTCCCCCACAGCACATCATGCGCTGGAAAAGCCCGTGGGGCGAAGGTTTCCCCGGCTGGCATATCGAGTGCTCGGCTATGAGTAGTAAATACCTCGGCGAAACATTTGATATACACGGCGGCGGTATGGACCTTCAGTTTCCGCACCACGAGAGCGAGATAGCACAGAGTACTATAGCACATGGCCACGCGCCCGTACGCTACTGGATGCACAACAACATGATCACCATCAACGGTAAGAAGATGGGTAAGAGCTATAACAATGTTATAAAGCTTACAGAATTGTTCAGCGGTAATCATCCGCTTTTAGAGCAGCCATACCACCCTATGGTTGTGCGCTTCTATATATTACAGACACACTACCGCAGCACCCTCGATTTTAGTAACGAGGCGCTCCAGGCATCAGAGCGTGCGTTCCGCCGCTTATGGGATGCGTATGAGATACTAAACAAACTGCAACACCCCGCTAACGAAACCGCCGGTGATGCTGCCCTTGATAAGCAGGTAGTTGAATGGTGTCACCAGTGCACGGAGTTTATGAACGATGACTTCAACACAGCAAAGGTTATCGCGAATCTCTTTGAACTTGCGCCGGTTATCAATGGCATAAAAGGCGGACAGATAAAGGCAGGTGCATTATCATCCGGTACATTCACCTTATTGAAAAATACCTACAAAGATTTCCTCGAAGATATACTCGGCATGAAGGCATTGCAGGTAGAGCAAAGCAACAAGCTCGATACTGTCCTGTCACTATTGATAGAGATACGTGGCGATGCCAAGAAAAGGAAAGATTTTGCTACCTCAGACCAGATAAGAAATAAGCTTGCAGAAACAGGCGTATTACTCAAGGATGAGAAAGACGGAACGGTGTCGTACACCATTGAATAACATAATATGAAAAAAATATCAAGGCTCTTAAATTACCTCAAGGATTATAAAAGCCAGATAACACTTTACTTTGTTTCTAACCTGCTGGGTATATTATTCGGGCTGTTCTCATTAACCATGTTGGCGCCTGTATTGCAGGTGCTCTTTAAGCCAGCCGATACACCCATCAACCGCGATAGTCTGCTGGGCAAATTCTCCGGCGTTATACAGGATATTGTACATCAGCAAGGCCCGTTACAGGCATTGGCTTATGTGTGCGTTGCAGTGGTAATATTTACGGTGCTTAAAAATCTGTTCTTATACATTTCACTGTATATCCTCAATCCCATCCGCAACGCCATCCTTCGCCGCCTGCGCGATGATATGTTCACAAAGACACTTTCCCTGCCCATAGGCTTTTTTACAGAAGAGCGTAAGGGCGATCTTATATCCCGCATGACCAATGATATCAATGAGGTAGAATTATCTATCATGGGTGTGCTCGAGGTGTTCATTCGTGAGCCGCTTACCATTATCTTTTACCTCGGTGCCATGATATTCATGAACTACAAGCTTACGCTGTTCTTATTGGTATTCCTGCCGGTTGCGGGTTTAATAATAGGCCGTATCAGTAAGTCGCTCAGAAAATCTTCTAACATTGCACAGGAGCAATTGGGTAATATGCTGGGCGTTATCGATGAAACACTGGTAGGTATGCGCGTAGTAAAGGCGTTCAATGCGGAGGCTAATCAGCACTTGCGTTTTATGCGCATCAATAATTTACTGTTCCGCACACGTAATCACATTGCCGCGCGTAAAGAACTTGCATCACCACTCTCTGAAACAATGGGTGTGATTGTCGTTGCGGTCATTCTGTGGTTCGGTGGCAGGCTGGTATTCTCCGGCACAGGTTTTAGCGGCGAATGGTTCCTTACCTACATCGCCTTGTTCACACAGATAATAAATCCGTTCAAAAATCTCTCCTCTGCTTTTTATAATGTGCAAAAAGGTACTGCTGCACTTGACCGTATAGAACATTTGCTGGGCGTAGAAAATACCATTGTAGAATTGCCCAACGCCAAACACATACATGCTTTCGAACACACACTCGAATTAAGAAATGTACAGTTTGCCTATGGCGATAAGACGATACTCAACAATATAAACCTTACAGTAGAAAAGGGAAAGACCATTGCATTGGTGGGCGCATCTGGCGCCGGTAAGTCTACGCTTGTCGACCTCATACCGCGCTTCCACGATGTAACGGGTGGCGAGATATTGATTGATGGTGTAAACATTAAAGAGTGCAAGATCGATGACCTGCGCCGCCTAATAGGTGTCGTTAGTCAGGATCCTATCTTGTTCAATGATACTATTTACAATAACATTACCCTTGGCACCGGTGGTGCTACTGAAGCCGATGTAGCAGATGCTGCACGCGTAGCCCATGCTGATAATTTTATCAAACAAAAAGCAGATGGTTACCAGACCGTTGCGGGCGACCGTGGTGCAAGGCTTAGTGGTGGTGAGCGCCAGCGTATTACCATAGCACGTGCGGTATTGAAGAACCCACCCATACTTATACTCGATGAGGCAACTTCATCGCTCGATACAGAAAGTGAGCGTATCGTACAGGATGCTATCAATAAGCTCATGCAAAATCGTACGTGTATCGTTATTGCGCATCGCCTCAGCACGGTGCAGCATGCCGATGAGATAATAGTAATGGAGAAAGGCGAGATAGTAGAGCGCGGCACACATGCCGGTCTTATCAGCAAAGGTGGTATCTACCAAAAACTGGTAGAGATGCAGCAGGTGAGATAAGGGTGAATTAAAAATTTTAAAATCAAAACTAAAAACGAAAGACATTGGTCACGTAGAGCCGCAACATCTTGCGCCTCCCTCGCGCAATGCCATCAACACGAGCTAATCGTCTGACACCCTCTCCATTGGAGAGGGCCGGGGTGAGGCCACCGCAACATCCATGATTTCGTCATTGCGATTCTGCATGCGCCAGCTGCGGAAGAAGCAATCTAACGATCACAATAACAGTCGCCTGTAGAGCCGCAACATCATGCGTCTTCTATATACACTATCCACTTCCCGCAACACTAGAGACAAAGCATGCTTTGTCTCTACATAACGATAACATACCTTCCGGCAATACAAATAACACCATATTCCCGTTTAAAAACCGCAGCAGGAGTTTTACTTTTTCATTTTTTGAATTTTCACTTCAAAAAACGTCTTTTTGCAAACACATGTTATTTGGTTTCCCCTTTCCCCTATATTTGTATTAATAACTATTAAAGGATCGCATCTGTGGTCCCATAAACTAAATTACTTATGAGCAAGAAGATACTGGTAACTGGTGGCTGTGGCTATATCGGCGGACATACAATTGTCGACCTGATACAAAATGGATTTGATGTTATCTGCGTAGATGACCTTTCGAGAGGCTCTTTAAAAATGCTCGAGGGTATAGAGAAAATAGTAGGTCGCCCTATAAAAAATTACAAAGTAGATCTTTGCGATCTCGATGATACAGAAGCTATCTTTTTAGAGAACCCCGACCTCGAAGGCGTGATACATTTCGCGGCCTTCAAATCGGTTCCTGAATCGGTAGATCAGCCGTTAATGTATTTTAAGAACAATCTTAATTCACTCATCAACCTGCTGCAGTGTGCAGAAGATTTTGATGTAGATAATTTTGTGTTCTCCTCATCATGCTCTGTATATGGTAACACTACAGAACTACCTGTATCAGAAAACGCACCTATACCGGAGCCGGAATCTCCTTACGCCCGCACCAAGCAAATGGGCGAGGCCATCTGCCGCGACTTTACTTTTATTCATAAAGACTTCAACACTATATTGCTGCGTTACTTCAATCCGGTAGGCGCCCATCCATCGGGTCTTATAGGTGAGTTTCAGGATCTGTCAGAAAGTGTAGTACCCGTTATCACGCAGACTGCTATCGGCAAGCGCAAAGAAATGACTGTCTTCGGTACTGATTACGATACCCGCGATGGCTCATGTGTACGCGACTACATACACGTAATGGACATCGCCAATGCGCACACCAAGGCACTGCAATACATAATCGAAGACCGCAACAAAAACAACTGCGAGATATTCAATCTCGGTACAGGTAATGGTGTCACCGTATTAGAACTGATCGATGCCTTCGAAAAAGTATCCGGTGAAAAACTGAATTACAAAAAAGGCCCGCGCCGCCCCGGTGATGTAATATCTGTCTATGCTAACAACAATAAAGCACGCACACTCCTCGGCTGGGAAACAAAGTACAACCTCGATGCTATGATGGATACTGCCTGGAAATGGGAGCAGATCGTGAAGAAAAATAAGGAAGCTGCCGTAGCAGAGTAATTCTATATTGCCCCGGCCTTTTTGGCATACAAAGTTTAGATGTCCGGTTGATACAGAGCTGTTCACACAAGTTCGATATAACGCATAAAAAAAAGGCCACCTACAGGTGGCCTTTTTTTTATAAAACTCAAGATCTGTTTATTTTTTGTACACCTTCACAGAGCAGGTGTAGTATTCCATTTTTTCTATTTGTTGTTCACGGCTCAGGTGGCTCAGCCTGTTTACCTTAGGCAAGTGCACTTCCTTTGGCAATTTATCGTGTATCAGTTGTATCAGCGCCTTAGAGCTTACCGCGTAGGTATTATCCTCGCCCGGTTTGCCGATAGCGGTTAGTATCGCTAGTACGTTTCCTTGGGCGTCCAGTATTGGCGATCCGCTTTGTCCGTGGTCGGCATGCAGTTCTAGCCCGTATTGCATTGGGTTGCTTTCGTAGCCATCACGTGCGCTTACATAACCCTCTTTATATACGATCTCATCATCAGGGTAGCCCAGTGTAAATACCTTTTCACCCAGTCCGGCTTTGCCTGGCTCAAACGTATAAGGCACCTCAGATTTGCCAAAGCGGAAATTCTTCTTTTCCACCTTTAATATAGCAAGGTCTTTTTCAGCGTCAAATGCTACGAGATATGTTTTGAAATACCCACCGTCCCTGTTCTGTATATACACAGAGTCGCCATCAGATATTACGTGATAGTTGGTAACAAAATAACCGTCATTGGTAATTGCAAATCCGGAACCTATATAGCGTACTTCCGACGGAGGTGGTGTTGGTGCCTTGGTTGTGTTTATATCTTTGCGCAGTTCTGTCTGGCTGCGTTTTATATTCTCCAGCTCACGGCGAACGATATTATAATCAGATGCTGATCTTTTTACAGCATGTGTTACTGCCCAGAAGGTTGTGAGTGATGTCAGTATGGCAATACCTGCGGCTACAGATGCTGTACGCCAGAAGTGTGCCTTTAATGGTATGGTGCGTATTATTTTTGTAGTAAATTTTACAGGCGTTTGCTGTTCGGTATGTATATCGTGCAGCATGGCGCGGAAATTCTTTTGTGCGATGCTGCCCTGCACAGAGCGTAGCAGGTTCACACTTTCATGAAACTGGCCGGCAAAGATAGGATCCGATTGCAGGCGTGTTTGCAGTGCTACAAGCTCGGCCTCGGGTAGAGATCCTGCCAGGTAGGCTTCTGCAAGCTCCCAGGTACTGTTATCGATAGTCATATTGCGTTCGTCATTTAGCCTGTGCTCCGTAAAACAGTTTACGAAGTCGGGTAAGGCATTTATACTTTTGTGTCTTGGCATTGTCCGGGTTAGTATACCCGAAGTCAGCCGCTATTTCCTGCATGCTCTTATCATTATGATAAAAAGCTTTTATTAAGGATCTGCAAGGTTCCCCCAGTTGGTCCAGCGCTGCGTTCAGTTGCTCATAATGTGCTTCACGTTCATGGTGTGCGTTAAGGTCTTCCTCATACGCCCAGTCCGGTCCGTCATCATCACTGCCGCCTGCGTTATCAGGCAGGTATCCCGGCCCTTTCTGCTGCTTTTGTAGTTTTTTATACCACAAATGCTTGCTGATGGCGAAAAGATAAGTGCCTATTTTACAGGTCAGCCTGAAATCTTCATGCTGTGCTTTCTCAAAAAGAACTACCATCGCCTCCTGAAACATATCTGCTGCGTCAGCCCCGCTGCCACCGTTCTTGATTATCCACCCATTTATGATATTAAAATGATGTTGATATATCTCAGCGGTTGCCTTTCGGTCGCCTGCAGCTAATGCCGATAATAAATGTTGTTCGGTATTCGGGAAGCTCTGCACTATTAATGCTGTTTTATTGAAAAAGTAACCCAATGAAAGGAATAATACCCCCAAAGAGGTTATAATAGCTATAAAGGTAAATATACTGCGCTATAAAAATGTCCCAAAACTCCTAAAATTACATTATAAAAAAATATTTTTAAAAAGATGGGTTACCTTATTCTGTTTCCGGTATAAAGTGTAATTAACCATCTAAAAAAACAAATTATGAAATTCGTAAAATTAAGCATCTTCGCTCTTGCAATGGGTATGTTTGTAACTTCATGCGGTAGCGGAAGCGGTGACGCATCTACTAAGGATACAACTGCAGCAACTACAACTACAACTACTACAACTGCAACTCCTGACACTGCAAAGGCTCCAGTAGCAACTCCGGATACATCTAAGATGGCTCCTGCTATGGATACTACTAAAAGCAAAATGACTACTAAGACTGAAACTAAAACTACAGAAAAGAAAGCTAAATAATTTTAGCCTTACTTTTAAGTAATATTTTGTGAGCGCTACCCATTGGGTGGCGCTCTTTTTTTAATATATATGCTATCTTTATAAAAACCCGTCAAATGAAAAGGTATTTCTTCTTCGTCCTGTTACTCACATCAGTATTTTGTACTGGCATTGCAAAGGCGCAGTCATTTACCGTTGCACATGATACTATGTACGTTGCTGCTTCGGGTACGACATCCTTCCACGATGATATTATCCCGCTTATAGATAGTGTTTCTATCAAGTGGCAGGTTGTAGCCAATAATTTTCCTCCGTCTACTTACGGGTCTACAATATTTTGCGATAAAGACTTTTGTTATACATATGGATCTATAGGTATGACAGATACGATAACTACAACGCCGAATTACCTCGATTCTACAAGTAATTTTTCTTTTTCAATAACCTTGGATACGCCAATAACATCTGGCACTTATTTCATAACAGTGCGTATGAGCAATGACTCCATACCCAGCGATACCGCAAGAGAAACATACCTGCTCACGTTCCCTACGGCGGTTCAGAACGTAAACCAGACCGCCACAAATATTTCTTTATACCCAAATCCTTCGGTTAACGAGCTGAACGTAAACTTTACCGGGTCAGATGCAGTGGCAATTGCCATATATGATATCACAGGCAAACAGCTCTATAACTATAAAGTACAGGGAAATACAGCAAAGCTTAATGTGCAAGACCTTGCGGCCGGTACTTATTTTATCAGGTTACTCAATAACGCCAATACTACTATTGCTACGCGGCGATTTGTAAAACAATAAATTTTCTACTGCCTCACATTCCCCGCATATATTATTAGCCTGCAACGCCTAATTTTACAGCATGACGATACTACCCGGTGATGTAAAGACCGCACAGCTGCATGCATACCTGCTTGGCTCCGTGGCTCCGCGCCCTATATGCTTTGCCAGCACTATAGATAACGATGGCAATAGCAATCTTTCTCCTTTCAGCTTCTTCAATGTTTTTGGCAGCAAGCCACCCATACTTATTTTCTCGCCATCGCGCCGGGTAAGGGATAATACTATTAAGCACACCCTCGAGAATGTGTATGAAACAAAAGAGGTGGTGATAAACATCGTCAACTACAACATGGTGCAGCAGACCAATCTCGCCAGTTGCGAATACCCGAAGAATACAAACGAATTTATAAAGGCGGGCTTTACACCCATCAAATCCGATATTGTAAAACCCTTCCGTGTAAAGGAGTCACCCGTGCAGCTTGAGTGTCGTGTTATGCAGGTGATAGAAACAGGTAAAGAAGGCGGCGCTGCTAATCTTATCATCTGCGAAGTGCTGTGTATGCACATCGATGATAATATTTTTGATGCCGCCGGCATCATCGATCCGCATAAAATAGATCTCGTAGCACGTATGGGTGCCGATTATTATTGCCGTGCGTCAGGCGCTGCAATATTTAAAGTAGAGAAGCCGAATATGGCGCTGGGCATAGGTGTTGATGCCCTGCCCGATAACATCCGCAATAGTAAAGTGCTTACAGGCAATGAGCTCGGTATACTCGGCAACAGCCATGCTATCCCGGTTATTAGCGAACTGGTAGAAGACGATAGGCTGAACGAGATAATGAAAACAAGCACCCACGATGAAGATCTGAAGATCAACTTACTGCATGCCTACGCAAAAGAGCTGCTGCGGGAAGGTGATGTAGACAAAGCCTGGCAGGTGTTGATGGTTGAATAGTCGAGCGGAACCTGAATTGAACACAATAAGTTTTCATCGTGGAAGTTATTTATATATCACAAAAACGCCTGAAAATATGAAAAAGCTAGCAACCCTATTAGTATGTATCTGCATCTTGTTTGCAGTTAAAAGTACTGCACAGTCTTTTAGCGACAGCGTAAAGCGGGCATTACAGCAGGTAAGTGATGAGATGTATGCTGCGGACGATAAAGAATGCTTCATCGTGCAAGCCATTACAGATGAACTGATACAGCCGGGCCAGAAATTCGTTTTCATTTATGATACAGGTGTTATCACGATAAACGGGAATAAGCCCGCTGGTGGGCTGCGAGAGCGTTACCTGATAAGGGCGGGTCACTTTTTACAAATGGGCAAGGGATGTATAGACAGTTGTAACATGGGGATAGATGAGGGAGGCATAACGCTTGCCGAGATATTTGATGCCAATTCAAAATTCAGGAAAAGATTGGAGAACAGCAGAATAGCAATGAACCGGGAAATATTGAGGGATATGTCTTCCTCAAAGTTGATAGACACTGCGGACTACAAGATTCTTTATAATATCCACGGTTTGTATGTAAACAATGAAAAGGTGCCTGCCGATATTGCCGGCATTTATATAGCTATGATAGAGAGCGAAGGCTTCTACCCCATAGAGGAAAGTGACGAGTTTGTTATGGAGCACCCATACAAAGGCGATTAATATCATTTAGATACCTGAAATTACGAATGGTATAATTGCCTTGGCCTTTAGGCCGGGGGTTATGTGGGTAAATACTGGTGGCTTTAGCCAAAATAGCACATGCAAGGCTTGGATGTCGAATTGATATGACATAATACCTCATTATCTAAAACACAATAATTATAGCATAGGCAAGTTATCTATATAGTCTAAACTTTACCGCTATGAGAAGGGCATTTCTTACACTTACTGTGTGCTTATTTGTCGGGTTATTGTGTACAGATAACAGCTATGCGGCAACAGGGCTTAGCGACAGCATGAAGCATGAGCTAATGCGCGTAAGCGATATTATGTATCGGCAAGGTGATAATAATTTTATCGTTGTCGATGCTATCGTCGATGGGCTGATACCTTTAGGAGTCTACTATAAACTTAGCTATAAGAACAGTACTATCACAATAAATGATAATGATTTGCCTGCGAACTTGGCGTCATCTTATAATGATAAGGCCTTGCGGTTCATCATACACAATGGGGGAGATGGAACTTCTTCTTTCTCCGTGCGCTGTGATGGAGCTAAACTCTCAGACATATTTGACCCTAATTCAATTATGAGGCAGTCGTGGGTGCATTCAGATACGATTCACGTCAATATAGCCGGATCAGTTTTATCAGCTAACCACTGATCATGCTTATGGAAAATAACATCATGGCTCCCATCTTTAGGACGAACAAACAATAAACCTCAATTGGGCTTTAGCTGGAATGATCTGGAAATATACCGGCGAGTACTTCTTAAGCCCTGAAAGGGCAAAACTTACTAGCATGGGGTGAAGCCCTATGTACGCTATCCGGAAAATGACACCCTCTCCCCCGGAGAGGGCCGGGGTGAGGCCAACGCCACGCATACAGGCAGCTATAACATAATTGCCCCGCTCTTTAGAGCGGGGTCAGCATTAAAATATATTTCGGCTTTAGCCAGAATAGGTGTCATTGAATGTTCGATTAGTATTAACCCTGTAACCTCTGTGTATAACCTGTGCATTTCATATTGGCATAATACGCACATAATACTTTCGTAACACTATTGTGGGTAACTTTAGTATAACCTAAATATTATAGATTATGCTATGGCGAAGATTTAGCGGCGAACCTTTACGGCTTCCTGTAAAGAAAGCTGTGGAAGAGGCTATTGTACGCGAACGCGGTGCGGGCTACAAGCTCAAAGTATGCATTGGTACTGACTCACAGGTGCGTGCTGCCGAAACGGAATTTGCAACCGTCATCGTTTTCCTGCGCGAGAAACATGGCGGTTTTATGTTCATCAGCAACGATAAAACCACGCAGCCATATTCTATCAAGGAGCGTATGCTGGTAGAGGTGGCACGTAGCATCGAGATAGCCTACGAGCTATGCGACCTCTTCAATGAATACGATGTAGACATGGAAGTACATGCCGACATCAACACAAATCCGCAATTCAAAAGTAATGAAGCGCTACGCGAGGCCATGGGTTACATCCTGGGTATGGGCTACGCCTTCAAGGCCAAACCCGATGCTTTTGCCAGCAGTTGCTGTGCAGATAAGATGGTGAATTAGCGTATAATTCCTGCTTTTTGCAGTCACAAGGGTCGTTCACGTTCCTTGCAGGTGATTTCTCCCTTATATTTTCCTGTTTTCCCGCCTTTCGTCCGTATTTTCCTGTCTTTATATAGGTAAAAAAGGTTTAAATTTACTATTTAGGTACAACCCTTGTTTTAAATGAAGTTGCGTTACATATCCCTGTGTTGCTGTATGTTATTTTCGGCGTGGGCAAGCTGTGCCCAGTCGCCTGTAGAATTTATTGAGAATAAGGGACAATGGGGCGATTGGTTTCAGTATCGTGCTACTACAAGCGGTGCAGATATAATGCTGGAAAAAGATGGTTTCCGTTATATACTTGGTGAACCTTCTATAAAAAATAAGGTCGACTCATTTCACCTCGGGCAAATTAAACAACCACCACTCCTTAAGTTCCACGTGTATAAAGTAACCTTCGAAGGTGCAAATACACATGCGGAAATAACAGGCAAAAAACCACAGACCACATACAATAATTATTTTTTAGGCAATGACTCCACACGTTGGAAATCTGGTATTCATCCATGTTTAGCAGTCGACTACACTCATTTATATGATGGTATTGATATGCACGTATCTTCTGATAAAGGATACCTCATGTATGAGTTTATGGTGCAGCCAAAGGCGGATGCGGGACAGATAAAAATGAGATTCGATGGTCAGACAAATCTGAAACTAAAAAATGGTAAACTTACAATACACACCACGGTTGGTGATATAGAAGAACTAAAACCTTATGTATATCAATATGTAAACGACCAACGTGTGGATGTGCCTTGCGATTATCAGCTAACCGACAATATACTCACTTTTAACTTCCCGAATGATTACGATCATTCACAACTTTTAGTCATAGACCCAACAGTGGTATTTTGTACACTTACGGGCTCTACAGCAGATAATTGGGGCTTTACAGCTACCTATGATGCAGAAGGTGATTTTTATGCAGGTGGCTTAGTTAATACACTTGCGTACGGTGGAAGCTTTCCCGTAACTACTGGGGCATTTCAAACAACATTTGGTGGGGGGTATACAGAGTTCGAACCTGGCACTGGCCCTTATACTGGAGATGAAATTGTGCCTGCGTATGCTGCAGATATTTCTATCATAAAATATAATCCTACGTGTAGCGGCAAATTATACGCAACATATATTGGTGGTAGTGGTAATGATCACACACACAGTATGATAGTAGATGCTACTGGAAATCTAATAATTGCAGGCAGAACAAAATCCTTGGATTACCCCACTACTTCTACTGCTTATCAAACTACCAATAATGGTGGATGGGATATTGTCGTTACAAAACTCACACCAGATGGTTCGTCACTTGTCGGGTCTACATATATTGGTGGTACAAGTGATGATGGTATGAATGGTGATTCAACGGAATATTGGTATGGAGGGTTAAAGTATAATTATGGTGATGATGCTCGTAGTGAAGTGCAGGTAGATAACACAGGCAGCATTTTTATGGCTGGGTCAACAAGATCCACGAATTTTCCAACCACACCCACTGCAATTTCTACTACCCTTTCTGGTTTGCAAGATGGTGTTGTGTTTAAATTGAACAACGATTTAAGCTCATTAATATGGAGTACTTATGTAGGTGGTAATGGCGATGATGCTGCTTATGTGCTTGCATTTGATACTGGGCAGGCTGCTATATATGTTGCGGGCGGCACTAACAGTACAGATCTTCCAGTGACATCCGGTAGTTTACACAGCACATATCAGGGTGACTCTGCTGACGGCTTTGTATTAAAATTCAAAAATAGCTCGCCATATAACGTGCTAAAAGGAACGTACGTAGGTACCAGTCATTACGACCAGGTATATGGTATACAGGTGTCGTCAGACAATAGTGTTTATGTAATGGGCCAATCGGTAGGGGGCGCTTTCCCTGTAACAAGTGGCACGTATGCAAATGCTAACTCGTGTCAGTTTGCAATGAAAATGGACGCGGACTTGTCAACGGATCTGATATCAACAGTATTTGGTAATAGTGATGCAGCACATACCAATATTTCACCGGTTGCCTTTTTAGTTGATACTTGTAACAACGTATATATTTCCGGCTGGGGCGGCGATTTAGGAATCGCGGAAGTTAAGTCAGGATTATGTACAGATATGCCCTTATCAACTGATGCTTTTCAATCCACAACTGACGGAAGGGATTTTTATTTTATTGTGTTGGGAGCAGACATGTCCACATTGAGATATGCTACATACTATGGAAGAAGTTCTCCTGTGCCATTTTTGGGTGAACATGTAGATGGCGGTACTAGTAGATTTGATAAGCATGGCATTATTTATCAGGCAATCTGTGCAAACTGCGGCGGCCCCTCTGGCCCTGCATTTCCAACTACAGATGGAGCTTTCGCTACACTTGACGGTAGTCCTAACTGCAACGAGGCCGCATTAAAGATCGCTTTCAATATTGGCCCTGTTAGTGCTTCTATCACAGCAGGCCCCAGCACAGATGGCTGCGCACCGCTCACCGTTAATTTTACAAACACATCTAACAATGCCCTCTCCTTCCTCTGGAACTGGGGCGATGGCTCAGGTACGGATACCGGCTATGCACCGTCGCATACATTTACTACACCCGGCGTTTACACGGTAACACTCTCAGCCGCCAATTCTAATGCTTGTTTTAGAACCACCGATACCGCACACCTTACCATTACAGTAAGTACCGATACACTCAGCCCCGCATTCGATGTTCTTGTAACAGATAGCTGCGGCCCGTATACGGCTAATTTCATTAATACATCTGTATACGGCACAGAAGCTGGTGCTGCTGCGCACACTACATTTACATGGCACTTTGGTGATGGTACTACATTTACCGGGGTCAACCCGCCAATGCATACCTATGCCGATACCGGCATCTATACGATAACACTGCTAATGGTCGATACGACCGCCTGCAATTCGCCCGATAGCGTTTCAAAAAAAATAAGCATACATGGTCAGCGTGTCACTGCAAGTTTCAGTATCACAGATTCTGTTTGTGAAGGCGTACCGATAGGCGTTATAAATACTTCTACCAATGTCATTACCTATATATGGAACTTTGGTAACGGTACCACATCTACATCTTCATCACCTATTATCACGTTCGATACAGTAGGCACATTCACTATCACACTTATTACGGTCAACCCCGGTGCATGTAACCTTAGCGATACCGTACACGCAACAATAACCGTAGAGTCGGGACCTACGGCTAACTTCACCTATACGCCTATTACACCCGTACCCAATAGTGCTGTAACATTTACAAACCTCTCGCTCAACGCTACTAGCTATTCATGGGATTTTGGCGATGCAACAACAAGCACCGAAGCAAACCCCGTACACATGTACAACAAAACGGGTGGCTACAATGTATGCCTCAACGCATACAACGGTAGCAACTGCCCCGCACGTATTTGTAAGACCGTACCCACTGATATAGAGCCCATTATTGGCTTGCCTTCAGGCTTCAGTCCTAATGGCGATGGTGAGAACGATGTACTGTATGTTCGCGGTGCAGCCATAAAAACACTCGATCTTAAAATATACAATCGTTGGGGTGAGCTTGTTTTCGAAACAACAAGCCAGAGCATAGGGTGGGATGGTACCTTCAATGGTAAACCGCAGCCTATCGATGCTTATGCGTTTGTATTGAGTGTATCATTTATTGATGGGTCGCAGCAGCTTAAAAAAGGAAACGTTACATTACTAAGATGATGAAGAAAATACAGCAGGGAATAATACTTATAGCGCTGTTATGTATGCAGTGTAGTGATTCCTTTGCCCAGAGCATACACTTTTCCCAATACTACAATGCGCCGGTAATACTCAATCCTGCTAACACCGCATTAATGCCCGATTACGATTATCGTTTCGGTGCCAACTTTCGCAATCAGTGGGCTACCGTGCCTGTACCATATAGCACCACATCGGTATTTGGTGATTTTAAAATAGCTTCACAAAGAAGCAGCAGCAACAACTGGCTGGGTCTCGGCCTTGCTTATTTCAATGATAAAGCCGGCGATGGCAACCTCGCCCTCAACCAGATAGAAGGGTCCGTAGCATACCATCTTTCACTCAATTACCAAAGCCTTTTATCCTTTGGTCTTTCTGGCGCGTATACCCAGCGCAGTGTAAATTTCGATAACCTCACTTTCGATGCGCAGTGGGATGGTTTCAGCTTTAACACCAGCCTCCCAAACGCCGAAAAAGTAGGGATACTAAAAACAGACTACAGCACCGTAGGTGCCGGGCTTAACTATTCTTATTTCCCCAACGAAAATTTTTACCTGAAGCTCGGCTTTGCCATGGCCAATATCAATCAGCCCACCGAAAGTTTCTACGGCGGCAAGAACCAGATAGCCATGCGCCCAACAGCCAATGCAGAAGCAACGATACAAACCGGCTCCAACCTTATTGTAACACCATCAGCCTATTATACAGAGCAGCTGAGTGCTTATGAGCTGATATATGGCTCCCAGTTTCAGGTGCGCCTCAAAGGCACAGAGTACAAGACCTCAGAGCTTATTCTGGGTATTTACAATCGTTTTGGCGAGTCTATGATTGGGGTGGTGGGTTTTCAGTATAATGGCATCCAGTTCACCGCTAGCTACGATTTTACTATCTCCACACTGGCTCCTTATAACTCAGGCTATGGCGCTTTAGAGTTCTCGCTGATCTATAAAGGGCTGTACAGAGGTATAAATGCGCCGCACAAAATGTATAACTGCCCGCGCTTCTTTTAACAAAATATATTGCCGTGTAAAAATTACTGGTATTATATTTGAGTAACAATTGTATATGGAAAAGGAAAAATATAAAATACTGCTTGTCGAGGACGACACCAACTTCGGACAAGTATTGAAAAATTACCTGGAACTTAATGATTTTGTAGTAGAACTGGCTCGTGATGGTATACTTGGGCTTGCCGCATTCCGCCGCGAGAAATTCGATATCTGCCTTTTAGACATAATGATGCCTAATATGGATGGCTTCACGCTGGCAGAAGAAATAAGAAATGTAGACCCGGATATTCCACTGTTCTTCCTCTCTGCAAAGAGCATGAAAGAAGATATACTCAATGGTTACAAACTCGGCGCGGATGATTATATCACCAAGCCTTTCGACAGCGATGTATTGCTGCATAAAATAAAAGCGGTACTTAAGCGCAATCAGGAATTGCAGGAAAAGCACCACTCACAGATAGAGTTCGTAATAGGCTCTTATCATTTCAATAGCAAGCTGCGCACCCTAAAACATGGCGCCGATACCAGCACATTATCCCCTAAGGAAAATGAATTGCTGTTAATGCTTGCAGAATACAAGAACGACCTATTGCCACGTGAGATAGCGCTGAAGCGTATCTGGGGCAGCGATACCTACTTCAACGGCCGCAGTATGGACGTATACATAGCCAAGCTGCGCAAGTATCTGAAAGAAGATAGCAGCGTAGAGATAGTGAATATACACGGCAACGGTTTCAGGCTTGTAGTACCTGAATAAGCAACCTCGAAAATATAAATATATCGTATGCCACATCATAAAGGTGTGGCATACTTATAAAAGGCCTCAACTAATTGTGCGATATGTACTTCGGAGATTATAAGCAGCACACGGAAGCGAAAATTAATCAGGCGCTGTTATGGGAGTATGATATGTCTGCGTTCGACTTTGGCCAAATGGCAAACATAGTCGTGCAGCGCGTTGTAGAGCGTGGCTGGCCGGATGATTGGTATGCCGCACTAAATCTGTATGGTGTGGATGGCATGAAAGAAATAATAAAAGCTTTGCCCTACCTCAATGAAAAAGATATGTATTTTGTCAGCGGTCTTTTTGAGATCCCGTTATCACAAATGAAATGTTACACAAAGAAACAGTCACAACAACTACACTGGAACTCTTAAAAGAGTTAATGCTGGATGAGAAACTCAATGGATTTTTTCTCGCAGGCGGCACTGCGTTATCTTTACTAATAGGCCACAGAATAAGTATAGACATTGATCTGTTTTCCCAATTTCCATTTGATGAGAATGCGCTATCAACCCATTTGGAATCTTATGAGCGATTTCAGCTCAATTATATACATAGCAATACTATCAAAGGGCAGATAAAGGATGTTCAGGTCGATATCATAACACATGCCTATCCCTTAATAAAGGATGTGCTTAAAATCGAGGATGTTAGATTAGCAGACATAGAAGATATCGCAGCAATGAAATTGAACGCTATCATTGGTAACGGTACGCGAATAAAGGATTTTATCGATATAGCCTTTATTTCTTCTTTTCTTTCTTTACAGCAAATGACAGATGCCTACGAAGCGAAATATGCCTCAAGAAATCCGGTGATGGTATTAAAGTCACTTATGTACCATCAGGAAATAAATTTTAATGAACCTATTCGGATGATTCATGGTGCTTTCAATTGGGAACCCATTAAATTAAGATTAGATGAAATGGTGAAATTTCCGCACAAGGTTTTCTCTGCCCCACCTATTCATTGATGCATTGCGCAATTATTATTACTTTTGAAGCTACATGAAGCATTTACCTAACCTGCTGACGCTTGCCAACCTCTTTTGCGGGTGTGTGGCGATCGCTTATATATTAAATGCACAGCCATACCTCGTTACCAATATGGACACAGGCATGCCCTCATGGGTGTGGGTACGTGCAGAGCAGCAGATGTGTATCGGCAGCATCTTTATAGGCATAGCCGCCGTGTGCGACCTGCTCGATGGCCTTGCCGCCCGTGCGCTCAAAGCCTTCTCGCCTATAGGTAAAGACCTCGATTCCCTCGCAGATATAGTATCCTTCGGTGTTGCTCCATCCATGATATTCTTCAAATTCCTTTGGGATGCGCTCATGGGCGAAAAGAACGCCTTCGATGCCAGCCTGCTGGGCATGGTGCCCGCATTTTTACTCGCTTGCTTCGCGGCATTAAGACTTGCTAAATTCAACATCACCTCTTCTAGCCAGAAAAAGTATTTCATCGGTATGCCCGTACCGGCTGTAGGCCTGTTTGTTGCGTCGTTGCCGCTGCTTACATGGTACAATCCTTACGAGGTTAGCCACCTGTTTCAAAACAAATGGTTCATATACCTCATCATCGCCGTGCTGTGTTTCCTCATGGTATCGCGCATAAAATTCTTTAAGATGATACCCGCCCAAAAGGGCCTTAAATATATGTGGCCGCAGATAACGCTTGTAGTTGTTACCCTCGCCGCAATACCGTTTTTATACTATGCTACTATAACGTTCGCCTTCTTTGTCTACATCCTGTTATCGATCATCTACAGGCAGCCCGAAGAAGCCACCGAACCGGCATAACCATCTACTTTTTAAAATTTACTCGACATGAAATATACCGCACACATCAACATAATGCCGCTTAAAGAATTGCTCGATCCGCAAGGTAAGGCGGTTAATAACAGCCTCCACAACCTCGGCATCAGCCAGGTACAGGATGTACGCATAGGCAAGCACGTAACACTGAAGCTCGAAGCTACCGACAAAGCGCACGCTGAGCAGTTAGCCCACGACGCCTGCAAAAAGCTCCTTGCCAATCAGGTAATGGAATCTTTCGAGTGCTCGATAACAGAAGGATAGAACCTCTCCCGTCCTCTCCAAAAGAGAGGTGTTATTGCCGGTAAGCTACAGTGTTTAAGTCTTTTGCCTTTTTAATTTTGCATTTTGACTTTAACCTTACGCACCACGCACTTTTTGCTTTTAACTTTTACCTTCTAACTTTTGTCTTAACCATGCGCCTTTACCTCATACCCACGCCCATAGGCAACCTTGGTGACATGACCTACCGGGCAGTAGAGGTATTGAAGCAGGCCGATGCTATACTGTGCGAGGATACCCGCACCAGCTACATCCTGCTCAGGCATTATAATATACAGAAGCAGCTTACCCCCTATCATCAGCACAACGAGCACAAGGTGCTGGCGCACCTTGTGGAGCAGATACAGGCCGGTAAAAACTTCGCCCTGCTTACCGATGCTGGCACCCCCGGCATTTCAGATCCTGGTTTTCTTTTGGTGCGCGAGTGTATACGCAATGGTATACCTGTAGAGTGCCTCCCCGGCGCTACCGCCTTTGTGCCCGCGCTCGTACAGTCGGGCATACCCAGCAATAGGTTTGTATTCGAGGGTTTTCTGCCGCTTAAAAAAGGCCGGCAAACCATGATGAAGATATTGGCTGCCGAAGACCGCACAATTATCCTCTACGAGTCGCCACACAGGCTGGTGAAAACACTCAACGAACTGGCCACATACCTAGGCCCTGAAAGACAGGGCGCCGTATGTCGCGAGCTTACCAAAATGTTCGAGGAGACCAATAACAATACCCTTGCTGCGCTTGCCGCCCACTACGAGGCCAAGCCGCCAAAAGGAGAGATAGTTATTGTGATTGCGGGAAAAGAATAATTACTTCTTGGCCCTCTTAGCGGCCGATACACCTATCCCGAAGAGCGCTATACCTATTAGTGCGCCTATACTATCGGCCACGGCATCCATAAACTCCATACTGCGCCCCAGCGATACAAAATAGCCCTGCAGCACCTCTATGCACGCCCCCAGTGCTATACTTACCACAAGCATGGTCGCCATGGTCCTTGCGTTGAATCTCGGGTGTGCGCATAGCCACAGAAAAGCAAAACCCGCAAACAGTATAAAGTGTGCCCACTTATCTATCAGCGGCACATGCACTTCAGGTAGCTCCCTGGCGGGTGTGAAGCAGGCAATAAAAATGAGCAAGGTCCACACTATGGCTGCGAACCTTGCCCGTTTTGTATAAGGACTCTGTGGCGTAAAAATGCGTAGCATCTTATTCGCCTACCAGTGCGGTATATGCGGCAGCATCCAGCAGGTCTGCTGTTTCAGATGCGTTAGCGATGGTCATTTTTATCATCCAGCCTTTACCGTATGGGTCAGAGTTTACAAACTCAGGGTTCCCTTCCAGCTCAGGATTTACTTCTGTAATAGTGCCCGCCAGTGGCAGGTACAGGTCCGATACTGTTTTTACAGCCTCTACCGTACCAAAGATCTCATTGGCGCTAAGGTCCTTGCCCTTAGTGTCTATGTCTACGAATACGATATCCCCCAGTTCGCGCTGTGCAAACTCAGTGATGCCTACCGTAGCGGTATTGCCTTCTATTTTTATCCACTCGTGGTCCTTGGTGTAGTGCAGTGTGCCCGGAAATTCCATGTGCTTTATTATTTGGCGTAAAAGTAAAAGAAAAATACATCAAAACGAACGCCCGCCACCATTTTCGCAGCACGATTTTTGTGCCCCTATCTGTAATATGGACAAACCTTTACAAAACATATAATTATGAAAACGTTATGGATAGTACTCGTTATTTTTCTGCCGCTTACGGTTACCGCTAAGAAAACCCATAATCCACACCCCGGCGATGTATACAGCGTCAACTCAAAGGCCCCCCTCTATATCAACCAGCTCATACGCCAGGCCGGCAAGCGCATCGTAAAAGCGTCTGAGCACAACATGAAATACACCCACCACGGCGATACTACTTATGGTTATGTGCGCACATGGGCGTCTTACTCATCCCGCATACTCCGCATCAAGCCGCAGGTTACCGTCAAGGTCTACAGCACATCTGTTAAAGGAAAAACTGGCAAGCCCGCATACACCCGCTACCTGCTCAAATTCTTTGGCGAGGAAGGCATCTACTATATCGCTTACGATAACCGCCAGTCTACACCATTTCTTAAATACAACGAAACCGGCTGGAGAACAAAAGCCAACCTCCTCCCCACAAACAACGAACTCAATACCGACATCGCCTCCGCCATGCACAAACTCATCACCTCAAAGCTGCCCTATTCTTACGAACAATAATGTACAGTACGACCAAAATGTCACCCAAACACCTGAGCCCTGTATTGCAGGGCTTTTGTGTGTACCAAATAAATGCCGTAACCCAAACCCGAAGGGTTGACATTATTATAGCAATTAGACACAACAACCGCCAAACCCTGAAAGGGTGACATTATTTTGTAGGCTACACTATTCTTCTGCTCTCTGTCTACTGAGGAACGAAGCATCTCTACTCTCTGATTGTTACCAACACGAGTTAAGGCTTTTATGAAGTAGATGTTGTCCAGGCTAAGAATACTATTAGACAACAATAGCGTTGGCACCGTTTATCGGCGAAATTTTATCAGCACCGATATTATAACTAATGAGAAAAAAGTAATACTTTTAAATCAATGGTTATATTATGACTTCTATCTCATGTCCGCGTTGTAGATCAAACAATATTTTTGCCCACAAGAAAGGCTATAGCGTTGGTAAAGGGTGTCTGGGCTTTAATCATTATGCTGCCGTTTGCTATAATATTTTCTTTGGTTGGTTTATTAATGGGCGCAATCGGTGCGAATAAAATCAAAAAGACTTGTTTAACCTGCAATTACACCTGGTCGTGAAATTCTTCAACTGATTGCGAAAAGTTTAGTACTACAAAAGCCGGCATTGATATTTTTATAAAAAAATAACTTTATGAAAAACGATTTACAGCAAGGATTACTTTTATTCGCTCTACTGGTTATTGTAGCACTATGTTTGCTTTTTGATAAAAAGCATAGTAAGCAAAGCATAGCTGATTTTTACAGTATTTCCCGTCCGACTCTTTCTAAGTGGATGGATCTATTTCAAAGCGATATAAAAAAAGATGAATGGCGGAGGAAAAGATTTCTTTCGCCATTTGAAATACAAAATATCAAAGACTGTTTTGGAATTGACTCGTCTCTTGTTCTATCCAAAAAACAAATTGCAGAGTGTGCGGGTTCAAATTATAAAACTGTTGCAGAAAATGTCAAAAATAATTTGGATAAAATAGGCATTACTATAGATGCATGGGATTCTTGTAACGCATTTCCTCCTGTAATTTCTAGTCGTATTTTAGATATGTTAGGGTAATATTTCCCATTAAATTTTGCTTAATAGTAATCTTATCATATATTATTTCTGCATTGCAAATAAATATATTAAAAAACTTTTTGCAAAGATTCTGTTCGATAATAAACAAATTTGTTTTAATGCTATGATTTATGCTGCTAAACTTATTAATAATGTTATATTGCAGTAGATTATTAATGGGTTTACTTACTTATTTTTGTCAGAATTATTAATAGATGCAGGGACAAATTCAGTTTAACATTGAAGATTTCAAAGCCGTAAAAAAAGCTGAAATTTTATTAGATGGGATTACTGTTGTGGCAGGTGTTAATGCTTCTGGTAAGAGCACAATTTCAAAACTCATCTATGATTCCTATCAAATTTCCGCACATTTTGATGAGATTTTAGAAAGACGACTTACTTCTAGGTTACGAAAAGTTACTCGTTTTCTTGATATAATTATGTCCGAAATCAATTCTGTTTCTACGAATCGCAATTCTTTAGAGGAAATGCATTCTATGAGAGATATAACGAAACGATTTAAACATTTAAAAGAGGAGGATTTAAAAAGCTGGCTTGATTTCATTGATAACGTTGAAAACAATTACTTATCTCAACCAAAATTTCAAAATTCTTTTAATCAAGAAATCAAAAAAAATAGGCATGATAGGTTAGAATTCATGATTAGGGATATAAATAATGAAAAAGGAATACTTAAAATAAATGAAGATAAACCATTCAGTGCTGTTGCTGATTATGTAAAGAAAATTTATGAGGAAGCGATGCAGAATCTTCGCGACCGTCCCATGTCAATTTTTAGAAGTGAATTAACCAATATTTATTCACATGAAGTTCCACATAAGTTTGAGGTTTCAGAAATAGGGAATGTGATAACTTCATTTTCACAAACAAGGTTTGGCTTATCATATCTTATTGAGGAAAGTATATATATTGATTCTCCATCTATTTTTAATAACCGTTTTTATCTCCCGCCTGTAAATCGTTATTTGGAAAAGGTAAGAGATTTATTATCCAATAAAAGCCCAATTAGCACTTTTATTGATACGGGATTAATTAGTAAGGTTATTGGTGGCGATATTGATAGTGAATCTCAATTAGTTGATTTTACTTACAAACGTGATGATGGGTCAAATTTTGATTTGATTGATTGTGCTACAGGCATAAAATCTTTTGCAATATTGCAAATTTTATTAAAAAATGGCCATATAAACGATCGGACTCTTGTTGTCATAGATGAACCTGAATTAAACTTGCATCCTCAATGGATTGTCGAATATGCAAGAGTAATTGTGTTGTTGAATAAGCTCATTGGAGTACGATTTTTCATCGCCAGTCATAATCCCGACATGGTTAGTGCGATAAAACACATTTATGAAAAAGAAAATACAGCTAAAGGATTGAACTTTTACATAGCAAAAAAAGAAAATAAGGACGCTTATCAGTATATCTACGAAAAGTGTGGAACTGATATTGAGCCTATATTTCAATCATTTAATATTGCTTTCGATCGTATTAATTTTTATTCAGGAGATGAGTAAATGGAGTTTTTGTGAAGTTTCAACTTTAGAATTTGCAGATGAAATTGAGGTATCTGCATCGATTATTAGTTTTCACGATTTGCTGATTTTAGAAAAATGTGATGAAATACATTCGTTCCAGGCTGAACGTGTATTAGATTTGGATTCTGCAGAGGAAATTGTTTCTGAAAAACTAAATAGAAACCTAAGTAAATCGATGGATTGTGGATTTTGCATAAAAAATCAAGAAAATTTAAAGATTGTTTTGGTTGAGTTGAAATGTGATGTTGACTCCCCAAATTCAATGCAAGTCAAATATTTAGAGGAAAAAGTGGAAGGATCTACAAATATTGTTAATGGCTCATTACCAATATACCATCATTACTTTTTCGTATTTAAAAAACATAGGATTCATGAGGCTACTCAAAAATTTAGGAGATATAATTTTACATCCCCCTATCGATATTGGCCTGTAGATATCGAAACCGTTTACAATGCATTTTTTGAGATAGTTGATACAGCCGCAATTTGATTGTTGTTAGATGATGAAAAAATAGTACTCTAAAAGCGATTCTTCCGCAAGGCTCACATGTCTTGAGTAGAATTTGTCTCCAGACCGGAGTATCAATTTCATATTAAATCAATCTAATCAGCGGTTCAGACTTTATCGCTGCGCTCAGCCCACTTTCCAAAGAAAAATTTGGAAACCCCTTCCTCCAAATCGTATCTTGTGTCGCTAAAGGAAGATATTGAGTAATATCTGATGCATTCCCTGCACTTCCACACAAATTGTTCCGTCCGGAGCCTGTTCCGTTACCAAGTACCCTTAATAAATAAACCAAACCTATCAAATGAAAAGTCAGCAACAACAAGAAGCCCGTGAGCTCTATCTCTCTACCGACATGACCAAGACCGAGATTGCCGAGGCCATCGGCGTCCACCGCAGCACCGTCCACCTCTGGGTTAGCCAGGGCGAGTGGTCCCGTATGAAATACTGCGCTCGCCACCTCCCGTCCCTTATATCAGAGAAATGTTATTTCATCCTCGGCGATCTGGCAGATTCCATCCTCGATCGTCAGAAGCGCGCCGATGTCAAAGATGCCGAAACCATATACAAGCTCATTTCCGGCATCAACAAGCTAAAGGCCCGCACTACTTCTAATGAGGGCATGGAGATGTTCACCCACTTTATGGAAAAATTGTCAGGTAAAGACCCGCAACTTGCCCGCTCCCTGCGTCCGCATATTGCAGAGTACATGACCGCCCGCAAAAGCATAAAGTACACAGAGCTGCCCCGTCAGGAAGAAAGCCCTTTCAAAGAGCTACCTATGACGGAAAAGAATATTATAGAACACCGCCTCGACGAGGCCGACTACGACAAATGGGCACAGGAGCGCTACACCCCCGAACTCGAACAGCAGATCGCCGACCAGCAACAAGCCATGAAAGAATTCCTCGCCAAATGGAAAGCCGCTGCCCTCAAACAGGAAGCACAGGAAAAGGAAGGGAAGAAAGAAGAGAACAAACAAGAAAACAAAAACGAAGAAGGAAACAAAGAAGCCAACGAAACAGAAGAAAAAAGACAAACCCAACAACCCCCTCCCGAAAACAAAACCCTACACCCCTCCACTGATTATCAGGCACTTGCCTCCTGAAAACCCACCACAAACCCTACAAAACCCCGACAAAAAATGGACGCTATCATATCGAACAATCTATTTATCCCCCTATCTATTAACACGAGTTGCATATATGACACCCTCTCCCCGGAGTGCCTGCAAGGGCACGAGCGTAGCTCACGGGGTGAGGCCAACGCCGCAACGCACTCCCCTCCTGTTTTTAGGAGGGGACGTTGGGGAGGCGACTGCCGACACAACTGGGGTGGTCAACCCATCAACACGAGTGAGTCGTCCGCCACCCTCTCCCCCGAGTGCCTGCAAGGGCACAAACTAGCTCACGACCTGAGTCCAACCCCGCAATTGCACTCCCCTCCTGTTTTTAGGAGGGGACGTTGGGGAGGCGACTGCCGACACAACTGGGGTGGTCAACCCATCAACACGAGTGAGTCGTCTGACACCCTCTCCCCGGAGTGCCTGCAAGGGCACAAACTAGCTCACGACCTGAGTCCAACCCCGCAACGCCTCCACATTCCATCACATTACCGCATTCGCCCACATTGCTCAACACCCCGCAACGCCTCCACATTGCTCACATTCTCACATCTCCACATTAAAACACTGTCAATATTGCAGCCCGCTACCGACTGGCATAGAAACTGATGGTAGTGTAGTATCAATCTTTAAAACACAAAAAATAGAATAGTATGTCAAAAACTGTAAACATTACACCGCTGCACGATAGAGTTCTTGTAAAGGCGGCGGCGGCAGAAGAAAAGACTGCAAGCGGTATCATCATCCCTGATACAGCCAAGGAAAAACCACAACGCGGTACTGTAGTAGCTGCAGGCCCCGGCAAAAAGGACGAACCAATGACGGTAAAAAGCGGCGACTCCATATTATATGGCAAGTACGCAGGCACTGAAGTATCGTTTGAAGGTGAGGAATACCTGATAATGAGGGAGAGTGATATACTGGCAGTTATTTAATGTGGGAAATGTGAAGATGTGATAATGCAGGGTACACATATCGCATTATATTTTCACATCTACATATTTACACACATTCACATTTACAACACATTTACAAATTTTCACATTTACACATTATAAAAATGGCAAAACAACTTCATTTTAATATAGACGCGCGCAATCGTATGAAACGCGGCGTAGACATACTGGCTGATGCCGTAAAGGTAACCCTGGGTCCTAAAGGCCGTAACGTGGTTATAGAAAAGAAATTTGGCGCACCTAGCGTTACAAAAGACGGTGTAACCGTAGCTAAGGAAATAGAACTGGAAGACGCGATCGAGAACATGGGCGCGCAGATGGTGAAGGAAGTAGCATCTAAAACTGCTGATATAGCAGGTGATGGTACTACTACTGCTACCGTACTGGCTCAGAGCATCATCAGCGAAGGTCTTAAGAACGTAGCTGCAGGCGCTAACCCTATGGATCTGAAGCGTGGTATCGACAAGGCAGTAACTGCCGTTGTGGAGAACCTGAAGAAGCAGAGCGAAAAAGTAGGTAACGACAATAAGAAAATAGAGCAGGTAGCTACTATCTCTGCCAACAGCGATGCTACAATAGGCAAGCTGATAGCGCAGGCTATGGCAAAGGTGGGTAACGAAGGTGTTATAACTGTAGAAGAAGCTAAGGGTACTGAAACTACTGTAGAAGTAGTAGAAGGTATGCAGTTCGATCGCGGTTACCTGAGCCCGTACTTTGTTACCAACACGGAAAAAATGCACGTAGAGCTGCAGAATCCGTACATCCTTATCTACGAAAAGAAGGTAAGCACACTGAAAGATATTTTACCGATACTGGAAACAGTGGTACAAAGCGGCCGTCCGCTGTTGATCATTGCTGAAGATGTAGATGGCGAAGCGCTGGCTACACTGGTGGTGAACAAACTGCGTGGTTCTTTGAAGATAGCTGCTGTTAAGGCTCCGGGCTTTGGCGATCGCCGTAAGGAAATGCTGCAGGATATAGCGGTACTTACAGGTGGTACGGTTATCAGCGAAGACCAGGGTTACAAGCTGGAAAACGCTACAATAGAATCTCTGGGTCAGGCAGAAAGCATCACGATCGATAAGGACAACACTACGATCGTAGGTGGCAAGGGCCAGAAAGATAATATCACTAGCCGTGTAAACCAGATCAAATCACAAATAGAATCTACTACCAGCGATTACGATAAGGAAAAGCTCCAGGAGCGCCTTGCTAAGCTGAGCGGTGGTGTTGCTGTATTGTACATCGGCGCTGCGAGCGAAGTAGAAATGAAAGAAAAGAAAGATCGCGTTGATGACGCGTTACACGCTACACGTGCTGCCGTAGAAGAAGGCATCGTACCGGGTGGTGGTGTTGCTTACATCCGCGCTATCGAGTCATTAGACGCTGTACAGTTCGACAACGCTGATGAGAAGACAGGTATCGCTATCATACGTCGCGCTATCGAAGAGCCACTTCGCCAGATCGTTGCTAACGCGGGTCTCGAAGGTTCTATCATCATACAGAAAGTACGCGAAGGCAAGGGCGACTACGGTTTTAACGCACGCACAGAAGTTTACGAAAACATGCTGGCAGCGGGTGTTATAGATCCTACTAAGGTGGGCCGTGTAGCGCTTGAAAATGCAGCGTCTATCGCTAGCATGCTCCTTACTACTGAGTGTGTAATAGCTGACAAGCCTGAACCTAAGTCTGCAGCACCAGCAGGTGGTGGCATGCCGGGCGGTATGGGTATGGATTATTAATTTGAATAGTTGATTGGTTGATAAGTTAATTAGATAGCTGATCAATAAATAAATAAGTTGAAAAGTTCCGGTATCACCGGGACTTTTCACTTTCTTAAAAGAGCGTAAATAAAAAAAATGCCCTGTTAACCTACCAACCGGTCACCCTATCAACTCTTGCCGTACTTTTGAAACATAATTTTAAAACAAAAAACATGACCATAGAAACAAGACAAAAAGCGCCGGATTTTACACTCATCGACAGCGATAAGCAAGAGGTGACACTGAGCGCGCAGCAAGGCAAGAATGTATTGCTGTTGTTCTTCCCGTTCGCCTTCACAGGTACGTGTACTAAAGAGCTCTGCTCAGTACGCGATAACATAGCAGCCTACAATGGCCTTAACGCGCAGGTCTACGGTATATCAGTAGATTCACCGTTCACACTCGCGAAGTATAAAGAGGAGCAGGGACTTAACTTTCCGTTACTGAGCGACTTTAATAAAGAAGTATCTGCGGCCTATGGTTCACTGTATGAAACATTCGCATTCGGAATGAAGGGTGTATCAAAGCGCTCTGCATTTGTAATAGACAAGGAAGGCGTAGTGCAGTATAAAGAAGTACTTGATGTACCTACAGACATACCTGACTTTGAAAAGATACAGGCTTGTTTGCAGAGTTTGAAGTAAAAAAATAACTACGCAAAGGTATACGACTAACCAGTGTTGATATTAGCCATATCCCTTACCATTTCGAATTGTGTGCCGCGAAGAGGAATGTTGTTGTGGATGAGGAAGTCGGTGATTTGGGTGCAGGTGGCATCGATATTTATAACTTTTACAGTAGGGAAATTATTGTGAGGGATAAGTTGAGTTAATATAGCGGAGCCTATACCCTGCCTGCGGTGATCTTTATGTACCGCGAGGTGCAAGTCACCGGTGGCAGGCTCAATGATACCGTAGCCTACTAGTACATCGTTATAGAATGCGCCTGAAATTATAAGGCCGTGGCGGCATCTTTCTAACGCATCAAATGTGTTTTGCCACGATGGTATGAAGTCTTGCATGGCCAGCATGGCAGCTTTATCTTCAAAGCCTATTGGGCGTAATGAGATGTCGGCAGAAGCCTTTTTATCCTGCTTCACAGATGCGGTATCTGCCAGAAAGTAGTTGAGCTCACGGCTGATGGTAAAGCCCAGTTTTGTGTAAACACTAATAGCCGCCGTGTTGTAGTGCAGCACTTCGAGAAGATATCGTGTAATACCTGCCTGCTTTAATATGGGTAGTGATATAGTGAATATCTCCGATGCCAGCCCCTTGCCTCTGTAGGCCGCTAAAGTGCCTGTACCGGTATCGTAAGCGGTGGGCTTGCCACTATATGTGCCGGTACCATTGAGGGTAAAGCTAACCAGTACGCTTCCATCAAATGCACCGAAAGATAACGACGGCGTATAGCCACGACGCTGCAGCATATTGGCTAGCTCGCCCTTGGTCCATGTGCGCTCATAGTCACTGAAGGCCTGCTCCCATGCGATGTAGAGATCATTGACGGATAGGTTTGTGAGCGGGCGTATCTGTATCATGAGGTTATTGTTTAGGGAGGCTTAACTCATACCAGGCACAGGTTATTTCAGGAGAGTAGTCGTAGGTGTTAATGTATTGCATGCCTATCTTCTCCAGTACGTTCCTCGATGCCACGTTGTTGAGATCAGCAGTACCATTGATCACAGATAGGTTCAGTACATCCCAGCCATATTGTGCTGTGGCTATGGCGGTCTCTGTAGCGTAGCCCTTGCCCCAGTATTGTTTTATAAAACGGTAGCCGAGATCGTAATAGTTAGTGTGGCCATTAACAGTATCGGTCATAAACTTTAACCCCGACCAGCCAATGAAATTGCCGGTAGCTTTTTCTATCACCGCCCAGCGGCCTATGCCACGGGTTACATATTGCTCACGGATGAAGTCTATTACTTTACGTGCTTCATCAATAGTATGTATGGGTTTGTTACCAAGGTAGCGGTGCACATCGGGGTCTGAGTCTAGCGCGAACATACCTGCATCGTCTGTGGGCAACAGATCGCGCATAATGAGGCGTTCGGTTTCGATGTGGAATAGCATTGCAATTACTTTTTAATGGTCTGCGTCCTATATAGTTCCGGCCGGTCGTGATTGACAGGTATACCGAGTGCTTCGTAAATATAATCCTGTGCTACTGTGCGTACGTTAAGGTGGTTTATCTTACTATTATCTGCAGACGGGTAGACGCGGTTTGATAAGAACACGAACACTACACCTGTAGCAGGATCTGCCCAGACGCAGGTACCGGTAAAGCCCTGGTGGCCGAATGCCAGTCCGCTGGTCCTGTCGCCCGCAGGGCCGCCATTGTCGGCATCCATAGCAGGCTTATCAAAGCCCAGGCCACGGTGGCTGATGGTGCTATTATAAGCAGTGAATAGCGCGATGGTCTCCGGACTAAAATAGCGTTTGTTGCGGTATACGCCCTTGTTGAGCAGCATCTGGAATATTGCACCTACATCGCCCGCGGTAGCAAAGATACCCGCATGGCCGGCAACACCACCCAGCAATGCCGCACCCTGGTCGTGTACAAAACCCTGCAGCACCTGGTGACGGAAAAATATGTCGTCTTCGGTAGGCGCTATTTGCATGGTATCGAATTTTGCAAGGGGAGTGTAGGTGATGTGCGTAAGGCCCATAGGCTTATAAAATTGCTGATCGGCATACTGATCGATGGTAAGACCGGAGATTTGTTTTACGATGGCAGCAAGAAAATAAAAATCGAGGTCGCTATACACATACTTACCGGTATTCTCGAGTGGGCTGGTAAGTATGCGGTTCCAGATAGTGTCTTTATAATCATTACGGAGATACAGATCGCGCGCTACGGGTATACTATAGTTCTTCCATGGCGCATCTCTGAACAAATCTTTCTTCAGTTTGCCGTTAGCGTCTAGTGTTTCTTTATAGAAAGGTATCCAGCTTTTTAAGCCTGCCTGATGTAGCAGTACGTCTTTGATATGGAGGCCTGCCTTATCGGCACCCCTTACCCACGGCAGGTAATCGCCGAGTGTTTTAGATAGGTCTATCTTGCCATCTTCGTAGAGGCGCATAATGGCGAGCGTAGTGGCCAATACCTTTGTGCAGCTTGCCATATCGTACAAGGTATTTGTATCAACGGCCTTCATCTTATCGTACTTATAATAACCGAAAGCCTTATCGTAGAATACTTTGCCATCTTTGGCAGCAAGTACCCTGCAGCCGGGGAATACACCATCTGCAATATCGCGCTGCAAGAACATATCGAGCTTATCGAGTGCAGTGGGGTCCTTGACGCCGGCCTCTGAAGGGATGAGCGTTTTTGTAAGCTCATAAGGCGTGGTATTTAACGGCGCACCTGTTTGCTGGCGAAGCGGTGCAGGGCGTGCAGCAGCTATGTATCCATTGCCGCAAGCCGTAACCGGTAGCCGGCCCTTCGCTTTTATTTTTTTAAGCAGTACATCTGCAACAGCAAGCTCAGTAAGGCTGTCGTCTTCATAACTTACGAGTATCGATTTTTCGTTGCAGAAATTTTGCATGGCGTAGGCGTTGCCCAGCAATACTACCATCACGTTGCTTTTTGTTTCAAGCTGCTGTAGTATATATAAGGCATCATCGCCGAGGCCATAGTCGTTGCCGGGGTAGAAGCTTACATTGTGTACCGCTACAATGGTCAGCTCGTTCTTTGCTATCTTATCAAGTACTTTATATATCGTATCGCCTGGTGTGCCTTTTGGTACCCAAGTGGCCTGTACGTTATCAAATTTATCGTTGAGTGCATTATATAGTGTGGTAGGGCGCGCTGCATTGAGGCCCACATAAGATATGCGCGTGTTCTCATTTATTTTGGGCAGTATACCGTTATCGTCCCTTACTACTGTTATAGCTGCGCGTGCTATCTGCATGCGTATAGGGTCTACGAACCGGTTGAGGTCATCAACAATGTTGTCGGTTTTTATAGGTTTGAAAGCGGTGAGTCCTACATCATATTTTGCAGAGAGTATTTTTTTTACGCTTGTTTCCAGCATGCCCATTGGTATCTTGCCGCTATCGATAGCTGTTTTTATTTTAGCAAGTGCTACGGGTACATCCTGTGTAAACAGTAGTACATCGTTGCCGGCTTCGAAGGCGCGAACCTCTGCATCGCCATTAGAGAAATATTTTGTAACCCCTTGCATATTGAGGGCATCTGTAAATACCAGCCCTTTAAAGCCAAGTGTATTCTTGAGTAAATTGGTAACTGTATTCTTTGACAAAGTAGTAGGCACATGCGCTTCGGTATCGAGCGATGGCACATCGAGGTGGGCTATCATTACACTTTTTACACCAGCGGCTATTAGTTTTTTGAAAGGGTATAGTTCCAGAGTATCGAGTTGCGCAAGGGATTTTAGAATCAACGGCAGGTCTTTGTGCGAATCGACATTTGTATCACCGTGGCCGGGGAAGTGCTTGGCACAGGCGATGACACCATTATCTTGCAGACCCTTCATATAGGCTATTCCTAATTTTGCTACCCATGTTTTGTCTTCGCCAAAAGAGCGTGAATTGATAACCGGATTGCCCGAGTTATTATTTACATCCACATCGGGCGCAAAATCAATAGTGACACCGAGACGTTTGCATTGATATGCTATGGCCATACCCATGCGGTAGGCAAGGGCTGTATCGTGCGTAGCGCCTATCATCATCTGGCGGGGGAAATTATTAACGCTATCGAGGCGCATGCCCAGGCCCCACTCTGCATCCATAGACAGTAGCAGGGGCACCTGTGCCATTGCCTGATATTTATTGGTAAGCTCGGCCTGCCTTGCCGGGCCACCTTGCATAAATATTAGTCCGCCTACCTGGTGTGCATTGAGGAGTTTTGTGATGAGCTCATCGTTATATTTTTTAGTGCCCGAATAAGCAGCCACCATAAATAGCTGGCCTATACGCTCTTCTTCGGTGAGCTTATTATAAACACTATCCACCCAGTGTGCTCTTGCGGCAATGTTTATATCACCTGAAGATCTTTTAGCCGACTGCGCATGCGAGGCGGTCGTGAAAAATAATATAGAAAACATAGCCAGTGTGGCTGCGCGTAATAACTTCATAGGAAACAAAAATAATCTTATTGTTTCTACAATTTGCAACCGGCAGGATGAGCTTAACCAATTTGCAGAAAATATATCTGCTATCCGCACAATAATATATAATAATGCATAGTTATAATGAACCTGTATGAAATTACCACTACATCAACCAAATACACCCGATCAAAATGAAAAGGCAGCTTCTTTATGTCCTTGTTTTTGCTGGTATACCAGCTGTGTGCTCTGCCCAGCCTGTGCTTACGAGCGCTAATTTCAGCCCTACATCCGGCGACATCGTTATAAACCATCAGTGCAATTACCTGCCGGACGCAACTATAGGGGGCGCGGGGGCAGGCGTGACGTGGGACCTGTCTGCATTATCTGTATTCAGTAGTGACACGATCTTTTATACAGAGTGTGCATTTGTGCCACACTGTACATACTTTGCAGGAACAAACCTCGCAAGCGTTTCCAGAGATATTGATACTACATTCTACGTTTCAAACAGTGCGAGATTGTTGGTCGCCGGCGCATTGCGCCCCGGCGACACCACCACATATACTGAGGACAACGCTCTTTATCACTATCCACTGGGTTATGGCAGTTCTTTTACGGATACATCTTATGATATTCTGAACGCTACATCTGTAACTGACTATCATCAGAGAACCCGTAAGATAATAAACTGCGATGCTTACGGAACGCTGATACTACCAACTGGTACGTTTAATAATATACTAAGGCTACATGTACAAACTTATTTAGCCGATAGCAATGTAATGTTAGGATACACCACATTAGATTCCACAGATAGCTACCTGTGGTGTATGCCCGGTTTTCATAGCCCATTGCTTACAGCAATTATAGTATCTGATACATCTACTTACTTTAACTATGCAACTGGTACGTTTACTGAAGCAGTATCATTGGTGAATGTTATTTCACAAACGCTTGAGGTAAGCCCTAATCCATGCTACAACGAATTGAATCTACAGTTTTCTGTAGCCACGGCACAAAATACAGAGATAAACCTGACTGATATTTCAGGAAAGATGGTTGCGGTGATAGCAAAAGGCATTTATAACATGGGTGTTCATAACTTAATCTATAACATAGCCAATCTCCCCCAAGGGCTGTACATCGTTTCTATGCATACAGATAATGGTACTGTGGTAAAGAAGGTGCAGATAATGTAAAATAATTCGCCGAAGCAGGATAGTTTTTCGTGTGTCAGAGACAGGGCTTGCCCTGTCTCTACATTATTATATGTGTCTATTTATTTGCCGAATATTTCCTGCTTGCCTTCGTAGTTTACCGGGATGGAGAGGATGACGCCATGCCGACCTGCTTTTACCTGGCCTACAAGTTTTATATCTACATCGCTGTTGAACAGCAGTTGTAATGCATTGGGTAACACGGTCTGCATATCTACCTGCAGCACTACGGGTAAAATAAATGTATCAAGCTTTGGAATCGTGTAATGCTCGTTCTCGAGCAGCTTGCCTACATGTGTACCATTGATATACACATCGAGGTTGGCGTGCTTTAACTTTAAGTTATAGTTGTTGGGATTATAAAAACGAACGTCCACAGCCACGGTCGATTGTTTGAGGTCGGCGGTTTGTACACGAAAGTGCTGAACGTTTTGATACACAAGGTCTTTGGGCTGTTTGCAAGCCGCAAACATTACTACAATAGCAAAAGACAGCAAGGCTAAATTTTTCATCCGGAAAAATAATTTTACGAAAAGTACTAACAATATTCCACTGTATATCGTCAATGATAGTAACCGGTTAACATTTTTCAAAACCATTACTAAAAACCAAAATTTATGAAAAGGCCATTACTACTCTTTGCGATCTTATTATCGCTTTTCCCGCTACTGAAGCCGGAGAAAGCCAGTGCGCAGATAACAGGTGTAAGTATTAGTATAATAGACTCTTACTACACGACATGTACACTCCCGAATAGTACTAATCTATCTCTATATGGAGATATTACAGGTACAGCTGCAACTCCTGATTCTGTAAGTATATATCTGAATACGGGAGATGGGTTTGATACCACATTCTTTACACCCATTTATACAAGCGGCGGCAGTGCATATTATTATTCGTATTTAAGTCACGTCTTTACTATACCAGGCGCATTTACCCCGTATGCAACAGTAACTGCGACGGGCGGAGCTACAGCATCAACATCGAGCCCAACATTTACATTGTCTGATGACTGCGCTTCGCTGAGCGGTAAGCTGTATGTTGATGCCAACGGCAACTGCGCATACGATGCAGGAGAGGTTGAACTTGCTTATATACCAATCATGATTATAAATACCACGCTTTCTGATACTACGTTTGGCTGGTGGACTGATGGGGCAGGCAATTATTCTGTGAACCTGGCACCGGGATATTCTTACAACATCATTCCTAACTCATATCTCTTTGGCTATTGGTGGTGGGGAGGTTATGTTGACAGTAATATAACACCATCGTGCCCGACAAGTGGCAGCTATGCCATAACACCTACAGGTGGCAGCACTACAACAGAAAACTTTGCTTATACATGCATTGCAACAATGGATAGTTTTGACGCAATGGCGGCAGCATGGACCTGGGGATTTGTACCTGGTGATACCAGCACAATATATACGTGGGGCGGTGACTGGTGGTGGTATTCCGACTATACTTGCACAGATCTTTCATCTACTGTAACACTTACGCTGGACCCTATGCTTACTTATGTGGGTGTTGTGCCGGGCTATCCTGCACCTACTGTATCGGGTAGTACATTGACCTGGACAGCATCAACTATCAGTGACTTCTTTGACTTTTACTCAGGGATACGCGTAGTTACTCCTACAAGCGCAACACTCGGCGATAATGTATGCAATACACTATATGTATCACCAACATCATTACCTGACCCGAACCTGGCAAATAATACTTACAACTTTTGCGTGCCTGTAACATCATCATTTGATCCGAACGGAATAGAAGTATCACCAGTAGGAACCGGAGTACCAGGATACATAGCTGCAAATCTTCCAATGAGCTATAATATCCACTTCCAGAATACCGGTACTGCTACAGCAACCAATATTACTGTAGTTGACACTATCAGCTCTAACCTTGATGTAAGCACGCTGCATATATTGAAATCAAGTGCGCCGGTTGAAATATCTAATGTTGGCAACGTTGTTAAGTTCCGGTTCAGCAGCATAAACCTGCCAGATAGTATCAGCAGCCCGTTAGGCAGCATAGGTACTGTATCTTATGGTATCTTGCAGAAACAGAACCTGGCACCCGGCACACAGATAAAGAGCACGGCAAGCATTTACTTTGATTACAACGCGCCTGTAAAAACAAACACAACACTTAACACAATACAGGTAACTACCGGCGTGAAAAATGTAAGCAATTCGTTCAAGGCTGCAGTGTACCCTAACCCTGCGAACGAAGAAGTAACTGTACAGTCGGCAGACAAGACAGACTTCAGCGTAAGCATGATGGATATGCTGGGTCGTACAATGGCTGCAAACACCAGTACTCAAGGCAATGTGATCATCAACACACACGCTATGCCTGCAGGTATGTACCTTGTAAAAATAACAGATAACAAAGGTAATGAAGTGAGCACAAAAGTAAATGTGCAGCACTAAGAAAAGTTAAATAGGACAACAATTTGGAGTTGGGGTTGCATGTCTATGCAGCCCCAATTTTTTTATGAGAAAAACTAACCAGACATTAAATGCATGCTCGGCACTCGTTTGGCTAAAGCCGGAATATATTATCAACGCTAACCCCGCTCTGAAGAGCGGGGCAACTGTGGGGCGGTAACATAAATGTATAGTTGGTAGACTTCTGTGCTAAAATGTAAAAGGGAGCAGGCACAGCCTGCTCCCTTTATTACAAAAATTATTGAGGAAATTATTTTTTTCTGCTGATGGCTTTTTCTGCAGCGGCAACAATGTGTCCCGCTGTAAGGCCGTATTTTTCCAGCAATTGTTTAGGTGTACCGCTTTCGCCGAAGGTATCCATTACCGCAACATATTCGTGCGGCACCGGGCACTCGCGTGATGCTACGCCGGAGATGCTATCACCAAGGCCACCATTTACCTGGTGCTCTTCGGCAGTAACGATGCATTTTGTTTTGCTGATAGATTTTATAACAGCAGCCTCATCGAGCGGCTTGATGGTGTGCATATTTATGACCTCTGCAGAGATACCTTTTTCTGCAAGCGTACGTGCAGCCTCTACAGCCAGCCACACCATGTGGCCGCAGGCGAAGATGCTTACATCATTGCCCTCTGCCAGTACCTGTGCTTTACCTATTTCAAACTTCTGATCTTCCGCAGTAAAGTTTGGCCATTTAGGACGGCCGAAACGAAGATACACCGGGCCTTCATAGTCTGCTATGGCTATGGTCGCCGCCTTGGTCTGGTTAAAGTCGCACGGAACGATGACCGTCATGCCCGGGAGCATTTTCATCATACCGATATCTTCCAGCACCTGGTGTGTAGCGCCATCCTCACCGAGAGTAAGGCCTGCATGTGATGCACATATCTTTACATTCTTGCCACTATATGCTACCGACTGGCGTATCTGATCGTAAACGCGTGATGTAGAAAAGTTAGCGAATGTAGTGGTGTACGGGATCTTACCACCAATGGTAAGGCCTGCGGCAACACCGATCATATTAGCCTCGGCGATACCGCACTGTATAAAACGATCGGGGAACGCCTTGATAAATTCATTGAGCTTTAAAGAGCCTGCAAGATCGGCAGTGAGCGCTACCACATTCGGGTTGCGACGGCCTGCTTCCAGTATGCCTTCACCGAAACCACCACGGGTCTCCTTCTCGTTGAGTATTTTAATATCTTGTAACATCGCGTAAGTAGAAAGTTAAAAACTATCGTTATGTAATAAAGTGCAAAAGTAAGTAAAGCCTAAAAAGTAGACGAGAAAATTATAAAGACTATTTATTCATAATATAACCCTCGTTTCTGATAATGATTATGTATGAGGTAAACTATAACTTCATTTCCAATAATATCAAAAAATATAAGGTATGGAAAGCCAGTAACCACTACTCCCCTCAATGTTTTCTCCTTATCGGCAGAGATGTGGCTATAATATTGTGGATTTTCAGCTAACTGACGGTATCTGATCTCAAGTTTGGTAAGGAACCTTTCACCAAGACCTTTTTGTTTTTCTTCGTAATACAAATATGCCTGTAAAGCATCTTCGGTGGCTTTTTCGTTTACAATAACTTTGTAAGCCATTTTATTTTTTATAATTCCTTATGAAGTTCATACTTTCTTCAACCGTGTGAACAGCAGTAACTCCATTTCGATAATCTTCCCGACGCTGATAAAATTCATTCATTAACTCCTCTGTGTAAATGTCCGGAGTTTGATTGTTGTCGCTTACCAGAGTATATATTGCTGTTAGATGCTGCTCATCAGCCTCGTTTATATATTCATGTAATTTTTCCCTTAGTTCATCGACTTCCATAGCCCCTGATTTAAATCAAATTTAAACAATTAACGATAAACAGCCATAAATCAAGCTGTTTTATGGTCAATTTATCATTTCGTCAACACATAGCCCCAATCCTTCAGCCAAGCCACTATTTTATCTTTATAGTCGCCCTGGATGATGATGAAGCCGTCTTTGACGCTGCCACCTGCACCGCATTTTGTCTTTAGCTGTTTGCCGAGGGCTTCGCGGTCGTCTTCTGTGCCCACAAACCCATCTATAAGCGTCACTACCTTACCGGCGCGCTGCTTAGTATCGAGCTTTACACGCAACTTTTGCTTTTCTTTTGGCAGTGTATCCGCATTCTCTTCTTCGGGATAATCATTGAAGAAATCCTTATTTGTAGAGTATGCAAGGCCATCGGGGCGGGAGGAGTGTTTCTTGGACATTGGTGTAAATTCAAAGGGTAAAATTCAAAAGTAAAAAGAATATTACCACACTGCTAATATTCCATATTTATTATCGGATCAACTATTTATCTCCTAATTTCGCACACAAATCCATTTCTAATGAATAAAGTAGTTGCAGGCGCTGATGAGGCGATAAAAGATATTCCATCGGGTGCTACGTTAATGCTGGGTGGCTTCGGGCTGTGTGGCATACCGGAGAACTGTATCAATGCACTTGTGAAAAGTGGCGTAAAAGAGCTTACATGTATATCTAATAATGCAGGTGTGGATGATTTTGGCATAGGGCTGCTGCTAAAGGGCAGGCAGGTGAAGAAAATGATATCATCGTACGTTGGCGAAAACGCGGAGTTTGAAAGACAATTGCTGAGTGGTGAACTGGAAGTGGAGTTGATACCACAAGGCACACTGGCCACCCGCTGCATGGCAAGCGGCTATGGTATGCCGGCAGTGTTTTTACAGGCCGGTTATGGTACTGAAGTAGCTGAAGGTAAAGAGGTGCGCGAGTTTAACGGTAAGAAATACCTGATGGAGTATGCATTCAACTCGGACTACGCAATTGTAAAGGCATGGAAGGGTGATACACAGGGCAACCTGATATTTAAAGAGACTGCCCGCAACTTTAACCCAATGATGGCGATGGCTGGCAAGATAACAATTGCTGAAGTAGAGGAATTAGTTGAAGCTGGCGAACTGGACCCTAACTATATTCATGTGCCGGGGATATATGTGCACAGGATTTTCCAAGGGAAAGACTACGAGAAAAGGATAGAGCAAAAAACCGTTCGTGCACGTAAGTAACCTTCACAAATAAAATAGAAAACAATGTCTCTAAATAAAGAACAAATAGCAAAACGTATAGCACAGGAATTACAGGATGGTTTTTATGTAAATCTTGGAATAGGTATACCTACACTCGTAGCCAATTATATACCGGAAGGTGTAGATGTAGTGCTGCAAAGTGAGAATGGGTTACTGGGTATGGGACCTTTCCCGTTTGACGGGGAAGAGGATGCCGACCTGATAAACGCAGGCAAGCAAACCATTACTACATTGCCGGGTTCGGCGTTCTTCGATAGCGCCATGAGTTTCGGGATGATACGTGCGGGTAAGGTGGACCTTACTGTACTTGGTGCTATGGAAGTAGCCGACAATGGTGACATAGCCAACTGGAAGATACCTAACAAAATGGTGAAAGGTATGGGCGGCGCTATGGACCTTGTAGCCGCTGCTAAAAACATTATTGTAGCTATGCAGCATACAAATCCTAAAGGTGAAAGCAAGCTGCTGGCTAAATGCTCCCTGCCATTGACAGGTGTGGGTTGTGTGAAGAAAATAGTAACCGATCTGGGTGTATTTGATGTGACGCCCGATGGGTTTCATTGTGTGGAGCGAGCGCCGGGTGTGAGTGTAGATGAGATAAAGTCTAAGACCGCGGGCCGATTAGTGATAGCGGATGATGTAAAGGAGATAACGTTGTAAGATGGCCAACGTAATTATATATCACAATGGGCGCTGCAGCAAGAGCCGCGGTGCATTGGAGATATTACAGGAAGAGAATATTCCGCATACCGTACGGTGGTATCTTGCCGAGCCGTTGAGTAAGGAAGAGTTGAAAGAGTTGCTAAAGAAAATAAAGATGCAGCCATCTGAGCTGGTGCGTAAGGTGGAGGCTGAATACAAAGAAAACTATAAAGGCAAAGATATAACCGAGGATGAGTGGCTGGATATACTTGCCGCTCATCCTGCTCTTATAGAGCGGCCTATAGTGGAGAAGGGCAATAAGGCAGTAGTAGCGCGGCCGCCCGAGCGGGTACATGAGCTATTGTAAACACATACAATCTTAACAATACTTCAAAGGTGTTTTCCTTAACTTTAATAGTTGATGAAGTATTTTTCTATATTTCTGCTGGCTGTATTGTTGAGTGGTAGCGCTGGTGCTAAAGGGCACAGGCATAAGCACGATAATGACCTGCCTAAAACCGAAGATGAATTGACCATGCGGATACTCAACTGTCTGCAGAATAAAGATTCTCTTACCTATTCTACCTTATTTCCTACGTTCGATACGCTGTGGAAACTGACCATTCATAATCCTGACTCCACCCCTACTACCGTGCTTGCATTGAGTAAGCTGAAGAATCATCCCCGTTCGCTAATGGGTTTTGATCCGTATTATAACAAAGATATTTTGCCGCGATTTTATTACGTGGCGCAGAAGGGCGAAGACACCGGCATACATTGGAACAGTATCGTTTTTCAGCGACATGAATTTGAAAGGCAGGCACTTACACGTGATCTGGAGGGATTTGATAAAATAGCTACCGACCGTTATCAAGGATACATCTTTGTGCGCGATATGCTGGGACGCACCACTTATTGCATTACCGTTACCAATATGCTGAAAATACAGGGCTACTGGTATGGTGGAGAGGTATTGAATATATTCGAAGCATCGACCATTGACGAATACCTGGCGAAACAGGAGGAAGAGCGCGCATATTTTGCAAAGATGAAGGAGTTTGGCATAACGCCGGGTTATCAGACAGACACGACACACCGCAAGCACGTAATACAGACGGATACAGACACTACTGTAACAATGGCTACTACAAAACCTGCCATACAAAGCACAGCTAAAAACCTGAAAATAGCCGTAGAAGATGATGATAAGCAAAAAAACCGGATGGAGGTGATAGACCGGAAATACTATGAGGGCCGGTTTGATAACGAGATACCTGTAAAGTTATATATACGCTACATGCGCGGCGAATGCCCGCCACAGCAGGCCTGTTACTGGGATGCGATATATAAATTTGGAGACCAAGAACTATACGTGAAGCTGGATGTGACGAAGTCGGCAGATGGTAAGTGGGAGATGGATGACGACCCAAAGATAGCCGTGGGATCTATGGAACTGACGCTGAAAGACAAAGTATACACCGGCACCTGGTCTAATAACAAGAACCAGACGGGCTATGATGTGTATATGACACAAAAAGACCTGCCACCCACAGATATAGAAGCGCTTGATAATATCATAGAAAAAGGGTTGTGGGCGAAGCCTGAGGATATGGATAAGAGCACGGGGAAGAAAAAGAAAAAAGCAGAAACAGACGATGAGCCTGCTGAAGGCGATGACGGCTATTGATAGCTTCTATACCGTTATATAATGATGAATACCTGCAACCTGTACCTTTAACCCCAGGTGGAGTATTAAAAACAGAATATGGAACAACCGAAGATAAAGAGCCTTGGCGAATTGAAGAAGTCGGGGTACAAGCAAAAAACCGTAAAAGAAGAAATACGCGAGAACCTTATAAAACTGATACAGGCGAAAAAAAGTCCGTTTGACAGTGTGCTTGGCTATGAGGATAGCGTGGTGCCAGATGTGGAACGCGCATTACTATCCCGCCACAACATACTCTTCTTAGGGCTGCGCGGGCAGGCAAAGACCCGTATGGCGCGCGAGATGGTGAACCTTATGGACGAGTGGATACCGGTAATAGAAGGCAGCGAAATAAACGATGATCCCTTTGCCCCTATATCGTTATTTGGTAAAGAACTAATAGCGCAGAAAGGTGACAACACACCCATAGTATGGATGAACCGCAGCGAGCGCTATGGCGAAAAACTAGCGACACCAGATGTATCTGTAGCTGACCTTATTGGTGACATAGATCCTATAAAGGCAGCCAACCAACGCCTGAGCTTTGCTGATGAGAAGGCGATACACTATGGTATCATACCACGATCGCACAGGGGTATATTCGTGATAAATGAGTTGCCTGATCTGCAGGCGAGAATACAGGTATCGCTGTTCAACATTCTGCAGGAAGGCGATATACAGATACGCGGTTTTAAGCTGCGTCTGCCGCTGGATATACTGTTCATTTTTACAGCTAACCCAGAGGACTACACCAATCGCGGAAGCATTGTGACACCGCTGAAAGACCGTATAGAAAGCCAGATAGTAACACACTACCCTAAGACGATAGAAATATCGAGAGCGATAACGGAGCAGGAAGCGAATGTGCTCGACGAGCAGATGCTACGTGTGGAAGTGCCGGAAATTGCAAAGCTGATAGTAGAGCAGGTGGCGATGGAAGCACGCAAGAGCGAGTATGTAGACCAGAAGAGCGGAGTATCTGCAAGGCTTACCATATCGGCATTTGAGAACCTGGTGAGCACCGCCGAATGGCGTGCGCTGCGCGAAGGACAAAAGCGCACCATGGTGCGCATATCGGACATGGTAGGTGTGATACCCGCTATTACCGGCAAGATAGAACTGGTGTATGAGGGTGAACAGGAAGGCCCGCTGAATGTGGCTTACCGTTTACTAGGACAGGCAATACGTGCGATATTTCTACAGTTCTTCCCAGATCCGCAATCGTTTAAAAAAGGACGTGACCCACAACGGATAAAAACAAAGGCGCTTGCAAACCCATACCAGCCTATTATAGATTGGTTCGGGCATGGGCATGACCTATTGTTATTGCAAGAAGAATCGGATGCTGCATTTGTGCAGAACTTGTATAAAGTAGATGGCCTGCATGCAGCGGTAAAACAGTTTTATCCTAAGGCCGATGAGGCGCAGGCTGCATTGCTGATGGAGTTTTTGTTGCATGGCCTGTCAGAATTCTCACTCATCAGTAAGAAGGGTGTAGAAAAAGGCGGTTATGCCTTCGGCGATATACTCGGCAGTATGCTGAACATGAGCCTTGGTGGTGGTGAAGAAGAGGATGAGGAAGAATTTGGGTAATCAGGTATTAGATATATTTTGTGAAAGGCTCAACACTGTTGAGCCTTTTTTGATTTTGGGTATTTCTAATGCTCTTGTGTCTCTGATTACTATGATATTGCTGCTATTAGATTGCTTCTTAGTAGCTGCGCAGGCTCATCGCAATGACGTGCGCTGGGATTTGTGGGCTAAATTGTTGTTTATTTCGTCTTTAATATAAACGCCTGCTTTACCTTAAATTCTTTTCTGAATAGCAACATACCAATGCCGTACATATCGATGCTCATACGCACAGATGTATTGTTGCATAACTGTTGCCATGTGGTAGTATGGTCTGCTGTAGTGTGGATGTTTGAGATGATAAGGATACTGTTGTTGATCAGCAATGGTAAATAGGCATTAAATATTTTTTGCCAACTTTTTTCGTTGTCTGTGTTTATCCAGAGCAGGTCGGTTGTGGTTGGTGTGCCTGGTAATTCTGTGATACAGGTAATGTTTTTGCAGGAGTAGTGTAGTGCTATTTTGCAGATAATGTTTTTATAATGCGCGGAAAATTTTTGTTGCAGGATGGGTTGCAGTATGCTATTGTCATTACTATAAGGTATTTGTTTCAGCAGCGCGTTATCTACCAGGTCATATACAAAAGGGGAATGAGTGCCGTGACGGCCCATTGCTTTTCGTTTGTATTTCAGATATTCGGTAAATGCGTGCGTGGTCATCCGTATTAAAATACTATGCGCTCGTATTGCTGAAAGGTAAAATCGTACTTATGTTTTTCATCGGCACGGTGTGCTTGTTCATGTATCATCTTCCAGTGCGTATGATCTATCTCAGGGAAGAATGCATCTGCACCTTCTATGACAGTATGCACACGAGTAAGGTACATTTTGTCGGCCAGGCCCATGGCCTGCGTGAATATCTGTCCGCCACCAATTATAAACCCTTCATCAGTAGGTTCCTGTTGCAGTCTTTCAATGGCTGTTTGCAGATCGTTATATAATAATACACCTTCGGGTAATTGCAGGTCTTGTTTAGAGATAACAATATTCAGTCTGCCGGGTAATGGCTTGCCGAGCGATTCATATGATTTGCGCCCCATCAGTACCGGCTTGCCGAGTGTAGTGCGCTTGAAGAATTTAAGATCTTCGGGCAGATGCCATGGTAATTGATTACCCTTACCAATGGCATTGTTCTCGTCGATAGCTGCTATGAAGGAGAGGATCATTTTAAGTCAAAATTCAAAAGTAAAAATTAAAAAATGTTGCGGTCGAGATAATGCTGACCATACTTTAAGTTAAAATTCAAAAGTGAAAATTAAAAAACGTTGCGGTCGAGCTTATGCCGATATAAGGGTTAACCATACTTGCTGACAAACTTACGACTAATTCCCTTCGGCTTTCTGATACAATTACACAGCATTTAGTACCAAATACCGCGTGCGCTTTTACCTTTTGAATTTTCACTTTTTACTTAAATAGCTACCGGCGCCTTGATGGCAGCATGGTGCTGATAATTTTCCAGGGTAAAGTCCTCATACTTGAAATCGAAGAGGTCTTTTACATTGGGATTTATCTTCATAGTAGGTAGCGGGTATGGTATGCGGGTAAGCTGTAGTTTGGCTTGCTCTATATGATTATTGTACAAATGCACATCGCCGAAGGTATGTATGAAATCACCGGCCTGCAGCCCGCATACCTGCGCCATCATCATAGTGAGCAATGCGTATGATGCTATATTGAATGGCACACCAAGAAATACATCCGCACTGCGCTGATATAGCTGGCAGCTTAACTTGCCATCTGCCACATAAAATTGGAACAAGGCATGGCAAGGACTCAGCGCCATCTTAGGCAGGTCGGCCACGTTCCATGCGTTGATAATCATGCGGCGGCTATCGGGATTGGTCTTTATCTGGTGCAGTACGTCTTTTACCTGGTCAAAAGTTTGCCCGTCTGTGCCTGCCCAACTACGCCATTGGCGGCCATAAACCGGACCAAGATCACCATTCTCATTCGCCCACTCGTCCCAGATCGTTACTCCATGCTCTTTTAGATATGCAGTATTTGTATCACCTTTCAGAAACCACAGCAATTCATAAATAATAGACTTAAGATGCAGCTTTTTAGTGGTGACCATAGGGAAACCTTTTTGCAGATCGAACCGCATCTGGTAACCAAAACAGCTTATAGTGCCGGTGCCGGTACGGTCGTTTTTTTGTACTCCCGTATCTATAATGTGCTGAAGAAGGTCTAAATACGCCTGCATGTGTTGCTGATTGAAGCCTAAAATTAAATATTAAACCACAAAGGCAGATAGATATATTTAATGGATAAATAAAGAAGTGCCTATTTGTACACTAAAGATTTTACTTTTGCCGTTCTAACGACCAATATGAGCACATTATCAATAGTGATACCCGCCTACAACGAAGGCCCTACCATACACCGCATACTGAATAAAGTAAAGGCGGTAGTGCTGACAGGTGATATGAAAAAGGAAGTGATCATTGTTAATGACTGCTCTAAAGATAATACTGAGGAGTCGATACTGGCATACCAGGCGGCTAATCCCGACCTGCCTATTACTTACTATAAACACCAGGTGAACCAGGGCAAAGGTGCCGCACTGCATACCGGTATAGAAAAGGCTACCGGCGACTATGTGATCATACAAGATGCCGACCTGGAATACGACCCTGAAGAGTATAACATACTACTGAAACCCATTATCAATGATTTTGCAGATGTAGTATATGGTTCCCGCTTTATAGGTGGCAAGCCACACCGTATATTATTTTACTGGCACTCCATAGGAAACAGGATGCTTACCAAGGCATCGAACATGTTTACCAATCTGAACCTGACGGATATGGAAACCTGCTACAAGCTGTTCCGCAGGGAGATAATACAGAACATAAAGCTTGAGGAAAAACGCTTTGGCTTTGAGCCGGAAGTGACTGCCAAAATATCGCGTGTAAAGAACGTAAGAATATACGAAGTGGGCATAAGCTACTATGGACGTACTTACGAAGAAGGCAAGAAGATAGGCATGAAGGACGCTTTCCGCGCGCTGTATTGTATCATTAAGTACAATATTTTTAAGAAGTAAGGGATATTGAAAAAATTTGAAGATTGAGAGCCGTGTAAATAAAGATAAAAGGGTTTATTTTTGTATCAAATGAGCGTATATGAAAGGTGTGAGTTTTGTGACAAATGATAGAAATGAAAAAGTATCTGTCCTGATCGACCTGAAAACTTTAAGTAAGCATCAGGATGATATAGAGGACATGCTGGATGTGATCATAGCGGAAAGCCGTAAAGATGATGAGTATGTTAGTTGGGAAGATGCAAAAAAAGAGCTGAAAAAAGCCGGCAAACTATAATGTATCAAGTTAGTATCAGTAAAGAGGCTTTGAAAGAATTGCGTCAATTACCGAAACAGTCAGTTATAGTTATTCATAAATCTATCGATAACTTATCCCAAGAGCCAAGGCCAGTAGGCTGCAAAAAACTAAAAGGTACCAAGGAAAGTCTTTGGCGTATTCGTGTAGGGAATTACAGAATCATTTATTCAGTAGATGATATTATCCGTATTGTAGAGGTACGAGACATAGGTCATAGAAAAAATATTTACGAATAGGGTTTACTCTTTTCGTACTCATACCCCGTTTTTTACATTCATACTTTTACCTTTTGATTTTTACTTTTTAATTTTTAAAAATGCCCGTTATTCTCCCAGTAAAAGGCGTAATGCCACAGATACCTGAAGACTGTTTTGTAGCGCCTAATGCCACTATTGTGGGCGATGTAGTAATGGGTGCTGAATGCAGTGTATGGTTCAATGCCGTGGTGCGTGGAGATGTGAACAGCATACGCATGGGTAACAAGGTGAACATACAGGACGGGGCATGTATCCATTGTACTTATGAGAAAACCAAAGTAGTGCTGGGCAATAACGTATCTGTAGGGCATAATGCCATAGTACACGGCTGCACGGTAGAAGATAATGTGCTGATAGGCATGGGCGCGATAGTGATGGATAATGTGCACATAGGTGCCAACAGCATTATAGGTGCGGGCGCAGTAGTGCTTGAAAATACTGTAGTGCCTGCAGGCAGCATATTCGCAGGCATACCCGCGAAAAAAGTAAAAGACCTTAGCCCCGAATTGCTAAAAGGCGAGGTGGAGCGCATAGCTAACAACTATGTGATGTACAGTTCATGGTTCAAATAAAGCCGCAGCAACCGATAATTTAATAAAATTATACTATTTTGAATATATAATTTATTTATTCGGTTATGCTATGGATTTGTGAAAAAGCCGATTATATTTGCATGCTAAATAAAACACACTTTATGAAAAAACTCATCCTCGCTTTACTAGCTGTAGGAACTATAGCGACTTCAAATGCGCAGTCGGGCAGCATATTGCTGTATGGCAATGTAGGCGTTACTACAGTTAAAGATCAAAATGATTTTCACACAACAGACTGGAATGCAACTCCTGGTATCGGTTATCAGTTCAATGATTTCTGGACAGTGGGTCTGAACTTCAACTGGTCACAACATGCTACTAAGGATAGTACAGGCGATAAGAATACCGTTAATAATTATTTCATAGGCCCTTTTGTACGTTACTCACATGCAATAGGCAAGAGCAATATCTTCTCTTGGTATACACAGGCTGATGTACAATATCAGGGTGGTTACAGCACACATGAAGGCGATCCTGCTACTGCAAAGCACACAGGATTTTACGCAGATATCTTCCCTGCAATAGGTGTTGCAATAGGACATGGCATGGCGCTTAACTTTTCTGTAGGTGGCCTTAGCTATTCTTCTGACAAATATGATGGCGTTGCTAATCCTACACACTCTTTTGGCTTTACATTCGGCCATGAAGTGAACATCGGTATCAGCAAAAACTTTAATTGCCACCATTCACACACACATCATGAGCCAGGTGAAGAAATGCACCGTCGCCACATGAAGGATGAAGATGAGGACGATGCTCCAAAATCTAAGAAAAAATCAAAGAACAGGGACGAAGACGAATAGTCGAAAACCCGGTAAAAATATAAACAAAGCCACCTCATACAGGTGGCTTTGCTAATTATAAGAACCCTCAAATAAAAAAGATGATAAAAACCCTTTCTAAAGCCCTATTGGCTTGCGCAATGATATATGCACCGATGACCGCAAAAGCACAGGTAAATACACTACTCGTATATGGCAGCGCAGGTTATGAAAAACAAAAATACAGCGATAATATTTCTACCACCACAAGCAATACATGGAGTGTGGTGCCTATGGTAGGTTGCCAGGTATCTGACGCGGTGACTGTGGGCATAGAAGGCGGCTACTCAAAGCTTGTGGATAAATTCCCGAATTATTATTACCAGGTAACCACGATGTATACCCCATATCCTGTTATTGCAGGGTATACACAGCACACGGAAATTAAATGGGGCATCGGTGCGTTTGCCCGTTATACAAAATGGTTTGGTAAAAGATTTTTTGTATACGGACAGCTCGATGCAAGTCATGTGTCGGCAAACTCGAAGTATACGCTGGATGAAAAACCTGGAGGCATTTATTCGGTGCCTAATGGACTGCCGTCGCAAGTAGACGATGGCTACGGCTACATTGCCAATCTTGTTCCGGCTATCGGCGTAATAATCTGTAAAGGATTTGCTTTAAACTTCAACATGGGTGGCATCAACTATACTTATCTTCAGTCTTTTAGTGATGCACATTCCAGTGATATTAAGGTTACGCTGGGGCAAGAGTTTGTTTTAGGTATCTCTAAAAACTTTAGCTTTCATAAAAATAAGGTAGCAGATACAAAGAGCATCACTCCTGCGGGAGAGTAACTCAATGGTGTAAGACAATAAATTATACGGCCAATATGTAATAGAACCTGAAATTTGTCGTTAGTTTGTTATACCATTTGCGGATTATGAAGCGATATCTTTTTATAATAGTGCTTTTAGTGTCTTTTTCGGTAACCGGCCATTGTCAGCTTACACCACAACCACGGCCTGTACCCGATACTACATTCGTGCGGCATGCCACCTTTGAGCAACACACTACCATGGCTACGCTGTCGGTGGGTGGTATTGATTATTTCAGGAATAATTATTCCCTGCCTGCAGGCTACCAAAAGGTAAATACATCAGGTTTTGCGCCGTTTTACTTTAAACTGGAGCGTGGCTTCAGCAATCATTTCAGTATAGCTGCCAATTTTATCTACGATGCCTTTTATTATAATTACGGGCAGGAGTTTACCGGGTATAATGGACCGTTCACAAGGTCTTTAAGAGATAATGTGCGGATACTGGGCGGTGGGGCTATTGCCTATTATCATTTTGGCAGAGTAATACCTGTAAAGAATCTCGATGTATTTATAGGCGCAGGCGTGTCTGTAAACAATGTACGCTATAGCGCCTATCCACAAGGGGATAGTACCGCTGTTCATATCGACCATATCATTAACCCATACTTGAAAGCGGGTGCGCGCTATTACATTACCAGCCATGTAAGCCTATTTGGTGATGTGGGGTATGACAAACAAAGTATTTTCAGTCTGGGATTGAGTTGCAGATTTTTTTCTAAGAAAGGAAAGAATTATTAGTGTAAATTGTAATTTTATTTTGTCTTAAAACTATTGCATGAGCTTTAAATCGTTTGATCCATTAAAACATAAAACTACAGCAGAAACCGAAGTTGCAGCTAATGCATTAAAAAGAGAAATAAAAGAAATACTTGGATCGTATGTTGGATGGTTTGATCCTTTTAACGAACTTATTCAGAATTCTTTAGATTCTGTAGAACAACGAAAAGAACAAATCGGGAAAACTAAAATTAAATCAAAATACGTACCAACAGTTAATATTAGAATTGACATCAAAAATCATTTAATAATAGTCTCAGATAATGGCGTAGGACTTGATGAAAAACAATTCAACCAATTTTTAGTTCCATTTTTTTCATTTAAATCTGGTAAGACAAGAGGACATAAAGGTGTTGGAGCAACGTATCTAGCATATGGGTTCAATTATATACAAGTATCAACAAAAACAAATACATATACTACATGTGGAAAAATGGTTAATGCAAGAAAGTGGCTTAGTGACTTGAACCCATCGGGTAATCCCGAAGTGAAATTTGACTCTAAAGGGCCCCTCGATAAGAGTTTTGACTCTTTTGATCAAGGTGTTTCCATCGCAATAAAATTTGACAACACTACCAGCCCTAAAGATTTAGACTATTTGAAGACAAGTGATCCTAAGTCTTGGATGAAAATTTTAAGAATAAAAACCGGGCTTGGTGCAATAATTAAGAATGATGATATAGTTGTTAACCTAACAATCTTGGATGAAAAAGGAAAGTCTAGAAATATTCAACAAAAAGGAATTGAATATTTGTATGTGCAACAATTTGACAATGTAAGTAGAGCAAAAACTTTTAGAGAGCTTCAAATTGATATTGATAAAAATTTTAAAAAAAGTGGCTTAGTAAATCGTTTACCATCTTCTTTACAAAATTTTGATTGCCTGTACGATAATTGGGAAAGCAAAGAGCTAGAGAAAATTGTAGACGTAGACGATGAAGAAAAAGAGATTATATTACAATATGCTCCAAGAGTATATTGTGGGTTTGCATATTCAACCAAAGTATTCAATGACTTTAATGACTCGTTAAAAATCAGAGCAAAATATAAAATAATAACTGGAGGTTTTCAAGTTGCATCTAATAACATGCCGCAAGGTGAAATCTATCAAATACCATTATTAAGATACACCGGGAGACAGAATCAGATTCATTTTGTATTTCACTTTGATAATTATAGTCCTGATTTAGGAAGAAAAGGATATAATAAAGAAATCATTGATTTTTGTAAATCAATGAGTGAAAAAATTACTACCAAATTTTTATTAAAATATAAAAATCATTTACGGGCGTCGACAGGTGCTGATCCAGACATTATTAGAGAAAAAAAGGTTAGTGATTGGAAAAAAGAAATGGAAGATTATGAAAATAAAAACCCATTGGTAATAAAGCACGAAAAATTTTTTTTACCAACTAAAATGGTAGGCATTACATCAAAACCTTCAAGAGAACAAGATGTTATTTCGCTGTTCAATCAATTAATAGCAGGTGGAGTGATAAGGGGAATAAGAATAATGTCAACAAATGAGAGATTTACGTATGATGGCTTGTACAGGATAATAATTGAAAAGCCTACACACAATCATATTTATAATAAAAAAGATAACCCCTTAGGAATTTTAGCTGACAAGTTTGATGTAAAAGACCTCCCATTCACTTCTAATCCGTCTATATTAGAATATAAATTTACTCTTGACGGCCTGATCGAAGATATTAGTACAGAAGATAAGAATTCCAATGATATAGGTTTAGTTGTAGTTTGGAATACCGGTGAATTGTATAATGGCAATTACCACATTACATCTTTGTTAGACGTTGATAATTTATCTGGTAGACAATATCATGGGGTTACACATACGCTGACTAATGTAACTACAAATCAAAAGGAAATGGACTTAATTGTTTTGGAAGAATTAATAGATTACTTAAATGAGCCTGAAAAAACGATAAAAGCACAGAAAGAAAAATATGGATAAAACCTTGTAATTTATTATTCCTCCCGCTTTTCGTAACTTTACGGTATATTTTAATTTATAGTAAACTGTAAGTATGTCTTATTCTCCTAAGAATAAAATACGTATCGTCACAGCCGCTTCTTTATTTGATGGCCATGACGCTTCTATTAATATAATGCGCCGTGTAATGCAGGCGAGTGGCGTAGAGGTGATACACCTGGGCCACGACCGCGGAGTGCTGGAAGTGGTAGACTGTGCCATACAGGAAGACGCAAATGCCATTGCAATTACCTCTTACCAGGGCGGACACGTAGAGTATTTCAAGTACATGTACGACCTGCTTAAAGAAAAAGGCTGCGGACACATAAAGATATTTGGTGGCGGTGGCGGTGTTATACTGCCTACAGAGATACAGGAGCTTGAAGACTACGGTATCACCCGCATCTACTCACCCGATGATGGCCGTGCTATGGGGCTGCAGGGGATGATAGACGACCTGATAGAAAAGAGCGACTACCCAACGGGTAACCAACTGAACGGCGAAGTAGGCCATATTAAAGAAAGGGACGTAAAGTCGATAGCGCGACTAATATCCGCAGCGGAGAATTATCATGACCTGCCTGAAACACAGACGGCACTGAAAAAGATAACTGAACAGGCTGCATTATCTCACACGCCTATACTGGGTATTACCGGTACCGGTGGCGCCGGTAAAAGCTCGCTGGTGGATGAGATAGTGCGCCGTTTCCTGATTGACTTTAAGGATAAGCACATTGCCATTATATCTGTAGACCCATCGAAACGCAAGACGGGTGGCGCGCTGCTGGGCGACCGCATACGTATGAACGCTATACGCAACGACCGTGTGTATATGCGCTCTATGGCTACACGCCAGAGCAACCTTGCGGTATCGAAATACATACACGATGCTATAAACATTGTAAAGGCTGCCAAGTACGATCTTATCATTCTTGAAACATCGGGTATAGGGCAGAGCGATACGCAGATAACTGACTATTGTGACCTGAGCCTTTATGTAATGACACCAGAGTATGGTGCTGCTACACAGCTGGAAAAGATAGACATGCTGGACTTCGCGGATGTGGTGGTCATCAACAAGTTTGACAAGCGTGGCGCAATGGACGCGATACGTGACGTAAAGAAACAATACCAACGCAACCATAAACTGTTTGATAAGAAGCCCGATGATATGCCTGTATTCGGCACCATCGCTTCACAGTTCAATGACCCAGGCACGAACACCATGTACAAGTCGCTGATGGATATCATCGCTGATAAGACAGGTGAAAAGTTGCACTCCAACTATCACATCAGTGATGAGATGAGCGAAAAGATTTACATCATACCGCCATCGCGCACGCGCTATCTGAGCGAAATATCTGAGAACAACCGTAAGTATGATAAGTGGGCGAAAGACCAGTCGCAGATAGCGCAGCGTCTCTTCGGTATAAAGATGACGATAGAAACATTGCAGTCATCGACCGTAGAAGATAAGGACAGGCTTATAAAAACGCTGCAGGAGGTTTATCATAAAACAGAAATAGAGCTAGACCCTAAGAACAAACACCTGCTCGATAACTGGCAGGCGAAGAAAGAACAGTTTACCGGAGAGTACTACACTTATAAAGTACGTGATAAGGAACTGAAGATAAAGACGCATACCGAATCGCTATCGCACACGCAGATATCGAAAGTAGCAGTGCCGAGATACCAGGCATGGGGAGAGATATTGCTATGGGCATTGTCTGAAAATTTTCCCGGCGAATTTCCTTATGCAGCGGGTATATATCCATTCAAGCGCGAAGGTGAAGACCCGGCGCGTATGTTTGCAGGTGAAGGTGGACCGGAACGTACCAACAAACGTTTTCACTATGTATCGAGCGGATTGCCTGCAAAGAGGTTAAGCACCGCATTTGATAGTGTTACTCTGTATGGACAAGATCCCGATCATCGTCCGGATATATATGGTAAGGTGGGTAATTCGGGTGTAAGTGTATGCTGCCTTGACGATGCGAAGAAGCTATATAGCGGTTTTCATCTTGCAGACCCAAAGACATCTGTATCCATGACCATCAATGGCCCCGCGCCTACTATTACCGCCTTCTTTATGAACGCGGCCATAGACCAGCAGTGCGAGCTGTATATAAAAGAGCATGGCATGGTAGATGAAGTAAACAAAAAGATAGACGCCATCTATAAAGATAAGGGGGTGCCTCGTCCATACTATAACACTGCACTTGAAGGTGGCCATAATAACAATTCTTTACCGGAAGGTAATGATGGCCTTGGCCTTATGCTGCTGGGCGTTACCGGCGACCAGGTACTACCTGCTGATGTGTATGCTAAAATAAAAGCTGATACACTCAAAGCCGTACGCGGCACGGTGCAAGCTGACATTCTTAAAGAAGACCAGGCACAGAATACCTGCATCTTCTCTACAGAATTTTCGCTACGCGTGATGGGTGATGTGCAGCAGTATTTCATCAATGAGGGGGTGCGTAATTTTTATTCGGTATCTATCAGCGGTTATCATATTGCAGAGGCGGGTGCGAATCCGTTGTCGCAACTTGCATTTACATTATCAAATGGTTTTACGTTCGTTGAGTATTATCTGAGTCGTGGTATGCATATCGATGAGTTCGCACCAAATCTGTCGTTCTTCTTCAGTAATGGTGTTGACCCTGAGTATAGCGTTATAGGCCGTGTGGCACGCAGAATATGGGCGAAGGCCATGAAACTGAAATACGGAGGTAACGAGCGCTCACAGATGCTCAAGTATCACATACAGACATCGGGCCGCTCGCTGCATGCACAGGAGATAGACTTTAATGACATACGCACTACACTACAAGCGCTGTATGCGATATACGACAATTGTAATTCGCTGCACACAAACGCGTACGATGAGGCGATAACAACGCCTACCGAAGAAAGCGTGCGCCGTGCGATGGCCATACAGCTCATCATTAATAAGGAACTTGGTCTTGCGAAGAATGAAAATCCACTACAGGGTTCTTTCATCATAGAAGAGCTGACCGACCTTGTAGAAGAAGCAGTACTTGCTGAGTTTGATAAGATAACAGAGCGTGGCGGTGTACTGGGTGCTATGGAAACCATGTACCAGCGCGGCAAGATACAGGAAGAGAGCCTGTACTATGAAACACTGAAGCATACGGGCGAATTCCCGATAATAGGTGTGAACACCTTCCTTAGTGCTAAGGGCTCACCGACGGTGATACCACAGGAAGTGATACGCTCTACTACAGAGGAAAAAGAATTCCAGATAAGTATGGTGCAAAACCTATGGAAGCGTAGCGGAGACAAGGGTAAAGAAATGGAGCACCGCCTGCAGCAGGCAGCCATCCACAACCACAATATTTTTGAAGAGCTGATGGAAACTGTAAAGTATTGCTCCCTGGGGCAGATAACGAACGCGCTATTTGAAGTAGGCGGGCAATACCGGAGAAATATGTAATTCAGAGCCACACGAAAGGCATTATTTTACCTTATACATTTCATTTAAATTGAAGTAAAGCACATTCTACAACCTTGCAAATTTAATATTTTATGTTAAATTTGCAAGGTTAGATGTATTAAACCATGTAAATTTAATATTTCATGTTAAATTTACACTGATGATTATTCGCAGGTTAGAGGATAAATTGCGTACTGCATTACAGCGTAATTCTACTGTTGCACTTATAGGGCCGCGCCAAGTAGGGAAGACAACCCTTGCCATGGATGTGGCAGAGCGCCAGCCTGCCGTATATCTCGATCTTGAAAATACACTTGATAATGTAAGGGTTCGTGACATAGCCGCGCTACAGGCCGAAAATAAAAATAAACTTATCATACTGGACGAGGTGCAGCGTGCAGCCGAAATATTTGCACCCATCAGGGGCATTATAGATAAAGAACGCAGGGCAGGTAACAAAGCAGCTCTTTTCCTGTTTCTGGGTTCGGCTTCTATGGAGTTGCTGCGCCAGTCGGGTGAGTCGCTTGCCGGGCGTATAGCATACCTGGAGCTATATGGCATAGATGCGCTGGAATTTGCCGGTAAAGATATATCCCGCCTGAATCAGCTATGGCTACGTGGAGGTTTCCCCGATAGTCTTTTGGCTGTCGATGATACCGCAAGTATAGAGTGGCGTCGCAATTTTATACGTACATACCTGGAGCGGGATATACCGCAACTTGGCCCCCGCATACCTGCACAATCATTGGAGCGTTTCTGGACCATGCTGGCACATGCGCAGGGGGGCATTACCAATGCATCATTGCTTGCAAGAAACCTTGAGGTAAGTAGTGTTACTATCAACCGCTATTTAGACCTGATGGTAGACCTTTTACTTCTAAGGCGGTTACAACCCTGGACAGTAAATGTAGGAAAGCGGCTTGTACGTACGCCCAAGATATATGTGCGGGATAGTGGGCTCGTACATGCTTTACTGAATATTACGCGACATAATGATCTATTGGGGCATCCGGTTGTGGGAGGCAGTTGGGAGGGCTTTGTAATCGAAAATATTATGTCTGTGGCGCAGGGGCGGGCATTACCATACTACTATCGCACATCGGCCGGAGCAGAGATAGACCTTATACTCGAATTTTCAGGACAAGAAAAATGGGCAATAGAAATAAAGCGCAGTTCATCGCCCGCTATATCTAAGGGTTTTCATATAGCTTGTGATGATATACAGGCAGACATGAAGTATGTAGTATATGCCGGGGATGAAAAATTTTCTTTTGGCGACAATATAACCGCCATTTCTTTAGCGGGCATGATGCAGGAAGTACTACTTAAGATCAGTGACAAATAAGAAAATATTCGCTTATATAATCGTGTGTTGTAAAGGTCGGGTATAGTTTTTTTATACGAATAATCACGCATGCGCAAATTCTTCAAAGTCACCCTGTACATCATAGGCGGTATTATCGCTCTGTTGTTATGTGTGATCGTGTACCTGAATACACCCTGGGGGCAGAACTTCGTTCGCTCAAAGGCAGAGGCATACCTGAATAAAAAGCTGAAAACAGAGGTGCATATTGGCCACCTGGGGTATGGTTTACCCAAGTATATAGTACTTAATGATGTGCTATTCAGAGATCAGGCCAAAGATACCCTGCTATCGGTAGGTACCCTGAAGATAGACCTGGCTATGCTGAAACTCCTGCACAAAGAGGTAGATGTGCAGCAATTGGTGCTTGACCATGTGCATGCGCATGTGTACCGCAATGCTCCTGATACAAATTATAATTTTACCTACATCATCAATGCCTTTGCAGGCAATAAGCCTAAAGACACCACAAAGCCCAAGGATCCTACATCATCGCTGACCATAGACCTGAACAGGGTAAAGTTTGATGACATTCATATCCGCTTTGACGATTATACGGGTGGCACGCGTCTTGCGCTTGACCTCGATCAACTGGAATTGAAGATGAAAAAAGTGGACCTCGACAAAATGAGTTTCCATGTTAAAGATCTTTCGATAGCGGGATTGCAGACGGTCTTTTTACAGGATACATCTTACCTACCACCAAAGCTGAAAACTGACGCCAAAAGCAAGCTGCTCCTTGTAGCGGATAATATACACCTGCAACGCATCAACTTTAAGTATAACGATAACCTCAACAAGCTATTATTTACCCTGGGCCTTGGTGACCTGAATGTAGCGTTAAAAGACTTCGATCTTGAAAAGAGTAAGGTGGACCTGGGTAAATTCGAGCTGAGTAACACAGATGTCGTATTGCAGATGGGGAAGCATGCATCAGCGCCTGCAGTTATTGATACCGTAGTGAAAAAAAATACTACAGAAGGCTGGCACGTAAATGCAGGTGAGCTAAGGTTGGCAGGAGTTAATTTTAAAATGGATAATGATAATGCTCCACGCCAAAAAGCAGGAATGGATTATTCTCATCTGGGAATACGGGGGGTGGCTATAAATGCAAAGGACATATTGTTTACAGGTGATACTGTGGCAGGTAATATTCAACACCTTGCTGTAAAAGAGCAAAGCGGTTTTAACCTTGTAGAGTTAAAGACCGTATTTAATTATAATCCGCAGGGCGCTACGCTCCGCAACCTGTACCTGCAAACGGATAACACCATTTTACAAAATCACCTTGAAGTTCATTATCCATCACTGGCAGCGTTAAAGACGCGTATGCAGTCGATGCAGCTACGCATAGACCTGCAAAAAAGTATAGTGGGTATACACGACATATTGATATTCGCTCCGCAACTGGCAAAGCAAGATCTGTTTCGTAAGAACCGCAATGGCAGGTTAAGACTAGCAGCAACTTTGAGTGGATTCCTTAATAACATCGATATAAAGAACTTTTATCTCGATGGTTTGTCAAATACTGTTGTGCAAGTAAATGGACGGCTGAGCGGATTACCGGAATCAAAAGATATCAATTACAACCTGCACGTAGCAAAACTACAATCATCCCGTACCGATCTTTCAACGCTGTTGCCGCCAAGTGCGCTGTCGTCTGTGCGACTGCCGGACAGGTTTGGTATCATAGGGCAGATAGCGGGCACCATAAAGGATTACAATGCTAATCTGTACATGATGAGCACAGATGGTGAAGCATTGATAAAGGGCACACTGGCTATGTCGCCGGGCAAGGGCAAAGAGCGCTACGATATGTTTGTGCGGACCAAGAACTTAGACCTGGGCCGTATACTAAAGAAAGATACATTGATGGGCAAGTTCACTGCTACCATCACCGCAAAGGGGCAAAGCTTTGATATAAAGACAATGACCGCCACTATAACCGGAGATATAGCTGCAGCTTCTATAAAAGGATATAACTACCATGACATAACATTGAATGGCAGTGTAGCCGATAAGAAAGGAGAGGTAACACTAAAAGCGGTTGATACTAATCTGCAGATACACCTTAATGGTAATGCAGACTTCAGCGGTAAGTATATAGCTGCCAAGGCAGATATCATGGTAGATAGTATGGACTTCCGGGCATTGAAATTATATAGCTCTGAGTTACGCATACATGGCGATATGCATCTCGACTTCCCCGAGCTTGATGTCGATTATCCGCGGGGTGAATTTGTGTGGAGAAGCCCTATCATTGATGCAAATGGTAAACGTTACCTGACCGATAGTCTCTACATTGTATCGAGGCCGAGTGCGGACACGGGACAGAACATTGTAATGGACTTTGACATACTGCAGGCACATATAACCGGTAAAACACCACTCAGCAAAATACCCGATATCATACAAGACCATATCAATCGCCACTACACTGCTGCCAACGATAGCACGAACAAATCGATGCTGCTGCTGAAAAAGAAAAAGGTTAACGATACATCTACGATACCATCTGATTACAACCTTGTACTACAGGCGCATGTTATAGACAGGCCGCTGCTGCATGGTTTGCTACCCGCAATTACATCCATAGACTCTATACACATAGATGCGAGCATCACCCCGCGTAATCTTATCTTTAATGCAAATATTCCTGACCTGGAATACGGAACTACCACCAGTGTACAAAACGGTAATGTACAAGTGCGTGGCACCGACTCTGCCTTTACTTATAAAGTAACGGTAGACCAGATAACGCAAAGCAAATTTGAGCTTTGGTATGCTAATATACATGGCAACATAGATCAGAATACACTTACTACCAACATCAGTTTATCGGACTCTGCTAAGAAGGAGCGGTTTGCGCTGGCAGCATCTATAAAGAAAGACGGCGATAACCAGGTAATAGTAATGGAGCCGGGGCTGAAGCTGAATTATAAAAAATGGACAGTAGCGCAGCCCAATAGCATAACCATAGCGCCAGCTGGTTTTTATGTACAGAATTTTCAGCTGAGTGATAGTAATGAGTATATAAAAATAAACAGTACAGAGCAGCAGCCGAATACACCCATCAAGGTGGACATCAGCAATTTTGTGCTGGCAAATATTACCGACATCATCAGTAAAGGAGATACACTACTGGCGAACGGATTGCTGGGTGGTAATATAACACTCAACAAAATGAAGCCTGCACTTGATGTAAACGGAGATCTGCAGATGCAAAACCTCTCCGTACTTGGCGATACTATAGGTGACCTGAAAGTGACCCTGAATGACAAAGGTGATAATGTGCTGGATACAAAGCTGGCGATCACCGGGCATGGCAACAATATATCGCTGAATGGCGCATACTACCTACAGCCACAGAATGGTAACGACTTCGATTTTACACTTGGTCTTGACCCACTCAATGTGCAGAGCTTTGAGGGTATAGCTATGAACCAGATACGCAACACAACGGGCTTTATTCGGGGTGACCTGAAAATACAAGGCGCTACTTCCGCGCCGGAGATAACCGGCAGCCTGCATACCGATAATCTGGCTACAACAGTGACTGCGCTCAACGCGTATTTTAAAATGCCAAATGAGAAAATTGATTTCTCAAACTCAGGCATCAACTTCGATAACTTTACACTGCAGGATAGCGCCGGAAATAAAGCGACAATAAACGGTAGTATTGCTACTTCTGATCTTTCTAACCTGGCAATGGATCTGCACATAAAGGCTAACGACTGGCGCGCACTGCACTCTACAGCAAAGGACAATAAAGTTTTTTATGGTGATCTGCTACTGACTACCAACATGGATATATCGGGTACGCCAACATCGCCAAGTGTGGATGGGAACCTGAATATACTCAAAGGCACAAACATGACCGTGGTAATGCCTGAAAGCGATCCGCAACTGGAAAGCGGCAAGGGTATTGTGAAGTTTGTGAACATGAAGGATAGCAGCCGCGACAACATATTAATACCCAAAAAGAAAAGAGACAGTACTAAAGTGCGACTGGCGAAAGGCTCAAATATAAACGTGAATGTGAATGTAGATAAGAACGCTCAGTTCAGCCTTATCATCGACCAGGCATCGGGCGACTTTATAAGTATACGTGGTGACGCATCTTTGAATACTGCCATCACACCTACGGGTGGCCTGGGTCTTGCGGGTAGTTACGAATTGCACGAGGGTGCATACCAGCTCAACTATAATTTTATAAAAAGAAAATTCGCGATAAAGGATGGTAGCACCATCACCTTTGCAGGCGACCCGACCAAGGGAACCAATGTAGATATTACTGCGGTGTACACGGCACAGACAGCACCGTATGATCTTATACAAAGGGAGATAAGCGATAACTCGCAGCTTAATTATTATAAGCAAAGTCTTCCCTTTGATGTGGAGCTGCACATGAAGGGCCCGGTATTGCAACCCGCTATAACCTTTAATATATTATTGCCGGAGAATAAAGTGTATCCCTTATCATCAGATCAGATAGAGCTTATTGAAGGTAAACTCAGCCAGCTGCGCAATGATACATCTGAGCTGAATAAGCAGGTATTCGCTGTGCTGATACTCAACCGCTTTATATCGGACGATCCGTTTAGTAACGGTGCAGGTACCAGTGTGGGTAATACCGCGCTGCAAAGCGTGAGCCGTTTTATAGGTGAGCAGCTCAATCAGGCTGCAGGTAAATTGATAAAAGGTGTAGACCTGTCTGTAGACCTGGCCACTACCGATGATTATACAACAGGAGATATGCGCGAGCGTACCGACCTGAATCTTGCCGCCTCAAAAAGGTTGCTGAACGACCGGCTGAAGGTGACCATAGGTAATGACTTTGAGCTCGAAGGACCGCAGACCAGCAATAGCGACCAGAACAGCGTGATACCAAGTAATCTATCTGCAGATTATTTATTAACCGCCGATGGGAAGTACACAACACAGGCATACCGTAAGAACTATAATGAAGGTGTATTGCAAGGATATGTAACGGAAACAGGATTGAACTTTATCGTAAGCCTCGACTTTAATCATTTTAAAAACGCTTTCAGAAAGAAAAAGAAGGAGAGCAGCATGGTAAAGTCGACACCCAAAACAGGAGCAAGTAAATGATAAGAGTATATACCAGGATATTATTGTTTGTGCTCGTAGCGTTTGCTGTATCATCATGCAGTAATACAAAGCACCTGCCTGCCGGCGAAAGTTTATTTGTGGGCAGTAAGATACGTATCAATGACCACGAGGCTACGCACAAGGAACGTAAAGTATTAATAAGTGATCTGGGGGGTGTGGTAAGGCCAAAGACAAATACAAAAGCATTAGGCATCCGTTTAAAACTCAGACTTTACACCTTTGCAGGTGATACAAAAAAAACAAAGGGCATACGCCATTGGCTACGCGATAAAGTAGGCGAGCCGCCTGTACTTGCCAGCAGTGTGCACGTGAATACTAACCGCGACCTGATGGTGAACCTGTTGCAGAACAGGGGATTCTTTTATGCGGCAGCAAGCGGTAAATTAGTGACATCTAAAAAAAGAAAGACCACCGCGGTATTTGATATTACTACAGGCCCGCAGTATCATATCAATAAGACGACGTTTATGAAAGACTCGTCGCAAATAGCAACAGATATTGACAGTGACTTTTCAGAAAACCTGCTTACCGCCGGCGCCCCTTACAACCTTGACCTGATCAAAGCAGAACGTACCCGCATTGATAATAATCTTAAAGAACGAGGGTATTACTTTTTTAAAGATGATTATCTGCTGGTACTGGTAGATAGCTCCGTAGGTAACCATAAAGTGGATATGTATGTGAAGCTGAAAAAGAAAGATATACCTGACGAGGCATACAATGTGTATAAAATAAATACCGTTCACGTATATGCAGATTATAAGCTGCATGGTACCGCCGCGGATACAAGCCATGTTGGTGAGACCCATGTCGATGAGTACCGCATCATAGACCCGAAGAAAAAATTTAATCCTGTAATCTTTGATAAGGTGCTGGTATTTGATAGTGGTGAGGTATATAGCCGTATAGACCAGAATACATCTCTTAGCCGGCTTGTAAATATGGGTACATTTAAGTTTGTGAAAAACCGTTTTGATCCCATTACAGACTCGCAGCTAAATGTATACTACTACCTGACACCGTACCCTAAAAAATCTATTCGCTTCCAGATAGGCGCGTTGACGCAGAATGATAACCGTGCAGGTACGCAGGGTAGCATCAGCTTTCGCAACCGTAATACATTTAAGGGTGCCGAAGAATTACTGGTAAAGATCAGTGGCGGATTTGAAGCACAGTATAGCGGCGAGGTAAAAGAACCTAATATTTATAACCTGGGTGCAGAAGTAAATCTTTCGTTTCCCCGGTTCATTGTGCCGTTTATTGACATACAGACATCGAGCCAGTTTTTGCCGCGCTCCATCATTAAATTAAAATACAGCTACGAGTCTGAGTCGGACCTGTTGCGTATCAATGCATATACCGCATCTTATGGCTACGACTGGAAGGAAGGCCCGCGTAAAGAACATCAGTTCTATCCAATCAACTTTACTTATGTAAAGACAGATACACTTGGCGATCCGCGCAAGCTTAATTTACTATACGGCAACCTTATATTCAATGGTATTATAATAGGCCCAACTTATGAGTATACCTACAATTCCCAGGTGGGGCCGGTGCGTCCCAATGCTATATATTTTGATGGCCTTATCGATCTGTCCGGTAATATTCTCGGTACAGCGGAAAAAGCCAATTATAAAACGAACCCGCAAACACTGCTCGGCTCCAGCTATGCGCAATATGCAAAACTACAACCTGATTTCAGATACTACCGACGCTTCTCGGATGTTACTACTATTGCCACACGCGTGATGGCCGGCATCGGTATTCCTTATGGCAATTCCGAATCGTTGCCAAACATAAAACAATTCTGGGCCGGAGGTAATAGCGACCTACGTGGTTTTCCATCCCGTCTTGTAGGCCCGGGTACTTTTGATGCCCTCAACAGTACGGATGCAAATGGTGTTAAAAAAAATTACATAGAAACACTTGGAGACATAAAATTTGAGTTCAACGCGGAGGTGCGCCAGAGTGTGTATAAATTTATAAAAGCTGCTGCCTTCTTTGATGCAGGTAACATCTGGTTATATAATAATAGCTCCGACTTCGCTGGTGGACAGTTTACTTCATCATGGTATAAAGAGCTGGCGGCCGATGTAGGTATTGGTCTTCGTTTCGATTTTAAAATAGTGCTGCTACGCCTGGACCTTGGTATGCCTGTACGTGACCCATGGTTGCCGGAAGATCAGCGATGGGTATTTAATAAGATCGCCTTCGGCGACCCTTCGTGGAGAAAAGACAACCTCGTCTTTAATATAGCCATAGGCTATCCTTTCTAAGAGCTTTTTTCGTTCCGATATTTTACTACGGAAGACAGACGTATCGCGGGTTGTTAAGGTAAATCTAAACATAGTGGACTAATTTGAATTGCCCTTATATTGGCATATTTTTATGTGTGTATTTATTTTAATTTAGCATGTATAAATAATTTATTGATAATACATAAATGTGTAATTTTTTACGAAATAGTATGAAAAGCAGTAGTTTTGCAAACGATTTGTTAATAATAATTAAATAATATTTAGTAAAACCAATGGCTTATGAAGAAAATATTTACAATATGCAAGCAGGTTACCCTGCTATTATCATTGGCTTTACTTGTTTCGGTACAGGTACAGGCAGATGATTATCAATGGACCGGCAACGGAGCAGCCGGTGATTGGACTGATCCGCTCAATTTTACTGATATTACGAATCCAGGTAGTGGCATCGTACCCAGTAATGCAGACAATGTAGAAATACCTTCCGGTGCTTCTGCGGCAATATTTGATGGTGGTGCGGGAACCTCGAACGTTTTTATCAACGATCTGACCGTTGATTCAGGTGCTCTGCTTGTAGCACAAAATGGTGCAGGTCTTTTTTGCAATAGCTTGACCATTGACACCGGTGCAACGTTCAGTGTGTCGAGTAGTAATACACATGTGTCTGGCGTTTTCACCAATAGCGGTACAATTACCATAGATAATTCCCAGATAAGCGTGAACACGTCTGATGTTTTCAATTTCGGCACTATAACAATACAGGATGTTAGTACCGTTTCTTTATCTACCGGTGTTTCCCTTAATAATTTCGGCAGTATAGATATAGACGGTTCTAGTATCATGCGTATGTTTGGTGGCAATATCACTAATACCGGCAACATCACGAACAGTGATAACACTACTCCTTCAATTATTGGTAGCCCAGGTGGTATATATATGTATGCTGGTTTTATCGGAGGATCATTTGATGCAACCATTTCAGGTGGTGGTTACATCGATAATCTTGAAATAAATAATGGTAGTTCATCTACAACATCCATAGGTACTAATCCGGGTGATACATTGCATATAAGAAATATGCTATTGCTTCAGATCGGAGCGTTCGTTACTAATAACAGGCTGGTACTTTCGCCTGCTGTTACTTCATCATCAAGTACATTGTCGGGAATGGGGATGATCGGTCCTATGGGTAGCAGTGCTTCGCTCACGGGTGGTGTTACGGTATCACAGTATATACCTGGTCTACGTGCCTACCGTTTCTACAGCCATCCATTTACTAACGCTATATCATTGGGACAGATAGAGAACTGTATTGATATTACAGGGGCCGGGGGAAATGCAAATGGCTTTACAACCACAGTGACCAATAACCCTTCTGCCTGGTGGTTCAATATTGCGACAGGAAACGATGCGGATGCGGATGGCGTGCACGCTGACCCCGGATGGACGGCCTTTACGGATGCTACCAGCACTAGTGGCATTAACGCATTTAACCAGTACGAGGGCATATACCTTTTTGTAAGGGGCGCAAAAAGCGAGGGCATTTTTGGCGAGACATATACACCATCGCCTGCCGTTATAACCATTTATGGCGATGCCGTGAATACCGGTGACCAGGCTATAACACTGCATACAGGCCCGCTCAGCACCTTTAATATGGTAGGCAACCCTTATCCTTGTACTTTAGACCTCGGTAGTGCGCTTAACCGTTTCGAGAATATTACAAATCTTTCATCTGCTGTTTATTTTGTGTGGGACCCTCACATGGCTACAGCAGGAGCATTCATAGCGCTGCCGATAGACGGTACACCGCACTATTTGCAACCTAATACGGCTTTTCAGGTTGAAGCGGTAACTGATGGTGTATCCCTTACCTTTCATGAATTCGACAAGGCAGTGAACCTGGGCAGTGATAACGAATTGCTACGCCAGACCGCTAATAACAAGGCACAGTATGTGACGCTTAATGTGTATGATGCATCGTATCATCTGTACGATATCTTTCACCTGCAGCTACGCAGCGATGCTACCAATGGCAAAGAGAAAATAGATGCAGGCAAGCCAACGAACACTGACCTTAATTTATACAGCATTGCGTCAACAGGCGAACGCCTGTCGATCGATGCGCGCCCATACGTAGCCGGCGATGTGATACCACTGGGTATTAACGCTATTAAGCCGCAGACATTCATCATCCGTGCCGATGATTATAACGTGCCTGCGGGCGCTACACTTTCCCTGCACGATAAGTATAAGGGTATATACAAACAACTGCAGAAGGGCGAGGAGTATAGCTTTGATATAACTACCGTTCCTGCATCACAAGGTAACGGCCGCTTTGAGCTGCAGATGGGTGATGTAAGTGCCGCAGTGGCAAAGGCTGCGACGAGCCTTACCGTTACACCGAACCCTGCTACTGAGGAGATAAATGTTGCTTATAATGTACAGGTATCAGACAATGCCAGCATCCGCATCAGCAATATGCTGGGCCAGCAGGTATATACTACAAGCCTTGGTACAGTGCAGAATGGTACTGTAATAGTGCCGCTACAGAATATACCTGCAGGTATCTATATGGCAGAACTTATATGCGGCAGTAAGATAACGACGCAACGTTTTGTAAAACAGTAAAGACTGTGTTTAAATATTTTCAGGAACGCCTCCGTAAACGGGGCGTTCTTTATTTATGCACTTACCAGACCTGTACTTCCCTTTCCAGCTCTATCCCGAAACGCTCTTTAACAGACGCTACTATTTCGCCTGATAACTCCCAAACTTCATTGCCCTTCGCATTTGAGTAGTTAACCAGTACCAGCGCCTGTTTTGCATGTACGCCTGTATCGCCTCTGCGATAGCCTTTCCATCCGCACTGCTCTATGAGCCATCCTGCAGGTACTTTTACCCGTCCATCGGCAGCAGGGTAGTGCGGTATATTAGGGTAGTTAGTGAGCAGCAGTTCGTAATGCGCGGCAGGTATTGTGGGGTTCTTAAAGAAGCTGCCTGCGTTCCCTATCTGCCTGGGATCGGGCAGTTTACTGGTACGTATGTTTATGACTGCACTGGCTATTGCTTTGACAGACAGCTCGTGCACACCCATCTTTTCCAGTTCCTGTTCTATAGCGCCATAGGTCACATTATACTTTGGCTGCTTATCGAGTTTATAAACTACCGATGTAATAAATACTTTGCCCTTCAGTGTATGTTTAAAAACACTATCCCTGTACCCGAAAGCACACTCACGATCGTTATAGGTAATAAACCTTTTCTCTTCCCAGTACCAGAAGGTCACACTTTCTATTGTTTCCTTCGCCTCTACGCCATAGGCACCTATGTTCTGCATGGGCGATGCACCTACAGTGCCGGGTATCAGTGCCAGGTTCTCTATGCCGCCCCATCCTTTATCTATGGCGTAGAGCACAAGGTTATGCCACACCTCACCAGCGCTTACCTGTAGCCATACGTGCTCACTGTCTTCTTTTAGCAAAGTGATTCCTTTCAGCTTGTTGAGCACCACAAGCCCCGAAACGGGCTTTGTGAGCAATACATTGCTACCGCCGCCGAGTATATGTTTTTCTTTTTCTATCGCGGTCAGCTCTTCCAGCATGTTGATATCTGTAAGCTCTGTAAAAAAAGCAGCGGTAGCATCTATACCAAAGGTGTTGTAAGGCCGTAAAGAAATGTTCTGTTGTATGTTCATTATTTGTTCAGCTCTGTTATTGTTAATTTCTGCATCACCCCGTCAAACCCATTTCCACCATCCATATACAGGCTGAAGTGGCTATGCGCAAAGTAGGCAGGAATGTGCATATAAAAGGCATAATTGTTTGCCATTGTATCGCTACTAATACCATTGTACATCCGTATGCGCACGTGCTTTACAGAGTCGCCTGTTTTTACTGCTCCGTTCAGATACCTGTCCCATACGCCATTCATTGGCTGTATAGTGGTCTCTATCTTCATCCATGTATCGCCACTATTATTCAAGTGTGCAGTTGCAATATCCGCTGATGCGCCGGCATCAAAATGTATGTGCGTGTTCGTATCGCTATGCGCCAGGATGGTACTATGATAACCTTGTTCGCTCTTCAATCGTTCATCAGTATCCAGCATGCTCATGTCTATGGGTGATGGATGTGCATTGAGGTATATGCTGCCATAGTATTGCCTGTTCATATCATTGTAGTGCAATATGGTTGCCTGGTACTGTTTTATCTGGAAGAGGTTTACAACAAGCAGATAAATGCATAACGCATAAAACACAAACCGCCACTTGCTCGTTTCTACACGCGCTGTAAATGCAGCAAATGGCAGCACGAATATTCCATAACTCTGCATCAATGCGCGTGTGCTATAGCTGCCTCCATAGCGCCAGTCGCTCCATGCTATGATGATGTATATATTCAACAGGCAGAACCAAAGCACAGATTTCCTGAACGGAAATTTTTTGATGAAGAACATGCCTATGATGAAGAACAGTGTAACCGGTGTGTAAATAAACCATCCCTTTTCCCAGCCAATCAATACTCTGAAATGCGGATTAAGAAAATCCCACTTGCTGCCCACATCGTAGATGAACGAGCCACTCGCTATCTTCCAATAGATCAGTTGCGGTAGTATGCCTATCAGCCCGAAAGTTGCGGCGGATACAATATGGCGTTTGTGCTGCTTTACAAGCTGCCACTTTTCTTTGGCTGCTTCTTTGTTTTGTGTGCCCCACATTAATGGTATAAATAGCATAATAGCTTCTGTAGGCCTGCTGATCATGGCCAGCCCTATGATGTAGCCTATCAATGCAGCCCAGCCTACGCGTGGCCTGTCGTGCCATTTCATTGCAGCATACAGCACCAGCACATACAGGGGAAATATCCACGCATGGCTTTGTCCACTTTCTATAGCTACATACTCTATAAAGTTTGTAGCAAGGCATACCATCGGTATCGCAATAGCCACTACATGATCAGTAAAGTAGCGCAGTAATATCTTGCGTAGCAAGAAAATAGCCAGCATGCAATACAGTAATACACCAAAAGCTATTGCGTATTCATAAGGTGCGGAATATCCATCTGCCGGATAGCTGCTATGCAATGCAATGAAGTGGCCAATTAAAAAAAACGGCAGCTCCATGATGGCCACACCACCCAGGTATTTGTACACATAGTTGCCATTGGGTTGTTTTTCAGCCTGCCATCCGTTACCGCCCGTTACCGAATATTTTTTGTCCACATTGCCCAGCCAGGTGAGTTTTGTAGCATCATGATAAATGAAAATTGCCGGCAGATACATATAGTAACCGCTGGCATCCCATGTGGTAATATTAAGCCTCGGTTGCCCTTCTGCAATGCCCGAATACGCTATGCGGTATTGCAGCAATACTGCGCACGTTATAAAGCAGGCTATCAGGGAAACGATCTTTTTCATTGGGTATTGGCTGTGGTTACAAAATACTCAATTTCTTTTCAGGTCCGGTAAACTTCACGCCTAGCCCCGGTGCGCCACTCAATTTTATTGCGCCTTGCTCGTAAGTGAGCCCTGTACCCACGTCTTCTTTGAGCAACAGCGGGCCGTCGGCATCTACCTCATCCAACAGCGGCAGCATGTTGGCTACGGCTGCGGTACCAATGCTGCTCTCATTCATCGAACCCATCATCACCTGTAGTCCCAGGGTGCGAGCTTCCTTTATCATGCGCATGGCGGGTGTTATTCCCCCACACTTCGTCAGCTTTATGTTGATGCCGTGGAAACCTTCCACACACTTCTTTACTTCATCTTCTGTGCGGCAGCTCTCATCTGCAAACAACGGCAGTGGCGATATTGCCTTCAGTTCCTTCATCTCTTCGTAGGCATCCTTTGGCAATGGTTGCTCTACAAGTGTCACGCCCAGCTTTTGCATTTCGGGTAGCAGCATCTTTGTTTCTTCAAATGTCCAACCCTCATTCGCGTCTATCCTAAAGGGCACCGTAGTATGCTTTCTCAGTTCGCGGAGTACGTCGATATCATCGGGCTTGCCTGTTTTTATTTTATATACCGGCCACGGGTGCGCTTCCAGTTTGGCAGCCATATTTTCTATGGTATCGATGCCAATGGTATAATCAGTAATGGGCGCCTTATCCCATTTGATGCCCAGCAACTGATGCAGCGGCATACGCCTCATTTGTGCAAAAAGATCCCAGGCGGCTATGTCGAGTGCCGCGGTGAGGAAGTGCTGTCCCGGTATCAGGTGGTGCAGGAAGTGCCAGAAACGTTGCGGATCGATAAGGGCATACCGCTCTATCATACCCCGCTTGCTTTCAAGCGAATCTATCATCTCCTGCACAGTAATATTATAATACGTAATGGCCGGCGCCTCGCCATATCCCGCCAGGTTACCCAGCCCAAGTGATGTGATAAGCGTAGGCTGGTGTGTTTTGGTAGCCTTTGATATGGTGAACGGATATTCGAACGCCAACTCAAAAGGATAATATTTTAATTGTAACATTCGATAAAATTGCGACTATTTTTGCTCAGGAAAAAGTTATCAGCTTTATTATTGAGCAGACCGGCCAATGCAGGCGCTTTTACCTTTTTACTTTTACCTTTTGAATTAGCACCCATGCCCAAAATACCTTTTTGGATATTCATTATAACAGGCATTCTTTACTTCACCGCCGTACGTGTAGATACGATGGACGTAGACGCATCTCAATATGCCGAGATGAGCCGCGAAATGATGCGCAGCGGCGACTACCTGCACCTCTATGACCGTGGCCACGATTACCTCGACAAGCCTAATTTTCTTTTCTGGGTGAGTGCGGGCAGCATGAAGGTCTTTGGGGTGAATGACTTTGCGTACAAGCTACCTTCCATACTTTTTGCATTACTGGCCATCTTCTCTACATACAAGCTGGCAAAGCTGCTCTATGGCGAGGCTACCGGCCGCATGGCAGCGCTCATACTGGCATCGTGCCAGGGGCTGTTCCTTATGACCAACGATGTGCGGTGTGATACCATACTTATGAGCTGGGTGATAACTGCTGTATGGCTTATACAGGAGTGGCTGCTGAGCAGGCAACTTAAATACCTGCTACTCGGTGCAGCCGCCATTGCTTTTGGTATGATGACAAAGGGGCCTATCGCGCTGATGGTGCCCGTATTCTGCTTCATCAGCGACTGGGCTTTGAAGCGCGAATGGAAGAACTTTTTTAAAGCGGCCTATATCCCCGCTATCATTGTTATCGCCATACTGCTCATACCTATGAGCATTGGTCTGTACCAGCAGTTTGATATGCACCCAGAAAAGATAATGGATGGTAAGGCTCATGTGTCGGGCCTCCGTTTCTTTTACTGGTCGCAGAGTTTTGGCCGCATTACCGGCGAGAGCCCGTGGAAGAATGGCGCTGATATAAGCTTTCTGCTTGTAAACATGCTATGGTCGTTTCTGCCATGGATATTTCTTTTTATAGCAGCGCTGATAACAAACATAGTCACTGTTGTGAAACAAAAGTTCCGTCTCACCCCGCAGCAGGAGTGGGTATCTACGGGTGGTTTTTTGCTGGCCTATCTGGCGCTCGGCTCTTCTAAATACCAGTTGCCGCATTATATATTTGTTGCCTTTCCACTTGCCGCTATTGTTGTAGCAGGGTTTTTAAAAGATTTATTAGAGAACGCGAAGTATCCAAAACTCTATCGTTTTATGAATGGGCTTCAGGTGGGGATTGTTACGCTGTTGTTTCTTACCACGCTGTTGCTCATTACTTATGTATTCCCTGCCGGGCCTATTGTTATCATAGCATGGGTTGTGTGCGCAGCGCTACTACTTTATGTAGCGTTCAATAAGGCTATAAAAGGGAAAATACTATGGCTATCTGCCGCATGTATCATAATGGTGAATATCTTTCTTACAAATCATGTGTACTATAACCTGCTTAAGTATGAGGTAGGGACGCAGGTAGGCCGATATGTATACAATCACAACATACCTGCCGATAACATGATGGCTTATAAAATGCATGATCCCCTCAACTCGCTCGACTTCTATGCGCAGCGCGTGATAGAGTTTACTGATACGCTCCCCAAGACAGCAGGCAGGCAATACATCCTTACTATGGATAACGGCCTAGATACGTTTAAACAACACGGCCACACCTACGATATCCTGGACAAGGGCAAATTCTACAAAGTAAGCGAGCTCACCCCCCAGTTCCTCAACCCCAATACCCGGGACAGCGCAATTAGTAATTATTATTTGATAAAGTTGAAGGATTAATAATACCAATTGCCACATGATTGTGATTTGCCTGCAAAGAAGCGATCATGTGGCATGCACATCCATTTTAACATGGCTTTATCTTGTCATTAATTCCTCGTATTTAATGCAAACAAATTCAATCTGTATATTATTCAACCAATCAACCTTTTAGCCAATTAACTATCTTTGCCGCACGCATGCAATTACCCGCAGGTAAAAAAGTTTATTTCGCTTCCGACTTCCATCTCGGCATACCCGACCACGCCACCAGTGTAGCGCGCGAAAAGCGCCTGTGCAAATGGCTCGATGAGATACGCGGCGAAGCGGAGCAATTATATCTTGTAGGTGATATGTTTGATACGTGGTTTGAGTATAAAAACGTGATACCTAAGGGCCATACCCGCTTTATGGGCAAGCTCGCCGAGCTGCGTGATGACGGGCTGCATATAGACGCTTTCACCGGTAACCATGACCTGTGGATGCGCGGATATTTTGAGGAAGAGCTGGGTATACCTGTTCATCATGAGCCGATCATCCGCGAGTTTAATGGTAAGAAATTTTATATAGCGCACGGAGATGGGCTGGGTCCCGGCGACCATGGGTACAAGCTGCTGAAGAAAGTATTGCGCAGCAACTTTTCGCAGTGGCTTTACCGCCGCATACACCCGGATACGGGTGTGGGCATGGCGGGTTGGTTTAGCCGCCTGGGCCCGAAGCATGTAGATGTGCCCGAAAAAACATTTCAGGGGCCTGATAAAGAATGGCTGGTACAGTTCAGTCTCGATATGCTGAAAAAAGAACATTTTGATTATTTTATTTTTGGTCACAGGCATATAGCTATTGAATATCCTTTACCACAAAACAGTTTGTACGTAAACCTCGGCGACTGGCTCCGTTATGATAGCTATGCAGAGTTTGATGGAGCGGATCTGAGATTGAAGTACTATAAGGTTGATAAGTTGAATAGTTGATAATGCTAATGGTTTTGCTGTGCGGAGTCTTTAAAAAGTAGTGAGATGCAAAACATAATCTTTAGCCGTTTTTACATTTTTACTTTTGAATTTTGAATTAACATGGAGCGCATATTAGTAATGATAAGGCATGCCAAATCGAGCTGGGCGAACCCTTTACAGAGCGATTTTGAGCGGCCGCTTACCGACCGTGGTGAGCAGGATGCACCCGCTATGGGCGCAAAGCTAAAAGCACACAAGCTAAAACCCGATGTGATCATAGCAAGTAATGCCAAACGGACAAAGCAAACTGCAAAAAGAATTGCCGAAGCAGTGGGGTACGATACATCCCTCATAAAATGGGAGGAAAAATTGTATCATTGCATCCCTTCAGTATTTGAAGAAACACTCTATGAGCTCGATAATGATGTGCGGACCGTTTTCATTGTGGCGCACAACCCGGGCATCACGGAGTTTGTTAATCAGTTATCGTCCTCATTTAATATAGATAACATGCCGACATGCGGTATAGTAGCTGTAAGCATGGATATGGAAGAGTGGAACCAGTTTGCCACTACAGCAAAAAGAAAAGTATTTTTATTTGATTACCCCGGAAAAGAATCATGACACCAAATAAAACCAACGTACAGATAACCGCTATATTAGAGAAGTTATTTGAAGAGCATTTTGAGAAAAAGGCGGAAAGCATCGAGGCGCTTGCCGTATCCGGCAGCGACCGCCGCTATTACCGCATCAGCAATGGCAAGACCACTGCCATAGGCACCTACAATGCCAATGTAGCTGAGAACAATACTTACTTCTATTTCACCGAACTATTCCGCAAGCACCAGATAAATGTGCCTGAGGTATACAAGATAAATAAAGACCGCCGCGCGTATCTGCAACAGGATATAGGCCGCACATCCCTCTTTGATATGTTGCTGAAGGATGGCCTTACAGATGGTGTGCGCAAGCTCTACCATACAGCGCTGGCGCAACTCGCAAAGGTGCAATGGATAGCGGGTCGTGAGGCGGATTACAAGCAGTGTTTCGCATCGAGCCAATTCAATGAGAAAGCCATCATGGCTGACCTATTGTACTTTAAATATTACTTCGCTGATCTGCAGGATATCCCTTACGACAGGGCATTGCTTATCAGCGAGATGGAATTGCTATCAAAAGACCTTGGCCGCATACAGCCACAGGTGCTCATGTATCGCGACTTTCAGAGCCGTAATATAATGATACACGAGGGCAAGGTATTCTTCATAGACTTCCAGGGCAGTATGCAGGGACCACCACAGTACGATATAGCATCGCTGCTATGGCAGGCGCGCGCGCAACTACCAGCGGCGTGGAAAGAAGACCTGCTCAATGGTTACATCAGCGGACTTAATGAGCTGAATGTACCACGTATGGATGAGATACACTTCCGCCGTGGATATGCACAGTTCGTGCTGGTACGCCTGTTACAGGTATTGGGTGCTTATGGCTTCCGTGGACTGTTGCAGCACAAGGCACATTTTATAAACAGCATAGGCCCTGCACTTAAGAACCTTGAAACATTCTTATCGGACCACCCGCAGGCGCCTGCATACCCCGAACTACGTTCTTTGTTAGAAAAACTTTCTTCGCAGGATGTACAGGATCGCTATGCTGTGGTAAAGAATAAGGAGCAGGTAAATCTTACGGTTACTGTAAATAGCTTCTCTTATAAGAACGGCATTCCAAAAGACAAAACAGCAAATGGCGGGGGCTATGTGTTCGACTGTCGTGGTATACTTAACCCAGGCCGCTACGCAGCTTATAAGTACCTCACAGGCAACGATGAGATGGTGCGCCAGTTCCTGGAACGTGAAACACGCATGCCCGACTTTATGGATCATGTGTATGCCCTCGTATCGCTCAATGTGGAAGACTACATAGCGCGGGATTTTGAGAACCTTAGCGTATCGTTTGGTTGCACCGGTGGGCAGCACCGCTCGGTTTACGCCGCTAATCAGTTAGCAAAATATCTGCAGGACAGATATAATATAGCAGTCAACGTCAATCATCTGAACGAAGCTAAATGGCTTCTTAAAGAAGAAACGAAAGAAGCATAGTAGATTGAAGATGAAATAAGCCCTGCCGGTCCATCCGGCAGGGCTTATTTATTATGGGATATCCGGACAAAAATAGAGACAAGGCACGTCCTGTCTCTACGAGTAACTATGTGATCATATTACACTACACTATTTTTGTGAAATAGGCTGGTGATTGCTATTGTTTGGGCAGGGTTGTAATGTATGCTGAGCGTGGGTCTTGTATCACCAAACCATCCCACTTTTCTACGGTTTGCTGTTAAATATTATCTAAGTTTATATCAATAGGGTAAAATATGCCTTAGTATCCTTACTTTGGCAACCAATTATTAAGTACCACATGGCATTCTGGAGAAAAAAGACAATTGTTACAGAAACAGATACTACCGTTAAAAAGAAAAAGAAACCGTTATGGCGGGAGTGGGTCGATGCTGCACTTTTTGCAGTTGTGGCTGCTACGCTGATACGTACGTTTCTTTTTGAGGCCTATACGATACCATCGGGCTCAATGGAGGGTACACTGCTGATAAATGATTACTTGTTTGTAAGTAAGCTGGCATACGGCCCGCGCATACCTATGACGCCGATTGCAGTACCGCTGGTACACAACACCATGCCACTTATAGGCGGCAAGTCTTATACTACTGCAGTACAATGGAAATATCATCGCCTGCCGGGTTTCGGGCATGTAGAGCATAATGACGTTGTGGTGTTTAACGGACCTGATGGCGATACAGCACTGGCCAATAACGGGGAATATGATTACTATCAAATGGTGCGTTTGATGGGATATGATGGTGTGAGAGACCGGTTTGAAGTAACAACGCACCCCGTAGATAAAAAAGAGAACCTGATAAAAAGATGCATAGGCCTGCCGGGCGATGTGATAGAACTGAAGAATGCCATTGTATATGTGAATGGGCAACAGGCACCTTTGTTTCCGCATAGCAAGGAGGACTACGTTGTAAAAACAAATGGTAATGCACCGGCGGTGGATTTTGAACAGGATTCGATGCGCAGTAACAGTGAATACATCTATAATCTCCAAAACGAACAGGTAGAGGAGATGAAAAAAACACCGGGAGTAGTGTCTGTAAATCTTTTGATGAGAGACGCACCGGGCGTAGCACCGAAGGAGCCCGGCAACTGGGTGTTTCCACTGGATACGGTGAATTTTAAATGGAACCTGGATAATTACGGCCCGTTAACTATTCCCAAAGCGGGCGTAACAGTGCCACTAACACCACAGAATATAGCAATATATCGCAGGATCATTGCAAATTTTGAAGGTAATACACTGGAAGAAAAAGGCGGCAAAATTATCATCAATGGTAAGGAAGCCAGCTCTTATACTTTTAAGATGAACTACTACTGGATGATGGGTGATAACAGGCATAAATCGCTTGACTCAAGATTCTGGGGTTTTGTACCCGAAGATCATGTGGTGGGTAAGGCATCGTTCATCTGGCTTAGCTATGGCGAAAGTATGTTTGGTGATATGCGCTGGAGGCGCTTGTTTCACAGCGTACATTCCCTGGAAAAATAATCTTTTATGAAGCAACTTATCTCTTTGGGGCTGCTATGTGCAGTAGTGTTATTGTCGTGTGGTCAGAACGGCTCACAAAGCACAGCAGGCAATGACGACAGTAAAAAAGAAACACCGAACGGCAAGGAATTATTCGCCAACTATTGTATGCAATGCCATGCACTGAAGGATGATAAGGTAGGCCCTAAACTGGCAGGTGTACTGGGCCGGTGGAACAATGATACTACTCTTGTGGTGGATTTTGTAAAGAACTCAGAATCGCTGATAAACCAGAATAACCCATATGCTATGAAGGTATATAATACATGGGGAAAGGCTGCAATGCCGGCCTTTACCAGCCTTACCGATGCGCATATAAAGAAGATAGTAGAATATGTAAATGCGGGTGTGGAGTGAGGACATTGACCAATGCCTCTTTTTACTATATCAAGACTATTGCCTTAAGGTAACAAATCCCTTATTACCTATCTTTGTTGGCAGAACACCTGCCAGAATCACAATACATTACCTATTTTATGCTCGAAACACCCGTAAAAAAACCTGTAAAGGACCTTTTTGATGACGATAAAAAGTCGGCATTACAGGCTATATCTGAAGCACAGTTCATAGCGTTCGCACCATACATTTTTCAGGCATCGGTATTGCTGCGCGATAAGGGCATTCTTAAGAATATAGAAGACTCTCATCCAGAAGGAACGACGGTAGAGCAAGTAAGCACTGCTGTGGGCATGAACCATTATGGCGTACGTATACTGATGGAAGCAGGACTAGGCATAGGTTTACTGTACAGAAAGGATGGTAAGTACCGCCTTACTAAAACAGGGCATTTCTTTCTGAATGACCATATGTCGCGGGTGAATACAGACTTTATGCGCGATGTGTGCTACGATGGCGCGCAAGACCTTGAAGCATCTTTAATGCAAGGTAAGCCGGTAGGATTGAGGCATCTGGGCGACTGGGATACCATCTATCAGGGGTTATCGATATTACCTGAACCTGCTAAGAAAAGCTGGTTTGACTTCGACCATTACTATTCGGATAATGCATTTCCTGAAGCTTTGCCGATCGTATTTGAGGGAACGCCACATAGCTTACTGGATATAGGCGCTAATACAGGTAAATGGGCACTTGCCTGCCTTGAATATGATAAAAATGTAAAAATCGGCGTTGTAGACCTTGGCGTGCAGCTAAAAGTGGCAGGTAAGAATATAGCAGACGCGGGGTTTACGGACAGAGTGACGCTGTATGAACATAATCTGCTGGATGGATCTATAACATTACCAGAAGGCTATGATGTGATGTGGATGAGCCAATTTTTGGACTGTTTTTCGGACGAACAGATCATTTTTATACTAAAAAAGTGCTATGCTTCCCTGCCCGATCATGGAAGAGTATTTATCAATGAAACCTTTTGGGATTGCCAGCGCTTTGAAGCATCTGCTATGAGCCTGCAAATGACCTCTTTATACTTCACGACCATGGCAAATGGGAATAGCCAGATGTATGATAGCAAAATTTTTCTTAAGTTAGTGGAAAGCGCGGGGTTTGAATTAGTACGCCAACTCAATAATGTGGGGCTGGGGCATACGATATTAGAATTAAGAAAAAAGTAATTGTTTCCTAAACATCTCTGTTACATATTTGTTCTATTTTAAATTTACCATGTTATGCATAAAGAAGTAGACGTATTAGTAATCGGCGCAGGCCCCTCCGGTTCCGTAGCCGCAGCTATCATGCATAAGGCCGGCCTTAAGGTGCAGGTTGTTGAAAAAATGAAATTCCCACGCTTTGTAATAGGCGAAAGCCTGCTGCCGCGCTGTATGGAAGCGCTTGAAGAAGCGGAATTGCTCGATGCTGTAAAAGCAAAAGGTTTCCAGCAGAAAGACGGAGCAAAATTTGTGATGAATGGCGAGGTATGTGATTTTAACTTCTCTCATCAATTTACTGAAGGCTGGCAATGGACGTGGCAGGTACCCCGCGCAGAATTTGACAAAACGCTTATTGATGAGTGTGAACGCAAGGGTGTTGCTGTTATGTATGAAACAACGGTAACGAATGTAGAGATATTTGACGACCACTCCATTACCACTATAACAGATAAAGAAGGGAATACAGATACAATAAGGGCAAAATTTATAGTAGATGGCAGCGGTTACGGAAAGGTGATCCCCAACCTGTTTGGCCTTAGTAAACCTTCTAACCAGCCCGCCCGTAAAGCGGTATTCTGTCATATAAAAGACCCCAAACGCAATGAAGCTTTTGAGCCGAACCGTATAGTTGTATACGTACACAACCCTAAAACGTGGATATGGGTAATACCCTTCTCTAACGGCAATACATCTGTAGGATATGTGGGTGACCCTGAATTTTTTGATAAATATAAGGGTACACTTACCGAGCAGTACAGGCAACTATTAGTAGCACAGCCTGAGCTGGCCGATCGTTTCGAGAACGTAGAAATGGCATGGGAAGAGCCACGCTTTTTGCAAAGCTGGAGCTCGACCGTGGATGCTTTTTATGGTAAAGGATATATACTTACAGGTAATGTTACCGAGTTCCTCGATCCAGTATTTTCATCGGGTGTGACGCTGGCAACTGTATCTGCACAGAAGGCGGCAAACCTGGTAATACGCCACCTTAAAGGCGATAAAGTAGACTGGAATACAGAATATATGGAACCGATGCGCAAAGGCGTGGATGTATTCCGTACTTATGTGAATGGATGGTATGATGGTACACTGTTTAACATATTCTTTGCGCCGGAGCCGAACCTGGAAATCATGTCGCAGATATGCTCTGTTTTGGCAGGTTATGTATGGGATGAAAGTAATCCATTTGTAAAACAACACGAAAAGAACGTGCGTACGCTTTCCCGCTTCCTGGAAACGAAAAAATCAACAGTTTAGATATTACTTAGGCACGTAAATTGCATTATTAATTATAGTGAGCAGCAAGCAGACGATACAACACTGGATGTGCATTAACAAGCGGGTAACAGCCATGAATGGGCAATCCGCCGTAATTTTATCTGAAGAAAAAAGTAGTATTACTCCTGAAGATCTTTATAATAAATCGGGCTACAATTATCCTAAGTTTTTTAAGATGGATAAGCTGAGCAAGTGGGCGTGGTTAGGTGCGGAAGGTTTATTATCATCCGGCGACAGCCAAATTTACAATCAATACGATAAAGAAAAAATAGCTGTGGTGCTGAGCACTGCGGATGGCTGTATCTCGGTTGATAAGAAGTATAAAGACTCCATTGCCACGATACCCAGCCCAGCATTGTTTGTATATACACTGCCAAATATAATGCTTGGTGAAATTTGCATCAGGCATGGCTTTAAAGGTGAACAGGCCTGTACCGTAAACGAACAGCTTGATGCAGAACAGATAACTTTTATAGTGAATGATCTTTTAGCAAACAGAGGTATGGACGCATGTATATGTGGGTGGGTAAATGCTACCGATGATAAGCATGATGTATGCCTTTTTTGGGTGACAAAGTCGGCAGCAGGAATAGGTTTTACCGCTGATGCTGTGAATGCAATTTATAAGAGTCAACAGAACTAAAATAAAACGAGGAAGAGAAATGAAGAAATTACAACTGATACGTCCATGGAAATTATCTGCTGTGCGCCAGCATTTAAGTGATAATGAAGTGACATCAGGCAATATGGATGGTATGTTTTTTAGACCTTGCTATGGCCCGGCTGCAACGGAAGAGGTGCAGGCAGCCCGATATGATGCTGACAATGCAAGAACATCTATGACGAACATGCATATGCTGTTTGCTAATTGCGCTCCTTTTTCAACCGCATCATTTCTTTCTACAAACAATACGAGCATACGATGAGGCCAGCCGCCTATGTAGTAAATACGGGAATTATTACTGCCATAGGAAATGACACGCAGGCATGTCTCGACTCGCTTATTAATGGGCGTACGGGCATCAGTAAGGCTGAATTTTTACAAACACATTGGCAGGATGAATTTCCTGTAGGTGAAGTAAAATTATCTAACGAACAGCTTGCCGCCATAACAGGCGTAAACCCTCAATGGCCGCGTACTGCCTTGCTGAGCACAATAGCAGTACAGGAAGCATGGCAACAATACAAGGATAAAGTAAACGGATTGCGGGTAGGGTTTTACTCTGCAAATACTGTGGGTGGTATGGATCTTACCGAAGAACTTTATAAAGAACTCGTTACTGATATAAATGCAGGTACTAAGGAGCAGTTCATTAACCACGAATGCGGTGCGATAACAAACCTTGTAGCAGAACATTTTGGCATTAAAGATTTTACAACAACAATAAGTACTGCATGCTCTTCATCGGCCAACAGTATTATGATGGCGGCACAGATGATAAGCGCAGGTATGATAGATGTAGCAATAGCGGGTGGTGCGGATAGTTTGTCGCGCTTTACGCTCAATGGATTTAATACGCTGATGATACTGGATAAACAACTTTGTCAGCCATTTGACCAGAACAGGCGTGGGTTAAACCTGGGAGAGGGGGCCGGCTATGTATTGTTAATGAATGATAAAGCAGTGCGACAATGCAGTGCAAAGCCTTTGTGTATAGTAAGTGGCTACGCTAACGCTAATGATGCCTATCATCAAACGGCATCATCGCCGGATGGTACGGGTAATAAACTGGCCATACAAGGCGCGATGGATAAAGCTGGCATACGGCCTGCTGATGTTGATTATATAAACCTGCATGGCACAGGTACTGCGAATAATGACAGTTCTGAAGGAAAGGCAGTCACAGCAATATTTGGTGACAACCCACTGAGGTCGTCTTCGACAAAAGGGTTTACAGGACATACGCTGGGTGCAGCGGGTGGTGTGGAGGCAGTGTTCAGCACGTTGAGTATTATGGAAGGCATCGTATTCCCTAATCTACGTTGGGAAACACAGATGGAAGATGTGCCGTGGAAGCCTGTTACAGCCACAGCGCGCGGACAGAATATTAAACACGTACTCTCTAACTCATTCGGGTTTGGCGGTAATTGTTCATCACTAATTTTTTCGAAATGCTGATGGACCTGTACATAAAAGGAGCGGCATTTATCAGCGCGGCAGGTTATAGCGGTGAGGATGAACTGTTTACTACTCCGCCAGCGTATGATACTGATGCGCTACTGTGCAAGGAACCTGACTATACACAATATGTAACCCCTATGCAACTGCGCCGTATGAGCAAAGCTGTGCGCATGGGTATAGCGGCATCGAAGATATGCCTGCAAAATAGTGGTGTAGAAAAGCCGGATGCGTTGTCGGTAGGTACTGCGATGGGGTGCCTGTATGATACAGAACAATTCTTAGCAAAAATGGTGGCGCAGGATGAACAGATGCTTACACCTACCTCGTTCATACAATCGACACATAATACTGTGGCGGGGCAGATAGCATTGCTTACCGGCTGCTATGGGCATAACCTTACCTATGTGCACAAGGGCCATTCCTTTGAGCATGCCATAATCAATACACAATTATACCTCAACGACCATCCCACAGAAAATATGCTGGCTGGTGGAATAGACGAGCTTACACCTAACAGTAAAAAACTGATGCAGCGTGCAGGCGTATATAGTACCGCAAACCGCACTGCTGATGATATTATTACCAATACACAGGAAGGCAGTTTAGCAGGTGAAGGCGCCTCCTTCATGCTGGTGAGTAAGCAGGAAGATAAGGCACTGTTGCATATAAAGGGGTTGAATATTTTCAAGACGGATGACGAACGTGAAGCGATTGAAAAGATAAATACTTTTTTAGCAGAGCAGGGATTGGCTGTTGATAATATAGACCTGGTGTTACTAGGTGTTAACGGTGATAAACGCAATGCTGCATTTTACAACATGCTGCGTAATGATACTTTTAAGAACAATGATCAGGCTACATTTAAACAACTAAGCGGTGAGTATGCGACAGCGAGTGCGTTTGCCATAAGCATGCTGTTACACTGTGCGCAGCAGAATAACTACGACGTGCTGTTAGGCAAGCAATCAACAACGGCAAAGACTGTGAAGCGTATTGTTATGGTGAATAATTATAAGGGGTATTATAGTTGCTGGGATGTGGAGGTAGTGTAGTATAAGTAATTTAATTTTTCGTAACTTAGAAAAAAGCAGGAGATCATGTGGCAGCAAATTCTCACTTATTTCTACATCCGCAAGCGCAATCCCAACGACCCTAAGGATATCAATGTAAAGCTGATGCACGGTATGAACCGTATATCGCTATTTGTGTTCCTTATTGCTATCGTGGTTATGATCATTCGCATGCTGCGCCATTGATATTATTTCTCTGGCAGCCTGGTTTGATGCGTGGTTATCGCCCAGTTTATGCCATAGTGTGGCGTAGTCTTCTTTTAGCGCAGTTATATGTGCCTTGTCGAATAGTATCTTGTTCAGCTCTGTTTTCAGGTTTGCCTCATTCAGCTCGGCCTGTATCAATTCCTTTACTACAGGCTTATCCATTATCAGATTCACAAGGCTTATGTATTTTACCTTTATCAGCTTAGTAGCTAAGTAGTATGATATTGGGCTGCCTTTATAACATACTATCTCCGGTACACCAAACAGGGCTGTTTCCAATGTAGCCGTACCACTGGTTACTAATGCAGCAGCCGATTGTTTCAGCAAGTTATAGGTATCATTCTTTACGAGCAGCACATGCGCAGCACCTATACACTCGTTATACACATCATCGGGCTGGCTGGGCGCCTGCGCCACTGCAAACTGATAATCAGGAAAATCTTTTACTACCTGCATCATAATGGGCAGTTTCACCTTTATCTCCTGCGCGCGGCTACCCGGTAATAATGCAATAATAGGTTTTGAGGAAATGGAGCGTACCGGTACATTATCTCTTTCGTGGCTTATCACTTCTATTAGTGGATGGCCTACATAGGTTACATCATACTGCCATTTCTTAAAAAAATCGACTTCAAAAGGCAATATCACCAATAGCTTATCTACATCGCGCTTTATGTTTTTTACCCGACTCTCCTTCCAGGCCCATACCTGTGGCGATATATAGTACACAACAGTGATGCCTTGCTTCTTTGCCCACTCGGCTATCCGCATATTAAAACCGGGATAGTCGATGAGCACCAGCACATCGGGTTTGTAGTTTAGTATATCCTGCTTGCAAAAATCTATGTTCTTAAAGATGGTACGCAGGTGCATGAGTACTTCTACGAATCCCATAAATGCAAGGTCGCGGTAGTGCTTTACAAGTGTGGCACCGGCAGCCTGCATACGGTCTCCCCCCCAGCAGCGTATATCCGCGTTAGCATCCTGCTCATGGATGGCCTTTATCAGGTTGCTGCCATGAAGGTCGCCACTGGCCTCGCCCGCTATAAGGTAGTACCGCATATCACCAAACGAATTTTACCATCAATGCCACTGCAACATATATCATTGTAATGGAGAAAATACCTCTAAGAATAAGGTCTCTGCTAGGAGTACGCTTGCTGCTGATAATTACAAAAGGTATAAGATTTATCAGCAGGCTTAGCGCCATTACTTTAGAAAGGGTATCGTGGCTGAATTTTAAATGGTTGACGAACTCGGCAAGGCTCATTGCTTTGCCCCATAAGAAATACATTACTATAAAGCCAATAAGAGGTAATACCGCCCCCATCAAAAAGCCTATAATAGCACCATTACGTTTCATATCTTATAAATATGGCGCAATATACAAAGCTAATCACCCAAATTGCTCATAAAATATCTAATGCCCTATCTTTGTTCCCGAAATAACATATACCTGATACACATGAATTTTAAACTGAACGACATACCCGACCGCACACAGAAGCCTCGTAAGAATGGTATTACCATGGTAATGGACAAAGGCATGGGCCTTGATGGCGTTAAAGATTTCCTTTCGGTGTCGGCGCCATACGTGGATATAGTGAAACTAGGTTTTGGTACGAGTATGGTTACTGATCATCTACGCGAGAAAATAGAAATATACAAACAGCATAATATACCGGTGTATCTCGGAGGTACATTATTTGAGGCGTTTTTGATACGCAACCAGTTCGATGACTATGTGAACGTGATAAAGGAATATGACCTGAAGCATGTAGAAGTATCAGATGGCTCCATCATCATACCACACCTCGAAAAGTGCGGCTATATAGAAAAGCTGGCAAAAGATGTAACGGTGTTATCAGAAGTAGGATCTAAAGATGCTACGCACATTATGGCGCCATACAAATGGATAGAGCTGATGAAGGCTGAACTGGAGGCAGGCGCAACTTATGTGATTGCAGAAGCGCGTGAGGCGGGTAATGTGGGCATATATCGTGGTAGTGGAGAGGTACGCGAAGGGCTGGTGCAGGAAATACTGACGCAGATACCTGCAGAGCGCATTATGTGGGAAGCACCACAAAAAGCGCAGCAGGTATATTTCCTGGAACTGCTGGGTGCGAATGTGAACCTGGGTAATATAGCCCCTGCGGAGGTAATAGCATTAGAGTCGACAAGGATAGGATTGAGGGGCGATACCTTTTACCTGTTCCTGAACGAAGCTGATAAAGCAAAACAAGTACGCTCTTAATATCACTTTAATAAAGAACTGAAAGCGCCTACATTTGTATGGCGCTTTTATTTTTTTGCTATTATGCCACTACGCTACGGTCTTATAGGTTACCCGCTCACTCATTCTTTCTCACCGGCATATTTTCAAAAGAAATTTGCCGATGGAGGAGTTGATGCTGTGTATGATCTTTACCCGTTGAGCGATATAAATGAGGTAGCTGCTTTATTGCGCAATGTAAAAGAATTGCGAGGGCTCAATGTTACCATCCCTTACAAAGAAACCGTAATTCCATTTTTAGATGAGGTAGATACTATTGCGGCTACTATAGGTGCGGTGAATTGTATAGACATACGTGATGGTAAGACAAGGGGATATAATACAGATGCCGTAGGATTCAGAAAAAGCCTTCAGCCATTGTTGGCACTGCATCATACACATGCGCTTATATTGGGTACCGGAGGTGCATCAAAAGCAGTAAAGTATGTATTAGGGCAAATGGGTATTGCATATAAAATGGTCTCGAGGAATAAAGAGGAAGGACAACTAACTTATGAGGATATTACTGAAGACACAATTGCGGAGTATACACTCATAATTAATACAACACCGTTAGGTATGGCGCCGGATATTAATGCGCTACCACCATTGCCATACAATGTTCTTACGCCACATCATCTGCTGTACGACCTTATCTATAATCCCGCAGAAACGCGATTTTTAGCAGAAGGAAAACAGCATGGCGCTATTATAAAGAACGGCCTCGAGATGCTGCAACTACAAGCAGATGCGGCATGGGGTATCTGGAACTACTCCCCTACTGTATAATACATGCACGTTGTTACAAAGTCACGGAAGTAGGGTATCCAGTTGAAAGGTGCCCATTGTTTTCGTGGCTGCAGCCCGAATTTGTATTTGTAAATGGGGTTGATCAGGTATGGCTGTTTGTTCAATATTTTTAGCCCGCTGGCCCTCATAATACGTTCGAAGCGCTCTATGGTAATACCTGTATCCTTTACTTCAAGCAATTCTGCAATGGTATAAGGCCCTTCTTTGAACATTTTTAGTAACCCTCTGTAAATAAACTTAGGGAGGATGTGGTAATACGGCATCACGCTGGCCAATTTATTCTTACATACCTGCTGATGGCCACCAAATGGCATATACCATGGCGGAAAGCCAAAGAATATTTGCCCACCAGACTTAAGAAAATTCTTAAGATAGGGTACAAACTTCTCCTGCTCCGGCACGTGCTCAATAACGTCCTTCAGGATGATAACATCAAAATTATTCTTGAAGCGTTCGAGGAATTCATCCTCATATATATTCTGACACAGAAACTCAACTTTTCCGGCAGCTACTTCTTTTGACAGAAAATTATTAGCAATATCAATACGGAGTTGCATCAGGTCGACTCCCACACACTGGCAACCTTTTTCTAAAAATGGCAATAATACACCACCTTCTGCAGTTCCTATCTCTAGTATGTTTACACCCTTGCCAAGTGGTTTTGTCTTTTCTATAAAGGGAAGCACATAAGACCGTGAGTTTTCTACCTGCTGGTCATAACGTACCTGGTCGTCTGAATGTTGTTTGAGCGCCAATGATTGAAATATTTAATAGGGGTAAATTTACTTTTTTATTTCTTTATCTGCGTCCTGAAGTATAGCCAGTTGTTTACGGATGCTTTCGTGATGTATTGTTTCATACAGGCTCACGATAAATTCTTTCGATAAAAGGTGGCTTTGAGCACGCTCACCGCGGGTTTCCACTATCTCGCGCCAGCGCGCAGGCTGAAATGCAGTCATATTGCAGTCTTTTTTCACGCTACCCATACGCTCACTTAGTTCCATGCGCTTTGCCAGCAGGTCTATTATCTCCGCATCGAGGCTGTCCATCAGTTGGCGCAGGTATTCCAGCTGCACAATGCTGCTCATATCCTCGGTAAACTCCTTGCGAACGATTATCTCATCAATAATAACCTTTAGCTGCGCAGGGGTTATTTGCTGCTTTACGTCGCTCAGCGCTTCATCCGGGCGAGGATGGGTCTCTATCATAAGCCCGTCAAAGTGCATATCCATTGCCTTTTGCGCTACTTCTGCTATGCGGTCGCGCCGGCCGGTAATATGACTAGGATCGCAAATAATGGCCAGTTCAGGCCTGCGTCTTTTCAATTCTATAGGTATGGGCCAGTTGGGTTGATTACGATAGCCTGCCGCGCTATTATACCCTGAAAATCCCCTGTGTATGGCGGCCACCTGTGTAATGCCGGCTTTTTCCAGCCGCTCTATAGCACCCTGCCATAGTTCTACGTCCGGGTTCACCGGGTTCTTCACCATTACAGGTATGTCTACGCCCTTTAGTGCATCTGCAAGGTGTTGTACCTGAAAAGGATTAACGGTAGTTCGGGCACCTATCCATAGTACATCTATGCCATGCGCTAGCGCCAGCTCTATATGTATTGGCTCCGCTACCTCTATGGTCACAGGTATATTGTACTGTTTCTTTACTTCTTGCAGCCACTCCAGCGCAGCCACTCCATTACCCTCGAACGAACCTGGACGCGTGCGTGGTTTCCACACACCTGCTCTGTATAAGTTAATAGGTAAATGCACCAATCCTGCCGCTGTTTCCAGCACCTGTTCTCTCGATTCCGCACTGCACGGCCCCGCTATCAAAAAAGGGCGGGACGTTTTGAAGAAATTCATGGGTGTAAAGTTAAGGATTTGGTACCATGTTGATAAGTTGAATGGGTGATATGATTTTGTTGTTGCCCCGGTCCTGTAATGACTTATTAGCTTTTCAGTCATTCAACGGATCAACTACCAACCCAATTAACGCGAAGCACGTACCTTTGCGGCAATGAATACCTTACCTACGCCTGCCGAATTGAAAAAGGGTGGTGTGATACTTGTTGATAAGCCATATAAGTGGACGTCTTTTGATGCCGTTCATCATATAAAAATATCACTCAGAGCTAAGATAGGCCACTGCGGCACCCTCGATCCATTGGCCACCGGCCTGCTCATCTGTTGCACCGGTGAGATGACAAAAAAAATATCTGAATACCAGCAGCTGCCAAAGGAATATACGGGCATTATACACCTTGGCGCTACAACTGAAACCTACGATAAAGAAAGCGAACCACAGAACGAAAAACCATTTGACCATATTACCGAGAAGCAGATACAAGACATTGCTACTTCGTTAACAGGTAACATCATGCAGACACCACCCATACACTCTGCGATAAAGAAGGATGGCAAACGCTCTTACGACCTTGCCCGCGCAGGTGTCGAGGTGGTATTGGATGCGCGGCCTATTACTATCGGTGAATTTGAGATAACAAAAATTGAGTTGCCGGAAGTACATTTTCGTGTGGTATGCAGTACGGGTACCTATATTCGCTCATTGGCAAATGATGTTGGGGCTGCGCTGGGATGTGGCGGCTATTTACAGGAACTTCGTCGCACCAAAATAGGCAATTTTAATGTTGATAATGCACTGACACCACAGCAGTGGAAGGATATATGGAAGCCGAAACCAAAGACTGAATTGCCAATCCAGGGATAGTTATCTTATTTATCTGTATAAAGAGGCAACTCATTTATCTTGTCTGATAAGTCTTGTGTCAGTATACCTTTAGCGTTGGCGTCCTGAATTATTTTATTGGCGTCCAGTTCCAGTTCTTTTGTGCTTATCTGTTTGGCGCGTTTTTCCTGTGGCGGATTTAGTTTCTCTGCTTTTTCGAAGGCTATTACACTATCCATTACATCTTTTGGTAGATCGTTCTCTGCTTTGTAGGCCAGTTCTATAAATTGCTTCGCAAAGAAACTATCTATTTGTATTCTGCGTTTGGAGAGATGGGCAAATTTACCCAGTATACGGCAGATATTATCTCTGTCTTCAGGGCTCAACTGCTCTGCAAATTCGTACTCCTCTATTTTTTGCAGGCTCAGCATTACAGGCTCTAATGCATCTGTAGATATGATGTAGACCTTATGATCGCCAAGGTCGTAAGTAAATGTTTTGAGTATACCGAGCGTGTTGGCGGGCACTACAAAAAATATCTCCGCTTTTACATTCTCTTGTTTTGCATATTTTTTTGCACGCTCCGCCTGGTCTTTTATATACAGTGGGAAATTTTTAAGATCATCCCCGCCAGGGCTTTTTGCATCGAATACAATATACTCACCACTCAGTTGTATGGTATTATCTGGCGTACCTGTAAAAGGAACTTTGTCTATATACTGTATAGTATGCTTACTGCATAAAGTCTTTATAGCATTTTGCACTTCCTGCTGATGAGTAGCCCATGTATCCTTCAAATTTTTTATGCGGGCAATCTCTTTCTGTGCAGCGTCGTCTACTTCTTTTTTTCTGTCGTCGGTTATGTTGTCCTGTATCTGCTTTAAGGTAGCAAGGGCACTCGCGTGCTCCTTGCTTCTGAATTCCTCATCCTTTAATAATCGTGCGTTATGCTCATTTGCTTTCTGTAGTTGTATATCTGATGTGCTTAGCTTTTCGTTCGACAGTGAAAGCTCTTTTTCAAGTTGTACGATTCTCGCAGAGAGACTATCAGATAATCGTGCATTGCCTGCAACGGTTTCCTTCAGTAATTTCAAATCGTTTACAAGCTGTGTGTTAGTAGTCTCGTGTGCAGATGTATTCCCTGTCAGTAACTGTAATTCTGCAGCTGCATCTATCAATATCTCTTTCACACTCCGCCACCCGAATACCCGCTGCCAGAACGTGATCGTGTTTAGTTTTTCAAGAAGGGCTTTGAGCTTGTTAGGTTCCATGAAAGTAAGTTAATGAAAAATACATAAACGATTCGTTGCCGCTAATCGTAAATTATATCGTCATGAATTTTATAAGTCCTCAGCTATGCATCTTCTTATTCATCAATATCTCCAGTTTCTTCAGTTTCGATGACCAGAAGCTGTCGAAGAACGATATCCATTCCTGCAGGTCATTGAAGCCATCTTGCTTTAATGTACAGTAGCGCTCTCTGCCAATATCCTGTATGGTGATGAACCCCGCGCTGTGCAGCACTTTTATGTGCTTCGACACTGCGGGGCGGCTCATATCGAAATGGCCCGCAAGGCTATTGATGGTTAAGCTGTCATTCGACAGCAGCATTAGCATTTTGCGTCTGCTTGGGTCTGCGATCACCTGGAATGTATCAAGCGTTTGTGGTGCCATTTTGCTTTGTATTTATAAGGCTATCTATTTTGCGTATGTTGCTTATCCAGCCATTATTCATAGCTGCAAACATAATAGCGTTCGTTGCTTCATTAAAGCCACTATGGTCCAGTAATAGCTCAGTGCCATTATCCTTTCGCTGCAATGTCCATACAACTACGGAATCGAGCGTTATTTTGCCTTCACCGGGTCCGCCTTTCCATGAATATGAAAGCTTTTCGAAAGGTACGATCTCCAATACCTTGCAATAAACGACTCCGTCAAAGTTCATATTTGGTAACGGCCCTGTCCTAAACTGGAACTCATGCCCTACTAAAGGATGAAAATCATTTTTCATAAGCCATAGTTCCATTAGTTCGGCATTCGTTAGATATTCCCAAACTATCTCCGGAGGGTTAGGGAAGAAATACTGGTGTTTGATACTTGACATCATAATAGGTAACTTTTAAGTTACACAAATTTATGAGTAACTTTTGAGTTACGCAAGTATTTTTTAAAAAATTTGAAAATTAATTTATTCATGGCCTCGCCGCGGCCTTAACTTTATAGTGAATGCAGATCGAAGCATATATACCTACGGCAGCATTAAGGCCTTTCATTTTGAAATACCTGGTGGTAGAGAGCGTTGATGAATTAACGAACAGGGTGCTGCCCGATACTTCGGTTGTAATGGTCTTTAGATATAAAGGCACAGTGAGCTACCTTACCGGAGATAGTAAAATGAATGTGCCAAGCGCTGCAGTATCTGGCTTGAGAAGGTCTGTAAGACTCATTAATTATACAAGTGGCACGGGTAACATCCTTGTAATGTTTAGGGAAGCATGTGCGGCAGCTTTTTTTAACGAGCCACTCCATGAGTTGTTTAATGAAAGTATTTCGCTTGATAATTTTGCCGGCCCAAAGAACACATCTATAATAGAAGCGCAATTAAGCGAAGCAAAGAACAACGATGAAAAAATAAAATTGATAGAACAATTCTTATTAACAAGAATGCGCCCCCATGAGCCGGATAAACCTATTCTTAATGCTATTGAAAATATAAAAGCAATGAAAGGTATAGTGCGGATCAAGGACCTTGCAGCATCCTTTTATATAAGCCAGGATGTTTTTGAAAAGCGTTTCAGGAAGGTCGTGGGAACAACCCCCAAACAATATGCCTATACAGTGCGGCTACGGTCTATCATAGAAGTAGGATTGCGACAAAGCTTTATCCAAACAGCCTTGAATGCCGGTTATTACGACCAGGCACATTTCAATAAGGATTTCAAGCAATTTACCGGACAAACACCCACTGATTTTTTCAAACCGATCTTATAAGATCAATGATTTTTTACAATCACCCGCATTTTATTATCAGGAGCTTTGCAGGTAAATATCCTATAATGAAAAGCAGATCATACAATAACGCACTTTTATTCGCTCTTTTTGGCATTGCGCTTGGTTTTTTTGGCATCCTGTACGAAGGAATTGTGGTAGCGCCAAAGATGCTGAACACTTCTATGGAACGAATATTTTTCTGGAGAGGGTTCTATTCTGTAATAAGCCCCATTATCTATTATACACCAATTAATCAACTGGCTACGATCACTATGATAGTTCTGTACTTTAAAACTACTAAGCAAGACAGTGTGATCAAAAAGCAGTTAGGTATTGCCTGTATATTTCAGCTGATGTCGTTTGTTATTACCTTCTATATTGTTACACAGCTAAATTTAAAGGGTGCCTTTAACAATCCGAATACAGATGTCAATGAAATCCATAGCAAGGCCATTGTTTTAAATATACTGAGCGTAATAAGAATAGTAATGGTAGGAGTGGCACTAATGAATGTTTTTAAGGCATATGTACGTAAGCAGCTTAATTGATAGCTGTATAGCTGGATATTTTCATCATTTGTATCTATCTAAACAGTTTAATCCTTAACTTTATGATAGAATATGAGCAAGTTGAGAAATGATACAATTGCCGCTTTTACCCGGGAGATAACCCGGATGAATCTTGCCTTTAAACAATACCTGCAATCAAAGCTGCGCGAACATGGCATAGACCTGACTTTTGAGATGCTTCAGGTAATGGGTTGTCTATGGAATACAGATGGCATTAATCAACAGGAAATAGCGAACATAACTGTGAAAGATAAAGCAAGCATGACTTATCTGCTGGATAACCTTATGAAAAGAAACCTGCTATACAGACAAGAGGATGCCAGCGACCGGAGAAACAAACTCGTATTCCTTACGAAAGAAGGCAAAGCACTGCAGGCCGCTATACAGCCATTGGTACAAGAAATGTATACACTGGCAGGTAGCGGAATAAAACTGGATGGAATTGCCGCTATGTCGAAAGAGTTAGAAGCAATGAGAAAAAATCTAAGGGATGCAGGTAATTAAATTTTTTAAGTAATTAGTTAAATACTATACTGTATATAATTATATCATTCTAAATATTTTTTATAAATCATCAAGGCTTGCTGAAGCCATGCAGACCGCTAAACTAAACGTAAAAATATATACACATGAAAAAGACAATCATAGTAACAACTGATTTTTCAACATCATCAAGAAACGCGCTGGAGTATGCATGCGGCATAATAGGTAATGCACCGTATAAGCTATTACTGGTACATATCTTTACTATGCCGGTCAATTATACATCGGACGGTATAGCACTGGCAGCTATCAGAGACACCTTTGACATAGCTGAAGACAGACTTACACGCGAGGTGGCCTGGGTACATAAGCAGTATCCTGCAATAGAAATAAGCAGCAAAGCAGTGACCGGTGGGTTGGTAGCATCGTTGAAAGAAGAAATAGTTGCGCAACCAACGGAAATAGTAGTGATGGGTGCCGCTAATGACTACGATAACCTATGGGAATGGGATAGTGAATTGCTTAGCGCACTAACCAATTTGCCTATACCTGTACTGCTGATACCTAAGCAGATAAAGTTTACCAGGATACAGAACATAGGATTTGCCTGCGATTACAGAAATGTGTACCTACCCCAGCAGGTGGCATTTATAAAATGGCTGACCAGCTATACCCATGCACAACTACACATTGTGCATATTACCAGAGCAAAGCTCGAAAACGAAGATGCGCAAAGGAAAAATGAAGGTATGCTGCAGGAGGTACTAGCAGAAGTAGCCCCTAAATACTATACTATAGAAGACCCTAATGTGATAGATGCTGCAGCACAGTTTGTAAAGGATCATAAACTGGATTTTCTGATAGTGATACCGCACAAGCATGACGTGTGGTACAGTATATTTCATCAGAGTCATACCAAGCAGCTGGCAAGGCTAAACGGTATGCCTATACTGGCATTGCACGATTAATTTTTTGCTCATCAGGACATAAAAGAAACGGGACTGGTTTTTTAACCAATCCCCGTTTAACCTAATGACAGATAATTCTTGTTCAAACTATTACTTCTTCTTACTAAAGAAATCCCTGAGTTCGCGACTCATAGCCTCGCCACGACGTTTAAGGTCTGTGAGTTCTTCACCTACGTTGCGTGTTATGTCGTGAAAAGTAACAGGATTGCCTCCATTGGTGTTATATAACTCCTCGCGTGTGCGGGCAGCAGGTATTACTATCCATGCTATAATGTACGCTACAAAGCCTACCCCGAAAGTAAGGAACGAAATAACTGCCAACAGGCGAATGATCATAGGATCAATGCCAAAGTAATGCGCTATACCGCTGCATACGCCACCTATCATTTTGTCGTAAGGGTTGCGCAAAAGGCGATCGTGTGTATAATTGAACGGTGGCGGCTGATTGCGCTGATAATTTTGCTGCTGTGATGAGTAGCCTGAATAAGTATTACCACGCTGATAACTATTGCCGGTGTTTGCGTTATTGGTATTACCGCTTGCATTACCATGCAGTTCGCTTGCAGGGCCAAGGGTGTCAATTACTTTTTGCACATCACTACGATCTATGGCTGGTGAGCCCGTTTGTAGGCGTATAGTGAATAGCTCGGCTATGCGGTTTTCAATATCCTGTATGATCTCTTCTCTGCCGTCCTCACCAGCAAAAGAACTTTCGAGTGCGTTGAGATAATCTTTGAGTACTATGTATGCATCTTCTTCAATAGGGATGATGCGGCCCGCAATGTTAATTTGTATGATACGTTGCATAAATGGTTGGTTTTATAATAGTGGAACTGTTAAGTTATTTACAGCCTGGCTCAATTCATCCCAGGTAGTGCGCAGTTGCTCGTAGAACTTGGCCCCTGTTTCTGTAAGGGTAAAGTACTTTCTCGGTGGGCCGGAGACAGACTCTTCCCAGCGGTAGCCAAGCATGCCCGCATTCTTGAGCCTGGTGAGCAATGGATAGAGTGTACCCTCTAGTACTACCAGCTTTGCACCCTTCAATTGTTCGAGTATATCACTTGGATATGCCTCTTTCTGCCTTTGTATAATACCCAGTATGCACAGCTCCAGCAAGCCTTTGCGCATTTGTGATTCTGTATTATCTACATTCATTCCGCTACGTTTACAAAACAAAGGTAGGTAAAAAATAGTATTATGCAATGCATAGTACCTTGTTTGTTGAAATTTAACGAATTTCATACGAAATGACGACAAGCCGGAATAACAATAGATTAGATAACTTGTATCTTTGTATAGTTATGAAAACAGAAACCGCGGGAATATTGAAATATCCTTTACTTAGCCCTTTTGAAAAAAAAGAGGTAAGTGATTTTATTGATTTTCTCTTTAGTAAAAAGAAAGAAAAGAAGGAGAAAGAAGGGTTTTCTGATTATAAAAATAAGATCGAATCTGTTTCAGTATGGAGCGAGGACGATTTAAAAATATTTGATGAAAATAAAGATAAATTCAATCAATGGCCGCAGATAACATGGTAATAGACACCAATATTTTCATCGATTACCTTCGTTCAAAAGATAAAAAAAGCACAGTATTATTTTCAATCCCTCAAAGTAGTGTTTTCATTTCTGCTGTTACACTCTATGAATTATACATGGGTGCTACAACTGATGAAAAGAAAAAAGATATACAACTGCTAACAGAAGATCTTCCAATTCTTCCATTTACTGAAGAGGTTGCAGTAAAAGCTTCTGAAATATACCATGATTTGAAAAAAGCTAATCAATTGATTGAATTCCGGGATATTTTCATAGCCGCAACATGTATCGTTTATGGATTTCCATTAAAGACTGCAAATGCAAAGGACTTTAATCGTATCAAACAAATCAACTTTGCCTGATTTACCGCAGAGAAAATATTAGTAACAATTATCTTAAGAATATAACGATTTTAGAACTCAGAAGACTATTACACTCATCTTTGCGCCATGCCATTCCACAAAATAACTCCTGCTGATATAGCTTTCTTTAAGACGATACTTGATGCGCAATATGTGCTTGTTGATGAAGAGAACCTGGAGCGCTGTTCGGGTGACCAGACAGAAGACCTAAGATATATGCCCGAGGTGGTATTGCAGCCCGCTACCGTAGGTGAGGTAAGCAGTATCATGAAGTATTGTAATGAGCTACTGATACCCGTAACACCGCGTGGTGCAGGCACTGGTCTTAGCGGCGGCGCACTGCCTGTGATGGGCGGCGTGGTACTAGACATGAAGCGCTTTAACAAGATACTGAACGTAGATAAGCGCAACTTCCAGGTAACAACGGAGCCGGGTATTATAACACAGGAATTACAAGAACATCTTAAAGAGCTGGGATTATTTTACCCGGTAGACCCTGCAAGCAAGGGCTCATGTTTCATAGGGGGTAACGTATCTGAAAATTCGGGTGGGCCACGGGCTGTGAAGTATGGTGTGGTTAAGGACTATGTGCTGAATCTGGAAGTAGTACTGCCTAACGGTGAAGTAATATGGACAGGTGCAAACGTGTTGAAGAATGCTACAGGATATAATCTTACCCAACTGCTGGTAGGCAGCGAAGGTACACTGGGCGTGATTACTAAAATAGTACTACGCTTGATACCGGCTGTGAAGCACGACCTGTTGTTACTTGTGCCATTCAGGTCGGCTGTGGAGGCATGTGCTGCCGTGAACGCGATATTTGTTGCTGGGTACACACCATCGGCACTGGAATTTATGGAGCGCGATGCGATAGAGTGGTCGATGAAGTACACAAATGCTACCGGCATAACCCTGCCTGCCGATATAACAGCACACTTGCTGATAGAAGTAGACGGCAATCACATAGATCAGCTTTATAGCGATGTAGAGGCGATAACGAACATTGTGGGGCAATACGATACGGACGAGATACTTTTTGCAGAAAGCCATGAACAAAAACAAATGCTTTGGACACTACGCCGCAAAGTGGGTGAGGCTGTAAAAAGCAATAGCATATATAAAGAAGAAGATACAGTTGTACCACGGGCAGAGCTACCGGAACTGCTACAAATTATAAAAAGACTGGGCACCGAATATGGCTTCACATCGGTATGCTATGGGCATGCTGGCGATGGTAACCTGCATGTAAACATTGTAAAGGGTGACATGAGTGATGAAGACTGGGAGGTGAAACTGCCAAAGGGCATACGCGAGCTTTTTAAAGAGGTAGTGCGTATGGGTGGTACCATATCGGGCGAGCATGGCATAGGGCTGGTGCAGCGCGACTATATGGATATTGCCTTTAACACTGTGCAAATGGGCCTGATGCGGCAAATAAAGCAAGTTTTTGACCCAAATAACATACTTAACCCAGGCAAAATATTAACAAAGGCCTGACGTAGGGTTGTAACAACCGCTTGTCTTTTTTACTTAACTTCGTAACATAGAATATATACTATGAAATATATCATTTGTGGATTAATGCTTTGCCTGGGTATTACTACCCTGCAAGCGCAGGAAGTACAATCCTATAATAGCAGTGGCCATACTGCAAATCATCCTATTCACCACAAAAAGAAAAAAGGCTTTGACCCTGATAAGCTTATCATTGGCGGCTCAGCTATTTTAAACTTTGGAGATGGTTATTACGACCTCGGCCTTTCGCCTACAGTAGGGTATAAATTTTCGAAAACAGTCGCATTAGGAATAGGTGCAGGTATAGAGTCTGCTAAACTAGTGGAATCAGTCGATAATGGAACCGGCGTATATACAAACACTACATACAAATTCAGGAATGTATATCCTGATCTGTGGGCACGCATTACTATTTACAAAAGGTTTTATGCATTAGCAGAGTACCAGTACGACTTCCTGCATTACAGCAGGGAGGCAAGCGATCAATATGGCTCGATCTCTCCATACAATATAAATCCTACTATTTCAACACTATTGCTCGGTGCAGGATTCAGGATCCCTATCGCGGGTAGGGTGTCTGCTATGGCAGAGGTTTATTATGATGTATTACAAAATCAATATAGCCCTGATTATCAGCAAGGCCCCGGTATCCGTATAGGTATTGTGGCAGGCTTCTAATACACAGGTAAATAATTTATTACCGGCTTTGCTGTCCCAAACGGCAAAGTCTTTTTATTTTTAGCCAATGAATGCATGGATACTGTTGTTGATCATTGTCGCTTATTTCTCGGTATTACTGGGTATAGCATTTTACACATCGCGCCACTCCAACAACGAATCTTTTTTCATTGGTAACCGCAACAGTAAGTGGTATGTAGTTGCATTCGGGATGATAGGCACTTCTTTATCGGGGATGACATTCATATCTGTTCCCGGTACTGTAGGCCATGCGGGGTTTGATTATTTTCAGGTAGTTATAGGTTATTTCATCGGGTACTTTGCCGTGGCTTTTATACTGCTGCCGCTTTACTATAAGCTACACCTTACATCCATCTACACCTATCTTGAAAAAAGGCTGGGAACGGTATCGTATAAGACAGGGGCGCTGTTCTTTATTTTGTCACGTACGCTGGGTGCCACACTACGCCTGTATCTTGTGATTAAGGTCCTGGAGAAATTTGTACTGAATGATATGGGTATACCATTCGAGGCCACATCTGTTATCATACTGGGGCTTATATTGTTGTATACATTCCGTGGAGGTGTGAAGACCATTGTATGGACAGATACACTACAGACCACATTTATGCTGTTGGCTCTGGTAGTATGCGTAGTGTACATCATGCATTCACTAAACCTCGACTTTGGCGCAACCTGGAGCGCCATGCAGCAGAAAGGTTTTACAAAACTCTTTCAGCAAGATCCTAAGAGCGGCAGCTTTTTCCTGAAGCAGATATTGGGCGGCGCATTTATCACCATCGCCATGACCGGGCTGGACCAGGAGATGATGCAGAAGAATATAAGTGTGAGCAACCTTAAAGATTCGAAGAAGAATATGGTGAGCTTTTGCTTTGTGATGGTAGCGGCTAATTTTATATTTCTGCTGCTGGGCGGGCTGCTTTATCTGTATGCAAGTGCAAAGGGCATTACAACAACGGGGGATGACCTGTTCCCCACTATAGCGGTAAAAAGTGGTCTGCCATTCTTCATCACTATATGTTTTATCATAGGGCTTATATCGGCGGTATTTCCAAGTGCTGATGGCGCGCTTACAGCGCTTACGTCGTCTTTTTGTATAGACATATTGGGCATCAGGAGAAAGCATGGTATGACTGAAAAACAGCAGAAACGCACACGCCTTATCGTACACAATACGTTTGCAGTAGTATTTCTTGCCTGTGTATTTATATTCAGACGGGTTGATAATGGCTCGCTGATACAGATACTGCTTGTTGTTGCGGGGTACACATACGGTCCATTACTGGCGCTATTTGTATTCGGAATATTTACAAAGCGGAATGTGCGCAATGAGCTTGTACCTATCATTTGCATTGCTGCGCCGGTACTCTGCTATATATTAAAGGCAAACGAAGCCGAATGGTTGGGCGGTTATAAAATAGGTACTGAACTGCTGATCATTAACGCAACGCTCACTTTTTTACTCTTACTTTTGTTTTCTAAAAAAGGCACAGGCATCGTAACTACCGAAGAGGAGTATATACCTGCAACGCATAAAGTCGTCATTTGATGACGCAACAACAGAACATGAACGAAAAAATGACAAAAATAAAGCTGCGGGACTGGACGGAGACCAAAGCCCACTCCAGCTGGCAGATATTTAAAATAATGGCTGAGTTCGTGCAGGGGTTCGAAACCCTTGCTAAAATTGGCCCTTGCCTTTCCATCTTTGGCAGCGCACGTACACAACCGGGTAATAAATATTATGAGCTGGCGGTGGAAATAGCAAAGAAGCTGGCAGAGGAAGGCTTTGGTATAATATCTGGCGGTGGACCGGGTATTATGGAAGCAGCTAATAAAGGTGCACAAGCCGGCATGGGCCGATCTGTGGGACTTAATATAGCATTGCCCTTTGAGCAGATGGGCAACATATTTGTTGACCAGAGTACAGCCATACATTTCGATTATTTTTTTGTGCGCAAAGTAATGTTCACGAAATATTCGCAGGGATTTATAATGATGCCCGGCGGATGGGGGACGATGGATGAATTCTTTGAAGTAGCTACCCTGATACAGACCCGGAAATTTACGCAGACGCCGATGGTGTGTGTGGGCTCTGCTTACTGGAACGGACTCTTTAGCTGGATGAAGGAGGTGATGCAGGATATGGAAGGTAACATAAGCCCCGGTGACCTGGATATGATAAAGATATTTGACACAGCTGATGAAGTTGTAACCTATATAAGAGAGTTCTATACGCATAATAAACTGCAGCCAAATTTTTAACACCATGACGAAGCATTTAATACCACCGGGCATAGACGCTTATGCGGAACAGTACTCAACACCTGAATCGCCTGTACTCGCTAAGCTGAACCGCGAAACGCATATGAAGGTGGATAAGGCAATAATGTTATCGGGCCACCTGCAGGGCACCATGTTGCAGATGATCAGCCACATGGTACACCCAGTGAACGTGTTGGAGATAGGGACGTATACAGGTTACTCGGCAATATGCCTGGCGCAGGGGTTAAAAGAAGGTGGCAAACTGCACACCATAGATATTGACGAGGAACTGCAGGATATGCGCGACAGGTATTATAAAGAAGCAGGGTTGCAGGATAAGATCGTACAGCATATAGGTAATGCAGACGAAGTTATTTCCGGGCTGACCATGCAGTTTGACCTCGTATTCATAGATGCAGACAAGGTGAACTACGGTATGTACTACGATATGGTATTTGATAAAGTACCTATAGGCGGTTATCTGCTTGCCGATAATGTACTGTATGAAGGAGATGTGATATTGCCAGAAGAACAACAAAGAAGTAACGGAAAAGCAATGCACCTTTTTAACAAAAAAATAAAAGCTGATACCCGTATTGAGCATGTACTATTGCCGATCAGAGATGGGGTAATGTTGATAAGGAAAATCAGCAACTGAGAAATACACACGATCAACAATTAATAAAAATTACTTACCAATGAAAAGACTTTTTACACTCTTTATATCTGCTATACTGTTTTTTGCATTACACGCATCTGCGCAAGATGCCTACGGAGACAAGGTAAAGGCGTATGTAGAAAAATATAAAGACTATGCGATAGCAGAGCAGATACGGGCAGGCATACCCGCGGCGGTAACCCTGGGACAGGGTGTATTGGAAACGCAGGCCGGCACCAGCGAGTTGATGCTAAATGCGAATAACCACTTTGGGGTAAAATGTAAGAACGACTGGAAGGGCGCAACCTATACCTATACAGATGATGCACCCGATGAGTGCTTTAAGAAATACAACGATGCAGCAGAATCCTACAAAGACCACTCTGATCATTTAAAAAAGAACCAACGGTATGCGCCGCTATTTAAAATATCACTCACGGATTATGCTGCATGGTCGATAGGGTTAAAGAAGTGTGGATATGCAACTAATAAGCAGTACGCGCAGCAACTTATAAAAATAATTGAAGACTTTAAGCTCCAGGATTACACCTACGAGGCACTGAACAGTAATGGTATGGACATTTACCCGGTAGATACTACAATGGATGATGCACCTGCTGTAACAACGAAAAAAGATAGTACCGACTACAAGGCCATAAAGACAATGGCCGACGATGCCAAAACAAAAGTGATGCAAGATGTGGCAGTAACGCAAGCCTCGCTTGTGCCGGCAGAAAGTCCAGTGTCGCAAAAGGCAGAAGGGAAAATAGAAGACGTTAACGGGCTGAAAGCATTTAAGGCGCACAAGGGTGAAATGCTACTGCAATATGCCGTGAAGTACAACATACGCTACAACAAACTGCTGGAGATGAACGACCTGCAAGATGCGCCGCTACCCGCAGATATGTATGTGTATATCGAAAAGAAAGCAGCAAAAGGATTGCAAAAAACGCATACTGTAAAGGATGGCGAAACACTTTTGATAATAGCGCAGGAAGAAGGCATACAGCTCAAGAAGCTGATGGCATATAACCAACTGAAAGCATCGGAAGAGCCGGAAGTAGGAGCAGTGTTGCAATTGCAGGAGCTTAGCGCGCATAAGCCAACAACGAGGAATGTGACCGTAGCAACAGCAGTGCCGGATACACATAGCGAAGAAACCGTGCAGCCTGCTTATGTGGAGACTACAAAGCCTGTAACTAAAGCCACAGATATAGTTGCTGTTGATACAAACATATCACCTGTAGAAACACCGAAGAGTATGCCGCCCGCAGCAACTGAGGCACATGTTGCTACTACAACGAATACACAACAGAAAGAAGAGCCGGCAGCTGATACTGTGCAAGATGATCTTGCACGGCTGAAAGCGCAATTAGATAAAGTAGTTTATCCTGATGATAAGCATGTAGCGGCAAGCGAGCGTAAGAGTAACGTTGAGCCTGTAGCAGCACCTAAAGCAAAAGAAACTAAGGAAGCCGCAAAGGCAAAGCCCGCAGAGAACAATGATGCCGACAAGTATTATGTGGTGAAGAAAGGTGATACTGCCTTTAGCATAGCGAAGCGCAATAACATAACTATAAAGCAATTGAATGGCTGGAACGGGCTTGACTTTGATGCGATAAAGGTAGGCCAGAAACTGCGTGTAAAAGAATAGCAATGGCAGATATACAGATACATGACAAAACATTTGTCCCGTTCATCAGTAACGATAAGATACAATCGCGATTAGAGGAACTGGCTGCGCAGATAAATAAGGACTATGCAGGGCTTAACCCATTAATAATAGGTATACTCAACGGCTCTTTTATTTTTGCCGCCGACCTGTTTCGTAAGCTCACCATCGACGCGGAAATATCTTTTATAAAACTGGCATCTTACAAGGGCACCTCATCGACAGGCAATGTAGTAACCGCTATAGGTATGGAAGAAGATCTGCACGACAGGCACATCATTATTGTGGAAGACATAGTAGATACAGGCCGTACGCTATTCGCTTTTTTACCGGAGATAAAACACCGTACCCCTGCCTCTGTAAAAATTGCGACCTTCCTCACCAAGCCATCTGCTTTGCAATGTGATGTGCATGCCGATTACGTGGGTTTCGAAATAGATAACCTTTTTGTAGTTGGTTACGGGCTTGACTATGACGGTAAAGGCAGAAACTTAGCTGATCTGTATATTTTGAAGAAGTAATTTTTTCGAATCCTGAATAAGTAGCGTTGTGTCTCCACAACTTTACGCTACATCTTTACTTATTGTGGGTAGTGAGATGTAAAAAGTTGTACCGTTGCCTTCTTTGGTATCAAACCAGATGCGGCCTTTCCAGAACTCGATTATCTTTTTGGTCATGGCGAGGCCGAGACCCGTGCCGGATGATTTTGTGGTGAAGTATGGTTGGAATATTTTCTTTATTACCTCGTCAGAGATGCCCTCGCCATTGTCTTTTATTGTTATCAATACTTCGCTGCCTTCCGCTTTTACAGAAACTATGATAATGCCTTTCCTCGATTCAGGTATTGCCTGCTTCGCATTCTCGAGGAGATTATTTATAACCCGGAGTAACTGACTGCGGTCGCTAAAAACAGTAAATTTTTCAATAGATGGTTCCAATATCACTGACACATTTGGCTCATTCATGTACAGCTCTACTGCCCTGTTGAGCAGATCGCACAGGTCGAGGTTTTCGGGTTTTGCTTCGGGCATTTTGGCGAAGTTGGAAAACTCAGAAGCAATATAGGCGAGATTATCTATCTGTTCTATGATGGAGTCGGATACTCTATCTACAAGGCCCTCTATATTTGGTTTGTTGTTGCGGAATGCTTGCTGCAGGTATTGAATATTCAGCTTCATGGGCGTAAGCGGGTTCTTTATCTCATGCGCTACCTGCCGTGCCATTTCGCGCCATGCGCTTTCACGCTCGCTTTGAGCTAATAGTATTGCATTCTCTTCCACCTTCTTTACCATTTTGTTGTACTCGGCTACAAGCAACCCTATCTCATCATCATACGGCCATTCTATACGTTCGTTGCGCTGTAGATTGAGCCTGCCAAATTGTTTGATGATCATATTGAAGGTGCGGGTTATCCACCGGGTTAACAGCACTGTAATAACACTGGATATAAGGAAGATAAAGGCGTAGAGGTTGATGAGTGTAACGACGATATTCGATATCTGGAAATTAAGATCCTTCTCGGAAGAGAAGAATGGTACATTAATATAGCCAAGTGTTATACCACGTTCATCGCGCAACGGCAGATATGCAGAGAGATACGAGAGTGTGCCTACCTGCTCGTTCTGTATAACAATAGATTTACCAATGACAGATAGCTGGTAAAAAGCATCCGGGCGAATGGTGCGTGATATGAGCGCACGGTCATAGATATCATCTTGCGAGGTGGCTGTGAGTATGCCCCGCTCATCGAATACATTGATGTCTATTTTTTGATCGGCAGCAAGGCCTGATATGAAATTTTTGAATGACCGCGAATGATTGACGGTATCAAATACATAGTCTGTAACATAGGCTCCTTCCTGGTTGAGGTGATCTTGTATAGACTGCTTTACTACCTGCATAGTAGCACGGAGCTTCTCCGTATTAGAGCTGCTGTATTGGCTTACAAAGAACAGGATAGTAACAAAACCAATAATAATAAATGACAACAAAACCACGCCGAGCATAGATAGATGCACACGGCTACGTAATGTTAGCTTTATGAAGCGACCTGAAAAAGAAGTACGTGTAAAGTAAGAAAGGTACAATTGATATAACAGCACAATGATAGCCAGCAGCATCTCTATTACAAACAAGTAAGAGAATAAGGTAATGGTCTCGATGTAGATATTGCGGATGTATACTACTACTACAGTAAGCTTATCAGGCAACTTAAAGTAGAGCTCTGATGACTGTTCGCCATTATGGAATTTATAATGTAGCGGCCTTAACGTATCGTTGGCCAGCTTTGTAGTAAAGGCATAGTCATTCACCTGTGTCACCAGCTTGCCGCTTGAATAGATGGCATAAGAATACTCGCCTTCGTTCTGCGCATCCTTGTTAGATGATGGTTGTAGTAGCTCAGGATATACCGTTTCATTGATCTGCTTTTTGAGATCGAGATCAATGATCACATACCCAATGCGCTTATTGATCGTATCGCTGTAAATGGGAATGTACGAAAGATAATAGTGCCTGTCGAGAATAGACTCTTTATAAAAAAGGTATGTGGAGTTGGTAGTAATGGATTCGTTCATTTCGCCTACCAGATCGTTGTAAGCAGTAGTATCTTTATTAAATAGCTCGGTGCCCTTTTCATCAAACAGATAGATCCGGGATTGATATTTATTAAGTGGGCCATTGAGGTATTGCAGATCAAAACGTTGATCGAGCAGTTTACGTGCGTTAGCGGTGGGTTTGTATAAAAACGCTTTTATCTGTTTGTCTACCTCTATTTTGTGAACGATATTATCAAACGCATATTCAGTGATGTCGTCGCGTTTTGGCTCCAGTTGCTCTGCAAATGCGCGGCGTGATTGGCGTTCCTTTACATGGTTGAAGAATTGCAGTACACCTGTCGAAAATATGCAAATGAATATTGCCCAGAATACCATGTGCGGCTCAAAAAGATCGGATACGAGCTTTAATCTTTTTATATCGAGCAGTGCGATGAACAGTATCAGCCAGCTAAGCATTATCCATGTAAATGGCTGGTCGCCACGGGCTGTGGCAACAATACCTATACCACCGGCTATGGCAACTAATACGTATTTTATCCACTTACTGCCAAGCAGGTTCGTAAGCTGTATGTTGAACAAATAAATAATGATACAGGACACGCCCGTTACTGCACCTATTATAAAGAGGCCGAGGATAGTGTATACATTGATGGAGTAAAAATGACTTACATCGAATGAGATATTAGAGTCGAGCACAAGACTGCGGACGACGGTAAGGAAGCTGAAAAAATAAGCAAGGAGTATGGGTACCAGTATTACGGCTATGAGATGGCGCAGACCGCTTTGCTTTACACCATGGAAGAATTTTTTGTAGGTAGTATGGCGTGTTACAAATACCGTTATCCACAGAGCAAATAGTGTATTGATGAACAGGTCGCCAAGGGAAGAGAGATACTTGCTGGAAGCGTAGAGGCTGGGAGAGAAAAACTGAAGCGTATCGAGATTAAAGGGTAAGCCAAATGTATATAAACCGATACGCAGCACGGCAATAATGCACAGAATAACAAAGAAGGAAAGCCATGGCGACTTATTGCGCGACAGCCTGATAAGCATTAATTGTATCCATGATACGCTTACAAGCAGCGCCGCTACCAGTAGCGCCAGCAGCCATATATCGGGCGACCAGGTCTGGATATCCTGTGGATTGAAACGAAGATAAAACGCAGTATGCCCGTCGCGCAGTGTTATAGGATATGCGCCCGTAACGGGCTTATCAGCATCGAGTATTTTTGTTTTTATGGGGATGTAGGGTGATGCCGCAAAGTGTGACTTTAGGTATCCATTGTCGACAGGATAAGTGATGAGGATAGGGAATAGTACAACTAGTCGCTGCTTAGTTCCACTTACATTTTCGCTGACACACTTTTCTATATAGATGCCTTTATCATTTCGCAGTAAAGAATATTCGCCAATGCGGATCTCATTACATGTGCCCATGACGGAGTTTGTATTCCAGAATCGAAGGCTATCATTAGAGTATGCGTAGATGAAGAATGGAAGTGCATTTATACGGCTAACCTCCTGTTCAGAAATGTCATTATCGTATATTTTATTGATTATCTTTTCGTCGTGCAGGAATTTATCAACGGCGGCCTCATGGCTTTGAATATCTTTTGTAACCGCACGTGCCATACGTGCAGGTAGCATAGCCTGTCGGTGCATGGAGAAGTATATGCCCGCAGCGCACCAAAGCGCCAGGCTAATAATTAACCAACCCCAATATGGATACCGCCTGAACAATATATTTCTTACTCGAGTTCTTTTACTTTATTCCATAATGCATCCATCTCCCACAATGTCATGTCGTGCAGCGATTTGCCTTCCGCCTCTGCCATGACTTCTACCTGCTGAAAGCGACGGATAAATTTTTTATTCGTCTTTTCTAAAGCCTGCTCGGGGTCTACATTCAGGAAGCGCGCATAATTAATGAGCGCAAACATTACATCGCCAAATTCCTCTTCTATCTCGGGCTGCTTACCTTCATCTACCGCTTCGTACAGCTCGCCTATTTCTTCATTCACCTTGTCTTTTACCTGGCCAACGTGTTCCCACTCAAAGCCTACCTGTTTTGTTTTATCTTGCAGGCGCAAGGCTTTCATCAATGCAGGCAGTGATGGTGGCACCCCACTCAGTATCGACTTTTTGCCTTCCGCCTGTTTTATCTTTTCCCAGTTCTGTTTCACATCCGCATCGTTCTCCACTTTTACATTGCCATATATATGCGGATGGCGGTTCACGAGCTTATTGCATACACCTTCCACTACATCATCGAATGAGAACTGTTGCTGCTCGCTGCCTATCTTGCTATAAAAAAGTATATGCAGCAGCATATCTCCCAGCTCTTCTTTTATCCCTTTCCAGTCGGTCTCGGTTATGGCGTCTGTAAGCTCATATACCTCTTCTATTGTTTGCTGGCGCAGGGTGTGTATGGTTTGTTTCCTATCCCAGGGACATTCTACACGCAGCTCATCCAATATGTTTCTCAGCCTTTCTATCGACTTTGCGTACTCCATTTGTATGTATTTAGAAAGCAAATTACACCATGACACTATAACAACTGCCAGGGAAAAAGATGCTTATAAGCTAAGCTACATAATAAAGTGAAAGTAAATCACACTTGATGCAAACAAAAGGTGCCGGATACCTGAATTTTGAGGTAAATCAAGTCTGAGGCATGGTAGGTTTAGATCTGTTGATGAAACTTATTACTGTAATAAAAATGACTATCGTTAGTAAGGGAAGTACAGGCAATAGATAGCGCGGCATAAACCAACTGGAGCAAAGCATGGAAATATAAAACAGTCCGGTAAATGCGATAAGTAAAATCAACATTTTATTTGTTCCTGTATTGTTATACTTTCTAAAAATAAACAGACATGGTATTGACAATAAAAAAAGTAAGAGGCGGCTTTGATAGAGGAATAGATTAATTGAATTAATGTGGTCTTTATACAGTTGTTTTCTGCAATACAGCTTATTGGCGGTAAGATTATATCGCTGCAGGCTTGCTGATGAAATCTGGCCTTTAGCCGTGTAATAGTCTTCCATTTCGCCATCATGTGGTTTTATTAAAGTTCCAAAGTTTGGCAATATAAATCCGGTAATATATTCGTAAGGAAATTTCCGCTCTATAAAAGAACCGTATTTGGCATACCGGGGCGCCAGCAAATACCATGTAAGGGTGTAGTCTCCATTTCCATTTCTCTTTATAAGGCTATCATCTACTTGTTTCCGAAGCACATTGAGAGGGCTTCTCTGATCCCATAAATACCCCGGACCTACTTCATTAGGTATAAAAGTAGTAGTATCTAAATACGCGGTGAAAAAAGTGTGCAGTTCACGTATTTCCGGGTCCTGAATGTACTTTGGATTCAGTTTTATTATAGGGAGAGCATATAATGCATTGTTTGCTTCTGTCCACCCTGAAAATGGGGAGTATACAGATACCCCGTACACTTTATTATTCCAGTTTACATTGCTGACATAAACTGTATAAAAGACAAGTAGTATGGCGCATGTGTCAATAAGTATCAGTTTTATGTTTTTCAGGTATACTACAAACGTTATAATGGTAAAGAGCGGGAAGAACAAAGCTATATGCCTTGTTTCGATACAGCATACCAACACAATGATATGTGCAACTAATACAACAGGCTTTCGATTATTAATATACAGTAATAACGTTGCTAAATAAAAATAGGTGAAGGCGGCGAAAATAATATCGCTGAGTATAGTTATGCAATTATACAATGATGCCGGCTCTACAAGCAATAAAACACCTAATAAATAGTACTGGAAAGAAGTAAATCGCTTATATCTGTTAACAATTTTTAAGAGGCACAGTATGGAGAAAAAGTAAATGATATATTGACTATAAACAACCAAAGAAATCGAGTGGCTGAACATATAGAGTATCCGTAAAAAAACAGGATAGCCTATAGGTCGTGTATTAGGCAGTATATTTTTGCTGACTTGTATATAAGAATCGCTATCCCATGTGATCTCTCCTATTGGGTAGCAATACTGGATGATCGCTACAAATACTAAGAAGGTAAAGAAAAGAAGGATGTCTGCTTTATGGCCGTAAATGAACTTCTTCATTTGGAAAAATAAAATGCTAAAAGGTAAACAAGGTAATTTTTTTCGCGACTAAAGCTGTTTACTCTCCCCATTTATAGCCATCTACATTAAGGCCGGCGAGCTGCAGTACCCGATGCACTACTGTGTAGGCCACTTCATCAATGGTCTTCGGAACGCTGTAAAAAGATGGTGTGGCGGGGCAAATAATGCCACCTGCTTCTGTAACAGCGGTCATATTGCGTAGGTGGATGAGGTTGTAGGGCGTCTCCCGCACCACGCAGATGAGCTTGCGGCGCTCTTTAAGCATTACATCTGCTGCGCGGGTTACGAGATCGTTACTTATACCCCCGGCAATGCGCCCTAAAGTACCCATGCTGCAAGGGCATATTATAAGCGCCTGATAACTGGAACTGCCCGATGCAAAGGGCGCCATAAAATCGTGCTTCTCCCATTTTTTAAATGGTACGTTGTTGTAATCTTTATTCTCCAGTTCATGCTCCCAAACGGTATAGGCATTATCGCTCCATACTACGCTTACCTCTGCCACCTGATCGTGCAGGCGCTGTAACTGCTCTAATAATAACCGCGCATATATAGAACCGCTCGCCCCTGTGACCGCCACTGCTATTTTTATCATAATATTACCTGCTAATGAACAAAACTACATGGAATAATTGTAAATTCGTTTTTCTAAAAATACTACAATGAAACGTTTAGTGACCGTTGTGATGGTAATGCTGGCGATAGCGCCCGTGCTGATATCCGGCAATAAGATAAAAAACGCACCCGCGCCAGCGGAGAGCGGAGAGCAGATTCACTGGCTAAGCATTGATGAGCTGCAGGAAAAAATGAAGATGGAGCCACGCAAGGTGTATGTGGATGTATACACAGGCTGGTGCGGCTGGTGCAAGAAAATGGAAGCAAGCACGTTCCAGAATAAGTCGCTGATAAAGTACATGAACAATAATTTTTACGCGGTAAGGCTCGATGCCGAAACGAAGGATACTATCGACTTTATGGGCAAGAAGTATTTCTTTAATCCTGCCAACAGGGCCAATACTTTTGCCGTGGAATTGTTGAAAGGCCAGATGTCTTATCCTACGAGTGTACTAATGCTGGAGAATTTTCAAAGCCCTACGCCAATACCGGGGTACCATGCAGTAGGTGAGATGGAATCCTTCCTGCGTTATTTTGGTGATAACCTGTATAAACACCAGACCTGGACAGATTTTCAGAAGACATTCAAATCAGCATGGGATAACGGCGAGAAGCCGGATATGACACCACCTGCAGGACACTAAAGACCAACAACAGATATTTAAAACGCCGCACATTGTGCGGCGTTTTAAATATTCCGGTTTAAAATTTAAAAAGAATCTCTGCCGATAATAATTACGAGAGAGAAAGCCTGATTATCAACGCATCGGCAATATCCAGCTTTCAGGATTCAGCTTTAATGAGGATTTAGCGGTCTTACCACTCTTCCATATTTGGAAATGTATAGTTGGCTCTCCATCATCATTATCACCTATAACCCCTATTGGCGTTTTGGCTTTTACTTGCTGATCGGCTTTAACGTTTATACTCGACAGCCCCCCATATACGCTATAGAAGCTCCCATGAATAATGATGACGGTCCATCCATAGCCAGGCATATAGAAGGACTTTGAAACTCTACCATCAAAAATTGCACGCGCTGTAGCTCCTGGACCCGTACGAATATCAACTCCCGCATTGTCTATCATTACATGCTCTGCTATTGGGTGCGGATGCTGGCCAAAATGATCTGATATAAATCCCTTTTCTACGGGCCATGGCAGACGCCCTTTATTGTTTTCGAAATTATTTGACAGCGCCGTTGCTTCCGGTGTCATGAACATCGTATTATTAGTTTCCGGCTTAGCCTTTGGTGGCTTTGCTCCCTTTATTGGTTTTGTAGCGGTTGCTGTGATCGGTTTGTTGTTATTTGTCCTGTCAGATGGTGACGGCACATACGTGGTCGAGGTCTTAATATGGGAAGCTTTAGCATTATTAGCTGCTATTGCCTCTGCTGCTTTACGCTTCTCCTCTTTTTCTTCTTCCTCAGCTTTACGCGCGGCTATCTCTATTTCACGCTGTATAACTTCCTGTATCGACTTATTTACTTTGGCGGCTGTTTTCTTATTTTTTGTTATCTGTGCCAGTAATTCTTTTTCGCGACCTTTAAGATCTTTTACAACCTTATTTGTCTCATCGGTCTCTTTTACCAATACCTGTTTTTGCTGCATCTGTGAATTAAGTAATTCATCTTTCTGCGCCTTGGCAGCGTTTAGTACGCCTATTTTATGTGTCAGTTGTGCTTGCGTTATGCGGATCTGTTCTACTTGTTGCTCACGTAATTCCCTGAATTTTTTCAGGTACTTCATACGGCGCATGGCATCGTTAAAATCACTGGAGGAAAACATGTATGCCAGCATGCCATAGTTGCTGCGTGTTTCGTAGGCGTAGCGTATAGACTGCGCATAATGTATTTTAAGCTGCTCCAGGTTACCTTTTAAATGTGTAACCTCGGTAGATGATGATTTGATATTGTTATCTATATCGCCTATCTCATCGTTTATGTTACCAATAAGCTTTTGACGCTCCGCGAGTTTGTTTTGCAGTGCACGGAGCTGGCCTATGGTAGCATTCTTGTTCTGCTTGGTCTCATCGAGCTGGCGCTGCGTTTCATTGATGGCGTCCATTATCTCTTTCTTCTTTGCCTCGAGGTCGGCACGCGATTGCTGCTGCGCGAACGCACTAACGGAGCATAAAAGGCAAAGGGTGATAATTATATAACGCATGAAAATTTATTAGACGGAAACAAAAATAACCATTTATAGTACTGAATTGCTCCCTTTATTGACTTTTAAGATGATTTTACCTTGTTTTTCCATAAAAACATTGAAGAAGTTTTTTTATTGGGAAACGTTTGTTTTCTTTTGCTGCAAAGAAAAATGCTATGTTATATTCAATGACGGGGTTCGGGCGTGCCGAGGGGACAGTGAATGGCCGACAGGTTGTGGTAGAAGTAAAATCGCTTAACGGAAAACAGTTTGATATAAGTACCAAACTACCACCAATACTGCGCTCTTACGAGCTGGATATACGTAATATGCTAAACGCGCAACTGCTGCGTGGCACCATAGACCTTACCGTGAACGTAAGGCAGGAAGGGGCTTCCAAGCCGATGGTGGTAAATACTGACCTGGCTATCTTCTACTATCAGAGTATGAAGCAGATAGCAGAACGACTGGAATTGCCACAGGATAATATCATATCGACCCTGATGCGTATGCCAGAAGTTGTAGCACCGGAGCAGGACGTACTGCCGGAAGTAGAATGGAACGAGGTAAAGAAAATAATAGAGCAGGCTGCCAATCACCTGATGGATCACCGTAAGAATGAAGGGCAGGCTTTATATAATGATATGCATACCCGCATCAGCAATATAGAAGGGCTGCTGCAAAAGATACTACCGCTGGAAGATGAGCGTAAAGAAAGAATAAGAACAAGGCTTACTCAGTGGCTGGATGAAATGGCGAACAAAGAAACAATAGACGCTAACCGCTTTGAGCAGGAGATGATATACTACCTGGAGCGTATGGACTTCTCTGAAGAGAAAACAAGGCTCAAACAGCATTGTATTTATTTTCATGAAACGGTGGATAAGAAAGAAGTAGCAGTGGGCCGCAAGTTGAACTTTATCATGCAGGAGATAGGAAGGGAAATAAATACGCTTGGCTCAAAGGCTAATCATGCCGAGATACAACAGATAGTAATAAATATGAAGGACGAGCTGGAAAAAGCCAAGGAGCAGATATTAAATATATTGTAGCCCATCTTTATTAATTTTGTCACTACTTATGTTTCGTAATCTCATTATCGCTTTATTTGTTTGTTGCCTGCTGGGCGGGTGTATGCCATCGCCATACTACCAGAAAGAAGAGGCTATGCCAAAGAATAGCTGGGCCTACAACTTCAGGCCGGTATTCAAATTCGAAATAACTGATACAACTGCAGCCTACCAGACCTATTTTTTGATACGCCATACACAGGCATATCCGTTCTCAAACATCTGGGTATTGGTAAATATTAAGCAACCTGATAGCAGTGTTATAAAAGAGCGCATAAACATACCGCTCGCGGAAAGTACCGGCAAATGGCTGGGACGTGGTATGGGCGAGATATGGGAACAGCGCCTGCCTATAAATCTCGGAGACTCTATATTATTCCATAAGAAAGGTACTTATGAGATAACGATGGAGCAGAACATGCGTGTAAACCCACTACCCGAAGTGCTGCATGCAGGCATACGTGTAGAGAAGATGGGACAGCGTACCTTTAGGCAACAACAATAGCCGGAAAAGCCATGCGTTTCTTTACTTCCGTAAATCTGGTATTACTCATTTATACAATAGCCATACTCGTATTCTGGGAAACGGCACTACAAAAACAAAGTGGCCACATCTATGCACAAGAGGTGCTTACCCTTAAAGGGCAGGTAGATAGTACCAGCGAACCGGAGAGATACAACCAGGAACTTAGCGGATTGCAGCACAAACTATCGATGCGCACCAAGCAATACCTTGGCGAGGGCTCTACCTTTCTTTTAGTGATACTTATTGGCGCGGGTGTAGTGTATTCGTCCTTTAGCCGTAACCTGCGTCTATCAAGGCAGCAGAATAATTTTATGTTGTCGGTAACGCATGAGTTGAAATCGCCCATAGCGGCGATGAAGCTGAACTTGCAAACACTGGAACGGCACAAACTGGACGAGGACAAGCGAAACATGCTGCTGGAGCGCTGCATCAAAGAAAGCGATCGGCTGAATGATCTGTGTAATAATATGCTGCTGGCATCGCAGATAGAAGGACGACAATACAAGCCTGCGCGCGAACTGGTAGACCTTTCTACAATGGTGGAAGATGTGGTGGGCGACTATGCGGTGCGCTACCCAAGGAGATTTGATGAAGATATAGATGCAGGCTGTAAAGTGAGCGGCGATAAAGTGATGTTGCAGATGGCCATCAACAACCTGTTAGAGAACGCGGTAAAATATACTCCCGAGGATAAGCCTGTAACGATACGTGTAGAACAGAAGCAAGCAAATGTAGTGCTACAGGTAATAGATGAAGGTCAGGGAATACCGGATAATGAGAAGAAAAAAGTATTTACCAAGTTTTACCGGATAGGCAGCGAAGAAAGCAGGAAAGCCAAGGGCACCGGGCTGGGCCTATATCTTACCAGTAAGATAATCCATCAGCATAAAGGTAAAATAACAGTAAAGGACAATACGCCGAGCGGTGCTGTGTTTGAGGTGTGTTTGCCGTCAGAAAAGAATTCCGCAGTTTGATAATTTGGTAATTCGCATGATGTTTGTATAAGGCTAATATTTTAGCGCTTACGTTGGCATATTAAATGGGCTGTATTTCCTCTTTCTCCACCCACTCGTTACAAATACCAAAGGTTTTTCGGTGATAGGGCGATATACCGTGTGTAGCAATGCTATTTCTGTGCGTCTTGGTTCCATAGCCCTTATTGTCATGCCAGCCATAGTGCGGGTATTCGTGGTGTAGCTGACGCATGTATTCGTCACGATGCGTTTTTGCGAGGATGCTTGCTGCGGCAATTGAGGCGTAGATACCATCACCACCTATTACACATTGATGCACGATGCCAAAGTAAGGTGTAAACATATGCCCATCGATGAGCAAAAGGTCCGGTTGTGTATTGGGGACGATCTGGTCTATTGCCAGGTGCATCGCCTTAAAAGATGCTTTGAGGATATTTATGCGATCGATCTCCACATGATCTACCATCGCAACTGCCCATGCTATGGCTTTCTTTTCTATTATAGGGCGTAGCTTTTCACGATCGTCTTCGGTGACTTGCTTGCTATCGTTAAGTAATGGGTGGCGAAATGTAGCAGGTAAAATAACGGACGCGGCAAATACAGGACCAGCCAGGCATCCCCTGCCGGCTTCATCGCATCCCGCCTCTACCAGTCCTTTTTTAAAAAAGCGCTTCACCCTTTATTGCTTTCAGCAAAAATAGACGAAAATCTGTGTCGCAATAGTTTTGTGGGTGATATTTATTTATTATAAACCTAATGTTTTGCGCTATGGCACAATTCTATTAGGTTTGAATGTAACACATAACTTATGGGTACGGTAAAACTTCCTTTTTACGCGCGTTTAGCGCTTACACTACTTGCGGTAGTACTCATCGTGTTCATTATGATGCAAGGTGCTAATGTATTCATTCCGCTTACGTTCGCGCTGCTTATGTCCATATTGCTTTTCCCACTCAATCGCTTTTTCAGAAATAAGCTGCACATGGGCAAGGCATTATCGGCTCTGCTCTCTGTAATAATACTGGTAAGCGGACTTGTTGGTTTTTTCTATTTTCTTACCATACAGATCGTCAACTTCTCTCACGACTTCCCGGAGCTGCAAAAAAAGTTTCATGATATATTTCAAAACTTCCAGCACTGGCTTTCATCTGAGTATCATATCAATAGCAAGCAGCAGATGGACTATCTCAATAAATCGGGTAGTGGCATCATGTCTACTGCAGCACATTCGGTAGGTAACGCATTTCTTTCATTTGCCGGCATATTGCTGTGGCTGGTATTTATATTCATCTATACCTTCTTCATGCTGTTTCACCGGCAGCTGCTGATGAAGTTCGTTACACATCTGTTCAGTGTACAACACCGCGAAAAAGTACGCGAGGTGATATCTGAAACAAAGGGTATGATACAAAGCTATGTATCGGGCCTGTTGTTAGAGATGCTGATACTCAGCGTCGTGAATTGTACCGTATTTCTTATTATGGGAATACAATACGCATTGCTGCTGGGTGTGCTGGCCGCGGTGCTGAACGTTATTCCATACCTTGGTATCTATTCCGCCGCTGCCTTTGCCATGCTGGTAACGTTTGCTAATAGTGGCGGCTCGCAAGCGCTGGAAGTAGGTGCAGTACTTATAGTAGTACACCTGCTCGATTCTAACATACTAATGCCTCGTGTAGTAGGTGCGCGTGTGAAGATGAATCCGTTCATCACGATCATTGCGGTAGTAGTGGGTGAGTTCGTCTGGGGCATACCGGGTATGTTCCTTTTTGTTCCGTTGGTCGGTATCATGAAGCTTATTTGTGACCGGGTGGAGGGTATGGAGGCATGGGGTATACTGATAGGTGTGGAAGATAAAGAAGTGCCTAAAAGAAAAGTAAATCTGAGTGTCCCTAAGCCGGGCACACAACAGGTGAGCGATTAAATACTTTACGACTTAGGCGGCCTGGTCATAGCCACAATAAGCACTATAAAAACTACTAACAAGGGTATTGGCAAAATGTACATCATCGGCTCGTATCATCAAAGAAGTGCGCAAAGTTCCTATATGTTGTTCTGTCAGCAAAGTTTTGCACCTGCTTTAACCAGCGGTTAGGATTTTACATCAGCATTTTTATAAAAGATGCTATCTTTCGTGGCTGCAATGCAGATGAGTATCGTACGTATGTTAAAGAAAATTAAAATCATGCAGTACCAGTATTGCATGAACGCGATACACGTTTAAATTTGCGTACTACAAAAAATTATGCTCCGGTTTCAACATATCAACTATCTGTTCTCGCTTGCACTCGTGCCACTGCTAATACTGCTTTTTGTATTGGTGATATACGCACGCAAAGCGCGTTTGAAAAAGCTGGGTGAAGAAAGACTCGTATCAGGCCAGATAATCGGCTTTATACCGGGCAGAAGTACTTTGCGTTTTATAATACTGCTCATAGCATTTACCGCGATAGGTATCGGCTGGGCAAATTTGCAGGCGGGCGATAAGGTGGAAAAAGTGCAGCGTAAAGGTGTGGATGTAGTAATAGCACTCGACGTCAGTAAAAGTATGCTGGCAAAAGATGTGCAACCCGACCGCCTCACCCGTGCCAAGCAGCTTATTATGCTGTTGATGGATAAGATGCAGAACGACCGTGTGGCGCTTATCGTATTTGCAGGTAAGTCTTATTTACAGGTACCGCTTACAGTAGATTATAACACAGTAAAGATGATGCTGCAGAATGTATCGCCTGATATGGTGCCTACACAGGGTACAGTGATAGGTGATGCTATTGATATGTCGCTGGAATCATTTTCTCAAAAAGAAAGAAAATATAAATCGCTCATCATTATATCTGATGGTGAAGATCACGATGAGAAAGCATTGGATAAGGCGCGCGAAGCAGCTGAACAGGGAGTGATCGTGCATACGGTTGGCATAGGTTCGCCGCAGGGCTCTACGCTATATGATCCCGATACAAAGTCTTTGAAGCTGGATGAGAATGGTAGCCCTGTAGTAAGCAAGCTGAACGAAGATGAAATGAAGTCGATAGCCAGTGCGGGCCATGGCACCTACAACCTGCTGCAAGACCCCGATGATATAGCTACAAAGCTAACAGACAATCTTGCAGGCATGGAGCAACGCAAGACAGGTGCGGATGCTATGGAGTACACGGAGTTTACCAGTTATTTTCAATATTTTCTGCTTGCAGGCTTTTTAGCATTGATAGTAGAGTGGGCACTGAAGGGTGCTAATATGAAGACCAAAACAAAAACAGCATAGTACCGATGAACCTACGCGTATATAAAATGATACAATGGCGGCGTGCATACCTGATGTTCGCAACGGGCATTTTATTGTTTATATCTTTTGCGCAAAGAGTAAACGCACAGACAAGCAGGTATATAGAAGAAGGTAATAAATTTTACGAAGAGAAGAAATACAAAGATGCACAGGATGCATATCAGAAGTCGCTGGCGAAAGACCCTAACTATGCACCGGGGCTCTTTAACCTGGGTAACTCGCTATATCAGCAAAAGCAATACGATTCATCAAGAAAGATAATGGCTAATACTGCCAAGCTGGCAAAAGATAATGGCAGCAGGGCGGCGGCTAATTATAATGTAGGTAATAGCTACATGGCAGAGCGCAAGTGGGAAGATGCAGCGAACGCCTATAAACAGACCTTACGCAACAATCCGCAGGATGCCGATGCTAAATACAACCTTTCGTATGCTGAGCAGATGATGAAGCAACAGCAAAACAAGGATCAGAAGAATAAAAAAGACCAGAAGAAAGACGACAAAAAACAGGATCAGAAGAAACAAGATCAGAAAAAGGACGATAAGGATAAAAAGGATAAACAAGATAAGGGACAAGGTGATAAGGATAAAGATAATAAGGACAAGAAAGACGATCAGCAGCCACAAGGACAACCAAGTAAACTATCTCAGCAACAAGCCGACCAATTGCTAAATGCATTGCAGCAGGAAGAAAAAAAGCTGCAGGATAAAATGAAAAAAGAAAAAGGCACACCGGTAAAAATGCAGAAGGATTGGTAGTGGGATAAGTCAGAAATTAAAAGTAGAAAGCGAAAAATTTTTTCTGTTGTACCGGGTTTACGTCACGCATTCCACTTTTTCTTCGCCTCTTTAATTCCCCGCGCATCATTTTCTCATAACGAAAGTTGTCAACACCTTTTCAACATTTCAAAAAAAATAAAAGATTTTTTTTCAGTAGTAAAAAATTCTTTTTAATATTGTGTAAGGATTGTACTTACTAACCCATCCTTTATAGAAGTCCGGCAGCCCACAACACTCGCCGGACTTTTTTTATGCCCTTCAAAAGCCTTGATGGGCGCAGGTTTCAAGCGACTGAATTTTTCTTATGCTGCGCTACTATATTTTTTACAAGCCATTTAAGGTGATGAGCCAGTTTTCCGCAGAAGGAGAAAAACAGACGCTCGCTGATTTTTTACCGCATCTTCCGAAAAATATTTACCCGGTTGGCCGTCTCGATTTTGATAGCGAGGGACTTCTTTTGTTAACGGACGACACATCATTGACACATCGTTTACTCGATCCTTCCTTTGGGCATGAACGAACTTATTGGGTACAAGTAGAAGGGACGATAAATGATGAAGCGATAAAAAAATTGCAACAAGGTGTAGACATAAATATCGATGGTAAAAAATACAGAACGAAAAAAGCAGCAGCGAAAATTTTATCACCTGCGCCTTTTGTTCCGGAACGCAACCCACCTATAAGAGTACGACAAACAATTCCCGACTCATGGTTATCACTCACCATCACCGAAGGAAAAAACAGACAAGTGAGAAGGATGACTGCGGCAGTAGGTTTTCCTACTTTACGGCTCATACGGTACAGTATTGGTAAGGTAACAACAGGCGATATGCAACCCGGCGATGTGATAGAAGCAGATGCAAGTATAAAACAGCTATTATTTGATAAATAGGGTTACTTATGTAGTCATAATGTATTAATATATAGTATAGGCATTATTTAGTTACTTTTGTGCTGTTATAACATTTTTATCGATTCTATGTTCAATTTGATTTTATTTGGCCCCCCCGGTAGTGGTAAGGGCACGCAGTCTGAAAACATCGTTAATACTTACAAGTTAAATCACATCTCCACAGGCGACCTACTGCGGGATGAAGTAAGCAGAAAAACACCACTAGGCGTGGAAGCGCAGAAATATATGGATCAGGGCTCCCTGGTACCGGATGAGGTAGTGATAGGTATGATAAGCAGCAGGATAGACGAGATGCCTGACGCGCGTGGATTTATATTTGATGGCTTCCCCCGCACTAAGGCACAGGCCGAGGCGCTTGACAAGCTGCTTGAGTTTAAGAATACACAGATACACATGGTATTATCGCTCGAGGTGCCGGAAAAGGAGCTAATGGTTCGTTTGCTGGGCCGTGGCGCTACATCTGGCCGTAGTGATGATAACGAAGAGGTGATCACCAAACGCATAAAAGAATATCACACAAAAACAGAGCCCGTTGCTTATTACTACAGCACGCATGGCAAACTGGAACGTGTAAAGGGTGATAATTCTATTGTCGATACTTTTAAGGCGCTGTCGAAGCACATAGATAAATACATTCAGCCAGCATAGTGGATAAACTAAACTTTGTTGACCATATCCGTATATTCTGCCGCTCCGGAAAAGGAGGGGCGGGCAGTGCGCATTTTGCACGTACCAAATTTAACCCTATGGCGGGGCCTGATGGTGGAAATGGCGGCCGAGGTGGCCACATTATACTCAAAGGCAATGCACAATTATGGACGCTGCTGCACATGCGCTATTTTAAGAACGTGCTGGCAAAAGACGGACAGAACGGCTATAAAAATAATAGCAGCGGCCACGACGGTGAGGATATATATATAGAAGTGCCACTGGGTACTATAGCCATTGATGAAGAAACGGGCGAGACGGAAGCAGAAATGCTGGAAGATGGGCAGGAGATAGTATGGGTAAAGGGTGGCCGTGGTGGGCTTGGTAATGCAAACTTTGCCACATCTACTAACCAGGCGCCTGAATATGCACAGCCCGGAGAGCCTGCGCTGGAAGGCTGGAAGGTATTGGAGTTAAAGATACTGGCCGATGTGGGTCTGGTAGGTCTCCCTAATGCGGGTAAGTCTACGCTGCTATCAGTAGTAAGTGCTGCGAAGCCTAAAATAGCCAACTACGCATTCACTACAATAAATCCGCAACTGGGCATTGTACCGTACAGGGATAATAAGTCCTTTTGTATGGCTGATCTGCCGGGTATCATAGAAGGCGCGGCAGAAGGTAAAGGTCTTGGACATCGCTTTCTGCGCCATATAGAGCGCAACTCAGTATTACTATTCATGATACCTGCTGATAGCCCTGACCATGCGAAGGAATTTGATATACTGGTGAATGAGCTGGAAGAATATAACCCTGAGCTACTGCACAAGAAAATAATTCTGGCCATAAGCAAAAGCGATATGCTTGATAAAGAGTTGCAGGAAGCGATAGCGGAAACGCTGCCGGAGGATGTGCCACACATCTTTATATCATCGACATCAAATATGGGCATTACCGCACTGAAGGATATGCTATGGGCTGCGCTCAATGACGAGTAGCTGATGGCGTAGAATTTGTTATACCTTCACTACAGGCAGGTATGAATATATCAACGAACAGGGTAGAAGCGTTTAGTGATGGTGTTATTGCCATTATTATCACTATTATGGTGTTTGATATAAAATTCAACCTTACAGGCAAATTTTCTGCTCATGAGGAAACTATGGCTTTAAGAAAGCTGATACCGGAGCTTGTCGCATATTTTTTTAGCTTTCTGGTATTGGGCATCTATTGGGTCAATCACCATCATATTTTTCATTTGGTACAAAAAGTAGATGAGCGATTGTTATGGCTCAACCTCCACCTGCTTTTCTGGCTAAGCCTGATACCGTTTCCTACTGCTATGCTGGGTAAAAACCCTTTGTTGTCAGAGTCGACCGCCATATACGGTGGCGTGCTTTTCATGGCTGCGTTTGCGTTTTCGCTACTGCGTACATACAGTACCAAGCGTGGTTTGATGCATATAGAACAAGAGCGTACCCTCAATAAAACAATAGACAAAGTAAACAGGCGCGCTAATACAAAAACGCTAATTGTTATGGCAGCGTATTTCGTATCGGTACCACTGTCTTATGTATCGGTATATATAGCTTATGCGTGCTTTCTTGTAGCGCCGCTGTTGTTCTTTATGCCCGATGGTGTGGATGATGAAGAAATGGCGCAAAAAATAGACGACAGTAATAAAGAGATAAACAATCAATAGTATGCATGAGATAAGTCCGCAGGAATTAAAGCAACAGTTAGCAGATAATAAAGACGTACTACTGATAGATATACGCGAAGAATGGGAACGTGAAGCCTATAACATAGGCGGCCTGCACATACCCATGGGCGATATACCCGCAAGGCTAAATGAAATACCTAAGGATAGAGAAGTAATACTTTATTGCGAGAAGGGCATCCGCAGCGTAATAGCTATACAGCGTCTGCAAACCATTGGCTATGATAATCTGTATAACCTTAGTGGCGGCATGAAGGCATGGAAAGCCGCATTATAGATGTCTTACCACTTCCATTTGCCCGCCGTTTAATCCTACTGTTAACTTGTGCGTAGCGCCCAGCGTTAGTGTGTTATTTATAGTATCGTGGCCACAAGGGAAGTTGAAGCACACCGGATAATTGTACTCCTTCACCTTATCGAAAATTATTTCGTTTATCGTTTGTCCAAAAGGCCGTTCTGTATCCTGCATATCGGTGAAGTCACCTACCAGTAAAGCCTTCAGATTGTCGAGCTTGCCGCTGCGTTTCAGGTTCAGCAGCATACGGTCTATATTGTACAAATGCTCTCCTATATCTTCTATAAAAAGTATCTTACCGCTTGTATCTACTACAGATCTTGAGCCGGATAGATGCGCGAGGATAGCAAGGTTGCCACCGGTAAGTATAGCCTCCGCTTCGCCCATTCTATTGAACGTGGATGGCTCTGTATGATAGTGTATCGATTCACCGGTGAGGGCTGCGTAAAATGATTTTATGTAGTCTGTGTTTACAGTATCAGGTTTGAACGCGCCACACATAGGGCTGTGTAATGTAGATATGCCATAGTTGGCCATTATATGATTGTGCAGCACTGTTATATCACTGAAGCCACATATCCATTTTGGCTTTTTTACAAAAGCGGTAAAGTCGAGCCGGTCTATGATACGGCTCATGCCATATCCACCACGCCCCATTAGTATGGCATCTATATTTGGGTCGTCGAGCATCAGCTGCAGGTCCAGCAGGCGCTGCTCATCTGTACCGGAGAAATAAAATTGCCCTGTACCTATAGTGTTGCCTTTCTTTACTTTAAACCCCCAATAGGTAAGCGCATCAACAGCATACGATACCCTTTCTTCAGACACATAACCCGATGGGCATGTGATCCCGATTGTAGAACCTGTTTTTAAATATGGAGGATGCATTTGTAAGAATTTTCGGCACTACTAAGATAGGAAGCCCACGTAAATATCTCCGTCTTTTATTTCTACAGCATACGTCATTAGTTTATACCCTTCGCCACTCGTATTTCGCCCGTTAACGGGGTCAAAACGGTATTTGTGCTCCGGGCATACGATGCGCCCCTGCGCATCGAGCCAGCCATAGCAAAGGGATACACCTGCATGTGGGCAAGTGGCAGCGAATGCATAAACAGTTTCGCCCTTTTTTAACATGCCTATCCATTTACCACCCACGCTTATCTCCAGCAGTTTTTCTGCTTCCATGGTCGCTACAGTAAAGTCAGTTACTTTGTGGAAAGTCAATGATTAAAAGTTAAAGCCCAAAAGTATAGTTCAACTTTAGCGGGTAGGTAAAAAATTAATTATCGTTTCGTTACAAAAAAATCTTTCATCAGTTGTGCACACTCATCAGCGAGTATGCCTGTTGCCAGTTCCGCTTTCTGATGAAAGGGCCAGTTAGCGCCGGTAGTTTTTCGGTAGCCGTTCTTTACATCTTCCGCACCGTACACTATCCTGCCCAGTTTGCTCCAGTACATAGCGCCGCAACACATAAGGCACGGCTCTATAGTTACATATAATGTAGCATCAGGCAGGTACTTGCTGCCTATCTGGTTAAAGGCTGCTGTCATAGCTATCATCTCGGCATGAGCAGTGCTGTCATTTAGTTGCTCTACCTGGTTATGGCCGCGTGCTATTATCTTATTATCCCACACTACCACCGCGCCTATAGGTATCTCATCGGCATCAAATGCTAGTTTTGCCTGCCGCAGCGCCTCGCGCATAAAATATGTATCGTCAAACATTGTTACGCCAAAAATAGCTATTCTTTATTTTGCGTGTCCATCAATATCGTTACAGGCCCGTCGTTTACCAGGGCTACCTTCATATCGGCTCCAAAGATCCCTGTTACCACAGGCTTGCCCAGTGCTATAGACAATTGCGCTACAAAATATTCATATAGCAGTATTGCCTGCTCAGGCCGTGCCGCCCGGATAAAGGATGGCCGGTTGCCTTTTTTATAAGATGCATGCAGGGTGAATTGGCTTACCACCAGTATATCGCCACCTGTTTCTATTATATCCTTATTCATTAGCCCTGCATCGTCTGCAAATACACGTAGCTGTGTTATCTTTTTGCTCAGCCAGTCGGCATCTTCTTTAGTATCAATGATTTCTACACCCAGCAATATCATAAAACCCTGCGCTATAGCTGCGGTTTCATCGCCATTTATAGTAACGCTTGCTGTAGATACCCGTTGTATAACTGCCCTCATACTGTGAAAATAAGTAAATGTTAAATAATACTGCTTTTACATTGCTACCATTTAAATTTGGGTTACCAATGTACACCATACACGATACTATAGTAGCGCTCGCCACCGCACCCGGCGAGGGGGCGATAGGCATAATACGCATCAGCGGCGGCGATGCCATCACCATAGCTGAAAAAATATTTGCAGGCAAGCTGCTCACTGCACAGCAGTCACATACCTTTCATTTTGGCAAAATAATGGATGGTGCACAGATAGTAGATGAAGCAGTGGCAAGTGTGTACAAAGGCCCGCGCAGCTATACAGGCGAGGATACGGTGGAGTTCAGTTGCCATGGCTCGCCATATATACTGCAACAGGTGATAGACTTATGTACGCGTAATGGTGCACGTATGGCAAGGCCCGGAGAGTTTACCCTTCGTGCTTTTTTAAAAGGCAAGATGGATTTGGCACAAGCCGAGGCCGTGGCAGACCTTATTGCCAGTCAGTCGGCTACGTCGCACAATGCCGCGATGCATACATTGAAAGGCGGCTTTAGTGAAGAGCTACGCGATATGCGCGAAGAGCTGACAAAGTTTAGCGCGCTTATAGAGCTTGAGCTCGACTTCAGCCAGGAAGATGTAGAGTTTGCCGACAGGGCGCAACTGTATGCGCTGATAGATAAGCTCACTAATAAAACGAAACAGCTTATAGACTCTTTTCGCCTCGGTAATGTTATAAAGAACGGTATCAGCGTGGCCATCATCGGCAAGCCCAATGCCGGTAAGAGTACATTACTCAACGCACTGCTGAATGAAGAGCGTGCCATAGTGAGTGAGATAGAAGGTACTACCCGCGATACTATAGAGGAAGCACTGAATATAAACGGCGTCATTTTCCGTATAGTAGATACGGCAGGCATACGCGAAAGCAGCAAAGACGACATAGAAAAGATAGGCATGGAGCGTAGCCGCGAGGCTATGAATAAAGCGGATATAGTGGTGTATCTCTTTGATGTGAACGATACGCGCATGGTAGATGTGCGCTACCAGAAAGCGGAATTCGAAAAGGCAGGCATTAAATACATATTGGCGGGTAATAAGGTAGACAAGGTAGGCGCGGAACAAGCCAAGGAAAATTTTGCAGAGGCAAGCGGCGATATTCTTTACCTCTCTGCAAAGAACAAAGACAATATACAGGAGTTGAAAGATGCGCTCTACACCCGCGTTATAGATGGCGATATAAAGCATGAAGGCACCATCGTCACCAATGCCCGTCACCATTCTGCGCTCACAGAAGTACAGCGTGCGCTATCTGATATCCGCAATGGTATGGATACCAATCTGCCCGGCGACCTTGTAGCCATAGAGATACGCCAGTGCCTGCATTACCTCGGCGAAATAACAGGTGAGGTAACAACAGAAGATAAGTTGGACTATATCTTTAGTAAATTTTGTATCGGGAAGTAATTACTTCCCTGCAGATGCCTTAAGTATCTTCCAGTTAGCCGGCTCGTTTAAGGCGCCTGTGCCCTTAAATTTCACCAGTGCGTATCCGTTAGCGTTTACAGGTTTATCATTAGCACCGGTAATAGTTATTACCCATTTAGATTCGTATATGCTATCACCCATGCTTACGTGTTCGTAGTTTTTGTTGATGAAGTCTACATTGGCGGTATCATTCATCAGCTTGCGTATGGCGTAGCGCGATGCCAGTTCGCCGCCGTCAGTAAAATAATCATTGCTTGGCTTTGGCGGATTAGGGTCTATGTCTTTAGCCACGCTTTCAGCAGGCGTTGCAACTTCCGGACTAATAAAAAGAAATGTTCCACTCGCTATTATTGCCAATATAATACCTATACCCGCCAGCAGCTTCCACGGTGATTTCTTTTTGCGTTTCTTTTGCGACATGCAGCAATCTTTTTACAACATTAGTTAAAAACGTTCACGGTAAATAACCGCCGTACTAATTTCTGAATAAAAATAACAAATGATAAAGAGTTGCTGTTTTATAACACCCCTTTATCATCTGTTTACTATTAGTTTATTGCAGTACTACCTTTTTGGTCACACTGCCCGATGCGAATTGACATGTAACAAAGTACACTCCCTTGCTCATCGCAGACAGGTTCAGTATATAATAATCATTACCCTTGCCGCTCAAAGTCATCACCTGCTGTCCTAAAAGGTTAGATACCACTATTTGCGATAGTGGCTCACTGGCAGCGTTGAGTGTCACCGTCACCTCACCATTAGATGGGTTAGGGAATATGTTTACGTCATTATTAACTGTGGTAGTAACTACAGAAGCAGTACCGCAGGCTATTAGTAAAGAAGGGTTTTGTGTAAGGCTGTAGTTCTCGCCTACAGATCCTTCACCGGCTGTGGTACCGGTACTGCCGGGGGGGACAAGTGCCATGGATGCCATTACTGCTGCCTGCATAGGTGTAAATAAATGCATTGCATTATCATTTGTATAATCCATATAGCTAAGGCACGCAATACCTATTGTTTGGGTATTAGTTGTGCCATGCATCTGGCAGCAATCATTTGTAGTACCACCAGAAATAGTATAGGTCGGTGCTCCGTAAACAGCATCAGATTCCGGGGGAGTATCAGCTAATCCATCATCATCACCTATCCCTGCAGTGCAGGTAATACCATCATCCTCGCCGGGTACTAATCCTGAACCCGTGACAGTAGCAGTAGAAGACCAGGTAGGGCATCTGCCTACATCATCGCCCCATGGGTGCCAGATCTCAAAGAAATGCCCTGTTTCGTGTGTAAGTGTTCTGCCCAGGTTATAAGGGAATGGCCATGTGCCGGTGCCCGATGGTATTGCACCGCTTGCTGCTGTGCAACCCAATGCTTTGTATGACATACATACCCCCATCTGATTTAGCGTAGACGATGTGCAGAGACTTCTTGGTTGTGTAAGGCCAAGCAATGTTGAAGCCCCACCGGTAAAATTGACACACCATACATTGTAATACTTTGTTACATCCCATGCCGCAAGGCCGGTCGATGCTGTTTTGGCTTCAGGGAATGCCTCATCCACATTCGAGTAGCCCGCATCGGTAAGAGAAGAGCCCGCAATGATCTTTATCTCGTATCCGGGTGAACAATTTCCGCTGGGGTCTATCCGCGCCAGGCCGAAATGTATACCTACATTGCCATACAAAGGTTTCCACAGGGAAGGTATATTTATAGAATCCGGATTCTCCCTGTTGTAGTCACGATTGAGCACGGCTATTTGTGAGTCACAACGTTTAGTAATACCCACAATGCCACCCATGGCATTGAACTGCGCCGAATCGACGATAATATGAAATATAATAGGTACCGCCGATACCGTGGTAGTACGTTCAGTAGCGCCTGTTTTTACTTTCGCAATATAATCATCAGCTATGGCCTGCATAGCGGCTCGCTGTTCATTAAGTTTTTCTGCCCATGCAGGGTCTTTTGCTATAAGTTGCTCTTTAAATTCCTGAATACCACATTTTCTCGGTTGTACTTGTGCCTGCGCGGTGCAATTAAATAATAGCACGCTGCCAATGAATAATAAGAGCTGTTTCATAAGACTATTTTAAAAAGACGGTCGATCAAATTTAGCTTAAAATAATAATAACAGATTAACCGCTACTATGTTTATAATTAGCTAAACAAAATTAGACATTGAAATCCCTTGAAGGTTTAATGCAGAGAGGGAATAAATTGCCGCTGATGCCCTTATTTTGATAGTTTATATCCCAGCGTTATCCTGAAATATGGCAACGAGAATGGCTTATTGATATCGTAGCCACCCTGCACATTGCTCTTTGCATTGCTTTGCTGTATCAACACATCGGCCATGAAGCGTTTATTCCACTCGTAACTGAAGCCCAGCATATACCCAAAGCGTAGTAGTGTACCCTGTGGCGACGGATATAGTGGCCCGCCATAAGATGATAGCGGTGTGCCATGTGTACTGATGACCGAACTGAAAGTAGAAAGTGCCGGCGGAGGTGTATTATACTGCATAAATGCCGGTGAGTCTGGGGAAGTGACGCTGGTAACAACATGCGCCGTATATGTATGCTCTGTAATTGTAGTATAATTGCTGATCGTCATCGTACCGCCACCATATATCGACAGGCTGTTGGTAATGTTGAATTTCAATGTTATTGGTATTTCCAATTCTGTGTACCGGCCGCCTGTTGAATAAGATTTTACGATGGAATCGCGTTTTTGGGTGTAGGTATAATTTCTATAAACGAATGTGTCTATTATTCCGCCGCCTACTATGATAGGTACAAGTGCTACGTTATTTGCTGTAATACTGGAATCCGTTACTTTATAGAAAGACTGGCTACCAGAAAGATTCCGGCTACTGGTATTAGATTCCTTTATTGCCGGCTGTGTCATTATAGACAATCTTGGCGATAACTTATATTCTATATAAGGAGATAGCACTATCTTATTAGCCGCACCACTGCTCACGCCACCTTCATACCCTGCTTTTACGCCAAATTCAAAATGTTTAAACCCTGCTTTTATAGCTGTTACCATGCTATCTTTTATCGGCTGTGGTGTGGTAGTATCAGCAGGCTGCTGTGCAGCAATATTTTTAGGCGCAGACATATCTACGTATGCAGGCCGATTATTTGCGGTCTTAATACCACCTGCGGGCTGATACAACTTACCGTTGTACACATTGTTTGTTACAGGTAATTGCAGATTAGCTATAGGTACATTTTTCTGCGGTGGAGTTTGTTTCGCGGCAGTTTTATGCTTTGTTCTTTTTACAGTCGCTACGTTTATATCGTTAGTGCTGGCAACAGTTTTTTCAGCTTTTTGCTTTTTAACCTTCACATGCGGCGCTACTGATAAGTTCTTTGAAGTATCGCTGGCTGTAGTTTGTTTCTTTACATGCTTACTTGTTTTCTTTACATCAGCAGTAGCGGCAAACCTCGATCCTGTAGTATCAGTGGTTTTCTTCGTTGTATGCTTATGCGTCTCCTTTACATCAGTGGTCATTGCATATTTCACTCCGGTGGTATCGGCATGTTTTCTTGCCGCGTGTCTGTTTACTTTTTTGAGATTTACAGAGGCTGCATATTTTACCGTAGATGTGTCAGCAGTCGTCTTAGCAGCTATTTGCTTATTTGTGTTATGCGCAGCCTCTTTTTCTTTCTTAGGCAATGTTGCCACAATACTTTTTTGCTTTACTGTCTTATGTTTTAACGTAACGGATGCGTCCGTTTTTTTATCGGCAGTTACTACCGGGGTCTTACTTTGTGTCTGCACTTTAGCAATAACCTGTGGGGTTGTCGGCTTGGCGCGCTCAACTTGCTTAACAGGCTTTACATCGTTTTTGATTGTGGTGTTATTATTGATGGACGCTGATATTGCCGCACTTGTATTACTAGCACGTTTGTCAACCGGCGTTGCAGTGGGGATCGGCTTGGTGTCATTTATTTCTGTAATAGCCGCTTTTTGATTTGCAGCTGCTATTTCAGCCGCGTGTTCCGGCTCGGTCTGCACAACAAGTATATTATGCTTTTTGCTTCTCTTCTCTACATCCGGCCCTGCTATCACAGGATTTGTCGCCGCAACGGATTGCGATGGGGCAGTAACTGCCGGCTGCACTGTTGCTGGCTGTATGCCATTATCGGTATTGTTATTAGTATTTGCAGGTATACTTTCTGTTTTTTGTGCAGCAATAGGCTTTGTATGTGCAGTTCTTACAGGCGTAGCCGCCACGGTCGTATTTTCTACTGTTGGCTGTTCGTCCTTGGTTACCATCCGGCTGTTATCCCTTGTTGCAGCAGTTGGTTGCTCTTTAGTTACCATAGCTTCTTTTTTAGAAACAAGGATGCCTGTCTTGCTGGCTATCGATATACTAAGCAATGCGACGCCACACACAATAAGCAGCGATACGAACCACCCCACGAAAGGCGACTTCTTATTGCTATTATCGTCCAGCCTTTTCTCCAGCGAGTCCCACACCGCTGGTGGCGGTGTCTCGGTATAGCTACCAAGCTCGTCTTTAAAAAGGTCGTCAATATGTTTATCGTGCCTGCTCATTATATTTTCTTACTATGCTATATTATTTAGTTTTTCTTTTAATCTTCTTCTGGCATCATTCAGGTGCCACCTGCAATTATTCTCGTTCATATTCAGCACTTCCGATATCTCCTTGTGCGAATAATTTTCGAACACAAACAGGTTGAAAACGGTTCGCTGCGCATCAGGCAATGTTTGTATTACCCCCAGTAGCTCCTTGTGCGACATTTTTTCCACTCCTTCACTATTCACATAAGCATCTTCCGGCTCTAATTCTTTATCATGATGTTCACTCCTGATGCTTTTTCTCAAACTATCCATCACTGTATTCACTACTATACGCCTTATCCATCCTTCAAATGCTCCCTGGAATGAATATTTATCCAGCTTGGTCAGTATTTTAAAGAACGAATCATTTAATATTTCCTGCGCCATTGCATCATCCTTTGGGATATATCTTTTTATTATTCCATAAGCAGCAGGTGAATATATATCATATAATTTTTTCTGCGCACTTCGCGACCTGGCAATACAGTCCCTGATCAGTAAACTGAGTTCATCACCTCCTGATCTTTCATCCTGCATCCTTTGCTGTTCGCTTATGTTCTTTGTACCAGGCAACGCGCTTTGTATATTTATTTCATGCGTAAGGATATTTAAACTTTTAGTTTTAATTGATAGACGTACCGTAACATTCAAATGTTAGTGGGGAAAAATAATTTTCTAAAATACTAACAATTATGTCAGTAATAGCGTCAAATAGGGGATAGCCATACGTGTGTCTTGTCGTGTAGGTATATGAAGGTACTGTTATAAGCAGAAAAAATGCTGCTGCAATGTGTGTCTATCGGCAAAAAAAAGATAAGTTTACAATACAAAACCATTATCTGATGAAGAAGATTTTTCTACTATGCTTAACCACCTTTCTTATTGTAGCGGCTAATGCGCAGCCGGTTACATCTTTAAGTGAAAACTTTAATGCTTCATGTAACATATCCTCACCACATTACCCTGCTGGCTGGAATGACATCAATATAGTTGCCGGAACTATACCTGATGGAATTTGGACATGTGGGCCTGTAGACGGTAAAGATGGCCAGCCTTGCATTGAATGTACCGGCTATTATGGCGGAACATACCACGTTGATACCGCTTTTCTCATTACACCAGAGCTAAATCTGACAGGCTACACTGGAAATGTTTATCTCAACTTTGATACGAAAGTAAGTTATATATATACAGGTGTTGAATTATCCGTGCTACAGTCATACGATTCAACATTTGCTATTGACACAGCACTTGGAGTAACACCCGAATTTGGCGTACCCGATTCTTCCGACTGGGTAACACATCAGGTCAATATTACGGGCTTCAAAGGTATGCCCTTTTACATCGGTTTCCGTTATACTTCTCCCATAGGCTACGGTAGCACCTGGTACATCGATAACATAAATACAACTACCACACCGCTTGGCGTTAAAAATACGATCAGTGAGAAGCTGCCACTTACTATAGTAGGTAACAGTACATCAGATAATATTTCATTCTCCTGTAGCGTCAATACGGCAGGCATTTACAACGTTGCATTGTACGATATCACGGGCAGGTGCATTAGTAGCGAAATTGTAAATTATAGCAGTGGTACCAATACGCATCACATTAACGGATTAAACCTCGCAAGTGGCATGTATTTCCTTAAAGTAGGTAATGAAACAGCCTATGGCGCAACGAAACTTGTTGTTCAATAGCGTTGGATAGATAAGACTATAAAAAAAGTGTGTCGTGGTAAGTTCAAACCACGACACACTTTTTATTTATGGGAAACCCTTGCCCTGCCATGTCCTTGCGATGGCATCGCGCTCCTTCTTTTCAAGGATGCCTGCAAGGCATGAACGTAAGTCAATTCGAAGAGAAGGGGGATGAAGCAATCTAACAGCTGCGACATTATGATTAATGTAGAGACGCAATGCTTGCGTCTTATCGCGCAACACCATCAACACGAGTTAGTCGTATACACCCAGCAGCGTCATTGCGATTTCGCCTGCGCAGCTGCGCAAGAAGCATCTAATAGCAATTGATTGTAGAGACGCAAGATTTTTGCGTCTCCTCTCGCACATAGCCAAATCCCTCAACTGCAACTTCATAAACCCCTTTTAGGGATTACGGGCAAGTATGTAAAGTTGAGTAGTCGTACAGGTAATAATCTGTTGAAGAGAAAGTAGGATCCGTATCAAAAGTCATACCTGTATAATCTGCAGGCCAAAAAGCTGAAGTAGGTTGTATCGTGTACATAGTTACGTGCGGCACCTCACCACCCGATACACAGGTACCATTCTGCTGTGCGCCCAGCCATACGGAAAGCAGTACTGGTTGATCGAACATTGCAGGGTCAAATACATACGCCTTAGGGCCTTGTGGTGTTTTCACCGTCACTAATGGCGCTACATGGTACCACCAGTTTACGCAGCATCCACCCCACTTGTCAGCCTTCACGCACAGTTCGTCGGAACCTAAGGCAAAGCTGAATACCTTTTGCGTGCCATAATGGTACTTGTTGTTCAATATCCAGCACATTTTGTGTGCACGTGCGTAGCAGCCATCTATCGCATACTGGAAGGGGATGCAGTAATCAATAGCGTAAGGGCCGGGTACTGCGCAGCATTGTTGTGCTATGTAGGTAAACATCAATCTTGCGGTAGCTATATCAGGTACCATATTGGTAAGGTGTGTAGTATCTGTTGGCGCTATACCCAACCCTTCTATACTTTTATCACTGAGGTTGTTTATAAGGCCTACCGATGCAGTAGCCATATCTACAACGGTAGGGGTATGCGTGCTGCGCAATAGTGTCGCGCTGCTGCGTTGTCTTTGCGATGTAGTAGTATTAGTAGTAGCCGCTGTTACAAGCCCGTTCCATGGGTCAGTAGTGATGGTTACCGCCTGCCCGTTCTTAAAAGCTTCTTGTAGTGTTGTAAGTATAGCAGTATTCTGTGCCGTAAATATTTCTTCTTTTTCGTTAAACATTACACGCATGCTTGTTCCGTCTTTTGTAGCGTGTATATTGGCTATCGTCACCGTGCTTATTTCCGGTTGGTGGTCTGTTGCCGGTATAACTGAAATGTTTTGTTGCTTAGACAGCTGTTTACTATCTGGTTTGTTTTTGTTGCAGGCATTTACAAGCAACAATGTACCAGCTATGGCTACTATATAAAATGCAGTAGTTATTTTTATTGTTTTGCGCATCATATGTTTTGTATTTTTCTGTTCCATGTTATTTTTTTGTTGCACCGCAATACATAGCGGCATATTCGAATATACGTATTTATATTATCGTTTCTCTAAATTTATTATAAAGGAATGATAGATAGTGTACATTTATAGACATTGTCCCAACGTTAAAACGTTTGGTACTGTCTTAAAAAATATAAAAGCCTAAACATGAGACTTACTATACTTTTACTATCTGCCTTATTATGTGCAAATTTCGCTTTTGCGCAGCCGCACAAGACCATATCCGCAAAGCATAAAGCGGCATTGACCCGACTTTTGAGTGCGAATCCGCAGGCTAAGAGAGCACATAAGTCGACAAGTGTTATTACTGGTGAAAGGGTTATAGCGCAAAGCACCTATAATTATTTCAGTATCATTACTACCGATTCACTTACTGATTCCGTAAGCCTTGTCTATAACCGTCCCACAAGAGGATCAGCGTACGATTATAATATGATGTTCTATTCATACAGCTACCCTTATGCCACTACGCCAATGTTCAATTATGCTGGCACATTTACAAAGCCACAGGTACTGTACGATACTTTTCGCCACTGGACATTAGATCCCACTACCATTACATTTGGGTTTTATGAAGAAACCGACTGTACTTACGATTCCGCATCAAACGACCTCGTAAAGTGCAACCAGAATTATGCTGATACGATAACCAACATAAATATGAGCTATGCCGATACTTTTAACGCGGCCAATAATATTCAAGTGGGCTACTGGTTTACGCGCAGTGCAGGCATTACAGATAGTGCCGATAAGCAGTTCTTCAGTTATGATACTACAGGCAAACTTACTGAAGATAGTATCTATCAATACTCCGGCAGCTTGTGGGTGCTCGGCGCAAAGTCTTATTACCAATACGATACCACAGGCAATCTTACTCAGATAGATTGTTATGCAAATTTCGGCGGCAGCTTTATTGAACAGCTTCAATATATCAATACGTATGATACGGGTCATAAACTGCTTACAGTCCTCACCAGCGAGTTCGATGGTACGGCCCTTACGCAGTATGTAAAAGACACGTTTGCTTACACTGCCGGCATCGGCTATCATACATCATGGAAAGAGTATGTGTATGACGGTATCAACCACTACTGGGCGCCCATCGGCTACATGACAAAGCACATTGATACCTCAATGGGCTACCCCGATAGCGTCTCTATACAGGCCTGGGATAGCACAGCTAACAACTGGGTAGCACAAACAATAGATGTTATCAGTTATGATACCGCTAACCAACCTGTTAAAATAAGCGATTATGAATTTAATGGCAGCAGCTTCTCTTCTATACCTGCTGTTGTTACTAATTATTATTACGAAGTATACCATGATACGCTGCCAAACCCAACAAATGTGGCAACCGTAGCGCAGCAGCAGGATGCGATCATTGTGTATCCTAACCCTGCATCAAATACCCTTATTATAGAGCAGGGGATAGTGCAGCATACCGCAGCTTACATACAGCTGTTTAATACAACCGGCCAGTGCATACTACGTAATACTTATCCGCAAGGTAATGCATCAACAGAGGTGCCCATTGGTAGTCTCGCCTCGGGAATGTATTGGCTGGCTGTATATGATGGTGGAGGAAATATCATCCACAGGCAAACAGTAGTAAAGCAATAATACTAAAGGCCTAATTTATTAGACCGCGCCACTACTTCGCGTATTATTTTATCAAGGTCACCAGCCACGGTAGCCAGGCCTTCTATTATCGCCGCGTTCTCCGGGCTGTTAGGCTCATGCTCTGCGAATAGTTGTGTAAGCCCGAGTATCGTAGCTACCGGCCCTCTTACTTTGTGTGATTGTATGGTGGCTATCTCGCGCAGTGCACTGTTCTGTTCCTCTATTCTCGATAGGTGCTTGCGCTGTTCGGTGATGTCTCTTGCCAGGCAGCTGATGGCTATTACGCTGCCGTTTTCACTAAATACCGGATTGAAGTCAACGGTAGTATAATGTACTACGCCGTTTATCACCATATCTTCTACTGTTCTGAATGTGCTGCCGCTGGCAGCCAGTGTATAGCACGTCTCAAATTTATTCAGGTAGTGTTTATCTAATGTTGGCGCCAGTATATTATCACCCTGTTCAATTGGCTGGCCGGTAAAAGCCTTTATCCACGTTTTAAATGCCTTGTTACACTCCAGTATATTAAATGCTGTATCAACAAGCCATATCGGTTCATCGGTATGGTTAATGAGCAACTGAAGATCATTTATATCATGGGGCATGATGGGTATATCCGTAGTAATAGATAATGCAATTTAATGATTTTTTTATTGAAAGTATATACATGTATACACGTAGATGCATATATATTATCGTACTTACAATGTTCCGGATAGCTTTCCTGATAAGGCGCAATTAGAATCTCCGATACGACCGTGGGGTAAAAAACGCAGCACTATTAGTGCTGCGTTTTTTAAAATCTCTCTTAATAGATAACTTATCGCAGCAATGTTACATTGCCGGTGTAGGTCTTATCTGTACCATCGGGTTTAGCTATAATGATAATGTAGTTATACACACCCATATCTTGTGCTACGCCATTGTAAGTACCATCCCATCCCTTTGTTATATCGGTTGTATTTTCATACACCTTCTGTCCCCACCTGTCAAATACCAGGAACTCTATTAGTTTCTGATGATTGGTACTGCACCACCTGAACACATCATTACGCCCATCACCATTTGGCGAGAAGGCCGAAGGCAGACAATCCGGTACATCTGTATCTACACTGATGGTTTCGCTGACAGTATCGCGGCAGCCATATTGGTCCAGTGCCATTACAGTATATGTTGTGGTACTGGTAGGTGTAGCTACGGGATCGTTGATATTAGGATTGTCCAATGTTCCATTATTTGGCTGCCAGTAAAAATAAATCGGGTTTACCACAGTAGTTGCTACAGCATTTAGCTGCACATTATCTCCTAAACGTATAGTTATATCTCCGGGAGCGATATCCAAATTAAATTGCGGACGCGGGCTGAAGGTGATACTATCCGCACTAAGACAACCAAACGCGCTGTGTACAGTAACGTGGTATGTATAAGTACCATTGTCCAGTGCCAGGAAGTCAGGAGAAATATTGTTAGTATCAGAAAGGTCTGTAGCAGGTGACCATGTGAAAGTGTATGGCGCGCCCACCGGTGTTACCAGCACTGGTATAGGCATTGGCGAACCTACACAATATAGCGTATCGCCTATCTGTATATCCACATTAGGGTCTTGTATATCGTAAGTAATAGAGTGCGTTATATCCGGGCAGCCGGGGTACGATGCTGTTACCACATACGTACTGGTAGTGCCTAGTGCCGGTGATATAGTTGGTGTTAATATTGTGGGATCTGATACGCCCGTGGTAGGGCTCCACTGATAAGTGAACTGTGTATCGCCGGTTGCTACTACCTGGAAAGGTCCTGTAGAAAAACATACCGTAGTATCCTGGCTCAATATCGTAAAGTCATGCACCAAAACGTGCAACAGGAACGAATCTCTGGATGAGCAGTTGGCGGCAGGGTTACTTACCGTTACTGTATATGTTACATCAGCCACTACTCCCGGTGTGGCAATAGGGTTAGGTATTGATGTGCTGCTTAAATAAGTAGCAGGCGACCATGCGTATGTGTAGCTCGATAATGGGGGCGTTGCAGTAACATTAAAGTCGACAGACCCACCCAGGCACACGTCCTTTACAGGTGCGCCTACATCCAGTGTGGGTGGACTGAACACACTGATCGTTATCTGAGCTCTTGATGGCAAACATCCGGAGCTTGGGTATGATGCAGTAACGATATAAGTTGTAGTAACTACAGGAGTAGCCACAGGGCTTAATGCTGTACTGCTGCTCAACGTTGCCGCCGGCGCCCATGAGTAGCTAAGTACCGGATCGCCACTGGTGTTGATAAATACACTGTTGCCAAGGCATACTGCAGTATCTGCAGTGTTGATATGTACAAACAATGAATCGTAAATAGTAAGCTCCGCGCTATCTACAACATGCGGTATACCTGAGCAGCTTGGAGAATAGATAAGCAGCTTTACCGTCTTTGGTCCTGCCGGTGGTACAGCCAGTCCGTAGATATAGAGTGTATCTGTAGTATCGTGTGCCGGTATGATAACACTGTCCGCTATCGTTGTATAGTCATAACCGTTTACGGCAGTGCCTGCTATGGTAAAGTGTACCACCTGTGAGTCGGGTGAAGCCTTGGTAGAGCGGAAAATGAATTTGCCGGGAGTACATTCCCTTACGCAGTATTGCGCGCCAAAGCCCGTATCATATGGGTTGAGACCCGATGATGATATAGATATACCTGTAGATACAAGACTACCTGCCTCCAGGAATACGCCCGAATCATATGCATCATCACCACCATCGCCTATCGCCAGTTTCAGGTGATACGTTTCGCAGGGCACCACCGCTGCATACGCTTGCAATACCGTGGTAAGGCCTGCATATACAACATACGGATAAGGCACTGCTGTAACATCGAGGTTGTCGATAAAGTATGTGCAGAAAGGTGAGCCAGCCCCCAGATCGGTACAAGGTGCTAATATAGGCCCGCAGTTTACACTGTTGATACATACCGGAATAGTAGTGCCGGGTACTAACGCTATATTGGTAGCGGTGGTATACGCTCCGCCGGTTATAAAGAAACCAAACACGTCATTAAAACCCGTGCATGTAAAACCATCATATTCTTCAGACCCGAAAACGTAGTTGAACTTGATACTATCGCCTGCGGGTATAAAATCGAACTCCAGCACGCATGCGTCCTGCGTTGTTACTGTGCTCGATAGTGCATCCAGGTCAGGATCGCCCGGCATGCTCCACCCGCCACTGGCAAAATCATCCGAAGGATTTGCTACCCCGTAATACGTAGTACCAAACGACGGATCCACACTGTCTACTGCTGAGCCTGTCGTTAATACGATACCTGCGCTTATGCCTATAGGGCTAACAGTATCTGTTACAAATTTACCGTTCGCGGTATAGTAGCAATTAAGTGTAGCGCCGGATACGGTAACGCCCGGACCCGTAAGTGCAGTAGCTAATGCTATGCCGGTCTGGTTGCCTGTAACCTCTAACTGCGCCCCGGCATTCTGGACGAAAGAAAAAAATGTAAGTAATAATATGCCTGCGTGGTAAAAATATCTTTTCATGTAAGTTATTGTCTAGGAAAAAATAGGGTGTTAAACCGATACGTATAAAAATAATAAAATTTTCTTTGAAATCATAGTTTATCAACCTATTAGACGTAAATCAAAACAATAAAGTTGGTAACAGGCGCTGATTATTAACTAAAAGGCTAAAACGGCCCTTACCTAGACTTAATAAATTACCCCTGACGCTGTGAAATATATACCCGCAGTACTATTGCTCCTTTACTATCTTCTGCGACACTTTTCGCAGAAAAAAATCCTACGCTCCGTGTTGATGATCAATGAAGTAGTATGAAAAAATCCTACAAAAATCCGACAGGTGTATGATTTGCAGTACATTTTTACCATCATCCGACCAGCTAATTATTTTATTATTCAATATTTCAAAGAACGCAAGGCATGTATTTGCATGCGTGCCTTTTACGATACAATATACTATTGCGGAGGAGGCGAATCCAAATTTTTCTTTGAGATGCAGACGGGGTAAGGGAAGTAATTTTTTGAGGATGATTAGCTGGTTATTAGGCAATTGGTTCTATGAATTCCATTCGCAGAACGGCTGTTTATTTATAGTTCGAGATGCCCTTCGGAACATCTCGAACAACAGGGATCTAAGTAGGAATTTACGGTGTTGACAATCTTTTGTCTTCCCAATCAATAATTAGTTTTCTTTTTACAAATAGCCATTGATTATTTTGACGGGTATAAGTATCATAATAGCGAATAGCTTCGGTTAGTAATATTCTTTTTCCATCTTCAAAAAAGATATGATGGGCAAGACATTGGGCAATCCCGGTTGTATCATCCCCGAATTTGATCGAGTTCTGCCCGTTAAGGTGAAACGTCATATTGTACTTTTCCAGGCCCTTGAACGCTTCTTCTAATTCTTTGCGCCCTTTCAATATGATAATAGGCTTACTTGTATCGGACTCTGACCGATAAACTTCCAGCGTACCATTTTCAACAAAAAGAGCCGCCTGCTGTTGCGCTTTAGTCCTGTCCGCGTAATATGCAAAACTGTCAATTAACTCGCGTATAGCAATGTCATTTCTGAATTCATTTGAATTTAGTCGCCTTACGGAATTCTGGACGGACTGCGCTTTTACAGAAAAAGTCTGTGTTATAAATAACAGAGTGATTATTACATTTTTCATATAGTGGATTTGAATTTGTTAAGGAAACTTTCAAACATTGGTATAACAAAACTTGATTCGTTGGATTTATTTGTATGTTGTTATTGTCTGTCCACTGTGTAATTCAGTTCAGTGACCCCACAAGTAAATTGCCTGGTAGTCAATAGGTTTAGTTTTATTTTGTCTTTGATGTCTACAAACAATGGAATGCCTTGTCCAAGAATAATTGGATTAACAAATAGCCAGTAGCCATCAATTAAGTTCTGTTGAATAAGTGAATGTGTGGCTGTCGGGCTACCAAAAAGCAAGACTTCTCCACCTGCCTGTTGTTTTATTTCGTTTATTTTATCCGAAAGGTTGTCGCTAATAATTGTTGTATCAGTTAAACCCGCGTCTTTCATTGTTTTCGATAAGACAACTTTGTGAGCTTTGTTATACCACTTTGAATGTTCAATGTCGTGCTTGGTAGCATCCGGCTTGTCTCCTGCTGTAGGCCAGTAATTTTCCATCATCTGGTAAGTTTTTCGTCCATATAATGCCGTATCGGTTTCGCCGATCCGCTTACCGACATGATCAAAAATTTCTTCACCAAGTTTGATCCAGTTCATCTCTCCGTTTGGTCCTGCTACAAAACCGTCGAGCGATATGTGCATAAATGAAATTATTTTTCTCATATTTTCTTTTTTTATTGTTATTTATGGTTTTTTACTTTCTAATATTTTAATATAGTTTTCAAGTCGATTTAAAGTCTGTTTGCCGCCTTCAATGGCATTTACCTTTCTATTTAATTCTTCAATAATTGCTTTTGACTTAAATACTGACTTCATTGTCAGTAATGTTTTTTCTTCAACCTCTGCAAATAAAATTGAAACTGTAAAGTCATAATCTTCGCTTTCTCCAAAATGTTTATAAGATAAAAGGGAAGGTTTCTTTACTTCCAAATACTCAACTTTGCTATCCCAATCCCGACCCATACCATGCATAATAGAATCCCAGGTTTTGCCAGACTCTACATTCATTGATTTTATAGTCAGCGAAAAACCATCCGGCCCCCACCATTCTTTTATATGCTCCGGGGTGGTCCATACTTCCCAAACCAAATCCCTTGGAGCATCGAGAATTCTCGTATGTATAATACTGTTCCCTTCCTGTTTGAATGTGTTGTATTTCTCCATCTGTTTATTTCTTCTTGTTTTGAATTTTAGCCAGATAATTTTCCAATGAGTCAAGTTTATTGTCCCAATATTTTCGGTATTGATCTATCCAGTCTGTTACTTCGTTTAGTTTTTCGAGTTTAGCTTCGCAATATCTTTCCCTGCCTTGTTTTTTGATTACAATAAGACCACAATCGTTAAGGAATTGTACATGCAATGAAACTGCTTGCCTGGTAATATCAAACTCCTTGGCAATAGCATTAACATTGAGTGATTTCTGAGCCAGCATTCCAATAATTTGCCTGCGAGTTGGGTCTGCTATTGCTTGAAAGATGTCTCTTGTTTGTGTCATAATGCGCAAGTGATTTCTTGCAAATATATGCGCAAGGTTTTACTTGCGCAAATTTATTTTAACTAGCCCTATAAAAAAATAGACCAATTATCGTTTTTCGGGTTTTGAGACAATACACTATACAGGAATTTGTTCCGTTTTCTAAAACGATTGTTTAACGATAATGAATAGAGACAGCAATAGGGAAGCTGGCAAGGGAAAGGTAGATCTGTCGTAGTTTTATTGAGCAGCGGAATCTATGAATACCGTTCGCAGAACGGCTGTTTATCTATAGTTCGAGATGCCCTTCAGAACATCTTGAACAACAGGGGACGGGGTAAGGGACGTAATTTTGGACGGCTTAGTTGTAGTTTTATTGAGCAGCGGAATCTATGAATACCGTTCGCAGAATGGCTGTTTATTTATAGTTCGAGATGCTGTTTGGAATATCTCGAACAATGGGGCTATCTGTCCAACGCTTCAATAATATCAAGCTTAATAAACTCCCAATGTTTTCCTCTTAAACAGATGGGATCAAAATCATCATCTGCATCTGTAAAATTTATGAAATTAGCTCTAATGACATCTTCCTCATGATTGTAAGGATACCTCTCTTTGTGTAATGCTATCATTTGTGTGGGCGAATATTTGTCCATCAATTCATGCAGATCCCAGAAATCTTTTTTACGACCACCACGTTGTACAATATCAATTTTCATGGCGATTATTTCTTCAATAGTAGCCATGCGTATACTTTCTGTTTCTAATGTTTGTTGAATAAAGGCATCAGTATAATACAAATCAAGCTTAACGCTATCATCCTGACTGTTTCCGACAAAATAAGATGTTCCTAAGCCTACCTTACCTGTACCTGCATCGCTTACATAGCTAAACGTGCGCCGTAAATAACTGTCTATGGTATCAAAGTCAATACTGTCGTATGCCGCATCTGTAAACAAGTCGATATCGATCGACTCACGATGGCCTAACTGCAAGCTGAGTGAAGTACCACCAACAAGCCTGAACATATCAAAGTGTGCACACACCATGAGTTGCTTTAGCGCCGATACCAGTCCCGGTGTCACCGTATTCCAGTATAACTTAGCCATCATTTACTTTCAACCTTTAGCACTTTGTCAATTACCTCTTGCCCGTAGAAGCGGGTTATTTCTTCTTTCTCTTTCTCATTGCCACGTTCAAATACTCTTTTTATCACCGCTCTTTTTTGCCTGTTCCAGTCTATCTTATCCATTTTTGTGTCCCAGAAAAGTATACTCCTGAGTTTAGAGAAATCAGGAGTATTAATTGAGGCTTGTTTGTGTTTTTCTTCCTTAATGTCATAGAATACCTGCAACGTCATAAAGTATCCTTCTTCCATGTTCAATGCATGTTCTATCCTCAATGCAAGCGACGTGTTCATGCTTCGCTTGCCATTGGTAATAGCCCCCAATGTTTGGGGAAATTCATTTATAGAAATTGCAAAACGTCCCTTAGAAAGCTTCCTTTTTTTAAGCTCCCGTTCCAATACAACACCAGGATGTAACCCCTTTAATATATTCATCTCTTTTCCCACAATACAAATGTAAGCAAAATTGAGTAAACAAAGTTGTTTACATTTTTTGTGCTATTTATTAGATTGAAAACAAAAAGGCGATAACCGAGAGATTATCGCCTTTTATATATAAATTTAGTGTAATTACTTATTCATCGTTGCCAAAAACTCTTCGTTGTTCTTCGTGCCCTTCATCTGCTGTAGGAGGAACTTCATAGCCTCATCTGTATTCATATCATTGATATGATTACGCAGTAGCCACATCTTGTTGTGGATGTCTTTATCCAGCAACAAGTCATCGCGACGTGTAGATGATGATGTAATATCGATAGCCGGGTAGATGCGCTTGTTGGCAAGCTTACGATCGAGTTGCAATTCCATATTACCTGTTCCCTTGAATTCTTCAAAGATAACTTCATCCATTTTAGAACCTGTATCTATCAGCGCCGTAGCAAGTATGGTCAATGATCCGCCGTTCTCTATCTTACGTGCCGCACCAAAGAACTGCTTTGGCTTCTGCATAGCGTTTGCTTCCACACCACCACTCAATACCTTACCACTTGCAGGGGCCACAGTATTATGCGCACGTGCCAGGCGGGTTATGGAGTCGAGCAGTATCACCACATCGTGGCCTACCTCTACAAGGCGCTTAGCCTTCTGTAATGCAATGGTAGATACCTTTACGTGCTTATCGGCAGGCTCATCAAATGTTGATGCGATGACCTCTGCACGTACACTGCGCTGCATATCGGTAACTTCTTCCGGGCGCTCATCTACGAGCACTATCATCAGGTAACACTCAGGGTGGTTGCGGGCTATGGCGTTGGCCACTTCCTTCAGCAACATTGTTTTACCCGTCTTAGGCTGTGCCACTATAAGTCCGCGCTGTCCCTTACCTATGGGGGTAAAAAGATCCATGATACGCGTACTGTAATTATTGCCTGTAGAAGTAAGATTCAGTTTTTCAAAAGGGAACAACGGCGTAAGATAGTCGAACGGTACGCGGTCGCGTATCTCATCGGGCAGCCGGCCATTGATGCTTTCTACTTTCAGCAGCGCGAAATATTTTTCACCCTCTTTCGGCGGGCGCACGCTTCCCTTCACGGTATCGCCCGTCTTCAACCCGAACAGTTTTATCTGTGATGGTGATACGTAGATATCATCGGGTGAGCTTAAGTAGTTATAATCGCTGCTGCGCAAAAAGCCATAACCATCGGGCATCATTTCCAGTACACCTTCGCTGGCTACGATACCTTCAAATTCAAGGTTAAAGTTGCTTTGCTTTTCTTCCCTGCGCGGGCGATTGTTGTTATTGTTATTTTGCTGGTGCTGCTGTGCCGGCCTTTCAGGCGCTGCACTCTGCGGCGGTTGTACCTCAGGTGATTCCGTAGGCATTGTAATGCCCGTCTTCTCCGCTACTGTTTGTTCTTTTGGTCCTTCTTCGGCCTGCTCTATGGATGCGGTCACTACCACATTCTTATTGTCAGGTGTTTCGTCTATATCGTTCTTTATCTCCGCCCACTGGCTGGCAACGGGCGTATCTGTATTTCTGTCGTTATTGTTATTGCTATTATTATCGGGGCGTGCAGGCCTTGGTGTTGGTACGTTATCGGGGCGACTGCTGCGCTGTGCCGCGTGCTCTGCTATGATCTCTTCCTTTGGCTTCCTGGGGCGGCGTTTTTTATCGCCATGCTCTTCCGCTTCTTCTGCTTTTGTGGCAGGTGCCTCGGCTACAGGTGTAGGGGCTTCGGGTGCAGCAGGTTCAGCTGCAGCGGTTTCTTCCTTCGGCTTGCGACCGCGTTTTTTCTTTGGTTCTTCTTCACCTGCACCTGTTTGTGTGCCCGCTTGCTGATCCAGTATCTTGGCTACAAGCTCTTTCTTATCCATGGTATTGGCATTCTTTATTTTTAAGGACTCTGCTGCGTCTATTAGCTCAGGCACGAGCATATCGTTTAACTGGGTAATGTCGTAAGGCATGCTTAAATTGTTTCTTGAAAAAATATTTGTGGGATATTAAAATGTGGTTAATGTTATTCGGACTGTTTGTTTTGAAAAAATGCACCCGTGAAATTTGTGGATGACTGTAAAAGGCTGGAACAATGAATAATTCCTAATGCAAGTTTACAACTGTTTTCGTTAATAAAACAAAAAAGATTTATTTTTTATTTTGCCCTTTCATATATGCTGCTGCCATTGCTGTTACTGTATCCTGTATGTCTGTGTACTTAAATTCGGGAAAGGCCTTCAGGAGTTTACTATTGTCATAATGCGATGTCGATTGTGCGTTCCGTGCGTTTTCGCGCGTAATAAACATTTCACTGCCCCCTATGCGGCTTTTCCACTCACTGAGCCGTGCTACAGTGCTCGTCAGCAAGTTACCCGCTTTTATATGTGGCGCTTTTCTATGCATCGCATTGGCCATACGGGTAAATATATCTTTAAAAGCATAGTTGCCGCTGCTTAATATATACCGCTCACCCGTTACATCGGACTGCATCAGCATATACAGGGCGTTTATTACATCATGTACATCTACCCAGCCGGTAGTACCGCCCGTATAAAAAGGGAATTGGTCATATACCGTCTTTATCAACCGGGCCGAACCTTTCTGCCAGTCGCCGGCTCCTAATATTATAGCGGGGTTTACTACTACCGCCTTCAGCCCTTCGCCCATGCCACGCCATACTTCCATTTCGGCCATATACTTACTTACTCCGTAGCCGCTGTTCTGGTTGCTCTCCTCCCATTCCACTTCTTCGGTTATCGGCTTATTGTTGATGGTTCTGCCGAGTGCCGCTACAGAGCTTACGTGTACCATTCTGCGTATGCCCTGCTCGAGCGCCTGGTTTATTACAGTGGCGGTACATTCTGTATTAATATGTACCATCCGCTCCTTTTGCCTCGGGTCGAAGGAGACCATCGCCGCGCAATGATAGATATCGGTGATACCCTGCATGGCCTCTTCCACATCATAGATGTCCAGCAGGTCGCATTGCTGCCAGGTTATATTGGGGAGATCTAATAAAGCCGCGTCGGGCGCATGTTTATGATACAGTGCGCGCACCGCCTCACCCTTCGCCGATAAATGGCGTACCAGATGCTGCCCTAAAAAACCACTTGCGCCTGTAATAAGGATCATGAAAACTTAAAGTAAAAACTATTGTTCTAACGAACGGAAATGCATAACACAGAAACGGCCTGCCATATTTCCACCATAAAGGTAAGATGGAAAAGTATATAAAACGGTCGGCCTCATGGTGCTGCTGTTATTGCCCTGCTAAAACAATGCTTTGTATACATCCTCCACTTTGTTCACCGTCTTTATCTGTATCTTATAGTTCTTCATATCCAGCCCTTTAGCATTCGCCTTTGGTATAAAGAGCACATCCATGCCTAGTTTATCAGCCTCGGCTATACGCTGGTCTATGCGGTTCACCGCCCTTATCTCACCACTCAATCCTATCTCACCTACCAGGCAAATATTTGATGGCAGCGATTTGTCCTCGTACGATGACAGCAATGCGCATACCACCGCTAACTCTATCGACGGATCTTCTATTTTCAAGCCACCGGCTATATTCACAAATACATCCTTGGCCCCGAAATGGAAGCCGCCTCTTTTTTCCAGTACCGCAAGTAACAATTGTAACCTGCGCAGATCGAAGCCGCTGGCTGTTCGCTGAGGGTTGCCATATACCGCCTGTGTCACCAATGCCTGTACTTCTATCATCAACGGACGCATACCTTCTATTGTGGCAGCAATGGCGATACCACTCAGCGGCTCATCGTGTTGCGACAATAATATCTCTGATGGATTACTAACGGGGCGCATACCCTTAGCCACCATTTCATATATCCCCAGTTCTGATGTAGACCCGAAACGATTCTTAAGTGTGCGCAGTATACGGTAGGCGTAATGCCTGTCGCCTTCAAACTGCAGCACAGTATCCACCATGTGCTCCAAAACTTTCGGTCCGGCTATAGAGCCTTCCTTTGTTATATGCCCTATGATGCATACGGGTATATTAGTGGTCTTCGCAAACTGCTGCAGTTCAGCCGCGCACTCACGCACCTGCGATACACTCCCCGCACCTGATTCTACATGCGGCGATTCCAATGTTTGTATAGAATCTATAATAAGCAACTGCGGGCGTACCTTCTTAACCTCCTGGAAAATGGTATTGGTATTGGTCGCAGTCAGTAAATAAAGATTAGGGTTAGATACTCCAAGGCGATCTGCACGTAGTTTTATCTGCTGCGCGCTCTCCTCACCCGATACATAGAGTGTGGTAATGTTTTTCCATTGCAATGCGCATTGTAAGAATAGGGTAGACTTACCAATACCCGGCTCGCCTGCTATCAGTATTACCGAGCCCGGTACCATGCCACCGCCAAGTACACGGTTCAGTTCGGGGTCGGGTGCGAGCATGCGCACCTCAGTGGTCTGTACAATATCATCAAGTCGATGTGCCTTCTTTTTTTCTTTACTGTCACCATCATCCCAGCTTACTGTATCTATTTTGTCTTTTGTATCACGTTGCACTACTTCTTCCACAAAAGAATTCCACGATCCGCACGATGGACACTTGCCGGTCCACTTAGGTGTTTCATATCCGCACTGCTGACAAAAAAATGCGCTTCTTGTTTTAGCCATAAAGAATAAAGATACAACTGCGATTATTAAGAGCGGAGTATAGAGAAGATCACATCAGAAATTTACGATCGTTATGTACCCGGAATAAAATAGGAAAGAATGTTTGTGTAATGGCTAAAGGAAAACGTGATGCAAAGTTCTTGATCAGGTAAGTTACTTTTTAGGAGTGGGGGTAAAAGAAAGAGAGCCACTGGAAGAATCCTGCGGCTCTCACTTACTAACCCATTAAATTCACAACTTGATACAAATGTAATACTCACGTGCGGAGTAAAAAAATGGAAGTATCATAGGACTTAATTAGTTTTATAGATATAATCTAATTTTAAATTTAATTTAACTCATTTGTTTGATAATCAATACAAAACAACGCTTATAAATTTTATAAGTATTCAAATTTAACCTCAAAGTAAAATACATTTCACTTTAGTCGTGACATGTTGATAATATTAATGTAAGTGTGATTATCGGCCATATTTTACAACCAAATTTTCATTTTCCGGGCAGGATAAAGATGGCTAAAATTGCAGGCTGCTCCAGTATGGCTTTTCGGAAAAATATTTGGAAACTCCTCCCACCATCATATATTATCTCCGAAAAGAGGTCGCATGTAATATTATATTATAAATATTGTTTGTAATATCTATACGATCATTACAATATTAATAACCAACATCTGACTATTTGATACCCATTGCCCGGATGGGGGGAATGCCTAGTTCATTTACCAACTAAAACCCTTGTCTGCGATATTATATAAAATAAATTAAAACATATCCATTGCCCCAAAACAAGAAATAAAGCAAAGTACAAGCAAAAACCTATACCAGCTTAACCAAGCACAGCGTAAATTGCATACGCAAAATGACATTATGGAACAACCGAGCGCTACAATAGAAAAAGTTCAAAGAACGTTTTTACCTGAAGATTTTAAAGTGACCACCTGGGAAACTTTGCAACCATATTTTGAAGACCTGCAGAACAGACCGATAGATAGCAAGGCAGGCCTAGAAAAGTGGCTGAAAGATATAAGTGAGCTGGAAGCGGTAATAGGAGAGGATGCCTGCTGGCGCCAGATACACATGACCTGCGATACCAACAACAAGGGATACGAAGAAGCATTTACCTATTTCTGCATGGAGATAGAGCCGAAGATGAAGCCGTATGGTTTTGAGCTTAATAAGAAATTACTTGCCAGCCCGTTTGTAAAAGAGCTGGACAATAATGTATTCTTTCCGTACCTGCGCAGTGTAGATAACGCTATAAAGCTTTACCGCGAAGAGAATGTTGCTTTGCAGGCAGATGCAAGTCTGCTGGCGCAGCAGTATGGCGTTATATCCGGCGCTATGTCGGTAGAGATAGATGGTAAGGAGTACACCTTGCAACAGGCTGCAAAAATGCTGCAGGATCCTAACCGTGAGCTGCGCGAAAAAGTATTTAAAACAATAGCCACCCGCCGCCTGCAGGATAAGGATAAGCTCAACGAGTTATTCGATAAGCTGCTTACCGTTCGTCATAACATTGCAAAGAACGCGGGCTTTGATAATTACAGGGATTATAAGTTCAAAGAATTAGGGCGCTTTGATTACACACCTGAAGATTGCTTCCTATTTCATGATGCTGTGCGCGAGCATATCCTTCCATTGCAGAAATTGCTGGTAGAGGCACGTAAAAAGAAATTGGGTGTGGATGTGATGCGCCCATGGGATGGTGATGCGGAGCCGGAAGGCACTAAGCCACTGCAACCATTCCATACGGGGCAAGAACTAAGCGATAAAGCCGTTGAAGTGTTCAACGACCTTCGACCCTACTTCAGCAGTTGCCTTACTACTATGCAGCAAATGCACCGCCTCGATCTCGAAAGCCGGAAGGGTAAGGCGCCAGGCGGCTACAACTCACCATTGCCTGAAACAGGCGTGCCATTCATCTTTATGAACGCGGCAGGCACTATAGGTGATGTAATAACTATGATGCACGAAGGCGGTCATGCGGTACATTCTTTCCTGTCGCATCCGTTAGAGCTGTCTGCATTTAAAGAATACCCTATGGAGATCGCCGAGTTGGCGAGCATGAGCATGGAACTGTTCTCTATGGAGCATTGGGATGTATTCTTTAAAGACAATAAGGAACTACAACGTGCCAAGCTCGAAGAGATGGAACGCATTATCAGTGTGTTACCATGGATAGCTACAATCGATAAATTTCAGCATTGGCTGTATACGCATCCCGGCCATACTGTAGCTGAACGTGAGACACAATGGCTGTCGATACTTACGGAGTTCTCCACCGGTATCACCGACTGGACCGGCCTTGAAGAGTACCGAGCTAATCTCTGGCAAAAACAGCTTCACTTATTCGAAGTGCCGTTCTATTACATAGAGTATGGCATAGCACAGCTTGGGGCTATAGCCATGTGGCGTCAATACCGCGAAAACAAAGAGCAGGCTATGGATAACTATATGAAAGCACTAAGCCTGGGTTATACCAAGACGCTGGGCGAACTGTACAAGACGGCAGGTATACGTTTCGATTTTTCACCCGCTTATGTAAAAGAGCTGGGACAGTTCGTTACCGACAGGCTGCACGAGATGGGGGTATAGGCATGCATTTAACTTGTTTTTATTAAATGTGGTTCGTTTTTTAACCGCATAGGTCTTTACTTTGCACCAATTAGAATGTTCATCATGCGATATAAGTCTTTAGTGCCGTGTATGCTTTTAGCATCACTTACAGTTATGTCTTGCGGCAATTCAAAAAACACAGGCAAGTCATCGGTAATGCCGGGTACGTGGCAGGCGCAGCCTATAGTTATTGATGGCGATAGCAAGGACTGGCCTTCACCATATCCTAATTATGATAGCAAGGGCAGAATAGCTTATGCCACATCTAATGATAAAGACAATCTCTACATCACTATGCAAACAGGTGATGAGATGACGCAACTGAAGATACTGAAACAAGGCATGACGATAGGGGTAGATACAGAAGGTGGCAAAAGCCCATCGCTGTTGATAAACTACCCGCTTAAAAATGACATGGAGCCACTGGACATAACACACGAGGAAAGCCTGAAAAGGGGTAACCAGGATCTGATGGCAAAACAACTGGGACAAAAGGTAAAGCGCTCCGTGCAAGACGCCAACCAGTTTACACTCGAAGGCTTTAGCAACTGCACCGGTGGTTTTTTGGTATCACAAACAACACCTTGTGGTGTAAAGGTAAAGATGGGCTACGATGAGTACCAGGAGCTGATAGTAGAAATAGTCATACCATTTAAGGTTATCTATCACAAAGACCAACTGACACAAAGCGACCTCGGTAAGCCATTGACCGTATGTTATGCAATAAAAGGATTTAAGAAAGAGGCTGCAAATAAATCCGGTGATGCATCTAACCTGGGCGCAGGTGGCGCCAGCATGGGCAGCGCCCGCGGCGGACAAGGTGGTGGTGGCGGCAGAGGTGGTGGAAAAGGCGGCAGGGGAAACGCTATCGACGACCCATTAGCTCAACTCTACGAGAATACAAAAACATGGAAGCAGTTTGGTGTAGCGTACCAGCAATAATATATTAAGCTGTTTTCGGCTTAAACATCTGATCCAGAGCCTCATACAGTTCAGGATGTTTTTCCTGTAGCTCTTTAGGGCGTTCAAAGAAATACTCTGATACCACTGCGAAGAACTCCGCTTCATTGGTAGCACCATAAAGGTTAATGTCTGATCTTCCTTTTGCCCTCATCTGTGCTATGGTAGCATGTATATTCTTTAGCCAAGGCTCTATGGCAGGTGTGCTCATCAGGTATTCAGGTACGCCGTCTACCGATCCGTCAGCTTTATCAATCAGGTGCACAAATTCATGTATTGCTGTATTTCTACCATCGGTAGGGTTTAGAAACCCACCTATCAATGCCGGTTGCGATAATATCATTTGCCCGTGCATAGCGCCACTGCCAACCATGCCCAGCACATTGCGTTCCGAGCCTTTTGTTTTATAGTTGGTATCAAACGTGCCCTTGTACAGTAGTACCTCACTAATGTTATTATAACGCCAGTCGGGGAAGGAGAAGATAGGTATAATGGCGCTTGCCGCTACCAATAGCTTGTCTGTATCTGTTACCTGTATCTCCACACCATTAATGGCTGTGCGTGCAAGAAAGTCGCGTACACGCTCTTCAAACACTTTCTTATCAGCTGCCGAAAGTTCTTTGTAGAAGTTTACATGAGTTTCCAGTATCTCTCCGGCGTTAGCTGGTAATACAAAGGCTGTAATGCTCTTTTTCCTGCGGGCATTATATACAATAACGGCTATAACAATAGCTACGAATACGAGTAATCCATACATATATTTATCACCAACAAAAACTATACCCTATATGCTATGGGAGCCAGATATGCAGTCAATAAAAAAAGCTGTGTGATGACGTCACACAGCTTTTTATCCGTTTTTCGGTTAGAATTATTTTATTACCTCAAGCTCTTTGCCCACCTTTATAAACGCCGCTATGGCCTTATCAAGATGGTGGCGCTCATGGCCTGCCGATATCTGTACACGTATGCGTGCCTGTCCCTTAGGCACTACGGGGAAGAAGAAACCGATCACATAAATGTCTTCCTCCAGCATGCGTGCTGCAAATTTCTGTGCTATCACTGCGTCATATAGCATCAGCGGCGCTATGGCATGTGTGCCGGGCTTTATGTCAAACCCTGCATCGGTCATCTGTTTCCTGAAGTAGAGTGTATTCTCTTCCAGTTTATCGCGAAGCGCGGTCGTTTCGCTCAGCATATCCAGCACCGCTATCGATGCACCTGCTATTGATGGTGCCAATGAGTTAGAGAACAGGTACGGACGGCTACGCTGGCGCAGCATCTCTATAATTTCTTTTTTGCCGCTGGTAAAGCCACCCGATGCGCCACCCAAAGCCTTGCCCAGTGTGCCGGTGATAATGTCTATACGGCCCATAACGCCACACAGTTCATGTACCCCACGCCCTGTCTTGCCCATAAAGCCAGATGAATGGCTCTCATCGATCATTACCAGTGCATCATATTTATCAGCGAGGTCGCAAATCTTATCGAGCTGCGCTATAGTACCATCCATAGAAAAAACAGAATCCGTAACGATGATGCGTGTACGTGCATCGCTATTAGCCTGTAGCTGTGCTTCGAGGTCGGCCATATCATTATGCTTGTAGCGGCCGCGGCGCGCTTTGCACAGGCGCACGCCATCTATAATAGAAGCATGGTTCAGCTCATCAGATATGATGGCGTCTTCCTCACCAAGCAATGGTTCGAAAACACCTCCATTGGCATCGAAGCATGCCACATATAATATGCTGTCTTCAGTGCCTAAAAATTTAGCTATTTTTTCTTCCAGTTCTTTATGTATATCCTGTGTGCCACAGATAAAACGTACAGAGCTCATACCATAGCCACGATGATCGATGGCTTTATGGGCAGCTTCTATCACCTTGGGGTGAGAAGAAAGCCCTAAGTAGTTATTCGCGCAAAAGTTGATGACGGTACGGCCGTTCACCTTTATCTCTGCTCCCTGCTCTGATGCAATGACGCGTTCTTGTTTATATAGGCCTGCATCTTTTATCTCCTGCAGCTCTTTTTGTATGCGGTTGTAAAAACTGGTACTCGCCATCTGTATGATTTTGAAGCAAAGTAAATACAATTCAGCAACTTGTCAATTCCTTGCCATGCGATTTGTATGTCTTAAATAATTCCCAAAAGATAGCGGGCTATACTGCTTGCTGGTATATGTTCGTTAATTTTACATAATATAATGTGCATTTGCGAATAACCATACTCATAGCCGTATTACTATTGCCATTCTTTGCCCATGCACAGTTACTTAAAGGTACTGTGATGGATGGAGAATCGGCTAAGCCATTGCATGGTGTTAACATTACCAACCTAACGACAGGTATGTCTACCTACACCAATAAGGACGGGACCTATACCCTCGAGGCAAAGAATGGCGACGCCATTACCTTTGTATTTCTCGGCTATCATGCGTCGCAAAAGCTAACGCCTGTGAGCAGTGGTGTGGCTGAGATGAAAATAGAAATGCTGCCGCTGAGTGTACAGTTGAAGGAGTATGTATTTCACGATTATTCCCCTTATCAAAAAGATTCTGCCGCGCTTGCCGATATGTATTCTACAGAGCTTACCAAAAAACCAATAAAGCCCAAAATAGAATTTAACGGCGGTATCGCGGTCGATGGGTTGATAGGTGCGGCTGTGCAGCGTATGTCTAAAAGCTATAAGAAGAACAAAGCATTTAAGGCAGCATTTAAAAAAGACGAAGAACAGAAATTTATCGATACGAGGTATACACCTGTACTGGTAACAAAGCTCACGGGGCTTACTACCGATACGCTCGCGTTGTTTATGAATGCCTATCCTATGGATTATGATTTTGCACGTGCTGCTACAGACCTTGAACTCAAAGGCTGGATACGCAATAATTATAAAGAATACCTGCATAACGATAAAGTACTGCGGGCACCATTGGCAGATAATAAGCAATAGCAACAATTTGCTTATCTTACATACAAATTACACGGTATGGTTCCCCAATGGCAGAAAGGCGTAGTGATACGTATAGAGCAGGCAACGCATAATACGCGCCGCTTTTGGATAGAGCTACCCGAAACAAATTCTTTCTCCTTTAAGCCTGGCCAGTTCGTGACCCTGGATATGCCGATACACGAGCAGCGCAACCGCCGCTGGCGTAGCTACAGTATAGCTTCCATGCCCGATGAGAGCAATGTGATAGAGCTACTCATTGTGTATGTGGAAGGCGGTGCGGCATCTAAATATATTTTTGAAGAGATAAAGGTTGGCTCTGAGTTTACGTTACGCGGAGCACAGGGTGTCTTCACCATGCCGGAACCAATGGATAAAGACCTGTACCTTGTATGTACGGGCACAGGTATAGCGCCATTCCGCAGTATGCTGCATTATATCAATCAGCACCAGGTGCCGCATAAGCAGATACATTTATTGTTTGGTACACGCACACAAAACGATCTGCTATATGCTGATGAAATGAGGGAACTGGAACGTATGGTGCCCGGCTTTACCTACCATCCCATACTATCGCGCGAAGAGTGGGAGGGTGAAAGCGGCTATGTGCATGAAATATACGAGCGGCTCTGCTTCGATATGAACCCATCCTACTTCATGCTCTGCGGCTGGAAAGCCATGATAGATGAGGCCAAAGAACGCATACTAAAAATGGGCTTCGACAAAAAAGATGTGCATCTGGAATTGTATGGATAGTTGTTCCCCGGAGTTTTAAAAAATCCTCTATATTTGCGCCCTGACCAATGGGGAATTAGCTCATCTGGTAGAGCGTTTGCATGGCATGCAAAAGGTAACCGGTTCGACTCCGGTATTCTCCACAAGCTTTAAATAGAGGGTTTCAGCGAAAGCTGGAACCTTTTGTTTTATGACTTGTTTAAACAAGTCTGTACATTACAAAGAGTAGTGCTAAATGAAGTACTTTATTTATTCGAAATAGTAACCTTCTGGCATTGACTTTCACCATTGGACGTAATATATAAAAGGTATATTCCGGGTGGCTGAGATGTTATATCTACAGTCGTCTTATGACTATTAATCTCGGAGCGGTAGATCAACTCTCCTAAAAGATTAGTAATTGTAATTTCGTAGTTGCTACTTTCATTATCCACTATTGTAAACTTACCTTGAGATGGATTAGGATAAGCCAGGGTATTATTTATTGTATTTAGACTACTGACAGATAATGTATGATTTGTTATTTCCCTTATCCTTCCATTTAGCTTATCTGCAATATCTATAATCGTTCCTGATCCATTAGTGCATACACCCGTTTCGTAATTTAATGATGCACTGGTAGGTGACCCGCCATCTCCCGAAAAACCCGGAAACCCTGTACCTGCAATAGTTTCAATAATGCCAGTTGACTTTCTGATTTTTCTGATCACACTTACACCCTCATCTGCAATATATAAATTGGCAGAATCGTCAATACTTATACCAATGATACTATTAAAAGTTGCTAAAGTAGCCGGGCCGTCATCCCCACTATATCCTATAGCGCCTGTGCCAGCGATAGTTGTAATGATACCCGTTGACGCATTTATCATTCTAATTTTTGCATTATTATAGTCGGCGATATAGACATTTCCTAGATGATCTACAGCGATACTTTGCGGGGTATCGAGTTCAGCAGTAATCGCCGGTCCACCATCACCAGTAGCACCAGACACACCAGTTCCAGCAATTGTTGAGATGATACCTGTCAAAGCATTAACTTTTCTTATCCGGTTATTAAGAGCATCATCTATGTACACATTATTAGAGTCATCTACACCGACTGAAAATGGAATATTTATTGATGCCGCCGTACTTACTCCACCATCTCCCGAGAAGCCCGCTATGCCATTTCCTGCAATGGTATTAATTATTCCGTCTACTACCGTTATTTTCCGTATTTCATTGTTATATGTGTCAGCGATGTAAATATTGCCTGCTCGGTCTGTACATATACCAAGAGGATAATTTAATAGCGCATATATTGCACTACCGGCATCACCTGAATTACCTGAGGTGGTTGGGTTTCCTGCTATTGTATGGATAATGTTGGTTGATACATCTATTTCCCTTACAGTACTATTCAGAAGGTCTACAGCAAATATATTACCAAAGGTATCTCTACAGATCGATACCGGATATTGAAACTCTGCAGTTGAAGCGGGTACATCGTCCCCAGAATATGCATGTGTACCATTACCCGAAATTGTATTTATAATTTCTTGCGTGTATGCAATAGATGGTGCAAACAATATTGAAATGATAATACTGAATAGATATGATTTCATAGATAGGAAGTTTTCATAAAGATACAAAGAATAATAGATGCGAATCAATAGTTCAGTTGCTAAAAATACCCCAAAGCCAGCTTAAAACATTTTTTGTATAGAGGCTTCAAGAGCTATCTAGGGGAAATGTCCCCGGTGCGACTTAATATTCTTCACACGCTTTAAATAAAGCGTTTTAGCAATTCTTCAGGCTAGTAATTATCATAAATACTAAAAGTAATAGCTTTACAAAAAATTAGCTCCAATTGATAAACATCCTTATAGTTGATGATGAAGAAAAGCTCAGAGCATTGCTGAAGCGTATTATTCTATTAGAAGGGTATAAGGTTGCGGATGTTTCAAGTATTAAGGACGCAAAGCAAATTTTAGAAAATCAAAGCATTGACATTGTTTTATGCGATGTTAAATTGGCTGATGGTAATGGTGTTGATTTTACTAAAGAAATAAAGGGGAAATACCCCAATATCGAAATTATATTATTAACTGCTTATGGCAATATTCCTGATGGTGTACAAGCTATAAAGAATGGCGCATTTGATTACATAGTAAAAGGTGATGACAATGATAAGATCATCCCTTTATTAAGCAGGGCCTCAGAAAAAGTGAGCTTGCTCAATAAAGTTAAAAGGCTAGAAACGCAGTTAGGAAAGAAATTCAATTTTGATAGTGTTATTGGCAATAGTCAGCCTCTGCTGGATGCAATACAGCTGGCAAAAAAAGTAGCGCCTACTGATGCCGCCGTTTTGCTAACGGGAGAAACAGGAACGGGGAAAGAAGTATTTGGCCAGGCCATACACTATAACAGCCAGCGCTCAAACCAGCCATTCATTGCACTAAATTGCAGTGCCTTTAGTAAAGAACTTCTGGAAAGCGAATTATTCGGACATAAGGCCGGGGCATTTACGGGTGCTACTAAGGATAAGAAAGGGTTAGTTGAAGAAGCTAAAGACGGAACACTATTTCTGGATGAAATAGGCGAAATGCCTTTAGAATTGCAGCCTAAATTATTAAGGTTATTAGAGAATGGTACTTACATAAGGGTTGGCGATACAAAAGAACAAAAGGCGAACCTTCGCATCATTGCTGCATCTAATAGGAATATGCAGCAAGAAATAGCAAACGGACAATTCAGAAGTGATCTTTATTATAGAGTTGCTGTATTCTCCATTGAATTACCTTCTCTGCATGAAAGGATAAAAGACATTCCACTTTTAGCAAAACATTTTTTAGACCTATACACTGCAAAAACGAATAAAAATATACACAGCATATCTAACGAGGCAATTACAGCATTAAAAAACAGTGAATGGAAAGGTAATGTGCGGGAGTTGAAAAATGTAATGGAGCGTGCTGTGATCTTAGAGGAGAGCAATACAATTACTTTGCAAAGCCTGCCCTTTGATCTGCAGCACGGTAAGTGCAATGATCTGCCAGCCTTTCACCTGGCTACAGTAGAGCAATGCCATATTCAAAAGATGCTCCAGTATACAAATGGTAACAAGGCAGAGGCAGCACGCCTTTTAAATATAGGCTTAGCAACGCTGTACAGAAAGATCGAAGAGTATGGATTAAAATGAATTATTCCTCATTTTGATAAAAGACCTTCTCAATTTGAGAAGGTCTTTTTATTGGTACTAATTGCTCTATGATCCTGAAAAGAAATAAGGATCAGGCTCTCATTTTGATAACAGACCTTCTCAATTTGAGAAGGTCTGTTTGTTAACAGGTGGATCGTTTTATAAACATTTTACTCGCAAAGACCTGATAATAAAGGCTTTCACGTTATAATAGTCAATTTCTGAATTATAGGTATGCCGTTTGGAATATAGGGTTGAACGCAACAAGACAACAATGGTGACATCAATATTAATAGCGGGAACACTAATAAGCTTTTGGCTTCTTTTTAAAGCTATAGACTGGTTTGAAAAAATATAATGATTTTATGAAAACACATCTTTTGACTTTGCTTCTGATCACTTTATCGTTCAATTCCTTTGGTAAGCAGGCAAGCGGTATTTATCTGAATTTTTCGGATTACAAAAATGATAAGCTGACATACGAAAATACCCTTTCTAAAGAATCACCTAAAATACATATCCATGAATTTTTTTGGAATGTACCGACTATAGCTGTTACTCAAAATGGTAAGAAGCATGCATACAAAAAGAGTGATATCTACGGTTTTAAAGATCGTAATAACGATGTATACCGGTTTTATAAAAACTCAGAGTATAGAATAATAGAAGCTGCCCAAATGTATATCTACGTATTGCGGGAACATATTGCACAGAGTAAGGGCTTTAAGGTGGTAAACCGATATTATTTCAGCGTTACTCCCGAAACGGATATAAAGCCATTAACACTCGGGAACTTAAAGGACGCATATAGCAAAAACGAAAAATTTATTGATCTGCTTGATCAATATTTTAATAGCGAAAACGTACTGGAATACGATACACTGCATAAAACTTTCAAAGTCAATTATGTTCTTTCAAAAGCTATAAATCAATAAGTACTATTTAATACCTAAAATCAATTTTATGATCGCCTTATTTATTGTAGCTGTATTAACCTTTGGGTATATGGTATATGTATTAGTTAAACCCGAAAAATTCTAAAGATATTTTTATGAATTCACAGATCCTTGGTGTTGCTATAATGTTTGTAGCAACTTTATTGATAGCAGTTCCGCTCGGGAAATACATTGCAAAAGTTTATGGTGGCCAGAAGACATGGCTTGACTTTATTTTTAACCCGATAGAGCGATTGTTTTTTAAAATTTCCCGTATTGACGCTAATAAGGAAATGAACTGGAAGCGTCACCTGGTAGTGCTACTGACGTTAAACCTGGTTTGGTTCTTTTGGGCAATGTTCTGTTTGCTAAATCAGAAATGGTTGCCAATGAACCCCGACCATAATCCGAACATGACTCCGGATCTCGCGTGGAACACTGCCATCTCATTTCTTGTTAATTGTAACCTGCAACAGTATAGCGGAGAAACGGGTGTATCTTATTTTTCACAGGTATTTGGTTTAATGTTCTTGCAATTTGTATCAGCAGGTACAGGTATGGCTACAGCCGCAGTTGTTTTCAACGCGTTAAAAAACCGGACAACAGAGCAATTAGGCAACTTTTACAATTACTTTTTGAAAAGCTGTACCCGCATCCTTTTACCAATATGCATCCTTGTTGCCTCCATTCATTTATTTGAAGGTACGCCGATGACATTTAAAGGTATGGATGCAGTAACATCATTACAGGGCGATACGATGCATGTAAGCAGAGGACCTATAGCTGCCTTTGTTGCCATAAAACACCTTGGCACTAATGGTGGTGGCTTCTTTGGCGCAAACTCCGCACACCCGCTTGAAAACCCTACCTATTTCTCAAATATGGTACAGATGATCGTACAAATACTTATACCGTTTGCAATGGTATTCGCGTTTGGCTTTTATACCAATAAAAAGAAATTGGCTTGGGTATTCTGGAGCGTAATGACCATAGGTTTCCTTATACTCGTAATACCCACAATCAGTGCGGAAATACATGGTAACCCCCTGATAACCCAAATGGGTATCTCGCAGCCAGGGGGTAATATGGAAGGAAAGGAGGTGCGCTTTGGCGCCACAGCTTCCGCATTCTGGAGCATTGCCACAACCGTTATATCCACAGGGTCAGTAAATGCAATGCACGATAGCTTCATGCCGGTATCGGGGATGAATATGATGTTGGGTATGATGATCAATTCTTTCTATGGTGGTGTGGGCGTAGGATTCCTGAATTTCTTCATCTACGTAATACTCGCGGTATTTATCGGTGGATTGATGGTAGGGCGTACACCGGAATTTATGGGTAAAAAGATAGAGGCAAGGGAAATGAAGATCGCGATGATCATCGCACTATTTCATCCTTTCCTGATATTAGCGGGTACAGCAATTGCCAGTTATTTAACCGCACACGATACTAGTATGGGATGGTGGTATGCCGATGCTGCCGGAAAAGGATTGCATGCTTCCGGGTGGCTTAATAATCCGTCAAATCATGGATTTAGCGAAATGCTGTACCAATACACATCTTCATCAGCTAATAACGGTAGCGGGTTTGAAGGGCTTGCAGACAATAATCCGTTTTGGAATATAAGTACAGGAATAGTGCTGCTTTTTTCGCGCTTCCTTCCCATTATAGGGCCGGTAGCCATAGCCGGGCTAATCGCTAAAAAGAAATTTATACCTGAAGGCGGTGGTACACTTAAAACGGATACGGGCACATTTGGCTTATTAGTATTTGCCGTAAAGGTGATAATAGCTGCACTGGCCTTTTTTCCTGCATTAGCATTAGGGCCAATTGCAGAATGGATGAAAATGAAATAAGTAGATCTGCCAACAACTAACTGAGAAGTAAAAAAATAAACATGAAAAGAGATAATAAAGAAAGGCTTTTTAAAAGTGACCTGGTAGGAACAGCTATCAAGCAGTCTTTTATAAAGTTAAACCCAAAATATCAGTTCCGTAATCCTGTAATGTTCACAGTTGAAATCGGTACCATTGTAATGCTATTCGTATGCATCTGGATATTAACAGGTGAAAATAAGCAGGGCTCTTTTGTATACAACCTGATTATATTTTTTATCCTGCTTGTCACCCTTCTGTTCGCAAATTTTGCAGAAGCTATAGCAGAAGCGAGAGGTAAGGCACAAGCTGCCTCTTTAAGAAAAACAAGAGAAGAAACTCCTGCAAAAAAGATAGAACTGCTTGGTGAGATATTTATGAATGAAATTCATGTCGTGCCATCTTCACAATTAGTAAAGGGAGACATATTCATTTGCGAAGCGGGCGACATTATACCTACAGACGGTGAAATTATTGACGGTATCGCTACTATAGATGAGTCGGCTATTACAGGGGAATCAGCCCCGGTGGTAAGGGAATCAGGTGGCGATAAATCTTCAGTAACAGGCGGCACCAAAGTGTTGTCAGATAAGATAAAAGTTAAGGTTAGTACTGAGCCGGGAGAAAGTTTTCTTGATAAAATGATTGCTTTAGTAGAAGGTGCGTCAAGACAGAAAACTCCAAATGAGATCGCTTTGACCATTTTACTTTCGGGGTTTACTTTAGTGTTCATTATTGTTTGCGTAACGTTGCAGCCCTTTGCATCCTATGCGAAAACGCCAATACCTATTTCTGCTTATATCGCACTTTTCGTATGCCTGATACCTACAACGATCGGTGGGTTATTGTCAGCAATTGGTATATCCGGGATGGACAGGGCACTTAGAGCCAATGTAATTGCAAAATCAGGTAAGGCGGTTGAAACGGCAGGAGATATCGATGTTCTACTTCTTGATAAGACCGGTACTATAACTATTGGTAATCGTAAAGCGACAAAATTTTACGCCGCACCACATACTTTCTTATATAACCTTATTGAAGCAGCAGTATTAAGCTCTACATCAGACTTGACTCCTGAAGGGAAATCTATCGTTGAACTAGGTAAGCAAGAGCTGGTAGGAGACGAAGTGAAAGGGTATATAGAGAAGGCTACGGATGGTAATAAAGAGAGCAAATTCAATTCTGAGATAATAAATAACATAGAATTTTCAGCTGAGACCAGGGCAAGTGGTGTTGACTTAGCCAACGGAGTAAAGATCAGAAAAGGAGCTTACGATGCTATGAAGCTAATGGTAGAAAAGGCCGGGAATGTATTCCCTGATTATACTACCCAACAAGTAAATCTGATAGCAAATAACGGAGGTACGCCTCTTATCGTTATAGCAAATAATGAAGTATTAGGCGTTATAGAATTACAGGATATTATTAAGACAGGCATTCAGGAGCGGTTTGAGCGCCTGCGCAAGATGGGAGTGAAAACGGTAATGGTGACCGGAGACAACCCTTTAACTGCAAAGTATATAGCAGAAAAAGCCGGCGTAGATGATTATATAGCTGAGGCAAAGCCGGAAGATAAAATGAACTATATCAAAAACGAACAGCAAAGCGGCAAGCTCGTAGCAATGATGGGTGACGGCACTAACGATGCACCTGCTCTTGCACAGGCTGATGTAGGCGTAGCCATGAATAGTGGTACGGTTGCAGCTAAAGAAGCCGGGAACATGGTAGACCTGGATAACGACCCGACCAAGCTGATAGAAATTGTAGAGATAGGTAAACAGTTGCTAATGACACGTGGTACATTGACAACTTTCTCAATTGCAAATGACGTAGCTAAATACTTCGCGATAGTACCTGCTCTTTTTGTGGCTTCGATACCCGCGCTAGAGCGGATAAATATAATGCAGTTGCATAGCCCGTCATCTGCAATACTTTCTGCTATCATTTTTAACGCGATCATTATACCACTATTGATACCACTGGCATTAAGAGGTGTGGTTTATAAACCAATTGGCGCAAGTGCATTACTGCAAAGGAACCTATTCATATATGGTATCGGAGGTGTTGTTCTGCCATTTATAGGTATCAAGCTGATAGATATGGCTGTAACATTTTTTATGTGATCTCTATTTAGAATAAAAACTAAGAATTATGAAAAAGGAATTAATTCCATCCCTAATACTAACTATAACCTGCATTATTTTTTTCTCCGGTATTTATCCGTTGATCGTTTGGGGTATCGCGCAATTTGCACCCAATAAGGGCGAGGGATTTGTTATAGTTGACCGGGGTAAAAAATATTATGAAAATGTAGGTCAGAAATTTACAGAAGATAAATACTTCTACTCCCGTCCATCAGCCGTTGATTATAATGCTGCTGGCTCCGGCGGCAGTAATAAAGCACCCACCAACCCTGAATATCTGGTGCAGGTAAGCGCACGGATAGACAGCTTTATGGTGCATAACCCTTCTGCAAATAAAGCAGACATACCTTCTGACATTGTTACTGCAAGCGGCAGTGGGCTTGACCCGGACATCAGCGTTCAGGCGGCACTAGTTCAAATACAGCGTATAGCTGCTATAAGAAAAACTTCTGTAGCACAATTGCAAGATCTGGTGCAGGCGCATGTACATAAGCCATTGGGCCTGGGCCCATCTTGTATCAATGTGCTAAAGCTGAATATTGATCTGGATAAAACACTAAACCAATAAGATATACAAGATCAACAACAAACAATTACCAAAGCTATTTACATACTTAAAACAACAAAAATGGGAAAAACAAAAATTGCATTGGGGGTATTAGCCGCTCTGATGCTTACATACCAAGCTAATGCACAATCCACACACATAAGCGACGAATCGCCTGCCTCTGAGGAGCCTGTACAGGTAGCAAAGAGCAAGATACCGTGGGATGGATTTGATCAAACATGGATCAATGGTAATGACCGGAGAGATTCCTCCGTATTCCATATTGCGCACTTTACACCCAGCATATTGGTCGATAACAATATCACCCACTCTTTTAATAATCCTATAGACCATACTGTTGTGGGCTCTACTGCACTTTCCCGCAATGATGAAATGGTAATATCCGCTATCAATATTGGTGGAGATTTTACTTATGGTGATGCGCACGCACGTATTATGACGCAATTCGGAGCGCGTTCACAAGTTGTTCCAAGGAATGATCTTAGCCCTTATCGCGGCCAGTACGATCTTGCGGATGCTTATCGTTATCTCGATGAAGCTTATGCAGGGTACCACTTTAATAAATGGTATGGTATCAATGTGGATTTTGGATTGTTTATGTCTTATATAGGTCTTAATTCATACTATCAGCAGGAGAACTGGGAATACCAGGCGTCATTTACTTCAGATAATACTCCATGGTTTTTTAATGGTATCAGAACACAGATATTCCCTTCTAAATACATGAAAGTAGAAGTTTGGATCATAAACGGGTGGCAGAGCTATGGTTCATTTAATGCTTTACCCGGTGTGGGCGGTAATGTTACCTGGTGCCCTAATGAGCGTGTTAAATTGCTTACTAACGATTATTGGGGTACAGATGCTGCCGGTCTTATTGGCAGACACAGATTCCACTCAGACAATAGCTTTTTATACCGGTACTATAACGAGCCGAAATCTAAAGGAATAAGCAGAATGGCTTTTTCCGCAACCGGAGATCTAGGGTTTGAAAAAGGCGACGGGGTAGATGGCTTTAAAGACGGCGGCCCTAATAATCCCGCTCAATATTTTGCAAGCTGGATGGTTTATAACAAAATATGGTTTGCGAAAAATAAACTTGGCTTCTATTGTGGTGGTGGCTGGATGACTAATCCGGGACGTTACCTTGTTCTTGCACCTACAGGTGATGCAAGTCCTTTCCCGAATCCTACTAATCCTACCCAAACGGTAGGCACGCACCCTTTTACCGAAAATCCCGGTGATAAGTTCGCAGGTTGGGATTGCTCGGCTGGCCTTAGCTGGACGCCTAATCAAAGTATAGAGTTTAAAGCGGAATGGGTACATCGTGAAGCAAACGTAAATTACTTTGCAGGGCCTGGTGGAGTAACGTCTCCAAGTGGGTATACCTATACACCTATACCGGCAACAGGATGGGCACCAGATCTTACTAAATCAGAAAACAGAATAATTTTTGCCGCACTTTTTAGATTATGAGGCAAGCTTTAATAAAATATCATTAAGTGTGATAGTGGCGTTGTCCTTAGGGCACGCCACTTTATTTTTTATCGTGGTACTACTAAAAGTTTATTATGGAAGATGATAAAGAAAAAAGCGTAGCGCATTTCTTAGAATTAAATCGTCAGAGTAGCAGGGGACGGTTGAAGATATATATAGGGATGAGTGCCGGTGTGGGTAAGACATACCGCATGCTGCAGGAAGCACATAGTTTACTACGCAATGGTATCAATTTGAAGATAGGCTATATAGAAACCCATGGTAGAAAAGAGACCGAAGCATTGATAGAAGGATTGCCAATAATCCCCAGGCGCGAAATATTCTATAAAGGCAAAAGGTTAGAGGAACTGGATGTGCAGGCGATATTGCTGTTACATCCCAAAGAGGTAATAATAGATGAACTGGCACATTCAAATATCCCCGGTAGTAAAAATGAAAAACGGTGGCAGGATGTATTGGATATTTTAGAAGCGGGGATAGATGTAATTACAGCCATCAATATTCAGCATATTGAAAGCATTAATGCCGATGTTAAAGAAATAACGGGTATAGAGGTTAGAGAGCGTGTTCCTGATAAGATTTTACAGTTAGCCGACGAGGTCGTAAATATTGACCTTACCGCAGATGAACTTATAACCAGAGTGAAGGAAGGGAAGATCTACGATCACTCTAAAATTCAGCAGGCCCTACAAAATTTCTTCCAGCCTGATAAAATATTACAACTCCGCGAACTTGCACTAAAAGAGGTTGCCGGGCAGGTAGAAAGGAAAGTAGACTATCAAATAACGGCTAAACTCACCCCTTTCCGCCATGAGCGGTTTTTGGCCTGCATTTCCTCCAATCATGAAATTGCTCAGCGTATCATCAGAAAAACAGCCCGGCTTGCATCTTACTATAACAGCCAATGGTATGTTTTATACGTACAGACCTCTAAAGAGGCTAATGACAGAATATCCCTGGCGGCACAACGCCATTTAATTAATAACTTTAAGAACGCTACCGAATTGGGTGCTGAGGTGATTAGAAAAAAATTTGAAAACGTAGCAGCGGCAATTATAGAAACAACTAAAGAAAAAAATGTGACCACTATCTGTATTGGTAAGCCGCATTTAAACCTATTTCAAATAATGCTGAGAACGGGTGTTTTTAATCAGTTATTAAAAACGCTCTCAAAGAACAACATTGATATTATAATCTTATCGTAATGACTTTATCTGTTAGACATAAAATATGGCTTGGAACCATCTTCTGGTTCGTTTTACTGATATTAACAGGAGGGGCGGGTATTTACTATACAGCTAGTCTGAAAGGGGACGCTAAAGAAGTACTAAAGGATAATTATAAGACATTGCTGTATTGTCATACAATGCAGCAGAGCCTGGATAGTATGGATATAAACTATCCTCAGGCTGTTAGCAAATTTGAGATCGCTTTAGAGCAGCAGGAAAAGAATATTACAGAACCGGGAGAAAAAGGAGCAACGCAACAATTGAGAGTTCTATTCGATCAATTAAGATCGGGCGATACCACAAAGCTCAATACAAGAGAGATACAAAATGAAATACAAAGGGTTCTGTTCTTAAACATGAACGCCATTAATAATAAAAATACCAAAGCAGAAGCCACTGCCGAAAATGCGTTAACCATAATTATTACTTTGGGTGGTATTGTATTCCTGATCGCGTTTACATTTTCAATTAATTTCCCGTCAATTGTTACAAGCCCCATTAGTCAATTATCGGATGCGATAAAAGAGATCAGTAATAAGAATTACCGGCATAGAATACACATTGATAATAAAGATGAGTTTGGGCGTCTTGCGGATGCATTTAATAATATGGCTGAACGGCTTGAGTATTTTGAAAGCAGCAACCTGAATAAGGTAATGCTTGAAAAAAGCCGCGCGGAAGCTGTAATTAATAGCATGAAAGACGCCAGCATAGGTATAGATAAAAATAACACCATTCTTTTTGCAAATCAGCAGGCATTACAATTATTAGGGCTGAGGCCGGCTGATATAGTTGACAAATCAATTGCAGAAGTAAGCAAGAAAAATGATCTTTTTAATTTTTTAATAAACAATGAAACCTCCGCGCCATTTAAGATAGTAGTAGAAAACCGGGAGAACTTTTTTATAAAAGAAGTAATTGAGGTAAAGCAGGGAGAAGGTAATAATAAAGTGATCGTTTTAAGAAATATTACTTCGTTTAAGGAGTTAGATACAGCCAAAACAAATTTCATTGCCACAATTTCGCACGAGTTAAAGACACCCCTGGCAGCCTCCGATTTTAGCTTGAAATTATTAAGCGATGAAAGGATAGGAGCATTATCTGAAGAGCAAAAAGAACTGATCCAAAACCTTAAGCAAGACAACCAAAGAGTATTGAAAATATTAAGTGAACTGTTAAACATGTCACAGATAGAGGCGGGCCGTATACAGTTGGATGTGCAATCTGTCAACCCATACCTGATCGTTGATAATGCGATTGAAACAGTTGCGTCAAGTGCCAGGGAAAAGAATATTGAGATCATTAAAACAATGAATGACGGCCTTCCACTTATCCATGCAGATGCTGAGAAAAGCACGTGGGTGTTAAATAACTTCCTCACAAATGCTATCAAATATTCCGCTGATGGAAGCGTAATAAATATAAGCCTGCATGTTGATGGTGGAAACATGGTCTTTTCTGTTGAAGATCACGGACCGGGAATTGCACCTGAATATTTATCCCGACTATTTGAAAGGTATTTTCAGGTACCCGGGGCAAAAGCTAAAGGAACAGGATTAGGATTAGCGATCTCTAAAGACTTTATAGAAGCACAAAAAGGTAAGATATGGGTAAAGAGCGATATTGGCCGAGGGTCTATATTTTGCTTTTCTTTGGAAACCATTAATAGCTAACGTATTGGCTTAAAATTTTCTGTAGAAAGCGTAAATTGCAAATCGAATATTCAATACCATTATGATACAGGAAAGCACTATAAAGTTTATAACGCAGCTCTCTAAGAATAACAACAAGGCGTGGTTCGATAAGAACCGTGATGTATATCTGGCGGCCAAGGAAGATTTTGAAGGAGTGATAGGCAATGTGCTGGAAGGGCTAACCAGGATAGAGCCTACATTTGCAGAGTTCAGTGCTAAGAATTGCATCTACCGTATCTTTCGCGATGTACGTTTTAGTAAGGATAAGACCCCTTATAAATCTCACTTTGGTGCGTTCTTTTGTAAGGGTGGTAAAAGCTCCCCCGCTGCGGGCTACTACCTGCATGTAGAGCCGGGTGGCAAGAGTATGATAGGCGGCGGCTTGTGGATGCCCGATGCGCCACTGCTTAAAGCTGTGAGACAGGAAATAGATTATAGCTTCGACGAGTTTAAGGGTATCATAGAAAATAAGCAATTCAGGAAATACTTTAAGAAAGTGAATGGTGAGCAACTGGTGAAACTACCGAAGGGTTATGAAGCAGATAACCCTGCCATCGAGTTCTTAAAACTGAAGAGCTTTACTGTAGGCTGCGCTATTGACGACAAAGATCTTACAGCCAAAAACTACGAAAAGAAGTGTGTGGAAATATTTACGGCCATGAAGCCATTCATCGATTTTCTTAACCGTTCACTCGATTAAGGTTAGTTACCGAATACCAGGAATTCAAATGGCTTATCGCTGCGATCGCTCATTTTCCTTTTGGTGAGCTTGTCGGCCTTGAGTTTGCTCTTTTTGTAAACGTCGAGCATTTCGCAGCTACGTTGTATCTGCTTCTCAGTGTCTACTTTATTCACCAACGACATCAGCTCTTCCACCTTGCTGTCAAAGTCTTCCGTCCATTGTTCGGCTACCTTGGTTGTAACTAAAAGTTCGCGTACCTGCTGTTTCATAGGACATTGCTTTTCTCACTTTTAGAAAATTAAGTCTTTTTTTAACAAAACAGAAACACTTATACCCTTTGGTCTCACATTTTTAATTGTATGATAGATAACACTTTATGGCGTTTTTCAATAAAAATTAGTAAGATATGGATAGCGTTCTTCGTACAATGCTTTTACTTTGGTTAATATCTTTTCGCGCAGTCCATCAACATTCATACGTTCTGTAGCAGATATAAATACACATGAATTATTGGTAAGGTGGTTCCACCTGTCATGTAGCTGATTCATAAGGTCTTGCTTCACCTCATCATCCAGCCACTTGTCAAATGTCTGTTCTTCATAGATATCCATCTTATTAAAAATGGTGATGGTTGCCTTATCAAAAGCGCCTATGTCTTGCAGCGTCTTATTCACCACACCCATCTGGTCTTCATAACCTGCGTGCGATATGTCTACTACGTGCAGCAGACAATCTGCTTCGCGTACCTCATCGAGTGTGCTCTTAAAGCTCTCTACAAGATGATGCGGCAACTTCCTGATGAAGCCAACGGTATCGCTTAGCAGGAAGGGCGTTTGCTCATAGACGATCTTGCGGGTAGTAGTATCCAGCGTAGCAAAGAGTTTATTCTCTGCAAACACTTCAGATTTGCTGAGCAGGTTCATAATAGTACTCTTGCCTACGTTAGTATATCCTACTAATGCTACGCGTATGTAAGTGCCGCGTTCCTGGCGCTGTGTGGCGGCTTGCTTATCTATCTCCGCAAGGCGCTTGCGCAGTAAGGATATTTTGTCCTTTACGATACGGCGGTCGGTCTCTATTTCTGTTTCACCCGGTCCTCTTGATCCTATACCTCCACCCTGGCGCTCAAGGTGTTTCCACATACCACGCAGGCGTGGCAATATGTACTGGTATTGCGCTAGTTCCACCTGCACCTTTGCAGATGCGGTCTTTGCCCTGCTGGCAAATATATCCAGTATAAGATCGCTCCTGTCAATAACCTTTACACCCAGTACATCTGATATATTGCCTATCTGCGAGCCGGTAAGCTCATCATCAAATATTACGAGGTTTATACCCTTGGCCTGCACATATTCTCTTATTTCCTCCAGCTTGCCCTTGCCTACGAACGTTTTGCTATCGGGGTGGGGAAGCTTTTGTGTGAATGTCTTATAAGTCTGCGCACCAGCGGTCTCCGCGAGGAAGGCCAGCTCGGTAAGGTATTCTTTAAGCATAGTCTCTGTCTGTTCCTTGTATACAAGGCCCACCAGTATGGCTCGCTCATCGTTTTGTATTCTGTTCTTTAAATCTATCACTTATTCAAGGTAAATATTAATACTAAAAGCTATTGTCAATGTTATCACAAATAAGCTCATAACAATCGTTCCTGCTCACGAAGCCAGCGCTCCGGTATATCATCATTGCTGGCTACAAGATAGTCATTATACGAGCATGGTACGTACGACTGGTTTGGTAAGCGCATCCACCACCTGTTAGTACGCTTGCTTTTCAGGAAGATAGTATCATTGTCTGTAAATGCTACGTTGAATACCATAAATTCTTCACGCTCGGTAAGGTGCGCCTCTGTTTTGCGCACCAGGTAGCCATCTACAAAGTACCACAACATCTGCGATATGAGCTTGGCGGTCATATTATGTACATCTTTCGATGCGTCATAGCCATAGATACCAAACGAGGAAAGCTCATTGCTCATACCTGCATAGCGCGTAAGTACACAGGCTTCTTCACCACTTAGGCCATTTGGCGAGCCATCTGTATTTACGGGTGCCTCGCTGTATTTTATGGCAGATATATCAAAGCTAAAAAGGCTGCTGGTACGTAATACCGGCTCCATATCCTCTATATGCTCACGTACTTTGCCCAGCCTGAAGAAGTCGAACCGCAACTTATCGAGGGTTTCCAGCATGCGTGGGTGGGCGTAATAGCTTTGGAAAGCCATGTGGCTGTAATGGGTAATAAAATTCGGCTTTTCTGTAAGCATATTCATCAAGAAGCTATCGGCTGTAACGGTTTCCGCTTCTGCGAGATCTATCAGCATATCAGCTACAGATACATTTATCATCTGCTCTGCTTTCTTAAAAACTTCATATTGCTGCAGCGTGAGGTCGTGTGACCCACCAATTACTATCGCCAGCTTGCCGGCAGCGTGTATCTCCTGCAGCACGGTAAGCAGGGCCGCCCGTGTATCATCGAGCGTAGCGCCCATGCGCAAATTGCCGGCATCGGCAATTTTTATAGCCGACTGCCAGTGATATAGTTTATATAAATGCTCGCGCACAGCGTCAGCGCTGCTTTGTGTACTGCTTTTGTGCGCTCCGCGCCATTCGTCACATCCCACTATCACTATATCGGCCGGTTCCCAGTCGAAGCCCTGTGCTGTAGCACACTGTATATTAGCCCCCCACTGCAGCGGCTCATAGATGCCGGGCTGCTGTTTTTCAATAAAATGTTTCGGCTCAAAAAAAGATAATAGGTCCTGCATATTGTATTTTAAAAGTACATGATGGTTATTGCCGTAAAAGTAATGCAGTGCAAACTTATGGGCACATAAATTTTTTATTGTTAAAAATAGTTAAGCAGAGTAAAGTTTAAGTGCCAAATGCTGCTATATTTTTATATTTTTGGCAGATAAGTAATTAAGTAATAATAATGGCCACAGGTAAAAAAGCAAAGCCTTCCTATTTCAATGCTATCATGGGCGTAGCCCTGGTACTTTTTCTATTAGGCATACTTGGCTGGCTGCTTATTAACGGACGCCAACTTTCACGTGCATTTAAAGAAGATCTTGAAGTACAGGTAGATTTCCATGATAACACTACAGATGATAATGTAAGCAAGATGCAGCATATCCTCGATAAGCAACCGTTCGTGAGGGATTCCCGCATTATTACAAAGGAAGAAGCAGTGAAAATGGAGAGCCAGACGGAAGGTGAGAATGTAGTCGATTTCTTAGGTTATAATCCGCTATTCCCTTCTATTGTATTAAAGCTGCATGAAGAATATGTAAATCCCGATAGCCTGGAAAAAGTACGCGAGTTCGTTCTGCAAAGTAATGTGGTACGCGATGTAACGTGGCAGAAGGTAGTAGTGAAGCAGATGGATGCCAATTTCAGGAAGATAGGCATCATACTTGGTGGTATCTCTATCCTTTTGTTCATTGTTGTTATATTCCTCCTGGATAATACCGTACGCCTTGCTATGTTCAGTAACCGCTTCCTGATAAAGACCATGCAGATGGTGGGGGCTAAGCATCAGTTCATCTCGCGCCCGTTTGATGTGCGTGCTATGATAAACGGGCTTATCAGTGGCCTCGTCTCTGTATTGGGACTATGGTTGGTAATGTCTTTTGCCAAGAATACATTCCCTGAATTGGGCGCATTGAACGACCCTATTCTGTTATCTTTATTAATGGTAGGTATGATAGTGATGGGTATTCTTATCTCCGTGATAAGTACGCATCGCTCTGTTATCAAGTACCTGAAACTACACGTTGACGACCTTTATTAATTTAATTTTGTAAAATTGCTATTATGGCTACAGTATCAAAACCACAACAGAACCAACCAACACAGGCACGCCCTGCGGCTCGTCCGGCTACAGTTGCCAGGCCTCCACAAATGCCTAAGAAAACGGCCCAGCCACAAATGCAACAGGCATTCCTTTTTGATAAAAGCAACTACACATGGATAATTGCGGGTATAGCCCTTATATTTATAGGCTTTATGCTGATGAGCGGCGGTAAAAGCCCCGATCCACACGCTTTTAACTATGCAGAAATATACAGCTTCCGCCGTATTACCTTAGCGCCTATTGTGGTGTTGTTGGGTTTTGCAGTAGAAGTATACGCTATCATGAAGCGACCTAAAGAAATAACTGCTTTGGCTACGATACCGCACACACCTACTGATGTAGCTGTGCAGGCATAGTTCAATGTAAAAATAGAAGTTTGAAAGGGCTGCGATCGCAGCCCTTTTTTGCTACCATATTATATACCATCAAAAGAAAAAGCCTCCGCAATTTGCAGAGGCTTCTTAGATATAGTCAGTATATAAAATTAGATCTTCCAGTCGTCGACGCTTGCACCTTCATTGATAGCTTCTGTAACGATGCTTGAAGTTTCAATTATTTCGCCCGGCTCTCCTGCTTCTGCAGTTACAGACATGTGGCCTTCTTCATTCTCCTGGTCGTGGTTGAATGCATCGAAATCGAAATCGGGCATCAGGTCGGTCTTTACAAAACTGATGGTCTCGGTAAGCGCTGCAAGAAATTTGTTGAAATCTTCTTTGTACACAAACATTTTGTGTCTGTCATAACCATTATCATCAAAGCGCTTCTTGCTTTCTGTAATCGTTATAAAATAGTCACTGCCACGGGTAGAGCGAACATCAAAAAAGTATGTTCTCCTCTTTCCTGCCTTGATACGCTTGCTGAACAAACTTTCATTGTTCCTGTTGTCACGATTCTCACGGTTCTCACCAAAGTTCTTGTTTTCGTACGCCACAATTCTGTGTTTTAGTTAATAATGAGGACAAAAATAATTAAGAAACGCAAGTATCCAAATTAATTTCCTTTAAAGTGTAATATATTATTCTGAAATCAAGTAGCGAAGCGAAAAAGAACATATATGGACCCTAAGCTACTACAAACTGGTAGCCCTTTCCTTTGAGGGTTACTATTTCTATCCCTTCGGCATCAGCGAGGTAACCGCGCAGTTTACGAATATATACATCGAGCGTGCGCGAGTTGAAAAACGAATCATCACCCCACACCTGCTGTAATAATACTTTCCGATCTACTACCCTGTTAGTATGCGCGCACAACAAGCCTAATACCTGTGACTCTCGATGTGATAGTTTTATCACTTTATCCTGTGTATGCAGCTCAAATCGGCCGGGGTAAAAACGGTATTGTTTCAGAATCACCTCATCGGGCAGGGTGTTAGATACTACGTCTGTCTCCGCGCGCCTTAACTGATTTTCGATGCGCACTATGAGCTCTTCCATACTGAAAGGCTTTCTCAGATAATCGGCACCGCCCGATGCGAAACCTTTTACAAGATCATCGGTTTGCGTTTTTGCTGTAAGAAAAATGATAGGCAGGCGGGGATGTACATTGTGTATATGGTTGGCCAGTGCAAAGCCATCTGTATGCGGCAGCATTACATCGAGCAGGCAAAGATCGGGGGCGAATGTAGTAATGGTCTCAAGCATCTTCATCCCATCCTTTTTATGCATCACCTCATAGCCCTTTAGCTCTAAGGTTTCCTTTACGATGCGTGCAAGGAACGCCTCGTCTTCTATATACAATACTTTTTTCTTCATCAAAATTTTAGAAAGTAAGTGTAAACACACAACCGCCTTGAGCCGCGTTATTTACATCAATGCTGCCATTGTGCAGTCGCATTACCTGCGCCACATAGCTAAGGCCCAATCCGTATCCCTTTGCATTATGCCGGTTGCCGGTAGGTATGCGGAAGAACTTCTCGAACACTTTTTCTTTATACTCTTCCGGTATGCCGGGGCCATTATCAGTAAAGGCAAGTTGTAGCCTGTCGCCCGTTTGTGTGAGTTGTATATTTATATGCACGGGCTGCTCGCCATACTTAAGGCTATTGTCGATTAGGTTTATCAGCACACCTTGCAGGTGAAATTTATCTATTGGTATAAGAAAATCTGCTGCCGGGGCATCAAATGTAATAGTGGCGCTATGCTTTTCTATGCGCAGCTGCATGGCCTGTATTGTTTCTGTTACGAGCCGCTTCAGATCGTATGTTTCCTGCTGCATCTGCAACTTGCCGGAATCGAGCAGAGAGGTATTGAGTACACGTGTAGCCATCAACTCCAGCCGGTCCATTTCTGCCGATGCCATGCCCAGGTACTCGCGGCTTTGCTGTGGCTGTTCAATGATATTGAAATTATTGAGCGCCTCGAGTGCCAGCTTTACGGTAGCTATCGGTGTTTTAAGCTCGTGCGACATGTTGCTTATGAAATCGTCTTTAAGAGCGCTGAGTTTTATCTGTGCTTTAAGACTCTTGTATGTAACCCTGAAAGCTATGGCGGTTAACGCCAGTAGCACCATTATAAAGAATACTTGCGGCATAATAGCCTTAACAAGATACCAGCGGTAGTTATCTATTACAACGCCATTTTCATGGGTGAAAAAGTTACTCCTGATGAAAATGTTCCTGCCGGCTTTTGTATCGCTATCTACATTGCTTATCCATTTTGAATGAAAATTCCAGCCATTGTGTTTCATCTGGCTGGTGAATATATCGTTGAACACGATGGTGTCCATGCCAAACAGTCGCTTTTCATCAGCACCGGAAACATTTGCGAGGCTGGCTATAATACGATGTACGCCGGCGGGGGAAAGCGTAGTATAATGATTGGTATCAGTTACCCCATCGGCCTGTTTGAAAAACGGTTGTACATGTCCTTTCGCACCAGCGGCATTGGTTAACAACAGCGAGTCGGAAATATCGTGCTGAACATCTGTAAATAATTTGGTAAGGCCGCCCTTTAGCTCTTCGGATTGGTTAGTGTATTGCGTATGCAACCACTGGATGGTAAATACAAGCAACAACACCTGGCAGGCTACCATCAGGGTCTTTATCCATTTTAGATCGGGCTTCTTTGACCTGCTCATTGCTACAAAATAACAAGTTAATCCCTATATATCTGCATTGATTAACCTTTTTTAACATTACTGTGCCGGCCTGTGATGAGCTGTTTCCCATACATGGTCACTTGAGTACAACTAATCGCGACTGACGCGGGTGCAGTACACGTCTATATTATCGGTATAGAACCTTATTTTATTGACGTTACGCTGTTGCTTATCTCCATCAAGATACTTAAGGTTGTAATGTGTGGCTAGTACGTTATTATCAGAAATGATATCGAGGTACATGTGCTCATCATCGCGTTTTACCAACCAAGTGCCATTTGATGTACCGAGATATTCCATGAGTGGCAGCAGTACGGTTCCTTCAAATTTAAAGGTGAACACATTGGCGCTCATCTTTTCCTTAACATCATAGCCATTGATCTTTATCTCATCGATGGTCCATGTTCCTACAAGTTCTTTGCGGTCTTTAAGGCAGCCGGTAAATGGGATCATTAGCAGCGCAAGCGCTACTAAGATAATGTGTGTATACTTCATGCTTTTTAGTTTGGGTAAGCCATGTTGCGCATGCATAGTATGTCGCATATAGCTGTGAATGTGAAGGTAATAAATAGATATTTATCATCTTCACATCAACCAGACTATTTTACCATTTTTTTGTTTTCGAATTGTTAAAGCGGCCAACCTTACTATTGCTACCACGGCTATGCGCCGGTATAGCGTTAGGGCGCTTTACAACATCCTTGCCCTTGGGTGGTGTTATCTGCACCAGGCCAGATGCGCTCATAGGGAACGGATGTGCCTCGGTAACAGGTATTTTAAAACCTATCAATTTTTGTATCGCCTTCAGGTCGTCCATTTCTTCGCCATCGCAGAAGGAATAAGCGATACCGCTTGCGCCGGCCCTGCCCGTACGACCTATACGGTGTACATAAGTTTCAGGTACTTCCGGCAATTCGTAATTGATAACATGCGATAATTCATCAACATCTATACCGCGTGCTGCAATATCCGTAGCCACAAGCACTCTTGTAGCTCCTGACTTAAAGTTGCTTAATGCACGCTGGCGCGCGTTCTGCGACTTATTGCCATGTATAGCTTCAGAGCGTATACCCTCATTGATAAGGTCTTTTACCACCTTGTCTGCGCCATGCTTGGTACGTGCAAATACAAGCGCACGGGTAATGGTCTTATCCTTGAGTATAAAAGCAAGCAGTTTTTTCTTATCCTTCTTATCTACAAAGTATATCGACTGCACGATTGTTTCGGCAGTAGATGATACAGGGGTTACCTCTACTTGTTTAGGTTTTACCAGTATGGTATTGGCCAGCTTTTGAATTTCAGGGGGCATAGTAGCTGAGAAAAATAACGTCTGCCTTTTATGTGGCAGCATGGCTACGAGCTTCTTTACATCGTGTATAAAGCCCATGTCAAGCATACGGTCGGCCTCATCGAGTACGAAGATGCTGATATCTTTAAGGTGTATTATCTTCTGCCCGATAAGATCAAGCAGGCGGCCGGGAGTAGCAATAAGTATATCAACACCCTTATGTATTGCCTGCACCTGCGCACCTTGTGGTACACCGCCAAATATAACGGTGTGTTTCAGGTTCAGGTTCCTACCATATGCGGTAAAACTTTCACCGATCTGTATGGCAAGTTCACGCGTTGGTGTAAGTATCAGTGTTTTTATGGGCTTGTGGCTCCTATCGAGTTGCTGAGCGCTAAGTAATTGAAGTATAGGAATGGCAAACGCGGCAGTTTTGCCGGTGCCCGTCTGGGCGCAGCCCAGCAGGTCGGTGCCTTCCAATACTATTGGTATTGCCTGCTGCTGTATGGGAGTAGGCGTGGTATAACCTTCTGTTTCCAAGGCCTGTAAAATAGGCGGAACAAGGTTCAGTTCTTTAAATGTCATTATAAGATATTAAATAAAATAAATAGGCCGGCTAATACTAAATAAGGTAGGAACCCAGCAATTAATAAAGCAAAGGTAAGATTAATATATTTAGTGGTGTTTATAGGGGTATTGCAACGGTTAAAATGAGGCTTTATCTTTATCGGCTTAAAATATCGTCTATGCCTTACGTTATAGTAACCCGATCTGATGAGAATATGAATAAACTTGGCACTTTTAAAGTGATGATAGATGATGCGAAAGCAGAGACGCTTGAGAATGGTGACGCTAAAAAGATATATGTAGAGCCGGGCACACATACTATTAGCATTGTTGTATGGTGGTGGGGAAGTAAAACGCTAACTTTTAATGCGGTAGGCAATGAAGAAAGAACATTTGCGGTAGGCAGTAATAAGACTCTGGGTAAAGTGTCGGCTATTATTATGCTGATAGCGGTATTAGGTGGATCTGTGATCGCATATATTCCTATGTTCCTCTTTTTGAGCGTAATGGCAATCCTAGTGATCATAAGCCTCAGATATAGCTTTGTTGATCGAGATCAATACCTCGACCTTCAATGTACCGATGAAGTTGTTGAATACACATCAACCGGCGCGATCTTTTAAAGAGATTGAAATCAGTTATCTTTAATCAATAATAGACACCATGCCAACAATAGTAATAATGCGGAGCAGTGAGTACATGAACAGGATGAAGCCGATCAAAATTATGATCGACGGGCAAAATGTAGATGCTGTAAGCAATGGTGAAATGAAACAGATACCTGTAAGTGCCGGTTCTCATACCTTGAAAACCACTATTGACTGGCGTAGTAGCCCTGAACTAACATTTAACATAGCCGATGGTGAGACAAAAAATTTTAAACTGTCAGGGTTTAAAGGCGCATCGTGGCTGATGCCAGTGGCACTAGGTATAATTGTTGCGAATCTAATTCTGAAATATACGCTGCACATCAGATATTTTATGTGGGCGTTGTTGCCTATAGCTATTGTAGTGCTGTATAACTATACCCTCGGCAGGAGCAAATACCTGCAGTTAATATCTGATGATGTGTACAACCCTGATGCGAAAAAATATTAGAGCCCGCCTGCTATCATTGAGTATTTTCAAGCTGGTGAAGTTGTGAGCTACATGCGCAGTTTTCGTACATAATCGTCTATATACATTTGCTTGCTCTTATTCTTATACTGCATAATAAAGCGTGGATGCTCTAATGGCACTATACGTTCAAAATAATGTTCCTCATTGTTAAGCGCCTGCAGGAAGGCAAAATTCTTTCCTGTACCCAGGCAATAGCATGTTTGTGTTTCTCCTATAATTTTTATCTGCTGCTGTATGTTCCACTTTATAAACTCCCTTACATCAGCAGTTAGCTCTTTGCTGTCGTAATAGTTGTAATTCTTCTCTTTTCCTTTATCGTCTACTATAGTAAAACCCAGCGGACAAACAGAATGGATATACACATCATTGTAAAATGCCTCTACTCCGCCATATGCAGCTATCACTGCATATACAAACTCTGATGATGGCTCGTGCAGCAAAGGGCCATCGAATGGGATGCCACACTCTTTTATCAGCCGCTTAGGGTCTGTGAACATAACGCCAGTGGCACCTGCACCCAGCCTGCCGGGGTTTATGCCTAAAATAAGTCTGCGGGGATGCGCATCATTATAGAATTTCTTGTAAAAGACCTCTGAGATTTTACCCGCAGTACCACTTTCCTTAAAGGGGTTCATGATACGAATATTAGCAGGCAGACTGCCGGTATATTCCAGATGTCTGTTGAAAGAAATTATTTTATCAGCAATAGTCTTCATAGTTATTGGCGCAATATTTAAAATTACGTCTTTGTATGAAAAGAACAGCTGTCATATCATCGACAATAATGTCTGTTGGCTATGATACTGCAAAGAGCGTGTTGCAGATATGCTTTACATCGGGTGAGATATACAACTATAGTAGTGTGCCAATAGATATTTATAAAGGATTACTAACCGCAGAAAGCAAGGGCGGCTATTTTAATGAGATGATAAAGGGAAGGTATAAGTATCGCAAGGTGTGAGAAATAAGATGATTTATTTTCTTTTTTTCTATACAATTCCATACACAGGTCGTCAAAATAGTAGTGTTAGCTATTATAAAACTAACTTTTGGTTAATATTTCAGAAAAATATGTAATTGAAAATCAAAATTATACGCATCATATTTTGGTGTTAAAAATTAATTATTACTTTTGCGCCACACAAAAAAATAAAAAACTTTTATGAAAAAATTATTCTCTATCGCGGCCATCGTGATGATCGGCGCATTAGCATTCACAAGCTGCAAAAAAAGTGACAATTCATCATCAAACGGCAGCCTGAAGGCAACTGCAGGTTCAACATCAGTAAACTCTAATTATTGTATTGCAACCTATTCAGATTCTATATTGAGCGTTTTTGGTGCTAATGTTTCATCATCAAATCCGTTTCCGTATGTTTCACTTTCCCTTCTTAGCTGGAATGGAACTGCAGGCACCTATGCTATTGATGGTTTCGCAGTTGGTGCAGATTATATTCCTGGGCTTACAACAACCGTACCTGCCGTATATGGTACAATAACTATCAGTACTGTGGCGTCTACGCAGATTTCAGGTACATTCTCCTTCACTTGCTCTGACAGCACTAAGGTGACCAACGGTAGCTTTACTGCTAAAGGAACTGCCCTTTAATTAATTTTTATATCTCATACAGAACGCTCCGGTTATCCGGGGCGTTTTTTTATGCCTATAACTTTCAAAACCGCTGGGTAAATAACTGCCTTGTAGCAGGCGTATAGCTATCCTGCCACAGGTAGTAAAGCCGCCCATTATGCACTTTTATTTTTTCAGCAAAAGGTTTTTCTATTTTTATGTCATTGTCTTTTGAGGCTCCGGTGCTTATATTTATTTCCTCAAGCATTTGGCTACTTTTGTCATCATACCGGTGCACATAAAATTTATTATCCACATCGTCTTTTATAATTTGAAATTGTTGTGACTGCTTCCATGTGAAACCGATGGGGTTACTGCCCATTTTATTTCCCGACAAACTATAATAGCCGATGTTCTTTTTAAAGAAATCAAATATCACAAGGCTATCTGTACTGGCAAACAGGGGCATATCGATATGTGAAAAGGAACCCTTATCCCATCTACGCCGCTGCATATCGAGGCGAGCCGCTTCGGCAAATTGATAGTGCTCTAACAGAATGAGTATCTGTATATATTCTTCAAAGCTGGCCTTGGCGACATCTTGCTCTTCAAATCGTTCTATCGGTTTAAACTGGGTATCGCCCCGCTGCAGCATTTCGTATGTAACCGAAAAATTCCTTCTGTCATCCATGCGGTAGTACTTATTGCCCTGCAGTGTTAGCTCACATTGCATTAGCGCGGGTAGGACCGTTATATTTCGGGGAGAGCCCAAAGTAATAGTGTTAGTGTCAATCAGTATGGGATAAAACTTATCGTGGCATACACAATAATAGATGCCTATGCAGCTTTTAAATAGTTGCATAGGCTCATCGGGTATCTTGCAGGAGGCGAGTATTACACCATCGTTATTCAGTAAAAATAGTTTTGCGTTGCCACCATTAGCTCCACTATACGCGGCTGCAATTACATTATCTTTCACAAAGTCATAGTCTACCACATATTCGCTTGTAAGGCGCAGTAGCCTGCTTACTTTATTACCGTTTACCGTTGCTTCTTTGAGTGTAACAGACAAGCGTTGCAGGTATACATTTGTATTACCCGCGTATATCGTATCGTGTACATAGCCCGCTTGCATAACAAGTAAATACTTTTGCTGTGTAAAGAATGTATCAGCAATATCTGCAAGGCCATTATCGTCACTTTGAGTGACTGTGTTTCCGTATTTGTCTGCGATGATAACATGTTGTAACGGCGCCTTCGTGGCCGCATCAAAAACGTGTATAGCAATGCTTTGCTGTGCCCGTATGTATGAGCTGTACGACAGTAATAAAAATAGCAATGCTAAACGTGCTTTCATGATATGCGGTTTGATAACATTAAGACGATGCATCAAAGTTAGAGAAGAGCTTTGTCATCTCATTGTAGAAAAGAATAATAAGCCCAGCGCTATCAATGCAGGGAGCGCCTGTATAAAAAATATTTTTTTGCCTACAGTAGCCGCACCGTAAATACCCGCAATGGCTATACAAGCCAAGAAGAAAAGCGCTACATTATGTTGCCAGTCAACGTTAATAATAAAGAAGCTCCAGATAAGCCCGGCAGCAAGAAAGCCGTTATACAGACCCTGATTGGCCGCAAGACTCTTTGTGTCTTTAAAGAATTGCAGTGTGAAGCCTTTGAAGACTTTTGGTGCCACAGTTGTCCACCCAAACATCTCCATCCACATGAAATACAGGTGTAGAAGCGCTATGATGCCGATGAGTATCTTTATGATGAGTTCCATAAACTGGTGTTTGTATAAAGTTATAAAAGAATGTCGCAATACGCCTTTTAAATATCATACCCGCAATCTTCGTGTTTAGCAACCATGGTTACTTTTGTGTTACAAGCAATTGCTAACAAAACTAAAATCTATAAAAGTGAGAAAGCTGAAATTACAAATGCAACTGTCGGTCGATGGATACGTAGCCGGACCTAATGGTGAAATGGACTGGATGACCTGGAACCATGACGAGGAGATATTGAAGTACATCACCGACCTCACAGATACCAGTGGTACCATAGTAATGGGCAGAAAACTGGCAGAGGGGTTTATACCGTACTGGGAGAACGCCTCGAAAAACCCGAATGACCCGAGCAATCCGTTCGCACATAAAATGGTAGATATGCCAAAGGTGGTATTTACCAAAACGATCGTAAAATCGAGCTGGGATAATACAGAAGTCGCAACAGGCGATACAACCGAAGAGATAAATAAACTGAAGAGCGGAAACGGGAAAGACATCATTGTTTATGGCGGGGCTACATTCGTATCAGACCTGATAAAGAAGAACCTGATAGATGAGTATCACCTGTTCATCAACCCAACCATAATAGGCAATGGAATGGCGATATTTAAAGAAGTGGAGCAAAAACTGAAGCTGAAACTAATAAAGGCTTCACCTTTTAGCTGCGGCATTGTAGTGCTTACTTATCAGCCGGCTGATAAATAAATTTAAGTGGGGGCATTATTTGCCCCCACTTAAATATTAACGCTTGTTCTTAGAGTGATTTTCTTTCTTATTGTTTGTTACATCATCGCCCTTTGTATCCTGCTCTTCACCTTCGCGACTATCGAGATTGTCCTTATTCTCCGGCCTTTTACCTCCTGATTGTGACGCATGCGCATTGGTGCGTACATTCTGTACATTTTCGTTCTGGTTTCCCCGATTTTGATTGTTCGTTTTCATAGCGTTGTTTTTAGCTTTGAACGCTAAAAAGCCATACCAAGAGAACGTTTTATGCGGCAATGCGGAGAATATTGGATCTAATCTCCGCAGAATATGCGGAGATTAGACAGATTAGAAATAACTAAACGATATAAGTATGCCTATCAATAAAAAAACTGTTCAGTAATGATCTTATCGTTTTGCACTTCAAATACGGCTATCTCTTCCAGCCGCATGCGGGGTTTGCCTTTAAAGGTTACCTCCCTGCTCATCGACATGCTGAAGTATTTACCACCCACCGCAGGTGCACTGCATTCCTGACTGTGTAATGCTTCCATTTGTGCACGGCGTGCTTCGCCTTTTGCCTGTACGGCGGCCAACCCTTTTGTGATTGTGGGGATGCCCATTGCTATGGCATGTTCCGGCTCTTTGTTTACAACATCATCGCTGTAGAGCTCATCCTGTATTTGCTGCCATTTGTTTTGCTGCGCCAGTTCGTAGTATCGGTCAGCTACTTGTTGTGTTGTCATAATTATCTGTTTTTGTGTTTGATTATTAGTAAGAAGCTTCTTCCTACACAAAATTATATGGCAGCTAAGTATTAGCAGTAGCAATAAGTCCATTAAATTTGCTCAATCGTATTTATTTACCATCATGGATGCACTGAGCGATGTATTAGATAGTTTGAAGCTGAAAGGGGTTGTTTATCAAAAGACCAGCCTTCATGCACCGTGGGGAATAGCCATTGGGCAGGATTCATATTCGCAGTTCTGGCGGCTTTTAAAGGGTACCTGCTATTTAACAGTAGCAGGCGAGGAGCTCATCAAAATGAATGAGGGCGATTTTATCTTAGTACCGCATGGTGGTGCGCATACCATTCAAAGCCATCCCGGAAGTGTTTGTATTCCTGCCCCTCAATATGTTCAATCTCTTCAAAGTGGACAACCTATGTTTCAGGGTGAGGGTGAGGAAACTTTATTATTAGGCGGTCATTTTGAATTTACTTCGCCTATACTGCACCCCTTCGTTCAATCATTACCGAAAGCGATAAGAATAAACAGCGAACAAAACGAAATACGGTTGTGGCTGCAACAGGCAGCATCGTTTATGAGCGATGAGCTCAATGCAGGTAAAGCAGGCCGCCAGATAATTTTGGGGCGACTGGCAGAGGTAGTTTTTATACTCATCATACGCGCCTATATGGAAGAAGCTAATGTAGCGCAGGGCTTTCTCCGCGCATTCAAAGACCCTCGTATCAGCACATCGTTAAATAGTATGCATGCTGCTCCGGGAAAAGAATGGACACTTAACCAACTCGCTGCCACAGCCGGCATGTCGCGCTCGCTGTATTGTAAGGAATTTAAAAATCTGCTGGGAGAAACACCACTGGCCTATCTTACCGAATGGCGTATTTTAAAAGCGAAAGAGTTTTTATTAGAGAACAAAGAAAACGTTAGCGAAGTAGCAGAAAAAGTGGGCTATTTGTCAGAGGCTGCATTTAATAGATTGTTCAAGTCAAAAGTTGGAGAGACTCCTGCAAGCTATCGGAGACGGATGCTTGCGCAAATCTAATGCCCCACAGGCACTGACAGATCGGGCTCTACTTCGTGAACAATCTTTGTACGGCCGATCAGCATCACAACAAGTGCTATTGCCGATGATACTGCGATAATTATCGCCATAGGTAGTGCCGACTTATCGCTAATAGTACCGATACAAAACGAGGCTACTGCGCCCAACCCCAATTGCATCGTGCCCATCAATGCCGATGCTATGCCTGCATTCCTGGCGAAAGGCGCCATGGACAGCGCCGCTGCATTAGGGTTGATAAGCCCTACACAGCATAACACCAAAAACATAACAGCGATAGTACCCCCAAGGCCAAACCACCCATTCATAGAGCCAACAACAAACAGCACACCGATAACCAACTGCGCTATCACCGCGACTCTTATTATCTGCTCGCTTTTAAATTTCTTAATGAGCAGGCTGTTTACCTGGCTGGCCCCGATGAACCCAATGGAAAGGCCCGCAAATACCCAGCCATACTGTTTCTTATCTAAGTGGAATACATCCATGAATACAATAGGCGAACCGGCCACATAAGCAAACAAGCCACACAACGACATAGCGCCCGAAATAGCATAGGTATAAAACTGGGGGTGGCCAAATACCGATAGAAAGTTCTTTATGATAGGGCCGGGCTTCAATGAATAAGATGGATCGGGCTTATGGCTCTCGGGGAGGGTAAATATGACGGCGAGTAGTATGGCAACAGCGATGATAAGCAGTACAATAAAAACCGACCGCCAGCCAAACGAATCTGCCAGATAGCCACCGGTAGTAGGCGCCACTAACGGCGACGCGCCTAATACAAGTACAAGCAAGGCAAATACCTTGGCGCTTTCCTTTACAGGAAACAGATCGCGCACCATAGCCATGGATGCCACACCGGCAGCACAGCTACCTATGGCTTGCAGCAGCCGAACTGCAATCAGCATATCTACAGAGCGGGATAATGAACAGCCCACAGAAGCTAATATATACAGCCCCATACCAAAATACAACGGGCGTTTCCTCCCGAACCTATCCATCAGCGGACCATAGATAAGCTGCCCGAATGCAAGACCGATAAAGAAACTGGACAAAGACAGGTCGACCTTTTCTGTAGTTGTACCTAACGACTTTGCAATATCCTGAAAAGCGGGAAGATACATATCGATAGAGAATGGGCTCAGGGCTGTGAGCAACCCCAATATAATAATGAGAAACAGGTATCGTTGTTTGGTCATATTGGTGCAAAAGTATGTGACCAGTTTTTGCTGTAGGTTATTTTTTAACTATCGGGGGATTGGGGTAGGAAGATCAAACTGACAATGTAATTATTGTTATATTTATGCCTATTTTAAACATGGATAAGAAATACTATAGAGTCTATATTATTGAATCGCCAAGTGCGGAAGATATATTAGATAAGAGAAAAGAAGGTTTAGCATTAAGTGAAATCTTATCCTTAGCTAATATCTCAAATGTCTATTATAATGTATCTGATAGAAACACTTTTGCACAAGCATTTTATAGGATAGGAAATGATATTTCTACTTCTAATCAGGACTTAGGGTCTGTTACTATTCATTTCTCTATGCATGGCAATAAAGATGGGATAGAATTAACTAGCGGAGAGTTCATGGAATGGCAAGAATTACATCAAAATATTAAAAGCCTAAACGATAGCATCGGATATGGCGAGGTTAAATGGGCACCTGGAAAGAAATACGGATTTGCCAATTTAAGTTTTAGTGTGTGTCATGGCTATAATGCAATTGCTATGAAGGCATATGGGGAAGAATCGCCGTATACTACAGTCCTTGGTCCAACACGAGCAGTTAATTGGTCAGATTCTCTAATAGCTTTTGCAACCTATTACCACCTTACAATTCATAAAGATGCCAATTGGCGTGAAGCAGTTGTACTTATGAACTACGCAGCAGGAGCGGCAAACGAAGTAGTATTTAAACTCCAAGTAGCAGATGGATTATTTACTGATCAAAGACCTAGTTTAAATTAAAGCTCAATCAAATAAATAATCTTCATTGCGCTTACGACTTCATAAAATAATCTTTATCTCTTCTTCAATAAAGACTCAATTCTGACCACAAAAGATATGAAAAATATAGCACGGTTTTACCTACTGCTGGTCGACTGTCTTATCTATTTCTAATAAATTTACGGTCCCATAATAGTTTGATTTTATTAATTTTGCAGCATGGCTACCTATACTGCTGGCGTAATACCGGAGTTAGACATCGAGGATGTGAAACTGAAAGGTTTTAAAATGCACGAGATGTCGGGTATCGTAAACTCTCCACCACATGCCGGGCGGAGGGATATTTATAAAATGGTATTGGCGACCGGGGAAAAGACCATGTATTACGGCAACCAAACAATTGAGGCGAACGGTACTTTTTTAACTTTTGGTAATCCTCATGTGCCGTACACTACAGTACTGCACAAGGTGCAAAAAAGCCAGGTATGTGTATTTACCGAAGATTTTATCACAAGTGAGGAGTGGACAAATACCCTACGGCATGCTCCCTTTTTTACTTTCGATGGTATGCCTGTAATTCATATAGACCGTGAACAACAAGCGTTTATCTCTGGTCTTTATAAAAGGATGCGATCTATACACAGTGGCAACTATGACCATAAGTATGAAACGCTGCGAAAGTGTGTAGAACTGATCATGTATGAGGCGCTGAGCGTTCATCCGCAAAACGGGATGAAGCAAAAAAATGCAGCAACAAGGCTCACTCATTTATTTATGGAACTGCTGGAAAAGCAGTTTCCTATAGATAGTACTAGCGAACCATTACGACTAAGAACGGCACAGGATTTTGCAGAGGGCCTGTCTGTACATACAAACTACCTTAACCGCTCCGTAAAGGAGGTGACGGGCAAACCAACGTCTGCACACATTGCAGAGCGTATAGCCGCAGAAGCCAAAGCCCTTTTACAACATACTGACTGGAGCGTGGCAGACATCGCCTATGGTCTTGGTTTTGAATATCCCACCTACTTCAATAACTATTTCAAGCGTGTAATTGGTAGTACACCTAATTCCTTTAGAAAAGAGTAAGGTTTGAAAATCATACTTTTTGGTTTGATTCTCTTTAACAGTGAAACCTGTTTTGAAAGGAACTTTGCCTAGAATTTTAAATATGAGCAGCATGAAAATTTTAATTACAGGTGCTACCGGAAAAGTAGGTAGCAGATTTGTTCCACGCATGTTAGCCAAGGGTTATGACGTTCGCATCCTTGTGCGCGATGCAGCGAAAGCATCTGAGTTGGTTGATCTCGGGGCTGAGGTTGTTGTGGGGGATCTATACGATGCAGATACTTTACCTGCCGCAGTAGAAGGTATAGATGCGGTTATACACCTGGCAGCACTTTTCCGCACCTTTACAGATAATGAGGGTATTATAAAAACAAACCGTGAAGGAACTATAGCGCTTGCAAATGCAGCCATGACAGCAGGTGTAAAGAGATTTGTGTTTGTGAGCACAGGTAATGTGTATGGGTCGGGCTATGGGCACCCGGCTAAAGAAGATGACCTGGTTAACGTTAATGACCCCAGAGCATATTCATCCAGCAAGATAGCCGCGGAGCAGGAACTCATTTCGCTTCATAAAAGTAAAGATTTTGATGTACGTGTATTGCGGTTGGGTTTTGTGTACGGAGACAGAGACCCGCATATAGAAGAGATAATGCCGCTGCTGAAAAGAATGAAACGTCATTCGGGATCAAGGATGCACATGGTACATCATCTGGATGTGGCCCAGGCTTTAACTTTATTACTTCATACCGATGGGCTAAATGGAGAGATATTCAATGTATCAGATGATGCACCTATTACATTGTACGAACTTGCTGATTCTGTTGGGAAGGTAGCTGATGCTTTTGATCCGGCTGAAGGGCCATTAGTTGACCCCTTCGAAGGGACAATGGATATTTCAAAACTCAGGAGTAAGACCGGCTTCAGGCCACTTGTGCCAAGTTATTATGTGGCCCGCGATCTGGGGATTTTGTAAATGCCTGGGTAATTAAAAAGTCAAAATTCAAAAGTAAAAAGTGTTGCCGATTAAATGAGCGAGGGCTTGGCGGGTAGCAGGGTAGTATTAATGCCTTACGGTTGTAGAAAGAGATGTGGAAAATCCTTTCATTTTATGAATTACATTTGCTACCAATGTCTAACGCTTCTTTTTCTGCCTTCTGTAAATGTGTTCTAGGCTCTATTGCTATTTTTATAAGTAACTGTTGTTTCGCACAATCTAAAATAGATACGACCGAAGCTATTGAGGTAGGTGGAATTAAGCAATTGGTTACAGTGCAAGGTGCAGATCGGTCAAAACCACTATTTCTTTTTATTACCGGGGGGCCGGGTTCAGAAGGCATCTATCCTGAAAACAAAACTTACCTCGATGAGTTAAAGAAGCATTTTGTTGTTGTAGCGTGGGATCAAAGAAATTGCGGACAAACACTCAAGCTTAACCCCTCACCTGCGAAGCTCACTGTGCAATTGTATGAAGATGATACGCACGAGCTGGTTACAGCGTTGCTAAAACAGTTTCATCACGAAAAGCTGTTTATCATGGGGTGGTCTTGGGGTACGGTATTGGGTTTCTATATGGCAGATAAACACCCCGAGCAGCTATATGCTTATATGGCTGTGAGCCCTGCCGTTAATCAATGGGAAAGTGAGCGCATATCGCTAAGCGAATTAAAGCAGAAAGCTGTGCAGCAAAAAAATACACAAGCCATCAATGAGTTGGAACAGGTGAAGATACCATTTGAGAACGGGCTACAAAATTACTACGACCGGAAATGGCTATCGATATTCAATGGTGAGACTATCGATGATACTACTGAGTTTAAAAAGTACTTCTTAGAGAACTCAGAAATGACAGCGCTTTTTAAAGAAGCTAACTATATCAACCTTTCTGTTTCTTTACCCGAAGTTAATTGTCCCGTTTATTTTTTTGTAGGTCGAAAGGATCACCAGACCAATTGCCTGCTATCAGAAAAATATTATGAGCAGTTGAAGGCACCCAAAAAGGAATTATTCTGGTTCGAAAATTCAGGGCACTTAATTCCGGTTACGGAGCCTGAATTGATGCAGCAAGATGTGATAACAAAAGTGTTACCGCAAACAATTTTGAACAGATAAAGTCCGACAATGTTGCCGGGCTTTGATTTGTTTGGTTAAACTTATCCGATCTCTTTACTATCACCGCCCATAGTGCTAAAAAAATCTAGCATAAACTGTAGATTATTTTCGGACTGCATTCCATCAATAAGTTGTACAGCTTCTTCATTTACTTCTGATATTCTGCTGAGCATTTTCCTTTCAAACGCGGAGATGGCTTCCTGTACTGTGCTGAAATCTTCCAGGCAAAGTGCTTCATATAATTCCAGAGCATCCAGCATTGCCTGGTTCACTCCTTCACCCGAAGGTGGAGTTTGATGCGCTGCATCGCCAAGCATAGTAAGATTTGAAAGCGATTGCCACGACTGATCTGAAGGAAGATAATATTGCGGACGCACAACAAAATAAGAATCATCTGTAGAAAATATCTCGTGCCAGTCATCGCTCCAATCAGAAAATCGCTGTTTGAACCAAGTAAAAACCTGTTCTTTATTTTTAAAGTCAATGCCCGATGCTGTAGCCCATTCTTCAGTTTCCCTGGTACTTGTATAAAATGAAAGTGAGCCTTCACCTTTTGCGCTCAGCACAACCATTTTACTGTTCCACATTGCAAAAACTTTTCCTCCATTTGTTAACTCCCACAAAAGGGGAGCATTGGTAGCGGCATTGTAAATATTGCCTTCTACAATGGTAATACCAGAATATATACGCTCAATGTTGGTGATGTATTTCCTGACCCTGGAGTTTGCTCCGTCTGCCGCAATTACCAGGTCGGCATAAGCAGTGGTTCCATTTTCAAAAATGATATTCCATCCGCTGCCGTTTTCTTTGAGTGCTGAAAATTTAGAATCCCAAACGATCGTATCATCATGCAGCGATGCAATGAGCAGGTCGCGAAGCGGGCCACGGTCTATCTCGGGGCGTGCATACTTGCTGTCAAGGTCCAGCATTGGTTCGTCATCGCGCTCGGTATAGTGCACAACTGCATTGTTATCTGTAAGCGTAAAACGCTCTGCACCGGGCCTATAATTTTTCTTAAATTCTTCGATCAATCCCGCTGCTCTTAAAGCTTTTAGCCCTGACTCGGTATGCAGGTCGAGCGTAGCTCCTTGCTGACGGAATGACTTGTCTTTATCTCTTTCATAGACTTTTACTTCAACTCCTTTAAGTTGCAGTAGTCTTGCTAGTGTCAATCCGCCCGGGCCGCCACCTACTATGGCTACTTTTTTATTTTGCAATAACATATTGTTCTCTTTATCCTGCAAAGTTCGGCATACCTTTATGATTAAAATAGCCATATTCAATATAAAAATAGTCGCAAATGAAAATATCAGTTACTGACAGGCAGGGTTCGGGTATTATGAAGGAATTTGCGCAGGCCATTGGTGCTACTATCGAGGGCCGTTATTTTCACATCCCCGAAAGTAAGGGTTGTGGCTACATTACCGGCTTTGCATGGGACAATGGACTTCGCATGATGCTGCGCAATTATTACCTGCATGAAGAGATAGTACTGGAGCGCACAAATGAGCTGGCTGAAGGGCAGGACAATATCATCTTTTTTATAAGCGGTGTATTCCCTCTTCCTATAGAACGAGACAAGCAGTTGCTACCGGAACAATCGAGCGTATTCATTTGCACACAAGCCATTTCAGTAGTGCTTACCATGCCTTCAAATACATTCTTCCGTAGTATCACCATCGCGGTTACGCGCACATACCTGCAACAACTCTTTGGGAATATAACCCACCCGGTGGTAGTAAGCATCCTGGAAGCTAAAGAGAACTTTGCCTATGAGACCGGCATATCGCCGGAGATGATAAGAACGGCCGGCGACATCCTCGACCACCCTGTACCTGAAAATATAGAAAGCCATTACAGCAGGCTGAAATGCGAAGAGTTGCTTTGCTACATTTTTGCGCTACTGATGCAACGGGAAGCGTTACCCACAAGCAGTGTACATGTAGGTGATATCAGAGCTATTTACGGCATTAAACTGCGCTTGCAATCGCAACTCGATGAACCACGCAACATTGCTGCACTGGCTAAAACAGCCGGCATGAGCGAACCTAAAATGCGCAAACTATTTAAACAGACATTTGGCAAGGGTGTGTTTGAATATTACCAGTCGATGCGAATGCAGGAAGCAGCAAGACTACTAAAAGAAAAACGATTGACCGTATCTGAAGTGGGCTACCAGCTTGGTTTTACTAACCTAAGCCATTTCTCAAGAGTTTTTGAGCAGTATATTGGCATAAAGCCGAAGAAGTATTCGGTGGGGTGAGTAATTTTTCATCTTATAAATGGAAACCCCTGCCTATTAATTTACGGATATACCATTTTGATTACTATAATCAGTAATCGAGCTACATCTGGCAAGAAACATCGCATGACCTTTGTGTTTCACAATTAAACATTAAAATTATGAACACAAAAATTCAAACAGATCCTTCCATTGGTGTAGAAAAAAAGGATGTTACATTCAAATCAAATGGCTTAAGCCTTGCAGGTAATCTTTACTTCCCTGATAACACAAACTTAACTATACCATCTCGAGCAATTGTAGTAGGTCATCCTGGCAGTGGAGTTAAAGAACAGGCCGCTGGCTTATACGCAAGGCTCATGGCAAAAAGAGGTTTTATAACCTTGACTTTTGATGCTGCCTATCAGGGTGAAAGTGAGGGAATACCTCGCGGCTTAGAAGATCCATCGCAAAGAGTTGAGGATATAAAATCGGCAGTGTCATTTTTAAGTGCGCTTGGAGAGGTAGATCCTACAAAAATTGGTGTACTTGGTATCTGTGCTTCCGGTGGGTATGGTTTGACTGCCGCGGCTACCGACCACAGAATAAAAGCAATTGCCACTGTTAGTGCAACAGATATGGGACGGCAGTTCAGAAATGGTGGGGATGGCAAACAAAGTATTTCGATCATTCAAAGTATGCTAGATGCCGCGGCTGTGGCAAGGACAGCAGAAGCGAAAGGGAATGGCGTAGGAGTTTTTCCGATATTTCCGGAAATGGAAGAGCAGGCAAAGGCTATGGGACAACATGTTTTTGAAGGATGGGAGTACTATTGCACAGACCGTGGCCAGCATCCACGATCTGCCAAGGTTTTTACCTGGAACAGCGTAGATCGTATTGCTGCATTCGATGCCTTCCGGTTTGCAGACCTGATTGCTCCACGACCATTGTTGATGATTGCAGGATCAAAAGCCGAAACTATGTGGATGACAAAAGAAGCTATGGAAATAGCAAAAGAACCCAAAGAATTATTTGTCATTGATGGCGCAACTCACGTTGGGCTGTACGATAAAATGGAATTTGTAAACCCTGCCGTGGTTAAGCTGGATAGTTTTTTTACATCAAAACTGTAATGATTGAGCTATAGATCTCCTTCTCTCACCAGCAGGTAAGGAGATCTTTTATTTTTATCCTCGATTATTAATTTTTGTAAATTTAAATCATGAAAAGAAATGACCCTGCTCCGCATAGAATCAATTCTATTTCAGAATTACACAAGCTGCTCGGCCTGCCTAAGCCTTTGCATCCTTTGGTAAGCTTGGTGCAAAATTGCGATCTAAAGATGGTGAAAGAGGAATTCCCAACATCATTGTCGCTTAATTTCTACAAGATTTCCTACATCGAAAACCTTCATGGGAAGGTAAAATACGGACAAAGTTACTATGACTTTGATGAAGGAGGTATGGTATTCGTCGCCCCTCATCAATTACTTACAGCGCCTGAAGATGCCAATGAATATAGAGGTTTCAACCTATTTGTTCATCCCGATTTTTTGCAGACCTATCCATTGGCCGGCAATATTAAGAAATACAACTTCTTTTCTTATGCCGCAAATGAGGCCCTACATCTTTCCGATAAAGAAAAAACAACGATCATTTCGATTTTTGAAATTATTAATGATGAATTAGCGTCAAGAATTGATGATTTTAGCCAGGATGTAATCATTTCCCAATTTGAATTGTTGTTGAATTACAGCAATCGATTTTATAAGCGACAATTTACTACCCGGAAGGTTATTAATCATGATGTGCTGACGAAGCTTGAAAAAGTACTGGACGATTATTTCAATAGCGAAGCTGCCTTAATGAATGGATTGCCAACCGTGCAATACCTTTCAGAGCAATTGCATCTTTCAGCACACTACTTAAGTGATTTGCTCCGTGCATTAACGGGTAGAAATGCACAACAGCATGTACACGATAAAATAATAGAAAAAGCGAAAGAATCACTATCGGTAAGTAGCCTCTCTGTAGCTGAGATTGCTTACAGTTTAGGCTTTGGGCATCCTCAATCATTTAATAAATTTTTTAAAAGCAAAACAAATTACTCGCCGTTAGCATTTAGGCAGTCATTCAATTAAAATAGAGGAGTGCTTAATTTAGTGGTTTATACTTTATATATTAAGCTGTCATTTTCTTATGATAGCGCATACGGTGCTATTCCATCAATTTCTACAGTACTTTTGCTATCTAAATATGCCTCTGCTTGACCGATAAGATATTCCTTGTTACGCCACCTTTTACACAGCTGAATACGCCCTATCCGGCTACAGCCTACCTGAAGGGTTTTTTGAATACACGGAATATACCGGCGTATCAGGCCGATCTGGGTATAGAGGTAATACTGGCATTATTCTCTAGAAATGGGCTGCAACGGCTGTTTACTTATATCAATGAGCTTGCCCCGCAGGAGTATAGTGATAATATCCGCCGTATTATAGCCTTGCAGGATGAATACGTAAAGACCATAGATGCGGTAGTTACGTTTTTGCATGGCGCTGACCCTACAATGGCACATTTGCTGGCAGGGCGTAGTTTTTTACCGGAGGGTGCACGCTTTGCCCAGCTCGACGACCTGGCCTGGGCCTTCGGCAATATGGGTATACAAGACAAGGCAAAGCACCTGGCCACCATGTATCTCGAGGACCTGGCCGATCTTATAAAAACCTGTGTCGATCCGCATTTTGGTTTCAGCAGGTATGCCGAACGGCTGGGGCGATCGGCCAATAGCTTTGATGAACTGTATGGGGCATTGCAACAGGAATATACGTACATAGACCATCTGCTGGCAGAGATACTTGCAGCGCGTATGGTGCAGGTACAGCCGGGCATAGTAGCATTGTCCGTACCTTTCCCGGGCAACTTGTACGCATCCTTCCGGTGCGGGCAATGGATAAAAAAACACTATCCTGAGGTGAAGATCGCTATGGGTGGTGGCTTTGCCAATACGGAGCTGCGTTCATTGTCTGATACACGTGTGTTTGAGTTTTTCGACTACATCATGCTCGATGACGGAGAGGCGCCAATGGAGCAACTGGTGCGCTATAACAATGGCGCATGCGCCATAGAAGAATTGAAGCGCACCTTTGTGCTGAAGGATGGTGTAGTGACTTACATCAACAATAGCGCCTGTACCGATTATAAAATGGGACAGGTGGGCACGCCCGACTACAGCGACCTATTGCTTGATAAATATATCTCCGCCATAGAAGTTGCAAACCCCATGCACAGCCTCTGGAGCGATGGGCGGTGGAACAAGCTGACCATGGCACATGGCTGCTACTGGGGCAAATGCACTTTCTGCGATATATCGCTCGACTATATTAAGTTGTATGAGCCTATCACGGCCCAGCTTTTGTGCGACCGCATGGAAGAGATCATGGCGCAGACAGGCTGTACCGGCTTCCACTTTGTGGATGAGGCTGCACCGCCCGCGCTGATGCGCGCACTGGCGCTGGAAATACTGCGCCGCAAGCTGGCTGTAAGCTGGTGGACCAACATCCGTTTCGAGAAAAGTTTTACCCACGATCTGTGTCTGTTATTGCGTGCATCGGGCTGCATAGCGGTGTCGGGTGGGCTTGAGGTAGCTTCTGACCGCCTACTGGCACTGATACAAAAAGGGATAACCATAGCGCAGGTAGCCAAAGTAAACAGGCACTTTACCGAGGCGGGCATCATGGTGCATGCCTACCTCATGTATGGCTTCCCAACGCAAACTGCCCAGGAAACCATCGACTCGCTGGAGATGGTGCGGCAGATGTTTGAGGCGGACATACTGCAATCGGCCTTCTGGCATCAGTTCGCAATGACGGCACACAGCCCCGTAGGGCTGGAACCTGAAAAATACAATGTTCGCAAGCTATCAGATATCATTGGCACATTTGCCAATAACGATATTGTGCACATAGATACCGCAGGCGATCATGATGCTTTTAGTGACGGGCTAAAACGATCGCTGCACAATTATATGCACGGCGCCTGCTTCGATCATCCGCTGCAAAAATGGTTCGACTTCAAGGTGCCGCGAACCGGCATTGCCACCGATCATATAAAAAAGATATTGGAAGATGAAGTGCTTACCGCTGTAAAGCCAACTGCCCATGTGGTATGGCTTGGCAGGGCACCGCAAATCTCGTTCTTCACCAAATCGAAAAAAGGAAACCACTGGGAAATGGCATCGCTACTATTCTACGGGCAGAAGGAAACACTGGAAATAAAAGTGAACCGTGAGCAAGGAATATGGCTGGCAGATATGCTACCAAAAATTTCTGTAAGCCACATGAAAATGTGGACCATGCAAGATGTACGCGACAGCTACGAGGCCGCCAACCTCGAAGACTTCGACCTTTTATGGGACAACCGTCCGGTAAATACTTTGTATAAAGTGGGTTTGGTAGTTGTGTAATGTGAAATAAAATGGTCGTCTGGCTTTAGCGAGACGACCAAAAATTGGAAGCACTGGAGATTTTTAAAATAGAAACGGTTTTCTCAATCCGCGAGAATGCCGGAATAGGAGCAGGCGATTTAGAGGTCTCTAAGACCACCGTCCAGTAGCATTTCAGCGCCGAGCATAAATGCAGAGTCATCTGACGCGAGATATAAGGCTGCCGTTGCTAACTCATCAGGAGTACCCACACGTTTTATAGGAGTAAAGTTACCCATCGCCTCCATCATAGCTTTTGCCTCATCATTTGTGTTAGTAACGGTAGTGAATACCGGTGTATCAACAGGCCCGGGGGTTAATACATTCACACGTATGCTGCGATCCAGTAATTCTGCAGAAAAACTTCTTGCCAGGGAGCGAACTGCAGCTTTTGTTGCAGAGTAAGCGGCATGGTTAGGAATACCCTTACCATTTACCGTCGAAGAAATGAGAATAACAGATGCGCCATCATTCAATATAGGCAACGCTTTTTGAACAGTAAAAAAGACGCCTTTGAAATTGATGTCACTGACTTTATCAAACTGTTCTTCACTAAACGATGATAACGGGCCGAGCACATAAACGCCGGCATTTGCTACTACTATATCTATCTTGCCAAACTTGGCTTCAATGGATTTGTATATACGCGCCAGGTCGCTTATGCTGGATACATCGCCCTGAGCTCCAAAACCATTAACCCCGATTTCTTTAAGCGCCTTGTCAATAGTATCCTGATTGCGTCCTGTAATGGCGACCTTAGCGCCTTCGTTGGCAAAACGTTTTGCTATACCTAAACCAATACCACTGCTTCCGCCTGTTACTACTGCAACTTTACCTTTTAATTTTTCCATGATCTTTTATTTGTGTTCGTCGATATTGACAACGCAAAATTGAGCATATGGATATGGAGCAGCAATGAACTAGATTAGGAAATTCTGTTGAACTAGTTCAACTTTTTTTTACCTTCAGGTTTCTGATCTTAGATAGGAATTCTGTCGTCATCCCCAAATAGGAAGCAATTACATATTGCGGGAAACGATTTATCATCTCCGGGTATTTCTGCAGAAAAAAATTGTAACGTTCTTCTGCGGATTGTGTAAGACGTGCGATAATTCTACGCTGCATAAAGGCGCCGGAACGTTCAGCAATGATCCTGAAAAATGTTTCAAATTTATAGTTTTCGGCTTTTAATGATTGTTCGTCCTCAAAGGTGATTTGAAGCAATACTGAGTCTTCCATTGCTACAACAAACATACTGGCCGGTTGTTGAAAAATATAGCTGTTATAATCCGATATCCACCAATTCTCGATAGCTAGTTGTATTGTATGGTCTTGACCTTCATCACCCACCACGAAAGCCCTTAATGCCCCCTCGACCACAAAAAAACGACTCCGTGCTGTAAAACCCGGCTGAATGAGTAACTGCCGTTTTTTAACTTTGATCTGAGTAAAGCGTGCACTAAACTCTTCAGATTCTTCATCTGTGAGTGGGATGAATTTCTGAGCATACTCTGTAATTTTATTCTTTTGTAACATAGGCGAAAGCCTGCATAAGATATGCGAATATACTCTTTTGGGTTTGTACAACCTCCATTGAACCCCCATCATTGCTGACGGGCTTTACTAAAGTCGGGAAGACAGGATTCGAACCTGCGACCCCATGACCCCCAGCCATGTGCGCTACCGGGCTGCGCTACTTCCCGAACAATTAAAAAACCCGAAAACAGTTTATGTTTTCGGGTGGCAAATATAATTCTAATTACTTTCTGGTGTCTGCTCAAAATTATTTTATTGGCGAATCCTGTTGCAGTAAACATTCAGCAGTTTTCATAACACGGCTACTCTGTTTGCTTTTGAAATCAGGTGCGTTAAAATCTTTTCCACTCATTGTGATCCTCATACCTGCAATCGGGCTTTCCGCAAGCATCTTCATTTTCTCCATTGTTGCATCACATTTTATCAGCCATTGTGTATTGATATTTGAACCTACAATTTGTACGGATGGTAATACATCTGCATCCACCGGCATTTCTATTACTTTACCATTCTCGAGACTAATAAGCAACTTTGTTTCTGTCGTGGCCTTATTATGAAATTCACCAATTTCTGCCATGTTAAGTGTTACATAATACTTATCATCCGACTTCTCCATCAAAAAAATCCATTTTTTCATCATATTGCCAAAAACGATTTTGCTTGATTTTACGTGGGTTTTTGTGTATGGATCTATTTCGTCTTTGTCAAGGTCACATTTTTGTGCAAAAACGTGCGTTGTACTTAGTGATGTAACCAGTAGAAAAGATAGAATAAATAGTTTTTTCATATCAAATAGTTTAAATTAATTTGAACACAAAGATTGTGATTATTATTGTGATTTACAATGCACTAATGGTTGTTTTTGCAAACATTACGACAAGTCCGCCGCTATCAGCCTCAAAAATTCAGAGCGTGTTTCATTCTTCATAAACTGACCGCTGAATGCCGATGTAGTGGTAACACTATTCTGCTTCTGCACACCGCGCATCATCATGCACAGGTGCTGTGCTTCTATTACTACACCCACGCCTAGCGGGTTTAGCGTTTCTTGTATCACATCAAGTATCTGGTGCGTCATGCGCTCCTGCACTTGCAGTCGGCGGCTATAGCAGTCCACTACGCGCGCTATCTTGCTTAGTCCTGTTATCCAGCCATTGGGTATGTAGGCTATATGCGCCTTACCAAAGAAAGGCAGCATGTGGTGCTCGCACAATGAGTATAGCTCTATGTTCTTTACGATCACCATTTCGCTATACGACTCGTGGAACTTTGCGCCATTCAGTATCTCGGCAGCGTTCATGCTATAACCCTGCGTTATAAATTGCATCGCCTTCGCCACACGCTCCGGTGTGCGTTGCAGCCCTTCGCGTTCAGGGTCTTCACCTACGCCCTCTATTACAGAGCGGTAGTTTTTCTTGAGCTGCTCAGTGACCTTTTCGTTGTAAAATTCTTCCTTACTGTATCCCAATGTGTGTGTGATTTATTTTTTGTTCCCTAACCAAAATACTCAACGTAAATGCGTGGTGTTTCTATCAGCTTTACGCAGTGCAGTAGCACGCCGTCTTTTTCTATGTGAGGCTTTAGTTCGTTCCATATACCCATTGCAAAGTTCTCTGCGCTGGTAAATTTTCCTTTCATAAAGTCCACATCCATATTCAGGTTGCGGTGGTCTACTTTTTCTACGATCACATCCTTTATCAGATCGCCCATTGTTTTGGCGTTGTATATAAATCCTGTTTCCGCATCGGGCACGCCCTTTATAGTAACATGCAGCTCATAGTTATGGCCATGCCAGTTGGTATTGGCACACTTGCCAAACACTTCTTTGTTCTTCTCTTCCGTCCAGCTTTGGTTATAAAGCTTATGGGCAGCATTAAAATGCTCCACTCTTGTCAAATACACCATCTCTTTAATTTGTTGCAAAATTAGGTTTACTATATGGTTTTCGCAAAAAAGCGGTTATTTGCGGTATGAAGTTGCTTATAGTGACCGCCACAGCCGGGGAATTGCTCCCCCTTCCCACCACTCGGAAGGAGCATGGGTGGGAAATTGATACCCTTGTAACCGGAGTAGGTACTATTGCCACCACTTATGCCCTCACCAAAAAATTACAGTCTACACAGTATGATCTGGTACTGCAGGTAGGCGTGGGTGGCAGTTTCGATAAGAATATACCTCTTGGCGATGTGGTATTCATAACCTCTGAGCAATATGGTGATACAGGTGCTGAAGACCACGATAAATTCATAGATATCTTTGAGATGGGCCTGATAGAGAAAGATACCGCCCCACATACCGGCGGCAGGCTGCTGACACCACTTACGGATATACATAACAAAATAGACTTACCACAGGTGGCCGGGCTTACCGTAAATACTGTTAGCGGCAACGTGCATACAATATTGCGCCGCGAAGAGCTATACGGCTGCCAGGTAGAAAGCATGGAAGGCGCAGCTTTTCATTATGTATGCTTACAGGAAGGGGTTTGTTTTGCACAGGTACGCAGTATATCTAATTATGTGACCCCGCGCGACAAAAGCCAGTGGCGCATGAAAGACGCCATTATAAACTTAAACAAATGGCTGATAGATTTTATAAACATCCTGTAACCGCGCCACACAGTACCTTTGTCATCTTATGAAACTGACGCTTGGCTTTAGCCCCTGCCCCAATGATACTTTTATTTTCGATGCCATGGTAAATGGCCACATAGATACGAAAGGTATAGAGTTTGACTATGTAATGGAAGATGTAGAGACTCTCAACGTATGGGCCGAGCAGGGCAAGCTGGATGTAACCAAGCTTAGTTATAATACTTTTTTACACACTGTAGATAAATACGCATTGCTGCATACAGGCAGTGCACTGGGTGAAGGTGTAGGCCCGCTGCTTGTGGCTGCCAAAGAACTGGACCTCGATGAGGTAGATAATATGCGCATAGCCATACCAGGCTTTAATACTACTGCCAATCTGTTGCTCACGCTCGCGTTCCCTAATGCGAAAAATAAAACAGAGCTGGTATTTAATGAGATAGAAGGCGCAGTACTTGATGGTAAATTTGATGCAGGGCTAATAATACATGAAGGCCGGTTTACCTACGCAAAGAAGGGCCTCACAAAGCTCATAGACCTTGGCGACTGGTGGGAGAATAAAATGAACGCGGCCATACCGCTTGGTGGCATTGTTATCCGCAGAAATTTCGATAAAGAGTTATCTGCAACCGTTGATAGTATTCTTAAAGAAAGCCTTGCATGGTCGTGGAAACGATATCCTGAACTCACTACTTTTATCACAGAGAATGCGCAGGAGATGGAAGAGGACGTGATGCGCAAACACATAGACCTCTATGTAAACGATTACACAACAGACCTTGGCGAAAAAGGCCGCAATGCCATTACCACCCTGTTCGACAAAGCAAAAGCAGCAGGCTTAGTAAAGGCCGATAAAATGCCGGAATCTATTTTTTATTAATAGATGTACCGCTTGCCGCTTTGTGCTTTTTGTAATTAACGCGTTTGAAGGCTAATAAACCAACTTAATGCTTAAAGTGCCTTGTCTGTGTCATTACCATAGCCATACCGTGCTCCTTGCAGAATTTTATTGAGTCTGCATCCCGTACAGAGCCGCCCGGCTGTATGATAGAAGTAATGCCGGCCTCATGCGCTATTGTTACACAATCATTAAAAGGGAAGAACGCATCAGATGCCATCGCGGCGCCATACAATGAGAAACCGAATTGTTTGGCCTTTTCCAGTGCCAGACGTAATGCATCTATGCGGCTTGTCTGTCCGCACCCCTTACCTATTAATTGCTTATCCTTTACAATAGCAATAGCATTCGATTTTAAATGCTTGCAGATGATGTTGGCGAATAACAGATCAGCTTTCTCGGTTTCGCTGGTATTACGTGCACCGGCTTCCTGCCACTCTGCATAGTTTTTAGTATCCGCATCCTGTACCAGTATGCCGTTAAGTATACGCTTGTATTCCTTTACCGGATAGAAAGAATCTTTCTGCTGCAACAGTATGCGGTTTTTCTTGCTCTTCAGTATATCCACCGCATCATCGCTGAAGGATGGCGCTATGAGTATTTCGAAGAATAATGCGTTTATCAGTGTCGCTGCTGCTGCATCTATCGGCTGGTTAGTTATCAATACACCGCCAAAAGCACTTTCAGGGTCGCCTGCCAGTGCGGCTTCCCATGCATGTATAAGGTTATCGCGCTCTGCTACACCACATACATTGGTATGTTTAATGATGGCAAAAGCGGGCTTTGCAAATTCTGATATAAGCTGACATGCAGCATCAACATCCACAAGATTATTATAAGAAAGCTCCTTACCGTTTAGCTTCTCAAACAGCGCATCAAGATCGCCATAGAAAGATGCCTGCTGATGCGGGTTCTCGCCATAACGTAATGACTGCTTATGCCCGAATGACAACTGGAAATTATCAGGGTTCTCTTTATTGAAATAGTTAGCGATGGCCACATCATAATGCGCGCATTCAGCGAATGCGGCGGCAGCCATCTTCTTTCTTTCTTCTATTGTTGTATCGCCATTCTGCTTGTTCAGCAGCTCCAGCAACTCACTATATTGATTACGTGAAGCCACGATACACACATCCTTAAAGTTTTTACCCGCCGCACGAATCAGCGATACACCGCCTATGTCTATCTTCTCTATGATGGTCTTTTCGTCGGTAGTACTCTTTACCGTTTCCTCAAACGGATACAGGTCTACGATAACAAGATCCAGCAATGGTATCTTGTACTCAGCTATATGCTCATTATCTTCTTTAAGATCACGGCGCGCCAATATCCCGCCAAATACCTTTGGGTGCAGCGTCTTTACACGACCACCCAAAATTGACGGATAGCTTGTAACACTTTCTACCGATGTGCAGGGTATGCCCAGTTGCTCTATAAAAGACTGTGTGCCACCTGTGGAGTATATTTTCACATCAAGCTCATGCAGCCTGCGTACAACAGGTTCCAGGCCATCTTTATAGAAAACAGATATCAGTGCTGATTTTATCGTGCGGTTCATGTAAATATGATATTAGAGGGCGCAAAGATACTAAGGTTTTGAGAGTTACTAAAATTGCAGCACAAAAGCGCCGTCAATGCCAGTTGCATAGAGCTTTTCGATACTATTCCCACGTTCTGCTATGCACTTTTCTACCACTTTCTTGTCACACTTCGATGTTAAAACTACCGTTTGTGGAGAAAACGTCTGTTGTAGTTCATTTACCGCTATTTCACCCCCATAGTTCACTATTACATAATCAACAGGGAAGTGCCCTGATGTATGCAATGGTTCATTCAGTAACAACACACTTTTATCACCAACATACATCACTTCCTGATTGCCTGCGAAATGCTCCACTTGCCATACCTGCCAGTAAATGTGCGCTGGCTTTGTTGTGTATGCTATTTTCTTTGCCCCAAGGCTATCTGTATAAACTTCACTATGCCGTTTGCCACATATCAGTTCCACCGCACCTGCTTTACTAACATTATATACTACCAGCTTTTGTTGTTGCAATGCACGATGCTCATTAACACAAAACGATATCATTAATAAACAGGCGGCACCCATACCTATATACACACTTGCCTTCTTTCGATTCAAAAGGAATACGGCAAAACCTGATATAACCACATAAACAATCAACAGCTCGATAGTACTCAACCGCAGAAAATGAAAGGATACCGGATTTAATCCTTGCAGCCATACAACGATCTTGTCAAATACCTTTACTAGTCCGGTTGTTATCCACCCCAAGCCTTCTGCCATAGAGGGGATAAAGTTGAGTGCAATAATGGCAATGCCCAGTATCAATACCACACTCATAAATAGGTAAGCAATAACATTCGCTATTATAAACAGTAGCGGGAACGTATGAAAGTAATATATAACTAACGGTGCTACCAATACCTCTGCGGATATACTGGCCACAATCGTTGACCATAATAGCTTCGTTATTTTGTACCGCGGGCTATACCATCTGTAGATCGGTCCGTAGAATAATATTATCGACAACACTGCTACAAACGACAACTGAAATCCTAATGCAAATAACCACATTGGCTGTACGCAAAGCAGTAACATAGCCGTAGCGAAAAGCTGGTTGAGACTGTTGTTGTTCTTCTCGAGGAAAATGCCCGCAGCAAGTAAGGAGAACATCAGCGCCGCTCGTATAGCCGATGGCTGTGCGCCTGCCATCACCACGTAAAACCAAACCAGCGGCAATGCAATAAGGTAGCTGATCCATCTGTATTTCTTATTGCGTATCCAACTTAGCAAAAACGATATAGCAATAAAAAAGATAGCCACATTACCGCCGGATATAGCTATGATATGTACGATGCCTGTTTCGGAATACGACTGGCGAAGGTTTTCGTCAAGGTTCACCTCATCCCCCAGCAGCATAGCCTGTATCAACCCTTTGGTGGTGCTGTCCTTTATATAGGCGGCAAGCTGCTGCATGCACCACTCATGCGACCTGTCTGTAAATGAAGTTGCAGTCGGGTCGTTAGTAGCATACAATCTTATATTATTGCCCGACAAGAACTGTTGTTGATAAATATTATTCTGCCGGCAGTATGCGGCATAATCAAATTCGAAGGGGTTGCCCGCGTTTTTTATTGGTTGCCATTTGGCAGGTATGATGATCGTATCGCCTTTATGAAAGTATACAGAGCCACCATCTTTATAAGCATATAGAAACGCATTGCCGGTTACATCTTTTACATTGTTGCCGTTAATACAGTTAATTACCGTTACCGGTATCTTCCATGTAGTTTCTTTCTCGACAGGAGCATCTGTTATGCGCGCTATGTATGCCTTTGCGGTGCCGGCATCCTTCCCATACCAATTTGAGTCATTGCGTATATCGTTGAAATGCGCGATGCAAATGCCTCCGAAGAATACTGTCAGGTTCATCAAAACAAAACCTGCTATGCGAAATGAGCCACTTGTTCTTTTTATCAGCGCTATTATTAGATACGCTGCAAAGAATATCACTGTTGCTGATAACAAGACACCAATATTCAATGACGACAACCAACCACTGTTGTAACAAAATATGCCCACTACAAACGGTAGCAGCATCCTGAAGAACGGGGCCTTTTCCCAGAAGTGTGCTTTATTGAGTGGCCAGCGCTTCATAGAAAATGTAAAGGCTATGGCAGTACAGGGTTTTCTATAGCGTGCAGCCGTTCGCGGGCGATCTGCACATAGGTGCTGCCGGGGTACTCTATTATTAACTGTTCGAAAAACTTTTTCGCCTCATCTGTTTTATGCAGGTCGTTCTGATATATCTCCGCGCTCTTGAATACCGCATCATCACCCAACACGTCCTGTCCATACTGCTCGTGTATGGTGTTAAGATACCCAAGGGCCTTCGGATAGTCGCGGTGCTTCTCTGCTATCTTGGCGCGCAGCATTAGTATATCGTCATTCAGTGCATGTTTAGGAAAGGCGGTAGATATACTATCCAGCAGTTGCTCTGCTTCTTTGTCTTTGTTCTGAAACAGCAGTAGGTCGGCATAGGCGAAGCGTGCCAAAGGATAGCTATTACTGTCCTGTATGTTCTCCGTTATCTGCACCGATAGATCGAGCGCGTCGTTAGCTATCAATTCAGAGGTCGATGCCTTTAATACAGAGAGCTGTTGCTGTGCCCATTTGAAATCTCCCTCATAATAAGAAAGCTTAGCGTTACGAAAACGAGCTTCCTCACCCATCTTATCTTCTTTAAAATCCTTATCCACCTGGCTATATAGCAACGATGCGTCCCACACATTACCCATGAGGATGTAATAATCGCCCATCTGCAATTTTATGGGCCCACTCATATTCATGCGTATACCCGGTTGCCCCAGCGCGGTCTGCAAAATATTGATTGCCCTATCGGGGGCATTGGCGTATTGTGCCAGCACCGCCGCGTAGTCCAATATCGTTGGGCTGTTATAAAACTGTGGAAATTCATTCAGCAGGTTTGCATACTGTATCAGCAGTGTATCTACTTCCGCAGATGTGTAAGCGGGGTTTGCCTTTAATTTTGCAAGGCCCACATTTAGCTGCTCACCTTCTGCCATGCTATAGAATTTCTGTTCTTTCCCCTTTGCTACTACTTCATCGTATGCTTTAAGTGCAATATCATACTGTTTTGCACTGGCTGCCGTACGGGCAAAATCCATCAGCCGCTTGCCATCTTCTTTATTGCGTTCGTCGATCGCCTCTATTTGTAGTAGCGCGCCATCCCAGTCATTCTTCTGTGTATAGATCCATGTCAGCAGCTCGGCATAGAAAACATTTTCCGGCTGCTCGTTTATCTTTTTTACGATTGCCTTCTGCGCCTGTTGCAGTTTCTTTTCATCATCGCCAAGCAGTTGCAATAGTAACGTCTTCACATTATCGAGGTTCACGCCCTGGTTAGGGCTGGTCATCAGCGATGCTTCTATCGCTTTGTCCAGATTGCCGGTTTTTGCATACAGATTAGCCAGCTGTGTGTTGTATACGTATTGGTTACCCAGTATCTGCTTTGCGCGCTCGTAGGTTGCAATGGCATACGTGTTATTTCCTTTCTCAACAAACGCGTTGGCGATCTGTTGCGTCAGCACATCATCACCATTGATTATTTTTAGTGCAGCATCGTATTGCTCCGCTGCTTTTTTATCTTTCTTCTCCGCTACATACACACTGCCGAGGTCTATATATAATAACGGAGTATTCTGGTCAATGCCTTGTTGTGCGTTGAGCCTGCCGTTTACCAGTTTCTCTGCGTCCTTGTAAGCCTTTGTATTTATCAACGACTGCAAGTAGTCGCTGTACACTTCCGTAGATGATGTACTATACATCTCTTTATAATACGTGAGCGCTTTTGCATAATCCTTGCCCTCAAATGCCTGCCTTGCCTGCACCACAGAATCAGAATGTGTAGGCTTATCATCTGCCATGCCGCCCATCTGTGCATAAGCATGCCCGCACATGAACAATAACATGCTCATTATGCCATACCGCACTATGTTTCTCCTGTCGCGCATGCTATCTCTTTTTGCTGCCTATTGCTTTTGTATCCTTATAAATATCCTCAAACCAGATATCTGCATTAACTGTATCAATGCTCAGTGTATCGTCAATACTTTTATAGGCTTTAAGTTTCCAGTCGCTATGCTTGTTTCTTGTGTACACAGAAATATTTATTGTTTCGGGATCCACCAAAATGTATTCCTTGAGTGACGCAATATCCTTATACCTGTTAAACTTATCACCACGATCATAAGCATCTGTAAGTGGTGATAATACTTCTATCAGAACCGCAGGATTGAGTAAAATACTTTCGTCATTATTCAAGTACTCCGCATCACCGCACACAATGGAAATATCAGGGTGGGCGAATAAAGTGTTTTTCGGCACATGTACCCTGACCTCGCTGCCTGCTGCTTTGCAATCCTTCCCTTTTAAGTCCTGCGCCAGCGAAGTAAGTATGTTCCGTGTTACCAGTTTATGCTGGTTCCTGGATATTGGTAAAAGCTTCACCTCGCCTGCATAAAATTCATATTGCTCGCTTGCGTCACTATCCATCTCCAGATATGCTTCAATAGTGTGTTGTTGCTTAGTATCATTTCCAATCTCATTCACTTCCATATCTTCAAATATAACGCTTATTGTTATTTGGCACTCTTATCAAAAACATAATTGTTGCCGTTGAAGACATACACTAAGAATGCTTTTGTAAAAGCTCCCTTTTTGTCGACTACCGGCACGTAGAGCTTCTTTTTGTCCTTGCTGAAATGTATTTCGGGAAAACGCTCTATATTACCGGATGCAAAAAAGTCATAGCTGTAACTTATGTCGCTCAACGCTTTGGTCTTGGTTTTAAATAGCTGCACTGATACCAGTTTGTCATTTACAATTGCGTAGGCTTCAACGCCGGCACCCTTATCGCGGTTAGAGCCAACAGTGCCATACGATACTACATACACAGTATTGCTTTTGGTTTTAACTGTCGTTATATCCTTGTAAAAACAACCCGGATCTTCTCGTGCAGAAGTTTTGCCTATTGCGTGCACCTTTACGCCTTTTGTAGTGCTGTACTGTGCAAGGTCTGTGAAGAAATGCATAGTGCCGCCCGTTTGCGTATCCCAATCATAGAATCTTATCTTGCCATCGTCAGACGAAACATAAGTAAGCCCTTGCGTCTTGAACGGATAGCCAAGTGTTGCTGGCACCTTTACCAGCATCTTATTCATATAATCACTCAGCTCGTCGTTCACAGTTGCCACAGAGTCAGATGCTGCGGTGTTTTCCCTATCACTTACCCATTTATCTATACGCTCAAAGTATTGCCCAACCTTTGTATCTATCGTCTCTAATGCCTGTGCATGGGATACAAAACTAACCAATGTTGAAGCTATACATAATAGAATCGATCTTCTCATTCCTTAATTCCTCAATGGTTTTCCTGTTGTTAAAATGCTCTGCAACCTTTCCAGTGTTTTCTTTTGACCGCAGAGGCTAAGGAATGCTTCACGCTCGAGGTCGAGGAGGTATTGCTCGGTAACGAGTGTTGGCTGGCTGAGGTCACCACCACACATTACATAGGCTAGTTTTTCGGCGATGAACTTATCATAGTCGCTGATGTAATTGCCGAGGCGCATGGCATGCAGACCTGAAAGCAAGCCACCCAGACCACCGCGTCCTTGTACTTTTATATCCTTGCGCGTCACAGGTTGTGTATAACCCTGCTCCCACAGTAGTTGTACCTTGCGCTTTGCATCCGCTATACGCCTGTCGGGGTTAATAGATACCTGGTCATGGTTGGGGCGCAACACAAAATTATCAAACGCCTCCTGTGCAGATGTAGACACCTTTGCCGTACCTACGTTTATGAATAGCTGTTGTAAAAAGTTTGTTTCTATATCTTCTTTTATATTCCTATCACTAGCACGCAGTGCCATTTCTTTGGTGCCGCCGCCACCAGGTATCAGCCCCACGCCTACCTCTACTAATCCTATGTATGACTCAGCCGCAGCTTGCACCGCATCTGCATGCAGGCACATTTCGCAGCCACCACCAAGGGTAAGGCCATGTGGCGCCACTACAACCGGTATGCTGCTATAACGCAGCCGCATAGTAGTATTCTGGAACTGGCGCACGGCCATATCCAGCTCGTCATACTCCTGCTCTGCGGCAAACATAAATATCAATCCTACATTAGCACCGGCACTAAAGTTGGCGCCACCGTTGGCTATCACTAATCCTTTATATTTTTCTTCGGCTATGCCCACGCTTTTCTGCACCGCTTCCAGCACTTCGCCACCTATACTGTTCATCTTTGTATTCCAGCGGAGGGCTACTACATCGTCGCCAATGTCATACAACTTGCAGGCGCTATTTTTCCAAACCACTTTTTCATCGAGATGCTCAAGTAATATGAATGTGCCCGCGCCCGGTATCGGCTGATAGGCTTGTGTGCGTATGTCGTAATACTTGCGTTGGCCATTCTCTGTTTTGTAGAAAATAGTGAAACCTTTTTGCAGCATCTGTGGCACCCAATCGGCAACCTCATAGCCACCTTCCTTCATGTTGTCCAGCACCTTTTGCACACCCAGCGCATCCCAACTTTCGAACGCGCCTATCTCCCAACCAAATCCTGCTTTCAACGCCTCATCTATCTTGTATAATTCATCAGCTATGCCCGGTATGCGGTGCGACACATATGCGAATAGCATGTGGTGGAATAACCTGTAAAAATCACCAGCCTTATCCTTGCCGTTATACAGCACTTTCAATCTTTGTGCAAGGTCGTCTACCGGCTTTGCAGCTTCTATCGTGGCAAATTTCGTTTTCACCTTCGGACCATATTCCATGGTATTCAGGTTCAGCGTCAGTATCTCTGTTACCGGTTTTGCATTTTGCTGCGCGGTGGCTACTTTCTTTTCATCACCGCGGCTTTCTGGCGATTCTGTGAACGATGCTTTATTAGCTGCAGCATCCGCGGGTTTAGGCGCGGACGATACTTTTGTTTTCTTATAGAATCCTTGTCCTGTTTTATCGCCCAGCCATTTATTCTCTACCATTTTCTGCAGAAAATCGGGTAGTACAAATATGTCCTTCGCTTCATCATCGGGTGCATTTGCAGGCAGGTCCTGGGCAACATGTATCAGTGTGTCCAGCCCCACTACGTCACCGGTACGGAAGGTGGCAGATTTTGGCCTGCCGAGTATTGGCCCTGTAAGCGCATCGACTTCATCCACATTTAACCCCAACTGCTGCATGGCTTTGAACACCGCCATAAATCCAAACACACCTACACGGTTGGCAATGAACGCAGGTGTATCCTTACACAGCACGGTAGTTTTACCCAGGAAGCGATCGCCATAATCCATCAGGAAGTCGATAACCTTAGGGTCGGTATTGGGCGCTGGTATTATCTCTAATAAACGCAGGTAGCGTGGTGGGTTGAAGAAGTGGGTGCCACAGAAGTTTTTCTGAAAGTCCTCGCTGCGCCCTTCGCTCATCAGGTGTATGGGTATGCCCGATGTATTGGTAGTAACTAGGGTACCCGGCTTGCGATACTTTTCTACCTGCTCAAATATCTTTTGTTTGATGTCGAGGCGCTCCACCACCACTTCTATTATCCAGTCGCAGTCGGCTATTTTTTTGAGATCGTCATCAATATTGCCTGTGCTTACATGGTCTATCACTTTTTTCGTGTATACCGCCGATGGCTTGCTTTTGAGCGTAGCCTGCAGTGCATCGTTCACAATACGGTTACGTACCTGCTTGCTATCGAGTGTGAGCCCCTTTGCCTTTTCGGCATCGCTGAGCGCGGGCGGCACAATATCGAGTAACAGCACCTGCACACCTATGCCTGCGAAGTGGCACGCGATACGCGAACCCATGACGCCAGAACCAATAACTGCAACCTTACGAATAGAACGATTCATGAAAGAAAGTTTAGACTACACAATTTATCGAAAACAATGGACAATCGGTTAATTGGCCAATCAGGTAAACCGATAATTAATGGAAATACCAAAGATGACCAAAATGTAAATCATCTCATTTTGCCACAGGAAATTAAATACAACACACTTTTGTTGGAGATCAACAGGTTAGTGACCTAAAATATCTCATAAATATCCCGTTTTTATCTCGCGGATATTTTGTTATATGTTTTGCGGATGACCGATGCTATCACCAAGGGGCCTTTCGCACATCTAAGATACGAAACGGAGGTAGGCGTTTGCAAATTTATGTTTTTGCTATGTTATGAACTATGGTCGCAGACGATCACCCATTGCCCGTTTATCTTTCTTATGAGCAATGTATAGGAGCCACCTACATCACCGGCAGTGCGGGATAGTTGCCACTTACCTACGATAAAGTAATAGTCGGGCGATAGTTTTTGCATGCTGATATTGGTAGTGGTGAGCGTGCCCATGTGTGCCGCATCGGGATAGGCTTCTTTGTAGCGGGTGAGCGTGGGTTGATAACCATAACGTGGCCCCTTCGAGCCAATGAACAGCAGGCTGTCACTATCCCAATAGCCGTGCATATAACCTTCAATATTGCCCTTGTTCCACTCAACTATCTGTGCCGATAGCATTTTGGTAATGGCTTGCTCGTCTTTGTTTTGAGCAAGGGTTGTGAAGGAGATGAGGCAGAGAATGAGCGTGAGGAGTTTCATAACAGCTACAGTGAGAAATTAAGACGTAGAGCACAATGAAAAGCTGGCAAGCAGGCTGATAGCACCGCCTAATATCATAATTGCACCTATTTTTCGCGCGCGTTTATTAGTGTCGAGAAAACTGCTAAGCAAAACTATAGCACCTATTGATACGCCAAGTACACCGACGACTAACGTGAGTATTCCTAGGCCAATACCTACGCCCATAGTTGTAAATTTTTAGTAACGTACATCTGTATATTGTTTTTTAAGCTCATTGAGCCGCGTTTCTTTATCATCCCTGTAAAAAAGATTCATTGTTTCGAATGGTATAATGCGCCCATCCTTGCTTACAATATGTACACATGACTTTTTGATAGAACGCACATCAAAATCGTATGCATCAATAAATCGCATAATGATAACGCGGAACAGATTCTCGTAAGACAAGCCGGGCGCGTATACCTGTGGCAGGCAGCAGAGTAATTGCTTCATCTCCTCATCCACCCTATCGACAGATATACCGGTGCTGAATACTTTTATCAGTTGCTCGTGCAGTTGCGTATCCTGCTCATAAACTATCGTGTTCTTTGTACTACTATCAAGCAATACAGCGGGGTCTAAATAACGGGTAAGGGGAAACACTTCTCCATTCAGCTTTAGCGCATAACCCATTGCCAGTGCATCAGGATTGCAAGGGACAGGTATAATATCATTGGGCTTAAAGACATCCGTCTGCGACAGGATATTATCGCGCACTTCTGTAAGTGTGAGCCTGTTCTTCTCAGGATCGTGCTCAAAGCGGCCAGCAATCTGTACGGGCTGAAAGGTAACACCACGCACGCATCTTTGTTTTAATGCAAAATCAATTATCTCACCTATCTCATCATCGTTCAGTCCTTTTTGTACGGTCACTACGAGCGTGGTAGAGAGGTTCAACGCGTTTAGCTTTTCCAGTGCTTTGACTCTTACGTCGGTAAGGTCTTTACCCCGCAGCGCCTTTAATACTTCAGGACGAAAAGAATCGAACTGAAGATACAATTCAAAGTCGGGCATGTAGGTGGCGAGGCGCTCTGCAAAGCCGGGGTCCTGTGCTATACGTACACCATTTGTGTTCAGCATCAGGTGCTTAATAGGCTTGCGTTTCGCGATATCCATTATCTCGAAGAACTGCGGGTGCATGGTAGGCTCGCCACCACTTAGTTGAACGACATCGGGCTCGCCTTCATTAGCTACAATAATGTCCAGCATCTGCTCTACTTCCTCCACCGTACGGTGTCTGCCATAGTGTGGCGACGACATGGCATAGCATGTGGGGCACGATAGATTGCACCTGTCGGTTATCTCTACAAGCGTAAGGCAGCTGTGCTGCTCGTGGTCGCTGCATAGGCCGCAATCGTAGGGGCAGCCATAATGTACACCGGTATTAAAACGTAGCGGTGTTTCTGATGGCTTATTATAGTTGCGGGTGTTCTTGTAGTATTCAATATCCGTTGCTATCACTACTTTATGAAAGCCATGGTCGGGGCATGTTTTGAGCATGTACACCTTGCCGTTCTCAAAAACTATTTTGGCATCGATGCGCTTCAGGCACTCCGGGCAAAGGCTTATGGTATAGTCGTAGTAGGTATATTTTCTAACGGGCATAAATGCGTTTTGATACGATCAGCAGTGAAGGGTTTATTAAATACCTGTAATAGTACAGCAGCCCCACAATACAAGTTAACTGAATTGAGCCTAATCCAAAAAAATATCTCCACCCCGGCTTTATAAAATCGAGCAGTAGGCGAAACGAAAGATAAGAAATTATAAACAATTTAAAGAGGGCACCTTGCTGCAATACATAACGCCTCTGCACCAGTATGAGGCAGGCCCAGAGTAGTATCAAAAATATTATCTCATACAGCGTCACAGGTTGCCGAAATATACCATCGCCAAGATCCATCGCCCATGGCAGGCGCGATGGGAAACCATAAGTTTCCTCATATACACCTGCGGAAAAACAACCTATCCGACCAATTATCATCCCTAACATAAGGGGGTAGGTAAAGAGGTCGCCAGTGTTTTGCTGCTCGCCAATTAATTTCTTTACCAACTCCACACATATCAGCGCGCCTACTATACCACCTACAAGCGTCTTGTTACTGTACATGTATATCCAGAAATGCGGGGATGCGCGCCATTCAGGCACATTCTCGAGCGCTCCTAATAGATGAGAACCTGCAACAGCCCCAAGCGTAGCGGCAATTACCACATACAGGCGGTTCATACTTTCTACGGTATCGCCCTGCTTTCTTTTAAGCCATAGGTAATATCTGAAAGCCACAAATATCCCCACAAACTCACAAATGCCGTGCAGGAGTATAGGATGATGCGCTATCTGTATGGTTACAGGGAAATTCATTATAACTAAGATAAAGGTAAAATCAACTAATCGCACTATTTTTGCCGCGTTATGGCAAATGAGAATACGCTGCAGAATATTATTGCACATTGCAAGGAGTATGGTTTTATTTTCCAGTCGAGCGAGATATACGACGGGCTGGCCGCTGTATATGACTACGGACAGTATGGCGCGGAGCTTAAAAAGAATATCCGCGACTACTGGTGGCGCAGTATGACGCAGATGCACGATAATATAGTGGGTATAGACGCTGCTATATTTATGCACCCCACAGTATGGAAGGCAAGCGGGCACGTGGATAATTTCAGCGACCCGATGATAGACAACAAGGATAGCCAGAAACGCTACCGTGTAGACCATCTTATAGAAACATACGCCGAAACTCTTGATAAAGAGCAGAGCGACGCGCTGATAGCAAGCATGGAAAAGCTGCTTGCCGATAACGACTATGCAGGCTTAAAGACATTAATAGAAGACAATAAGATAAAGTGCGGCATCAGCGGCACCAGTAACTGGACAGACGTGCGCCAGTTCAACCTTATGTTCTCTACGGAGATGGGCTCTGTGGCTGATGACGCCAATGTAGTGTACCTGCGCCCGGAGACGGCACAGGGGATATTTGTTAACTTCCTGAATGTGCAGAAGACGGGCCGCATGAAGATACCATTTGGTATTGCACAGACGGGCAAGGCATTCCGTAATGAGATAGTGGCGCGACAGTTTATCTTCCGTATGCGTGAGTTTGAGCAGATGGAAATGCAGTTCTTTATAAAGCCCGGCACGCAAAAAGAATGGTACGAGTACTGGAAAGAGACCCGTATGAAGTGGCACCTATCACTCGGTATACCACAGGACAAATACCGTTTTCACGACCACGTAAAGCTGGCGCACTATGCAGATGCTGCCTGCGATATAGAATATGATTTCCCATTCGGGTTCAAAGAGGTAGAAGGTATACACAGCCGCACCGATTTCGACCTGAAACAGCACCAGCAATACAGTGGTAAGAAACTTACATACTTCGATACGGATATCAACCAACACTATGTGCCTTATGTACTGGAAACATCCATAGGCCTCGACCGTACGGTAATGATGATCATGAGCCAGGCGTATGAGGAGCAGGATCTGAGCACGGAAGAAAAGCAAGATAGCCGCACGGTATTGAAATTCCCGCCGATGTTGGCACCTATAAAGCTAGCTGTATTACCGCTTACCAAAAAAGACGGCCTGCCGGAACTGGCTCGCGAACTGATAGACCAGTGCAAACCATACTTTAAATGCTTTTACGAAGAGAAAGACAGTATAGGTAAACGCTATCGCAGACAAGATGCCATAGGTACCCCGTTCTGCATCACTATCGACCATCAGACAAAAGAAGACCAGACCGTAACCATCCGCTATCGCGACAGCATGGAGCAGGAACGCGTGCCGCTGGCAAGTGTGCAGGCGATGATAAGCGATAAGATAAAGATGTTCTAAGATTATTGATTATATGACTTATAAGCAGTGCCACGCCTAAAAGTGTGGCACTGCTATTTTCAAGCCATTTATCAACAAATTAACCTTTTCAGTCATTCAATCAATCAACTAATCACCCTATCTTTACGGCCTATGAAGCGTTTGGCAATTTTGGGGTCTACAGGTTCTATAGGTACGCAGGCACTGGAAGTAGTGGCGGCGAACCCATCCCTGTTTGAGGTGGAGGTATTGAGCGCGCATAGCAATGCTGCGATGCTCATAGAGCAGGCAATAAAATTCAAGCCCAATGCCGTAGTAATAACTGACGAAACAAAGTATACGCAGGTAAAGGACGCGCTGCTGCAATACCCGGTAAAGGTATTCGCGGGACATAATGCGCTGGCAGAGGTAATGCAGTGGGATACCATTGATACCGTGCTGGGGGCTATACTCGGTTTCGCAGGGTTGCAGTCTACACTGGCAGCTATACAGGCCGGCAAGCGCATAGCATTGGCCAATAAAGAAACACTGGTAGTAGCCGGCGAACTGGTAATGAAGCTGGCCTACGAAAAGAAAGTACCAATTATACCGGTGGATAGTGAACATTCGGCCATATTCCAATGTCTTGTAGGCGAGGACCTTAATATGGTGGAGAAGGTGATACTTACCGCATCGGGCGGGCCTTTCCTTGGTCGCAAGCCGAATTATCTTGTAAACGTAAAAGCATCGCACGCCCTGCAACATCCTAACTGGACAATGGGCGCCAAAATATCCATCGACAGCGCTACCCTTATGAACAAGGGGCTGGAGATGATCGAAGCAAAATGGCTGTTTGGCCTTGCCAATGAGCAGATAGAAGTATTGGTACATCCACAATCGGTGGTACATTCCATGGTGCAGTTTCGCGATGGTTCGTTGAAATCGCAGATGGGTCTGCCTGATATGAAGCTGCCAATACAGTACGCACTCGGCTTCCCGAACAGGATAAAAAACGATTACAAGCGCCTCGATTTTAAAGACTTTCCAAAGCTGAGCTTTGAGCCTGCCGATCTGAAGACATTCCGCAACCTTGCCATAGCGAAAGAGGTAATGTACAAAGGCGGTAACGCGCCATGTGTGCTTAACGCCGCTAACGAAGTGGTGGTACACGCCTTTCTGCACAATAAAGTGGGTTTCCTGGAGATGAGCGAAATGATAGAAAAAACGCTGGATTGTGTGCCATTCATAGAGCACCCAACCCTCGAGGACTATCAGCAGAGCGATATCGACGCCCGCGCACATACATTAGAATTTTTGAAAAAAAGCCAACTGTCTATTTACTAAGCTACAATTGTACATGCACCTAAACACAATACTCTTAATGTCGGGCACAGCAGTGAGGTTCCTCCAGCTGTTTGCCGCACTTTCCATACTTATCGTCCTGCACGAATTTGGCCATTTCTTTTTCGCCCGTCTTTTTAAAACGCGTGTTGAGAAATTTTACCTCTTCTTCGACTTCCTCTTCCCATTCTCCGGCCTGCTTAATTTTTCCCTGTTCAAAAAGAAAAAGGGCGAAACCACATATGGAATAGGTTGGTTCCCCCTTGGCGGCTATGTAAAGATAGCCGGCATGGTAGATGAGAGTATGGATAAGGAGCAGATGGCAAAACCACCTGAACCATGGGAATACCGATCTAAGAAAGCATGGCAGCGCCTGTTCATTATGCTGGGTGGTATCATTATGAATGTGTTGGTAGCTATCGTTGTGTACATTATTGTATTTGCAGCTTATGGCGAGAAATACCTTGAAACAAAGAATGATACTTATGGTATAGCTGTCGATAGCCTGGGCCGCAGCATTGGCCTCCACGACGGCGACATTATAAAGAGTGTGGATGGCAAACCTGTAGAACGTTTTAACCGCATACCACTGGCTATCATTTTCAGTAAGAACCAAACAGGCAGTATAGAACTTTCGCACAATGGCAAGGATACGACCATCAACATACCATCTGGTACAGTACGCAAATTGCTGAAACTGGAAAAGGGTACTTTTATATCGCCTGCTATACCGCCTGTTATAGACTCAGTATCGCCTAACACTATTGCCATGAAGCTGGGCCTGCAACATGGCGATAGCATTACTTCTGTCAATGGTGAATCAATAAGATTTCACAACGAATTTGGTGAATATCTACATGCGCACTACAACGTGCCACTTACTATTACGTTTGCAAGGAATAATGTTATAGATACTATTACTACTACTATACCCAAAGACTCTTCTTTGGGGGTATTCTTCGGGGATGCCGAAAAATACTACCATCTTACTGATATGAAATATAGCCTTGGCGGTGCCATAAAAAGAGGCGTAGCATTCACGGGCGAGCAGTTCGATCTGTATCTCGAGCAGTTCAAACTGATATTCGTATCAAAGGAAGTAAAGGCCAGCGAGAGCCTTGGCGGCTTCGCCAGCTTTGGCAAGCTATTTCCTACAGAGTTCGATTTCAGGGAGTTTTTGATGTTAATGGCGTTCGTATCCATTATACTCGCGTTCATGAACCTGTTGCCTATACCGGGCTTAGATGGTGGCTATGTCATCTTCCTTTTGTTTGAAATAATAACCGGCAAGAAGGTAAGCGAGAAGGTAATGGAGCGCGCTACCACAGTGGGCCTTGTACTACTGCTGGCACTAATGTTGTACGCTAATGGTCTTGACGTATTCCGTCATTTCAAGAAGTAGTAACAACAGGTGAAATGATAAAACAAAACATAAAACTGGCTGCGGATTCCGTAGTGCTGAGCCAGCACGGCGACGATACACAGATATTTTTGGTAAGGCGTAAGAACGACCCTTACAAAGATATGTGGGCGCTGCCCGGCGGCTTTGTGGAAGATGGTGAAACCACGATGGAGGCAGCTATACGCGAGCTGCATGAGGAAACGGGTATGAAGCTCGAATACATGAAGCAATTCCACGTATTCGACAAGCCCGACCGAGACCCACGCCAGCGCACGGTATCGATAACGCACTATGCCTTTGTAAACGCAAAAGACCATAGCGTAAAAGGTAGTGACGATGCCACTGAAGCAAAGTGGATGAACATAGAAGACATTACCGAGCTGGCCTTCGACCATAAGGAGATAGTAGCCTACGCACTACAGCAATTATCTTTAACGAAATAATGACCCACACTTTTCGTAAATTTGCAATAGTTCTTTAATTAAATACCCTCAAAAAATGTCATGGCGAGCTTGTTGAACCATGACATTTGCAATGCAAAACCGGGGCCGACTGGTTTTGACAGCATAAGGCAGGGTAAGTAAGCATGTCGTGCGTTGTGTAATTAGCACGTAAATCTGAATGCTCAACTTTTATATGGCAATACATATGCCATGGCTGCTTAATCAGTGATTAACTAGTCATTATGGCCGCTTGCGGGGGCTACCTGCTGTCGCTGCCGCCGCCTAATCAATCAATAGCAGGATAAGCTTGTGAACGCTGTGCGCACAGGACGAAAACCAAAACAGACAGGAAGGTAGTAGGTTGGTCTTGTTCCGGCTGCTTTCTTAAACCCAATACAAGAATACACATGTAGAAAGCTTATCGGGCATATGTTTGGACCCGGGTTCGAATCCCGGCGGCTCCACAAAAACGCAGGCTGCAATGCCTGCGTTTTTTTATTTGCCCTCTCTTCTTTGTTAACAAAATACAAATAGAAAAATTATTTGGCACGTTCTTTGCATTTAATAATTTGTAAACCAATTAGTCAAACACTAAACCAAACCCTATGCGAAAAATTATCCTGGGCATTGTATGCCTGTTCCTGTCTTTTTATGCGAGTGCGCAAACGACTTATACGTCGGGGCACATAACCGTGATTGAAACAGATTCGATGTTGCATGATTCTACTACCTGTAACAGCACTTGTTTTATTTCATATAATATTATTGTCGATAGCTCTTATGCTGGTGAAACTATTTATGTTGTAGATACTTTTTCAGGCGGCATGTTAATTGATACTTTCCAGAATTCCTCGGGAGCTTCTCCATGGATATTTTCACATATATTAACTCCTCTAACTCTCGTCTCAGAGGATTTCGGTGTAATGGGCGGGTACTGCTATTTTGCTTTTGATGGCTTAAAATTAACCTGTGGTCCTGATACAATTAGAACAATACTTCACACTGATAGTTTACATGTAAGTAATCCATGTTTGTATGACACTGTATCCGGGAATGTATTCATTGATAATAATAATAATTGTATACTAGATGGGCCAGATTATCCATTTTCAGGCGCAGATTTCGTCCAGGTTACTGAGTCCCTATCTAGTCCTGTCGGCACTATAATACCGTGGTTTGGCGAAAGTGCTGGTGGTTACTATTATAGATTAGCTCAAAAATCATGGATGACCAGTTATACAGTTTCAATACCTCCTTATTATGCCTTTATTTTTCCTGCTTCGGCTTGCTTTACCACCTCTTATTCATTTACTACATTGCCACAAACAAATGTAAACTTTCCATTGCAATGTAGTAGTAGCGAGGATGTACAATGCTACGCAGGCTCATCAAATAATGTTAGGTTGCACAGACCATTCTATATGCAACCCTATGTTAGTAATACAGGTTGTAATGAAGCATCAGGACAGCTTACATTTATAAAAGACAGCCGTGTAAGTTATGATTCGACACTTAGTTATAACCCCGCGATGATCGTTAGTGGCGATACACTTATATGGAACTATTCAGGATTATCGAGCCTGGCTGCAGGCGCATATTGGAACAGCTTCTTCTCTGATATTTACCTGATACCGGATAGCACATTGAGTGTTGGGGATACACTATGTTTTAGGGTGTATACGAATGTACCGACAGCAGATATTAATCCTGCTAACAATGACTATACCATTTGCCTGCCGGTAGTATATTCTTACGACCCTAACGAAAAAGAAGTAAGCCCTAAAGGCACTGGTCCTGAAGGCTATATAGACGGCCACAATGATACACTTACCTATACGCTACACTTCCAGAATACCGGTAGTGCTGAGGCTGACAATATAGTAGTAATAGACACGCTCGACAGCCATATCAATGCACATACATTAAAGATACTGGGCACCAGCAACAATATGATGCCGCAATGGCTGGCGCCGAATGTGGTAGCTTTTAATTTCAACAACATTTACCTGCCTGATAGTACGGATGATGAGCCGGGCAGCCATGGATTTGTCCGTTTCAGCGTCATGTTAGATTCAGGTCTTGCAACCGGAACACAGATAAAAAATACCGGCTATATCTATTTCGATGCTAACCCGGCGGTTGTTACAAACACAACACTTAACACATTGCTTGGCCCTACCAGTGTGCAGCAGGTAACCACCAGTGGGGATATAACACTATATCCCAATCCAGCATCAGATATGCTCAACCTTACCATCAGTAAGGGGACATTTACAGAGCTTACCATATTCAATAACGTAGGTGCGTCTGTTTTGCACCGATCACTCACAGGCACCAATGCCACCGTAAATGTAGCAATGCTACCAGCAGGGATGTATTATGTACACGTAAGCAGCGAGAATAACGTGCGTGTACTGAAGTTTGTGAAGGAGTAAAAGCTCTTTGTAATATACTTATAATATAACCCTTGCCAGGCAAGGGTTATATTATTTTATCTTCTCTGTAAGCATGAGCCATGCATAAATATTTTAATTTATAACCAACCTTTTCCTGTTACTTTCATGTCTTTGCGTATGTAACCATTTGTTATGGTTACAGAAGTATCTTGTAAACGTATCTTTAAACTCTAAATTAAAACCCTCATGCGAAAAATTCTATTAGGCATTTTATGTCTGTTCTTATCCTTTTACGCAAATGCGCAGAGCTATTTTGAAACTTACACTTCGGGGCATCTAAGCTCAATAATTACAGATACCATGTACCATGACTCTACTTCATGCGGTACCACCTATTATGTATCATGCACAATAACAGTTGATAGTTCATATGCCGGTGAGATGATAAGGGTAGTTGATACAACATCTGGTACAGCCTTAGATTCATTTTTTAATACTGATGGTGTATCTCCCTGGATAACTCCCACACACACCATCCTCCTTACCGGGGCATCCGATATTGATGTATATTCATCCTATATACGGTCTGTTCCACTGTGCTTAAAAATAACTACTAATAACGACACAATAAGAGAGCTATATTATGACAGTCTTCTCGTGACAAACCCCTGTTTGTATAACAATGCTCAAGGGCGTGTTTATATAGATAATAATGCAAATTGTAGTTTTGATAGTGGTGATGTAGGGGTATCTCTATATCTCGCCTATAATGAAATTTTTTCAAGCCCTTCATGCTCTTGGAATATTAGTTCAGGTACGGATTATGACGGGAAATTTTATGTTCCATTGCTTCAATCATGGATGATTAATTATACTATCACTATCCCCCCATATTACGCATTCATATTTCCTGCATCACCTTGCTTTACTACCTCTTACACCTTAACAGCGTTACCTGATAGCGGTATAGATTTTCCATTACAATGCACCAGTAACCTGGATGTACAATGCTATGCAGGCTCACCGGGTAATGTAAGGCTTCATAGGCCATTCTATATGCAGCCTTATGTAAGTAATACGGGTTGCGATACAGCATCGGGTCAACTTACTTTTATAAAAGACAGTCGTGTATCGTATGATGCTGCTATGAGTACTAACCCTGCAATGATCGTTAGCGGTGATACGCTTATCTGGAATTATTCCGGTCTATCAAGTCTCGCAGCCGGTGCATACTGGAATAGCTTTTTATCAAACATTTACCTGATACCGGATAGTACTTTGGCGGTTGGCGACACGCTATGTTTCAGAATATATACTAATGTACCTACTGCTGATATAGACCCTTCCAACAATGATTACACCATCTGCCTGCCGGTAGTATATTCTTACGACCCGAATGAAAAAGACGTAAGCCCTAAGGGCACGGGCCCCGAAGGTTTTATAGCCGCAAATGACACGCTTACTTATACACTCCACTTCCAGAATACAGGCAGTGCCGAAGCTGATAACATTATAGTGATAGATACACTCGACAGCCACATCAACCCTCATTCGCTCAAAGTGCTGGGTACAAGCAATAATATGACTCCACAATGGCTGGCATCTAATGTAGTAGCCTTCAATTTTAATGATATCTTCCTGCCTGACAGCACCGCTGACGAGCCTGGAAGCCATGGCTTTGTTCGTTTTAGCGTCATGTTAGATTCAGGTCTTGCACCAGGCTCGCAGATAAAAAACACAGGCTATATTTATTTTGATGCCAATCCTGCGGTTGTTACAAATACAACGCTCAATACGATTCCCGGTCCAACAAATGTGCAACAGATAGTTACCAATGGAGATATAACCCTGTATCCTAACCCTGCAAATGATGTGCTCAACCTGGCCATCAGCAAGGGCACGTTTACAGAACTTACTATATTCAATAACGTAGGCGCATCTGTATTGCAACGCTCATTATCCGGTACCACCGTTTCGGTGAATGTAGCAATGCTACCAGCAGGGATGTATTACGTGCATGTTCGCAGTGATAATAATAATATGCGTGTGCTGAAATTCGTGAAGGAGTAAAAGAATACATAGTTGAATATCAATAGAAGAAAAATGCCCTAAAATCATAGATTTTAGGGCATTTTTCTTTCCATCTAAGTGTTTTTGTTAAGTTGGCACTATAATTAAGTAATAAATTTACATCCTAATTACCTGATACATATAATATGACCGGTTCTGCATCAAATTCTCAGAAGACAGTATTTGCTGAAGCAAAAGCTTTGTTGGCTATTGAATCTGCAGATCTGGGCACATACGAGATAAACCTTGTGACAGATCATATGACAACATCTGATCGTTTTGAAAAAATTTGGGGAATAGGTCATGGTCACACAAGAAAAGAGATAGCAGCGCGTATTCATCCGGATGATCGGTTATTAAGAGAAAAATCACACACAGAGTCAATAAAAACGGGCAATCTTGATTATGAAGCCAGAGTAATTTGGGAAGACGGATCAGAACACTGGGTTAAAGTGAAAGGCAAGGTGCTATATGATAATAGCGGTAGCCCCACAATCTTATTGGGGGTTGTAAGAGATATAAGTGAGCAAAAAAATTTCGAAAAACAATTGACCAATTTAGTAGAAGAAAAACTCTATGAATTAAAGAAACAGAATATCGCATTACAAGAAAGTGAAGAGAAATATCACAAGATGATTGCGGAGGTTGAAGACTATGCGATCATTTCTCTGGATAGAAATGGCATCATTCAAAACTGGAATAAAGGAGCAGAAAAGATAAAGGGGTATACCGAAAGTGAAGCGGTTGGTAAAAGCTTTAAACTATTTTACTTACCGGAAGACAGAGCGAAAGAATTGCCGGAAAAATTAATATCGCAGGCTATTAAAACAGGTAAAGCAGTACAAGAAGGATTAAGAATGCGCAAAGATGGTAGTACCTTTTGGGGTAGTATAGTTATTACTGCATTACATGACCAGGATAATAATGTTATTGGATTTTCAAAAGTTACCCGCGACCTTACAGAGCGCAAGCTAGCAGAGGATAAGATACAGGAATACACGCGTGAGCTTGAACTTCAGAATATTGAGCTAAAACAGTTTGCTTTTGTCGCGTCTCATGATATGAAGGAACCGCTAAGGAAGATCATGTACAATAATAACTATCTTAATGATGCTATAGGCCATAAGTTGAATGATAAAGAGAAAACGGCCATATCAAGATCAATTAATGCGGCGCAACGAATGAAAATACTTATCGAGGACATTCTTTCTTACTCACATACAGCGTATGCCCAGCATGCTACAGAAATTGTTGATCTAAACGTAACGTTAGACAAGGTATTGGCTAATTTAAAAGAGAGTATAGATGAAACGGGTACCGTTCTCACAACAACAAGTTTGCCGATCCTGAAAGGAATAACGCATCAGCTTTCTCAGCTCTTCGACAATTTGATCAACAACGCTATTAAGTATCGGGACTTTGAACGTCCGTCAAAAATTTCAATTACTTATAGTATGGCACCAGGGCATGAAGTAGACAATATTGGGAAATATAATACTTATCATAAGATCAGTATCTCCGATAACGGGATCGGTTTTGAATCCGGCAGCACTGAAAAAATATTTGACCTGTTTTATAGGTTAAAAGACAGGAAAGAAGACAAGGGTAGCGGAATAGGGCTCTCTATTTGCAAAAAAATAGTACAAAATCACGACGGCTTTTTAATAGCAAGTAGTGAAGTTGGGAAAGGATCCACGTTCAATATATACTTACCCGCACACACAGACGGTTAAGAACAAGCGTCAAGTATCTCTTTGGCTAAAGCCAATAATTTATGTTGACTGTCGGGCTTAACAAAATAATTTTTAGCACCATTATCCAAACAAGCATTTATATCGAAATTGGAGTTTGATGTGCTCCATATAAATTTAGGCACAGATGCGAATCTGGGCTCTTTACAAATTATCTCCAGCACCTCATACCCATTAAGAAACGGCATATTATAGTCCAATAAAATGGCACATGGTATGGCTTCGTCGGTGCAGTTTTTTAAATATTCCAGTGCGTCTCTGCCATTAAATACAGGATATGGCTTAACATTTGAGTCTATTTTTAAAATAGTATCACTAAACAATTCCTGGTCCTCTATATCATCATCGGCTACCAAAATAATCTTCTTATTCAGATTCGGTGACATTGTTTAAAAGTTGTTTATGCAAAGTAAACTAAAATATTAACAGCTTATTATTTATAAATTATAATACTAATATAAAATTACTACTAATTGAAAGACTTGAATCATTGATCTGTGTATATCAATTATCTGTTCGATAGTAAACATGGACTGATATATTGCGCAAAGGTAGTAATGATCCTTTATTGCTTCACAAGCACATTCTGCGCATCAGTAAGCGCCTGTAGGAATTTTAAGACGTCTTTCATCTTCTTCATCTTATCTACTACCAGCAGGAAGTTCTTGCCTACCTGTTTCAGACGTGCGCTCCTGGTCTGCGTTTGAATGTAGTTGAGGATATGGTTAAAAGTGTCTGACTCGAAGTAAGGTGAATCAGGGTTGCTGACGAAGTAGAGGCGCATTTGCTCGTTCTTAAGTATCAGCTTTTCAAAACCCAGCTCGCAGGCAAGTTGGCGTGAACGTAGTGTACTGAACAGATCCTCAACCTGTGGAGGTATCGGTCCAAAACGGTCCTGCAGTTCCAGCGCGAACTTGTTCATTTCTTCAGGTGTTTCTATATCATCAAGCTGTGTGTACAGCGACAGACGTTCTGTAATATTTTCTACATAGGTATCGGGTATAAGTATCTCGAGGTCGGTATCGATGGTACAGTCGCTGACAAAATCTTTTTTGCGTTCAAGCTCGTCGGCAAATACATCTTTAAAGTCCTGCGTCTTTAACTCGCGCATGGCTTCATTAAGTATCTTCTGGTACATCTCAAAACCTATCTCAGCGATGAACCCGCTCTGTTCCCCACCGAGCAGGTTTCCCGCCCCGCGTATGTCCAGGTCGCGCATAGATATCTGGAAGCCGCTGCCAAGGTCTGTGAATTGTTCCAGTGTTTGTAATCGCTTGCGACTATCATTGGGTAGCAGGCTCATTGGTGGCGCAAGTAAGTAACAAAATGCTTTCTTATTACTTCTGCCCACACGGCCGCGTAGCTGGTGCAGATCGCTAAGGCCGAACTGATGGGCATTATTTATGATGATGGTATTGGCGTTGGCAATATCCACACCGCTCTCTACGATATTGGTACAGCACAGTACATCATACTCGCGCTCTATGAATTTAAAGAGCGCCTGTTCCAGTTGATGGCCTTCCATCTGTCCGTGCGCCATACCAATGGTAAGGTCGGGGCAAAGGTTGCGTAACAGCGTTACCATCTCCGGCAGGCTCTGCACACGATTGTGTACAAAGTACACCTGCCCGCCACGCTCTGTTTCATAATAGATAGCATCGCGTATGGTGTATTCGTCAAACACAGAAACCTCCGTATGCACAGGCTGCCTGTTTGGCGGCGGCGTATTAATGATGCTAAGATCGCGTGCGTTCATAAGGGAGAACTGCAGCGTACGTGGAATGGGTGTCGCAGTAAGTGTCAGGGTATCTACATTCGCCTTTATCTCGCGTAGTTTTTCTTTTGACGATACACCAAATTTCTGCTCCTCATCGATGATAAGGATACCGAGGTCTTTGAACTTCGCATCCTTACCCAGCAGCGCCTGGGTACCTATTATAATATCGATCTTGCCTTCTTCAAGGCGTTTGAATATCTCTTTCTTTTCTTTTGCCGAGCGGAAACGATTTACGTAATCCACATTACATGGGAAATCTTTCAGGCGCTCACTAAACGTTTGGTAATGCTGGAAGGCAAGAATAGTAGTGGGCACTAATATCGCAGCCTGTTTACTATCGCCTACGGCTTTAAATGCTGCACGGACTGCTATCTCCGTTTTGCCGAAGCCTACATCGCCGCATACAAGGCGATCCATAGGTGCCGGCGCTTCCATGTCGCGCTTTACATCTGCAGTTGCCTTGCCCTGATCGGGGGTATCCTCGTAAAAGAATGATGCTTCAAGCTCTGTTTGCATGTAGCTATCGGGCGAGAAGGCGAAGCCTTCTGATGCCTTGCGCTTTGCATATAGCTTTATAAGGTCGGCAGCAATATCCTTTACGTGTTTCTTTGTTTTGTTCTTAAGCTTCTGCCATGCATCACTGCCCAGCTTATTGACGCGCGGCACGGTACCTTCCTTGCCGGTGTACTTGCTTATTTTGTGTAGTGAGTTGATGTTCACATACAGCACATCATTATCCTTATACAGTATGCGGATAGCTTCCTGCATATTGCCATTTACCTCAATCTTTTGCAGCCCGCTATAAGTGCCCACACCATGGTCTATATGTGTCACATAGTCGCCGGGTGTAAGGTCTCGGAGCGCACGCAGTGTAAGCGCTTTGCCCTTTGTGTAAGCCTGTTTTACATTGTATTTATGATAGCGCTGAAATATCTGGTGGTCGGTATAGCACAATACTTTCTTGTCGTGGTCTATAAAGCCCTTACTAATGGCTGTGTTTACCGCTACGAAATTTATATTGGCATTAAGGTCTTCGAATATACTGTGTAGCCGCGATAGCTGCTTAGGATTCTCTGCAAATATGTAGGCGGTATATTTCTGCTCGGTACGTTTTTGCAGATCGCTGATCAGCATATTGAACTGGCGATTGAACACCGGTTGCTCTTCAGTTGCGAACTGGAAAGCGGCATCAATATCGTCGCCCGTTATTTTGCCAAGCGAATGGTTATACCATTCTATTATGTGGCGTTGTTTTATTTTCTCGCGCCATTGAGTGGGTGCTTCAAAATCACCCTTGGATATTTCCTTGAGCAGCTCTTCTTCATGGTCTATGGCTACCTGTCCTATCTCCATTTTCTCGGGTAGGTCGGCATATAGCTTAAAGAGCTTGCTGATAGTGAAGTCGAGATCTTTTGCCCATACCACTGTATTTTCCGGCAGGTAATCGAGCAGTGATATCTTTTCCTGTGTATCGAACTTTGTTTCTATGTTCGGCAGTATAGATACTTGTAGCAGCTTGCGCTCTGATAACTGTGTTTCGGGATTGAAAATACGGATGCTATCTACTTCGGTATCAAACAACTCTATACGATAAGGATGCTCGTTGCCGAACGAGTATATATCGAGGATGCCACCACGCATTGCGAACTGACCCGGCTCATACACGAAATCTTCTCTTCTGAAACCAAGTGTCACAAATCTTTCCAGTAGCGCATCGAGCCCCAATGTTTCACCTACCTTAATGCTTATAGTATTGCCTGATAACGTAGTGGGATTCACTACCTTCTCGAACAATGCCTCAGGGTAGGTAACCAGTACTTTTTTATGTACACTCTTACTACTGAATTTTGTTAGGGCTTCAGTGCGCAGCATTACGTGACTACTGTTCAACTCATTGAAGTTGCCGGTACGTTTAAAAGAATCCGGGAAGTAGCAGATATCGAGCGCATTGGTAAGATGCTCAATATCGTTATGAAAGTAGGCAGCCTCTTCGCGGTCGTTCAGTATGAATACGTGATTAGCATCCGTAAGCCGCCAAAGCGCTGTTGCAATAAAGTTGATGGAAGACCCACGAAGATTATCGAGGTAGACGCGGAGCTTATGACCAGGCAACGAGATGCCTGCCGCTATTTGTTTTAAGCGGATATCATTATCGTACTGCCCCTGCAACACCTCCAGATTCATCGAGGCGCAAATTTACGGAAAAATATGTGTTGACCGGGGGAGAAGATAAACTTATAAAATACTTAATACTGTGCGTAAGTATTGTGAAGGGATAAAGAATAGCCAAGTATCGGAATGAATTGTCAATCAACTGCGTCTAATATCCGAAGCATATCGTTAACATTTCTTTATAATGCACTGGCATGTTTCTTAAAGTCATTTTTTAAAAACAACGACCATGAAAAAGATATTCATCCTTATAACTTCTTTAGCGGCAGGTTTTACTGCTGCCAACGCACAGATAGTGCGTATAGCTCCTGAAATAGGTATCAATTTTAGCGACCTTAGTACTCAATATAGCGACAGAAGCTATGACAACAGTCTTAAGCCCGGCCTTAAGGTGGGTGGTGTAGTAGATATTAGTCTTTCAAGGTATTTCTCTATCCAGCCGGGACTATTCTACAGTTCAAAAGGCGCAGAAGAAGACTATGTATCCTATAGATCTACCAACAATACGACCACGCGAGATGAGACACAATACCGCTATCGCATAGACTACCTTGAAATGCCGATGAATTTTCAGGTGAAATTCGGGCATAGCAGGCATGGAAGATACTTTGTAGGTGCTGGCCCTTATCTGGGCTACGCGCTTGGTGGCAGGGCAAAGCAAACGAGCGGAAGTGTAACCGCATTTAATGGTGGTGGGGTAGTAAGTCACGACCAAAGCTCAGGATATGCTTTGAATATAGGCGACAACCCAAATACCGATGATATAACAAGGTGGGATGCAGGTGTTAATTTTAACGTAGGTTACCTGTTTCGTGGAGGCACTTTTATACGAGCCAATTACGGTCAGGGTCTTGTGAATGTATTGCCAGGCGGTGACGATAACAATTATGTTCGCAACTGGGGCTTTGGCTTATCCCTAGGCTTTATGATACCTTAATATTCTTATTCATTTTGCAAGCGCCACGTTCTATGAACGCGGCGCTTTGTTTTATTATTCTCTTCAATAAGATAAATGGTTAGCCTATATCAATATATTGCCCGTCATTTCTTTAGGTATAGGGAGACCCATGTAAGTAAGGATTGTGGGCGCTATATCGCCGAGCTTACCTGGTTTAAGGGTGCCTTTAAAATCGTTTGAGATGATGAATAGTGGTACCGGGTTAAGGGTATGGGCAGTATTTGGAGTGCCATCTTCATTTACCATATAATCGGCATTGCCATGGTCGGCAGTAAGAAATATGGCGTACTCGTTTTGCAAAGCTACGGGCACTATACGTGCCACACATGCATCTACCGTTTCTACCGCTTTTGTTACTGCACTCCATACGCCTGTATGGCCCACCATATCGGCATTGGCAAAGTTAAGGACGATGAAGTCGGCACTCTTAGCCTGGAGCTCGGGTAATATAGCATCTGTAAGCTCGTTAGCGCTCATCTCTGGTTTTTGGTCGTAGGTAGCTACGTCCCTTGGTGATGCGCGCATAATGCGGCGTTCGCCCGTAAATTCATTTTCTCGCCCACCTGAAAAAAAGAAGGTGACATGCGGATATTTTTCTGTCTCTGCTATGCGTATCTGTGTCTTGTTATTGTCCTGCAATACTTCGCCAAGAGTATTTACGAGATCTTTGTTTTCAAATATTACACCTACGTTCTTAAAGCTCTTATCATACTCCGTCATGGTTACGTAGTGCAGATCTAGCGGCTTCATATCCTGTTCGGGGAAAGCTTGCTGTGTCAACGCCATGGTTATTTCGCGGCAGCGGTCTGTACGGAAGTTGAAGCAAACGACCACATCGCCATCCTTGATGGTGGCCAGTGGCTTGCCCGCATCATCGCAACCTATGATGGGCTTTATAAATTCATCGGTAACGTTTTGAGCATAAGAGTCGCTGATAGCGGTAAGTATATCTTTAGTACAGTTGCCTGTGCCGTGCACCATAGCATCATAGGTTACTTTTACACGATCCCAGCGTTTGTCGCGATCCATAGCGTAGTAGCGGCCGGTAACAGATGCCAGTACGCCGCCCGTGGCTTGCAGAGTTTTATTTAGCTCATCAATAAAGCCATGGCCACTTTTAGGGTCGGTATCACGGCCATCAGTAAATGCGTGTACGGCAAAGCGGGATATACCTGCTTTTTGTGCCAGCGCGCATAATGCCTCTATATGATTGATCTCGGAATGCACGCCGCCATTACTCACCAGCCCTATGAAGTGCAATGTTTTGCCGGGTACCTTTCCCGCCTCGAAAGCGGCAGTTAGTACTGGGCTACGCTCCAGCTCGCCATCTTTTATAGCTACGTTGATGCGCTGCAGTTCCTGATATACTACACGGCCAGCACCTATATTCAGGTGACCAACCTCTGAGTTACCCATCTGTCCGGCCGGCAAGCCTACGGCTTCGCCGCAGGTAACAAGCTCAGAATGAGGGTATTTGTCATATAATGAACGTACAAAGGGCGCATTAGCGTTTGCAATGGCATCGGCTGCGGGCACTTTACCATGGCCCCAGCCGTCCATGATGATGAGCATTACTTTCTTAGACATGGAAGCAAAAGTACGTCACTTATTACTTTTGCGCTATTTTTAAGGTGATAAGCATATTTGGCTTGTTTTTTGATGCATATACGTTAGTTTAAATGAGGATGTGATTTTTCGCAGACTATTTTATGTTAAAAAAAATACTTTTATCTCTTACTTTTTCGTCCCTGTTGCTTGCCGCGCATGCCCAGAATATGCCCCAGAGTCCGCTGGAGGATATGGTAAATGCGGTGAAGAATAATCATGTGAAAGATATGGTTAAGTATTTTAATACCCGGGTGCCTATAACTATTAACAATACACAATCGGTGTATAGCCGCAACCAGGCGGAGATAGTGCTAACCGATTTCTTTGAAAAGAATAATCCCAAAGACTTTGCAGTAATGGACAGCGGTGCACCGAATACAGACTCTAAGTTCGTGATAGCGGATTTCAGCACGCCTAACGGGAAGTATAGCGTTTACATACTGATGCGGCAAAAAGACAATTCCTATATGCTGCAGGAAATACGGTTGAATAAGGAGTAAGATACTGCTCCCGGCTTCTCTGAAGGAAAGATGACTAAGCCACTAATTCTTTGATAAAAACTAAAAGCAGCTAATTCCTTAGCTGCTTTTAGTTTTTAGTGCGAACTTCTTATTGATTGAGTGTTTTGCCTTTGGGATATTTGATGGTGTAGGAAAGGCTTAGTTTTTTTGTTTCGTTGGGGGCAAGGTTGAGTGTCCATTTTACCTCTCCTGTGGTTTCGTTGTAGTTAGCGCCCTCTGTGCTGCGGTCTTCAATAACTATATCTTTATCGTTGCTGATGGGTACCTGATCGAGGAGGGTGAGGTCGATACTCGTCTTGCGTGTGTTCCGTACAGAAATACTGTAGCCAAATGTTTCGCGGATGTTAGTACCGATGGTTTTGACGCTGCGTAGCTTTTTATCTTGCTCTCTTTTTACCACTATTTTTTTATCGCGACCAAGGGAGATGGTCATGGTATCTTTTGTATTGTGGGTATCGATAAAGCCTTGTCCTACATAAGAGCCTTCATAGAAAATATTTGTTTGTGCAGGGACCAAGTTGAGGTCTTCCCAGTTGGTGATCTGCGCCTGGAGGAATACATCGTTATCAAGCTTAGGCACCGCAAAGTAACGGTAGGTGGCAGGAAGTTCGTACTTCTTCACGGCCACCATGTGTTGCTTACCATCGCTTGGTATGGTGTATGGAAGGTCGATATCAAAAGTTGTATTGACACCTGCGTTGTCGACAGTTACATAGTCGTTCATCGATGCGGATTCTTCTTTAGCTGTTGACGTTATAGCTGAATATTCTAATGATGCATTATCTCCGGCTATTGAAGGCGCGGCAGATGATTTTCTTAAGGTCATTTCACGAAGAACCGGCATAACGAATGATAAATATTCAGGTGACATTTCCGGCGCATTCACGCCCTCATTAGGATCGCCTGTAGATAAACTCAGGCGAACATTGTTCCACTTTACACCGCTGTTCTGGTACACATTGGCTTTGTAGTAGAGTTTTATAGGGCTGTTGATATCATCGGCATATACATCGTAGGTGGGCGACCAGCCGGCATTGGTAACTACATAATCAACCGTGATGGCAGACGAGGTAGCATCCTTTGCATAGAATTTTACAAGGAGTTGTCCACCGGGTTGAAATTGTTTTTTCTGTTCTTCAGCAAGTTGCTTTGTAAGCAGGGTAATGCGCTCATCGAGCTTTGCAACCATTTTCTTTTGCTTGCTGCGTTGGTCAAGGTAGCTCTCCATCTTTTTATCCACAAGGTCTAGCATCTTTTGCAGCTCGACAACAGAAAGACCGCTGTTAGCCCCACTAACGGTTTTGTTTGAGTCGAGGATGGATATCTCCATATTGATGACAGAGATGTGGTTGGTAATTGCCTGCTTTTGTTCTTTTACTATTTCTATGCTGTCCTTTAAAATTTTAGCAATTGGGGAGAGATTGTCTGATACAAGGTAGTTGTTCTGAAACGTAGCAGACTCAACTACTACTCCATTTGTAGCAGCCACTGTAATGCTTTGACTGTTAATATCACCTGCTACATTCGTAAAGACAATCTCATTCTCGCCTTTTGTAAGAGCAACCTTTGCATTGCTAATGAGCTCTGCACCTTTAAGGAAAACAGTGGCTTCATTGATATCGAGCTTTTGCTGCGGCTGGGCAAAAGAAGTGCCGACCGGTAACAGGATAATGGCAGCAGCCATAATGCGTGTGTATAGCATAAAGTTGTTGTTTTATTATAAGGTACAGAAAGATAGAAATTCCATAACGGATGCCACTATAACGAGGCAACGTTAACATTTATTTCGGGAAAGCGACCTCATGCGGCCTCTTTTCGGAAATGGAGGTCGCATGAAATCGAGATATACTTATTACTTTACAATACGCAGTTTTGCGTAGTTGAGCATTATCTTTTTTATGCCATTACCACCGCCAAATTCTATACCGGCTATACGGTTATTGGCGCCACCTTCTACAGTAAGTATTTTACCGAAACCAAACTTCTGATGTTCGACGGTCATACCTACTTCCATACCCGCAGGGTCATCGGGAATGAAATTGTCGCTGGGCTTATGTGTTGGGGGCGGTGGCGTGGCTAATTTGTCTGCCAGTTTTTTTAACGACGGCATCTTGTCGAACGTACCATGCATCATACTACCGAAACCACCAACAGGGTTTGGAGCACGGTTACTGTTGCCGCTATATGTTTTGTCGAGGTGTGTGTTGGGTATCTCTTCTATAAAACGGCTTGGATCATTCTGCACAAGGCTCCCGAAACGGTAACGGCTATTCGCGTATGTTATCCAGAGGCGCTCTTTGGCACGGGTGATCGCCACATAAAATAAGCGGCGCTCTTCTTCGAGGTCGGCGCGCTCAAAAAGGCTCATGGAGCTTGGGAAAAGATTCTCTTCCATACCTACTACGAAAACGCATTTGTATTCAAGGCCTTTAGCGGCATGTATGGTCATTAGTTTTACCACATCGGCATCCTTGTCTTTATCCTGGTCGGCGTCTGTGAGCAAGGTTATCTGCTGCAGATAGCTGCCGAGGCTTTTATCGAGTAGTTCGCCTTCTTCATCAGGTGTTTCTGTAAATTCTTTTATAGAGTTGAGGAGTTCCTGTACGTTCTCATAACGCGCGAGGCCCTCTACACTTTTATCATTGTGTAATTCCTGCACCAGCCCGGTATGCTTGCCTACAGCAAAAGCCACATCATAAGCATTGTGTTTTTCGAGCATGGTCTGGAAGCTTTTTATCATGGTCACAAAACCCTCGATATTACTGCTGCCCTTTATACCTGAAACTTCAGGCGTATCCATTACCTCCCAAAATGTTTTGTTCAGTTCGTTGGCACGAACGAGAATGCGCTCTTCACTTGTTTTTCCAATGCCACGGGCAGGTTTATTCAGTATACGCCTCAGGCTCACCTCATCCTGTGTATTCATTACTACACGCAGGTATGCGAGATAGTCTTTCACCTCCGCCCTTTGGTAGAACGATGTGCCTCCTACCAGACGATAAGGTATGTTCATGCGACGCAGGCTTTCCTCAAAAGAACGGCTCTGCGCGTTGGTTCGGTACAATATTGAGAAGTCCCTGTTCGCATAATGATTGCGCATTTGCTGCTCTTTAATAGCGTCGGCAACAAAGCGGCCTTCGTCATTATCGGTCATGGTACGGGCCAGGATGATCTTCTCTCCTTCATCATTACTCGTCCACAGCTCCTTGGGTATCTGGTTCTTATTATTGCCTATTACATTGTTGGCCACATTAAGAATAGTCTGTGTGCTGCGGTAATTCTGCTCCAGCTTCACCACTTTCACATCTTCATAATCATCCTGAAACTGCAAGATGTTCTGCACCGTAGCGCCACGGAAAGAGTAGATACTCTGTGCATCATCGCCCACCACACAAATGTTTTCGTGTACAGCACCCAGCATTTTTATAATGGCATACTGCGCCATATTTGTATCCTGATACTCATCTATAAGTATATACTTGAAGCGGTGCTGATATTTTGCAAGACTATCGGGCACGTTTGTGAGCAATACATACATCTTAAAAAGCAGGTCATCGAAGTCCATGGCGCCGTTCTTAAAGCAGCGCTTAGCGTAGGCATCGTATATATCACCCATCAGCGGACGATTGCTGCGTGCATCTTCCTGTTGTATGGTACTATCCTGTTTGTATAGTATGGGGTCTATCAAGCTATTCTTAGCAGCACTGATGCGGTTGTACACGTACGATGCTTTGTAATGTTTATCGTCGAGGTTCATCTCATTGACGATGCTTTTCACTACGCTCTTCGCATCATCGGTATCGTATATAGTGAAGTTATTAGGGTAACCAATTTTATTAGCTTCTGAGCGCAGTATGCGTGCAAATACAGAGTGAAAGGTACCTATATATAGATTACGTGCTTCTGTATTGCCCAGCGTTTTCTCCACCCTTTCCTTCATCTCGGCAGCAGCCTTATTGGTAAATGTAAGGGCAAGTATATTAAAAGCGTCAACGCCACTATTCATCAGGTGGGCGATACGAGTTGTAAGTACTTTTGTCTTTCCACTGCCGGCGCCGGCCACAATCATCAAAGGCCCGTCGATATGCTCTACCGCTACTCTTTGCTGCTCATTAAGTCCCTGTAAATAATTCTGCATGCGGCAAATTTACGATAAATAGGGGTTGGAGTTTGGTTGAATGGTTGATAAGTTGAGCAGTATTTTCTGTTATTGTTGGTACCAGTCATTGCAGGCGTAACAACAAGTATATTTATTAATAACTTGATAGGTATGGCGCCCGTGAAGGCATTCAAAATATTCAACTTATCTTTGTAGTTATGTCATCTTTACAGGAGCAAATAAAGGTCTACGAACAGGAGATCAATTCTTTTCAGCCAACTGACGCCGCGGCGCTGGAGGCTTACCGTATAAAATTCCTCGGTACAAAGGGTATCGTGAAGCAGATATTTGGTGAAATGAAAAATGTACCCGGCGACCAGAGAAAGGAAGCGGGGCAGTTGCTGAACGCCTTTAAACAACTGGCAGAAGAAAAATACGAATCGAACAAGCATTTAGCAGAATCCGGCAGTAATAAAAGCCCGGCTATAGATATAACATTGCCCGGCACACCGCTGCCGATAGGTACCCGCCATCCACTACGAATGGTGGAGAATGACATTGTTTCTATTTTCGAGAAAATAGGTTTCAGTGTGGCTACAGGCCCTGAGATTGAGGATGACTGGCACAACTTTACCTCGCTGAACATGCCGAAGGATCATACTGCGCGTGATATGCAGGATACCTTTTATGTGGCTCAAAACCCTGATTGGGTACTGCGTACACATACATCATCGGTACAGGCACGTATACTGGAAACTACAGAATTGCCGGTACGCGTAATATGCCCGGGACGTGTATACAGAAACGAAACCATCAGTGCACGTGCACACTGCTTCTTTCACCAGTGTGAGGGGCTTTATGTAGATAAAGGTGTTTCGTTCGCAGATTTGAAGCAGACGCTTTACTACTTCGTTACGGAAATGTTTGGCGAGGATACTAAGGTGCGCTTTCGCCCATCGTACTTCCCGTTCACTGAGCCGAGCGCGGAAATGGATATATCGTGCACTGTATGCGGCGGTAGTGGCTGTAGCCTGTGCAAGCATACAGGCTGGGTAGAGATACTTGGTTGCGGTATGGTGCATCCTAATATGCTACGCAACTTCGGAATAGACCCGGATGTGTATACAGGCTTTGCTTTTGGCATGGGTGTGGAGCGCATAACGCAGGTTAAATACCAGGTGAATGACCTGAGGCTTTATTCGCAAAATGATGTGCGATTCTTGCGGCAGTTCCAATCGATATAATTCGTACTATGATATAAAATAAGAGCGTCCCGCATGTGCGGGACGCTCTTTATATTTGTACAGTTCTTATCTATTAATGATGATGGTGTGCAGCATGTGCATCTTGTAGCTTGAAGAACGCTTCTTCGTCGATGTCTTTGTCTTCGATGGTGAAGGCAGTTTCGAGGTAGGTGAACAGCTTATCGAACAACAGGCGGCGGTATGTTTCGTCCATCGCTTTTTCGTCCTGCGCTATCTTTGCCATATAGCTATCGAGCCATGGTGCATCATCATCTGGCCCCATGCCGAAGTAAGCAAGTACACGGCCTTTTACATCACGGTTTATCTCGTCGCGGCTTACAGATATCTTCTGCTCCTGCATCAGTTGGTCAGAGATAAGCTGCCAGCGAAGCTGATGTTCGAAAGAAGAAAATTCATTTTCTACCTCGCCATCAGACTTTGGCTTTTCGCCACCTTCCTTTAACCAACGCTTTAAGAATGGTATCGGTAGATCGATCTTCGTATTGTGTACGAGTAACTCATACATTTCGCTGTGCAGGCGGTCTTTGGTGATGCGGGTAAACTCACGGCCCAGTTCTTCGCGTATCTTTTCGCGGAAATCAGCTTCATCCTTTACCTCTACATTCTGGAATACCTGCGCGAATAATTCCGCTCCTATTTCCTGCGGTATCAGCAAGCCAACTTTTGTAATAGTAAGCCTATAATAGTTATTAGCAGCATCGGCATCAGCTTTCAACGGGTCTTTCAGGAATTTATCAAGATCCTCGCCGGTAGCTATATCGGCAGGGCGGAAAACGATCGTGTCTTCCGGCTTTTTACCCATGATCATTTCCTGCAGTTTTGCCGGCACCTTATCCAGCACTTCTGTATCTTCTATCTTAGCAGCGCCTTCGACTACGTTGCCGTTGGCATCGCTCACTTCAAATGTGCTATAAATGATATCTTCTTTGTTGGTAACGGCATCCTGCGATTCTACCTTACCATAACGGCGCTGTATACGCTCCAGCTCATCATCCAGCATCTTGTCTGATACGGTAATGTGGTAGTGGGTAAGCGGTGCTTTTTGTTTTAGTGCGGTTATTTCAAAATCGGGCTTGATGCCTATTTCGAAAGAGAAGTCAACATCAGCAGTATTATTCATATCCAGCTGTACGGCGTTATCGCGCAGTATCATAGGCTGTGCGAAGATGGAGAGCTGTTGCTCGCGCAGGTAGTCTTCGAGCTGCTTGCCGGCGTTGCGGATAACCTCATCGCCAAAAAGCGACTGGCCATACATCTTGCGTAGCATACCTGTAGGCACATTGCCCTTGCGGAAGCCCGGTACATTGGCCGTCTTAGCATATTGTTTTAATGACTTCTCGAATGAGGGCATGTAATCCTCTTTCGTAAGCTTTACCGTTAGTTTATCATGCAGTGTACCGATATTTTCGCGTGTTACCGTTGCCATAGCACTTAAATGTTTTTTTGTGAGTTAATAAAACAGCCCCGCCTGAATGGCGGAGCTGACTGTTTGTATTGAGTGCGGGTGGAGGGACTCGAACCCCCAAGCCTCGCAGCACTAGATCCTAAGTCTAGCGTGTCTACCAATTTCACCACACCCGCTTTTGGGAGGGCAAAGGTAGTAAAAAAAATATTCCATTACTTAAAGTTTGCACTATATTTTGCACGATTCATTTTTATTATATTTACAATAACCATATCGACTATTACGTTATGATTAAAATTTAGTGGCCATGATCACAATTAAACAAACCTTATTTGTTTTTGCAGTTATCCTATTCTCATCTTGCCATAAGGATACTCCAGCAAGCATTGCCGAAAGCATAAGCGTTACGGGCAATTTGGCATTACAAGGAAATACTACCTATCAATACGGCGCATATGTACTCACCAGCGATGGAGGTACTAAATACATATTGGAGAAGGGTTCAATAGATTTAGCGCCGTTTGTCGGCACACACGTGATAATGAGCATTACGAATGTAACCCATGGAAATACCCCGGAAAAAGGGCCGGATGAGTATAATGCACTATTTGTATCTGCAGACTAAGCAAATATTTAACAACCTTAATACGGCATTTCATTGAATTGTCATTAATTTTATGTTTATGATGACAAACCATCGTTAGATGGTTTTGTTATAAGTATAGTATACTGATATCTTCAAACATATATGGCAAAGACACCAAAAGCATCGTTATTAGTAGCGGAAGATGAAGAAAGCCTGCGTGAAGCGCTGAAGCTAAATCTGGAACTGGAAGGGTATGAAGTAACCACCGTAGAAACGGGGCCATCTGTATTAAAGATGGTGAAGAATGAGTATTTCGACCTGATAATACTGGACATTATGATGCCTGACATGGACGGAATTACTGTTTGTGAGACCATCAGGATGCAGCATAATGATGTGCCGATCATGTTCCTGTCGGCACGTAATAACAGTGCAGATCGTGTGGAAGGTTTGAAGAAAGGTGGCGACGACTACCTTACAAAGCCTTTTAACCTTGAAGAGCTGCTGCTACGGGTTGAAAAACTGATCACCAAGAATAAAAAGATAAAAGAGCCACAATCCATAAATGATATTTATGAGTTCGATGGCTGCAAGATAGATTTTGCCGCACATTCATGTATTGACAAAAACGGCACAGAGCAGGAACTGAGCAAGAAAGAAGCCGCGCTGCTGAAATTGCTGGTGGAGCATGAGGGCGAAGTTGTATCGCGCGAGCAGATATTGCAGATTGTATGGGGCTACAATGTATATCCTACTACACGCACCATCGATAACTTCATTCTCAACTTCCGTAAATACTTTGAGAAAGACAGCCGCAACCCAAAGCATTTCCATTCGATAAGGGGAATAGGGTATAAGTTTACTGCATAGTTTTTAAATGCTGTGAAGGTGGGTAATGCGGCAAAAGTAGCTTCCAGTGCTATAAAATCACCATTTTAACTCACTGTCATCATCAGTGCTTTTGTTTCTGTACAGCATCCTGCTTCTTACTTTTTGTAGCTGACGGTCGTAGATGAGGCGGGCTATTTTTTCTGCAACATCTTTTGTCTGGATGACAGAGACAAGTTTTTTTTCCGAAATATCGAGGCGATACATGAGCTGGAAGAATGCTTCGGGGCCTTTAGCCTGAAGGATGCCTATTTGATCGGTTATGGCTTTAAGTATCTCTTCTTCAGAAACAAGCTCCGGTAAAGAAAGCTGCCAATCTTTTTGGAGTGCTAGGGCTGTTTCGTTAAGGAGGCTTTGTTCCATGCTTGAAGTAAATTTAAAATCACGCAGCTGATTATTTTTTCTTTTTTGTCGCTGATTTAGCCGGTGTTTTCTTAGTTGTTTCAGGCACTGCTTCTACAATATATTTCATGTCGGAATTATAAAACTTACAGGCTGGTTTCAGACCGCATATTTCGCATTTAGGTCGGCGGGCTACACATACGTATCGGCCATGTAGTATAAGCCAGTGGTGCGCTATGGCAAGCTGATCCCGGGGTATATTTGCTACCAGTTGTTTTTCCGTTTGTAATGGGTTCGTGTCATTGGTGGTGAGGCCTATACGGGCTGATACGCGAAATACATGTGTATCAACAGCCATACCCGGCTGGCCAAATACTACTGATACAATTACGTTAGCGGTCTTTCGCCCTACGCCGGGTAGCAGTTGCAGATCGTCCATATTATCAGGCACCTCGCCGTTAAACTGTTCCACCAGCATCTGCGCCATGCCTATAAGGTGCTTCGTTTTATTATTGGCGAAGCTGATGCTTCTTATATAGGGTTCTACATCCTCAAACTCTGCCTTGGCAAGCAACTGTGGCGTGGGGAATTTCTTAAAGAGCGCAGGTGTTACCATGTTTACGCGCTTATCGGTACACTGTGCAGAAAGTATGACGGCCACCAGCAACTCATAAGGATCCCGGTAGTGTAGCTCTGTCTCGGCATCGGGCATATTCTTTGCGAACCATTGCAGCACAAAATCGTAGCGTTCTTTCCTGGTCATAAAAAACCCGTTATTTTATGCAAATAACGGGCGAAAAAACCAAACCACTATTCTCAACTATTCACTATTTATTTTGCTGCTTCAAAATCCAGGATGTTACCATCCATGCAATAACGCTGACCGGTAGGTTTAGGTCCGTCATCGAATACATGTCCCAGGTGTGCACCGCAACGCTCACATTCTACTTCGGTACGTGAGCCATCGGGGTCCTGTACCAATTTTACGCTATTCTTATTCAACGGCTGGAAGAAGCTTGGCCATCCGGTACCGCTTTCGAACTTAGCATCAGAGCTATATAGTGGATGCCCGCAAGCTCCGCAATAATAGGTGCCTTTTTTATGATTATCCCAGTTTTTACCGGTATATGGTCGTTCGGTACCCATCTCACGGGCTATATAATACTGGTCTGAAGTAAGTACTTTCTTCCACTGATCATTTGATAGTTTCAGCGGTGTATTATTGGTATGAGAGTAATATGGATTTGCCTTCTTTTCCGTTGGTTGAGCATTCAGCGCGGCTATCCCTGCAATGCCTGCCACTACCAGTATAAGCGACAATATGATCTTCTTTTTCATCGTCATTGTTTTTCTTTATTAATTAACGAATAAGCGTGACTTACGGTTTTATAGAAATTGTTAAATAGGTCATTTCGGCTTGTTGTCGGGCTCAAATTCCAGTACTGCGGAGTTCATACAGAAGCGTTTGTGTGATGGTGGCGGACCATCATTGAATATATGCCCCAGGTGCGAATCGCAACGGCCACACAATACTTCTGAACGATCCATGCCAAAGCTTGTATCGCGCTGGTAACGCACACTGTTGGGTTTTAGCGTTTCATAAAAGCTGGGCCATCCACAACTGCTGGCGAATTTGGCATCAGACCTAAAAAGAGGGTTACCGCAAACGGCACAATAATAAGTACCGAGGCCTTCACTATTCCAATACTTACCTGTAAAAGCGCGTTCTGTCCCTTTGTCGCGGGCTATGTCATACACATCTGCGGGGAGGATTTTTTTCCACTCTGCATCGCTTACATGCAAATGGGTGGTATCGGTCCGAGAATAATACGGATTATTAGCGTGTTCTCCCATAATTTTTGGTTTGTTGTTTATGCAAGCCGACAAAAATATCATGCTACAAACAATAGCTGCTATCTGTTTCATCTTATTTAGTTGAAGTGTGGATATTATATACGAAAGTTACGAGGATTTGGTTGCAACATGGCTGGTGTCCAATGGTTTAGCAACTATTTGTATCGGAATATCTTGTTCCATACCAAACAGTACAAAGCATGACAGCGTGGTAGCTTACACTACTTTGATGTGTTCCATTCGCTTTTAAGGAGGCCTGCTATAATTAGGTCTTCGAGCTTGCCATGGCGTAGGCAACTCTGGCGCAGGGCGCCTTCTATCTTACACCCCAGCCGTTCAGCTACTTTCGCGCTGCGTTTGTTGGCCGGCATAAAGTGTATCTCTATCTTATTAAGCCCTACTTTCTCAAACAGGAAACTTATGAAACGGGTGAGACATTTATTAATGATGGCCTTCCCTTCAAAGTCAGCGGCTATCCAGTAGCCTATCTGCGCTTTTTTGATGTCGTGGTCCCAGTGGTGCATGCCTATACCGCCTATGATCTCTTGTTTATAAAAGATACCAAGCGCGATGCCTTCCTGCGAATTTATCTGCTCCAGGGAGCGTTGTATGAACTGCTGTGAATGTTCGGGCTTGGTGGTTTTGTCTATCCAGTCGAGCCATGTGTGTAAATGTTTACGCGACTTGTTAACCGCGACAAAAAGCCCGGGAGCATCTTCCTGCTGATAGGAGCGCAACAGTATATCATCGTCTATAAGTATCGATACCAAGGCTACCGTTTATACATTCTCTTTTTTGACTACTCTTTCCCAAAGCTCTGGTATTCGTTTTATCCAGTTGAGTTCTTTCATCTTCTGCTTTGCATCCTGCACAGGCGAGCCGAAGTATGTTTTACCGCCCTCAAGGCTCGATGGTACTCCACTTTGCGCAAGTACTATTGCCCCCTTACCTATTGTAAGGTCTTTACTTACACCTACCTGGCCCCAGAGTATTACCTCATCTTCGATAATAGCCTTGCCGCCTATACCCACCTGGGCTGCAAACAGGCAGTTCTTACCTATTACAGCGCCATGACCTATATGTATATGATTATCGAACTTGGTACCACGGCCAATGATGGTATCACCACTCACGCCTTTATCAATAGTACAGCCTGCTCCTATCTCCACATCGCTTTCTATTATTACACGGCCGCAACTTTCCATTTTATCGTATTGTACCTCACGGTCCTTACGGCGCTTGAAATAGAAAGCGTCTGCACCTATCACAGTGCCTGCATGTATAATTACATTGTCGCCGATAATGGTATGGTCGTAAATAGTAACGTTGGGATGAATGAGGCAATTAGCACCGATGCGTACATGATTGCCAACAAATACTCCCGGCTGCAGGTGTGTACCCTCACCTATTATAGCGCTATCGCTTATTGGTTTCATAGCCGCTTCGAACGGACGAAAATGCTTCACCAGTTTTATATAGGCAGTGAAAGGCTCATCCGTAACAAGCAGTGTTTTGCCTGCGGGGCAGTCGACCTTTTTATTTATGATAATAATGGTAGCTGCAGAGTTAAGGCTTGCATTATAATATTTTTCAAAGTCCACAAACGATATATCGCCTTTCTGTACTTTATGTATCTCATTAATTCCGGTAGCCAACTGTTCTGTATCGCCGTAAAGCTCCGCGCCTATAAATTCTGCAACCCACTTAACGGATACAGGTTTTTCAAACTTCATATCATTCCAGGTTTGTGCAAAAATACGATTTTGAGAGGGTGGAGGTAATAAAAAATATTTTTCCTGCTATGTTTCTTTTAATTTCGGTAAAAACACGCACCTGTCTTGAATTACATAAATCTGAACGGCAAATTATTGGCGGCCTATGATGCAATGGTCGCGCATGATAACCGTGCTTTCAGGTATGGGTACGGACTGTTTGAAACGATGTTTTGGAAGGACGGCAGTATACAATTATCCGACTTGCATCATGCCCGTTTGTTTACAGGTATGCAGCAGCTGAGCTTTGATATCCCAAAGCTCATGAATAAGGCTTGGATGCAACGGGAAGTAGAGCGCACTGTGCAAAAGAACAAGTATAACGATCTGTGCAGGGTACGCATGCAGGTATGGCCTGGGAATGGAGGGTTATATGACGCCACAAGTAGGCAGCCTGAATATATGATAGAATGTTTCCCGCTTGCAGCAGAACTAACGCAGTTAAACGAACATGGTTTACATATTGGCATTGCAAACGGATTGAATAAAAGTGCAGATAGTCTTGCTAACCTCAAAACATGCAACGCGCTCATATATGCCATTGCCGCTAAACATGCAAAAGAGCAAAAGTGGAACGATGCGCTGATACTTAATACAAGCGGTAACATTATAGAAAGCACCATCGCCAATATTTTTATTATAAAAGATAAACAGATCTGCACACCTTCCCTTACGGAAGGATGCGTAGCAGGCGTGATGCGGCAATATCTTATAACAATCATGCGTGAAAAAGGATATAATGTTGTGGAACAACCCGTATCTCAGGATGATGTATTGTACGCTGATGAAATATTTCTCACAAACGCCATACGTCGTATGAAGTGGGTAGAGCGGCTTGGCAATAGTACTTACACTTGCAAGCAAACGCAAAGCATTTATCATAGTATCTTTGGCGCCTGATGAAAAAAGTATTTTATCTAATCGCGTTGGTACTTTCAGCGAATTGTGCAATAGCACAAACAGGTTATGGCCCCGAAATAGGCCTTGGTTTCAGTACTATGCATTTCGCACCAAACCTGCTGTATACTTCCGCATCTACAAGTGCAATATTCAGTGGTAAAATAGGTGGCAATGTAGATCTGAAAATGAACCAGCACTTATATGCACAAATAGGCATTTTCGTATCGCGCAAGGGGCAAACGAGATCGTTTTCTTACGACTCCAGTAATAGTAACAATGAGTACGATAAACAAACACTTACTATCAATTATTTTGATCTGCCCCTAAACCTGCTATATAAAACAGGCAAACAAGGACAAGGACGTTTTTTTGTTGGTTTAGGTGTTACCGCATCTTACATTATAGGGGGTAAGAATAAAATCACTTCTACCGGTGTTTATAACGATACTGCTTATTCGCTGAGCGGCAGTACTAAAGTAGTCGCGGGAAACCCCGTTGCAGGTTTCGATCTGGGAATAAATTTTATCGCGGGTTATGAGTTGCCTACAGGCCTGTTCTTTAAAGCATACTATACCCTGGGTGGCAATGATATTGGCCTTGGTACGGAGATAGACAAGAACAGGATGGGAGGCATATCCATTGGTTACTTCTTTGGTAAGGGCAGGGATATTAATAAAGAAGAAGACCTGATAGAGAAGGATTAATTATTTGGTAGGTGTGCTTAGGATTTGCTGCTATTTTACTGCAAGTATACTTATTCAGCCTTTGCGCACCGCATTACATACCATTGCTGTCTTCAAATAAAATTTATTAGCTTTATCTGTGCTATTACCCGATTCGAGTATTTGTTCACTTCTAAACGCTGCTTATGAAACGCTTCATCATTTGCCTCTCATTAGTAAGCCTGTTATTTACATCCTGTAAAAACACATGGAGCCGGGACGATAAGGAAACTTTTTACCAGACGTGCAAAGAAGGCGCGAGCCAGTTTACCACAGACTCCAATAAAATAAAAGCATTTTGCGATTGCCGTATAGACGTGCTGATGCGGAAATATCCTAATGAGAACGATTTTTTAGAGCATATGGATTCGGTAATGAAAGATGCAGACCTGGATAAATGTAAAGAGCTGTTACTGAAGAAGTGAAAACTACTTAAATACCTGGAACACAAATAAGGAACTCAGGTACGCAATACCGAACATGTAGATAAACTGTATGGCGGGGTATTTCCAACTACCTGTTTCGCGCTTTACGATAGCGAGGGTGCTCATACACTGCATAGCAAATACGTAGAATATTAATAAAGAGAGGCCTGCTGCCAATGTATATACAGGTGTGCCATCCTCTCGCTTTGCATCTCGCATTTTTTGTTCCAGTGTTTGCGTGCCGGCTTCTGCATCACCTACGCTGTATAGTGTGGCCATAGTGCCTACAAATACCTCCCGTGCAGCGAACGATGTAATAAGTGCTATACCTATCTTCCAGTCGTAGCCAAGCGGCTTTATAATTGGTGCTATGCCATGGCCCATCATACCTGCAAACGAATGCTCAAGTTTCTCCGTGGCATGTTGATGATCGAGTTCTGTTTTTTGCTCGGGGTGCTGCTGTATCAACAAGGTGTATTTGTCTTCTACTGCACGCATCTGTGCAGGCGGCCCGAATGCAGCAAGCGCCCAAAGTATCAACGATATGACAATGATGACCTTGCCTACATCCTTAATAAATATCCTGCCCTTTTGCACCATGGTAATACCTACATTCTTCCAGCGAGGCGCACGGTATACAGGTAGCTCCATCAGGAAGAAAGTGCGTTCTTTTGCCTTAACTACAAAGTTCATCACCCATGCCGCTGCCAGTGCCATAAAGAAGCCCAGTAGGTATAGGCCCATTAACACCAGGCCTTGTAAATTGATGAAGCCAAAACTATGACTGGGTATTACCAACGCTATCAGCATAGTATATACAGGTAGCCTTGCAGAGCAGCTCATAAGTGGCGTTACCATAATAGTAATGAGGCGTTCCTTTCTGTTTTGTATAGTACGCGCGGCCATAATGGCGGGTACTGCACACGCCATGCCACTGATGAGGGGCATTACAGAGCGGCCATTGAGTCCCACGCTACGCATGAGCCTGTCAGTAAGAAAGCTGATACGCGCCATATAGCCACTGTCTTCCAGTATCGTTATCATACCGAATAGTATCATTATCTGCGGTACAAAAACAGCTATTCCGCTTAGTCCGGCAAGCACACCGTTTATCAGCAGATCTTTGAAGAACGATGTGGGCATAATGGTATTAAGCCAGCTACCTGCATAACTAAAACCCGCCTCTACCCAGTCCATAGGGTATTTGGCTAACCAGAAAATGCTTTGGAATAACATGAAAAGTACGAACAGTAAAATAAGATTGCCCCATACAGGATGCAACAGTACTTTATCGATACGGTCACTGATGATCATTTTTTTGAGCGGGCTATCCTCAACCACGCATTGTGGCATTATCTGTCCTATACGGCCGTATCGCTGCATGATCTCGGCGGCCTGCACTTTTGATTTATGAAATTTATTCTCGCCTAGTATGGCAGATATACGTATGCGCTGTGCCGCGTTTATATAGCGTAGCTCGGTATAATTACATGCTATATGTAGTGCACCATAATCACTATCCAGGTGGCAGAGTTCTTTTATTTCTTCTATCCATGGGCCGGTGATGCTCTTTACATCTATAAAATCGGCCGCGGTTACAACGTTATTTTGCTTTATGTCGGCGATCGTTTTCTTAAGTTGTGCGATGCCCTTATTACGGCGCGGATTTATAGGAACCACGGGTACGCCCATTAACCGTTGTAACCCATCTGTATCTATAGTAATGCCTTTTTGCCGTGCTATGTCCATCATGGTCAGCGCTATTACCACGGGTATCTTAAGGTCCATTATCTGTGAGCAGAACAGCAGGTTGCGCTTCAGATTGGATGCATCGGCGATAACAATGATAAGCTCTGGCCGGTCACTGCTTTTTTGATTGAGCAGCACTTCGTAAGTCACCTGCTCATCAGCACTTTTAGGGTATAAGCTATAAGTACCCGGAAGGTCTATTATGTGCGCTGAAAGGGTTTCTGATATTTTTGATACACCGGTCTTCTTGTCGACGGTTACGCCTGGGAAATTGCCTACCTTTTGATTGAGGCCGGTAAGTACGTTAAATAGCGAGCTTTTCCCGCTATTGGGGTTGCCTACCAGGGCTATTGTGTAAGGTCGTTGCATCAGGAGGGTGCAAAGTTACCGATACCTGCGCTGTAAAGTGTAGCCTTTGGTCACGCCGGGGTTAAAAATTCCCGAATGTGTAAATGGATTAGTGATAGGCTATTAATATACGTGCTTATAAACACCGTCAGTAACTGTAGAATCGAACGGTGATGCCGCCAATACCCTTAATTCCTGGGCCTGTACATGTACTACGCTATCTATTATATAAGTAGCAGGGTATGCAATGCAAGCGGTAATAGAAGTAGAGTCGTTCATGTAAAATCCGATGTTGCCATCCGCATACACCTGTGCGTTAGGATCCCAGGCGTCTGATTTGTGGCGTTCATCCCATAATTCATACGCCACGCCATGATATTTGATATAAGAATGTGCATTTTGGGAATATGAAAATATCGTATCGGTATATGGGTAGTGGGAGGTGGTACCTATCAATGTATCTGTCGCCCAATTAGGAATAGAACGTCCTATCCTATTTGCGTAAGGATGTTGTGGTGTTACAATATTGCTGCTATCGCCGCTACTGCATGCAGTAACAAATAAGGTAAGCGCAAACAGAAAAAGTATCGGCATTTTTTTCATATGGAAGCTATTATATAATATGCTTATTAAAGAATGTGCATAAAAATAAAGGGATTGCCTCACATAAGCAAACCCTTTATCTTGCCGTTCAATATATTATAAATATCACTTCAACGAAAGGGAGCTAAGTAATTCTTTATTAAAAGCATTCAGATCTGCAGGCTTTCGGCTTGTTATTAACTGCTTATCGTGCACCATTTCCTCATTCACCCAGTTTACGCCGGCATTTTTAAGGTCTGTTTGTAGCGATGGGAATGAGGTCATTTTCATACCCTTGAGCATACCAGTTTCTATAAGCGTCTGCGGGCCATGGCATATAGCGGCAAGGGGTTTGCCTGTTTTCATAAAGTCTTTTACAAACTTTACGGCATCTTCATTTTGCCTTAGCTTATCAGGGTTCATTACACCGCCCGGCAGTACCAGCGCGTCATAATCTTCAACATTAGCACTTGCCAGTTCCTTGTCTACATCCACCTCTATGCCCCAGTCGGTCTTATCCCACGCCTTTATTTTTTTACTTTTGGGCGATATTACATCCACCACAGCTCCTGCTTTCTCCAGCGCTTCTTTGGGGCTGGTGAGCTCTTGTTGTTCAAATCTATCTTCTGAGAGGATGGCCACTCTTACATTGTCTTTCTTTTTCATAGTAATAGTTTTGCACTATAACATAAAATAGTGTGCCTGCAAGGCATTTATTTAGATAATGTTAAACTATGGACAGGAAGTTGCCGAACCCGTATGGATAACTAATTTTACAGCTCACAATATAAATAAGACATCTTGAAATTATTTCGCCACATCATTATTACAGCGCTGCTGACGATAGGCGCTTTCAGCACCGTGTTATATACAGGCTGTAAAGACAAATGCGGCAGCACCACCTGCCAGAACGGTGGTGTGTGCACCAACAATGTCTGCGTATGCCCAACGGGATATTCGGGTAACAATTGCGGTACATCTTGGACCAGCCAGTATACAGGTACCTACCAATGCAGCAGAAGCGCATGTTCACCGGCAGTATCGGGGTCAACATCATGGCAGAGTGCAATAACTGTAGATGCTACTTACGGCGGATACGAGGTAGATATTTCTAATTTTGATGGTGCAAGCGCTACTTATGCAGTAGCTACGGTCGACAGCGCAGGAGCTACCCTTGACATAGTACCGGGCGCAACAGGCGGATTAGCTGGTACCGGTATACGCGATCTGACGACAGGCACAATAGTATTACATTACACTACAGCCTCTGCAACAGGTGTTGGTGGATATAGCTGCACCATGACAATGGTGAAGTTGTAAGCTACCGCAAACGATAATATAGAATAAAATCAAATATTCAATAACAAAAAATGCCACACTTTACGGTGTGGCATTTTTTGTTCCCGAAATGAATATAATGCTATAGTCCCCACGCAGCCTCTATTTGCGCTGCATGATCTTTAGTGTCTACTTTCTCTATGATGTGGTCGATCTTGCCTTGTTCATTAATGAGAAAGGTGACGCGAAATGTACCCAAGTATTTACGCCCGTACATCATCTTCTCTCCCCATACGCCATATTTGTTTACGATATCTTTTTCTGTATCGGCCAGTAAGGGAAATGGCAGGGTATATTTATTTTCGAATTTTTTGTGAGATTTCTCGCTGTCGATACTTACTCCAAGTATCACTACGCCCTTCTTTTTGAGAGAAGCATAATTATCCCGCAAATTACAAGCCTGCGCGGTGCAGCCGGTAGTATCATCTTTGGGATAAAAATACAATGCCACTTTTTTACCCTTGAAGTCTGATAAAGAAACAGAGTTGCCATCCTGGTCATTAACGGTAAATGCAGGCGCTTTATCGCCGGGTTTTAATGTCATCTTGTGAAGTTTAGTTGAAAGGTACGTTCGTTATTGTTTTCATCGCTTGCCTTAAATACAAGCGTATGTTTTCCTTTGGGACAGTGCTCATCGAATTTATAAAAAAATTTAGAAGTATGCTGCTCAAAGCATATCCATTTACCATCGAGATAGCCGGAGAACTTTTTTACCGATGTCATATTATCCTTTACGTCAAATGTTATCTGTCTGGCCTTGCTAAGGTCGCCGCCCTTTTGCTCAGATATTATAACAGGCGCGGTTGTATCTGCTGCCAGCCAGAAGGTACCGAAATTGCGAACAGCGGCGGAATACCAACCCTGTTCTTTACTTTCAGCCGCGCTGCCTTCTGTCTCTTTCCCATCACTATACATCAGCACTATTTTGTCCCTTAACAGAAAAGGTATAGGTTTTGTGGCCCTCAGACCAAGATCAAATGACTTATGTACCGGGATATAAGAGTTTGCTATCAGCACTTTTTCTGAAAAGCCATCTTTTATTGGTGTATGGATATCATCAAACTGAACCTCGTCGTAAATGCACTTCCCATTCAAAGTAAACTTTGCATAAGAGCTGCTATACTCATTTACTTTATTTACCTCAAATTTATGCTGCATTATCCTCTTCACCACACCTCTATTTGGCGCATAGGACTTGATATTGAAATTGATTTTTGTAACATTATTTTTATCGTCAGCGATTTCAATTCTTATTTGATGCTCATTACTATCTGTAATCATTAATTTACCCTTGTCACTATTGGGGAATTGGTAGATATTATCCAGCAAATTGCCGGGCAATTGAAATAAGCATTGTATCCACTGTCCGTGTTGTTGCTTCGTTTTGTAATCTGCATAAGCGTTTACATACCTTGTTACGTCATAGCCTATGTCGTCAAGTGTTATCTGCGACTGCAACACACCATCCATATAGAGCTTCATATTGTAGAACGCGATTGTATTATCGCTACCTTCCATGAAGTCATTTACGTTCACACCAATACCTATGCTATTATAACCTACCGATAGCGTTTGCTTGGCCGGGGTATACATACCAGCTTGCTTATGTACGGCATATATTGCCGGCTGCTGCTCATAAATACTCTTACTCATATCATATATTGCTACCTCAGTTGGCACGGGAGATATATGATCAATTATAGGCAGCCCGAATAATTCAGGATTAAGCGGATGTTCTGTTTTTGAGTCGCGTATTTCGAAATGTAGATGAGGCGCGGTCGATGCGCCTGTGTTGCCACTCCACGCTATCTGTTGTCCTTTTTTTACGGGAAACATCGAAGCCGGTATCTGCAGATCTACATCCCAGCGTTTTTGTGCGTACTGCTGCTCTTTTACATATCGTTGTATAGCTGGTGTAAAGTCGTTGAGGTGTGCATAAAGTGTTGTATAGCCATTCGGATGGGTAATGTACAAGCCGTGACCGAAGCCGCCTTTCTCCATTTTTATGCGCGATATATATCCATCGGCCGCTGCATGTACAAGTTGATTTTCTTTGCCCAGCGTCTTTATATCCGTACCACTATGAAAATGACCAGGTCGGCATTCACCAAAATTACCCGCGAGGAATATGGGTATGTTCAATGGGTTGCGAAAATAGTCTTGCGGATAAGTTGGTGCGGCTGTTGTATCTTTTTGTGCTATTGCACAAAAGGGCATGGCATACAACAATAAGAAAAGGAATGGCTTCATGTATCAGGCTTCAGGCAGCAATTTACTATTAAACGGTAACCTTTATATTACACTACCCAGCCAAATCTTAATTATATTCATACCGATTATTCAAATATCAACAAATGAGGAGGAAATGAGAATTTAATTATAATAAATTCGCTGAAAGTCATATTTTTATCGCTTGACAATCTTATTTTTGAAATTGTTAACAACAAAAACTTTGTATGCAAAGCAGAATATTACAAATATCTTCTAAGCTGTTGGCCCTTTTGCTGGTAGTTATCGCAACACATTCTTACGGACAAGAGATCGTTAAGGTAAGGAACACAAATTTTACTTCTTACTTCTCTAAAACAGCGCACATACCTGTGCTGGTTGTTTACACACTGCAGGATAATATGCTGCACTGCAAGAGGCCAAATGGCGAAAGCAGTCCTAAATATGCTCCGGATCCGCAGGTTTCTGTAGCATCAGACCTTGCTGATGACTATAGAAGCTCAATGTTTGATCTTGCGCAGATGATGTGCCCTGCTGAGAATATCTGCGACAGGGATGCATACAAAGAAAGCTACTACTTTACCAACGTAATGCCTATGCCTAAGAATCTTTTCAAAGAATCATGGGATAAGCTAAACAAAGTAGAAATGGCTAAAGCGAGCAAATACAAGAAAATAAAGGTATTCGCAGGTACTGCAGGTCGCAACTGGACCATAGGCCGCAGGAACGATGTTGTTGTTCCTGAATACTGCTGGAAAGTAATATACATACCAAGCAAAGATGAGTATGAATGCTATGCATTTCACAATATAGAGCCATATAAGAGTGGTGATAAACTGGAAAACCACAAGGTAGATATCAATACTATTGAGTCGCTGGCAGGTGTACATTTTGTAAATGGCATTGTATCTGCAAGCTATGTAGTAGCTACGCCAAACTAATAAACACTGAATATCTCTTATAGAACCGCCCTGTTGGGCGGTTTTTTTATGCGGATACCTGAAAACATGTTTATATACCGGCTTAATGTGTAGGAATGGGCTTTTAGGCTATTAATCTTACCTTTGCGCAAATTTTACAAATAGCATGGCATTACAAGCAGGCATCGTTGGTTTGCCCAACGTAGGAAAATCTACCCTATTTAACGCGGTGAGCAACAGCGCCAAGGCACAGGCATCTAATTATCGTTTTTGTACTATAGAACCTAATGTAGGCCAGGTAGATGTACCCGATGAGCGACTGAACAAGCTGGCAGAACTGGTGCAGCCACAGCGAATATTGCCAACAAGTATAGAATTTGTAGATATAGCCGGCCTTGTAAAAGGCGCCAGCAAGGGTGAAGGTCTTGGTAATAAGTTCCTGGCCAATATACGCGAGGTAGACGCTATAGTACACGTGATACGCTGTTTTGAAGATGAGAACATACTACGTGAGGAAGGTGACATTAACCCCATCAGTGATAAGGAGATAATAGATACAGAACTGCAGCTAAAAGACCTAGACAGCGTAGAAAAGAAGATACAGCGTGTAGAAAAGGTAGCCAAGAACGATCCCAAGGCAAAACGTGCGCTGGAAGCATTGCTGAAATGTAAAGATCATTTGTACCAGGGTAAGAATATCCGGGCCATGAAGCTGGAAGGTGAGGACCTTGAGGCCATTGCCGATATATTTTTACTGACACAAAAGCCCGTACTGTATGTTGCCAATGTAGATGAGGCAGCACTGCTTACCGGCAACAAATATTCTGATGCACTTGTAAAAGCCGCAACGGAAGAAGGTGCACAAGTGATCGTAATGAATAACTCTATCGAAGCACAGATAACAGAGCTGGAAAGTGAAGACGATAAACAACTGTTCTTTAGCGAGTACGGCCTTACAGAGCCGGGTCTTAACAGGCTCATACGCTCGGCATACAAGCTGCTCGACCTTATTACCTACTTTACTGCCGGCGTGCAGGAAGTCCGCGCCTGGACCATACATGCAGGCTGGAAAGCGCCGCAGGCTGCCAGCGTGATACATACCGACTTTGAAAAGGGTTTTATAAAGGCGGAAGTTATCAGTTACAACGATTATATACAGTATAAGAGTGAGGCGGCCTGCCGCGAGAATGGCCGCCTGCGTATAGAAGGTAAAGAATATATAGTGCATGATGGCGACGTAATGCACTTCCGTTTCAACGTATAACTATGAAGCGCAGTTATGAAATATGGCCCCGCACGTACGGGGCTATTTTGTTAGTTTGTTTTGCAGTATCAATGGCAGCATGCCACAACGCTGTGCGTCCTGTTGACATCGTTGCTACTCCAAAACCTATACAGCAGACATTGACCGATCTTCGTAATGAACGTGCCGGCAATGCCTTTAATAAGCATGCTATCGACTCTGCTATATCCATGCTGCACTCTGGCGATCTGGTACTACGTATAGGCGGCGGTGCGGATAGCTACATGCTGTCGCAAATGAACCAAAAGGACAAGACATTTTCACACTGCGGTATTGTATTCATAGAAAATGGTTATCCGTTTGTATACCACAGTATAGGTGGAGAAGATAATCCGGATGAGCGATTGAGAAGGGACTCTGCAGTGTTCTTTTTCTCACCATTACATAATCTGGGCCTGGGTGTGGTGCGTTACAATATAAGCGAGCAGAATATCAGCGACCTTCAAAAAGTGGTGTTACGATACTATCGCGAACGCAGAAAATTTGATATGGATTTCGACCTCAAAACAGATGATAAACTATACTGTGCCGAGTTTGTATATAAAGCAATGAACACGGCGATGAAAGATACCTCGTTCATAAGGCCTACAACTATGCTGGGGCACAGGTTTGTAGGCGTTGATGATTTGTTCATGAATAAACACGCACGAATGATTTGGCAGATTAAATATAAATAATACCTTTGCTCAAATAAAAAATTATATGAAAAAAATTCTCCTTTCTTGCTCTGCCATCATAGTAATGGCTTTCGCGCTTATCAGTTGTAATAGCGGTTCTCCTAAGGATGTTGCCAACACATGGCTGACAGACTTTTACCACATGAACTATGACGATGCAAAGAAAGTATCAACAGACGATACAAAGAAAATGCTCGATATGTTTCAGCAGTTTACTGCTATGATGCCTGATTCTCAGAAGCAACAGATGAAGAAGGTAACTATCACAGTAAAGGATGTAAAAGAAACCGGCGATAAGGCGGTAGCTACTTACACAAGCTCTGATGCCCCTAAGGACCAGACCCTGAACCTTGTAAAGGTAAACGGCAAATGGATGGTACAATGGTCTAAGAACGACCAGGGTGGTAGCGATAAAGGTGCTGATAACACACCAATGCCTGCAGGTCCGGATAGCGCAGGTGCACCGGCACCAACAACTGATGCTGCACCTCCTGCCGCGCATGCAGATACTACAATAAAAAAATAAAGAACGATTGATCTTTTATATGGAAGGCTGCCACTATGGTAGCCTTCTTTTTTTATCTTTAGGGCTGTATGGCGTTAAACTATGTATGGATCGCTTTCTTTCTCATTGGCTTCATTGTAGCCATATGTAAGGTTATCTTCTTCGGGCAGAGCGATCTGCTGTCGCAGATGTTGACCGGTTTGTTTGATGCAGCAAAGAACGGGTTTGAAATATCTATCGGCCTTACAGGCGTAATGACCTTATGGCTCGGTATAATGAAAGTAGGTGAGCGCGCCGGCGTGATACGCACATTTGCAAAAGCGGTGTCGCCACTTTTCCGCACCTTATTTAAGAACGTCCCAGCTGATAGCCCCGCGAATGGCAGCGTAATGATGAATCTCTCTGCTAACATGCTTGGGCTCGATAACGCGGCTACACCGCTTGGCTTAAAGGCCATGAACGACTTGCAGGAATTAAACCCACAAAAAGATACGGCTAGTGATGCACAGATAATGTTTCTCGTATTGAATACCGCAGGAATCACGCTTATACCTACTTCTGTTATAGCCATACGGCAGACGATCGCGTTGCAACAACACGTAGCTAACTTTAACGCTGCCGATATTTTTCTACCTACACTTATCGCCACATTCATAGCCTTCCTTTCGGGGATGATCATTGTGGCCATTTACCAGCGTATCAACTTATTCAGGCTACCCGTATTATTATTCGTGTCCGGTTTTTGCGCACTAATATTCCTGCTACATTATTCATTGGCACAATTACCGGCAGATAAGATGAATCAAGCCATTGGCGCCATCGGCAGCGGCATCATTCTCTTCATTATTGTATTGTTCCTGACCGCGGGCATGTTAAAGAAGCAAAACGTCTATGATAACTTTATAGATGGTGCAAAAGAAGGCTTTGGCGTTGCTATTCGCATTATTCCATATCTCGTAGCTATGCTGGTTGCTATCAGTGTATTCCGCACTTCCGGCTGCATGGACTATATGATAAATGGTATAGCGCATATTGTTGCGGCGTGCGGCCTGAACACAGATTTTGTGCCCGACCTGCCTATAGCCTTTATGAAACCACTCAGCGGTGGCGGAGCCCGCGGACTGATGGTGGATGTAATGAATAAATATGGTGTGGCATCTTTTCAGGGCAAGCTTGCATCCATTATACAAGGCTCTACCGAAACTACATTTTATGTATTGGCAGTTTATTTTGGCAGCGTGCAGATAAAGAACACACGCCACGCACTTACCTGTGGTCTTATAGCAGACTTTATGGGGCTGTTAGGCGCTATAATTGTAGGGTACATATTCTTTCATTAGTGCTTAGCGCAGTATGGTAAGATTGCCCTGAGAAATTAACTACTCAACTACAAAAGCCGCGTGATAAAAATTATTCTGAGCCGATATCAACTTTAGGTTAATATAGAAGCACTCAGTGAAATAACGAAAAGCCATGAATTCATGTGCATATACGTTGAACTCATCGAACATAATAATGTCGCCTTTTTGCAGGTAAGGGTATAGTTGGCTCAATGCGAACAGTGTAGCACTGAACAGGTCGGCATCCATATGGATGACCTTCTGCATCTTCTTTATCTCATTACCATTTTGAAAAAGATAATCATTGAGTGTATCCTGGAATATTCCTTTTACAAATAACGCGCGGCTATCGTTTACATCAGGTATAGGAGAATGCATATCGCCTTTTGAGAAAACACCCCAGCTTTCCGGCAGCCCCTCAAATGTATCAAAGCCTGCAAATCGCGATGCAGTATTAGTATTGTTCTTTAGCCACCATTTAAAAGAACCCCCTGCCGCTACACCAAATTCCATATAGGTGATAGGCATATCCTTCAGGCTATATTTATCAATGATAGCGGCAAAGCTTTTTTCGCGGTCTTCATAAACTCTGTTCGGCTTGTAGAAATCCTGTGTCAAAAGGTCATCGTTCTTATGCTTATGCACCCACTTTGTAAGCAGGTTAAAGTTATACAGGAAGCCAAAGGCTCTGTTGAAAGGCTGAAATATTTGTAATAATCTTGAGGCAAGCAGGAAGTCTTTGGTTTTACTTACCACCTTTAATTTTGCTGCTCTGCTGGACATGTTTTCTTGTAAAGTTTTAAAGGCAGGCAAAGTAGTACAGAATATTGTAAATTCCTAAGTCGTTTTACTACTAAGCCATACAGGAGCTTCCGGAGCAGTATATTCTTCCATTTTTGTCAATAGGTCTTCCGGGTCGGCACTCATCAAGAGAATGCCGTTGGTCTGCTCGCTTAAAAAACCTTCCTGCACCATATTATCAGATAAGGCTTTGAGTGCGTCGTAATAGCCATTTACATTCAGTAGACCCACCGGTTTGGTGTGCAGCCCTAATTGCCCCCATGTTAGCATTTCGAATAGTTCTTCCATAGTTCCCCATCCTCCCGGCAGTGCCATGATACCATCGCTCATCTCATGCATCATCAGTTTTCGCTCATGCATAGTACCTACAGTTATTAGTTGTGTAAGCTCCTGATGGGCTATCTCTTTTGTTTTTAAGAAGCCGGGTATTACACCTACTACCTCGCCGCTGTTCTTCAAGGCGCCATCGGCTACAGCGCCCATCAGTCCCACTTTTGCACCACCATAAACGATACGTATACCTTGCGCTGCAAGCAATGCCCCTGTCTGATACGCGGCATCGTAATATGCCTCATCATATCCCTCGCTTGATCCGCAAAAAACAACGATACTTTTCATAGGCTGCATGTTTGTCTTATAAATGTAAGCGCAATTGTTTATCCGAGTATTAATTCGTTTTTAAGTTTTCGATTTCAAAAAATAAAAAGATCCCGCTGTGAAGCGGGATCCCTGATATAAAAACAGTTTATAAAATCAATACTCATCCTCATTAAAGAAGAAGTCTTCCTGTGTAGGGTAATCGGGCCAGATATCTTCTATGCCTTCGTATATTTCGCCTTCGTCATCAAGCTCTTGCAGGTTCTCCACTACTTCCAGTGGTGCGCCTGAGCGTATTGCGTAGTCGATCAATTCGTCTTTTGTTGCTGGCCATGGGGCGTCTTCAAGGTGTGAAGCTAATTCAAGTGTCCAAAACATATTATAGAAGTTATAATTTCTTTTTAATTCCCGCAAATGTAGGTTAAAATTCAAAATTTAAAACTCAAAATTCCAAATCGCCCTATTTAATAAATCTTAAACCCGTTAATTTATTGTGAACATACCGTTTCCCTGTACTTCGTGAACAAAATAATTGCACGTTTTGCTTGGTATTTTGCGCATATTTACATTTTAAAGGCAGTTTTCCTGTTCATGCTACACGCAGATAACTTAATAAAAAAATATTCCACCTTCACGGTAGTGAAGGGTGTATCATTGAACGTAGAAAAAGGGGAAATAGTATCTATCGTAGGCCCTTCCGGTGCAGGCAAAAGTACCTTGCTGCATATAGTAGGCGGCCTCGATAAGCCGGATAGTGGCAGCGTACACATCAACGGTGTGGATATGCTGCATCTGCCGGCTAAGAAACAGGCACATTTTCGTAATAGTAATATCGGCTTTGTGTTCCAGTTCCACCATTTATTGCCGGAATTTAGCGCTATAGAGAATGTATGTGTGCCGTTATGGATAAAGGGTACAGGCAAAAAAGAGGCTTTGAGCCGCGCCACAGAGATACTGGAAACAGTAGGGCTTGGCGGGCGCCTGCAGCACAAGCCGTCAGAACTATCGGGTGGGGAACAGCAGCGTGTCGCAATTGCCCGGGCACTGGTCAATAAGCCATCTGTTATAATGGCAGATGAGCCTACTGGCAACCTGGATAGTGCCAATGCGCAGTCAGTTCATGAACTGTTCTTACAGTTGAGGGACACATTCGGGCATACGTTTATAATGATAACACACAATGAAGCGCTGGCAAACATGACAGATCGTATATTTACCATGCGCGACGGCAAGATCGTAGATGAGTTTAAGAGCCTGAATAGCAGGTTTTAAGCCATTCAAGACGGAATTGAATATTAAAAATATGAGCAAAGGGCGAGATAAATAAAATATCTCTTCCTCATTATCTCAAAAAGTATATTTTTGCAGCATAAAAATCAAATTGCATTAGCTATGTCTGAAATTGCAAATCGCGTAAAGAAAATCATCGTGGACAAACTGGGTGTTGACGAATCAGAAGTTACCCCTGAAGCGAGCTTCACGAATGACCTCGGTGCAGACTCTCTGGATACTGTAGAGTTGATCATGGAATTCGAAAAAGAATTTAACATCTCTATACCTGATGAGCAGGCTGAGACCATCACTACCGTTGGGCAGGCTATCGCTTACCTGGAAGAGCACGTAAAGTAATTTTAATTTCAGCACTGAAAATCGTTCAATGAATTCTCCGTTTAAACGTGTTGTCGTTACGGGCCTCGGCGCCCTTACGCCATTAGGCAATAATGTCCCTGCTTATTGGGATGGTCTTGTTAATGGAGTATCGGGCGCCGATTTCATTAAACAATTCGACGTTACTAAATTTAAAACGAAATTCGCTTGCGAGCTGAAAGGCTTTAATGTTGAAGATCACTTTGAGCGCAAAGAAGGGCGCAAGCTCGACAGGTTCTCCCAATTGGCAATGGTTGCCGCTACGGAGGCTGTGCAGCATGCGCAGCTTACGCAAGAGGGTATCAACCACGACCGTGTGGGAGTTATCTGGGGTTCGGGCATTGGTGGTATGATCACTTTCATCGAGGAAATGAAAAATTTCTTTAGTGGTGATGGTACGCCGCGTTTCAATCCATTCTTCATTCCTAAGCTGATACTCGACATTGCGGCTGGCCATATCTCTATGAAGTATGGTTTCCGTGGGCTCAACTTCGCTACGGTAAGTGCTTGTGCGTCTTCTACCAATGCTATAATTGATGCACTTACCTATGTGCGCCTGGGCAAGGCAGATGCCATCATCTGTGGTGGTTCTGAGGCCGTTGTTACAGAGTCTGGTATAGGCGGGTTCAATGCTATGAAGGCCTTGTCAGAGCGCAATGATTCTCCTACTACCGCAAGCCGCCCGTTCGATCTGAGCAGGGATGGTTTTGTACTCGGAGAAGGAGCAGCAGCCATAGTAGTAGAAGAACTGGAGCATGCAAAACGTCGCGGTGCACACATCATTGCTGAAGTAGCAGGTGGTGGCATGAGTGCGGATGCATACCATCTTACTGCGCCACACCCTGAAGGACTGGGCGCTACCAATGTAATGAAGAGTGCCCTGCAGGACGCTGGTATGAAACCGGAAGACATTGATTATATCAATGTACACGGTACATCTACTCCGCTGGGTGATATAAGCGAGGTTACCGCGATACAGCGCGTATTCGGCGAACACGCTTATAATGTAAATATCAGCTCTACAAAATCAATGACGGGCCATTTGCTGGGTGCCGCAGGTGCTATCGAAGCGCTGGCGAGTATACTAGCTACCGTTCACGATATAGTGCCACCTACCATTAATCACTTTACAGATGATCCTGCGTTTGATCCACGCCTGAACTTTACGTTCCACAAGGCACAGAAACGTGTAGTGAAGGCTGCGTTAAGTAATACATTCGGGTTTGGCGGGCACAATGCATCTGTCATCTTTAAGAAATACGAAGAATAGGCTTTGCGACGCTTTACTTCACGCATCTTAACCCTTTTCTCTTCCAACAAACAACTATTGCTGCAACTTGAGCATTTGCTCGGGTTCGTTCCTAAGCGCATTAGCTATTACGAGCTGGCGCTCATGCATCGTTCGCAGCTCGATGAGGTCGATTCAAACAACGAACGCCTCGAATTTCTTGGCGACGCTATCCTCGGAGCTATTGTAGCAGAATATCTTTTTAAAAAATATCCCTATCAGAGTGAAGGCTACCTTACAGAATTGCGTTCGCGCATAGTACGGCGCGAAACGATGAATAATGTGGCTATGCGAATGGGGTTAAATAAGCTCGTACAATACAATCGCAATGATAAAAGCCTTAGCCGCAGCCATATATTCGGTAATGCGCTGGAAGCGCTGATAGGTGCGGTGTACTTAGATCAGGGCTTTATAAAAACACGAAAGTTTATCCTCGACCAGTTTATCCGTTCCTATATCGACCTTGATACAATGGAGAGTACGGATACCAATTATAAAAACCAATTACTTAGCTGGGCACAGCGAAATAATCATAACCTGGTATTTGATACCATGGATGAAAAAACAGAAGGTTCGCGTAAGTTATTTACAGTAGGCATTCTCCTCGATGGCGAACTCGTAGCGCAAGGTAATGGCTACAACAAAAAAGAAGCCGGCCAGGTAGCTGCCAAGGCAGCACTGGATAAAGTGGTGAAAGGAGAATAACTCATTAATTGTATTTGTGAAGATATTTTAGGTATCGTGAGTTTGAGCAGATAAATATTTTATTTATTATAGATATTTTTTATTTTGCAAATAGATTTACTGTTTACAATAACAGGCATGTATGCTGACCGTAAAGTCATAACTTTGCGCCCTAATAAACAAACGTGAGCCTCTTAGGTAACTTCCTTAATAGCAGAAAAAATTCCCCACGCGGCGAGATGGCCTTTACAGACCATATCGAAGATCTACGTTGGCACATTATCCGGTCCCTTATTGTTATTATTATTGCGGCAGTTTGTGTCTTCATAAAGATAGAATGGATATTTGAACACATCATACTTGGCCCGGCGCATAAAGACTTTATCTCTTATACCTGGTTTTGCGATCTGTCGCGCATATTGCATATACAGTCGCTCTGCCTCGATGAAATAAAAATAAAATTCCAGAATACAACCCTCGCAGGCCAGTTCGTAATGAGCATATCTGTATCATTTATGCTGGGCTTTGTAGTTGCCTTTCCTTATGTGCTGTGGCAGTTGTGGAAGTTTATTAAGCCTGCGTTAAAGCCAAACGAGATACGTTCTGCAAAGGGCATGGTATTCTGGTGCTCCTTGTTGTTCTTTGTAGGTATTCTGTTCGCTTATTATATCATTGCACCTTATACCATCAACTTCTTTGCAGGCTACCAGCTCAGTAAAGACTTCGAGAATATCATCACCATGGATAATTACTATGAAACCATGAGTGATCTTGTGTTCTGGATGGGTGTCGTGTTCGAGCTGCCAATAATCGTTTACTTCCTGTCGCGCATAGGTGTGCTTACACCTAAGTTTATGAAAGACAAACGCAGGTACGCCGTGCTGATATTATTTGTGTTATCAGAAATGATAACACCGCCCGATTGGTTCAGTTGTTTCCTTGTGTTCATACCTTTGTATATATTGTATGAGCTTTCTGTGCTGATAAGCGCACGAGCCACAAAAGAAAGAGCAAAAAAGCAATTGCTAAAAGATCTTGAATAATATGCAAACTACATTCAATAAAAATCTGCCACTGGCAATAGGCTGCGACCATGCCGGCTTTGAATACAAAGAGGCTATTAAAAAAATGCTCACTGCCGATGGCTGGCAAGTAGAGGATAAGGGTACATATAGCACCGATAGTACCGACTACCCCGACTATGCACACCCGGTAGCGTCTATGGTAGAAGACGGTAAGGCAGGTGAGGGTATACTCATCTGCGGTAGCGGTAATGGTGTATGCATGACTGCCAATAAACATCACGGTATACGTGCTGCGCTTTGCTGGAACGAAGAACTGGCTTCATTATCGCGCCAGCACAACAATGCGAACGTACTTTGCATACCATCTCGTTTTGTATCGCTCGATATGGCCGAGAAGATGACAAACATCTTTTTGTCTACCGCGTTCGAAGGTGGCAGGCACGAAAAAAGAGTAGAAAAAATATAACTGTATGATGCGCAGGCTGGCTTTAATAACGATACTCGTTTTATTGCACACCTGTACTTATGCACAGCCTTCCGTAGAAAAAATGTTTGAGGAGACGGTAGACGATATTGTTACCAAAATAGCAGATCATCCTACCACACTCAACAAATATATCGATGGCAAAACAGGCCTTTTCATCCTTTACCGTAATGGCGTATTTGATGAATACATCAATGTTAAAACACTCGACTTTAGTACTGTCAATTTTCCGCGACACATATTGCCTGCAAAAACAACCCTCTCCACCCTCGACTATAACACTACTGCCGACTACGATTGCGATAAAGGTAAATGGATCAAAGAAGGTCTCTTTACAGACACTACCGAGCACGATCATCTTCTATCAAAGACTGCTACCGACCGTAAGGTTTGCTGTGCCGAAGTGATTCCTAAGAAGCTTATTGCTAAATACTACGACCTTGAATTACAGAGCAGGCGTATTGTTTTAGCCTCAAACAACGGTGAGGATTTCATCTTTTACCTCTGCTCTATTGATGGCAGATGGTGCCTCGTGATGATAGATAAGCTAAGTACGGATTGCTCCGTATAATTCGTGAACCACTTGTATCAGTAAGTAAAACAATTCTCCTCTTTACCAACAAAAGGCCACCGTTTTCACGATGGCCTTTGACTTTTTAATTTTTACTTTTAAATTGCTTAACTGCATCCGGTGGTCGTTCCGCAATTAGGGCACATATAGCATGTACCATTGCGAAGGGTGATGTTACCGCAACTGCGGCATACAGGCGCGTCTGCACTGGTACCCATCATCTTCTTTATATCAGCGGTGTTTTGTGCAGTAACTGCTACAGGTATAGGTGCCGCTACAGGCTTAGGCTTTACTGCCTGTGTCTGCGGCGCTGTTACGCGCACCTGCGATAGTTCTTGCTTCAACGCTTCTACTTCTTCACTATGCGTTAATCTGTTTGGATCCGGTACATGTACAAGGTCGCTACGGTCGAGATATTCATAAGCCAGCAAACGGAAAATATAGTCCAGTACCGAAGTAGCATTCTTAATATTCGGATGCTCTACTACGCCTGCAGGCTCAAAGCGCGTAAACGTAAACTTGTCTACATACTCTTCCAGTGGCACACCGTATTGCAGGCCTACAGATATCGCAACTGCAAAACTGTTCAGCAGGCTGCGCATAGTAGCACCTTCTTTCGACATGTCTATAAATATCTCACCCAGTGTACCATCATTGTACTCACCTGTACGCAAGAATATCGCTTGTCCGCCTACTTTACCTTTTATGGTATAACCACGGCGTTTCGCAGGTAGTTGCTGACGCTCCACGATGCGGCTCAGTTCGCGTTTCAGCACTGTATCAGGGCTGTTCTGCACACGCTTGTTTACTTCCTCAAGCAGTTCATCTACGGTCAGCTGACTCATATCCACTATCTGGCTGGCCGCTTCTATTGCCGCTTCCTTGCTGTCTTCTTTCTTCTTGCTGTCGCTCTTGTTGCTCAATGGCTGGCTCAGTTTAGAACCATCGCGATACAGCGCACAAGCCTTAAGGCCCAACTGCCAGCTAAGGTAGTAGCAGTCCTTTATCTCATCTACGTTTGCCTCATTAGGCAGATTGATGGTCTTGGATATTGCACCGCTTAAGAAAGGTTGCACTGCACCCATCATGCGTATGTGGCCATGTGCATGTATGTAGCGTTCGCCCTTTTTACCACATTTGTTAGCACAGTCAAATACCGACAGATGCTCATCCTTTAAGAATGGTGCACCTTCTACGGTCATCGTTCCGCAAACATAATCGTTGGCAGCATCCATCTCCTCGTTAGAGAAGCCCAGGTTGTGCAGCAGGTTAAACTCTGGTGCAAAATATTGCTCCGGCGTAAAGCCAAGACGCTGCAGGCACTCTTCGCCCAGGTTATAAACGTTGAATACAAAGCCTATCTCGAACGCGCTTTCTACAGCGGTATCCAGTTTCTTTAATTCTTCTGCTATAAAGCCTCTTTCGCTCAGGCTTTGGTGATTGATGAAAGGAGCACCGGCAAATGTGCCATGGCCCTTTGCAAACTTCACGATAGCGTCCTGCTGCTCTGGAGTATAACCAAGTTTCTTTAATGCCGCAGGTATAGATTGGTTGATGATCTTAAAATAACCACCACCCGAAAGTTTCTTGAATTTTACCAGCGCGAAGTCAGGCTCTACACCCGTAGTATCGCAATCCATTACAAGGCCTATAGTGCCTGTAGGTGCCAATACGGTAGCTTGTGCATTACGGTATCCATATTGTTCACCCATTTGCACTGCTTCGTCCCAAGCCTTTGTAGCTGCCCTAAGCAGATAGTCAGGGCAATACTTGGCATTGATGCCTAGTGGCTTTATTTCCAGCCCTTCGTAGGCGTCAGTAGCATCGTATGCTGCTGCACGGTGATTACGCATTACACGCATCATATGGTGCTTGTTCTCTTCATAACGCGGAAACGCGCCAAGAGCAGCAGCCATTTCTGCTGATGTCTTATACGCAATGCCATTCATTATAGCGGTAATAGCGCCTGCTATACCACGTCCTTCTTCACTGTCGTAAGCTATACCGCTTACCATAAGCATTGAGCCGAGGTTAGCATAGCCTAATCCCAGTGTGCGGTAGTCGTAGCTAAGCTGCGCTACCTCCGGCGAAGGGAACTGTGCCATAAGCACAGATACTTCCAGAACTACTGTCCATAAGCGGGTCATGTATTCAAAGCCCTGTACATCAAACATGCCTGTCTCTTCATTATAGAAGCGGCGCAGGTTCAGCGATGCAAGGTTACAAGCAGTGTTGTCGAGGAACATATATTCCGAGCATGGATTAGATGCGCGTATTTCGCCGCCTTCAGGGCATGTATGCCATTCGTTTATTGTAGTATGATATTGTGTACCCGGGTCTGCACAGCGCCATGCAGCGTAAGATATTTTTTCAAACATCTCTTTTGCAGGCATGGAGCGCATTACCTTGCCCGTGCTGCGTGCTGTCATTTCCCAATCGCCGTTATTATCGAGACGGCGGAAAAACTCATTCGGTATACGTACAGAGTTATTTGAATTCTGGCCCGATACTGTTTTGTATGCTTCCCCTTCGTAATCAGAAGCATAACCGGCAGCTATGAGTGCAGCCACCTTTTTCTCTTCTTCTACTTTCCAGTCTATGAAATTAACCACTTCGGGGTGGTCGAGATCCAGGCATACCATCTTAGCCGCACGGCGTGTTGTACCACCGCTCTTTATAGCGCCCGCTGCGCGGTCACCTATTTTAAGGAAGCTCATCAATCCGCTCGATGTGCCACCACCGCTAAGCTTTTCACCTTCAGCACGAATGTTGGAATAGTTAGTACCCACACCAGAGCCGTATTTGAAGATACGCGCCTCACGTACCCATAGGTCCATGATACCGCCTTCATTTACCAGGTCGTCATCCACACTCAATATAAAGCAGGCATGTGGCTGAGGTCGCTGATATGCATTCTTAGAGCGTTCCAGCACACCCGTGCGCTGATCTACATAAAAGTGGCCCTGCGCCTTGCCATCTATACCATAGCTGTTAAATAAACCTGTATTGAACCACTGCGGCGAGTTAGGCGCGCAGCTCTGCTGCATGATGCTATATACCAGTTCATCATAGAATACCTGCGCATCTTTCTTTGATGCGAAATATCCATATTCCTCACCCCACGTCCGCCAGCAGTCCGCAAGGCGGTGTGCTACTTCTTTTACAGAAGTTTCGCGGCCCAGGCTGCCATCGGGTTGCGGCACGCCTGCTTTACGAAAATATTTCTGTGCAAGAATGTCTGTAGCTATTTGCGACCAGTGTTTCGGCACCTCTACGTTGGTCATTTCAAATACCTTTTCTCCGTTCGGGTTACGTATTACCGATGTGCGGTAATCATATTCGAACATGTCGAACGGGCTCACGTCGTCGCGTGTATATTGCCTCCCGAAGGCAAGCCCTTTTTTGTTTGTATTTGTTGTGCTCATTTATTAACTGTTTTGTAAAGGTGAGTTGTAAATTTTAGCAGGATAGCTAAATTATCTAAAAGAATGAACCTTCCCATATCCACGCCCGAGAAAGAAATTAACGACCTGTTAATAACCTGTACAACCCCAATGAATAGCATTATATATTATAAATTAATGTTCAATAATAATATAAAGTATCCAATGAATTTTTATTAAATTCCTTTACAAATTTACGAAAAAATAGCGTATCTAACTTATAGGCGTATAGCTGAAAGCATTGCAAATACTGTATTTAACGGATTATTATCAATATGTTAAGATTTTATTAAAGCGAAAAGCTTAGTGGGCCTGCCTTTCATAGAATTTGCAGGAATTGTGAACGCAAAATGGGAAAATATTTACGAAAAATATAGTGTAGAAGAGATGCAAATTAAAATGCTTACTTATCATTGTTAGCAGCCGCAGTAACCTGCTTAAGAGACTGCGTCCAAAATTGCTAAATGCTTATCAAATGTTTTTCTATTTCCTTTACAAAGTTGGGAAAGAGGACAGGTAATAGCAAGATTATCAGAGAATCACCAAAACAAAAACGGAGCGCATTGCGCTCCGTTTTGTAATTATCATTAAGCGTTAGCTTATTTCTTTTTTGCAGCAGCGGTTGCAGCTGTCTTAGTTGCAGCAGCTTCTTCAGCGGCAGCAGTGTTAGCAGCTATGTTGCTTACCATTGCTTTTTCCAGATCGCGTACGTGCTTCTTCAGGTCGTAGATGGTCTTGTACAGCTCATCCATTTCGCTACGTGTAGCTATTGGCAGGCCCGATAAAGATTTTTCCATCTGTGCTTCCATATCCTTACGGAGTCTCAGTTGCATAGCGCTTACTTCAGCCATCAGTACACTGTACTCATCGCTTTCAAACAATGATACATATACCTTGTCGCTGATGTTCAGCCACTCCTGGTAAAGAGCCATCATGCTGTTTATTTCTGTTCCGTTCTTTACCTTCTCAGCTATGTTCTCAGCAACCTTGTCCATTACCTTAGTACCCTGGTTGTAGATCATATACTGCAGTTCAGCATTCTTGATGTTGTACACCATAACGCGGTTTGCAATATCGCTCCATTCCATGCCTGCCTTAGTGTATTGGTTAGGCGTTATCATCTTTGTAAGCGGTGCGAACGCGTTGTTCATAGAGCTATACATGTTGTTGTAGCCAGTAAGCATGTTCGCAAACATTTCGTTACCGGTTACAGGCATCATATTGCCCATCATAGCGCGCATCTGCTGCATACCGTCCATGCCCATAGTACCCATGTTCTGCATGTTACCGTTCATCATGTCGGTCATTGTCTGGATGTACTGACGGCTGTTTTCCGGCATAAAACCGAAATACTTGTCCATCAGCTCCTTGTAAGCAACCGGGTTAGCGTATTGCTTAAAAGTGTCCATGTTAAAAGTCTTATCCTGGATAGACTTGAACATTGGTGCCCACATTTCAGAAAAACGTGTAAAGCCTTCAGCTACGTTCACCATATTGCGGTAAGCGTCCTGTGTAGTTCCGTTCTGAAAGTTCTTCTGCCAATCAGCAAAAGTGCTGTTCATTACTTCTTTATATTGGTTGAAAACGTTTGTAGCATTTTCGCCTGCACCCTTCCAGCTATCCATGTTAAACATGCTTTTAGCGTTGTTCTGCCATTGCTGATAATGGTTCATCATATTAGCGCCCTGGCTTATGTTGTTCATCCAGTTCGTAAATGTTTCCATTGGGTTCTGCATATTATTGCTGCCAGTATTGCTTGTAGCGTTTTTTACAGCGTTAGTTGTTGTCTCCCACATTTGCTTAGCATTGTTCAGCTGCGTGTTATACCAGTTCTGGTAAAACTCTGTCATCTTAGATGCGCCATCCTTTACATTTTCTGTAGTGGTGGTTGCTTTTTCAGCAGTTTGTGAAAAGATGTTCTTCTGACCGTCCAACCAGTTTTTGTACCATTCAGTACCTTTTTGGATTGTTTCGTTTACCATGGTATTACCATTGGTAAATTTCTTCGTGTTTTCCACGATAGTATCTGCAGCTTCTTTCTGCGCGTTAACTACATTGTCCACAAAGTTCTTGCTGTCTTGATTAGCCATTGTTTGTCGTTTTTATTTAATTGAAAAAATTATTTCGTTGTTCCTGTTGCACAAAAAGAAAATTGTATTATTTTTGAAACCCAGTACAGGTAATTGGTAGTTAATAAACTACCATTTTTCCTATTGCAAAATTCCGCCTTTTATCTTCGATTTGGCGGTGCAAAAGTAATCACTTCTTATTAAAAAATAGTAAAATCTTTTTCCTGTAAATTTCGTCGTTCCTTTTTGTGCCTCAAAGCCTTATCTGTCAACGTTTTGCAAGCCTGTTAATTAAATGTTTTCTTTCTGTAAATAGGGCTTAACACACATAAGATTATTTACATGCGATTGAGTTGAAGTAAAAATCGAAACTCATCTACAGCGATACAAAAACGCCCTGAATAAGTGCTCATGCAGTATATGTACGAGTGTAGGAGAGGGGAGATGTCCTACTCCTCCAGCGCATGCACTGTATGAAACATCCGCTTCCAGTGCATATTCTTAACCAGGCTTGTACCATAGCTCAGCCATACAAATGATGCCTTGCCCACAATATGGTCTATAGGTACAAAACCCCAATAACGGCTGTCCAGTGAGTTATGACGGTTATCACCCATCATCCAGTAATAATCCATCTTAAAAGTGTAGCTGCCCGCTTCCGTGCCATTGATGAATATCTTACCATCTTTTTCTTCCAGCTTATTATGCTCGTAATTGTCAATAACGCGCCTGTACAGAGATATATTCTGTGGTGTAAGTGCCACAGTAGTGCCCTCTTTAGGGATAGTTATAGGGCCATAATTGTCGCGGTTCCATTTATAATTCGCTGTATCGCATGGATACACCCAGTCATAGGGCTCCGGCACTTCCCCTGGCTGATCATGAATGTACAACGTCACACTCAGCACGTTTGGCGCCTTCCGCATCAATTCCACCTGGTCATTCGCCAGGTTGTATATATATGCCCCCGGCGTTGGTAATGGCTGATACAGTTCCATTTCATCACCTACTTTGGGCGCCATGCCATTCGTACGTACTATGTAGGTAAGTTTGGAATGGGGGAATAGTTTATTTGGCTTACCGTTTATATATACCCGTGCATTTTTCACTTCCAGCACATCACCAGGCACTGCTATACAGCGCTTTATATAATTCTCCTCTTTATCTACGGGGCGGGTTATAATGGTGTACTGTCGCCATATATTATCGCGGCCCACCCTGCGGCACGAACTGTAGTAATCCTCTTCAGGCAGTTCAGCTATTGCTGTATCCCCTCCGGGATAATTAAAAACCACCACATCATTACGCTCCACATGCCCCAGACCAGGCAAACGATGATATTTCCACTGTACTGCTTCACTGTATGATTTGCCACCAGTAAACGGCATTGTATTATGCACCAGTGGCACTGCCAGCGGTGTCATAGGTACACGTGGCCCATAAGCGAGCTTACTCACAAATAAATAATCATTTACCAGTAGCGTGCCCTCCATGGAGCCGGTAGGTATGGTATAAGCTTCAAAAAGAAACGTACGTATTAGCGTAGCTGCTACAACTGCAAAAAGACCCGCATCCAGCCATTCACGCCATAAAGGTTTTCGCTTTCTTATAGTAGTAGTATCAACTTCTTTTTTATTCAAAATGGCCATGAGGTGTATATGTCGCTACCAAAAGTAACTACCTTATTTTACATTGATGATATGGGCAATCCTATTACTTTGATAAAAATGCCATCCTTCCAGCCCTGTTACAGGCATCCGGGGTTTATTTAGTCTCCGTGTCCGAATGAAATACACGTCTTTGTGCCTTTCCTCGTGTCCCTTATGATAAAGATTTTTCATTGCAACATATTCTATCCAACCCATTACACAAAAACCTATCATTCCTGTTTCCCTCATTATTGTTTATTTTGCCTAAAATAATGTTCATGGGTCGTTCAGTAACCATATTAGGTGCCGGTCTTGTTGGCTCCCTGTTAGCTATCATTCTCCGTAAACGCGGTTATGAGGTAACTATATATGAGCGCCGTCCGGATATGCGCAGTGCATCCGTGATTGCCGGCCGTTCCATCAATCTTGCTATGAGTGCACGTGGATGGAAGGCATTAGAGCTCGCTGGCCTGAAAAGTGAAATGGAGCAGCTTGCCATACCCATGTATGGCCGTCAGCTTCACATGCCCGATGGCAGCACTGCCTTTCAGCCGTATAGCAAGAATAATGAGGCCATCTACTCTGTAAGTCGTGGGGAGCTCAACAAAAAATTGATGACACTTGCCGAGCAGCAGGGAGCCACTATAAAATTTGAGCAGCGAGTAACAAGGGTCGATGTAGCCGACAACCGCCTGCATATACAAAATGCGGACAACAGCACGACTACCATTGATGCCGACCTGCTTTTTGGCGCAGATGGTGCATTTTCTGCACTCCGTACCAGCTACTCTCACATGGATAGGGTGAGCAGCTCAAATAATTACCTCGAGTATGGCTATAAAGAATTAAATATTCCTCCTGTCGATGGCAAGATGGTAATGGAAAAGAACGCATTGCATATATGGCCACGCGGCAACTATATGATGATAGCGTTGCCCAATACCGATGGCACATTTACCTGCACACTCTTCATGCCGTTTGAGGGCGAAAACTCTTTTGCTAAGCTGAATACAGAAGCCGATGTAACAGCGTTCTTCGAATCGCGCTTTGCAGATGCTAAAGCCATGATGCCCACACTGCTGCAGGATTTCTTTGCAAATCCTACGGCATCACTTATCACAACACACATTGCTCCATGGCATTATAAAGATAAGAGTGCGCTGATAGGCGATGCCGCACATGCTATAGTACCTTTTTACGGACAAGGTATGAATGCGGGTTTCGAAGACTGTACCGTACTATCAGCCTTGCTGGATGAGTATGGCAGCGACTGGAATAAGATACTTACTGAATACGACCATAAACGCAAACCAAATGGCGATGCCGTAGCGCAGCTCGCATTGCTTAACTTCGTAGAGATGCGAGATAAGGTGGCTGACCCGCTCTTCCTCGAAAGAAAAAAGATAGAGAAAGAATTAGGCAAGCGATATCCCGAGCAATTCGTATCCATATACGAGATGGTATCCTTTAGCCATACGCCTTATGCAACTGCCATGCAGTGTATAAAAGCACAAGACGGGCTGCTGGAGCGCGTAATGAAGGAAGGCGATTTTTTTGAAAATGTAGCACAAAATGAGTTCTGTGATAAACTTGGCTCATGGGTAGGAGAGTATAACGCAGCGGTACAACAACTAGGGTATGGAAAATGAGGCCTGATAAGAGATGGACGTTAAGAACGGCAGATGAGGTACAGGTAAAAGCGCTTTGTGAGGCACTGAATGTAACGCCCGCTATCGGTGAGCCGATGAGCAGGATACTGAATATAAGGGGTATCAAAGATTACGAAAGCGCCAAGGCGTTCTTTCGCCCCGAACTTTCGCACCTGCACGATCCTTTCTTAATGAAAGGAATGAAGGAGGCGGTGGATAGGATATCTGAAGCTATAGAATGGCATGAGCGGATTATGGTCTATGGCGACTATGATGTGGATGGTACCACTGCGGTATCGGTCGTGTATTCTTTTCTTAAGAACAATTACAACGGTGAGATATGCTACTACATACCACATCGCTACCGCGAAGGGTACGGCGTATCAAAGGCTGGCATCGATTATGCACATGCTAATGGTTACACACTACTCATAACGCTCGACTGTGGTATAAAATCTACCGAGCTGGTCACTTATGCGCATACACTGGGTATAGATGTTATTATATGTGACCACCACTTACCCGATGCTATATTGCCACCTGCCTTTGCTATACTTAATCCTAAGCAGAGCGATTGCAATTACCCGTTCAAGGAATTATGCGGCTGCGGTATAGGCTTTAAGCTGGTAAGCGCACTGGCAAAAAAATGGAAGCTGCCCGATGAGGATGTGTATAAATACCTTGACCTTGTAGCCACCAGTATAGCAGCTGATATAGTACCTATGGATGGGGAGAATCGTATACTGGCATACTATGGCATCCGCCGTATCAATGAGTCACCATGCCTTGCCATCGCTACACTCAAGGAATTGGCAGGTGTCAGCAAGCCCCTCACTATATCAGACCTTGTATTTGTGATAGGCCCGCGTATTAATGCCGCGGGGCGTATGGACGACGCACGTAAGGCGGTAGAATTTTTTATAGAAACTGATCCCGAAAAGATACAATCACTTGCCGCCGCCCTACATTCTGATAACGACGATCGCAAAGAGGTAGATAAGAGTATCACCGAAGAAGCAATGGGCATGCTCGAGGGTAATAAAGAAATGGCACATCGTAAATCGACAGTGTTATATCAGAAGCATTGGCACAAAGGCGTGGTGGGTATAGTAGCATCCCGTCTTATAGACTATTACTATCGGCCTACGATAGTGCTTACAGAATCTAATGGCAAGGCGACGGGTTCTGCACGTTCTGTATCTGGCTTTAATATTTATGAGGCCATACACGAATGCCGCGACCTCCTCGAAAGCTATGGCGGACACTTCTATGCTGCCGGCATGACGATGAACGTAGCAAACGTAGATGCATTCATAGAAAAATTTGAACGTATTGTAAGCCAGAGTATCACCCCTGAGCAGGAGATACCTGAGATAGAGATAGACGCCGAGATACCACTCTCTATCATCAAGCAGCCATTTTTTAACCTCATTAAGCAGCTCGAGCCATTTGGCCCCGCCAATATGAAACCCGTATTTGTGACCAGGGGGCTATATGACTACCAGGGCAACAGCAGGGTAGTAAAAGACACACATCTGCGCGTAGTTGCCCATCACCCGGCCACGGGCGGCAGCACTGTAATCGACGGAATTGGGTTCGGTCTCGCTGACAGGCACCAGCTTATTCTCTCCGGCCCCTTCGATCTCGCCTACAATATAGAAGAAAACGAATTTAACGGCACAACAAGATTGCAGGTAAGAGTAATAGACGTAAGGAAGAGTAAGTAGAAAATTGGTGGCACCTACATTACCACCACCAGCCTCTTCGCATCCCTATCCCCACGCTCCCATGCTGCCTCTACGTTAGCAAGCGGTACGGCCTCAGTTTCTATTTTCAGCTTGCCTTCGCTCACCATGTTAAAGAGTTTAGGTAATATCTCAGTTGGCACTGTCTTCATTATTTCCATTGGTACACTGCCGCCACCTATGCCGTATAGTTCTATGGCTGCGCTGCGTAATAGTCCTGCCTTTAGGTTTATAGTAGAGCCTGCCATCTCACCTACCTGCACAAAGCGTGTACGGTGTGGCGCGGCATTAAGATCGTGGCCGCTGAGTAGTTCCAGCACCATTTCTGCAGGCTTGCCCCATAGGTAGTCTACTACTATATCTATTGGGTGCTTTGCTTTTTCCGCTTTCAGTGCTGCCTTTATATCTTCATCGGGCTGCGCAAGCGATATGAGTGTATCGGCTCCCAACTCTTTAAGGCTATCTAATATCTGCTGATTTCTGCCCGTTGCTATGATATGCCCCGCGCCAAAATATTTTGCAAGTTGTATCGCCATCTTACCCGTTACGCCTGTAGCCCCCATTATCAGTACGGTATCACCTGGTTGTATGGCCGCCCTGTAAGACAATGTAAACCATGCAGACAATGCAGGGTTTGGCAAGGCTGCAGCCGTTACATCATCAATATGGTCGGGAAGTACTACACACCTGCTACGGTTTACAATTGCTTTTTCGGCCATTACTCCATCTGTAAAGCCCGTGTATACACGTGTGCCATCCTCCAGCATACCTACGCCATCCACACCTACTACCGTTGGTAATGGTTTATGTTTATCATAGTGTGTACCTTTTGCACGCAGCTTATCAATGTTCTTTATCGATGCTGCTTTCATGTACATCAATACTTCGTCAGGCCCATGGGGTATAGGGTCTGCAATGTCAAGGTATTGAGGCGCTGTACCTAATTGAGTTAATACTGCTGCTTTCATTTTTAAATATTTTAAGAGTTAGATTTTTTGATAAGTAATTGAATGGTACACTTACTGCGTGCTTAGATTGTTACAACCAATCGCTGCCCGTCCGGTACATCTAAGTTCCACAGATCGGCAATATCTTGCAGCTTCACCTCTATCGTTTCTACTTTCAGCTTTCCATCGGCTGCCAATTGAAACATTTCAGGTAGTATCTCTGTAAACAATTTTCGAACTTCCTCTTTCGACCAGCTACCCAATCCAGACCCTGCCAACTGCAGATTTACACTTCTAAGATGCTCTGCCGACAAATGTATCATATCACCTGTTACTGCACCAACAGACACAAACCGAACCCTGTTCGTGAACGAACCATTTCCTTTAAGGCTTGCCAGTATCATTTCCGCTGTATGCCCCCACAAATAATCAACGATCACATCAACTGACGATCTTTCATTAAGCTCTTTTAATTGTGCTAGAAATTGTCCATCATCCTGCAATACAGAGATAACCTCATCAGCGCCCAATGTCAATAAACCTTGTAATGACTGCTCATTTCTCCCTGTTACTATTATCTTCTTTGCGCCGTAATACTTAGCTATTTGCACCGCTACTCTCCCCGTAAACCCGGTAGCCCCATTGATAAGCACTATATCTCCTTTTTGAATATCTGCTTTAAACCGCAGGCCCATAGCAGAGCCTATCACTGCATTTGCAAGCGCGGCAGCAGTTGCATCACTAATGCCGTCCGGCAGTATTACCGTTCTGTCTTTCTCAATGATTGCCTGCTCAGCCAGCATACCGCTTGTACCTATAGCATACACCCTTGTACCATTTGCTAACAGACACACACCGTCACTACCAATTATCTTACCGCCTTCTTTTGGAGTTTCGCTTGAATAATGTTTACCTGTTGCCCTGCCTTTGTCAAAATGTTTTATGGCTACTGCTTTTACAGATACCAGTATTTCCTTATCATTCTGTGGCGTAGGGGCAGTACGGTCTACATACTGTGGCAATTCCCCTTTGTGATACATTACCGCTGCTTTCATGTTCCTTATTTTTTACAAAGGGACAAAACATTCACCACCTGCCAAATAACAAAAGATAAGAAATGACTGATTTGATCTGTATGAGAAGTGCTATTGTTTCTTTTTCTGAATAGCTCCGGTTGCTTTCATCAACCTTCCCTTTATCCTGCTCAGCGATACGGATGTAATACCGAGGTAAGACGCGATATATTGTTGCGGCACACGTTGCACAATATGCGGATGGTCTTTCAACAGATTAGCATATCGTTCCGCAGGTGTATCCTTAACAAACGATAAGAACTCACGCATATAATGCAGTTGCCTGCCAAATGCGAAATCGATAAATTTTTCGTGATATTGTTTATACTGATCCAGCTCTTTGAAGATGGTGTTCAGATCTTTTTTGCTGATCGCATACAGTATGCACGGCTCTATAGCTTCTATGGTAAAGAAACTGGGAATGTTCTTCCTGAAGCTCTCTATCGATGATAGTCCTTGCCCCTCAAAGAAAAACTGAAAGGTAGTGTCACGGCCTTTGTTGTTGAACCACACCCGTAGGCAGCCCTGCTCTATATAAAATGCTTTCTTAGCCACATCACCTTCACGCAGTAGTATCGTTTTTGTCGGCACTTCTATCCGTTGAAACATACCTGCATAGCGCATCCACTTCTCATCAGACAGATAGCTATAGGTTGCTCTAAGGGAATCAAACTGCGTAGACAGCATACATAAAGATATAGAAGTGCCGCTAAATTATAACGGGTAATAGCACCAGTGACTATTACCCGTTATTGAAATGATATCGATAATTAATAAGCCGCGGTAAAACGCTCGCGGCTGTGATTGTGTTGTTCCAGCTCGTCAACAATAGCCACTGCCAGGTCTTCTACAGATAATATACTCCTGCCTTCACCATCAAATATAGGGTTTTCAAGGCCGCTTCTATAAGTGCCTTTGCGTATGCCAGATGTGGTATGATTCATTTCTATAGCAGGGCTTAGGAATACCCAATCAAGTTCTTTTTCATTCTTCAGATCATTGAGATAATCGCGTGCCGCGTTAGCGCCGTTATAATACTCTTTCGGAAACTGAGGGCTATCTACTAGTTGCTTACCGTCAATGAATAAGCTGCCCGCACCGCCCACTACCAGCAGTCTTTTTACACCCGATGCTTTTACCCCTTCCTGTATTGCTTTCGATCCTGCTATAAAATCCGCATATAGATTTGCATTGGTCCATCCTGCATTATATGCGCTTACTGCTGCGTCAGCGCCTTGCAGTGCGGTTATAAGTGCGTTCTTATCTGTTGCATCTGCAGCTATTGCTGTTACACCATCTTTAGCGCCCAGTTTATCTATATTACGGGCTATGGCTATTACTTTATGCCCTTTATGCAATAGCTCTTTTACTACTGCTGTACCTACGAAGCCCGATGCTCCTATTACTGCTACTTTCATTTGTGTTTGTTTTTTATGTTGATGAATAATTATACTGTTTATTATTTTGTTACAGTTTATGGTCAAAAAAAATTCAGACAAATTGCTTGCTAAAGTCTTTGAGCGTAATACCACTTAGTTTTTTTATCATTGCTGCATCTGCCTGCTCATAAAGCGATTCAAGATGTGTATTTATTTGTTTGCCTATAGCGCAGTCAGGGTTAGGGGTATTGGTACGGCCTAGCAGCGATGCAGTATTTACCGCTTTGTACACGTCTGATAGTAATATTTTATTTGCCGGCCTTGCAAGTTGTGCTCCGCCACCCTTACCTTCTTTTGTTTCTACGAGTCCTTGCGCTCTCAATGCTATTAGCGACTTGCGCACTACAGCAGGATTTATATTTATACTACCCGACAGATACGTCGACGGCACAAAACCTTCAGATAGCGCTAGTAGCGTCAATATGTGTGTTGCCGTTGCAAATTGAATATTATCCATACTGTAATAATTATTATTACAGTACAAAGATACAGGTATATTTTATTTGAACAAATTATTTCTTAAACCGTACATTTATTACACAAGTGATATACTGCTATGAACAAAACAAGGTTAGAGGCTTTCAGCGATGGTGTGCTGGCTATCATCATCACCATTATGGTGCTCGAGATAAAAGTGCCGCATAATGCAGACTGGTCTTCATTAAAGGAACTGATACCTACTTTTGCAGGTTATTTTTTGAGCTTTCTATATGTGGCCATCTACTGGGGCAATCACCACCACATGCTGCATGCCGTTAAGAATATATCCTCGGCAATGATATGGGCCAATATGAACCTCCTCTTCTGGCTATCACTGGTGCCATTCGTTACAGGCTGGATGGGTGAGAATCATTTCGCCCCCAATACGGTTGCTGTATATGGCACGATACTGGAGCTCTGCGGTATATCGTTTTCCATACTGCAGATGGTCGTTGAAAAGCACATGAAGGATATTGACTCACTACGCGACGCATTCAAGAACCTGAATAAGAAAGGCATTACCTCTGCCCTGGGTTACCTCGTGGCTATTCCGCTGGCGTACGTGAGCCCCATAATTTCCGGCATCATATTTCTCTGCATATCCATCGTATGGCTTATCCCCGATAAGCATATAGAAAAAGCGCTGCAGGAAGATTAGTGTCGCTGCTTCAAATGCTCACTTTCAGGTGGCAGTGGTATAAATCCGGTTTCACCAGGTACAGGTGCAAAACTTTGTTCGCGCCATGCTTGCTTTGCACGTTCTATAATGGCAAGATCAGTAGCCACAAAATTCCAATAGATATGCCGCTCTTCGGGAAACGGTTCTCCACCAAAGAAATATATAGTTGTGCCCGCGTTCATAATGAAGGTACACAGCTTACTATCCTTTGCTACAAGCAATTCTTTTGGTTCAAATGTATGACCATCAATTTCTACGCTTCCGTTCAGTATATACATACCTGCCTCACCATACAATCTATCCCCTATTGATACTGTTTTTCGCTCCGTTGTAGTTAACTGCATAAAATATAACTTGCTGAATACTGGTATGGGTGACTCTATACCCATTATGGTTCCTGCTATTAACCTGTATGAGATGCCACCATCTTCCCAGCTTGGCAGATCTTCCACTTCTGCATGATAAAATACTGGGGCCATATCCTCTAACTCTTTTGGCAGCGCAACCCATATCTGTAATCCGTGTAGTTTCTTATTTATATCACGTAGGTAAGCTGGTGTTCTTTCAGAATGTACTATACCTCTACCTGCGGTCATCCAGTTCACTTGTCCCGGCTTTATTTCTACTTCCGTGCCCAGGCTGTCTTTGTGTATAATATTCCCTTCAAAGAGATAGGTGAGTGTAGACAGCCCTATATGCGGATGCGGCCCGATATCCAGATTTTCTCCTGCACCCATATCTGCCGGCCCCATGTGGTCTATGAAAATGAATGGGCCTACCATACGTTTTTCTCTAAATGGTAACAGGCGCCCTACCATAAAGTTTCCGATATTCCTCGGACGCTCTTCTATTATCAGATCTATGTTAGACATTGTATTACTTTTAAAATCTCACTCTAAGATAAACATAAAACCATCTCTGTGTTTAGCAGAGATGGTTTAAGAATTGATTCTAAGATCTTATGCTATCTGCAGTTTACGGCTGGTATCCTGTTCTGCAGCTAACTTTCCCTCCTGCACATTACGTACCTTCATAAACAAGCCTATAGCTACAGAAAGCACCAGTGCCAACCCTAAGAATGCCCCGCCCAGCACTTCCTGGCTCTTTATACCTACTACACCTACAACGCTATAACTGATAATTGATGCAAGCATAAACATAGTACCACCCGTAACGCCACTGGCAATACCGGCATTCTTTGAAAACCGCCCCAGGCAATATGCGAAAAAATTATTGAATACAAAGCCCGATATCATGTGTATTATAAGTGTAAATGCCATAAGTGTATAAACGTTGCTACCGTAACCTGCTGCTACTATCATTGCTACTGCGGTAATAGCTTGTATGCTTATTGCTACAACTATCTTTGTGGTAAGGGGGCGCCTTATTATTGTTTTAGAGATGATACCACCGGTCATCAGTGCCACACCCGATAACAGCGAACAGTATCCTGTGGTCACAGAGCTGTAATGGAATACATGCTCTATGATGAATGGGCTTGTTAATCCATACACGACCAGCATTGCATAACTAAGAGCAATAATGATAAGCCCCAGTGTGTAATCAGGTGTTTTTATCATAGACCTATATACTTCAAGTATAGGCTTGAGTTTAAACTTCTGATATTGCTTCAACGATTCCCCACTGAATATAAGTTCCAATGCCAGTATCGAGAGACTGAAAATACCTAAGAAATAAAAGTTAGACTGCCATCCCCATACCGATTGCAGATACCCGCCAAGAAAAGGTGCTATGATAGGCGCCGTAGCCCAGATAATGGAGAACAGGCTGGTATAATGCTTTAGCTTATCACCCGAATAGATATCCATAAAATAGGCGCGCTTGCCTACCACTATTATAGATACAGCGATACCTTGCACTATGCGCATGGCATAAATGAGGTATATACTATCTGACGATGCTATGGTAAAACTTGCCAGCGCGAAGATGCCTAACGCTATAGTCCCAAGCCTGAATCTGCCAAAGCTGTCGAGTATACTTCCGACAAATAACTGGCTGATGCCGCCGCTTACCATAAAAAGTATCAGCGATAATTGCACCGCCGCAGTGGATACATGTAAGTGCGCCGCCATAGACGGAAGAGATGGTATATATACATCGGTGGCAAAACCCGACAACGGTATAAGCGCAAACGCTAGTAGGGTGCTGATGCCACTATGATTCTCTTTAATAACTCTCATTTCTTAGGTTTTTCAAGGATTTTTAATTTAGACCAAATGGTCTTTTATTTGATAAAAAATATAATTACCACGGCAGCTCGTCACCCATGTGTATAAACCTGCCATTAGGACCATCAGCATCAATGAGCGATAGTGCTACACTTGTCTTAGCGCCATCTACGATACTCATAGGCGCTTTATCTACACCACCAAGTTCAGTTTGCACCCAACCAGGATGTGCTGAGTTTACTTTGATGTTAGTGTCTTTGAGTTCATTGGCCAGTTGTATGGTAAATACGTTGAGCGCAGCTTTTGATGCATTGTAAGACAGCCTTTGGAAAGAAGATATAGGACTGTCTTTCTGTGCATGAATAGTGAGCGAGCCAAGTATACTCGACAGGTTAACAATGCGGCCGGCATCACTCTTCTTTAGCAATGGTAGTAACTCTTTTGTTAAGTACACAATGCTGAATAAGTTTGTATCAAAAATGTGCTCAAACTCTTCCGCGCTTGTGCCAGATGTCATAGGTTCAAACAATGCGTTTCCCGGAGCTATACCTGCATTATTTACCAGAATATCCAGCTTGCCAAATTTGTGATCTATGTAGGCTGCCGCGGCTTTTCTGTCTGCCGCTTTTGTTACGTCCAGTACTACACCATAAGCGTCAATGCCCTGGCCGTTCAATTCTTTTGCGGCCGTTTCCGCTTTTTCAAGATCCCGGGCGCCTACCACTATCGTCACGCCTTGCTGTCCTAATTGTTTTGCTGTTTCGAAGCCTATACCGCGGTTACCGCCGGTTATCAGGGCTACTTTTCTTTCTTTCATTGGTTCGTCTGTTTTTATGTTTGATTAAAAAATAAAAGCTTGTAATTAATAGACCATTTGGTCTATTTTGTAATAAATAAAAAGCGCACTGTGTGCCCTATGTAATGCAATAGGTCTCTATCTCTTTCTTCAGGTTTTTAATAATGGTCAAATTATACTTGCTGTTATTCATAGCCTTGCTGATAAAGTTACCACCCTCAATAGCCGCGAACATTTTCAATGCAAATTCGTCTGCGTTAAGATCAGCCTTGAACTCTCCGTTCTTTATTCCCTCCTTTATAATGCTTGCAAACAGTTTATTCCCGCTTATGATAATAGTCTGTATTTTTTGCTGCACTACCGGATTGGTGTTATCAGACTCAATGCTGAAATTCAGTATCGGACAGCCACCTGTTATCAATGAGTTGAGGGGATCTTTGTGCAGATCCATAAAGGCGAACAGCTTTGCTTTTGCTGTTGTCTCTTTTTCTATTACCCTGTTCCTGCGGTCTATGATCTTTTGCAGCATATAGTCGACCGTAGCGTACGATAATTCTTCCTTACTGTCGAAGTGGCCATACAGGCAACCCTTTGCCACACCGGCAGCTTTCAGCACATCATCAATAGAGGTGCCTGCAATACCCTTCTCGTTAAAGATGGGTGCCGCCTGCTCTATGATCATCTGTCTTGTCCGCTCTGCCTTGCTCATATCATTAAATGATTTGATTACACAAAATTAGACCATTTGGTCTAAAAACAAAAGAATATCCTATTTCTTATGCTACGATTCTGCTTATGCAAAGATAAGCTAAGACTATTTCAATTTCTTTATTGCGCCTGTCTGTATGTGATGCAGTATATATCGTAGCTGGTTTACTTCTTCAGGGGTAAGGCTGCTGTGGGGTATCATGTTAAAGGTTGCGCTACTTTCATAGATGAGAAAGAAATTTTTCACCTCCTCTATTCTATACGTTCTGCTCCAGTCGCGCTCGGCAGTAAAAGATGTTGCTCTTTGTAGCATTCGGTCATCGGTAAATTCGTATTCTATTTCTTCATGAAGGCGCAGGTTTGCTGCATACGATTTTTTTGCACGGATATATATAAGCACAGGTATCAGGAAAACAAACACTATCCCGAATATAAAATGACGTGTGGGGAAATAATAATCGTTTGCTGCAGAGTATAAAGCATACATTAATATCAATGCACCTAATACGGTCGCGAATATACGCCATGGCCGCCTGTAATTAAGCCTGAACGCCAGCATTATATATTCAGGTTCCGTTATCCTTGTTCTTATTATCATTAACTGCAATTTTCAGCACAATAATAATAAATTAGTTGAAACAAAATGTAGGTATCAATAACAGATCTGCGGATGTATAAGTACAGAAGCGATAATTACTTATTACTCTTGTCTTTTGGCGTTGTAGAGTTTGTTCCACCACTTGCTGCGTCATGATTGTAACCTGCTACGTTTGTCGTGCTGTTGTTATTATCTATTCCATTAGCCCCTTGTACCGGTTGCGTGCCATTGGCGGTTGTGGCAGCCTTGGCGCTCTTATGTTTCATGCGCGTATGGGTAGTGGTTTTGCTTTTGGTGCTCGTTGTCGTTGGGCTCATAGCATTCTGCGCTATTACAATGCCTCCGGTTACATAGCATATTGCAAGCATTATCATTAACTTTTTCATAGTGAGGTCTTTATGTTATAAATAAAGCTGCCAACAAGAAATACATGGCAGACGTATTGTATAACATAAAAATTCATGCCGTTAGGCGTTCAGAGGTGTAATAAGAGTATTAGGCAATAGGCGATACCATCTGATTACTCCCAATCCTCATAAGTAGTATTCCAGTTTATATGCTCACCGGCATTACCTATACCGAATAGCTTATTGAGGCACATGGTGATACCTATCTCATTGTAAGCGCCCGCTAAGTGATAGTAAGAGCGACCATAGTGTACCTGAAACTTTGTAAGGTCGATGCCTACACCGAATGCAAAACCTGCCACGCCTGTTGCTGACTGTAACGCAAGCTCTTTACGCATCAGGTCGTTATAAGATACAGTGAGCGTAACACGTTTACCAATAGTAAGCTCACCACCAAATATAAAGTGACGGAATAATTTATCGCCAAAGTGCGACCCTTTATCTGAAGTTGTGTCGCTGCCGCCTAGAATGTTTGTGGAACTTACATCTGCAGGGTTGTCGTAGCGGATATCCCACTCATACAGATGATGAACGGTTGCGAATAACCTGAGTGGTATATGCTTAAAACGTTTTGATATACCCAGTTGCAGATCAAAGGGCACGGGCTCCGGGGGCAAACCCGCGGTATACTTTTTTACCATGCCACCCATGTTCTTTGCTACTGCACCTATATCCCATAACGATGAGGTGTCGTAATAATTCACGCCCACATCGGCCACCACTGCCGATGCAGTGTTGTCGTACAGTGCCGAATGGGCAAATTTTATATCAGCGCCATAGCGCCAGTGCTCTCCGTAGCTGCGTGCCGCACCCAGCGACAAGGCGTAGTCGCTGGCGTGGAAGTTACCATACACATTACCAAGCTGGTCAGTCTCGTGAAAGGTGCCGTAGTTTATATCCTGCACGGCTAAGATGAATGACGTCTTTATCTTCTCTACATGATAGCCATATTGCAGGTTCATAACGCTGATACCTGCATAGTATGCATTATAGTTAAGCTCCAGCTCGTTATGAAGCCCCGGCCGCATAAGGGCGGGGTTTTGCTGCGCAAGGGATATATCATTGGCAGGGTCAGCTACGCTGATACCGCCCAATGCGGATACATGTGGAGAATTTGACAGGCGCAGGTATTCGAACGCGTACTGGCCGCCTGTGATCTGAGCAGTGGCTTTATGCGGCAATACGGCCGCAACAAGACCCGCAGCGCATAGCAATAATGCCCTTAATCCCTTGCTTTTCACTTGTCCATACATATCTCTTACAACGTGCCGATTAATAAATTATTGCCATTATGCAACAGATATGTGCCTATTTACCGCTTTCGTGCGCCTTTTGCATATCCTCAACGATCATGCTGCTAACGCCTGTACTGGAGAAGCCGCCATCGTGAAAGAGGTTCTGCATAGTTACCATACGCGTATAATCGCTGAAAAGGGTAATACAATAATCGGCACACTGCTCTGCTGTTGCGTTGCCCAGTGGCGACATTTTCTCAGCATAAGAGATGAACGCATCAAAGCCCGATACTCCCGAACCCGCGGTAGTAACCGTAGGCGACTGTGATATGGTATTGATGCGGACTTTTTTAGCGAACCCATATTGGTAACCAAAGCTGCGGGCAATGCTTTCGAGCAGTGCCTTGGCGTCGGCCATATCATTGTAGCCCGGGAAGGTACGCTGAGCAGCTATATAACTGAGGCCTATTACCGAGCCCCACTCATTAATAGCATCGGCCTTCATAGCAGCCTGCAGTACGCGGTGCAGCGACAAGGCAGATATGTCAAGTGTCTTTAAAAAGTTCTCGTAGCTGGTATTAGTATAGTCTATATTCTTACGCACGTTTGGCGACATGCCTATGGAGTGCAGTATAAAATCAACCTTACCACCGAAATGTTCCATGCTTTTCTGCATGAGATTCTCGAGGTCGGGCGATGATGTAGCATCAGCCGGTATCACAGGTGCATCATGGCATAGTTTCGACAGTTCATTTATTTTGCCCATACGCAGTGCTATAGGGGCGTTGGTAAGCACTATCTCAGCACCCTCCGCTATCGCGGCAAGGGCTGTCTTCCATGCTATGGAGCGTTCGTCGAGCGCACCGAATATTATTCCTTTCTTTCCTTTAAGCAGTTGATGAGCCATGGGCTGCATGTGTTTTTATATAGCGTAAAAATAAAGCATTTTCAGACCTCTTCACTATCATTTTATTATTTGTAATGATTTGCTACCTCCGCACAATGATATCCACCCGCCTGTTTTTGTGTTGTCCTTCCTCGGTATCATTAGGTGCAATATTGTTCGTTTCGCCCCATCCTTTCGCATGTACTAGCTGCTCGTCTATGTCCATTGCCGATATTTCCTGGGCCACCAGGCCTGCCCTTTTGTACGATAGACCTTCGTTGAGCATGGGGGTGCCGCTATTGTCGGTATAGCCGTTTACAAGCACAATAATATCCTTTTGCCCGGCCCATGGCTCCATAACGCGGCGTATGTAGGCGATGTTGGAATCTGAGAGCGAAGTGCTGTTCTTATCAAAATACACACTCCCCAGCATACTGTCATTGATGGGTTTTACATAATCAGCAGGCAGCATGGTAATATTGCGCACTATAGGATCTTGCAGGTATTGCCGGTCGAATGTAAGTGTATCCAGTACCTCTGTGTAGCCCATGCGCGCTACATGCAGCGCGTATGTAATACCTACGGGCAGGGTAATAATAAAGCTGCCATCACCCCTGTTCGACTGGAAATGAGATAAAGTATCACCATTTTGTGCGTTCACTACATAGATACTCGCATAGTTAAGCCTGCTTTTTGCAAGGCTGTCATATATATAGCCTGTGATGTAACTAACAGGTGTAGGTTGCATAGCATCGGGCAAAGGGGATTCATAAATATCATAGTTGCCGGCCAGGCTGTCCCTGTCTGATGAAAAATATATTTTACGTCCATCAGGGGTAACGCACTCGCTCTTTTCGTTAGCAGAGGTGTTGATAGGGTAGCCGAGATTTACAGGTGTTTTCCACGCAGTGTCATTAAGGCGCTTGGTAACAAATATATCTGTGCCGCCCAGGCCGGGATGCCCGTCGCTGGTGAAGTAGAGCGTTTTATTGTCGATGTGCATGTAAGGCGCAGTTTCGTTGCCTGCGGTATTTATGATGGGGCCTGCATTAACGGGTGGCTGCCACAGCCCTTCTTCGAAATGAGATACCCATATATCGTATCCGCCATAGCCGCCTGCTCGGTCGCTCACAAAATATAATTCTCTGTTATCCGGCGAGAGGGCGGGCATACCTTCGTAATCGTTTGTGTTGATGGTAGCGCCAAATGCCTCTGGTATGGTCCAAGAGCTATCGGGGCTTATACGATATGCCATATACAGGTCGCAACCACCCTCTGCCCAGCCATCCTCACTCTTGTTACCACAGCGACAAAAGAACAGGTAATGCCCATCGGCAGATATTGCCTGCGATGATTCCTGCTCGGGTGTATTAGGCGGTGAGCCAAGGTCGCATGCATGGAGCCAACCGCCGCAAGTGTCAATTTGGGCAGAGTAAAAGTCCTCATCAATATTATTTATCCTGCGGGTGAAATACAGCGTTTGTGTATCCACCGTTATGTTAGGGAACAATTCAGGATATGGGGTATTAACACGCAGGCCTAAATTCTGTGGTTTGTCAGGCGATGCATTAAGCATGGCGCGTTTTACAAATGTTGCTTGCTCGCGCAACTTGTTCCACTCTGTGCTGTCTTTTATCGTAGCAAAGGCACTTATCAATCGTAGCGCACTATCGGCCTTGCCGGTAAAAATGAGGCAACGGGCTAGGGGCAGCGCAAATAGTATATGTCCGTTCTTACAATTAGTAAAAGCCCCGGTGAATGTATTGGTTGCCTTTCTGAACTCGTGTGCTTCGAAATACCATTGCCCTAACTGGCTGCATGCTTCGGCGTATGCAGGGTATACTTCTATTGCGCGCTCCAGTTTATCACATGCTTTACGTTGCTGATGTGCCGCCTTGTAATACACACCCTTATCATATAAACGCTCTGCTTTTGCCGGCGCCTGCTGTGCAAGGGCATACATACATGAACAGATACAGATAATGGTAAGTTGTAATCTCAGAAACATATCAGGGCGTAAAAGTAATCCGACAATTTGATAATTGGGCAATCTCAATTGAGTGTCATATTCCATCCCGCATATCAGATAAATCTATCACCAAAATTTGGAAAGGCCTTCCTCGATATCGTACCTTAGACGGGCAAAAGAGACTATATGCGATCTGTTTAATATGATCGTAGGTCTATGTAGTTAATGTTAAGTAATGTACACCCCATATTTCGTTAATGGGGAAATGCAATTTATCTTAATTAATTGATTATCAGTCAATAAGAATTATTTCATCACCCCATTTTGTAAAAAAGTAGAGTGTCATGGCGGGCTTGTCGAACCACGATGCACTACGAGCCGCAACATTATCCATCACACGAGTTAGTTGTGTAACGTCCCTCTCCTTGAAGAAGGGAAAGGTCAAATGGCCAGCTACATTCTTATTAGTTGATAATAAAGGAACTTCGTAATTTTCAGAAATAGAGGAACAAGTATGCCAACAACTGTAATTTGCCCTAATTGTAATACATCTTTCGAGCCGACTGCCGCCATTGCGCAATCGGTCAGGGAGGAGATGAAAAATGAATTTAACCAGAAGTGGAAGGAGGAGATGAAGCAGCGGGATGAGCAGTTCAAATTGAAAGAAAAACAATATCTGCAACAGGAAACCGATCTTAAAAGTAAACTGGAACAAGAGAAACGTGAGCTAAGCAATGAGCTATCAAAACAACTGACAGCTAAAATACAGACCGATTTTGAGCAGAAGTTGAAAATGCTGGAAGATGCAAATAGGGAAGGAGATGCTAAACTGAAAGAATCACGGCAGAAAGAGTTGGAGTTTCTGAAAAAAATGCAGGAGCTAAAAACGAAGGAGCAGGAACTGGAACTGGACATGCAGCGCAAGATGATGGAAGAGCGGGGCAAGCTATCTGAAATAGTAAAGAAAGAAGAAGAAGAAAAGAGCAAGCTGCGCGATGCCGAACATAACATGAAAATAAAGGAGCTGGAAAAGCAGCTCGACGATCAACGCAAGCTGGCAGAAGAAATGAAGCGTAAAGCGGAGCAGGGCTCTATGCAACTGCAAGGCGAGGTACAGGAACTGGCATTAGAAGAATTGCTTCGTTCATCATTCCCTTTCGACCTCGTGAGCGAAGTAGGTAAGGGCGTAAAAGGTGCCGACTGTGTGCTGACGATAAGGAACAAATTCGGGCAGGAGTGCGGTAAGATAATTTTTGAAAGCAAGCGTACCAAAGATTTTAGCAACGAATGGATAGAGAAGCTGAAAAAAGACCAGCGTACACAGGCTGTAGATGTAGCCGTACTAGTGACACAGGCTATGCCGAAAGGTATGGAGTGTTTTGGTGAGAAGGACGGTATTTGGATATGCACCTTTGCCGAAGTACAGCCGCTCGTACACGTGCTGCGCGATCTGGTAACTAAAGTGTACAACGCATCAAAGAACCAGGAGAACAAGGGCGATAAAATGACGATGCTTTACAACTACCTCATCAGCCACGAATTTTCTGAGCAATGGCGTGCCATAAGGGAAGGTTTTCACTCCATGAAAATATCCATACAACGTGAGCGCGACCAAATGGAAAAATTATGGAAAGCCCGCGAAAAACAATTAGAAAAAGTATTGCTGAATGCGGCAGGTATACAAGGCTCTATAGAAGGCATAGCCGGTATGGATGTAGACTTGAACCTGATTGAGGATGATAAGAATTTATTGATAGAGTAGATTGATGAAAACACTTGCCATTATACTTGTATTGCTTGCTCTGTGCTCCGGCTCCATGCACAATCTATTGAGGAGGCTAGTAAGCTATATCAGCAACATAATTATGCAGCAGCGCTTAAAATGACAAATGCGCTATTGAAAAACAACCCTAAAGCCGCTGATGTACAGGGGCTAATTGGCAGGATATATGACGACCAGGGACGGAGCAAAGATGCTATTCCTTATTTACAAAAGCGATAGCGCTCGATAACGACCGTACCTATGTTTCCGGTTGGTCTTACGCTTATCTTGGCCATGCTTATATTATGACGGGCAAAAAAGAGCAAGCAATAAAAATGCTGCATACTGCTATCAGTCATGCAAAGACAAAGAACTCGGTATCCTATGCTCAGCATTATCTCGATATTATCTCATTAGAACCCAAGTGGGTGGTTATAGAGAAGAAGCATATCATTTACCATTTTCAAGACACTACAGGGAAGGCCGCGACTATAATAGCATATATAGCGGCACACGAAGCAGCATATGAAAAGATAAATAAGGTTTTCGAAGCGAAGCTGCCCGTAAAGCTGGCTTTTTATATCTGGAATGATAGGGAGTTAGCAGGGAAAGTGTTGCATCACGAGCTTGGCTTTACACAACCTGAAAAATGCATCGCACAAGTACATATCAATCAAACAGTAGGCCATGAAATGACGCATGCGTTGTCTTATTGGGCATGGGGCGTAAAGCCTACCACAACTACACAGTTTATTAACGAGGGTGTGGCAGTAGCATTTGATGAGGAGCATAGTGATAAATATGCAAAAGCACAAAAGGCAGTTGCGGGCAAAAACTATCATAGCGTACTTGAAATATGGAATGGTAGTAATGTTGGTGAGGATATTATTTACCCCGTAGGAGGAGCATTCGTTAGTATGCTTTATGAAAAGGGTACACCGGCACAATTCAGGCAGATCATTAAAAAACAAAGCCCTGAAGATGCAGCAAAGATATATGGGAATGACGCGTTTGCTAGGATGGTAGATGAGTTTAATAATAAAATCGGTTTACGATAATTACCGTATCAATTCAAAATCTCCCTTCAGCATGTACTGCTTGTCTTTGAGTTTGTATTTAAGCATGTAGAAGTACGTACCGAGATCGGCCATGGTGCCATTAAACCGGCCATCCCATCCTGCGTAGATGTCCGTACTTTCGAATACCTGTTGTCCCCAGCGGTTGTAGATGGCCAATGAATAATCATCTATCAGGCTTAACGAGCCACGCGGGCGAATGATATCATTCTTACCATCGCCATTAGGTGTAAAGGCACTAGGGAACCAAAGGTCGCATAGCTCGTAAGATACATTGATGGTATCGGTGGCTGTGCCGCAAATATTTGACAAGGCCACGGTATATGTGCCGCCATCTACAACGGTGAATGTAGATGCCGTACTGCCATCGCTCCACAGGAAAGACCCTGTATCAGCATATACGGGTAGTTGCAGTTTGTCGCCGAGGCATAAAGTAGTATCAGGGCCTAAGTAAATGGTGGGGATGCCAATCTGTATCAGGTTAATATCGTCACCCGCGCTGCAGCCATTGTCTGTAACAGTAAGGCTGTAAGTGCCTGCGGATGATACGGTGATGGATGATGTAGTATCACCATTGCTCCACGCATAAGCCGTGCCCGCGGGTTCATCGGCAGTAAGTGTTGCAGTGCCACCTGCACAGAATATTTTATCACTGCCAAGGTTGACAGTAGGAATCGGCTTAAAGTTTACATTGATAGTATCGGATGCTGTACATCCGTCAACCGTTACATCTACCGTATAAGTACCCGATGTTGTAACATTAATAGAAGAATTGGTGCTGCCTGTATTCCAGAGATACGAATGGTTTTCTGTTGTGCCGGCAGGCTGTATGGTTATCGATTGTCCGTCGCATGCGGAAGTGTCGTTGCCAAGATCTACAACAGGTATTGGATTCACTACAACATTTACAGAGTCGCTGCCAGTGCAGCCAGCAATGGATACAGTGACCCAATAAGTGTTTGTGGTATTCACAGTAATGGATGGTGAGGTAGCGCCGGTGCTCCATAAGTAGGATGCGCCGCTGCCTGCTAAAGGTGTAAGGGTAACGGAGTTGCCCTGGCAAATAGTGGTGTCGTTGCCCAGTGATACATCTGAGCCCGTGATATAAAAAATGTGTGTGGTATCGCTTTTAAACAAGCAAGACCCCGTGGTAGTGGTAACCCAGTATGTTCCGGCAGTAGTAGTAGTTATAGAAGATGCCGTATCTCCGGTGTTCCATATATAGTTGCTGCCAATAGTATCGGCATACAGGATATCAGAAGTGCCTGTGCACAAGGTTGTATCAGTTGCGGTAGTGGTGCCTGTACCCGGTGTTACTACTATGCTTTTACAAAAAGCTGCAGAACCCGATTGATACCCCTCATCGCACAACAGCGTAATGGGATATATACCCGGTGTGGTGAAGGTGTGCGTAAATGTGGAGTCATAAAAACTAACCGTAGTGGCAGGTGGCAATACATCGGTCGTTATTTTATAGACTGCATTGCTGCCCCACGAAACGATAAGAAAATTTATGGAATTATCCCACGTGTACTCATTTAGTGAATTGAGATTGCTGCCACCCGTAGGGCCGAGGTCTGTTATAGTTGGTACATTGGTTATGTCTCCGGCGAAATCAAGTCGCAACAGGTCTCCACCCTCATTTAACTGATATGCGATGAGCTGCCCTATATTGCAATTAGGCAAGATACTGATGCCACGCGGTATCACCAGCGCGCCACCAGGATTGCCCAGTGATACAGTTGCCGGAGAGTCGTTTGTGAGGTCGGTGCCGAACTCATAACGCGTGAGGCCCGCAGATACAAGACTGGTAATGATCATGTACCAGTTGCTATCCTGTTTATAAATGTCAAAGTTGCATGGGTTTGTAACACTTACAGGGTTCGGGATGCATGTAAATGTGGGAGTGGTAGTAAGCGATGAGCCAAAGTCGAACCGTATGAGCGTACTGTTCCTGTCTGCGACAAATGCTACCCACAGGCCATTGTATTTTTTTATAGTGAGCTGGTGCGGCCAGTACATCAACGGGTATGTCATCACAGTAGCTACGGGTGCAGACGAAAGAGAAGTACCAAAGCTAAGCAATATGAGTTGACTGCCGTTTGCCATAAGCCCGTACCAGTTGTGTGTTGTCGTATCGAGCACTACATCAATACCCTCTGCAACCCCATTTGTACCGAATGCGCCAAGGTCTGTTACTATGGGTGTGCTGCCAGGCGTTGCGCCATAATCGAATCGGGTTATCTCATTGGTAGATGAGCTGGTGACAAATGAATAATAGTGCCCCCCATCATCATTGAATGTAGCGAACGAAGGTATAGTAAGGTCGGTGGTAGAAACTGTAGAAAGTGAGGACGGCGACTGCACGAGGTCGACAGTGTTCATAAGCCATGTATATGTGACCGATGGCAGGGTGCCGATAAAGTGAACCGGGCTATTAATGCAAACAGTATCTGGTGAGGATATCTGCGCAAAACAGTGGCTGATAAAACAGCAAAGAAAGACGGTAAATGTTTTTCTCATAAATGTATCTTATCGTATCAATTCAAAATCTCCCTTCAGCATGTACTGCTTGCCTTTGAGTTTGTATTTAAGCATGTAGAAGTACGTACCGAGGTCGGCCATGGTGCCATTGAACCGGCCATCCCATCCTGCGTAGATGTCCGTACTTTGGAATACCTGTTGTCCCCAGCGGTTGTAGATGGCCAATGAATAATCATCTATCAGGCTTAACGAGCCACGCGGGCGAATGATATCATTCTTACCATCGCCATTAGGTGTAAAGGCACTAGGGAACCAAAGGTCGCATAGCTCGTAAGATACATTGATGGTATCGGTGGCTGTGCCGCAAATATTTGACAAGGCCACGGTATATGTGCCGCCATCTACAACGGTGAATGTAGATGCCGTACTGCCATCGCTCCACAGGAAAGACCCTGTATCAGCATATACGGGTAGTTGCAGTTTGTCGCCGAGGCATAAAGTAGTATCAGGGCCTAAGTAAATGGTGGGGATGCCAATCTGTATCAGGTTAATATCGTCACCCGCGCTGCAGCCATTGTCTGTAACAGTAAGGCTGTAAGTGCCTGCGGATGATACGGTGATGGATGAGGTAGTATCACCATTGCTCCACGCATAAGTAGTGCCCGCGGGTTCAGTAGCGGTAAGTGTTGCAGTGCCACCTGCACAGAATATTTTATCACTGCCAAGGTTGACAGTAGGAATCGGCTTAAAGTTTACATTGATAGTATCGGCTGCAGTGCATTCGTCAACCGTTACATCTACCGTATAAGTACCCGATGTTGTAACACTTATAGATGAGTTGGTGCTGCCTGTATTCCATAGATACGAATGGTTTTCTGTTGTGCCGGCAGGCTGTATGGTTATCGATTGTCCGTCGCATGCGGAGGTATCGTTGCCAAGATATACAACAGGTATCGGATTCACTACAACATTTATAGAGTCACTACCTGTGCAGCCAGCAATCGATACAGTGACCCAATAAGTGTTTGTGGTATTCACAGTAATGGACGGTGAGGTAGCGCCGGTGCTCCATAAGTAGGATGCGCCGCTGCCTGCTAAAGGTGTAAGCGTAACGGAGTTGCCCTGACAAATAGTGGTGTCATTGCCCAGTGATACATCTGAGCCCGTGATATAAAAAATGTGTGTGGTATCGCTTTTAAACAAGCAAGAACCCGTGGTTGTAGTTACCCAATAAGTACCTGTCGTAGTGGCCGTAATGGATGATGAAGTATCACCGGTATTCCATAGATCTATGCCAACAGTATCAGCATGTAAAATAATTGCGGTGCCGGCGCACAACGTAGTGTCTTTACTCACAGCGCTGCCTGTGCCGTCTATCACGACTATATCTTTACAGAAAGCAGATGCTCCGGATAAGGCGCCCTGGTCGCAGAATAAAGTCATAGGATAGATGCCGGTAGTCGTAAATGTATGTATGAACGATGAGTCGTAATATATAGTAGTGTCAGGTACCGGGAGTGTCACCACTTTAAATTTATAGATGGTATTGTCCCCATACGCGGCAATGAGAAAATTTACGGAGTCGTGATAGGTAAATTCCGTCATGGAATTGATAGTGGTCTTGCCCGTGGGGCCTAGGTCTGTAGGAATGGGCGTATTATTTATATCACCGGCAAAATCGAGTTTTATAAGGTTCCCTGTTTCATTGGTCACATAGCATATCAGTTGGCTATTGCAGTTCGTAAGGATGTCTACACCGCGCGGCAGGTCTAAGAAGCCACCGGGATTGCCCAGTGGCACATGGGTAGGGGTATCGTTGGTAAGGTCGGAGCCAAACTTTAGTAAGGTAAGATCAGCAGCTATAAGACTAGTGACTATCATATACCAGTCACCGCTCTGCTCATAGAGCACAAAGTTGTTCGGGTTCATTATATCTGTGCCGTTAGGTATATGGGTAACCGTCGGTGTGCCGGTAAGTGATGTGCCAAAATCGAATCGTATAATACTGCTGTTTCTATCTCCAACAAATGCATACCATTTACCATTGTATTTCTTTACGGTAGTCTGTACACCCCAGTACATTGTGGGTACATCTATAATTGTAGAGGTGGGTGTAGTGGCCAGGGATGCACCAAAGTTGAGCACAATGAGCTGGCCACCATTTGCCATTACTCCATACCATGTGTGTGCCTCTGTATCCAGTACTACATCAACGCCTTCCAGCAGGTCGTCGACGCCGAATATGCCTACCGATGTTGCTGTTGGTGTAGTATTGGGATTGGTGCCATAGTCGAGTCTTACCAGCTCGTTAGCAAAGTAGTTCGCTACAAATGAATAGTAATGGCCACTATCATTATTAAAGGTTACGTAATCTGGGGTGCCTAAGGGACTGCCGGAAAATACTGTAGAGAATGCCCCCGGCGTTTGTATGATGTTTACACTATCCATCATCCACGTATAGGCTATCGCCTCCTTACCGGAGAAAAAATGTACGGGGGTGTTAACGCAAACAGTATCGGGTGATATTATCTGTGCGTTAACAAGTCCTATAAAACAGCTAAAAATTAAAGTAAAAAGTGTTCTCATCAGCTATGGCTAATAAAGACGGCCTTTTTAAATAAAGCGTTGGGTGTTATCTGCTGAACGGGTTTTGTGCGGCGGCTTTAAACTCCTGCCATACTTCTGCTACTACCTCGCCTGCGGGTTTTATCTCTTTTATAAGACTGCTTACCTGGCCAATTTCCAACTCGCCATCTTCGAGGTCGCCTTCGAACATGCCTTGCTTTGCGCGGGCGCGGCCAAGAATATCTTCGAGCTCAGTGACGCTGGCGGCATTATTTTCCGCTTCCTGCACCTGCTGGTAGAACTTATTTTTTATGAGGCGGACGGGTGTGAGCTTTTTCATAGTAAGAATGGTATCACCCTCACCTGCGGCAACTACGGTTTCTTTAAACGCACGATGGCTTGATGCCTCATCGGTGCAAACAAAACGGCTGCCCATCTGCACGCCCTCTGCTCCCAGTGCCATCATTGCATACATGCCCCTGCCGGTGGCTATGCCGCCTGCTGCTATGAGCGGTATATTTATCACCTCGCGTACGGCGGGGATAAGGCAGAGTGTAGTTGTTTCTTCGCGACCATTGTGGCCACCGGCTTCAAAGCCTTCTGCTACTACGGCATCTACACCTGCGTCTTCACATTTGCGGGCAAATTTGGCGCTCGATACTACATGCACCACTTTTATACCATGCTCTTTAAATTTCGCGGTCCATGTTTTAGGGTTGCCGGCTGATGTAAAGACGATGGGTACTTTTTCTTCCAGAATTATGGCTACGTGTTTGTCGAGGTCTGGGTAGAGGAGTGGTAGATTAACTGCGTAAGGCTTATCGGTAGCCTGCTTGCATTTTTGTATATGCTCACGCAGCGTATCGGGGTACATGCTGCCCGCGCCTATAATGCCAAGGCCGCCCGCATTGCTCACAGCTGATGCCAGTTTCCAGCCCGATGCCCATATCATGCCCGCCTGTATAATGGGGTACCTGATGCCAAACAATTGTGTGATGCGGTTATCGAAACCCGTGTCATTAAATTTTCCTTCGAAAAGCATTTCCGTAGCAGACTATTTTTTGCGATAAAATAAAGTGTTGCAGTTAGCATCTGTGAATACATTGCGGGCGGTTTCCTGCAGATATTCGGCAGTAACGGCTTTGTATTTATCCCACTCTGTATTTATCATTGCCGCATCACCCAGCAACTCGTAGAAGGCAAGATTGTTAGCACGTGATAACAGTGTCATATCTTCGAACGATATCATCGCTTCTATTTTGTTTTTCGCCTTTGTCAGTTCCGCGTCTGTAACACCTTCCGCTACCAGTTTTGTAATTTCGCGTTCTACTGCGGCATTGGCATCCTCTATGTTTTTTCCTTCACTTATCTTTCCTTCTACTACAAGCAATCCGGGGTCGAGGCTGCCTGTGTGGTAGCAATGAAGGCTGCTGAATAGCTGCTCATCTTTCACCAGTGTTTGATACAGCCTGCTCGAAAATCCATTGCCCATTATCTCTGTAATAAGGTCGCACGCGTAGTATGGCGTCGACAACCTGCCAGACATGTGCCATGCTTTGTATAATGCGTCAATAGGTACATCGGCATAAACAGTCTCCGTTCGTGGCGCTTCCTGTTTTGGTTCGGGAGCTATATTGCGTACGTATTTTTCTCCGCGCGGTATGTCACCGAACCATTTTTCTGCCAGTGCTTTTACCTGCGGTACGGTAACATTGCCTGCCACGCACAGTACCGCGTTTAGCGGCCTGTAGTGCTGAAAGAAGAAAGCTTTCACATCCTCGAGAGATGCGTCTTCTATCTGCTGCAGGTTCTTACCGATGGTCATCCATTGGTAAGGATGTTTTTTATACGCTAGCAGGCGCAGGTGCTGCCATGCGTCGCCATACGGTTTGTTGAGATAATGCTCTTTAAACTCCTCGCTCACTACTTTGCGCTGCACATCGAGGCTCTTCTTAGTAAACGCCAGCGATAGCATACGGTCGCTTTCGAGCCAGAAGGCCGTTTCCATATTCTGTAACGGTAGCTGTATGTAATAGTTGGTAATATCGTTAGTAGTGTACGCGTTGTTTTCACCGCCTGCCATTTGCAGTGGCTCGTCATACTCGGGTATATTCACACTGCCACCAAACATCAGGTGCTCAAAAAGGTGAGCGAAACCTGTACGGTTTGGGTCTTCATCGCGTGCACCTACATCATAGAGTATGTTGATGGCAGCCATCGGCGTGCTCTTATCTTCGTGTACTATAACCCTCAGGCCATTATCCAGTGTAAAACGCTCAAATTGCAGCATAGAATCTCTTTAAAACTTGTCAAAGATAAATATTAGGGAGGCAGGTAGTTCATTCCATATTTCTATCTGTGTATAATGGCCCGAGAATTGTATCTTGCTATCGAAATCACAGCCATGAACAAGTCCATTATAATTATTGTAAGCGTTGTATGGGTATTATGCTCTATATACATTGTATTGGCTAAGAGCTATGGCATGCCGCACGGCGAGTATGCTATGGTAGGTTCGTGGGTAGCGGCATTGCTGCTGTTGCTATGCATCATTGTTTATATAAAAAAACATAAGAGAGGGAATTAATCCCCCTCTATGTCTTCCCATTTTATTTGTGTCAGTCCTTTTGTCGCAGGTCCGGTAAGCAAGTCGCCATTTGCGGCATAGCGGCCGCCGTGACAAGGGCAGTCCCATGTTTTCTCAGCGCTGTTCCAGGTTACCGTACATTTTGCATGGGGGCATACAGGGTCCAGAGCATATACATGCCCGCGGTCATCTTTGTATAGCGCTACCTTCCTGTCATCGTATTCCGCAACTATGGCCTGTCCGGGTGCCAGTTCTACCAGGGTCTTTACTTTTTCAAAGCTAAGCTTCTGCCCTATGAATGTGCTTACCACATCCGCGTTCTCTTTTACAAAAGCAGAAAAACCTGCTATTAGCTTTATCCTCGATGGGTCGAATAGTTCTATTAGCGGTGTTTCCTTATTCTCTTTTATAGCGCATATTATTTTGGCGGCCAGCGAGCCCAGCACCATACCATTGCCGCCAAAACCTGTGGCTATACATATATGCTCCGAACCCGGCATGGTGCCTATATATGGTAGCCCGTCGGTAGGTATGTAATACTGAGAAGACCATTTGTAAGCAACTTTTTCAATGTCAAAGTACCTGCGCATGTACGACTCCAGCTCTGTAAATACATACTCGGTATTATCGTTATGACCGGTCTTGTGGTCGCAGCCGCCACCTATTACATACTTTACTCCATCTACCTCATGCGTGCGGAAGTAGTAATAAATGTCCTTCATATCATAAGCCATACCATCGGGATAGTTGCCACTATTCAGCGTAAAGGCCATGGCGTAGCTCCTGTAAGGCGCGCAGCGCAGACTGAAGATATTTACACCCGGTGGTATGTGCGTAGCATACACAGCTTTCTTCGCCTTTATGTCACCAAGTGTTGTATCTGCGGTAAGCCCATCTGTACCCGTTATATCATTTACTTTGCAATGCTGTAGTATTACACCGCCCTCTTGCTCAAAAGCTTTAGCGAGGCCCATAAGGTATTTGCCGGCATGCAGCTGCGCCTGCATCTCTATGCGCAGTGCACTATCAAATGGAATAGGCACGGGTATCGTATCGCTCCAGTCGAGTACAATCCCAGCTTTTTCAGATGCCTTTTTTATCTTTTCCAGCTCTTTAGATTCCTTGTCGTTTTCCGCATACAAGTATGCAGCTTTATACATAAAATCGCAGTCAATGTTGTATTTATTTATCAAACCTTCTATCAGATCTATCGCTTCGCGAAGGCCACTTGCCAGTGTTTTCGCTTCTTCTTCGCTGAAGTTCTTTTCTACTTCCGCATAGGTCGAATCAAGGAGCGTATTCAGGTGCGCGGTAGTGCCACCCGATGTGCCAAAGCCTACCGTATGTGCTTCCGCGACGATACATTTCAGGCCTTCCTGCTGTAGTACCAGTGCTGTGGTAAGCCCGGTAACACCCGCACCCACAATTACTACATCATACTCTGTGTTCTTATCCCAGCTGTTCGTCGGCTGAAAATCATTTACGCCATGCTGCCATAAGCTTTCGCGTGCTCCGTCTCTTTGCATAATCTTTTTTTTGTAGGGGTAACTCCCTTGTATATATTGGTTACGTAAAAAAACCCCGCCAGTACTTTAGCGGGGTGTTAATTTTATTATGAATATAATATTTTATGCTAATACCTTTCCTGCGTCATCTTCTTTTTCTTTTTCTATTCTTCCACGCCGTAGCGGGTTTGCAGTGTTCGATGCATAGTTTGCACGCTGTGCTAGAAGGTCTATCGCCTGGTATACGGCCTCGCGGAATGAGGAAGGATCTGCCTCGTTTTTCCCCGCTATATCGAAGGCGGTACCATGATCGGGCGATGTACGAATTATCGGCAGCCCGGCTGTATAATTTACACCATCGCCTTGAGCTAAGGTTTTAAATGCTACAAGGCCCTGATCGTGATACATGGCTAATACGCCATCAAATTCTTTATAGCTGCTCCGTGCGAAAAACGCATCGGCACTATATGGACCGAATACCAGGTTACCTTGTTGTCTTTGATGATCTACAAGTGGCTTTATGACCGCCTGTTCTTCTGTGCCAATCTGCCCGTCGTCGCCAGCATGTGGGTTTAACCCTAAGACAGCAATGCGTGGCTTGTCAATGCCAAAGTCCTTTATCAGTGTTTCTTTTAAAATATTCAGTTTTGACAGCAGCAGCTCTTTTGTGATCATACTTGCTACTTTAGATATAGGCACATGCTCCGTAGCCAGCGCCACGCGCAGGCCGTTACTGTATAGCAGCATCAGTACATCCTTCGCACCAAATTTTTCTTTAAAGAAAGGCGTATGGCCAGTGAATGGAAAATCTGAAATGTTGGTGTTGGATTTATGTATAGGGGCCGTAACGATCGCATCCAGCTGACCATCTTTAAGGCATTGTGCGGCCACCATCAGCGAGCGCACCGCATACTTGCCTGATATATCTGTCAATACGCCCGGTTGTAAGGCCACTTCTTCCTCCCAGCAATTAAAAATATTTACCTGTTTCAGGTTGAGCTGGGTAAGGTCTTTAGTACTGGTAAACTGAAAGGGGTGTTCGGGCGCAAGACGCCTATAGAAATTCACTACCTTATTGGAAGCGAAAATTACGGGTGTACAAAGATCCAGCATACGGTTATCAGAAAAGGTTTTTATAATAACCTCCATACCTATACCGTTCAGGTCGCCGGTGGTAATGCCTATAATTGGTTTTGCGCTATTTGGCTGCATATCGTGTAATTAAAAGCAAGGCTTACGCCTTGCCGTAATGCGTGAGGAAATCGAGCAGCATACGCATACCGTAGGCAGTGCCGCCGGTGGGGATGTACCCTTTTTTTGATGTGGCGAACGAAACGCCCGCTATATCGAAGTGCATCCACGGATAGTCTACAAAATGCTGCAGAAATTTACCCGCTGTAATAGCGCCGCCCGATGGACCACCTGTATTTTTTATATCTGCTACTTCCGATTTTATCATTTCACCGTATTCATCCCACAAAGGATATTCTACAAGTCGCTCATACTGGCGGAGGCCGCTATTTTTAAATTCCTGTTTTACCGCTTCATCCGCAGTGCCCATACACACGATACCGTGCTCGCCTACCGCTACCGATGCAGCACCTGTAAGTGTAGCGAAGTCGACCACTAATTCAGGCTTGTATCTTTTTGCCCAGTGCAGCGCATCGCCCAGTAGCATACGTCCTTCAGCATCAGTGTTCAGTACTTCCACTTTTGCGCCGCTATACATAGTTATTACATCGCCCGGTACATAAGCATTCTCGCCGGGGCGGTTATCCGTAGCAGGTACCAATGCTATTACGTGCAGCGGCAATTGCATTTTTGCGATCGCGTACATGGCACAACTAACCACTGCCGCGCCACTCATGTCGCTTTTCATGCGATCCATGGAGTTAGGAGTAGGTTTTAATGAAAGCCCCCCCGTATCGTACACCACGCCCTTGCCTATCAACACTATTGGTTTTTTGTTCAGCGCTTTTTTAGGCACATACTCCATTACTGTAAATGTTGGCGGTTGCTGGCTGCCGAGATTTACAGAGAGCAATCCGCCCATCTTTTCCTTTTCTATCTGCGCCTTTTGCAGCACGGTCACTTTAAAGCCCGCTTCTTTGCCTAATGCGACAATTTCTTTTGATAATTGTACCGCACTCAGGAAGTTAAGGGGCTCGTTTACCAGTGTACGCGCTTTGTAAATAGCGTTTATGGTTATGTTCAGTTGGTTGAGATCCTTTACCGTTATAGATTCTTTTGTAAAGGAAATGCGCACCAGTGTGTTTGTCTGTTTTTTTGCTTCTGTCCTGTATTTAAGGAATTGGTAATTAGCCAGCGCCATACCTTCTGCCAATACAGGCGCTGCATAGTCGAGCGCAGATAAATTGGTAATGGTTACCTCGGCTAGTTTTTGCTTATTGCAGATTTGCGAAAATTCGGCTCCAGCCTTGCGGCATGCTTCACGTGTTTGCCCGTCGGTAGCCTTAGCTTTAAGCAGGTATATAAAGACGTAACGATTATATTGGTTGATGGTTACCATGCTCTGCTCAGCCGCAAACGCCTGTGTAACAAATGTGATCTCATTTTTGGCAAGTCCATCGACCTTTTCCAGTTTTTTTAGATCATCTATTATGTATAGCCTGTCTTTTTCAGGCGACTTGGTAAGTATTTTAAATTCCATGCTACAATTTTAAACAATAGGCAAAGTTAATCCTAATTAAAAAGGAAATTTTGTGAAAGTTGATATAGTTGGGTGATTTCCATTGCCGAACACCAAACCCTTACTTTTGCATTATGCAATACACCCTCAAGAAAAGTTTAGGCCAGCATTTTCTGCATGATGAGCAGATGTGCCGCAAAATTGTGGAGCAGGTAACATATACAGACGGGATGCAGTTGCTAGAGGTGGGCCCCGGTGGTGGCGCCATCACCAAGTACTTGATGAATAAAGAGGGTGTGCAGTACAAGGCTATAGAGATAGACGAGGAAAAGGTGTTGTACCTGCAAAAAACCTACCCGCAACTGGAAGGCAAACTGATCTTGCAGGATATTCTAAAGGCGGATGCGCCATTTGAAGGCCATTTCTCCGTTATTGGCAATTTTCCATACAATATCTCATCACCCATTCTTTTTAAAGTACTGGAATGGGAACCAGATGTGGATGAGGTTATCGGTATGTTTCAAAAGGAAGTAGCACAGCGTATAGCTGCCGGACCGGGTTCAAAGACCTATGGTATACTCAGTGTATTAATGCAGGCATTCTTTAAGGTGGAGTATCTTTTTGATGTGGACAGGAGCTGTTTTACTCCGCCGCCCAACGTGGAAAGTGGCGTTTTGCGATTTACAAGTTTACACAATCCATTCAATATCAAGGAAAAGCGCAAATTTATAAATTTGGTAAAGGCTGCCTTCAACCAGCGACGCAAGACATTAAGGAATGCGCTACGCGGTACTTTACCACCGGAAGCACTGACAGATGTAATTATGGATAAAAGGGCAGAGCAGTTATCGGTAGCAGATTTTGTAGCAATGTATAAGCAGTATATCCATGAAAAATGATAAGGGAAGGGTGCTGATAGCGGCGCCAGTGAATAATGTACTTATAGATGGGTTGACGGACGCAGGTTATATCTGTGCCTTGCATGTGGATATAACGCAAGCCATGGCCCCGTTATTTATAAAAGACTGTGTGGGTGTAATAACGTCTACGCGTCTTCAACTCGATAAAGAGTTGATAGATGCCGCGCCGTCTTTACAATGGATAGGTAGGATGGGGTCGGGGATGGAGGTAATAGATACTGTCTATGCGGCGGAAAAAAATATCGCCTGCTATAGCAGCCCCGAAGGCAATAGTAACGCGGTGGGCGAACACGCGATAGGCATGCTGCTTAGCCTGCTAAATCGCATTTCTGTAAGTAATGCCGAGGTGAAAAGTGGCCTGTGGCTCCGTGAGGAAAACAGGGGCACAGAACTTTATGGCAAAACTATTGGCATAATAGGCTTTGGGCATACCGGCAGGTCTTTTGCCCAGAAACTGCAGGGCTTTGATGTGCGCATACTTGCTTATGATAAGTACAGCGATGGCGAGGTGCCCTCATATGTAACAAAATGCAACGATCTGTCGCCAATCTTTGATCAAGCAGATATTATCAGTTTTCATGTACCCTTACAGGCGGATACAGTACACTATTTTGATACGGCGTTTATAAACGGCATGCAGCGGCCATTTATCCTCATAAATACTGCACGCGGAGTGGTTACAGATACCGCTGCACTTTCTGCCGGGCTCAAAAACGGCAAAATAACAGGCGCATGCCTCGATGTTTTTGAGCAAGAGCCATTATCTAAGATGAATAACACAATGAGGGCTATGTTTGATGATCTGGTACAACTACCCCAAGTGCTTATTACCCCCCATATTGCGGGATATACTGTGGAGGCGCTTTACAAGATGAGCAAAGTACTGCTGGATAAGATAACAATTTGATAAAATGATGAATATGAGATGGGTTTTGCTTATGTAGAAAAAAAATATTCCAACCTAACCCAAGATTTAACCTTTTCTTCTCGTCTATATTATACAGGGTTCCGATAAAAGGAATAAAACGATGCCAAAACCGCCATTGGTTAATATTTTTTAACACCATGAGTTCGGTTTTTAACAGATTATTCTATCTTTACCCCTTATTCGGTTAATAATTTATTAATTCAGACTATGACACGTACTTTACGTTGCCTGTTTATATTGGCTTTTATAGGATTATCCGCTGCTTCTTTCGCACAGGAAATAGCAGGTAGAGTTTTAGATGACAAAAATCAACCGGTACTTAGTGCCTCGGTGCAGGTTACACAAGGGGGTATCCTTAAGGGTGGTACTGTTACCGATATTGATGGTAACTACTCTATAAAACCGTTAGATCCCGGATTTTACGAAGTAACTGTACGTTCATTAAGCTACGATACCAGTACCGTAACAGGTGTTACAGTAAGCCCCGATAAAACGACTACTGTAAACTTTTCAGTACATGAGCCTTCTGTTGAAACTGGCGGCAAAACCGTTTTGAAAGAGCATAAGGTTGTAGCCTTTAAGAAAGCGCTTGTTGATAAGGATTGCCCTAGCTGCCACATTATAGAGCGCGCTGAAATAACTCAATCTGTATCACAGAATGTTATAGACATCGCCGCTACTTCAGCCGGTGTTTATCAGAGCCAAAAGGGCGCAGGCCTTAATATAGGTGGTGCACGTACAGAAGGTACATTATATATAGTAGATGGTGTGCAGGTACAAGGTAGCATAGGTGTTGAAGCAGCACAAGGTTCTGTTGATCAAATAGAAGTTATGTCTTCAGGCGTATCTGCAAAATATGGCGACTTTACCGGTGGTGTGGTAAATATCACATCAAGAGGTGTTTCTCAGAAACTTACGGGCGACATAATGCTGCAGCACTCTATAGATGGTTACAATAATAACCTTGCATCTTTTTCTTTCGCAGGTCCGCTTATAAAGAAAAAAACAAAAGATGGCTCTAAGCCGATTATGGGATTTTCATTAAGTGGTGATATTTACGATGATCATGACAGGAGCCCTACTTACGATCAATTACCTGTTTTGAAAGGCAGTGCGTTACAGGCATTACAGCAGAACCCGTTAAAGATCGTTTCTGATAACAGTGGTAACCCTGTTTACAACTATGCCTCTGATTATATTACTGCAAATGACTGGACATATAGCAAGATACCACCAAATAATGTTACACAGGAATATCGCCTTAATGGTAAATTAGATCTTCAGGTAGCAGACAATATGAACATTTCCGCAGGTGGTTCATTCAACTATTCTAAAGTAGACTTATATAATCGTGGTAGCATATTATACGCTCCGGAAAGTATCCCTTACGAAACAACTTTATCCGGTCGTGGTTATATCCGTTTCACACAGCGTTTTGGTAAAGCTGTAAAAACAGCCGAAGATGAAAAAAGTGTAATATCAAACGCGTTTTATACAATACAGGCCGATTACCAAAAAGAATACCAATCTATTGAAGATCCTACTTTTAAGAAAAATATATTTGATTATGGCTACGTAGGCAAGTTTAACGAAACACGTACTGAGTTTTACCAGCGTGGTACGGATTCGGTTTCAGGTATACAAGGCATTGTTTATGCAGGTGGCTTCCCTAATAGTGCTACTGGTACAGGTATATCTTACGACCGCTCAAATCTTAACCCTGTTCTTGCTAACTATACTTCAGAGTATTATAATTCTCTTAATGGTGCGTTGCCTTCTACAATTAACCAGATACAGGCAAGCAACGCTATGGCAAATGGTGACGAGCCACAGTATACTTACGGTCTTGTATTAAGCCCTGGCGCTACTCAGAATTCTTATTCTAATTTTAATTCAAATCAATATGCATTTTCTATAGATGCATCTTTTGATCTTCAGACAGGTAAAGTTAAACACCAGATAGAATTTGGTTTGTCTTATCAGCAGCGTGTTGAAAAGAGCTATACTGCAAGAGCTAACTATTCAGGAGCAGGTACAAACTCTTTATGGCAGTTGATGAGGGGATTGGTAAGCAGTAAGGATAATGGCGGACTTGCTTTAGATAAGCTTAATCCTATATTTGTTGTTAATGGTCATCAATATACATTGAACCAGGTACAAGGCCCAAATGCTATAGTTAGCCCGGGTGCTAATGACACTATTATATACAACTACAAAAATGTTGGTAATTCTTATTTTGACTCCACCCTTCGCAAACAGCTTGGGCTGAGCAAAACTCAGGATATCAATATCGATGCACTTGACCCATCTACTTTCTCTCTAGGGCTTTTCTCTGCAGATGAACTGTTGAATAGTGGTAATCCTTTCGTAAGCTACGAAGGTTATACTTATACCGGCGGCCAACAGGCGGGCAATGTAAGTTTTAATGATTTCTTTACCGCAAAAGATGCAAATGGCAACTATACACGCCCAATAGGTTCTTTCAATCCGAACTACATTGCAGGTTATTTACTAGATAAATTTACTTACAAGGATATTCACTTTAATGTGGGTGTACGTGTAGACAGGTATAGCGCAAATACAAAAGTACTTATCGATCCTTATTCAGAATATCCTGAAAAGGATGTAAACCAGGTTAATGGATCATTAAATACTACAAATAACGGTCACCATCCTGCCAATATAGGTGGTAACTACGTTGTGTACGTTGATGATAATGCTTCATCAAACCCTACAATCATAGGTTATCGTAATGGTAACAACTGGTACGATCCAACAGGTAAATATGTTGAAGATCCTACTGTATTGAAACAATATTCTGGTGGTCGTGACCCTCAGCCTTACCTTACCAGCAATGTGAAAATAACAGATAGTAATTTTAATCCTAATAATTCATTTACGGATTATACGCCGCAGGTAACTGTAATGCCACGTGTGTCTTTCTCATTCCCTATATCCGATGTCGCGGATTTCTACGCACACTATGATATCTATGCACAAAGGCCTACAACCGGTATCGATGCGACTGCGTATGATTATTATTATCTTGCTCAAAATTCTAATTCTATTGTAAATAACGCCAACCTGAAACCTCAGAAAACGTTTGACTATGAAGTTGGTTTCCAGCAGAAGCTAAGTGACCGATCGGCCTTAACGTTAACGGGCTTTTACAAAGAGCGTAAAGATATGATTACCGTACAGCCATATCTGTATGCCTACCCAACCACTTATTACACTTTTGGTAACAGGGATTTCTCTACTACAAAGGGTATGACACTAAACTACGATTTGCGCAGGTTCAATCACTTACGTCTGAACATAGCATATACATTGCAGTTTGCAGAAGGTACGGGTTCATCTCCATACTCTACGAACAGTGGTGGTGGCGGACAGATATCTCCTAACGGATTGATACAGACATTTATATCTGCCGGTGTACCTAATCTAAGGTATGTTTCATCACTCGACTACGATTCACGTCATACAATAGCCGCAACAGCAGATTATCGTTTTGATGAAGGTGAAGGGCCAATAGTTGGCGGTATGCGCATACTACAGAATGCAGGCCTTAACTTTATATTCAGGGTAAGGAGTGGTGAGCCATATACTGCTTACTCAACAGCGCCATCTTCTCCTGAATTCTCCGGCGGTACTGTTGTAGGTGGTGTTAACGGGTCTCGCTTACCATGGCATTATGGTGTTGATGCTAAGATCGATAAAGATTTTGCATTAAATCCTGGGGTTAAGAAACACCATGATGGTACTCCGGGCATCAAGCCTAAACGTCCTTTATACCTTAATGTGTATTTACGTGTAGAGAATGTGCTTAATACAAGAGAAGTATTGCATGTGTATGGTTATACAGGCCGTGCTAATGATGATGGTTACTTGTCTTCTCCTTTTGGTCAGACATACGTACCTCAACAGGTTAGTCCACAGTCTTATGCAGACCTTTACCGTTTATCAGTTAACAACCCTTATAACTATAATTTACCAAGAACAATGACTCTTGGTCTTAAATTTGATTTTTAATAACATTTTTCACTATAGCTATCATAGTTATGATATTTAAGAACAGAATCCGGATTGCGAATGTTATCACCTTAATAGGTGCTATAAGTATCGCTGTGCAGGCAGATGCGACAGAGAATATTAAGTCCTCAACCCACAGATCGGCGTTAAAAACGCTGGCTACCGGTTGTCAGCCTGCAGTATCTGCAATAGACCTGGATATAAATAATGTACAGGCTCGTTTGATGACAGGTGGTGATATGTGGTGGAACATAGGTACGCAAAATGCGTCATATGTTATACCTAAGAATTCAGGTAGAAGCTCGCAATTCGCAGCTTCTTGCTGGATAGGTGGTAAGGACGAAACAGGACAGTTAAAAGTTGCGGCCCAGACTTATCGTCAGGATGGTAATGATTACTGGCCTGGTGCGGTTACCAATGATGGACAAGGTAAAATAACAGCTGACGTTTGTTCTAACTGGGATAAATTCTGGAAGGTTGATAAATCTACTATAAATGAGTTTATACAAGCTTACAAAAGCGGCGGGGCTAACGCTACAAAGGGTTCTCAGTTCGACGTGATAAACCAATGGCCGGCTCGTGGTAACGATAAGGCTATGGGTAGCACGGGTCTATTGCGCGACCAGGTAGCGAGTGCCGACTATGCTCCATTCGTAGATCTTAACAATAATGGAAAATATGAGCCGGATTTGGGTGATTATCCTCTGATAAACGGTGATGAGTACATCTGGTGGGTATTTAATGATGCCGGTAATGTTAAAGAACAGTCACAGACAAATCCTATTGGTATCGAAGTGCAAACCAGTGCCTTTGCATATTCTACACAGGACTTCTTAAATAATGCTACATTCTGCAACTACCGTGTTATAAATAAAGGCCCGTTAGTTGTTGATAGTACATATATAGCTGTTTGGGATGATTGCGACCTTGGCTATGCATTTGATGACTTTATAGGTTGCGATACTACACGTGGTTTAGGTATACAATATAATGGTACAAACGATGATGGTCTTGCCGGCGGTCATCCACCTAATAGCTATGGCCTTAATCCACCTCAGGTTGGTCTCGACTTTTTCCAGGGGCCAAAGAAAACTGTTCACCGTACAGGTTTAGCAGATACAGTTATAACATTACCTATGACCGTGTTTGATTATTACAACAATGACTTTAGCGTTATCGGTAATCCGCGTAATGGTGTACAGATATACTATTATATGACAGGATCTATTACTACCGGTCAGCGTTTTAGTGATGATTTTCAAGGTCCCGGTCTATCAAGTAAGGGTTATGGTTCCGGACCTGTCTCTAACTTTGTATTCTTCGGAGATCCTGGTGATGGTACAACATGGTCAGAGTGTACATGTAACAATACTCCTGGAGACAGAAGGTTCATATTCTCTTCAGGGCCATTTACTCTTGAGAAAGGAGCAAAAAATGATATAACCTTTGGTTGTATCTGGGCTCCCGGTGTAGGTGGCTGCCCTAACACTAATTTCAATACTATAAAAGGTATAGACGATCAGGCACAGGCGCTTTTTGATGAGGGTTTCAAAACTACAGAAGGCCCTAACGCTCCCCGTATGGAAGTACGTGAACTTGATAGGAGATTAGTATTTTATCTTGTAAATGATTATGGAAGTAACAACTTTGGTGAGAATTATGGACGTGCAGACGGTACGTATGCTGATTCATTGCAGTATCATCAAATAGTTCCGAAAGCAATTTCACCTTCAGTACACTCTTCAGATTCGCTGTATAAATTTGAAGGATATAGGGTATTCCAATTGGCTAATGGTCAGATATCGGCATCTGACATTTTCGACCCTACTACAGGGCAGGTAGATCCAACAAAAGCTATTGAAGTATTTCAATGCGATATTCATAATGGTGTAACTACGATTATCAATTATTCTAAACAGACCAATATAAGTGATACCACATGGTTACCTCAGATAAAGGTGAGCGGAAAGGATAGTGGTTTGAGACATAGTTTTGAGGTCACTCAAGACCAATTTTCAACAACCTCTGATAAGTCACTTGTAAATTATAAGAGTTATTATTATGTTGCAGTAGCCTATGCATACAATCAATTTGCACCATTTAACCCTGGCAATCATCAGGATGGTGTTACTCAAGATGTACCATATATTGGTAGCGCCCACGGTGCTGGTGGTATAAATATTCCGGTTGTTGTTGGCTTACCTAATCCGGCAAATGGCGCAATGGGAACTGTTATTAACTCAGATTATGGTTCCGGTGTTATCGTTCATCGTATAGAGGGTACCGGTAATGGTGGCAATATATTACAGCTCGATGCAGCTTCAGATTCCGTTGCATTGTTTGGCAGCACTAATATAGCTGCCGAAGCTATATACCAATCAGGTTCTGCACCTATTAATATAAAGGTTGTTGATCCTGTAAAGGTTCCTTCTCTGGACTGGGTTTTACAAATCACAGGCCCTAATACAGCAAATGGCATTGATTCAAATGCAGGTGGTTGGTCATTAGTTGGTATAAATGGTAGTAATCCATCAGACACTATCTATAATGAAACTAGTGTAGGCACTATCAATGAGCAAATTCTGGAAAAGTATGGCTTATCTGTAACTATAGGCCAGGTAGCAACTGCTGGTGTTCATCAAGATGACGGTAATGGTTATATTACATCCGACATTACATTTACGGATCAGTCACAGCCTTGGTTATGGGGTGTACCGGATCAGGCAGATAGTAATGCTTTCAACTGGTTAAGGAGTGGTAATAACCAAGCTTACACACACCCTAGCCCTTGTAACTATAACGACTATAGCAAGTTGGATACAGCACAGGCTTACGAAACACTTTTAAGCAACTTTACACCTGCCAAGAGTACATGGGGTCCTTATGACCTTGCAGCAGCATGGTTTAATAAACATACAGGTACTACGTCTGACTGTGGCTTTGAAGTGGCATATTCGGGTGCAACGCAAAATCAGAGTACATTTAATATGCTTTCAAGTGTGGATGTGGTCTTTACCTCTGATATAAGTAGGTGGACACGTGCTGCAGTAATAGAGATGCAGGATGATCCAGCATTAGCTCAAGGTGGTGCAGCTAAATTTACACTGAGAAAACATCTGAGTTGGGATAGCCCACTTGATTACGATAGTAATGGCAATCCGATATACAGTACTACTGATTCCAATATGTCATGGTTCCCCGGTTATGCTATCAATGAGGAAACCGGAGAGCGGTTAAATATAGTTTTTGGGGAAGACTCATGGTTGCAATATGATAATGGTGGAGATATGCTTTGGAACCCGAGCCCAAATTTTCTCAATCAGTTTGATGGAAGTATCTTGTTCGGTGGAAAGCATTTTGTTTACATATTAGGCACTCGCTATGATAAAGATTCTGCCTTCGTAGCATTACAGAAAGGAGCAACTGCAACCAACGCAAATTTGCAAAATGCTTACAAACCATGTCAATGGGTAGGTTTACCAATACTGAATCCAAGTCTTAAACTTCTTTCATTGAAAGATCATTTGATACCTACTGAGACTAGGTTAAGGTTCAGGGTAACACGTCCGTACGCTCCGTATGTAGCTGTCGATACTACTTCGCTGACAAACTACACGTCTAGCCCCGTAAGTAACCCTTACTATAAGTTCTCTACTAAGGATCTTGCCGCTACTCCACTGTCGGATTCGTCTAACAGGAACGCGTTGCTTGACAGGATATATGCAGTACCTAATCCGTACTATGGTTATTCCGGATATGAAACGAGCCGTTTCTCTACTACAGTAAGGATCATCAACCTTCCTGCGCGTGCAGAAGTGTATATCTACTCGCTCGACGGTTCGCTGATACGTACCCTTAGTAAGAACGACCCTAACACCTCATATCTTGACTGGGATATCCGCAACACTGCAGGCCTTTCAATAGCCAGCGGTATGTACCTGATGGATGTTAAAGCCGAGGGTATAGGTGAAACAGTTGTAAAGTGGTTCGGTGCTATGCGCCCAATAGATATATCAACATACTAAGATCATTAATACGGGCCGGATATACTGTTCGGCCCGATAATTTAAAAAGTTCATTCGTTTAGATTAGAATTATGAAAAATTTTTCTTCCAAAGCAATCTTAGCTATTTGTGCGATAGGGCTATCTGTTCAGGCTTTTGCTGGAAATAAAGATCGTACAGGACAGGCAGGAGCTCCGGAAATGCTTATAAATCCATGGGCAAATTCAACCGGTCTTTTTGCGCTTGATGTTGCTTCTACCAGTGGTATCGAAGCTATGAAAAACAATATCGCAGGTCTTGCACTTGTAACCAAGACGGAAATAGGCGTTTCTCATGGTGTGTATCTTACAGGTACTAACATCAATATTAACGACATCGGTGTTGCTCAGAAAATAGGTAACGCTGGCGTTGTAGGCCTTAATATAATGAGTATGGGTTTTGGTGATATAACGGTTACCAACTACAACAACCCTGAAGGTTATGGTACCTACCACCCTCAATTTCTGAATGTGGAGCTTGGCTTTGCAAAAGAATTTTCAAATCACATACATGCCGGTGCCGCTATGACTTACGTGTCTGAGCAGGTATCTAATATCAATGCGTTAGGCCTTGCTTTCGAAGGTGGTATACAATATGTTACCGGTAAGAGGGATAACTTCCATTTCGGTATCACACTGCGCAACATTGGTACTAATATGCGTTACTCTGGCCCCGGTTTTTCTATAAATGGAGAGAATCCACAGGCAACGCCTACTATCAATGTAACAACCGCGTATCCTTCTGATAAGTTTGAAATGCCTACATACTTGAGCATCGGTGCTTCTTATGATGTGTTTCTGGATGAGCACCATCTTAGCCGTGCAGACAGCACACCTAAGCATAGGTTAAGCATCATTGCAGACTTCACTTCCAATTCATTTAATAATGACTACCTGGGCGCTGGCCTTGAGTATTGCTTTAACAATATGTTCATGCTGCGTGCCGCCTACAGGTATGAGCAAGGTATAGGTAACCCTGCTACCAGCACTACATTATATGTAGGTCTTGCGGCTGGCGCCACAGTTCAAACGCATTTTGGAGCTAAAGGCCCTTTGCTGGCACTTGATTATTCATACAGGCCTACAATGCGCCCTGCAAACGGTGTGCACATGTTTTCGCTACGATTCATGCGCAAATAGCCAAATTATCGTATTTTTGTACTGCAACGCTTCTGTCATACAGAGGCGTTGCATTTTTTTCGTAAACCGTGAAATTAATTATAGCATACCATGTCGGCATTAAACTACGTTAGTAAAGAAACTTTAGAGAGCATGAGGGAAGAGCTGAATAAGCTTAAAACCACAGGACGTGCAGAGATAGCCAGGCAAATATCTGAGGCAAGGGAAAAGGGTGACCTTAAAGAGAACGCTGAATATGACGCCGCAAAAGAGGCACAAGGCCACCATGAAGCTAAGATAGCGCAGCTGGAATCAACAATAGTTACCGCACGCATCATTGACTCCAAAGATATAGATATAAGCAAGGTCTCCATACTAAGTAAAGTGAGGCTCACAAATCTTAATACAAAAAAAACTGTTGAGTATCAGATAGTATCTGAGCAGGAAGCTGACCTGAAAGCCGGTAAGATATCCGTAACATCACCAATAGGCAAAGGCTTACTTGGGAAAGTGATAGGTGAAGTAGCTGAAGTAACAGCTCCAAGTGGTATGCTGAAGTTTAGAATAGAACACATCTCCATATAATGAGTAGTATCTTTTCAAAGATAATAGCAGGGCAGATACCTTCTTATAAGATAGCAGAGGATGCAAATTTTTATGCTTTTCTGGATATAGCGCCTATGCGGCAAGGACACGTACTGATAGTGCCTAAAGTAGAGGTGGACAAGATATTTGATGTGGACGATGCGCTGCTGCGTGAGTGGCTGGTATTTGCAAAACCAATAGCAAAAGCTATAGAGAAAGCATTTGACTGTAACAGGTGCGGCATAAGCGTAGTAGGTCTTGAAGTGCCATATGCGCACATGCACCTTGTACCTATTGATAATGCAGACGATCTAAATTTTACCCGGCCTAAATTAAAGTTGACGGAAGAGCAGTTTAAAGAGGTACAGCAAAAGCTCGTAGCCTTATTATAAGTTGGTATTACCTGTTACGGATTTTCTGTTTACACTCCATGCCTGTGGTTTGTCTGCAAACAGTGCCTTGGTCTTGCCCCAGGTATCTTTAAAGAACTCGGAGAAACGATAATGGTCGAGGTGTTGCTCACTGTCCCACATACTGTAAGTAAAAAATATATGCGCACGCTTTGTGTCCTGCCATAATTCCAGATGCAGGCATCCGTCGAACCCCCGAATAGTTTCTTTTCGTTCTTCAAATAGTGTTGTGAAGTCGGTTATCTTTTCCTGTTGAAAAGACATTTGTACAATGCGCACTATCATTCAAAAAATATTTTAATAGTATTGTACATAAGATTGTGTTCGCGGTATAGGCGTAGGCCCAGCAGACTAGCCGCCTTACCACGGTTAATACATATCTCCAGGTAGCCGCTCTTGTTAAAGCGGCACAGCCTGTCTCCTTCTTTTACATCGTGGTAATGCGTGCTGATGTCGGTTATCTCTTCATCGCGCATATATTGTATCCTGAAGGTGCGTCCCTGGCCTATATCATCAAATTGCCGGCGAGTAAAGTTGATGACCACATTTTCGTAACGGTCTATGTGTATTACCTGGCACTCTGCGCTATGCTCATTGGTAATAGGCCTGCAGTGCAGCGGTGCTATGGCAAGCTCACAAAAAGGTAATTGTAGCTCAGTAGCATTATTGGTCTGCAACCTGCCTGCTATCTCGCCAGTCTTATGCAGCCAATCACTGAAGGTGCCTGGAGATTTTAGCTCAAAGCAATTCCATACATTATCAAAAGCAAGACCGAAAGCGACTGAAAGGAGACCGTTATCAGGCGATAGAAAATAGTGGCCATCCTTTTCGCAGAGCAGCAGTCGTGGTACTTTCTCAGAGAAGATATCGAACAGCAGTATGTGGCAACTGCCCTTGCTGAAATTCTTGTAAGCAGCCTCAAGCAAATATGCTGCCTGCTGTGTATGAAAAGGGGCTACCTCATGTGTAATGTCTACTATGGCGGAAGCGGGCACATACTGCATCAGTATGCCCTTTGCGGAGGCCACTGAAGCGTCTTGCAACCCGAAGTCTGATAGCAGGGTGATGGAACTCATGTAATACAGGCAAAAGTACGGCTGCAATCCATGCAAAGCAAAAACATATAGCCTGCATTGCTCCATTTAAACATCATTCTGTAATAATATTTTGCTTTTATAGCCGTTATAGATACACTTCGTTATTTTTACAACCAAAGACACAGAGTATACATGCGTTCTATAGGTTTATACATTGCGGTAATTATGTTGTTCGTTGCATCGTGCTTGGCTTCATGCAAGAAGACAAAAGTATTATCGAACGGTGGTACTTTAAAGTTTTCTGTAGACACGCTGATGTTTGATACGGTGTTCACTAACGCAGGTAGCTTTACGACAGGTCTTAAAATATTTAACCCGCAGAACGAGGAAGTAATACTCAGCTCTGTGAAGTTACAAGGTGGTGCATCCTCTTATTTTCACCTGAATGTGGATGGTTTTCCTGGCAATAATATTCCTAACATAAAGATAGCGGCGCACGATAGCATATATGTATTCGCCACTGTGAACATAGATCCTACAAATGTAAACAGCCCATTTATTGTAGAAGACGAACTAATTGCTACACTTAATGGTAATGAGTTTAAGGTGCCGTTTACAGCTTACGGGCAGAATGCAAATTATGTAACAGATAGTGTGCTGAGAGGAGCGATTACCTGGGATACAGGAAAACCTTATGTTGTGGTTAGCAGTGCAGAAGTGGCTGCCGGATCTACACTTACTATAAACGCAGGTTGCCGTGTGTATATGCATCAAAATTCCGGGCTTATAATACTTGGCAAATTATTAATAAACGGTACTGCTAACGACACTGTTATATTTCAAGGCGATCGGCTTGACAGAGCTTACTTTGGTTTTATTGGTTACCCTGGTGAATGGGGGGGGATTTATATAGATTCAAGAAGCAGCGGCAGCCGACTTAGCTATACAAGGCTTGAGAATTGTGGTAATGCGGCATTAGGCAGCTTTCCGGCAGCCATACAGGTAGCACCTGACTCAACTGGTAGTTCTGGTTTTATTTCACCTCAGTTATCGCTTGATCATTGCATCATTGAGAACTCTATTGGTTTCGGGTTGTTGAGTTTTCAAGGAACAGTAGTAGCAACTAACACGCTAATTAATACATGTGGAGCACAGGCATTGGCTGTGTCGCAGGGCGGTAATGATAGTTTCGTAAACTGTACATTCGCTAATTACGGCTCTGCTGCGGTAAGCCATACAGATAATCCTGCTGTATTATTACTAAACTATTACCAGGATCCTAACACAGAACTGTTTACTTATGGTGATATGAATGTTGCTATGATGAACTGCATTGTTTATGGCTCACTGGATAGTGAGTTTATTGCAGATGCGCTGCCTTCTGCAGCAGCGAGGGTAAACCTTAATCATTGCTTAATAAAATCCGGGAGTGTATTAGAGAACTTTGTACAAACAATACTTCCCTATATAAACGCTGATCCACAATTTACAGATCAAACAAAGGCTGACTTTCATATACCTGCTACGTCGCCGGCAGTGGGGCAGGGAATGACTACTACTCTTACAAATGATCTGGAAGGCACTACCCGTACTACACCGCCAGATATAGGCTGTTATCAGCATAAGCCTTAGCTAATCATGTTACTGACGAGCTTTGTATAAACTTTGGCAGGGCAAGGTGTAGCCATGGCGTAAAAGCATCAGGCTCTTTCTGCATCCATGCGTGCAGATCGCGTATGGAGATATAGCGTGTATCTTTTACTTCTTCGGCTTCCGGGTTTATGATACCATTGTAAATACCTTTGTATATATGGTCGTATTCGTTTTCTGTGAGACCATTACCAACAGACACTTCGTAACGCAAGGTGAACAACGGCTCGAGTTCGCAGTCAAAGCCCATCTCTTCTACCAGTCTTCTATGTGCGCCAGCAATAGTGCTCTCATGGGGTATGGGATGCGAGCAACAGGTATTGCTCCACAAACCACCTGAATGATACTTGGTATCAGCTCTTTGTTGTAACAATAGTTCACCTTTATCATTCAATACGAAAACAGAAAATGCCCGGTGCAACAATCCCTCTTTGTGGGCTGCAAGCTTTTCTATAGTGCCCAACCACTCATCCTGCTCGTTAACGAGTATCACATCATTTCTGTTAGCTTTCATAGTTATATCATATAGATGTAGGTTCTTACTTTCGCGTGCAGAACAATCAGTAACTTTTGATAGTCCGGTACGCGTATTCTTTGTGCCAGTATATTCTTTGGTTCCGTGCGCTTTATCTTTTTGAACAATGCATAATAATACCGGTATGCCGTATATACCCCAAACTTAGCCTTCCATGGCAAGCTACGGATACCTTCAAGACTATCCCGGAAATCCTGCTCGATATCTGCTTCTATCTTTTCCTTTACTATGTTACCTAAGGGGTGCGCAACAAGCGCAGGAAAATAAGTTCTATCGAGTTGTTGTATGTCGGCTTTTATATCCCGTAGAAAATTGATCTTTTGAAAGGCCGCGCCCAGCTTTCGTGCAGGAGTTTTTAGTCGCTGGTAAAGTGCATGATCGCCGGCACAAAATACGTAAAGGCACATGAGGCCTACCACCTCCGCAGAGCCATATATATACTGATTCAGCTCATGCTGATGCTCATAAGTTTTTTTGTTAAGGTCGAGTTCCATACTACTGAGAAACGAACTTATCAGTGTTTGGGGTATATGGTATTTATTGACTGTGAGTTGAAAGCTGTGCAGTATCGGGTTGAGGCTGATGCCTTTCTTTATTGCCTTCCATGTTTCTTCTTTAAACTCTTCTAGTAGCAGTGTCTTATCATGTTCGTGAAATGTGTCGACTATCTCATCGGCAAAACGTACAAAGCCATATATATCGTGTATAGGCCCACGAAGATCTTTATGCAGCAGGCGAATAGCGCTGTTGAAAGAGGTACTGTACTTCTTTGTCACCAGTTTATTGCACGCATGGCATGCTTCATCATATAGTGCTATCATACAGTCTGCGTTTTTAAAGTTAACGATTGTAGTACCTGTGCCGCCACTATCTCACCTGATATGATAGCAGGCGGGACACCAGGGCCCGGTACTGTCAGCTGGCCTGTATAGAAGAGGTTGCGGAGCTTCCTATTGCGTACTGATGGCTTCATAAAAGCAGTCTGCATGAGTGTATTTGACAAACCATAAGCATTGCCTTTAAAAGCGTTATAGTCTGTTACAAAATCATTATGCGCATAGCTCTTTTTGTAAACAATGTTATTACGCAATGACTGCTTTGTATGCAGCTCCAGTTTATTGATAGCCATGTTGTAGTACTGCTCCCTTATGGATGTTGTATCTGCCATGCCGGGTGCAACAGGTATGAGTATAAATATATTCTCGCATTCCGCGGGTGCTACGCTACTATCTGTTTTTGATGGGCAGCATACATACATCAACGGATCGCGTGGCCACTGTGGCTTTTTGTAAAGGTCGTTGGCATGTGCTTTAAAATCGGCATCGAAAAACAGATTGTGATGCTTTAAATTGTTGAGCTTTTTGCTGACGCCTATGTAGTACAATAGGCAAGATGGCGACATGCTGCGCGCTTGCCAATATTCATCATTATAATTACGGAAGCTCTGTGGCAGTAACTGCTCTAAGTGATGGTAGTCGCAGGCGCCAACAAATGCATCGGCAATGTAAGAATCCTCGTTTGTTTCTACCGCGTATATTTCACTATTTACCGTATGTATTTTTTGTACAGGGGCATTGAATATAAATTTTACACCCATGCTTTTTGCAAGAGCGTACATGGCATTTACCACCTGCACCATCCCACCCATGGGATACCATGTACCTAATTTCATATCTGCATAGTTCATGAGGCTGTAAAGCGCGGGTGTGTTGGCTGGCAGCGCACCGAGGAACAAAACAGGAAACTCAATGAGCTGCAACAACTTAGGGTGTGTGAAGAATCTGCGCGCATGTTTTTGCATGGATGTGAGCAGGTCTATCTTAAAGAATGCTTTTAATACATCGCCATGCATAAACTCCGTGACAGATAAACCGGGTTTGTACACTAGCTTATCCATAGCCGCATGGTACTTATACTGTGCCTCGCGCATAAACTTATCTAACTGCATTGCGGCTCCTTTTTCTATAGACTCAAATAATTGCCGGAGTGCATCATAGTTGGCAGGAACATCCGTAACACCATCTTTCCATATTACACGGTAAGATGGATCAAGGCGTATGAGGTCATAATAATAAGAAGGCGTCTTGTTAAAATGAGCGAAGAACTTCTCAAATACATCGGGCATCCAGTACCAACTGGGACCCATATCGAATGTGAAACCATCTTGTGAAAAGGCTCTTGCACGGCCGCCGGGTGTGCCATTTTTTTCTATGACCGTAACATCAGCCCCGCTCTTTGCGAGGAAGCATGCAGCGGATAAACCCGCAAACCCACTACCTATAACGATAACTTTATCCAAGACAGTAAAAATTATAGTACTAAGTTAGCGATCGAGCATAGATGCCAACGTTTTTCGTGCGAAATGTATGCGGCTTTTAATGGTGCCAAGTGGTTCGTTCATGAGTTTGGCAATCTCCTGGTATTTATAACCCGTATAGTGCAACTCGAAAGAGATGCGCGATGAACGGGGCAACGTATCGATGGCATTTTTTATCTCGTGCATACGCAGCGTACTCCAGCCGCCATTACGAACGGTGGTATCAACAGTATACACGGGTAACTCCGTCATAGTAACGTTCTCTACTTTTCTGAACTTTTTATTGCGACGATACTTATTGATAAAGATATTGCGCATGATCGTATAAAGCCATGCTTTAAGGTTGGTGCCAAATTGGTATTTCTCCCTGTTGAGTAGCGCACGCATCATGGTTTCTTGAAAAAGGTCCTTAGCCTCTTCGTGGTCTTTAGTAAGTGTAACGGCATAAGGCCGCAGGAAATCACTGTGGAGCACTATCATATTATCGAGGTCATGGGCGGTCATTGGTATATGTTTATGTGTTAACCGTGGCAAATAAAGTTACTTAAAAATCTATTTTGTTTATCTTTTGTTTAATAACTATAAACAGTTTTATACCTATATACGAAGGAATTTTACAAATGGTTTTGAAAGAATGAAGCAATGAACCCATAATTTTTTCGCATTGTAGATAATGGGGCATTATTTTATTTAATAAATAATGTATATTATTTACCGATATTGGAAATGCACTTTTGTTGTAATTTTTTATTGATTGTACCAAGCCAACTCAATACAAAAGCACCTTCAATATTATTTCAGAGATTTTATATGGGAGAATATCTGTTAGAAATAACTAACGGGGACAGCATATCAATAAAAGATAAAGGATATCGCTTGATGTCCTTTATCTTTTATGACTTGTATATATATATTATCTCAGCAAGGTTATATTTCCCTGATGATGTTCTTTCTGGCCATCTTTAAAGGCGGCATCTATAAGGTAGACAAATACACCCTCGGGTTGGGCTACATTATTGAATCTGCCATCCCAGCCACGGCCATCAGTAGAGGTAGTGGAGAATATAAGTTGCCCCCAGCGGTTGTAGATGTTCATGCTAAAAGTGGTTAGTCCCCTTGATAAATAATTACGCGGGAAGAAGTAATCATTAACGCCATCACCATTTGGTGTGAATACGTTTGGTATGTCCATGTAGCAATCGTTGGCTACAAATACGGTATCTGATACAGAGCAACCATTTACGGTTACTGTTGTATAATAGTTCCCGGGCTGAGTAACTTGTATGGATGGTGTAACATCTCCGGTACTCCAGAGCCATCTAGCTCCACTTGATGGCGTATTTATATTGTCGATGAGTGTTATAGGATCGCTTCCCGGGCAGATAGAAGTATCGGGGCCGAGGTTGATATGTGGGTATGGGATGATAACTACAATTTTGCTCAATGCTATATCCGGGCATGCGCGGAAAAGCGCATCGAGTGTAACGGTAAATGTACCTGGTTCTGCGAAGCCATGCACTACAGGGTTTACATTACGGATAGAATCTCCGTCACCAAAATTCCAGACAACACCTGCACTGCCTATATTGGTGTAAATACCTGTAAAAAGTATATCCTGCCCTACGCATATAACGCTATCGCTCAGGGTCATTGCGAGTGTGCTTATAGAGTCGACATAAATTAATTGTGTGGCAGTATCCTTGCACGGCACAAAATCAGCAGCTACGAGTTGCGCTGTGTAGATACCGGAAACCGGGTATGTATGTGATGTGTTGGTGTTACTATCGGTGGTACCATCGCCAAAATACCAGACATAGCTTGGGAGTGTACCAACCGATGTATTGGTAAACGTTGCTACGTTACCCTGACAAACGGGGTTGGGTGTTACAGTAAAGCTTGCATGGATAGCGTTAAGTAGGTTTAAAGGTATCGTAATGCTATCGACACATCTAAGGTTTGTGATGACAAGCTTAACTGCAAAGGCACCTTGCGTAGTATAAATATGCATGGGGTTAGTAGCAGTATCGGTATAGCCATCGCCAAAGTACCAATGATAATAAAGGCCCGCCACGGGTGTTGATAAATTAGTAAATAGAACAGAATCGCCATGGCAGCCGTAACGAATGGTATCCGTGAAGTTTGGCGTCAATGGAGGATCGACCAATACTACAGGGCCAAGTGCATTAGAGATACATACACTTGCCGTATTAGCAATGAGCGAGCTGTATGTACCCGCGCAAAGAGCAGTGAGCGTAATGGTACTATCAATACCAACAAAACCCGCAACAGGCGTCTGAGCTACCCCATTGAACAGATAGTTTATAGTGTCGACCTGGCCGGGACGCAGCCCGTGCAGGGTAAGCGTGCCATTACAAAACCCGCATGTAGTAGGATTAGTACTTGTAGCATAGCTCATGCTAAATACCGGATTAATGAGTGTATCAGGGCCGGAAATATTAGATGCACAGTAGCCATTAGTAGCTGTGATATTTGAGAATACACCACCACAAAGGTTGATGAAAGATATAGTACCCGTGCCTGAAACAATAGCACTTATTGGCGGTTGTGCTATACCATCCACCGCATATTTTATAGTGTCTACATCACCCGGGGTAAGGCCACTTACTGTTAATGTCCCATCGCACGCGCCGCAAAACGTAGGATTAGTAAACGATGTGGTGATGACTATTGGTGTTGGCGGAGATAGTGTAATTACTGTATCGTGGCCACAGTGTGCAGATAGTATGGTGAAGGTTTGTATGTCATAAGTGCCGGGGGCAACTGTATCGTAAACGGTAGTGGAGATGCTATTGTAGAATGTGGTATCTGTTCCCTGTATTACCTGCACATTCCACGGATTACCAAGGCCGCCCGGTGTAATGGATATGATACCCTTAGAGTTGCAGGTAGCCGGTTTTATTATTGTTACCGCTGTTTGCGGAATTGGCAGCACCGCAACAGTATACGCAAGTGTCTGAGATCCTGTAAGCGGGCAATTATTGTCGGTATAGGTTATGTAAAAAGTATAGAAGCCACCGGGTACACCATCGCTTGTCCATGAGAATGTGCAGTTAGGTTGATTCGTACCATTATTAAGCGTAGTAAAGCTTGACCCTGCGGGTAGACCGGTTGCAGTTACCGTAATAGTATTAAAGGTGTCTGTTTCTGTAGGGTTGATGCCTATGGAAAACGCGCCATGGTTTGCGCAGATGTAAAAGTCTGTACTGTCTTGTATGGTACCGTTTGTAGCTGTGTTGAAGATACCGGTGGGCGGATTGCCTGTGCAAGTGAGTACTACAAAGGTCATCTCGCGCTGGCTGGTACCTATAAATGTATCATTACGGTATTCCTCCACATTGTATACTACCAGCGAGCGTTGTATTGCATTTGGTGTAAAGGATATCTGCCCGGTAAAAGATCCGAATGCAAAGGCTCCTGCTGCAGTGTTAAGTGGTGTGGTAGCCGTAATACCCGCACCTGTATAAGTAACATCCCCACCTACAGATGCATCGATGCCCGGCACCAGGAAGAACGCAAGACTATCAGCATCCGCGTCAACAGCACCGGGGTTGTAGTTATCAGAAGAGTTTTCGCAAAAGAAGGGTGTAGGTAGTGTGGTGAGTACTGGGCTTGAATTGTGTGCAAAGGTATTATTAAGCGTATCGACCAATGATATGACCGTGATACCGGGCGATATAATGTTTGTAATGAGTGAGCTGCGCCCCGTCATGGCAATACCTGTACCCATATTGCCTGTAAATAAAAAACGCCAATATGCTGCTGCTGACGGAAGTGTAACGATGCTGGTGTAAAGGAATTTCTTAATACCCGGTATGGTGTAGGAAACATCTGTACATTGCGTCATGTTTATTTCTGACGGACATACTGGTGTTACTTCTATGCCATTTGTAGGCGCTTGCAGTGTTAAAGTAATGTCGGTATAATACGTATCGCCATTATCTATTTCTATCTGTGGTGTGGCATCTAACAAAGAGGGGAAGGATGCTCCTGAACAATCACCATAAATAACGAGGTTTATTCTGTATTGATTGCCGGATATCCAATCATACCTGAGATCGACACCAAAAACGTGTGTTGCAGAAGCTTTAAAACCTGTAAGCATAATGCAGCAAGCAAGAAAGAACATTCGTAAACAGGCGGGCAAATTCTTTTTCATAAATAGGGTCTATTAAAAATACAGTCTACAAATATTTGCGTATGTTTATAACAGTGCACAAACAGAATAGATAAGAACGGTAAAATTAATTTCAATAGTATTCAAAAACGGATTCTATATTAGATTAATTTTTGTTTAATTTGATGAATAATGCATTGTTATTAAATGATTAACTTATGATTAAGTATGTGTAAAAAATTTATTTTAATACTTTTTCTGTAGCTAAAATGTACATGCTTTTTTGTAGCCTGAATTGCGATTTAAATAATGAATAATATAAATCATTGATAATGAAGTTAAAAAGTCAGCTTTATGTAGGATTTACATCAGCGATCGTGTTATCCGCCATTATTGGCATATCGACGTATATGGCATTCAAAGGCCAGGTGGCCGATGCTCAATGGGTAGACCATACCTATAAGGTAATAGCGGCTACAGAAGATGTGAAGAACATGATGCTGGATATGGAAGTTGGCAAACGCGGATACAGAGGTACCGGTGAAGCTATGTTACTGGAGCCATACAACAATGGTATACGGAAAATTGACGGCTCTTTAAAAGATTTAAAAGGACTGGTATCCGACAATCCCGTGCAGGTAGAGCGAGTTGCGCAATTGCAACATTCGGTTGAATTACTACTGCAATATTGGAAAAATAATGATGAGGGTAATGTAGACAGGAGCCAGTTCTCAGAAATAACCAACAAGGAAAAAGAGCAAATGGATAATATCAGGCAGCAACTGATAGCTATACTGACTGCCGAAAATATTCTTTTAAGCCAACGGTCTAAAGCAAGTGCAGACTCGATCAATTTCTTTTCGGGTGAATCGCTTATAGGCACATTACTGGTGGAGATCATTATCATCATCCTGATCTATTTTATAGTAACGGAGTTTAATAATCGTAGAAAAGCGCAGGCAGCACTGCTGGAAAGCTTTACAGAGCTGGAACAACTGAATGCAGAAAGTAATAATAAGAATTGGTTGCTGACAGGTATGGCGAATGTGAACGAGGTGCTGCAGGGTTTAAATAGCACAAGCGCTATAGCAAAAAAAGTGCTTGCCGAGATAATACAATATGCAGATATTCCTGCTGGCGCCATATATCTATATGATGAGGAAGCAAGTAGGCTGATGATGAATGCATCTATAGCACTACCATCGGACGCGCCAGGGAATTACGCATTGCACGAAGGGCTGATAGGCAAGGCTGCAGAAAGTCGCAAGACGACCATCATAAAAAATATACCTGCGGACTACTGGATGTTACGATCTGGTAGCGGGAAAATACTGCCTGGAGAACTGGCATGTGTGCCACTATGGTACAATGATGAGTTGAAAGGTATCATAGAACTGCCATCGTTCAAATCTTTTTCAGAGACCGCTATAAGCTTTATGAACTCTGTAGCTGATAATATAGCAGTAGCTATAAATTCTGCTGATGCCCGGGAGCGTGTAATGAAGTTGCTGGAGCAGGTGCAGAAACAAAAAGAAGTATTACAGAACCAGGAAGAAGAGCTGCGCCAGTCGAACGAAGAACTGAGCAGGCAGACGGATATATTACAAGCGTCGGAAGAAGAGCTGCGTGTGCAGGAAGAAGAGCTACGGCAGATAAACACTGAGCTCGAAGAAAAGAATAAGGTAGTAGAAATAGCAAGAGGCACCCTTGCGGAAAAGGCACAAGAACTGGAGATAACAGGTAAGTACAAATCTGAGTTCCTTGCTAATATGTCGCATGAGCTGCGCACACCGCTGAACAGTGTGTTGATACTTGCGCGGCTGCTATCTGAAAACAAAAAGAAGAATCTTGATGATAAGCAGGTTGAATATGCAAATATCATTCACAAATCAGGTTCAGACCTATTGAATATTATTAACGATATACTTGACCTCTCAAAAATAGAAGCCGGTAAGATAGACCTGAACTTCGAAGATATACAAGTAAGCAAAATCGTTGACGATCTTAAATCAGCGCTGAGTATTGTAGCCGAAGAAAAGGGGATAAACTTTGTAACGAGGATAGGCAACGACGTACCTGAGAAAATAGTGACCGATAAAATGAGGTTAGAGCAGATAATCAAAAACTTCATCTCGAACGCTTATAAGTTTACCGCGAAAGGGGGAACGGTAACACTCGCTTTTGATATGGTAGCGCGTACGGTATCACTTAACAAGGATATTTTTAATCCTGCGGACGAGGTACTGAAAATAGCTGTATCCGATACCGGTATAGGTATACCTAAGGAAAAGCAACAATTGATATTTGAAGCATTTCAGCAGGCCGATGGCACTACCAGCCGTAAATACGGGGGTACCGGACTGGGGCTGTCTATCAGCAAAGAACTGGTGAAAAAACTGGGTGGTGAAATAAAGCTGCAAAGCGAAGCGGGTGTAGGCAGTACATTTTACGTGTATCTCCCAGTAAGCCATGAAGTACAAAGTATAGCACACGAAGAGGACAACAAGGAACAAATCCCTTCAATATCTCCCGGCCGTGTAAGCCGGCAAACAACGGTAGCTGATGATCGTGATGCCCTGCATAGAGGAGACAATGTGATGCTGATCATAGAAGATGATCAGAATTTTGCAAATGTGCTGCAGGATTTTGCACGCAGTAAGGGATATAAAACAATAGTGGCGCTAAAAGGTGATGAAGGACTATATTGTGCCCGCACTTACCATCCATCGGCTATAACATTAGACATGCAACTACCGGTGATAGACGGATGGTCGATATTAAAATTGCTGAAAAGCGACGAGATATTGAAAAACATTCCGGTACACATTATATCATCGGCCGATGAACAATTACTAAAAGTGAGAGATGCGATGACCTATCTTAAAAAGCCGGTTTCGCTGGAAGATCTGGAACGTACATTCTCGCTTATAAAAAAGAACCTTAATGATCCATTTAAGAAAGTGCTGGTATTGTCGGGTGATTATCTAAAAGACGGGTCGTTAAAACAATTGCTGCGAGATAGGGCATTTGATGTGACCTGCGACTATGTAGCCACAGAGCAAGAAGCCGAAAAGAAGTTGGAAGAAGAAAACTATAATTGCTTTATAGCAGACATAGGTAAGGATGTGAACAAAGGTGTTGAGGTGATACAAGCGATGAGCGGTTTGCTGCATGAACATAATACGGCTGTAATAGTGTGCCTTGACAAAGATATTTCGTCGACAGACGAGATGAAGCTGAAGAAGATATCGGATGTTATCATAAGGGAGTCAGTGCAATCAAAGAACAGGTTGCTGGATGAGTTGGAATTATTTTTATACAAAGTGCAGGAAGTTAAAAAGACGAACGGTAGTGGTAAAGTCAAGACAGATATTGTTGATGACAGATTTTTCAAGGACAAAAAAGTGTTGTTAGTAGATGACGATATGCGAAACATCTTTGCCTTAAGTACACTGCTCGAAGAGCATGGTATGAAGGTGATTACCGCTAATGACGGAAAGGAAGCCATTGAAGAACTAAATGGCCATAATGATATAGATATAGTGCTGATGGATATTATGATGCCGGAGATGGACGGTTACGAAGCCACGCGCAGGATGCGTGCTGATATACGTTATAAAGACCTGCCAATAGTGGCACTTACAGCAAAGGCTATGCAGGGCGACCGTGAAAAGGTGCTGGAAGCCGGAGCGTCTGATTACATAACCAAACCGGTGGATAGTGGCAGGCTATTCTCCATAATGCGTGTGTGGCTGGCAAAATAATACTTAGATGAGCGCGGACATAGGAGCAACAGAACTGGAAGAGATAATAACGGTAATAGAGGCGAAATACGGATACGATTTTAGTAAGTATGCCCGTGCATCGTTTAAGCGGCGCGTACTGCGTTTTATGGGTATCAGCGGCGCGAAAACGGTGTATGATATGAAGTATAACTTCACTAATGATAGAGCATTTTTTGCCTTATTTCTACAGACCGTGACTGTAAATGTAACGGAGATGTTCCGTGATCCTTTGTTTTATAAATCGCTCAGAGAGAAGGTGTTTCCGCAACTGGCTACTTACCCTGCCATAAAAATATGGCACGCCGGGTGCGCTACGGGGGAGGAAGTATATTCTATGGCGATCATGCTGCAAGAGGAAGGGTTGTTGTCGCGGACAAAAATATATGCCACTGACATAAATCCAGGGAATCTTGAAAAAGCGCGCAAAGGCATTGTATCTTTACGACAGATACAAGCATATACACATAACTATATAAAATCAGGAGGAAAGAAAGATTTCTCACATTATTATACGGCCCGTTATGAGCATGCTATCATAAACAGTGATCTGAAAAAAAATATAACCTTCCTGCAGCATAATCTTGTTACGGATGGTGTGTTCAACGAATTTCAGCTTGTATGCTGCAGAAACGTACTTATTTATTTTAATAGCGAGCTACAAAACCAGGTTTTACAATTGTTAGATAACAGTATATCACCATTAGGATTTCTTGCGGTAGGTATCAAGGAAACCTTATCATTTTCAGGAATTGCTCAACAGTATAAAGCTGAAAGCAGCATTAATAAGATATACAGAAGGCGAGTGTAATGATAGACAAGAGCGTTATTTGCATTGGTGGATCAGCAGGTAGTATTCCTATTATAATGAGGATACTAGCCAGCTTGCCTGCTAGTTTTGATTATACTATAATCATTGTTCTCCACAGACTGAAGAATGTAAAGAGTGAGATGGCAACACTGTTAATCGCCGGAAGGAAAGACCTGAAAATATCTGAACCGGAGGATAAGGAACCGGTACAAAAAAATCATATATACCTTGCGCCACAGAATTATCACTTGCTTGTAGAAGATGATAAGATCTTCAGCCTTGATTATTCTGAACCAGTAAATAATAGCAGACCCTCTATAGACGTATCTTTCCAAAGCGTAGCATCTGTATATAAAAGCGAAGGATTGTGTATATTGCTGAGCGGTGCCAACGACGATGGAGCTGCAGGCGCAAGTGCAGTATTGCATCATGGTGGTAAAGTGATAGTGCAGGATCCCCAAACTGCCGAATATCCACAGATGCCGCAAAGCGCAATAGATATAAATAAAAATGTTTCAATCCGTACAGTAACGGAAATCGTAAATGATTTTGAGCACTCAAATTTTAATTGATCATTAAAATGGAATTCATTCCAAAGGATTTTACTGTCTTATTAGTTGATGACCGTGAGGAAAACCTTGTTTCATTAGCGGAAATACTGGACAATGGTAAGCGGAAATTTATCCGCGCGACATCGGGCAATGAAGCGCTAAGGCAGGTGCTGAAGCATGACGATATTGGCCTGATAATGCTGGATGTGCAGATGCCTGATATGGACGGGTTTGAGGTAGCCAGGATACTAAAAGCAAATCCCAAAACAAAAGATATATCTATCATATTTGTGACCGCTATAAGTAAAGAGGAGCAATATGTGATAAAGGGGTTTGAAGAAGGGGCGGTAGATTACTTACAAAAACCACTGGATATAAATGTAACCCGTGCAAAAGTAAAAGTCTTTGAACAATTATATTTTTATCAGCGGCAATTAAAAGATACTGCAACCGATCTATCGCGCATAAATAAGCAACTGGAACAATTTGTGTATATAGTGGCACATGACCTTAAATCGCCACTGGCCAGCATTACAGCTATACTTTCTCTTATAGAGATGGATAAGGAGATAGTTGACAATGAAGAGGTAATGGAATACATTACGTTGATGTCATCGGCAGCGCTCCATTTATCTGATATGATAACGGCAATGCTGGAGCACTCGCGAAAAAATCATTTACAACAAACCATTGAGGAAGTAAACACGAAGGAGTTGGTACAGCAAATAGCACATTTGTTGTTTCCTCCGAAACACATTCATATAACTGTAGCGGAAAGTTTACCAACATTTAAGACCAAGAAACTTAAAATACAGCAGGTATTTCAAAACCTTATTAGTAATGCGATTAAATATAATGACAAGCCTGAAGGATATATCACCATAGGTTGTGAGGATAAGGGTGGCTATTATGAATTCTTTGTTAAGGATAATGGGCCGGGTATAGAAGAAAAAGACCGTTCGCAAATATTCGGCCTTTTTCAAACGGCAAATAATGAATCAAAAAGGGAAGGTAGCACAGGTGTAGGCCTCAATGTGCTAAAGATGACGGTTGAAGAGGAAGGTGGAAAGGTATGGGTAACATCAGAACCGGGAGAAGGAAGTACCTTTTTCTTTGAATGGAAGAAATAAATCAATAATATATAATTAAATACCTTGTATCTGTAATTGATAAGTAGTACTTTCACATCATATAGTTAATACACCCCCAAACATTACACTATATTATTTGTGAAACGAATATTAAGCATTTTATTTATTTTTCTGACTCTTTATTCGTGCAAGAAAGGGAAGCAGAACTACGTATTAAGCCCTTTTTTCGATAGTGCTACCACGCAAGCCGAAAGGATATACGATTCCGGATACAAAGACCAGGCTCTTCATTTCATAGACTCGGTATATCTGAAGAACGAATACAGGCTTACACCTATGGATAAGATCAGATTCATAGAGTTTGATAACATTATTTATACGAGGGATTATCACGATTACGACCGTTCGATAGTAGCTGCAGACAGTATTATACACATCATTGAAAAATACGGTATCCCTGAAGAGTTAGCAGGCTTCTATGCACGGGCGTATTATGTGAAGGCCGATGCGTATTTTGCAAAAGGTGATTATAACAACGCATACAATAACTATTACATAGCCAAGAAACTGGCAAAAGATCATGCAGACTCCTGCTCGCTCAGTTATTACAGCTACAGCCTGGGTATGGTACTATACAGGCAGCAACGCTATAAAGAAGCCGGCCAGTATTTCCTATCGTGCTATAATGACGCTACAGGATGCAAAGATGTCTTTGTTTATTTTTATTTCAGGCAAGAGGTCTTGGACAATATAGGGTTGTGTTACAGCAATATCAACCAGTACGATAGCGCATTATATTATTATGACAGCGCACTAAATTACATAAGGCATAACACGTATAAATTCCCAAATAAAAAAGAACGCGTATTTATTGCTCCGCAGGCGGTGATATACGGCAACGTTGCCAACGTATATAATGCCATGGGAAAAACGGATACAGCGATATCCTTGCTGAAGACAAGCATCAACATAAATATTCAGAAAGGGTACACCAATTCTGATGCACAGATAGCACAAGTGAAACTTGCAAATATTTACCTGAAAAAGGGCGATATGACGGATATGAGCAAGCTGCTTGGAGATATAAAAAACGAGCTTGACACATTGCCCAACCTGCAGATAGAGATGCAATGGAACAAACTGATGTGGCAGTATTATGAGCATAATAATCAGCAGGCAAAATCATTTTATTACGTACTGCGTTATAACCAGCTCAATGATTCTCTATCACAATCGAACAAGGCTTTTATGGCTACTAATATCGATGGGCGGATAAAGGATATAGAAAAGCAATACCAGATAAATATTTTGAAGAAGAACAAGGTGGCTCAAAGTACCTACCTTGTAATAGCAGTCATCCTGGTGCTGATGGCAGTCATCATTATTTTATTGGTACTAAAAGGGACTATGAGGGCGCGTAAAAACGTGAAGATACTTACAGGCCTTAATAACCAGGTAAACGAACAAAAGCAAAAACTTGAAGTAGCACTTAAAGAGCTGGAAATAAGAGATAAAGACAAAACAAGAATACTAAGATCAGTAGCACATGATGTAATGAACCCGATAGCAGCCATATCTGCACTTACAGATATACTTATAAGTGAAACAGGGCAGCGGAACGATGAAGAAGTAGAAATACTGAACCTGATAAAAGAAGCTTGTACCAGCTCGCTGAACTTAAGCAGGGATATACTGGAAGTAGCGGTGAAAATAAATCCGGAGGATATGACGCGTGAGCCGGTAAACATTTATGCGCTTGTAAAAAATTCCATAGAGCTACTCAGCTTCAGAGCGGTAAGTAAAAAGCAGCAGATAATATTGCATGGTAATGATGAGCAAATAGTAGCAAACATCAATAAAGATAAGATGTGGCGCGTTGTTAATAATCTCATAATAAACGCAATAAAATTCAGTCATGAAAATAGCGTTATAGATGTAGATATATACCGTACAAAAGACACGATTACCATCTCTGTAGCCGATAGTGGAGTAGGTATACCGAATAAGAATAAGAGCAAAGTATTTGACATGTTCACAGAGGCTAAGCGACCAGGGACTATGGGTGAAAAGCCTTATGGGCTGGGCCTTTCCATTTCTTTACAAATACTAAAGGCGCATGGTGGTAATATATCTTTTGATACGGAAGATGGTAAAGGCACTACATTTTACATTACGTTTCCTCAGGGTGTAAATGCGAAATAACACTACATTGTTATTTGAAAAGTGTTTATGATTATTGCCTTTAATTATAACAACCTTTACACACACATTTTTGTACGATGGCAAAGTGGTATGGTTATATTATGGGTATTGCGTAACATACTTTCAACAAATGGCAAATACCCCTTTAAAATTTGCTATCATTTGTGTATTTGCAAGTAAGGCTGATGCAGATGAATTAGTAAATGATATTCAGAAAGAGCAATGTGAAACAGTAACGATATCATCGATACCAACCCTGCTCGATCATATAGTAAATGAAGACCGAACAGACTTAATAATAATAGAAAGCTCTTTACTGACAACCGCAAAAATCCGAGAGAAGAGATTTCTCTCGGAGCGTATAAACGCGCGCAAAACACCCGTACTAATTGTTGCCGAAAACCATGAAGACATTACTCCTCTTTTGAACGAGTTGAATTTTGAAATTGTAGACCTGCTTTTTAGGCCATTGCTGCCGATTATAATACACTCAAAAATTAATCTCTTCAAAAAGATGCTGTCTTATAAAAAACTACTTATAGGAACTATAGAGGAGAAAAAATACGTCAATGCACAATTTCAACATTTTATTCACGTAATAGCACATGATCTTAAGTCGCCATTATCGAGTGCAGTATTTCTGTTATCGATATTGAAAGACGATGAGCGGCTAAAGAAGATCGACGATCTTGGCGAATATGTACAAAATATATATCAATCAAATATTCATATATCTGATATGATAACGCTAATTGCTGATTATATAAGAGGCAGCCTGGAGCAGCAGCAAGTAGAAATGGTTGATACAAAAGAGATGATTAATCAACTATTGAATGGGGAGGAGTACAAAACAGCAATAAAATGCAGATTTGATGGAGTATTTCCCATAATGCGTACAAAAAAGTTTAAATTACAGCACGTATTTAAAGCACTTATAGAACAATTTAAAGAAAATGAAGGCGATAATATAGTATTTGGTGTGAATGAAAAAAATAATCATTATGAATTTTCAGTTCGATACAATGTCCATAACATAAACGACTACAAAAAAACCTTTGTCCTTACAGAAAAACCATATAGGATGGACAATCATGAAACAAACATAAACCTTAACACGCTAAAATTGTTAGTGGAGGAGCAGTGGGGTAAAATATGGATTGTATTAAATGAAGGTGAAGAATGCACTACTTATTTTGAATGGAGGAAATAACAAGTCATTAAAGAGATAGGTGTCATTACTAGTGTACATTTGTGAACTGATATTCACCTTGTAAAAACGGTATATTAAACAAAAAAACGGAAGGATACGATTTTGTTAATTTTATAACAATCAGTTGTTGCACAATGTAATATATGTATTTATATTGTGAGCAATTTGTGGATATCTTAATCTCCCTCCATAATTAAGACATGAGAAACATTTTAGTAGTTGAAGATGATGAAATAATGCTTAAGGCCATCAGAAACATTCTGAACAAGGACGGCTTTAATGTAGTAATAGCCAAGGATGGTAAAGAGGCATTTGAAAAAGTGCAGGCTATGGACTATGATCTGGTTATTACTGACCTTATGATGCCTTATGCTAATGGCCTTGAGATCGTAAGCCGTATCAGGAATGATGAGTCGAAAAACAATATTGGCATCATCATTATCTCATCGGTAGGGAATGAGGATACGATCACGGAAGCCTTCAGGTTGGGTGCGGACGACTATTTAAAAAAACCAATAATGGCCGGTGAGTTACTGATACGCATCAGGAGATTGCTGGATGAAAAATCAAGATCGAGTAGGAAAACTGTTTAAGACTGACAGTTGTATCAGGACTCAACTACCGAGGCGCCGGAAGATGAAGTTATAAAAACAGAAAGGCGCCGAAAAAACTGGATAACCGATGTGGAAAGACCTTCAGGATCTAATATATCATGCTTACATAGAGTTCAGGTATCTGCCGCTTTTCATAGAGATAGCGTTGGTGTTTATCGTTATTGCCATTTTGGCAACTATTAGTGCTTATTGCATAATACTTACCAAAAGGTGGCGTGGTTATATTAAAGAGAAGCGCATAAATTTCATCAGCCCTACGCTCGAAGATATGATCACAGAGCAGGTATTGCTCAATGAAGAATTGGAAAGGAAAGTGCCTGTTGACAATATAGAATTTAATCGCGAAGCGATAACGAAGGATATTTACAAGAAGAAATGGATACGGCAAGTATTAATAGATATGCTTATCCAATACCGTAAGAATTTTTCAGGTGATGTAGGCGATCTCATTCGAAAACTGTTTATAGATATGAACCTGCAAAAAGATTCATTTGCAAAAATGAAATCAATGAAGTGGGAGCGTAAGATAAAAGGTGTGACAGAGCTTACGCAGATGGATACACAGATATCTGACGTTACGATACTGCCGCTTACAAACAGTAAAAATCCATCACTTAGAGTAGCTGCAAGGAATGCTTATATTCAATTAAGCAAGAACGAACCTTTCAAATTTTTCGACATAGCTACTGAGCCAATATTACCATGGGACCAGCTGGACATGTTTAAGATCATTACTACTACAAAAGATATAGCCATACCAAATTTTTCAAGATGGGTAAGTTATTCAACCAATAAGAGTATCGTATCGTTTTGCCTGAAGCTTATAGCACATTATGGCCAACAAGCGGCTATACCAGCGGTAATGGACCTTTTAAGTAACAGAGATCATTATTTCAGAGCAAATGCTATTAACTGCCTGGGAAAGCTATCTGCAGAACCTGCCGAAGAGCGTTTTGTAAAAATATATAATAACCAGCCTTTGATATGTCAGATGGAGATATTGAAGGCCATGGGTAGAATAGCGTCAGGAAAATACCTCGATTTTCTGAAGCACGAGTTTTTGTATTCTACCAACTTTGATGTGCGTATGAACGCGGCACGTTCTATCATCAAGCATAACACGAATGAATCGCGTGTGATGGTGAATGAATTGATGGCCACTGTTACAAACGAAAATCAATTGATTTTAAAACATTGCAATAATCCGTTGATAAAATACTAATGAGGGTTTTTTGGGAATATACTTCTATTATTTTTCAGGACTTCGTATTTGTGTATGGAGTGGCGCTGCTTATTTTATACGCACTACTGGCTATTCTTTCGTTCATTAATATACAGCGATTCCTAAAGAAAGACAGTTATACCGATTATAAGGTAGTACTCGATTCTTCATTGGCTCCTGGCATCTCGGTTATAGCGCCTGCATTTAATGAAGGGGTGACAATTATTAACAATGTACGCTCTTTGCTGACGCTCGACTATCCGAAATATGAAGTGATCATCGTAAACGATGGTAGCACGGATGATACGCTTGAGAAACTTATTGAAGAGTTCTCGATGGTGAAAGTTGAGTTTGCTTACAATGTGAAGATAAAATCAGAACCTGTAAGAGGTATATTCGTTTCTACCAACTCTGCATATGCAAAGCTGCTTGTTGTAGATAAGGTAAACGGTAAGTCGAAAGCGGATGCGACCAATGCAGGTATCAATGCATCTTCTTTCCCTTACTTCCTGTGTACAGATGTGGATTGCATATTGCATGAGCAAACATTGACCAAGCTGATAAAGCCGGTGATGGATGAGGAGAACAAACGTGTGATAGCTACCGGCGCTACGCTGCGCATGGCTAACTCGTGTGAAATTGATAATGGAGTAATTACTAAAATAAAAGCCCCGAGGCAGTTGTTGCCGCGTTTTCAGGAAATGGAGTATATCCGTGCCTTTGTGCTCGGTAAGATGGGCTGGAGCCTTATAAACGCAGTGCCTAATGTATCTGGCGGGCTTGGTCTTTTTGATAAAGAGATAGTTATTAAGGCGGGAGGGTATGACCCGGCATCGATGGGTGAGGACATGGAACTGATGATGCGAATGACACGCTACATGGAAGATAATAAGCTTCCATACGCGGTGCGTTACATTCCTATTACGCTTTGCTGGACGGAAGGGCCATCGACACTGAAGATATTTATGCGGCAGCGTACACGGTGGGGGCGCGGACTTATACAGTTGATGCACGCCCATCGTAAAATGATGCTTAACCCTAAGTACGGAAGGGTAGGGCTCATTGTATTTCCGTATAATTTTCTTTTTGAATTACTGGCGCCTGTTATTGAAATATTAGGTATCATCTATTACATCTTTCTTATCATTTTCGGGTTGGTCAACTGGCCTTATGCCATCATACTATTGATATTTGTGTATACATATTCGGTAATGATATCGACGCTTGCGGTATTGTGGGATCAATTGACATTCAAATATTACAAGACCTGGCAGGATGTAGTGCGTATCTGTATGATGGTGTTTATTGAAATGCTGATATACCATCCACTCATTGTATTTTTTGCAGTAAGAGGTTATTACTTATTTATCATAGGGCGCAAGCATACATGGGGAAATATGCAAAGGCGAGGCTTTAATCAGCAAAAGACAAAACCCGCAACCTCATAGTATAAAAATATCAGTGCAGCATGAGAGATTTTTTTGTACATCTGTTTTCGAGAGGAACGTTTTGGGAAACCTTAGGCGCGTTCTATCAGTCAGCCGTATTTATATATGGTACTACGCTACTTATGGCGTATGCGATGCTTGCAATATTGTCGTTTATTTCAATAAGGAGGTATACTAAAAAAAATTCGACTGTTGACTATGGTGTTATACTTGAGTCGCCACTGGCGCCGGGTGTATCTATAATAGCGCCGGCGTATAATGAAGGTGTTACTATCATCATGAACGTACGTTCGTTGTTAACGCTCAACTATCCTAAGTTTGAAGTGATCATCATCAATGATGGTAGCACAGATGATACTCTGGAAAAGCTTATCGCTGAATTTGAACTAATACACGTTGATTATGCATACCTGGAGAAGATAGTAAGCCAACCGGTAAAAAGAATATTTAAGTCGACCAATCTTGCATATGATAAACTGATAGTAATAGATAAGGAGAATGGTAAGAGTAAGGCCGACGCCTCAAACGCAGGTATCAATGTGGCCACATTCCCATACTTCATCTGTACGGATGTGGATTGTATCCTGGACAAGAATACAATTGTAAAACTTGTAAAACCTTTTATGGACGTTGAGACCACAAAGGTGAAGGAAGTTGGCGATCCATGTCCTGAATGTGGTTATGTACATGTGCAGGAAGATAGCAGAAGGATCATTGCAACCGGCGCTACACTGCGTATGGTGAACTCTTGTGAAGTGGATGGTGGTGTGATAACAAGGGTGCGACCGCCCCGCCGTCTACTCCCCCGTTTCCAGGAAATGGAGTATATACGCGCATTTGTGCTTGGTAAAATGGGTTGGTCATTTATCAACGCTATACCGAACGTATCGGGAGGCTTGGGTATGTTTGATAAGGAGATAGCAGTGAAAGCTGGCGGATATGACTCTAAATCTTTTGGTGAGGATATGGATCTTGTGACGCGTATGTGCGCGTATATGAAGGACAATAAAAAGAAATACGCACTGAACTACGTGCCATTGACATTGTGCTGGACAGAAGGGCCTACATCACTTAAAGTATTTGGCAGGCAGCGTAGCCGATGGGGACGTGGACTGGCCCAGATAATGAGCATCCACAGGAAGATCATATTTAATCCTACTTATGGCAGACTGGGGCTTATTGTATTTCCTTACAACTTCTTTTTTGAGCTGCTAGCGCCTATTATTGAGTTTACAGGATTGATCTTCTACATATACCTGATATTCACCGGGCAGATAAACTGGCCATTTGCTATTATATTACTGGTATTCGTTTATACTTATTCGGTAATGATCACTACTTTGGCACTACTTTGGGATCAGGTAGCATTCAAATACTATAAGACGTGGGGCGAAGTATTGGGTCTTTGTTTAATGGCTTTCTTAGAGCCTTTTATCTACCACCCACTGATACTGTTTTTCGCGCTAAAGGGTTATCTGAACTTTATCACCGGTCGTAAGCACGTGTGGGGCAATATGCAGCGTCAGGGCTTTGGGCAACAACAGAAAAAATTGCGCACGATACCGGGCGATACTAATTGATCATTTTATTAAAAGCAGTGTATGCAGTTGAAGAAATTTACCTCTTTAGTAATTCTTATATTTATCTCAATCCATGTACATGGACAATGGCTCAAGAAACTTGAATCATCAGATAATCTGTATGCAGAGGCAAAAAAAGAGATAGATAACAAACACTACCAGGCTGCTATTAATCTTTGCAATAAAGGGATAGACATATCTCCCCGCAACCTGGACCTTCATTTGTTATTGGGTAGGGCTTACTCACTTAGTGGTAAAATAGATAGTGCACGTATAGAGCTGAACCACGTAATACAGAAAGATCCTAAATACAGGGATGCTTACATATACCTTGTGAATATGGAAGCAGCAATTTGTAATTATTCGCAGGCGCTGGAAGATGTTGACCAGGGATTGAAGTACTTCCCGAATGACAAAGACCTGTTGCTGAAAAAACTCGATATCTATAACAAAGAAGGTGATTGGGTAGAAAGCAATAAAATTGCTGAATACCTTTTCGACCGTTATTCTGAAGACCGCTATATACGCAATGTGTATGTGGACTATAAGTTGAACCTTGCACGAGAATACTCCCATCGGGGATATCTTGAAATAGCGAAACGGGCATATTCTGCTGTGCTGGAGCAAGACCCAATGAACAAGGAAGCGCTCGAGGCTATTTATAATATAGATGTGCGCTCAGGTAACTTCGAAAGCTCCCTTGCATTTACAAATAGGGCACTGCAATCGAGTCCAAACTCTTACGAGTTTCTAATGAAGAAAGTAAGTATGCTGGAGTCTATGGGTCGCTATCCGGAAGCTATAGAAGTGGTGCAGAAACTAATGCGCGAATATCCGGGCAGTAGTGAAGTGCAGAAGCTGAACATATACATACGTATGGAAGCAGGCCGCCACTATATGAATATGGATCCTTACCTGCAGTTTCAGAGTGTGTTAGAAAAAGAACCATCTAACAGAGAGGCGCTTAACTACGTTATAAATATATCTTACAGCAGGGGTTTACTTAATGATGCGCTGCACTGGACGAACGTAGCATTGAAACATTACCCTAACGACCAGGTACTGCTGAATAAGAAAATGGGTATACTGGAAGATCTTAAAAATTATACAGAAGCATCGAAACTGGCAGAAGCTGAATGGAAGAAAAATCCGACAGCAGAAAACAAAGTGAACTTTATAGAATTGCGCACCCTAGCAGGCCGCCAATATTCCGCAGAGCAACAGTATGATAGTGCTATTTATGCTTTAAAATCTGTGCTGTTCTATGACCATGGTAACATGCAGGCCATAAATTATTTGATAAGCGTATACTCGCAGCAAAAGGCTTATGATGATGCATTACGTACTATTGATGAAGCTCTGGTGATATATCCTAATGAAGAATCCTTGTTATTTAAAAAAGCAGGTATTCTTGAGGAGTATAATCATTATTCAGAGGCGGCGCAGGTATCGAAAGAGCTTGTACAAAAATACCCTGAGAACAGGAAGTATCTGATAGCGTTTGTAGATCAGTCGATAGAAGCAGGCCGGCAGTCAATGCAATACAATGACTATGAAAATACGACCATTCTGTTGAAAGATGTACTGGATAAGCAGCCTGATAATGTTGATGCGCTTAACTATATGATAAATCTGGAAAGCGCTTTCAAACAATATGATACTGCACTGTACTATGTGAATATAGCATTGCATTATTATCCTGATTCGAAAGACTTCCTTTTCAAAAAGGCATCTGTTTACAATGATGCAAAGCAATACCAGGAAGCATATGCTATATCGGGCCAGCTATATAAGGAGTTTCCTTACAACACCAGGTATCGTGATGCTTATATAGATCAGGTATTAGGTTCGGGTCGCCAGTATCTTGCGAATGACAGAAAGGATAGTGCGCTTAATGAATTTTACAAAGCGCTCGCGGCATCGCCAAGAGATACCAATGCTTTGTATTACACGATCGACCTGCTTTCTGCAGATATGAAATATGATACAGCGCTTGCACTTACAGCAAGGGGCCGCGCTATGTACCCTTCAAATGGTTTCTTCCTTTTGAAGCGTGCAAATATATATGAAAGCATGAAACGCTATAATGATGCATCAGCATCTGCAGATACACTTGCAAAACTTAACCCTGCCGACGTAAAAAATAATGAGTACGCACGCTACCTGTATAACAAAACGCTTAAAAATGAGATAGGCTTATTCTTTCTGCATTCAACTTACGACTATCAATCTGAACCGAGCAATATAGCTACACTTCAATATACACGCAGGTATGACCGGGGCTCGTTTACAGGTCGTATCAATTATGCGGCACGTGCGCAGGGTACCGGTTTTCAATTTGAAGGCGAAACATATTATCTGCATACACCACGCTGGTACTCTTATGCTGTAGGTGCATACTCACCAGTTGGCAGTATTGTATTCCCGCGTGTGAGATTGGGTTATTCTCTGTTTCATACTTTTAAGAAAGGATGGGAAGGAGAACTTGGTGTGCGCTACTTAAAGTCTGATTCTATAACCGTTACACAAACACCTCCGGGCAAGATCGTATCAGGTGTGGCGTCAATAGCTAAGGAAATAAATGACTTCTATTTTAATCTGCGTGGGTACTATATTAATCTGAACGATAATACTTATTACTCAGGCGTGCTTACATCAAGATATTACCTGAACAACCACTCGGATTACTTTGCGGTGATAATGGGTTATGGTACAGCTCCTGATGACTTCAGTCTTAACTATCAACTTACCGGCCTGCTTGCGTATAATACCATAAACGTAGGGGCCGGATATCAGAAACAAATAAACTACCGTACTACACTGGGTATATTTGCATCGTGGTATAATGAGAAGGCAAAAGAAAACCTGTATCATAACCAATACGATCTTTATTTCCAGTTGCTTAGGAGGTTCTAAAATGTTATTGTTGTGTATTACAAGCGTATTTTCTATATAGCCCTTTTTTTAATTGTTGGCAGTAGCTCATGCGGCCGCGCACAACAGATAGAACTTGTAAAGAATAACACTACGGCTTACAAAATAATTATTCCCGCTGACGCCTCTGCTTTAGAGCAAAAGTCAGCGGGGATTTTACAAAATTACATACAACATGTTTCTGGTGCTAAGCTGGAGATAGTAAAGGAGCACGGCAAGGATAATTCACCTGCTATCTATATAGGCCATACAGATAAGTCAGCAAGGTTTCAGGAGAAATTACCTGCAGAAAGCTATATGTTGCACAGCGATGGTAAAGACCTTTTTATTTGTGGCGGCAGTGGCAAGGGATTAATGTATGGTGTGTACACGTTTGCAGAGCGCTACCTGGGCTGTGAAAAACTAAGCGCAGACCCTGCGGTAATACCGCAGCGTAAAGATATAGTGCTTGGGCATATCCATGATCTTGATAAGGCTCCATTCATGTACCGTGAGGTGTACTATCCTTCTGCAAATGACCCGGAATACATGGCATGGAACAAACTGCAAAAATTTGATGACCTGTGGGGATTATGGGGCCACTCTTATAATAAACTTGTACCTGCGAAAACTTATTTCAAGACACATCCTGAATATTATGCGCTTGTGAACGGTGTGCGACAGCCTACACAGCTGGATCTGAGCAATGAAGATGTTTACAAAATAGTTGTAGCGGATCTAAAGAAAAGAATGGCAGATAATCCGGATGCTATCTATTGGTCGATAAGCCCAAATGATGACAATGGTTATTGCCAATGCGATAAATGCAGTGCAGTGGATAAAGAAGAAGGCAGCCCGGCTGGTTCGTTGATAAAATTTGTGAATAGGGTAGCAGCAGCATTTCCTGATAAAAAAATAACAACGCTCGCGTATGGCTATACACACAAAGCGCCAAAGAGCTTAAAGCCGGCAGCCAATGTATATGTGTTTCTAAGCGACATAGATGCCTATCGCGATAAGCCACTCGTTGATGAGGGCAGTGCGGCTACATTTAGAAAAGATCTCAAAGATTGGGGAGTAATAACAGGCAATCTCTTTGTGTGGGACTACATTACGGAGTTTACAAACTACCTGGCACCCTTCCCTAATTTACAAACTTTACAGCCCAACATTAAGTATCTCAAAGACAACAAGGTAAAAGGGATTTTTTCGCAAGGTAGCGGAGATACTTATAGTGAATGGGCGGAGCTACGATGTTATATGACCGCAAAGCTTTTGTGGAATGACACGCTTAATGTGAAACAACTGATAGCCGGCTTCCTGAAAGATTATTACGGTAATGCAGCAAAATACCTGCAGCAATATATAGACCTACAGCAGGATAAGATGGTCGCATCAAAACGCAAGCTGGACATTTACGGTAACCCAGTTAATGAATGGGATTCGTATCTGTCCCCCCAGTTGATAGAACAATACAGCGACCTGTTTGATAAAGCAGAAGCTGCCGTGGAGAACAATGCCGTGTTGCGTGACAGAGTAATGCGCGCAAGATTGCCTCTTGAATATACCGTGCTGCAACAGGCAAGATTTTTTGGTATAGAGAAGCACGGTATTTTTGAAAAAGATAATGTAGAAATATGGGTGGTGAAGCCAAAGTTTAAAGAGAAAGTAAAACGGTTTGTTGATAACTGTAAGAAGGCAGGTGTTACAGAACTGTCAGAGGGGGGGGCTAGCCCCGATAAGTATCAGCAGGAATGGGATGCAATATTTGCCGCAGGTGTAACACCAACAAAAGCAATAGGCGCTACTGTGAAACTGGAAACGCCATTTGTAACAGATTATCCCGCAAAGGGCCCACGTACGCTGGTGGATGGCATGGGTGGTTACAATGATTTCAGCTATAACTGGCTATGTTTTTACGGTGAGCCTTTGGTAGCTACAATAGATCTCGGCAAGATGCAGGACATAAAGCAACTGAGCATGGATTTTCTGGATGATCCTCGTCACTGGATATTCTTGCCTGCAAAAATAAAAATAGAAACATCAACAGATGGTGTTGCCTATACAAATGTAACCACGCTTCCATCACCTGCTAATGAAGAACATTATGAAGTTGCTGTTAAGAACTATATTGCACCAATAAACAAAACAGGTATTCGTTATATCCGCATATCTGCTGATAATTTATCCACATTGCCTGCATGGCGATATAAGGATAATAAAAAGCCGATGATAGCCTGCGATGAAGTTTATGTGCAGTAAGCAAATAAAACTTTGATTTTTCATTATTGGCACTATTCTATTGTAGCCCGCTATTCAATTACTTTTATGAAAGGCTTTAAAACCATTCTTTTCCTTACGATCTCCAACACCTTTATGACATTTGCCTGGTATGGGCATCTCAAATTCAAGCAATTTGAATGGGGTAAGCATCTTAGTCTTATAGCTATAATCCTGATAAGCTGGGGATTGGCTTTTTTTGAATATCTTTTTCAGGTGCCAGCTAATCGTGCCGGGTTTGCTGAAGATGGAGGGCCTTTTAGTCTTGTGCAATTAAAAACCATACAGGAAGCAATAACATTAATTATTTTTACATTGTTTACCTTGCTATTTTTCAAGGAGGAAAAGCTTGGTTGGAATCATTTGGCGGGGTTTGCCTGCATTGTGTTAGCTGTATTCTTCATATTTAAGAAGTGGTGATTTATCACTACTTCTAATAGTATTTATTTACTTAATATTTTTAGATATCTGCAATAAATCGTAAATTAGTACGATAGTGCCAACGTTTTAATCAGATTTACTGTCTATTAAGGATAGCGCAGACCCTTAACAATAATTTATTAACAGCATAGCATGAAATATAAATCCATGAGCAGAAAAATTTACTTAAGCATATTACTTTCATTTTTCTGCCTCACCTCCTTTGGCCAGTTAGTAGCATATCACGATTCTATCAATTGTTCTACAACATCGGTGGAATTGCACGGTATTGAAAATGGGGATATTCCCACACCTTCGGGCGATACGCTGGATGATGTTTATTCTCTACCTACAAACATTGGTTTTACATTCAATTTTTATGGAACCAACTATACTAAATTATTGATAGGCCCTAATGGCAGGTTATGTTTTGATACTACACTTGCCGGTCTGTTTGACGATTGGTCCATAACTTCAGCATTATTGGGTAATTCGGAGTGCTACAACACTATTAACGGCCCATGGTGCGATATATATGTGCCTGCCGGTGGTGTTATTACCTACTCTACAGATGGTATTGCACCATACAGAAGATTTGCAGTAACCTTTTGTCACGATGCAATGTTCTCCTGCACGGATCAGTACATTACTACACAGATAATTATTTATGAAACAACCAATATTGCGGAAGTACACATAGCTCATAAGGATGTATGCGATACGTGGAATGGCGGATATGCTATAATTGGCGTAGAAAATGCCGACGGTTCTGATGCTGTTCCTGCTCCGGGCCGGGATTATCCCTCAGTATGGTATGCGACGGATGAATCATGGCGCTTTACGCCCGACACCGGCTATACTACCTATTCAGTAATGCCTATAACGTTTGATCCTATTCCGTATGAATCATCTACTATTTATTGGTACGATAGCTCTACAGGCGCATTAGTTGATTCAGGAGCTACGATAACAGTAGCGCCTGCCATACCTACTACTTATGTTGCAAAAGCCGCAGGGTGCGATGATACTTCTTTTGCGTATGTTCATCTTGCTGCATTACCTGGTCTTGTAGCCGGACCGGGTGCTATAACGTTACACATCGACAGCCTGACGAAAACAAACCCAACCGTATGCGGACTATGTGATGGCACTGTGACATTATATGGGGTTAATCCGCACCAGATAGATTCTGTGATCTATTCCGTTGGTGGGGTTCAGAAGCCAATTATTGTAGACTCTGCCTCCTTGGATAGTATGATAACTATTACGGGGTTATGTGCCGGTGTTTATGATTATTTCTATGTAAAGGTGGGTGGTTGTCCCTCTAACGCGATCCCTACGACATTGGTAAATCCTTCGTTCTCGGTATCGGGTAGCGCGTTCGTAAACCCCACAGGTTGCGGGACATGTAATGGCACTATTACCTTATTTGGTTTGTATCCCGGCGGCTCGGATACTGTTGTATATACCAATGCACTTGGTGTATCGGGCAGCCAGGTCGTAATTGCAGCAGGTGACGGCAGCGTAACGCTTACAGGTATATGTGCCGGTACCTATTCTGATTTCTTTGTGAAAATGAATAGCTGTATAGCGCCGTATCCTGGGCCTGTAACACTTACAGACCCGCCGCTAACAGCTAACTTTACAGACTCGATAGTATTAGGCTGTAATGGTGACGCGGTATATACAAACAATCTGTCTATCCCTTCAGGCTTGACTTATAACTGGAACTGGGGAGATGGCAGTGCTGCAAGCACAACATTTAACCCTACGCATATTTACAGTGCACAAGGAACATATACTATAACCCTGACTGCTACTAATGGGTACTGTACTTCGAGCGCTACGCAAGTAGTAACGTTTAACCATCCGTTGGTATCATCATTCAGCTCTGACAAGAATGCATTATGCATAGGCGGCCAGGTTGCATTTACTAACTCTTCGATTGCTATATTACCGCAATACTCATGGAATTTTGGGGATGGTAGCATAGCTGATAACAGCACAAACCCTACACATACATTTACAGCGGCAGGTAACTATACCGTAGCACTTACAGTCACAGATTCTATAGGTTGTAGTGTTACATCTACCGAAGCTATACTGGTAGAAGATATAATAGCGAGGACCGGCAGCCACGATACGATCGTTTGTTTAAGCGACTCACTATTGTTGAATGGCATTGTAACATTGTTACCTGAAGGCAACACCGATAGTGTTGGTTATTCATGGACCCCATCTGATAATATCGGTGAGGCAAACAGCGCTGGCGCTCATTTCTATAGCTATGGAGACTATCATTATACTTTTACGGCAACTACCTATCCATTAGGTTGTGTAAGCTCTGATACAGAAACAATACATTCATTTCCTCCTATCACTATAACAGATGTTACTGCGAGTCAGACCATTGCTTACGGTAGCAGCATACAGCTAAATGCGGATGGTGGCTATTACTACACATGGAAGCCGGATGATGGTACGCTGGATAATCCTAACATCAATAACCCAATCGCCACGCCAACAGATCCTACAACTTATGTAGTTTACGCGATGAGCCAGTACGGTTGCCTCGATTCTGCATCAGTAACGATTAACATCGATTACACCACTACTCAGTTTATACCAACTGCCTTTACGCCAAATAATGACGGACTGAATGATTATTTCAGGGTAGTAAATCTTAAATACCAGAAAGTACTGGATATGAGAGTTTACGACAGATGGGGAGTATGTGTGTTCCACGGCACAGATAACCAGCATGGCTGGGATGGTAAATATAATGGCGTAGACCAGGAAATGGGTGTGTATAACTACCTGATAATACTTGCCTTCCCCGATGGTACAGAAAAGACCTATACGGGAAGTGTGACACTTATACGATAACCTGATCATTTATAGAATTAAAGCCGGAGGTCATTGCTCCGGCTTTTTTATGTATATATATGATAGTAGTATGCTTAATGTATTATTTGTTACATCACTAAATAATTGAATTGAATTAAATGCTATTTAATAAATGTTTTAAGTATTTTTGAAGTAACCTTGCCGACCATAATTGGCACACCATAAAAACAAGAGAATGAAGTCATCTGTCAAACGAAACCTTTTGATAGGGTTTGGCGTTTCCATGCTGTTGCTCATAGTTAGCTCTGTAGCATCATACAATAGTATTAAAGGCCTCATAAATAGTATAGACCAGGTTAATCATACGGACTCTGTAATACAGACTCTTGAAAGTGTGCTCTCCACGTTAAAGGATGCAGAAACAGGACAACGTGGCTTTCTGCTCACCAGTGAAGAAAAATTTCTGGAACCATATAACGGCGCCTATGAATTAGCTACGAGCAAACTCAATGTCGTAGAACGTCTTGTTGTTAATAACGATCGCCAGGAAGCAGCCATAACAAAACTGAAAGAGAATATCCAGCAGAGACTTGGCTCCCTATCGCATCTGATAGAAAAAAAGAGAAGCGGGCAAGCAGTTGACGTATCTGAGTTAGATGCCGGGAAAAATTACATGGACGAGGCGCGTATACTCGTAAAGCAGGTGGAAACAAGGGAGGAAGAAGTACTCAATGCACGCACTGCGAGTATGAATAATTATGCCACCTACACGCCCATACTTATACTTATAGCTGCATGCGTTTCTGTTATTATCACACTTATATCCTTTACGCGTGTTAATTCAGATATTAATAAACGCGCGGAGTTACAAAAAGAACTGGAGGAAAAAGATGCAGACATAACCCGCAGGATAGATATTATACAGGACGTAGCTGATAAGATATCTGATGGGAATTACAAAACGCGTGTACAGGGACAAGGAAGTGATGGGCTGGGCAGTGTAGCGGAATCGCTAAATAAAATGGCGGAATCGCTCGATTATTCTTTTGGTATACTTTCTGACAGGGAGTGGATGCAAACAGGTATCGCTACTATAAACGAGCATATAATAGGCGAGCAGGAGATGCGCTCGCTTACCCAAAGTATTATTACCATTGTAGCTGAATATACGAACAGCCAGGTAGGGGCCCTCTATCTTTTAAATGATAACGATGAATTGCGGTTGCAAAGTGGTTTTGCGTTTGAAAGGACACAACAGCGGGAGATAATCAAAGTTGGCGAGGGTGTGATCGGGCAATCAGTAGCAAGCAGAAAAGAGATAATTCTGAAAGACATTGCGGCAGAGGATATATCAGTAAGCTACGCTGTAGGGCAATTAAAACCTAAGACAATTGTAGCCATTCCGCTTTTTCACGAGAATATAGTGAACGGCGTAATAGAACTGGGCACTATCTATGATTATTCGCCCAAAACAATAGACTTTTTAAAAGCTGTGACCACAACGGTAGGTACTGCCATTAATTCAGCATTGAGCCGTATGCGTATGCAGCAGTTATTGGAAGAAACACAGGCGCAGGGCGAAGAACTGCAAACCCAACAAAGCCACCTGGAGTCGATGAACGCCGAATTGGAAACGCAAGCCATGAGTTTGCAGGCATCGGAAGAAGAGTTGAAGGTGCAACAGGAAGAGTTACAACAGGCAAATAGTGAGTTACAGGAACGCTCGCGCCTGCTGGAAGAAAAGAACCAGGTAATTGTTGAAAGAAATCTTGACATACAAAAGAAAGCCGATGAGCTGGCGCTTAGTACAAAGTACAAATCAGAGTTTCTTGCAAACATGTCGCATGAGTTAAGGACGCCGTTAAACTCTATATTATTATTATCGCGATTACTTTCTGAGAATAATGAAGAGAATCTGAACAGTGAGCAAATTGAATCTGCAAAGGTGATACAAAGCTCCGGTAACGGATTGCTAAGCCTTATAGATGAGATACTGGACCTGTCGAAAATAGAAGCTGGTAAAATGGATATAGAGCCGGCTTATGTAGCAGTAAGCGAGATAACAGACGATATGAGATCGCTGTTTTTCGCCATTGCCCGCGAAAAGAACCTTGATCTGCAGATAAACATTTCTTCATCATTGCCCGCTACGATAGAAACAGATAAGATGAGGCTGGAGCAGATACTTAAAAACCTGCTTTCAAACGCGTTGAAGTTTACTACACGCGGTTCTGTAAAGCTGAATGTAGAAGAGGTAAAGAATGATGCACGTCTGATACGATTTAGTGTCATTGATACAGGCATTGGTATACCGGCGGATAAACAAGGATTAGTATTCGAGGCATTTCAACAGGCAGATGGCTCTACCAAAAGGAAGTATGGCGGTACGGGTCTTGGCTTGTCCATTAGCCGCGAACTCAGCAGGTTATTAGGCGGTGATATAACCGTTTCAAGTAAGCCCGGTGAAGGAAGCACATTCTCTGTTACCATCCCACGCATACAGGCAATGAGGAATGAAACTATGGAGGATGTACCGCTACATGATGCGTATGTGAATGATGATACAGACGAGAGAACGAGCCTATTGAATAAACAACAGAAAAAAAGATTTACTGTTCTGGAGATACCGTTAGATGTTAGCGATGACAGACATAATATTTCCGGCAATGACAAGACGATATTGATTGTAGAGGATGATACAAACTTTGCTACTGCACTTATGAATTTTACAAAGCGCAGGGGGTATAAAGCAGTAGTATCCGTGCGAGGAGATCAGGCGCTGGATATGGCATTACAGTATAAGCCGGTTGCCATACTCTTAGATATACAATTGCCCGTATTGGATGGATGGGAAGTAATGAACGCGCTTAAAGCCGATGTACGTACAAGACACATACCTGTGCATACCATGTCATCGCTCGATGCTAAAAGAGAAAGCCTGATGAGCGGCGCGGTTGATTTTATCAATAAGCCAGTGGCGCTGGAACAGATGCAGGAGATATTTGAGAAGCTTGAAGATGCACTGAATAAGGGCCCGCGGAAAGTATTGATCGTGGAAGAAAACCCAAGGCATGCAAAAGCACTTGCTTACTTCCTCGAAACATTTGATGTGAACTCCAGGATAAAAGATAACGTAAAGGATAGTATTAATGCATTGAGTGTAGAAGGTGTGGATTGCGTAATACTTGATATGGGACTGCCGAGTAATAACGCGTATGATACATTAGAGGCGATCAAGAAAACACCGGGTTATGAAAACCTGCCTATAATTGTGTTTACAGGCAAAAGCCTGTCCAGGGCAGAAGAAGCGCGTATAAAAAAATATGCTGATTCAATCATTGTAAAAACCGCACACTCTTACCAGCGAATACTCGATGAGGTTGCGCTGTTCTTGCATCTCATAGAAGAGCATCATGATGGTAAGAAACCTCAACGCCACGACAAAGTAGGCGGGCTTGATGAAGTGCTGAAAGGAAAGACGGTATTGGTAGCAGATGATGATGTGAGGAATATATTTTCACTGACTAAGTCGCTGGAGCAATATGGTATGAAGGTGCTGTCTGCAACAGACGGTAAAGAAGCACTGCAGGTGCTGAGCGATAATCCTGCCGTAGACGTGGTGCTGATGGATATGATGATGCCGGAAATGGACGGATATGAATCAACCAAAAGGATAAGACAGATACCTCGTTACAAATCGTTACCTGTACTTGCGGTTACAGCTAAGGCAATGTTGGGCGATAGGGAGAAGTGCATGCAGGCGGGGGCATCTGATTATATTTCCAAACCTGTAGATATAGACCAACTGTTGTCCTTGTTAAGGGTATGGTTGTATGATAAACTGAGCTAAAATTAATATAGAGTATACCCCCATGATATTGATCGTTGATGATAGTGCGGAAAATATTTTTTCATTAAAAAGATTACTTGAGGCAAATGCCTTTGAGGTAGATACGGCATTGTCGGGAGAGGAGGCATTGAAAAAGGTATTGAAGGGGTCTTATTCGCTCATCATTCTTGATGTGCAGATGCCTGGTATGGATGGTTTTGAAGTAGCAGAGGCTATATCCGGACACAGCAAGTCGAAGGATACGCCCATCATATTTTTATCGGCCGTAAATACGGATAAGAAATTTATAACAAAGGGCTACTCAACAGGAGGGATAGATTATGTTACCAAACCCTTTGACCCCGACATATTGCTGCTGAAGGTAAAGACATTTATAAAGCTATATGAGCAGACAAAGGAACTTAATGATATACAGAATGAACTGCGGCGAGAGATAGATGTAAGAAAGACAGCACAAAAAGAACAAAGTAAGAAGACACAAGAATTGCAGTCTATACTTGAATCTATTCCACAGATAGCTTTCACTGCCTCGCCGGATGGTAAGATAGAATTTGTGAACGAACACTGGTATGCTTACACCGGAAATAAAAATGAATTTCCACCCACGCATAAAGATGACGCTGAGCTCGCAGATATATGGCAGCAAACCGTAGAGAATAAAACGCAGCTATCGATCGAGGTGCGGATAAAACAACTTGATAAGCAAACGTATGATTATTACCTGCTGCGTGCGCTACCGGTAATGCAAGAACGGAAGATCGTAAAGTGGGTAGGAACATTTACTGATATACATGAGCAAAAACAAATAACTGAATTACTGGAGCAACGCGTTGCCGAGCGTACCCGTGAGTTACAGGATATGAATAGTATGCTGGAGTCGAGCAATAATGACCTGCAACAATTTGCTTCTGTAGCCTCGCACGATCTTAAAGAGCCGCTTCGAAAAATACAGGTATTCAGTTCTATTGTAAAAGAGCAGTTCGATGGAGTACCGGAAAGTATAGCTATACTACTTGACAGGATCATATCATCCTCAAATAGAATGACCAACCTTATCAACGACTTGTTGAACTACTCACGGTTATCTGTAAAAAGTCTTTTTCAAAACGCCGATCTTAATAAGATGATTGATGATATCCTGTCTGATCTGGAAATAATAATAAGTGAGCGGTCTGCGATAATAAATGTTGACCACTTCCCCGATCTGGAGGTTATACCGGGACAGATGAGACAGGTACTTCAGAATATTATCAGTAATGCCTTGAAGTTTACAGAGAAGGGCGTAGTACCGATCATAAATATAAAAGCGGAACTAGTTGCTGAAAAGGCTATAGATAGCCCGGTGGCGGCAAATGGCACATTTTGCAGGATATCGATCAGCGATAATGGTATAGGCTTTAATGAGCAATACCTCGATAAGATATTTACGATATTTCAGCGGCTTAATTCGCGGGAAGATTATGAGGGTACAGGTATTGGACTTGCAATAGCAAAGAAAATAATTGATAAACATAATGGCATTATTACTGCGCGTAGCATAGAGGGCGAAGGGGCGACTTTTATAATGGTGATACCTGTAAGTCAAAGTGAACAGTAATTGTATACACACGAATATGAATAAAGAGAACAAAAAGATACTTATTGTAGATGACGATGCGAAGAATGTATTTGCATTGTCGCTGGTATTAAGGTCAAGGGGGTATACATCGGTAACAGCAGGTAGTGGAGTGGAGGCATTGGCCATACTCGCAGATCGCAAAGATATAGGCATAGTACTGACGGATATGATGATGCCCGATATGGATGGGTATACGGTAATACCTAAAATAAAGATTGATGAGAAAACGAGCGGTATACCTGTTATAGCTGTGACTGCACAGGCTATGACCGGCGACAGGGAGCGCTGCCTTGAGGCCGGGGCTGATGGCTATCTTTCTAAGCCTATTAATGTAGATGCACTCATGCAGCTGCTTAACGAATATTTAAAGTAGATGGTTTGGAATTTGAGATACAAAATAATGACCTTGAGCTGCTGCTGAATGACCTGTTGGAAACACATGGCTACGACTTCTCTGATTATGCACATGCGTCACTAAAAAGACGTATCAATAGGTTATTCGCTTTAGATAAGTTTCCAAGTTTCGCAGAGTTTAGATATAAAGTGAAGTATGACAATGATTATCTCCGGAGAGTTGTAGAAGAGCTTACGGTGAATGTAACAGAAATGTTTCGTGACCCTGAATTTTACAAAGTACTACGCGATGATGTGTTGCCCGTATTGGCTACGCATCCCTTCATACGTATTTGGGTGGCAGGCTGTTCTACGGGTGAGGAGGTTTATTCAATTGCCATTATGCTGCAAGAGGCTAACTTACTACACAAGTCGCTTATCTATGCTACTGATATTAATCCCACAGTACTGGAGCTTGCTAAAAATGGCATATTTCAGCTTAGCCAGATGAAGCAGTATTCAGAGAATTATATCTTATCTGGTGGTAAAGCAGACTTCTCATCCTACTATACTGCGAAGTACAAAGGAGTGAAGTTTAATGAAGAATTGGATAAGCACATGATATTTTCTACCCATAACCTTGTATCGGATCGCTCGTTCAACGAGTTTCAATTGATACTATGCAGGAATGTGCTTATTTACTTTAATAAAGACCTACAGGATAGGGTATTGAGACTTTTTGACGACAGCCTTGAAAAACTCGGTTTTTTAGCACTGGGCGCTAAGGAAACTCTGAAATTTTCAGGGGTTACAAAGAAATATGCTACGCTTAAAGATCGCGAAAAGATCTGGCGGAAAATAGGATAAAGCACTCGCGCAAAATTTGAACTGCTTACCCCATGTGTGTGTAATTGTTTAGATTTGCATTGTTAAAGCAATATGTTTTTAATATTAGTTCCTAAACTCAAACATTACTTATCATCTTGTCATCTATGTTTTCAAAGTTTTTTAAACGAAAAAAAGAAGAAAGTGAAGAACAGTTAGATGGCGCACTGCCGCTTAATGGCGCAGATTGGTCTTTTTTAGGTACAGACATACACTCTCACTTTATACCCGGTATAGATGATGGAGCGCAAACTGTGGAAGATAGTCTTACTCTTATCCGGTCTATGATAGATATGGGCTTCAAGAATATTGTTACCAGCCCGCATGTATTCATTGATTATTATCCCAATACTACTACCTCTATACAAAATGGCTTACAAGTATTGCAGGATGCACTTAAGGAAAATAATATTGATATAAAGGTAAAAGCCGCAGCGGAGTATTATGTAGACGAATATTTTTCAGATCTGATAGATAAAGAACCGCTACTTACTGTTCATGACAATAAAGTGTTGATAGAGTTTTCGATGCTGTTTGAGCCGGTGATGATGAACGACGTAATATTTAAAATGCAGGGTGCCGGATACCGGCCTATCCTTGCTCACCCTGAACGATACCTGTTCTTTCATAAAGACCTGGACAAGTACAGAGAGCTAAAAGACCGCGGATGTTTATTGCAGCTCAACCTTCTTTCTACTACAGGCTATTATGGCAAAGGGGTAAAAGAAGCCACTGATAAATTGCTGGCACAGGGGATGTATGATTATTGTGGTACAGACATGCACCACGAACGGCATGCTGTAGCTATGCGTGGCCTGTTACACTCCAAATTGTACCCCGCATTGGCAAATTATCCGTTTTTAAACTCAAAGATTACTTTTTAATAAAGTAAGTCTTTCATAAAAAGGCAACGAAAGCATACTTTTGCCTACTTTTTGTGTGTTATAACTTATTACAGTAAAAAATTTATTAAAAATATAATTTTATCTCATGGAACAACTTTCTTATCGTATCGCAGTTATTGGATTAGGTTATGTAGGCCTACCGCTTGCTGTAGAATTTGGTAAACACTATTCTGTTGTAGGTTTTGACATTAATAAAAAAAGAATTGCTGATCTGCGTAGTGGTGTAGATCACACACTGGAAATAGAAAGTGATGTACTGGCAGAAATATCTCTAAAAGAAAACAGAGCGGATACAAATGGTCTTTTTTATTCTGATAATATTGAAGATATTAAAGGTTGCAATTTTTTTATTGTAACTGTGCCTACCCCTGTTGATAAGAACAACCGCCCAGACCTTACGCCATTATATAAAGCCAGTGAAACGGTTGGTAAGGTATTGAAGAAAGGCGATATAGTTGTATATGAGTCTACAGTTTACCCTGGTGTTACAGAAGACGAATGTGTACCTATATTAGAAAAAATATCAGGTCTTACATTTAATAAAGACTTTTATTGTGGTTATTCCCCTGAACGCATAAACCCGGGTGATAAGAAGCATACTGTTTCTAAAATAAAGAAGATAACCTCAGGTTCTACTCCGGAAATAGCTGATAAGGTTGACGCAGTTTATGGGTCTATCATTACTGCTGGTACACATAAAGCACCGAGTATAAAGGTGGCTGAAGCTGCCAAGGTAATAGAAAATGCACAACGTGATATTAATATCGCTTTTGTGAACGAGCTGGCTAAGATCTTTTGCCGCTTGGGAATTGATACACACGAGGTATTGGAGGCCTCTGCTACAAAATGGAATTTTTTACCATTCAAGCCTGGTCTTGTTGGCGGGCATTGCATAGGTGTAGACCCTTATTATTTAGCTCAAAAGGCACAGGAAGCTGGTTACAATCCTGAGATAATCCTTGCCGGGCGCAGGCTTAATGACAGTATGGGCACATATATCGCCAGTGAATTTGTGAAATTAATGATCAAAAAAGGAATATCTATTAAAGGCGCAAGTGTGTTGTTATTGGGTATTACATTTAAAGAAAACTGTCCTGATGTACGAAATACGCGTGTTGTGGATATCATTCACGAATTAAAATCGTACGGGTTAAATATAACTGTTTACGATCCGTGGGTAAGTGTTGAAGATGTAAAGCATGAGTACGGGATAGATATTGTAACCTCTATACCTAAAGACACTTTATATGATTCACTGATACTTGCCGTAGCGCATAGGGAGTTTTTAGATATTGATTGGAAGGCTAATGTGAGAGAAGATGGTATCATCTATGATGTTAAGGGGTGCCTTGATAAAGAGATGGTAAGCGCCAGATTATAACTCGTTCGTTATCATTACGTATACGCTACAACAAGCTACAATTCTCTACTGATTTGATTTTAAGGATATTTTAAGCTATTTTTGACCAAATTTTTGATGATGTTTCAAAATCTAAGACAAAGCTGCCAAAGGCTTTGTTTATATACTCTTATTACTATTTGTTTATTCGCAGTTTCATGTGTATCAACGAAGAAAACTACTTATTTTAATGATATTACAGATTCTGTAATGACAGCACCCATTACAATAAATAACACACCTGTATTCATTGACCCTAAGATACAGCCTAATGATATCCTTGTTGTTACCTTACAAACAATAGAACAGGTACCCACAAATACACCTATCTCTGCTTCTCCGGGTCTATTTAACCCACTAAATGGTTTTTTGGTTAATAAAGATGGGGAAATAGAATTATCTCTAATTGGTAAAATAAAAGTAGGTGGTCTAACAACGTCTGAAGCAAGGGATGCCGTTAGGGAAAAAGCGAAGATCTTTTACAAAGAGCCGGTTGTGAATTTAAGGATAGCGAATTTCGATGTAACAGTTTTGGGGGAAGTAACACGCCCAGCTGTATATACATTCCCAAGTGAGAAAGTATCTGTTCTGGAAGCTTTAGCATCAGCTGGTGACCTTACAATATTCGGGAAAAGAAATACTGTACTCTTGTTAAGAAAACAGCAAGATTCAATGTTAATAGCCAGGTATGATATGAACTCATCTTCAGTGCTGCAATCACCATACTACTACCTTCAACAAAGGGATGTAATATATGTAGAGCCTAATAAGGCGAAAATCACTGCAAGCGATACAAGGTTAGTGAGAAATCTGTCTATTATTAGTTCTTTTATATCGATCGCTACTTTGCTACTTGTATTTAAAAATCTCAAATAATTTAACTGCTGAGTTATGGAAGGTAATAAGCCTATTGTGAACAATGAAAATAAGCCTAAAAAGGAAGATGGTAATATCTTTAATTTCAAATGGATATTAACCACGGTTCTGGCTATCTGGCCATGGCTTTTAGGAAGCATCATACTGTCGCTCATCATAGGTAATTTATACCTCCGCTACACTACACCTATATACAAGTCGTCTGCGGAGATGCTTATCAATGATTCGAAAAAAGGTGGATCAGCATCACAAGACGATCTGCTTCAGGCATTGTCGATTAATAACAACAGGATAAATGTTGATAATGAGATGCGGATATTAAAGAGCCGCAAATTGATGGCTAAGGTTGTAAAGCAGTTACATCTTAATATTCATTATAATGCTATTGGAAGATTTAAAAAAACTGATCTATATAACAATAAACCCTTTGAATTGATACTTCCTGATTCAACTGATCAATGGTATAGCTGCAAATTCACTATATTAAATAATGATCAGTATCAAGTTGTTGAAGGTGAAAAAAAGATTGTAGGCAAATTCGGCGAGCCTGTTACTTTGGGCCTTGGTAAAGCGGTAATCAAAAAGACTCCATTTTTTACGTTAGATAAGCAAGCTTATCATGTAGATGTATCTACAATAAGTGCCTCAGCAAGCCAGTATATGTCCTCATTGGATCTTTCTGTTCCTAATAAACAAGCGAGCAGTATTGTTTTTTCTGAAATGGACAATATACCGCAAAGGGCAGAAGACGTAATAAACAAGCTGATGGAAGTATATATGGTCGCCAATGTAGAGGATCGTACCAGAATAGCCATTAGTACCATAGAATTTATAGACGACCGTATTCGTATTATAGAGCGCGATCTCTCCGGAGTTGAGGACAATATTGAAGGATTTAAGCAAAAGCACAATATTGCTGATCTTTCAGCACAGTCGCAAATGCTCATTTCAGCAAATGCAGATGTGTATAAAGCACTTTCTGAACAGGAGTTGGAACTGAATGTGATGGAGTCTATTGACGAATTTTTATTGAAAGGCGGCACTAAGACGATGATACTTCCTGCATCACTACTGGGAAACACAGGTATAGCCAGTATGATGGACCGCTATAACAATGCTCAATTGGACCTGGAGAAAGCTCAGTTAAGTAATACAGACGATAACCCGCTTATAACATCTCTCCAAACTCAGAAAGCAGAATTAAAAGCCAATATTATTGCTGCCATTGCATCTTCAAAACATGAAACAGAAGAGCGTGTGCAGAGCTTAAAAAAGCAGTTGGGGATAATGGACGACCAGGTACATAAGGTGCCCACTATAGAGCGCGGATTCCTGGACTATTCCCGCACTCAACTTATTAAACAGGATATTTATACCTTTCTATTAAAGAAAAGAGAAGAAACAGCTATTGAAAGATCTTCTACAGTACCCGATGCAAGTGTTGTAGATACTGCAGTGACACTTGGCGGGCCTGTAAAGCCAAATCATTCAAAAATATTACTCCTTTCTCTGATACTTGGCGCTACTCTGCCATTAGGTGCTATTCTGCTACGCAGAAGTTTGAATGTACGCATCATAAGTAAAGTTGACATAGCTAAGTACACAAGTATTCCTATAATTGGTGAGATAGGGCATAGCTCAAAAGGAGAAAGTATTGCTGTACAAAGAAATAGTCGTACACTTATATCCGAACAGTTCAGAGCACTACGTACCAATCTCCAATTTCTCTTAACTGATAAAAAAGACAAGGTTATCATGCTTACATCAAGTATGAGCCGTGAGGGTAAATCATTTATCGCTGTAAATACTGCGATAACGCTCGCTATGTCGGGTAAAAAAGTAGTACTTATGGAGCTTGACCTTCGTAAGCCTAAAATATCAAAAATGATGGGTATTGATAATAACAATGGATTTTCTAATTATGCCATTGGTAAAGCTACCCTTCCTGAGATCATTATGCCATCGGGCGTAGATGATAACCTATTCATTATTCCATCTGGTCCTATACCGCCTAATCCTGCGGAGTTAATAATGCTGGACCGTACAGATGAACTATTTAAACTATTACGCGAACAATTTGATTATGTAATTGTGGATACGGCTCCGGTAGGCCTTGTAACAGATGCTCAGTTATTGAACCGTTATGTAGATACCGCATTGTATATTATTCGTCAGGGATATACGTACAAGCAACAGTTGCAAATACCTAATGAGCTATATCATGGCGGTAAGATACCTAAGTTGAGCTTTGTTATCAATGACGTTCTTGCAAATCGTGGCTTCGCTTATGGCTATGGTTATGAAGAGAACTATGGCTATGGTTATGGCAATGGTTATGGCTACGGCTACGGCTATGGTTATGGCTACGGTTACGGCTCTTATGGTAGTAATAATGGTAACGGTTATTACTTCGATGATAATAAGAAGAAAGGTATATTGAGCCTGTTTAGCCGTAAAAAAAATAATGGTAAGTCGAAATCAAATAAAAACAGTTAAAATATACCTGGGCTGCAATTGAGTATTTTATGAATAAAGACACGGTGGTAAGTGATTCGCAGAACTGGGATATTGTTATAACAGGTAATAATAGTGGTATTAAGATCAATTTAAAAGAATTATGGCGTTACAGGGATCTGTTGTCATTATTTGTGAAAAGAGACGTTATTACTGTTTATAAGCAAACTATTTTAGGCCCTATTTGGTTCGTGATACAACCTATCCTTACTACGATTACATATATGGTCGTATTTGGGAACATTGCTAATATAGGCACTGATGGTGTTCCTATGATTCTCTTTTATCTTATAGGTATCACGCTATGGGGTTACTTTTCTGATACACTGAATATCACTTCAAAAACGTTTACAGAGAATGCCGGCATCTTTGGGAAGGTATATTTTCCGCGACTTATTTTACCACTGTCGAAAGTGGCTTCCGGCTTGTTGAAATTTGCTATTCAGTTCATGTTGTTTTTTGTTGCGTGGCTGTATTTTTGGATATACAAGAAGGCGATACATCCTAATATTTATATACTTATTACACCTTTATTAGTAGGCTTATTAGCACTAATGAGTCTGGGGTTCGGTATACTTATTACATCAATGACCACTAAGTATAGAGATATGGTTTTTCTCATCACTTTTGGTGTGCAGCTGATGATGTATGCTACTCCGGTCATTTATCCGTTTTCAAAACTTGCATCTTCAAAATGGCGTGTGTATGTTTTACTAAATCCGCTTACATCCATTTTCGAAGCCTTTAAATATGCGTTCATTGGGAAAGGTTTTTTTAGCCCTTTCTGGTTGGTGTATAGCCTCGTATTTACGTTTATGATATTAGTTGTCGGGGTAATTACCTTTAATAAAGTTGAAAAACGATTTGTAGATACTGTATAACATGGATAAGAATATTGTTATAAAAGTTGATAATGTTAGTAAGCAATATCGCCTGGGCCAGATCGGCACCGGTACGCTTAGCCATGATCTTAAAAGATGGTGGGCATTAACGCGTGGGAAAGAAGACCCATATCTGAAGATAGGAGTGGAAAATGACAGGACAAAAAAGGTGCAGACTGATTATGCCTGGGCCTTAAAAGATATAAATTTTAGCATAGGGCAAGGAGATACATTGGGTATCATAGGAAAGAACGGAGCCGGTAAGTCAACGTTATTAAAACTACTTTCGCGCGTTACCTCGCCGAGTACAGGCAATATAAAAGTAAAAGGCCGCATTGCATCATTATTAGAAGTAGGCACTGGTTTTCACCCGGAATTGACGGGCAGGGAGAACATTTTTCTCAATGGTGCTATACTCGGGATGACAAAAAAAGAGATCGCATCAAAATTCGATGAGATAGTGGATTTCGCAGGGATAGAATTGTACATAGATACACCTGTAAAAAGGTATTCATCCGGCATGTATGTGCGTTTAGCATTTGCTGTAGCCGCTCATCTGGAACCTGAAATACTAATCGTCGATGAAGTTTTAGCAGTAGGAGATGCTGAGTTTCAAAAGAAATGCCTCGGTAAAATGGGTGATGTTGCCAGCCATGGGCGTACCATTATTTTTGTAAGCCATAATATGCAGGCGGTACAAAGTTTATGTAAGTCAGCTTTATATCTAAAGTCGGGCAAAGTATATGATTCAGGTGACACAAACAAGGTAATTAATAACTATTTAAGTAAAGAAGTAAGCAACCGCCTGGTAAGGGAATGGGATAATGAAATAGATGCGCCGGGTAATGACATAGTAACTTTGCTAAAAGCTAAAGTAGCGGCACTGACAGAAAAAGAAACAGACCCACTAACAGTAGCGACCGATATAGATGTGGAATTCGAATTCAAAACAAACGTTGATAATATCGACCTAAACCTAAGCCTTTTCCTTATGACAGCTGCAGGTAGTTGTATCTTTAATGTAAGTACAGCTGCAAGATCCTTAAAAAAAGGACCACATAAAAGTACATTAAGGATACCAGGGCGACTGTTGAATGATAGTATTTATACCATAGATCTGCTTTTTGTAAGAGATACCTCCGTTCATGTCTTTAAGATCGAAGAACTGCTAACATTTGAAGTGTTTGATGTGCAGCGTGAAGGCAATTGGTTCGGTAAATGGGAGGGCGCAATAAGGCCTAACTTAGAATTTTCACTTACTTAAATCTGTATCATGATCAACGTTACAAAACCATTTCTCCCATCTTTTGATGAATATACCAAATACCTGCAAGGTATATGGGATAGAGTATGGCTTACGAATAATGGTCCGTTGGTCAATGACCTTGAGTTAAAGCTTAAGGAATATTTGAAATTAGATCATCTGCTATATCTTGGTAATGGGACAATAGCGTTGCAAATAGCTATTAAAGCTTTAAAACTTCAGGGAGAGATCATCACTACACCTTTTAGCTATGTAGCTACTACAAGTAGTATCGTGTGGGAAGGCTGCAAACCCGTATTCGCAGATATTGATAAAGATTCGCTAAACATAGATCCGGAGACGATCGAGGCGCGCATAACTGATAAGACGACCGCTATACTTGCCACTCATGTGTATGGCAATCCTTGTGATGTAGTAAAAATAGACATGATAGCTCGCAGGCATGGGTTAAAGGTAATATATGATGCGGCACACGCGTTTGGTGTAAAATATAAAGGGAAAAGTGTCTTTACATTTGGTGACATTTCTACTACAAGTTTTCATGCTACCAAGGTCTTCCATACCATAGAAGGAGGTGCTGTGATAACGAAGGACCCTGGACTTGTATTGGCAATGTCCCGTCTTAGAAATTTCGGGCATAGTGGTCCGGAAAGTTTTGATGGAATTGGTGTGAATGGTAAGAACTCTGAATTTCATGCTGCCATGGGATTGACCAATCTAAAATACATTGATGACATCTTAGCTTCCCGTAAAACGCAAGCTTTGGGATATGACAAGGCGCTTGCAACATTAAAAGTTAAGCGGCCTACTATCTTAGCAGGCGCGGAATGGAACTATTCATATTATCCCATCATATTTAATTCAGAAGAGCAGCTGCTTAAGAGTGTGGAGATCCTTAATGGTAATTGGATATACCCGCGCAGGTATTTCTACCCAAGTTTATCTAAGCTGGATTATGTTGATAAATATGAAGTGCCTATATCAGAAGATATAAGCAAAAGAGCATTGTGCTTACCTATGTACCATAATATGAAATCTGAGGATATTGACCTTATATCCAGGCTATTATTAAGAGCGCAAAATAACTGATATATGGGTTTTTATAGCGAAATAGAATTAAGATCATTAGGATTAAGGTCTTATGGAAAGGATGTAAAGATATCAAAACTGGCATCTCTTCATGGTTGTGGGAATATAGATATCGCAAATCATGTACGGATTGATGATTTTTGTATCATATCCGCTGGCGAAGGAGGAGTTGTAATTGGTGATCACGTTCATATAGCTTGCTATTGTTCTATCATTGGGAAAAGCAAAGTTATTTTAGGTGATTTCTCCGGCATCTCTTCAAGGTGTGCGATATATTCAAGTAATGATGATTATAGTGGTGATTTTTTGACTGGTCCAACAATACCCGATGAGTATAAGAATGTATATCATGCTGATGTTTATATTGGCAGACATGTTATTATAGGAGTATTCTCTACTATTCTACCCGGGGTTACTATACATGATGGGGCTGGAGTTGGTGCTTATTCTTTAGTGACCAAGGATGTTGAAAAAGGATATATTGTAGCAGGGGTACCTGCTAAAAAGATAAAAAATCGCAGCAATAAGATATTTGAATTGGAAATTCAATATGAACCACAAAGTAAGTACTTGCAGAATATAGGTGATTCAGCCCCAGATCAATTTAATGATGATCTTTTGGTGAGTATATTCGTCATCACTTACAACCATGAAAAATATATTGCAGAGACATTAGACAGCATACTTTCTCAAAAGTGCACCTTCCCTATCGAGATCATTGTTGGGGAAGATTGTTCTACAGATAATACAAGAGCGATAATTTTACGGTATGCGAAAGAATATCCATTGATCATTACTGCGCTTTTGCCGGATAAGAATATTGGCATGCAGCAAAATGCTATGAATGTATTAAAACGCTGTAAAGGAAAATATATTGCTATTTGCGAAGGTGATGATTACTGGATAGATAAATATAAGTTACAAAAACAGGTTGATTTTCTGGAGACCAACCCTGATTTTACTATTTGCTTTACCGATGTTGACGTAAAAAATGATCTGGGTTATACTGTTTCCTATCCTTATGAAAAAATAGATAAGGATACGTTCTCAATAGAAGATTTTATAATGACTGATAAGGTCTTTCTACCGACCCCAACTTTTCTTTTTAGGAACGTATTGCCTGATCCGATGCCTCCGTTCTATATGAACGCGCTCAGTGGTGATATTGCTTTACATCTGCTACTTGCCGATAAGGGGCTTGCAAAACGACTGAGCGATAAGACCGCTGTATATAGACAGCATACAGGAGGGATAACAAAATCACAGGAGCATATAAAATTGGGATATGACAGGCTGTTCAACATGTATGAACAAGCAAATGTGTATTTTGATTTTAAATACAATGATATTTTCCGTAGAAGATTATTGCAAATGTCGAAAGTGAGATTGATATATGGGGCAAGGGATTTGTCCTATTTTCAAAGGATAAAGCACTTTGCAAGGAAATACAAGTATTATGCTAAATATTCAGATAGATTTCAGGCTAAAGAGTCTCTGTATTATTTTGCTATCCTGTTCTTTCCTTCATTATTAAAAATGCTGGCAAAAAATAAGTGATGCGGCTTATAAAACATATCAGATCATGTGTGGTATAGCTGGCATATATGGTACATTTGCTCCGGGTATAAAGGCAAAAGTCTTAGACAGCTTTTGCAAGGCGTTGGCGCACAGAGGACCCGACGGGAGTGGGACGTATGCAAATGATGAAATAGGCTTAATACATACCCGCCTTTCTATTATTGATCTTTCTGCAAATGGTGCGCAACCTTTGTATAGTGAAGACAAATCTCTTGTGCTGATTTGCAATGGAGAGATATACAATTACCAGGATATTCGCAACGAGCTACTTGATAAAGGGCACATATTCAGTTCGGCTTCTGATTCTGAAGTTATAATACATCTGTATGAAGAGTATGCAGGTGACTTGCAAAAGACACTCGACCGCCTTATAGGGATGTTTGCCTTTGCATTATGGGATAACAACACGAAAAAATTAGTCATTGCGCGCGATAGGATAGGCATCAAGCCATTGTATTATCGTCATAATGGAGATAAGCTTTTTTTCGCCTCAGAAGTGAAACCACTTATTTTCGGACAGGATGCAACAACAGATATCGATTACACTTCTTTGTATGAATATTTTCTGACTGGTAGTATACCTGCCCCAAATACTTTGTACGCTGAAGTTAAATGTTTAGAGCCAGGAAACTATTTGTCAGCAGTGAATGGGAAAATATCTTTTCATCAGTACTGGGACATACCGGAAGGATATAAAGATTGGGGAAACATAGAAGAAATTACCGACAAAGCAGAAACGTTATTGACTGAGATCGTTAAAGGTCATCTGGTGGCAGATGTGCCAGTGGGCACATTTCTCTCAGCTGGTGTCGACTCTTCACTTATTACAGCAATAGCGGCAGCACACCATCCGGGTATTTATAGTTTTACTGCTTCTTTTCCCGGAGAGCCCGAAGATGAAGGAATAATAGCAGCGGATACTGCTAAAAAGATAAATACCACACACTGCGCTTATGAATTAAAGGGTGACTTTTTTAAAGATTTTACAAGTCAGTTCAGAAATATAGATCAGCCACTTGCTGTATCCAGTGCATTGGCTTTGGGTAGAATATCCAAGATGGCAAAGCCGAAAGTAAAAGTAGTGCTAAGCGGAGATGGTGCAGATGAATTGTTTGGAGGATATAGCCGGCATGATATACCCGCTCACCCTTCTTTTCTAAAATATATACCTGCTGCGTTGCAAAGTGTCGTGTTACATGCCGGTGGTATAATAACAGGAAAAAAAAGCCTGCATAAACTACGAAATAACCTGAAGGTATCGGCAGGTCAAGGGTTTTTAAACCGGATAGCGATTGAAAATGAAGAAGCGGTGCTGTCATTGTTCCCTGACGATATCAAGCAGCAGATAGATACAGAACGCTTTCTGCGTAGGCTTGATAGTTTGTTTGGTAAAAGAAAGAACGATGATCAACTGAACAGGATATTGTATGTGGACATGAAAACCACACTGGTTGACGAAATGCTTACCAAGTGCGATAGGATGACTATGATGAATGGCATCGAAGGGCGGGTACCGTTTTTAGATCACAGGTTTGTAAGTTTTGCCTTTAGTATACCGGCAAGGTATAAGAGAGAAAAAGGTATTGGTAAAATGATACTTAGAAGGATGCTGGCAAAAAAGCTAGGAAATGAATTGGCATATCGTGTAAAAACGGGGTTTAATTCTCCTTTAAAACAGTGGCTTTCAAAAGATACAGCTACAATAGATTTTGTGAAGCAGGAATTAACACAGGCAGGCAAATTGAATTTCATAAGTAATAAGAAAATACAATCCTATCAGGCTGATGCAACTGTGTTTAAAAGCAACACTATTTTTTCCCTCATTTGCCTGAATGAATTCATGAAAGAATCGAATATTAACAGTAATCAAAAAGCATTGGTATAGCTATAGCCAATCATTAAGTTTGTTTACTCTATCTTTACTCAATGGAAATGTTAGCTACGCAAATAAATAAAAAACTAGTTTCTTAATGCGTATTTGGGCATTTCCCTCATTCTATCCTTATGATGTCCCAGGCATGCGATGGGCAGGTATTTTTGCTCACAGGCAATATAAAGCCCTTGTCGATAATGGTGTCTCACTAAAAGTTGTGCAGCCTGTAAAATGGGCGCCCATCTATCCTTTTTATCTTTTAGATAGTGATTGGAAAAATTCCGCAAAACTAAATTTTCCTAAAAAAAGAACATACGATGGTGTCGAGATCTATCATCCTAAGATTAAAAACCTGAAACCTTCGCGTTTTTTTAAGGTATATAGTGAAAGATATATCCAAAGTATCGTAGACTTTTTTACAAAAAATGATATCAGGCTTAACCCCGATGAAGATATATTTTATGCTCAATGGATCCCGGATGCAGCCAACGTGCAGATAGCAGCGCATAAACTGGGCGTAAAGTCTGCCTTACTTGTTATTGGGGATGATGTCTTAATAGAACCATATAAAGATAAAAACAAGCAAGACATATTTGTTGCCGCATGGAAAGCTGCGGATGTGAGGCTCGCGGTTGCAGACTATCTGGGTAAAGCAGCAAATGAACTTGTAAAAGCAGATTTGCCTTATACAGTGGTAAGAAGGGGTGTTAATTATGATTTTTTCAAACCATTGCCTGAAATGGAAAAGAAAAAATGGAGGCAGGGATATAATATACCTGCAAATAAGGTGGCAATATTGACAATAGGCAGCGCTATTGTCAGAAAGGGGTGGCTAGATCTGTTTGATGCTTTGGCTAAACTTAAAAACATAGATCCTGAATTTGTTTTAATAGGTGTGCATGCGGGGAAAGGCGAAATAGATCTGAACAAAGAAGCCGGCGATAGGGGGCTTAAAGACCATTTTATTGATATTGGCGAAATTGATCCTAAGGATATGAATGAGTTTATAAATGCAACAGATATTTTCTGTCTGCCATCTCATTCAGAAGGTATATCAAATGCTGTAGTAGAAGCAATGGCATGCGGACTGCCTGTGATAACCACCAATGTATGCGGACATCCTGAAGTAATAAAAAATGGGAGCAATGGCATACTAATAAACGCAAGTGCACCTAACGAGATATATGAATCATTAAAATCGCTTCTTTCAGATAAGAAGAAAATGGAACTGTTAGGTATAAACGCGCGAAATTTTATAGTAAATGAATGGGGAGATTATGCGTTTAATTCTGCCAAGCTTTATACAGTTTTAAGCAAAGCATAATGTTTTTCTTCTACGCGCTGTTTTTACGTATAGTATCGTTCTCAAGAACATAACTTTCACCGCTTTCGGGGCAAATAGCAATATTATTTTTAAAGGTCAGCCTATGGCCGTATTCGCTCATCCAACCAACCTGGCGTCCCGGATTGCCTATAACAAGTGCATAGTCGGGTACATGCTTTGTTACAACTGTCCCCGCGCCGATAAAGGCATAAGCGCCTATATCATGTCCGCATACTATAGTAGCATTGGCGCCAATAGTAGCACCTTTGCCTACATGTGTGCGGCTATATTGTCCTCTGCGGTTTACAGCACTACGGGGATTTGTGACATTTGTAAAAACACACGAAGGGCCTAAAAAAACATCATCGTCGCAAGTGACGCCTGTATATACTGATACATTGTTTTGCACTTTTACATTTTGCCCCAATACTACCTCAGGGAAGATCACGCAGTTTTGCCCGATGTTACATCTTTCGCCAATTTTGCAATTAGGCATTATATGAGAGAAGTGCCAGATTTTGGCATCGGCACCTATTTCGCAACCTTCGTCTATTATCGCTGTAGGATGTACGTAGTAGCTCATATTATAAGTTGGGGTTGTTTTATTTATCTAAGAAAGGATGATAATCACCTTGTTTTCCTTTAGGTACAGCGTTCCTTATGTCGTGCACTAATTGTATGCTTGGCATAGCTTCATAGAGCCCGAAACCATTACCTTTTAAGATATGCTCGTAACTTTTGGTATGTAGGTCTGTAAAGCCATCACTGAACTCTATTTCTTCCCCATTCAGCTTCATAGAACGATAGGTACGTTTGTTCTTTTTCTTTACCTCATCAGGTATGTGGTCATAGTTAACGCTGAGGAACCACCGCACACGCGCTTTCTCAAGGTATAATAGCCCTGCGGCAGTGTCAGGTGTCGACATGTGAACTATGCTTTCTTTTACCGGCCCAAAGACCCACTGCAGCATATCAAAAAAGTGTACACCGATATTCGTAGCTATACCGCCTGATTTTCCTATGTCACCCTTCCAGCTATTAAAATACCAATTGCCTCTTGATGTAAGATAAGTGAGGTCTATATCATACACTTTACCATCAGGTGCATTATCTATTTTATCTTTTAGCGCTATTATATTAGGGTGTAGGCGCAACTGCAAAATGTTATACACCTTATTGCCGGTTTCCTGCTCTATCTCTCCAAGTGCCTCTACATTCCACGGATTAAGCACCAATGGTTTTTCACAGATAGCATCTGCATGGTGTCTTAATGCAAAGCGGATATGGCTATCATGCAGGTAATTAGGAGTGCAGATACTTACATAGTCTATCTGTGTTCCCTTGCGGTGTAGTTTATCAATATGTCTGTCGAAACGCTCAAATTCCGTGAAAAAGTGAGCATCAGGAAAGTAACTATCCATGATACCAACACTATCAAATCTATCAAGTGCTGCTAAAAGCACATTCCCACTATCTTTTATTGCTTGTAAGTGTCTTGTTGCAATATATCCGGCAGCGCCTATCAATGCAAAGTTCTTCATAAGATAACATTCAGTTGTATGATCAGATCCCGGATCTACTTTTTTAATAACAATTGCTCAATGAACAATGCATATTCCACAGCAATATCTTCTCTCAAAGGTATCTTCCTCAATGAGGGCAAAGCCTCATATTGCGATGTTTCGAAAGATAATTTTTCAACCCACTTTTTAGCGTCTGCAATATTAGTAAAAGATTTGCCTGCGTCATAATTTTTGAGGAGTTCATCCATTTCTTCGTTCTTATAACGGAATAAACATAAGATTTGCCTCCCCGAATAGGCATATTGAAAGGTTTTTGTTGGAAAAAGAGGGTGATCTTCTGATATTCCAGGATCAGGTATTACCAACAAATGTGCACTACGGGTGTGTGCCCATAGTTCTGATGGTGATACCCATCCGTTGATAACAACATTATCACTTATTTCATATTGCTGTACTTTCTTTTTTAAGGTTTCAGGATCGTCTACAAAGAAATAGCAGCGTATTTGCTTATAAAGCGGAGCCGCAGACAATTCTTTAATAAGTTGCAGAAACATGTCCAACCCAGGTGCGGCAGCATATAGCTTCCCGGAATAGAGCATCCTGAATTCATCTGAAATTATTTTTCCTTCTTCCCAATCTTTTTCAATATAGGCACTGTGAGAAAGTTGATAAACAGGCATCTTCACCCATTTTTTCAAAAAGGAAACTTCAACTTTTTGCGGCACACTTACAAGTATAGTTTTATGTAGTAAGCGTAACTCATATTTACGTATTAATTTTTTTTGTTGTTCATTAAAGCGTTTAGGATCATGGTGGTCACTCCAAAGATCTCTGAAATCAACGATCATCGGAACATTTAAACCGTTAGAAATAACTAATGCGGTTTCAAGCAGGTATTCGTCTCCGTGCCCTACGCTCACAAAAATGAAGTCGTACTTTTTCTTGTGTATATCTTTTATCGTTAATATATGTTTGCCCCATTTCTGGCCTTTGATCATGTCAGATGGTAGTAAAAAACCTTTTCCGGCCAATGAATGCCGTAGTCTTTTACCTACTCTACGGGCAATCAATGAAAATATAGATGCAAATTTCTTTTTATCAACTAATGCTTTTAATGATTTTGAAAACATGGGCTGAACTCCAGTTATCATCAGGTTTTCAGATGGAACAACTTTAATGATATTTATTTTAAGCCTATTGCCATTTGGCCAAATTCCCGGCCACTTTGTATGTTCTGTATGTATTACATCTACATCCCAATTCAATTTCTTTCCCCAACTTCCCGTTATTGAGTCTGTGCGTTCACATGAAACAGGAGAAAGTCCTTGTTTATTCAGATGAGCATGTGTTAATGCTAAAACCTTCATTATTATATTATTATTAAATGCTAAAGAGGATTAACATCAACCCTACTTTCTTACTGCGCCTATGTCTCCCTGGCTATCAAAAATAGCATTTTCCAAGGTTACCACGATGTTATTTATCAAACGTGCATCTGGAACGATGGTATTTAAAAGGGGGCTATATCTAAAGACAATGTAGCTTTTTGCTTACTTTTACATTTATAATTCACTATTCAGTTTACTCCATTCATGTGCGGAATATTATCAATTATTAATAAAGCAAATTTTTGTACAGGCAGGGACCTCGCCAAAGCAACATCTATAATTAGCCATCGGGGCCCCGATGACGAAGGTATACTTACATGGGAGCCTGGTAGCAGGCCTGTAATATGGACAGGAGGTGATACAGCTGTATCTACAAAACAACATTGGAACTATAGCCCGTTACCCGACGGGCAAAGCTTTAAAGTAGGTTTAGGCCATAGGCGATTATCTATACTTGACCTTTCGCCTGCAGGCCACCAACCGATGGTGCATGAGGAAACTGGCATCGCAATTACATTTAACGGAGAGATTTATAATTTTGAAGATATAAAGACAGAGTTGATAGCAAAGGGCTATAAGTTTCAGTCTACAAGTGATACAGAAGTATTGCTACTAGCCTGGGTAGCTTGGGGTAAAGAGTGCCTTAATAAGTTGAATGGGATGTTCTCGTTCGTGATACTTGACCCGCGTGGCAAAGGAACTTTATATGCTATTAGAGACAGATTTGGAGTAAAGCCACTTTACTATTTGCAGAATGATAACTACATCGTATTTGCGTCTGAGATAAAGCAGATAAGAAGCCTGGCAGACTATAAATTAGCTATCAATAAGCAAAAAGTAAACAGTTTTCTTGCCCAAGGCATAATTGATTCAGATAGTGAGACGTTTGATGTAAACGTGATCCAGGTAATGGGTGGCGAGATGGCTATTGTTGATTTGTCTGGCAATACATTGAAGATAGAAAGGTGGTATCATCTTACTCCGAAGCCATGGAAGGGTACAGAAGAAGAAGCTGTACAGAAATTTAGAGAGTTATTGGTAGAAAGTGTACGATTGAGACTTAGGGCGGACGTTCCTGTAGGTTCTTGCCTGTCGGGTGGTTTAGACTCATCTTCAATTGTGTGTATCGCCAGCGATATATTGAATGATATGGGCGATCACTCAGGGCAAATGACCGTTACTGGCTGTTTCGCTGACAAGCGTTTTGATGAATGGGATTTTGCCAGCCAGGTGGTAGACAAATCTAAAGTACAATCACATCGTATTTTCCCCAATTTTAGCGGTCTTAAAGCTCAGCTTGATACTATATTGTGGCATCAGGATGACCCTTTCCCAAGCTCGTCGATGTATAGTCAATGGTCTGTGTTTGGGGGGGCTGCAGAGGTAGGCCTGAAGGTGATGATCGATGGGCAAGGATCGGATGAGCAACTAAGTGGTTATGGTGGTAATGATCTTTCATTATATGCGGGGCTTATGAAACGGGGTGCATTTGGTGAACTTTTAAATGAGATCAGATATTATAAGAAAGAGAAAAAAAAATATCCTATCGGGTTTATCATAGGCGCATTTCAGGTAATAATGCCTGAAAGTATAAACAAATTGATTCCATCTAAATACAAAATAGTAAATACCAGAACACCTGACTGGTTAAAAGCGCCGGCTAATGAACTGAAGCATAAATACCCCAAAAGCCTTAATGAAAGCCTGCATAGACAAGTATTAAGTTCACCACTGCCGTCTCTTTTAAGATATGAAGACAGGAATTCCATGGGTTGGTCAATAGAATCAAGGGTGCCTTTTCTTGATTATCGCTTTGTAGAATTTACTTTAGGGTTGCCGGAAAAATTTGTCTTTAAGCATGGCCTTAGAAAAGCAATACTCAGAAAAGCGATGAAAGGCTTGATCCCGGATAATGTACTTAACCGTACAGACAAAATGGGTTTTGTAACTCCGGAAGAAGTGTGGCTTAAAGAAGAAGGCACAGAATGGTTCAGGGCGGAAATACTACAAACCTTAGATGAGAACCCTGAATATTTTAATAGGGAAAAAACGATTGCAATGGTGGAAGATATGATATCAGGCAAGGCCAGATTCACTTTTACTCCGTGGCGTATAATTTGCTTCGGCCGATGGATGAGGATGATGAGTAAAAATAATTACAATTGAGTTGAATGAAGGAGATAAAAAAAGTTTTAGTAATTACTCCTTGGTACCCATCACCAAAATCTCCGTTATCTGCAACATTCGTTCGTGATCAGGTAGAGATATTAAACAATCATTTTAATGACTTCGATAAGAATGTTTCTTATGAATTTGCAGTATTACATATAAAACAACCTGTTGATTGGGTTAATTTATTTGTAAGAAAAAAATACCCTGAGCGGCTACAAATAAATAATGAGGGTAACAGTATTCCCGTTATTCATCAACAGGCAGTTATACCATCTCATAGGTTTAAATTTCTAAAACGATCCCGCATTAGAAAAAATGAGATGCAGGGGTGGAATAAAGCAATAAATGTATTAGGTGGAGTACCCGAATTAATTATAGCAGTTACATTATCAGGTTTGATCATAACAGATGACTTGGTAAAAGAGTTGGGCCTGAACATACCTGTTATATTACATGAACATTCTAATCCTGTAAGTATGCATATGCGTACTGCAGAAAGAAGACAACAGGCTATTAGGGCCCTGAATAATACCATATATATTGTAGCTGCCGGAAATAAATCTTATGATCAGCTACAAGAAATTGCAGCAGGCAAAAAAATATATTTGATCTATAATGCAGTGCACCAAGACTTTTGTGCTGCGAGCATAAAGACAAAACCCCCTACTACTCCATTAAATTTAATATCCGTAGGCCATTTAGTGCCTGATAAAGCACAAAGCATACAGTTAAAGGCATTGTCAAAAATGCCCATATCAACAGTTGCGACGCTGGAAATTATTGGTGAAGGCAATTTAAAAGAATCGCTACTTTCTTTAAGCAAAGAATTGGGTTTAAATAATAGGCTTATATTGCGCGGTGGGCTAAAGAGGGAAGAAATAATACAAGCCTTGCAGGCTGCAGATGTATTTATTTTTAGCAGCAGAACGGAAAACTGCCCTGTTGCTTTGCTTGAAGCACAGACAATAGGACTACCATGTGTATGTATTGAAAATGGGGGGAGCGAAAATGTTTTATTACCAGGCAATGGCATTGTTGTGAAAAAGGATGATAGCGGAGGTACACTGCAGGTAGGCATTGAAAAAATGATAGCCGATATAGATACCTACGACCGGACAAACATTAAGGATAATGCAATGCGGCATTATTCCCCGGAGATCTTTGCGAGAAAATTTTATGACGTTGTGCAAAAGGCTTTGACAAACGCCATTAAATAAAACCTAATGAAAACAGTACTTATTTTTGCTCATGAATGCGCACCCTATAATCGGCAGGCTTCTACTATAGGGGCACAGCGGCCTGCTCAGTTTGCAAAATATTTACCAGGTGCAGGGTGGCGCGCTATCGTGATTTGTTGTGATGCAAAATATGCCCGTACTGGAAAAAAGGAAGATTTGCCCCGGATCATTGATAATGCAATACAATTAATAACTAATGCCGACCCTACCCAATCTGTTATTATACCCGTTCCGTCTTTGATATATAGCAGCCTTATTGATAAAGTCTGGTATTCTCTAATAAAAACAAATACAGACGGTAGCATTGCAGGAAAAGGTAGGCTATCGTCCATTATCAGGAAACCTTTTACTTTTTTAAAGTTATTTACAGGCGATTATTCAGAATCGTGGCAGCCAATAGCTATAGCTGTAGCATCTAAAATTCATGAGCAGGTAAATGTAGATATGTGTATTGCAGAACATGGACCCGACGCATCCTTGTTTTTGGCCAGGTCATTTTCAAAAAAACATAAAGTGCCTTGGGTTACTGATTTCAGAGATCCAATATTAAGAGGGTTTAACGGTTTAAAAAAATATGTATATAAAAAATACAGCAGGCACTTATTAACTACTGCAAAAGCAACAATTAGCGTTAACCCCTATTTGCAAAGATTAGATGAAGCTCATTTTAATTTACCGGGATATACAATAACTAACGGCTACGACAAAGAAGAATTTGAAAATATTGCTATAGAAAAAAAAGAAAAATTTATCATAAGCTATTTTGGGTCTTATGGTCATTCACAAGATATTGATTTGTTTTTAAGAGGCTTTAAGTTATTTATAGATTCTGTTGATAGTGATGATAAGCATAGCATCGTCTTTTCATATACAGGATTAAAGCATAAGGATATTAATCAAAGAGCATCTAAGTACAGTATAGAAAGTAATGTTGAAACTAAAGATTATGTTCCTCGCCATGAAGCATTGAGGAAAATGTTACAGTCTGATGTTCTTTTATTATTAGCGTTTGCACCCTATTTAGTAACTGAACTATACTTTAAAGAAGGCGTACAGCCAGGCAAGGTATTTGAATACATGGCTTGTAAAAGACCTGTTTTGTCGATACCAAAGGATAATGGGATGTTAGACAAGCTTATAACGGATACTAATATAGGTGTAAATCTGAGTGATGAATTGGAAATATCTTCTTATTTGTTGAGGTCATTCAATAATTGGAAAATAGGCCTTCCGGTTCTCTATGAACCTGATATAGATAAAACAAGACTATATGCAAGGGAATGTCTGGCGCAGCAATTAGCAAATATTCTCAATGGTTATGTTTCCGCTTAGTAACAAATTTGACTGTGCCAGTAAAAATGGATAGTTTTGGGACTATTATTTCCACGGATTATATCAAATAATAAGATAGATATATAGCGATTAATGTTAAAGCACTTTCTTTTTTTAGTTTTATATGTTGCACTTTATAGCTTTGCTAATGGTGTTGCTATGAATGTCGCTTTGATAGCACATTGCGGTATGATCGTCTATACTACATTTAAGGATGGGAAGTCAATAAATCCAATTGTTTTTTATTCTATATGTGTTGCGGCTATTACATTATCTAATATTTTGCTTATTTTTGAAGTTAATAATAATGATATATCATTATATTATTATATTATTCCTGCTCATATAGATCAGGCAAGTCTTATCTGGTGTATTGGAAATGCTTTTATTTTTATAGGATTTGATCTAATGAAAAACAGGAGTTTACCACCTGTAGATATTGAGATTAAGAGCAATCGAGTACTGAAAAATATTTTTTATTTAATATTGGTTATTTGCCTTAGGCATTTTGTTATATCAGATTCAATTCTCGGCTCATTCTCTAAAATTTTTAATATTACTTCATCAATAGGCATTCTTTTCTTTGCACGTATATGGGGTAAAACAGGCGCCAAACAATATAGGAACTATACTCTGATTTTATTTGTATTACAGACCATCTCAGCATTTTTATTTTCTTTTCTACGGCTTGAACTCATTTCCCCATCTATTTGTTTGTTTATAGGATACCAAGTAGGTAAAAACGATATACGCTCTTTATTTTCTTATAGGATAATCCCATATTTGATAGGGTTAGTCATTTTCTCCCAGATTTTTGTTTTTTTTGGTCAGAACAGAAGCCAATTTGACGCAGGTTTAGATCGAATTGACCAGTTAACCAGTGCATCTATAGTGACTGATCAGGCAAGTGACAAAGGAGGAGTGACGGGTCGTATGGCTAACCTGGCACAGATAACAAATGTGGTAGAGTTAGTAGATAAAAAAGGTTTTTATGACGGTCGTGCCTCTGAACCATTGTTATTAGCGTTAGTTCCCAGGGTATTATGGCCGGAAAAACCAACTATTGCACTCGGTGCCTGGTTTGCTGTAGAGATTGGCCAGGGTACGAAGACTGATAATGCGTATAATAACTCCATAAATATGACTATCCAGGGAAATCTTTTCCTGGATTTTGGTTGGATAGGTCTTTGCATAGGTTGTCTGTTTGCAGGTATACTTTTGGCACTGCTATGGAATAGCACAAGGTTCCATAACTCCATATATAATATTACAGGTATCCTTTTTGGAGGTTATCTGCTGGTTATTTGCCTTACAGGTTTAGGGGCTGATCTACAGATATTAATTACATTTATTTTTTATTATTGCGCATTTTTTATTATTAAAAAAATTGCATGAGAATAATAGCTGTTGGGCCGCTATGGAGAGGTAGTAATGCAGGTGGTCTTTTTCGTGCATTAAGCAGGAGAGGATGCCTAATAGAAGTTGTAGATGAGTTTTATTCTATTAGCCTACAGACGCGCGAAACGTTTACGAAATTATGCGAGCGTATTATACGTCCGTTACAGACAAAGACGTATAATAATATAATCAAGGAGAAGATCAAGATATTCCATCCTGATATACTATTTGTGTATAAGGGCGTATTTGTATTGCCTGAAACTTTAAAGTTTGCTAAAGACAGGGGATGCAAATTGGTGATGTTCTACCCTGATGTAAGTATGACTGCACATGGAGGTAATATTCCACAATGCATTCCGTTATACGACCTTATATTTACCACAAAGACTTTTGGTATTACGGATATGGAAAGCACTTTTAGTGTGAAAAATACTAAATTCATACCACATGGTTTCGACCCGGAAATACATCGTCCATTAATGATCAACGATGTAGATAAAGAAAATTTCGGCTGTGATGTATCCTTTATAGGTACATGGTCTCCTAAAAAAGAAAAATGGTTGAGTCTTCTGAAAGAAAAATGTCCGGATATAAATCTAAAAATTTGGGGTAATCAATGGAATAAATCGAGCTCGTCGTCACTTAGTTCTTCTATTCAGGGATATGCCGTAGTTGGTGACCTTTATGCGGTAGCAATACAGTGCTCAAAAATAAATTTGGGTATATTAGCTGAAATAATTTCCGGTGCGTCTTCGGGTGATTTGATTACCTCACGCACATTCCATATTACGGGCGCTTCAGGTTTTTTACTACACGAGCGAAATGAAGAGTCTGTGTTATATTATGACGAAGAAGTTGAAGCTGGATTTTTTGATGGTCCAGATGAACTGGCGAAGCAGGTGAAAAGATTTTTGGCTGACGACGTCTTAAGGAATAGGATACAAGATGCCGGATATAAACGAGCACAACAAGAATATTCCTTGGATAGCCGAGCCGAGCAGGTAATTTCAGAAATAAATAATTTATTTACTTAATAAAAATTATAAAGTGCTACAGGTTACCTATATCAATCGTGCAAGTCGTGAAAATTATTTTTCGATTGAGGGCATATTTGATATGGTGAAAAATGAGCTAAAAGATAAAGTTAGGATCGCCAATTATTCTTATAATCCTAGCTTGTCTCGTCTTCAAAATATAAAAAAGGTTGGTGGTAATTCAGGCGAAATAAATCATATCACCGGTGATATAAATTTCCTTGCCATAGGGTTGAAAGGTAAAAAAAATATTCTTACTATACATGACTTCGGGCACTATGAAATACTACGTAAAAAGAGTTTGCTAAAATTTTTCTTGCTGCGGCTTTTCTGGTTCAAATATCCCCTAAAATATATTGATATTGTTACGGTAGTATCTGAATTTACAAAACAGAAACTTATTAAGTATTTTAATTTTCCTGAAAAGAGAATACGTGTTATTTACAACCCGATAAAACCTTTATTTAAATTCGAAGCTAAGGCGATTGTCGATAAACCTGTCATCCTGCAAATAGGAACAGGGCCGCATAAAAATTTGAATAATCTTATTGAAGCTGCAAAAGACCTCAATGTACATTTGGATATTGTAGGCTGGCCAGATGAAATGTGTGTAGCGAAACTGAAACGGTACAATATCAGTTATGCTATCTACAACAAGTTGTCTGATGAAGAAGTATATGAACGATACAAAGTCTGTGATGTATTATTTTTTGCTTCCTTTCATGAGGGTTTTGGAATGCCGATCATTGAGGCGCAGGCTATTGGCAGGCCGGTAATAACAAGTAATATTGATGCAATGATTGAAGTGGCCGGTGATTCTGCAGTATTAGTAAATCCAAATAGTGTTGAGGAAATAAGAAAAGCGATGATCGTACTTAATGAAGACCGGCATTATTATGATCAGATCGTTTTGAGTGGATTGAAGAATGCAGAGAAATTTAGTTCTGAAGCTATTGCGAATGATTATTATAATGTTTATAAAGAATTATCACAGATCAACTAAATAATTTGTCTGCAAAAAGAAATATCGTTTATCTGTACTCGGAGGTTATGCCTTATACTATTGCTGTAATGAAAGCTATAGTAGCAAACTTCGATGTGGAGATCCATTGTGTATGCTGGGATGAAAATAAACGGACACCATTTGTGCCCGAAAACAGTGAAGGGGTTTTTTTTTACAAAAGATCATCTTTTGATAAACGTAAGTTGCACGAATTTATAGATGACAAGTCTCCGGCATTTATCTATGTTTCTGGAAGGATGGACAAGTTGTATTTGCAAACAGCTTTATATTATAAGCAAAAAGGAGTACTTACAGTTACAGGTTGCGATAACCAATGGAGAGGGTCTGTAAAAAATAAAATTGCATCATGGTTAGCTTACTTTTTGTATCGTAGGTACTTCACTTACATTTGGGTGGCAGGAACGCCTCAATATGAGTTTGCCAGGAGGATGGGGTATGCTCCCAAAAATATTTTGAAACATACTTACAGTGCAGATACGAATAACTTTGAGAAAGTATTTCGTGATTATCGTGAAACTAAAGCCATAGCGTATCCGCATACACTTGTATTTGTGGGACGGTTTATAAAAATCAAAGGCATTGAATTACTAATTGAGGCATTTACTGAATTAAAAGCGGAGCAGGGTACTGATTGGAAGTTGTGCCTTGTTGGAAACGGAGAACTAAATGCCAACCTGACAAATATGAATGATATTGAAGTAAGACAATTCATGAGCACTGAAGAGTTAGCCAGATCAAGTAAAGATTGGGGCTGCTTTTGCTTGCCAAGCACACGAGAGCCATGGGGAGTAGTAGTGCATGAGTTTGCCGCTGCAGGCTTGCCAATAATTGCTGCGGATTGTGTTGGCGCTACGGATGCATTCTTAATAGACGGCTATAACGGGTATTCTTTTACAACTTCAGAAAAGCAATCATTGAAAGAAGCATTATCTGCCTTATTTGCCTTGTCTGATGATGAACTACGCGTGTTAAGTAACCGTAGTAATCAGTTATCACATACGATAACACCCATAAAGTCGGCATACAGCCTGATGGGAATAATGAATCACACAACCTTATAGAACTATGATATTAGTAGATGCATTGTATATAAATAAGGGTGGAGGAGCCATGTTGATGGATTACCTGATAAAAAAGATATTGCAACATCCTGATAGGGATAAATTCTTTTTTATACTTGACAAACGCTACAAATGCCCAGATGAGCTGACTGGTAATTTTATTGTTATAGATGGATCTTTACGGGAACGCAAAAAGGTATATATCCAATACAAGAAAAGATTAACGAAAGTTTTTTGTTTTGCTAATATTCCACCGCCAATAAAATTACCTGTAGAAGTATATACTTATCTTCATAATCCTAAACTGCTGGAGGCCAGTGCAAATAAATTTAATAAGAAATACTGGTTGCTGTATGCTAAATACAGAGTGATAAGGTATTACCGGAAAAACACCGACTTCTTTGTTGTTCAGACAAATGAGATGGCAAAGAAGTTACTTGGTCTTAAATTAAAGAAGAAGGGAAGATGTTTGATCATACCGTTTTATGATATTGAAAAATATGAAAAAAACAAAGTACCATTTATAGATAAATCAGCAACGGATTTTGCATTTATCAGTACCCCATCGTTTCATAAAAACTACCCGCGTTTATTAGCTGCATGGGAAGATCTGTATGAAAAGAAAATTACACCGACACTGCATGTTACTATTGACAATACAGCACCTGAATTACTGCATAAAGTTAAGGAGATGCAGGCCAAAGGAATAAAAATTATCAATTACGGATTTATAGATCCGTTAAGCTTGTACAATAGTTGCGCCTTTTTAATTTTCCCTTCCTTTACTGAAAGTTTTGGGTTGCCATTGATTGAAGCAGTAACATGTAATATGAAAGTTTTAGCTCCCAATCTGGCATATGTAAAAGATGTAATAGAGCCCAGCCTTATGTTTGATACATACAGTGTACAATCAATTTCCGCGGCTGTCGTAACTACGCTTAATAATGAGTTGCCCGTATCAAAAGTTGTTGCAACAGACGATATTGATAAACTGTTGGCGTTATTGACTGAGTGATATTGTTTATCTACAGCTTTACAAACTTCTTTGTAGTAGCCCATCCATCACCTTTTAGGGTGATAAAGTATATGCCGGATGGTAATATTTTTATGCTTGTAGTAAATGTTGATTTAGGCTGATTTAGCTGCTGGTTGCGCATTATCTTGCCTATGCCGTCAGTTACGATATACGAGTTGCACAGAGTAGTATTCATTTGTATCATAAGATCGTCATTCGCTGGGTTAGGATAGACAGTAAGAAGTGTCTGGTTGCTATATATACTTGATATTGCTGTGGTCGAAATTGCAGATGAAACGATTCCTGATGTATCGGTTTGGCCACTAACTGTACATATTACTATAAAAGCGTAGTATGTGGTTCCGGTATCGGTAAAAGAATATGTTGTAGAAGTATCTCCAGGGATTTCACTCCAAGAAAGACTGTCAGATGATGATAGCCAACGATATTGTATGCCGTCGGCTACAGTAGCGCCGGTATCTTTTAATGTAATGATAGTTGCTCCCCCAACTACCGTATCGGTTACAATTATAGCGCCGGTTGATAGTGTTCCTGTACAAGGCTGAGCTACGCCAGCAAATGCGGAAAACATAAGGGTTATTAATAGAGAAAAATGATAAATGAAACTTTTCATAGGGTATTGATTTTCATTATAAATATACGAAATATTTGTCTTTGTTTCATATAATTATTTAACGCGTAATATGCAACCCGTATTTAATAATTACCTTTGCACTCAGAAAATACAACGAATAATGTAAATTTATATAATTCGTTTGTCCTTATAAAAATATTACCGTGAAACAAATAATACAGTCTCTTAAAAAAGGAGAAACGATCTTAGAAGAAGTGCCTGCCCCAAAGGTAAAGAAGGGTTGTGTGCTGATTAAAACCACACGTACGCTTGTATCAATAGGTACTGAACGTATGTTGGTGGAATTTGGCAGGGCCAGTATGCTCCAAAAAGCCCGCCAGCAACCGGACAGGGTGAAGGAAGTATGGAATAAGGTAAAAACAGACGGTCTTAAGCCAACAATGCAGGCTGTGTTCAATAAACTCGACCAGCCATTACCATTAGGGTACTGCAATGTGGGTAGGGTAATAGCTGTAGGTGAAGGAATCAATGAATTTAAGATAGGCGACAGGGTGGCATCTAACGGGCAACATGCGGAATATGTATGTATACCCAAGAACCTTGTAGCGCACATACCCGATAATGTTAGTGATGAAGAGGCCGCGTTTACCGTGATAGGCTCGATAGGCCTGCAGGGTATCCGTTTATGCGACCCTAAGCTGGGAGAGACGATCGTAGTTGTAGGGCTGGGTCTTATAGGCCTCATTACAGCCGAGCTACTTGTAGCTAATGGTTGCAAAGTAGTAGGAATAGATGTCGACGCTGAAAAAATAAAAATTGCAAAACAAAAGGGCATTATAGCCATTAACCCTAATGAGGGAATAGATGTGGTGAAGTATGTGATGGCAGAAACAGGTGTGGGCGCGGATGGTGTTATCATTACCGCTTCTGCCAAGACCGATGACATTATTTCGCAGGCGGCGGCTATGAGCCGCAAGCAGGGACGTATTATACTGGTGGGAGTGATAGGATTAAATATCCGCCGTGCAGATTTTTATGAAAAAGAACTCACGTTTCAGGTTTCATGTTCATACGGCCCGGGCAGGTATGACGATAATTATGAAAAAAATGGCGTGGACTATCCGCTGCCATACGTTCGGTGGACGGAGAAAAGAAATTTTGAAGCAGTACTGCAAACGATAAGCACGGGTAAGCTGGAGGTAAAGTCGCTCATAACGGAACGTGTGCCCCTGGCAGACTATAGCAAGATATATAATGACATGGGTGGCAGGGGCTCTATTGCATCTATAATGGAATATCCCGAAGAGAGCAATAGCGATGATGTAGTAGTAGTTACTAACGGTACATTTACCAAAGGCGCGGGTGGAATAGGTATCATAGGGGCTGGTAACTTTACGAGTATGACCATGTTACCTGCATTGCAGGAAGCCAACGCGCCACTATATGCTATAGCCAGTGCCGGCGGTGTAACGGGTACATCACTTGCCAAGAAATATAAGATTGGAAAAAGCACTACCGACTATAAGACCATACTAAACGATAGCACTGTAGATCTTATAATGGTTACTACACGGCATAACCAGCATGCGTCAATGACCATAGAAGCGCTTAGTGCCGGTAAACATGTGTTTGTAGAAAAACCACTGGCGCTGAATAATGATGAGCTGGATGAGATACTGGAAGTATATACCGGAAAGCAAACTGTAACAGTAGGCTTTAACAGGCGCTTTTCGCCACACATGCAAAAGGCAAAACAACTACTGGGCAATGTGCAAATGAACGTGATAGCCACTATGAATGCGGGCCATATACCGGCAAACGTATGGGTGCATGATATGAAAACAGGTGGCGGCCGCATAATTGGCGAGGCATGTCATTATATGGACCTGATAACATTTCTTACAGGTAGCAAGATAAAAGCAGTCTGTATGAATGCGATGGGTGCTAATCCGCAAATGAATACAGATAGCGCATCTATACTGCTGCAGTATGAAAATGGCAGCACGGGCGTTATCAATTACTTTTCTAACGGTTCCAAAGCTTATTCAAAAGAAAGAATAGAAATATACGCACAGGAACGTACGCTGATAACGGATAACTTCAGGCTTACAGAAGGGTACGGGTTTAAGAATTTCTCAAAGCTGAAAACAACAATTGACAAGGGGCACAAGGCGCAATTCAAATTGCTGGTAGATAAAATAAAAACAGGTGGCGCACCATTGATACCATTTGATGAGATCGTAAATACAACGAAGGCAAGCTTTGCTGCGATAGAAAGTATGATGACGAAGCAGTGGGTAAACGTTTAATGAATAAGTTTAAAAATTTATTGATGTTAATAGATATTATCGCAGGTGCAAGGCCCAATTTTATAAAGATAGCGCCAATTATTGCAGCCATTCAACGGCAAAAAAAAGAAGGCGCTGCTATAGATTATAGGTTAGTACATACCGGCCAGCATTACGACAAAAAAATGAGTGGCGATTTTTTTGAGCAATTGGGCATACCCGAACCGCATCATAATCTTGAGGCTGGCTCCGGCACACAGGCTGAACAGACGGCAAAGATAATGATAGGCTACGAAAAGTTGCTGATGCAACATCCCTGCGATCTTTGTATTGTAGTAGGAGATGTAACATCTACTATGGCTTGCGCTATTGCTGCCAAGAAAGTAAACAATATAAAAGTAGCGCATGTGGAAGGTGGTATACGCTCGGGCGACTGGACAATGCCCGAAGAGATAAATCGCATTGTTACAGATTCAATCACTGATTATTTCTTTACCACTTCTGAAGTGGCAAACAATAACCTACGTAAGATAGGCGTAAAAGAAAGTAGTATTTTCTTTGTAGGTAATACAATGATAGATACCCTATACAAGCAAATGCCTCACCTGCAAAAGCCTGCTATATGGGATGCGCTGCAGCTAAAAGATAAAGGGTATATAATGATGACTCTTCATCGCCCTGCAAATGTAGATAGCGAGCATAAATTAGGCGAGTTGATAACAGAGATCATCAATACTTCAAATGGTATACCATTGATATTTCCTGTGCATCCGCGTACGGCAAAGATGTTAGAGCAGACAGGAATCACCTCCCCTAATCTACATCTTGCGGAGCCAATGCCTTACCTGGAATTTAACTACCTCGTAAAAAATGCAAAGGCAGTTATAACCGACTCGGGTGGAATAACCGAAGAGACAACAGTGATGGGCGTGCCATGCATGACGCTGCGCGACAGCACAGAGCGGCCGGAAACATGTACCACCGGTACCAATGAATTAATAGGTACAGATCCTAAAGCAATAGCACCGGCAATGAAAACATTGTTTGCGGGCGAATGGAAGAAAGGCGGTATACCTGAACTGTGGGATGGCAAAACGGCTGATCGCATTGTACAGCATATCATACAATTATTTAGCATCACAAAAAATAAAGCAGACGCGGCACATGCTGGCTAAGATAAAGAACATCAGGAAAATGGCGCAAAATATGGGGTGGAAATATATCCGCTTTCGCGCGAAGTATGAACTGATGCAGAAGTATGGCATGATGAAAAAGAAATTCCCGGCTGCGCCGGAGTTCAAACAATATATAACCCTGCAGCAGTGGAAAGATAAAGGAGGCAAATTCTTTTTTGCTGATAAGGAATCACTGACGATCATAAAGAAAACAGACGCGCAGCTCAAGGAGCGCTTTGAGCAGATAAAGGAAGGGAAACTACTGTTGTTTAACAGCACACTTGCCAACCTGGGAAATAATTACGATTGGAATACCAACCCTGATTCCGGATTTCATTATGATAATAAAAAACACTGGACACAAATAGCAGATCTTTCCCCTGAAGCAGGTGATATAAAATATGTTTGGGAGAAATCACGGTTCTCTTATCTCTACGATATTATCCGCTACGACTATCATTACACGCAGGATTGTGGAGAAATGGTGTTCAGGGATATACTTTCATGGATAGATAATAACCCGGTTAATTGTGGTCCCAATTATCGCTGTAGCCAGGAGATATCTTTACGATTACTTAACTGGACATTCGCGCTGCATTATTATAAGAATAGTGCAGCACTAACTGATGCAGTATTTAGCCGCATACAGTATGCGATGTATTGGCAGATAGAGCATGTGCATAAGAATTTAGACTTCTCGAAAATTGCCGTCCGTAACAATCATGCAATAACAGAGTCGCTGGCGTTATATCTTATAGGTACTTTATTTCCTGACTTCCCTAATGCAGCAACCTGGGAAAAAGAGGGTAAGGCGTCGTTCGAAACAGAGATAACATATCAGGTATATAAAGATGGTACTTATCTGCAGTTTTCCATGAACTATCATCGTGTGGTAGTGCAGTTGCTTACATGGGCTATTACGCTTGCAGAAAAGAACAATGATAAATTCGTGCCGGAAGTGTATGACAGAGCACGCAAGTCTGTACAATTCTTACGTACCTGCATGGTAGAAGAAAACGGCTACTTGCCAAACTATGGTGCTAATGATGGTGCACTGTTTTTTAAATTGAGTGAAGCGGACTACAGAGATTACCGCCCGCAGATACAGGCGTTGGCGAGAGCATTGAATATGGAGGCAGGACTCAATATTGCATACGAAGACCTTGAATGGTATGGCGTGCCTGCCGAAGCAGAAGACGACTGGAAGCCCGCTAATGGTGCACATAGTTTTATAGAAGGCGGTTACTTTGTTATACGAGAGCCGGAGACGCTTACATTCATAAGGTGTGGCAAGCATAAGGACCGCCCTTCACAGGCTGATAACCTGCACCTGGATATTTGGTACAAAGGAGAAAACATACTGCTGGATGCAGGCAGTTATAAATATAATACTGATGCAGAGACCATGCGCTACTTCAGCGGTACGGCCAGCCACAATACGGTAATGCTTAACGGCCAAGACCAGATGCAGAAAGGTGGCCGGTTTATATGGTATAATTGGTCGCAGGCAATTAGTTCATCGCTATATGGTAATATGACCTCTTACGTTTTTGACGGCTCGGTAAAAGTGTTTGAGCATATAAAAGAAGGCATAGTACATAAGCGTATAGTTACAAAACAAAAAGACGTACCTGTGTGGGAGATAAAAGATGAGCTTATGAATCTACCCAAAGACGCAACGATAAAACAGCTATGGCATGTGCCTGTAGCTATGGTGGATAGAATATCTATTACTGCCAAAGACAGAACCAAAAAAATCGATGCACAAATACAGGAAGGATGGAGCTCTTCTTTGTATGGACAAAAAGAAGTGGTAAAAGAATATGTATTTGCTACGGATACTAATTATATAGAAACAAGCATAAAGCCGATCGCAGAGTGATGAATGTATTATTGATCCACCAGTATTTCCTGGAAGAAGATGATCCCGGCGGTTCTCGCTGGAATGAGCTTACGCGCGTGTGGACAGAGAAAGGACATACCGTTACTGTATTAGCGGGGATGATACATGCGAACGGAGCCGGTAAGAAGCAGGAGTATAAAGGAAGGTATTTTGTAAAGAAGCAGCAAGGTGCGGTTACAGTTTGGCGGTGCCATGTATCAGAGTCTTATAACAAGAGTTTTATAGGCAGATTATGGGGATATTTTTCATTTATGTTCTCTTGCATGTATGCCGGCTTGTTTAAAGCAAAGGGTAAATTTGACGTGGTTATTGTTACATCGCCACCGTTATTTGTAGGTTTCAGCGGATATATGATATCGAGATTGCTGAGGATGCCTTTTGTTTTTGAGGTTCGGGATCTGTGGCCTGAATCTGCTATTGATACAGGCGTGTTGACCAATAAACTTATCATCAAAGTAGCTTACTGGTTCGAACATTTTATTTATAAACACGCGAAGCTTATTAATGTACTAACGCCTGCCTTTTACAAAACGCTCAAAGAAAAAAAACATATACCTGAAAGCAAACTGATACAAATATCCAATGCTTCAGATTTTAGCCTGTCTGAAAAACTATTGAAAGATTTTGACGCAGATGCCTTCCGCAGAGAGCACGATCTTGACGGACGATTTGTAATTACATATGTAGGTGCACATGGAGTAGCCAATCATTTAGAGCAGGTACTCGATGCTGGTCTTGCATTGTCGGATACTAATGTGCTGTTCTTGCTTATTGGCCAGGGTATGGAAAAAGAAAGACTGATGAAACTGGCGAAAGAAAAGAATGTAATGAATGTCCGTTTTCTTGATTCTGTACCTAAGCAAGAAGTGTTCAAATATATACTCGCTTCTGAGATGGGCGCTTCGGTATTAAAGCGTGTTGATACTTTTAAGACCGTTTACTCTAATAAGACATTTGATTACATGTCTTGCAAAAAACCGATATTGATGGCCATAGATGGTGTATCGAGAGAGTTGGTGGAGGCTGCACGTGCAGGATGTTACGTAGAGCCAGAGAATACTGACGAATACAACAGAATAATCAGGGAATATTTACAGGCACCTGATAGATTGATCAGCGAGGGTGAAAGCGGCTACAGATTTGCAAAAGAGAATTTTGACAGAGAAGTACTTGCCAATAAATATATCAACTACATCAGCGAAATTTTGAAAAATAAATAATGCATAGGCAATTCTCATTTTATATTAACATCATAAAACCAATTGCTGATGTGTTGGTTGCATTGATCGTGTTTGTTATACTATCGCCTGTTTTTATTTTTCTCACTATAAGATTGCTGATCGCGAACAAAGGCCGTCCGTTCTTTTTACAGACAAGGCCCGGTAAGCATGGGCGCCTCTTTAAAGTGGTAAAGTTTAAAACAATGAACGATGCGAAAGACAAGAGTGGCGATTTACTGTCTGATGCGCAGCGTATCACAAGTATTGGTCGTTTTATTCGTAACTCATCGCTCGATGAATTACCGCAATTGCTCAACGTTATAAAGGGGGATATGAGCTTTGTTGGGCCACGCCCTCTATTGGTAGAATACTTGCCATTATACAGCGATGTACAAAAAAGGCGACATGAGGTAAAGCCCGGTATTACAGGCTGGGCGCAGATAAATGGCCGCAACGCGATAGGCTGGAAAGAAAAATTTAACTACGATGTCTGGTATGTAGATAATATAAGTTTTACCTTAGACTTCAGGATATTGTGGCGTACCTTCAAAAAGGTATTTAAATCAGAAGGGGTCAGCTCAGCCACTTCGGCAACTATGGAAAAATTTACAGGCAACTAAATATTACTTATGATCGTTTACGGCGCAAGCGGGCATGGCAAGGTTATCATCGAAATATTGGAAGATATGGACATGGATGATATTGTGCTATGGGATGATGCCACTACTGGTTCTATCTGGGACTATCCAATAGTTAAACCTCATACTATGGATGATGGCTTTGACGAGCAGATCGTAATTGCAATAGGGGTAAACTCCGTTAGGAAAAAAGTCGTCGAAAAATTAAGCGATGATACGGACTATGCTATCGCCATACACCCCTCGGCAATTATTTCTAAGAGAGCTATGGTTGGCGATGGTACCGTTGTGATGGCCGGTGCTACGATCAATGCAGATACGACTGTTGGCAAACACTGTATAATAAATACGAGCGCCAGTATAGACCATGATTGTGTTTTGGACGATTATGTACACATATCGCCGAATGCTACCTTGAGTGGTATCGTGACGGTAGGAGAAGGGGCGCATATTGGTGCGGGAGCATCGGTAATACAAAATATTAAGATAGGGAAGTGGTGTACCATAGGCGCAGGGGCAGTTGTGATCAATGATATACCTGATTATGCAACTGCAGCGGGTTGTCCCGCAAAAGTGATTAAAATTAAAAACGAACAGTAATGAACGATAAAATATGGCTGTCTTCCCCACACATGGGCGGCACGGAAGAAAAATATGTTAAGGAAGCTTTCGACACGAATTGGGTTGCTCCCCTGGGGCCTAATGTAAATGGTTTTGAACAAGACCTCAGTACATTCCTCGGAAACGATATGCATGTAGCTGCGTTAAGCTCAGGTACTGCTGCCATTCATCTTGGATTAGTATTGTTAGGCGTTACTGCAGGCGATGAGGTCATTTGCCAAAGCATGACCTTCTCAGCTACTGCTAACCCTATCGTATATCTGGGCGCCATTCCTGTATTCGTTGATAGTGAGAAGGATACATGGAATATGTCGCCGGAATTGCTTGAAGAAGCAATCAAAGACAGGATACGGATAGGCAAAAAGCCTAAAGCCATAATGCCGGTGCATTTATACGGCATGCCTGCAAATATGCAGGAGATAATGCGCATAGCTAAGCAGTATGAGATACCTGTACTGGAAGACGCGGCAGAGGCGCTCGGCTCATCGATAGATGGCCGTATGTGTGGTACATTCGGTGAAGTAGCCGCACTGTCATTTAATGGGAATAAGATAATAACCACATCAGGTGGCGGTGCACTTGTATCGGCAGATGAAACAATTATAAAAGACGCACGCTTCCTTTCTACACAGGCGCGCGATAATGCACCGCATTATCAGCATTCGCAGATAGGGTATAACTATCGTATCAGTAATATTTGTGCAGGTATTGGCCGCGGACAAATGGAAGTATTGTCTGAAAGAATAGCGCAGCGCAGGGCCGTGTATCAGCAATATGCGGATAGGTTGAAGGATATTAAGGGTATCAGTTTTTTAAATGAGCCGCAGGGTTATTTAAGCAATCGCTGGTTATCTACAATATTAATTGACCCAACTACTGCAAAATGCACAAGAGAAGAATTGCGCCTGGCACTGGAAAAAGAAAATATTGAATCGCGCCCGTTGTGGAAGCCAATGCACTTACAGCCGGTATTTTCAAAGTACCCCTCTTATGTAAACGGAGTCTCGGAAAAGCTATTTGACGACGGTCTATGCCTCCCATCCGGCTCTAATCTTGGCAGCATAGAGCTGGAAAGAGTGTTCGATGTTATTGATAAGCAGATGAGATAGTTTGCCTTTACTGTTCGTAAGTATAAGTATTCAGCTTTTCGTATGCTGCGTTATTACTCACAAATTCAGGTACTAATTCCTTCATCAGGTATACTGTTTCCAGTGTGTAATGGCGTTTTGCACTCGATATCAGCTTTTCGATACGTGCATTAATAAGAGCGAAATCATACTCACGTACATTTGCTATCAGTATCTTCTCGTTGTATGTACGTTTTGTATTTTCGGCGTTATTAAGCAGCTCTTCAAAAAGTTTTTCTCCCGGGCGTAAGCCTGTAAATACGATTTGTATATCTACATCCGGTTTCTTGCCAGCCAGCTTTATTACCTTACGTGCAAGGTCAACTATCTTCACAGGCTTACCCATGTCGAATACGAATATCTCGCTGCCTTGTCCCATTACACCTGCCTCAATTACTAACTGGCAGGCCTCAGGGATAGTCATAAAATAGCGGGTTATATCAGGATGAGTAACCGTAATGGGCCCGCCATGCTGCAATTGCATTTTAAAGCGTGGTATCACAGATCCGTTAGAGCCCAACACATTGCCAAAGCGTGTAGTTACAAACTTTGTAATGTTGGTGTTTGACGTATCTTTTAATAAATGTTTATAAAAGCTTTGTGTAAATATTTCCGCGATACGCTTGGATGCGCCCATGATGTTGGTAGGGTTCACCGCTTTATCAGTCGATACCATTACGAATTTCTGCACCTGGTTTGCAACAGATAGTTCCGCCAGTATTTTCGTACCCATTACATTATTCAGCACTGCTATTGATGGATGATCCTCCATCAATGGCACATGCTTATATGCTGCCGCATGAAACACCATATGGGGGTTATACACTTCAAAAAGGTGCTCCATCCTTTGCTTGTCGCAGATGTCGCCAAGATACGCTTTTATGGCTGCATGCTTATTCGCTTCCTGGAGTTCCATAACAAGGTTATGCATTGGCGTTTCAGCCTTGTCGCACAGTATCACCAGCGATGGGCGATAGCTTAGTATCTGCCGCACTATCTCACTACCTATGGAGCCTGCTGCACCTGTTACCAGTATGCGCTTGCCTTTTAGCTCAGAGTGCAGCGCTTCATTGTGTATTTGTATCACTTCCCGGTCCAGCAGATCTTCGATGTTTATATCTTTTAGTTGCTGTGTGTCCAGCTTGCCATTCAGCCAGTCTTGCATTTCTGGTACCTGCTGTATGCGTATGCCATTGTTAAGGCACATGTCAACCAGGTTATTCAGTTTTTCCTTTTCAATACTCTTGTTAGCTACAATCAGCAGTTCTATCCCGTCTGCACTAAGTTTTTTTATGCTGTTCTCGTCAGTACTGTATATCGGTATACCTTCCAACAATTTTCCATTCGTGATGAATGAGTCATCCAGGAAAGCTACTACCTGAATATCGCCATTGGGCAGATCATTCATTACCTTCTTTATATGCACTCCATATTCGGTGGTATTATACACAACCGCTTTCTTCTTTAACCGTTTATCGGTCTGTGTATGCAGCTTGTAAAAATTGAAGCAATATCTTACCAGCAATCTATAAGATATCAGTACGAAATTGGTAATGAAAAAGTTGATAGTAACTATAGATAACGGGAATAAGGAATAATAATGACCTGAGTATATCGGGAAATTATAAAAAACGATATTAAGTACAAAGTAAGTAAACGCGGCAATGGCATTTATAATAAGGAGTCTGGTTGTATCCTCAAGGTTTGTATACCGTATAATGCCCGCATAGCTCTTAAATAAGAAAAAGAGTATGCCATTGGTTATCAAAGTAGATGCTATAACGACCCTTATACCAAATGAAACATGCATCCATATAAAATTGTATCTCAGCGTTCGCGATAATACAATGCAAAGAACTACCAATGAAAGATCTAAAAGGAAAATTAACCAGCGTGGTAAGATTTGTATTTTATGTGCCATAGTGAATATTTAGGAAACGTCTGCTCGTGGCATCAATCTGCACAATGTCTTTAAGTCGCATGCAATATTACAAAAAAATGTTTAAAGACCATAGCAAACGCTGTTTGTATGAAATTTTCAGGCGCTTAACATCTTCCTCATAGATAAATGCATATTTTCGTGGACAATAGAATTGCAAATAGTTCTGAATAAGATTGGATAAGGTTACAGTTCATCTACGTAGATCATTCTCTATTTTTAATATTGTAGCGGCTATATTCTTCATTATATATCTGTGGCAAGCCTATTCCCTGTATCAAAGATCGAATAAAGCTACCATTCATGCCCGTAGAGCTACTAACTGGCTGCTGAATCTTAAGAACGTTGATGTTGATAATGCAAAATTAAAGTTCTCGGTGAGCGATCTTGTTTCTGCATCAGATAACCAATATGCAAATGAAGTACACCAGAACATTAAAAAACTGAAAGAAGATATTGCTAAACAGGACACATTACCTTGCCCTACAGCACAGCAAAAAAAGGATTTTATAGTCATTAAAGGATTGGTATCCAATAAATTGTCGATCATCGAGCACATTGTGGATAACAAAGGGCAGAATGACGCTGCATTTGAAGAGGCTGGAGGGGCTATGACCCGCATCAACAAAAACATAGATGCCACCTTCGATATCATGGAGCATACCGCAAGCGCGGATTTTGAATCAAGAAGGGCAGTCTCAAGGGCGTTTGCTCAATATAAACTTGTCTTTTCCATTGCCAGTTATGTATTGCTTATACTATTTCTCATTTTTATTCTTTTCAAAACCAATCAGAACATAAGAAAACGTTTATTGGCTGAAGCACTGGCTAACGTAAACCGCGAAAAATATGAAACGCTGGTAGAGAGTTCAGGGCTTACAATGCTTATTATTGACAAAAAGGGGCGGATAAATTTTGCCAGCAAAACCGTGAAAGACCTTTCCGGCTATATGCCTCAGGATCTCATAAACACCTACCTTTTTGATTGGATAACGGATGGAGAGAGACAAAAAATATCGGAAATCATAAAACGCACCACCGCAGACCAAAATAATACCAGCACTATTTCATTTCAGCTACGTATAAGTGATGGTAAATATAAATGGGTGTCGTGCAAGATATTTGCGATAGATAAAGAAACGGCTGTCCATTCCGCAGCAGAAGTACATTGGCAGGTAGTTCTGTGGGATATTGATGAAGAAAAGAAATTGCTGATAGAGGTAGAGATGATGGAGGCGCAGCAGTTAAAACAGCAAAAGATCATACAAGATATTATCGATACTATACCCGCTATGATCTTTACGAAAGATGTGCATGGCAAGTATGAGCTTGTAAATCAAAAAATGGCCGATCTTATCGGCTTACCTAAAGCGCAGATCGTAGGCAGATATGATAAGGATATACTAAACCACGAAAGGTATTCTGACAATTATAACACGGATAGAGAACTGTTGCGGAAAAGAGCAATAGTAAAATATGACGATGTTATCGAGAAGAACGGGGAAAAACAATATCTCTCAGTTACAAAATTTCCCCTGCTGGGTGAGGGCGGCGAAGTTCGGAATATCTGCGGAGTTATTATTGATGTATCAGACAGTAAGGCTAATGAGCACAGCCTTATAAGTGCTAAAAAAGAAGCTGAGAACGCCCGCGTAGCACAGGAAACATTCCTTGCCAACATGAGTCATGAGATAAGAACACCTATGAATGGCATTATAGGTATGACGAATCTTTTAGTCAGCACAACGTTAGATAAAGACCAAAAGGAATTTACCGAAAATATTCATGAATCCGCGATTACTCTTTTATCACTGATAAATGACATACTCGATTTTTCTAAAATACGCAGTGGCAAATTTGTACTGGAGAATTCACCGTTTAAAATAAGGCAGGTAATAAAGAAAGCTATTTACCCAATGCAGTTTAATGCCGAGGATAAAGAGCTAAAACTAAATCTGCATATAGATAATAACTTGCCCGAAATTCTAATTGGAGATCCGTTGCGTCTGCAGCAGATCATTATTAATCTTACAGGCAATGCTATTAAGTTTACTTCAAAGGGCGCTATAGATATTTCAGTGAGCGCGGTAATAACTGATGTCCGCAAGATGTCATTGCAAATAGATATTGCAGACACGGGCATAGGAATACCCGAAAATAAAATTGATTACATTTTTGAAAGCTTCGCGCAGAACAATGCTGATACCTCGCGGAAGTATGGTGGTACGGGGCTTGGCCTTGCTATCGTAAAACAATTAGTAGAATTACAAGGTGGGAAGATAGTTTTAAAAAGCGTGCTGAATAAAGGTTCGGTATTCACATTTACCATACCATACGCGATAGGGACAAATGCACCTGTGCAGGATACGAAAAACATTGCCGCCGATAGCAAAAACCTGCTTGCTGGTATCAATATATTAGTGGCTGAAGATAATATTATCAACCAGAAGGTAGTACGACATACCTTGCAGCGACAGGGGGCTAATATTGAAATAGCAAATAACGGGCAGCAGGCGATAGATATGATTGCAGCACGCGACTTTGATATGATATTGATGGATCTGCAGATGCCTGAAGTTGATGGATACAAAGCTACCATACATATAAAAACAGTATTGAATAAAGCAGTCCCTGTAGTGGCTATGACAGCCGATGCACTAAAAGGTGAAGAGGAAAAGTGTATAGAAGCCGGTATGGTTGCATACATTTCAAAACCATTTCACCCAAATGATCTTTATCAATTGATACTGCAGGTTACAAAAGACAGGATACAGGTTAATAACACACAACAAAACCAAGCGCACATGAGTCAGCCTCTACTGGATATGACCTTCTTATACGACATATCAGACAATGATCCCACGTATATATATGATGTTATTGACCTCTTCCTCGGTGCTATGCCTGAAGGGTTAATGAAGCTCAATAAGTTGCTGAACGAAACTGATGACTGGGAGGCAATACACAAACAGTCGCACTTCTTAAAATCGGGTGTAACGGTAATAAAGGTGGGTAATGTGTTTGACGAACTTGATAAGATTGAAGCGTTGTCAAGAAAGCATGAGGGTAAGGCAGAGATGATAACGATAATGAAGAATATTAATACTGCTTTCAACGAGGTGATACCGGAATTACTGGCTATAAAAGAAAAGAACAAGCCGGCAAGTGCATAGCCTGCTAAAGCCCCATAAATCTTACTCCCACAGATACGGGATATTGTACCAGCGCGTCTTTATAGAGCGATGTGTATTGGTAAGTAGCGTAAAACCGTACGATGCCATCTAAACCAAGTTCAGCGGCAAGACAGCTATTGTACTTTTGTATATCAAAATCATCGTGCTGTTTTACTTTACCTGCGCCTGCAGATCGTTGTTTGGTCCACGCGCCTATTTCATAGCCACCTGTTACCCCCACGCCATATACGTACGCTTTGCTGCCATATACTGTTTTAAAGGTCAGCATCAGTGGTACGCTTAAATATGTAACACCCAGCTTGTTTTTGCTGAAATGCCCTGTGTCATATATGACTGTGTTCGGCGATTTTGTGTAGATAAGACCATTGTCGTAGCGAAAGTTGTAGAACTGCGCACCTATGCCTGCAGATAGGTATATGCGCTCATGCCTTGTTTTTAAAAGGCGATAGCGGGCTGTTACCGGCCATAGGTTCACATTTACAGACTTTAGGGTATACAGGTCAAAAAGCCTGGTGTTCTTTTTGTCAGCCGGTATTTGCAGGAATTGCTGCGCCGAGCTGCTTCCATAATTCGTTTTATCCTGCAGAAAGTTAAGCCCCAGGTCCACGGTAACAAAGTGGAGTGTAAAATTATTTTTCTTCTTTTTCACATTGGTCTTCATTGGGAATAGGTGCACGTTTGTCCCATCTTCATCGTCCTTAGCTGTATTTTGAGCAAATGCCGCATGGGTAAACAGCAGTAAAGCGGCAATAGCGTAGTATTTTTTCATACAGTATGTTTTATCTCAGCGGACACAGTTGCCCGTTAAGATGGCTGTTTGCAACGTTTAAAGTACTAATAATTATTAGTTTCATAAGAAATCGTGCCAATTACCCTTCATAGTGCCTTGTGTATCATGTATCCCCTGATTAAAAGATGTACCTTTGCAGCTTGTCATCATACGGAATTTATAAAAATGAATAAGAGATCATCTTCTTTTAAGGATAACAGGCAGAATGCACGACCAACGTTCAAAAAGGACGATGTCCGCGGTTCATTCGATAAAGACGCGAAACCATATAAGAAGAAATACGATAATGACCGCCCGGGAAAATCGCGCGACGATAAGCCCAAGAGTGGTGGTGCCGGTAAATACGGTGATGATAAGCCGCCACGTTCAAAACCATATAGTGCAGGTAAGTCCGGTGGGGAAAGCAAGCCTTATGGTACCCGCTCATTCGGTGAAAGTAAAGGTAGGCCGGACAGAGGTGGTGAAAGTAAGCCACGCCGCGATGGTGACAAGCCATACAGGTCTTCAGATAATAAAGACAGGTCTTTTTCAGACAAAAGATCAGCAGACCGCCCTTTTGCAAAATCAGACAGGCCATACAAAAATGATGATAGGTCTGGTGATGATCGCCCAAAACGTTCGTTCGACAGATCTGATAAGCCCTTCAAAAGGGATGACCGTGCAGGTGATGACCGTCCAAAGCGCTCATTCGATAAATCAGACAGGCCATATAAAAAAGACGATAGATCGGATAGTGACCGCCCAAAACGTTCATTTGACAGATCAGATAAGCCATTCAAAAGAGATGATAGGTCAGGTGATGATCGCCCGAAACGCTCATTCGACAGGTCGGATAAACCTTTTAGCGACCGTCCAAAGCGTTCCTTTGACAAATCCGACAAACCATTTGCCGGTAAAGGCAAGTTCTCAAAAGACGGTGATAAAGATAAAAAATACGACAAGGACGGCAGTAAAAAAGCGTTCGACAAGCCTAAGCGAGGATTCGATAACAGCGATATTTTCAAGAACGAAAGCAAGCGCATAAAAGAACCACCGATCACGGAGAACGATGGTGTGAAAGGTGAGTTACAGGACGAAGAAAAGAAGCCGATCTTTCATAAAGCAAAATATAAGGTTGAAAAAAAAACGGACGTAGAAAGTACGGACGTAAATAATAAGCCGGCATCAAAAAGAAGAAAGCCTAAAACGGAAGATGAGGATGATGAAGTAGAAGGCGCTGATGCCGATGGTTTGTTGATGCCACTTAATAAATACATAGCACATAGTGGTGAGTGCGGCCGCCGTGAGGCAGCTGAGCTTGTAAAGCAAGGCAAGGTAAAAGTGAATGGCGAACTGGTGCTCGACCCCGGCTACAAGGTTACCGCCAGCGATCTTATTACACTTGTGGGTAAAAAACTTACACCTACTAAGGGCTTTGTATACATATTGCTGAACAAGCCAAAGAATTTTATTACTACTACCGATGACCCGCAGGGCCGCAAGACCGTTATGGATCTTGTAGCTAATTCCGGTGTTGATAAAATATATCCTGTTGGCAGGCTCGATAGAGATACTACAGGTTTATTGCTGCTTACGAACGACGGTTCGTTGACACAAAAACTATCGCACCCGAGCTACGAAATTAAGAAGGTATACCAGGTAACCCTTGATAAACCACTTACCAAAGCAGACTTCGACAAGATACTGGAAGGTGTGGAACTCGAAGATGGTATAGCAAAGGTAGATGCACTTTCTTATCTCGATACTAAAGAAGAGCTGGGCCTGGAGATACACAGTGGCCGCAACCGTATTGTTCGCCGCATTTTTGAATCGTTGAAATATGAGGTTGTAAAATTGGATAGGGTTATGTACGCAGGTCTTACAAAGAAAAACCTGCCACGCAGCAAATGGCGCTTTCTCGATGAGCGCGAGATAGTTTTATTAAAGCACTTTAAAAGCTAAGGCAGTGCCATTCATTACCGCACAGCAAATACATAATGGACATAGATGGCTACCTCAAAACACAGTAATTGAGGTAGCAGACGACGGCACCATCATCGCTTTGCACGATAACCTGCAAAGCGATGATATGATACGCTATGATGGCATCCTGGCGCCCGCATTTATAAACGCGCATTGCCATCTGGAGCTGTCGCACATGAAAGGGGTAATATCCGAGCATACAGGCCTGATCCCTTTTCTTAAAGTGATACCTCTGCACCGTAACGATTTTACCGAAGAGCAGAAAAAAATTGCTCGTCATTCTGGTTATGATGAACTGGTGAGAAACGGCGTAATAGCCGTTGGTGATATCGCAAATACTACCGATGCCCTCGAACTACGAGATCTGGATAAGATGCATTTTTATACCTTTGTAGAATCGCTCGGGTTCACAGCTGCCAATGCACCTAAGATGTTTGCTTATGCTACCGGCGTATACGATGCTTATGCTGCACAGGCTACTGGTGATAAAATATTAAAGCAAGCTATAGTACCCCATGCGCCATACTCTGTTTCATCTGCTTTGTTCAGGCTCATAGATAAGCATCAGGATAGCACGGTCATTTCTATCCATAATCAGGAGAGCAGGGAAGAAGACAAATATTACATAGCAAAAGAAGGGACGGTAAAAGAATTGCTTACTACACTTGGCATCGATGATGCACCATTTGTACCATCGGGCAAGTCTTCGCTGCAGACATATCTTGAATGGATGTCGTCACTCCATCCCTTTATGTTCATACACAATACTTACACACAGCTACAGGATATTCAGTTCGCACATAGTAGGTTGGAAGAGGTCTACTGGTGCCTGTGCCCTAATGCCAATAGATACATAGAGAACACACTTCCCGATGTAGATATGTTTATTCGTGAAAATGCAACCTTATGTATCGGTACTGATAGCCTTGCATCTAATCACGAGCTATCCATAGCATCTGAATTAACAACGCTGAAAAATAATTTCCCGTACCTTGAATGGGAAACACTGCTCACATGGGCTACCTACAATGGCGCCTGTGCGTTGCAGATGCAGGGTGTAATTGGCAGTATACAACCAGGGCTAAAGCCGGGCATCATACAAATAAAAAAGTTGGAGCAAAATGCCCCAACTGTAAAAAGAATTATCTGATATTATTACGCTTGTAGTAAGCGCTCCAGTGCGCAATCATAAGCTTCTTTCCAATCGCTTACATATCCCCAGTTGTTATCATCGATGCAAATGTCTTTGTTGGCATTTACCACACCCAGCTTAGTGAAAGGTACACCCTTCAGTTCAGCCTCAAAATAAGCATGTATATCCGGATTTACACTCACTACTACGCGGCTCTGTGCCTCACCAAACAAGAACGCGTCCTTGCGGATATCTTTATCTGTATTGATCGTAAAGCCGAGGTTGTTGTTCATAGCGCTTTCCAGCAGGCATGCATAAAGGCCGCCTTCAGAAATATCGTGTGCCGATTTTATCAGCTTCTCGCCTATTAGCCTTAAAATAGTTTGCTGTACTGTATGTTCCTCCTCCAGCTCGAAATGCGGAGCCGGGCTATGCGTTTCGCCACAGATATGGTGCAGGTATTCTGAACAGTTAATATCATTACGGCTTGTACCTACAAGGTAGATGAAGTCGCCTGCATGCTTAAAGTTCATGGTCATTTTCTGATCCATGGTTTCCAGCAATCCCACCATACCTATTGTAGGGGTAGGGTATACAGGGCCATCTTCGCTCTGGTTGTAGAAACTTACATTACCACCGGTTACAGGGGTATCAAATTTCAGACAGGCATCGCCCATACCCTTCAGTGCGTATACGAACTGGTAGTACACTTCAGGATTGTATGGGTTACCAAAGTTGAGGCAGTTGGTAATGGCCACCGGTACTCCACCGCTGCATACTATGTTACGTGCTGCTTCACTCACCGCTATCATGCCGCCCTTGTACGGGTCTGCAAATACATAACGGCTGTTACAGTCTGTTGTTACAGCAAGTGCTTTTTTTGAGTCGTGTACGCGTACTACTGCAGCATCACTTGGCTCATTGGTATGCGTATTGCCAGTGCCCACCATAGAGTCGTACTGCTCATATATCCAGCGTTTAGAGGCTATATTAGGCAGTTGTATCAGTTGGTAAGCAATTTCCTTCAGGTCGCCCGGCACTTGTATCGTATCGGGGTTAAATGCCTTTATCTGTTCAAAATATTTAGGCTCTGTATATTCGCGCTCATAGATTGGTGCTCCGCCGCCAAGTACCAGGCTTTCTGCAGGCACGTCAGCCACAAGCTCACCGTTCATGTAATACTTAAGGTTCAGGTCTTTGGTTACCTCACCTATTTGCACGCAATGTATATCCCACTTGTCAAATATTTTTTCTATCTCTGCCTCACGCCCTTTCTTCACAACTATCAGCATACGCTCCTGGCTTTCACTCAGCAGCATTTCCCATGCCTTCATATTGTTTTGGCGGGTAGGCACCTTGTCCAGGTGTATGATCATACCATGCTCACCCTTAGCGCTCATTTCGCTTGTGCTGCAGGTAATGCCCGCAGCGCCCATATCCTGCATACCTATCAGTGCGCCGGTAGGTATCATTTCGAGACAAGCCTCCAATAATTTCTTTTCTTCAAACGGATCGCCTACCTGTACCGATGGCAGTTGTTCTGCACTATTCTCGCTTATGTCGGCGGATGCAAACGATGCACCACCTATACCGTCCTTACCCGTAGATGCACCCACTATAAACACCGGGTTGCCCTCGCCATGCGATGTGGCAGATACTGTTTGCCCTACTTTTACCACTCCCACGCTCATAGCGTTTACAAGCGGGTTGGTTTGGTAGCAGCTTTCGTAATATACCTCACCGGCTACGGTAGGTACGCCGAAGCAATTACCATAATGGCCAATGCCTTTTACTATTCCTTTCAACAGGTGTTTTGTTTTAGGATTATCCATCTTGCCGAAGCGAAGAGAGTTGAGCGAGGCTATTGGCCTGGCGCCCATCGTAAAGATATCCCTGTGTATACCGCCTACGCCGGTAGCAGCTCCCTGGAAGGGCTCAATAGCTGATGGGTGATTGTGCGATTCAATTTTGAATACGCAACCCAGTCCATCGCCTATATCCACGAGGCCGGCATTTTCTTCACCTGCCTTTACCAACAGCTTGGCGCCATCGCGGGGCAGTTTTTTAAGGTAAGTTATAGAGTTTTTATAGCTGCAGTGCTCGCTCCACATTACGGAGTACATGGCTACTTCAGTAAAATTGGGCGTACGGCCCAGTATCTCTTTTATCTTTTCAAATTCTTCTTCGCGAAGGCCTAATTTGGTGGCCTGTTCGAGGGTGGCTTGCATGGCGCAAAACTACAAAATGTCCAACACTTATTAATAGTGTAAATTATAATAATGAGTTAAGGAAATAAGGAAGTTTGTAATAACAATAATAGGTTGTGATAATAAGCAAAAAATAGCCCCGGCTTAAAGGCCGGGGCTGGGTTATCAAAAGACTTTCAATGTCAATCCCGGGAATATCTGTTTAAAGTTGTCTGTACCTATTAGCTCCGGAGAAATGGTGACACCATTGGCAAGTTGCATATCAAAAAAGATTTTCATAGTGGTGTTTTTAAAATAACCCCCCTTTTGGGCAAACAGGTAGCCTGCACCAATAGCGATGCTCTTTGTATTTACTCCCATTATATTTTGCTTATATGCGCTTCCTATATAACCATTCACAAACCAATTATCATAGGTATGGTAATTACCATCTGCTTTTTTATCAAAAAAGAAGTAAGATGATGCATATACTCCACCAAGGGTATAGCTTTTATCTTTGCTATACATACGATGATATTTCCTGAATTCGATGCCCATATCTGCCATGGGGGCAAACGTATTTCTTATCAGCCCCACACCCATATTCGCCTGTACTGTCAGCACATCATTACGGTTGTCTGCAGATATTCCGCCCGTCTCGTCCTTGAGCATTTGGTGGTACAAACGGAAGTGCGAGTCGCTTTCATAGGGGTTGTATGTAACGGATAATGGATTTCTGTAAGGGTCGCTTACGGAATGTGTCAGCGTTTGCGTAGATTGAAGTGTATCTATAGTATGATGCAACATTTCTTTGTCCGCTATTACCTTATCTATGTCGGTATAGTTATCCATATAAAAGGTAACCTGTACCAGGTATTTGCCCTTGATAGTAAATCCGGTCTGCGAAGAAGGCGCGCTATTTTCTCTTTCGAAGATCAACCGTACAGTATCCTGATCTAGCTTAAGTTTTGACACATCTCCATCGCGTTCTATAAAAATATTACCGTCCGGTGCATATTTTTTAAAGCGTATTTTCTTAAAGGCATACTCAGATGATAATACATAATCGATTCGTACATGGCCGCCATTACCGTCGTCGAGAGAGTCTTTATAAAAAGCGATATCTTTCTTGAAATTGAGCAGTACAGAGTCCAGATGTTTTAGTACTTCAAAGTCATTGAGGTTATTGGCTTCAACAACCATTTTCGCGTCCTTCAGTTTTACGAAATCCCTGAAGTTCACCTGGCAGTCGCAGACGTTAAACGTTTTGTCCGTTTTTGTTCTGTCGATAAATTTTTTCCAGTAGGGCTCATTGTCATTATTTTGAGCAAATAGATTTCCGTGTATGCTTGTCATCACAAGCATAGCCAGTAAGATTATTCTGTTCATAAAGGTTAGTTGAGTTTAAATTGAAGTAGATTTTTGGAGGTACTATTGTCTTCTGTTTCCTGCGCAGGAATATCATTATTATAACGGGGTTGTAAGAATTTTATCCCCGCCATTCTGTTTTCTTTTACAATGGTCTTTATATTTTCTTCTTCGGTAACCACCTCATTTATATGCACCACTTTCCATTTCTTTTTTGCCACTGCTATACGCTGCGGACGGCTATCTGTAATAGGTATAAACGGTTGTTGTACTTCTTCTTTTATTAGAGGTATATCCTTATGCTGTATGGTCACAACCTCTTCTTTTTTTAGTGATGTTCCTTTTTTGGTAATGTGAACGTATGGTACATGTACAGCAACGTCCGATTGCCTGGTAACAACAGTTGCTACCGGCATTGTGGTATCTTTATGTGGTTGTATCGCAATCACCGGAGTCGCAACAGTATGCTCTTCTCTTGCACCCCGGTTATTAAATATCAGGAACATCACCAGCAAACAAGCAGCGGCACTCATCCAGTATATAGGCAACACTTTCCGCCTTGGTTTTGCTTCCAGCTTACTCTGCAGTTTATCCCACGCCCCGTCTTTATCAAACACAAACCCTGCCGATAGCGTATCCAGCGTATCCATCTTTTTTTGCAGGCTTTGTTCGTTGTTACTTTTCATCATACACCCCCGTTTTTTGTAATTCTTTTTGCAGCATCACCCTTGCCTTGCTTAGCTGCGATTTCGATGTGCCTTCTGTAATGTTCAACTCTGCAGCTATCTCTTTGTGGTTATATCCTTCTATTGCATACAGGTTAAATACTGTCCTGTACCCTGTTGGTAGCTGCATTACCAACTTTAGTATCTCAGCAGCATTCATCTTCATCAGCGGATCATCATTTGTACTTACCTGTTCCGCGTACGTTTCATCTGCTATCCGCAACTCTTTCTTTTTTCTAAGAAACATCAGGCATTCGTTCACCATTATCTTTTTCATCCATCCACCCACACTACCGGTACCGTTATAAACAAAAGTGTCAATGCTCTTCAGGAATTTATAAAAGCCATTCAGCATCACCTCTTCAGCGTCAGGCACCACCCGCACATAGCGCATACATAGCAGTAGCATATTATCAGCATACGCATCAAACAGATGTTTCTGCGATATCCGGTCACCCTTTTTACATCCTTCTATGGCCCTTTGCTCGGTCATTAGTTCTTGGCTGTGTGCTTTAGTACATTAATATATGCAGATAGCAGGAGAAAGGTTGCCTCCCATCAAAAAAATATCCTGCACCACAGGCGCAGGATAAAACGTTATAAAATATTTTTTTATTACTTAAACAACAGTACACGACTAAATAAGCTCCTTCACGCCCGCCATTTCCCTCACAGCATCCGCTATCGCCATTGCGTCATAACCACATTCACGGTGCAGTTCTTCAGGCTTGCCATGTTCTACTATACGGTCGGGTATACCCAGTATCTTTACCTCGGGTGTATAATTATTAGCAGACATAAACTCCAGTATCGCGCTACCAAAACCGCCCACTACAGTTCCATCTTCTACGGTCACTATTTTATTATATCGTTGTGCTACCTCGTGCAGCATCGCTTCATCCAGTGGTTTTACAAAGCGCATATCGTAATGTGCTGGATACAGGTCATCAGTTGCCAGCATTTTGCATGCAGCAGCAGCAAAGTTACCCGGATGCCCAAGTGTAAGTATCGCTATTTCCTGACCGTCACATATCTTTCTGCCGGTCCCTGTTGTTATCTTTTCAAATGGTGTGCGCCACTCAGGCATCACGCCTTGTCCCCTTGGATAGCGTATCACATACGGGGCATCTATTTCCGGTAGCTGTGCCGTATACATCAGGTTGCGTAGTTCCGATTCATTCATCGGCGCACTCACTATCATGTTGGGTATGCAGCGCATAAAGGCTATATCGTATGCACCATGATGCGTTGGCCCGTCATCACCTACCAGTCCTGCTCTGTCGAGGCAAAACACCACCGGTAGTTTCTGTATCGCGACATCATGCACCACCATATCATAGGCGCGCTGCATAAAGCTGCTGTATATATTACAGAATACTTTTAGCCCCTGTGTGGCAAGCCCTGCACTCAGCGTCACTGCATGCTGCTCAGCTATGCCCACGTCAAATGCCCTGTCGGGCATTACGTCCATCATAAATTTCATAGAGCTGCCCGATGGCATCGCAGGGGTAATACCCATTATCAGCGGGTTTTTCTCTGCAAGCTCCACGAGTGTATGTCCGAAAACATCCTGGTATTTAGGCGCTTCAGGTGCGGTCGGTATTTTCTTATTTATCTTTCCGGTTATTTTGTCAAATGTGCCGGGTGCGTGCCACAGTGTCTGGTCTTTTTCCGCCAGCTCGTACCCCTTGCCCTTTACTGTTTTTATATGTAGCAGCTTAGGCCCCGGTATATCTTTCAGGTCCCTCAGCGTTTCTGTCAGCTTCACTATATTATGCCCGTCTATCGGCCCGAAGTACCGTAACCCCAGTGCCTCAAACAGGTTACTGCTCTTCGATACTACGCCTTTCAATCCGGCTTCCACCTTTGATGCCAGTTTCTGAAAATCTTTTGTCGGTAGCTTACCTAATAATTTCCACACGTCATCTCTGAACCTGTTGTAGGTATGCGATGTAGTAATATCCGTCAGGTATTCTTTTAGTGCGCCTACATTCGGATCAATAGACATGTTGTTGTCATTGAGGATGATGAGCACATTTGTGCCGCTCACGCCCGCATGGTTCAGTGCTTCAAATGGGAGGCCAGCCGTCATGGCGCCATCGCCTATCACTGCTATGTGCTGACGGGTAGTATCGCCTTTGTACTTAGAGGCAAGGGCCATGCCCAGTGCCGCCGATATAGAGGTTGATGAATGCCCCACTCCGAATGTATCGTATATGCTTTCGCTGCGTTTAGGAAAGCCGCTAAGGCCGCCATACTTCCTGTTAGTATGAAATACCTTGCGTCTGCCCGTAAGTATCTTATGTCCATAAGCCTGGTGGCCTACGTCCCATACAAGTTGGTCGTCTGGTGTGTTGAATACATAGTGCAGTGCCACAGTAAGCTCCACAACACCAAGGCTGGCGCCAAAGTGACCACCATGCACACTCACACAGTCTATAATAAACTGTCTCAACTCGTTACAAACCTGCTGTAGCTGCGACTTATCCAGTTTTTTTAGATCTTCGGGAGTATCTATATGGCTAAGCAGCGGGCCTGCGGCTATTTCTTCCATGCACTACGTTAAAAAATGTCATACAAAAGTAACAAAATAACTGCTATTAGATATGTATAACAATAAAAACCTTCCTAATGTTTTTATAAAGAATTAGATACGCTATCTATTACCTTTGCACCGAAATTTTATATTAATGTTTAACAAGTATTTCCGTTCATATCCATGGTGGCTACAGTTGGTGTTGTTTGTGCTGATGACGTTTACTATGCTGTCTTTTGCCTCTGTGATGCTGTTTGCTCTTTTCCCTAAGTTGTCGGGTTATACAGTACAACAAATATTTTCGTTGGATGAACATAGTCCTATAGGATTAATAAGGGCAACTATTATTTTTCAGGGAGTAAGCAGCATTGCTACATTTATGATCCCCGCATTATTGTTTGCATATCTTACCCATCCGCAACCTTCTTTATATCTTGGCATTACGCGCCCTAAAAAGCCGGTTCATCTGTTGCTTGCAATATGTATAATAATAGGAGCCATGCCATTGTTAAGCGGACTCGAAGCGTTGATCGGCCACATAAATTTCAGTGCTGATGTTAAAGCAAAGCAAGAAGCAAGCGAACATTTGACCAATGCACTTCTTACAATGCCAACGGCTGCAGATTTTATTAAGGCGTTAGTGGTAATGGCTTTAGTTCCCGCCATTGGCGAAGAACTTTTCTTCCGTGGTGTGCTGATGCGTTTTGCTAAAAAGAAAAGTCGCACAATGGCTTTCCCAATCGTATTTACCGCGCTTGTATTTGCCTTCTCACATACAAATATCTATGGCTACGCTTCCATCTTTCTTGCGGGACTATTATTGGCGGTCATTTATTATCTTACCGGGTCTCTGTGGTGTAGTATTTTAGCTCATTTATTTTTTAATGGTACGCAGATAGTGCTTACTTATATGTCTAATACCAATATCGCGCTAAAGAATTTTCTTGGTGGCAATTCCTTACCTGCATACCTGCCGATAGCGGGCGCCATTATATTTGCTATCTCATTCTATCTCCTATACAAAACAAGAACGCCTCTACAGTCAGGCTGGGAAGATGATTACAGTCCTGCAGAGCGTGCGTACTTAAACAAACAACAATAATCTCAGCTAACTACACCATTATATGGCACTCAACTTGCCCACATTCTTTAAACGCTTAGGTAGCGCTATCATTTTCTCCATCATTATGATGGTAGGTTTGTTGTGGAACCATTGGGCGTTCATTGTTTTAGCAAGCCTTATACAAATGCTTTGCTTACGCGATTTTATCCGTGTTATAAAGAAGATAGATGCCTCTGCTCATTGGCCTTCATGGCTGCCTGTAATGTTGCAGGTTGTTGCGCTTGTTTGGCTTTGGGTATCGTTTGTGCAATATAGTTTTCAAACACTATGGCCGGCTTTGCTGTGCTTCCCGGCAGTTATATTATTAAGTACTACACTTTCTAAAAAGACCGCACTACAGGCAGGTATGTATTCTCTTGGAGGGTTGCTTTATATCATGCTGCCGATGATATTATTCGTGCAGATGCGTACCATAAGTATCGCTATCCCATTAGCTCTGGTACTGATGATATGGATGAACGATACCATGGCATATCTTGTCGGTTCTTTCATTGGCAAACGCTCTTTTTCTGCTGTTTCTCCTAAAAAGACATGGGAGGGTACCATAGGTGGTGCTATACTTACTATTGCAGGTGCTGCTATATGGGGGCATTTTTCTCATTATTACAATATGATAGATTGGATGGTATTAGCATTGTGTGCAGCAGTAGCAGGCACTGCAGGTGACTTACTCGAGTCGAAATTAAAACGTCTTGCAGATGTAAAGGATTCAGGTACACTAATGCCGGGTCATGGTGGCGCACTCGATAGATTTGATTCTATTCTTATTGCCATTCCGTTTGCATTCTGCTATGCCTATTTTTTCATGCCGTCCATACACCTCGTCATTTTTTAAACTTACATTTGCCATTCAATAGAGTTTATACATGAAGATTCACCGCGAAGGATATAAATACATCATTATTGCCACGGTTTTGTGGCTTGGGCTTGGTTGGCTTGCCGGCCATTTTATACCATGGGCATGGTTGTCAGGTATCATCACATTCCTGCTGTTTCTTGTCTGGTTTTGGGTTGTGGCGTTTTTCCGTCTCCCTACCCGCAATATGATACATGGCGAGAATAAGGTAATATGCCCTGCCGATGGTAAAGTAGTTGTAATAGAAGAAACCTTCGAGCCTGAATACTTTAAAGACCAGCGCCTGCAGGTGTCTATATTTATGTCACCTATTAATGTGCACGTAAATCGTAACCCTGTAAGTGGCGTAATAAAATACATGAAGTACCACGCCGGCAAGTACCTGGTAGCATGGCACCCTAAGTCATCTACAGAGAACGAGCGCACTACCATAGTTATAGGTAACGATAATGGAGACCTCCTCATGCGCCAGATCGCAGGCGCTATGGCTCGGCGTATCTGTTTTTACGTAAAGGAAGGCGATACGGTCAATCAGAACGAAGAGTTCGGTTTCATCCGTTTCGGCTCCCGTGTTGATGTATTTTTCCCTATCGGCACTAAGATCGATGTTAAAATTGGTGATGTAGTAAAGGGCGGTGTTACAGTTTTAGCAGAAATGAACTAATTTTAAAATATTATAGTATCTTTATTCAAATTTCTAAATCACATAACTACAATGAAAAAATTAACTCTTTTATTGAGCGTGTTAATGATAGCTGGTGCTACTTTCGCTCACGACGGTAAAAAAGCATGCTGCAAGAAAGACGAAAAATGCGCTAAAAACGCTGCTTGTTGCAAAGACAAGAAAAATTGCACAAAAGAGTGCAGCAAAGACAAGGATGCAAAAGCTACTACTCCTGTAGCTGCACCTAAGAAAGCTGCATAAGCTCATAGCATATCTCATTTACAAAATAAGGTTGGCACATCGCCAACCTTATTTATTTGTATAAAGTTCATTACTATCATTCATTTATAGAGCCGCACTGCTTCTGATTTATTGGGCAAACTTCGATAGATGTTTATTGTACAATACATCCCACAACTACTTTATTCTCGGAAATGCCACCTGTATGGCGGGAGGTTAAATGCACAAAAAAAACCGGATGATTGCTCATCCGGTCTGTATCATTAATAAGCATCAGCTTATTTTACTTCTTCATATTCAGCGTCAGCTACATTACCGTCGCTGCCTGCATTCTGGTGTTCGCCACCTGCTGCTGCGCCGTCTGTAGGTGCGCCGCCCTGCTCTTGCGAAGCCTTGTATATTTCTTCGCTAGCTGCCATCCACGCCTTGTTCAGTTCTTCCTCGGCAGTATCTATACTTGCCAGGTCTTCTGCTTTGTGCGCTTCTTTCAGCTTAGCTATAGCTTCTTCTATCGCTGTTTTCTTATCAGCAGATATCTTGTCGCCATATTCTTTCAGTTGCTTTTCAGTGCTGAAGATGAGGCCATCCGCCTTGTTCATCTTTTCAACACGGTCACGCACTTCCTTGTCGCTGTCTTCGTTGGCTTTCGCCTCGTTCTTCATGCGCTCTATTTCTTCCTTGCTCAGGCCGCTTCCGGCTTCAATGCGTATGTTCTGCTGTTTGCCGGTACCTTTGTCCTTAGCGGTAACGTGCAGTATACCGTTAGCGTCAATATCAAAGATCACTTCTATCTGCGGTACGCCGCGTGGTGCCGGTGGTATGCCGTCCAGTATGAAGTTACCCAGGCGTTTGTTGTCCTTAGCCATTGAGCGCTCACCCTGTATTACATTTATTTCCACACTAGGCTGGCTATCGCTCGCCGTAGAGAAGGTTTCATTCTTCTTAGTAGGTATAGTTGTATTTGCTTCGATCAGGCGTGTCATGATACCACCCATTGTTTCGATACCCAGTGAAAGCGGGGTAACGTCCAGCAGCAATACATCCTTTACATCACCTGTCAGTACGCCACCCTGTATTGCAGCACCTATCGCTACTACTTCATCCGGGTTCACGCTCTTGTTAGGCTTCTTGCCAAAGAACTTTTCTACAACTTCCTGTACTTTAGGTATACGTGTAGATCCACCTACCAATATCACCTCGTCAATATCGCTTGGGTTAAGGTTTGCATCCTTAAGAGCTTTGCGGCATGGTTCCAATGTACGTTCTATCAGTGAATCAGAGAGTTGCTCGAACTTTGCACGGCTCAGCTTGCGCACAAGGTGCTTAGGCGCGCCGTCAACTGCAGTTATGTAAGGAAGGTTAATTTCAGTTTCCTGAGAAGATGATAATTCAACCTTAGCTTTTTCAGCAGCTTCCTTCAGACGCTGCCACGCCATAGGGTCTTTACGCAGGTCTATAGCTTCATCCTTTTTAAAGTCTTCAGCCAGCCAATCCATGATCACTTTATCAAAGTCATCACCACCCAGGTGTGTATCACCATTAGTAGATTTTACTTCAAATACGCCATCACCCAGTTCCAGGACAGATACGTCGAATGTACCACCACCAAGGTCAAACACAGCTATTTTGCTGTCTTTGTGTTGCTTGTCCATGCCATAAGCAAGGGCTGCAGCGGTAGGTTCATTGATGATACGGCGAACTGTCAGTCCGGCGATTTCGCCTGCTTCCTTAGTTGCCTGGCGTTGTGCGTCATTAAAGTAAGCCGGTACAGTAATAACCGCTTCCTTTACTTCTTGTCCCAGGAAGTCTTCAGCCGTCTTCTTCATTTTCTGAAGAATCATTGCTGATATTTCCTGCGGCGTATAAGGACGTCCGTCAATATCCACACGTGGAGTATTGTTGTCGCCTTTTATTACTTTATACGTAAAGTGGCTTATTTCATTGGTCACTTCATCAAAGTGGCGGCCCATAAACCTCTTTATGGACATGATTGTGTTTGTAGGGTTAGTGATAGCCTGGCGCTTTGCAGGATCTCCTACTTTACGTTCGCCGTTCTTCAAGAAAGCTACAACGGAAGGCGTGGTACGGCGGCCTTCATCATTTGCGATCACTACAGGCTCATTGCCCTCCATTACTGATACGCACGAGTTGGTAGTACCTAAGTCTATTCCGATAATTTTTGCCATAGTAAATACTTATTCTGTTTTATGTTTATTGTTTCGTTATTTCAGGTAATAATATCATACCTGCATTACCTTCTTCAATTGATATGCCATTCTACTCCCTTCGGAAATATTGGCAGAAAGCATGACACGCAGTACGAAAAAATGCCTTAAATTTTAGTTTAAGGCATTTTCGAAGATGAGTTATAAGATATTCCGTCAGTAGAAAGTTGAGCCTACTATTCTACAATCAGTAGTGTACTGGCTGGTCATAAGCGTATCCACCGTTTGCAGGCTAAGTATTACGTTCCCTTTTCTATATCCTCTCGAGGTAAATATGCCTAATACATTTTTACCTTTCATATTTGTATAAGTCGGCTCTATTTCGTTGCCTGTCAGGCCGGTACCTTGTGTCAGGCTTATTTGCTGGTAAGTGTAAAGGTCTGGAGTACCGGCATACACAGTAAGAGTAAATGGCGCCAATATACGTGATATACCAACAGGTGCAGCACCCATAGAACTCCTTATAGCAAAATACAGGCTTAGGTCGGTAGGGGAGAAATCAAAGGCGTTACTTTTATTAGTTACGGTGCCCAGGCTAAAATCTGCCGAATGAGGTGTTTCTACATGCGGTGGCAGGTTATTGGAATCCAGCCAGTTAAATGTCAGGGTACCTTGTAAAAACTGTACGGGTGAAGTTGGTAATGTTGTATTGTAATTACCCGTAATGTCCAGTGTCACGCTTTCCAGCGTTGAGCTGAAATCTATACCATCCCGTTTGCCTATTGTGTCGTCAAGATAGTACAGGTTGAAAACAGAACGGTCTACATCGTTGATGATCGGCGTTTCGGCAGAGTCCACTTCGCCGGTAGCCGGGTTAGTGATCACGAGCCTGTAGTTATAAGACGCATCTAGTGTGTTTTTAAATTTATATGCGTAGCTGGGTCCTGTAAAAAAGTCACCCGGTTGCTTAGGGTATCCTTCTACATTAAGGTCTACACGTGTCAGCGTAATATTCTGCGCTACAACCCCTGTATTTGGATCTACCTTACGTACAATGACATCAAGCGTAGGGAAGAAATTGGAATCAGGGTTTTGCGCCATGGTCACAGCGCTTTTATTCTCATCAAGAAAAGCCTTTTCTATACGTATGTAATGAGCTGTGTCAGCTTGGTCTATTAGGCCATATACTACGGTAATACTCTTATAAGGGGCGGCAACTTTAAATTTTTCCGAACAACTATTGAGCGAAAAAAGTGCAGTGATTGCCAATACAGGTAAAAGGAATTTTTTCATATTTTTCTTTCTAAGAAGCGGACAAAGATAGGGGTTTAGTTGATAACCCATTACTTTGCTATAACGCCGATCAAAGGTATTAATTGTCTTGTTTTGCTAATGTAATATGATTGTCAGTCTTCACTTTTTCGATCTTTCAGCACAGAAAGGGTATTTTTGCCACAAATAGTACTAAATGACGCTTGCCACCCAGATAAAATTTGCCACTCAGGATGCCCTTAAACACTTGTATCCTGATGTAGATATCACTACTTCCACTATCACCGTAAGCCAGACAAAACCTGAGTTTACCGGCGACTATACCATCGTACTTTTCCCGTTTCTTAAATTATTAAGGCAAAAACCAGATGCCATTGGCAAATTGCTTGGCGATTACCTCGTAGAAAAAACAGGTTTATTTACCGGATACGAAATTGTAAGTGGATTCCTTAACCTCACAATAAAGGACGAGCATTGGGTGTCCTTTTTGCTCAATCATTTCAACAATGTACGATACGGTGAACAGCCAAAGATAGATGAGCGTATAATGGTAGAATACTCTTCACCAAATACAAACAAACCGCTGCACTTCGGCCATCTGCGTAATAATTTTCTTGGCTTCTCAGTATCAGAGATATTAAAGGCAGCAGGCCGTCAGGTTGTTAAGGCTAACCTGGTCAATGATAGAGGTATTCATATCTGCAAGTCCATGATAGCATGGCAGCGCTATGCGCATGGGGAAACACCGCAAAGTACAGGTATGAAGGGGGATCACCTTGTAGGTAAGTATTATGTGAAATTTAACGACGCGTATAAAGAAGAGGTTGAGCAAATGACCGTTATAGGCATGGATAAGGCAACCGCGGAAAAGGAAGCTCCTATTATGCAGGAAGCGCAAGACATGCTGCGTAAATGGGAGGCGGGCGATAAAGAAGTACGCCACCTATGGGAAACGATGAATGGCTGGGTATACGAAGGTTTTGAGAAAACCTACACACGACTTGGTGTCGACTTTGATAAGATGTATTACGAGAGCAATACGTATCTTTTAGGTAAGGAAATCGTAGAAGCGGGAGTCGAAAAGGGAGTGTTGTTCCGTAAGGAAGATAACTCTATATGGATAGACCTAACCTCTGAAGGTTACGATCAGAAGCTACTGCTGCGTGGCGACGGCACATCTGTATACATGACACAGGACTTGGGTACTGCAAAACTTAAATATGATGAGTTCAAGCTCAATAAGTCTGTCTATGTTATAGCCGACGAGCAAAACTATCACATGCAGGTATTAAAGCTCGTGCTGCAAAAGCTCGGAGAGCCGTGTGCTGATGGCATATTCCATTTGTCTTATGGCATGGTAGAACTACCGTCAGGCCGTATGAAGAGCCGTGAAGGCACCGTAGTTGATGCTGATGATATGGTGCAGGAAATGATAGATCTGTCAAAAGCGCAAACAGAAGAGTCGGGCAAAACAGAAGGCATACCTGCCGATGAATTATCAAAGCTCTATGATACAATTGGTCTCGGGGCGTTAAAGTTCTACTTGCTGCGTGTAGACCCAAAAAAGAAAATGATCTTCGACCCTAAAGAATCGATAGACCTGCATGGTTTTACCGCTACTTATATACAATATGTACATGCCCGTATCTGCTCCATCCTCCGCAGGGAGAATGTAGCACTGCTGCCCGATAATGTTATGTTTCAGTCGTTCGTGCAAACTCAGCCCATAGCACCGCTCGAAAAGAAATTAATAAATGCCCTGGAGCAATATCCATCTATACTTGATGCCGCGGCTACGGAATTGAATCCATCAGAATTATGTAACTATTCTTTCCAACTGGCGCAGTCGTTCAATTCTTTTTTCTCAGAACACAGCATCATAAAAGCCGAGAGCGAGGAAAAGAAACAACTAAGGCTAATGATTATCATTATGACTGCATCAGTACTCCGCCACGCCATGAAATTATTAGGTATCACGCTCCCGGAAAAAATGTAAAAAGATAATTAGCAAACCGTAGAGACAGGGTATGCCTTGTCTCTGCAATTACGATTTAATAAAAAGTTCAATGGAATTTCTGTCACGGTGAGCTTATCGAACCGTGACATGCTGAATTGACCACAAGGCCGAATAGCGTTACTAACAAGGTATCACGCGCCCTTCAGCGTAGGGTCTTCCGTACGCGTAGCCCGTATCGCAGGGTACCATGCTGCAAGCAACCCCACTACCATTATGGTAGCTATGATTAGTAAGAAATCAGGCAGTTCCATACTCACGGGGTAAGCGGGCACAAGAAAACCATTGCCTCCATTTATTTTTACAAACCCAAAGGTCTGTTGCAGAAAGCACAATAACGCCCCTAACGCCAACCCGCTGAGCCCGCCTGTCAAAGACCATAACAGGCCTTCAAAAATAAATATGCGCCTGATCGTTTTCAATGTAGCGCCCATAGCTTTTAGAATGGCTATATCTTTTTGTTTCTCCATCACCAGCATGGCCAGCGCTCCTATCATGTTAAAAGATGCTATAAGCAGTACCAATAATAGTATAATATAAACCGCCCACTTTTCAGTGCCCATTACCATGTACAAAGTCTTATTCTGCTCGTAGCGGGTTTCTATTTTAAAGCCACTACCAAGCAGCTTTTGCAGTTGCGTTTTTACTGCTTCTGTCTGTGTATTATCAGTACTTACTTCTATCGATGAATATTTTCCTTCCGATCTGAACAACGTCTGAACTAATGATAACGGCGCCAATACATACTTATCATCAAATTCTCCACCATCTACCCTGAAGATGCCTATAGGATTCAGCGTCAGCGACTGGTAAGCATTTACGGGGTCTAATGCGGGATTTGTATTGTTTGCATTAGGATATTTCAATGTCAGCTCGCTGAATACATTATGCACGTCGGTAGCCAGTTTTTTCGCTATCTGGTCACCTGTTATTGCCGTGGGCCGTGTAATGCTATTTCCTGTTGATATTGAGTCTACACCCTGCATCATGTACGGGCGCACATCGTTTACGTCAAAGTAGCTGTTTTCGATCCCTTTCAGCGTCACTATCTTCTGCTGATCGTTACTTATAGCCAGCGCATTATCTTCTATTACCCTGGTTGTTGTGTGTACACCTTCCGTATGCGCAATAGCGCTCAGCTTATTTTTATCAATGCTGAAAAATTTACCTTTTGTGGCAGATATTCTTATGTCGGGGTAAAAGGTCTTGTACATGTCCTTTACAAGATGGTCAAACCCGTTAAACGCTGAAAAAACAATGATCATAGCGCCACTGGCTACGGCTATGGCTACCATGCTTATACGAGATAATATCGGCACTGCATTAGCAGAACCCTTACCGCGCATATACCGCCATGCAAGTTGCCGCGCTACCGATCTCTTCATCAGGCCTCAGTAGGTGGTTTACCAGGTGTCCCTTCTTCCTTTATTTTTTTGAACAGTTCTTCCATTTTAAACACATGATCTAGTGTTTCATCATTAAAAAACTCCAGTTCAGGCACCCTGCGCAGTTGGTTCTTTATCCTTTGTCCCAGCAGCTTGCGCCATTCCCAGTTACGTTCTTTTATTTTATGCAGCAGTTCAGATGCGTTCTTTACCTGGAAAAAGCTCAGGTACACACGTGCTTCCAGCAAGTCGGGCGTTACTATCACCTTCGATATCGACACCATACCGCCGTCTATGACATTTATACCGCCTCTTTGGAAAATATCGCTCATCTCTTCGAGTATAAGTTTCCCCACCTGTTTCTGCCGTTTACTTTCTTCCATATATCTATTTGTGTGTAAAGTTAAACCAAAACTATTTTACACGCCCGTGATAACTCTCTCTCGTCAGTTAATGATTTTTTGTAGTAAATTCGCTTTTACAAGATTATACAATGAAAAAACTAATTATTACAGCATTTGGCGGTTGTGTTTTGCTACTGTCTTCCTGCAAAGAAAATGATCTGAAGCTTAACTATGGTTCTACAAGCGTAGATACTACGTATGTTTTATCAAGCGTACCTGCCGCCCAGGCTCATAATGTATTGATAGAGGAGTTCACAGGACAAAGCTGCCCTAATTGCCCGCAAGGGCATGTAATACTTACCGGAATAGAAGGTAGTAATGCACCAGGGCGTGTAAATGTAATTGGTTTATATATGACGGATTTTGCACAGACGGTGCCACTTGCCGGTTCTAAATATGATTTCAGGGATACCAGCGCCACAATGATAGGTAATGCTATATATGGTAGCGTTGGTGGTATTCCGGTTGCGGGTATCGACAGGGGATACAATGTCAGTAATGCAACATACCAGGAATACCGCTCTGCCTGGACTAGCCTGACGAATACACACCTCACAATTGCCGATTCAGTAAATGTGGATGTTACAAGTACTTTCAATCCGGATTCCACTGCTACAATAGTTGCTACAGTAACATACTTATATCCGATGTCTACATCCCAGAGCCTCAATATTGCCATTACAGAAGATGGCATGGTCGATCTGCAGGAAGATGTCAGCAGTGATGATACTGCATATCTGTTTACAAATGTTTTCCGTGCTTTTGTTACTTCCGCACCAGGTGGTGATGTACTCTTGCCGGCAATTGCAACCAAGGAGGCGGGTAGAATAATAAGAAAGACTTATACTTACAAACCACGCTTCAAGCCAGCATCCGCTACGGCAGATAAAAATTATATTGTAAATCCAAACAATTGCAAGGTAATTGCCTATGTAGCCTACAGCACTTCTGAAGGTGCCCTGAAAGATGTATTACAATCTGCATCTACTAAATTAGTAGGGCCTTAACGTTCCGCTTTAATAACTTTTATTACTTTGCCTTGTCTTACAGACAAGGCATTTTTACTTTAAGTTCATGAAACGTATTTATAAGCTCATACCCATCGCATGTTGCATTATGGCAGTGGCCACTTTTACAGCCTGCAATAACGGGAACAATAACAAAACATCTACTACCGACACTAATGCAACGGTAAAACCTCCTATTGTAAAGACACCATCATTCGATGCCGACAGTGCTTATTATTCTATTGATAAACAGGTATCTTTTGGTCCTCGTACCCCCGGCTCATCTGCACAAACGCAATGTGCTGCATGGATGGTGGCACAGTTGAGGCGTGTCTGTGATACCGTGTATCGTCAGGATACGCACGTTACCGGCGGAGACCATAGATCTCTTCCATGTATCAATCTCATTGGTGTTATCAACCCCAAGGCTACGAAGCGCATCCTCTTCCTCACGCACTGGGACAGTCGCCCTTGGGCAGACCAGGATGCAAAGGATAAAACAATTCCAGTACTTGCTGCTGACGATGGTGGCAGTGGAGTAGGTGTGCTGATAGAGGTAGCAAGGCAATTGAAATTAGATCATTTCCCACCATCCTTAGGTATCGATATTCTGTTCACAGATGTAGAGGATTACGGTAGAAGCGAGTGGGGCGAGGACTCTTATTGTCTCGGTACGCAATACTGGGCACATCATCCGCACATAGCGGGTTACAAGGCCGATTTTGGTGTGTTGCTCGATATGGTAGGAGCTCACAATGCACAATTTCCTATGGAGGGCCTTTCAGCCCAGTTTGCCGGCGATGTACAGCAAAACATCTGGGATGCTGCCGGTCGTGCAGGTTATGCTTCCTTCTTCCCTTATACGCCCGCTGCAAGTATTACTGACGATCATGTACCTGTAAATAAAATAACAGGCATTAAAACAGTAGATATAATAAACCTTACTTCAGATCCGCAAAACCCTTTTGCGGCTCACTGGCATACACACATGGATAATATGTCCATTATAGATAAAGCAACATTAAAGGCAGTAGGGCAAACCCTGCTGCAGGTGATATATGAGCAGTCGCAGGCAAATAGCGTACAATAAGGCTGTGGCAGGTATTGCGCTTGCTTTACAGTATATTTGCCGCAAATTTTTTAATACAAATACCAATTTAGCTTGAAATACCGTAACGCCATACTTATAGTTTTGCTGGTTATTATAGCAGATCAGGTACTCAAATTTTACATCAAAACACATTTTTCTAATGGTGATGAGGTGAAAATATTGGGTAATTGGTTCAGGCTGCACTTTATCGAGAACGATGGTATGGCCTATGGCGCCAAGATCATGGATTCAGTAATGGGTAAGATCATCCTGTCTTCATTCCGTCTTATCGCGGTGATTTTTGGCTTCTTTCTACTGAAGAGACTTGTAAAAAAAGGCTACGGAAAGGGTGTTATCATCTGCGGCTCACTGATACTGGCTGGCGCGCTTGGTAACCTCATCGATAGTTTGTTTTACGGCCTCATCTTTACAGATAGTCCTTATTCATGCTTTTCCGGCAACTACGATAATTTCTCTGCCATGGCGCAATTCCATAATAAGGAGTCCGTTGCGCACCTTACACAGTTTGGCCATGGCTATGGTAAATTTCTGCAGGGCAAAGTGGTGGATATGCTCTACTTCCCATTGATAGATACAAAGATGCCCGGCTGGGTACCTTTTGTAGGTGGTAAGAATTTTGTTTTTTTTGAACCCGTGTTCAATATTGCAGATGCTGCTATCTCCGTAGGTGTGCTTACGCTTGTATTTTTTCAGAAGCGGCTCATACATAAAAAGAGAGCAGAAACTGTTGTAATTTCACAATAGCACTACTACAATAAACGATGGCCGAAGAATACATATCCATTGCAGTCTGGCTATCCGGCCGCAGCTACCGCATCCGCATCAAGCCTGATGAGGAATCCGCTGTTCGCAAAGCTGTAAAAGTAGCCGATGATAAAGTCAACGAAATGCGCCTGCACTATGCCGGTAAAGACGATCAGGATTTTATGGCCATGACCTTGCTCATGTATGCCGCAGACAGCGCCATCGAATCGTTCAATAACCCCCTTCTTCAAGACGAGCTCAGTAAAATATCACAAAAGATCGACAAAGCACTTAGTAAAGAAGAAGAGTAATTCCATCAAATTAGTATCTAAATAAGGACATGCTGACCCTAAAATGGTCAAATGTTTATAGTAAATGATAATCATTGAAACGACGCTCTGTGCCTTTGCGGTAAAACTTAGGTTGATCTTTGGAATGGACTTACCCCAGCACCTCTACCAACACTTCCATTTTACTCCCCCTCGATCCCTTTATTAATATCGCGCTATTCAACGGTGCATGTTTTTTTATCTCTTCCGCTGCTTGTGCAGACGTTTCATACCACTTATAACTACTACGCACATCCTTAAACTCCTTCCCTACAAGTATCACGTCTGTCCACTCATAATTAGCAATAAGCTGTACCAGTTCCCTGTGCTCATTCGCTTCCTCACTGCCCATTTCCTTCATGCCGCCTATCCATAATATTTTATTTGGCAAGTCTGTTTTGGAGAAATTAATAATAGCTGCCCGCATGCTAGTCGGGTTAGCATTGTATGCATCAAGGATTATTTTATTACTGCCTTTTTGCAGCCACTGAGAGCGACTGTTATCCGGATTATAATCAGCTATTGCGCGTTTAATATCATCAATCGGTATACCGAAGTGCAACCCAATCGCTACGGCCACCATCACATTCGGGTAATTATAATCACCTACAAGGTGTGTATGTATCATAGTTTCCGCATGTACTGAAAATACAGCCACATTCAGGAACACACCGTCCATTATAGACTTGCCAATATACTGTGCGTCTGCGCTACCGTAGGTCACCTGTCTGCTTATTCCTCTTGCCATTCCTTCAAGGTAATCAAGGTCAGTATTACGAAATATCTCCCCATCATGTTCTCTCAAAAAATCATACAGTTCACCCTTTCCTTTACGTACGCCCTCTATCCCGCCAAATCCCTCTATATGCGCTTTGCCACAATTGGTAATGACCCCATGCGTAGGCAAGGCTATCTTACAATAACTTTCTATTTCTTTTTGGTGATTGGCGCCCATTTCTATTACAGCCATCTGTGCGTCCTTCTTTATTTTCAGTAGCGTCAGCGGCACCCCTATATGATTATTCAGGTTGCCTTCAGTAGCGTATGTTATAAAGCGGGTACTTAATGCGGTTGTAATTAACTCCTTTGTAGTTGTTTTTCCATTAGATCCCGTAATAGCTATAAACGGAATATTAAATTGCTTACGATGATGTTTTGCAAGCTCCTGCAATGTTGTAAGAACATCATTCACTAATATGTAGCGGTCATTTATCACATACTTTTCCTCATCTACAATAGCATAGGCAGCCCCGGCGCTCAATGCCTGTACTGAAAATTCATTACCATTAAAATTCGGTCCTTTCAACGCAAAGTACAGATCACCCGGCTTTAGCTTGCGCGTATCTGTTTGCACAGAAGGATGTTCCAGGTATATTCTGTAAAGGGAAGTTATATCCAAAGCAAAAGATTTATACAGTAAAAATAAACCATTACAATATAGCAGCGAAAGAAAATCAACCGCACTAAACTAATCTCGCAAATTATCCCTTTTTGCTTAGGGTTAAATTCGGCAAAAACTTGCAACCTCAAAGCGCCATCTTATTTAATTCACGGCATGTTTATATGTTTTTAACAAATTAAATCTTAAAGCCTTTAACACTCGTATATCTGTCGATGGGTTTCCACTTGCGCGCTATATGCCTTACAGATGATACTGCTGAAATAGCAGTAGAGAAGGGTAATGCGCACGACTTTAAGAGATCCCTCATACAGAAGGTAACGTGGCTTGTGATGATATCCTACACGCTGCTCATGTTTAAGCCCGTAATGCCTGTTATAATAGACGTGCTGGCGCATACCTTTTGGGAGCAGCAGCACATGTTAGTGGTACACGAAGTAAATGGCAAGTTTCACTTACACAACGAGCTGGTGAATGCCTCTCATCAGTCCGATAAGCATTCGCAGAATGGTAAGGCAGAGACACAGGAATATATGCCCGTAGCAGCCAAACAATTTTTATTACCTGCTACAAAGCTTACTTATCGTACTATTAACTATCTTATATTCTCTTGTTATTATCCATTCCCCGCTATAGATATAGCCTTATTACCACCCCGAAGCATAGCGTAAGGTTAGCCATAGTTCCATTCTGTAAGCATTACTAATTACAAATGGAGAAGGTATAATCAACAGACAACGCTATAAGCAAGTAAGCAAAACGATCAGGTACATTCTGGATGCAATTTTTTACATAAAACAACATTGTAAGGAATACATGCTTTAACCATTTACCTATCATATTTGCCAATACTGTACAGTAGCGTAGTTAATTAAGTCCTACCTGTGTACAAGCAGTACACGGTAAGTACTTATACGTACACACTACAAAATTTATTTAATGAACTTACGTTTAGCAAGAATATTACTTATTGTATTCGTATGCTGTATTATCGCTATTACAGCGCGTGCTGATGGCCGTAAAGTGCATGGGGTAGTGATTGATAAAGTTACCCGCGAACCTATAGAATCGGCTATGGTAACGGACGGCCAAGCCAATAATGTTGAAATAACCGACAAAAATGGGAAGTTCGTATTGAGCAATGTAAAGGTTGATAGTCTGTATATATCCGTAATAGGATATGATGCAGAATATATAAAAATAGGTGCAGATAGTAAAGTATCCGCAGAGCTACATAAGGGTGCTATAATGCTTAAAGATGTAACCGTTACTAACAGTGCTAATCTTAAAACATACCATAACCTAACCTCGCTCGATTTGAATATGCAACCCGTAAAATCTGCGCAAGATCTGCTGCGACTAGTACCCGGGCTATTTATTGCACAGCATCAGGGCGGGGGCAAGGCGGAACAGATATTCCTTCGCGGCTTCGATGCCGATCATGGTACAGATGTAAATGTATCAGTAGATGGTTTACCCGTAAACATGGTAACACATGCACACGGACAAGGCTATGCCGATCTGCACTTTGTAATACCCGAAACCATTGCCAGTTACGACTTTGGTAAAGGCCCTTATTATACAGATAAGGGAGACTTTACAACTGCGGGATATGTAGCATATAGTACAAAGAATGTACTCGATCGCAACATGATTAAGATAGAGGCAGGGCAATTCAACAGCTTTCGCGCAGTAGCATTGATAAACCTGTTGAGCGATAAAGCAAGAAAAAAAGGCACAAGCGCATACATAGCTGGTGAAGGTCTTTATAGTGATGGAGGACCTTTTACTGTACCACAGCATTTTACACGGTACAATCTATTCGGTAAGTTTATTACCAAAGTAGGTACCGATAGCAAATTCACATTCATTGCCTCCACGCTTAGCTCAGGTTGGCGGGCTGCGGGTGAGATACCCGAAAGAGCGATCAGCGAAGGATATATCGCCAACCATTTTGGTGCACTCGATAGCTCACAGGGTGGATACACCAGTAGGACAAACATCAGCGGCAAGCTCACCACCGACCTCGGTAGTGGATGGACACTCGATAACCAGTTATGGTATTCGCATTATTACTTCAACCTCGTCAGCAACTTCAGTTACTACCTGTATTATCCTACAGTTGGCGATGAGTTCCGACAAAAAGATAACCGCGATGTATATGGATATACAGGCAAAATATCAAAATTGGCTTATGTAAACAATACATCCTTTACCACTACGCTGGGTGCGGGATTGAGATATGATAACATAACACCAAACGCGCTGGAGCATACCGAGGATGGTAATTTTATTTCGTACCTGCAGTATGGCAAGGCAAGAGAATTGAATACGAACGGCTATCTCGACGAGACGATACGTAGCGGCAAATGGTTATTTAACGCAGGTATACGTGTCGACTATTTTCATTTCTATTACCAGAATATGGCGACACCTATCGATGCTTATTCAGAGATTGGCCTTGCTCCGTTTACTAATGTAGACCCTAATGCAAATAAAGTAATCGCCAGCCCTAAGGTGAGTGCGGAGTATACCTTTAATTCTAAATTTCAAATGTACCTCAAGGGTGGTAAAGGTTTCCACTCAAACGATGCAAGGGTTGTAATAGCCAATAAGGATTTTGAGATATTGCCTGCTGCCTATGGTGCCGATCTGGGTATGAACTGGAAGCCGCTGCCAAATCTTTATATCAATACGGCGATCTGGTATCTGTACTTGCAACAAGAGTTTACATTTGGCAGCGACCTTATAGACCAGCCCGGTGGCCCTGTGAGTCTGAGCGGAAGAACGCAGCGCGAAGGCATCGACTTTTCCGCACGCTACCAGATCACCAATTGGCTATTCTTCAACTTCAATATCAACCCCGATAAGCCACGTTATCTCGACAGCGCAAAAGGTCATGACCATGTAGAACTGGCACCGACACTCACCAGCACTGCCGGGCTCGATTTCAGGTTTAAGAATGGAATCAATGGCGGCATTAGCTATCGCTATTTACACGATAGAGCTGCAGATCCTGAATATACCCATACAGCAAGTGGCTACTTCATCACTGACCTTACTATAAACTACACCCGCAAAAGATATGAATTGGGTTTAGCAATTGAAAATCTTTTCAATCAGAAGTGGGATGAAGCGCAGTTCGAATATGAGTCACGCTTGAAGAATGAAGCTCCCGGAAGTTCTGTAACAGAAGTAAGCTTTACTCCGGGCGTGCCATTCTTTGCGAAATTCAAGTTGTCGATATTCTTTTAGCATACACATAGATACACTGAGAGAAAAACAAAGAGGGTTCGCAGTTTGCGAACCCTCTTTCTATAAAATAGTTATAGTTATTTGATGTTGAAAGCCTTTTTTACTTTAGAAACGTAATCCAGCTTTTCCCACGTAAATAATTCCACCTTCATTGTCTTTGATTTTCCGGTAGCGGAGTGGAACGTTTTTGTAACGGTTTCCGGCGTACGGCCCATGTGGCCATAAGCGGCGCACTCGCTATACATTGGTTGGCGAAGTTTCAGGCGCTCTTCTATAAAGTAAGGGCGCATATCAAATACTTCGTTTACGATTTTGCCTATCTGGCCATCGGTAAGTTTTACTTTAGCAGTACCCTTTGTATCAACGCATATTGATGTAGGTTTTGCAACGCCTATGGCGTAAGATACCTGTACCAGTATTTCGTCGCATACACCGGCAGCTACGAGGTTCTTGGCAATATGACGTGTAGCATAAGCTGCAGAACGGTCTACTTTGCTTGGGTCTTTACCGGAGAACGCACCACCACCATGTGCACCCTTGCCGCCATAAGTATCCACGATGATCTTACGGCCTGTAAGGCCAGTATCGCCATGCGGGCCGCCAATTACGAACTTGCCTGTAGGGTTTACGTGATACTTTATTTTGTCGTTGAACAGGTGTTTGTGCTGCGGGTACTTCTTTATAATGCGTGGTATCAGGATGTTTTTTACATCTTTTGTTATCTTATCCTGCATTGCTTTCTCCTCAGCAAAGTCGTCATGCTGTGTAGAGATAACAATTGCGTCTATGCGCACAGGTTTGTGGTTATCATCATACTCGAGTGTTACCTGGCTCTTTGCATCCGGGCGCAGATATTTTATCTGCTTGTTCTCGCGGCGTATGTCGGCAAGTTCGCGTAATAAGTTATGTGCGAGGTCCAGTGCGAGTGGCATGTAGTTCTCTGTTTCGTTGGTTGCGTAACCAAACATCATACCCTGATCGCCGGCGCCTTGTTCTTCTTTCTTTTTCTTTTCAACACCTTGATTAATATCGGCAGACTGCTCGTGAATAGCAGATAACACTCCGCATGACTCTGACTCAAATTTATACTCGCTCTTTGTGTAGCCTATCTTTGCTATCACTTCGCGGGCTATGTGTTGTACATCAATGTACGTATTACATTTTACCTCACCGGCCAGTACTACCTGTCCTGTTGTTACCAATGTTTCGCAAGCGATCTTTGATTGAGGATCCCAGGCAAGAAAATTATCAACGAGTGCGTCTGATATCTGGTCGGCTACTTTATCAGGATGCCCTTCTGAAACGGACTCTGATGTAAATAAATAGGACATGTTAAGTTTGTTGTTTTATATGAATATTCAGTAATGAGGTTGCAATTTATTCAACTGTTACCGATTTAGCAAGATTTCTTGGCTGATCTACGTTACAACCACGCATAATAGCTATATGATAAGCTAGTAATTGCAGAGGTACTATAGTTATAAGCGGGGAAAGTATTTCTTCTGTTTCAGGTACTTCAATAACGTGGTCTGCGAGGGCTGCTATTTGTTTGTCGCCTTTATTTACCACCGCTATGATCTTTCCTTTACGGGCCTTTACTTCTTGTACGTTCGATACGATCTTTTCGTACGCGCTCTTATTTGTAGCAAGGAACACCACCGGCATATTCTCGTCAATAAGGGCGATAGGGCCATGCTTCATTTCTGCGGCAGGATAGCCCTCTGCGTGTATGTAAGATATTTCTTTCAGCTTCAATGCTCCTTCCAGTGCTACCGGAAAGTTATAGCCACGACCGAGGTATAGGAAGTTTGTAGCGTCTTTATAGATGGCTGCTATTTCCTTTATCTGTGCATCAAGTGCAAGTGTTTCTTCTATTTTTTTAGGGATATTCTCCATCTCATAGAGTATTTCGCGCATCTTAGAGGTCGGGATGGTGCCCTTTACGCTCGCTATCTGCAACGCTATGAGTGTAATAATAGATATCTGTGTGGAGAATGCTTTTGTAGATGCTACGCCTATCTCAGGGCCAGCATGTGTATAAGAGCCAGCATGTGATGTGCGAGCTATAGACGAGCCTATAACGTTACAGATACCATAGATAAGCGCCTGCCTTTCCTTTGCCAGCTCTATAGCGGCAAGGGTATCGGCTGTTTCGCCTGATTGTGAGATAGCCATTATCACATCGTTCTCATTAATGATAGGATTGCGATAGCGGAACTCTGAAGCATACTCTACCTCAACCGGTACGCGCGCCAGGTCTTCAATAAGGTACTCACCTATAAGGGCCGAATGCCATGATGTTCCACAGGCTGTGATAATGATACGGCCTGCATTGTCTATACGCTTCACGTACTCGTTAAGGCCACCCAGCTTTATCCACCCATCTTTAGCACTCATACGGCCACGAAGAGAGTCTTCGATAGCTTTAGGCTGCTCGTATATTTCTTTCAGCATAAAATGCTCGAAACCACCCTTCTCGATTGTTTCCAGCGAAAACTCAAGTTTCTTTATTTCGTGCGACTTTTCGATATTACCAAGGGTGCGTATTTTATATTCCCCGTTGCGGTTTACCACTGCGTACTCCTGATCATCGAGATACACTACATTCTTTGTGTATTCTATAATTGGCGATGCGTCTGATGCGATGTAAAATTCATCTTCACCAATGCCTATCACCAGCGGGCTGCCTTTGCGGGCTGCCACCAGCTGATCAGGATTATTTTTATTGAGCACTACGATAGCGTATGCGCCTACCACCTCATTGAGGGCTATGCGCACCGCTACATCGAGCGTTACTTTTTCTTTTTGCTGTATTTCCTCTATCAGGTTTACCAGCACTTCCGTATCTGTATCAGAGTGAAACACGTAACCTCTCTTCTGAAGCTCTTCCTTGATAGAAGCGTAGTTCTCAATGATGCCATTATGGATGAGCGCCAGGTTGCCCGACTGCGACAAATGCGGATGGGCGTTACGGTCACTTGGCTCACCATGTGTAGCCCAGCGTGTATGGCCTATGCCAATAGTAGCTGCTACATGATCATGGTCTACTACCTTTTCCAGTTCGCTTACCTTGCCTGCCTTTTTAAAGACATTCATATCGCCATTAAGCAGTGCTATTCCCGCACTATCATAACCACGGTATTCGAGCCGCTTAAGTCCTTTAATGAGAATTGGGAAAGCTTCTTTGTTTCCTATATATCCTACGATACCGCACATAAGTTGTGTATTATTTATTTACTCAGCTTTGAATATACGACAAATAATTTAGCACGGTAATGAGGATCGCTATAATTTCCTCCCGCAGCCAGCATACGGTATGCTGCATAGAAGTTTTGCGATCCGTTCAGGTGCAGGTGTAGCGTGTTCTGACCTGCAGAAATAGATGCCTGCAGCTCACGGGGAATATTTATAGTGTATGTAATAATATTTGTAGAGCCTGTGTTATAGGTGAAATTATGAGGATAGCCATCGAGAAGTGCAAGCGGTGTGATGCTTGTCGTCGGGTATCTGTCTGCAACTGTGTATGCACCACTGGAATTTATTCCCAGCGGGTAGAGTATCTGCGGGGCAAAGAATACAGAGTCGGTATGGCCTTGCGGTAATAAAGATATTTGCACCTCTGCTTTATTAATGACGATATTCTTAGGCAATGAGTCAATGATATTTTGCACCACAAGGTCGATGCCTGCGCCGGGTTGGTTCTGCAGTGCTATTATACTATCATTAGCACTGCGCGAGTTGTACAGGTTGCTAACCGGATAGCGGCCATAAGAACGTTTAATGCTGTTAAAATGCGCGCAATAGCCAGTATTGAACGGATAAGTAGCCAATAATGTATCAGGCACTACTGCGCCTACAGTGTGATAATATACTACCACACCAGCCTGCGAATAAGCATCAGCGCCATCTAACTCGAAATAAGGAAGTGCAGTCGTTGTCTGTCGTGTATCTGCCGTCCGTACGCAAAAGCCGGGGAACGTATTCATAAATGTAGTAGGGTCTGTGGCTTTTACATCCGCAGTACTGTCTATGTAATGTAGAAAGGTATTATTCAGACGAATGCGCATGTGTGGATGTTGCATAACGCCCAATACAGAAACAGAATCCTGCAGATTATGCAGATTAACCGTTACAACATTGCTCAAAGCCTGGCCGGTAGGCTTGGTAGAATATGAAAAATAATTAGAGTAGTACCCTAACGTATCGGTCATCTCAAATACCTGGTAAGATTGAGTAAGCGTTGTATTGGCACTATCGCCATAAGTAAAGCCGCTGTATGGCATAATAAGTACAGCTGAATCTATTTGATAAGGCGCCGGAAAGTAAAACCCCAGGCCCGGCGAAACAGGCACTACCTGAAAATAAGTAGCCGCTGTAGTAATACCAAAATAAGGATCCAGCATATTGCCTACAGCTTGGTAGATGGATATACCGCCGAGGTTGAGACTGGTGATAACCGTATCATCAAAATAAGTATGGGTAACGCAGGCTAATGACTTTGACTGTATCATAGCCGTATCATTTGAAGGCGATACTTTAGAACTGATAAGCGTATTTTCTTTACAGCCCGTGCCGGATATCGTTACTAATGCGATACCCACGATGACTGTAAGTGTATAGAAAAGATGTTTCAAAATGTGTAAATTTCCGCTAAGATGATAAAATAAATACTAAGACTCTGTTAAGCTTTGATACTTGTTCAATATGGCTTTCAGCGTGCAAATGTACGCAATCATTTGCTTAGTTTTGAATATACGACAAATAGCTTTGCCCTATACCTCGCATCGCTGTAATTTCCTCCGCCGGCTATCATACGATATGCACCAAAGAAGTCTTCAGAACCATTAATGTGCAGGTGCAGCGTATTCTGGTGCGCCGAAATGACCGATTGCACCTCTCTTGGTATATTTATAGTATAAGTGCTAATACTGTTTGTTGTATTGCTGTATGTGAAATTATGCGCATATCCATCTATTTGCGCAATAGTTGCTTCCGATAAAGGATAAATATCTGCTACGCCATAAAGTCCGTTGGCATTTATCCCTACCGGGAAAATTCTAAGCGGTGCAAAAAAGACGGAGGAAGTATATTGCGGCAACAGCGATATCTGCACTTGTGCCTGATTGAGTACAATATTACTTGGTAAAGAATCGAGCAGATGCTGAATAACAAGGTCAATTGACGCGCCGGGCAGGTTCTGCATAGCAATAATACTGTCATTTGCCTGTCCTGCAGCGTACAGATTCGCTACCGGATAATGGCTATAGGAGTGCACGATGTTATTAAAATGACTACAATTGGCAGTATTAAAGTAGTACTGCGCCGTATTTGCATCGCTTTTGCCATTAGTGTGATAATAGACCACAACACCGGCACGGGAATAAGCGTCTACACCATCTAACTGAAAATAAGGCAACGCAGTTGTAGCGGCGGATGGGCGTGTATCGGCTGCACGAACGCAAATGCCCGGGAAGACATTAGTAAAATCGCCGGGAGTACTTGCTTTTACATCGGCAGTGCTATCTATATAGTGCAGAAAAGCATTATTGAGCCTGATGCGCATGTGCGGGCGCTGCATAACACCTGATACGGAGACCGAATCGTGCAGGCTATGCAGATTTACAGTAATCACATCACTCAATGGTGCTGCCAGTGGTTTATAGGTATAAGAAAAATAAGTGGCTTCAGAAGAGCCCAGTGTGTCGCCTAATGCGTAGACCTGGTACCTTTGTGTGAGTGTAATATTAGCAGTATCGCCCCAGGTGAACCCACTGTAAGGCATTACCAGTACGGCAGAATCAATTGTACAACCGTTAAAATAAAAACCCGGATTATCGGGTACTATCTGAAAATAAGTACCAGCCGTGGTAACACCAAAATAATCGTCTCTCACAGAACCGGCGGCCTGATAAATGGGTAAGCCGAGATTGCCACTAGTGACCATCGTATCGTCGTAATAGGTGCTAGTGATACATGCCAGCGACTTTGACTGAATAAGAGCAGTATCATTTGCCGGCGATACTTTCGAGCTTATTAATGTATGTTCTTTGCACGATGTAGTGCATATGGCTGCCAGGCAAAGGCCAACCAATGACGTAAGGGAGTAGATAGGTTTCAAGATGGTATATGTTTTCTCTAAGTTGAGAAAACATATACTAAGACTCTGTTAAGCTTTTGTACAAGTCTAACAATGGGGTAACGTCTTCTTTCCAGGATTCATCATAAGGAATGACCTTTTTATAACGGCTAGGCTTTATTTCGTCTGTTACCTTTTTATCCATCTTATCAGAGCCGAATATCACCACATCAGCAAATTTACTTGCACCAATGGTAAGGGCTGTGTTGGTACCTTCCTTGAAACAATCGAAGTCCTTTTCCTTTATCTCGTTATTGATAAGGGCTTTCTTGGTAAAGTTCGGATTAAGCTTTTCCTTGAACTGATTTGCCTGTGCGGTATATATTACTTTAGAGTAGCCAAATACAGGCTCTTTCTTGTAAGCCGTTTTAAGGTAGAGTGGTAACAAAGAAGTCATCCAGCCATGGCAGTGAATAACGTGCGGCGGCCATCCGAATTTCTTAACCGTTTCCAGTGCACTTTTGCAGAAGAATATCATGCGCTCTGCATTGTCATCAAAAAACTTATCCTGATCGTCGCGAAATACAGATTTGCGCTTGAAGTAATCTTCATTATCCATGAAATAGACCTGCAGGCGCGCATTTGGCAATGAGGCCACTTTTATGATAAGGGGGTAATCATCTTTGTCGATAATAACATTGATACCGGACAGACGTACCACCTCGTGGAGACGGTGACGGCGCTCATTGATAAGGCCGAAACGCGGCATGATAACACGTACCTCAAGCCCAGCATCAAACGTTTTGATAGCCAGTTTGTTGAGTATCTGTGCAAAATCCGTAAACTCTGTATAGGGAGAAAGTTCGTTGGCAATAATTAAAACACGTTTTTTAGTGTCTGCAGCCATGTTAAGGAATTAAAATTAAGCGGATAAAAATGTGTTAACTAAGAAATTAGCTGCAAAATTACGAAAATATTGTATTGAAACCTTGCCCATACTTCATATAGTAGGATTTATTCTGCCAACTTCTTACTTTGCAGGCTCGCAGGCACAAAATAGTTTATGAAAATATTTAAGACGACAGGAGATGTAAGCGCATACATTGAAGGAATAAAACAAGCGAAAAGTACAGTGGGGTTTGTGCCGACCATGGGCGCACTACACGCAGGCCACATATCCCTAATAAAGCAGGCCAAGGAGGATGGGGGTATAACTGTGTGCAGCATTTTTGTGAATCCTACCCAATTTAACGACAAGAAAGACCTTGAAAAATACCCCGTTACCACAGAAGCCGATATTGAGCTTTTGCTGGAAGCGGACTGTGATGTGCTTTTTTTGCCGTCGGTACAGGAAATGTACCCTGAGGGTACGGAGGCAGGCAAAATGTATGATTTCGGGTATCTTGAAACTATACTGGAAGGAGCTCAACGGCCTGGGCACTTTAGGGGCGTGGGGCAGATAGTGTCGCGGTTATTAGAAGCGATACGCCCCAATAAATTATACATAGGCCAGAAGGATTATCAACAGTGTATGGTGATCACCAAGCTGGCAAAGCTGATGGGGCTAAATGAACTCAAAGTAATTATATGCCCAACGAATCGCGAGGCAGACGGGCTGGCCATGAGCTCTCGTAATCGCAGGCTTACAGAGCCGCAACGTGCACTGGCAGGTGTTATCTATCAGTGTCTTGTATCGATCCAGGGCAAAAAAGATGTTGGCAATTTTGAGGTCATACAAAAGGAGTGTATAGAGTTGTTAAGTGCAAAGGGTTTTGCGCCAGAGTATGTATCGCTAGCAGATGCACGCGACCTGACACTATTAGACAATTATAAAGTGGGCACGCCGATGGTGGCGCTTATCGCAGCACGGCTGGGGGATGTGCGGTTGATAGATAATATACTGGTGTAGGTTTCACCTAGTCTGGCCGAAGTATTTTAGTATTACAATTGATAAATCTGGCTGGAGTCACTATTCGTTGAGGGAGTGTCATCAATATTTGCCCGTAAATTTAGGTTGTAGACCGACACGACTAATCGACAAAAAGTGGGCCTGCTCTTTATGAACAGGCCCACTTTTTATTGAATCATTATATTTAGTTCTTAGTTGCGGCAGGCATTGTTGGTACAAATACACTTGCGTCTATAGGCTTGTTTACCTCTACAGATTTGAAAGCAACCTCACCACCCTGTGCATTAATGCTCATGGGCATTACAATACCCTCAGGAAGTGTCTTATAGTCGCTGTAAAGTACTGCTACTTCTGTTTCCTGATCATCTACTTTTACTTTGCTTTCTGTGCGCAGCAGATAGTATGTTTTAGCATCGTAGAAAGATGTGCTTTCATCGCCATCTTTTTCTGTAAATTTTATTTTATAGCAAAGCGCGCTGTTTACTGAATCCGTGCCCACGTACTCTGCTTTAGTACCCTTTGCCTTATAGTCTACAATGTTGTTTGCCTCCTTAAGGTTCAGTTTCGATTGCTCGCCTTTTACGGCGTCAGCCTTCATGGTATCTACTTTAGCAGGGCCGCCGCCAAATGGCATATAGGTGTACCCTTCTTTAGTAGTAACGATAGTGTAGCCGTTCATGCCCATTACACTGATGTCGGTCCTCATTGCTTTGCCGCTTTCTATAGTCTCGGTGATGCCTATATCCATACCCTGCGCCTTAATAGTGCCGGTCATTTTCAGCGTCTTTATCTTATCCCATTTTTCAGCGCCGCCCATAGCTGCCTCATGCTTTTTCAATATTTCGTCGGCGTTCTGTGCTTTTGCAGATATACCTGCTACTAATGCCAGTGCTGCCAGCATGGCGAATTTTGTTGATCTCATTTTATACGATATTATTTTGCGATGTAAATTAATACAAATAAATGGTTAACAATTGTGCTGTATAAACTTTATGTTTCCTATAATTTCGTCATAGTTCCAGCTCGCTCAACTCCAGCCAGCGGAGTTCTTTTGCCTCCAGCAAATTGCCTACTTCTATAATCCTGGCGCTAAGTCGTTGAATGGTATCGTAGTTGGTGTTTTCGTCGCTCATCTTTAATGTGATATCGGCTTTTTCAGCTTCAAGTGAAGCCATATCTTTTTCGATCTGTTCAAATTCGCGTTTCTCCTTGAATGAGGCCTTCTTTTTTGCAGTAGAAATGGCTGCTTTTTGAACCACAACTGGTGTAGGCTTTGGGGCTTCAGGCTCTTTTTCCTTCTCTTTGTTGGTCAGTTTTTCCTTGGCTTTCTCTTCCATACGATGATTAGAATAGTTACCCGGGAAGTCCCTAACCACACCATCACCTTCAAAAATGAACAAATGGTCTACCAGCCTGTCCATAAAATAGCGATCGTGCGATACAATGATAATGCAACCCTGATATTCGCTGAGGAAATTCTCCAGTACGGAAAGAGTAGGCAAGTCGAGGTCATTGGTGGGCTCATCGAGTACTAAAAAATTGGGATTCTTAAAAAGTACCGCCAGTAGTTGCAATCGTTTCTTCTCACCACCACTTAGCTTTGATAGATAAGTATATTGCTGCTCAGGTGGGAAAAGAAACAAAGAAAGGAACTGTGATGCGCTTAGAGACCCACCATTTGCCAATGGAAAATTCTCGGCGATATCCTTCACAAACTCTATCACCCGCATATCTTCCTTTATCTCCAGTCCCTGCTGCGAAAAGTTGCCGAACACCACCGTTTCCCCGATGTTTATCTTACCGCTGTCGGCAGGCTCAATGCCTTGCAGCATGTGCAGGAAGGTAGATTTACCAGCACCATTCTTACCTACTATGCCTATCCGCTCCCCTTTCTTAAAAGTATAGTCAAATCCCTTTAGAATTACTTTGTCACCATAGCTTTTATACACCTTCTTTAGCTCGGCTATCTTACCGCCAAGGCGGTTCATTTTCATCTGTAACTCTACCTGATTGTCAACAACCTTTTGCTTTGCTACAGACTCTATATCGTAGAAATTATCTTGCCTGCTTTTTGATTTTGTGGTCCTTGCCTTTGGCTGCTTACGCATCCATTCCAGTTCCTTGCGATATTGATTGCGCGCCTTATCTATATTAGCCACGGTGTTTTCTATACGCGCAGCTTTTTTCTCCAGATAGCTTTGATAATCGCCTTTGTAAGTATATAGCTTTGTTTCATCCAGTTCCCATATCTCATCGCACACATCTTCTAGAAAATAACGATCATGCGTTACCATCAGCAGGGTTACTTTCTGTTGATTTAGATAATGCTCCAGCCACTCTACCATACCTACATCAAGATGATTGGTAGGTTCATCCATTATCAGCAACACATGCTTGTGCTCAAAGCCAATATCTATAAGTATCTGCGCCAGTGCTACGCGTTTTCGTTGGCCACCGCTAAGTGTCTTTACTTTTTGGTCGAGGTTGTGAATATTAAGCTTGGCGAGTATCTGGTTCACTTTCGCTTCAAAGTCCCAGGCACCAAGGTCGTCGAGCTTAGTAAGCGCGTTTGATAATGCTACAGGATCTTTTGACCCTTCTGATAGCACCTTTTCATAGTCGCGCAATGCTTCTGCTACAGGGTGTTTGTAATGGAATATATTATCGAGTACAGAAAGCTCTTCGGCAAACTGCGGCTCCTGTTCAAACAAGGCCACAGTAACGTCCTTATGCACCCATATTTTACCGTCATCTACAGTGTCCTTTCCTGCCAATATCTTTAACAGGGTAGACTTACCACTACCGTTTCTGGCAATGAGGGCTATTTTATCCCCCTCACTAATGTGAAAGGTAATATCTGTAAAAAGAGGTTTTATTCCGTAAGTTTTGCTGATCCTATCCGCTGATACATAATGCATAAGACCGCGAAGTTATGGTAATCGAGTTGATCGATGTCTTTTCGCAATAAGAAGCCCCCAAACCAGTTAGTATTTGGGGGCTAAAACGATAAGTAAGTCTATAGAGGCCGGTATGGGGTTTGATAGTTGTGGTATCAAGAGTGTAAACTTAAGACAGCACAACCTATTCATTATAAAAGGTTTTACGAACGGTAATAAATTCTTTATTAACGGTAGTTTGATGTTGACTAACCTGTCCATTTTAGGTTAAAGCATGTATTATTAATTATAGATCGTACTGTCTATCTTTTAAATAATAAGCCCCCCGGATGTATCATGTCGGGGGGCTTAGAATAAATAGAGCTTAATAGGGAGGGCAATATTAGCCGCCTATTACCATTCTTTTAGCATCTATTACACTACCATCTACAACCAGTGTATATAAATAAATACCCGGTACCATGTTTTGAATCTTAACAGATATACTGCCTTGCCCTGGTGCCGCAATTTGATAACGGCTCATTTCTTTACCACTCAGGTCAGAAATAATAATTGCCGCACTACCGTTCATCTTTGAAATAAAGTAGCCTATAGAGGTTTCTTTATTAAAAGGGTTAGGTACGTTTTGATATAGTGCATTACCTGTATTAGCAGTAACGTCTTTACTTATTGAGCTTGTGACAGTGTTATTAGCACAACAATTTGCCAGATCATCAAGCCTTGCCTTCAGGTCATCAAGCTGAGATTGTAACTTATCGTTGTTTGCTTTTTCTTGCTGGTACATAGTATACAATTCCTTTTCCCCCTCTGTAAGTACCGGGATAAAGGAATTATAATTGATGCCGTAAGTGCCTGCAGAGTCTACGATAACAGCTTCCGGCATAACCTTAGCCACATCCTGGGCTATGAAGCCATATTGTCTGCTGTTATCTGCGTGTGTTTCCTGTAGCACAGCTTGATTCCAGCTATACGTTTTACCAGTTAAACCGTTTATAAGTTTGAACGGATTACTGATGCTTTTGATGTTTGTCTTAAGTCTTTCATCAGAGGTAGCTATGTAGGCAAGCGCTCTTGTTACGCCATTTACATCGAGGGCAACAATGCCAGAACCAGGCGGCGGCGTTGTACCTGATAAGCCACCAGCCCATGTATAAGTAAACCCACTGGTTTTATTTATACCTACAGATGCACCATTATCATAGACTATGCTGCAACCTAATACTCCTGAGCCGGTTACCTTTGGAAGGATGTTAGTGCTGCTACATGATAGAGTAACGGGATTGCTTAAATTTATACCACTATTAAAAACATATCCGGATTGAGGATCAATTACCATTATATTACCCTTAGGATTAGTTTCCAGATTTTCGAAGCGAATATCTGATAAAGTTGGCCCTTGATTATGGCCTGTGCAGTTAATATGTAAATATGCAGAGGTAGGGTCTGTTGTTGGGTTTGTATTCCAACCGAACATACCATCCTTAGTAAAAATGCCTCTATTTACATTGTCAGTCATAATATTTACATTATCGTTTGATATTGTCCCGAAAATGTTATTTGAACCAGATATATGATTGCCGACAAGTCTCCAGAAACATGTTTCTGGGCATGATGATCCTGTATCGTGCTGACAAGTACAGCTACACGGAAGGGTATCACATATCGCTGAACTTTCACTTTTGATTGAGCTTTTTCCTGTTGCAGACACAATAGAGCCTTGCATATCCATTCCCATACCATTTAAACCTGCGGGGGGGGGGTTGAGGTTATTTAAAATAAATGCCAACTGATGTTTTCCCGCCGTTATCCATTTTGTGATCATAAAATGCCCACCAGGATTAAGCCAGTTGGTTGCAGCTGGAATTTCTGAATAACCAAGAACAATTGGTGAAGCACTATTGGGGTCGATTATCACAGCTGAAATGTAATTATCATCCAATATTGTGTCAAATTTGAATTTTATACTATCATCCATACATATATTAAATATCCTGCTAATTGTATCAATTTGAGCGGATCCGCTACCATCACAAGCATACCAGCTCGAATTCAGACAACTTATCCACGAACTATTTGGTCGAATGTCCCACCCGGTCCTTTTAGTAATGACATCTGCTTTTCCACCAGATGTGACTATCGTGGCATATCCCCCTGCTGGAAAGTAAGAGGAAGTAGTAGTATTTGTTGGGGTAGAAGCTACAGCATTAACTATGTTTACATTAGGGCTGACGGTCCAATAGTAATCTTGTACAGATGCAAGGTAATCAGGGCCAGGTGTAATTGCAGTTCCAGTTATTGGGTCATAGCCGGTATTAATCGTCAATGAATCGGTAAGGCATTGTGCAGTAGAATATTGCGATACAGTGACTGATAACAGAAGTAAGAGAAAAAATTTGAATATCCAAAGTGGGTTTGATATTATATTTTGTTGCTTAATATTCTGTTGCTCGGATTTTTGCACGTTTAAGCGCGATAAGATAGGCTTCATAATTTTTTAGCTTTAAGTGTTTGTGAAATTAGATTCAGAATGATTTTTTTAAAGATATACCCATAGGCGATTCGGTTTTTTAATTGTTAATAATTTGTTAACCACTAATCTAAAACAAGTATGCTACCCATAATGAAATATTTCACTAACGGTATAAATCGTTTATTAACGGTGCCAGAAAAAAAGTGGTATTATGAAGTGCTTTTGATAGAAATGAGGGCTATTGTGCCGGTTGTCTCGTGGGCAATGTTTTTTGTTTCTTTTATTTCAAACGTGATATTCAAACTATATAAGGCAGATAGCTGCATGATACGTTTTTTGATATTCTCCAGGCCATACGATTCGTGGAGTTTATCTCCGCCTTTTAATGATGATTCTATACCGATACCATTATCTACCACTTCGATTATTGTTCGATCTTCTTTCTCGTAAACATTTATTGCAATGATACCATTTACAGATTGGAGTGGCAATAAGCCATGTTTTATGGAATTTTCTACGAGCGGCTGAATTAGCAATGGGGGAATCATTATTTCAAAAGCATCCACTTCTTCGTCGATGTTGATGGAGTAGTTAAACCATTCTTTGAAACGCAGTTTTTCGATCTTCAGATAGTTGGCAACAAGATCCAGTTCTTTTTGTAATGGTATCAGCTCAAAAGAAAGGTTATGCATGTTTTGCCGGATAAGGTCAGCGAAAATGCGCAGATATTCGTTGGAAGCAAGTTTATCATCTTTGTTTACAAGGCTCTGTACATTGTTTAATGTATTGAAAACAAAATGGGGGTTCATTAATGCATTCAGTACTTTATATTCTGATTTTAATGAGCTCATTTTTGATTTATGCGCTGCTTCTCTTTTTAGTAGTATGCGCTTTATCCAATAATAGATAATAAAGGAAACTGCACATAAGGTTATAATGGTGCATAAAATAATGAACCACCACCTGGCCCAGAATGGCTTTAAGATGATTAGTGTAAATGTTGCCGTATCGCCTACTTGTCCGGATAGTGTTTTAGCTCGCAGTTCTATATTAAATATACCATGGCCCAAGCCAAAAATATTCAAGCCTTCATTTGCTATTTGTTTCCACTGATGGGTCGTATCTTTAGATATTGAGTATTCCAATGTAACATTTTTACTGCTGAAGGATAATACAGAAAAATAAAGTGTAAGGCTTTGCGCATTACTATAAGGCAATTCTAATCGTCTAGCATTAATATCAAGTACAGTATCCTTTGTTTTGAGCGCGGTAAAAGCGACCGTTGGTGGAGTATCAGTCAGGAAAAACTCTTTAACAGGTATGCTGGTTATACCGCCTTTTTTGAAAAAGAAACAGGAAGAATCACTGGTGCAAATGACTTCGGGATCGAGCGGAATGAACGGATCTTCCAATCTCCGGACAGAGAAAACAGGCTTGTGTGGAGATCGTTGTAATGTTAATACCCGATAATTGTCGCTTGTACGGATAAGTATATGATCGCTGTCAAGCCTAAATGACTTTGTCCATATAGACTTCTGGCCAATAACAGAGTCAATTTGTATATCACCATTATAATGGTTACAGACCAGTATTTTGTTTTCCTGGGTAACACCGATGAGGTAATCATCGTATATATTGAACCATTTGAACATATTGTTTTTGAATTGAGGTTGAACAATCGCGTTTGTCCCTACTATCTTGTATACATTGTTTAGTGTGGAATACCATATAGTATTATCACCGGCTTTTGCAAAAGCAAAAATTCTTTGATTGCCGCTGCCTGATATGTTATTAAACACATGTTCTTTGTTGTTATCGGAAGAGAACAGTGAGATGTCAGAGTAAGTGATTTTTTCCGGCAACCTGACAAATATCCGGCTTGCATCTGTTGTAATTTCTTTTGGAAAAAAGTGGCTGTCGCCGTAACCAAGATCAGATTTTATGAATTCTATGTCAGGTTTCGGGCTATTGATGTGATCAATGATCAAATTGTCGTAATTATAGAAGTTATAGTATCTGTCATGATCAATATAGCAAATGGGATTGTCGACAGATATTGCCTTATTAGGCTTGCACTTAACGTAATTAAACAGGCAACTAATACTATCGCTGTGAACTGTATAAAAATTATCATTATCTAGCGTAAAGAAAAGACTGCCATTATTTACTGAAGCATATTTTACAGCGTTTTTGTAATTACAATCATATTGTTTTTGGTGAAGAAAATTTCTATTAAATATGAAAACTCCATTATCTAAACTGCTAAACCAATAGTTCCCAGCTTTATCGCAGGCTACTGAGGATATTTTTTGACCTTTCAGCGTAACGATGTCTCTGTTGATATATAGTCCATAATATGTTGCTACAAAAACATTCCCCTGGTCGATAAACACACGGTGAAAATTTTTCTTAAGAAATGTTTTGTGAGATAGCGCACTCAACTCTTTTCCAAAAGGGAATATCGGTTTTAGGTATTGATCATAAAGGGTATCAGGCAGATAGAGGTAATGTTGTCCTTGCCCATTGGTGCCCCTATATATTTTTCGGTCTGGGTAATAAGCGAGTGAGCGGATCTTATAGTCTGGATCAATGACCACCCTTTTATCTTCATCTATTATTTCAAACGTACCATCCGGTAATGTGCTGATCTTTATCAAACGCTCAATAACATCAACATCCTTTATTATTGTATTGAGATCATAAAAACTATATTTTTCATTCTTGATATTTATAAATTTCCCTCGTGTATAATAAACGGTTATACTGCTGTCTTTCCCAACGTTAATTTGCGTAATCTGTGCGTTTTTCGAGGAGAGGCTTAAAAATGGTGTATTATTGGCTGTGTGAAATGTTCCATTTTTATAGTAGCATAATTCACCATTATAGGTCGCCAACCAGAGGCGATGGGAATAGTCCTCTCTGAAAAAGAAGATCTCATTATCTGGTAAGCCGTTCTCTGTTGTGAATGTTTCAAATTTTAATCCATTGTACTTGGCAACTCCCTTGTCTGTGGCAAACCATAAGAAGCCATAACTATCTTTATAAACATCATATACGGTATTACTTGGCAGGCCATTTTCTAATGTGAAATGTAGCATAGGGAATTGCTGTGAATACATAGTTCCCGGCAATGCCAGAAAGGAAATGATAATTACAATAAAAAAAGATTTTATCATGCCATTTCTTTCTTTTAAGCTGCTATATTAATTGTGTTTTCTAACTGTTAACTACTAACTGTATTGTGTATGCAAATTACCGCTATTGTACCTGTAGTGTTATTCTGTTTATCTTTTGTTTCCTTTATATCAAGTGTAATACTCAGATCGTATAATGTGGAAAGCTGCCCAAAACGCTTTCTTATATTGTCCAAACCATATGATTCATGCAGCCGAATACTATTTTTTAATGATGTTTCTATCCCTATTCCATTATCTGTCACTTCAATAAAAGTGGCATTCTTGTGTTGATAAATGTTTATTATAACAGATCCCTTGTCTGATTGCATTGGTAAAAGCCCGTGCTTTATTGCATTTTCTACTAACGGTTGTATCAACAATGGGGGTACAACTATCTCATCAGTATCCACTGCTTCGTCAATAATGACAGAGTATTTGAGCCAGTCGTTAAACCTTAGCTTTTCAAGTTTTAAATAATTAGTTACAAGATCTATTTCTTTTTGTAAGGGGATCAATTCAAAAGATATGTTGTGCATATTCTGTCTTATTAGATCGGCAAAAGTTCTTAGGTATTCATTAGATGCAAGTTTATCTTCTTTATTAACAAGGCTTTGGACATTATTTAGTGTATTAAAAACAAAGTGAGGATTCATAAGTGCATTTAGTACTTTATACTCTGCTTTTACTGAACTGATCTTTATTTTATGTGCTGTTTCCCTTTTCCTTAATGTACGTTTAACTCCAATATTAATCCCCAAAGAAGTAAGAATAATCAAAGCCAGTATAGATAAACAAGTAAACCATACTGTAGCCCAAAAGGGCTTAAGTATGGTTATTTTAACGGTAGCAATATTGCTATAATTATTTAGACCTTTGACACGTACGCTAATAAAATATGTTCCATAGTTAGCATCTAAAAGATTTATTTCGTTTCCTTCTACAGATGTCCAATTATATGTCGAAGCAGAATTTGATAATGAATATTCATTTGCGAGGATTTTACTGTCAAATGAGATTACGGAAAAAGGCAGATTAAGATTCTTTGCCTCACTATTAGGTATTATTATCTCCTCGTCTAAAGAATATTTTTTTAAAGGACTATTTACGGAAATAATATGAACGGAAGGAGCGATCGGTTGATCAAATAATTTGGCTATTGGTATACATACTATTTTGTTCTCTTTGAAAAAATAACAATTTTCATTATCAGCACATATACTTTCAGCATCTTGAGGTAAAATAGGGGTTTCAAGCGCGGTCAGCCTGTAATTAAAACTATCACTGCCAGATGTAATAGCTAAGACTCGATAAACGTTATTTGTAGATAATAGTATGTGACTACTGTCAAGTCTATATGACTTGTTCCAAATGCATTTTTGATTGCTGACAAACTTAAATGATCTGCCATCGCTAACGTTGTTGGATATTACTAATTTATTTTCTATAGAGCAGCCTACCAGATAATTGCCATAGATATCAAACCACTTAAAAACAATATTTTTAAATTGCGATTGTGGTATCGGCTTACCGTCTATTATTTTATAAATACTATCTAACTTTGAATACCAAATAACGTTATCGGAAGATTTTGTCATTGAAAAAGGCCATTGTGTTACTTTGAAATGGTCAATACAATTAACCAAATCTGACCTTGAATTATTATTTTCGGTTGCACGTACTATGTATCTTGGCAATAATATATAATTATACCCTTGTGAAGTATATATAGCTTTAATCCCATCAAATAGGTTATTCCGATTAACTTTTACTGCAGGGTGATCACTATCTATTGAAGACACTTTTACTTTGTCGCCATTATAATAGGCGTAATAGTTATTGTATTCATCAATACAAAATCCTGAGAATAATGGGTATTTTAAATTATCCAGCTTTTTATAACTTTTATAATCAAAAATCTTTTTTATATTTTCTTCATCGGCTATCTTATAAAAATTGTTGTCGATTGTGGAAAAGAATACCTTATTTCCATTGTATTGTGAGAATTTCACCGTACTACCAAATCCGCTTGTATATATTCGTTCGTTTTTAAAATCTTTATCTAAAAAATATACACCATCTTCTAATGTACTAACCCAATAATTCTTTTGATCATCCTGTAGAATAGAAGTGATATTTAAATGTTCAAGAATGTAGATGTTGTTATTGATAAATAATCCATGGTTTGTACCCATCATATAATCAGTGCCATCATAATATACGGCGTACAGATAGTTTTCCGTAAGGCTAAAGTTCTTTGTGGATTGGAATAATTTTTTCCTGTCCATAGAGTAAATGGCATTTTCGGAATATAAATAGTTGTGTATTCTATCCTTACAAGGGTTAAATCTGATATTATACACCTCGGTGTGCGTTACACGAGAAGCACTATCAATAGAAATCTTCATGTGCCTATACTGAATTTCATAATTGTTACTATTATGTTTAGTAATAGATATTAAATCACTTATCTGGGTAGGATAATTTATTTGTGGAATAGTATGAACTATGACATGGTCATGATAAATATTTATAAATTTCCTTCTGTCATGGAAGAAAATAATTATACTGCTATCTTGTTCAACATTTATTTCTTCGATGAAGGGTGATTTAAATGGTAGCTTTAAAGTTGCATCATTTTGTGCAGTGTAGACTTTTTCATTTTTAAAATAGCACAGATTACCGTTGTATGTAGCCATCCATAACCTACCTGAATAATCTTCTTTAAAGAAAAAAACCTCATTATCTGCCAAGCCATTTTCTGTTGTAAAGATTTCAAACTTCAAGCCGTTATATCTGGCAACACCTTTATCTGTCGCAAACCATAAATAACCATCGTGTGCTTTATATATAGAATATACATTCTTGCTTGGCAGTCCATTTTCCAAAGTGTAATGCAGCATCGGATATTGCTGTGAATAACCAGTAGCCGACAATACCAGAAAGATAAAAATTGCTATGAAGAATGACTTCATCATGCCAGGCCATTTATTTTTAAATGTTGCATCAAGGGCGTGTATTTCCTTCTGCTTATTGGTATGGTTAGCTTATTTTTTAGCATCAACATGTACGCGTTTTCTTTTAGTATCGATGCTATAAATCTGCAGTTAACAAGAAATGTTTTGTGTACCCGGAAAAATGATTGTGTAGGTAGCACTTCTTCATATTCCGCAATCGCCTTGCTCATGATGACGTTCTTTTCAATGCCATCTTTTAAAAAATGAATTTTTGAATAACTGCCCATTGCCTCGATATATATCAGGTCTTTAAAAGCAACGACATCAAGGTTGTTATTGTCTTTTAATACAATATTTTCAGGTCGTGCATTACCCGAAGCCATTTGTGATATCTGATTATAAGTAGGCCCTTTTTCTGATAATATTTTTTTAACCTCCAGATGCTCTTTTGCTTTTGCTACTGCAATAGTGAGCTCGCTTATGCTTATTGGTTTTAATATATAATCAATGGCATTCAGCTTAAAAGCTTTAAGTGCATACTCATCATAAGCCGTTACAAAAATAACATTGAATGGTACCGGAGATATTCGCTCAAGAAACTGAAACGCGTTCTCATTCGGCATTTCAATATCCAGAAAAACGGCATCTGGTTGAAATTTATTTATTAGAGCTTCCGCTTCAATGGTGCTATTGGCAATTCCGGCAATGTTTATTCCGGGGTCTACAAATTCCAGCAATATATTGCTTAAGTTATAACAGGCTTCTTTTTCATCATCTACTATAATAACTGTCATATCCGATAGGTTTATTTTATCTGCCTCTAACTCACTGATGTATGTTTGCCAGGAGCTTTTTTATTTCTTCTTTATCAGCGATATCATTATCGCCTTTTGCTACAAGCGCAGAGCTATGAAATTCCATACACCCCGTTTCTTTTGCTAACAGGCCAATGTTACCAGATCTTACACCACCGCCGGGCATTATAATAATGCGGCCAGCCGCCTGCTGTTGCAATGCATATAACACGGCCGCTCCTTCGGTTGCCGTTTTCTGCAAGCCCGATGTGAGTACTCTTGCGCACCCTGCATTTATCAGAGCTTCAAGCGATGCAGCTGCATCAGGCGTTTTGTCAAAAGTTTTGTGACAGGTTACCTGCATAGGGTACGCCAGCGATACCATACGTTTCATCTCCTCAATATCTATTTCTTCATTTGATCGTTGTATGCCAATAGCAATGCCGGGGAAACCGAGTTGCTTTATCGCTATAATATCTTTACGCATAATAGCCAGTTCGTGTTCATCATATACAAAGCCACCACCGCGGGGGCGCACCATAGGGAAAACTGGTATAGTGATGTGTTCGCGTACATATTGCAGCCAGCCATAGCTTGGGGTAGTGCCGCCCTGAGCCTGGTCGGCACACAGCTCTATACGTGATGCCCCTGCGTCTTGTGCTACAAAGCACGATTGAATATTGAATGCGCAAATCTCTAAAAGCATAGTGTGTATTGTTAGTAAATATGCTTTGCAGGGTATATGGTTTCCTCTTTACCATTGCGTACGGCATACGTAAACCCATCCTGTAAGGCATAAGCTCCATATTCACCTTTCTTATTCATTGCGAGAAAGCCAACCTGTACTTTTTTTGCTTCTTCGGGGTTTCTTGATATGATGCGTTCTACTGCTTTTTTACATGCCGCTTCCGGTTTCAGCCCTTGTCGCATCAGTTCAACCACAAGGTGCGAGCCTACTATGCGTATCACTTCCTCGCCAACTCCTGTACTTGTAGCTGCACCAATCTCATTATCTACATAAAGCCCCGAACCTATTATTGGTGAGTCGCCAACGCGGCCGTGTATTTTGTAAGCCATGCCGCTTGTGGTACAAGCGCCACTAAGGTTACCTTGTTTATCCATTGCCAACATACCTATAGTATCATGGTTTTCCTTTCCGCCAGGCAGCGCGTTCTCTATATTCGCTTTAGGTTCGTATTTGGCGGTTTTTAGCCATTCCTTCCATTCTTTCTCGCTTTTTTCTGTAAGCAGGTTTTCTTTTTTAAACCCCTGTTCCAACGCAAACTGTAATGCACCATCTCCTGCCAACATTACATGCGGGGTACGCTCCATTACCATCCGCGCCACAGATATGGCATGGGTAACATGTTCCAGGCATGCTACAGCGCCGCATCGGCTTTGTTCATCCATAATGCAAGCATCCAGCGTTACTTTACCATCTCTGTCGGGGCGGCCGCCGTAGCCCACACTTTGATTTTCCGGGTCTGACTCAGGCACCATCACGCCTTGTTCAACCGCGTCGAGCGCCCTACCTCCGGTACTTAATACTGCCCATGCAGCTGCATTAGCTTCTTTGCCAAAATCCCAGGTAGAAATAACGATCGGCGTATCTTTTACCGTTTCATACTTAACATCTCCGTGTATGCTTTCGGCAAAAACATTCTTTCCCGCCAATGCAGCGGCAGATGTAAGCAACGAAAGTTTCATAAACTTCCTTCTATCGGGCATCTTATATATTTAGGCGTACAAGGTAAGAAATGTAAATGCAATAAGGGTAGCTTTAACCGCTTCATCAATATAAAATAGTTGATTGCAAGCATCAGATAATCAATCAAGGAGCATCTTCCTTACTTTTTATACGGAAAGACAATCCTGCATAAGCGCTGATAGCATCGCGTGTTACCAGCATATTGTAGATAGTAGGTATGCCAATATAGAATGGTCCCATAAATACTACTGCACCAATATAGGTTTGCGCTGCCGTATTATAAGAGAATGGCAGCCCTATACCAAAACCATTGTGCATGTATCGTGGTGTGACAGTAATGCCTGTAATGTAATGGTTCACGAATTTATCGGCAGAAGGGGCGCGTAGATTGATAAGCGCATTGGCGTTAATGTAATAATTCTCATCGATCTTTATATCCGCATTCATACGCAACGCAGTAGGTAACCCTACCCTGAACTTGCTCTTGCTACTTGTTTGTGTTAACAAGCTATCTTTTGTATAAGTGTTTATAATGCTGCCAAAAGTCGTTGAAGAATTGTTTTGTATATTATAGCTAACCGCCTGATTGCGTACCGTGTCTTTTATTGTTGCTGAATAGCCACCCGTGGTGGATGATGCGGTATACCCTATGCCGCCAATATCTGTAATAGATATAGCCAGCCGTACGGTATATTTTTTCTGCAGACGATAATTTTCCGGCTTGTGTATCTCATAGACCAACCCCATATCAAAACCAACTCCGCCATTGAATGAGCCCTGAGAGAAAGCGGTGAACGGATTTGGGGTGATCGCCCATTTATTAGCGTAGGGGGTAAAGGCTATATTGGCGTTGCCTGCAAGGTTATAAGTATTGCCATCATTGTTGTGTGTTGCAAAATTTACTGATGGTATCCCCAATCCCACTGCACCTGCGCCTATCAATACTTTAAGCGTAACAGCCCCTTTCAATGTCTGCTCCTGACTGTTATAGAGATAGCCGCCATATGTAAAACCTACCTGGCTATATACCTGGGCTACAAGCGAGTAGTTATGTACGAGGTGTGTATTAACGGTATCTGCCTCGTATTTAGGATTTGTACCCAGCAGCCCGAATACATCAGTACTAAGGTTGTCCGAATTGAGGAGGTAACGTGCGCCGGTAGTAATAGCCACATTATATTTCTTCTTTATTTTGAAGGAGGCACCCGGCCCCATTATATCGATGGTTGCATTGAAGTTTTTACGCGCGCCACCATACTGCTTCACATAGTCTGTATTGTTTGAAATAGTACCATTGTTCAGAAAATTATAAACACTAGGGTTGAACGCGAAGCTATTACCGCCAACGATACCACCGATGCTTGCTATATTGGCTTGTATTACATCATCGTGTACTGCAAACGCTGGATTTTCAGGCACAAGCATGATTGTATTATCGGCTGAAGGCAAGCCTATGAATGGCTGTGCCAGCAAACGGCCACATACCAGTATTGATAGAGAAAGGAGTAGGCAGCAGCGCCTTACGCAAAGTATCATAGCCGGATAAAAATATGAAAAAAACGTATCATCGACCGTTCTTATTGTGCTTAAAAACCGAAAACTGTTATCTTTGCACCGTAAAATTCAATCTTCACATAAAAAATTAAATAAATGAAAGTAACTGTAGTGGGCGCCGGCGCTGTAGGCGCTACCTGTGCCGATAATATAGCACGTAAAGAATTAGTAGAGGAACTGGTGTTAGTAGATATTAAAGAAGGCTTCGCAGAAGGCAAGGCGCTTGACATCACCCAAACATCATCACTGCTTGGCTTTGATACACGCGTAATAGGTGTAACAGGTGACTATACAAAAACGGCTAATTCTGACGTGGTAGTTATCACATCGGGTATACCACGTAAGCCGGGCATGACGCGCGAAGACCTTATAGGTACTAACGCACGCATCGTAGAAGATGTTTGCAAGAACATCCTGCAACACTCACCTAATGCTATCATAGTGGTAATATCTAACCCTATGGATACAATGACTTATCTGGCATTGAAATCAACAGGCATACCTAAGCACCGTATCATAGGTATGGGTGGTATACTGGATAGCGCCCGTTTTAAGACATACATACAAAAAGAACTTAACTGCTCACAGAACGACCTGCATGCAACTGTGATAGGTGGCCATGGTGATACTACTATGATACCGCTTACCCGCCTCGCTACCGTTAATGGTACGCCGGTATCTAACATGCTGAGTGCTGAGAAACTGAAGCAGATATCTGCCGACACAATGGTGGGTGGCGCTACGCTTACCAAGTTACTGGGCACATCTGCATGGTATGCACCAGGCGCCGCGGGCGCTGCGCTTGTGGAGTCTATCATCCGTAACGAAAAGAAAGTATTCCCTTGCTGCGTATACCTTGATGGTGAGTACGGACAGAAAGATATATGCCTTGGCGTACCGGTGGTTATTGGTAAGAATGGCTGGGAAAAAATTATTGACTACAAGCTAAATGAAGAAGAGCAAGCTGAATTTAATAAATCTGCAGAAGCTGTGCGTAGCATGAATAAAGTGCTGGATACGCTGGTTCAGGCATAATGATATATCACTTAAATTCAAAGGACCGCAGGTAAAACCCGCGGTCCTTTTTAATTTGTCAGACACGCACTTACTGTTTTATAAACTTCTGTACTTGCAGCATTGCTCCCGCTTCATTACGTAGTGTTATAATGTACATTCCCGCAGGCAGGGCACTTACATCTATATCCTTTGCATTAGCTACTTGCAGTAGTGCTTTTCCATCCATACTGCTGATAGAAGTACTGATCATTGCGGGGCATTCTATATGAATAGTAGATGTCGCAGGATTGGGATAGATCTTTATCTCGCTATTATTTACGGTCTCAACCGCAAGTGTTGTAACATAATAAATATCGGATTCAGACTGGCAGCCATTAGAATCCGTAACGACAACGGCATATCCTCCGTTACTGCTCACAACTAATGAAGCGCTATTGGCACCGGCGATCGGTGTATTGTCTTTATACCATTGGTAGGTTGCATAAAAATTATGTGTCGATATCTCATTGCTGCTAAAATACAAAACAGGATTTGGCAGCGGGAAAACGGTAACCGACACTGTGTCTGTTACTTCGAAGCAACCACCGGGAACATTTACAAGGCACGAGTAGTTGCCACTGTGATATGCGTTATATGCAGTAGTGACTGCACCCGCGATCGTTGTGCCATTCAGTTGCCATTGATAAGTTACCCCTGGTACTATAGTTCCATCAAACACTATTTGCAATGATGTATAACTTCCCCAGCAAAATGAAGAAGGGTTTGTAGCAACAAGTGTAGGAAAGTCTACAACGGTAACCACTATTGGGGCAGAAGTATCGCTGCAGCCAAAAGAGTTAGTAACGATGACCGTATAACTCCCGCTTGTTGTTGCGAAATAAGATGATGTTACTGCGCCGGCGATAATGATGCCATCCCGCTTCCATAGATAAGTATAGCCTGGCCCTGACGTTGCATCCAGCTCTACATTGCTCCCTGTACAAAAAGTTGTAGAGCCTGCAGGCGCAATGACTGCTGCAGGTATTGGGTTTACCATTACTACTGCTCCCGCTGATGTATCGAAACACCCCAGTGTATTTGTTACTATTACCTGATAAGTAGCCGATGCTGATGCTACGTAGTTTATATCTGTCGCTCCTGTTATTACGGCAGGGTCTATCCATTGATAAGTGTACCCTGTACCTGTATTAGCGGTTATTGTTACACTGCCGCCATTGCAAAAGCTAAGTGGCCCAGATGTCGTGAATGCGACTGCGGGTAATGGATTTATAGCAATTGTCACCGGTGCAGATGTAGTGTCACAACCCGTGCTGTTCGTTACGCGTACCATATAATTACCCGCCATGCCAGCATTGTAAGAAGACATTGTTGCTCCGGGAATTGTCGCACCGTCTTTTATCCATTGGTAGGTATACCCCACACCGGTATTGGCATCCAACGTCACGGTATCTTTCTGACATACAGTTGTAGGGCCAGTAGGCGTTATCACTGCGGTAGCTGGGTCTGCTATTACAGTTGTAGCGGTGGCTGCAGAAGAACAACCTCCTATGGTAGCTGTTACATAATATGCACCAGTATCTGTAAAAGAAAGCGGATCGATAGTGAAAGTGCTGCCTGCAAATGTAAAACCGCCGGGGCCGGTCCATGTATATGTAACGCCGGCTGTAGAAGAGTTGCCTGTAATGATAACACTACCACCAGGGCATGCAGGTGAGGTATTTGTAGCTATAGCAACAATAGCAGGAGGGTCTGTAACTGTATAAGGTACAGTATCCTTGCAGCCCGACCCATCTGTAACAACTACAGTATAGGTGCCTGCATTTATACCGGAAATATCTTCTGTAGCAGCGGTATATGCACTGCCCGTCCATGAATAAGAAAATGGTGTTGTACCTGTAGCCGTAAGGTCTATAGCGCCATCGCTGCCGCCGTTGCAGCTTACATTTGTTATGCTTGCCGATAATACCGGTGGCGTACAAGTAGGAATAACAGTGCCTATTATATGCAGGCCATATACTTGTATGGTGCCGCTCGAGCCACTTGCATTGAATGGGTATATTCTGAATTGGAGCGTTGTAGATGTGATGGTAGACGGCGACCATGCGGCACTGGTAACACCTGATGTAGATGTAGCGCAGCTACCCGAAAGCGGTGCATGATCTACACCATCGTCGATCCAGGTAACTCCACCATCTGTGCTATATGCAAGGCGGGCGGCTGTAGGCCCAGTGGAAGAATGTCTTAACCCCGCAGAAAAGCCGGTCACGCTCAATGTATATCCTGTATTGGCAGTAAGTGATACTTGTATGCAAGGGCCTGTTGTACTATACGTTGTTCCAGTAAACCCATCGATGCCACTAAACCCATCTGTACAGGCAGTTATGGTGCCGGTGCCTATAGCAGTAAGATTGGTATACGCAGATAGGTTGGCATCGGTATAGGTTGGTGACCCATCGGTAGCAGCAACATAAGTATAAATGTCTTGAGCAAAAGAACTGCACGTGGCAGCTATAATGGCAATAAATAGAAGTAAACCCTTTTTCATGGATAAAATTGGTTATGAATATGGGCAAAATTATCCTTGTATTATAACCTCAATAAAAATTGTAGCTTAATTAATGGTTAAGGATCCATTAATAGATGAGTGAGCTGAGCAAAGTATTCTGGTGATAAATAATCATTAGGTTATGGAGTTGCAGGCATAAAAAATGGCGCCCATAAGAGGCGCCATTTGTATTTTTAGCTATTTTTTTATTATTTACTATCTCCGTCATCGCCCGACTTTTCGAGCTTATCGAATTCGAATATGAGCGAGAAACGTACCGTATTAGATAACGGGTTTCTTGTGATACCTGAACCTTCAGGAATGATGTATGAAGCATTCAACGTGAAGATGTTGTAACGAACACCAATACCACAGGTAACATACTGGCGATCACCATTGCTCTTATCCTCATAGAAATAGCCTGCACGCACCGCAAACTGATTCTGATACCAGTATTCAAGACCTAATGACGCATCAATTTCCTTTATTTGATTGCCCGTGCTGAATGAGTTAAATATACCGCTTACCACACCTACTTGTGTATCTGCAGAAGCAAGAGCCGGAACCAACAGCTTATTCAAATCGAGGGCTATGGTTATCTTGTTATAGGCATCAAACTGTGAAGTGTATGCCGCGCCTATACCCAGGTTAGCAGGTATAAAATCTTTACGGCTTGAGTTGTAAGATATCTTAGAACCGAGGTTGCTGGCAACAGCGCCAAAGCTGAAGGTGTTGCTGCGGAACTCATCTATTTCATGCTTCTTAGAGTAGAACATAGCGAGGTCTGCACCAAATGCATTACCCGGCCTGTAATCGAGGCCCGGCTGCGCGCTTACGCCCGATGCGATTGCTGAGTGTATATAGCGAAGGGTAATACCCGTACCGAGGTACGGAGACAATTTGATTGAGTACCCCGCGTCGAATGAATACTCGCGTGGCATACCGGTACCTATTGGCTGTGCATTCACATCAGTATAGTTGATGTTACCCAGTGAGAAGTAACGCATGGAAGCACTGATCGCCTGGTTGTTATCCTTACCGAACTTTGCATAGCCTGACAGGTAAGCCAGAAATATATCGGGCACGAGATCTTTGAGCCATGGAGTATAGGTAGCAGATATACCGTAGTTTTTCTCGTTGAAAGGCATCTTGGCCACGTTCCAATATTGCGCATTCGCATCTGCAGAAGTAGCAATACCGCAATCACCCATCCCCCCGGCGCGTGCGTCGGGCGATATCCTTAAAAAAGGTACAGCTGTAGTTACGAAATTCTGGGTACCATTTAAATTAGTACTGCTTTGCGCATCCGCCTTCATGCTGATGCCAGCTAATAGTCCTAAGCCTAATAAAGCAAAGTATTTTGCCATTCTGTTATTATTATTTAATTTAATTTTTTGCAAAAATATTATTTTTTTAATGAATATGCAATAGCATATAAGGCTGCAATATAATTAATTATTCGCTGCTCAGCACATTAACGTGTAATTACCAGTTTTTGGTATGCAGTAGACTTAAAACCTTTTTCAGTAGTTATATTAAGCCGATATACATATACGCCCGATGGCAGCCTTGCACCATTGGAAGTGCCATCCCAATCAAGTTCATTTGTACGGCTACCCGATGGCGTAAAATCTTTTTTCAGGCTGCTTACTAACTGACCAGCAGTATTATAAATAACAATTTCGGCAGTAAGCGCCTCATCGGGGTGATTATGCTCAAAAATAAAATGAGTAATGTTATTGAATGGGTTAGGATAGTTCATCAGGTTTTGGATAGCTACAACCTGCCCGTTAATAACCATAAAGTCTACAGAGCCTTCCCCTGAATTGTCATTTACATCCCATGCCCTTACGGTGAATGTATGATGCCCGTCGGCAAGACCATTAACAGGGAAGTTAACAAACCCGAGTTTATAAGTATTTGGCGCTGTTTCGTAATAGTCGTTAAGAATGTACGGGGCTTCCACATTACCATCGAGTATAGCGGTAAGGTCGTGGCCTACGTTATTGCCTGAAACATTGATACCTGTTTCATCTGTAAGCACAACGTACAAGGATGTATTACTGCCGGTAATGCCACCGTTCTCAAAAAGGCTGTCATTAATATATGGCTTTACAACAGGTGGGTTTGAGCTAATAACTGGATTTGAGGAGAACCCACCAACTACTAAAGATGTATCGACCCCTGCGGCATCAGTAATACCATTGTCAGCGTAAGTGCTTAATTTACCCTTCCCTATGTAGTAATTGATATCCTTAGGTACGATAAATGCAATAGAAAATTTACCGTTTGTCACGCTTGCTTTGCCTTTGTATATAATATTGTCTTGTAATTGAAAGGTACGGCTCACACCATTCACCGTGCTAATGGTACGTGGCTTATCGAAAAACGAAACGGATATAGTGCCGTTAAATCCTGTAAGTACATTGTGTGCATAATCTACCACGCTTCCTTCGATCGTATATGCGCCGAGTGCCTGAATAGAATCGGAAGGCTCGTTCGTAGTTCCATCCAGTACACTGTCTATATTGATAGCGTATTGAGGGAAATCGGGTAGTAAAGCAGGATCACCTAATAGCGCAAATTTTCGATAGTTAAGTAACGTGCCTGCATCGCGTGAAACTGTGTATGCAATATTTTTTCCAAGCCGGCTGGCATCGCCAAAAGTATTCCAGTGGCCATTGCCAAAATTATTGAATTGTGCACCAAGATAATTAACGTTAAGATCGTGATTGTAACCCGCATATACCGCCTGTGTGGTAGTAAGCACCGCTATTACGCCGCCATTGTTTCTTGTTACAAGCTGCTCAGCCGCAGATACAAATTGTGGATGATCGAACTGACCGAAATCGCATGTAGCAGTTACCATGAAAGGTAATGTAGTGGGGTTGTTCCAGTTGTTATAATCATCTTCGGTAAGTATACGCTCGGTGGCCCAAACCTGTGTATTACCGTGGCCATTGTAGTTTATGAAAAAATTACCTTTAAATACATTGTCGTCAATTGCAATATTTGCATTCGGGCAGCGGTCGCCTGCAGGGGTGGATATGACCGGTATGGCGTTGATGTATACTTTGCTTTCATTGTATAAATCGGCGCTACTTGTGGTTACAGAAGCTGCCATAGCTTCCGCATCGCCCATGTGATCGCCCGCAGAATCGCTATCATCAGCAACAAACATAGTTGCTAACCTCCATGCTCCTAATGATGAAGGGTTGCGGTAAGTGATAAGCTTATCCACAATTGCATTTGCATCACCCACATTCCTTACAGGCAGTCTGCCTACAGCTATATCCATCGTATTATACACTGCGTAGCTCTCTATGTATTCATCATCATCGAGGAACCCGAAAAAGTCATCAGAGCAAAAACTGTTGATGCCATCGAGCGATTGTGCAGATTCGAAAGTTGGTACAAAGTTGCTATTGGCCGGCAGCCTGTTTTTATAATCGTAAGAAGCGCCGCCAAATAATGTAAGATAGCGTGGCATTTGTGTTGTGTCGTTACCCGCACGATCGAAGAACATCTTCGCGAAATCGCGGATGGCGCTTATATCCTGCGCTCCTGAAGAAAATTCATTGTATATCTGCTGTGGTGTAACTACAACTACGCGAAGATTATCGCTATTCCTATGAAAGTCTGCTAGTTTATTTGCGGCATCAAGATAGGCAGGGCAAGTGACAATGATACAATCGACCTGGCCGGTTCCGTGCAGATTTTGGTTTGGAACATTACCTACAAAAAGCGGCGTGTATAAATTAGTGCTGTTCATTGCGGCAAATTCATGCAGCATTTGCGCATCTTGTGTAAACGTATAAGTACTACCGCTTAAACTGCCATTCATTTTTACCGGTATTTGCGGGTTAGTTACATCCCACACTTGTGTATTGCTATTGCCGCCACTTAAATTGTAGGCTGCTGTATTGCCTGTACCTACGCTTCGCCAGTCGCGGAAAGATAATTGATCGCTACTGATCGCTAATTGACAGCGCGCATTTATCTCAACATAATTGAGATAGCCTACCGCATCGTAACTGGCGCTGGGGGAATATGTAACCGTAAAATTCGCCGAATTACTATTGCAAACAACAGAAACATGCCCCAACACGGAATCCATAGGTGTATTCGCGTTCGTAGCGGGCAGATTTGCATTGTAAATATTAGCGCCATTCATCGATACGGTATAGCTATTGCCGGATAATGATGAAGTATTTGCGAGTGCTAGGGTTACATAAGCGGTAGTTGCATAAGCGGGGAAGTTGAAGTTAACGTTGGTTACATTACCATCGTTATTACTCATCTGCTCGCCATACCATGTTTTACCAAGACCATAAGGGTTTACTAAGTCGGTATCGTGCGTGTCGTGATAATCAAAAGTGGTAACGGTTTCGTTCGCGGCTGGCAGCCCCGTAGCCTGTCCTGCAATGCGCAAGCCTGTACTGTCGAAATTAAGAAAGTAGAACGCGGTATCTGAGTAGAGGTTATTCTGGTGGGAAAACCTTTGATTCGTACTGTCCTTGTCCCATTCCAGCGGTCCTACGGCGTAAAACACAAAGAAGTCACCACTTGCCATGGCACTGCCTGCACTGTTCATCCATATCGCGTTTTCCACCAGGTCGCTTTTGCGCGCCACGGCATTATTTTCTGATAGCATGTTGCCGCCATTACCAAACACACGGATATTGGCAGGGTTGAGCTTAGCAGGGTTGAGCCCCCACTGGCTTAAGGTATTAAAATCTATTTTGTAGAAGCCTGTTTTTGTGACGCCTATTTTATACCAGGTACCTTTCGCCAGTACGGATGCGGTTACATCCGTTTTTTTAGCAGCAAGCCTGTTATTGGCGGGCTGTTCATTAACTGTCAGTGAAAAACTTTCCAGGCGGCTACCAGTACCAGCATCTGCACCTGCTTTATATACAGGCACCTCTATTAGCGCAAACGGCTTTTTCTGATCTCTGCCAAGTACAATATGAATGTCAGTTGCCTCTGCAACTTTTGCGTCAACAGGGATGGCAACCCCGGCAGTATATTGCAAGGCTTCGATTTGTACCTGGGGCATTGAATAGTTATCGAGCCATACTTTTTCCACAATACGGCCTTTATGAATGTCCGCTGCATGCACCTCGTAATTACCGGTTCCGGCAAATGATGTATTTGCAACTAATATACCTACCAGCAAAGAAGGTAAAAAAAGAAATTTGTTCATGTATAATGTATTATTATTTTTTAGCAACGCATGGTAGCGGACAGCTACTCAAAAATACCACAATTAAGGCTTTAAACCCATTTGCAGCGGTGTTTTATGGTAATTATAACGTGGAAACTTTTTAAATATTATTTATCTACCAAAAAGAAAAAAAGGTTTTTTTTAACGGAAAAGACGGAAAGCTTGAAAATTTCAAAAGAATGCCCTATCATTGTAACGCTATTTAACAATTTCAAATTAACTTAGTAGTAAATATTGTTGTTTATTATGAAAAGAAAACTCATCGGCATTAGCTTGCTGTGTATAGGAGCGTCTACTTTCTTCTCAGCTTGTTCTTCAAACAAAGGAAGAGGTGTTTCAGATAAAACAGGATGGGAATATAACGACCCGCGCAACGGTGGTTTTGATGTGACGAATTACCAGGGGCAGCAAACGCCGGTAGGTATGAAGTTCGTACAGGGTGGCCGTTTCACAATGGGCCATACTGATGACCAACTGCCAACTTTAGATAACAATAGCCAGCTGCGTACGGTGTCTGTGTCATCTTTCTATATGGATGAAACAGAAGTTGCAAACGTTCATTACCGCGAATACCTGTACTGGCTGGAACGCTCTTACGGAGCAGATTACCGTGATGTAATAAACAAAGCGTTGCCGGATACTACGGTATGGCGCTCATCACTTTCTTATAATGAACCGTATGTAACATTATACCTACGCCATGCTGCCTATAACTACTATCCTGTAGTTGGGGTAAACTGGTATCAGGCAAATGCTTATTGCAAATGGCGTACTGATCGTGTAAATGAGTTCTTGCTTGTAAAAAACGGTAATCTGAAAAGGAATCCAACCCAGTCGAATGAGGACGTATTTACTACAGAATCTTACCTGAGCGGACAATATGAAGGTGCTGCAGGTAGAAATAAGAAAAGGGATCTGGACCCTAACGGTTCAGGACATCGCCCGCTTAGCATGTCTGACGGTGTGTTTATGCCTGACTATCGCCTACCAACAGAAGCTGAGTGGGAATACGCAGCACTGGGCGAGGTAGGTAATAACCCTACTCCTGAAAATCGACGTCGTCGTGGTGAAGAAGTTGTTACAGACCGTAACAATACACCATGGGGCCCTAAAAACTATACACGTTCCGGCCTTCGCAACCAATATCAAGGTGAGTTTCTTGGTAACTACAAGCGTGGCGGTGGTGACGTAATGGGTGTTGCCGGTGGATTGAATGACAATGCCGATATCACTGCTCCTGTATACTCTTTCGAGCCTAACGCTTATGGTCTTTATAACATGGCCGGTAACGTTAGTGAGTGGGTAATGGATACTTATCGTCCAACTTCACATGATGATGTAAATGACTTCCGTCCGTTCCGTGGTAATATCTATACTGAACCAAAGTTCCAGGATGATGGTACAATAGATGAAAAAGACAGCCTTGGACACGTAACAAGACAAAATGAGACGCCTGCTGAAATAGCTGCTAACCAACGCTATGAATCAAGGACAGGTGATCTTAATAACTATATGGATGGTGATAGCTTATCTCAGGCTACTTACGCATACGGTACTAACACATTGATAAATGACTCAGCAAAGGTATACAAGGGTGGCTCATGGGCCGACCGTGCTTACTGGCTGTCACCAGGTGCACGCCGCTATATGCAGGGTAACTTGTCGAGCGCTATGATTGGTTTCCGTTGCGTAATGGATCGCCTCGGTAGCCCTGATGGCAATGATGAGCCTGCAGGTAACTACTTTGGTAATGTGAAAAAACACAAAAGATAAATAGCAACAACAATCTTTAAAAAGCCCTTCCAAAATGGAAGGGCTTTTTGTTTGTAGGATTATGCAGTAGTATTTTTATAGAGAAGCACTGTGCAGTAAGGACTGATATACTAAAGTTGGAAATAGCAACGTATACAGGCAAGGTTTAAACCAGTCAGTTATATCAGGATGTCAACTTACAGGAAACTATTTTACGGTGGGATTGTCTGTTATTAGAACGCTTCGATCACTTGAATGTATGCACGAACCCTATACCCTTACCTGTGAATTGTATTTCCTGCATAGCTTGCAGCCAGCGGCTGTTCGAGCGATTGTGGAGTGCGAACATAGTATTATCGAATAGCAAAAGAAATACACCTTGTAATACAAACGACTTACCGAATCCATCATACACAGTAGGGTTCTTATTGCTTTTACTCTGGCTGTATTCATACAATCCTGCGCCTATACCTATATATACCACATCAAGGCCCGCATTGATGAGGAAGAGCTTTTTGGTAGCCTTATAGCGGTCGTAAGACTGATTGGTGTTATACTTCTTCTCAAGTTCCCTGCGTGCGCCTGAAAAGCCCGCAACAGCTATACCTGTGTTTATAACACCCCATATAGCATTCATCTCGTGAAACGCCTTCCATGTGTCTTGCTTAGCTGAGAAATAGCCAATGCCCCCTTCGGCGATATTAGCTATGCCCCATGCGCCCAGCACTTCCATGCCCGTAGTGTTTATTTTTATGCGCTTGTCGTTAAGTATTCTTATCGAGTCTTTGGGGGATACCAATACCGTTTGTGCATGAGTAAAGGACGCAGACAGTAGTGATATAAAGAGAAGGAGCTTGGTTTTCATTATATCAAATCTACTATAAACAATAATAGTGCCCAAGCTTATTAGCAAAGGCACTATTATTTATGATCTATATTGTTGTATTGGCGTACTATGTGCCACTTCTAAATGCACTACTTTTCAACCTGTTAACCATTAAACTACGCCACATTCGTCACCTTCAGCATATTAGTAGGCAGGTGTTCCTTTACAGGCGTGCTACCGGTATTTACAACCACGTCGCCGGTTTTTAGCAGACCTTTTTCTTTAAGAAATGCGACCTGATCAGCTATAATAGCATCCATGCTTTCCTCTCCGTCGTAGTAAAATGCCTGCACGCCCCAGCTAAGGCTTAGTTGATTAACAAGTGTATGCGTTTTGGTAAACACATACAGTGGTGATAATGGGCGATAGCTCGACAGCATAAAGCCTGTATAGCCCGACTGCGTCATGCCTATTAGTGCATTAGCTTTAATGTCTTTGGCTATTTCGCAGGCATTGTAGCACAGCGCATCACTTAGGAACGATGGCGAGTGCGGCTGTGGTGTCAGGTTGCGGTTATACACCGTTTCCTCTTTTTCCACTTCCTTTATAATGCTCACCATGGTTTTTATTACAAGTGCCGGATACTGGCCCATAGCTGTTTCTCCGCTGAGCATTACCGCGTCTGCACCTTCCAGTACCGCATTGGCTACATCCGTTATTTCGCTACGATTGGGGCGTGTACGGTCTATCATGCTCTCCATCATCTGGGTAGCAATGATAACCGGTTTTGCGCGATGGATGCACTTACGAACAATGTTCTTCTGTATCATCGGTATCTGCTCCAGTGGCAATTCCACACCCAGGTCGCCACGGGCCACCATTACGGCGTCTGATGCAAGAATTATCTCGCGCAGATGTTCCAGCGCTTCGGGCTTTTCTATTTTGGAAATGATCTTGGCATTGCTACCTTTTTCTTTTAATATGGCTTTGAGCTGTAGCACATCATCTGGTCGGCGCACAAATGAAAGTGCTACCCAGTCTATATCCTGGCTGATGATAAAGTCGAGGTCGTTAAGATCTTTCTCTGAAAGAGAAGGCAATGATATTTTTGTATCCGGGAGGTTGACGCCTTTCTTTGAGGAAAGTACGCCCGGGCTTAGTACTTCTACCTTTACCCGGTCATCACTGCCTATCTCTTTTACCATTACTTCTATCTTACCGTCATCTAGCAATATCTTTTCGCCTATGCGCACATCTTTGTGAAAGTCGGGATACGAGATATAAACGTTATCAAGTGTACCGATGGTCTTTTCGTTAGAGAAGTAAAAAACGTCTCCTATCTTAAGATCGAGTGCGTTATCCTTTATGTCGCCTACGCGCAGTTTTGGTCCCTGCAGGTCAGCAAGAATGGCGATATTGAAGGGGAAAATATCATTAATGCGTTTTATGTGCTCTATGACAGAAAAATGCTGCTCGTGTGTGCCGTGCGAAAAATTGAGGCGGAATACATTTACTCCTTCTTGTACCAGTTCTAATAATTTCTCATACGTATTGGAGGCCGGGCCTACTGTGGCAATGATCTTTGTTTTATGTAGCATATTTTATTTGTTCGCTGTACAAATTTCCGCAATTTCATTCAAAGGGCGGCATGTCCTTTATTATCAGATAGCTAAATACCTGAGTTACGTGCTAAGATACTGATTATGAAAAGGGTTTTGTAATATTCCTCTTGATAAGGTAACTTTGCAGCCGTAATTTAATCAGTTATTATTTAGAAATAATATGTCGGGACAGCTTAAAGAGGTACGTAACCGTATAAAGTCGGTAACATCTACACAGCAGATAACGAAAGCCATGAAGATGGTTAGCGCCGCTAAACTGCGCCGTGCACAGGATGCTATCATACAGATGCGCCCTTATGCGCAGAAGCTGCAGGAAATGCTGAGCAATATAGTAAGCAGTGTATCATCTGATGTGAGCATGCCGCTTGCAGATGTACGGCCTGTAGAAAAAGTATTGCTGATACCGGTAACCAGCGACCGCGGACTTTGCGGAGCATACAATACCAACATCATAAAGCTTACAAAACTGGAAATAGCTAACCGCTTTGCAGCACAGCAGGCTAAAGGCAACGTAACGATACTGCCGATAGGCAAGAAAGGCTTTGAATATTTTCAGCGCTATGGCTTTAAGGTAGTAGCTGATTATTGGGATACTTTCTCTGACCTGAGCTTTGACAATGTGCGCCGTGCAGCTGCTTACGCACAGCAGGCATTCCTCAGCAAAGAATACGATAGGGTAGAGATCGTATACAGCCAGTTCAAAAACGCAGGTACACAGATATTCGTAGCAGAACCATACCTGCCTATACCAAAGGTAGAGCAGGGTAAGGGCGATAAGAATATCGATTTCATATTCGAGCCATCGATGGAAACATTGCTGCAGGAACTGATGCCTAAAATATTGAACACACAGGTATTTAAAGCAGTACTGGACGCAAATGCTTCTGAGCATGGCGCACGTATGACAGCCATGGACAAGGCAAGTGAGAATGCGAATGAAATGCTGCGCTCATTGAAGATCAGCTACAACCGCGCCCGCCAGGCAGCCATCACTACCGAGCTTACGGAGATAGTAAGTGGTGCAGCGGCATTACAAGGATAATATCATTTAGAATTATAAAGAGAAGTGCCACACGGGAGTGTGGCATTTTTTTATTGAATTAGGTGTAATAGTTGTGTAATACCTTTGGCATTATTCCACTCCTTATTGATCTTTCAATAAGCATTTGATTCTTTCAGGATTATTATATTAGTAGACTATTAACTTAGATCAGGTATTAAACTTCCTACCCTCAAAGTAATTTTTTACCTTCGCCCAGTCTTATAAAAAGAATATTTATGCCAAACCGCGTTTATGATAATATACTGCAGACCATAGGAAATACACCACTGGTGCGCCTCAACAAAGTTGTTGCTGATCTGCCATGTAAGGTATATGCCAAGGTGGAGACCTTTAATCCAGGCAATAGCATCAAGGATCGTATGGCATTGAAAATGCTGGAAGTTGCGGAAAAAGAAGGCAAAATAAAGCCGGGTGGTACCATTATAGAAGGTACAAGTGGCAATACAGGTATGGGGCTGGCGTTGGCAGCTATCATAAAAGGATATAGGTGTGTGTTTGCCACTACCGATAAACAAAGCAAGGAAAAGGCGGATATATTAAAGGCGCATGGTGCGGAGGTTATTGTTTGTCCTACGAACGTAGACCCTGAAGATCCGCGTAGTTACTATCAGGTGGCACGCAGGTTGCAACGCGAGATACCCAACTCATGGTATGTGAACCAGTATGATAACCTTGCAAACCGTCTTGCACATTACGAGCAGACAGGCCCTGAAATATGGGAACAAACGGAAGGTAAGGTAACACACCTTGTAGTGGCAGCAGGCACAGGTGGCACTGTTGTAGGTACCGGCAAATATCTTAAAGAACAGAACCCGAATATAAAGGTGTGGGCAATAGATACTTATGGCAGCCTGCTGAAAAAATGGTTTGATACAGGTGAGTTGGATATGGGAGAAGTTCATCCGTACATATCTGAAGGTTTTGGTGAGGACTTCTTACCGGAGAACTATGACCGTGCAGCGCTCGATCATTTTGAAAAAGTTACTGATAAGGACGGTGCATTGATGGCGCGCCGTATCACTAAGGAAGAAGGCATATTCGTGGGTTACTCGGGCGGGTCTGTAATAGCAGGCTTGCGTCAATTGAAGGATCAGTTGACGAAGGATGACGTCGTAGTGGTTATATTCCACGATCATGGCAGCCGTTACGTAGCTAAGATATATAATGATGAGTGGATGCTTGACAGAGGCTTCCTGGAGGTTAAGACAGTGCGTGACCTAATAGGTGGACTGGGCCGTCGCAGGTTGGTGACCATCGATGAGAATAGCAAAGTAATGGATGCGCTGGAATTAATGAAGAAGTACGATATAGAGCATATACCCGTGATGATGAATGGCGAAATAACCGGATCGGTATCTCAAAGCCATCTGTTCAAAAAACTGATAGAAGAAACAGATGTACGCGATCAGTTGGTTGCTGATGTAATGGAGCATTCATTGCCTGTTGTAGATATGGATACACCGCTGGAACGCCTTACACACTTTATAAATAAAGACAACGGAGCAGTGCTAACCAAAGACGAAAGCGGACAGTACAACATACTTACGAAGTATGATATACTCAATGCATTTTCGAAAGGATAGATTTTTGATTAGCTTATTAGCTGATGGTGGCTGCATTAAAATTAAGTGCTAAAACATTAAATAAAGTATGCGTAAGTTTAGTGAGTTAGTGCGGGATATGATAAAAAAGCCACCGTTCATTTTCCCCTTCATTGCCTTGTTTCATATATTGGGTCTTGGCTGGGTAATATGGACAGCCCTATCATCGCCTTTTACCACAGAATTAGGTTTATCAGTATTGTGGATGCTGGTGTACACGATCGGCTGGCTCGCAGTATGCGACTTGCGGAAGTGGGGTGCCTGGCTGTACATAGTGGCTACTGTAACCAATATGGTACTATACCTTGTTCTTAAGTCTGATATAAGGGAGCAATACATGAGCAACTTGTTCCTTGCTGATGCACTCTTCAGCTTTTTCATTTTATTTTTTTATAAAAGGCTGGAATAATGGCGCAGCAGGTGTTTACAGACATGATGGGCAGGAAGGTGCCTATTACATATCCGCCTCAGCGTATCATATCACTTGTACCATCGCAAACAGAGCTATTGTATGACCTGGGCCTTGATAAAGAAATAATCGGTATCACAAAATTCTGTGTGCACCCACACGAGTGGTTCAGGAATAAGACGCGTATTGGTGGCACTAAAAATGTAAATATAGACAAGGTGAAAAGCCTTGTTCCCGATCTTATCATTGCAAATAAAGAAGAAAATACACAGGAACAGATAGAAGAACTGGCGAAGCACTTTCCTGTATGGGTAAGCGATATACAAACAGTTGCAGATGCGCTGCACATGATCGGTGAAATAGGCGCGATAACAGAGAAAGTTGACAAAGCGCAACAGATTATTGGTGATATACAATCAGGATTTGACACACTTAAAAAAGCAGGTACACCAAAGCGTACCGCCTACTTTATCTGGCGCGACCCATGGATGTGTGCAGGCGGTGATACCTTCATCAACGATATGATAGTGCGCATAGGCTGGGTAAATGTGTTGAATGAAAAGATGCGTTATCCTGAGATACAACTTGAAGAGCTCATTCCGTTAAAGCCCGGAATAATACTCTTATCATCTGAGCCATACCCGTTTAAGGATAAGCATATAGAAGAAATAAAGGCTGTTCTTCCAAACACCAATGTACTACTGGTAGATGGCGAAATGTTTAGTTGGTATGGCAGCAGATTATTGCATGCCATTTCCTACATGGATGCACTGGCTTATAAGTACAAGGATAGTTGAGAATTGATATGTACTTTCATACTTCATGAATCATAACAGCCGCAATAAGGATATGCGTTTTGCCTGTGCCATAATAGCGGTGCATGTATTATTCTTTTTACTGGCCTGCCACTATACCCGCATATACATGGGTGACTCGTTTGAATATGTGTACGAGGCATTGAACATAAAGAAGTATTTTTTCTTTTACAGCGGCAATGCTTCTCTTCCTATTGTTCCCGAATACATGACACAGCGGCAACCTGTATACCCACTATTTTTATTAAGTGTGTATCTGTTTAGTGTAAATAACTGGATAGTGCTGGTGCTGCAAAATCTATTATCTGTCTTTAACATCCTATATCTGCGAAAAACAATAGAGCGTATAGGCTATAACAAAAAATACGACCCGTTGTTACTGCTGTTACTCATTGCTTATCCCGCACAGTTTATAAACGCAAATACAATAGCTCCGGATATCCTGTTGCAGACTTTTACGTTACTATATTTCGGCAGTTTTATTTCACTCCTTCAGTCAAAAGATAGAAAGTACATGATACAAATGAGTCTGTCACTAATAGCAGGTCTTATGGTAAAGCCAGTATTGTACCCGTTTGTACTTGTGCATATTGTCATACTTATTGTTGTTTCTGCACAGCAGAAAATAATGCTGCAACGCACTATAGTTATAGCGCTGATACCGCTTTGTGCTGTATTCTTTTACAACTACTGGAACTATACCCGTACAGGTAAGTTTCATTTCTCCAGTAACCAGTCTTTTAACGCCATTTTTTATTTCGCAGGCTATTTTAGCCAAAGGGATGGAGCAGATAGCGGCAACGAATTTCTGAAAAAAGAAAGAAGAAATATAGCATCTATTCCCGATTACGAAGAGCGCTACGACTATGCAAACGAAAGAGGTATTGACCTCCTGAAGCAAAACTTCGCACCTTACATGGTATATCATTTGAAGAACAGTGCGCGCATATTTATTGAGCCGGGTAAAGCAGAGATGGACTTGTTCACAGGAAGACTTACTTATGGCCGGTTGTACAGCAAATCTCAAACAGGTTTTTATGCCACGTTGAACGAAAAAGGCCTGTCAGGTTTAAAGGAGTACATCTGCAATAACCCTTCACTGCCTTTGGCACTACTGGTATTTATCTTTAATTGTGTGCGACTAGTAGGATTATTCATTTTTCTTTTTTCGAAACGATTTTCTACAATAATAAAACTGTTTGTCGGGGTACTGCTTGTATACTTTGCCGTGGCGGCCGGGCCTATCGCCAATACCCGATATTTTTTGCCGGTATCTCTTATCGCGATAGGATGTGCTGTACTGGGCTATCAGGGCGTCTTCAAAAAGAAATTATCAGTTAGCAATCCATGAGTACATTTAAAAAATATAGTCCATTCTTGTTATCGTCTTTGCTGATGTGCGTTGCCTTACTGCTCCTATATCCGCATTATCAATACTACATAGACCCGGATGGTGTTTCTTACCTCACAATTTCGCAGCGTTATGCAAGCGGTGATTACTCGCGTGCTGTAAACGGCTATTGGAGTCCATTTGCGTGCTGGTTGACTGCGGGTATTATGCACTTGGGGATGTCTGCTATAGCCTCATCTGTTGTTATAAATACACTTACGGCTGTAGGGTTCTTATATATCTCACAATCTTTTTTCATCAGGTTCAATATGATACGCAGGCTGCAATGGGCTTTTTGCGTATCGCTTGCAGTGTTTCTTTGTTATGCTGTATTCTGGCAGTCGTTTGATGATCTATGGGAATGTTTTTTTCTTTTAAGTTCACTGCGTATCATCATCGCCCGTAAATTCATTTACAAACCACAACTTTGGGTAGCTATTGGCATACTCGGTGCGCTTGCATATTTTTCTAAGGCTTATGCCTTTCCGTTTTTTATAATCAATACCATCTGTTGCACATTCATTGTTGCAAAGGCCTGGAAGGCACCGCAACGGAGGCGTTGGATGAAATTCTGTTTTATTTGCGTTAGCGTTATGTTGCTGTGCAGTTTACCATGGATAGGTTTGCTTCACGATAAGTATGGTATATGGACGACTTCCACATCCGGGCAATTGAATATATCATGGTACCTGGTAGGCCACCCATACTGGAAAGAAAACATTCAATTGCTTTTGCCACCCGTTTATGCCGATAGCCATAGCTACTGGGAAGACCCTTACATAGCAAATGGCGCTACACCACACTTTTGGGATTCACTACATCTTTTTGGCAGGCAAATTTTACGTATTGGCTACAACTGCTGGAAATTTATTTCAAGTGCGATACAGTTATCCTTTTTCTTTCCATTTATTGCAGCATTTGCTCTGATGGCAGCACGGTATAAAAAGGTGCGTGCATTATTGCCCGGTAAGATGCCCGTAGTTATTTTGTCATTCTTATTGTTCCCGTTAGGTTACGTGTTTATAAACTTTGAGGCAAGGTATATCTGGTACATGGTGCCACTTGCCATGTTAATGGGGGGCTTACTGATACAGCACCGTCTATTTAACAAGTGGAGAAACATACTTGCTATGGTGTTCCCAATATCTTTTTTGCTGTATCCGCTATGGGGCTCAATAAGCTTATATGACGCAGGCAAAAGTGAATACATTGCTGCAAAATGTCTCAAAGATCACCATATCACAGGCGCGTTTACTGCGGAGGCCAGCGGTGCAGATGCGCAAAAGGCATCGCGTATTGCTTATTTTTCTGGTGGTCAATATTATAATATGCCACAGAAATATACTGCTACAAACTCATTGGTAGCAGAGATGAGGCGGTATAATATACATTACTGCTTATATTACCCACCGCACGATAGAAAAGTTAGTTTTTTGCCTGATACGGCAGGCTTGCAGTGGAATGAATTCAAAAATGATAGCATCAAAGATTTTCGGGTATTTGTACTTCCTTAATTAATAAATACAAACTTTTAACTTTTGACTTTTAACTTTTGACTTTTTAAAATACCTTTGCAGCCATTCTAAAAAAATAAGTATATGTCTACTAAAAAAATACAAGAGCTATTAGGTGATAAAGCAAGCTATTATCTCGACCATACCTGTACTACTGTAAGCAAATCATCTATACACGTTCCATCACCTACGCATCTCGATGATGTGTGGACACAATCTAACCGTAATGTACAGACATTGCGCAGTATCAATACGCTTATGAGCCATGGACGCCTGTCTGATACAGGTTACGTATCTATATTGCCGGTAGACCAGGGTATAGAACATAGCGCAGGCGCATCATTCGCTCCAAATCCTATTTATTTTGATCCTGAGAATATTGTAAAGCTGGCAGTTGAAGGTGGTTGCAATGCAGTAGCATCTACTTATGGTGTGCTGGGCGCGGTAGCCCGCAAGTATGCACACAAGATACCTTTCATCGTAAAGATCAATCATAACGAATTTATATCTTACCCTAACAAGTTCGATCAGATCATGTTCGGCAATATAAAGGATGCCTGGAACATGGGTGCTGTTGCAGTAGGTGCAACCATCTACTTCGGTTCTGACGAAAGTGCAAGGCAGATAGTAGAAGTGGCTAAAGCATTTGAATATGCACATGAGCTGGGTATGGCTACAGTATTGTGGTGCTACCTGCGTAATAGTGGCTTTAAGAAAGATGGGGTAGACTACCATACTGCTGCTGACCTTACCGGCCAGGCAAACCATCTTGGAGTAACTATACAGGCTGATATCATCAAGCAGAAATTGCCAACTAACAACGGCGGATACAATGCCTTAAACTTTGGTAAAACAAGTCCGCTTGTATATTCTAAGCTAACTACAGACCATCCTATTGATCTGGCACGCTACCAGGTGGCTAATTGCTATATGGGCCGAGTAGGTCTTATAAACTCAGGTGGTGAGTCTAAGGGTGCTACCGACCTTGCAGAAGCAGTGACTACAGCCGTGGTGAACAAACGTGCGGGTGGTATGGGTCTTATCAGTGGCCGTAAAGCGTTCCAGAAGCCAATGACAGAAGGCGTAGAACTGCTCAATACTATACAGGATGTATATCTTGATAAGTCTATAACAGTAGCTTAATTTAAGCACTCAATTTATAACAACAGCCGCATCGGATAAACCGTTGTGGCTGTTCTGTTTTTAAGTAACATTAGAATAATTTGTTAAATAGGCGTGTTTGGTATGTATGTTGCTATATACTGATCAGGATGAAGAAAATATTGTGTCTTATATTCTTACTATGCGCTATTCGGTCGGCTCATGCGCAGGCTTATGATACCGTATATGCCACGCAACAACTAAAGGAGGTAGATGTAAGGGCGCATTGGCTCAATGATACAGACCGCTATCATTACAACCAGATGCGGTATTATGTAACTACTATATTGCCTTACCTGAACGCAGCTACGCAATTATTCACAGAGATAAATAATAAGCTAAATGACCCTTCTGTCAGCAAGGCGGAGCGAAAGCGTTTTATAAAACTGAAAGATGAGGAGATGCGCAAGAAATTTGAAGATAAGGTAGGTGCACTTAATGTAACGCAGGGTGTGTTGCTGATGAAACTTGTAGCCCGGCAAACCGATATGAATATCTATAAAATGCTATCGGACTTCAAAAATCCTTTTGTTGCTATTAAATGGCAAACATGGGCAAGGCTCAATGGTATGAATATTAATCAAAAATACCATCCTGAAGATGAGCCGGATCTCGAAAATATTATGGAAAGCCTTGGGTATCCCCTCCCGTTGGCCTATACGTTAAGCGCCCGTTAAGCAGCGAAACCATTGACTACAGTAGCTTTCATACATGTTGTTTTTGCCTTGGGGTTAATAATTTGTTATTGGGGTTTAAAATTTTCATAGGGTCTGTAAGGCGCTGTAACTTTATTGAAATTGAAGCGGAAGAGCTATGAAACAACCCCCTTATTCTTTAGAGGAAGCGATGAAGATATGCAATGAGTATAACTATCTTACAGGTCAGGCATTCGATCCTTCAATGCCCATAAACAGTACTATCGATCGTATAGCAGTTGTTCCTTTCGATGAAGTTAACAAAAGGAGATTTCTTATTTATTATCTGTTGTTCAACGATGCCAAAAGTGCGCTGACACATGAATACAAAGGTCTGCTCTATGATGTGTTGGTTATAGCACGTTCTACAGAAGATGAGAACGAAATGCTACATGAAAGCCTGTATCCATGGCTCGATAAAAATAAGCAAATAGTGCACATCCAGCCACCCACGCAGGCCATTGCCATCTGATTTTCACTCAATGTTTTATAAACAAAGAAGCCACCCCAAAGGTGGCTTTCTTGTTTATAATTTTGTTATTAGCTTATTTATCTAAAGTAACCTTTACTGTATTAATGCTGCCTTCATTGTTCCTCAACACCAGGTAGTAGTTACCATTAGGCAGAGCAGAAAGATCCATGTTGTAATGAGATTGGTTGTTCATCTCATTGTGGCGTATACCCTGTCCTAAAATGGTATAAATATCCACATTCATTGTGGCCATTTTTGTGCCCCAGTCAAGGGTTATAATACCGGTAGTAGGGTTGGGGTATATTTTTACATCAGCCATGCTTGTATTAGGCACGCCTAATAATGAGATGGTTATAATATTAGATGCTCCTGAAGGGCAGTTAGCGCTATCCAGTACGCAATAGTATTGGCCAAGCACTGAAGGATGATATGTTTGTCCTGTAGCACCTGGTATCAGTGTATATGCTGGTGGCCCATACCATTGGTAAGTGCCCGCACGATTCGCAACCAGCAGATCAGATATTAATGAAAGTAATGGCGTATTAGGTGTGCTGTCGCGCACAATTACAAACGGACTCGTAGCCAGTGTATCGTGCTCATAGCAACCACCGTCTGTCTCGTTGGCCTGAAATATGATAACATCACCATTGTTAAATGTGCCGCCATAAGTGTTGGTGCCCGTTGTTACTACAGTTCCGTTTAATATCCATAATGTGTTTGGCGCTGTACCAAAATTGCTATAGGTTCCTGTAAAGCTTACTGTGGAATCAAAACAGCCCGGATTAGCACCACCAGTCAAAGACAGGCCGATAGAGTTTGACAAGGTAGGATTGATCGTCACAACGATCACATTAGACATTGAACTATCTAAATTGCCTGAATACGTATAGTATAATTCGCAATAAACATTGTCGCCATCATTTAACGTTGATGTAGAGAATGTGTTTGTCGCTACACCTGTGTACACGCCGTTCACATACCAGTTATATACCGGCGTGCTAAATGTATCATTGCTTTGTACGGCTGAAAAGGTGAGTGTAGTACCTGCACAGCTAGTATCTGCACCAGGTGGTAGGGATATAGTGGCAGAATCAACTGCCTGTGCTTTTGCAACACTGTTCATACCAACACATAACAAAAACAAAAGTGTAATTTTACGTATCATAATGCTCTGAAATTTAATACCAGCCTACACTGATAAATATTAGTTTGGGTAAAAATAATGTATTCAGTATAATTATACTAACGGATTTCAAATAAAAATGCATTTTAGGAAAAATGACTTAAAGTTTCGCCGAAACTTCATTTTTTTATATTAAATACTATCTTTGCCACCCTTCAACATATTATATAAGATAATTAACGACAACCTATGCAATTAAAAGGTTTGGTAAAATTTTTTACCGGCGCGCTGATCCTGATATCACTCTATCAGCTTTCATTAACATTTATCGTCCGCAATGAGGACAAGAAGATCAGGGCAATGGCAACCCGTTCTGTGGAGGCCGCAAACCCCGGAGTGCAGGGCGATGATCTTAAGAAAATGGTCGACGCACGCCAGGATGCTATCTCTGATAGTATGCAGGGTGAGATCATCTTTAACGCCGGTATCAAGAAGTATTCTTACCAGGCGGCTAAAGCAGAAGAACTAAACCTCGGTCTGGATCTGCAGGGTGGTATGAACGTGACACTCGAAGTAAGCCTCGATGATCTTGTGCGCTCTATGTCTAACAACCCGCACGATGTTTCGCTGAACAAGGCTATAGCTGATGCGAACAATGCAAGGGCGAACAGTGAAGCAAGCTTCGTAACGCTCTTTGGCGAAATATATCAAAAGGAAAATCCGTCGACAAAGATGGCATACCTTTTTACAAAGCCATCTCAAAAAGACATAACACTTACCTCTACTAACGATCAGGTAATTGCGAAAATAAATTCAGAAGCTAAGGATGCGGTAAAGCGTACTTACAATGTGTTGAAAACGCGTATCGACCAGTTTGGTGTTACCAACCCTAACGTCAACCTTGACGAAAACAAGGGTATCATATCTGTTGAGTTGGCAGGTGTACATAATCCTGAGCGTGTGCGTTCTTACCTTCAGGCTACTGCAAAACTACAGTTCTTCGAAACGTATAACAATACAGATATCGTTGCTAAATTACAGTTGGCTAACGATGCGCTTGCAGCTTACCTGGCAGGCTCTAAAGACAGTACACTACTCGATAGCACTTTGGCAAAGACGGCTGCAATAACAGATACATCTAAAGCTAAAACCAAAACCGCAGGTTCTGATACTGCAAGCTTAAATTCATTGATTGCAGATAAAGGTGCGCAAAGCACAGGTGCAAAAGGCGGTGACTCTTCAGAAACGAAGAGGCAGGATGCAATAAAGAAAAATCCTTTGTTTGCAGTTTGGAGACCTAATATAAATGAACAAGGTGGTGCTCCATCGAGCGCAATGGTAGGTATCGTATCAAAGAAAGATACTGCTGTACTGAACAAGTATCTTGCTATGGATGTGGTTAAGAATAAATTTCCTCCTAATGTACGTTTCTTATATGGCGTAGGTGGCAAGGAAGATAGCCACGACCCTAAAGCACCATTGTTATTATACGCAATTAAAACAGTACCAGGCGGTAACGGTGCTGCAAAACTGGAAGGCGATCACATAACAGAAGCAGGACAGGATTTTGATCCGGTAACAGGCGAGCCTGAAGTGTCTATGGATATGGACGTAACAGGTGCCCGTATCTGGAAAGAGCTTACAGGCCGTAACATAGGTGGCTATGTAGCGGTGGTACTTGACGATCATGTTTACTCTTGCCCACAGATACATGGCGAGATAGCAGGTGGCAGGACTTCAATCAGTGGTTCATTTACCGTAGAAGGAGCTAAGGATCTTGCAAACATTTTGAAATCAGGTAAATTACCCGCGCCTGCGCACATAGTACAGGAGCAGATAGTAGGTCCTACCCTCGGTATTGAGAATATCAACAAGGGTATGAATTCCCTGCTGATAGCCTTCATCGTAATATTTGCCCTTATGCTTGTGTATTATAACACGGGTGGTATCGTTGCTAATATTTCTCTGATACTCAACCTTACATTTACTGTAGGTGTACTTGCTGCATTACATGCCACATTAACTATGGCCGGTATAGCGGGTCTGGTACTTACGGTAGGTATGGCCGTGGATACAAACGTTATCATCTTTGAGCGTATCAAAGAAGAGCTAGCGGGTGGCAAAAGCTACCAACAGGCAGTTGCTGATGGTTACAAACGCTCGTATGCTCCCGTACTCGATGGTCACGTTACTACATTGATAACAGCTATCATTCTGTTCATTTTTGGTCTTGGCCCTGTAAAAGGATTCGCAACTACACAGATAATAGGTATCCTCTTATCATTGTTCTGCGGTATTCTTATATCACGTCTTATCACAGACATCTACACTAAACGCGAGCGCCACTTCCAATATTTCACAGGTTTATCAAAGTCTATCTTCCGTAAGGCGCATTTTAAATTTGTTGAGGCGAGGAAGTATACATACTGCATATCTATTGTAGTGCTTGGCCTTGGTATCGCCAGCTATTTCCATGGCTTCAACGAAGGTGTTGAATTCAAAGGTGGTCGTAGCTATACCGTTAAGTTCGATAAGAAATACTCTTCTGACGACCTGCACGAAAAGCTTGCTAAATACTTAGGCAACGAGCGCCCTGTTGTTAAAACGATCGGTACGCAAAATGAAATGAACATCACTACTTCTTACCTGATAACAAACTCTGCAAAGGGTACCGATCAGCAGGTAGAAGGCCAGTTGTATCAAGGTCTTGTGAAGGAAGGTTTTATACCATCATCTACAAGTGTTGATGGATTCCACAACAAATATATACAGGAGTCTCAAAAGGTAGAGCCGTCTATATCTGATGACTTGAAGAGAGGTGCTATCTATGCAACTATCATTTCCTTGATAGCGATCTTCCTTTATATACTTATACGTTTCCGCAAATGGCAGTACTCTATAGGTACTATCCTTTCATTGCTGCATGACGTATGCGTAACGCTTGCCGTGTTCTCTTTCTTACGCGATAAGGTACCTTTCGCGCTGGAAATTGACCAGCACTTCATTGCAGCGATACTTACGGTGATAGGTTTCTCGATGAATGACACGGTGATCGTATTTGACCGTATACGTGAGTACTTCCGCAAATCGCCAAACGAGGATAAGAAGAGCGTCATCAACCGCGCTATCAACGATACATTAAGCCGTACTATTATGACGTCGCTTACCGTATTTGTTACCTTGCTGATATTATTCATCTTTGGTGGTGAGGTTACCCGTGGTTTCGCATTCGCGATGCTGATAGGTGTGTTCACAGGTACATACTCTTCTATATTCGTTGCCGCTCCGGTACTCGTAGATATGGATAAAAAGGGTTCACTTAAAGTAGAAGATGACCGCGAAGCACGCGTAGAGGAGCTGAAGAAGCTTGCTTAATGATAGCGCTTCACTAAAATAAAAAATCATTATCTATAATCCCGTCACTATTAGTGGCGGGATTTTTGTTTGGCCTCTATTAAGCAAGCTTACAGCAAGTTTTAAATCCCGAATTACTTACATTTGTGTACTTATGAAGAAATTTTTCGAGCACTTAGGCAGGATAGTACTGATGATAAAGGAAGGTATCAGCAGGCCCGAGAATCTTCGTATGTACTGGATAGAATTTATGGAACAGTGCAATGACATAGGCATACGTTCATTGCCCATCGTACTTATCATTTCTGTATTCCTAGGTATGGTGCTTACGATACAGACTGCCTATCAGCTTATAAGTCCTCTTGTACCTAAAACAGTTGTAGCGGGTATCGTGCGCGACTCTACTATCCTGGAGCTTTCGCCTACAGTAATATGCGTAGTGCTGGCAGGTGTTGTTGGTTCTAAGATAGCATCAGAATTAGGGAATATGCGCGTAAGTGAGCAGATAGATGCACTCGAGATAATGGGAATCAATACAAAGACCTACCTGATACTGCCTAAAATAATAGCTGCCATGATAATGGTGCCATGTCTCATCATACTGTCGATAGCGGTAAGTATATGGGGCGGTTATCTTGCAGGGATGTTCTCGCATATATTAACGAGGCAACAGTTTCACGAAGGGCTTACATCGGGCTTTATGCCGTATAATCTGTTCTTCGCCATTGTCAAGGCATTTACCTTTTCGCTTATCATTTCTATAATACCTTCATACTATGGCTATTATGTAGAAGGTGGCGCGCTGGAGATAGGCCGTGCGTCTACCACATCGGTAGTAGTAAGCTGTGTGCTGATCTTATGTGCGGATTATGGCCTGTCTATTATGTTGCTGTAATTGATACAGCCATTCTAATAAATTATGTTAGCAAACGCGTTTTCGATATAACTTTGAATAACAAAAAATAAAACACTTTAACTATGGTACACTCACTTCCTCCTTTACCTTATGCATTTGATGCGCTGGAGCCACATATCGATGCCCAGACAATGCAGATACACCATGACAAACACCACCAGGCTTACGTTGATAATCTCAACAAAGCGCTGGCTGGCACTGAAGCTGAAAATACAACACTCGAAGAGCTGATGGCAAACATATCAGCATATCCTGCTGCCGTACGCAATAATGGTGGCGGTCATTATAACCATACACTTTTCTGGACAATACTGGGCCCTAACGCAGGTGGCGCGCCAACCGGCGACCTTGCTAAAGCTATCAACGAAACATTCGGTTCGCTCGATGCGCTAAAAGAAATAATGAGCACCGCTGGCGCTACACGTTTTGGTAGTGGCTGGGCATGGCTGTTGGTAAACGACGGCAAGCTCTATGTATCATCTACACCAAATCAGGATAATCCATTGATGGATGTAGCTGAAGTAAAAGGCACACCAATACTGGGTATAGACGTATGGGAGCACGCTTATTATTTAAAGTATCAAAACAAGCGCCCCGACTATCTTAAAGCGATATGGGATGTTATAAACTGGAGCGCAGTAGAGATGCGTTACAAAGCAGCACTATAATTACTGATAAATATTTTTAAGAAGGTAAGGCGCACAATTGTGTGCCTTATTTTTTTGCCATTAAATCACTAAGCATCGCCTTGGCCTGCTCATTGTCCGGATGTTTTTTGAGCAGGTGCAGCAATGTTTTTTCGGCTTTTGCGGGCAGGCTGCTATTATGGTACCATACAGCCATATTTATCAGGTTCTGCTCATAGTCAGGGTCAAGATCGTTGGCACGCATCATCTGGTCGTAAGCCATGGCGCTGTTACCCTGCTGCATGTATATATAGCCAAGGTTGGTATGTGCACTAACAATATTCGGGTTCTCGCTAAGCACAAAATTAAATACTGCTGTTGCCTCCGGCACCTTATTTAATGCTAACAAACAGATACCATACTTATCCTGAAAATCGAGCGAAAACTTCCATATATCTGTTGCGCGCTTGTACCATGGTAGCGCCTTCTCTGCCTGGTTTGTTTGATAGAAACCATCGCCTGCACGGTAAGCTGTCCAGGCATCATTCACATCAGCAGGTTGTAACCCTGTGGCATACTCCACTACTTTCGGAAAATCTTTAAGCAGGTAGTATAAACGTATGTAATCCCGGTTCTGCTTTTTTTCGGCTTCTTCACCTTTGGCTTTGTCGAGATAAAAGAGGGTGGAGTCGAGCAATGCCTTTGTAGGTGCATAGCGCTCATAGAACTCCATGTAACCCCGTGCTAACGTTATTGCATCTATATGGTCATTATTGAAGCATTTAAGGCCATAGAATGCTGTTATCTGCTGCTTCATGGAATCTTCTGTCGGCCTCTTGCGGATATAGTGGTCGGTGACCGCTACGTGCGGTATGTCTATACTGCCATTGTGCGGCATGTGGCAGGTAACGCAGTCGTTACCCTTTGTAGCGCGTACTGCTTCACTTTCAGTGCATTGCTTCTGTGTAGCGGCTGCACCATGGCAACTCATACATGCATTGATATACTGGCTGCGCGGGGTGAACTTGACGCTCACATGCGGATTGTGACAAGTGATACAACTCATTTTGCCTGACTGCACATAACACTCGCTTTTCTTCATACGCTCCACATGTGATGCCATGATCATCTTATCCTGTGCGCCCGCATACTCAGGCATAAATACATTCATCACTTCTGATAGCTTCATACCCGGATGAAAATCGAAAAACGACTTACCATCATTCAGTACCGCTATACCTTGTAAGTGACAACGCTGGCATACATTGTTTTGGAGCTCTGTAGACAGACGACGCGGATTAACGATGGTATAGTCAGGACCTTTAGATGTATCGTAAGGTTTATTGTTCTTCCGGTCTTCAACGTGCAGGCTGCCAGGCCCGTGGCAACGCTCGCAGTCGATACCTGTTTTTACAGTGGTAAACTTATTCTCGCTGTTCGTTACAAAATCGGGGTAGCCGTTGTGGCAGCTCATACACTCTATCTGTATCAGCCGCTGAAACCTGCTACTGGCTCCTTTCTCAAAGCCCGGAGCCAGATCCCACTGATGTTTCTGTGTATAGAATGTAATAGGAGCCTGATAGAAATATCCGTTCACGTTGTAAATATGCGAATTGGTATGTTGTCCGGAACCAACTATGTAATCTATCTTTTGTATACGCTTATGCACGGTGTCTGTACCCTCTGTACGGTACTCCATCACATACAGCGAGTCATTTTGCCAATAGGGTTTGTAATAGTAATCGAGGTCTTTGTCATAAACCAAGGCATGTTCCGGTGAAAAGTCTGCAGCAGATTTCTGCTTCGTCGCCATGCCGAACGACTGCCCCATACCTGTCTGTATAAATGTCTTATATACCTCCTCGTGGCAGGTACGGCACGTTTGCATACCTACATAATGCGCAGCCGGGTTATATACATTCCGCCACAGGGATGTATTGCCATCCTCGTTTACATTTTCCGTTTTAGGGCTATTGCAAAAAAAAGCCGGAACCGTTACTGCTATAAGCAGCACTGGCAGCAGAATATTGCGAAGCAGGCGTGAGGACATGAGAGAATAAAATTAAGCCCCTTTACTCAAATATCGCCAGGGAATAATTCGACTTTCCTTTTTGCAGTAGCATATAGCGGCCATTCAGCAGCAGGTCTTCTTTTAAAGATGTATCTATCGCCGTTACTTTTTCTTTGTTGATGCTAAAACCGCCGTTTTGCAGCATCTTCTTTGCTTCGCCCTTTGATGCGAATACACCACTTTCTGCAAGGAAGGTAAGTATATCAAGTCCATCACTTAATGATGCCTTGCTCCCCGTTACCTGTGGTACGCCTTCCATCACTTCGAGCAATTGCTTTTCATTGAGTGAGCGTAGCGCTTCTATCGGTGCCTGCCCGAAGAGTATCTCCGATGCCTTCTTTGCAAACGACAGATCTTCTTCACTATGTACTAATATGGTCAGCTCATCGGCAAGTGCTTTTTGCAGCTTACGTTGATGTGGTGCCTGCTCGTGTTCGGCTATAAGTGCTTTTATTTCCGCTACCGGTTTAAAGGAGAATGTAAGCGCCATGCGTGCTGCATCGGCATCAGGTAGCTTTAACCAGAATTGGTAAAACTGATAAGGAGAGGTACGATCAGGGTCAAGCCACACATTACCGCCTTCACTCTTACCAAATTTTGTACCATCGCTCTTGGTAATAAGCGGGCACGTAAAGGCGAATGCCTCACTGCCACCCTTGCGGCGTATGAGTTCCGTCCCGGTTACTATATTACCCCATTGGTCGGCGCCGCCAACCTGCAACCTTACGTCGAAGTGTTTATTAAGATGCTGAAAATCGTAGCCCTGTATCAGCTGATAAGTGAATTCTGTAAAAGACATACCCGTTTCCAGCCGCTTCTGCACAGAATCTTTGGCCATCATGTAGTTTACTGAGATATGCTTGCCGGTATCGCGTATAAAATCGAGGAATGAAAGATCTTTGAACCAGTCATAGTTATTTACCATCACTGCTGCATTGGGTGCTGTGCTGTTAAAGTCAAGAAATTTTTCAAGCTGCCTACGGATACCGTCGCAGTTATGCTGTATCGTGGCTACGTCCAGCAAGTTGCGCTCTGCCGACTTGCCCGAAGGGTCGCCCACCATGCCTGTAGCGCCACCCACCAATGCATACGGCTTGTGCCCTGCCTTTTGCAGGCGCATAAGCAGTGTTATAGGTAGCAGACTGCCTACATGCAGGCTGTCAGCAGTAGGGTCAAAACCTATATAACCTGCAGTCATTTCTTTTACAAGGCGTTCTTCGGTGCCGGGCATTATGTCCTGTATCAGGTTTCTTTCTCTTAATTCAGCTACTAAATTCATCAAAAAGGCGTGTTGTAAAGTGGCAAAAATAATACTTAGTGGCTTGCCATAAGTGTAATAATTATCCCTAAAGTACATTTTAAATAATTTTAATCCATCTGCCTCCTTTTATCATTCTTTAACGATTGTTTCATTTTTTGGGAAAATGTTTCTATCTTTCGGTACTCATACTTAACAAAACTTTAAGGCGTTGAAACGAATTCTACTCTCAATAGCGCTCTTGCTGCCTTTTTGCACGCAGGCGCAGGAACATCACGAAATAGGTATCATGGCAGGCGTTGCCAACTATTATGGTGACCTTCAGCCCAAGTTATTCCCATCGAACGGGTACCAGCCTATGGCAGGTATCATCTATAAATATTTCGTAAGCCCGCATGTGGGTGTGCGTTTCGGTGCCAGCTATACCAACCTTACAGGTGCCGATAGCCTTTCGGATATACCTGCGAACAGGGCGCGTAACCTTAGTTTCCGCACACACCTTTTTGAGGTACATGGAGCATTGGAAGTGAATCTTTTGCCAATAGAAATATTTAAAATGAAGGCTACACCATATATCTTTGGTGGTATTTCTGTTTTCTATTTTGATCCGTTTGCAGATGATGATAATGGCGACAGAGTATTCCTCCGTCCGTTGAGCACGGAAGGAGAAGGGTTACCTATGTACCCCGACCGTAAGCAATACAGTCTTGTAAATGCAGCATTCCCTTTTGGTGGTGGTTTTAAATTCTTTATTGGTAAAACGATAATGCTCACTACGGAGCTTGGTTTCCGCTATACCAATACAGACTATCTGGATGATGTTAGTAAATCTTACGTAAACCTTGATACGCTGGCTGCACATAAAGGTAAGCTGGCTGCACAGATGTCTTATCGCGGTAACAAACTGGCGACATGGGATCATAACTATCCTAACTACGGCTTCCAGCGTGGCGATAGCAAGTCAAACGACTGGTACTGGTATGGCAACATATCTATCACCGTTTACTTCCGCGCATTTGGTAACGCAAAACAATATCTGAAGACAAAGTGTCCGCGCTTCTTCCGTGGTGACTAAAAGATATTAAATGATACGTATTAAAGCTGCCCTTGGGCAGCTTTTTTTATGGCAGTAATACTATCGGTAACGGAGAGCATTTGCTGCTCACCGCTTACGAAATTCTTCAGGCTTATCATTTGTTTTTCTCTTTCTTCATCACCGGGCAGCATTACAAAGGCTATCCCTCGCTTGTTGGCATACTTCATCTGCTTATCAAATTTTGCAGCATCGGGGTATATCTCTGCCATCACACCTGCGGCGCGCAACTCTTTTAATATACTCATGGCATAGCGTTCATTATCGCCGCCAAAATTCAGCAATATTACCTGTGTACCAGTCGCCAACTGCTCAGGGAATACCTGAAGCTCGTCCATTACATCGTAGATGCGGTCTATACCAAAAGATACCCCAACACCCGATAACCCCTTCAGCCCGAAAAGACCCGTAAGGTCGTCATATCGGCCACCGCCACCTATGCTGCCCATCTGTACCGCACGGCATACTACTTCTACTATTACACCTGTATAGTAGTTAAGTCCGCGCGCCAGGCTTATATCTACTTCTACCACAGAATCCCAGTTTGCATCGGCCAGGTCTTTATGGTAGGCAAGTGTCTGGCTAAGCTCGTTGATGCCGGCAATGCCTACTGCACTGTGCTGCATGATGTCTGTAAAAGCCACCAGCTTTTCTTCATTGGTACCCTTTACATTTATTACCTGCTCTATCTTATAAATGCCTGCATCACTAATGCCTCGTTCTTGCAGCTCTTTCGCCACACCGCTCCAGCCTATCTTATCCAGCTTGTCGAGTGCTATGGTTATTTCCATCATCAAGTGAGGCATACCGCATATCTCAGCAAGGCCCGCAAGGAGTTTGCGGCTGTTTATCTTTATGGCTACTTGTGGTAGTTTCAGTTTATGAAATGCGCCACGATAAATACACAACAATTCTGCCTCATTGATCAATGATGTGCTGCCTACCACATCAGCATCACACTGCCAAAACTCACGATAGCGGCCACGTTGGGGCCTGTCGGCGCGCCATACCGGTTGCATCTGGTACCTGCGAAAAGGAAATGCCAGCTCATTCTGATGCATCACCACGTAGCGTGCAAAAGGTATGGTAAGGTCGTAACGTAATGCACGTTCTGTAACGACAGGTGTGGAATATGGTTTGTCCAGCAGGCGGCTCCATTCGCTGTTCAGCTTTTCTTTATCACTGTCCTTTTTCTCATGCAGGCCGTTATTCAGTATTTTAAAAATAAGACGGTCTCCCTCCTCTCCATACTTACCCGTAAGTGTCACAAGGTTTTCCATCGATGGTGTTTCTAACGGTTGAAAACCATAAAGCTCAAAAATGACGCGTAGGGTATCAAATATATACTGGCGTTTGCGCACCTCTTCCGGTGAAAAATCGCGCGTGCCTTGTGGTATCGATGGCTTCATAAATTAAAAGTAAAAATTCAAAAAGTTAAAAGTGTGTTGACTGTATTTTATAAATGTCTTCGTTTTACTTATGCTTTATTGTGTGCGTAGTGTTTTATGATCTCTTTGCAGGTCTTTTCTATAAGATTATATACAGGTGTAAATCCTTCCTCGCCACCATACCATGGATCGGGTACATTTTCGTTCTCTCCTTCATGCAACTCATTCAGGAAATAATCTACTTTGTTCATCTGTGCATGTTTGCCGCCAATACTTTCTACCTCGCGGTATACATCATGCGCCATCACATATATCTTGTCATAATTGTCAAAGTTTACGGTTGTAAATTTTCTCGCCCGCTGTGCGGAAATATCTATGCCATGCGACAAACATATTTTTTGAGAAAATTTATGTGGAGCTTCCCCTATGTGAAAAGATTCTGTACCTGCAGAATCAATTACCCAATCAAGTTTGTGCTGCTGAGCCATGTGGCGCAACACACCTTCCGCTATTGGCGATCGGCATATATTACCGAGGCATACCATAAGTATTCGCATATCTTGGCAAAACTAATGAAAAGCGGTTATACAGGAATTTATCGTTTGCCATTATGGTAACATCTATATAATGGCGAACGGAAAAACTTCTTATTTTTAAACAATGCCTGCCATACTTGCCAAACCCGTAGACATAATAGATGCCGATAACGAGATCTTTAAAAAGGCCGCATCCTTTGTGCAGGATACGCAGGAGAATATATTCCTCACCGGCAAGGCGGGTAGTGGCAAGACCACTTTTCTTAAATATATAAAGACGCACACAAGCAAGCAATGCGCCATAGTAGCGCCCACAGGTGTTGCAGCAATTAATGCGGGTGGCGAAACGATACATTCCCTGTTACAACTGCCATTTGGCCCTTTTGTACCCGGAAATGGTGGTGGTTTCGGCACGCAGACCGCCGCAAATGACAAGCACTCCCTGCTCGCCAACCTGCGCATGCGCGATAATAAAATCAAGCTCCTGCGCAAGCTCGACCTGATGATAATCGATGAAGTAAGCATGGTGCGCTGCGATATGGTCGATGCTATGGATCTTGTATTGCGTCATGTACGTAAAAGCAATTTGCCTTTCGGTGGTGTACAGATGCTCTTCATTGGCGATCTGTTTCAGTTACCACCCGTAGCACCGGAGAATGATTGGGAGATTTTGCAAAACTTTTATTCCACGCCATACTTTTTTGATGCGCATGTGATGCAGCACAATCCGCCGGTATATATAGAGTTAAAAAAGGTTTACCGGCAAAAAGACCTTGAATTTATAGATATACTCAACCGCGTGCGTAACGGCGAGGCAAAGCAGCCGGATATAGATGCGTTGAATAAACGCTACAATCCCGCATTCTCACCAAAGGAAGAAGCTGGTTATATAACACTATCTACCCATAATCGTATAGTAGATACCATTAATCAAGAGTCGTTGCAGCAACTACCCGGCACCCTGCACCGCTTTGAGGGCACTGTGGTCGATGAGTTCAATGCCCGCAACATGCCTACAGAGCAGACACTGGAACTGAAGAAGGGAGCACAGGTAATATTCATTAAGAACGATCTGCAAAACCCACGCAGGTATTATAATGGTAAAATTGGTATCATAGACGCTATTAATGATGCCGGTATATGGATCACATTTCCCGGCGAAGAATTACCCGAGCCGCTGCAACTGGAGCGCGAGGTATGGAAGAATATCCGTTATAGCTATAACAAAGAAATATCGCAGGTAGAGGAAGAAGAACTGGGCAGCTTTACGCAATACCCTATACGGCTGGCATGGGCAATAACTGTGCATAAGAGCCAGGGGCTCACTTTACAAAAAGTTGTGGTAGACCTTAGTCAATCGTTTGCTACAGGCCAGGTATACGTTGCTCTTAGTCGTTGTACAAGCCTCGATGGTCTTGTGCTGCGCAGCAGGCTCAGCCTGCAGAACATAATGGTCGATCAGCAAGTAACGGACTTCGCCGGCGAGGAGCCTGATGAAGCGCAGTTAGATGCACAACTGAAAGAAGCAAGCCGTTACTCAAAGTATCTGCAGCTTTGCAAGGTGTACTCCTTTACAGAGCTGGCAGAGAACATTATATTAATGCGCACTGAAACTAAGAAAAGGAAAACAGGCCCGCGACAAAAAAGCATGGAACTGCTTGATACATTGGGTACTGCCATTCATAAGGCACAAGGCCATGCTGAAGGCTTTCAAAAACAGCTTCATGCGTTAGTTACAGCGCACGAAGATGAACAGGTCGCATCTCGTAAACAGGCCGCTGCTGACTATTTTTCAAAACAGGTAATAAGCCCTGCCATTCTGCAGATAAACGATCATCTCATATTACTGGCTGCCGAGGCCAAGGTTACCAAACAAATGAAACAGTGGCAGGAAACCCTGGCCCTCTATGAACAAAAACTTGTTGAGATAACTGTAAAGTCCGCTTTATTGTGACGTTCTAATTAAAACGTAAATTGCACCCAGATGGCGAATGGCTTAAAAGTATCAGCGGTAATTTGCTCCTACAACAGGGCGCGGTTCATATTAAAAGCGGTGGAAAGTATTTTCAACCAGGATTTTGATAAGAGCCTGTATGAGGTCATTGTTGTTGATAATAACAGTACTGACGGTACGGAGCAATTACTAAAAGAATACAAAGCCACTCACCCCGAACTTAATTTCAAATACTTTATAGAGTATAATCAGGGCGTAGCATTTGCGCGTACACGCTGCGCAAAAGAAGCAAGCGGGGAAATAGTTGCCTACCTCGATGACGATTCGATGGCTCAGCCCGGTTGGTTGGCAACAACGGTTACATTTTTTGATACCCATCCCGAAGTATATTCTACTGGCGGTAAAATAACCCCATACTTTCTCACTGGTATTCCCGACTGGTACTCAAAATATTTTTTCGGCCTCGTTGGCAATTTCGATCAGGGACCTAAGGTAAAACAGCTAACAGGTGCCCGGTACCCATGTGGTGCTAATATGGCCTTTCGCAAAAAAGTATTCGAAGAAGTCGGCTACTTTAATACCGACCTTGGACGCAAAGGCACAGGCCTTTTAGCCAACGAAGAAAAAGACATTTACCTCCGCATACTCCAATACGGGAAAGATGTTTACTATCTGCCAACTGTAGAAGTACTACATGCTGTAGAGTCTAATAAATTTGATAAGAACTATGTACGCCGCCATAGCATGGGCATAGGTGGGGGAGAGCGTTTAAGATTAAAAGGACAAACGGGTGCCCTCATAAAAAAGTTCGTAGAGTATGTAGCTAAGTGGGGCTATGCAATAGTTTATGGCATAGGTTTTCTCTTCAAAGGCCAGTGGTCAAAGTTCGTAATGCTCGAGCGTTTTAGATGGTGGGTACTGATGGGGTTATTATATCCTAAGAAGGCGAATTAATTTCCAACCACACCCGAAGGGTCAACATAATTATAGAAAGACAGCATAATAAGTTTCTTACGATATCGAGAAGAAGCAAACCCGAAGGGTTGACATTAAATTATAGAAAACCCACAAAAGGATAATTGATAAACCCTGAAGGGGTAACATTATTTCACATCACAAAAGAAAAACGATTTACCGGATGCCATAAGGCCTGCCTCCTGCCCCTGCAAACTGCTCCTAAAGAAATTACTGCACCGACGGGTTATTCATAAATACATATTGTATCAGATTCGCGCCCATTTGCAGCGCGGCAATATGTTTCTCAGGAGGGTCCTTATGCACATCAAAATCCTCCCATCCATCACCAAGGTCAGTTTCGTAACTATAGAAGCAAACAAGCCTGCCCTTATAGATCAGGCCATAACCTTTTGGCGGCTTACCGTCATGTTCATGTATCTTAGGTAGCCCGTTAGGGAAATTAAATTTCTGATGATAGATGGCATAAGTAAAAGGCAGTTCTACTAATTCCAGGTCAGGAAACACCTTCTTCAATGCAGGCCGAACATAGGGGTCCAGGCCGTAGTTGTCATCTATATGCAAAAAACCACCACCTTCAAGATAAGCCCGTAAATTCTGCGCTTCGGCATCACTAAGCGACCACCTGCCATGCCCCGTCATGTGTACGAACGGGTAATTAAAAAGGTCAGGGCTGCCCACTTCTACCTGTGCTTGCTTCGTGTCAAAGTTGGTATGCAACTGCTCGTTGCAAAAGGCAGCAAGGTTTGGTAGCGATGTAGGATTGGCATACCAGTCACCCCCGCCATTGTATACCAGCAGCGCCAGCTTCATATTTTGTGCGTTTGCAAACACACTGCAAAGCATTAGCATTATTATCAACAAAAAACTTCTACTCTTTACCATCATTAACCAGATTAAAATATGCGCATACCGACATGGCCGCCGTTTCTGTTCTCAATCGTTGCGTACCCAGCGATACACCTGCATAGCCATTTGCCACACACAAATTTACTTCATCCATCGTCAGGTCGCCCTCTGGTCCTATCAATATGATCGTTTCCTGCTCAGGTTTTAACAATTCAGCCAATGGTTTACGTGGCAACTCAGCTATACAGTGCGCCACGATCTTTTGCTGCGCACCTTTGTATTTTTTTATCACATCGTCTAATGTCGTCGCTGCAGCAAGCGCCGGCAGGTAATATTGTTGCGACTGCAGCATCGCAGATATAAGTATGCTCCGCCACCGTTCATGCTTCGTCTTTTCCCGCTCTGTTCTTTTGGTTATCAGTGGCACTATGCTAGTCACACCCAGTTCCGTTGCTTTTTCCAGCAGCCATTCGTTCCGACTTGTATTTTTCGTAAACCCTACACACAAATGCAGCTTAGCCCCTGCCTGTTTATGAAAGGTGGCCTCTTCTATACGTACAGTGCAACGTTTTTTTTCAGCAACTGTTATCGATGCTATTGCCGATGTGCCGTTCCCATCTGTAAGCTGTATCTTTTCACCGGCCTGCATACGCAGCACCTGCCCTATATGCCGTGCTGTAGCTTCATCAAGCGCTAGGCTGCTATTCTTGTTAAGAATCCCCTCATGAAAAAATTGCGCTAACTGCCCCATCCCGACAAAAATATGTAAAATAGGAGTGCCACACTTTTTCTGTGCGGCACTCCTATGAAATAACTTATCAACCATTCAACCCACTAACCAATCCCGCAATGTATCAGCTAATTATCACATTAGCTAATTAGCTCATCAACGAAGTACCAGCTGCTTATCCTCTATCATTTTACGCAAGTTTATAAGTGCGTAGCGCATTCTGCCTAGTGCGGTATTAATACTCACAGTCGTAAGCTCAGATATTTCTTTAAAGCTAAGGTCGGCGTATATACGCAGCACTATCACTTCGCGCTGCTCTTCCGGTAGCAGTTCTATAAGCTCGCGCACGCTGTCATGTGTTTGGCGCTTCTCCATATTATCGCTGGCAGTGCCTGTGGCAGGGAACAAATTACCTATCTCCATACCATCGGGCAGGGTCACAGGTATATTTTGTCGTGTACGGCGGAAGTGGTCCATACATAGGTTGTGCGCCACACGTATAGCCCATGGCAGAAACTTACCCTGTTCAGAGTATCTGCCATCCTGTATGGTCTTTATTATTTTTAAGAATGCGTCCTGGAAAATATCCTCCGCTATATACTTGTCTTTTACGATCATGTATACAGAAGTGTATATCTTATCCTTATAGCGGTGTATAAGGGTTTCCAAAGCTTTTTCATTACCATGCGAAAAAGCATTGATCAGCTCGGCATCCGGGAATTCGTGGAAAAGTTGCATAAACTTCTACCTGGTTTAACGGTTACGTACATATCACGTCATGCGTTGAAACGATTGGTTTTAAGTAGAAGTTAGCCTTATAGAAGAAAGTTTATGTGTTGAATTATTGTGCTAAAAAAGTTAAAATATCCCACTTTACCAAATCTTTAATAACGAAAAGATAAAATTGACTTTTTAACTCGCTCTTAATACTAAGACGTGCAATATTCCTGCCACGTTGGGTAATATTCAAATATTTATTTTCTTAAATCATGTCTCTTAAAAAGTACCTAAACTGTTTTCTATTGGTTTGCAGACCGATCAACAGCATGTTTAGTGCTATATGTACCTATTTAAAATGTTGGATTTTGACTTTAAAAATAAAACAGCTATTTTACCCCGTCTTTAAAAGACACGGTTATTTATGATAATAGGAGTATTGAAAGAACAGGCACCCGAAACCCGTGTATCGCTGGTGCCCGAAGTTGTGGCCATGCTTGTGAAAATGAATGTAACGGTGTGGGTGGAAAAAGGAGCAGGTGAGGTTTCATTTTATAGCGACCAATCTTATATAGATGCAGGTGCAGTGATAAAGGATGCAGATGCCATACGCACAGATGCCGATATGGTACTTACTATACAACCACAAAACATTACTACGGCAAAGCAGGGTGCAGTGTTAATGGGTGTTTATCAGCCATTATTCAATGCTGATCTTATGCAACGCTGGGCTGATAAAGGTTTTACCGTGTTCAGCATGGATACCATACCTCGCACCACGCGTGCGCAGTCTATGGATGTGCTCAGTTCGCAGGCCAATATCGCCGGTTACAAAGCGGTACTATTGGCGGCTATGTCTTACAGCCGCTACTTTCCAATGTTTATGACGGCAGCAGGCAGTATACCGCCTGCTAAGGTATTGATACTCGGCGCGGGTGTAGCGGGCCTTCAGGCCATCGCCACGGCACGTAGGTTGGGGGCGGTAGTAGAGGTATTTGATACGCGTCCTGCTGTTAAGGAAGAGGTAATGAGCCTCGGTGCGAAATTCGTAGAAGTAGAGGGTGCAGCAGATGCATCAAAAGCAGGTGGTTATGCGGTAGAGCAGAGCGATGACTTCCAACGCAGGCAGCGCGAAAAGATACACGAGCACGCACGGAAGAGTGATATAATAATTACTACTGCGCAGATACCGGGCCGCAAGGCACCCATACTCATCACTAAAGAGATGATAGAAAGTATGCGGCAGGGTAGTGTCATAATCGATATCGCATCGGTAACAGGCGGTAATACTGATCTTACCGAAAATGATAAGACCGTTATGCACAATGGTGTGGCTATTATAGGCAACTCTGCGTTGGCAGCCACTACACAGGCTGATGCCAGCAAACTGTACAGCAAGAACGTGCTCAACTTTCTGAAACTAATGATAGATAAGGACGGTGGCCTCAACCTCAATTTTGAAGATGATATTGTAAAAGGTACTTGTATTACCACCAGCGGTAAAATTGTGAACGAAAGGCTGCTGGCAATGGCAGGTGTGGGTGCTTAATAACTATAAAAACTAACGGATATGCTGCGCGATATAGCGATACTTTTTGTTCAGAACTACCACCTTATTACGGTGGTCATACTATCTATATTTTTAGGTATAGAGGTTATTTCCAGGGTGCCATCGGTACTGCATACCCCGCTTATGAGTGGTGCCAATGCAATACATGGTGTGGTCATCATTGGTGCTATCATCGTTATGGGCGAGGCGCCCACCGATGATTATCTGGCTTTATCCCTGGGTTTCCTTGCGGTGATACTGGGTACGCTCAATGTGGTGGGTGGTTTTGTAGTCACAGACCGCATGCTCGAGATGTTCAGCAAGAAAAAGAAGAAGTAAATCAAACGAATACCATCGGTCAACTAAAATAAATGTTGCTCATAAATACTACTGAATGCAAACGGTTATACTACAGCTAAGTTATCTAATAGGTTCTATTACATTCATTCTCGGCCTCAAGATGCTATCGCACCCTGAGACTGCGCGAAAAGGTAATCTCGTAGCCGCAGGTGGTATGATACTGGCCATATTCGCCACCATCTTTCTCTACACATTCACAGAAAATGGAGTTAAGCAGCATCTGCATAACTACATCTGGATATTTGCAGCATTGATCATAGGTACCATTGTTGGGACGATAACAGCAAAGAAAGTACAGATGACTGCTATGCCCGAAATGGTGAGCCTCTTCAACGGTATGGGCGGCGCCTGTGCAATGCTTATATCTATCGTGGAATATCATCACAATGCGCACCCATCTACAGGCATCCTCCTGGTTATTGTATTGGGTATGATGATAGGTACTGTATCTTTTGCGGGTAGTGTTATTGCTTGGGGTAAACTCAATGGCAAGGTAAAAGACAAAACGATCCCCGGGGCGCAGATCATCAACTTTATCATATTTGCGGGTATTATAGTACTGGCCATTATGGTTATTGGTGGCTATGCCGATAGTTCTTACCTGTTCTACGGCATTACAATCCTTGCTGCTTTATATGGTATCTTGTTCGTAATGCCTATCGGTGGTGCCGATATGCCGGTGGTAATATCCTTGCTCAACTCCTTTACAGGTGTTGCTGCGGCGTTCGGTGGTTTTCTGTACAACAACCCTGTTATGCTCACGGGTGGCATACTCGTTGGGTCTGCAGGTACCATTCTTACTATCCTCATGTGCAAAGCCATGAATCGCTCACTTAAAAATGTACTTATCGGTTCATTCGGCGGACAAAAAGCTACCGCACCAGGTGAAGCCAAAGAGCAGGGCAACTATAAAGAAATATCACTCAATGATTCTGCAGTATTGCTTGCCTACGCACAAAAAGTGCTCATCATACCCGGTTATGGTCTTGCCGTAGCACAGGCACAGCATGCTTGCCATGAGCTCGAGAAAATACTGGAAGAAAAAGGAGTTACTGTAAATTATGGTATACATCCGGTTGCAGGTCGTATGCCCGGTCATATGAACGTATTGCTGGCTGAGGCGGATGTGCCTTACGAAAAACTGCTGGAAATGGACGAGGCTAATGAGCAGATGAGCACTACAAACGTGGTACTCATACTTGGCGCTAATGATGTGGTAAACCCTGCTGCTAAAGATGACCCGTCAAGCCCGATATACGGTATGCCGATACTGGAAGTAGAGAAGGCAGATCATGTAATAGTGAACAAGCGCAGTATGAAACCCGGCTACGCGGGCATAGAGAACGACCTGTTCTTTAAACCTAAGACTTCCATGCTTTTTGGCGATGCTAAGGCCGTATTACAGAAACTGGCTACGGAGCTAAAACAATTATAAACTATAATTCCCTTTACAAAACGAAAAATTTAATTAAATTTATCCCATGGCAAACAAGACTACCGGTATCCTGATGACAACAATAGCCACTATTCTGGCTTTTTGTTCTGTGGCATATATGTCCTGCTCAAAAAAAGATGGTTTCAATCCTAAATCGTGCATAAATATATTATGCGAGAACGGCGGTTTTTGTGATTCAGGCAAGTGTGTGTGCCCCGCAGGATACGAAGGTGCTAATTGTGCCACTGCGTCTATCGCGAAATATATCGGCAACTGGGATGTAGCACAGAAGGTGATAGGCAGTAGCAACCTTAGTGCAGTAGGTAATCAATCATCTTATGTAATGAATCTCACTGTGACCGCTAGCCCCACATCTTTCTTTTTCAATAATTTTTACAATAACCCTAATTATAATAAGATAGGCTGTGTTATAGATACTACTAGCTCATCTACGTTTACAATAGATACATCAAGCTCTAATCAGAATTTCCACATGGCTGCCGATGGTATATTACTGTATGGTGGTAAAGGCTCCATCTCGACCGATGACAGCGGTATTACAGCACAATGCTACATCCGCAAAAGCGGTGGTGAAGATGATACCCTCATGCTCACCCTTACACCACATCATTTATAATTGTAAGGGCTATTGACATTTTAAAGCCTGGTTTATAAAATTTCAAGCGACCCAACATTCGGGTCGCTTTTTGCTTTCTCATACTATCACTACTGTTAAGAGCCAAGCTAAAAGCTAACAACACAATTTGTTTGTCTCGATCTGTCCCTCATTAACCTGTTATGCTGAGGAACGCGGCACCTCTCTTTACACTTATCCATCAGCACGAGTTAGCGTTATGACATCCTCACCCGTGAACTACCTTCGCGCCCCTTGTGGTTAACCACCTGCCCTCTCAAATATTCAAAAAAAATTTCCATTTTTTTGACTTTTGAATTTTGACTTTTGAATTATTGTCCCTACTTTTGCAATCCCATTTCTGATGGGACAAGCTCTTAAAATAGAAGAAAAGCCACTTTAGCTCAGATGGTAGAGCAACTGATTTGTAATCAGTAGGTCGCTGGTTCGATTCCGGCAAGTGGCTCTTTTAAATTAGTATTCAATTCTATTTTTTCAAGGCACATGCCTTGTTTTTTTATTATTGAAATTTAACCGGGTAGATGGCCGAGTGGTTAAAGGCGACAGACTGTAAATCTGTTCTCTCACGAGTACGTAGGTTCGAACCCTACTCTGCCCACATTACGATGTGAAAATGGGAATATGTCTGGTTAAAGGATCTTACATGTTCACACTTTCACATCCTCACATTAAACAAGCGGGAGTAGCTCAGTTGGTAGAGCGACAGCCTTCCAAGCTGTAGGTCGCGGGTTCGAGCCTCGTCTCCCGCTCTCTTTAATAACAGTATTACAAAAAGGTAAAAGCTGTTGTAGCTCAGCGGTAGAGCACTTCCTTGGTAAGGAAGAGGTCGGCAGTTCAATCCTGCTCAACAGCTCATTTTCCTTCTATATTTTGCGCTTCTTTTTCTATACTTAGTATCTTGCTTCCCCGCTTACACTCCTAACTATATAGTTTAGTATGGTGTTAAACGAGTATTAACAAAAGAAATTTTTATCCTTAAAAATAAAATTCAGTAGAAGTCATAAATAGTTTATATTTGCACACTTTTTAGATAAAATAATAATAAAAATTAAAAAACAATAAAAATGGCAAAAGAGACCTTTAAGCGGGAAAAACCCCACGTAAACATCGGTACCATCGGCCACGTTGACCATGGTAAGACCACATTGACGGCAGCTATCACTACTATCCTGGCAGGCAAAGGCTTGGCAGATAAGAAAGGATATGATGAGATCGATGCAGCGCCTGAGGAAAAAGAACGTGGTATCACGATCAATACAGCTCACGTAGAATACGCGACAGCGGCACGCCACTATGCGCACGTTGATTGTCCGGGTCACGCTGATTATGTAAAGAACATGATTACAGGTGCGGCACAAATGGATGGTGCTATCTTGGTTGTAGCGGCTACCGATGGCCCTATGCCACAAACAAAAGAACATATCTTGCTGGCTCGCCAGGTAGGTGTGCCACGTATCGTTGTATTCATGAACAAGGTTGACCTTGTTGATGATGAAGAAATACTGGAATTAGTTGAAATGGAAATCCGTGAATTGCTGAGCAAATACGAATATGATGGTGATAACACACCTATCATTAAGGGTTCTGCAACAGGTGCGCTTGCTGGCGAAGCTAAGTGGGTTAAAGCGGTTGAAGATCTGATGGATGCTGTTGATACATACATTCCATTGCCTCCTCGCCCGGTTGATCTTCCGTTCCTTATGTCTGTGGAAGATGTGTTCACGATCACTGGTCGTGGTACAGTTGCTACTGGCCGTATCGAGCGTGGTGTTATCAAGGTAGGTGAAAACGTTGAGATCGTTGGTTTCAATGAAACTCCACTTACTTCTACTTGTACTGGTGTTGAAATGTTCAAGAAATTACTTGATCGTGGTGAAGCCGGTGATAACGCGGGCTTATTGCTTCGTGGTATTGAAAAGAAGGATATCCGTCGTGGTATGGTTATCTGTGCTCCAAAGAGCATCACTCCGCACACTGATTTCAAGGGTGAAGTTTACGTACTTTCGAAAGAAGAAGGCGGACGTCACACTCCATTCTTCAACAAGTATCGTCCACAGTTCTATTTCCGTACTACAGACGTAACAGGCGAGTGCATGTTACCTGAAGGTGTTGAAATGGTAATGCCTGGTGATAACGTAAACCTTTCTGTAAAGCTTATCGCTCCAATAGCGATGGAAAAAGGTCTGAAATTCGCGATACGCGAAGGTGGCCGTACAGTAGGTGCAGGTCAGGTAACTGAAATAATCAAGTAATCCCCACGGGATTTAAATAGTTGGAACCGCCCCGATCTTCGGGGCGGTTTTATTTTGCTATGGTGGCCACTAAACATCCCCACCGCCACGTCAATGCGATTCCGCCTGCGCAGCCGCGGAAGAAGCAATCTAACGTCCGCAATAAATGCAATCGAATTTCGCTTTCCCTCTTTACCCCTACCTTTATAAAATCAATACATAAACATCAATGCAACCTATTTATCTAAACACAGCCTCCTGCGGCCTTGTATCCCCAGATACCACCGCTGCCGCCATAAAACTATATGCCGACCTTGAGCACAATGGCAGCACACGCTCTGAAGAGTGGCGCATGCACGAAGAAAGCCATATCAGGCAAACTATCGCAGACTTTTTATCCGTTCCTGCAAAGAATATTGCCATGGTACCCAACTTTTCGTGGGCGCTCAATGGTATTGTACAATCACTAAAAGGCACAGAAAAAATATTACTTTACAAAGGCGACTATCCATCCTTCATCGAGCCATTCCGCATCAATAAATTCGATATTACCTGGGTCGATGCGCCCGATGGCTTCAATATGCAAATAGACATCGTAAGAGATGCCATTATAAATAACAAAGTTGATATAGTAGCGCTGAGTCACGTACAGTGGACATCGGGCTACAAGATCGATCTCAAGGAAATTGGCGACTTATGTAAAAAGCATAGTGTATTGTTTATGGTAGATGGTACACAAAGCATGGGTGCTAATGTCATAGACCTCTCCGTTATGCACATTGACGTATTTGCCGCCAGCAATTATAAATGGATGAACGCCGGCTTTGGCACCGCTGTATTATACATTGCCGATAGTTTTCTGGAAAAATATCCTCCGGTTGTTGGTGGTAATAATAGTTATCGCATGATCGACGGCACGATGCAATATAGGCCGTCGGTGCAAAGCTATGAGCCTGGCCACCCTAATATGTTTGGGCTCACCGTTCTGGAAGCTGCCATAAAACATAAGATGGAGTTAGGCATCGCCAAAATAGAACAGCACGATCATTACTTAGCGGAACTATTCCTCACAGGTATCAAAAACTTGCCTGTAAAGATATTAGGCGACTATACAATGGCTCACCGTTCGCCAATCATATACCTGATCGATGAGAATGACCTCGGCGACCACATAAAGCAACACAACATCATAGTTACCCAAAGAAATGGTTTCTTACGTGTCAGCATGCATTACTACAATACAGAATTAGATGTAAAGGCTTTGGTAAATTGCATAAAATCTAAATATATAGACGCCTAAAGTTGGTAAAAATATTACTTCGGTTTTTAGAGAATTTCTTTATCTTTGTCATCCGTTAAAAGGTCAAAAGGCTTTCGCTTTTGACTTTTTAGTTTTAGGGAAGTAGCCGTTTAAGACTTTTGACTTACGACTATCAACTTACAACTACAAAATACGGGCATAGTTCAATGGTAGAATAGAGGTCTCCAAAACCTTTGATCGTGGTTCGAATCCGCGTGCCCGTGCTGATTTATCAGTTAAACGGTGAAACCATAACAGGTGATGCAGGTACATCCTGCTATTGCGTGTTGTGTTTCATGGTTTGACACAAAAAACATATTATGAGCAAATTCGGTAATTACATACAGGAAGCTTATGACGAGCTGGTACATAAAGTGACCTGGCCATCATGGGAAGAACTGCAGCAGACCACTATCATAGTGTTGGTGGCGTTAGGCATTGTTACAGGTGTAATATTTGTGATGGACTTCGCTTCAAAGAACGCTCTTGAATTTCTTTATAGCATATTAGGCAAATAGCATGGATACTGTAAACGATACAACAATAGTTGCCGATACCAAACCGGCTCCGGATACCAAGTGGTACGTTATACGCGTAGTAAGCGGTAAGGAGAAAAAGGTAAAGGAATATCTGGATAAAGAAGTAAAGATAAATGGCTGGGTAAATTCTGTGATACAGGTACTTTGCCCTGTTGAAAAGGTATTCAAAGTTGTTGCCGGTAAAAAGGTACTCCGCGAAAAAACACTGTTCCCTGGTTATATATTGCTGGAAGCTGCCGACGGTAAGCTTACAGATGATATTACACATGCTGTAAAGAACATTACAGGTGTTATTCACTTCCTCGGTAAAGAACATCCTACAGCGCTGCGTAAATCAGAAGTGAACAAAATGTTCGGTAAGATGGACGAAGTGGGCGAGCAGGGCATCAGCTATGCAGATCCATACATCATGGGCGAAACAGTGAAGATTGTAGACGGTCCTTTCAACGACTTTAACGGTACAGTAGAAGAAGTGAACGACGAAAAGAAGAAGTTAAAGGTAGTCGTAAAGATCTTCGGACGTGCTACACCGGTAGAGCTCAACTACTCACAGGTAGAGAAAATAGCGTAATTCGCTTAACACATAATAAAGCCCGATGGTTTCACACCATCGGGCTTTTATCTTTTAGTATTGTTTGTATTAGTTTACCAGTGTACCTACTTGTTTACCCGTCACCACGCTCAGCAAATTCCCAGACCTGTTCATATCAAATACAATGATGGGCAGGTTGTTCTCTTGGCATAGCGTAAAGGCGGTCATGTCCATTACCTTAAGCCCCTTGCTTATTACCTCGCTGAATGACAATGCTTCAAAACGTGTAGCGGTCGGATCTTTCTCCGGGTCTGCTGTATAGATGCCATCCACGCGGGTGCCTTTCAGTATTACGTTAGCATCTATCTCTATAGCACGCAGGGATCCTGCGGTGTCTGTTGTAAAATATGGATTACCGGTACCGGCGCCAAATATCACCACACGTCCCTTCTCCAGGTGGCGGATAGCTTTACGGCGTATATACGGCTCGGCTATCTGTTCCATTTTTATAGCGCTCTGCAGGCGGGTATTAACGCCAGCTTTCTCTAATGCAGCTTGCAGGGCCATACCGTTAATTACGGTGGCCAGCATACCCATATAATCGCCTTGCGCGCGCTCAATGCCCGTTTCAGCTTCATTCATGCCGCGGTATATGTTGCCGCCACCTATCACTATAGCTACCTGCACGCCTATGTTGGTTATAGCTTTTATCTCCGTAGCATACTGGTCGAGCATAGCGGGAGAGATACCATAATTGCGGTCGCCCATCAGGGACTCACCGGAAAGCTTTAGCAAAATGCGGCTGTACTTAGGAAGCATAGAATTGAGTTATAAACGTTGAATTGGGAATAAATTAAAAAATGTTGTCTGGCAATATTCATTATAAAATAAAAGGCATCTATAGATGCCTTTTATAAATCTGTTTATGCGAATGGTATTTTCACTATCTGCGCTTTAACGGCTTTGTCGCGTATCATTACAAATACATCGCTGCCCTCTGCGGCGAATGGCTTATCAATATAACCCATACCTATGGCCTTACCCAGGCTTGGCGATTGTGTACCGCTGGTAACGAAGCCTATTTCCTTGCCTTCGGCATTCTGTATCTTATAATGATGGCGCGGTATACCTTTGTCTATCATTTCCAGTCCGCAGAGTTTGCGGGTTACGCCTTCTGCTTTCTGTTTTTCAAGTATGCTCTTCGCGGTAAAGTCTTTGGTGAATTTTGTTATCCAGCCAAGGCCAGCTTCAAGTGGGCTGGTGGTATCATCAATGTCGTTGCCATACAGGCAAAAACCTTTTTCAAGGCGCAGTGTATCGCGGGCTGCAAGGCCTATAGGCTTCATGCCGTGCGGGGCGCCTACGCGGAATATCTCGTTCCATATCTTATCGGCGGCGCCATCCTTATCTTCAAAATATATTTCTACACCACCTGCACCCGTATAGCCGGTAGCACTTACGATCACATTGTCCACACCGGCAAACTTGCCTCTAGCGAATGTATAATACTGCAGTCCTATAAGATCCATGTCTGTAAGCTGCTGCATTAATTCTGTAGCCTTAGGGCCTTGTACGGCAAGCAGGGCGGTCTTTGCAGAGATGTTATGCATCTCTACGCCATCAGTGTTGTGCTTGCTTATCCAGTTCCAGTCTTTTTCTATATTAGATGCATTAACAACCAGCATGTAAGTCTTGTTCTGCTCTATGCAGTATACCAGCAGGTCATCAACAATGCCACCCTGCTCGTTTGGCAGGCATGAATACTGCGCCTTACCATCCGTAAGTTTTGAGGCATCATTGCTCGTTACCTTTTGTATCAACGCTAGTGCGTTAGGGCCCTTTAGCATGAACTCACCCATGTGGCTTACGTCAAATACGCCTGCATTGGTACGCACAGTATGGTGTTCCTCATTAATGCTTGTGTAAGAGATAGGCATATTATAGCCTGCAAACGGGGCCATCTTAGCGCTCAGCGTTATATGAAAGTGTGTAAAAGGAGTATTCTGCATAGGTTGAATTGTGGTGCAAAAATAGTGTTCTATTTGAAATAGTGCGTATTTAAAATACAGGCAGGTGTTAGCAGGTTATCCCGCCTCATTTACCAGGAAACCTGTGGCTGCCTTTACCTCCTGCACTACATTATAAATAATAGGGCAGGTGCCGTAATACATTAGCGTATTTGGCAGGCGGTCCTTGAAGCCTGGCTTGTGCAAATGCGGGAAATCGCGGCATTCTGTAAAACGGGCGGTGTAGATAGTACACTTCTTATCTGCAAGAAAGTGGCAGGGCATTGTGTTGATGTAGCAATTACCTTGCAGGCTCTCTTCTATATACCGCTCTTTTGTATCTGCTACCGGCATTTCAAGGTGAGCTGCCAGCATTACCACCTCATCTTCCGTTATATTTATCACCAGCTTGCTGCAGCAATTACCACATTCGGTACAGTCGATTCCGGCACTTACCTGTTCATAAACAGTATGAACAAGGTTATCCAGCTCAGAGCTATCAGCATGCTTAAGGGAGCGAAGGAAATGGTCGTTTTCCTCTTGTCGTTCCTCTGCTTTGGCCGCTATTACATCAAGCGATGTTTCGTAAATATTTTGACGTTGCAACAAGGTAGTTTATGGTACAAAAGTACATTATAACTTATAGCAGGCCACTATATAATGCTACTAATTCATTTTCATTCGTTTTGTCTCATCAGGTACATCCGCTTCATGCTTGTTTTTTTGTGTAGTGCCGAAGTTGTAGTTAAAGGTGACCATCCCACCTCGTGTGTCGTAGCGATAAACTGTTTTCATGCTGTACCCTGTGTAGGCATTATCGTTACCATTGCGGTTGGTGTAGAAAGGGTCGTTCACGGATAACTTCACGGTCATACGGTCATTTATTTTTTTTGATACACCCAGTGAAAGGTATAATACAGGAGTGAATGTGCTAATGAGCGACTGCACATAACTACCTACATAATATGATACTATTTCTCCTTTCCATCCCTTTCCAAAGTCGAACTGTGCTGTAATGTTCGCGGTATACCCCCAGCCGTTTTTATCTGTATGTGTTGTGTCTATCACCCCATTGTAATCAGCGTAAAACAACATTGCAGAGGCATTAATGCTGCACCATTTCACTACATCTTTATTGAACATTAAAACTGCGTATGCTTGTGTATTTACGCCTATATTCTTTTGAGTGCTAATGGTGGTATTAGTGGTGTCATTTACTTCGAACAGTTGGTTGATGACATTAGTAGTGCGTGCATAGCCAAGCATGGTGATAATGGTATTTTTATAACTATGCTTTAGCTCCAATGTATTAGTGTACTGAGGCTGCAGATAAGGATTGCCCACCGTGTAATAATATTGGAAAGAGTAGTAGATGAACGGATTGAGCGACTGATAATCGGGGCGGTCGATTCGGCGGCCATAGTTAAGCTCAAACTGGTTATCCGTATTCAGCTTATAAGATAGGTATGCAGTGGGGAACAGCGAAGTATAGCTTTTGTTGAACTGTTCGTTATGTACCATTTGCAGCCCTTGTGCATTCGTATTTTCGGCCCGTAGTCCTGCCTGTGCCTGCCATTTATCTCCAAGGCTCTTCTTTGCGCTCAGGTATGCGGCGTTGATGTTCTCTTTATACGTAAAGTCATTGCTGCGGGTAGTATCAGGTAGCCACACATTATTTTGCTGTATGCTGAACTGTGAATTGTTATCTGTCGTTATGTAGCTGCTTTTTAAGCCTGCCTCAATGCTTATACCATTCTTTAAAGTAAGTGAGCGATCGACCTTTGCACTGTATACATTTATAAGCGTGGGCTGTGTGCTGCGCAAGTAAAGAGCATCGGGCAATGGCTGCATATCGGCATCGTAGTTTGTATTGGCAATAGATTGGTGCGGGTTGTTTAAATAAGAGAGATAATCGAAGTTGATACTTAGCTCGTCATCTTTTTTTATCTCTTTCTTGTAATAAGCATTGGCTATTACATCCTTACGAATAAAACCATCCGGGTTTACAATGTTATTATAGGCCGTAGGTGTAGCAGGACTTGTAGTTGTGGCATATACATTATCGCGCATGGTGTTTGTATGATAGTCGTAGCGTACACTTGTGCCGATGGTAGCTTTGTTTGTAAGGTCATAATCAGCAGTGAGTTGTAAGTTAGCAATGCTGAAACGCTCTATGGGATGTGAGTGTACATGTGTGTAACTAACTACGCCTGTTGATGGATTCGTGACATACTGGTCTTCAGTGTAGTCTGCAAATCCTGTAGCCTCGTGATCGCCACCACTTAGTGATAGATTAAGCTTATCCTTTTTATAATTTAGTAAGAAATTGCCTCTCACCGTTGCATAGTTAAACTGTCCGTACGATAATGTAGCTGTACCATTAAGCCCCTTATTTCTGTTCTTTTTTCTCTTAATGTTTATAACGCCCGCATTGCCGGCAGCATCGTACTTTGCAGATGGTTGTGTTATTAGTTCGAGCTGTGATACTTCGTTTGCAGAAATGGTTTTGAGATAATCTGCAAGTTGTTCTGCTGAAAGGTAAGTAGGGCGATCATCGATCAATACGAGCACATCCTGCTTGCCATTCATAGATATATTGCCATTCTGATCTACAATGATGCCCGGTGACCTGCGTAGCAGTTCAAGCACATCACTGCCCGCCGCTGTGGGCGATGCATCTACATTCACCACCGTTTTGCCGAGCCCTACTTCTATGAACGATTTTTTGCCGGAAACAGTAACTTCTTTTAATGAGGTTGTTTCTTTTTGGAGTAGCAGGCTGATGAATAAGGGAGTGCTGTCTTTTACTGCGATGATCTGCATAGCAGTGGTGTAACCCATAGCGGTAGCTGTAACAATATAATTGCCAACGGGTACCTTATCCATGGTAAACCTGCCATTGTCATCAGCCAGAACAGACCTTATCCAGCTCGAGTCAGAGGTGAGTAGCGAAACTGTAGCAGTGGGGATGGCAGACACTTCATTCTTTATAATTCCTGCAACTGTCGCCTGAGCTTGCACAGTGCCAATGTGGCAAAATATCAGTAAAGCAGTAAGCAGGGAAGAGATGCGCATATGTTTAATGTTGTTTCGCCAAAACTACTCTGTGATATCTGTATCATATTGAAGTTTAACCTTAATTAACGGGAATGAATTTTATTGCTACATTTATCTGTACTTTTTACTAAAAACATTAAAACTATGAACACAGCAAAGGGCGCATTTGAAGTCACTATTGTTCCGCAGGCCGACAGAGAAATACATTTGTTGTCGAGGATGACGATCGATAAAACATTTCATGGCGATATAGAGGCCACATCGCAGGGGCAGATGCTTGCGGCGGGTACGGCTGTGCCGAACTCAGCAGGGTATGTGGCTATAGAAAGGGTAGAGGGGAGTCTGCATGGTAAAAAGGGCGCGTTTGTGTTACAGCATACTGCTACTATGGATAAGGGCGTACCATCACTGACGATAACTGTTGTACCTGATTCGGGTACGGAGGAATTAACCGGGCTGACGGGTTCGCTTTCTATTACAAGGGCAGATGGAAAACATGGGTATGAGTTTTTGTATAATCTGCCTGAGTGATTATACAACCAAAGGAGTTTCCAAGCGAAAAAAGAAATAAAAATGGCGCCACTTGGCGCCATTTTTTATTGTGTATTCTTGATAATTATTATACCTTTTCCAAAACCACAGGAGCAGCAGAAAGTATTTCTTCATTTGCCTGTGATGCGTATTTGTCAAAGTTTTTAACGAATAGCTGTGCAAGTTCGTTCGCCTTCTTATCATAAGCTTCTTTATCTGCCCATGTATTGCGTGGTACCAATATCTCTGATGGTACGCCCGGCACTGCCTTTGGCATCAATACGCCAAATACAGGATGTGCTTCATACTCCGCGTTATTCAGTTCGCCGTTCATAGCTGCTGTGATCATAGCTCGTGTATAGCTCAGCTTCATACGATGGCCGGTGCCGTAAGCACCACCGCTCCAGCCTGTGTTGATGAGCCATACGTTCACATCCTTGTGCATATCGAGCTTCTTACCCAGCAACTCAGCATATTTTGTAGGGTGCAGTGGCAGGAATACGCGACCGAAGCAAGCAGAGAATGTAGTCTGTGGTTCTGTAACGCCCACCTCAGTACCTGCAACCTTGGCTGTATAACCACTTATGAAGTGGTACATTGCCTGCGCCTTAGTAAGCTTGGATATAGGCGGTAGTATACCGAACGCATCGCACGTAAGGAAGAACACATTCTTAGGCTGTCCGCCGTAAGAAGGCTCTTTAGCGTTTTCTATAAAATCTATAGGGTAGGATACGCGTGTATTTTCAGTGATGCTTTTATCGGCATAGTCGACCGAGTTAGTGCCTGGCAGGAACTTGATATTTTCAAGTATTGCCCCCGGCTTAATAGCTGCGAATATTTGTGGTTCTTTTTCTTCGCTGAGGTCTATACATTTTGCATAGCAGCCACCTTCGAAGTTGAAAACTGATTCTTCAGCCCAGCCATGCTCATCGTCGCCTATCAGAGCGCGGTTAGGGTCTGCGCTAAGGGTAGTCTTACCGGTACCGCTAAGGCCGAAGAACAAAGCAACATCACCATCCTTGCCTTCATTGGCAGAGCAGTGCATGCTAAGTACTTTATGATCGTGCGGCAATACGAAATTGAGCACACCAAAGATACCCTTCTTCATTTCGCCTGTATAAGCGGAGCCGCCTATAATAACTATTTTGCGGGTAAAGTTTACTATGGTAAAGTTATCCTGGCGAGTACCGTCAACGGCAGGGTCGGCATGGAAGTTTGGTGCTTGTAGTATAAGCCAGTCGTGGTTTTGTGATTCTATTTCCTTGGCCGTAGGTCGCAGGAACAGGTCGTTACAAAACAGGTTTGCCCACGGTGTTTCGTTTATAACGCGTATGTTAAGGCGGTAAGCAGGGTCAGCACAAGCATAGGCATCGCGTACCCATACTTCTTTGCCACCCATGTATTGGCACATCTTGTTATACAGTGCATCAAATGCTTCAGGTGTGAAAGGGATATTTATATCACCCCAATCAACGCTTTTTTCTGTGATGGCGTCCTTAACGGTAAATTTGTCTTTAGGAGAGCGGCCGGTGAATTTGCCCGTGCTTACGGAAAGAGCACCCGTATCATTGAGCACACCCTGGCCTAATTCGAGTGTTTTCTTAACGAGTTCTTCAGGTGATAAGTTCCAATGTGCCACAGCTACATTAATACCCAGATCTGCGAGATTTGCAGACGGGTTTTTCTTGCCGAATTCCTGCATAGATTATGTTTTTATTAAGATTTTAGAGGGCAAAAATAGTACATAAAACTGTTAGAAGTGTATTATTTTTTGCAGTAAAACGGATGGTTGGCAGATCTTATATATACTGCCATTTATAGTGAAAGTGTCATAATATTTATTAATTATTAAATAAAAAATAAATAAACTATTATTATAAATAACTTCCTATTGATAACCCACTGGTATAGGATCAGCTTTCTTCATAGTCATTAGCTCTACTGATAATATGCACCAGAGCAGAATGGACGGTACCGCCTTTACAACATACGGGAGGAATACGCCTTGCTTAAGCGCCGCGGGAAAAATATCTGATACGGAAAGCGATGTGCCCACATACATCAGCAGCATAACAGCTATACGCCAAGCAGATTTAGGACGACAATAATACCATATACCGGCGCCCACCATGGCTATGATATAGGTAGGCGACTCAGCCTTATGGTTGAATATGATAACCCAGATAAGCATAGATGCCAGCAGCATAAGCCGGAAAGCCTGGTTGCCGTACATGCGGATACGGGAAAATGGTAGTAAAAAGAGCAGTGCGCCTATGACCGTGATGAGCATTTTACCATTCATTACCCCAAACCATGAGTGCAGCCAGCCAAGTACGGATATACCATAAGAGGTAGACTGATCGGCAGCAAGCATGGCCGCCCAATTATGATATTGCCACACCAGTGTTGTGTATGGTGTAACGATGAGCGGCATGGCCGCAAATATAATGGTCCATAAAACCGACCATGCTATGAAACGCAGCTTGCCGGGATAAAAAAGGAATAAACAGAAACCAATGCCGCCATATACCTTAATAAAGGTGACGGCAACAAGCCAGAGGGCTGCCCAGCCTGTTTTGCCTTTTTGCAGGCATGCATAAGCTGCAATGATAAGCCCCGCCATCAGGGCATTGCTTTGGCAGCTTTGCATGGAGGTAAGCAGCTCCAGTGCTACAAACCAGAGTATGAAGCATTGCACCTTTTGCTTAAAAGGCAGCATACGTATGGCAAACAACAGGATAACCGCATTGAGCACATTCCATATAATAAGGCCGGGCAGATCGGGCAGATTAGCTAATGGCGCCATTAGCAGGGCAAAGGTGGGGCTGTATTTGTATAGATCCCATTGCTCAACTGGGAATATGTCATAGAGGTTTTTTCCTTGTAGCAGGTGAAAATAGGAATTTTTGAAGATCAGGTAGTTATTGTACTCGGTATAAGAATACCCCAGCGAACGGCGCATAACGCTGTCGTTATTGGCTAGATCGTGATTATTAAAATTATAAGTAGGCAACTTAAACGCGTGGCTGCCAATGGAAAATATCTGTACACTTGCGAAAACAGCAAGAAAAATATAAGTAAACAATAGTGTACGGGTATTTAGAAAAAATACCGTGATTTTATTAGCCATAAGAGATATGGCAAAAATGCAGCAAAATTGTGCCAGTCAATCTGCTGCTGCATTATCTTAGCGTTATGAAAAGAGGTCATGCGGGCATATTTGTATTTGTGTTTGCGGCGGTTTTTGTATTTGCCATAATAGCGGAGGTAAAACATTGGCCTGGGGCAACCCCTTGGAAGATAACTGGACAGGTAGGTTTAGGGGTGGCGCTTCTTATGTTTTTTATTTTGCCTAAGACAAATAAGAGATAAAGCGTGGCAATCAGGCGTTGATAACCTGTGCGGTAGCAATATTCATAAATATAAAGATATTAGTTAGCGAAAAAGTGCTGTTCTCTTTTTTTTAGAAGTTAAAACTCATATCTTTGCGCAAAATTTCGGAGTTGTAATGAGTACTAAACGTCTTTTTTCCTTACTGGTATTGGTTCTTACGCTTTTGGGCACTGCAAATTTTGTTCATGCTCAAAATCAGGAAACTACTGCGCCACCGGCTGCAGAAGCAAAGAAAGGCGTTGATTTTACAAAACTTGTTTTTGGTCATGTGGGCGATAGCCACGAATGGCATCTTTTTGAACTTAATGGCAAACCGGTTGCAGTGCCGTTGCCCATAATAGTTTACAGCTCAGCAAAAGGAGTGGAAGCTTTTTCATCGAGCCATTTTGAGGAATGGAGTAAAGACGCGGAAGGTCACGAGATCAGCAATTCATATAACGGCTATCATCTGCAGCATGGAATGAAAGAAAAGATCATAGCTGAAGATGGTTCTAAAATATATGACTTTTCGTTGACCAAGAATGTACTTTGCCTTATCATATCTGTAGTGCTCACGTTGTGGATGATCCTTTTCGTAGCCAAGAAATACAAGCAGAGTGGTTCGGGCGTAGCGCCAAAAGGTTTCCAGAACGCACTGGAGTCTATCATAGTATTTATCCGCGATGAGGTGGCAAAACCTAATCTTGGTAAAAAATACAATGGCTACATGCCGTTATTGCTTACCCTGTTTTTCTTTATATGGATCAATAACCTTTTAGGGTTGCTGCCATTTAGCTTTAATTTTACGGGTAACATAGCTGTCACGCTTTGTTTATCGATCATATCATTCATTGTAATGATAGTAAAAGCAAACAAACACTTTTGGGGTCACTTACTGAACCCCCCGGGTGTGCCATTCGGTATTAAGTTATTGCTGGTGCCTATCGAGATCCTTTCTCTGTTTATTAAGCCTGTAGCGCTTACTATACGTCTTTTTGCAAACATGCTTGCGGGTCACATCATTATACTGTGTGTAATAACAATGATATTTATATTTGGCGCATTGAGCAAAGTAGCGGGTATAAGCTTTATTCCCGTATCGCTTGCCTTTGCAATATTTATGTTCATGCTGGAGTTGCTGGTGGGTGCTATACAGGCGTTCATTTTCACAACGCTTACAGCGGTATTTATAGGTCAGGCAATAGAAGATACACATGCGCACCATGAAAATGGCCAGGAGTATAATGTATCTAAAGATGAAATTATAGCGTAGTTTTTTTTAATCAAAATCCATATAACATGTCAGTATTAATGAACACAATTATGTTAGCCGGCGATGTAGCAAAAGCTGGTGGCGCTATCGGTGCCGGAATTGCTGCTTTAGGCGCAGGTGTTGGTATCGGCCAGATCGGTAAAGGCGCGGTTGAGTCAATCGCTCGCCAGCCGGAAGCTTCAGGCGATATCCGTGCTAACATGATCCTGACTGCTGCCTTCGTAGAGGGTGTTGCACTGTTCGCGGTTATCGCGGGTATCATCGCTATGTTCGTATAGTGGTCGGACAAGAAAGTTTAACTGCATCCAACGCATAGGGCAGCGGATGCAGTTATTTAAAATCTTACTTACGGTGTTTGATTTGTGATTATACATTCACGGATATTACACAGAAATAAGTAGGAAACAAGTAAAATCATACATCACAAATAATAAATCATAGATACAATGGATCTGCTGACACCGGAACTTGGGTTATTTTTTTGGACGCTACTAGCGTTTATATTTGTTTTTCTTATCCTGAAAAAATTTGCCTGGAAGCCTATTCTTAAAACACTGGGCGAGCGCGAAAAAGGCATCGCTGATTCTATATCTGCTGCTGAGCGTATAAAAGGCGAAATGAGCCAGATGCAATCAGAAAACGAAAAACTGATGGCACAGGCGCGCGAAGAACGTACTGCAATGCTTACAGAAGCAAAACAGATAAAGGACAAGATCGTTAATGAAGCTAAGGAACAGGCTAAAACGGAAGCGAACAAAATAATCGCTGACGCGCAAGTGCAGATACAGCAGTCTAAGATGGCCGCGCTTACCGAAGTGAAGAACGAGATAGGTACCCTTGCTATTGAAGTTGCGGAAAAAATATTGCGTCAGCAACTATCTACCGTTGATGGCCAGGCTAGCTATATGAACATGTTATCAGGAGATATTAAATTAAATTAATCAATTCGGCAGTTCGTCAATGTTTCATTGTCGGATCGTCAAATCATAAAGAAATATGCAGAATCCACGTCTCGCTTCAAGATATGCCAAATCACTGCTGGACCTGGTTGTAGAACAAAACAACCTGGAGGCCACACTGAAGGACATGCAGCTGCTCGATGCTATCTGTACGCAAAGCAGTGGTTTTGCTGCAATGCTGCGCAGCCCCATCATAAGTGGTGATAAGAAGCTGAATGTTGTAAGAGCGGTAGTAGCAGGCCGTATAAGCCCGCTGACACAGCAGTTCATAGAGTTGCTGGTAACTAAGGGTCGGGAATTGAACCTATCTGAAATAGCGCAGGCCTTCATCGCCCAATATAAGGAGATGAAACATATAAAGACAGTGAATCTTACTACCGCAGTAGCGATAGACGAAAAACTGAAGAACAGCATACTGGAAAAAGTAGCTGCGAATATGTCCAATGATGCGATAGACCTGAAGACGAATGTAGATGAGAGCCTGATAGGTGGTTTTGTGCTGGAAGTAGAAAATAAACTACTGGATATGAGCATAAAGAGGAGCCTGACAGATGTGAAGAACAGGATCGTGGATATGAGTTACGTAAGCAAGCTGTAAAGAAGTAAATTGATAATAAGGACCTTTTATTTTTTGAATTTTAAATTTTGAATTTATAATATATGGTTGATATTAAACCGGATGAGATTTCCGCCATACTGCGCCAGCAGTTAAGTAATGTTGACAGCGCCGCAACACTGGAAGAAGTAGGTACCGTATTGCAAGTGGGTGATGGTATCGCCCGTGTATATGGCCTGAACGGTGTGCGCCAGGGCGAACTTGTTGAATTTGAAAATGGCGTTAAAGCCATAGCGCTGAATCTTGAAGAAGATAATGTGGGTGTGGTATTGATGGGTGACAGCGCAGGTATTAAAGAAGGTGCGAAAGTGCGCCGTACCAACCAGATAGCATCTATAAAAGTAGGTGAAGGCATGGTAGGTCGCGTGGTAAACACACTCGGAGAGCCTATAGATGGTAAAGGCCCTATAAAAGGTGAGCTGTATGAAATGCCCCTGGAGCGTAAAGCGCCGGGCGTTATCTTCCGTGAGCCGGTAAAAGAGCCATTACAGACAGGTATCAAAGCTATCGATGCGATGATTCCTATCGGCCGTGGCCAGCGTGAACTTGTGATAGGTGACCGTCAGACGGGTAAAACCGCTATCTGCGTGGATACTATCATCAACCAAAAAGAATTTTACGATGCAGGCAAACCTGTATATTGTATATATGTAGCTATCGGGCAGAAGGCATCGACCGTTGCCGGTGTTATGAAAACACTGGAAGATAATGGCGCTATGGCTTACACTACGATCGTCGCGGCATCTGCTGCTGATCCTGCACCATTACAGTTCTACGCGCCATTCGCGGGTGCTGCGATAGGTGAGTTCTTCCGTGATACTGGCCGTGCTGCATTAGTTGTTTATGACGATCTTTCTAAGCAGGCTGTGGCTTACCGTGAGGTGTCATTGTTGCTTCGCCGCCCTCCGGGACGTGAGGCATACCCTGGTGACGTATTCTACCTGCATAGCCGTTTGCTGGAGCGTGCTGCCAAGGTTATCAATAACAACGAGGTGGTAAGCAAAATGAACGATCTTCCTGAAAGCATCCGTCACCTGGTAAAGGGTGGTGGTTCGTTGACAGCGTTGCCGATCATTGAAACACAGGCAGGCGACGTATCTGCATACATCCCTACAAACGTTATCTCCATCACTGATGGCCAGATATTCCTTGAGTCGAGCTTATTCCTTGCCGGTATACGTCCTGCTATCAACGTAGGTATCTCTGTAAGCCGTGTGGGTGGTAACGCGCAGATCAAGTCAATGAAGAAAGTATCGGGTACCTTAAAGCTCGATCAGGCATTGTACCGAGAAATGGAGGCGTTCTCTAAATTCGGTGGCGACCTTGATGCTGCTACTAAGATAGTATTGGATAAGGGTGCACGTAACGTGGAAATACTGAAGCAAGGACAATACTCTCCTTTCGCGGTAGAAAAACAAGTTGCGATGATATATCTTGGTACTAACAACATCATTCGCCAGGTGGCTGTGAAAAATGTAAAGGCTTTCGAAGAAGCTTTCCTACAGCAGATGGAAATGAAACTGCCTGATGTACTGAAAGAATTTAAGAAGGGTAACTTACCTGAAGAAGGCATCAACAAGATGGTGAAGCTGGCACAGGATCTGATACCACAGTACAAATAAAAATAACAACACACTTAATAATGTAACGTCTTGCAGCAATAGCAGGACGTTATTTTTTTAATGAACATCTGGTACCGAGACAGTAAAATAGGATACAACGCTATAAATGTTCGGGTGATATGCATTAACTTAGTAATGCTAAATTACCCCTATGAAAATAATTTTCTTTTGGATTATTTTCCTTTCTTTCAATGCTAAAATATATTCCCAGAATATTTTTAGGGGAATACTATACAACGTTGCTGACTCATCTATTCTACCCTATGCTACAATTGAGGCACAAGAAATAAACGAAAAGATTATAACCACCAATAAGGGAGCATTCAGCTTTTCGATTCCTACAAATATTCATCAGCTCACATTAAAGATCAAAAGTGTAGGCTATAGTGCTGTTATAGTTTACAAGCCCAATTTTCGTGGCGTAGAAAATGTTTATGTTGGCGTTGTTCCGTCTCAGCTGAATGAGTTTGTCTTAAAAGGACTAACGGCAAAAGAAGTTGTGGAAAAAGCCATCGAGTCAATTCCGGAGAATTATTACGATTCAAGTTATTTTTCGTTTTCCAATTATCGGCAGTACGAGAAAATTAATGGCATTTTTATGAATCTTACAGAAGCACAGATCATTTTAATGTTCCGCATTGCTGTAGAGAAAGGTATTTTAACTTCGAGCGAAGCGGTCGCCTGTAAATATATCAGAAAGAGTACACCGCATTATTATCACGGTACCGGTAATAACAGTGATGATCTGATAGACTTAATGCAGCAAAATAGCATTTACCATTTGTCTTCCAGTATGTTCGACAGCAGGTATCTTGATAATTACATTTTTAATTTTGATACGACAGTAAAATCTGATGATTATGTGATCAACTATATTTCTCCAAATTTTTCCGTTGAAACGCATGGTATAGGTAACTATGATAATCACGTTTTTTCGGGGGAGAGTAAAGAAACCGGATGTATAGTAATTGATAGAAGTACTTATGCAATAAAAAGTATAAAAAGATTGACTTTCCGCAACCCAAGTTTTAGTTATAATTATAAGCCTAATCTTATTTACCCTGGAAAAAAATATTTTAGTGAATTAGTCGATGCAAAGCTGGCCATTAACTATGAACCTATCAATGGTAAATGGAGACCTACGGAGTTATACTATAAGTATACAAACAATTATTTTAAAGCAGTAACAGGAGCAAAAGACTTTACAATAACACGTTACTTTGAATGGCGATCAGACTCTTGTTCCAGGTCTATCACAAAGGAGTATACAGATAAGTTTTACCCTTCTTTATACAGTCAGCAGCAAAATTATAATAAAGCTTATTGGGAAGATTTTTCTTATCCATTTTACTTTGCCAATAAAGACTCTATGCTTAGAGACTTAGCGAAAGACAAACCAATAGAAGAACAATTTAATAATGAAAGCCTGAGGTAGCATCTTATTATTTAAAAGAATAAGCTTTCAGGTATTTCATCTCAATATTTCCACCTTTGATGCTACTTACCTCATAATAATCATGAAAGATAGTATCATTCCCAAAAAAGAACCCGATCGTAAAAACAGATTCTTTTTCATTTTTACGGATCACAGGTTTTAGTTGCTCGCCTCCGTGTGGCATAGTGAATTGACTGGCAGCATTGTGAGGCCCCCAGGCTGCCCTTACATCATAAATGCCATATTTTGCCTGGTCTGTGGTAGCAACTGCTAAAGTGAAATTAAAATGATTAAGGCCATCGCCGGTCGTTACCGGTATTGATGCGCTATCTACTATTATACCTGCAGGTATTTGTATTGTGGTGTCAATAGTTGTTTGCCGTGTGTTATTGTTATTTGTATATCCGCACGAGGCCGTGGTTGCAAGTAGTATAGATAGGGTGATTGTAAGCGCAATAGATCTCATAAGGGCGCAAAAATAATGGTTTAGAGCGTTGTGACGGGACATTCAGGGGTATAATTTTTTAGCCGATTATATACAATTTGGGACTTCGGTATAAAAATACTAAAACCTGCTATTACGGCAGGTTTTAGTTTTACTCGGTGACCTTGCCCGTACCGTCGCAGACTTTACAAGTTTCCACTACGTAGCCGCTACCCTTACACCTTGGACACTGCCGACAATTTTCTGCTTTAGGCAATCCATATGTCACTCTTATATATCCTCCTGCTTTTTGCTGGTCGCAGTCACTATTGTAATCACATCTATCGCAAATATCTTTAGCAGTACCAGTACCCTTACAATTTGGGCAGGTTATTTCCCTTGTCTGTTTCTCTTGCACCATATTAGTCTGCTTCGGTGTGTTATCCTGTTCATTTTTATTCGATGAGAAATTCTCTTCTTCGTTATTGGAACTGCTACTTGATGGTACTGCATAAGTGCTTTGCCAATGGTGTCGTGAATATGTATTGTAACCCCAATATCCTAAGGCTAAAACTCCTATACAAACTATGATATAGAGTTTGCTGCTAAATAAATTTTTCATGTTGTTTAGTTTAAATGAATGAATGGTGTGCGTTGCATTATCATTTAAACCAGTGGAGGTGATTTGTTGGGCATCGGGATGACTTGTTGTGTCATGAGTTCCGATGACAGTATGGAAACAGAGGGGGCGTGAACTCCAGAGCTACCTATCAGGTCTGGAGGAACCGCGAAGTCCGACTATCCCGAATAAATAGATGAAGCCACGCCCCTTTACGGTGCGCGTCTGTGCATCTTTCTCGGATAGTCTTTTTTGAAAATTCGCGGTTTTCCAGACAGAGAAAGTTAGCTAACGCTACTCTTTGTGCAGCCTATGGCTGCTACTCTTTTAAATTATATCGATACTGTTTTATTCCATTGAAACTTCCTTTTAATATTCGCTAAAGTATAATAAAGAATTTAATTGTTCTTGATAGCAATGAAAAAGAATAACACTTTTATTAAACCCTTTTTATTAGGATTTTTTTATGTCGTCTACTTGGTCTTACTTTTTGTTGTTGTTTATAATGTGTCCTATATGTGCTTCCACCCAAAATAAATAGCAACTATAGCAATAGCCGATGCAATAACTCCTTGCCAAAATATTGGATTTTTTAAAACGTGAACCTCCCTCTCTAATTTTTTTTCTTTAAGCTTTTTGATGTATTGTTGTTTTACATAACCATCATTTCTATGAAAATCAATTCCTAAATTCTCTATTGTGTAAATAAACTCTGTATCCCCATTTTTCTTAGAAGTAATCATTTTTGAAGTTAGGAGACGGTCTAATAAATTTTTGATATCACCTATGTCATTTACCGAAAATCTTTGGGCAATATAAGTAGTTATTGAGGTATCATTTTTTAACGCATCGTAAGGATTAGGATAATAGGTAATCATATTTCCTTTACCATCATTTAAAGATTTAGTTTGTTTCGAATCTAAATATGCGAAATATAAATACTCAAGAATTGCATCAAGTTTTTCCTCTATAGTAGCCATGCTTATTGATTGATTAACAAAGGTATTCTATTTTTCTGCTATCAAATCTCTGTAGCGTAACCTGCCAGGGAGAAGTTGAAGTAGACCTTCGAAGCGGTCGTAGTCTTTCATTTTACGAGTGTTATATCGGTAGCTGAACTCGTGACAGTATCGCTGCAGATGTTTATCGCTCATTTGAATGTAAATGCCAATTATACCCCTCTTTAGCTGCGAAAAAGCACCTTCGATAGTGTTAGTATGATAAGTGCCTCGTACGTATTCTTTCGCAGCGTGATGCACAACCTCGTGCTGTTTAAACTCTTTATCTAACCCCGTATAGGATAGATGTCCATCGGTATTAATAACTGCATCTTTATCAACTAATTCCCTGATGATAGGTTTAAGAGTATCACTGGTAGTATCAGGTACTACTTTATAGATGAGGTTACCACCACGGGATATTAAACCAAAGACTGGAGTTTTATTGACTGCACCTCTACCTTTTTTGAGTTTTCCCTTCCTATCCTGTTTGTGTCTGTCTCGTCCTCCAACGTATGTTTCATCTATTTCAACAATGCCAGTCAAGACATGGTATTTTTCCTTAAACATTTCTCTAATACGATGTAAAAGAAACCAAGCAGTTTTTTGTGTAACACCTACATCTTTACCTAACTGTACGGAACTGATACCAGTTTTATGGGAAGCGATAAGGTATATTGCCATAAACCACGTTGATAAAAGAATATTACTGTTCTCCATTACAGTACCAACAGTAACAGAGTATTTCTTTTTGCAGTCGCCACACTTATAACGAGTAGTGTTTTTAATCTTCCACCAGTGTTGACTATTGCAATGTGGACAAGTAGGAATACCAGCCCAACGATGTGCTTCTAAATATTCTCTGGCTATATCTTCATCGGAGAAGTAGCGTATTAGTTCTTTTAAATTTTTAAATCCTGTCAGTTTCATGTCCTATTCCTTACATCGCTAATGTATCAGAACCTTGTAGCGGTACGGTGATAAATACCGTTAGAGTTTCTATAGGAAATCGTCAGAATTTTTATAGCGGTACATTGCGACAAATTGTATAGTAGTGCAGAACATTTTTCTTTCACCCAAGAATATATAATGTATAATTGAATATTTTTTTAGCAAAGTATTTATTAAAATCTCATCTACTATAACTTATAAAAAAATTATTACTTAACTTTGATAGAGTATGGAAACAAAAATTATTAATAGGACTAAGAGTAGTTATAGCGATGATTATAAAAATGCTATTCTATTCGAAATGACACCAATTATTACATACAACAAGGAGACAGGGAACTACTTTGCTTACTATAAAGAATTTCCTAGAGCTTCCGCAGTAGCCAAAACAGAAAAAGAAGTTATTATCGACCTACAAGAAATATTTAAGGTAATGCTGAAAGAGCATAACCAAGAAATTACCGAAGAAGCTCTCAGAATTATTTCCACACGATAAACTTCTTACCTTTTTTATGACTAAAGAAGAATTTAGGGACCATGTTACCTTACACGGTTGTAGTATTATGCCAGTAGATGGGGTTAATCATAGAGGGAGGTCAATTAAGATTGTAAATGATAGGTTTACATCACAATATTATTATCTAACCCTGCCCCTTGATGCTACAGAAATGGCAGACGAGCACATTAATAAAGCCTGTGACTTATTAGGTATACCTTCACCTTTTTAATGAGTTTTTCTTATGAACTCCTATGTAATTGAGTTATTTAATTTTAGCAGGAATATATAATATGTTTTAAAATATTATGAAGCATATTAAACATCTCGAACGGGCAACAATATATCCTGCTGTCATAGGTTACAATAGACTACTCACCGATAACAAACCCACACATAAATTTTTACTGGAAATAGGAACAGGCCAGCAAGTACCTAATTACGAGCTGCTAATAGAATTTACCCAACGGTTCTTAACCGACTTGCATACGGTAGATAAAAAGTCACACAAGAAAATATTGGACATGATGACGCAGCACAATAACGAAGACATATTAAATAAAAACCATGTGCAACATAATGAACTGCACAGGCAAATATGTCAAAGGATAAACGATAAATAGGATAAATAAAACTACATCAACCTAAAAGTCCCAAATTGTATATAATCGGCATTTTTTAACGCCTGTTATAACTCACGGGATTGGAGTATTTTTATTGAAATTTATTACATCCTTATGAGCAAAAATGTTCACCTGAAAAAATGGGCGATACCCGTTATAGCATTAATGAGCACACAAACATTGTACAGCAACAGCGCTGATGCGCAATCCTCCAAGAGCACTACAAAAGCTGCAACTACAAAAAGCCACGAAAAGGCATTTACGGTAGAAGCGCAATCTTTTGCCGACCTGCAACTGCTGCGCTATCAGGTGCCCGGGTTTGAAGGACTGAGTTTACAGCAAAAGAAGCTATCATACTATTTGTACAAAGCAGCGCTATCCGGGCGCGATATTATTTACGACCAGAAAAGCAAGTATGGCATACTGTTACGTAAAACCATAGAGGCTGTATATGGCAGTTATAAAGGCGATAAGAAATCAGCTGATTGGAAGAAGTTTGAAGAGTACTGTGGCCGTTTCTGGTTCAGCAATGGTAACCACCATCATTACAGCAACGATAAGTTTATACCGGAGTGCCCATATACCTATTTCGAGAAAATAGTGAAGGGTTGTGATGAAGCACAACTGCCCAAAGACAATAGCGAAACTACAGACGCCTTCCTCACGCGGATAAAGCCCATCATATATGATATGAGCTTTGAGCCAAAGGTAGTAGACCAGCGCCCGAACATTGACAACGTAGTAAGCTCATCAAATAATTTTTATGATGGTGTAACACAACAGGAAGTAGAAACATTCTACTCGAAGTTTGATACAAAGGGCGACGCGCCATCATGGGGACTTAATAGTCAGCTTAAAAAAGAGAATGGACAAATAACAGAGCGTACATGGAAGAGCGGCGGTATGTATGGCGCGGCAATAGATCACATCATTGATTGGTTGCAAAAAGCATCGGAAGTGGCAGAAGATGCTGAGCAGAAAAGATCGCTGGAACTACTGGTGCAATTCTATAAAACAGGCGACCTGAAAACATGGGATGATTACAACATTGCATGGGTAAGCGATATCAACTCGCGTATAGATGTAGTGAACGGATTTATAGAAGTGTATCTCGATGCGATAGGTAAGAAGGGCAGTTATGAAAGTACTGTCTCGTTGAAAGATATGGAAGAGACAAAGCGCATTGAGGCAATAGCCAACCAGGCGCAATGGTTTGAAGACAACTCGCCTATAATGCCTGAACACAAAAAGAAAAATGTAAAGGGTATTACTGCAAAAGCGATAACGGTAATAGTAGAATCAGGCGATGCCGCCCCAAGCACCCCTATAGGTATCAACTTGCCAAACGCTGAGTGGATACGTAAAGAGCATGGCTCTAAATCTGTATCGTTGAGCAACATAGTACACGCATACAATGTAAGCAGCGCCAAGAGTGGTATGCTCGAAGAGTTTGCGGCAAATGACATGGTATTACAACGCCTTAAGAAATACGGCTCTATAGCTGCAGATCTGCATGTGGATATGCACGAGTGTATAGGCCATGCATCGGGACAAATAAACCCGGGAGTAGAAACAACAGATAAGACGCTGAAAAATTATGCATCTTGCCTTGAAGAGGCTCGCGCTGACCTTGTCGGTCTCTACTTTATCATGGATCAGAAGCTGATAGACATAGGTGTAATGCCAAATATGGATGTAGCAAAAGCAGAGTACGATAGCTACATAATGAACGGTATGATGACGCAGCTTACACGTATAAAGCTAGGAGATAAAATAGAAGAGGCGCACATGCGCAACCGTGCACTGGTAGCGCACTGGGCGTATGAAAAAGGCAAGCAGGATAATGTGATATCTTTTGTAAAAAAGAATAATAAGACTTACGTACAGGTAAATGATTATGAAAAGCTGCGAGCATTATTCGGCGAATTGCTGAAAGAGATACAGCGCATAAAATCAGAAGGAGACTTTAACGCGGGTAAGAACCTTGTAGAGAATTATGGTGTAGCGGTAGATGCATCGCTGCATAAAGAAGTGTTAGAGCGTTTCGCAAAGCTGAATATAAAACCATACAAAGGCTTTATACAGCCTAAGCTCACTCCTGTAATGAAGGGCACTGATATAACAGATGTAAAAGTGGAGTATCCAGATAACTTCTTTAAACAAATGATGGAGTATGGCAAGAATTATGGTTACTTGCCGGTAAAGAATTAATAACATTCATGCAAAAAAAAATAGCCTCACACTGTGAGGCTATTTTTTTAGTTATACTTCTGACTAAAGAGGTACATATTCACCGTCTTTATTAGTATCATATAGTTTATGGTCTTTCACTTTAAAATGATTCCAGAAAAACATTGGCGATGTAACAACGATAACATTTTTACCATCTACTTTCCCTGGCTCGTACGATTTTGTTTCATTCAGGAATTTGCAGACTTTTTTGTAGATAGCATCCTGCAGATCTTTATCAATGTCCTCATAATATCCCGGGTTGTTCGTTCTGTGTACCGCTTCGGCTGGCTGGCCCGCAACACTAACCATAATCTGCCGATTTTCGTGTAGAGTAGCTTGTAGCGGTGTCTTTTTATCGGCGTCACTTATCTCTTCCTGTGGCCTGCTTCTCCGCATATCTTCATAATTGAAGTACACAATATTTCCTTGTTCATCGACCACGATATCAGATAAATTCATGGTGTACATACCATCCTTCAGCTTTTCTAGTTCCGGACGTACGTATTTTAAAAGAGTAACACGAATGTTTGCATCCGGGCCTGTATATTTTACTACCGAACCGATGTTGATATTCTCATGATAAATTGTTTCCCCGTTCATTTTAATTGGTTCGGGGTCTTTTTGCACAATCCTCGTATCCTCCTTCCCTGTCGACGGATTGATCATTTTTATAGTGTCACGTTGAATATCAGACATCAGGAATTTATTGCCACGGTAAGTAACCATGTTAGCATTCCGCTCAAATTTCTGTGAGAAGCTGATCTTTGAAAAATACAATACACACACTAGTGTAAGTGGTACAAACAGGAGCATCTTGCTCTTTGCAATAATGGTTGATCTTCTTGTAAGCATAACGATACGGTTTTTTATGGGTGAACGATTAAATGAATGAGAAAGGGCAGGGGCTGATGGCAATAAAGATTGTTCTATAAGAAAGTGACCATACTCTTTTGGCTGAATTGCGGTTGCATTATCTGCCTGGTATTCATGCACCATCAGCAAGCGGTTGTTATAGATATACACTAATGGATGAAACCAGAAGACTATTTTGCTAAGCTGCATAATAATGAGGTCGGCAAAATGGCCATAATTACTGTGTTGTTTTTCATGGGTAAAAAGCATTTCCCATTCAGCCTCTGTATATGCCTCCTTCGTCGCAACGAATAAAATTTTTCTGAACGAAAATGGGGTATGTTCTTTACCTGTTTCTATTACGGTCCACCCGTCTTCTATTGACCTTGTTCCTTTTCTGAATAATGATACCAGCTTAATTATATCAATAAGTAGTAGCACAAATGCTATAAGTACGCCTGCTGCATACACGATCATCAACCATTGTTGTGTGGATAGTGTAATGTGATCCGGGGCTACGTTGGCGATGTTTTGCTTTGTACTTATTACCTGTTCTACAGATGGATGAAGTGTGGCATTGCGGATGCCTCCGTCAGCTTGCCATTGTATCGTAGGCAATACGGCTCCCAAAAGAAGTGTACCTAACAGGTACGCCCTGTTATACCCATGATAGCTTTCCCTGCGGAAGAATACATCAAATAATACAAGGCTGATGAGCCATATTGCAGTTGCGTTGATGAGATATTGCAGCATGATAAAATGGTTTAAATGTTTTAGAAAAGAGTGATCATTTATTCGTAGTGTATATTTTTATCGCGTGTTCCAGTTCAGGCAATTGCTTTTTATATGTTTGTGTCCATGTGCACGAGATTTAAGTGGGAGTGCTTATTTGTTTTTGTCGAGCGTTTTCATGAGGTCGTTCAGTTCCTTAAGATCTATGTCCTTGCTTTGCACAAGGAAGCTTACCAGCTTTTTGGGTGAGCCTTGAAAATATTTCTCCATCAGGTTTGTGACGCCGTGTTGCGCATAATCGTCCTTTGTAATGATGGGGAAGTATTCGTGCGTTTTTCCGTAAGCCTTATGATCTACAAAGCCCTTCTTCTCCAGTATACGCACCACCGATGATATGGTGCTATGCGGCATGTCAGGGTCGCCCAGTTTGTCGATGATGTCTTTTACCAGGCAACGATCCAGTTGCCAGATAATGTGCATCACTTCCTCCTCGGCCTTGGTGAGTGTAGGTAATGTCTTATTCCGTTTCATAACGTAAAAATACGTTACAAAACGGAATAACCAAATTTAATTAAAAAAATCTTTTTGGCACGAATAGAAACGCCCCGCATTGCGGGGCGTTCAAAATATTTAACCGGTTAGTTTTTCAATAAATTAGCCTTGATTGGCTTTGAACTTCTTTACAGCTTCTGTAAGCCTTGGCACTATTTCCATTGCATCACCCAGTACACCATAATCTGCGGCCTTAAAGAAGGGGGCTTCAGGGTCTTTGTTGATGACAACGATGGTCTTGGATCCATTAACACCCGCCAGGTGCTGTATAGCACCAGATATACCTACTGCTATATACAGGTTAGGGCGAATAGTACCACCCGTTTGTCCTACGTGTTCATTATGTGGACGCCAGTGTGCATCTGCCACGGGGCGTGAGCATGCTGTTGCTGCGCCAAGTGCTTTTGCAAGGTCTTCCAGTACATACCAGTTCTCAGGCCCCTTCATACCCCGTCCGCCCGATACTACAAGTTCTGCTTCACTCAATGGTACGCTGCCCGATGCTTTATTTACAGACACCACCTTTACAGCGAAGTCCTTGTCTTCAAAAGTTACATCAAGGTTCTCTACTGTTGCGTTAGCGCCTGTACCTTTAACAACAGGATACGTGTTCGGCATCAGTGTTATCACCTTTACATCACTGGTCACATTCACAAACGCGAATGCTTTACCAGAGAATACATTCTTCTTCACCACAAACCCTTTAGATAGGTCCGGGTAAGAGACTGCGCCAGCTACCAGTCCTGCTTTAAGGCGAGCCGCGAGGCGCGGAGTTACCGCCTTACCCACTGTATCGTGTAGTCCTACTATTACTTTAGCACCTTCCTTTTGCGCCGCAGCCAGCATTACCTTGGTGTATGCGCGTGAGTTAAAATTCTCAAGGCGTGCATCTGTAGTGTGCAATACTTTTGTAGCGCCGTATGCGCCTAGTTCCTGCTTTGCGTTATCGGCAACATTGCCTACCGCTATCGCGGTAACAGTAGTGCCCATATCGCCCGCTATCTTAGCGGCATATTGCACTGCCTCCAGCGATTTCTTCTTAAAAACTCCTTGTGCATGTTCTACTAAAACAAGTACGCTCATGTCTGTTGGTATAAAGTAGTTAGTTAATTTTTTAGTCGTAAGTAGTTAGTCGAAAATAAAAGACCGAAAGCTGGAATAAACGTGTAGCAGGCTTTTATTTTTTATTTTCTACTTTTTAATTATATCACCTTCGCTTCTGTGTGTAACAAGTTTACCAGCTCATCCATATTGTCTGCAGGTATCATCTTTACGCCCGTCTTTGCAGGTGGCATTTCGTACGCTACTATTGCTGTCAATGGTTGTATATCCGCTGCGGGTACTACCTTAAGCGGCTTGGTACGTGCAGCCATAATGCCGCGCATGTTTGGTATGCGTGCTTCTGCAACACCTTTCTGGCAAGATATAACTAGTGGCAGGTCGCAAGTATCTGTTTCTTCGCCGCCCTCTATTTCGCGGTTCACCGTAGCGGTTGTGCCTGCTACATCTATCTTAGCCGCGAAGCCAAGGAAATTCATATCCAGTAGTTCGGCTACCATAGCCCCTACTGATCCATTGTTATAATCGATAGATTCTTTACCGCAGAGTACAAGGTCATAACCTACTGTCTTTGCATATTCAGCTATTTGTGCTGCTACCGCGTAGGTGTCGTTGCTATCCGCGTCGATACGTATTGCTTCGTCGCCTCCCAGTGCTAATGCTTTGCGTATTACCGGCTCGGCATCTGCCTTGCCCACGGTTATAAGGTGCACATCTGTTGCTACTCCGCTTTCTTTTAACTCGAGCGCGCGTACAAGTGCATACCACTCATCGTACGGATTGATGATGAACGTAACGCCTTGTGTGCTGAAGTGGGTGTTGTTATCGCTGAAGGCGACCTTTGTAGTGGTGTCAGGTACCTGACTGATACAAACTAATATCTTCATTGAGCTGAAATTTATTATTAAAAACTACAATAGTAGGCCCGAAAGCCGGATGCAAACCTACATAAAATGTGGCTGAATGACTAATAGGCGAGCAAAAATGCAGCACCGGATATGTTACCTACCTTTGCTATGTTTTTAAAATATTTATATGGGTTATAAAGAAATTCCTGTAGGTGCCATACTGCCATGGATAAAAGAGCATTTTGAAGGTAAATTGGTTACTGAGTCGCGCTCACCTGCAGGCAACTGGCTGGGCTTTACGCTCGAAAAGATCGAAAAAGGCTATGCTGCGGTAGTAGTCACCATAAAAAAAGAAATGACCAATGCCTACGGCAATATACATGGGGGTATGATGTCGCTGGTAATAGACGAGGTAATAGGGTGGGCGGTAGTGAGCCTCGATACCGAAAACCATTACACATCGCTAAGCCTGAACGTGGACTTCCTCTATGCTATAAAAGAAGGGCACAAGATGAAGGCTGTAGCCGAAGTGGTACGTGCCGGCAAAAAGATAGTACATGTATCCTGTACGGTCTATGATATGGAGGATAATTTACTGGCAAGGGCAAGTAGCAACCTGATAGCTACGGGTATGCAGTTTCAATAAGAGATATTTGGTTTATTTTATAGGTATTTTGGGTTATAGATAAGTATCCCGAAAAAGTTTTTATTTTTGCACCCTTATTATGCTCAACGGGAAGAAAATAGTTATCGTATTACCGGCCTATAAAGCGGCCAAAACAATGGAAAGGACTTACAACGAGATCCCGTTTGATATTGTGGATGACGTAGTGCTGGTAGATGATAATAGTCCCGACAATACGGTAGAAGAAGGCCGCAGGTTGGGCATAAAGCATATTATAAAACACGAGACGAATAAAGGCTATGGCGGCAATCAGAAAAGCTGTTATAGAAAAGCCCTTGAAATAGGCGCTGACATCGTCATCATGTTGCACCCAGATTATCAATATACACCCAAGCTCATACATGCAATGGCATCTATCATAGCGATGGATGTATATCCTGTGGTGTTGGCCTCACGTATCTTAGGCCAGGGGGCATTGAGGGGTGGTATGCCGGTGTATAAGTACATCTTTAACAGGATGCTTACCTTGTTCGAGAACATCATGCTTTGGGAAAAACTAAGCGAGTATCATACAGGTTACCGAGCGTTCTCCGCAGATGTTATCCGTTCTATAGATTTCACCCACAACAGCGATGATTTTGTCTTCGATAACGAGATGATATCGCAGATATTCATGAATGGCTACGAGATAGCCGAGGTTACCTGCCCTACAAAATATTTTGAAGATGCATCAAGCATCAACTTTAAGCGCAGTATGAAGTATGGCCGTGGTGTACTCCGTGTATCACTCACCCACAGGCTGCATAAATGGGGCTGGATAAAGAGCAACCTTTACGCAAAAAAGTAAGGAACAGAGGATTACGGCACAGACTTACGACGCTCGACTTTCTACTATGACTACTCAGCGTAGGCGTACGGCAGCATTTCTTCCAGATACTTGCGCTCATTGCTAAGACGCGGCACCTTGTGTTGTCCGCCTAATTTTCCTTTATCCTTCAGCCATTGCTTAAAGCCATCTTTGGGCATGATGTGTACAATGGGCATACGCAGTGCTATATCTTTATGGCGCTTTGCTTCGTAATCTGAATTGACTGCCTGCAGTGATTTATCTAAAAGCGCTACAAATACTTCCAAAGGCACAGGTAAGTGTTCAAATTCTATCACCCATTCGTGTGCGCCATTGCTCTTGTCGGTCATATAAACCGGGGCTGCGGAGTAATCGTTAACCACTGCGCCTGTTTCTGCGCAGGCTATTGCTATGGCGTTATCGGTGTTGTCTACTATCACCTCTTCACCAAAGGCATTCATAAAGTGTTTCAGCCTGCCGGTTACTTTTATACGGAATGGTGAGGTAGATGTGAACTGGACTGTATCGCCTACTAAATAACGCCACAGGCCGCCATTGGTACTTATTACAAGAGCGTAGTTCTTGTAAAGCTCTACTTCCTTCAGCGTCAGTGTTTTGGGGTGTTCCTTGCCATATTCTTCCATCGGCATGAATTCGTAAAATATGCCATGGTTCAGGAATAGTAGCATGCCTTCTTCGTCTTCCCTGTCTTGCGCGGCAAAGAATCCTTCTGATGCGTTATAAGTTTCCCTGTAATGCATGTGCGGCGAGGGAACGAGTTGCTCAAACTGCCTGCGGTAAGGGGTAAAGTTCACGCCGCCATGAATGTATAGCTCCAGGTTAGGCCATATATCCAGCAGGCTGTTTTTCCCTGTTATTTCAAATATTCTCTTTATCAGTACAATGGTCCAGGTAGGCACCCCTGCTATGTACGTTACATTTTCGTGTATCGTACTATGCGCCATCTTTTCTATTTTTTCTTCCCACTCGGTCATCAGTGCTATAGATAATTCCGGCGTGCGGAATAGCTGCCCTGCAAGCGGCATATTTTGCAGCATCACGGCACTCAGGTCGCCAAAAAAAGATGCTCCGTTAAGCTGGTTTACCTGGTGGCTGCCGCCCAGTATCAGGCATTTCCCTGATGTCAGGCTGCTTTGTGAATTATTGCGTAGGTATAGTGCCAGTATGTCCTTTCCGCCCCTGAAGTGATTATCATCCAGCGACTCCTTGCTCACAGGTATGAACTTGCTCTTATCACTTGTAGTGCCACTCGATTTCGCGAACCATGTAATGGGTGATGGCCAAAGTATATTTTGGTTGCCTTCTAAAATGCGCTGTATGTAAGGCTTTAAAGTATCGTAATCATTGATGGGCACCAGTTTTTGAAAATCACCGATGCTGTTGATGTGCTCAAAATTGTGCTTCTTTCCATACTCCGTAAACTGCGCAGACCCCAGCAAGTGATTGAATACCTGTTGCTGTGTATCAATGGGGTTGTGCATAAAGTTATCTATAGCGCTCTGTCGCAGTTTTATATATCCTTTAAATGCAGGGCTAATGATACTCATAGTTCAGTGTGGAATTATTTTTAGTAGTTGTCTGTTGTTGGGTTAGCCGGTGTTGGCTTAGGTGGCATTTGGTTATAACTATAGTACTATCGTCTTTCGTTTCAGTACGAAGCTTTGCCCCAGGTATACCCTGCGCACCTGCTCATCTTCTGCCAGTTCTTCCGCAGTGCCGCTCTTCAGTATCTTGCCTTCAAAAAGCAGGTAAGCTCTGTCTGTGATGCTCAGTGTCTCCTGCACATTATGGTCAGTGATAAGTATGCCTATGTTCTTAAACTTCAATCTCGATACGATGGTCTGTATATCCTCTACGGCTATAGGGTCTATACCGGCAAAAGGCTCATCAAGCAGCATGAACTTTGGATCTACAGCCAATGCGCGGGCTATCTCTGTGCGCCGTCTTTCACCTCCGCTTAGTACATCACCGTTGCTTTTGCGTACATGCGTCAGGTGAAATTCTTCCAGTAGCGATTCAAGTTTATTCTTTTGTTCTCCTTTCGTCAGTTTGGTCATTTCCAGTATAGCGGAAAGATTATCTTCCACGCTCATTTTACGGAAAATAGATGCCTCCTGTGGTAAATATCCTATACCCAGTTGCGCTCTTTTGTACATCGGCAACTTGGTAATGTTCTGATCATCGAGAAACACATCTCCTTGGTCGGGTTTCACTAACCCCACTACCTGGTAAAACGAAGTTGTTTTACCGGCTCCATTTGGCCCCAGCAGGCCCACGATTTCACCTTGGCTCACCTCAAACGAAACATCGTTCACCACCCGTCGGGTACCATATTGTTTTATTAGTCCTTTAGTGTATATTTTCAAGGCCCGGCATTTCAAACAAAAATACAAGTAATGCTTGTATAAATGTGCTAACAGGCTAAAAATCGTGGGTCGCGAAAAATAGGATGAATATCCGATGTTGCTACGCATCATGGAATATTACCTTTCACCCCTGAAAACATACTTATACATCACAACTAACTAAAAAAATATGTACATGAAAGGCAAAATAGTCCTCCTGGCAATAATGCTGATGGTCGCACAGCAATTATCCGCTCAATCTAAGAAGAATCTGGATGTGGATACCCGGGATAATGACATGGTAGATTCTTCTGCTGCGGGCGGACACAAAGCCGCTGCGTTCCATAAAGGATCTAAAACACTCGGTCTATGTGTCGGTTTTGGTGTCGACTATGATTATTATGGTAGTGTCACAAATGTGCCCGCCATTGCACTTATCTACGATCAGGGCATCATTGACAGGCATGTAGGGCCTGGCACGATAGGTATTGGCGGGATGATTGCGTATAAGACTGCTTATTATAAATATGATGGCTACAAGGCATCGTGGAATAATTATGTCATTGGTATACGCGGCACATATCATCTCACCATGCTAAAGGATAAGAACAATAAATTCGACCCGTATGCCGGCATAGTACTCGGTATCCGCATCGATCGCTATCACGATAGTTATTATGATACTTATGGCAGTGATCCATACAATTACAATTCCGCATATCCTGTTGTTGGCGCGTTTATAGGGGCTAAATATAATTTTACGCCGCACTTTGGCGCATTTGCTGAACTGGGTTACGATATATCTTTCTTCCGCATTGGCCTCAACGGTAATTTTTAACTATACATTTACAAAGCAAAGCCCGCACACGCAAGTTGCGGGCTTTTTGTCGTGAATAACCAATGACTGTGTATAAAATACAAGCACGTCTATGTTTTTTACGCAAACAGTAGTATTTTAGCGTTACATTATACTAAAGGCATGGAATACGAAATAAAACAATCAGGCAAGTTCAAATACGTGGAGGAGGGTAATGGTGAGCCTCTCATACTGTTACATGGCTTGTTCGGCGCCCTTAGTAACTTTAAAGATCTTGTCGACTATTTTAAGAACACGCATACGGTAATAATACCCATGTTGCCGCTGTTCGATCTGTCCCTTATAGAAACCTCAGTATCTGGTCTTGCAAAATATGTTACAAAGTTTATTGACTCGCGCGGGTTTAAGAAAGTGCATTTACTAGGCAATTCACTGGGCGGTCACGTAGGGCTCGTGTATACACTAAAAAATCAGTCAAAGGTGCATACCATAACACTTACAGGCAGTTCGGGCTTGTTTGAGAATGGCATGGGCGAAACATATCCAAAACGTGGCGATTACGAATACATCCGTAAAAAAACAGAGCTTACTTTCTACGATCCCAAGGTGGCGTCAAAAGAGCTGGTGGATGAGGTGTTTGGTATCGTGAATAATCGTATCAAAGCCTTAAAGATCATTGCATTGGCACGTTCTGCTATAAAGCATAACCTTGGCGATGAGCTGAAAGATATAAAAGTGCCTACCTGCCTCATCTGGGGCCGTAATGATACAATTACGCCTCCTATGGTAGCCGAGGAGTTTCAGACAATGATGCCTAATTCAGAGTTGCATTATATAGACAAGTGCGGCCATGCGGCCATGATGGAGGTGCCGGATGAATTTAACATTATCCTTGGCGAATTCCTTTCCAGGCACAAAATGTAATAGAATTGCCATTTCAGGTAAATAGTAAGGCAGAATAAAGAATTGGAGCGAGTTTTGTACGTATATGTATATACATCGAAACAGGAAGAACAAATGATAACACAAGAGCTGATTTCAACGACCTTACCCACACTTTCCCCCGATGATACAGGCGAAAGGGCCCTTTCTTTAATGGAGGAAAATAAAGTCCATCAGTTACCCCTTGTGTCAGACGAGCATTATGTTGGTTTGGTACAGGAAAACGATCTGCTGGAGTGGGATACACCCGAATCGCCCCTTACGGCGGCGGCGTTCCTTAATTATAAACCTGCTGTATTTTCAGGCTCCCACCCCTTCGATGCACTGCGTATAGCGCACGACATGCAGCTATCTGTAGTGCCGGTTATCGATGCAGATAACAGATATGTAGGTGCCATAACGCAAGACGGGTTGCTGAAATATATAGCGGAGAATAGCGGTCTTGATAGCCCCGGTGGTATCATAGTACTGGAAGTAGCGCCACGCAACTATACACTTTACGAGATAGCGCGTATATGCGAGAATGAGGATGTTGTTATTGTAAACACGCAGGTACATACTAATCCACATGGCATGCTGGAAGTCACTATAAAAATGAACCGCACCGATCTCGATGCGGTAGTGGCATCGTTCGAGCGGCACGAGTATAACATAAAAGAAGTCTACGGCAAACAAAATAACAATGATGATACAGAAGGCAGGTACAATCTGCTCATGAATTACATCAACATGTAACGATAATAGAATGATAGCGATAGAACAGGTGCTGTTAAGTGATGAAGTAGTGACAGAGCAATTTGTTTGCGACCTGGAGAAATGTAAGGGTGGCTGCTGTGTAGATGGCGACTGCGGCGCACCGCTTACAGAAGACGAAGCAAAGACTATTGCTGAAATTTACCCGTCAATAAAATCACATCTCGATCCCGCATACATAAAAGAAATAGAAAAGCAAGGCACCCATACTATGGATGATGAGTATGGCTATGTAACACCTACAGTAAATGGTGGCATTTGCGTTTACGGTATTACAGACGAACTTGGTATTGTAAAGTGCGGTATAGAAAAAGCATGGAGAGAAGGCGCTACTACATTCCGCAAACCCATTTCCTGCCATTTATACCCCATTCGCATTAAGCAGATGGATGGTTACGAGGCGGTTAATTACGAGCCTCGCCCGCAATTGTGCAGTCCTGCATGCAAACTCGGCAGGAAATTAAAAGTGCCTGTATACGTATTTTTAAAAGATGCACTCACCCGGAAATTCGGCGAAGAGTTTTATACTACCCTCGAAGCAGTAGCTCGCAAAATGCGTTCTAAGAACTAGATCATACTTTACTTACTTCTTCTTTGCATTACCTTTTGATTGTGTAGTTGCCACTTGCGGCATTCTTTTATCTACTTCATCTTTTGGTTTTGAAAACTCCCAGTTATTGATGATGTTTGTCAATAGGGTCAGGCTACCACTACTTCTGTAATAAAGCAACATAAGCGGGAATAACTTAAATAGCCCTCGTTTAGTTGTGTTCATAAGATCTACCCATGGAAGAAGATATCCTAACAATGGCAAACCAAAATAGACTGTAGCGATACCATACAAAGCAATAGCGCTTTCTTTTGTGAAACGCTTTCTGAAGAAAATAGTATCAACGATAAGTATAAAAATGAAAAAGTAGATAAAGTAGCCATAGAGTGTCACGCTCATATTCATTTCACTCGAATCAAAAAGAAGCCTTGAATTCATTTCGCTGAGTCTTGTAAAGTATGGGCTTATGTCTCCGAGGTTGGAGTTTATCTGTGTACCAACATTAAAGCTTAACGGGATATAGTGCTTGTCGAAAATATTTATACACAGAATATATACCAAGGCGGGGAAGGCCATTAACATGATGATACGTAAGCCAATTTTTATCCAGGGCAATTTCTCTTTGTACAGAAAATAAATGACCATAGGTAATGCAAGTACTAAAAGTACCGGTGTCTCCAAACGGAAATAAGTAGCAATGCCCCACATAAAGCCTGCAAATAAAAAATCATTGAGCTGTTTGCTTACTACATAGCGTGTAAAGAAATAAAAGCCAAGGAAAAAGAATATCATGTTATTAAAGTCATATAATATCATGAAGGTATAAGCAAAACTTTCCGGTATCGTTATGAAGAAAAGTAAAAGAAATCCGCCTATTACAGGGTGTAGTTTTTCTTTCAAAAAATCATATAGAAAGATGACACAGCTAATAAAGAATACACTGAGCCATATCTGCCCAAAAGGGTGAACAAAGATCTTATAGATTATTTGCAAGCTGGTAATAGATGGAGGCTTAAGATAGTTGTTGGTAAGATGCAGATCAAGAGAGAACATGGAATTGATCATTGAATGCTCCTTAACTGTATATTCCGCCATTAATTCCGGTCCCGACAACATATCGCGGGGGGTAGGGGGGAAATAGAAACACCGCCAGCAGCTAATGATAATAAACAATGCAAAGATGATAAGATACGGATATTCATACAGTGCTGGTATCTTGATATTGAAGCGCATTGACTTTATGTTCATTAAAAGCGGCATACACAAAGCAATTGTTAATGCGCAGATAAAGATCATTAGAGATGTCCATGTTATCGGCACATGGCATAACTGTAGTATAAAAGGGATGAACGCGAATAATACAATACCTGTTATTACAGATAATGAGAACATCATTACAGGTCTGAGCTTTAATTTGAAAAGCTCAATAAAGCCCCTGCCGGATAAAAAATGAGTAACTATTAGAAAAATCAATCCTGCTATGTTCATAGGTCGTCAGCATTAAAATCTTTATAGAAAGAGAGAATCATGTCGAGCTGTTGCTTACTTGTGATCTGCACCAGCGCTATACAGATATTTTTGTCTTCGTACAATAGGAATATCGGTTGTTTATCAGGATTGTATCTGGGTAAGGTAGCCCGTGTTTTTTCAGCAACGATAGCCCAGTTCGCTTTCTGAACATCTGCGCTTGTTGCCCATACACTTTTTCTCCCTACATAATAATAGAACAAGGAAGGTTCTACAATAAGGAAATCCATAAAGTGCAGGTCTTGCTTTATGTACTTATTCGGAGGCAATAATATTATTGGGTCCTTGGCATTTTGCATTTTTAATATGGTATCCGTTTCTTCAGCAACATAATAAGTAAGGCCGAATCGTTTTTCCCTGCGTTCTTTCAGGTCCATGTGATCCATGTCCTGATCCATGTTATCATAAATAGGATATATTTTTCTATCAAGCCATTCACTATAAAATTCTGTTTTAAAGAAAATTAAAATGATAAAAATAGATACAATACAGAGTATGATCTTTTTGAATGTCATAGAACAGGATGTTATTAGACAGTAATTTTAGGTAATTTATTTTAATAAATAAACAGGGGTGTCATATATTTTCAGCTTCCTGAATAGAGAACTCGGAATTCAATTCGTCTATGTAGCTCAGTATATCCTTTCTTCCTAAAAATTTTATAGTGCTTGTTACAAAAGAGCGTGGTATATATTCCCACTCCAGTTTCATGGCTTCTATAAAAGAACGGACGTTTTTTGCCGCTTCGCGTTGTGTGCTTTTATCTGCCTTGGTAAACACCATGTTAAATGGTATACCCCACGTGCCTAACTTTCTTAAAAATGCAAGGTCAAGTTCCTGAGGGGTGTGTCTGCTATCTATTAATACGAATACCGTAACAAGATTTGGGCGTTGTTGCAAATAATCCGCTATCATTTTCTCCCATTTAGCCCGTTGAGATTGGGAGACTTTTGCAAACCCATATCCTGGCAGATCAACAATGTAGAATGAGTTGTTGATAAGGAAATGATTTATAAGCTGTGTTTTACCCGGTGTTCCTGATGTTTTTGCAAGTTTTGTCTGGTTAGTGATCATGTTGATAAGCGATGATTTACCCACATTTGATCTCCCGATAAAAGCATATTCAGGCCTGTCCGGCTTCGGACAGCCTTCAACAGTAGGATTGCTGATAAGATATTTGGCAGACGTTATCTCCATCGATGATCGCAGTTATTAATAAGTTGCATGGCAATCGAACCAGCTTGAATTATTTATTGGTGTGTTTTTATCTCCCTGATAAAACTCACTGAGCAAGCTTCTGGCTTGTTCATAAGTAAGCCATTCACCTTTTGTTTTTTCAGGAATAGGACCTGAAGAGCTGTACGGGTTCTTAGGTTTGGTTATTTTATGAAGACGTATTTTAAAGTTTATGTAGAAGAATAAAAATTTAGGAAAGAAAAAATTCCTTTCCAGCTTCATATTCAGCGGACGATAATCGAATGCCTGATGTATTAACTTGAATTTCGTGTACCCCTTTTTATAAAGAGTATCCATCAGAGATATCTGGCTTACTTCACACGAAACGTATTTTATGCCTTTTCCTCCTGCTACAATAGGTAGGTCGTTTATGCAATAAAAATCATATCCTTCAATGTCTACTTTGAAATAGTACGGAACGCCATATTTTTCAAATAAACTTGCGGTAGTAACGCATGGCACATTCAATACCTCGTATGGGGTATTGTTCCTTGTCCCAAGTTCAAAGTCAAATGAGCTCCATTCAGATGTTCTTTTATTTATATAAAACGGCAAAATACCTTCCTTATCTGCTATACCTACATTTAGTATAGTAAGAGAGCCGTCGTCAATATATTTCTTGAATTTTTTTGCATTTTCTTCGCAGAATTGAGGATTTGCCTCGACCGCTAATACCTTAAACCCTTCCTGCAAGTAATAATAAGTATCTTGGCCGGTATGCATGCCTATATCAAAAACAAGACGTTTTTCCATTTTTTTATTTTAGACTATAACGCGGTAAATATACTATAAATGCAGAGATTTTCATCCGAAATGTGATGTACTTTTGTCGCAATGAACGTAGAGAACCAGAGTACTGCAAAGACCAAAATATTACCCGATTCAACCTCCGGATTAGGCAAGAAGGCGCAGGTAGCAGAGATGTTCAATGGTATTGCTGAGAAATATGATTTCTTAAATCACTTTCTGTCTTTGGGTATTGATAAAGGTTGGAGAAAAAAAGCTATAAAAGAAGTTGCGGAAATAAGGCCAAAGCAAATTTTAGATGTAGCCACCGGCACCGGCGACCTTGCTATCGCAGCATCAAAGCTACTGCCTCAAAAAATAATTGGTGTTGATATTGCGGAGCAAATGCTTGAGATAGGGCGCAATAAAATAAATTCACAAAACTTGTCAGATACTATTTCGCTTCAGTACGGCGATAGCGAAGCATTGCCTTTTTCATCAGATACATTTGATGTTGTAATGTGCGCTTATGGTGTTAGGAATTTTGAGAATTTAGAAATAGGGTTAACAGACATGTATCGCGTTGCGCGTAAAGGAGGCAAAGTTGTCATTTTGGAATTTTCACAACCGGTAAATTTTCCTATAAAGCAATTATATAAATTTTATTTTCGCCACATTCTTCCTTCATTAGGAAAATTGGTATCAAAGCATAGCCGGGCATATACATACTTGCCGGAATCGGTTATGGCCTTTCCTCAAGGTAGTGCATTCTGTAGTTTGCTTGAAAAATGTGGGTTTAAAGATGCTAAAGCGCAGCCATTGACCTTTGGCATCACTACGTTATACACAGCGATAAAATGAGATGATTTTTCTGTTTTTTTTAACTAATGGTTAATACTAATTATTCTGCGGCTAAATTATTAATGCAGCAGGTGGCAAATATTAAATTGTTTGTATAATTTTGAACAACTCTATCTCAGTACAATGCAAAAGGCCTTCCTTTTTTTACTACTTTTTTTTATCTCAGGTAAAATAGCCCACTCTCAGTGTCTTGTTAGTTCATTGGTTATAAATACGGGTTATAATTCTGTTACGGGTACGTCTATTACGGGTAGCCCTGAGGGAGGTACGTCTGTTCCTGATCCTCACTGGAAGCTCACTGCTGTTACACCTTCTATCGCCGTTGGTATAGCAGCGACTCCTATATCAGGATTGGTAGAAGTAGTTTCGGGTAATAGTGCGGACGTTCTTCAGGCACCGTCAGTTGTTATAGAATATCCTTACAGTAACTGGATAAGTTGTGTTAACTCTGATATTTATGTTACAGATGGTACAGGGCCGCCACCGGCGGGAACAACCTACAGTATGACATTAAGTCGCTGTTTTAAGACTTGCTCTGCGGACAGCATCAAGTTGGATTTGAACATTGCTGATGATAATTATATATCATCGATGGATATTGATGGGATTGTAACGTCATTTTCTCAGCCTGTTAGTATGTCTACAGCTAATTGGTCATCATTTGCACATTATATAACAACGTTATGGTTGCCGGGCGGTAGTCATTGCATAAATATCGTTGTGCAAAATTACAATACCGGAGCTGTAGGCGAAAATGGTTTTGAGTTGAATGTTTATGGTACTGTTTCATCTACAACTGCAAACATATATAGCGAAGATACAAGTTGTGCTTCATACGTATGTAGCAGTACGATTCCATGTGTGACTACTGCTTTGAATATTAGTACGGGTTATGATCCCGTTGCCGGCGCTCTTGTTACCCCTACTGTGTTAGACCCCAAATGGACATCAACGGTCTCACCAGCTACGGCAGACTCTGTGGCTGCAGATGCAGGAATACTTGGTTGTTATGATATTGTACCATTACCCCCACCATATTGGTCCCTATCAGGTTCAAGTTGCAATTGGATTTCAAGCCAAAACACTACTTCCTATAATACGGATGGTTCCGGTGCTGATATTTACTGGATGAAGTTAACGAGGCCGTTTAATACCTGTGTTTCGGATTCTCTTATTCTCAACATGAATATTGAATCAGATGACTGGATATCTGAAATAGATTTTGATGGTTCGCCGGTATATTTACCGGGTAGTACGCCTTGCGGGTCTACAATTTTTTCAAGCTATGTCTATCATTTGGGGATGGTGTCACCAGGTTCCCATAGCATTAGTATAGTGGTGCATAATTGTAATAATGGTTACTACGAGAATGCAACAGGTATGGCACTGTATGGCACAGTTAATTCAGCATCAGGTACTGCATCTATAACTACCGAGAATAATCCTTCAGGCCCAACTTGCAGTTGTCTTATAGACGTTTGCAATACTATTGCACTTGCAGATACCGTACAAACCTGTATCGACACCTCTGTGTCATTATTGGCTGCTGTTACTGGCCCTGATTCAATTATTAGTATCTCATGGAGCCCATCTACAGGTTTATCAGATACTTCTATATTAGATCCCATAGCTATAGTAGGAACTATATCTTCAACTTATTACCTTACTGTAACTTCATTGACTCCATACAACCTTGTATTTAATGGTGACTTTAGTGCCGGCGATACTGGCTTTAGTAGTGATTACACATATCTTTCTGCAGGACTGTCAGGTACAGGTGATTATATGATATGTACTAATCCCAACGCATACTATTCTGGATGGCCATCAATTGGTGACCATACCACTGGAACTGGAAATATGTTGGTAATCGACGGTAGTGAAACGTTAGGTGCAAATTTTTGGTGTGAAACTATACCTGTAACATCTGGTACAGAGTATGTTTTTTCGGTTTGGATTGCTTCGCTGCAGCTACCTTTGCCAAGTGATGAAGTGACAATTAATGGTACAGCAATTGGTACTTTTACTGCTTCAAGTACTGTTGGCGCATGGACGGAATATCAGGTTACATGGAATAGTGGAAGCGCAACGTCTGCTAATATTTGCATGACAGATTTGAATCTATCTGGTATGGGTAATGATTTTACTATTGATGATATTAGCTTTCAGCAATTATGTATTGCTAAAGATTCAATTTATATTTCAGCCGCACCTAAACCGTTGGTTGACCTTGGCTCCGATACAATTTTGTGTAGTGGTACGCCAATATCATTACATTCCTTGTACTCCTACTTATCTCCATCCTATCTTTGGAATACAGGAAGTACAACATCATCAATTAGTCCAACAATAACAAATGAATATTCTTTACAGGTTACAGTAGCAGGATGTAGTAATTACGATTCTGTGCATGTTACTTTTAAGCCTGCTCCTATTATTTCTTTGGGTCATGATATTTCTCTTTGCCAGGGAGACTCTGTTACATTGGCGCCTTTTATTGGTGTCGGTGATAGTTTTTTCTGGAGTACGGGAGCTATAACTACAGCCATAAATATTTCTGCTACTGGTAGTTATTCAATAAAAGTAGATAGTAATGGTTGCTCTTCATCAGATACAGTTCAAGTTACTGTATTCCCTTTGCCAATTGTAACATTGGGGCCTGATATTAAGATCTGTCAAGGTGATTCTGTTGATTTAAGTTCAACAGGTAGTTATACATTGCCAGGGTATATGTGGAGTACAGGTGCTACTACTCCTTCCATTAATGTATCATCAGCAGGTAATTATTCGCTTATTGTTTCGCAGAACGGTTGTTTAGGTTCAGATACTATAAACGTCCACGTTACACCTTTGCCGGTCGTGGATCTTGGCAATGATACGAGCATTTGCATAGGCAATCAGGTTATACTAGGTTCTGCACAACCCGCTAGTGCTTCGTATTTGTGGAGCGATGGTAGTAACGGTTCAACACTAAATGTTTCCGCAACGGGATCCTACGCGCTAACGGTCACTGACAGTAATTGTGCTGCAACAGATACCATCAATATTAACGTCTCTACTATTCCGATTGTAAACCTCGGGGCTGACACGTCTTTATGTAACGATGAGGTATTAGTACTTAACGCCAATGTAGCCAACGGCTCATTGTTATGGTCTACAGGTAGCACAAGTGAAACTATTGAGGTATCACAAACTGGAATATATTCCGTAATTGCTGAAAATGTATGTGGAGCAGTTGGTGATACAATAAGTGTTTCTTTTTACTCTTGTGATATCTGGTTTCCTTCTGCTTTTTCTCCTAACGGTGATGGGTTAAATGACATCATTAGGGTGCGTGGTACCTTATTCGCATTCGACCATTTTGCATTAAGCATATTCAATCGTTGGGGACAGAGAGTTTTTTATACGGAGAATATTTATGATGGTTGGGATGGAAAGGTGAATAACACTCTTGAGGATATCGGGACGTATTTTTATATGATAACATATCATTGGGAGGGCAAGCGCCACATGTTAAAAGGAGATTTTCAATTAATAAGATAAAGAATAATAAATTTTTATTTTGATGTCCAGATTATGTGCAATGAGAAAAATTACAGGCCTTATCATGCTATTAATATTTTGCCGGGTGATCGCCCACTCTCAGTGTCTTGTTAGTTCATTGGTTATAAATACGGGTTATAATTCTGTTACGGGTACGTCTATTACGGGTAGCCCTGAGGGAGGTACGTCTGTTCCTGATCCTCACTGGAAGCTCACTGCTGTTACACCTTCTATCGCCGTTGGTATAGCAGCGACTCCTATATCAGGATTGGTAGAAGTAGTTTCGGGTAATAGTGCGGACGTTCTTCAGGCACCGTCAGTTGTTATAGAATATCCTTACAGTAACTGGATAAGTTGTGTTAACTCTGATATTTATGTTACAGATGGTACAGGGCCGCCACCGGCGGGAACAACCTACAGTATGACATTAAGTCGCTGTTTTAAGACTTGCTCTGCGGACAGCATCAAGTTGGATTTGAACATTGCTGATGATAATTATATATCATCGATGGATATTGATGGGATTGTAACGTCATTTTCTCAGCCTGTTAGTATGTCTACAGCTAATTGGTCATCATTTGCACATTATATAACAACGTTATGGTTGCCGGGCGGTAGTCATTGCATAAATATCGTTGTGCAAAATTACAATACCGGAGCTGTAGGCGAAAATGGTTTTGAGTTGAATGTTTATGGTACTGTTTCATCTACAACTGCAAACATATATAGCGAAGATACAAGTTGTGCTTCATACGTATGTAGCAGTACGATTCCATGTGTGACTACTGCTTTGAATATTAGTACGGGTTATGATCCCGTTGCCGGCGCTCTTGTTACCCCTACTGTGTTAGACCCCAAATGGACATCAACGGTCTCACCAGCTACGGCAGACTCTGTGGCTGCAGATGCAGGAATACTTGGTTGTTATGATATTGTACCATTACCCCCACCATATTGGTCCCTATCAGGTTCAAGTTGCAATTGGATTTCAAGCCAAAACACTACTTCCTATAATACGGATGGTTCCGGTGCTGATATTTACTGGATGAAGTTAACGAGGCCGTTTAATACCTGTGTTTCGGATTCTCTTATTCTCAACATGAATATTGAATCAGATGACTGGATATCTGAAATAGATTTTGATGGTGCTCCGGTTTTCTCACCTGGGGTAGGTGGATGTGGGTCTACAAGTTATACAAGTTATGTGTATCACTTGGGTATGGTTACTGCGGGTGCGCATAGTGTTAGTGTAGTGGTTCATAATTGTAACAATGGTTATTATGAAAATTCGACCGGTATGGCATTATACGGAACGGTCAATTCAGCATCAGGTACTGCATCTATAACTACCGAGAATAATCCTTCAGGCCCAACTTGCAGTTGTCTTACAACCATTCCTCCCTGCAATACCCTTGCGCTTGCTGACTCCGCACAGACCTGCGACAGCAGTACTGTAGCATTATCGGCCACGGTAACAGGTGCTGATTCTATTGTCAACATACATTGGTTACCAGGTACAGGCCTGTCCGATACTGCTATCTTAAACCCAAGCCTTTCGGTAGGTACAGCTTCAGGTTATTATTACCTTACAGTTGAATCATTGCAGCCGGGCAACCTTGTATTTAATGGCGACTTTTCATTAGGCGATACCGCGTTCACAAGTGCATATCCGTATGTATCAGGTGCGGGTTCTTTGGTGCCTGCAGGCGTTTTTGCCATAACCACAGATCCGCATTTAGATCATCCCGGTGCTGCTTCTTTTGGCGACCATACCACAGGCACAGGTAATATGATGGCTATTAACGGTGCTTCTGCACCGATTGATGTATGGTGTCAGACGATAAGTGTAACACCAAATACTTATTACGACTTCTCGGCATGGTTTGCCAACTGGTCAGCCGACACGACTGATAATCTGCCTGTGATAGAGTTCGAGATAGATGGTGTTTCGATGGGTGGTCCATTCAGCTTCCCTCATGCTGATGGTGCATGGACGCAATATGCCAATTCGTGGTATAGCGGTACCAATACTACCGCAACAATTTGTATACATGATAGTGTTACCGCTGCAAGTGGTAATGACTTTGCTATTGATGATATCTCATTCCGGCAATTATGTATCGCTAAAGATTCAATTTATGTGCAGGTAAACCACATGCCTAATGCCCATCTGGGAAATGATACTGCAATATGTACCGGCAATGCTGCCACACTGAAACCGGTCACGATTGCAGGTGGAGATTTGTATGCCTGGAGTACAGGTGCGGTAACCGATTCCATTTCTATATCCACTACCGGTAATTATTGGGTGAGTATTAATAACCATGGCTGTCTTGCGTCTGATACTATAAATGTGCAGGTATATTCATCCGCAGTCAATCTCGGCGATGATACGGCTATATGCATTGGTCAGTCTGTTACACTGCAATCATCAGATCCTTATACTATCCCTGTTTACTTATGGAGTACGGGCGCTGCTACAGCTACTATAAGCATATCGGCTGCTGGCAGTTACTGGTTGACAGTTACACAAGGCGGATGTATAGGGTCAGATACACTAACTGTTAGTACGATACCTGTACCTGTTGTATACCTTGGCCCAGACACCGCAGTATGTAATGGTGTGCCAATAGAGTTACAATCATTATTCACTTATACTGGTGCCACATATTTGTGGAATAACGGCAGCACAGCACCTGATATAAACATTGTCACCTCAGGTATATACGAGCTTAGCGTCTCTATAGGTGGTTGCACTGGCTCCGATAGCATAGCGGTAGGCAGTAAAAATGGTACGCTCGTACTACAGAATAATGACACCGCTATTTGCCGCGGGGCGAGTATCCAGGTATTGGCAGATGACTCAGTTACGGCTACATATCAGTGGTTACCTACTGCTGGTATGCCTTTTTCAAATATTGCAGACCCAGTAATTACACCAGATACTTCTGCCATGTATATATTAAGTGCAACAGTAGCAGGATGCCCTCCGCTACAGGATTCTTTTTATATCGATGTGCAGCCAAATCCTATTGCTGTATTTATAGGAGGTAACAGAATGGTTTGCCACGATGATACTTTGCATATCAATGCGTCTGTAAACCCAGGGTGGTACACGCATTACAGCTATAACTGGTCCCCTGCTACGTATATCGACTATCCTACAAGCCCCGATATAGTATTTGCGTATGGCGATACTACTACGCTTATACTTACAGTTAGTACACCTGCGGGTTGCATCGGGAAAGATTCTGCACAAATATTTGTGCATTCTAATGATTTTTTACAGATGCCACCCCTTGGCGGTATATGTCCGGGCGATTCTGCACAATTGATCGTTACCAGTACAGAACTGGGCACTACTGCTCATTGGTATCCACCTATTTATTTAAGTGATTCTTTATCGCTTACACCATGGATATTCCCTATCACATCACAAGGGTATAGTGTTGTAGGTGTCAGTCAATATGGGTGTCTCGATACAGTGAGTATAGGTGTTACTGTATATCCTAATGCAATAATGAATCTACCTGATTCCGTAACACTATATCCCGGTGAGTCGTACCAAATGGATCCGGTAACAAACTGTACTACACTATCGTGGTTCCCGGCTTTAGGATTGAGTGATACACATATTACTAATCCGGTCGCAATGCCCGATGTAAATACTATGTACATTGTTCATGGCACTACTGAAGAAGGTTGCATCGTTATAGATTCTATACACGTTATAGTAGACCCTACAACATTATTGGCGATACCGAACGCCTTTACGCCGGGCAACGGCCCTAACAATGTAATAAAGGTTATTAAGCGCGGCATAGCTACGCTACATTACTTCCGTATCTATAATCGCTGGGGCAATATGGTATTCGAAACGAGCGACATTAACGCAGGTTGGGATGGTACATACAAAGGCAAGCCACAGTCGCAGGATGTATTTGTGTATGAGGTAGAGGCGGTAACTAATACAGGTGAGATATTCGTACAAAAAGGCAATATAACGCTGTTGAGATAATATCCTGCAAAGTGCAAGGTGTTATCTGTTTTGGTGTTACGCGTTCAGCGCTATTTTCCGTAAAAGATATTTGCCCAGCACGTCAAACTCTATGTTTACAATGCTATCTGTCTCTATCCTGTTAAAGTTTGTATGTTCGTAGGTATAAGGGATGATGGTAACGGTACACTCGTCCTTGCCTACATTGAAAACGGTAAGGCTTACTCCATTAATGCAAATAGAGCCTTTTTCTATAACCAGCGACCCGTATTCAGCCGGAAACTTAAACCTGAATAGCCAGCTTCCATCAAGCGTTTGTTTCTCTATACAAGTTGCTACAGCATCCACATGGCCCTGCACAAAATGCCCGTCGAGGCGGTCGTCTACTTTTAATGAACGTTCCAGATTTACAATATCCCCTTTCTGCCAGTTACCTGTATTGGTCTTAAGTATGGTTTCTGCAACTGCAGTTACCTTATATTGGTTACCTGTAATTGCCACGACGGTAAGGCATACACCGTTATGTGCTACAGACTGGTCTATCTTTAATTCATGGGTTACATTGCTCTCCATAATGAAATGAAGGTTAGATCCATCGGGTATAATGTCAGCTACAGTGGCTGTTGTTTCTATAATGCCGGTAAACATGGTGCAAATCTACTGTTTTATACCTGTGCCTGAGTGCACGGTAATACCTGTGTCGCTAACTACCTGCAGGCTTATATGTAGCAGGGTAGTGTCTATACGGTCTTTGGTAATAGTGCCCGATACGGTATCCTGTATACGACACAGCAACTGTCCGCGGTTTACGAATGTACTGTCGCCAAGAGTGGTGTCTACTGTTGCTATGTAGGTAGGCCCTGCGGTAAGGTGCATCGTATCGCCGATAGGGCAAAAACCCAGTACTGCCAGCTTTGTCTGAGATAATGCATACAGGTGTAGCGTATCTAAACGGGTAAATACATATGTTCCATTGAGAAGAAATATTGAATCCTGGAAAATATATGTACCCCTGAATAGATCTACGGGATAAAAGCAAAGAGAGTCATCGGGCCTGCCGGGAAAGCCCCAGTTATAGTTCACGGCATTCGGATCGTTACAATATGGGTTGGTAAGCCGCGGGTCATTTACTGCAGCAGGGTCTGTCCACTTTTTGCAGGAAAAAAGGACTACAACCACCGTTGTGGCTAATAAAATGGAATAGAGTATGTACCGCATAATACCTGAGGCCGTATAGTAATAACGCCGTTTCATCAAAATTATTAGGTTTCTGCGATTTTAAACGAAAAAATTTTGTTCAAATAACAGAAATTATTACCTTTGCAGTCCTCAAAGACTTAAAGGGGGTATATAATATGCTGATAATAGATTCAAAAGACTGCGAAAACATAGATAAAGCGCTTAAGAAGTACAAAAAGAAATACGAGAAAGCACGTATCCTTAACCAACTTCGCGACCGCCAGTCATTCACTAAGCCATCTATCCGCCGTCGTACGGAAGTGCTTAAGGCTGTGTACAAGCAACAAATGGCTACCGGCCAGCTTGAAGATTAATCTTAGCGATACCCTATTAGGGTATTATCCAAAAATACATTTGTGCCCGCTACTGTAAATTAGTATATTTACAGTAGCGGGTTTTTATATGTTTGATGAAACGCTAACGGACTTCATACAATACCTTAAGTTTGAGAAACGATATGCTCAACTTACACTAATTGCTTATCAGCAAGACATATCTCAATTTATAGCTTACATCGCCCGGGAGTTCACAATTGATGAACCGGGTCAAATCACACATTTTCAGGTACGCAGTTGGTTAGCGGGGCTCAAAGAGCAGAAACAACAGGCACGCAGCATTAACCGTAAGATATCCAGCCTTAGTTCTTATTACAGATTCCTTTTGAAAAATGGTATTGTAGAAAAAAATCCCGTAAGGCAACTGCATGCGCAGCGCCTCCCTGAACGTCTTCCTGTATATCTTAAAGAGAGCGAGACGGATTTTATGCTTAATGAGCTGCAGTTTGGTGAAGGCTTTAAAGGCGCCACCGACAGGCTCATCTGCGAATTGTTATACCTCACCGGCATGCGCCGCAACGAGCTTTTACAGCTTAAAGAAAAAGATATAGAATGGAGCCTTGGCCAGATACGCATACTAGGTAAGGGAAATAAAGAGCGACTGGTGCCTGTGGGTACGGTATTACTAGATGCTATACGCGGATATATTGCTGAAAAAGAAAAATTAGAGCAGTACGACGATAGCTATTTACTTAATCTTGAAAACGGGAAACAACTCTATGCAGGATACATTTACCGGGTTGTAAAACAATACTTGTCGGTCACAACTACTATGCACAAAAAGAGCCCGCACGTGTTGCGTCATACTTTCGCTACACACCTGCTCAATAACGGTGCTAATATACAGGCTATTAAAGATCTGTTGGGTCATAGCAGCCTCGCGGCCACACAAGTTTATACGCATAACAATATTGAAAAACTTAAAGAGATTCACAAATTGAATCACCCCAGAGGATAATTATTTTTTAACCATTAAACAGTTTCGATTATGAATGTGCAGATCCAAACAGTGCATTTTGATGCCGACGCAAGGCTTTTAGAACATGTAAACGCGAAGATCGAAAAGCTCAAGACTTTTCATGATAAAATAGTAGGCGTAGATGTCTATCTCCGGTTAGATAATCTCTCGCACCAGGTAAAGGACAAGATAGCGGAGATAAAAGTGTACGTGCCCAGGCAGTCTTATTTTGTGAAACATCAAAGCAAGGGTTTTGAAGAATCTTTCGACCATGCTTTCGACTCAATGGTAAGCCAGGTGAAGCGTAAGAAAGAGCGCCAGACAGAGATCAGCTAAGATTTTTATAACTATATATTAATTATCCGGTCTGTAAAGACCGGATTTTTTTTGCGTAATTGTAAAGAATTACTTAAAATTACTATCTTGCAATAGCAGAAAACTAATTTCGTAGACATGTTGCAACACCGTACCAAGTTATTATTAGCATTATTTGCCCTTATTATATTCTCTACAGCGTGCAAACACAATATGAGTCCGGATACTCCGCTCGACCCTGTGTATACGCCATCTATCATTATCGGTAGCGATAACCGTATCCTTTACGCGTTCGATCCTGCAACCGGTAATAAGAACTGGGAGTTGGCTTTTCCAGGCCCTATGACGGCTTCCCCGCTATTGTATAATGGTATGCTGTATATAGGCTTGCAGTCTGGCCTGGTAGGCGGTGCAGATGCGCCAGACGATACCTTGTACAAGGTCAATGCAAAGACAGGCAAGATCGTAAAAAAGATGGTAATATTGCCGCATGAGTTTTACTCTTATAGTGCTACCCCGGTAGCTGACGGTAATCTTATTTACCTGGCAACGACTAATGATACGCTGTATGCTATAGATACGGGTACAGGTGTACAAAAATGGGCGTACGGTACCGGCGGTCCTATAACATCGTCACCTACGGTTCATAACGGCAATGTTTATTTTGGTGGTACCGATGGTTATATATATTGCTTAGATAAAACATTGGGTACACTTACCTGGAAATACCATGCAGGAACAGGTGTGAAATTCAACTCATCGGTAGCTATCGGTGACCCTTATTTATTCATTGGTGCTTCTGATAGCTCTGTATACAGCATGTTCCTTACAAGCCCTACAACCACAGGGGTAAATAAATGGGTGTATAAAACGGGCGGCGCGGTTAATAGCTCTCCAACTGCCTATGGTGGTGTTTGTACCTTTGGTTGTGATGACTTCCATATCTATTGCGTGGATACTGCTACGGGCATAGCACGCTGGATAGATAGCGCAGGCGACAGGATAATATCATCGCCAATAGCTGACAACCAGGTGTTCTATGTGGGTAGCTACGATACTAAGTTCTATGCAATTGATATTATAAGTGGTGGCATTAAGTGGACATTTGCCACAAGCGGTCTTATAAAATCTTGTCCCGTGGTGTATGGTGGGAATGTATACATAGGCAGCTATGATAAATATCTATACGCGCTCGATACCGCAACAGGTAATATCAGGTGGAAAACCAACATCAACGGCCTGATAGAATGTTCGCCGGTAGTTAATGATCTGGAAAAAGTTACCGGTTACAATAGTGGTATAAGTGGCAATACTCAATAGCATACATCTTTATGATATTTATAAAAAACCCTTGTACTAACAAGGGTTTTTTATTGCCCTGTATTATTAAATTATTTATGCTGTGATCCGGGGTGAACGGTGAAGTCATGGCGGAAATAATTCCTTAACTTTAAGTCTATTCCAAAAAAACAGTGCAGTACGCCATAGTAGATATTGAGACCACAGGAAGCTTTGCCGCAGGTAATGGCATTACCGAAATAGCCATTGTGATACATGATGGCAAGGAGATCATCAATTTTTACGAATCGCTTGTTAATCCCCACGAGAGCATACCATACTTTATTCAAAGGCTCACAGGTATATCTAACGCTATGGTAGCCAATGCACCATCGTTTGATGAGATAGCAGCGCAGGTGTTTGAGTTGCTGCAAGACAAGATATTCGTGGCGCATAACGTGAATTTCGACTACTCATTTGTAAAGCACCATCTGCAGCAGGCCGGCTATACGCTCGATACGAAAAAGTTATGTACCGTACGCCTTGCACGTAAGGTACTACCGGGCCTCAATGGTTACAGCCTTGGTAAACTAAGCAGCCAGCTCAATCTGAACCATGCTAATCATCATCGCGCAGGCGGTGATGCTATGGCCACGGCGGAGCTCTTCTCCATGATCGTAGCACGCGACACACAAGAAGTGATAACAGGTATGCTGAAAGGCAAAAGCAAAGAGTCTTACATACCGCCACATCTGCCTGTTGAGCAGGTAGACAATCTGCCCTCATCTGCGGGTGTATATTATTTCTATAATGCAGTAGGCAAGACCATCTATGTAGGCAAGGCGAAAAACATCCGCCGTCGCGTAAAGGGACACTTCTCTAATAATAAGACCAACAAACAAAAGCAGGATTTTCTCCGCGAAACCCACCGCATCAGCTATAAAGAATGTGCTACCGAACTAATGGCGCATATACTGGAAAGCGCTGAGATACGCAGGCTTTGGCCCATACATAATCGTAGCCAGCGGGGTTACCTGCCACAGTTCGGCCTGTTTGTATATGAGGATGGTGGTGGTTATAAGCGCTTCGGGATAGAGAAGAATAAACATACTTACAAGCCACTCTATACATTCAATACCATCAGTGAAGGCCATCAGTGGCTAATGCAGCTCATCAATGAGTTTAATCTGTGCACACGCCTCTGCAACCTTGCAAAAGTATGTGATTGCGAGACGCATAACGAGCCATTCCTGTACAACGAAAAAGTGACCGAAGCTGTAAGCTGGATGCAGAAGCACTTGCCCACCTTCGCACTTGTGGATAAGGGGCTCGATGATAATGACCGGAGTTGTATACTGATGAAGGAGGGTAATTTCTACGGCATGGGTTACATCAACGACACGCAGGAACTCAATAACCTCGATCTACTGCAAAAACAATTAGAGCCACTACAAGACAATGATTACATCCGCAACCTCGTCTTTCGCCATGCCACAGCCTACCCTGAAAAATGTGTATCGTTTTAACTAGGTTAAAACATCATTGTGAGGAATGAAGTAATCTTACGCTATATGGACATAAAAGTGTCTAAGCGCTACTTCACTAAGTAATAAATATTCGTCACCCACTTTGTTGAATCCTTTTCTGTTGCAGGACCTGCAATATATTCCTCTATCACTAATGCCGGTTGCAGCCCTTTTGCCGCCACTTCTTTTGCCAACGCTGCATGTACCCTCATTCCGCCCGAATAGCCGCCTTTATAAGTAGCTGTGTAAGCCTTTGCAGCCGGTACTTGTATATAAGCAGCCCCCTTTATAGGGTGCGTAGTATCTGCCACAGGCACTACCGCTGCCATATCTGTGCGCTTATTGGCAGTATCCCATATATAGTATAACCCTGCTTTTGGGCCGGTAGTTTTCGCAGTGGCTTCCATAGTGTAAGTATCTGCACAAAACTTTGTGATATCACTCCAACCCAGCGTCTTCCGCACACCCTGAAACAGATGCGCGGTATATTGTATCTCCTTTATCTGCACATCACTTCCCGCAGTTGGTGTGGTGCCTGCCTCTGTATAGGCCTTAAGATTATTAAGCCCGCTTTCAAAGTCGCCACCCAGCAGCTTGTCCATTTTGAGCACCGCAAGTATAGCATTGAACGGGAAGGAGTAATGCATGGTAACGCTCCAGGTAGCCTTCGTCATGCCAGCTGTGTCTTCTGTTTTTAAAAAGCCTGCCGCATCCTTCTCAAAGGGCGCTATAAAGTGCAGCTCATAATCCATTTTTGTGCCGGTTACGGCTACATCATTCATGCTACCTGTGCCGGTCGTTTTTTCATCACCTACCCACTGGTAACCGCTGCCTGGCTGACCGTCTGTGCCGGTGTAGGTTATCTTCATTGTGCTATCCAGTTTATACCAGGGGCTCCAGTGTGTCCAGTTCTTAAAGTTCACTATCTGCGCAAATACAGAATCTTTTGGCGCCTTTATAACAACGCTGCGCTGCACAGTAACATCTTTAGGTTCTATGATAGCTGTTATAAGCCACGCCAGCAATACGATGGCTATTAGCCCCAGTACAAAACGGATAAATTTCTTCATAAGGGCATAAAAATAATTAAAGCAACCGCAATTGTCAGGCTATTGTCCAAAAAAATATTGGCATTTACTATTGTCTATGAAGCTATAACAAACCTATTACATCTATAATCTTACCTTTGCTCCATGAAGAATTTGCGCGACAGCAGCCTGGCTGATCTGGAAGTGATGATGGCGGAGCTTGGAGAACCTAAATTCAGGGCTCAGCAGGTACATGAATGGGTGTGGCAGAAACATGCCGCAGACATACACGATATGACCAACCTGCCAAAGGCGCTGCGCGAAAAACTTGCCCAGGTATACATGATACCAAAGCTAAAAATGCACCACAGCCAGTATAGCAGCGATGGTACTATAAAAAACCGCCTGCAGTTGCACGATGGCTATTTTGTAGAGAGTGTGCTTATACCCACCGAAAAACGCATGACCGCCTGTGTATCATCTCAGGTTGGTTGCTCGCTGTCTTGCAAATTTTGTGCTACCGGCTATATGGACCGCAAGCGCAATCTCGATTTTGATGAGATTGTAGACGAGGTGACACTGCTCAACGAGCTTTCTGAAAAACATTACAACAAGCGCCTTTCAAACATTGTATTCATGGGTATGGGTGAGCCATTGCTCAACTACGCCAATATGATGCACGCTGTTGACAAGATAACGTCTCCCGATGGTCTTGGTATGAGCCCGAAGCGCATTACGGTATCTACCGCCGGTGTGGCTAAGATGATACGTAAGCTGGGCGACGATAAGGTGCGTTTTAAGCTGGCCCTATCGCTGCACGCACCTACTGATGCCAAGCGTAACGAGATAATGCCTATCAATGAGACCAATAATCTACGCGCACTTATCGAAGCGCTTAACTACTTCTACCAGGCTACCGGCAGCGAGATAACACTCGAATACATCCTTTTCAAAAACTTCAACGACAGCCTGCAAGATGCCGATGATCTCGTAAAGGTGTATCGCCAGATACCTGCTGATCTTGTAAACATCATAGAGTATAACCCTATTGATGCAGCCAAATACGAAAAGCCCGAAGAAGAAACCGTGCAGGCGTTTATGGAATACCTCGGCTCAAAGAAAGTGAATGCCCGCCTGCGCCGCAGCCGTGGCAAAGACATCGATGCTGCCTGCGGTCAGCTTGCCAATGTGGATCATGCAAATTTGTAAGAGAAGTGAGGATAATAACTAATTATAAACTCGTATAGACATCAGCCCATATGCCGCCGCCTGCACTTGTATAATAAGAATACTCGTACACCATTTTACCACTTAAAAAGTTATAGGTAAAATTGCCTTCCGGTGGTGCAAAAGAAACTCCGGGGAATACGCGCACGAAATATAATGCACTGTCATCCGATCCGTGAGAGTATAATGTATCGCCCTTAAAAATTATAGTTCCTACGCCTATACTCAATGCTGAATACGATGCTGTACCATCGTCAAAAGCAGTATCCTTACCTGCTGGCGGATAAAAACCCTCAGTCACTTCATGAAACGTTTTTGTTTCGTTAAGCATTGCTTCATGTACAGAATCCGCACCTATCACCAACGTTTTACTCAGCGTGTTGCTACTATCACCGTTAATAAACAATGTAACAGTGAAACGGCCCGCCCAGGTATAGGTGTGAGCAGGAGCAATATCCGTTGATGTGCTACCATCCCCGAAATTCCAGAGAAGGGTTTTTGCTGACAATGAACTTGTAGTAAATTGAAGTGTGCCGCCTAAGTATCTGCTACCATTGTAGGAAAAATCGGGACTGCCATTCTTGTTTTTTCTACATCCTGTGCAGGGCATGCAACAAAAGAGTACGAAAAATATAATTACTGTTTTGAACTGTGTGAAGCTGTGCATAATGATAGTGTTTTAGTACGTTAAAGTTATCGATTTAGTTACACATATTGGTACTGGTATGCTACGAGTCAAAGACCTTGCAGACAACCTAGTCTGCTAAAGACATAAATATACATACACGTAGCGCCTGCAAAGCAATCTAATTTTGTCTTGTTCTTCTCTCTTATCAATTGTTTGTTTTGTTGTTTTATTTGTTGTTTTTAGGATTTTAAAAAATGTTCATACGGCCTTGAGGCCACGGGTGTTGTTGGTCAGTGACCAACAATGGCATTAAAAAAGTTGTAGTTGCGCAACTGACAACATATTGATTTTATCGCCTGAGATGACCGATGCGCTCCCTACGAACAGCCAGACTTTGAAAGGGGGATTCACCGATGATTCTTAAGGCAGTGCGACAAACCTCACATGGTACCTAATGATCCTTTCTTTCACGGCACAAAGGTGTATCGGCGGTTTATTTTTGCCAAAAGGAATCCGCATGATGCGGTTTTAAGCAGGCATGGTGCCGTCTTAAACGGGCATCATGCGGAAAAGTATCGAGAACTGGTAAGGGTTTGAGGGTGTTTTGATGTGAAACTTCCGGGTAGAATAAATTTTAGTGATTCACCCGGATTTATTTTTTTTGCTAAGATGTATTGCGAAAAAGTGGGTAATGGGTCGGACAGTGTCACCATTACACACTTTATATTTTCTGCAGCGCAATGCCGCTATCGTTATTTTTTACTCGCTATCGTAAGCCCATTTGATAAACGTGGCGCCCCATGTGAAGCCGCCACCGAAGGCAGCAAGTACGAGGTTGTCACCCTTGTGTAGTTTCTTTTCCCACTCCCACAAGCACAGTGGTAGTGTGCCGTTGGTGGTATTGCCAAAGTGGTCGATGTTTATCATTACTTTTTCCGCGGGCAGGTTCATGCGATCGGCAGTGGCATTTATAATACGCTTATTGGCCTGGTGCGGCACCAGCCATGCTATATTGTCGGCGGTAAGGGCGTTGCGTTGCATTATCTCTGCTGCCACATCGGCCATATTCTTTACCGCGAATTTGAACACTTGTTGTCCCTCCTGGTATACAAAGTGTTCTTTGTTCATTACAGTTTCTATGGTAGCAGGCCTTGCAGAGCCGCCTGCCTTCTGGTGTAGGTAAACACGGCCACTGCCATCGCTGCGCAGTACGGAGTCTATGATGCCTACACCTTCGGTGCTGGGCTCCAGTAATACTGCGCCGCCGCCATCGCCAAATATGATAGAGGTAGCACGGTCTTCATAATTGAGGATAGAGCTCATTTTATCAACGCCTATCACTATTACTTTTTTGTGCCTGCCGCTTTCTATAAATTGCGCACCTGTAGTAAGGGCATAGAGGAAGCCGCTGCATGCCGCGCTGATATCGTAGCCGTAAGCATTTTTCATGCCCACCTTATCGCAGATAATATTTGCGGTAGCAGGAAACTGCATATCGGGGGTGGTAGTAGCGCAGATGACAAGCTCTATATCCAGTGCGTCTAAATTCTTTTTCCTGAGTAAGTCTTTAACGGCTTCCACCGCCATATCGGATGAGCCCTTGCCTTCGCCTTTAAGTATGTGTCGCTCTTTGATGCCGGTACGGGTCTGTATCCACTCGTCGGTAGTATCCATCATTGTTTCCAGCTCAGCATTTGTCAATACGTAATCAGGAACATATCCGCCTACTGCTGTGATAGCAGCATGAATTTTACTCATTTATAGATATTTAAAGAAGGCAAAAGTAAAACAATTAGCTGATTAGCTGATGTGCTAATTAGCAGATAAGTAAATTGCTGATGGCAAATTAGATTGGTCGTTTATGGATTAGCTGATCAGCTAATCCATAACATCAGTTTAATTATAAACTATGTGCTCATGCCGCCGCACACGCCCAGCACATGGCCAGTAGTGTAGGAACTCAGGTCGCTGGCGAGAAAGAGGGCAGCATTAGCTACTTCTTCCGCCTTGCCGAAACGGCCCAGCGGTATCTTTTCGAACCATTTTTCCGCGCCACCGTCTTTGAGGTAGTGCGTCATATCTGTTTCTATAAAACCCGGAGCTATAGCATTGCAGCGTATATTGCGGCTGCCTATCTCCTGCGCTATACTCTTTGTAAAGCCTATTATCCCTGCCTTGCTGGCCGCATAAGCGCTCTGCCCGGCATTACCTTTTACTCCTACTATAGAACTGATGTTGATGATGCTGCCACTGCGGGCTTTCATCATAGGTTTTATTACCTGCTTTGTGAGGTTGAAAACACTTTTCAGGTTGGCCTGCATTACTTCGTCCCACTGCTCGGGGGTGAGGCGCAGCAGGAGGTTATCTTTACTGATGCCTGCATTATTAACACAAATATCTATAGCGCCGAAATCTTTTAGTACTTCTGTGCATAAGGTTTCGGAAGCGGCATAGTCGGCGGCGTTGCTGCGGTAACCTTTGGCTTTAACGCCCATAGCAGTAAGCCTTTCTTCGAGCGCTTTTGCGCGGTCTTCTGACGACAGATAAGTAAAGGCAACGCTTGCGCCATGTTCCGCAAACTTAATAGCAATGGCCTCACCAATACCACGACTGGCACCTGTAACCAATGCTACCTTATTTTCAAGCAGTTTCATTGAAATGTATTTGGGCTGCTAAAGTAATGATAGATGTTGATATAAAGGCATCATGTGCCGTTAAGAATTACATGAAAATAAAATAACTGTACGGCAATATGCTACCACAAGGAAATAACGACTTGCGACATTTGGCACAACTCTTGTACATGCAAACATTAAAACCATATAAAATGAAACACAACATCAACAAAATTACCATTGTAGCAGCACTAGTATTATTCGCGGCTACTTTTACTGCTTGTAATAAAGGCGCACAAGGCGACCCAGGTCCAACGGGAGCAACGGGAGCAAATGGGAATGCCAATGTACTATCAGGTCAGGCCACCGTACATTCTGGTGACTGGATCTGGGATGCGTCGTATGCTGATAATTACATAAATTTAGAAGTAGATGATATTACCCAGGATGTACTGGATAATGGTACCGTATCAGTATTTTTTGCAGATAACAGCAATGGCTGGATAGGTATGCCGTACACGGATTATCCTACCACTACTACGTCATATACGTATAATTTTGACGCTTATTATCACGGGCTGACAATTACGCTCATCTATTCAGATGGTAGTAACATAGTGCCTGGCAGCATAACATTCAAGATAGTCTCTATAGGTGGCGCATTCCGCAAGGCGCATACCGGTACTAACTGGCATAACTACAATGAGGTTATGGCGCTTGCACAGGGCCAGCCAACATCTGCTATTTCTATAAAGACTGTAACAAAATAAATTACCACTGATAATTTTAGGCCGCTTCTGTAGTTCAGGAGCGGCTTTTTTATCTTTCTGATACGAATAATTCGCCGGCTATTCTGTCGGCAAATAGCTTACCGGCATTTGTGAGTATCAGTTTATTGCCATCCTGTACCAGCCACTTTTTTTCCTGAAACAGATAGCTGTCTTCAAGCACTTCTTTTGCTACATTGCTATCCCACTCCTGTGCTATCCTGTCGAGATCGCAGCCCCACATAGTACGAAGCGAAGTCATTATATATTCGTTGAGGTGCTGGATGGGTGTCAGCTGTTCTTCTTCGTATAACGCTTTATTTTCGGCAAGTATATTCTTTGTATAAAGGGCGTTGTTCGCGATGTTCCACCTGCGCGCGGTACCATTGAAAGAGTGCGCTGACGGCCCTATACCAAGATAGTGCTCCCCCCGCCAATAGTTGGTATTGTGTATAGCATGATGGCCCGGTAGTGCGAGGTTCGATATCTCGTAATGATCATACCCCATAGCCGCGGTTTGCTCCATCAGTATCTCGAATTGGCTTGCGGCCTGTTCTGCATCAACAGGCGTGGTTTTCTTTTTAGCGATGGAGTTATGGAGCGCGGTGCCCTCCTCAACGGTAAGGGCATAGGATGAAAAGTGCGGCACCTGCAGCTCTTTTACTTTAGTAAGATTCTGTTTCCAGTCGCTATCTGTAAGGCCCGGCGTGCCATATATAAGGTCTATGCTCAAGTTTGTGAAACCCGCATCCTGTGCAGCTTTTATGGCATAGTCGGCTTCTTGAGCGTTATGGGCACGGTGCATGTAGCGCAGGTCCTCGTCGCGAAATGATTGCACGCCAATACTAAAGCGATCGATAGGGGTACTACGCAGTGCCTTAAGGTATTGCGGAGACAGGTCATCAGGATTGGCTTCGAGGGTAAACTCTTTTAGTTTGGTAACGGGGTAGTATTTGGTAATGGTATCGAATAGTTTATTGATCTCATCGGCAGTAAGCAGGGAAGGGGTGCCGCCGCCAATATATATTGTTTCTACCGGGCTGCCTTGCAAATATTCCCTTTGCATTTCCAGTTCGCGATGCATTGCCGTCAGCACTTCATCTTTCGTCTTCAATGACGTAGAAAAATGAAAGTTGCAGTAAGTACAAGCTTGTTTGCAGAAAGGTATGTGTAGGTAGATGCCGGGCATTTGTTTTTTAATCGTGAGTCGTAAGATATAAGTCGTAAGTCTGGGCAAAAGTCGGTTAATAGGTTGAATAGTTGTAGCATTAGTATTTAGTGCATGGTGAACAGGGTAGGTATATGAAGTATTAATATCCACAATAGTGTAGAAATGGTGGATAAAATTCGTGGTGGGGTTGGCATTAACGATTATTTTTGTGCTTTCTGTATGCGTTTTCTCCGTTCACTTTTTTGTATTGTGTTGTTGTGTGGCTGTTTTCAGTCGCATGGCGCTGTGAAGTGGGCGCAGTATGGGCTAACTGTCATGCCTGATAGCCAGACAATGAAGCAGGGCGCCCAGGCGATGACCGATAGTTTTATGTGGGTGCAGCCGATGATGGCAAGCACAAATATTATCAATGATGTAGAAATACCACACGTAATGACACCGCAGACAGCGGATTTTTACCTGTTGCTATGCTTGTGCCTGATGTTGGGCTTGATACGCTTCATGGACACACGCTACTTTCTGAATTTATGGAAAGCCTTCTGGAACCCTACTTTAAGTAACCGCCAGCTCAAAGACCAGTTACAGGGCGCGGGCTTGCCTAATCTGCTGATGAATATCTTCTTTACGATGGCAGAGGGGGCGTACATATACTATGTCGTAAAGTTCTTCACACCACACCACTCGGGGGTAATACCACCGGCATTGCTGATTATAATGCTGATAGGAGGTACCGGGTTTATTTATTTTACCAAGTATGCGGCAGTGCGTTTTAGCGGGTGGGCTTTTAGGGTAGAGGGCATAACGGAGCATTACTTATTTAATGTATTTCTTATAAATAAGGTGTTGGGTATTACACTTATTCCGTTTATTATCATCCTTGCCTTTGCCGACCCAGCGTGGGCGCAGCCTGTGGTAGTGATATCCTTCATCGTGGCGAGCGCATTGTTATTAAACCGTTACATACGTTCGTGGCAGGTGTTCGGGTCATTCTTCCAATACAGCAAATTTCATTTTTTTACGTACCTTTGCGCCTCGGAATTACTACCACTAGCTGTCTTAATGAAGTTATTGGTAAAAGGGTTAATGTTTTATTAATACAATATCAGCACTTTACTCCAACAAAACACGTGTTTATTTCTATATGGCCAAGGCAGTTCGTACAACAAAGAAGGACAGTGAGAAAAAGGAACTTAAGGTCAGTAGCATACTAATAACCCAGCCGCGTCCTGAAACCGACAAATCTCCTTATTTTGAGTTAGCAAAGAAATTTGGCCTGAAGCTGGATTTTCATCCCTTTATACGTGTAGAAGGCCTTTCTGGTAAGGAATTTCGCAAACAACGTGTGGATATCATGGAGTTTACCGCCATCATCTTCACCAGTCGTAACGCAGTTGATAATTTCTTCAGAATATGTGAGGAATTGAAGGTGAAAGTATCGCAGGATATGAAGTATTTCTGCATTACGGAAGCGGTGGCTCTTTACCTGCAAAAATTTATCCTGTACCGCAAGCGCAAAGTATTCTTCAGCGCCGATGGCAGCACAGAAGGATTACTGGAGGTTATAGGCAAGCATAAGAACAACGAGAAGTTCATACTGCCCACATCAGATGGCGCTAAGAACGACATAGCACAATACCTGATCAAACATAACGTAAAGTATGCCGAGGCTACTTTATATCGCACCGTATCTAACGACATAGGCACCATCATGCAATCGTACTACGACATGATCGTGTTCTTCAGCCCGTTCAGTGTTAATACATTGTTCGAGCACAATCCTTTATTCAAGCAGAATGGTACGCTTATAGGCGCTTTCGGGCCTACTACGTCTAAGGCTGTTGAAGAGAAGGGATTGAGGCTGGATGTAAAAGCACCAGCCATCAATGCGCCATCTATGGTATCTGCATTGGAGCTATTCCTGGGAATGGGCAAGAAGTAATTCGTTTTGATTAGCTGATGTGATGATTAGCTAATTGGCTGATGCGTTGCTCTATTGTCTTTTTTCTTTCTATTTATTGGATCGCTAAGGCGATAATTTCATATCGCGTCAAATTGCTTCGTGCATCTGGCGTTTTTGCTGTGAGCTCCTGCATGGACAGTTGATAGAAGCGCTATCAACTAATAAGCTAATCATCACATCAGCTAATCGATTATTCAGCTAATTTTACAAGCTATGGCCAATCGACTTATTGAAGAACAAAGCCCTTATTTATTGCAACATGCCCACAACCCTGTAGACTGGTATCCGTGGGGCGATGAGGCATTCGCATTAGCGAAAGAGACTAACCGGCCACTGATCGTGAGTATAGGTTATGCTGCGTGCCACTGGTGCCATGTAATGGAACGAGAGAGCTTTGAAGATGATGACACAGCCGCGTATATGAATGAACATTTTGTATGTGTGAAGGTGGATCGTGAAGAGCATCCTGATGTAGACCATATGTATATGGATGCGGTACAGGCTATAAGCGGCAGCGGTGGCTGGCCACTGAATGTATTTGTTACTCCGGATCGTATGCCATTTTATGGTGGCACTTACTTCCCGCCAAGGCAGGGATATGGCAGGCCCTCGTGGGGGCAAATACTACAACGTATGAACGAGGTGTGGACACAGCAACCCGAAGAGATAACCGCACAGACGGAGCAGATGACCAACTACCTGAAGCAGGCCTCACAAAAGGGCTTTGCGGCAGTGGAGGCAGTATGGGATAAAGACACGTGCAGCAAGATAGCAGATAACTTATTAAAGCAGGCCGATAAAGAAAAAGGTGGCTTTGGTGGCGCTCCTAAATTCCCGGGTACAATGGCTATCAGTTACCTTATAGAGCACCATCATTTTGCGGGTAATAAAGATGCTTTGAAGCATGCTTTGAAAAGCCTCGATGCAATGATGGAAGGTGGTATCTACGACCAACTTGGTGGTGGTTTTGCGCGCTACTCTACAGATAGAAACTGGCTGGCGCCACACTTCGAAAAAATGCTGTATGATAATGCGTTACTTATTGTATCCCTATGCGATGCATACAGTGTGACGAATGAAGAAAAATATAAAAAAATAATTGAAGAAACGATCGGATTTGCAGAGCGGGAACTAAAGGATGAGAGTGGCGGATATTACAGCGCGCTTGATGCGGATAGTGAGGGCGTAGAAGGAAAATTCTATACATGGACATGGGAAGAATGGGTGAACGCAGGTATGGCGGATAACCACATCGCTACAGATCATTTTGGAGTAGTGAAGACGGGCAACTGGGAAGAAACGAACATACTGCATATTGCTACAAACATTGATGATGTAGCGGCTAAACATAACGTTAGCATTGATGAAGCACAGCATGTAATAAATGAAACAAAAAAGAAACTATTTGCATTACGTGTTGCGCGCATAAGGCCGCTGACAGACGATAAGAGCCTGTTGTCGTGGAATGCGTTGATGAATATCGCGCTGTCGAAAGCAGGTGTAGTGCTGCAGGAACAGCAGTACATACAACGTGCTGAAACGCATATGCAATGGATGCTGGAGACATTCTTTAAAAACGGAGCACTACTGCATACGTGGAAGAAGGGCCATGCACGTATCGCTGCAAAGCTGGATGATTATGCATACTTGATACAAGCGCTACTTCAGCTGGCATCTGCAGGGGGCAATAATGAATGGGTATTGAAAGCAGATGAATTGATAGCAATAGTGCTGCGTGATTTTATACATGAGGATAGTGTATTCTTTTATTACACATCGCAGCAGCAAAAAGATATCCCCGTGCGTAAGGTAGATACGTACGATGGCGCTACACCATCTGCCAATGCGGTGATGGCTCATAATCTATGGCTGTGCGGTATGTGCGTGGAGCGGAGTGAACTGGTGGAACAGGCGGTGCAGATGATGGGCGCAATGAGCAATACAGTAATGCGGTATGCATATTCATTTGGCTATTGGTCTATATTACTGCAAAGGCATGTGGCCGGTATGAGAACGGTAGTGTGCGCCGGCAGGGATGCAGAGGCTTCTTCAAGGACGTTTATGCAGCATTTTAATCCGCAATGCTATACGGTCACTTCTGAAAAAGAAATATCTGTAATGCCTATTTTAGAAAATAAATTTTTTGGTGATAATTTGTATATATTTGTTTGCACAGAGCAAGCGTGTTTAGCGCCTGTACATAGCGTGAAAGATGCGCTATCACTGGTGAAATAATAATGAGCATACTGCATAATAAAGACGGATTTCCGCTATAAAAAGTTAGAAATCTTTAACATTTTTTTTCTAAAAACTTGCATTTTTGGAAAAATCTTTAAATATTGTGCATCGGTTTGTGGTATTTAATTCATTGCGAGCATAAAATCAGTTTATTTGCCTAATAGCAAAACAATAGATAGTAGTATGAAAAAAACTTCCCTGAAGATCTCGGCTTTAGCACTACTGGCACTTGTTGCAAGTTGCGGAAAACCAAGTTCCGGAGGCCAATTAGTAGGCGATCAGACGACTAGTAATTACAAGGCGCCCGTACCATTAGGAATGACCTATGTTCCTTCAGGAACATTTAAAATGGGGGCTAGTGATGAAGATATACGTGGCAGAAATGACGCCTCGATACACACTATGCAGGTCGTAGGTTTCTACATGGACGCAACGGAGATATCCAATGCGGAATATCGTCAGTTCACAAACTGGGTGCGTGACTCTATCGCACATACCATCCTCGGCGATTTTAAAGACAATGCGGACGGAACGCAGCGCCTGGACATGAGTAAGAAAATCAATTATAAGGACGCTGATCTGCAAGACCAGATCGCTGCCATGTACATACCTGCAGACCAGTCAGGCTGGGGACGTAAGGAGATAGACGCTGCAAAGCTTATCTATCATTACGAAACTTTTGATGCGGATGCTTCGATACAGCACAGAGATCAGCCACGTACTAATTTTATTGTAAAGACAGATATTCCTGTTTATCCTGATACTACTGTATGGGTACGCCAGTTCTCTTATTCATTCAATGAGCCTATTGCCGCTCAATACTATTGGTTTGCCAGCTTTAACAAATACCCTGTGGTAGGTGTTAACTGGTACCAGGCAAAGGCATTCTGCGATTGGCGCACACACCTGTGGAGGGCTGAGCGCGAGAAGAACAAACAATATTTCGAAAGCGAATTCCGCCTGCCATCTGAACAAGAGTGGGAGTGGGCAGCACGCGGTGGCCGTAACGAAGCTCCTTATCCATGGGGCGGTCCGTACATCGTAAACAAGAAAGGCTGTTACCTGGCTAACTTTAAACCAATGCGCGGTAATTACGCTGCTGACGGTGGCCTGTACACAGTACCTGTAGATAAGTATTTCCCTAACGATTATGGACTGTACAACATGGCAGGTAACGTTTCTGAGTGGACTGCTTCTGCATACTACGGTGGTTCTTACGAACAGATATCTGACCTTAATCCAAGCATAGGCTATAACGTACAAAAGAGCGATCCACAATGGATGAAGCGCAAAGTGGTACGTGGTGGTAGCTGGCGCGATGTAGCTTACTTCCTGCAGGTGAGCACCCGCGACTACGAATATGCGGATACGCCTAAGGCTTACATCGGTTTCCGTTGCGCTTACACAGAAGTGGCACCAGCATTAACTAACAGGCGCCCAATGCATTAATTTTTAAGACGGAGCATAACCAACATCATTCAATAACAACTTTACTTAAGCAAGAAAAATCAGCAATATGAATTCTGTAGCAATGTTTTTTGAAACCAAGCAGGGTAAATATCTTAAAAACCTGATCATTGGTGTGGGCGCCTCTGTGGTATTGTTAGGTGCACTTTTTAAGATACAGCACTATCCCGGTGCAAGTATCATGCTGAATATAGGTATGTTTACAGAGGTATTCATCTTCGCATTATTGGGTATTCTTCCTCCTCATGCTGATTACTACTGGGAGCGTTTTTACCCAGGTATCACTGAAAACCCGCATATCGAAGCATATCGTAAAGGTATAAAGGCACATGACGCGGTAGAAGTTGGTGGCTCTCCTACAAAATCGCTTGATAAGATGATGGAAGAAGCAGATATCAATCCAGCCAATCTCCGCAAGCTGAATGAGAACTTTACACGTTTCGGACAGACAGTTTCGCAGATGAAGGACATAACTGATGTAACTTCTGCTACTGGCGAATATTCACAGAGCGCACGTGATGCTGCAAAAGCGCTAGGCGAAATGAAGACTACATTCGTAGGTGCTACAAACACCATGAGTGCGTTTAACGCTGCTGCTGAAGACACTACAAAATTCCATGATCAGGTGGTAGTATTATCAAGGAACCTTGGTACACTGAACCAGATATATGAAGTGGAATTGCAGGATGCAAATAATCACCTGAAAGCGATGAACAAGTTCTATAGCAACCTGGTGAGCGCATCAGACGCTATGGCATCAAGCGCTAATGACGCTAACAATGCGAAAGAGCAAATAGGCTTACTGGCTAAGAATCTTACTGTACTGAATAATGTATATGGTAATATGCTGTCTGCAATGCAGGGCCGCTAATCTATGAAGTAACTGTTTGAAATAATTTATAATAACAATATTCACAGTAAAAGCTAAAGAATGTCTATACCTAAAGAGCCTCGGCAGATCATGATCAACCTCATGTACCTTGTGTTGACCGCACTGCTGGCCCTAAATGTATCTAACGAGATCCTTAACGCCTTCAGAACGCTTAGCTCAAGTATCGATAAATCGAACGTGTCTATTGATCAGAGGAATCAGGATCTTTACGATCAGATAAAACAAAATGAGAAAGACCCCGGACAAGCAGAAAAAGTAAAGCCTTTCAGACAAAAAGCGGATGCAGTTGTGGCCCAAGCTGATGAGATGATCGCCTACCTTGATAACTGGAAAAAAAGGATCGTTATGGAAGCCGGTGGTTACAGCAAGACGGATCCTAAATTCCCCGACAGGATGGATAACATTGACGCGACTACGTTTTTGCTTGTAGAAAAGAATGGTGGTGATTCTCTTAAAAATAAAATAACAAACCTTCGTAACTTTTTGTTGAGCCAGGTTTCCGCAAGTGATGCGACTGCAATAGCACCTTTGATGCCATTGAAAGTTGACTCTACAGCAAAAGATCCTGACCATAACCCTAAAGGTGACTGGAGCATAGGTAATTTTGAACACATGCCGGCTATCGCTGCCTTAGCGTTATTCTCCAAGTATCAAAACGACGTTCGTAGTAGTGAGGCGCTGATCATTAAGCAACTTTTTGATGAAGCACATGCAAAGGATCTGAAGTTTGATACATCAATAGCTATCGCCGTACCTACACAGACATATGCATTGGTAGGTGATAAGATAGGTGCGCAAATATTGGTAGGTGCCTTTAATAAACATAATAACCCAACTATCTCCATATCTCAGGGTACTGCAAAACCTCCTGTTAATGGTGTTATCAACTGGGAAACTACAGCAAGTGGTATCGGTCCTCAATCAGTACATGGTGTACTTACTTTGAATGGTGAGTCAAAGCCATTTGAGTTTAAATACATGGTGGGTAGTACAGGTGCTTCGTTACAGTTGGATAAGATGAACGTGTTTTACATTGGTGTTCCTAACCCTGTAACTGTAAGTGCTGCCGGTTATTCCCTGCAAGATGTGTATATTGATCCAATACCAAATGGGACTATTACCGGTTCTTTAGGCCACTATTTAATAAACATGACCAAGCCAGGGGATATTACAGTAAATATCATGGCTAAGAAAAAAGAGGGCGGAACAGTAAGTGTTGGCACATCGAAAATACGTGTCAAGTATCTGCCAGATCCGACGGCGAAATTGGGCGATAAAGCAAGCGGTACTATGCAAGCGGCTATATTCCGTGCACAACTTGGACCTATAGCGAGCATGGGAGCTGATTTCCTTTTTGATACAAAATTCAAGATCGTAAGCTTATCATTTAGTGAACAACCTAAGGGTGGTGAATACCAAGGTCCATATACAATCAAGATGGATAGAGGATGTTTATTTACAGATAACCCATCAATAATGAAATTGATAAACAGGAGCAGGCCAGGTGACCGTGTTTACATTGAAGAAATCAGAGCTGTAGGCCCGGATGGTCGTCAACGCCCACTTAACCCTATCATACTAACTTTAAATTAATTAACTTAGCAAAAAACGAAGGATCATGAACATCCTAAATTCATATAAATTAGCAGCAGCATCTCTGTTATTGTTTGCAGGAAGCACGGCTTTTGCACAAGGTGGTGGTACAGTTGCAGACCAGCCAACAGGCACAGCGCCTAACAACGCGGTGAATGACCAATGGCAACCATCTTTAGTAAGAGATGGGGTATATGACCGTGTTGCACATATCAATGCACCAATAGGCTGGCAGCCTATACGTGAAGCCGATATCCTCTGGAAAAAACGCGTGTGGAGAGAAATAGATACACGTGAAAAACAGAACCAGGCATTCCGTTACCCGGGTGATGAAAATACCGGTGGTGGTTATTTTATAGAAATCCTGATAGATGCTATCAAGAAAGGTAAAATAAAGGCTTATTCAAACTTTGATGACCGCTTTACGACTCCGCTTACGAAGGATCAATTACAAGAGTTGGTTGCCGGTAAAATAGATACTTACCGTTCGGTTAGCCCTATTGATGGTTCTGAGCAAATAAGGATCGTACATGAAGATTTTAACCCAGATCTTATCACTAAGTTCAGGATTAAAGAAGACTGGATATTTGATCGTAATATGGGTAAAATGGTGGTGCGTATAATAGGTATAGCACCTGTAAAGGATATCCTTGGTGAAGATGGCGTATCTGTACGCGCGTCTCAGTCTATGTTCTGGTTATATTATCCGGACATCCGCAACGTACTTGCACAATATGAAGTATTCAATCCGCAAAATGACCTTGCCCGGATGACATGGGATGAGTTTTTCGAGAGCCGCCAGTTCAGTAGCAAGATCATTAAGGTGAGCAATCCGTTCAATTCAGATTTCAATACAGAAGGCCTGAACAACATGGAGAAGCTTTACGAAAGTCAAAGAGTATCTGAACAGATATTTAACAAAGAGCACGATATGTGGGTATATTAGTACCACATTGAAAATATAACAGAGAGCCCCGCATATGCGGGGCTTTTTTGTAGTGTTTTGTGAATATTTCTTTTGCACTGGTAAGTATTGGTTTGAGTATATTATATTGCAGCTATAATATTAACGGATGATGAACGTTGACAAGCCGAGGCTTGAAGTTTGCCTGTCGCCAGCACTGCTGCACTTGTATGATACTAAAGATACTGTTGTGGTGATAATAGATGTATTCAGGGCTACCTCTACTATAGCTGCGGCCCTGCATAATGGAGCGGCGTGTGTAATACCTGTCGCATCGGTTGAAGAGTGCATTGCATTGGGTGCAAGTATACCAAACAGCATAACAGCAGGTGAGCGTGATGGTAAAGTAGCGGAAGGTTTACAATATGGTAACTCACCCTTAGAATATCCCAAAGAATTTATAGCAGGGAAAACGCTGGTGCTTACTACTACTAATGGTACACGTTTGCTACATATGGTGAAGGATGCAGCGGTAATCATTACCGGTTCGTTCCTGAATCTGAGTGCGGTATGTGATTTTTTATTGTCGCAGGGCAAGAATGTATTGCTTGGCTGCTCATCGTGGAAGGATAGATTTAACCTCGAAGACACCATGTTTGCAGGTGCAGTAGTAGACAAAATTGGCGAATCATTTGAAATAAACTGCGATAGTGCGCGTATGGCAAAACATCTTTATAGAGGTGCGGCAGGCCGCCCTTTGATAGATTTTCTGAAAGACAGTTCACATTACACACGTCTATCACGGTACGGACTGCAGCATGAAATGGAATACTGTACCACTCCTGATCTGCACCCTGTGGTGCCGGTATTGAAAGGGAAAGAGTTGGTGAGGGGTTAAGTTAAAGGTCAAAAGTGAAAAGCAGAAAGTATCAAATTGATTAAGGATCGATAGATGTTCCTTAAAGCAAATCCATTCATGATAGATGAACGGGTTTTATATTGTTACAGGCCTACGACTTTTAATTGTTGACTTACGACTATTTTAAAAACGGGTTTGTTCTTTTTTCTGTACCGATATTGGTTGCGGGGCCATGGCCGGAGAGAACTGTTGTTTCTGCGGGCAGCGTGAATAATTGCGTACGTATACTGTTGAGCAATGTTTCGTGACTGCCACCTGGGAGATCTGTACGGCCTACACTGCCTGAGAATAGTACATCGCCTGAAATGACCCAGTTACCCGGTGCATAATAGAACGATACACTTCCGGGCGAATGACCAGGAGTAAAACGTACCTCAAGCAGATCATCACCCAATTTTAGTTGTTCCCCTTCCTTTATAAACTGTGTAGGTGTGGGCGTCTGGTTGAAGGCGAACCCGAACATCATAGCCGACGCTACGGCTGCATTGATAATGGGTAATTCGCCCTGATGGACGCTGAAAGGTATATTGTATGTATCAACGAGGTGCTGAATGCCAAGTATATGGTCGATATGAGCGTGGGTATTGATGATGCCCTGTGGCTGAAGGCCATTGGCGGTAATATAGTCGGTCAGTTGCTTCTTTTCCCGATCGTCATACATGCCCGGGTCTACTATCCAACATTGTTTTTTCCCATTGCTGATGATATAGGTATTCTCCTCAAACGCATTAAAAGTAAAGAATGCTGTATTTAACATAGGTGATTGCTGAAAAATTAGTAATTTAGAATGCAAACTTAGGATAAAAGCGTTTACCGATTAAACGATATTATAGCGGAACAGTCTTACATCAGAGCATAATTATGAGATTAAAGTTGAAGTATCCTACCATACTTCTGATAGGTTTAGCTGTGTTCTTATCCGCTGTTACCCCTGTCTTAGTACATGCGCAGTCGAACGTGGAAACGTTTGGGCAAAACCGTATACAATATCGAAAATTTGACTGGAAATATTTTGATACGAAGCATTTTCGCATATATCATTACGACCGTGCGGGCAGGCAGCTAGGACGTTATGTAGCAGAAGAAGCGGAAGATGACATAAAGACCATAGAAAAGAAAATAGGGGGCCAGTTCCCGCAGCGTTTTAATATAGTGCTGTACAACTCATATGACGAATACAGGCAAACGAACATAGGGCTAAAGGACGAATCGCAGTTGCAGGAGAACTCTCTTGCAGGTTCTGTAGATCTTGTGGGCGATAAGCTGGTAGTATACTTTACCGGTGAGCATGCTGACCTGAAGCATCAGATACGCGCAGGCATGTCGCGCGTGGTAATGCAGCGGCTGGTATTTGGTGAGAACTTTAAGAAAGTAGTGAAGAACGCATTGCTGCTAAATCTGCCTGCATGGGTAACAGATGGTTACATATCGTATATAGTAGATGGCTGGGATACAAAAGCAAACAGCGAATGGAAACGGATACTGGATGCAAGGCCGGGAGCTAATTTTCATGATCTGTCGGAGCAATACCCTGAGATCGCGGGCAAGGCATTCTGGAAATTTATTTCGGAGCAGTATGGTAACGCAATGGTAAAAAATCTGCTCTATGAGATAGAACAAAAGACCAGCATCAACAAAGGCATGAAGGATAAGCAAGCGCTGGGACTGAAGGTGACCAAGGCCTATGACTCCTGTATTCATTTCTACAAAGAAACTTATGCGAAAGACCTTGTGAACCAGGAATGGCCGGATAGTACGAAAGGTATTACCGCGCTGAAGGTACCAACAGACAATACAGTAGTAAGGAATATAAAAGTATCGCCAAGGGGCTCTGATGTGGCCTATGTAACATGGAAGGACGGCGAATATGCTGTGAACCTGCAACGAAGCGGCAAGGGGCAAGACAGGGCTGTAATACTGCAAGGCGGACAAAAAGATCTTACCGAACAAACAGACCCGGACTATCCGCTGATGGCATGGTCGACAACGGGTTATAAACTGGCCATACTTTTTAAGAAAGGCAAGCAGACACGTATCCGTATATATAATTCACTAAAAGGAAAAATAGAGAACTACATCATTCCGGCCAACCGCTTTGACAGGGCGCTGGGGCTAACGTTCATGGAGGAAGACGATAAACTCATTATCTCCGCTATAAAGAAGAGCCAGACAGACCTTTTTGTGTTTACCATAAAGGGCTCTAAGATGACCAACATCACCAATGATGCATGGGATGACGTAGATCCTTATTATATAGCCGGTGGCTCAAGGAAAGGTATTCTGTTCCTGTCGAACAGGCCAAAGCCAAACCTTGATGTGCCTATAGGTGTGAATGAGCTACCAACAGGGCCAATGAACGTATTTTTTTATGATACAAAAACAAAACGCTCTGAGCTACTACAATGCTCTGATGTAAAGACAGGTCACATCAGTCAACCAATACAATATGGGTTTGACAACTTCGCCTACCTGTACGATGCGAATGGTATACAGAATAAGTATGTGGTGATGTTTGCAAGAGATGTACGTAATCATGACTCTGCGTATGCCGTGCCGGTAACGAATTACCCTACCAGTATCATCAGCCATCAATACAACATAGCCAGTAATGAAGTGGCGGATGTAGTGCAGGAGAAAGACAAATACAATATTTATTTTCATGAGCTGATGATGCCGGGTGTAAATGTGGATGCGAAGAAACTGACGCCTACTATACTATCGCAAACAAAGCCAGATACACAAGCGCGTAGTGCCAATGTACGGCTGAAATACAGTAACATAGAGACAGAAGAAGTAAAGCCCACGGAGATAAAGGGTGGTACGGCCTTTCAATCAGAGTTTACAGATACTACGACACAATTTACGCCTGCGCCCAAAAGACGCAATAACATACACAATGCGGACAAAGAAGCTGCAGCTACCGATAGCTCAACACTGCCGATCATAAACGACAGCGCATATGTGAAGATGAAGCCTGCCGGCTACAGGGCTAGTTTTAAGCCTGATTTCTTCGCGGTGCGGCTTGATAATAGCGTGCTGTTTACAGAATACCAGCCGTATGCAGGCGGACAATATACTAACCCCTCACTCAGCGCACTGATAACGTTGAGCTTGAATGAGCTGATGGAAGACCACAAATTTACCGGTGGGTTTCAATTGCCCATAAATCTCGATGGTACCGCATACTTTTTACAATACCAGAATTTTAAGCACAGGCTCGACTGGGGGCTTTTATACCTGCGTACATCGGTTAAAGAGCAGCTCCCTGTTGCCTATCTTGATAACAACAATAATGTGATACTGGAAAAATACCAGCTCTTTAAGAACGTAACTAACATGGTGCAGGCAGATTTCAGTTATCCTTTTGACCGAGACCGCAGCCTGCGCTTTCATACTGCCTTCAGACAAGACCACCTGGTACAGAAAGCATCCGATACACTAAGCCTTACCTACGAGATACCTAATACCAATGCTTACTGGTCTGTGAGCAGACTGGAGTACGTGTTTGATAATACCATCAGCCCTACCATCAATATCAGGAATGGCTTCAGGTATAAATTCTATGCAGAGGAGATGTACGAGCTGAATAATAGTAATGCAAGCTGTTATAATATTGGACTTGATTTTCGCAGTTATCAGAAAATATATAAGAATGTGATTTTTGCTACCCGTATAGCTTATGCGCACTCTGATGGTAGTAGTGAAGTATTATATTCGCTGGGCGGGGTGGATAACTGGGAGAGCCCACAGCAGGCAAGTAATCAGCCGCGAGGTGATAGTTATGGCTTCCAGGCATTGGCTACCAGCCTTAGGGGGTATGACCAGGGAGCAAGGTTAGGCAATAACTATGCTGTAATGAGCAATGAGCTACGCCTGCCTGTTCTTACCACATTTTTAAAGCGCCCTATACAGTCGGCAATATTAAAAAACCTGCAATTTGTGGCATTTGCGGATGTGGGTGATGCCTGGTATGGGTTTGCACCTAATGCGGAAAATACTGTAGCGACATACAATTACCCTACCGCCTTCAGCCAGAGTAGCGGGCTGAATAACGTATATCTTAACCTTACCGTGCCAAAGTCGGGCGGGGTGGGGCTGGGCTACGGAGGCGGGTTACGTACTACTTTATTGGGCTATTTTCTGCGCCTCGACTGCGCATGGAACATAGAAGGAGCAAAGAAACCTATCGTCTATTTCGCATTAGGCACTGATTTCTAATTTTTCAGGCACGATAATTTATTATATAAAGGCAAGAAAATCAATGTTTGACTTGCTTTTTGTTATTTTTGTTGTTCATAAACATTCGAAATCAGGATTATGGTGTTATCCAGGGAGATGAGAATAGGGTTGCTGGTAAGTATTTCGGTCATAATATTGTGCGTAGGCTTCTACTTTTTAAAGGGCTCAGATATATTCTCTAATGATAAGGAATACTATTGTTTTTACAGCAATGTGCAGGGGTTGCAAAACTCCGCGCCCGTGCAGATACGCGGGCTTAACGTAGGCCACGTAGCACGTACCGAACTGGTAGATGGTAAGGGCGTGCGTGTTGTTATAACACTCAGCAAAAAGATTCAAGTGCCGAAAGGTACTGTTGCCGCGCTTGCATCATCAGACCTGTTAGGCACAAAGATGATACGGCTGGACCTGGGTACAGGCGCTGTGCTGGAAAGCAAGGAATCATTGCCTACCACAGAAGAGGGTGGGGTGCTGGATAATATCTCTACGCAAATAACGCCGATACTTAAAGAAGTAAGCACAACCATACTGGCGTTAGATACCGTTATAAACGGTGTTAACGCGATAGTGGGCGAGCAGAACCAGAAAGTGATAGCTCAGGCTATAGCTTCCATCAACCAAACCGCGAATAACCTTGCAGGGCTGTCTGGTACGCTGAATAAAGAAAGCGGCCAGATATCTTCTATATTACACAATGCCAATAGTTTTACAGATAACCTTGCTAAGAATAATGATACCATAAAACAGGTACTTGCCAATGCCAACAGCATAACCAGGCAACTGGCTAATGCGCCTATACAGCAGACGGTAACAAACCTGCAAGGTACCATAGACCAACTGAATGGCATCGTGAATAAGGTAAATACCAATCAAGGCTCACTGGGTATGCTGATAAACAATAAAGACCTTTATAATAATCTCACAAATCTTATGGGAGATATACAGGCACACCCCAGCCGTTATATAAACGTTACTATCTTTGGCAAGAAAAAAGATTAGTACTTATTTAAAATAATTGCCTGATTGTTATCGCCAGCATCATCTTTTCTTAAGCTTACGTATACGTGCTTCATTAGTGCTCTGTGCATTTTATGTTGCAGCAGTGCTATTGCGCAAAAGAAAGATACCTCGAACGTGTTGATGGTGAATATTCTGCACAATGACAACTTCATTTACCAGCAGTCAGATTCGGGTGGAATAGACAAACTAATTGGCAATGTGATACTACAGCAAGGCACAGATACCATGTACAGTGATAGTACCTACCTCGATGTGAAGACCAATAACCTTGAAGCCTTCGGTGATATAAAAATAATACAGCCCAATGGTACAGAAGTACAAAGCGATTACCTGCGCTATACCAGCAATAAAAAACTCGCCTTTCTGAAAGGTAATGTGAGCCTTACGGACGGCAAGAATAAGCTTTGGTGCGAGGAACTTACTTATGATGTAGGGACAAAGACAGGGGTGTATGATAAGGGTGGCACATTACAGAGCGATTCCACAACTGTATCGAGCAATGCAGGAACCTATAATGTAAAGACAAAAGATGCGCATTTTACAGGCGATGTAATTGTTACAGATCCGCAATATCACGTAGTGTCGGAGGATATGGAATATAACACCGAAAGTAAGGTGGTGAAATTTCATGCGCCATCAATAGTTACAAGTGATAAATCGGTATTGCATACAAGCTGTGGTACGTATGACAGCAAGAATCAGATAGCGAATTTTCCCTGCCATTCATCTGTACAAGATGATGATCAATATCTAGAAGGGGATACACTTTATTATAACAAGCTAAAAAGTTACGGCCATGCAACTGGCCATGTGATATCGCTGGATACTACGCATCACTCGCAAATGTATTGCGGCCATGCTGAGTATTACCCTAAGAAAAGAGTACTATGGGCTACCATAAAGCCCGTGCTGGTGCAGGTGAACGGTAATGATACCTTGTACATACGGGCGGATACTTTTTATTCGGCGCCGGTGAGTAAGGCAAAATTAAAAAGTCAAAAGTTAAAAGCTATTGCCGATAGTATAGCTGCCAGCACAAAGATAAAAGCAAAAGCCGCCGTGGATACGAGCGGTGTAGCTATAGTGGCATCATCAATAGATACAGCGAAGAAGAAAATTGTACCTGATACCGTAGCGATTACTACATCTGATATAAATAAAGAAGCAACAAAAAAGAAAGAAGGTAAGGCTAAAAAGCGAAAAGGCAGGGATGTGGAAATAGATTCGATGAATATAGCTGCTGCGGATACCACGGAAGCGGACTCAACTGCGCCAAGGTATTTTATAGGCTATCATCATGTAAAAATATATTCCGATTCGCTGCAGGGCAAGTGTGATAGTGTAAGCTATACCCAATCGGACTCGACGATACGCATGATATATGACCCGATAGCATGGTCGCATAACAGCCAGATAACAGGCGATACCATTTTGCTCCGCATAGATAGCGGCAGGTTAAAATCATTGTATGTGCCAAACAACGCGCTCATCGTATCTCGCTCGGGGCCTGTGAAGGCGAATTTATTTGATCAGGTGCAGGGCAAAACGCTCACAGGTTATTTTAAGGATAATACCATTACTAAAATGGTCGTGTTCCCTAATGCGGAATCAATCTACTATCCGCGTAATGATAAAGACGGCTCATACCTGGGTGTAGACCAGTCGAAGAGCCAGAGTATGTATATCTACTTTGAAGATCAGAAGATAAAAAGAATATCACTTTATCAGGAGCCACATGAAACGATCACCCCCCTCGATCAGGTGGATCTATCAACAATGAAGCTGAGCCGCTTTAAGTGGCTGATAGATAAACGGCCGAAGAATAAGGAAGAGTTATTCGAATAAAGCATTCATTCCTTCCTTATTTTTTTACAGCTATCAGTCATTGATAGCTTTTTAATTTCTACTTTTGAATTTTTCACATACTATGCAGGTTTACAAATTTGGAGGCGCTTCTATAGCCACCCCGGAAAGAATGAGGGCACTAATGCCCATTATTAATGACGCAAAAGCGCCGCTGATACTTATTGTATCGGCGATGGGTAAAACAACCAACGCGCTGGAGCAGATAGTAGCTACCGCGGCGAAGGGACAGCGGGAAGAGGCTAAGCAACTTGCTGAAAAGCTGGAAGCGGCGCATCTGGCATATGCTAAAGAAGTACTGAACGATGATAATTATAAAAAAGCAGTAGCTGCGCTCAATGTTTATTTTACAGAGCTGCAATGGGGCATCGACGATGCAGATGTATCGCGCTACGATTATTCTTATGACCAGATAGTATGTTTGGGTGAGATATTTTCTACGCGTATACTTTCTTTTTATCTGCAGCAAGAAGGTTATAACCACGAGTGGATAGATATACGCGATGTGCTGCGCACGGATGAAACATTCCGCGATGCCCGTGTAGACTGGGATTTCTCTAAGACGAAGGCACAGGAAATAATAGGTAAGCAACTGGCTGAAGGTAAGAATATACTAACGCAGGGCTTTATAGGCGCTACGGCTGATAACGCATCTGTGACGCTGGGTAGAGAAGGCTCTGACTATACTGCAGCATTGCTCGCGGCTATGCTGGATGGTGAAGCGGTATCGATATGGAAGGATGTAGAAGGCCTGCTGAACGCGGACCCAAAGCTGTTTCCTAATACGGTGAAGATAGAGGCAATCACCTATCACGAGGTAATAGAAATGGCATTTTATGGTGCGCAGGTAATACACCCCAAGACCATAAAGCCGCTACAGAACAACGATATACCATTGTATGTAAAATGCTTCCTCGATAAGAAACTGCCGGGTACTGTTATCAAGAACCATGTAGCAGATACGTTCTATCCACCAATCATAGTGCTGAAAGAAGACCAGGTACTGGTGCAGGTTACCACGCGCGACTTCTCATTTATTACGGAAGATAACCTTAGCCATCTGTATCGCATCTTCCACGACCTGAAAATAAAAATAAACCTGATACAGAATGCTGCCATCAGCTTTATCGCCTCGCTCGATAAACGTGATGATAAGCTGCATCATCTTATATCTGAGTTGGAAAAAGATTATAAAGTATTACGCAATGAAGGAGTGAGCCTGCTTACCATCCGTCATTATACACCTGAAATATTATTTGATCTTACAAAAGGCCGTGAAATATTACTACAACAAAAGACAAGGGGCACGGTGCAGGTAGTGATGAGTTGAGGAGCGATGATAAAATAAATACCACCTCTAACTTGTTCTTTTTCATTTTCTACATTGCTAAAAGCTTTAAATAGCTCACTATTCGCAGTTTTAGCGTCTTGAAAAAAGAAAAATGACTACGCTGTATAGTGGTATTTATTTTATCATCGTTCCTGAAGGATTGTAACATAGAGGCTATCAATTGAGGTATCTAAAGGATTTAAGGATTCCTTAAGATTTTACTCAATGATTAGTTATAGCTTTGCAAGCGATTAACGAAATACATGTACCAAAAAACGCATAAAAGATCAGCATTTGTCGGGGCCACATGGCTTGGACTGGCTGTATTCTTTATGGTTTTTTGCTCTTGTCCTGTGAAAAGATATATAAGGATGCAGCTGTTTAAGCAGCATGCACCTATTGAAAACACGTCAGGGGCAAGTATCTCTACCAATATTGCTAAAGACTGTACTGTAGCTGAAAGGCAAGATCAGGGAGCTATAACAACATTAATAGCATCATTTCCCGGCCCAACGCCTCAGCGCGATGTTGTTACTGCTTTTATCCCTGCATTGTTAGCGTTCGCAGGGCTTTATTTTTTCAGAAAGAAGGATGATCTCTTTGTCATCCATCATTTACACCAGGGGATACCTGTTCCCATACCGCTTTATCTGCGGCTGCGCCATTTACAGGTCTGATATTCCATTCTCCTTTTAGTATTTGCCGATAGCATTGTTATGCTATCTGTGTAATTATTCAATTTCATGATCCATGCCGCATGTGTTGCTGTATGTATCGTGTATCAGACTGTAAAGCTTAAAGTTCAATTTTAATAAATTATGTGGATCGTTAGAATGGCATTAAGAAGGCCATACACCGTAGCGGTGATGGCATTTCTTATACTGATGATGGGTATTATGGCTATCAGATCGATGATGGTAGACATTTTTCCGGTAATAGATATTCCTGTTGTATCAGTGATATGGTCTTACCCGGGCCTGTCGGCAGCAGAAATGGAAAAGAAAGTAGTATACCTGAGCGAGCGCGGTATATCCAGCTCAGTGAATGGTGTGGAGCGTATAGAATCGCAGTCGCAGCCGGGTGTAGGTATACTCAGGATATACTTTGAAAAAGGTACCGATATAGGTGCCGCTATCGCTCAGATGTCGGCAGTATCAGGTACAGCAATACATGGTATGCCTCCCGGGATACAGTTGCCGGTAATACTACAGTTCAATGCTACGAATGTGCCTGTGGCACAGATAACGATGTCGAGCAAGACACTGGGTGAGGATAAGATATTTGACTACGCGCTCAACTTTATACGTCTGCGTCTCTTTACTATCCCAGGCCTTTCAACGCCCGCACCGTTTGGTGGTAAGAGCCGTGAGATAGTGATAGATGCGGATCCGAAAGCGCTGCAGGCAAATGGGCTGTCGCCGGTAGATCTGCTAAACTCATTGCAGAACTCAAACCTTATTATCCCCGCCGGTACAGCACGTATAGGTTCGCGCGAGTATAACGTAGCATTGAACAGCAGCCCTGATGCGGTAAAAGACTTTGAGAGCATACCGGTGAAGAGCGTAAACGGACAGGTAGTGCTGCTGGGGCAGGTTGCAAAGGTATCGGATGGATATGCAGACCAGGTGAATGTGGTACGTGTGGACAGGAAGCGTGCGGCTTATCTATCTATACTTAAAAAGGCGAACGCCTCTACCCTGATGGTGGTAGAGGCTGCAAAAGAAATGATACCGGTCATTAAAGAGACAGCGCCCGACGGGCTGGATCTTAAAGTGGATTTTGATCAGTCGGTATTCGTAGAGAACTCGATAGAGAGCGTACTGCATGAGGCTATTATCAGCGCAATATTGGTGTCGCTGATGATCATGTTCTTCCTGGGTAGCTGGCGTAGTATGGTGATCGTGTGTACGTCTATACCGCTATCTATACTTGTTGCCATCATCTTCTTAAAACTAACCGGCAACTCGCTAAACATTATGACGCTGGGAGGGCTGTCGCTGGCAATAGGTATGCTGGTGGATGATGCCACGGTGGAGGTGGAGAATATACATCGAAACCGCGGGCTAGGCAAGCCGCTTACCATAGCTATACTAGATGGCGCACAGCAGATAGCCGTGCCTGCGCTCATGGCCACACTAGCAATATGTATCGTGTTTTTCCCTGTGGTGCTGCTTGACGGGCCATCCAAATATCTTTTCCAGGCGATGGCTTTATCGGTGGTTATTTCTATGATGGCCTCTTACATCTTATCGCGTACACTGGTGCCTGTACTGGCCCGTATGTTGATGGCAAGTGAGCATCATGGACCGGAAGCCCCGAAAGATGGTACGCGTTTTAAGATGCTCTCTTTCAAATTTAATAAAGAGCGAGACCGCCGCTTTGAAAAATTTACGGAACGCTACGGCCGCGTATTACATAGCTTTTTAAAGAACCGTACTGCCATACTTATCATTACAGGATGTGTGATGGTAATATCTGTATTCCTTGTAAAGGTCATCGGTACAGATTTCTTCCCGAATACCGATACGGGTATGATGAAGATACACTTCCGCGCGCCTGTGGGCACGCGCATAGAAGAAACCGAAAGGCTTGTTGACTCGGCAGAAGCGCGCATACAAAAAATAATAGGTAAGAAGGACCTTGTGACCGTGAACGATATGATAGGTGTGCCGCTGTTCTACAACCTCGCCTTTGTGCAAACGGATAATACTAGTAGTATGGATGCAGATATACTTATATCATTGAACAAGGGCCACAAACCTACCAATGACTATATAAAGGCGATACGCAAAGACCTTAACGATAATTTTCCCGGTTGCGCTATCTACTTCCAGTCAGCAGATATAGTGAGCCAGGTATTGAATTTTGGTACATCGGCGCCTATAGATATACAGATAATGTACAACAACTACGATACATCTTATAAGTATGCTTCCGCGCTTAAGAATGCTATCCGTACAATACCGGGCACTGCCGATGTGAATATACGCCAGGTGCTGAATTACCCTACACTGTTCTTTAATGTGAACAGGGAACGCGCCCAGCAGATGGGTCTGAGCCAGAAGGACGTGGCCAACTCAATGCTGGTGGCGTTATCATCTAACGCTACGGTAGCACCGTCGTTCTATATAAACCCGGTGAACAGTGTTAACTATTCGGTAGCAGTGAAAATACCATATCAGCAGCTGAATTCTGTGAACAGCATACTGAATACACCTGTTACCAGTAGTGATGGCGGGAAGAGTAGTACTACACTATCAGATATGCCAAATGCACCGGCGCAAACATTGGGCAACCTTGCCAGTGTTGGCTACGAAGACCAGTATGATGTTATCAATCACTATACCGTGCAACGTATAATGGATATAACAGCTAACGTAGATGGCCGTGATATGGGTGGCGTAGCAAATGATATAGAAAAGAAAATAGCAGCCATGGGAAAACTGCCGATAGGTATGCACGTGTACATGCGCGGCCAGCCCGAGGTGATGAACAGCACATTTAAAACACTGGGCCTGGGGCTTATTATATCGGTAGTGCTGGTGTATCTATTGATGGTAGTATTGTTCCAGACATGGCTCGATCCGTTCATTATATTGTTTGCCGTACCGGGCGCGTTCATAGGAATATTATGGATGCTGGCAATAACAGGTACTACAATAAATACAGTGTCTCTGATGGGCTCTATTGTCGCTGTGGGTATAGCAGTATCTAACTCGATATTGATGGTGAGCTTTGCTAACGAAGTGCGTGTAGAGAAAGGGTTAAATGCCATAGAGGCAGCGCTGGAAGCAGGCAAAACGCGTCTACGCCCTGTATTGATGACTGCGCTGGCAATGGTGCTGGGTATGATACCAATGGCGCTGGGCACAGGTGCGGGTGGCGAGCAGAATGCGCCGCTGGGCCGCGCGGTAATGGGTGGGCTTATAGTGGCTACAGTGGTAACACTCTTCATAGTGCCGGTTATATATTCTTTATTGAGAAAAAACGCACCCGAGCGTAATAAGCTCGATGAGCAGTTTGCGCTGGAAACAATGCGCTATGACGAGGTAGACGGAGCGCATGCCGTATTGGTACCACAACCATCTGTAACAACACCCGAACAACATTAATCATTAAGCATTACGAAATTTTTAAAAATACACAAATGGATAAGAATCAAAAAAACAGCAAAAGGCGTATCTGGACGGGCGGTGGCATAGTAGTAGCTATCGCGGCCATAGGGCTTATAGCGATGGCTACAAAGCAAAACTCCGAGCTGACGAATGATACGAACAGCAGGGAAAAAGAATTGAAAGCGGGCCCGGTAGTGAAGGTGATAAAAGCGGGTATGACATCTGCGGATAAAGGTCTTGTGCTGGTAGGTGAGGCGAGGCCGTATCAGAGTGTAACACTATATGCCAAGACCAGTGGATACATGAATAAGATATTGGTAGATAAGGGCGACCAGGTAAAGCAGGGACAACTGCTGGCCACCATCGTATCGCCGGAGATAGACCAGGCATATCGTGCTGCGCTTGCCGACCTGCAAAATAAAAAGAAGATAGCCGACCGCGATAAGAGCCTTGTGCAAAAGGAGTACATATCGAAAGAAGATGCGGAGGCTACACAGACAGCTGTAGATGTGGCTGAGGCACAGGTGCAATCGCTGAAAGAGCAGATGCAGTATAAGAATATCATAGCTCCATTCTCCGGCACCGTGACCGCACGTTTTGCAGACCCCGGTGCACTAGTACAGAACGCTACCAACTCGCAAACAAGTGCGCAGCCGGTAGTTACTTTATCGCAACTAGATAGGATACGTATCTACGTGTATGTAGCGCAAAGCGATGCGGCTTTTCTTCAGGAGGGATACCCGGTAACACTTACTATGACAGAGCGCCCTGACATGAAGGTACAGGCAAGTGTTACCCGTATAGCAGGTGAACTTGATCCCAAGACGCGCATGATGCTTGCTGAAATAGACCTGCCTAATACGAAAGATCCGATAATACCTGGAAGCTACCTGCAGGTAACCTTCCAGGCGCCAGCGCAGAAAAATCTTACAATACCATCAGAAGCGCTAGTGGTAAGAGGCGGTAAATTCTTTGTGCCGCTAATAGGTAAGGATAGTACGTTACATTATCAGCCGGTAGTGGTAGATAATAATAACGGGGTGCGTGTAGCTATAACCAGCGGTATAAACACAGGCGATGTAGTAGGCATGAGTGTGAGCCCGGAACTGGCAGAAGGCCAGAAAGTAAGGGTGCAGTTGTAAGTTAAAAGGTAAAAGTGAAAGGTTGAAAGTGTTTGCATCGGTTTTGAAACTCGCGCAGCATTTTCAACATTATACATAACATGACATCGACAGTATGAAAAATAAATTAACGCAGGTATTTGTAGCAGGAGCGATACTACTTGCAAATAATGTAATGGCGCAGCAAGTTAAAATACTTGACCTGCAAGGCTGCATTAATATAGCGCTGGAAAGGTCTACTGCAGTTTTAAAAGGAAATAATAATGTGGCATTGACGGGTGCACAGGTGCTGGCCGCTTATGGGCAGTACTTACCAAACCTGGCTGCCGGCGCGGGTTATAACTACGACCGAGGGAACAACTTCTTCGCATCCTCGGGTCCTATATTGGTCAATGAGAATCGTAGCCAGTTCAACTATCAGCTTACCAGCAGCCTTAATCTTTTTACGGGCTACTATAATTATTCTACATGGAAATCTGCGAAGCTGAGTCAGCAGATGTCGAACCTTACACTGGAACGCGCGAAGCAACAGATAGAGCTTGATGTTACACAATCTTACTTACAGGTAGTACTTGATAAAAAGATCGTGGCGCTCGATAGCGCGAATCTTTCTACGTCTCTTAAAAGAGAAGATCAGTTGATCGCACTTACAGATGTGGGGCGTAAAGCAAAGACCGATCTGTATCAGCAACAGGCGCAGACCAGCAGTGATAAACTATTGTTCATAAACGCGCAAAGTAAATTGCAGAATGACAAAATACTGCTCTTTCAAAAACTGCGGGTGGATTCTGTAGATAACTATGACATTGCTGAAATAGTGATAGACGACAATGCGAACGCAGCACAATATGGTAATAAGGATGCGCTTGTGTCGCAGGCTTTACAAGATCGCGTTGATCTTAAATCTGAAATGCTGAACACAGAATATAGCGACTGGAACATAAAAAAATATCGTAGTGGATATTTACCGAGTGTAAGCCTTTCGGCCGGACTTTATAATAATGGTGCATACTTTAATTCACTCAGCGTGAATGGAGAGAACTCACAACCGGCAGATCAGCAAAATATTCCTACACAGTTATACAAGTATACATACGGCATAGTGGGCGTCAATGCTATCTGGAATATCTTCGACAGGTTTTATACAAAGTCGAATGTAGTTAGTGCGAAAATATATGCAGACAATGCCCGCATAGATCTGCAGGATACGAAAATAAACATTGTAGCTGATGTAAAGCAGGCATACAACGATTATACAAATGCAGTGCAGCAAATGGAAACAGTAGACAAGGGCCTTACCGCAGCCGAGAAAGCTTATGAAGCTGTGAACGGCAGATACAAAGAGGGTGCAAGCGATTTTATTACAGAATCAAATGCGCAGCTTGTGCTACTACAGGCAGGGCAAAATAAAATACAGGCATCTGTGAATATGATGCTGCAAAAGAAGATAATTGACTTTTATACAGGCAGTACAAAATATTGATAAAGTAGATGATTAGAGATTGGCGGCTTTGCAGGCAACCTGCAAAGCCGTTTTGCTTTTTGGAGGCATGATAGGCTGTCTGTTATTAAATTATGACCTTCTTGCTAAGCCTTTATTATTGAGTAATTTTGCCGCCAAAAGACACTTGTATGAAGCGTACCCTTTTTTTAGTTCTTATCACTCTTGTATGCTTTTCGGCATGTACCAGGAAGGATGCCGTACCGAGGCCTAAATTAGTGGTAGGCATTGTTGTTGATCAGATGCGCTGGGACTACCTCTACAGATACTACGATCGCTATGGCAATGATGGTTTTAAGCGCCTGTTGAAGGGCGGCTACTCTTGCCAGACCACCATGCTTAGTTATATACCTTCTTTTACAGGTCCCGGCCATACCTGTATTTATACAGGCTCTGTGCCATCTATACATGGTATAGCGGCCAATGACTGGATAGATAACCTGAGTGGCAAGGGCTATTATTGTGTGGATGATAGCACCGTGCACCTGATAGGCGGTGGTGATAATACTAGCCCGTCTATGAGCCCTCGCAACTTGCTGGTAACAACTATGACAGATGAGCTACGCTTGTCGAACAATCTGCAGTCGAGGGTGTATGGTGTGGCCATAAAAGACAGGGGCAGCATATTGCCTGCAGGCCACCTTGCCAATGCCGCTTACTGGTTTGATGACAGCACGGGCAACTTCTGCAGTAGCTCTTATTACCCTGATCCTGCACCGCAATGGTTGCAGGCCTTTAATAAAAGGCATATTGCTGATAGCCTCATAAAACAGAATTGGGATCTGCTGTACCCGTCTAATTCATATACGGTGAGCCTTAACGATGCTAATCAGTACGAGAAAGGCTTTAAGGGCGAGAAAGCACCTGTTTTCCCGCATAAAGTGGACTCGCTTACGGGCAAGGATAAATACAATGCTATGAAGGCAATGCCTGCAGGCAATGAGCTTACGTTTGATATGGCATCTGCCTGTGTTGATGGTACTAAATTAGGGCAAGGCAAGGTTACAGATTTTCTGTGTGTAAGCCTTTCCAGCACCGACTATGCCGGTCATCAATTTGCACCTAACTCTATGGAGGTAGAAGATATGTACTTGCGTCTCGACAAGCAACTGGCAGTATTCCTTAAGTTTCTCGACCAGACAATTGGTAACGGTAACTATTTACTGTTCCTTACTGCCGACCATGGTGCGGCGCATAACCCGCAGTATCTGCTCGATGAGGATGTACCTGCAGGCTTCTTATGGTCAGGTATAAGAGAAGACCTCAACAAATATCTCGCCGGTCTCTATCATAGCGATTCGCTTATATCACACTTTACTAACTACCAGCTTTACTTTGATGAGCAGACTATTACCAATGCAAGCCTGGACAGGGCTAAGGTAAGAGCCTCAGTTCTGCAGTGGTTCGCAAAAAGGCCGGAAGTGGAGTATGCGATAGATATGGAGCATATAGACGGCACACCACTGCCAGAGCCAATACGCAGCATGGTAATAAACGGATACAACCGCCAGCGCAGCGGCAGTATGGAGATACTGCTGAACCCGGGCTGGTATGATGGTTATGGTAAAACAACAGGTACCACGCACGGCACCTGGAATCCCTATGATGCGCATATACCACTGTTGTGGTATGGCTGGCATATACCTCATGGCGAGTCGCACAGGGTAGTACAGATGGCTGATATAGCGCCAACTGTTTCCGCATTATTGAATATACAAATGCCTAATGGTTGTATAGGCAAACCGATACTGGAGATCGCAAAATAAAACCATGCAGTTTCAACGATAATAGTGCCCGTCCGGAAGACGGGCACTATTGGCTTAAATGCAGGTGTCTTTTCAGGTGAAACCGGGACGCTACAAAGCAACAATATATACAGTCCAAAGTGTTGCTTTACAGCGAGCGTTGTGAAGGAGTAATTGTTTTTTTATCCTTTCTGTTTTAAACATGTTATGCGACAAGTTGCAAGTTATTGCTGCTTGTTGATCGTTAGTCGTTTACTCATTCAGGTTTTTATATCAGGGATGTAAAGGCCGTGAGCGTACAGTATCAGGGTTTTTTGTCACCCTGTTATTTATATGCATTATCTCGATAACGTTAAACATGAGCACAAACATTATGGTTGTCTTGCTTGTATGTTTTAAATATAGTGTAGTGGCGTTCCTCAATCGATTGCGACTGTAAAAATGATAAGGTTACATTTTGATCACCTGGAAAAGTTGCAAAAAATGATGTACGGCAATGGGTTGTTACATAAATGAGCACATCATGATAAGGATACTTTGATGGTACTTCTTCACTTTGAGTAATACCCCATAATGCTAAGCGTTAAGCAAGAATTGCCGGTTATTGAATGTTATTAAAGAAGATTTTGTAAATTTATTATACATTCTTAAAGACGCTGTATCTGCACTGAGGTATAAGAAGAAAATAGCGCAGGTTAGTAGCCATCCGTTTCTCAAGGTACGACCAAGCACCCAAACATAGGATAAACTACGCCTGCGCCATTGCTTTTGCAGACAGTATTACCCTTATGTTTTAGTAAATTGGTCGTTTAGAGAAACCGGGAATAATCTTACGGTAAAGATAGTCAATTTATTAAGAGTTATTTTATAAAAAATATTGAATAATTACATTCATTTTAAATTACTATGTGTACTTTTATATACTCCTTGTACGACCAGTAATTATTAATTTTTTCGATTTTGTGCTTTTTAAAGTATGAATAGTTTCAACAAGGTATTTGTTGGTGTTCAGCAATATTGCCAGGAACATGGAGCATTGTCGGGTAGCGATGTATTGCAGAAACTCGCTGAACAAGCTGGGGTACCTGCAGATAGGATATACTTTTACCTTGTCTGTCTCAAAGACATGGGCCTGATCGTTATTAATGATCACGAAATATCCTTGACACCGAAGGGAAAGAAAACTGACCAGACGTTTACGTAGCTTAGCCGTATATGAATGAAAGCTTTAGCATTGAGATAGTACAGGAAGGGCAAAAGCTAAGCTTTGACGCACGGCTGGTAACAGTGGGTTATACACACAGATTCTACGTGACCATCAACGACCTTGAAGTAACCTACGAACCTGATGAAGAAAGAAACTACAGAGCCATGGTGAACAATAAAGAGCATGGGCATATAAATGATCTTGACAAAGAACTCATACAAACCGTAGGCGATAAGATACAACAGGATTTTGTATGACCCGTACTATATTTCATCTTCGGGTACGTCCAGTTCTTTTGCCATCATATCGATGGTTGGGAGTGGTTTTTTTAGCACAGTGTGCATCCAGAAATGTTTAAAGAAACAATAGTGGGTAAGGCCTGTTGAAAATAGGTATGCTGAAACGGGTACAATAACCCATAAAAAGGCTGGGGGAAGTATCATCAACAGAAAAGCTAATAATAAAGCTGAAATTATTCGGATAAATCCCTCAACTACGCCCACGTTAAGCAATACATCTTTTCCCCACCATGTTTTTCTTGTTTTTGGGGTGACACCTTTACCAGAGACTGATTGATTCAATTTTGTATTTTCCATAGTGATCAGTAGCTATTGTATATGTCTGATAACGTAAAAGCAGCCTGAAAATTAGGCCGGCTTCGACAAGAGCTACACAGTAAATTGCATAAAACTGGTGCCAGAAGACTTCTGTACTATGCTAAATAGCGATTGTCGACGGCGGTATAAGCTACCTGGAGGAAATAATTCTGCAAAAATTACGTTTGCATGGAAGCAGATGGCGTATAATGCGAGATATGCCTGTTTCAACTAATCAGCCGAACAACTTATATTCGCAGCTATAAGCATGAAGGTATCCGTTATTATTGTTAACTATAATGTTAAGTACTTCCTCGAGGTATGTTTACACTCTGTATTGCGTGCCGCTCAGGGCATAGCAGCAGAAGTAATAGTTGTTGATAATAACTCCACCGATGATAGCTGCGCAATGGTGCGGGGAAAGTTCCCCCAAGTGGCGTTGATAGAGAATAAGGATAACAAAGGGTTTTCTCGGGCTAACAATCAAGGCGTGGAAATTGCAAGCGGGGAATACATTCTGTTTCTAAACCCGGATACGGTAATGCCCGAAGATTTTTTTGCCAAGACCATCCCTTACATGGATAGTCATCCAGATGCGGGTGCATTAGGCCCAAGGCTGATAGACGGCAAGGGTAACTATGCGCCTGATGCAAAAAAATCTTATCCCTCCCTTTCTGTGGCGATATTCAAGACCACTGGTATCAATAAACTATTCAAGCGGTCTGCATACTTTAATAAATATTACGCGGTGCATGTAGGCGAGCGCGAAACAGCAGCTGTGGACGTATTATCCGGTTGCTGCATGCTGGTGCGTAAGACGGCTATGGATAAAGCGGGTGGCGCATTTGACGAAGATTACTTTATGTATTGCGAGGATGTAGACCTATCGTATAGGTTGGAACGTGCCGGGTATAAAAATATGTATTACCCCGAGGTGGATCTGATACATTACAAGGGAGAGAGTACGCGAAAGATGACGCTCTCGTATGTGCGCATCTTTAACGAGGCACTGGTGACATTTGTAAAGAAACATTACAGTAAGCAGCAAGCTACTTTGTTTACGCTGTTCATAAACATTGGTATTATATTAAGGGCCGTGACGGGTGTGGTAAAACGGCTCCTAAAGGTGTTGCACATGCCACTATTTGATGCGTTAGTGCTGTTATTAACGCTTTGGGGGCTTAAGGAATTCTGGGTGAGCCAGGTGAAGAATATACCACCTATACCTATGTCATCGGTATATGCCACGTTTCCTGTGTATGTGGTACTTTGGCTAGCGTGCCTGTATTTTAACGGAGCATATGACCAACCTTACCGCGCGCTAAAGGTACCCAGGGGTATGATTGTAGGCACTATTGTGATATTGGCGTATTATGGTTTGCTACCACCACACTTGCGCTATTCGAGGGCCATCATTATTTTTACAGGATTTACTGCTACCGCGGTGATGCTGGGGCTGCATGAGTTACTGCACCGTATGGGGATACTTAAGTACACTTCTTACGATAAGCTGCCACACAAGGCCGTAATAGTGGCTGAAGAAGCGGCGTATAACCAGACGGCACAGGTGCTGCAACGTGTACACTATGCGCCTGAACTGGCAGGGCGTATAAGTCCAAAGGATGAGAAGCATAATGCACTGGCAACTATAAAAGAGATGAAAGAACTGCTTTATGTTGCCAATGTAAATGAAGTGATTTTTTGTGTGAACGGGCTGACGTATAGCGATATATTTGACCAGATGCAACAATGTGGCGGCGCTTATGAATATAAGATACACCTGCCGGGCAGCCAGAGTTTCGTGGGTAGTAATTCCAGTAGCACCTCTGGCGACCTATATACGATAGACCGCAGATACAACCTTGCCAGTTTTGCACAGGTGCGCAATAAACGTCTTACAGATATAGCGGTGAGCCTTATATTGCTACTGTTATACCCGGTGAGCTTTTTTCTTGTAAAAAGACCGGGCGCATTTTTAGCTAACTGCTTTAAGGTACTGGCGGGAACTACCACATGGGTAGGCTATGCCACAGGAAACTCCACCAAATACCTACCACAAATAAAAAACGGCATTATTCACCCTTATAATATATCGCCCGGCTATATACCGGCAGAACAAGTAAAAGCGCAGTTGAATATAGCATATGCGCAACACTATACTCCGGCAACAGATATAGGGCTGATGCTTAAAAATTATAAATATCTGGGAGGTTTTTAAGAAAAATATTTTGAGTTAACGATAAACTGCTTATTTTTGCAGTCCTAAATTACGGTTTAGGAAACCAACATTCTTCCTTAGCTCAGTTGGTTAGAGCATCTGACTGTTAATCAGAGGGTCTCTGGTTCAAGTCCAGAAGGGAGAGCATTTACAGATAAGGGTTTCAGAGGATTACACCTCCGGAGCCCTTTGTTATTTGCACGATATTTGCACGATTCTTCGTCTATAATAATAATTAAAACGGCTAACGGTGAGCCTCTATTCCTTATCATTTTCATGAGTCTTTTTTAGGTGAACAATAGCGTAACGTTTAGTTTAAGTTGGCTTTGAATTTTAAAGTGAGGGAGCCGGTCTCCAAATAAACAGGCATTGATCCGTCACCGTGCACGTAACAGAGATCATAAACAGCCTAAAACAAATTCCATTATAACTCACTTTGCTATAACCCTGAACAGAAGCCACCTATGCCACAGGCTGGGTGTATGCTTATATCATTCTGGGTAGTGATAGCAATACTTTCAAAATAATTGTAGCGTAAAGGAAAGGACACCGCTTTTAGAATGATGAGACTTAATAGCGGCATTTTTAAAGTCCCATCATTCTAAAAGTGGAACTCTTTTACGTATCGTTTGAAGCTGTTTCGGACAGTTATAACGCTGACCTATTACGACAACCACCATCAACTGCACCATGAGAGCATCTTACTTTTTGGTGCGGAAAGGCCTTTACAAGTTTAATGTACCCTGTGAAGCGAGGTCAAATAGTCTGCATGTGCTTTCCTGAGGCCGGGGGATATACCCGGAAGTAAAGAAGGGCAGACGGATTGCAAGGGTTCCCTTGCTATTATTCAAACACATAGAACTTAAGGCCGGAGAGGGTAGAAGAAATACGAAGTAGTTAGCTTGTAAACGGAAAGACAAAATTTTATTTATTTTTTTTTAAATGTTGTTATGAGTTGTGTTTTATTAATGTCATCTTGAGAAAATATCTTAATGTCGTTTGGTGTTGTAAAAAAGTAATTTATAAAATCTTTTAAAAATTATTTCATAAAGCTTGCATCAATAAAAAAACGGTTCTACTTTCGCCCCCCGAAACGAAAATTCGTTTACCCTTGAAACTCTATCTACTAGTCCTATCTATAATAGCCTTATGCATTTCATTGAGCAGCTTTGCTCAAGAAGAGAACGTAATGGTAATTAAAGAAGGTACAAGATACATAGATCTTAAAGTCAAAGCACTTGATAAATATGATTCCCGCCTAAAACATCAGCAAGAGCGTTTGCTGAATAAACTCAAGAGAAAAGAAAAGCATTTTGCTAATAAATTAAAAAATGCCGATTCTGTAGCATATGCTGCCTATCAAAAGGATGCTACAATTTCATTTGACTCGATAAGTAAATTATCTAAAGATGATACCGGAGCAAATGCTGTAAAAATTGGTAAGAAAAAAAATAGTGCTGTAGATAGTTTAAAAGGCATTTCTTCTTTTATTCAAAGTAAATCTGGGTTTTTAGCAAATGGTGATGAAACTCCAGATGCTACAAATATTAATCTTAATCAGTTACAAGGAAAGCTAAATTATAAGACGTACATAAACGATCTTATAACAAAGCGGACAGGTGACCTTAAAAATCTTGCAAATACTAACTCCAATATTTCAGGATTTACTGGCATAGAAAAACAAGTCTTTTATGCAAAGGCGAAGATGAAGGTATTTAAAGAAATAGAGGATGATCCGAGTGTTGCAGAGGATAATGCAATGGAATACTTGCAAGGAACTGATGGATTTAATAAATCCATGAACAGCGGAGATGGAACAGGAATGCAATCATTTGCTAGTGGAACCACTGATGGTGATTTACAAAAACTGGGTTACCAAACTAAAAGTCAAACACAGCAAAATTTGCAGCAAAAGTTTGGTAGTAGCCTTACTGGAGTTACCCAGCAAATAAGTACCCAGGTAGCGAATTTTCAAAGCAGCACTAATAAAATTACTGGAAACATTAAGGATACTAAACAATCCATACAGCAATTAAAAAATATAAATAGACCTTCATTTAAAATTAATCCTATGCGTGGTTTGCCCTTTTGGAAACGAATAGAAAGGCAATATAACTGGCAAACAACAAAAGCGAGTGGGGATGGTGCTCAACCTGCAATGGTTAATATGTCTGTACTGGCAGGATTCAAACAATCACCTAAGCTGACATTCGGATTGGGTATAGCATCTTCATTTGGTTTAGGCCAAGGGTGGCAAAGTATTCATTTTTCCTTTCAGGGGATTGGTTACAGAACATTTGCCACATGGGAATGGCAGTATGGTATAGGTGCATATGCTGGGTATGAGCGTATGTATAAAAGTGCTGCATTTATAAAGCAGGATGAGTTACTAACTAATGAGTTATCATCAATACATAATACTGGCAATTATATTGAAAGCATACTTGTCGGCCTGACTAAAAAATACAATATAAATAACAAGTATAGCGGAGTTATACAAGTGCTATATGACATTTGGTGGAGACAGAAAGGACAACCAAGTCCATTTATTTTAAGAGTATCAACAATTAAAAAATAAATATGAAAAAACGAATTATTTTATTGCATCTATTATTTTTTCTGTTACCATTTGTTGGAAACAGCCAAAGTTATTCAACACCAGATATACAAAGTTTTGGTAACGATGGAAACATTATGCAAAAAAGTCTCTCAACAGGATCTATGATGTTTAACATCCCTCTATTTAGTTATTCTGATAATGGTGCAGATTTAAGTGTAGGTATTGTTTACGAAACTTCAGGGATGCAAGTAGATCGAGTTGCATCAGATGTCGGGTTGGGGTGGGAGTTATCTATTGGAGGGCATATAACACGAGAAGTCAGAGGAATATTTGAAGACGAACATGATGGAACTCAAATCACAACGGCTCCTAAAGATAAAGGATATTGGTATGGCGATGCAACAGCAAGATTAGATAGTGAATGTGATGTTTTCTATTTGACACTTGGTAGTAGAAGCATGAAGTTCATGATTTCAAATACAGGTGCGACTCTCATAGTGCCTTTAAATAATATTAAAGTTGAAAGATACGTTGGAACGTCTTTAGTTTCTGGAACTATGACATCTTGTACAAGCCCATTGACATTTGTAATAACGGATGAAAGTGGTAATAAATATTATTTCAGCGGGAGTAGATGGAACGACAATGTGATTACAGAATGGTCAATTTCAAAAGTAATAACTTATGATGGGAGAGAAACTGATTATACATATATTACTAACACGAGTGATTTTGTAGGCCCCCACTATCAGGTTTGGCAAGAAAAAAATCAAAACTTTGGCGCTGTGCAAGTCGAGCAACATGACCTTCGTGGAGGAAACAAACAAAACGATATTAGTCAAATAAAATATCCCAATGGAGTAACTGTAAATTTTATTTATACTACACCAAGATATGATATAAAAGAAGCTTCTCATGGTGTACTTGATCAAGTGCAAATCGTTGAATCAAATTGGACTTATTCTTTGACCCCCATACAATATTCGTATAGTTTTAATCATTCTTATTTTCTTTCACCTTCAGCCTATAGTTTTTTTAATTATTCGGATTATACATCTTGGAATAATTCAGGGTCTCATGCAAACTATACAACTTCTCCGTCCGCATATTCCTCTTTATTACGATTGAAATTAGATAAGATCGTGGCCAATGGTAAAGATGGTTCGACACATGATTTTTATAGCTTTGACTATTCGCCTGTTCCTTTACCGGCAATATTTTCTGGTGGGTTCGATAAATATGGTTATTCCAATGGGAATGTGGCTAATTCGTATACAAGTCCTGGTACTTCGTGTCCAACTTATTTAACGATTCCAAAGCATTATATAAATCCGACCTCTTCAACTTTACTAGTTGGTATGGATCAGAGCATAGGTGCGGTAGGGTATATATCTGCATGTATATTAAATAAATTAACTAATGCTTCTGGTGGAATTTTATCACTGTCATATAATAGCATAAATAATTTCGGGATAAATGTTGGTGGATTAGCGGTTACTACAACAAGAAAGTCTGACGGATACAACTCTGATAATGACATTATTTCATCTTATACATATGCGGATGGTGAAAAGTTTTTCAGTAATGAAGGAGATCCTATTATTTATAGCGTCAATGAAAGAGATTATAATACCTGCTTAAGCAGTAGAAGTCATTTTTCATGGATAAATTTTGATCAAGGAGGTGTTACCTTAAATACTGGGTTGAATGGATCGAATTTTTGCTTCAAAACAGTTACTGAGCAAATACTTGATCACAGTAATAATTTAATTAGTAAAACAATAAATAAATATAGTGGATTAGATCCGGGTACAAATGGCATACCGGATAACTCTTGCTACACTAGTATACCTGGATGGACACTATTTGGTAACATGCCGTACACTAATAAACAATATATCAATGAGTGGGGGACTATGGCTTTGCTTAATTCATCATTCTATGACAACAACTCGAACTTAATATATACTGAAGAATATCAATATCAATATATAAATAATTACCCTGCTGGATATCCTGACTTTCAATGTTATCATAGTTTTACTTTCCCCAATGGTGAATCTGCAAGTTCTTACGGCCCTCGCAACAGTGATGGAACACTGACTGGCACATCGATTAATGTGACTAATCCTATGTCTAGATTTCCAGGAGCTCCGGACTATTATTGGCCTGTAACAGGCAAATTATTATTAATTAAAACTATTAAGAACCAATATTATACTAATACTGGGTATATGCAGTCTCAAAAAGAATATAGCTATGATAATGCTCCGCACTATAATATTATTTTGACTAAGTATACTAATAGTAAAGGAGAGCAAATTACATCAAATACATACTACAATTATAATTTTACATCTGCGGGAAGCGGAATAAATAAATTTAACAGCGATGGAGTTGAACATCTAATTTATACAGATAAATGGAAATTAGTCTCAGGTACTAATAAATTAATCGGCTTAAATTGTTCTGGATATCAGCTTGTGGGTAGTGTTGTTAGACCATCTTTTAACTACAGTTTAGCGACTTTGGCTACAGCTGCAATCAGCTCTTCCTACACTCCTGATCTTTTGGGCATGTCTAATGGAGGTGTAATTCCTAATTTTAAGCTTACAGGTGCAATAACAGGATTTGATGATAAAGGATTTGCAATTGAACAGTCAGATAAAGCAGGAAATACAGCAGATGTTTATCACTCACAAATATTTGATGATGAGACAGGGAATAGTTTAGCGGAGGCATTTAATGCACGTCATAATGATATTGCATATTGCGGTTTCGAGTCAAATTATGCTTATGCTTATAACTATGGCAATGTTGGGTTTAATCCGAACGGTATTTCCCCCACTCATCATTTACTTGGTAGACTATCTTTTAATTGTAGTGGTGCTAATTACCTCTCTTTTTCAACATTAACTGTAGGAAAAAAATATACTATATCTTTTTGGGTTTTAAGTGGTGGAACTATTTCAGCTGATAACTATGCTGGAATAACCTATCCTTTAACGGTAGCCGGAAGTTATACGGTGCCGGCAACTGGCGAAGTTTGGAATTTGTACAAAAGTACTTTTACGTTCACTGGGTCTGGACTTCGGGTTTCAGGAAACGCTTATGTGGATGAGATAAAATTATATCCACCGGATTGTATGATGACAACCCATAATTATTTAAAAATGACTGGGAAAACGGCTGATGTAGATGTAAATGATAATATTACTACTTACGAATATGATGCCTTTAACAATTTAAGGCTAACTCGAAATAAGGATGGAAACATTATTTCGAAAATAAATACTATAACGCAAGGAAACTAAGCAATATGAGAAAACTAACTATTTTTTTGTCAATCTTCTTTATTTTAAATGCAGCACGTTCTGCTGCTCAAAATATACCAGATGGTAGCACCGTAACAGGGACAGTAACAAATACCGTCGTGCTTCCAAGTCCTTTTTCCCTAGGCAGCACCCCATTATACAATTATGTTAGAACATTAGAACCACAATATCCGATTGCAAACGATGCTTCAATAACAGAATCTTCATCAGCGGCATATTTAAAGATGAGTACTGCATATATGAATGGCTATGGTAAAAACATACAAACCATAATAAGATATGGATCACAACATAAAGATTTAGTAGTGCCTTATGATAATAGACCACAGTCGGATAATCTTTCTTTCTCCCCTTATCCAACGGTGGTAAATTCTACCTTTCATAATTCACCTTATGCAGAACAAAGCTCATATTATAATGCATTATTTCCTGACGACGCAGGAACCTCGTTTAGTGAGAATTCATATCGCTCTGATCCATTAAGCAGAGCAGTCTATGCTTTCGCACCGGGTAAGAGCGCCGTTGGGCAACGGAATGGGGTTCGTACTGCCAACATAACCAATGTAACGAATGAAGTGATTATGTGGAGCATAGATCCTTCCACTGGGTGGCCATTAAAAACAGGATATTATCCACCAGGTACACTTGTAAAAAAAGTTATAGAAAATGCTGACGGTGGACAGGGGTTTGAATATTATGATAATGAAGGGAAAATTATTGCTAAAAATCAAATGTCTGCTAATGATAATTGTAATCTTAATAATACGACAACAGTTGGTACCTCTACCACACAAAGGATGTATGTAGCTGAAGAAGGTCCACTGCTGCCAGTTAACCCATCTAGTCCAGCTAATCCGTTTACATATGAACAACAAGCGCCTAACCAGACTTATCCAATATCATTCTCGAATGTAAGAATTCCATTTAATTATTTTATCTCGCCTAAATGTCCTACATACTTAATAACCTATTACGTATATGATATATACGATAGATTAATTTATTCCATGCCCCCTAAAGCTGTTGAATATTTAAAAATAAATAGCTGGAACCCAACAAGCAATATCGTAAATAATTTATGCGATTTTAATGTTTACGATGACAAAGGAAGGATTGTGGAAACGCATCATGCTGGTGAAAATGGAAACGCTATGAATATATATGACAGACATGGTCGGCTAGTCTGTTTGAAGAATCCTCAAGATAATTTATGGTGGTGGAATCATTATGATAACTTAAATAGGATAATTGAAACTGGGAGCATTCAGCTTTCTTCTTATACACGGAGTTTGATACAAGCGTGGTTTGACAATTTGTCTTTGCCATCAAGCATGAATGTTTCATCAAATATTTTATACTACTTATATAATGATAGCCAACAAGGTGTATATACAACTTCAGCGTTATCATATTGCGATGTTCATTCTTATAATTATTACGATGATTATAGTCATACTTTATTCTATAACGGAACATCTTCCACTTCATCCATACAACCATATAATGGTTCTCTTTTCACAGGGGCTATTGTAACAGGCACCACAGCAGTTAATCCTATCCAATCAAGCAAAACAAGAGGATTATTAACAGGACAAGTCATGCGAGTAATCAAACCTACAGGTATCGTTACTCTCAACGATTATGTTTTCTCATCGAATTACTATGATGACCGTGGGCAAATTATAGAAGTGGCTAAACATCTAGACAATAACGCAACAGACTATGTTGCAAACCAGTATGATTTTAAAGGCAAACTTCTCACAAATATTGAAAAAGTTAGTAATCCTGCATGCGGCGGATGCCCTGATAACATTATAATAAAACATTTTTCTTATGATATTTATACTCAAAAACCAACTTCAATTACTTGTAACATTAACGGGGGGACGACAAGAACCTTGTTTACTTTTACTTACGACGATTTAAATAGAGTTAAAGTAAAAAATGTAGGAGGCATAGAGTACCAAGAATATAAATACAATATCAGGGGACAGTTAATCGGTATAAATCCAGATTTTGCTGAAACAGGTAATGATGGAGGTCAAGCAATTACATTTGGGGAGTCGATTAAATATGATCAGGGATTTACAAAACATCTATTTTGTGGAAATATTACAGGTACAATATGGCGGGATAAAGGTTATACAGCTCATGCATATGGATATACGTATGATTTTGCAAATCGTTTAATACAGTCTGATTTCAGGGACTTAAGTGGTGGTGGAATACTCGGTGGTCATGATCCCGTAACTGGAGCGCCATTTTATTCGGTTGACAGTTGGAATAACACTCATCTTGATTATACTGAAACTGGGATAACGTATGATTACAATGGCAATATTACAACTTTACAGCGATATGGGCCAGTTCAAACAGGCAGTAGCATTGCGCCAGGTAAAATTGATGATTTAAAATATATCTATACAGCATCCGATATTAGCAATCAGATTCAACAAGTAGACGATGCTATATCACCAGCAAGTTCTTCTTTCACACCATATGATTTTAAAAATAACTCAACTGGAATTGATTATGCCTATGACGCAAACGGAAACCTCATTCAAGATAATAACAAATTATTATCAACAACTTACAACCATTTAAATAAAATAGAGTCGAGACTCTTTACAGGTGGAGACAAAATGCAATTCGTTTACGACGCAGGTGGAAATAAGCTGCGAGAGGTATATACAACTTCGGCAGGTGTAACGACTACCGATTATATAGGGAATACTCAATATAAAAATAATAGTTTGAGTTTTTTATCAAACGATGCTGGGTATGCGGTTAAGAGCACTTCAGGATTTGATTATTTTTATTTTATAAAAGATCACTTAGGTAATGTTAGAAATTTACAAAGTTCATATGAAACACCATATGTAATAAAATATTTAGCAACACACGAATTAGCTTTAAGGCAAACTGAAGAGTCAATATTTAACCAATTGGCAATTGTCCGTGACGATAAACCTAATAGTATTAATCAATCAGATGTCAAAGCAGCTAGACTTGATGCACAGGATAACACCCGGACAGTTGGTACTACACTACTATTAAAAGTTATGCCGGGTGATCTTTTTGACATAGCTGCGCAAACATATTACCCTTCCAATGGTGTTTCGAATAACATCAGTCAAGGACAGCTCATTAATTCTCTTGTTACGGCATTGGCGGGTGGCGGGACAAATGTCGGAAATATGGAAGCAGGAAATGGGCGAGGGTTAGTTCAAAATTTATTTACACCTGACAATTTAAGCATTTTCCAAAGCACACAATTTGATGTAGATTCATCTATCCCATTATCTTTTCTTAATTACATGGCGTTTGATGACAATTTTAATGTTCTTCCTGAAGAATGTGGGAGAATTCAAATAGGTAAAGGTGCGAATAGTTGGCAAGCTATTAGTTCAACTAATCAAATACTTATTAAAAACTCAGGATATTTTTCAGTATTTATAAGCACTGCATCCGCTGGAATATCAAGCTATTTTGATAATATTTCTATAAATCATTATGTTGGTAGTGTGCAAGAAATAAATCATTATTACCCATATGGATTAACAATATCGATTGCCTCAACATATAATGCTGGTGCCCCATCAGCATTAAACCCCTTAGAAAACAGATATTTATATCAAACTCATGAGTATGATAAAAGAGACGGACTCTACCTATATGATTTTTATGCCAGGCAGTATGATCCTCAATTGGGTAGATTTGTAAGCCTTGATCCAATAAGGCAGTTTGAGAGTGGTTATCAGGGTATGAAAAATAATCCATCGGTATTTGTTGACCCGAATGGAAAAAATCCTCTTATAATAGCAGCGATTATCGGTGCTGTTGTAGGCGCTGCGGTTAATGTTGCTATTCATTGGGACAAAATTGATGAAGGTGGAAGTATACATTGGGATAAATTTGGAGAGGCTGCTTTAGTAGGGGGAGCAGCCGGTGGTTTAGCGGGCTTTACAGGGGGGGCATCATTGGCATATGCCGGGGCTGCGGGCACAACGGCAACTACACTTGGCCTTGCAGAAGCCGGTGTTGCAGCTGGTGGAATAAGCTATACTACAAGTGAAGTAGTAAGAACAACAGGTAACCATGCATTTTTTGGAGATCCAATTACTTCTCCAGAACAGTATGCAAAAGGATTGGTGATATCAATGGCTACAGGGGGGATACTAGGAGCAGGCTCGGGAATCATAGGAGGGTTGCCTCTGTATGATCCAGTTGATGCGACTGGAGGAGCCATGTTCTACAATTCCACAACAAATAGTTGGGAGAGTACAACTGCAACAGGACCGGCAGCATCCCAAGACTTCTTAGAGGAACATTATGTAGAACTACCAAATTCAACGACAGTTGTGGCTAAAGCGCTTCCCGCAAATTATTGGCCTCCAAATAACGGTTTTATGCAGGATCCTGAAACAATAACGTTGCCTAAAGACGCAATAATTGATAGATTTGGAGACGACGCTGGTAGATTTTTTTCACCAGATGGCGTACCTATACAAGCAAGGTCTCTTTCTCCAGCAACAGACTTAAGTGACTATCATAGATATCTAGTTTTGAAGCCCTTCGATGTTGAGGGTGGGATTGCGGCACCTTGGTTTAATCAGCCAGGAGGAGGAATTCAATATTATTCACCTCATTTAACAATTCGATGGCTAGTAGATTTTAAATACATTATTCAGTTACAGTAATATTCATATAAAAGGCTGGCTATTTTGGTCAGCCTTTTATATACATCTGTATAAGTCCGTTCTTTTCTTCAGTTACTATGTATATTATTATAACAGCCTATCTATCTCTGAAAATGGAGCGATAGCTAAAATGCCCCGTTCCTCTTCCTGTCTTCTTTCTTGCCAAGTAATGTCCAATACTCCCAATAATTCATTTTGCTTTGAGAAAATAATTCTCCTAGGATCATCCTTACTATTACGAACCTCCAGTTCATATTTTAGCGCCATAGAAAAAGTGATAAAATCAAATACGAAATAAAGCAATTCGTTCTCGTCGTTAGTAGTTTTTCTCTCAGACTCTTGTCCTCTCTCTGAAACAATCCAATACCAAGTACCTGAACGGTCAATGTCTACATAAGGACGAGAATCTATTGTAGAATATTCGTATTGAGGCAATAATCGTTCAGGTACATTAATTTTCAATGCCAGCGATTGTATCCTTTCTTTGATATCATTTAGTTGCGAATTCATAAGCAATTTGACTTGTTGTTTTTGTTATTTAGTATGCTAAATTAGTATTAATAGAAATAAGGTAACAGTTATAATTATTTTATGCTTTCCACCTCTTCCCAATACATAACCCGGCAAATAAAGACACTTGCCAGGGATAGGAATTTTGGTCAGCCATTATTGGTAGTGATTTAGCATACATAGAAGCATTGATACCAAGCGTAATTACCTGTATGAAGGTTTTGTTTTTTCCTGGTATTATAGCAATAGCACTTTCAAAATAAACACCGGGTACGTAGTCGATCTGGTTCAGCCCTTTGCTCCATTTTGATGCACCCAAGACGAAATTACTATTCAGGAATTTGGAGCTGTTAGCAGTGCTGTATTTTTCCTCTTGTATCTGTGCTGAGTCGTTACCATTGAGGTAAACGAGTTTTAAATAATATGGCTTAAGCATTGCAAGGCTAAAACCGCCGCTATATCTGAAACTCACAGACAGATTACCTTCCAGTACTGCAGGCAATAACAATTTTTCTTTACCAAAACCTATTTGCAAAGTATATAGATTGTTGATCTTGCCAAATACGAAAGAAGTTGGATTGCCTAAGTAAGGATAGTCTGTATTAGTACCCTGTTGCTTTGTTTGTTTTTCGTGCTTTATCTCTGAAAAGCTAAGCTGCCAGAAATTGCTTGTTTTATAGTTCTTTTTCTTTGAGTAGTAAATGTTGCCACTCCATCCGTCGGTATTTAATTTCCCGCCCACTAAAAGGGCATGTTTGTAATTGCTATCAAGCCCCCACTTCTTTAGATGGTCGTTAATATCTTTTACTTTATGCTTTGCTTTGGAAGCTTTATCAGCAGCAGATTTTTTAAGAGATTTTGTCGAGCCCCATGTACTATTATTCTGGGCTTGGGCATTAAAAAAGGGTAGCGATACCAAACATAAAAACAGGTAGAAAAGATATTTTGATAAGGATAGTCGCATAGGTTATAAAAACAGTGTCAAAGTAGTAAATAATTGGATAAAAATGTACACTTTTGTTGATAATAGATCATTTACAAGAACCTTATCCTGAATGTTATTAGTCGAGCGAATAGCCAAAGTCTTTTTCAACAAAATTGGCTGTTTATTTTTTCTTTCTTTTTTTCTGTTTGCTACTGTTTCACATGCTCAAGATGATCCAAGGTATAATCGATTTCAGTATCATAAATTTCATTGGAGAGCAGTTTATTCCAAGGAGTTCAATATTTACTTCCCTGCAGATGCAGCAGATAGTTTGTATCGGTATATTGCTAAAGAAACACCTGATGCAATAGCGTACATAAAAAAGGCAACCATCAAAGAGCTTCCCAAGGATATCAACATCATCCTGTATCCATCAACAGACCAGTTGTATGAATCTAATATCGGTGGTTATGAGACAACACAATTTACACTGCCCACATTTGTAGCCAAGGGCACAAGAATCATACTTGCATTTAATGGTAGTTATGCTGATATGAAAAAGCAGTTGTACGAGGCGCTTGCAAGATCATTGTGGGAATCACACCTACAGGAAGGAGGACTCGAAGACCAGGCAAAAGGAACAACTACAAAATCAAAAACTTCATCTAAGAAAGTAGACATCCCTTTCTGGTTCAAAGAAGGAGCCATCCGCTATTTTGCTCATGGGTGGACTGTGGAGGCTGAAGATAACCTGAGGAACAGCTTTGAACAACAAAATTTTCATTCATGGCAACAAATACTCAGCTATGAACCCAGACTTGCCGGTCATGCCTTCTGCTATTTTCTTACACAGAAGTATTATCCCAAAG